>JAESFP010000010.1_pt1 | contig 981633 bp, 965 predicted proteins | sample 9266181 | NCBI WGS metagenome assembly JAESFP01 (sample SAMN14502547, study PRJNA617102) | algae metagenome | isolation source: Pegethrix bostrychoides GSE-TBD4-15B and co-occurring heterotrophs from... | place: USA: Grand Staircase-escalante National Monument, Utah | collected 2006-08-15 | reverse complement strand
CTGAACAGCGCCGCGTCGTCGCGGTAGCGCTTCACGCGGGCGGCATGCTCGGGCATGACGTGCGCCATGAACTGCTGCGCCTGGTCGTAGATGTCGTCGGTGTCGATCAGGATGTCGCCGATGTCGTGATTGAAATAGTCACGAATGGCGCGGATCACGAGCGACGATTCCTGGTAGATCAGGAAGGCGCCCTTGCCGCCCTTGGCCGCGCCGTCGATGGCGCTCCAGAGCTTGAGCAGGTAGTTCAGGTCCCACTGGAGTTCGGGCGCCGAGCGGCCGATGCCGGCGGTGCGCGCGATGATGCTCATGCCCTTGGGGTACTCGAGCTGGTCCATCGCCTCCTTGAGTTCGGCGCGGTCGTCGCCCTCGATGCGGCGCGAAACGCCACCGCCACGGGGGTTGTTGGGCATCAGCACGACATAGCGGCCGGCCAGCGAGATGAAGGTGGTGAGGGCGGCGCCCTTGTTGCCGCGTTCTTCCTTTTCGACCTGGACGGTGAGTTCCTGGCCTTCGCGGATCGCGTCCTGGATGCGGGCCTGGCTGGCCGACACGCCTTCGGCGAAATACTGCTTGGAGATTTCCTTGAACGGCAGGAAGCCGTGGCGGTCTTCGCCGTAGTCGACGAAACAGGCTTCGAGCGACGGCTCGACGCGCGTCACGACGGCCTTGTAGATGTTGCCCTTGCGCTGTTCGCGCCCTTCGATTTCGATTTCGTAGTCGAGCAGTTTCTGCCCGTCGACGATGGCCAGGCGGCGTTCTTCGGCCTGCGTGGCATTGATCAGCATCCGCTTCATGATGCGTTGTCCTTATATGTATCGTTCTGCGGCTCCTAGGAGCCAACGATGCACGGACGACGCCCGCGAAACCAGGGAATTGCCGCTTGGGCCCCGGATGCTGTCACTGCCGCGCCAGGCGCGAGCAGGCCTCTCGAGCGTCAGCTCAAGAAGACAGCCGGGGTGGGGGCGCGTGGATGGGCGCGAGCCAGATTCGGTGTTGAGTGGCTATCTTTTTGATAGCCGGTTGCGCAAGGGTGGCGCGCGCTGCGGGCGATCCAATGCCTGAGGCCACTGGCAGCAGCCAGTGCAGGCACATTTGAATCAGCAGCATCAACACAACAAGGGACTCGCTTCGATCCGCCGGCAGCTTGATAGCTGCAGGCTGGGTATTCCGTATCGGTGTTTCGTGGGTGTCGGCTTGACTCGGGCGCTTGCTCTGCCACTTTGCGCAATTGCGCGGGGTTTGCAGCTGAGCGCCAAAGCGGCATCGACCTCACAGCGCCGTCCTGGGTATTTGATGGCAGTGGACTAAACTTCTGTCTAATCAAGCACTTACATGACCGCGCTGGTGAAAAACATTATAGGTGCGAAGCAGAGCCCCGCGGCTGCTCCAAATCCCGCAGACCAAAAAGCCTCAGGTGAAACCGGGGTGCCGCATGCGGCCATCCAATTCATCACGGTCGACGCCGAATCGGCCGGGCAGCGACTCGACAATTTCCTGTTCCGCCATCTGAAAGGCGTGCCCAAGACGCACGTCTACCGAATCATCCGCTCGGGCGAGGTGCGCATCAACAAAGGGCGCGTGCAGGCCGAGACCCGCATCGAGGCGGGCGACGTGCTGCGGCTGCCGCCGATCCGGATTTCCGCGCGCGCGCAAGAGGGGGCCACGCCGCCCGCGCCGGCGCGCGAGTTCCCGGTGCTGCTGGAAGACGACGCCGTGCTGGCCATCGACAAGCCGGCCGGCGTGGCCGTGCACGGCGGCAGCGGCGTGAGCTTCGGCGTGATCGAGCAGCTGCGCACGGCGCGCCCGGGCGCCAAGTTCCTGGAACTGGTGCACCGGCTGGACCGCGAGACCTCCGGCATCCTGCTGGTGGCCAAGAAGCGCAGCGCGCTGGTGGCGCTGCAAGACCAGTTCCGCGAGCGCGAGACCGGCAAGACCTATCTGGCGCTGGTCGACGGCGCTTGGCCCGCCAACAAGAAGGTGCTCGACGCGCCCTTGGCCAAATACCTCTTGCCCGACGGTTCCGGCGCCAGTGCCGGCGAGCGCCGCGTGCGCGTGGTCGCCAAGGACCACCCGGACGCCATGCGCGCCGTGACGCTGGTGCGCGTGCTGGCGCGGCTCACGCTGGCGGGCGACGCCACACCGCTGTCATTGCTGGCCGTGACCATCAAGACCGGACGCACCCACCAGATCCGCGTGCACCTGGCGTCGGCCGGCCATCCGATTGCCGGCGACGACAAGTACGGCGTTTCCGAACGCCAGCGCGCGCTGCAGAAACTCGGCCTCAAGCGCATGTTCCTGCACGCATGGCGGCTGCAATTCAACCATCCGGCCAGCGGTGAACGCGTGGCGTTGCAGGCCGGCCTGCCGCCCGAGCTGCACATGCTGATGCCGCCCGCCGCCCTCGAGGCGATGGCCCAACACCCCACTCCCACGGCCCATGACTGACGTTTCCAGACCCCTTCGCTTCGACCTGATCGCCTTCGACTGGGACGGCACCCTCTACGACTCCACGCGCCTGATCGTGCGCTGCATCCAGGCGGCGGTGATCGACGTCGGCGGCGCCAAGCCCAGTGAAAACGACGCCGCCTGGGTCATCGGCCTGGGCCTGGCCGAGGCGCTGGCCCGCGCCGCGCCCGACGTGCCGAAGGAAAAATACCCCGAGCTGGGCGCGCGCTACCGCTATCACTACCTGCAGCACCAGGACGACCTGGTGCTGTTCGACGGCGCGCTGCAGATGATCGACGCGCTGCGCGCGCGCGGCCACAAGCTGGCCGTGGCCACCGGCAAGTCGCGCCGCGGCCTGAACGAGGCGCTGAAGTCGGTGGCCCTGCGCGACCGCTTCGACGCTTCGCGCACCGCCGACGAGACTTTCGGCAAGCCGCACCCGCGCATGCTGCTGGAGCTGATGGAAGAGCTCGACGTGACGCCCGAGCGCACGCTGATGATCGGCGACACCACGCACGACCTGCAGCTGGCGCAGAACGCCGGCTGTGCCAGCGTGGGCGTGAGCTACGGCGCGCACGAGCCCGCCAGCTTTGACGAATTCAAGCCGCTGCACGTCGCGCACTCGGTGGCCGACCTGGAAGCGTGGCTCCTGGACAACGTCTGAGAATCTCGTCATGAGCGAAGAACGCATCCCGCTGTGCAATGCATCCGACCTGGTCGAAGGCGGCCTGGCCGTGCCCTTCGACGTGGTCCATGGCGGGGAAACGTGCCGCGCCTTCGCGGTGCGGTTCGAGGGGCTGCCCCATGCGTTTCTCAACCGGTGTAGCCATGTGGCGATGGAAATGGACTTCCAGCCCGACCGCTTCTTCGACGACACCGGCCAGTGGCTGCTGTGCGCCACGCACGGCGCGGTCTACAAGCCCGACACCGGCGAATGCGCCGGCGGCCCGTGCCGCGGCGGCCTTGTGAAGATCGCACTCAGCGAGCATGACGGCGTGGTGCACTGGCATACTGACTGGAACCTTCACCCCCTGACTTTCTGACATGACCGACCCGAACCGAACTGAACCCGCAGGGTTCGAGCCATTTGAGGCGGCCACCCCCAGCAACATGGCCAAAGACCCCACGCAACGTCCCGGATGGGAGCGCGCGACGCTCGAAAAACTCGCCTTCGCGTCGCTCAATGAACAGAAGGCCACGCGCCGCTGGAAGACCTTCGTGCGGCTGTCCTGGCTGGCCTTCTTCATCTTCCTGGCCTGGCTGGCGCTGTCGCGCAGCGCGCCCAGCACGGCCAAGACCACGGCCCACACGGCCGTCGTCGAGATCAAGGGCGAAATCGCCGCCGGGGGCGATGCGAGCGCGGAGTTCGTGGTCGCCGCCATGAAGACCGCCTTCGAGGACGAAGGCGCCAAGGGCGTGATCCTGCTGATCAACTCGCCCGGCGGCAGCCCGGTGCAGGCCGGCATCATCAACGACGAGATCAAGCGCCTGAAGGCCAAGTACAAGAAGCCGATCTACGCCGTGGTCGAGGAGACCTGCGCATCGGCCGCCTATTACATTGCCGCCGCCACCGACAAGATCTACGTCGACAAGGCCAGCATCGTGGGCAGCATCGGCGTGCTGATGGACGGCTTCGGCTTCACCGGCGTGATGGAAAAGGTCGGCGTGGAGCGCCGCCTGCTGACGGCCGGCGAGAACAAGGGCTTCCTCGACCCGTTCAGCCCCATGAGCGACGCGCAGCGCGCCCATGCGCAGACCATGCTCAACCAGATCCACACGCAGTTCATCAACGTGGTCAAGACCGGCCGCGGCGATCGCCTGAAGCTGGACACCCCGGGCCTGTTCAGCGGCCTGTTCTGGAGCGGCGAGCAAGCCGTCGACTACGGCCTGGCCGATCAGCTGGGCAACGTCGACTACGTGGCGCGCGAAGTCATCAAGGCCGACGAGGTGATCGACTACACGCGGCGCGACAACGTGGCCGAGAAGCTGGCCAAGAAGTTCGGCGCCGCAATGGCCGAAACCACGGTGCGCCTGATGCACACCGCGCCGGCCCTGCGCTGAGTTTCTATTTGCTTTCGCCGCTGGCGGTGTAGCGCGCGGACGCTGCCAGGGCCACGGCGAAGGCCACGACCACATAGAGCGCGGCGGTCAGCGAGGTCGCCCGCGCCAGCAGCCCGATCACCGCCGGGCCTGCCATGAACCCCAGGTAGGCCACGGCCGAGACCGACGCAATGCCGCGCGCGGGCTCGACGCCCGGCACCCTGGCCGAGGCCGAGAACAGGATCGGCACGACGTTCGCGAAGCCGATGCCCACGCCCGCGAAGCCCACCAGCGCCAACCACGGCAGGTCGGTGACCAGCACCAGCGTCATGGCGGCCGCCGCGAGCAGGCCGCTGCCGAGCAGCAGGGTGGCCGGCGCGAAGCGGGCGCGCATGGCGTCGCCGCCGAAGCGTGCCGCCGCCATCGCCGCGGAGAAGCTCGCATAGGCCAGCGCGGCCTGCTGTTGCGGGCTGCCGATTTCCTGCTGCATATAGAGCACGCTCCAGTCGTAGATCGCGCCTTCGGCGATCAGGCCCAGCGCGGCCAGCACGCCCAGCACCGCGAGCGTGCCGCGCGGCAGCAGAAAGCCGTGGTCGGCTTCCGTCGCGCCACTGGTCGCGGGGCGCGGCAGCATGCGCGTCGAGGCCAGGGCAACGGACAGCACCATCGCCGCGGCGACCAGCAGCAGGTGCGCCTGCGCGCCGAGTCCGGCGGCCAGCGCGGCGCTGCCGCTCGCGGCGCCCGCCATGCCGCCGAGGCTGAACATGCCGTGCATGCCGCTCATCAGCGGCTTGTCGCCGTGCAGCTCGAGCTGCGCCGCCTCAGTGTTGATCGAGACGTCGAACACGCTGGTCACGAGGCCGAAGGCGGCCAGCAGGACCAGCAGGGCGGCGTAGCCCGGCATGGCGATCAGGCCCGCCAGCAGCAGCGCGTAGATGCAGCCGCAGATGCCGGCCACGCGGCGCGGGCCATGGCGCCCGATCCAGCGGCCCGCGCTGGTCAGACCGATCATCGCGCCGGCGCCGGCGGCGAGCATGGCCAGCCCGAGCTGGGCCTCGTCGATGCCGTAGTGCGCTTTGACCGTGGGCACATGCACGCCCCAGGTCGCGAAGATGAAGCCGGCGGAAAAGAACTGCGCGCGCGATGCCCAGCGCGTGGCTGCGGTAACGGCCAGCATGTCAGCGGCCGATTGCGAACACGGCGGGCAGGCGTTCGTCTGTCGTGGCTTGCGGCTTGGCGCGCCAGGATTTCACCGTTTCGCTGCGCACATGGGCGGTGGCCAGCGTGAGGCCGCGCGCCACGGCCAGGCGGGTGTTGTGCTGCAGGGTCTGGATCAGCGCCTGCAGCAGCGCCGCGTTGCGATAGGGCGTTTCGATGAAGAGCTGCGTCTGGCCCGTCTTGAGCGCCAGCGCCTCGAGTTCGCGGATGCGGGTCTGGCGCTCGACGGCGTCTTGCGGCAGGTAGCCGACGAAAGCGAAGTTCTGGCCGTTGAGCCCGCTCGCGGCCAGCGCCAGCAGCAGCGAGACCGGACCGGTCAGCGGGACCACGGCAATGCCCAGGTCGTGCGCGGCGCGCGCCACCGAGGAGCCGGGGTCGGCCACGGCCGGCATGCCGGCCTCGCTCAGCAGGCCGATGTCGTGGCCTTCGAGCGCGGCGGCCAGCAGCGGGCGGGCATCGAACTGCCCGGCGTGGTCGCCTTTCTTATGCACTTCGCGCGGCAGTTCCTGGATGGCCTGCGCCTGCAGCGGCGCGGCCAGCGGCGCCACGGCGTCGATGCGCTTCAAGTAAGCACGCGCGGACTTGGCGTTTTCGCAGATCCAGTGCGTGATGCCGGCGGCCGCCTGCAGCGTGCCCAGCGGCAGGGCGTCCTGCAGCGGAGCCTGGACGTCGCAGCCGAAATCGAGCGGCGCGGGGACGAGGTAGAGCTTGCCTTTTTCAGTCACAGCAGTTCGACCCCCGCGGCGCGCAGCATCTGGCAGGTGCGGATCAGCGGCAGGCCGACCAGCGCGGTCGGGTCGTCGCTGTCGATGGCGCTCAACAGCGCGATGCCGAGGCCTTCGCTCTTGGCGCTGCCGGCGCAGTCGTAGGGCTGCTCCGCCAATAGATACTGTTCGATGGCGGCGTCGCTGAGATCACGGAACACCACGCGCACAGGCGCGATGTCGCGCTGCACGAAGCCGCTGGCGTGGCAGACGACGGCCACGGCGGTCTGGAAGATCAGTGTCTGGCCGCGCATGCGGCGCAGTTGGGCGGTGGCGCGGTCATGGTTGCCGGGCTTGCCCAGCGCTTCACCGGCGAGGTCGGCCACCTGGTCGGAGCCGATGACCACGGCTTCGGGAAAGCGGGCGGCCACGGCGTTGGCCTTTTCCAGCGCCAGGCGAATGGCCAGGGCTTGCGGTGTTTCGCCGGGCAGGGGTGTTTCGTCGACTTCGGGCGACTGCACGTCGAAGGGCAGTCGCAGGCGGGTGAGCAGTTCGCGGCGATAGCGCGAGGTGGAGGCGAGGATCACGGGGCGTTGCATGGGACGATTGTGCGTGAGTCGTCCGGAATCCTCAGGCACGCACCAGGACGGTGAGGCGCTCGGCGCGCTAGACTGGCGTGAATGAAGAGAGAATTTGCCCCCGAACGGCTGAATGTGCCCGGCTTTACCGCCGCCGGCGCGACCCTGGATGCCGCTGACCCGGTTCCCGATTACGCGCGCCTGAGCGCCGAACTGGCGGTGCCCGCGCCCGACGCGGTGGTCAACTGGGAAGCCAGTGGCGAAGAGCGCCCCGGCGCCGACGGCAAGGCCGTGCCCTGGCTGCACCTGGAAGCCGAAGCCATCGTGCCGCTGGTCTGCCAGCGCTGCCTGACGCCAGTCGATACCGTGCTGTCGGTGGACCGCTGGTTCCGCTTCGTGGCCGACGAAGCCACCGCCGAGGCGCAAGACGAGGAGTCGGACGAAGACCTGCTCGTCGTCAGCCGCGACTTCGACCTCCACGCCCTGATCGAAGACGAGCTGCTGATGGAAATCCCCGTCATGCCCGTGCACGACGTGTGCCCCGTGCCCGTACAGCTGTCGTCCAGCGACGAAGACTTCCAGGCCGCCGAAGAATCCAAGCCCAACCCGTTTGCCGTGCTCGGAGCGTTGCGTTCGCGCAAGCCCGAAGACGGGTCGGAAGAGGGCAAGTAGCCCTTTTCCTCAGGCTGGGCTATAATCATGGGCTTCGCGCGCGCCGCCGTGAGCAGCAATGCAGATCAAGGGATGCCAGCCATCCTTCTTCATTGCCACCGCTTGAGCCCGCATCCCATCACTCACCTAACAGTCCAGGAGCCATCATGGCCGTCCAGCAAAACAAGAAGTCGCCTTCCAAGCGCGGCATGCACCGTTCCCACAATGCGCTGGTCGTGCCCGGCATCGCCGTGGAGCCGACCACCGGCGAAACGCACCTGCGTCACCACATCAGCCCCAACGGTTTCTACCGTGGCCGTCAGGTGCTCAAGAACAAGTCCGAAGCCTGATCTCGCATCCCAAGGCCAAGGCCCGAAGCTACTTCTGCTGTAGCGTCGGGCCTTTGTTTTGATGGCTACGCCTTCTTCTCCCGAATCCACTGCTGCGCCCGCCGCAATCACGCTCGCCGTGGATTGCATGGGGGGTGACCATGGGCCGCGCGTCACGCTCGCGGCCTGCCGCGCGTTTCTCGAGCGGCACAGCGAGGCCTCGTTGTTGCTGGTCGGCGCGCCTGCCGCACTGGCGGGGTTTGCCGCGCATCCACGTGCCCGCATCGTCGCTGCCAGCGAAGTCGTGGGCATGGACGATCCGATTGAAATCGCCCTGCGCAAGAAGAAAGACTCTTCCATGCGCGTCGCGATCCAGCAGGTCAAGGACGGTGCTGCTCAGGCGGCCGTTTCGGCCGGCAATACCGGCGCCCTGATGGCCATTGCCCGCTACCTGCTCAAGACGCTCGACGGCATCGACCGTCCGGCCATTGCGCCCCAGCTTCCGAATGTGAAGGGTGGCGCGACGACCGTGCTCGACCTGGGCGCGAACGTTGATTGCGATGCTGAAGATTTGTTGCAATTTGCCGTGCTGGGCTCTGCCCTGGTGTCGGCACTGACGGGCAACGAGGCGCCTTCGGTCGGTCTGCTCAATATTGGCGAAGAAGCCATCAAGGGCAGCGAAACGATCAAAAAAGCCAGCCAACTGCTGCGTACGGCTGCCAACTCGAAAGATCTGAACTTCTACGGCAACGTCGAAGGCAACGATATTTTCAAGGGTACGACCGACATCGTCGTTTGTGACGGCTTTGTCGGAAATGTGGCGTTGAAGGCCAGCGAAGGCGTGGCTTCGATGATCGGCGAGTTCATTCGCGTCGAATTCTCGCGAAGCATCTTCACCAAGGTGGCTGCAATTGTTGCCTACCCGGTTCTAAAAGCGTTCAAAAGTCGCCTGGATCACCGTCGGTACAACGGTGCGGCCCTGTTGGGCCTGCGCGGGCTGGTTTTCAAGAGCCATGGCTCGGCCGACGAAGTGGCTTTCGGCCATGCGCTGGATCGCGCTTATGATGCCGCTCGCAACAACCTGCTCGATCGCGTGCGGGCCCGCATCGCCCACGCCGCGCCTTTGCTCGCGCGGCAGGAACCGGCGGCGCCGGTCGACGCGACGGCCCTTCACGTTTGATGACGACCCCTTACTCACGCATTACCGGCACCGGCAGCTATCTGCCCCCACGCCGCGTGACCAACGACGATCTCGCCAAGGAACTGGCGACACGCGGCATCGAAACCTCCGACCAGTGGATCGTCGAGCGCACCGGCATCCACGCGCGGCATTTCGCCGCGCCGGAAGTCACCAGCAGCGATCTTGGTTACGAAGCGGCGAGGCATGCCCTCGAATCCGCCGGCCGCAAGGCCAGCGACGTCGACCTGATCATCGTCGCAACCTCGACGCCCGACATGGTGTTTCCGTCGTCGGCCGCCATCCTCCAGCACAAGCTCGGCATTGCCGGCTGCCCGGCGTTCGACGTCCAGGCGGTCTGCAGCGGCTTTGTCTACGCACTGACCGTGGCCGACGCGATGATCCGCACCGGCAGCGCGCGCTGTGCGCTGGTGGTCGGCGCCGAAGTGTTCTCGCGCATCCTCGACTTCAACGACCGCACCACCTGCGTGCTGTTCGGCGACGGCGCGGGCGCGGTGGTGCTCGAGGCCAGCGAAGAGCCCGGCATCCTGGCCAGCGACCTGCACGCCGATGGCAAGCATGTCGGCATTCTTTGCGTGCCGGGTCATGTGTCGGGCGGTAACGTGCTGGGCACGCCGCTGCTGCACATGGACGGGCAGGCCGTCTTCAAGCTCGCGGTTCGCGTGCTCGAAGAGGCGGCGCGCGCCACGCTGGCCAAGGCCGGCAAGACCGAAGCCGACATCGACTGGCTCATTCCGCACCAGGCCAACATCCGCATCATGGAAGGCACGGCGAAGAAGCTGAAGCTTCCGCGCGAAAAGCTCATCGTCACGGTGAACGAGCACGGCAACACGTCCGCCGCGTCGATTCCCCTGGCGCTCGACGAGGCCGTGCGCTCCGGCAAGGTGAAGAAAGGCGAAACGCTCATGCTCGAAGGCGTGGGCGGCGGCTTCACCTGGGGCGCGGTGCTATTGAATCTGTAGTGTGTGTTGCGCTGCCCTGAAGAGGGCGGCCGCAATGCGAGACAACGCATAAACAATGAAATCCTTTGCTTTTGTTTTCCCTGGTCAGGGCTCGCAGGCTGTCGGCATGCTCGACGGCTGGGGCGATCACCCGGCCGTGGTCGAAACCCTGCGCGAAGCATCCGAGGCGCTGGGCGAAGACGTCGGCGCGCTGATCAAGAACGGCCCCAAGGAAGCGCTGGCGCTCACCACCAACACCCAGCCCGTGATGCTGGTGGCCGGTGTGGCCGCCTGGCGCGCCTGGTTGTCCGAAGGCGGTGCAACGCCTTCCGTGGTGGCCGGGCATTCGCTGGGTGAGTACTCGGCACTGGTCGCTTCCGGCGTGCTGACGCTGGCGCAGGCCGCGCCGCTGGTGCGCTTTCGCGCGCAAGCGATGCAGCAGGCCGTGCCCGTGGGCGTGGGCGCGATGGCTGCCGTGCTCGGCATGGAGTCGGGCAAGGTCGTTGCGGGTTGTGCGGAAGCCACCGCCAGCTTCGGCGCGGGCAGCGCCGAAATCGTCGAGGCCGTGAACTTCAACGACCCGATGCAGACCGTGATCGCCGGCAGCAAGGCCGCCGTCGACAAGGCCTGCGAGCTGCTGAAGGCCAACGGCGCCAAGCGCGCGCTGCTGCTGCCGGTGTCGGCGCCGTTCCATTCGAGCCTGATGAAGCCCGCCGCCGAGGCGTTGCGCGAAAAGCTGGCGTCCCTCACGCTGGCGGCGCCGCAGATTCCGGTGCTCAACAACATCGACGTGGCCGTCGAGACCGATGCCGACCGCATCCGCGACGCCCTGGTGCGCCAGGCGGCCGGCCCGGTTCGCTGGGTCGAGAGCGTCCAGGCCTTGAAACTGCGCGGTGTAGCCGCCATCATCGAGTGCGGCCCCGGCAAGGTGCTGGCCGGCATGGTGAAGCGCATCGCCCCCGATCTGGAAGCCGCGTCGGTGTACGACCCGGCCACGCTCGCGGACACCCGACAATCGCTCGCCGGCTGAACGGCAGGCAAGGCCCGATACTTTTTCTTATGAGCATTCCCAAATTCGAAGGGCAAGTCGCCCTGGTCACCGGCGCGACGCGCGGCATCGGCGCGGCCATCGCGCTGGAGCTGGCACAGCGCGGCCTGAAGGTCGTGGGCACCGGCACCACCGACGACGGCGCGGCCAAGATCACCTCGGCCCTGAGCGCCTACGACGGCCGCGGCCGTGCGCTCGACGTGAACGACGGCGCCGCCGTCGAGGCCCTGATCGACGAAATCGTGAAGGCCTACGGCGCGATCCACGTGCTGGTCAACAACGCCGGCATCACGCGCGACACGCTCGCCATGCGCATGAAGGACAGCGACTGGGACGCGGTGCTCGACACCAACCTCAAGGCCGTCTTCTCGCTCTCGCGCGCCGTGATCCGCCCGATGATGAAGCAGCGCTACGGCCGCATCATCAGCATCACCAGCGTGGTGGGCGCGTCCGGCAATGCCGGCCAGGCCAACTACGCGGCCGCCAAGGCCGGTGTCGCGGGCATGACCCGCGCGCTGGCCCGTGAACTCGGCAGCCGCAACATCACGGTCAACTGCGTCGCGCCCGGTTTCATCGAAACCGACATGACGGCCAGCCTCCCCGAGGCCCAGCAACAGGCGCTGCTCCAGCAGATCCCGCTGGGCCACCTGGGCAAGCCGGCCGACATCGCGCACGCGGTGGCCTATCTCGCATCGCCCCAGGCGTCCTACGTCACGGGGCAGGAGCTGCACGTCAACGGCGGCATGCACATGTAGCCGCAAGGCGCAATCTTTCCCGCACCGGGTGCACGGCAAATGCCACAATGCGCCCGGCTAAAATCCACCGATTACCTACAACCCTCAGAGGGAACCAAATGAGCGATATCGAAGCACGTGTCAAGAAAATCATCGCCGAGCAACTCGGCGTGGAAGAGTCCCAAGTGACGAATGAAAAGGCTTTCGTGGCCGACCTCGGCGCTGACTCGCTCGACACGGTCGAACTCGTGATGGCACTCGAAGACGAATTCGGCATCGAAATTCCCGACGAAGATGCCGAGAAGATCACCACGGTGCAAAACGCCGTCGACTACGCCACCAAGAATCAAAAGGCCTGATAGGCCAGCTGACCAGATTGCAACTGCGGCCGGCGGCTTTTATTTGAACCGCACGCGCCGACAGGCAACTGTTCAGCGCTTCCAGAAAGGTTTGCCGGCATGACCAAACGCCGCGTCGTCGTGACCGGACTCGGTTGCATCGCTCCTGTCGGAAACACCGCAACCGAATCCTGGGCCAACCTGTTGGCCGGGAAGTCGGGTATTGCGAACATCACCGCGTTCGATGCAAGCGCCTTCGCCTGCAAGTTCGCCGGTGAGGTCAAGGGTTTCGACATCACCCAATACATCTCGGAGAAGGAAGCGCGTCACATGGACCGCTTCATTCATCTGGGTCTGGCCGCCGCCATCCAGGCGGTGCAGGACAGCGGACTGCCGACCGGCGAAGCGCTGACCTATGAAAAGGCCGTGCGCATCGGCTGCAACATCGGCTCGGGCATCGGCGGTCTGCCGATGATCGAACAGACGCACGGCGAATACGCGAGCCGCGGCCCGCGCCGCATTTCGCCGTTCTTCGTGCCGGCGTCGATCATCAACATGATCTCGGGCCACGTCTCGATCAAGTACGGCTTCAAGGGCCCGAACATCGCGGTCGTCACGGCTTGCACCACCGGTCTTCATGCCATCGGCACGTCGGCACGCATGATCGAGTACGGCGACGCCGACGTGATGATCGCGGGCGGCGCCGAGTCGACCATTTCCCCGCTCGGCATCGGCGGCTTCACCGCGCCTCGCGCGCTGAGCACCCGCAACGACGACCCCGCCACGGCTTCGCGTCCCTGGGACAAGGACCGCGACGGCTTCGTGCTGGGCGAGGGCGCCGGCGTGCTGGTGCTCGAAGAGTACGAACACGCCAAGGCGCGCGGCGCCAAGATCTACGCGGAAGTCGCGGGCTTCGGCCTGACGGGCGACGCGTACCACATGACCGCGCCCGACGTCGACGGCCCCCGCCGCTCGATGGCCATGGCACTGGCCAATGCCGGCGTCAATGCCGACCAGGTCCAGTACCTCAACGCGCACGGCACCTCGACGCAGATCGGCGACCTCAACGAGACCAATGCGGTCAAGCTGGCGTTCGGCGACCACGCGAAGAAGCTCGTCGTCAATTCGACCAAGTCCATGACCGGCCACTTGCTGGGCGGCGCGGGCGGCATCGAATCGGTGTTCACGGTCATGGCGCTGCACGAGCAGAAGAGCCCCCCGACCATCAACATCTTCAACCAGGATCCGGAGTGCGATCTCGACTACTGCGCCAACGAGGCGCGCGATCTGAAGATCGACGTCGCGGTCAAGAACAACTTCGGCTTCGGGGGCACCAACGGCACGCTGGTGTTCAAGCGCGCTTGAGCATTGCTCTTTCATGCACAGCGCGCCATCGGTGAACTATCCGGTGGGGCGCTCGCGCGGCGCCACCCGGATTCTTCTTTTTCTGTGGGCCTTGGGCGCTTGCTGTGCGGGCGCGTCCTGCTATCTCTTCGATAGCGCCGGATGGCGCCAGTTGTTGCTGGTCCTCAGTGTCGTGTTCGCGGGCGTCGCGGCGGGCTTCGGCCTGCGGCGCGACGGCGCGGGCGTTCTGCATTTCGACGGCCTTCACTGGACGCTGACCAGCGCCGACCCGACGCGCGCCGTGCACGGCGCGCGGGCGCTGGTGGCGCTCGATTTCCAGTCGCTGATGCTGCTGCGCCTCACCGAACCGGGCCGCGCGCGGCGCTGGATCTGGGTCGAGCAGCGGGCCATGCCGCAGCGCTGGCGCGATGTGCGCCGTGCGGTATATTCGCGCCCCCCGTCCGCGGCACCCGCGGGCGACACATGGCGCCCGACGGCCCCGGCCGACGCGCCCTGAGCCTTCGTCGATGACCACTTCTCCGCCGCCTGTGCCGCCGGAATCCGGCCTGACCGACGCGTCCGCGGAAGCGCCGCGTCCAGGCGAGGTCGACTTCCAGCTGGTGCAGCGCACGGTCGCGGGCGACCAGAAGGCGTTCGAGCTGCTGGTCATCAAGTACCAGCGCCGCATCGAGCGCCTGATCGGGCGCATGGTGCGCGACGTCGACCTGATCGAGGACATCGCGCAGGAAACCTTCATTCGCGCCTACCGCGCGCTGCATCAGTTCCGCGGCGAGGCGCAGTTCTACACCTGGCTCTACCGGATCGCCGTCAACACCGCCAAGAAGGCGCTGGTGGACATGAAGCGCGATCCGACCGTTTCCGAAGCGGCCCTCAGGCCTTCTTCTGAGGACGACGATGAAACTTACCGTCCCGGAAACGAACCAACCACCGACGAAACCCCCGAATCGGTCCTGGCGGCCAACGAAATCGCCAGTGCCGTCGAAGCGGCCATGGACGCGCTCCCCGCCGAGTTGCGCCAGGCGGTCACGCTGCGCGAGATCGAGGGCATGAGTTACGAAGAGATCGCCGAGGTCATGAATTGCCCTATCGGCACGGTGCGTTCGCGTATTTTTCGGGCGCGTGAGGCCATTTCGGCCAGGGTCAAGCCGATGCTGGACAACCAGTCCGGCAAACGTTGGTAAGTAAGCAGGTGAATGAAATGAATCAGACGATGACGGTTCGGGAACAGGTGTCCGCACTTGCGGATGGTCATTTGCAGGGCGACGCGTTCGCACAAGCCATCGATGCGATCGGCACCGACGGCGAATCGCGCGCGGCCTGGCATGCCTACCACGTGGTGGGCGATGTGCTGCGTTCGGGTTCGCATGCGCCGTGCAGCGACACCTCGGCTTTCCTCGCGCGCTTCCAGCAGCGGCTGGCCGCGGAGCCCGTGGTGGTCGCGCCCGTGGCGGCGCCGGTTGCCGCGCCCGTCGCGCTGCCCGTGCAGCGCCGGGCCGAGGCCGCCAACGAGCCGGTGTTCCGCTGGAAGCTGGTGGCCGGCGCGGCCTCGCTGATGGCCGTGGCCGCCATCGGCTGGACGCTGGTCGGCAACGGCGCCGCGATTCAACAGCCCGGCGCGCAGATCGCGTCGGTCCAGCAACAACAGCAACCGGCGGTCAACTCGGTGCTGGCGGCAGCGGCGCTCGGCGGCCCTCAAGCCGCCAACGCCACGCTGACGCCGACCCGCGTGATCGTCGGCAACGGCGCCCCGCAGGTCATGCTGCGCGACCCGCGGCTGGACCAATTGCTCGAAGCGCACCAGCAAGCCGGCGGCGCCTCGCAAATGCCTTCGGGCTTCCTGCGCAACGCCACCTTCGAGGGACCCACGCGCTGATCGCGCGCCCTTAGCCGCCCGCCTCTAATGACCGTTCAGATGCCGATCTCCGCACGCGCCTGCGCGCTTGTGTTTGCCGCTTTTTGCCTTGCGCAGGTCGCCACCGCGCAGACCCGTTCAGGCGCAGCGAATGCGAAGAGCGCGGCCACGGCCCAGACGGACGAGCCGCCGGCAATGAGCGTCACCGAGTGGCTGCAGCGCATGCACGCGGGCGCCCGGCAGCGCAACTACGTGGGCACCTTCGTGGTGTCGGCGCCGGGCGGCGATCTGTCGAGCGCGCGCATCTGGCACGTGCGCGACGGCGACCATCAGATCGAGCGCATCGAGGCCCTGTCGGGGCCGCCGCGCTCGACCTTCCGGCGCAACCGCAATGTCATGACCTTCCTGCCCGAGGCGAAGGTCGTCAAGGTCGAGAAGCGCGAGAACCTCGATCTCTTCCCCAATCTTCCGGACAAGCCCGATTCGTCGATCGGCGAGTTCTACGACGTGCGCGCGATCGGCAAGGACCGCGTGGCCGGCTTCGACGCCGACGTGGTGCAACTGGTGCCGCACGACGGCCTGCGCTACGGCTACCGCATCTGGAGCGAGCGCCGCTCGGGCCTGGTGGTGAAGCTGCAGACCATCGACAGCGACGCGCGCGTGGTGGAGCAGTCGGCGTTCTCCGAACTGCAGCTCGACGCGCCGGTGAAGCCGCAAGCCCTGGCGCAGATGATGGCCAACACCTCGGGCTACCGCATCGAGAAGCTCGAGCTCGAACGCTCCAGCGCGCAGGACGAAGGCTGGACCCTCAGCACGCCCGTCGCCGGATTCAAGCCCCGAAGCTTCTTCCGCCGCCCCATGGCCGGCGACAACAACAGCAACAGCGGCGGCAGCGGTGCCAAGCAGAAGCCGCAGGACGCGACCACGGTCCAGTGGACCTTCTCCGACGGCCTGGCCTCGGTGTCGCTCTTCATCGAGCGCTATGACGCGGCACGCGCACCGCGCGACGGCGTGCTGACCATCGGCGCCACCAATGCAATTCGCCGGCGCCTGCCCGAGCCTGCCAGCGACTGGTGGTTGACGGCCGTCGGCGAAGTGCCGCAGCAGACGCTCAATGCCTTCGCCCAGAGTCTTGCGCGCACCCGCTGATCGATTTGCCACGAACAAGCGCCTGTTCAGCCCCGGTTGCCAGTTGCGCTGAACCAAGCCCGTGGCGCAGACTCATAGCACCTGTTTTAGCCGCTCTGTTCTTTTGAAAGAAAACCGATGATCTTCAAAGTCGAGGGACACAAGCTTCGTTCCGGTCTGCTGGCTGTCGCGCTTGCATTGACGGCGGGCGCCACTTTCCTGCCGGTGGAGTCCGTCCACGCGCAGACGCGCACGCTCCCCGATTTCACCGACCTGGTCGATCAGGTCGGCCCCTCCGTCGTCAACATCCGCACCGTCGAGAAGGTCACGCCGCGCGGCGGCAACGGCGAGATGGACGAAGAGATGCAGGAGTTCTTCCGCCGCTTCTTCGGCCAGCCGGCACCGGGCGCACCGCGCTCGACCCCGCGTCCGAACCGGCCGCAGCAACCGCAGGAAGAAGAGCGTCCGCGCGGTGTCGGCTCGGGCTTCATCCTCACGGCCGACGGCTACGTCATGACCAACGCGCACGTGGTCGAGGACGCCTCCGAGGTGCTGGTCACGCTGCCCGACAAGCGCGAGTTCAAGGCCAAGATCGTCGGCGCCGACAAGCGCACCGACGTGGCGGTCGTGAAGATCGAGGCCACGGGCCTGCCCGCCGTGAAGGTCGGCGACATCTCCAAGCTGCGCGTGGGCGAATGGGTGATGGCCATCGGTTCGCCGTTCGGCCTGGAGAACACCGTCACCGCCGGCATCGTGAGCGCCAAGCAGCGCGACACCGGCGAATACCTGCCGTTCATCCAGACCGACGTGGCCATCAACCCCGGCAACTCGGGCGGTCCGCTGATCAACATGCGCGGCGAGGTGGTCGGCATCAACAGCCAGATCTATTCGCGCTCGGGCGGCTTCATGGGCATCTCGTTCTCGATCCCGATCGACGAGGCCATTCGCGTGAGCGACCAGCTGCGCACCTCGGGCCGTGTCTCGCGCGGCCGCATCGGCGTGCAGATCGACCAGGTCACGAAGGACGTGGCCGAGGCCATCGGCCTGGGCAAGGCGCAGGGCGCGCTGGTGCGCGGCGTCGAAGCCGGATCGCCGGGCGAGAAGGCCGGCGTGGAGCCGGGCGACGTCATCAGCAAGTTCGACGGCAAGCCCATCGAGAAGCCGAGCGACCTGCCGCGCCTCGTGGGCAACACCAAGCCCGGCACCAAGAGCACGCTCACCGTGTTCCGCCGCGGTGCGTCGCGCGACCTCAACGTGACCATCGCCGAGATCGAGCCCGACAAGCCCGCCAAGCGTGCAGCCGACCGCGACGAACCGGCGCCCAAGCCGTCGGTTTCCGCTGCCGCCAAGTCGCTCGGCCTGGCCGTGAGCGACCTCACCGACGCGCAGAAGAAAGAGCTCAAGCTCAAGGGCGGCGTGAAGGTCGACACCGCCAGCGATGCCGCGGCACGCGCGGGCCTGCGCGAGGGCGACATCATCCTGGCGGTGGGCAATTCGGACGTGGCGAACACCCGTGAATTCGAGTCCGCCATTGGGAAAGCCGACAAGAGCAAGGCGCTCAGCGTGTTGTTCCGGCGTGGCGATTGGGCGCAGTACGCCCTGATCCGTCCCGCACGCTGATCTGACGCTGGCGTCAAGTGGCCCCACCCGGCAGTCGGGTTTGGGGCCGTTTTTTTGAGGTGTTTACGACGTTCTGGGGCCGGGCCTCAAAAAAATCTCCGGGCCCTGAAGCGCTCAAATTTGTTTGCGTTCACTAACTTATAAAAGGCCTAAGGACGGATTTCGGTAGAATAGGGCACTCGCGATCGCTGGTCAGCGCATAAGGAGTGCCCTGACCTTCACGATGCGAGATGTCAGACAGCAGTCCACCGGTGCTCCACAGATCGCCCACAAGTTGTTCAGTAAGTGCTCCACCGATCCTGTGGATAACCTGTTTGTATCTTTGATGTTGTGGACCTGCAACGACCCCTTTGGACCCTGTTCCCGGATGTACGTGCTTCCCTTTTTGCCTACAATGAAGTCCCAACTACTGCAGTTGCCATTGCTTGTTGGTTCAGGGCGCGTCTCCAGAAGACGCGCCCTTTTTTCTTGGCCGTGCCAGTCTGCGCACAAGCCAATTCAAGTACTTAAGCGTTCCCGTTGATGAATCACATCAGAAATTTTTCGATCATTGCGCACATCGACCATGGCAAGTCGACGCTCGCAGACCGTTTGATCCAGCGCTGCGGCGGCCTCGCGGAACGCGAGATGGAGGCGCAGGTGCTCGACTCGATGGACATCGAGAAAGAGCGTGGGATAACCATCAAGGCACAGACCGCCGCGCTGCACTACAAGGCACGCGACGGGAAGGTCTACAACCTCAATCTGATCGACACGCCGGGCCACGTCGACTTCTCGTATGAAGTGAGTCGCTCGCTGTCCGCATGCGAAGGTGCATTGCTCGTCGTCGATGCATCGCAAGGTGTCGAAGCGCAGACGGTGGCCAACTGCTACACCGCGCTCGACCTCGGCGTTGAAGTGATCCCCGTGCTCAACAAGATCGATCTGCCCAACGCGGACCTCGACAACGCGCGCACCGAGATCGAAGACGTGATCGGCATCGACGCGACCGACGCGATTCCATGTTCCGCGAAGACCGGCGTGGGCATCGACGACATCCTCGAAGCGATCGTCGCGAAGATGCCGGCACCGCGCGGCAATGCCGACGGCCCGCTGCGCGCGATGATCGTCGACAGCTGGTTCGACCCGTACGTCGGCGTCGTCATGCTGGTGCGCGTGGTCGACGGCCGCCTCGTGAAGGGCGAGCGCATCAAGATGATGGCGTCGGGCGCGATGTACAACGCCGACAGCGTCGGCGTGTTCACGCCGGCCAACGAGCCGCGCGCTTCGCTCGAAGCGGGCGAGGTGGGCTACATCATCGCGGGCATCAAGGAACTGCAGGCCGCCAAGGTCGGCGACACGGTCACGCTCATCAAGCCGGGCACTGGCGGTGCTGCCGCCACGGCCACCGAGGCGCTGCCGGGCTTCAAGGAAATCCAGCCGCAGGTGTTCGCGGGCCTCTACCCGACTGAAGCCAGCGAGTACGACTCGCTGCGCGACGCGCTCGAGAAGCTCAAGCTCAACGATTCGTCGCTGCGCTACGAACCCGAAGTGAGCCAGGCGCTGGGCTTCGGTTTCCGCTGCGGCTTCCTCGGCCTGCTGCACATGGAGATCGTGCAGGAGCGCCTGGAGCGCGAGTTCGACCAGGACCTGATCACGACGGCGCCGAGCGTGGTCTACCAGGTGGTCAAGAGCGACGGCGAAGTGATCATGGTCGAGAACCCGTCCAAGATGCCCGACGTCGGGCGCATGGCCGAGATCCGCGAGCCGATCGTCACCGTGCACCTGTACATGCCGCAGGAATACGTCGGCGTTGTCATGACGCTGGCCAACCAGAAGCGCGGCGTGCAGATGAACATGGCTTACCACGGCCGCCAGGTCATGCTGACGTACGAAATGCCGCTCGGCGAAATCGTGCTCGACTTCTTCGACAAGCTGAAGTCGGTGAGCCGCGGCTACGCCTCGATGGACTACGAGTTCAAGGAGTACCGCGCGTCCGACGTGGTGAAGGTCGACATCCTGCTGAACGGCGAGAAGGTCGATGCGCTGTCGATCATCGTGCACCGCAGCCAGTCGCAGTACCGTGGCCGGGCCGTGGTCTCGAAGATGCGCGAGATCATTTCGCGCCAGATGTTCGACGTGGCGATCCAGGCGGCCATCGGGGTCACCATCATTGCGCGTGAGACAATCAAGGCACTGCGCAAGAACGTGCTGGCCAAGTGCTACGGCGGCGACATCTCCCGCAAGAAGAAGCTGCTCGAGAAGCAGAAAGCGGGCAAGAAAAGAATGAAGCAGATCGGCTCCGTCGAAGTCCCGCAAGAGGCCTTCCTCGCCATTCTGCAAGTCGAAGACTGATCAAAAAAATGGCATTCCTCACCTCCTTGGTCCTCGCGGTCTTTGCCGCCTATGTCGGTGCCTGGTATTTCGGTGCGATCGAAGGCAACTTCGCCTTGCTGCTGTTCCTGGCGACGGTCGTTACCGGCCTCTACTGGCTGGCCGAGCGCTTCTATTTCCTGCCCAAGCGCGAGCAGGCCGCCGCCAAGCTGGAGGCCTCGCTGGCCGAACGCAACGAGCGGCTGGCCGGGCAGGGCATCAAGCAGGTCGACTCCGCGGACGCCAAGGCCAGTGAGCGCCTGCTGATGCAGCCCTGGTGGCTCGACTGGACCGCCGGCCTGTTCCCTGTGATCCTGGTGGTGTTCCTGCTGCGCTCGTTCCTGTACGAGCCCTTCAAGATTCCCTCGGGCTCGATGATGCCCACGCTGCTGACCGGCGACCTGATCCTGGTCAACAAGTTCACCTACGGCCTGCGCCTTCCGGTCATCAACACCAAGATCACCGACGGCACGCCGCTGGCGCGCGGCGACGTGGTGGTGTTCCGCTACCCGCCCAAGCCGAGCATGGACTACATCAAGCGCGTGGTCGGCATTCCGGGCGACGAGGTGTCGTACCTGAACAAGAAGCTCATGATCAACGGCCAGCCGGTGTCCAAGGAAGCGGACGCCGACTACCTGGACGGCGAGTCGATGCGACTGCTCAAGCAGTTCACCGAAGACCTCGGCGGCAAGAAGCACAAGATCCTCAACGACGACGCCGCGCCGAACTTCGTGCCCGGCGCCAGCGACTTCCCGGGCCGCGAAAACTGCCGCTACTCGGTCGAAGGCGTGGTCTGCAAAGTGCCCGCCGGCCAGTATTTCATGATGGGCGACAACCGCGATAATTCGGCGGACTCGCGTTTCTGGGGCTTCGTTCCCGACCAGAACATCGTTGGCAGGGCGTTCTTCGTCTGGATGAACTTTGGCGATCTGGGTCGCATCGGTCCGTTTCAATAAACAATCGTCGGCATCGTTCGAGGGGTAAGAGGGCATGAGAACACATCGGTCTGTCCGTAGCAGGGCGTCGCAACAGCGCGGCATTTCGTTCATCGGCTTGGTGTTCGTCGCGGTCGTGCTCGCCTGCGTGGGCGTGGTCGTCGCGCAGGTCATTCCGACGCTGATCGAATGGCAGGCGATCGACAAGGCCGCCAACAAGGCCAAGGAAGGCGCCACCGTGCCCGAAGTGCGCGCCATCTTCGATCGTGCCCAGGCCATCGACGACTTCAAGTCGGTCAGCGGCAAGGACCTGGACATCAAGAAGGTCGGCGACAAGGTGGTCGTCTCGTACGCCTACGAGCGCGAGATCCCGCTGTTCGGCCCGGCCTACCTGACGCTCAAGTACAAGGGCGAGACCCGCTGAACGCGGCGCACAAAAAGGTGGACGGCAGCCTCGTCGCGCTGCAGGCGCGTCTCCAGCACACCTTCTCCGATCCGCGGCTGCTCCAGCTCGCGCTCACGCACCGCAGCTTTTCGGCCGACCACAACGAGCGCCTCGAGTTTCTCGGCGACTCGGTGCTGAACCTTGCGGTGTCGCACCTGCTCTATATCCGTCTCTCGGCGCTGCCCGAGGGCGACCTGTCGCGCGTGCGCGCCAACCTCGTCAAGCAGGACACCCTGCACCGCCTGGCGGTGGGGCTGGCGCTGTCGCCGCTGCTCAAGCTGGGCGAGGGCGAAGCCCGCTCGGGCGGACCCAACCGTCCGTCGATCCTGGCCGATGCGCTCGAAGCGCTGATCGGCGCGGTTTATCTCGACGCCGGTTTCGCGGCCGCCCAGTCGCTGGTGCACCGGCTCTACGACGCGGTCGAAATCAACCCGCGCATGGAAGCCGCCGCGAAAGATCCGAAGACCGAATTGCAGGAATGGCTGCAGGGTCACAAAATGAAGCTGCCGGTGTACCGCGTGGCCGCCACACTGGGCGCGGCGCACAAGCAGACTTTCGATGTCGAGTGCGAGGTGCCCGAGTTGGGCCTTCGCGAACGCGGCATCGGCGGCTCGCGCCGCGCCGGCGAGCAGGCTGCCGCGGCCGCCATGTTGATCCGGCTCAAGGCACGCGGCGCCGCGTGAAATCACAATGAACGAAGCTATCAATTCCGTAGCGGAACCCGAAGACGACGCAGGCGCCCCGGCGCCCGGCGGCCCCCAGCACTGCGGCCTCATCGCCATCGTCGGCAAGCCCAACGTGGGCAAGTCGACCCTGCTCAATGCGCTGGTCGGCCAGAAGATCAGCATCACCTCGCGCAAGGCGCAGACCACGCGCCACCGCATCACCGGCATGCGCACGCTGGGCGCCACGCAGTTCGTGTTCGTCGACACGCCGGGCTTCCAGACCCTGCATGCCAATGCGCTGAACAAGTCGCTCAACAAGACCGTGCAGGGCGCGGTCGGCGACGTGGACCTGATTCTGTTCGTGGTCGAGGCCGGCAGCTTCACCCCGGCCGACGAGCGCGTGCTCAAGCTGCTGGGCAAGGGCATTCCGACCGTGCTGCTGGCCAACAAGCTCGACAACGTGCACCGCCGCGGCGACATCGCGCCCTGGCTGCAGACCATGCAGGCCAAGCACAGCTTCGCCGAGTTCGTGCCGATGTCGGCCAAGAACGCCAAGGACGTCGAGCGCCTGTTCGGCATCTGCGAGAAGTACCTGCCCGAACAGCCCTGGTTCTACGACGAGGACGAGCTCACCGACCGCAGCGAGAAATTCCTCGCGGGCGAGCTGGTGCGCGAAAAGCTGTTCCGCCTGACCGGCGACGAGCTGCCCTACACCTCGACCGTCATCATCGACAAGTTCGAGGAAGAGCCGCCCCAGAAAAAGGGCCAGAAGCGCCTGCTGCGCATCGCCGCCACCATCGTGGTCGAGCGCGACGGCCACAAGGCCATGGTGATCGGCGACAAGGGCGAGCGCATCAAGCGCATCGGCATGGAAACCCGTGTCGAGCTCGAGAAGCTGGCCGACGCCAAGGTGTTCCTCGAACTGTGGGTCAAGGTGCGTTCCGGCTGGGCCGACGACGAAGCCCGCGTGCGTTCGTTCGGCTACGAATGAAGTGGCCGCTGCCCACCGTGTCTCTCACGAGCCGGCTTATGTGCTCCATCGCTACGACTGGAGCGAGTCGAGCCTGATCCTCGAGGTCTTCACCCGGCACCACGGGCGCATCGCGCTGGTGGCCAAGGGGGCGAAGCGCCCGAGTTCCAATTTCCGGCCGGTGCTGCTGCCCCTGCAACCCCTGCAGGTCAGCTACGGCGGCGACGCCGAGATCCGCACGCTCAAGGGCGCCGAGTGGATGGGCGGCCACGTCATGCCGACCGGCGAGTCGCTGATGTCGGGCTACTACGTCAACGAACTGCTGCTGCGCCTGCTGGCGCGCGACGACGCGCACGAAGCGCTGTTCGACGCCTACGCCGGCGTGGTGCAGGTGCTGGCGGGCGAGCATGCCGGCGCCCAGGCAGCCACCCAGGCCGCGGCGCTGCGCGCCTTCGAGCTGCTGCTGCTGCGCGGTGTCGGCCTGCTGCCGTCGCTCGACGTGCAGACCCTCACGCTGGAGCCGCTCGCGGCCAAGGTGCGCTACAGCCTCGTGCCCGAGGCCGGGCTGCGCCAGGCGACCGGCCCGGAAGCCGCGCTGACCGGCGCCGATTGGCAGGCGCTGCAGGATGTGCTCGACGACCGCGCCCCGTTCACCGCCACCTTGCGTGAAATAGCCACCATGAATGCCGGCAGCAACAGCGCCCTTCGCAACCAGTTGCGCGCCTTGCTCAACTACCATTGCGGCGTGTCCACGCTGCGCACGCGGCAAATGATGAGAGATCTGCAAGCACTATGAGCACTTCAGGCAACGCCACTTCGCTGTCCGTCAACCTCAACAAGGTCGCCCTGGTCCGCAACACGCGCCATCTGGGCATTCCCAGCGTGGTGAAGGCCGCCCAGGCCTGCCTGGCCGCCGGCGCGCAAGGCATCACCGTGCACCCCCGGCCCGACGCCCGCCACATCCGCGCGCACGACGTGAGCGACCTGTCCGCGCTGCTTGCCAAGGACTGGCCCGCCATCGAGTTCAACATCGAAGGCAACCCGTTCCAGAACCTGATGGACTTCGTGCGCGAACTGAAGCCGCACCAGGCCACCTTCGTGCCCGACAGCGAAACCCAGTCGACCAGCGACCACGGCTGGACCTTCCCCGACGACGCCGAGCGCCTGCGCCCGCTGATCGCCGAGGCCAAGGCGCTGGGCGTGCGCGTCAGCCTGTTCATGGACCCGATTCCCGAGATGATGGCCGCCGTCAAGGCCGTGGGCGCCGACCGCGTCGAGCTCTACACCGAAGGCTATGCCGCCTCGCGCGGCACGCCCGACGAACAGGCCGTGCTCCAGCGCTATGCCGACACGGCACGCGCGGCCCAGGCCGCCGGCCTGGGCATCAACGCCGGCCACGACCTGAGCCGCGACAACCTCACGGCGTTCCTGCGCGCGGTGCCCGGCGTGCAGGAAGTGTCGATCGGCCACGCCTTCGTGGCGGACGCCCTCGAACTCGGCTACGCCGCGACCACCCGCGACTACCTGCGCTGCATCAGCGAGGCCCAGTGAACGCCCGCGCCGCATGATCTACGGCATTGGCACCGACATCTGCGACCTGCGTCGCATCGCCGCGACCTTCGAGCGCCAGGGCGAACGCTTCGCCCGCAAGGTGTTGAGCGACGCCGAGTTCGCCGTCTGGCAGACCCGCAGCGCGCGCTGGCCCAAGCGCGGTCTCAGCTACCTCGCAACCCGCTTCTCCGCCAAGGAGGCCTTCAGCAAGGCCATCGGGCTGGGCATGCGCATGCCGATGAGCTGGCGCCTGTGCGAGATCGCCAACCTGCGCAGCGGCAAGCCTGTCATCGTGCTGCATGGCGAGCTGAAGGACTGGTTCGAGGCGCAAGGCCTCACGGCCCACGTGACCGTGACCGATGAAACCGAATACGCCGCGAGCTTCGTGGTGGTGGAGAAGGTATGACGACCCCCGAGCTCGCTGCTCGCTCCCATGCGCCGCTGATCATCGACGTGGCGGCAACCGCACTCAACGACGCCGACCGCCGGCGCCTGGCCAACCCGCTGGTCGGCGGCGTGATCCATTTCGCGCGCAACTGGCAGGACCGCGCGCAAATGACCGCCCTCAACGCCGAGATCAAGGCCATCCGGCCCGACTTGCTGATCTGCGTCGACCACGAAGGCGGCCGCGTGCAGCGTTTTCGCACCGACGGCTTCACGCGCCTGCCGTCGATGCGCGCGCTGGGCGAGTTGTGGATGCGCGACGCCATGCGCGCCACCCAGGCCGCGACGGCCGCCGGCCAGGTGCTCGCGGCCGAACTGCGCGCCTGCGGCGTCGACTTCAGCTTTGCGCCGGTGCTCGACCTCGACCACGGCGGCAGCGGCGTCATCGGCGACCGCAGCTTTCACCGCGACCCGCGCGTGGTGGCGTTGCTGGCCAAGAGCGTCATGCACGGCATGCTGCAGCAGGGCATGCGCAACTGCGGCAAGCACTTTCCGGGGCACGGCTTCGTCACGGCCGACTCGCACGTCGAGATCCCGGTCGACAAGCGCAGCCTCAAGGACATCCTGGCCGACGACGCGCGGCCCTACGACTGGCTGGCCGGCACGCTCACCGCCGTGATGCCGGCGCACGTGATCTACCCGAAGGTCGACAAGCGGCCGGCGGGCTTCTCGTCGAAATGGCTCAAGGCCGTGCTGCGGCAGCGTTTCGCCTTCGACGGCGCGGTCTTCAGCGACGACCTGAGCATGGAAGCCGGGCGCTACATCGACGGCGAACTGCTGAGCTTCACCGACGCCGCGCTGGCGGCACTGGCGGCCGGTTGCGACGTGGCTTTGCTGTGCAACCAGAGCATCGGCGACGGACAGTTGCTCGACGAGTTTCTGGGCGGATTCGAAGCGGCCGAACGCGCCGGGCGTTGGCAGCCCGATGCGGCCAGCGAGGCGCGCCGGCTGGCACTCCTGCCGCGGGATGCGGCGCCGGGCTGGGACGCGCTCGTCGCTTCGCGCGGCTATCGCGATGCGAGGCGAATGCTGGACATCTGAAGGCAGCCGGCTGCGCCGGCGGCCGGCGCAGTCAATCGGCGGATCTGCGAAAAAGCTGGCAAATGCGGCCCATAGGCTGCCGGAGCCTTCCTGTACATTCAAACGCTGTCAATCAAGCAGCCACAGGGGGGGATTTCATGGCGCACATCGGCGAATCGTGGCTCACCTTCGACAGCCTGACGCAACACGTCGTCAAGACGATCAATCCCCGGCGCATCCTGGACATCGGCGCGGGCGGCGGCAAATACGGCGCCCTGCTCAAGAACATCGTGCCTGAATGCGAGTTGACGGCGCTGGAGTGCGACGACGCGGCATTTCCCCAATTGCGCGAGGTGGGCTACCACCAGATCCTGCCGATCACGGCCGACAAGCTGTATGAGCGCAGCAGCGACCTCTATGACGTCGTGATCCTGGGCGACGTCATCGAGCACATGCTTCATTCGCAGGGCCGCGACCTGCTGGAGTTTCTCAACTACCGGTCGCGCTATCTCATCATTTCCACGCCGGAGTGCATGCCGATGAGCCGCCCGATCTTCTTCGAAGGCCACAACTCGCTCTGGCGCCCCGACTCCTTCGCGTGGCACGACTACTGGGCGCACCAGCAGTGCGGCGTGATGCATTTCTATCTGCTCAGGGGGCATGACAACTGGGCGGGGCCAGGCTTGGCCGAGGTCGTGAGTGCAGTCAATGGCGCGGCGATCTTCAATGAGCACTCCAACGGCCGCAAGCAGCCCGTCGACCTGACGATCCGCGATACGCGCTACAAGGAACCGATCGACGAGCACAACGTCGTGATGTTCCGCCCTTTGTGAGGGGCCTTGTTTCATGACGGAAGCCGACAAGATTTCTCTTCGTGGTGTCGACGTCATCGTGTCGTACAGGGAGGCGACCGAAGAGCGGCGCGAAAACCTGTACGCCGTGCTGGCGCATCTGGCGTACACCTATACGGACTACAGGCTGTGGCTGATGGAAGCCGCGCCGGCGCCGCGCTTCGACTGGCAGCGGCTGCGCGACCCGAAGATCCGGCATGTCTTCATCCATCACGAGGGGCCGTTTCCGAAGTCGATGCTCTACAACATGGGCGTTCGACTGGCTCGCAGTCCGGTGATCTGCTTTCACGACGCCGACTCCATCGCGCAGCCCGCCACGTTGCGGGGCTGCATTGACGCCTTGCTCGACGGCAAGGAAAGCGACGTGCTGTGCCCCTACTGGAGCGTCATCAACGTGACCGGTGAGCTCAAGCAGGGCTTCATGGACACGCCCGACTACGCCCGTTTCACCTCACTCGATCCGCAACAGCTTCCGCCGGACGCGAGCGTGCTGTATTCCAATGCCAACGGCGGCGTCGTGCTGTTCAAGCGGCACGAGTACATCCGGGTGGGAGGCTACAACGCGCGCCTGGAAGGGTGGGGCGGCGAAGACGACGAACTCCTGCGCCGCGCAAGCCGGTTGGGTCTGCGCTGGCACTCCATTGCGGTGCCAATGTTCCATCTGCACCACGACGCGGGTTCGCGCGATGCGTTGATCGAGAGCATCCGCGACACCGAGAACCTGCGGGCGTCGCAGGCCATCGAGACCATGTCGCAGGAAGAGGTCGAGGCGTTGGCGCGCGAGCTGTCCGCTTTCTTCGCGGCCGACTGATCAGGGGCGGGAGGCCGCCCTCAGGGTGTCCGCTCGCCATGTGAAGAACTCGTCGAGCGCGGGCCCCAGCACTGCCGTCTGGCTCCGCCGGCTGAAGGCCTCGAAGCCTTGATGCGCGAGCCGCTGGCGCAATTGCGGGGCGCTCACCAGCAGCACGGCCATGTCGGCCAGGTCGTCGAAGGCGGCGCCCGCCATCGTCTGCCGAAGCTCCGGGTAGAAAATCTCGCTGTCCGCGTAGAGCTCGCACAGCACGGCCTTGCGTTGCCTGAACAACAGCGAAAGCCTGGGGAGTTCGACGATGCGGGAGTTGTCGAAGAAGTGCATGTTGAGCACCAGCTTCGCGCGCCGGATCATCTGGTCGCGGTACGCGCTGTCCCACAGCTGGTTGTCGTTGCAGGCCACGTGCAAGCCCTTCTTTCGCATGGCATCGATGACGTGTGAGCGTCGCGGATTCAGCGAGCCGAAGAACAGCACGTCGATGTCCTGAGCGGCCTCGGGCAATACATCTTCAGGGCGCAGATTGCTCGCAGCCTCTTCCTCGTACCCCAGCGGAACGTGGTGACCGTTGGCAATGCCCAGCTCGCCATATCGGGCCAGGTTGTGCTGGCTGTAGTCCCACACGTAGTGTTCGCGCAGCAATGCCAGGTAGCCGTCGTTGCAAGCCTGCGAGCCCGCGACGAGCTGCTCGAAGTTCAGCACGATGCAGTTGGCGTCCATGCCTCGCAGGGTTTCGGGCGCGAGGTGGTGCGCGAAGCAGACGACATTGACGGCGTCTTGGCGCAAGGCCGCATGTTCCGTGCTCACCTCGTGGCCCAGCTTCCTGGCGGCGATGACGAAGGTGTTCACCACGTCGCCGACCATGTGCGGCTCCGCGAGCGAGGTGAAGTGAAGCGGTACCGTCGTCACCGCGTTCCTCGCCTATTGAAGGCCCAGGACGTTGCGCTTGTGATAGTAGTCGGCGAGCGCGGCCCGAAGCTCGGTCGCCTTCTGGACCGCCTCTGGGGACGCGTCCTTGCCCAGGCCGAAGAAGTAGAGGTCGTGGCTCGTGTGGTCGCAGTAGAACGACCACACGGAGAACCACGCGTCGCAGGGAATGATCGCCTTGAAGTCGTCCTCGACCAGGTTGCGGTAGTAGCTCTGGTTCTTCTCCATGGTCAGCGGAGAATCGGTCGGCGTGTACTCGACCGTGCCGTGCTGCCTGCGGCCGGTGGACGCACAGGTCATCACCACGAGGCCCGATTCCTTGACCACCCGCAGCATGTTGAGCCAGGTCTTGCGCCAGCCTGGGTTGTGCTCCATGGCCTCGCATGAAATCACCACGTCGAATTCGTTCGCCTTGGCGCCATGGTCTTCGCCGTAGCAGACGAGGTCGACGCCCTTGCCTTCACCCACGTCGAGGCCGACGTATTCGCAGCCCTCGAAAAATGTTCGAACCGAGCCATTGATGTCGAGGCTGCCGATTTCCAGCACCTTCTTCTGCTGAAAGAACTCGCCGAGGAACTGCTTGATGCCACCGACGAAGAACAGCTGCTGGGGATGCGACATGGGTGTTTCTCTGCTCGGAAAGCGCGCAGTGTAGTCTTGCCCCCGCGCAAATCCACGCACCGCGCCACACCCGGCGCGGCACTTGCGGGAAAAGTTTACGGTTGTGTCTCGGAAGCGTTCCAGCCCGTGCCGCTTGCGCCTTCCGGCACCGACCAGAGCCGTTCCCCGCCCGAATCCAGATGCGTCAGGTACAGCCGCAAGTCGAACTCGAGCTGCTGGTATTCGGGCTCCATGTGCGTGCACAGCGCATAGAAGGCCTTGTCGTGGTCGCGCTCCTTCATGTGCGCGAGCTCGTGCACGACGATCATGCGCAGCCACGCCAGCGGCACGTCCTTGAACAGGCTGGCCACCCGGATCTCCCGCTTGGCCTTGAGCTTGCCGCCCTGCACGCGCGACACCGTGGTGTGCGTGCCGAGCGCGTTGCGGATCACATGCAGCTTGTTGTCGAACTGCACCTTCGACAGCGGCGAGGCGTTGCGCATGAAGTCGCTCTTGAGCTCGTTCACGTAGTCGTAGAGCGCCTTGTCGTTGCGGATGCCGTGCACGCCGTCCGGGTAGCGCTTGCTCAGCAGCGCGCCCAGGCTGTTCGCGTCGATGAGCTGCCGCACGCTTTGCTGCAGCGTCGGGGCGTAGCCCGCGAGGTAGCGCAGCGGCGTCATAGGGCTACGAGCAGGCCAGGCCGGCGGCCACGCCGCCGAACAGGTCGCCCTCGACCAGCGGCACGCCCGCGAAGCTCCTGCGCAGCGCCTGCTGGAACGGCCGCAGCGCCGACGAGCCGCCCGTCAGGTAGATCGCGTCGAGGTCGTTGCTGCGCAGCCCCGCGCGCTTGACGCAGGCGTGGGCGCATGCGATCACGTCGTCGAACTGGCTGGAGAGCTGCTGCACCATGTCTTCAGGCGACAGCACCGCGCCCAGGCCGGGCTCGGCGCACGACAGGTCGATGGTGGCCGGCACGTCGCCGACCGACGCATCGATCTTGGCCTGCTCCACGGCCGCCAGGATGCGGTGGCCATGGCGCTCTTCGAGCACGGTCATGAGCCGGTCGTGCAGCCGCAGGTCGACGTAGCTGGTGCGCAGGTCCTTCGCCTGGCGCGTGGCCTTGGCGGCGTAGAGCCAGTTGATCAGGTGCCACGACGACAGGTCGAAGAACACGCCGCTGGGCACTTCGCGGCCTTGCGGGCCGTGGTGGCGAAAGCCCAGCAGGGGCATCACGCGGTCCAGGTTCAGGCGCTGGTCGTAGTCGGTGCCGCCGATGTGCACGCCGGTGGTGGCCAGCACGTCGCCGCTGCGGTCGTCGTGCCTGGCGCGCTCGGGGCCCACGCGCACGACCGTGAAGTCGGAGGTGCCGCCGCCGATGTCGACGATCAGCACCACGGATTCCTTGGTGATGCGCTGCTCGTAGTCGAAGGCGGCCGCAATGGGCTCGAGCTGGAACGCGATGTCGCGAAAGCCCGCCGCGCGCGCCGCGACGCGCAGGCTCTGCTCGGCGCGTTCGTCGCGCTTGCTGTCGTCGTCCACGAAGTGCACCGGGCGGCCGATCACGACCTGCTCGGGCTTGCGGCCCAGCTCCTTGCCGGCGCGATGGGCCAGCTCGTGCAGGAAGCGCGCGATGATGTCCTCGAAGCTCACCAGGCCGTCGTAGATGGCGGTCTTTTCCTGCATCAGCGGACTGCCGAGCAGGCTTTTCAGCGAGCGCATCAGGCGGCCTTCGTAGCCCGCCAGGTAAAGCGCCACGGCCTCGCGGCCGAAGTGCGTCGTGCGGTCTTCGGCGTTGAAGAAGATCGCGGTGGGCAGCGTGGTGGCCGCGCCCTCGATGGGCAACAGGCGGGCGACGCCGTCGACCCGGCAGGCCACGGCGGAGTTGGAGGTGCCGAAGTCGATGCCGATCGTCGGCAGCGACGACGGTGACGACACGCTCAAGATTCCCTGCGCAAGGCGGGGAACAGGATCACGTCGCGGATGCTCGGCGAGTCGGTCAGCAGCATCATCAGGCGGTCGATGCCGATGCCGCAGCCGCCGGTGGGCGGCATGCCGTATTCGAGCGCGCGCACGAAATCGTGGTCGTAGAACATGGCTTCGTCGTCGCCGCCGTCCTTGGCCGCGACCTGGGCGTTGAAGCGCGCGGCCTGGTCTTCGGCGTCGTTCAGCTCGCTGAAGCCGTTGCCGAACTCGCGACCGGTGATGTAGAGCTCGAAGCGTTCGGTGACCTCGGGGCGCTCGTCGTTGGCGCGGGCCAGCGGCGAGATCTCGGTCGGATGCTCCATGATGAAGGTCGGCTGCCAGAGCTTCTCTTCGACGGTTTCCTCGAAGTACATCACCTGCAGGCTGGCAAGGCTGCGCTGCGAGAGCTTGTCCTTTTCTTCGCTCAGGCCGATCTTGCGCAGGGCGGCGATGAGCCAGGCGGCGTCGTCCACGCCCTGGGCCACGCCCTCGGCTTCGGTGTATTTCAGGATGGCTTCGCGGATCGTCAGGCGCTGGAAGGGCTGCGTCAGGTCGACCGCCTTGCCGCCGTAGGTGAGCTGCTGCGTGCCCACGGCCTTGTCGGCGATGGTGCGGATCAGCGTCTCGGTGAAGTCCATCAGGTCGCGGTAGTTCCAGTAGGCCGCGTAGAACTCCATCATCGTGAACTCGGGGTTGTGCCGCACCGAGATGCCCTCGTTGCGGTAGCTCCGGTTGATTTCGAACACGCGCTCGAAGCCGCCCACGATCAGGCGCTTGAGGTACAGCTCGGGCGCGATGCGCAGGAACATCTCCTGGTCGAGCGCGTTGTGGTGCGTCTTGAAGGGCTTGGCGTTGGCGCCGCCCGGAATGGGGTGGAGCATGGGCGTCTCGACTTCGAGGAAGTCGTTGGCCACCATGAACTCGCGCAGCGCGCTCACGGCCTTGCTGCGCGCGGTGAAGCGCACGCGGGCCGATTCGTCGGTGATCAGGTCGACGTAGCGCTGGCGGTACTTCTGCTCCTGGTCGGCCATGCCGTGGAACTTGTCGGGCAGCGGGCGCAGGCTCTTGGTGAGCAGGCGCAACTGCGTGACCTTGATCGACAGCTCGCCGGTCTTGGTCTTCATCAGCGTGCCTTCGGCGCCGACGATGTCGCCCAGGTCCCAGCGCTTGAATTCGGCGTAGAGCTCTTCGCCCACGGCATCGCGCGTGACGTAGAGCTGGATGCGGCTGGTGGCGTCCTGCAGCGTCGCGAAGCTGGCCTTGCCCATGACGCGCTTGAGCATCATCCGGCCCGCCACGCTCACGGCAACGGCTTGCGCTTCGAGGGCTTCGGCTTCGGTGGCGCCATGGGCCTCGGCGAGTGCCGCGGCGCGGTGGCCTGGCTTGAAGTCGTTGGGGAACGCAACGCCTTTGCCCTCGACCTGCGCCGTGCGCAGCAGCTTGAGCTTTTCGCGGCGTTCGGCGATGAGCTGGTTTTCGTCGACAGGCGTCGGAGGAGGCGTGGGGGTCTTTTGATCGGACATGGGGGGCGGGTGGCGCGCAACCGGGAGCGTGCGCGGGGCTGGCATTTTAGCCCATCGGGTTTGAACGACGGCGGGCCCCAAGTGCCCGCCAATCCTGCGCAAAGCGCTACAAAAAATGTAGCTGCCTATTCAGTGATGCCCGTGCGCGCCAGCAGATCGCTCACCAGCTCCAGGCGCATCAGCGGGCTGTCGAGTTCCATCAGCCGTTGCCGCAGCTCGAGCTGCATCGGCACCAGCTCGCACCAGCGGTTGGCCACCCAGCCGCAGTCGTCGAGCCGGTAGGGGGCGCCGATGGGTAGCCGCACCGATTCGCCTTGCGCGCGGCGCCGTTCTTCCAGCGTGTCGATCAGGCGTTGCAGTGCGGTGGCGGTGTGCTTCAGGTCGTCGGGGATCTCGAGCGCGATGTCGTCGTTCACGGCCTCGACCTCGGCCACCCACAGGCCGTGCTTCTGCAGCTCGGTCTGGCGCACGCGAAAGCGCTGCGTACCGACGCACTCGATCTGCAGCAGGCCGCTCTGCGGCGATTCGAATTCGCGGATCACGGCCAGCGTGCCGATGCCGGCGAAGCTCTCGGTGTCGGCGCCGGCCTTGCGCACTTCGCTGCCGCTGGTGAGACTCACCACGCCGAAGGGTGCGTCGGCCTTGCGGCACTTGCCGATCATGTCGAGGTAACGGACCTCGAAGATGCGCAATGGAAGCAGCCCGCCCGGAAACAGGACTGTGCCGAGCGGGAACAATGGCAGTGAATGCAAAAGGGGTTGTGTCGTCATCGAAGAACCTTGCATGGCTATCATCGCATTCCGCTCACGGCTGCGCCCCATGCTCTATCAGATTCCTTCGTTCCTCCTCGACGTGATCGTCGGCCTGCTCGGCGGCGCCTGCCTGCTTCGTCTTTACATGCAGTACCACCGGGTGCCCTTCGGCAACCCGCTGGGGCGCTTCGTGTTCGCCATCACCGACTGGATCGTGCTGCCGCTGCGGCGCATCGTGCCGTCGGTCAAGCGCTGGGACCTCGCGAGCCTGATCGCGGCGTGGCTGCTGGTGCTCGTGAAGTTCCTGCTGCTCTGGCTGCTGATCGGCAACCTCGGGCGTATCGCGACCTTGCCGTTGGTGTCGCTGGTGGGGCTGATGCAGCTCGCGGTCTCGGGCCTGACGGCGCTGCTGGTGGTGTACGCGGTGCTGTCGTGGATTCCGGGCGCCTCGCCGATGCTGCTCGACCTGATCTCGCGCCTGGCCGAGCCGATGGTGCGGCCGTTCCGGCGCTTCATTCCGCTGATCGGCGGCATCGACCTGTCGCCGCTGGCCGCCATCGTGGTGCTGCAGGTGGTGGCGATCGTGCTGAGCAACCTGCTCGTGTTCGCCTACCAGCTGACGTTCTGAACCTCGCAAGCAAAAAAGGCCCGGGTGCATCGCACCCGGGTCTTTTTTTGCATTGACTGGCGGTAAGTGCTCGCTCAGCTGACCGCGTCGGCCGGTTGGCGCAGCAGCATGGCCAGCGTGCTGGCGATGGTCTTGCGCAGTTCGCGGCGGTCGCTGATGAAGTCGATGGCGCCCTTGGTCTGCAGGAACTCGGCGCGCTGGAAGCCTTCGGGCAGCGTCACGCGCACGGTCGACTCGATCACGCGCGGGCCGGCAAAACCGATCAGCGCCTTGGGCTCGGCAATGACCACGTCGCCCACGAAGGCGAAGCCGGCCGACACGCCGCCCATGGTCGGGTCGGTCAGCACGCTGATGTAGGGCAGGCCTTTCTTCGCCAGGCGCGTGAGCGCGGCGTTGGTCTTGGCCATCTGCATCAGCGAGAGCAGGCCTTCCTGCATGCGCGCGCCGCCGGTGGCGGTGAAGCAGATGAAGGGCACCTTCTGCTCGATGGCCGTCTCGACGCCGCGCACGAAGCGCTCGCCGACCACGCTGCCCATGGAGCCGCCCATGAACTCGAACTCGAAGCAGGCCACGACCACGCTGATGCTGTGGACCGAGCCGCCGAGCACGACCAGCGCGTCGGTCTCGCCGGTGTTCTCGAGCGCTTCTTTCAGGCGCTCGGGGTACTTGCGGCTGTCCTTGAACTTCAGGGCATCGACCGGCAGCACTTCCTGGCCGACTTCGTAGCGGCCCTCGGCGTCGAGGAACGCGTCCAGGCGCGCGCGGGCGCCGATGCGGTGGTGGTGGCTGCAGCTGGGGCAGACGTTCTGGTTGTGCTCGAGGTCGGTCTTGTACAGAACGGTCTCGCAGGCGGGGCATTTGATCCACAGGCCCTCGGGCACCTGGCGGCGCTCGGACGGGTCGGTTTGTGCGATCTTGGCGGGTAGAAGTTTTTCAAGCCAGCTCATAAGGGGCTCCTTGTGTTGGCGGTGATTATCGACCAGCCGCGTTCTTGGCCGTGGCGGCGGGCAGCGCGTCGAGCGCCTCGCGGATGCCCGCGAGGAATTCACGCACCGCCGGCACGACTTTCTCGCGGGGCTGGTCTTCGATGAGTTGAATGATCTTGGTGCCGATGATGACCGCGTCGGCGGCCGACCCGACCGCCTGCGCCGTGCGCGCGTCGCGGATGCCGAAGCCCACGCCGACCGGAATGCTCACGTGCTGGCGGATGCGCGGAAGCATCTGGCCGACGGCCTCGCTGTCCAGGTGGCCCGCGCCCGTCACGCCCTTGAGCGACACGTAGTACACGTAGCCGCTGGCCATGCGCGCGACCTGCGCCATGCGCTCGTCGGTGCTGGTGGGGGCGAGCAAAAAAATCAGGTCGATGCCGGCCGCCTTGAGGTCGGCGGCAAAGGCCTCGCATTCCTCGGGCGGGTAGTCGACGACCAGCAGGCCGTCGACGCCGGCCGCGGCCGCGTCGCGGATGAAGGCGTGCTTGCCGTGCACGAGGTCGTAGCGCTCGACCGGGTTGGCGTAGCCCATCAGCACCACGGGCGTGGTCGTGTCCTTCTGGCGGAAGGTGGCGACGATGGCGAGCACCTGCTTCATGCCGATGCCCAGCGCCAGCGCGGCCTCGCCGGCCTTCTGGATCACGGGGCCGTCGGCCATCGGGTCGGAGAAGGGCACGCCCAGCTCGATCACGTCGGAGCCGGCTTCGACCATGCCGTGCATCAGCTCGGGCGTGATGTCGGCGAACGGAAAGCCCGCGGTGACGTACGGAACAAGGGCGCGGCGGCCGTCTTTCTTCAGTGCGGCGAAGGTGGCGTCGATGCGGCTCATCACTTGCCTCCTTTCACGCTCAGACCGCGCATCGAGGGCCGGTCGTAGAAATCGACGCCCGACAGGTCGGCCACGGTGCCGATGTCCTTGTCGCCGCGGCCCGAGAGGTTCACCAGAATGGACTGGTCGGGGCGCATGGTCTTGGCGAGCTTCATGGCGTAGGCCACGGCGTGGCTGGATTCGAGCGCGGGAATGATGCCCTCCGTTCGGCACAGGTAGTGGAAGGCTTCGAGCGCCTCCATGTCGGTGATGCCGACGTATTCGGCCCGGCCGATGTCCGCCAGGTAGGCGTGCTCGGGGCCCACGCCCGGGTAGTCGAGGCCGGCGCTGATGCTGTGGGTCTCGGTGATCTGGCCGTCTTCGTTCTGCAGCAGGTAGGTGCGGTTGCCGTGCAGCACGCCGGGGCTGCCGCGCAGGATCGAGGCCGAATGCTTGCCGCTGTCGAGCCCTTCGCCCGCCGCCTCCACGCCGACCAGGCGCGTGCCCGCGAACGGAATGTAGGGGTGGAAGATGCCCATCGCGTTGCTGCCGCCGCCCACGCAGGCGACCACCACGTCGGGCTGCTTGCCCTCGGCTTCGCCGGTGATGCCGTCGGCCGCGAGCATGGCCGGCATCTGCTCGATGCACTCGGTGCCGATCACGCTCTGGAAGTCGCGCACCATGGTCGGGTAGGGGTGCGGGCCGGCCACGGTGCCGATGATGTAGAAGGTGTTTTCCACGTTCGTGACCCAGTCGCGCATGGCTTCGTTGAGCGCGTCCTTCAGCGTCTTGCTGCCCGACTCGACCGGCACCACGGTGGCGCCGAGCAGGTTCATGCGATAGACGTTGGGGCTTTGGCGCTTCACGTCCTGGCTGCCCATGTAGACCACGCATTCGAGGCCGTAGCGCGCGCAGATGGTGGCCGTGGCCACGCCGTGCTGGCCGGCGCCGGTCTCGGCGATGACACGGGGCTTGCCCATGCGGCGCGCGAGCATCGCCTGGCCAATCACGTTGTTGATCTTGTGGGCGCCGGTGTGGTTCAGGTCTTCGCGCTTCAGGTAGATCTGCGCGCCGCCCATCTCGCGGCTGGTGCGCGCGGCGTGATAGATCGGCGAGGGGCGGCCGACGAAGTGCTTCAGCTCGTAGTGGAATTCGGCGAGAAACGCCGGATCGTCCTTGAACCTGGCGTACGCGTCGCGTAGCTCGTTGATCGCGTGGGTGAGCGTTTCGCTCGCGAAGGTGCCGCCGTAGTTGCCGAAATGGCCGGTGGCATCGGGTTGCTGGTAATTGCTTTGCATGGTTCTCGATCGATGGGCCGCAGCCCGAATCGATCGGCTGCGGCGGCTAACTTGAGAAGGACGCGTCGGCGGCCCTGACGGCGGCGACGAACTGCCGGATCTTTCCGGCGTCCTTGAGGCCCTTGTTCCCGGGACCGTCGATTTCGACGCCCGAGCTCACATCAACGGACAGCGTTTTGCAGCGTGTCCGCAGGATGCGAATGCCATCGCTCACGTTTGCAGGTGTGAGCCCACCACTCAAGACGAGGTGAGCGTCGACGGCGGGTGGAAGAAGTGACCAATCGAATGCCTTGCCGCCACCGCCATAACCTTCGACATGCGCGTCGAGCAGGATGGCCTGGGCGTGGGAGTAATCGGACGCGTATTTTACGAGGTCGAAGGCCGTTGCGGCATCCCCGATCGGAATGCGGGCCGCGCGCATGTAGCGAAAGCGGCCGGGGCCGGTCGATTCCTCGCACCGTTCGGGCGACTCGTCGCCGTGGAATTGGGCGACGGCGCCTTTCACCGCTGCGAGCGATGCTATGACTTTTGGAGCATCGTCGTTGACGAACAGCAGCACGGGCGTGATGAACGGGGGCAGGCGCGAGGCCAGTTCGGCGGCCCGTTCGAGCGTCACGGCGCGGGGGCTTCGGGCGTAGAGCACGAAGCCGATGGCGTCGGCGCCGGCTTCGATGGCCGCGTCCACATCGGCCTCACGGGTCAGGCCGCAGATTTTGATGCGGGTGCGGGAAACAGAAGGCGCGGTCATGGCGGGCCATCATACGGAGCCCCGCCGGCCTGCAGCGTGGCCTCGGCCGGCAGACCCCACTTGGCGTCGTACAACGGGCCCAGGAAGTACAGGCCGTCGGCCGAGAAGGTGGGCGCCGCGACCTTGCGGCTGCGGGCGTCCAGCACGTGCGAAATCCACTCCGGCCGCTCGTCGCCCCGGCCGATGCGCACCAGGCAGCCCATCAGGTTGCGGATCATGTGGTGCAGGAAGGCGTCGGCTTCGAACTCGAAATGCCAGCGGCAGCGCTCGCCGTCGCCCACGCGCGTGATCTCGATGCGCCGCAGGTCCTTGACCGGCGAGCGCGCCTGGCAGGCCGAGGCGCGGAACGAGCTGAAGTCGTGCTGGCCGACCAGCCGCGCGGCCGCCGCGCGCATGGCATCGCCGTCGAGCGGATGCATCGACCAGCCGACCCGGCCCGAGTCGAGGCTGGGCCGCACCGGCGACTGAGAGAGCACGTAGAGGTAGCGGCGGGCCAGGGCGCTGGCGCGGCAATGGAATTCGTCGGGCACCGGCTGCGCCCACTGCACCGCGATGTCGTCGGGCAGGAAGCGGTTGGTGCCGCGCATCCAGGAGAAGGGTTCGCGCTCGACGGTGGTGTCGAAGTGCACCACCTGCATCAGCGCGTGCACGCCGGAGTCGGTGCGGCCGGCGCACAGCGTGCCGATGGGCTGCGCGGCGAACTTCGAGAGGGCCGCCTCGAGCTTGTCCTGAACCGTGCGGCCCGAGCGCTGGCTCTGCCAGCCCTCGTACGCCTGGCCGTTGTAGCGGATGCCGAGCGCCAGCCTCACGAATTCAGGAACGGGAACAACAGCAACGACAACCGCTCAGCGCAGTTCGGCGAGCAGTTGACGGGCTTGCGACTTGAGGTCGCCAGCGCTTTCGGCTTCGACTTCCTCGACCAGCGAGCGGGCGCCTTCGACATCGCCGATGGCCTGCAGTTCGCGTGCGAGCGACAGCTTGACGGCGTGCGGGCTGTCGTCGCCTTCGTCGTCATGGGCGGCGGCCGCGGGCTTGGCGGTTTCCACCGAGCGAGCCGGCAGGCCGGCCAGCGCGCTCATGTCGAACTCGATGAAGCCCGAATCGGCCGGCAGCGCATTGCGCAGCATGGCGGGGCGGGTGTTGTGTTCCGCATCGCTCAGGCTCAGGGTGGAGGGGCGGGTGTTGGCGGTCAGCGCGCCAGGGGCCGTGTCGAAGTCGTTTTCGAGATCGACGGGCGTGTCGGCGTGACCGTTCGACAGCGGCGCCGCGGGGCGCGCGGTGGTCGGTGCGGGGGCGTAGGCCGACTTCGGCAGGCTGGCGCCGACCGGTGCGTGGTTCACGGCCGGAGCGGGGGCGGGTGCCGGCGGCGTGGTCAGGTCCAGGTCGAAGTCCAGCGGTGCCACCGAGGGCACGAAGGCGGGCGGTGCAACGGCCACTGGCGGTGCGGCGGGAGGCGCGGCTGCCGGCTTGGCGGCCGCGGCGAGGGCGCCCGCGAAGGCGGCCGTTTCGGCGGCGCTTGCACTGCCGCCGCTGCTGCTGCTGCGGGCGGCGCCCGATTCGTACAGCGGGTTGCCCGGGTCGAGGTCCTTGCCCATGTCGACCACGCGGGTCCAGTCGGAGCCGAGACCGCCGGTCAGCTTGTGCACTTCGGTGGCCAGGCTCTCGTAAGCGCGCACGTCGCGACGCTTGGCGTGGATTTCGAGCAGCTTGAGGTGGATCGCGGTGCGGTCGGGGTTCAGGCGCAGCGCTTCGCGCAGGATTTCTTCTGCCTGCAGGTCGCGGCCGTAGGCCAGGTAGACGTCGGCTTCGGCCACGGGGTCGACATCGCCCGCGTCGAGCTGGCTCGGCGAGTACGACAGCGAGGACACGGTGGAATCGCCGCGGTGCTTGGTGTCGACCGATTCGCCGCCGCTGGCGCCGAAGAACGAGTCCTTCGGAATGCGGCTCTCGAGGAACACGCTCTCGCTCATTTCCTCGCGCCGGCGACCCAGCACGCGGTACAGCAGGAAGCCGACCAGCAGCGCAATCAGCGCAGCGCCGGCGAGCATCAGCGGGTTGTCGAGCAGTTCTTCGAAGAAGGTGGGTTCCGGGGGCGGAGGCGGCGGTGCCACGACCTTCTTGGGGGCCGGCTTCGGCGCGGCGGCCGTTGCTGCCGCTGCGTCGCCCGTGGGGGCGGCCTGGGAAGCGGCTGCGGCGTCGGCGGCTGCAGATGCGGCGGGTGCGGCCGCGGCCGGCGTTGCCGCTGCGGCAGTCGCTTCGGGTGTGGGCGCAGCGGGGGCTGCCGCTGCTGGCGCGGCGGCCGGGGTCGCTGCTGCGGCGGCAGGCGCGGGCGTGGCCGGAGCCGCCGCAGGTGCGGCCGCCGGAGCAGGAGCCGGTGCTGGCGCGGGGCTCGCGGCAGCGGGTGCCGTCGTGGCTGCGGTAGACGGTGCGGGAACCGGGATACCCGGCGTGGCGGGCGCGGCCGCGGGTGCCGACGAACCGGCGCCTGCGTTGGCCTTGAGCTTGTTCAGCTCTTCGATGTTCTTCGACAGCTCGGCGACGCGGTTGTTGCTGTCCTGCGCCTGACGTGTCTGTGCGACCTTTTCGTCGGCGGCGCGGGTGGAGGCGCTGCCCTGCGAAATCGTGAGCTTGTCGGGTGCGCTGGCCGCGGCGTTGCGGTCTTCGACGTTGGCTTGCAGCTTGCCCGAGGCTTTTCGGCCTGCGGCGGCCACGGTCGACGTGGGCGCGTTCTCGGCCAGGCGTTGACGGTACGAGCCGAAGTCGCGGCTCTGGGCCGTGACCGTGCGGCGTGCCTCGGCAGCCGGAACGGCGGAGGCCTGGGCGGCGCTCGGCAGGTCGAGCACGGCGCCGGCGCGCATGCGGTTGACGTTGCCACCGACGAATGCGTCGGGGTTGGCCTGCAGCAGCGCGACCAGCATCTGGTCGAGCGACACGTCGGCGGGCTTGTGGGCACCGGCGATCTTGCTGGCGGTGTCGCCGCGCTGCACGGTGACTTGTTCACCGCCACCGCTGGCACCGCTGGCACCGCTGGCACGGGCCGGCGCGGCTGCGGCCACGGCCGCACGGGGAGCGGCTGCTTGCGCAGGTGCGGGTGCGGCGGCGGCAACCGGTGCCGACGGCTCGGCCGCGACGGGCGCGCGTTCGGCGCGCGGGCGGGGTGCCGGGGCTGTGCGCTCGACGGGCGTCGCGATCTGGGGCGTGATGGGCGCTGCCGGCGCGCTCGTGGCCGTCTGGCGCGCGGCCGGCGGGTCGAGCAGCACGGTGTAGTCGCGCACGATGCGGCCCGACGAACCGTTGGCTTCCAGCAGCAGGTCGATGAAGGGGTCGTTGAGCGGGCGGTTGCCGCTCAGTCGCACCACGTACTGGCCGCCGGCGCGGCGTTGCAACGTCGCCCTGACGTCGCGCAGCGCCGCGTTGTACGGCACGCCCGCGTTCTTGAAGGCCTCGGCCGTGGCGATGTTGATCTTCAGGCCGTCCGCTTCGTTGGCCGCGATCTCGGTCACGTCGATCTCGGCGCGCAACGGTTCGCCCAGCGCCGATTGCACCTTCAGCTGCCCCAGCGTGAAGGCGCTGGCGTCCGCGCTGGCGATGCCCAGTGCCACGGCAGCCGCCGCGCCCAGAATGGAAAGGCGCCAACCGTTCGATGGCAGAGGCGGGCGAGCGGCCGATGGGCTGGCCGCAGGCAACAGATGTCTTGTCATGCTGATAGGGGGCGGCTCAGGCCCAGAATTTGTAAGAGGACGTTAGCATCATCACCCGGCACTGACAAGGCAATGCGCCCGTTCTACCCAGTGCGCGCATACTTACGATCACATCTTATGTTGTCTTCCGACAACAATTTGTGTTTCAAAAGGGCCTGAGCACCCCGCATCAGGCTTCGAGCAGGATGCGCAGCATGCGACGCAGCGGTTCCGCGGCGCCCCACAGCAGCTGGTCGCCGATGGTGAAGGCGCCGACGTACTCGGGGCCCATCGCCAGCTTGCGGATGCGGCCGACCGGGATGTTCATGGTGCCCGTCACGGCCACCGGCGTCAGGTCCTTGACGGTGGCTTCGCGCGTGTTCGGCACGACCTTCGCCCAGGGGTTGTCGGCGGCGATCAGCGCTTCGATGTCGGCCAGCGGCACGTTCTTCTTGAGCTTGAAGGTCAGGGCCTGGCTGTGGCAGCGCATGGCGCCGATGCGCACGCAGAAGCCGTCGACCGGCGTGGCGGCGGTGCCGAAGCCCGCGCCCTGGCCCAGGATCTTGTTGGTTTCGGCGCCGCCCTTCCACTCTTCCTTGGACACGCCCCAGTCGGCGTCGTCCTGGCTCTTGCCCAGGCCCAGGTCCTTGTCGATCCAGGGGATCAGCGAGCCGCCCAGCGGCGCGCCGAAGTTCGCCGTTTCAGCGGCGCTCAGGGTCTGCTGCTTGTGCAGCACCTTGCGGTCGATTTCCAGGATGGCCGACTTCGGGTCGTCCAGCAGCGCGCGCACTTCGGCGTTCAGGGTGCCGAACTGGGTCAGCAGCTCGCGCATGTGCTGCGCGCCGCCGCCCGAGGCTGCCTGGTAGGTCATGCTGGTCATCCACTCGACCAGGCCGGCCTTGTAGAGGGCGCCCACGCCCATGAGCATGCAGCTCACGGTGCAGTTGCCGCCGATCCAGTTCTTGCCGCCCTTGGCCAGCGCGTTCTCGATGACCGGCAGGTTGACCGGGTCGAGCACGATGATGGCGTCGTCCTTCATGCGAAGGGTCGAGGCGGCATCGATCCAGTGGCCGTTCCAGCCGGCGGCGCGCAGCTTGGGGAACACCTCGCTGGTGTAGTCGCCGCCCTGGCAGGTGATGATGATGTCGCACTTCTTCAGTGCTTCGATGTCGTTCGCATCCTTCAGCGCGGTTTCGTTCTTGGCCATGGCCGGGGCCTTGCCGCCGGCGTTGGAAGTCGAGAAGAAGACCGGCTCGATGAGGCCGAAGTCGCCTTCGGCCTGCATGCGGTCCATCAGGACCGAGCCGACCATGCCGCGCCAGCCTACGAGGCCGACCAGAGGTTGATTGGATGCGTTCGCCATTTCAGTTTGCCCTTATGAAAAAAGAAAAGTTGTCTTTTTTTGCCCCCGACTCGTCGAGCCGGGGAGGGGCGTGACGAAGCGGGCTGCGGTTAGCCGGTAATCGTCTTTTTGGTGATTGCTGCAACGACCGCGTCGCCCATTTCGCGGGTGCCGACGCGCTTCGTACCTTCTGACCAGATGTCACCCGTGCGCAGCCCGGAGGCGAGCACGTCCTTGACCGCCGACTCGATACGGTCGGCAGCCTCGGCTTGGTTGAGTGAGAAGCGGAGCATCATGGCAGCGGAGAGTATTGTAGCCAAAGGATTGGCAACCCCTTTGCCTGCAATGTCGGGCGCGCTGCCGTGGCTGGGCTCGTACAGGCCCTGGTTGCTCGAATTGAGCGACGCCGAGGGCAGCATGCCGATCGAGCCGGTGAGCATCGCGGCCTCGTCCGAGAGGATGTCGCCGAACATGTTGCCGGTGACCACCACGTCGAACTTCTTGGGCGCCTTCACGAGCTGCATGGCCGCGTTGTCGACCAGCATGTGGTCGAGTTCGACGTCCGGATATTCCTTCGCGATGTCGAGCATCACGTCTTTCCACAGCTGCGAGGTTTCCAGCACGTTGTTCTTGTCCACGCTGGTCACGCGCTTGCTGCGCTTGCGGGCGGCCTCGAAGGCCACGCGGGCGATGCGTTCGATTTCGGGGCGCGAATAGCGCATCGTGTCGAAGGCTTCCTCGGCGCCCGGAAAGTGCCCGTCGACCGCGGTGCGGCGGCCGCGCGGCTGGCCGAAGTAGATGTCGCCGGTCAGCTCGCGAATGATCAGGATGTCCAGGCCCGCGATCAGCTCGGGCTTCAGGCTCGACGCGTCCACCAGCTGCTCGTAGCAGATGGCGGGGCGGAAGTTGGCGAACAGGCCCAGATTCTTGCGCAGACCCAGGATGGCCTGCTCGGGCCGCAGCGGGCGGTCGAGCTTGTCGTACTTCCAGTCGCCCACGGCGCCGAACAGCACCGCGTCCGATTCCTTGGCGAGCTTGAGCGTGGCTTCGGGCAGCGGGTGGCCGTGCGCCTCGTAGGCCGCGCCGCCGACCAGTGCGGTTTCCATCTCGAACTTCAGGTCGAGCACGTCGAGCACCTTGACGGCTTCCGCCACGATTTCGGTGCCGATGCCGTCACCCGGGAGAACTGCGATTTTCATTTTGTCGTGTGTCTTGAAAAGAGAAAACAGGAACGCCTCAGGCGTTGGCGAGCATCGTGTGCGCGAGCCACGGCTTCTGCGCCAGGCGCTCGGCCTCGAAAGCCTTGATCTTGTCCTTGTGGCGCAGCGTGAGGCCGATGTCGTCCAGTCCGTTGATCAGGCAGTACTTGCGGAAGGCCTGCACGTCGAATGCGAACTCGCCGCCGTCCGGCTTCACCACCACCTGGCGCTCCAGGTCGATGGTCAGCGAGTAGCCGGGGAACGCGAAGGTCTCGTCGAACAGCTGGGCCACCTGGGCTTCGGTCAGCACGATCGGCAGCAGGCCGTTCTTGAAGCTGTTGTTGAAGAAGATGTCGGCGTAGCTCGGCGCGATGATCGCGCGAAAGCCGAACTGGTCGAGCGCCCACGGCGCGTGCTCGCGCGACGAGCCGCAGCCGAAGTTCTTGCGCGCCAGCAGCACCGAGGCGCCGGCATAGCGCGGCTGGTTCAGCACGAAGTCGGGGTTGGGCTTGCGGCTGGCCGGGTCCTGGCCCGGAAAGCCGGCGTCCAGGTAGCGCCACTCGTCGAACAGGTTCTGGCCGAAGCCCGTCTTGCGGATCGACTTGAGGAACTGCTTCGGAATGATCGCGTCGGTGTCGACGTTCTCGCGGTCCATCGGGGCCACGAGGCCCTTGTGCACGGTGAATTTCTGCATGGTGTTGTCTCCCGGGTCAGGCGAAGGTGCGCACGTCGACGAAATGGCCGTGCACGGCGGCCGCGGCGGCCATGGCCGGGCTCACGAGGTGGGTGCGGCCGCCGGCGCCCTGGCGGCCTTCGAAGTTGCGGTTGCTGGTCGATGCGCAGCGCTCGCCGGGCTCCAGGCGGTCGGCGTTCATGGCCAGGCACATCGAGCAGCCGGGCTCGCGCCACTCGAAGCCCGCGGCCTTGAAGATCACGTCGAGGCCTTCGCGCTCGGCCTGTTCCTTCACCACGCCCGAGCCGGGCACGACCATCGCGAGCTTGACGTTCTTCGCGACCTTCTGGCCCAGCTTCTTCACCACGGCGGCGGCTTCGCGCATGTCCTCGATGCGGCTGTTGGTGCACGAGCCGATGAACACCTTGTCGATGAAGATGTCGTTCATGGCCTTGTTGGGCTCCAGGCCCATGTAGACCAGCGCGCGCTCGATGGCGCCGCGCTTGCTGGCGTCCTTTTCCTTGTCGGGATCGGGCACGCGGCCGTTGATCTCGACCACCATCTCGGGCGAGGTGCCCCAGGTCACCTGCGGCTGGATCTGCGTGGCGTCGAGCTCGACCACGGCGTCGAACTTCGCGCCCGGGTCGGACTGCAGCGTGCGCCAGTAGGCCACGGCCTGTTCCCATTCCACGCCGGTGGGCGCGAGCGGGCGGCCCTTGACGTAGCTGATGGTCTTCTCGTCGACCGCTACCAGCCCGGCGCGCGCACCGGCCTCGATGGCCATGTTGCACACCGTCATGCGGCCTTCCATGCTCAGGTCGCGAATGGCCGAGCCCGCGAACTCGATGGTGTAGCCCGTGCCGCCGGCCGTGCCGATCTTGCCGATGATGGCCAGCACGATGTCCTTGGCCGTGCAGCCCAGCGGCAGCTTGCCCTCGACCTTCACGAGCATGTTCTTCGCCTTCTTGCCCAGCAGCGTCTGCGTGGCCATCACGTGCTCGACCTCGCTGGTGCCGATGCCGTGCGCCAGCGCGCCGAACGCGCCGTGCGTGGAGGTGTGCGAGTCGCCGCAGACCACCGTCATGCCTGGCAGCGTCGCGCCCGACTCGGGGCCGATCACGTGCACGATGCCCTGGCGCTTGCTCAGGAACGGAAAGAACGCGGCGGCGCCGAACTCGGCGATGTTGTGGTCGAGCGTGGTGACCTGTTCCTTGCTGGTCGGATCGGCGATGCCGTCGTAGCCGCGCTCCCAGCCGGTGGTCGGCGTGTTGTGGTCGGCCGTGGCCACGACCGAGCTGATGCGCCAGAGCTTGCGGCCCGCTTCGCGCAGGCCTTCGAAGGCTTGCGGGCTGGTGACTTCGTGCACCAGGTGGCGGTCGATGTAGAGGATCGCGGTGCCGTCTTCCTCGGTGTGGACGACGTGTTCGTCCCAGATCTTGTCGTAGAGCGTGCGTGCCATGTCGGTCTCTTCTTTCGTGGGGAAATGGATTGTCTGTTTGTCTGTCTTGGCGGTTGCAACGCGGGGTCAGGCCGCGAGCTGCTCCGTCGCATCCGAGGCCGCGTGCAGGTGGTTCACCAGCGAGCGCGCCGCCACCGGCAGCGTGGAAAAGTCGCGCGCCACCAGCCGGATCTCGCGCGCCGCCCAGGCGTCGTTGAGCGCCACGCTCACGAGGCCGCGGCCGATGCCGTTCTGCATGAGCTCGAACGCGCGCTGCGGCATCACGCCGATGCCCAGGCCGTTCTCGATCATCCGGCACATGGCGTCCAGGCCCGTCACGTGGATGCGCAGCTTCACGCTGCGCCCGGCACCCAATGCGGCCTCGTGCATCGCCACATAAATCGAGCTGTTGGTGTGCAGGCCGACGTGGTCGAAGGCCAGCGAGTCGATGAAGTCGAGCGCGCCTTCGGCGGCCAGCGCATGCCCCGTCGGCACGATCAGCGCGAGGCGGTCGTGCCGGTAAGACAGGCTCTGCAGCTCGCCCGCGCCGCCGGCCACATGGCACACGCCGAGGTCGGCCGCGCCTTCCTGCACCGCGCGGATCACTTCGCTGCTCAGGTGCTCCTCGAGGTCGATCTTGATGGCTTCGTGCGCCCGCGTGAACACGCCCAGGTCTTCGGGCAGGAACTGCACGATGGCCGAAATGTTGGCGTGCACCCGCACGTGGCCGCGCACGCCGTCGGCGTATTCGCTGAGCTCGCCCTGCATCTTCTCGAGGCTGTAGAGCACAGAGCGCGCGTGGTGCAGCAGGCTCTCGCCGGCGGGTGTCAGGTCGACGCCGCGCGCATGGCGGTAGAGCAGGGTGGTGCCGAGCGTGGCCTCGAGGTCGGACAGCCGCTTGCTGATGGCCGACGCCGCAATGAACTCGCGCTCCGCCGCGCGGCCGATGCTGCCCAGTTCGCACACGGCCACGAACAGCTGCAACGACGTGAGGTCGATGCGGCGGGCGAAGTTGCGTTCGGACGTGCTCATGGGGTGTGGGGCATCGCGTTCTGCGATGAGGTAGCTATTTTCTTCCTGTTTTCAGGGTGTTGCCATCGTGATCTGAGATGGGATTGCTGCCGGCCTGCGAAGAGGGGCATGCCGAACGGGCAATAAAAAAGCTGCCCGGAGGCAGCTTCTTGAGGGGTGCGATGGGTTCGCGGGTCGATCAGCGGGCCGAGATCGGCTTCACGTCACGCTTGGGCGAGCCTTCGAACAGCTGGCGCGGGCGGCCGATCTTGTACTCGGGGTCGCCGATCATTTCGTTCAGCTGGGCGATCCAGCCGACCGTGCGGGCCAGCGCGAAGATCGCGGTGAACAGCGGCACGGGGATGCCGATGGCGCGCTGCACGATGCCCGAGTAGAAGTCGACGTTCGGGTACAGCTTGCGCGACACGAAGTACTCGTCTTCCAGGGCGATCTTCTCGAGTTCCTTGGCGAGCTTGAACAGCGGGTCGTTTTCCAGGCCCAGCTCGGTCAGCACTTCGTTGCAGGTTTCCTGCATCAGCTTGGCGCGCGGGTCGTAGTTCTTGTACACGCGGTGGCCGAAGCCCATGAGCTTGACGTTCGAGTTCTTGTCCTTGACCTTCTTGATGAACTCGCCGATCTTCTCGACGCCGCCTTCCTTCTGGATGTCGTACAGCATGTTCAGTGCTGCTTCGTTGGCGCCGCCGTGGGCAGGGCCCCACAGGCAAGCCACGCCGGCCGCGATGGCCGCGAAGGGGTTCGTGCCCGACGAGCCGCACAGGCGCACCGTCGAGGTCGAGGCGTTCTGTTCGTGGTCCGCGTGCAGGATGAAGATGCGGTCGAGCGCGCGCTCGAGCACCGGGTTCACCTTGTACTCTTCGCACGGCGTGGCGAACATCATGTGCAGGAAGTTGCCGGCGTAGCTCAGGTCGTTCTTCGGGTACATGTACGGCTGGCCGATCGTGTACTTGTAGGCCATGGCCACGAGCGTGGGCATCTTCGCGATCAGGCGGATCGCGGCGATCTCGCGGTGCTCGGGATTGTTGATGTCCGTGCTGTCGTGATAGAAGGCCGACAGTGCGCCCACGAGGCCGGTCATGATGGCCATCGGGTGAGCATCACGGCGGAAGCCGCGCAGGAAGAACTGCATCTGCTCGTTCACCATGGTGTGGTTCGTCACGACCTTGGTGAAGTTCTGCTTCTTGGCCTGGTCCGGCAGCTCGCCGTACAGCAGCAGGTGGCAGGTTTCCAGGAAGTCGCAGTTGGTGGCGAGCTGCTCGATGGGGTAGCCGCGGTACAGCAGTTCGCCCTTGTCGCCGTCGATGTACGTGATGGCCGATTGGCAGGCCGCGGTCGACATGAAGCCCGGGTCGTACGTGAACATGCCGGTCTGCGCATACAGCTTGCGGATGTCGATCACGTCGGGGCCGACGGTGCCCTTGTAGATCGGCAGATCGACGCTGTCGCCGCCGTTGCTGAACGACAGCGTGGCCTTGGTATCGGATGCTTTCATTTCGGTTTACTTTCAGAGGTGGATTCAGGACGAAGGAGAGATGACGGGGCGCTGCGCGCCGTCGGTGCGCATCAGCTGCAGCAATGCGACCACCTCGGCCCCGGCCCATTCGGGCTCGGGCTCCTTTCTACGGAGAAGGAGGTCGAGGAGGTCGTTGTCCGACAGGTCCATCAGTGTCTCCATCGCTCCCGCTTGACCCACGGTCATGCGGGATTCGTGCCGCTCGAAGAAGCGGGCGATGAACAGGTCGTTCTCGAGCAGTCCGCGCCGGCAGCGCCATTTCAGCTTGCTCAGCGCACGTTCGCTGAGCGGCTGGTCGAGGTCGGCGGCGGTTTGCATGGGGGCTTCTTGCAGGACGGTTGTCAGATGGCGCGGCGCACCATCAGTTCCTTGATCTTGCCGATGGCCTTGGTCGGGTTCAGGCTCTTCGGGCACACGTCCACGCAATTCATGATCGTGTGGCAGCGGAACAGGCGGTACGGGTCTTCCAGGTTGTCCAGGCGCTCGGCGGTGGCTTCGTCGCGGCTGTCGGCGATGAAGCGGTAGGCCTGCAGCAGGCCGGCCGGGCCCACGAACTTGTCGGGGTTCCACCAGAAGCTGGGGCAGCTCGTGGAGCAGCTCGCGCAAAGAATGCACTCGTACAGGCCGTTGAGCTCTTCGCGCTCTTCGGGCGACTGCAGGCGTTCCTTCTCGGGCGGCACGTTGTCGTTCTGCAGGTACGGCTTGATCGAGTTGTACTGCTTGAAGAACTGCGTCATGTCCACGATCAGGTCGCGGATGACGGGCAGGCCCGGCAGCGGCTTGAGCACGATCGTGCCCTTGAGCGTGAGCATGTTGGTCAGGCAGGCCAGACCGTTCTTGCCATTGATGTTCATCGCGTCGGAACCGCAGACGCCTTCGCGGCACGAGCGGCGGAACGACAGCGTGGGATCCTGCGCCTTGAGCTTCATCAGGGCGTCCAGCAGCATGCGCTCGTGGCCGTCGAGTTCGATCTCGACGGTCTGCATGTAGGGCTTGGCGTCCTTGTCCGGGTCGTAGCGGTAGATCTGGAATGTGCGCTTCATCGTATGGACCTTGTAAATGTTCTTAGAACGTGCGGACTTTGGGCGGCACGGAAGCCACCGTCAGCGGCTGCAGCTTGACGGGCTTGTACGAGAGGCGGTTGTCCTCGCTGTACCAGAGCGTGTGCTTCATCCAGTTGGCGTCGTCGCGGCCCAGCGGCGCGACCGGATCGTCCGCCGGGCGTTCGTAGTCTTCCACCGTGTGGGCGCCGCGGCATTCGCGGCGGGCGGCGGCCGAGACCATGGTGGCCTGCGCCACTTCGATCAGGTTGTCGACTTCCAGCGCTTCGATGCGGGCGGTGTTGAACACCTTCGACTTGTCCTTCAGGCCGATGGCCTTGACGCGCTCGCGCACGGCGGCGATCTTGGTCACGCCTTCGTCCATCGAGGCCTGCTTGCGGAACACGGCGGCATGCTGCTGCATGACCGCGCGGATCTCGCCGGCCACGTCCTGCGCGTATTCGCCGCCGGTGGTCGACTCGAGGCGGTTCAGGCGCTCCAGCGTGCGGTCGGCCGCGTCCTTGGGCAGTTCCTTGTGTTCCTTGAGCTTGTCGTTGAACTCGACGATGTGGTTGCCGGCCGCGCGGCCGAACACCAGCAGGTCGAGCAGCGAGTTCGTGCCCAGGCGGTTGGCGCCGTGCACGCTCACGCACGAGCATTCGCCCACGGCGTAGAGGCCGTTCACCACGGCGCTGTTGTCTTCACCCTTCTGGATGACGACCTGGCCGTTGATGTTGGTCGGGATGCCGCCCATCTGGTAGTGGATGGTGGGCACCACGGGAATCGGCTCCTTGGTGATGTCGACGTTGGCGAAGTTCACGCCGATTTCGTACACCGAGGGCAGGCGCTTGTGGATGGTCTCGGCGCCCAGGTGGTCGAGCTTGAGCAGCACGTAGTCCTTGTTGGGACCGCAGCCTCGGCCTTCCTTGATTTCCTGGTCCATGGAGCGCGAGACGAAGTCGCGCGGTGCCAGGTCCTTCAGGGTGGGCGCATAGCGCTCCATGAAGCGTTCGCCGTTGCTGTTCAGCAGGATGGCGCCTTCGCCGCGGCAGCCTTCGGTCAGCAGCACGCCCGCGCCGGCCACGCCGGTCGGGTGGAACTGCCAGAACTCCATGTCCTGCAGCGGAATGCCCGAGCGCGCGGCCATGCCCAGGCCGTCGCCGGTGTTGATGAAGGCGTTGGTCGAGGCCTGGAAGATGCGGCCCGCGCCGCCGGTGGCCAGCAGCACGGTCTTGGCCTGCAGGATGTGCAGGTCGCCGGTTTCCATTTCGAGCGCGGTCACGCCGACCACGTCGCCTTCGTCGTCACGAATGAGGTCGAGCGCCATCCATTCGACGAAGAACTGGGTGCGGGCTTCGACGTTCTTCTGGTAGAGCGTGTGCAGCATCGCGTGACCGGTGCGGTCGGCCGCGGCGCAGGCGCGCTGCACGGGCTTCTCGCCGTAGTTGGCCGTGTGGCCGCCGAACGGACGCTGGTAGATGGTGCCGTCGGGGTTGCGGTCGAACGGCATGCCGAAGTGTTCGAGCTCGTACACGACCTTCGGTGCTTCGCGGCACATGAACTCGATCGCGTCCTGGTCGCCGAGCCAGTCGGAGCCCTTGATCGTGTCGTAGAAGTGGTAGTGCCAGTTGTCCTCGCTCATGTTGCCCAGCGATGCGCCCACGCCGCCTTGCGCGGCGACCGTGTGCGAACGCGTGGGGAACACCTTGGAGAGCACGGCCACGTTGAGGCCGGCACGTGCGAGTTGCAGCGAGGCGCGCATGCCGGAGCCGCCGGCACCGACGATCACGACGTCGAACTTGCGCTTGGTGATTTTTTCTTTTGTGTAAGTCATGGTGGGGTCAGATCTTCCAAAGCACTTGAATGGCCCAACCCGCACAACCGACAAGCCAGACGATGGTGAAAATTTGCAGCACGAGACGGATGCCGACGGGTTGGACGTAGTCCATCCACACGTCGCGCATGCCGACCCACACGTGATAGAGCAGGGCGACGATCACGGAGAAGGTCAGCACCTTCATCCACTGCGCCGCGAAGATGCCGGCCCACAGGTCGTAGCCGATGGGGCCGCGCGAGAAGATCAGCTGTGCGAGCAGGATGATCGTGAAGAGCGCCATCAGGCCGCCCGTGATGCGCTGGCTGAGCCAGTCGCGCAAACCGTAATGAGCGCCGACGACGATGCGCTTGGAGCCGTAATTCACAGACATGGTTGGCTCCTTCTCAGTACAGGCCGAACAGCTTGGCGCCGAGCACCACGGTGAGCAGGATGCTCAGTGCCAGCGTGACGACGGCCGAGCTGTGCCCGAATTCCTTGGTCACGGCGGCGTGGCTCACGTCCATCCACAGATGGCGCAGGCCGGCGATGAAGTGGTGCAGGTAGGCCCAGATGAGCGCCAGCGCGACGAGCTTGAAGAACCAACCCGGCGCGAAGCCGATGCCGACGTTGAAGGCGCCCTTGAATTTCGCGAACGAATAGTCAGATGACAGCGACGTGTCGAACATCCAGATGATGAACGGCAGCAGCAGGAACATCAGCACACCGCTCACGCGGTGCAGGATCGACACGATGCCCGCCGGCGGCAACCGGTAGGTCGTGAGGTCGGTGAACGCATTGATGTTGCGGAATTCGCGACGCGGTGGCCGGGGGGGAGTTGCAAGCTCTGTCATGGGGGGGAGGGCTTTCGTGGCTTGGATGACTTGTTCTGAGAGCGAACGCTTTTGTTTCTTATGCGGAAATGCAAACAACGCAAAATTCTATTGCAATGCACCATCGCGCAGCGGACACGCGCAAGTCAGTGCACCGTTGCAGTCGGATGCTATTGACTTCGTAGCGCATCGCGCGCGTTGTGTGCGCACGCCGCAGCGGCAGTATTCGGCCTTCATCTGAATCGAGGGGTCAGCCCAGCTGGTTCCTGTAGTGGTGCGTGTCGGTGCGATAGAGCCCGCGACGCAATTCCATCGGCATGTCATGGTAGGTGTGTGCCACGCGTTCCACACTCAGCAGGGGCATCTGCAGCGACACGTCGAGCAGCGCGGCCTGTTCGGCATCGGGCAGCACGGCGCGGATTTTTTCTTCGGCCCGCACCATGCGCACGCCGAACTCGGTTTCGAACAGCGCGTACATCGGGCCCGGCCACGCGCGCAGCCGTTCGGCCGTGAGGCCCTTGAACGGCGTGCCGGGCAGCCAGAGGTCTTCGAGGATGGTCGGCACGCCGGCGTAGGCCAGCACGCGGCGCACCTGCAGCACGGCGTCGCCGGTGCGCAGGCCGAGCGCGCGCGCCACGTCGGCCGACGCGCGCAGGCGCTTGCAGTCGACGATGGTGCGCACCGCGGGGCCTTCGCTGCTCGGGTCGCCCGCATCGGGCACGAGCTTGAGAAAGCGGTACTGCACGTGCTGTTCGGCGTGCGTGGCAACGAAGGTGCCCTTGCCCTGGCGCCGCACCACGAGGTTTTCAGCCGACAGCTCGTCGATGGCCTTGCGCACCGTGCCCTGGCTCACGCGATAGCGCACGGCCAGGTCCATCTCGCTGGGGATGGGCTCGCCCGGCTTCCACTCGCCCGCCTGCAGGCTCTGCAGGATCAGGGTCTTGATCTGCTGGTAGAGCGGACTGAAGGACGGCGTCGTGGGCTCGTCGAGGGTGGTGGGCGTGTTCATGGCAGCGGTGGGGTGCGCCTTGGCGGACCCCGAGAGGATATCTTATATAAGACATAAGACGGCCCTCATTGAATCGGCTTAAAATGTTGCGGGTCTCGCGTTGCGGGAAGGTATTTCACCCGCAGCACCCTGGCGCCCCACGAGAGCGCCGACACCGTTTTCACCACCTTCTGGAGTCTTCCCATGAGCAAAAAACCCGTTCGCGTTGCCGTCACCGGTGCCGCCGGCCAAATCGGTTACGCCCTGTTGTTCCGCATTGCATCCGGCGAAATGCTCGGCAAAGACCAGCCGGTCATCCTGCAACTGCTCGAAATCCCCGACGAGAAGGCCCAGAAGGCGCTCAAGGGCGTGATGATGGAACTCGACGACTGCGCGTTCCCGCTGCTGGCCGGCATGGAAGCCCACGGCGACCCGATGACCGCCTTCAAGGACGCCGACTACGCCCTCCTGGTCGGTTCGCGCCCCCGCGGCCCCGGCATGGAACGTGCCGAACTGCTGGCCGTGAACGGCGCCATCTTCACGGCACAGGGCAAGGCTCTGAACGCCGTCGCCAGCCGCAACGTCAAGGTGCTGGTGGTCGGCAACCCCGCCAACACCAACGCCTACATCGCCATGAAGAGCGCACCTGACCTGCCGCGCAAGAACTTCACCGCCATGCTGCGCCTGGACCACAACCGCGCCGCCAGCCAGATCGCCGCCAAGACCGGCAAGGCCGTGGCCGACATCGAAAAGCTCACCGTCTGGGGCAACCACTCGCCCACGATGTACGCCGACTACCGCTTCGCCACCATCAACGGCGAAAGCGTCGCCAAGATGATCAACGACCAGGAATGGAACGCCAACACGTTCCTGCCGACCGTCGGCAAGCGCGGCGCCGCCATCATCGAAGCGCGCGGCCTGTCGTCGGCTGCCTCGGCCGCCAACGCCGCCATCGACCACATGCGCGACTGGGCCCTGGGCACCAACGGCAAGTGGGTCACCATGGGCATCCCGTCGGACGGCCAGTACGGCATTCCGAAGGACGTGATGTTCGGCTTCCCGGTCACCTGCGAAAACGGTGAGTACAAGCTGGTCGAAGGCCTCGAAATCGACGCATTCAGCCAGGAACGCATCAACAAGACCCTCGAAGAGCTCGAAGGCGAACGCGCCGGCGTCGCTCACCTGCTGTAAGGCAAAACGACAGCATGCTCGACTGGAACCCCGCGCTCTACCGTCGCTACGAGGACGAGCGCACCCGCCCCGCGCAGGAACTGCTGGCGCGGGTTCCGCTGACCGAGGCGGCCCGCGTGGTCGACCTCGGCTGCGGGCCGGGCAATTCCACCGAGTTGCTGGTCAACCGGTTCCCGCGGGCGCAAGTCACGGGCACCGACAACTCCGAAGCCATGCTGGTCAGCGCGCGCGAGCGCCTGCCCGGCGCGCGCTTCGAGTTGAGCGACATCGCGACCTGGGCGCCGCCATCGAAAGAAGAAGCGCCCGACCTCATTTACGCCAATGCGTCCCTGCAGTGGGTGCCCGATCACGAAAAGCTGATCCCGCGCCTGTTCGACGCGCTGGCCCCGGGTGGCGTGCTCGCCATCCAGATGCCCGACAACCGCCAGGAGCCCACGCACCGGCTGATGCGCGCCGTGGCGGCCGAAGCCCCGTGGGCCGAGCCCATCGGCGACGCCGACCGGCTGCGCACGCTGCTGCTCGACCTGGGCGGCTACTACGACCTGCTGGCGCCGCGCGCGGCAAGCGTCGATGTCTGGCACACCATCTACCAGCACCGCATGGCCGATGCCGCATCCATCGTCGAATGGGTGCGCGGCACGGGGCTGAAGCCTTTTGTCGACCGCCTGGAGCCCACGCTGCAGGCGAGCTACCTGGCCGAATACGAACGCCGCGTGAACGAGGCCTACCCGGCCCGCGCCGACGGCAAGCGGCTGCTTGCGTTCCCGCGCATGTTCATCGTCGCGCAGAAAGCCGGCAACCCATGACGAACACCGTGGCCCATCCCGCGCAAGTGCTGCTCGGCGCGCAGGCCGGCGCCGTGACGCTGCCCGTGTGCGATCACTACAGCGGCGTCGAAGCGCGCATGAAGAAGAGCCTCGCGCTCCAGGCCGAGATGGCCGAGGAGTTCGGCGCCTGCGTGTTCGACGTCACCCTCGATTGCGAAGACGGCGCCCCCGTGGGCGGCGAGGCGGAGCATGCCGCGCTCGTTACCGAGCTTGCGCTGGCAGCCAGGCCCGGCATGCGCGTCGGCGTGCGCGTGCACCCGGTCGACCACCCGGCCTTTGCCGGCGACGTGATCACCATCGCCGGCCGCGCCGGCCATCGCCTGAGCCACCTGATGGTGCCCAAGGTCGAATCGGTGGCCGATGTGTTGCAGGCTGTTGCCGCGCTGGAGGCCGCCGACGCCGATGCGCTGCCGCTCCACGTGCTGATCGAATCGCCGCTGGCGGTGCACAACGCCTTCGACATCGCCGCCCATCCGCGCGTGCAGTCGCTGAGCTTCGGCCTGATGGATTTCGTCTCGGCCCACGCCGGCGCCATTCCCGCCGACGGCATGGGCGCCGCGGGCCAGTTCAGCCACCCGCTGGTGGTGCGCGCCAAGCTGGCCATGGCCTCGGCCGCGCACGCCTACGGCAAGGTGCCCTCGCACTGCGTGGTCACCGAGTTCAACAACGCCGATGCCATGCGCACGGCGGCCCGCAAGGCGGCCACCGAATTCGGCTACACGCGCATGTGGAGCATTCACCCGAACCAGATCCGCCCCATCCTCGAGGCCTTCGCGCCCGACGAGGCGCAGATTCAAATTGCCACACAAATCATTGCAAAAGCGGCACTTGCGGATTGGGCTCCGACACAAATTGATGGCACATTGCACGACCGCGCGAGCTACCGCCATTTCTGGCAGGTCCTGACGCGTGCCCACGCAACAGGGCGCGCGTTGCCCCCCGAGGCGAAAGCCTGGTTTGCGCTCGCGGCCTCCTGAAACCCCTGTACCCAGCCTCAAGGAAACCCACACATGAAGAAAATTGCCCTGATTGCCGCTGTCGCACTGGCACTCCCGCTGGCCGCCCTGGCCCAGGACGCCGCCAAGCCGGCGGCCAAGCCCGCAGCCAAGCCCGCAGCCAAGGCCGCCGGCACCACGGCCAAGGCCCCCGCCAAGAAGCACCAGGTCACCCGCCGCGCCGCCAAGGCCGTCGAGGAAGTCACGCCCGTCAACACCGACACCGACGTGACGCTCAACGAGGCCGACCTGGCCGTCGCCCAGCGCGTGTCCGTGGGCAAGGCCCAGTGCGAACTCGGCGCCGACGTGACCGTGACCGCCGACGACAAGAAGCCCGGCTTCTTCACCGTCACCACCAAGGGCCTGAAGTACCGCATGCACCCGGTCGAAAGCCGCACCGGCGCCATCCGCCTCGAAGACCCGCGTGCCGGCGCCATGTGGCTGCAGCTCGGCAACAAGTCGATGCTGATGAACCAGAAGGCCGGCCTGCGCATTGCCGACGAATGCCAGACCGACGCGCAAATCGCGTTCGCCGCAGAAATGAAGAAGAACCCGCCCAAGGCCCTGTTCGAAGGTGCCGACGGCGCGAAGTAAGCGCACCACACACGGGGTGCGGCGCGGCTCTTGCATGAGCGCTCCGCACGCCCGTCAGATCAGTTTCCGGAGAAAAGAAGATGTTGCAAGCCTACGTTGATCATGTTGCCGAACGCGCCGCGCTCGGTATCCCGCCGCTGCCCCTGAGCGCGAAGCAGACCTCTGAAGCAATCGAGCTCTTGAAGAGCGCGAACGCCAAGGACGGCGCCTTCCTGCTCGACCTGCTGACCTACCGCGTCCCCGCCGGCGTGGACGATGCAGCCAAGGTCAAGGCCAGCTATCTCGCCGCCGTGGCCCACGGCACCGAGAAGAGCGAGTTCCTGTCGCGCGCCCGCGCCACCGAACTGCTCGGCACCATGCTCGGCGGCTACAACATCAGCCCCATGATCGACCTGCTCGACGACGCCGAAGTCGGCGCCGTGGCGGCCGAAGGCCTGAAGAAAACCCTGCTGATGTTCGACCAGTTCCACGACGTCAAGGAAAAGGCCGACAAGGGCAACGCCAACGCCAAGGGCGTGCTGCAAAGCTGGGCCGATGCCGAGTGGTTCACCAGCCGCCCCGAAGTGCCTCAGAGCATCACCGTCAGCATCTTCAAGGTGGCTGGCGAAATCAACACCGACGACCTGTCGCCCGCGCCCGACGCAACGACCCGTCCCGACATTCCGATGCACGCCCTGGCGATGCACAAGAACGCCCGCCCCGGCATCGTCCCCGAAGAAGACGGCAAGCGCGGCCCGGTGAAGTTCATCGAAGACCTGCGCGCGCGCGGCCACCTCGTGGCCTACGCCGGCGACGTGGTCGGCACGGGTTCGTCGCGCAAGAGCGCCACCAACTCGGTGCTGTGGTTCACGGGCGAAGACATTCCCTTCGTGCCCAACAAGCGCTTCGGCGGCGTCTGCCTCGGCGGCAAGATCGCTCCCATCTTCTACAACACGATGGAAGACTCGGGCGCGCTGCCGATCGAACTCGACGTCACGCAGATGAACATGGGCGACGTGGTCGAGCTGCGTCCCTATGAAGGCAAGGCGCTGAAGGACGGCAAGGTCATCGCGCAATTCCAGGTCAAGAGCGAAGTGCTGTTCGACGAAGTGCGCGCCGGCGGCCGCATTCCGCTGATCATCGGCCGCGGCCTCACGGCCAAGGCGCGCGAAGCGCTGGGCCTGCCCGTGTCGACGCTGTTCCGCCTGCCGCAGAGCCCGGTCGACACCAAGAAGGGCTTCTCGCTCGCACAGAAGATGGTCGGCCGCGCCTGCGGCCTGCCCGAAGGCCAGGGCGTTCGCCCGGGCACGTACTGCGAACCCAAGATGACTTCGGTCGGCTCGCAGGACACCACCGGCCCGATGACCCGCGACGAGCTGAAGGACCTGGCCTGCCTGGGCTTCTCGGCCGACCTCGTCATGCAGTCGTTCTGCCACACGGCGGCGTACCCCAAGAAGGTCGACGTCAAGATGCACCACGAACTCCCCGAGTTCATGGCCAACCGCGGCGGCGTGTCGCTGCGTCCGGGCGACGGCGTGATCCACAGCTGGCTCAACCGCCTGCTGACGCCCGACACCGTCGGCACCGGCGGCGACAGCCACACCCGTTTCCCCATCGGCATCAGCTTCCCGGCCGGTTCGGGCCTGGTGGCCTTCGCGGCCGCCACCGGCGTCATGCCGCTGGACATGCCTGAGTCGGTGCTCGTGCGCTTCAAGGGCAAGATGCAGCCCGGCGTCACGCTGCGTGACCTGGTCAACGCCATTCCGCTGTATGCCATCAAGGCGGGCCTGCTGACCGTGGCCAAGCAAGGCAAGAAGAACATCTTCTCGGGCCGCATCCTCGAAATCGAAGGCCTGCCCGACCTGAAGGTCGAACAAGCCTTCGAGCTGAGCGACGCCTCGGCCGAACGCTCGGCCGCCGGCTGCACGGTGCACCTGAACAAGGAACCGATCGCCGAATACATCAACAGCAACATCACGCTGATGAAGTGGATGATTGCCGAAGGCTACGCCGACGCGCGCACGCTGCAACGCCGCATCGCCGCGCAGGAAGCCTGGCTCAAGGACCAGCAACTGCTCGAGGGCGACGCCGACGCCGACTACGCCGCCGTCATCGAGATCGACCTGGCCGAGATCCACGAACCCATCGTGGCCTGCCCGAACGACCCCGACGACGTGAAGACGCTGAGCGACGTGGCCGGCGCCGTGATCGACGAAGTGTTCATCGGTTCTTGCATGACCAACATCGGCCACTTCCGCGCGGCGTCGAAGCTGCTCGAAGGCAAGCGCGACATCCCGGTCAAGCTGTGGATCGCACCGCCGACCAAGATGGACGCGCAGCAGCTCACCGAAGAAGGCCATTACGGCGTGTTCGGCAATGCCGGCGCCCGCACCGAAATGCCGGGCTGCTCGCTGTGCATGGGCAACCAGGCACAGGTGCGCGAAGGCGCAACGGTCATGTCGACCAGCACGCGCAACTTCCCGAACCGCCTGGGCAAGAACACCAACGTGTACCTCGGCTCGGCCGAACTGGCCGCGATCTGCTCGCGCCTGGGCCGCATCCCGACGCGCGAGGAGTACATGGCTGCTTCGGGCGTGCTCGATGCCTCCAGCTCGCAGATCTACCAGTACCTGAACTTCGACAAGATCGAAGACTACAAGGGCGTGGCGGACTCGGTCACGGCCTGATCTTCCTCAGTCCCGCCCAATGAACGAGCCCCGCTTTTGCGGGGCTTTTTCTTGGGCGCTCGAGCTCGAATCAGAGCGGCGGCGCGTTCGGCTGCAGGTATTGCTGGCCCGTCAGCACCATGGCCGCGCCCGCCGGGCCACCCACGGCATGCGGCAGCGACGTGAGCAGCGAACTCGCGAAGTCGCCCCGGTACAGCTTCGCGCCCTGGTGCGTCAGGTTGGAGTTCGCGTCGATGTAGACCGACTCGCCCAGCCCCGACCACAGGCGGCAGAAGCCGTAGTCTTCCGACAGATAGCGGCGCGTTTCGGGATCGACCATGACGTCGAAGAAGCGGTAGTGCAGGCCACGGTCGGCGTCGCCGATGCTGTCGGGCACGTACTGGTGGCCGGGGTAGGCGGCCATGAGCCGCTCGAACACGCCGCGCTTGATGGACATGAAACCGGTCGGCGCCTCGGTCATCTTCATGAAGCCGTCGGGCAGCACGTCGAGCTCGACCCGCGAAGTGCCCTCCGAGGCCTTGGCGTTGACCGTGTAGCGCGTGAAGTGCGCGTCGAACTGCTGGCGCGTGGTGCCCGTGGGCAGGCCTTCTTCGGGCCAGTCTTCGCGCTTCAGCGGATAGACCCCCGCCGCGATGTCGTGGCCCGACAGCAGCAGCCGAAAGGCCGCCTGCGAAGAAAACCCGATATCGGCATCGATCCAGAACAGGTGCGTCCAGTGCGGGTTGGCCAGGAACTGCGCCACGCAGTTGTTGCGCGCGCGGGTCACGAGGCTTTCGCCCTGGTGGTACAGCACCTGCAGTCGCATGCCGGCACGCTCGGCGTCGATGGCGAAGTTCATCATCGACATGACGTAGTTCTGGAAGAACTTGCCGTCGTGGCTCGGCGTGACGACCACGGGGAAGAAATCGCGAAGGGCGGAGGGTTCGAGCATGGCGGGGCCTGCCTTGGGCGTTATCTGGCGGGGCGCTGCATCAGGCCGAGCAGCAGGGTGTTGTAGACCTCGGTGGCGGCGGCATTGCCTGGCAGGTAGCGGTCGATCAGGTGGCGCTGGCGGTCGCGGTAGGCGGCGGCCTGCGCATCGTGCGTGTCGATGGCCTCGAGCACGCGGGCGCTGCCGCCGGCCACGTCGTTCTCCTGGTAGTGGTAGCCGAGGTCCGCGCACAGGTGCGCGTTGTGCACCAGCGGGTAGCCCTGCCAGCAGGTCTCCAGGTAGAAGTAGTTGAGCGGGTTCTCCCACTGGTGCGAGACCACGATGTCGGTGTTCTGCGCAAGGAACACCGGCGTGTCGTGCCGGCCCAGGAACACCGCCTTGTGCTGGCGCACGAGGTCGAGCTGGTTCATGAGCGTGATGAACTCCATGTTCTCCTTGGCCATGCGCTCGGCGTTGGTGACCTGCAGCAGCGCGATGGCCTCGGGCCGCGCGCGGTACGCCAGCTCGGCGATCAGCACCGGGTACAGGCAGAACTTCACCACGTTGATGTTCGGCTCCATCACGCTGAGCCGGCGCGGCCCGTCGTGCGGCTGGTACACGCCCGCATGGGGCAGGGCGCGGGTGCGCTCGTCCAGGAACACCGGGCTCCACACGAACGGCACGGCGCGCGCCTCGGCGCGGCGCAGCACCTCGAAGTAAGGCTGGCTGATGTGCGCCACCTGCGGAACCATCCAGATGTCGTCGTAGCGCTGGTTGATGAACAGGTTCTGCCCCCACAGCGGCTTGTTGAACAGCATCGACTCCATCGCGTGCACGTACTCGAAGCCGCAGCAGTACGACACCAGCCGCGCGCCGCGCTGCTTCAGATGGTCGGTCTGGGCCGGGTCGATCTGCCCGCCCAGCTCGATCAGCACGTCCACGCTGTCCTTGGCCGTCTCGAAGGTCACGGTGGGCCAGCGCGTCTGGTCCCAGGGCAGGGCGGAGGTGATGGGGGTCGACGTGGTGTTCACCAGCACCACCGACGCCACGGCCGGGCAGTGCTTCAGCGCCTCGGCCAGGAACACCGCGTTCTGCTTGATGCCGTTGTTCCACAAGGTCTCGGCCTCGTGATGCAGGCCGATCGTGATGCCAATTCTTAGTTGTGAATTTTGCATTTGTTTCGTAATTGTTAATTAACGACCGAGGCTATTTTAATTGGCTGGTGGGTGCCGAGGATTTTCCTCCTCCCGTGAAGAAATGCCTGATTCTCGACCGTGGATTTGGCGGTCTCGCTTGCGAAAAGAATGGAAATCGCCCTCAAGGCCGGTCGATGCGCAGAGTGCGGCCCTTGACTCCGTGAAATAAGTCCGCATTGCGCCATCGCCTTGAAACCCGCATGGATTCTACGTTTCGGACTTTTGTCACGTAGCTCCGACGCAACTGATTTTCTGAAGCCGCCACTCTTCCTTTCAGTTTTGTGAACTAAATCATCAGGTCGAAATTTCGTGCCTGTTGCACTGCATTTCGAATGTAAACAAGTCCGTACATTTCAGCATTCCGTAATCAAGGCCTCGCATTTGCGAACGCCTTTCCGTGATGAACACCAATCGGTGCATCGGTTTCTTATTGATCCGTGCTCCTTGGTCCTTCTGAAAAACCGAGTGCGAAGAACATGAATAAGTCTTATCGAAGTGTCTGGAACGAGTCGCTTGGCGCGTGGGTCGCCGCGTCGGAGTTGACGTCGGCACGAGGCAAGAAGTCTTCACGCAGCGTGGTGGCGATCGCCGTCGCCTCGCTCTTCGGCGCCTTCGCGTCGCCGGCGGCGTTCGCGCTGGACTGTGGCAGTTCGCCTTACACGGGAAATGCCACCGCCGGCTCCGCAGCCTTCGAGTACTGCAACGCGGCGGGGCAGACGGGCCTGGTGTTCACCGCGAACCAGGACAGCATCAGCGCCGGAGAAAACCTGGTCTTGCGCGGCGGCGGCACGGGCGGGCAGAAGGTGCGCAACTACTTCGTGGGCAACGCCGACATCGCCAACCAGTCGAATGTCACGCTGGGCGACGCGGGCTACACGAACTCCTTCACCACCATCCTGGCCAACCACTTCCAGGTCGGCGACAGCACCACCAGCGCGTCGGGCGCCAACAGCTCGGCCATCGGCATCGGCGCCCAGGCGACGCAGTCGGACACCGTGGCCATCGGCAGCAAGGCCAACGCGCTGGCCTCCTCGGCCCTGGCGCTGGGCAACGGCGCCACCGTGGCCTCGACGGCGGCCTCGGGCATTGCCATCGGCGCCGGCAGCAACGTCGCCGGCGGCAGCAACGCCATGGCCATCGGCACCGGCGCCCGCGCCAACGGCGGCGGCGCGATGGCTATCGGCAACAACGCCAACGCCTCGTTCAGCAACGACATGGCTTTCGGCACCAATGCGGTGGCGAGCGGCGAAACCACCGGCAAGGCGCCCTCGACCGCCTTCGGCAACGGCGCCTCCGCCACGGGCACCGGCTCCACCGCCTTCGGTACGCTCGCGAACGCCACGGGCAAGACGTCCGCCGCGTTCGGCTACTCGGCAACGACCACCCAGCTCTACGGCCTGGCGCTCGGCGCGGCCTCGGAATCGCGCGGCAACTCCAGCACGGCGGTGGGCGCGTTCGCGCAGGCCTACGGCGACAGCTCCATCGCACTGGGCGGCTCGTATGCGATGAATGCGAACGACATCGCCATCGGCAACAACGCGAGCGCCGGCCTGCGCAGTTCGGCCACGCCCACCCGCAACATCGCCATCGGCACCTCGGCCAATGCCGCCGGCGGCTATGCCTCGGCCATCGGGCAGGCCGCGAACGCCAGTGGCGCCGGCGCCACGGCGCTCGGGGGCAACGCCACGGGCGGCGCCAATGCCGCCGCGTCGGACGCGGTGGCGATCGGCGGCCAGGCCAACGTGACGTCGACCGCCACGTCGGGCGTGGCCATTGGCCTGGGCGCCAATTCCAGCGTGGCCGGCTCCGTGGCCCTGGGCCCGGCGGCGACGACGACCGCCACCGCATCGACCGCCACCGGCGGGACCGGAACCGTCAGCAGCGCCGTCATCGGCGGTACCACCTTCGGCGGGTTCGCGGGCAGCAGTTCGTCGGCCGGCGTGGTGAGCGTGGGCGGGTCGGGCACGGAACGTCGCATCCAGAACGTCGCCGCCGGCCAGGTGAGCGCGGCCAGCACCGACGCGATCAACGGCAGCCAGCTGTACAGCGTGGCGAGCACGCTGAGCAGCGGCGTGTCCAGCCTGTCGACATCGACCTCCACGAGCCTGAGCACGACCAACAGCAGCGTTGCGAGCCTGTCGACTTCCACGTCGAGCGGCCTGAGCACCGCGACGAGCAGCATCGGGAGCCTGTCGACCTCGACGTCTTCCGCGCTGAGCACGACGAACAGCAACGTCGCCAGCCTGTCGACGTCGACATCCAGCGGTATCTCGAGCCTGTCGACCTCCACCTCCAGCGGACTGAGCACGGCCACGAGCCGGATCAATAGCCTGTCGACGTCCACGTCGTCGGGCTTGAGCACGACGAACAGCAGTGTCTCGAGTCTTTCGACATCGACGTCGTCGGGCCTGAGCACGACGAACAGCAGCGTTGGAAGCTTGTCGACCTCGACGTCTTCGGGGCTGAGCACTGCGATGAGCAGCATCGGCAGCCTGTCGAGCGGCTTGAGCACGACGAACAGCAGTGTCACCAGCCTGTCGACCTCGACGTCCTCGGGCCTGAGTACTGCGACCAGCAGTATCGGCAGTCTGTCGAGCGGCTTGAGCACGACGAACAGCAGCGTTGCAAGCCTGTCGACCTCGACTTCCTCGGGCCTGAGTACGGTGACGAGCGGCGTTACCAGCCTGTCGACCTCCACCTCCAGCGGGCTGAGCACGGCTACGAGCCGGATCAACAGCCTGTCGACGTCCACGTCGTCGGGCTTGAGCACGACGAACAGCAGCGTGACCAGCCTGTCGACCTCGACGTCGAGCGGCTTGAGCACGACAAACAGCAGCGTTACCAGCCTGTCGACCTCGACGTCGAGCGGCTTGAGCACGACAAACAGCAGCGTTACCAGCCTGTCGACTTCGACGTCTTCGGGCCTGAGCACCGCGACGAGCAGCATCGGCAGTCTGTCGAGCGGGTTGAGCACGACGAACAGCAGTGTCGCCAGCCTGTCGACCTCGACGTCGTCGGGCCTGAGCACGGCGACGAGCAGCATCGGCAGCCTGTCCACCGGCCTGACCACGACGAACAGCAACGTCGGGTCGCTGAGTTCATCCCTCAGCTCGGTCTACAACACGGGCACCAAGTACTTCCACGCCAACAGCACCGGCGCGGACAGCCAGGCCGTCGGCACCGACAGCGTGGCCATCGGGCAGGGCGCGATTTCGAGGGGCGCCGACAGCGTGGCGCTCGGCAACGGCGCGGTCACCAACATGCCCAACAGCGTCGCGCTGGGCGCGGGCTCTGTCGCCAATGTCGGCGCGCTGACCAACTACATCGCCTTTGCGCTGGCAGGTGCGCAGAACTCGGCCGGCGAAGTGAACGTGGGCAATCGCCAGATCACGGGCGTGGCGCCGGGCAGGGACGACCAGGACGCCGTGAACGTGGCGCAGGTCAAGAGCATCGCCGCGTCCCTGTCGAGCAGCGTGGGCACCACGGCCAGCAGCATCGCCAGCCTGTCGAGTTCGACATCGAGCGGCTTGAGCACGTCGGCCAGCAGCGTTGCGAGCCTGTCGACGTCGACCTCCAGCGGTCTGAGCACCACCAACAGCAGCCTCGCGAGCCTCTCCACCTCGACGTCGTCGGGGTTGAGTACGGCGACGAGTGGCATCAACAGCCTGTCGACCTCGACATCGAGCGGCTTGAGCACGACGAACAGCAGCGTCGCCAGCCTGTCGACCTCGACGTCTTCGGGCCTGAGCACTGCGACCAGCAGTATCGGCAGTTTGTCGAGCGGCTTGAGCACCACGAACAGCAGTGTCGCCAGTCTGTCGACCTCGACGTCCTCGGGCCTGAGCACGGCGACGAGCAGCATCGGCAGCCTGTCGAGCGGGTTGAGCACGACGAACAGCAATGTGTCGAGCCTGTCGACCTCCACGTCCTCGGGCCTGAGCACGGTGACGAGCGGCGTCACCAGCCTGTCGACCTCCACCTCCAGCGGGCTGAGCACGGCCACGAGCCGGATCAATAGCCTGTCGACGTCCACGTCGTCGGGCCTGAGCACGACGAACAGCAGCGTTGCCAGCCTGTCGACTTCGACGTCGAGCGGCTTGAGCACGACAAACAGCAGCGTCGCCAGCCTGTCGACCTCGACGTCTTCGGGTCTGAGCACTGCAACGAGCAGCATCGGCAGTCTGTCGAGCGGCTTGAGCACGACAAACAGCAGCGTCGCCAGCCTGTCGGCCTCGACGTCTTCGGGCCTGAGCACCGCGACGAGCAGCATCGGCAGCCTGTCGAGCGGCTTGAGCACGACGAACAGCAGTGTCGCAAGTCTGTCGACTTCGACGTCCTCGGGCCTGAGTACCGCGACAAGCAGTATCGGCAGTCTGTCGAGCGGGTTGAGCACGACGAACAGCAGTGTCGCAAGTCTCTCGACGTCGACCTCCAGTGGTCTGAGCACTGCGACAAGCAGCGTCGGCAGTCTGTCGAGCGGCTTGAGCACAACGAACAGCAGTGTCGCAAGTCTGTCGACTTCGACGTCTTCCGGCCTGAGCACGGCGACAAGCAGCATCGGTAGCCTGTCGAGCGGCTTGAGCACAACGAACAGCAGTGTCACCAGCCTGTCCACCGGCCTGACCACGACAAACAGCAACGTCGGGTCGCTGAGTTCATCGCTCAGCTCGGTCTACAACACGGGCACCAAGTACTTCCACGCCAACAGCACCGGCGCGGACAGCCAGGCCGTCGGCACCGACAGCGTGGCCATCGGGCAGGGCGCGATTTCGAGGGGCGCCGACAGCGTGGCGCTCGGCAACGGCGCGGTCACCAACATGCCCAACAGCGTTGCGCTGGGCGCGGGCTCTGTCGCCAATGTCGGCGCGCTGACCAACTACATCGCCTTCGCGCTGGCAGGTGCGCAGAACTCGGCCGGCGAAGTGAATGTGGGCAATCGCCAGATCACGGGGGTGGCGCCGGGCAGGGACGACCAGGACGCCGTGAACGTGGCACAGGTCAAGAGCATCGCCGCGTCCCTGTCGAGCAGCGTGGGCACCACGGCCAGCAGCATCGCCAGCCTGTCGTCGGGCCTGAGCACGACCACGAGCAGCGTTGCAAGCTTGTCGACCTCGACTTCCAGTGGCTTGAGCACGGCGACCAGCAGCGTCAACAGCCTGTCGACTTCGACGTCGAGTGGCCTGAGCACCACGAATAGCAGTGTCTCCAGCCTCTCCACCTCGACGTCGTCGGGGTTGAGCACGGCGACGAGCAGCGTCAACAGCCTGTCGACTTCGACGTCCAGCGGCCTGAGCACCACGAATAGCAGTGTCTCCAGTCTCTCCACCTCGACGTCGTCGGGGTTGAGCACGGCGACCAGCAGCGTCAACAGCCTATCGACCTCCACGTCGAGCGGCCTGAGCACCACGAACAGCAGCGTCTCCAGCCTCTCGACCTCGACGTCGTCGGGGTTGAGCACGGCGACGAGTGGCATCAACAGCCTCTCGACGTCGACCTCCAGCGGCCTGAGCACCACGAACAGCAGCGTCTCCAGCCTTTCCACTTCGACGTCGTCCGGTCTGAGCACGGCCACGAGCAGCATCGCGAGCCTGTCGACTTCGACTTCCAGTGGCTTGAGCACTGCGACTAGCAGTATCGACAGCCTCTCGACGTCGACCTCCAGCGGCTTGAGCACGACGAACAGCAGCGTGGCGAGTCTTTCCACCTCGACGTCGTCGGGGTTGAGCACGGCGACGAGTGGCATCAACAGCCTGTCGACCTCGACCTCCAGTGGCTTGAGCACCACGAACAGCAGTGTCTCCAGTCTTTCCACTTCGACATCAAGCGGCTTGAGCACGGCGACCAGCAGCATCGGCAGCCTGTCGACTTCCACATCGTCTGGCCTGAGCACAGCCACGAGCAGCATCGACAGTCTTTCGACCTCCACGTCGAGCGGCCTGAGCACGGCGACCAGCGGCATCAACAGTCTGTCGACCTCGACATCGTCAGGCCTGAGCACGGCGACGAGCAACATCAACAGCCTGTCGACTTCCACGTCGAGCGGCCTGAGCACGGCAACCAGCAGCATCAACAGCCTCTCGACCTCGACCTCTAGCGGCCTGAGCACCACGAACAGCAGTGTCGCGAGTCTCTCCACTTCGACGTCGTCGGGGTTGAGCACGGCGACCAGCAGCGTCAACAGCCTGTCGACTTCCACGTCGTCCGGCCTGAGCACGGCGACGAGCAGCATCAACAGCTTGTCGACCTCCACGTCGAGTGGTTTGAGCACAGCAACGAGCAGCATCGACAGTCTTTCGACCTCCACGTCTAGCGGCCTGAGCACCACGAACAGCAGCGTCGCCAGCCTTTCCACTTCGACGTCGTCCGGTCTGAGCGCGGCCACGAGCAGCATCGCGAGCCTGTCGACTTCGACTTCCAGTGGATTGAGCACTGCGACCAGCAGTATCGACAGCCTCTCGACCTCGACCTCTAGCGGCCTGAGTACCACGAACAGCAGCGTCGCGAGTCTTTCCACCTCGACGTCGTCCGGGTTGAGCACGGCGACGAGCAGCGTCAATAGCCTGTCGACTTCCACGTCGTCCGGCCTGAGCACCGCAACCAGCAGCATCGACAGCCTCTCGACCTCGACCTCCAGTGGTCTGAGCACAGCAACCAGCGGCATCAACAGTCTGTCTACTTCGACGTCTTCAGGCCTGAGCACGGCAACGAGCGGCATCAACAGCCTCTCGACCTCGACCTCCTCGGCCTTGAGCACCGCGGGCAGCAGCGTCGGCAGCCTGTCCTCCGGCCTCAGCACGACGAACAGCAGCGTGGCCAGCCTGTCGACTTCCACGTCGAGCGGCCTGAGCACGGCAACCAGCAGCATCGACAGTCTCTCGACTTCGACGTCCTCCGGTCTCAGCACGGCAACGAGCGGCATCACGAGCCTGTCCACTTCGACCTCGAGCGGCCTGAGCACGGTGACCAGCGGCCTCGGCAGCCTGTCGACCTCGACCTCGTCCGGCCTCAGCACCGCGACGAGCGGCATCGGCAGTCTGTCCACCGGCATCGGCAGCCTGTCGAGCGGCCTGAGCACGACCAACGTCAACGTCACCAGCCTCAGCACGACGGTCAACGGCATCTACAACAGCGGCACGAAGTACTTCCACGCCAATTCGACGGCGGGGGACTCGCAGGCGCTGGGCCAGGAGTCGGTGGCGATCGGGCCGCAGTCGGTGGCCAGCGGCGCCAACTCCTTCGCCGCCGGCAACGGCGCGAAGGCCACGGCCGACGGGGCGGTGGCCATCGGCTTCGGCGCGCAAGCCACGGGGGCGAACGCGATCGCCATCGGCAGCGGGGCGCTGGCCACGGGCTCGCAGGCCTTCGGCGAGAACGCCCGCGCGGGCGGCGGCGGCGTGGCGTTGGGCGACGGCGCCGACGCCGGCGGCACGCCGCTGAGCAAGGCACAGAACGTGTCGCAGGGCACGGCGGTCGGCTTCGGCGCCGTCGTGCAGCAAAGCGGCGGCGTGGCGCTGGGCGCGAACTCGGTGGCCTCGACGGCCGCGGGCGTGGCCGGTTATGTGCCGGGCAGCGCGACCGCGCAGCAGCAGGCGGCCATCCAGGCGACCACCAGCACGCAGGCCGCGGTGTCGGTGGGCGACGCGGCCACCGGCCAGTACCGGCAGATCACCGGCGTGGCCGCCGGCACGGCCGACAGCGACGCCACCAACGTGGCGCAGCTGAAGGCGGCGTCGAACGCCTCGAAGGCCAGCAGCGTCCAGTACGCGACCAACCCCGACGGCTCGGTCAACTACAACCAGGTCACGCTGGGCGCGGGCCAGGCGCCGGGCGGCACGCGCATCAGCAACGTGGCGCCGGGCATCCTGCCGACGGACGCGGTGAACATGACGCAGCTGGGCCAGGTGCAGAGCCAGGTCGGCGACGTGGCGCGCATCGCCTACTCGGGCACGGCCATGGCCTTCGCGATGTCGGGCACCTACCTGCCGACGCTGTACCCGGGCGAAAAGACCGTGGGCGTGGGCTTCGGCAGCTACAAGGGCTACAGCGCGGTGGCGCTGACCTTCAAGGCGCTGTCGGACGACGGCAAGATGTCCTGGGGCGCGGGCCTGACGACCACGGGCAAGGAGTGGGGCATCAACGCCGGCGTGGGCTGGAAGTGGAAATAAGCCACTGAAGCGGCTCGCCGCGACATGGCTCCCGCGCTGTCCGCGCGGGAGCCATTCTTTTTGGGTCACACTCCGCGCATGCGCATCGGCATTTCAGTCCTCACTCACGCGGGGCAGAACATCTGGGAGAACGGCATGGGACAGAACGTCCTGTTCCTGGCCCGGCTTCTGCAACGCATCGAATTCGTCGAGTCGGTCACGCTGATCGACGCCGGCGACCAGCCGACCATGCCGCCGCAGGTCGACCTGGCCGCCTTGGGGCTCGCCATGGGCCGCGCCCGCGACCTGACCGACGCGCTGGACGTGGTCATCGAGATGGCCGGCGCGCTCGACGTGTCGTGGCTCTCGTACTTCCGCGCATGCGGCGGGCGCGTGGTGTTCCACTGCGTGGGCCAGCCCTTCGCGGCGCTGGCCGAGCCGATCGTGTTCAGCGACAAGGGCCACTTCAGCAAGCCCGAGCGCTGCGACGAGGTCTGGCTGCTGCCCAAGGACGCCACCTTCACGCCGATGATGCGCACGCTGCACCGCTGCCCGGTGCACGAGGTGCCCTATCTGTGGTCGCCGCAGTTCCTGGCCCAGCGCGTGGCCGAGGTCGAGGCCGCGGGCTACCGCTTCGGCTATGCGCCGCGCACGCCGGAGCAGCCGGGCTTGCGGGTGGCGATCTTCGAGCCGAACATCTCGGTGGTGAAGTCGAGCAGCGTGCCGATGCTGGTGTGCGACGGCGCCTACCGCGCCGACCGGTCCGCCGTGGCTTCGATGCAGGTGCTCAACACGCTGCACATCAAGGACCACCCGACGATGCTGTACCTGGCGAACTCGCTGGACATCGTGCGCGAGCACAAGGCCACCTTCCACGGGCGCAACGACTTCGCGGGCTTCATGGTGCAGTTCGCCGACGCGGTGGTCTCGCACCAGTGGCAGAACGACCAGAACTACAGCTATCTCGACGCGCTGTACGGCAACTACCCGCTGGTGCACAACTCGCCCTGGCTGCGCGAGGCCGGCTACTACTACCCGGACTTCGATATCGCCGCCGGCACCGAACAGCTGCTGCGGGCCGTGCGTGAACACGATGCGCAGCTGGGCAGCTACCGCGCGCGTTCGCAGCAGGTGTTCGACGCGGTCGATCCGCTCTCGCCGGCCAACATCGACGGTTATGCGCAGCGCCTGCTGCACCTGGTGGGCGGCAACGCCGCCTTTCGCGCGAACGGAGTGACGGCCGCATGAGCGACGTGAACCGAATCCAGGCATCCGCCCCCCCGGCCCGGCTCAAGGTCGGCGTTTCCATCTTCATCCGCAAGGGCGAGCAGAGCCTCTGGGAGAACGGCGTCTACCAGAACTGCCTGTTCCTGGTGATGCTGCTGCTGCGCTCGCCGCGCGTCGAGAGCGCGGTGCTGGTGGCGGGCGGCGGCGACGGCGGTCCGGCCGACGCCACGAGCTTCCTGGCCGATTCGCCGGTGCCCATCATCGACATGGCCACGGCCGGGCAGGAGCTCGACCTGATGATCGAGATGAGCGCGCAGCTGGCGCGCGAATGGTCGGTGGCGTTTCGCGAGCGGGGCGGCAAGATCGTCTCGATGCGCGTGGGCAACGACTACGTGATCGACATCGAACGCATGATCTTCGACAAGCCGCACGGCATGCTGGTGTCGGGCGCGCCGTATGACGAGGTCTGGACGCTGCCCGAGTACGAGGTGTCCTGCAAGCCTTACTTCGCGAGCACCTTCCGCGCGCCGGTGAAGCTCATGCCGCACCTGTGGAGCCCGATGGTGCTGCAGCGCGCCATGGCCCGCGCGCCGGGCGGCCCGGGCTTCGACTACGAGCCCGGCCGCAAGCAGTGGCGCGTGGCCATCTTCGAGCCCAACATCTGCATGGTGAAGACCAGCTTCATCCCGATGCTGGGCTGCGAGGCCGCGCACCGCGCGCAGCCCCGGCTGATCGAGAAGATGTGGGTCTACAACAGCTTCCACCTGAAGGACAAGCCGCTGTTCGTCGGCTTCGCGCAAAGCCTGGACATCGTGCAGCACGGCCTGGCCACCTTCGAGGGGCGCTTTCCGCTGTACCAGGTGCTGCCGGGCAAGATCGACGCGGTGTTCGCCCACCACTGGGAGAACGCGCAGAACTATCTTTATTACGAGGCGCTGTACGGCGGCTATCCGCTGATCCACAACTCGCACCTCATCGGCGATTGCGGCTACCGCTACCACGGCTTCGATTGCGAGGAGGGCGGCCGCGCATTGCAACGCGCCTTCGCCGAGCACGACGCCGACCTGCCGGCCTACCGCGAGCGCGCCCGCCGCCTGCTCGCGCAACTCGACCCCGAGGGCGAGGACAACGTGCGCCTCTACACGGCCGCCATCGACAACCTTTATGCGTGAGAGACACCCGATGAAGCCGAACATTCGACGCCCGCTGGTCGCACTGGCCGCATGGACCCTGACAGGCGCGGCCTTCGCGCAAGGCGTGCTCGCACCTCAGGCGCCGGCGGTGCAGCAAGACACGCTCACGCGCGCCGCCACCAGCGTGGGCATCAAGCGCTGCCTGCCCGCCATCACGCGGTTGTCGACGCTCACGGTGCAGGGCAGCCGCGCCCACGACGTGCTGCTCGACTGGGACCGCGCGCGCCCCGACAGCGGGCCGATGTTCTCGCTGATCGGCATGGAGTTTCCGAATGCCGGCGTGGCCGCGTCGATCACCGCCATTCCGAACGACGGCGGCACCTGCACCGTGGCGGCCGAGCGCATCTCGGTTGCGCCGTTCACCTGCGCGAGCGTGGCCCAGCAGGAACTGCGCGGCTACAAGGTCACGCAGTTGCTGCCGATCTATGCGGTCTACACCGACGAGAAGGAGCCCACTTCGTCGGTCTCGCTGATCGATTCGCCGCCGGGCTGCCTGGTGATCCGGCGCTACGTCGAATACGGCTGGAAAGACCCCGCAACGGCCACTGCAACCACTCCGGCGGCCCCGGCCGCCCAGGCGCCCAAGAAGCGCTAGGCGCGCCCGTCTCCGACACGCGGCTTCGCCCTTGACCGGCCCGCCCCGCCGGTAACAAGCCTCAAGAATGGTGTCGATCCGCGCGCATCCGTCGCGGAAGGAGACGCACCATGCCGCTGTCGACGCTGATCGGCCGATGGGCCATGCAGCCCTTCTCGAAGGCGCTCCCGCCGCTGGGTGACACCGAGCGTGCCGCGCTCGAGGCGGGCACCGTCGGCTTCGAGGGCCAGTTGTTCGCGGGCCGGCCGGATTTCGATGCGCTCGCGGCCATGGGGCCCAACCGGCTCAGTGAACGCGAGCAGGCCTTTCTCGACCGCGAGGTGCGCACGCTGTGCCGCATGCTCGACGACCACGCCATCGACCAGGCGCGCGACCTGCCGCCCGAGGTGTGGCGCTTCCTGCGCGAGAAGCGCTTCTTCGGAATGATCATCCCCGAGGAGTTCGGCGGCCTCGGCTTCAGCCATTTCGCGCATGCCACCGTGGTGACGCGCATTGCCACCGTCAACACCGCCACCGCCGTCACGGTGATGGTGCCCAACTCGCTGGGCCCGGCCGAACTGCTGCTGCGCTACGGCACCGACGCGCAAAAAGACCACTACCTGCCGCGCCTGGCCGATGGCCGCGAGCTGCCGTGCTTCGGCCTCACGTCGCCCTACGCGGGCTCCGACGCGGCCTCGATTCCCGATCGCGGCGTGGTGGTCGAGCGCGAATTCGACGGCCGCATGACGCGCGGCTTCCTGGTCGACTTCGACAAGCGCTACATCACGCTCGCACCAGTGGCGACTGTGGTCGGCCTGGCCTTTCATGCCGTCGACGAGCGCAAGCCCGAAGGCCAGCGCGACCTGGGCATTACCTGCGCGCTGATTCCGGTGCCGCACGAAGGCATGGAGATCGGCCGGCGCCATCGCCCGATGGACAGCGCCTTCATGAACGGCCCGATCCATGGCCGGCAGGTGTTCGTGCCGATGGACTGGATCATCGGCGGTGAAAAGCAGGTCGGCCAGGGCTGGCGCATGCTGATGGAATGCCTGGCGGCGGGCCGTGCCATCTCGCTGCCCGCGCTGGGTTCGGCCATGCAGCAGACCGCGCTGTACGTGAGCAACGGCTATGGCCAGATCCGCGAGCAGTTCGGCATGCCGGTCGGCAAGTTCCACGCGGTGGCGGGGCTGGTCGCGCAGATGTCGGCCGAGCTGTACGCCACCGATGCGGCGCGGCGCTTCACGGCGGCGGCGCTCGACAAGGGCGAGCGGCCCAGCGTGGCCAGCGCGATCCTGAAGGTGCAACTGACCGAGGCGGGGCGGCGCGCGGTGAACCACGGCATGGACATCCTCGGCGGCAAGGGCATCATCGCGGGCCCGTCGAACCTGCTCGGCGTGGCCTACCGGCAGGCGCCGATCGCGATCACGGTGGAGGGCGCGAACATTCTCACGCGCGCGCTCATCGTGTTCGGGCAGGGGGCCGTGCGTTGCCACCCGCATGTGCTCGACGAAATGGCCGCCGTGCAGGCCAAGGACGACACGGCCCTCGGCAAGGCGTTGATGGCGCATGGCAAACACGTGGCCGTCAACCTGTGGCACAGCCTGTTCGGCGCGCCGGTGCGCGGCGAGCCGCCCCAGGACCTGCTGCCCGAAGCGCGACTCATCGCGCGCATGAGCGCCAAGTACGCGCTCACCGCCGACCTCGCCATGGGCATGCTCGGCGGCAAGCTCAAGCGCATGGAGTTGCTGTCGGCACGGCTGGGCGACGTGCTCGCGCACCTGTACCTGGCCAGCGCGTGCATCTGGCGCTACCGCGTCGATGCGGCGCCCGAGCTGCTGCCGTTCGCGCAGGCCGCGATACGGCTGCAGCTCGACGAGGCCGGCAAGATCCTGCGCGACCTGTACGCCAACCTGCCCACAGCCGGCCGGCGCGTGATCGGCGCGATGGTGCTGCGCCGCACCGCGCACCTGGCGCCGCTGCGCGACGTGCAACTGCTGGCGCTGGCCGATCTGCTGCGCAAGAACCCGCGCATCATCGAGCGCCTGGCGCCCGACCTCAGCGAGCCCGCGCCCGGCGGCCTGCGCGACCTGATGCATGCGCTGGAGCTGGGCGTGCAGCTCGGCGACACCACCGCCGCGCTCAACAAGGTGCTGCGCCGCACGAACTCCCTCGAAGAAGCGGCCTGCTCGGCGCCCGACCCCGGGCTGGCGCTGGCTTACCTGAAGGCGGCCGACAAGGTCATCCAGGTGGACGACTTCGAGGGGCTGGCGCAGGCGAAGGCGAGCGAGCCCGTCAGCCCGCCGGCTGCGCAGCCAGTGCCGCCAGCGCCGCCGCCGTCTGCTCATCGGCCGGAAAGAACGACTCCACCGCCAGTTCCTGCAATGTGACGTCGACCGGCGTGCCGAAGATGGTGATGGTGCTGATGAAGCTCAGCACGCCGTTGGGCGTGACGAACTGGATCGGCACCGCCACGGCCGACAGCGCCGTGTCGATGGTGGGCAGGTCGTGGCTCACGTGGGGGGCGGGGTAGGCCTCCAGTTCGTCGTGCAGCGCCTGCAGCACTGCGTCGCCGGTGGCGGCGATCTGCTGCTGCAGCCTTTCGAGCAGGTGGGTGCGCCACTGCGCGAGGTTGGCAATGCGCGGGGCCAGGCCGTCGGGGTGCAGGCTCAGCCGCAGCACGTTGATGGGCGCCTGCAGCAGCTCGGGCGAGGCGCCCTCCATCAGCATCGGCACCAGCGCGTTGTGCGCCACCAGGTTCCAGTGGCGGTCCACCGCCAACGCGGGAAAGGGCTCATGGCCCTTCAGCACCAGGTCGACGGCGCGGCGCGCGGCGGCCATGGCCGGGTCGTCCAGCGAGCGCTGGCGGTACATCGGCGCGAAGCCCGCGGCCACCAGCAGCGCGTTGCGCTCGCGCAGCGGCACCTCGAGCCGCTCGGCCAGCCGCAGCACCATTTCCCGGCTGGGCGCGGCGCGGCCGGTCTCCACGTAGCTCAGGTGGCGGGTCGAGACTTCGGCCTCCTGCGCCAGGTCGAGCTGGCTCAGGCGGCGGTGGGTGCGCCAGTGCCGCAGGTGCGCGCCGAACGGGTCGCGCGCGCCGGGCTGGCTGGCCTTGGACGAATGGGAGCGGGTGGTGTTCATGGGGTTGCATTCTGGCGCGCGCGCGGCGCGCCGCCATGACCTCCCAGGTCATCGACGCCATGCCCGCCCGCCGGAATCATTGGCTCCAACGCGGCAGGACTGGCTTGCAGCGCAACCCCCGGAACCTCAAGGAGATTTCACATGTCCGTCTTCGCATCCCCCCGCTTCCTGCCCCGCGTGATGTGGGCCGACGCCGCCTCCTGCGCCGCGACCGGCGCGCTGCAGGTGGCGTTCACCGGCGCACTGGCCCGGCTGACCGGCCTGCCGGTGCTGCTGCTCATGGGCACGGGCGTTTTCCTGCTGGCGTATGCGGCGGCCGCGGCCTTCATGGCCAGCCGCGCCACGCCGCCGCGCTCGCTGATCGGCCTGGTCGTCGCGGGCAATTTCGGCTGGGCCGTGGCTTGCATCGCGCTGCTGGTGAGCGGCATGTTCCCGGTCACCGCGTTGGGCATGGCCTGGGTGCTGGCGCAGGCGGCCTGCGTGATCGTGCTGGCCGAGCTGCAATGGACCGGCCTGCGCCGCACGCGGGGCGACGCTCGCATGGCCATGGCATGAAAGACCCCGTGATCCGTTCGGGAAACACCGTGGAACCGGCTTTGCCGGGCCACCGGTGTTGCCCCCGGCAGGGGGAGGGCGAAGCGACACGAAGTGCGCGCAGCCTGGGGGCGGGCTTGGTCACCCGACTACAACGGGTGACATTGATCCCTGCTATCTTTGTGGGGCTTCCACGAACAAACAGGAGTCCCTCTATGGCCAAAGCACCGGCACACGCCTTTGCGTCCACTCTCAAGACCTTCAAGACCGCATCGGGCAAGTCCGGCAAATACTGGTCCCTGAAGGAGCTGGCCAAGCAATACCCGACCATCGAACGCCTGCCAGTCTCCATCCGCATCGTGCTCGAATCGGTGCTGCGCAATTGCGACGGGCAGAAGGTCTCGCCCAAGCACGTCGAAGAGCTGGCCCACTGGGCGCCCAACGCCGAGCGCACCGACGAAATTCCGTTCGTCGTCACCCGCGTGGTGCTGCAGGACTTCACCGGCGTGCCGCTGCTGGCCGACCTGGCCGCCATGCGCAGCGTGGCCGCCAAGCTGGGCAAGTCGCCCAAGACCATCGAGCCGCTGGTGCCCGTCGACCTGGTGGTCGACCACTCGGTGATGGTCGACTACTACGGCACGCCCAAGGCGCTCGACCTGAACATGAAGCTGGAATTCCAGCGCAACAACGAGCGCTACCAGTTCATGAAGTGGGGCATGCAGGCCTTCGACACCTTCCGTGTCGTGCCGCCGGGCTTCGGCATCGTGCACCAGGTGAACCTCGAATACTTCGCGCGCGGCGTCTACAAGAGCCCGTACGACAAGGGCGACGTGCCCACGTACTACCCCGACTCGCTGGTCGGCACCGACAGCCACACCACCATGATCAACGGCATCGGCGTGGTCGGCTGGGGCGTGGGCGGCATCGAGGCCGAGGCGGCCATGCTGGGCCAGCCGGTCTACATGCTGACGCCCGACGTGGTGGGCTTCGAGCTCACGGGCCAGCTGCGCGAAGGCGTTACCGCGACCGACCTGGTGCTGTACGTCACCGCCATCCTGCGGGCCGAGAAGGTGGTGGGCAAGTTCGTCGAGTTCTTCGGCCCCGGCGCCGCGTCGATTGCCGTGCCCGACCGCGCGACCATCGGCAACATGGCGCCCGAGTACGGCGCGACCATGGGCTTCTTCCCGGTCGACGACATGACCGTGGCTTACTTCGAAGGCACCGGCCGCACCAAGGAAGAGGTCGAGCGCTTCGCCGCCTACTACAAGGCGCAGGGCCTGTACGGCATGCCCAACCCCGGCGACATCGACTACACCAAGATCGTCAAGCTCGACCTGGGCACCGTGTCGCCCAGCCTGGCCGGCCCGAAGCGCCCGCAGGACCGCATCGACCTGGGCCACCTGTCCACCAAGTTCTCGGAGCTGTACAGCAAGCCCAACGACGCCAACGGCTTCAACCAGCCGGCCGACAAGCTGAAGCTGCGCTACCCGCTGGTCACGGCCGGCAAGGGCGGCGACGAGGAAGCCGCCGCGCCGGCCGCCGGTTCGCCGCGCGACGTGGTCGAGATGGTGGCCAACCGCTCGACCAAGGCCGCCGCGCACACCAGCGCCACCGCGCCTTCGGCGCCCAAGGGCGAAGTGACCATCGGCAACGGCGACGTGCTGATCGCGGCCATCACCTCGTGCACCAACACCTCGAACCCCAGCGTGATGCTGGCCGCCGGCCTGCTGGCCAAGAAGGCGGTGGAGGCGGGCCTCACGGTCAAGCCGCACGTCAAGACCTCGCTGGCCCCGGGCTCGCGCATCGTGACCGAGTACCTCGAGAAGGCCGGCCTGCTGCCGTACCTCGAGAAGCTGGGTTTCTACCTGGCCGGCTACGGCTGCACCACCTGCATCGGCAACGCCGGCGACCTGACGCCCGAGATCAACGAAGCCATCACCAAGAACGACCTGATCGGCGCGGCCGTGCTGTCGGGCAACCGCAACTTCGAGGCGCGCATCCACCCGAACCTGAAGGCCAACTTCCTGGCCTCGCCGCCGCTGGTGGTGGCCTTCGCCATTGCCGGCAACGTCATGACCGACCTCATGACCCAGCCGGTGGGCAAAGGCAAGCACGGCAAGGACGTGTACCTGGGCGACATCTGGCCCACGCCGAAGGAAATCGACGACAACCTGCGCTACGCGATGAACGCCAAGTCGTTCCGCGCGAACTACGACAAGGTCAAGACCGACCCGGGCAAGTTCTGGAGCAGCATCAAGGGCACCAACGGGCAGGTCTACGACTGGCCCAGGTCGACCTACATCGCCGAGCCGCCGTTCTTCGAGGGCTTCAAGATGAAGCCGCACGCGTCGGACGCGGGCTTCAAGGGCGCGCGCATCATGGCGCTGTTCGGCGACTCGATCACCACCGACCACATCTCGCCGGCCGGCTCGATCAAGGAAAGCTCGCCCGCGGGCATCTGGCTCAAGGCGCACGGCGTGCCCAAGGCCGACTTCAACAGCTACGGCTCGCGCCGCGGCAACCATGACGTGATGATGCGCGGCACCTTCGCCAACGTGCGCATCAAGAACCTCATGATTCCGCCGGACGCCAACGGCACGCAGGAAGAGGGCGGCGTCACGCTGTTCCAGCCCGGCAACCAGAAGATGTTCATCTACGACGCCGCCATGAAGTACATGGAACAGGGCGTGGGCACCGTGGTGTTCGGCGGCGAGGAGTACGGCACCGGCTCGTCGCGCGACTGGGCCGCCAAGGGCACGCAGCTGCTGGGCATCAAGGCCGTGGTGGCGCGCAGCTTCGAGCGCATCCACCGCGCCAACCTGGTGGGCATGGGCGTGCTGCCGCTGCAGTTCCGCGGCGCCGATTCATGGCAGACGCTGGGCCTGACGGGCGACGAGCAGATCGACGTGGTCATCGGCAGCGAACTGAAGCCGCAGATGGACGTGAAGCTGGTCGTGCACCGCCCCGACGGCACGCACCAGGAAGTGACGGTGCGCCTGCGCATCGACACGCCGATCGAGGTCGACTACTACAAGCACGGCGGCATCCTGCCGTTCGTGCTGCGCCAGCTGCTGGAATAAGGCGGACTGGGCAGCTTTTTTACTTCGCGGCGGCGTCGAGCCGCTGCGCAAGTTGTGCCAGCACGGGGCGGATCTGCTCGCCCACACGGATCTGCGGGTTCGAGAAGCCGTCTTCCTTGCCGGCCTCGATCTCGCGTTGTTGGATCAGCGGCACGGCCGCCGCGAAGGCGGTCTCGAACGAACGGGTCTTGCGCAGTTCCTCGTTGAACATCGCGCGGCCGAAGAAAGTCAGCTCCGACAGGCGCCCGCACCCGTACGAGGTGTGGGTCGCGTCGGCGGCGGTCATCACCAGCGTGTGCGCGTCGGCCAGCGGCTCGATCCAGCCGCCCGAATAGCAGGCCGACACCGCCACCACGCGGTTGCGGATGCCGGCCTTGTCCAGCGCCTCGCGCAGTTCTTCCGGCGTGAGCCACGGCACCGACAGCGGCCAATGCGCGGCCGCCAGCTTGTGGTCGCGCGCGCCGTGCGAGGTGAGGTAGACCACCAGCACGTCGTTCTCGCGGTCCATCACCTTCGACAGCGCCGCGATGGCGCGCTCCAGGTTGAGCGGCGTGGCCCAGGGCAGCGTCTCGGCCGTGGTGGCGTGGTTCATCAGGTGCAGCACGCGGCCCTTGGCGTCGAAGCGCGCTTCGAGCAGCTCGGTGACCATGTTGCTCTCGCGCAGGAACACGTCTTCCGAGGCATAGGGCGCGAACACGAGTCCGTAGACATTCGCCTGCCCGGGTTTGCTTTGGGGAAGCGCCGCCACCGTGCGGTCCCACAGCGCCTGCTGTTCCTCGAACAGTTCCTGCGTCAGGTGCATGCGCGGGCGCTCGGGCTCGGCGGACGCGCTGGTGTCGAGCTGCCACACGCGCTCCTGCGTGTAGAGCGACTGCCAGAAGGTCAGCGCGAGCATGGCCACGAAGGCCGGGGCGAAGAGCGCGAGCCGCCAGCGCGCGCCGGCCTCGCGCGCGGTGAAGCGCACCAGCGCCAGCACGATCCACGCGCAACCCAGGCCGAAGGCGACCCAGTAGCCGGGCGAGCCGGCCAGCATCGCCGGCAGCCAGCCGCGCGTGTAGCCCAGGGCCAGCAGGCTGAGCGCCAGGTTGGCCGGGAGCATCGCCCAGGTGGCCAGCACGAACCAGCGCGCCAGCCCGTCGTTGCGGGCCCGGCCGGCCAGCGCGAACCAGCCCAGCCAGGCGAGCACGCCCAGCGACCAGAGCGTGTTGAGGTTGACGGTGGCGTAGAGCCGCGCCGGGCCGTCGATTTCGAGGCGCGCCAGGCCGGTCCATGCGAGTTCGGGCAGCAGCACGAGCAGCAGCAACTGCCAGGGCGCGGGGCGTGCGTCGACGCGCGGTTCCAGCAGCACGGCGGCGCGCAGGCCGCCGACCACCCAGCGCCACAGGCCGGCGCGCGGCGTGGCGCTGTGCTCCGGCGCGGGCGGCGGTGAAGCGGGGGCCTGCGCCATGTCTTCGGGCGGCTGCGGCTGCGGCGGTGCGATGATGTCCTCGGGCATGGCGGCGATCATGCCCTTGCGGGCCGTGCTTTTTGCGGGCCCGCGCATCGCCTCGGGTTTGCCTGCACAACTTTCTTCTTCCCATGTTCCGCATCGGTCTCATCTCCGACACGCACGGCCTCCTGCGGCCCGAGGCGCTGGCCTTTCTGAAGGGCAGCGACGCCATCGTGCATGGCGGCGACATCGGCAACGCGGGCATCCTCGAGGCGCTGGCCGCGATCGCGCCGCTGACCGTGGTGCGCGGCAACAACGACCGCGAGGCCTGGGCCGAGGGCATCGCGGAAACAGAACAGGCCGTGTTCGGCGGCGTGCGGCTCTGCGCCATCCACGACCTTTCGCAGCTCGGCATCGACCCGCGGGCGGCCGGCGTGCGCGTGGTCGTCTCCGGGCATTCGCACAAGCCGAAGATCGAGGAGCGCGGCGGCGTGCTGTACGTCAACCCGGGCAGCGCGGGGCCGCGCCGGTTCAAGCTGCCCATCTCGGTGGCCGAGCTGCAAATCGACGCAGGCGCCGTCACCGCCCGCATCGCCGAACTGGGCGCCTGACACATGGCTTTCATTACCATTTGGTAATCAAAAGCCCTCAGATGAGAATGAATATTATTTGATGGGGTATGCTCGTTCGCTCCTCCGTGGAGCCAACGTCGCGCGTTGCTGATCCGCCGGCTCCGGGGGCTTTTTCCGCCCTGAATTCCGAAGCCGATGCTCATCCCTTTTCTCATCATGCTGCGCGAAGGCATCGAAGCCGCGCTGATCGTCGGCATCGTTGCCAGCTACCTCAAGCAAAGCGGGCGCGGCGCGCTGATGCCCGCGGTGTGGGTCGGCGTGCTGCTGGCCACCGCGCTTTCGCTGTTCGCGGGCGCGGGCCTGCAACTGCTGGCGGCCGAGTTTCCGCAGAAACAGCAGGAGCTGTTCGAAGGCGTGGTCGGGCTCATTGCCGTGGTCATGCTGACCTCGATGGTGTTCTGGATGCGCAAGGCCGCGCGCTCGATCAAGGGCGAGCTGCAGGCCTCCATCGACAGCGCGCTCGCCAAGGGGGCCGACGGCCAGGGCTGGGCGCTGATCGGCATGGTGTTCCTGGCGGTGGCGCGCGAAGGCCTGGAATCGGTGTTCTTTCTGCTGGCGGTGTTCCAGCAGAGCAGCGGCTGGGAAGCGCCCGTGGGCGCGCTGGCCGGCATCGCGGTGTCGGTGGTGATCGGCTGGGGCCTGTACTCGGGCGGCGTGCGGCTCGACCTGCGCCGCTTCTTCCGCTACACGGGCCTGTTCATTCTCCTGGTGGCCGCGGGCCTGCTGGCCGGCGTGCTGCGCAAGCTGCACGAGGGCGGCGTGTGGAACCAGCTGCAGACGGTGGTGTTCGACATGAGCGACACGCTGCCGATGGACAGCCCCGTGGGCGCCGTGCTCTCGGGCCTGCTGGGCTACCAGGCCGCGCCCGTGGTGGGCGAGGTCATCGTCTACCTGGCCTTCCTGGCCGTGGCCCTGTTCTTCTTCCTGCGTTCGGCCCCCGTGCCGGCGCCACGCGCGGCCGCGGCCCGCTGAAAACCTGCTGCAATGTCTTCTTCTTCTCCTGAACCCAAAGCGCCTTCTTCTTCGTCGTCTACTTTGATGCGGGTGGCGGTGGCCGCCTCGGCGCTGCTGGTGGTCGCCGGCCTCGCGGCCTTCTGGTATGCCTCGAACGAAGCCAAGAAGGCGCCGCCCAAGACGGCCGACAACGCCGTCACCGTGACCATCCAGGGCAACGCCTGCGACCCCAACGAGATCACCGTGCCCGCGGGGCGCACCACCTTCACCATCGTCAACAAGTCGAACCGCGCGCTCGAGTGGGAAATCCTCGACGGCGTGATGGTGGTGGAAGAGCGCGAGAACATCGCGCCGGGCTTCTCGCAGACCATGACGGTCAAGCTGCAGCCGGGCGAGTTCGCCATCACCTGCGGGCTGCTGAGCAACCCGCGCGGCAAGCTGACCGTCACGCCCTCGGCTGCGTCCGACGCCGAGGCGGCGCGGCCTTCGCTGGTCAACTACGTGGGCGCGCTGGCCGAGTACCAGGTGTTCCTGCGGCTGGAAGCCGGCTCGCTGGACGACGCGGTGCGCGGCCTGGCCGACGCCATCAAGGCCGGCGACCTGCAGCAGGCGAGGGCGCTCTACGTGCCGGCGCACCAGGCCTACAAGCGCATCGAGCCGATGGGCGAGCTGTTCGCCGACCTCGACACCCGCATCAACGCGCGCGCCGACTATTTCGAGAAGCGCGAGGCCGACCCGGGCTTCAGCGGCTTCCACCGCATCGAGTACGCGCTGTACAGCCAGAACGACGTGAAGGGCCTCGCGCCCGTGGTCGACAAGCTGGTGGCCGACATCGGCGCGCTCAAGGAGCGCCTGCGCGGCCTGAACATGCCGCCGGAACGGCTCGCGGGCTCGGCCTCGAAGCTGCTGCGCCGCGTGGCCGACAACCTGCCGGCCGGCGGCGAAGACCACTACGGCCATGCCGAGGTCGCCAACCTGCAAGGCAGCTACGAAGGCACGAAGAAGATCTCGGAGCTGCTGCAGCCGCTGCTGGTCAAGGCGGCGCCCGCGCTGCAAAAGAGCGTGGACGAACGCTTCGCGGCCTTCGACGCCGCGCTGGCGCCGTACCGAGAAGGCGAGGGCTTCAAGCCCGCGCCGCTCGACGAGGCGCAGAGAAAGGCATTGGCCGAACCCGTGCGCGCGCTGGCCGAGGAGCTCGGGAAGGTGAACGCCGCGCTCGGCCTGGAATGACACAAGAGCGAGCATCCCCCATGGAACCGTCGAAGAACAACGAACCCATCGGCACGGCCGAAGGGCAACCCGCGTCCCCGCACCGCCGCCGCATGCTCGGCGCGGCCGGCGTCGCGTTCGCGGGCCTGGCCGCGTCGGCTTCGGCCCGCGCCGCCACCACTGCCGCCGCGCCCGACAGCGGCGCGCAAGTGACCGATGCGCCGCAGAGCACCCACACGCAAGACCGCGTGCCGTTCCTGGGCAAGCACCAGGCCGGCATCGTCACGCCGCGCCCGACGGCCGGCATGATCGCGTCGTTCTACGTGCTGGCCGAGAACCGCGCCGACCTGGAGCGGCTGTTCCGCACGCTCACCGAGCGCATCGCGTTTCTCACGCAGGGCGGCCCGCAGACCGACCCCGACCCCAAGCTGCCGCCCGCGGGCTCCGGCATCCTGGGCCCGGTGGTGCAGCCCGACGGGCTGACCGTGACGGTGTCGGTCGGCACCTCGCTGTTCGACGAGCGCTTCGGCCTCGCGAAGAAAAAGCCCGTGCGCCTGAACCAGATGCAGCGCCACCCGAACGACGCGCTCGACGCCGCGCTGTGCCACGGCGACCTGTCGATCCAGTTCTGCGCCAACACGCCCGACACCAACATCCACGCGCTGCGCGACATCATCAAGAACACGCCCGACCTGCTGGTGCTGCACTGGAAGCAGGAAGGCACCGTGCCGCCGATTCCGGCGGTGCCGGGCAAGCCGGCCGAGAGCGCGCGCAACTTCCTGGGTTTTCGGGACGGCTCGGCCAACCCCGACTCGGCCGACGACAAGCTCATGGACGGCATCGTCTGGGTGCAGCCCGGCAGCGACGAGCCGGCCTGGGCCGTGGGCGGCAGCTACCAGGCGGTGCGCATCATCCGCAACTTCGTGGAGCGCTGGGACCGCACGCCGCTGCAGGAGCAGGAGGCCATCATGGGCCGCCTGAAGCCCACCGGCGCGCCCATGGACGGCGGCAAGACCGAGCACGACGTGCCCGACTACGCCAAGGACCCCGAAGGCAAGGCCACGCCGATGGACGCGCACATCCGACTGGCGAACCCGCGCACCAGAGCCTCGGACAAGAACCTGATGCTGCGCCGGCCCTTCAACTATTCGAACGGCGTGACCAAGTCGGGCCAGCTCGAGATGGGGCTGCTGTTCATCTGCTACCAGGCCAACCTGGAGAACGGCTTCATCGCGGTGCAGACGCGCCTGGACGGCGAGCCGCTCGAGGAATACATCAAGCCCATCGGCGGCGGCTTCTTCTTCACGCTGCCCGGCGTGCGGGACGCGCGCGACTGGCTGGGGCGCGGCCTCATGTCGGCCTGAAGGCCGCCCGCGCCGCACAAGTTTTTTCACCACTGCCCAGAACTAGGAGATCCATGACCGTGCAGTTCCGCCGCCACTTCCTCGCCACTCTCGTCGCAGGCTTCGCCGGGCTCCATGCCCTGGGCGCCCAGGCCGCCGTGTCGCCGCTCGAGCTGGTCGGACCGATCTCCGACTACAAGATCTACGTCGCCGAGAACGTGCGCAAGCTGGCCGCGGACACCCGTGCCTTCACCGCCGCGGTGAAGGCCGGCGACATCGAGAAGGCGAAGAAGCTGTACGCGCCGACGCGCACCAGCTACGAGCGCATCGAGCCGGTGGCCGAACTGTTCAACGACCTGGACAAGTCGATCGACTCGCGCGCCGACGACCACGAAAAGGCCGAGAAAGACCCGGCCTTCGGCGGCTTCCACCGCATCGAGTACGGCCTGTGGGTGCAAAAGAGCACCAAGGAGCTGACCCCCGTGGCCGACAAGCTGCTGGCCGACGTGCTCGAACTGCAGAAGCGCCTGGTCGCGCTGACCTTTCCGCCCGAGAAGGTGGTGGGCGGCGCCGCCGTGCTGATGGAAGAGGTGGCGGCCACCAAGATTTCCGGCGAGGAAAACCGCTACAGCCACACCGACCTGTGGGACTTCCAGTCGAACTTCGAGGGCGCCTACAAGATCGTCGAGCTGCTGCGCCCGCTGGTCGTGAAGGAAAACAAGGCCTTCTCGGACAAGACCGATGCCAATTTCAAGGTCGTGTTCGACACGCTGGCCAAGTACAAGACGGCCGACGGCGGCTTCGAAACCTACTCGAAGCTCAGCGAGCGCGACCGCAAGCTCCTGGCCGGCCGGGTCAACACGCTGGCCGAAGACCTGTCCAAACTGCGCGGCATGCTGGGCCTGAACTGATCGAAAACCCCGATTCGGCGGGGGATCGGCGTCTTTCGAGGGCTTTGGTCAGGTTTTCGCGAGTGAGAATTGCTAGCATTCGGGTATTGCTTACTTGGCGCGCCGATATTCAGGGCGCTCTCTCACCGTGCATACCAATGACAACGGCGCAGTGCCGGCATCCGCCGCGCTGCGCCTCGACCAGCTTCCGAACAACCAGTGGGCCACCGTGCTCGACGTGGCGCGCCCCGAGGACGCCGACGGCCGTGAACTCGTCCTTCGGCTGACCGAAATCGGCTTCGTGCCGGGCGAGGCCGTGCGCATCGTCGCCAGCGGCCTGCCGGGCCGGGAGCCGCTGGCCGTGCGCCTGGGCCACACCACCTTCGCGCTGCGCCGCCACGAGGCCGCGCTGATCCACGTCACGCCGGGAGCCGCGAACCATGGTTGAAGCCGTCATCCAGGGCCCGGGCCGCCTCGCGCCCACCGCCCAGCCGGGCCGCATCGCGCTGCTGGGCAACCCCAACTGCGGCAAGACCGCGCTGTTCAACCTGCTCACCGGCAGCCGCCAGAAGGTGGCCAACTACGCCGGCGTGACCGTCGAGCGCAAGGAAGGCACGCTGCGCACGCCCACGGGCCGCCGCGTGTTCGTGCTCGACCTGCCGGGCGCCTACAGCCTGAACGCGCTGAGCGCCGACGAGGCCGTCACCCGCGACATCGTCACCGGCCAGAGCAAGGAAGCGCTGCCCGACCTGCTGGTGTGCGTCACCGACGCCACCAACCTGCGGCTGAACCTGCGGCTGGTGCTCGAAGCCCGCAAGCTGGGCCTGCCGATGGTGGTGGTGCTCAACATGATGGACATGGCCAAAAAGCAGGGCATCACGGTCGACGCGGCCGTGCTGTCGCGCGAACTGGGCGTGCCCGTGGTCGAGACGGTCGGCGTGCACACCGGCGGCGCGCAAGACCTGCTGGCCGCGCTCGATTCGCCCGTGGCCGCCGCCGCGCCGCAGCCCTGGCAGGCGCCGGGGCTCGACGACGTGCTGGCCACGCAGCGCGAAGTGCGTCGCATCCTCGGCCTGGCGGTGCAGGAGCCCGTGGGCAGCCTGGCCACCAGCGACCGCATCGATCGCGTGGTGCTGCACCCCGTGTGGGGCATGCTGGTGCTGGCCGTGACCATGTTCCTGATGTTCCAGGCCGTGTTCAGCTGGGCCAACGTGCCGATGGACGCCATCAAGGCCGGCACCGAGGCGCTGGGCGGCCTCCTGAAGGCGCACATGGCCGAGGGCATGCTGCAGAGCCTGCTGGTCGACGGCGTGATCGCGGGCGTGGGCGGCGTGGTCGTGTTCCTGCCGCAGATCCTGATTCTTTTCTTCTTCATCCTCGCGCTGGAAGACTCGGGCTATTTGCCGCGCGCGGCATTTCTGCTCGACCGCGTGATGGGCACCGTGGGCCTGTCGGGCCGCTCGTTCATTCCGCTGCTATCGAGCTTTGCCTGCGCCATTCCGGGCGTGATGGCCACGCGCACCATCAGCAACTGGCGCGACCGCATCACCACCATCATGATCGCGCCGCTCATGACCTGTTCGGCGCGGCTGCCGGTGTATGCGCTGCTGATTGCGGCCTTCATTCCGGCGCGCACCGTGGGCGGCGTGTTCAACCTGCAGGGCGTGGTGCTGTTCGCGCTGTATGTGTTCGGCATCGTCTCGGCCATGGCCGTGGCGTGGGTGATGAAGCGCTTTCGCGACAACACCTCGCACTCGCCGCTGCTGATGGAGCTGCCGGCCTACCGCTGGCCCAACCCGCGCAACCTGGCGCTGGGTTTGTACGAGCGCGCATGGATCTTCCTGCAGCGCGTGGGCACGATCATCCTCACGCTGACCATCCTGCTGTGGTTCCTGTCGACCTTTCCGTCGCCGCCGGCGGGCGCGACCGGGCCGGCCATTCAGTACAGCCTGGCCGGCATGATCGGCCGCGGGCTGGAGCACATCTTCGCGCCCATCGGCTTCAACTGGCAGATCTCGATCGCGCTGGTGCCCGGCATGGCGGCGCGCGAAGTGGCCGTGGGCGCGCTGGGCACGGTGTATGCGCTGTCGGCCACGGGCGACGACGTGGCGGGCCAGCTGGAGCCGCTGATCGCGGGCAGCTGGACGCTGGCCACGGCGCTGTCGCTGCTGGTCTGGTATGTGTTCGCGCCGCAGTGCATCTCGACGCTGGCCGCGGTGAAGCGCGAGACCGGTTCGTGGAAGTACGTCTGGATCATGGCCGGCTACCTCTTCGCGCTGGCGTACATGGCCTGCTTCATCACCTACCGCGTTGCAGTGGCACTCGGAGCAGGTTAAAACCTCCACTGAAAGGTTTGAAGAAGAAATGGCACAGCAACTGATCGTCGGATTGATCGTCGCGGCGGCCGCGTTCTACGCGGTCTGGCGCTGGATGCCCGCGGGCTGGCGACGCGGTGCCGCGCAGAAGCTCGCGGCCGGCACGCACCGCGCGGGCTGGGTCGACGAAGAGCGCGCCAAGGCGCTGGCCGCCTCGCTGGCCAAGACATCGGGCTGCGGCTCGTGCGACAGCTGCGGCAGCTGCGCCCCCAAGACCCCCTCCAAACAACCGGAAGCCGACCAGGCCACGAGCCACACACCCAGCGCGCTGTCGTCCACGAACAGCCGCTGAGACCGATGCCCGCGCACATCCTCGTCGCCGGGGGCGGCATCGGGGGGCTGGCCACCGCGCTGGCGCTGTCCCGGCACAGGCACCGGGCCGACGTTTTCGAGCAAGCCGCCGTGTTCGGCGAAATCGGTGCCGGCGTGCAGCTCGGCCCCAACGCCACGCGGCGCCTTCAGCAACTCGACCTGGGCCAGGGCCTCGCGGCCATCGCCGCGCGGCCCGACGCACTGGTGGTCCACAGCGCCGAGAGCGGTTCCGAACTCGCCCGCATGCCGCTGGGCGACACCATGCAGCAGCGCTACGGCGCGCCTTACTTCTGCGTTCATCGTGCCGACCTGCACGGCCTGCTGCTCGACGCCGTGCGCGCGCGCGGCACCGGCACGCTCGTCACTGCCGCCCGCATCGCGCAGGTCGAGACTAGCGACGACCTCGTCTGCATGTCGAGCAACGACGCCCGCGCCTGGGAGGGCGAGGCCATCGTCGGCGCCGACGGCCTCTGGAGCCTGGTGCGCCAGCAACTCGACACGCCGCTGGCCGCCGAGCCGCCGCGCGTCACCGGCCACACGGCCTGGCGCGCGCTGGTCGAGCAGTCGCGGCTGCCCGCCGCGTTGCGTCGTCAGCAGGTCCATGTGTGGCTGGGCCCGCGCCTGCATGCGGTGGCCTACCCGGTGCGCGGCGGCGAGTGGCTCAACGTGGTGGTGATCGCCGAATCGTCGCCCGCCGGTGACGCGCGCGACTGGGACCAGTCCAGCAGCCTCGCCGCGCTGAAGCAGGCCATGGGCCGAAGCTGCGCGGGCCTGCAGTCATTGCTCGACGCCATGCCCGGCTGGCGCGCGTGGTCGCTCGGCGACCGGGCACCGATGACCTGCGCCGCCGACATGGCCCATGAGCGCGTCGCGCTGGTGGGCGATGCCGCGCACCCGATGGTGCCGTACCTCGCGCAGGGCGCGGGCATGGCCATCGAGGACGCGGTGGCGTTGGCCGATGCGCTCGGCGAGGGCAGTGCGCCCCAGGTGCCCGCCGCGTTCGCGCGTTATGCCGAGGCACGCTGGGCGCGCAACGCGCAGGTGCAGGCACGCGCGCGCCGCAACGGCGAGATCTTCCACGCCACGGGCGCCGTGCGCCTGGGCCGCGACATGGCAATGCGCGTGCTGGGCGCGAAGCTGCTCGATCAGCCTTGGTTGTACGGCGGCTGAGCTGGCGGCAACCGAAAGGCGAGCCTAGAGACTGAAAGTCTGCAAGTGCTCGATGCGCTCGGCGAGCCCTTCCTGCCCGAGGTAGTGGCCGTGCTTGCCGTCCTGCATCTTCGCGAGCGTGGTCTCCAGCTCGAGCAGCATCGCGTCGCGGTCCGCGATGAACGCGGGCGTCACGTCGATGCCCGCCCGCGTGCAGGCTTCGGCGATCAGGTGGGCACTGGCAGGCGCGCCGCAGGCCGCGCACTTGACGATGGCCGCCACGTTGGGCTCCGCGCCGTTGGCCAGCAACGCGCTCGTGAGTTCGGGCGCAATCTGTCCGTCGATGTTGCGCAGTGCGTCCGGGGCCACCGGCGCGCCCGCGCGCACCAGCGCCGCCGCGGCCGCGAAGGCGTCGTGGCCCACCGCGACATCGGTGGCCAGCGCGCTGCCTTGCAGCGGGCCGTCGAAGGCCACGCCGGCCGCCGCGAGCCCGGCGATCAGGTCGGCGTCGTCGGTGGCAATGGCATGGCGCAGCGCCACGCGCGCGAGCGACGGCGTGTGGCGCAGCGTGCCCTCGGCCAGCGGCGTGCGCCAGTCGACCACGGCGCGGGAATAGAAGGCCACGAGCTTGTCCATCAGGTCGAGGTCGAGCCCGTGCTCTTCGTGCCGGTCGTCGAGGTATTCGAGCAGCGTCTGGCCCGAGAAGTAGTCGCCCGCCGGCGCCAGCGGGTCTTCGTCCAGGCGCAGCGCCGCGAAGGCGGCCATGAGGTCGGGCGCGATGGTGTTCACACTGTCTTCGTGCAGCGCGTGCGTCCAGGCCGGCGGCAGGCCTTTCTTCCACGCGACGATCTGGCCGTGCTCGGCGCCGGGCTCGACCACCGCGTAGACGCGGTCGGTGTACTCGAAGCCGCCGATGGGCAGGTGCGTGAGCTTGCCGCTCCAGGGCGTGCCGTTTTCCTTGGCGGCTTCCTCGGCCAGTTCCTGTTCGTGGTCGATCCAGCCTTGCAGGTCGTGATAGCCGTCGCTGCCGTTCCAGAACAGCTCGGTCCAGCTGATGCCTTCGCGATTGCCGCTCATCTCGAGCGACAGGTCGTAGTCGAGCCGCCCGCCCGCGGTGGTTTCCCACAGCGCGAGCAGCCCGCCCGGCAGCGGGCCCGCGCACAGCGCCTGCACAGCGGCGATCTGTGCCTGCGGCATCGGCGGCTGCGCGTCGAAGATCACGCGGCTTGCGAACAGCACGACGCCGTGTTCGCGCAGGGTGGAGAGCTCGTCGGGTGTGAACCGGATGTCGTCGTGCATGGCAGGGGCCTCCGTTGTTTTCAAAACTGTAGCGCTTTGCGCTCGCGGAGCAATCCGGACCACCCCAGCCTCATGAGGGCGTTTGCAGGGGGGCGGCTACAGATCGGTGCGCAGCTTCCAGATCTCCGGGAACAACACCACATCGAGCATCTTGCGCAGGTAGCTCACCCCGCCCGTGCCGCCCGTGCCGCGCTTGAAGCCGATCACGCGCTCGACCGTGGTCACGTGGCGAAAGCGCCAGAGGCGGAAGGCGTCTTCGAGGTCGGTGAGCTTTTCGCCGAGCTGGTACAGGTCCCAGTGATCGTGCGGGTTGCGATAGACCACGAGCCATGCGGCCTCGACGCCGTCGCTCGACTCGTAGGGCTGCGTCCAGTCGCGCTCCAGCCGGTCGGCCGGCACGGGCAGGCCGTGGCGCGCCAACAGGCGCAGCGACTCGTCGTAGAGCGAGGGCGCGCGGTAGGCGGCGTCGACTTGCGCGAGCAGGTCGGCGCGGTGCCCGTGCGGCTTGAGCATGGCGGCGTTCTTGTTGCCCAGCGCGAACTCGATGCAGCGGTATTGCGCACTCTGGAAGCCGCTCGAATTGGCGAGGTACGGGCGCATGGCCGTGTACTCGGGCGGCGTCATGGTCGAGAGCACGGTCCATGCGCTCACCAGCTGTTCCATGATGCGGCTCACGCGGGCCAGCATCTTGAAGGCGTCGGCCAGTTTCTCTTCGGCGATGCAGGTGGTGGCGGCGCGCAGTTCGTGCAGCATGAGCTTCATCCAGAGCTCGCTGGTCTGGTGCTGCACGATGAAAAGCATCTCGTCGTGCGCGGGCGAAAGCGGATGCTGCGCGTTGAGGATCTCGTCGAGGTGCAGGTAGTCGCCGTAGCTCATGGACTTGCTGAAGTCCAGTTGCGCCTTTTCTTCGTGGACGATTTTTTCGGTGCTCATGAGGATGTCTGCTCGCGGGTCATCGCCAGACCACGGCGGTGTAGGAGGGAAGGCCCATGCCCGATGTCTTCTTCGGGTAGACGAAGCGCACGACTTCGTTCTTGCGCTTGAACTCCTGGTAGGTGTCGCCACCGGGAATGCGGCCCTTCTCGGCCGGTGCGTAGCCCGCGGCGCGGGCCTCCTTGACCAGCCGCTCGAAGGCGGCCTTGTCGGTCAGCGACAGCTGGATGCTGTTCTCGCCGGCGCGGCTTTCCACGTACGTGGACTTCATGAGATGCGTGGTCTGCCCGTCGACGAACTTTTCGTACTCGATCATGCTGACCTCGTCGGTGACGGTCTTGTCGGCATAGGAAAAGCCCTGGCTCTTGACCTGCTGGCGGAAGGCATCGGGCGCGAGCGCGACGAAGGCCTTGAGCTGGTCGAGCGTGAAGTCGGGTTGCTGCGCAAGGGCGGGAGCCGCCAGCATGCACAGCGATGCGAGGAATGCGAAGACGCGGTGTTTCATGTCAGGTCACCGCGTTCTTGCGGTTGAATTCCTCGCGCTTCCACTCGCCGGACTCGAGCACCTGCACGAGGTGTTCGACCGAGTTCCACACGTCCTCGAAGCCGATGTACAGCGGCGTGAAGCCGAAGCGCAGGATGTCGGGCATCTGCGAATCGCCGGCGCGGTAGTCGCCGATGACGCCGCGCGCGATCAGCGCCTGCACGATGGCATAGGCGCCTTCCTCGCGGCTGAGGCAGACCTGCGAGCCGCGCTTTGAATGATCGCGCGGCGTGACGAGCGACAGGCCCTGGCTTGCGCAACGTTCTTCGACCAGCGCGATGAACAGGTCGGTGAGCGCGAGCGACTTGGCGCGCAGCGCGGCCATGGCGCCGTTCGCGCCGTTGAAGGCTTCGGCTGCCAGCACCGTGTCGAGCCCGCACTCGAGCCCGGCCAGCGCAATGATCGGCTGCGTGCCGCACAGGTAGCGGCCGACGCCCGGCGCGGGGCGGTAGTGCGGCGTGAACTCGAAGGGCGCCGCGTGGCCCCACCAGCCCGACAGCGGCTGCTCGAACTGGCCCGCGTGCCGGGTGTTGACCCACGCGAAGGCGGGCGCGCCGGGGCCGCCATTGAGGTACTTGTAGCCGCAGCCGATGGCGTAGTCGGCGTTGCTGTCGTTCAGCGCCACGGGCACGGCGCCCGCGCTGTGCGCGAGGTCCCACACGGTGAGCGCGCCCACGGCGTGCGCGGCGGCGGTGACGGCCTTCATGTCGTGCATGGCGCCGGTGCGGTAGTTGACGTGCGTGAGCATCAGCACCGCGACCTCGTCGCTCAGTACGCCCGGGAGTTCGCTCGCGTCGATCAGCTTCAGCGTGAAGCCGCGTTCGCGGCACAGCGACTCGGCGATGTACAGGTCGGTCGGGAAGTTGCTGCGTTCGCTCACCACCAGCTTGCGCCCGCTGTCCCTTTGCTGCGACAGCGCCGCGAACAGCACCTTGTAGAGGTTGACCGAGGTGCTGTCGGTGCACACCACTTCACCGGGCGCGGCGCCGATCACGCGTGCCACCTTGTCGCCCAGGCGCTGCGGCAGGTCGAACCAGCTCGCGGTGTTCCACGAGCGGATCAGGCCTTCGCCCCATTCCTTGGTCACCACTTCGGCGATGCGCGCGGGCGCGGCCTTGGGCATCACGCCGAGCGAGTTGCCGTCGAGGTACAGCACATCGGCAGGAATGGTGAATTGGTCGCGCAGGGCGCGCAGCGGGTCTTGCGCGTCGAGCGCGCGGCAGTCTGCAAGGGTCGTCATGGTGGAGGTTTCAGCGTGAGAGTTCGCGCAGCACGGCGCGAACGGGGGAGGCATCGGCGCTGACCAGCTTCAGCGGCAGCGCGATGAGTTCGTAGTCGCCCTCGGGCACGTCGTCGAGCACGAGGTTCTCGAGCACGCGCAGGTCGAGGCGGCGGATGCGTTGGTGGCTCTCCAGCGTCTTGCTGTCGGCCGGGTCGATGCTGGCGGTGTCGATGCCGATGAGCTTCACGCCCATGGCCGCGAGGCGCTCCACGGTGGCGGGCGCATAGGCCGCGAGCTGCGGGTCCCAGTGGCCCACGGGCATGGCGGCGTAGGTGCGCACCAGCACGCGCTGGGGCAGAGTGCTGTCGACGGCGTGGGCAATGTGTTCCCACTCGATCAGCGGGCCTTGTGCAATCGCGTGGATCACGCGGCAGGGGCCGAGAAAGGGTGTGAGGTCGACATTGCCGATGGTCTGGCCGTCGGGGTCGTAGTGCAGCGGCGCGTCGGCATGGGCGCCGACGTGGGGCGAGAGCTTGATCTCGCTGACGTTCACCGGGCAGCCCGGAGAGATGGTCGCGGCCCAGCGCTGCTGGTAGGGCGTGTCGCCGGGAAACACCGGCGCGCCTTCATGCACGGGCGGCGAAATGTCCCAGATGCGTTGCTGATGTGATGGAGCCATGGCGCGAAGGTAGCGCCGGGCGAGGGGTCGTGGTGTCGGTTATTTCCAACACACCGCGTGACGAGTTGAACGCGTCAGTGCAGCGAAGACAGCGCGGGCAGGCCGTGGCGCGCGCGGGCGCGTTCGCAGGCGTCGCTGCCGGCCTGCAGTTCGTGGCAGGGGTTGGGCCGCCATTCGTAGATGCCGCAGCCCACGGCCTGGCCGATCTTGCCGGTGAGGGCGGCGCAGCGCATGGGCGTGTGGTCGGTGCCGCGCATGCGGCAGATGGCGTCGTTCACCTCGACGGCCAGGCCCGAGGGGACGCGGCCGCCGTTGTCGTCGAGTTCATGCACGCTGAAGTCGACGCGGTAGCTGGCGCAGCAGGCGCCGCATTGCTGGCAATCGGACAGATCGGACATTCAGAAAGAAGGTCAGAGCTTGCCCAGGAGCAGGAACTCCATGAGCGCCTTCTGCGCGTGCAGGCGGTTCTCCGCCTCGTCCCACACCACCGACTGCGGTCCGTCGATGACCTCGGCCTGCACTTCCTCGCCGCGGTGGGCGGGCAGGCAGTGCATGAAGAGGGCACCGGGTTGGGCCACGCGCATCATGTCCTCGTCGACGCACCAGTCGGCAAAGGCCTTGCGTCGGGCCTCGTTCTCGGCCTCGTAGCCCATGCTGGTCCAGACGTCGGTGGTGACGAGGTCGGCGCCGCGGCAGGCTTCCATCGGGTCCTTGAAGACCTTGTAGCTGTCGCCCGAGCGGATGCCGGCGATCGACTGGTCGACCTCGTAGCCGCTGGGCGTGCTCACGTGCACCGTGAAGCCCAGGATCTCGGCGGCCTGCAGCCAGGTGTTGGCCATGTTGTTGCCGTCGCCGACCCACGCCACGGTCTTGCCCTGGATCGAGCCGCGATGCTCGATGTACGTGAAGATGTCCGCCAGGATCTGGCAGGGGTGGAACTCGTTGGTCAGGCCGTTGATGACGGGCACGCGCGAGTGCGCCGCGAAGGCGTCGATCTTGGTCTGCTCGTAGGTGCGGATCATCACGATGTCGACCATGCGGCTGATGACCTTGGCGCTGTCCTCGATGGGCTCGGCGCGGCCCAGCTGGCTGTCGCCGGTGGTCAGGTGGACCACGCTGCCGCCGAGCTGGTACATGCCGGCCTCGAAGCTCACGCGGGTGCGCGTGCTGGCCTTCTCGAAGATCATGGCCAGCGTGCGGTCGACCAGCGGCTGGTGCTTCTCGTAGGTCTTGAACTTCTTCTTGATGACCGCCATGCGGTCGAAGAGGTAGGCGTATTCGTCGGCCGTGAAGTCGGCGAACTGCAGGTAGTGCCGGATGGTGTTCGGGGTCGAGGCGGTCGTCATTTCGCGGCAGGCTCCGAAAGGAAGGCTTTGACCAGCGGAGCGAGGATGGCGACGATTTCGTCGGCCTCGGCAATGCTCAGGATGAGCGGCGGCACGAGGCGGATCACCTTGTCGGCCGTGACGCTCAGCAGCAGGCCGGCGTCGCAGGCGCGGTTCAGGATGACGCCGCACGGACGGTCGAGCTCGATGCCCAGCATCAGGCCCTGGCCGCGGATGTCCTTCACGCCCGGCAGGCCGCCGAGTTCGCGCTCCAGCGCGGCCTTCAGGTGGGCGCCCACGGTGGCGGCGTTCTCGAGCAGCTTGTGCTCTTCCATGATGCGGATGGTCTCGACACCGGCGCGCATGGCCAGCGGGTTGCCGCCGAAGGTGGTGCCGTGGTTGCCCGGGCCGAAGATGTTCGCGGCCTTGGGGCCGGCTACCACGGCGCCGATCGGCACGCCCGAGCCCAGGCCCTTGGCCAGCGGCATGACGTCGGGCTTGATGCCGGCCCACTGGTGCGCGAACCACTTGCCGGTGCGGCCCATGCCGCATTGCACTTCGTCGATCATCATGAGCCAGTCGCGCTCGTCGCACAGCGCGCGCACCTGCTTGAGGTATTCGACGCGCATCGGGTGGATGCCGCCTTCGCCCTGGATGGTCTCGAAGAACACGGCCACCACGTTGGGGTTGCCCTGGGTGGCTTTCTTCAGCGCCTCGATGTCGTTCAGCGGCACGCGGATGAAGCCCTCGACCAGCGGGCCGAAGCCGGCCTGCACCTTGGGGTTGCCGGTGGCCGACAGGGTGGCGATGCTGCGACCGTGGAAGGCGGCTTCGTAGACCACGATCTCGGGGCGCTCGATGCCCTTGTCATGGCCGAACTTGCGCGCCAGCTTCAGGGCGGCTTCGTTGGCTTCCAGGCCGGTGGAGCAGAAGAACGCGTTGGTCAGGCCCGACAGCTCGGTCAGCTTGGCGGCCAGCTGTTCCTGGCCGGGAACGTGGTAGTAGTTGGAGCTGTGGATCAGCTTGGTCAGCTGGTCGTGAAGGGCGGGCACCAGCTCGGGGTGGTTGTGGCCCAGCGTGTTCACGGCGATGCCGCCGAGGCCGTCGATGTAGGCCTTGCCCGCGGTGTCCCAGACTCGGCAGCCCTGACCGTGCGACAGTGCGATCGGCAGGCGACCGTAGGTGTTCATGACGTGGGGCGAGGTGGGCTGGGCGGTAGCGCTCATTCGGGTTCTCCAGATAGGGAAGCCGAATTCTAGGCGTGCGCTTTGACAGCTTCGTTGAGGATTCCGCATTACAGCAATGCCTGCTGTTCAGGATGCAAAAAGTGGCGCGGATAGAATCGTGTGCTGCACCGCAGCACCTGTTCCGGTCGCTTCAATCAACGATGATTTCCCCCACTGCCAAAGAAATCTTCATCCAGGGCATCACCCGCGATGGACGCACTTTTCGCCCGAGCGATTGGGCCGAGCGTCTGGCCGGCGTCATGAGCTCTTTCCGCCCTGGTGGCGCCTTTCCGGGCAGCTACCTGAGCTATTCCCCATGGTGCGTGCCCACCTCGATCAACGGCGTGAAGTGCGTGATCGTGAACCGCGACCTGCGCGATGCCGAGCCCATGGCCTGGGACTTCTGCGTGAACTTCGCCAAGGACAACGACCTGCAGGTGTCCGACGTGTCGCCGGCACCGCCCGCGCCGGCCGTGCCGAAGGCCGCGCAAACGCCGGTGGCCGCCGCCGTGCGCTCGGATCCGGCCGCGCCCGTGATTCCCGTCGAGCCCCCCAAGACCCCCTAGGCCTTCCCGGCTCTCAACGGCCCCCGAAACCGATCGCCCATGAAAAAACCGCCCGAAGGCGGTTTTTTACACTTTGCTGCAGCGCACCCCGATCAAACGGCGGACCGGAGAATTCCGGCCCGGGCTTGCCTGACAGGTGTCAGGCGGCGGCCTTTTCAGGCGCCAGGGCGAGGGCCTTGACCTTGGCCGACAGGCGGCTCTTGTCACGGGCTGCCTTGTTCTTGTGGAAGATGCCCTTGTCGGCGACGGTGTCGACGATGCTCTGGGCCTTCGCGAACAGTTCGCTTGCCTTGGTCTTGTCGCCAGCCAGAACAGCCTTTTCGACGTTCTTGACAGCGGTACGGTATTTGGAGCGCAGCGAGGTGTTCGCAGCGTTGAGCTTGGTGTCCTGGCGGACGCGCTTACGGCCGGAGGCGAGGCGCGGGTTCTTTTTCTTGGGCTTGGCGGATGCCATGATTTAGTTCCTTAGGTGTCTGAGGATGATGCAGCAAAGCCCTCCATTATAGGCCGGGTTCGCCATTTCGCCCAATTCGCGCCCGAATCGGCCTGTTTCGGCCCGTGCCGGGGCCTACACTCGGCCCCCGTGTCCCTGCTCAAATCCGCCTCCACCGTCTCCCTGCTGACCCTCGCTTCGCGGATCACGGGCCTCGTGCGCGACGTGCTGTTCGCCTCGGTTTTCGGCGTCAGCGCGCTGACCGACGCCTTCAACGTCGCTTTTCGCATTCCCAACCTGTTTCGCCGGGTGTTCGGCGAAGGCGCCTTCAGCCAGGCCTTCGTGCCGGTGCTGGCCGCGCGCAAGACCGAAGCCGGGCAGGAGGGCGCCCGGGAACTGATCGACCACGTCGCCACGCTGCTCACCTGGACGCTGGTGGTGCTGTGCGTGGCCGGCGTGGTGGGCGCGCCGCTGATGGTCTGGGCCATGGCCAGCGGGCTGGCCGGCTTCGACGCGGCCGTGGTCATGACGCGCTGGATGTTCCCGTACATCGGCTTCATGTCGCTGGTCGCGCTGGCGGGCGGCATCCTGAACACCTGGCGCAAGTTCGCGGTGCCGGCGGCGTCGCCGGTGCTGCTGAACATCGCGCTCATCCTGTCGATCGCGGTGGGCGCGCCGCTGTTTCGCCGCTGGGGCATCGAGCCGATCTACGCGCAGTGCGTGGGCGTGCTGGTGGGTGGGGTGCTGCAGCTGGCGCTGCAGATTCCGGCGCTGCGCAAGCTGGGGCTGATGCCGCGCATCGGCGCGAGCTTCAAGGCGCTGCGCACCGCGTGGACCGACCCCACCACGCGCAAGGTGCTCAAGCTCATGCTGCCCGCGCTGCTGGGCGTGAGCGTGGCGCAGATCTCGCTGCTCATCAATACGCAGATCGCCTCGCACCTGGCCGAGGGCAGCGTCACCTGGATCACCAACGCCGACCGGCTGATGGAATTCCCGACCGCCATGCTGGGCGTGGCGCTGGGCGTGGTGCTGATGCCGCAACTGGCCATGGCCCGCGCCGCCAAGGACGACGCGCGTTACTCGTCGCTGCTCGACTGGGGCCTGCGCCTGGTCGTGCTGCTGTCGGCCCCGTGCGCCGTGGCGCTGCTGCTGTTCGCCAAGCCGCTGGTGGCAGTGCTGTTCCACAACGGCGCCTACAAGGACGTCGACGTGGCCCACACCACGATGGCGCTGATGGGCTACGGCGTCGGGCTGGTCGGCATCGTGGCCGTGAAGGTGCTGGCGCCCGGCTACTACGCCAAGCACGACACGCGCACGCCGATGCTCATCGCCATCGGTGTGCTGGTGCTGACGCAGGTTCTCAATGTCTTTCTGGTGCCGGTGCTGCAGCATGCGGCGCTGACCCTGACCATCGCCATCGGCGCGCTGGTCAATTCGACCTGGCTGCTGGTCGGCCTGATGCGCCGCGGCAGCTACAAGCCCGAGCCGGGCTGGGGCAAGTTCGCACTGCAGGTGCTGGTTGGCACCGCGGTGCTGAGCGGCCTGCTGGTCTGGGGCTCGGGCCATTTCGACTGGATCGCCCTGCGCGAGCATCGTTTGCAGCGCATCGGCCTGCTGGCCGCGCTGATCGCCGGCGCCGCGCTGCTCTATTTCGCCGTGCTGACGGCGGTGGGCGTGCGGCTGCGCAGCTTCCTTCGCCGCTGAGGCCGCGCCCGTGCCTTGACGCTCGGGGCGGGCTCCTCTACAAAGACACATGACGTTCAGCTTTCAGGTTCCCACCGCACTGGAGTATTTCGAATCGCTGGTTCGCAGCGACGATCACTTTCCGCTGCTCGAAGCCGCCGCCAGCCTGGCGCAGGACGAATACCCCGACCTCGACGTGCAGCAGGTGCTGGGCGACATCGACCAGCTGCTGGCCCGCCTCAAGCGCCGCCTGCCGGCCGACGCCGCGCCGCTGGCCCGGCTGCGCGCGCTGAACCAGTTCTTCTTCAACGACCTGAACTTCGGCGGCAACCTCAACGACTACTACGACCCCGACAACAGCTACCTGAACGCCGTGCTGCGCACCCGCCGCGGCATTCCGATTTCGCTGGCGGTGCTGTGGATGGAGCTGGCGCAGGGCCTGGGCCTGCAGGCGCGCGGCATCGGTTTTCCGGGGCACTTCATGCTCAAGGTGACGCTGCCCAAGGGGCAGGTGGTGATCGACCCGTTCACCGGCAAGTCGCTGTCGCGCGAAGAGCTGGGCGAGCGGCTCGAGCCGTACAAGCGCAGCAACGGCCTGGTCGGCGATTTCGACGTGCCGCTGGGCCTGTACCTGCAGCCGGCCAGTTCGCGGGAAATCATCGCCCGCATGCTGCGCAACCTGAAGGAAGTGCACCACGCGCAGGAAGACTGGCAGCGCGTCATCGCCGTGCAAGACCGGCTGATCGCGCTGCTGCCCAGCGCCTGGGGCGAGTACCGCGACCGCGGCATCGCCCATGCCGAGCAGGGCAACACGACACAGGCGGTGCGCGACCTGGAAACCTACCTGGCGCGGGCCGAGGACGCGCTGGACATCGACGCGATCGCCGAGCGCGTCGCCACCCTGCGCCGCATGGCCTAGGATGAAACGGCGCTCCGGGCCTTGTCTTGGCGTGCGTTGCCGGTCAGCGGCCACGCAGGGCAGAGACTGAAAAATGGCCGCCCAAACCGGCGTGAGCCCGGCCCCCGACCTGGGCACCCTGCACGAATTCCACGGCGTGCAGCCGGTGCTGCCGGTGTCCGACGTCTCCCGCGCCGCGCGCTGGTTCCGTGACGTGCTGGGCTTCGAACTCGACTTCATCGCCGGCGAGCCGCCCAGCTATGCCCGGGTGAAGAAGGGCGACCGCAGCTACGGCGACCCCGTCTACCTGCGGCTGTGGCAGTGCAACACGCGCGGGGCCGTGCCCTGGCGCGGCGAAATCGTGATCCACGTGGGCAAGGACATCGACGGCCTGCACGCCGCCTACGTGAAGCGCGGCGTGACCGTCGTCGAGGCGCCCGTGTCCCAGCCCTGGGGCCTGCGCGAGTTCGCGATCCGCGAGCCGGACGGCCACGTGCTGCGCTTCTGCGGCTACCTGCCCTGAGCGGGTGCCGCGAGGTTTTTGAAACACAAAATTACAAATAGATCGACGCGAACGTGTCGATCCGCCTTCCGCTCGTCCGACGTGTGAACAGGAGCAGGCAGTTTTCAGCCGCTCCCCGCCTCATCAACCTTCAGGAGAAACGACATGCGATTCATGATTCTGGTCAAGGCCAACCGCGATTCCGAAGCCGGCGTGATGCCCAGCACCGAAATTCTCACCGCCATGGGCAAGTTCAACGAAGAGCTGGTCAAGGCCGGCGTGCTGCTGGCCGGCGAAGGCCTGCACCCCACGTCCAAGGGCGTGCGCGTGCGCTGCGAAGGCCCGACCAAGCGCACCGTCATCGACGGCCCGTTCGCCGAAACCAAGGAGCTGCTGGCCGGCTTCTGGATCCTGCAGTGCAAGTCGCGCGAGGAGGCCATCGAGTGGATCAAGCGCAGCCCCTTCCAGGAGGGCGAGATCGAGATCCGCCAGGTGTTCGAAGCCACCGACTTCGGCGATTCGATGACGCCCGAGTTGCTCGCGCAGGAAGACCGCCTGCGGGCCGAATCCGCCGCCAAGGCCGCGGACCGCTGAGGAGAAGCACCATGCGCTTCATGATGCTGATGATTCCCAAGGGCTATGAAACCGCGGCGCCGGGCACCATGCCCGAAGACGCCAAGGCCATGGCGGCCATGATGGCCTACAACGAGTCGCTGCAGAAGGCCGGCGTGCTGATCAACTGCGACGGCCTGCATCCGCCGTCGATGGGCGCGCGGGTGAGCTTCAAGGGCGGCAAGCCGAAGATCGTCGACGGCCCTTTCGCCGAGGCCAAGGAAGTGCTCGGCGGCTACTGGGTGATCGACGTGGCTTCGCGCGAGGAAGCCATTGCCTGGGCCGCGCGCTGCCCCGGCGGCGAGAACGAGGTCGTCGAAGTGCGCCAGGTGCAGGAGCTCAGCGACTTCCCGCCGGCCCTGCAAGCGGTGGCGACCGAGTTCCCGGCGATGCAGTCGCGCAAGAAGCCCGGCTGACGTGAGCGCCGGGGGCAGCGGGGGCGCCGCCCAAGGCGCCATTCATCGCGCCATCGACGCGGTGTGGCGCATGGAGTCGGCCAGGATCATCGCCACCGTCGCGCGCATGGTGCGCGACGTGGGCCTGGCCGAAGAGCTGGCGCAGGACGCGCTGGTGGCCGCCCTCGAGCAATGGCCCGAAGCCGGCGTGCCCGACAACCCCGCCGCCTGGCTCACCGCCGTGGCCAAGCGCCGCGCGCTCGACCGGCTGCGCCACCTGCAGCTGGCCGAGCACAAGGCCGGCGAAATCGGCCGCGAGATCGACGCGCAACACGACATCGCACAGGCCGATTTCGCCGACGCGGTCGACGCGGCCCTGGACGACGACATCGGCGACGACCTGCTGCGCCTGGTGTTCACCGCCTGCCACCCGGTGCTGTCGACCGAGGCCCGCGTGGCGCTCACGCTGCGATTGATGGGCGGCCTCACCACCGACGAAATCGCGCGCGCCTTCCTCGTGCCCGAAGCCACCGTGGCGCAGCGCATCGTGCGCGCCAAGCGCACGCTGGCCGAGGCGCGCGTGCCCTTCGAGGTGCCGCGCCGGCACGAGCTCGAAGCGCGCCTTGCTTCGGTGCTCGAAGTGCTCTACCTGATCTTCAACGAAGGCTATTCGGCCACCGCCGGCGACGACTGGATGCGCCCCGCGCTGTGCGACGAAGCCATGCGCCTGGGCCGCATCGTGGCCGAGCTGGTGCCCCGCGAGGCCGAGGTGCACGGCCTTGTCGCGCTGATGGAAATCCAGGCCTCGCGCACGGCGGCGCGCGTCGGCGCCTCGGGCGAGCCGGTGCTGCTGCTCGAGCAGAACCGCGCGCGCTGGGACCAGATGCTGATCCGCCGGGGGCTGGCCGCGCTCGCCCGCGCCGAGTCGCTGGGCGGCGCGCTCGGCCCCTATGCGCTGCAGGCCGCCATCGCCGCCTGCCATGGCCGCGCGCGCACCGCCGACGAAACCGACTGGGGCCGCATCGCCGCGCTCTACGACGCGCTGGCCGAGCTCTCGCCTTCGCCCATCGTCGAGCTGAACCGCGCCGTCGCGCTGTCGATGGCCTTCGGGCCGGCGACCGGGCTGGAAGTGGTCGACGCGCTCATGGACGAACCCGCGCTCAAGGGCTACCACCTGCTGCCGACCGTGCGCGGCGACCTGCTCTTCAAGCTCGGCCGCCGCGACGAGGCCCGCAAGGAGTTCGACCGCGCCGCCGCGCTCACGCGCAACACGCGCGAGCGGGCGCTGTTGCTGGCGCGCGCGCGGGCCTGCCATGCCCTCGAATGAGCTGAACGACTGCTGAAGCCGCGTGGGCGCGTGCAAGAGGAAAATGCGCGCCATGCCCAGCGTTCCAACCCTCCGATTCCTGTGTGTGTCCGGCCTTGCCCTGCTTGCGGCGGGCGCGGCCCAGGCCCAGTTCGATGCTTCGAAAATGTGGACCGAGCCGGCCGCCATCGCGGCGCGCTTTCCCGATCCGCCGGTGAGCTTTTCCACGCCGGGCTTTCGCGCCGGGCGCACCGACTTTCCCTCGCACGCCGAGGTGCTGGCCTTCCTGGACGACCTCGCGCGGCAGTCGCCGAACGTGCGCATCGAGCGGCTCGGCAATTCGCAGCAGGGCCGCGAAATGCCGCTGGTGCTGCTCGCCGACCAGGGCCGCTTCGACCCGATGCGGCCCACCGTGATGGTGATCGGCCAGCAGCACGGCAACGAGCCCGCGGGCGGCGAGGCGGTGCTGGTGCTGGCGCAGCAGTTCGCCAGCGGGCCGGGCGCGGCCCTGCTGCAGAAGGTCAACCTCGTGCTGGTGCCGCGCGGCAACCCCGACGGCGCCGAGCACTTCACCCGCGTCACCGCCAACGGCATCGACGTGAACCGCGACCACCTGCTGCTGCGCACGCCCGAGGCGCGCACGCTCGCGGCCATCACGCTGCGCTACCGGCCGCAGGTGGTGCTCGACCTGCACGAGTTCACGGTCGGCGGCCGCTGGATCGACAAGTTCGGCGCCGTCATGAAGTACGACGGCCTGCTGCAGCCTGCCACCGTGGGCAACCTCGACCCGGCTATCGCGGCGAGCGCGCAGCGCGACTACGTCGACGCCATCCAGACGGCGTTCACGCAGGCCGGGTTGCAGGGTTTCAAGTACCACACCACGTCCGGCGGCAAGTCGTCGGACCGCAGCGTGTCGATGGGCGGCGTGCAGCCCGACACCGGCCGCAACGTGAGTGCGCTGCGCCAGGCCGTGAGCCTGCTGCTCGAAGTGCGCGGCGTGGGGCTGGGCCGGGCGCACTTCGCGCGCCGCGTGCAGACCCAGGTGCTGGCCGCCACCACCGTCATCGAGACGGCCGCCAGGCAGGGGCCGGCGCTGGTGCAGCTCACCGCGCAGGCTGGCCAGCGCGCGCGGGCCGAGGCCTGCCACGGCGAACTCGTGGTCGAGGCGTGGCAGACGCCGACGCGGCAGCGGCTCGAGTTTCTCGACGCGAAGAGCGGGGAAGACAAGGCCGTCGACGTCGAATGGCGCGCCGCCGAGCCGTTGAAGGTGGCCACCGCGCGTCCGCGCCCCTGCGGCTACCTGCTGGCCGCCAGCGAGACCGTGGCGGTGCAGCGCCTGCAGATGCTGGGCGTGCGCGTGGAGCGCATCGACAGCGCGGCGCCGTGGCAGGTCGAGCGCTACGAAATTCTTTCGCAGATCGACGGCCAGCGGCAGGACGCGCGCGGCGCCATCGAGGACGGCGAGGCGATCCGCGCTTTTCGCGTGCGGCCGCGCACCGGGCGTGCGGTGGTGCAGCCGGGGAGCTTCTACGTGTCGCTGGCGCAGCCGCTGTCGCCGCTGGTCAGCGCGGCGCTGGAGCCGGATTCGCAGAACAGCTACGCGGCGAACCGGCTGCTCGAGATCGGCGACGACAAGCTGCTGCGCGTGCCCGGCCCCGCGCCGGCGGGCCTCTGGCACTGAGCGCCGTCAGGCCCTGAAGGACGCGTTCGCTTCCGAGGGCGAGCCGGGCAACCCGAACTGGTGCCACGCGCGGCGCAGCTGCGTGTCGGAGCCGAAGCCCGACTGCTCCGCCGCCCGCGTGACGCTTGCGCCCGACGCCAGCGCGAGCTGCGCCGCCGCCAGCCGCAGCCGCCGCAAATAAGCCAGCGGCGCCACGCCCGCATGCTCCACGAACAGCCGCGTGAGGTGCCGCGCCGAGGTGTGCGCCACCTCGGCCATGCGCGGCACGCTCCAGTCGGCCTGCGGCTGCTCGCTGACCGCGTCCTGCACGCGGTGCAGCGCGGCATGCAAGTGGTTGCGGTAGGCCAGGAAGGGCGACAGCTCCGGGTCGTGCGGGCCGCGCCGCAGCGCCACCACCATGGTTTGCGCGACCTGCGCCGCCAGCGCTTCGCCGCACAGCTCGGCGATGCGGTGCAGCACGAGGTCGATGCCGGTCGTCACGCCCGCGCTGCTGTAGAGCGGCGGGTCGATCACGAACACGCGGTTGCTGACGACGTCGCAGCGCGGCTCCACCGTGCGCAACTCGCCCAGATGGTGGTGATGCGTGGTGGCTCGCCGGCCCGCCAGCGCGCCGGCATGCGCGGCCAGCACGGCGCCGGCGCAGATCGTCACCAGCTCCAGCCCGCCGCGTTCGAAGCGCAGGCCGCGCAGCCAGTGCAGCAGGTCTTGCGCCTCGGGGTTGTCGATGGCGATGCGGTCGCCGGGCAGGCCGACCAGCACCACCCAGCCGGGGCCGCTCCACTGCGCGGGCAGGGGAGAGAGTCCGGCGAGTTCGACGCCGACCGAGCCCGTCGCGGTCGGCCGGGGGCTCGCGAATTCGATCGCGAAGCGCTCGGGCTGGCCCATGGCGCGCAGCCGCTGGTTGGCGATGCGCAACGCCTCGGCCGGGCCGGCCCAGTCGAGCACGAGGCTGCCGGGCAGGAGCGCGAAGACTACGCGGATGGGCCGTGGGTCCACGTGTAGTCCATCTGGCGCGCGGTGCGCTCGGCCAGTTCGCGGCCGGCCAGCCGTTCGACGAGGTGCAGGCTCATGTCGATGCCGGCGCTGATGCCGGCCGAGCTGACGATGCGGCCGTTGTCGACCCAGCGCACGCCTTCGCGCACGTCGAGCGCCGGGAACTGCGCGCGCAGGTCGGCAATGTCTTCCCAGTGGGTGGTGACGGCGTCGTCGGTCACCACGCCGCTGGCGGCCAGCAGGAAGGCGCCGGTGCAGACCGAGGCGACGACCTGGGCGCCGGCCGCGTTGTGTGCGATCCAGCGCAGGGTGTCGGGGCTCGCCAGCGGCGCGTCGACCACGCCGCCGGGGACGATCAGCACGTCGGCCTTCGGGCTGTTCGTGAGCGTGTGGTTGGCCAGCAGCTGCAGGCCGGCGCGCGCCTGCACGGGCTGGCCGAGGGCGACCGAGGCCACCTCGAAGGGCGCGGCCGTGCCCGGCTTCAAGCGCTGGCTGACGCGGCTCGCGGTGGTAAACACCTCGAAGGGTCCGGCGAAATCGAGCGCTTCGACGCCGTCGAAGGCCAGGATCAGCACGCGCAAGGCGCTCATGCCGCGGCCCGTTCCAGCGCCTGCGCCACGGTGCACACGGTGGCGAAGCGGCCGTGCAGCACGGTGGCGGTGCGGGTCTTGATGTCGGCGGCCGACAGCGGCTGGCCGTCGGGCTGCAGCATGTCGAAGGTCAGCGTGGCGTCGGTCACGTAGTCGACCTCCCAGCCCAGGTCCGAGGCGTGGCGCGTGGTGGTTTCGCAGCACTGCTCGGTGCGGATGCCGCTCACGATCAGCCGGCCGATGCCGTTCTGCGTGAGCCAGACGTCGAGCCCGCTGTTGACCAGCGCGCTGTGGCGGTGCTTGGTGAAGGTGGCCGCGGCCTCGAAGTGCGCGAGCCCGGCAAGGGGGCGCACATGGCCCGACTCGACCGCGAAGGGGTTGCTCGCGTCCGAGGGCTCGTCGGTGTGGAGGACCCGCACGATCGGCAGGCCGGCGGCGGCGCAGCCTTCGACGAGGGCGTTCTGGGCGCCGAGATAGGCGGCGGCCAGGCTTTCGTTCCAGTAGGGGCGCTGGCGGAACGACTCCTGGGCGTCGATCACAATCAGACAGGTTTTCATGGCGGCGGCTCGTAAGGTGCGAAGTGGATGATGCCGCCTATTCTTTCGGGTGGCCAGCCGGCAGTCCGTGCCGGGGCGGACCAGAATCGATCAGATCCGGACATCGCTGCCCGGAAAATCGTCTCAGACCAGCGCGGCCGCCTGCAGCTCTTTCTTCAGGTACGCGTAGTACAGCGGCGCCGCCACCAGCCCGGCCGGGCCGAACACCGCCTCGGCCACGAACATCACGGCCAGCAGCTCCCACACGCTCATCTGCGTGCGGGCACCGACCACCTTGGCGTTGATGACGTACTCGGCCTTGTGGATCACGATCAGGAAGATCAGGCAGGCCGCCGCCGTGACCGGCGAAACCGACAGCCCCACCAGCGTGATCACCGAGTTGCACACCAGGTTGCCGACGATCGGCACCAGCCCCGCCACGAAGGTGAGGGTGATGAGCGCCGGCGTGTACGGCAGGTGCGCGCCCCACATCGGCATGATGAAGAGCAAAAAGATGGCGGTCAGCAGCGTGTTGAAGGCCGCAATCCAGAACTGGGCCGCCACGATCTGGCCGAAGGCCTCGCCGAAGGTCTGCACGCGCTGGTGCAGCTGTTCGGCCAGCGGCAGGCGGCGCAGCGACGCATGGGACACGGCCGCCAGTGCGCCGACGATCAGCCCCACATAGGAAAAAAGCAGCCCGTGCAGCCAGGCGCGGCCCGCCATGGCCAACGAGCCGGCCTGCGCGCGCAGGTAGTTGGCGATCACGCGCTGGATTTCGGCGGCGCCCTCGGGCAGGTAGGCCGCGATTTCACCGGGCAGCTTGGAGCGCAGTTCGAGCACGGTGCGCGCCGTGTAGTCGAGCAGTTCGCGGTACTGGTCGGGCGCGTCGACGATGTATTCGCGGGCCTGCGACAGCAGCAGCGTGAGCAGCGCGATCGGCCCCACCAGCACCAGGATGACGGCCAACACGCCGGCCCAGCCGTCGGCCCGCTCGGGGCGCTTGCCCAGCGGCGGAATGCGCCGCAGCCCGCCGGACAGCGCCCGCGCGAACCAGCGCGTGGCCAGGAAGCCGATGCACACGCACAGCAGCCCCGGCAGCAGGTGCTCCCACATCACCAGCAGCAAGGCCGCCAGCATCAGCAGGTAGCTTGCAACCATCACGCCGCGCGAGGCGGTCGGGCGGTGCGCGTGGACCGCGGGAACGGCGGGGGTGATAGGTTGCGGCTTCTTGGCCATCCGGGTGTCGGGTGCTCTTTGCTCAGGACGTGGGGACGGAGCAGCCGGCGGTCAGCCGACGACCACCGCGGCGCCTTCGCCGCGCGCGGCGATCACGCCGATTTCATGCACCGATTCGCCGGCGGCGCGCAAGGTGGCGGCGCAGGCGGCGGCTTCGGCCGCGTCGATCACGACCACCATGCCGATGCCGTTGTTGAAGGTGCGATTCATCTCGATGTCGTCGATGCCGGCCACCTTCTGCAGCCAGGCGAACAACTCGGTCTGCGGCCAGCTGCCCTTTTTCAGGTGGGCGGCCGTGCCTTCGGGCAGCACGCGCGGAATGTTCTCGAGCAGGCCGCCGCCGGTGATGTGGGCCAGCGCCTTGATCGGGTGTTTGCCCAGCGCCTCGAGCACGGGCTTCACGTACAGGTGGGTGGGCTCCATCACGGCTTCGCGGAAGGGCTTGCCGTCGAGCGTGGCCGGCAGGTCGGCGCCGGCGCGTTCGATCACCTTGCGCACCAGGCTGAAACCGTTGGAGTGCACGCCGGCCGAGGCCAGGCCCAGCACCACGTCGCCGGGCTTGACGTTCTGGCCCGTGAGGATTTTCGACTTTTCGACCGCGCCGACCGCAAAGCCGGCCAGGTCGTATTCGCCGGCCGGGTACATGCCGGGCATTTCGGCGGTTTCGCCGCCGATGAGCGCGCAACCCGACAGTTCGCAGCCGCGGGCGATGCCGCCGACCACGGCGGCCGCCGTGTCCACGTCGAGCTTGCCGCAGGCGAAGTAGTCCAGGAAGAACAGGGGCTCGGCGCCTTGCACCAGCACGTCGTTCACGCTCATGGCCACCAGGTCGATGCCGACCGTGTCGTGCATGTTCCACTCGAAAGCCAGCTTGAGCTTGGTGCCCACGCCGTCGGTGCCGCTCACCAGCACCGGCTCCTTGTAGCGCTTGGGCACCTCGAACAGGGCGCCGAAGCCGCCGATGCCGGCCAGCACGCCTTCGCGCATGGTCTTTTTGGCCAGCGGCTTGATGCGGTCGACCAGGGCGTCACCGGCATCGATATCGACACCGGCATCCTTGTAGCTGAGCGGGGTGGGCGTAGGGGAGGTCATGGGTGGTCGAGGTCAGGAAGGACGCGAAAGGGTGCGAAGAGCAGGAGCTGAAGGAGGCGCCGGTAACCATGGTGGCCGGGCCGATAGAATTCCTCACGATTTTAAGGGCCCTCGCGGCCCCCTCCATGAACCTTCCCGGGATGAAACAGCTCGCGCTCGATATCGGCATTGCGACGGGCCCCAGCTTCGACGCCTTTTTTGCCGGCCCCAACGAGGCGGCGCTGCGACACCTGCAAGTGTGGGTGGGCGGCGCCGGCAGCCCTGCGCTGCACTCGCCGGTGCCGACCTACTTGTGGGGCGAAGGCGGCAGCGGCAAGAGCCATCTGCTCGAATCGGTGCGTGTCGCACTGCGCGAGCAGGGCGCCAGCGTGGGCTGGCTCCACGCCGGCCTGCTGGAGCCGCCCGAGTTCGACGAGCGCTGGGGCGCCGTCCTGCTCGACGACGTCCACCTCTACACCGCGGTGCAGCAGCACGCGGCCTTCAACTGGTTCGTCAACGCACAGACCCTGCAGCGCGGCGTGGTCGCCGCCGGCGCCTTGCCGCCGGCCGACCTGCCGCTGCGCGAAGACCTGCGCACCCGCCTGGGCTGGGGCCATGTCTTCCACCTGCAGGTGCTGAGCGAAAGCGAACGCCGCGCGGTGCTGCGCCAGGCCGCCGACGCGCGCGGCGTGATGCTGTCCGACGACGTGCTCGACTACATGCTGCATCGCTTCAGCCGCGACCTGGGCAGCCTGATGGAGCTGCTCTCGCAGCTCGACGGCTACGCCCTGCAGACCCAACGCGCGATCACCATTCCGCTGATCCGCTCCATGCTCGAGAACGAATAAGAGCGAACTAGGCTTCCAACCAACAATGATCAAGAAATTCATCGACAAGCTGCTCGGCAAGACCGCCGCCGGCGCACAGGGCAAGAGCCGCTTCGGCAAGCGCCAGGAGGTGCCGGCGGAGGTTCACAAGATCGATCCGGCCCTGGTCGACGAACGCGCGAAGAACGTGGTCACCACGCTGCAGCAGGCGGGCTACGAGGCCTACGTGGTGGGCGGCGCGGTGCGCGACCTGCTGCTGGGGCTGCGCCCGAAGGACTTCGACGTGGCCACCAACGCCACGCCCGAGCAGGTCAAGTCGCTGTTTCGCCGTGCCTTCATCATCGGGCGGCGTTTTCGCATCGTGCACGTGGTGTACGGCCGGGGGCGCGAGCACGAGGTGATCGAGGTCTCGACCTTCCGTGCCTACATGGACAACACCGCCGCCGAACAGGTGGCCGGCAACGAGCGCACCAGCAAGGGCGAGCTCGCCAGCATGAAGCACGCCGTGGACGCCAGCGGCCGCGTGCTGCGCGACAACGTCTGGGGCCCGCAGGAAGAAGACGCGGCGCGCCGCGACTTCACCGTGAACGCCATGTACTACGACCCGGCCAACCAGGTCGTGGTCGACTATCACAACGGCATCAAGGACGCGCAGAAGCTCACGCTGCGCATGATCGGCGACCCGGCCACGCGCTACCGCGAAGACCCGGTGCGCATCATTCGCGCCATCCGCTTCTCGGCCAAGCTCGCGGCCCTGGGCTTCAAGATGGAAGCCAAGACGGCGGCCCCGCTGATCGAGTCGAGCAAGCTCCTGGCCGACGTGCCGCAGAGTCGCCTGTTCGACGAAATGCTCAAGTTATTGCAGACCGGCCATGCCATCGCAACGGTCGAGCAGCTCAACAAGCTCGGCCTGGCGCGCGGCATCTACCCGCTGCTGGACGTGGTGGTGGAGCGCGCCGACCAGCCCTTCGTGAAGGCCGCCCTGCAGGACACTGACCGCCGCGTGGGCGAGGGCAAGCCCGTGGCGCCCAGCTTCCTGCTGGCCTGCGTGCTGTGGGCCGATGTGCGCGACGGCTGGGCCCAGCGCCAGGAAGGCCAGCGCGGCCAGCGCCCGCAGGCGCCGTTCCCGGCGCTGCAGGACGCCATCGACGACGTGTTCAATTCCCGCATCGGCGACGTGTCGGGGCGCGGCAAGCTGGCCGCCGACATGCGCGAGATCTGGATGATGCAGCCGCGCTTCGACAAGCGCACCGGCTCCACGCCTTACAGCTTGGTCGAGCAGGCGCGTTTCCGCGCCGCCTTCGACTTCATGCGCCTGCGCGCCGACGTGGGCGAGGTGAGCGAGGCGATTGCCGAGTGGTGGCAGGAATTCAGCACCGCCGACGACGTGCGCCGCCAGGACCTGCTCGAGCAGGTGCGCGAAGAGCAGAAGGGTCGCCAGCGCGTGCGGGTGCGCGATACCGCCGCGCCGGCCAAGCTGCGCAACGAACCCGTGGCGCGCCAAAGCAACACGACCGACTCGGATGCCGGGGACGAAGTGGAAGTCGAGGCCGGCGCCGTGCCGCCCGACGGCGAGGCCGTGCCGCGCAAGCGTCGGCGCCGCCGCAAGCCGCGTCCCGCCGGTGGTGGCAGCGGCGGTGAGGGCGGCGGGAGCGCCGCGGGCGAATGAGCACGTCCGACAAGCCGAAGGACGGCAAGAACAGCGGCACCCCCAAGGGGAAACCGCCGCGCGGCGCGGCCGCCAAATCGACCGGTGCGAAGCCTGCGGGCGGCAAGCCGGCCGGCGTGAAACCGGCGGGCGCCAAACCCGCGGGCGCCAAGGGCGCACCGCCGGTACGGCGAGCCCCCGCCAGGCCCGCCCCGCGCCGCGTGCGCGAGGACTACCCGACCGTGCAGGCCTTCGTCGCCATCGGCGCCAACCTGGGCGATGCCGAGGCCACCGTCAAGGCCGCCATGGACGCCCTGGGCGCCCTGCAGCGCACCCAGGTCACGGCGCGCTCGTCGCTGTACCGCAGCGCGCCGGTCGATGCCACGGGCCCCGATTTCATCAACGCCGTGGTGGCCCTGCGCACGGGGCTGGACGCCGAGCAGCTGCTCATCGCCATGCAGCGCCTCGAAACGCAGGCCGGCCGCGAGCGCCCGTTCCCCAACGCGCCGCGCACGCTCGACCTCGACCTGCTGATGCACGGCAATTCCGTCATCGACACCCCCACGCTGACCCTGCCGCATCCCCGCATGCGCGAGCGGGCCTTCGTGCTGAAGCCGCTGGCCGAAATCGCGCCCGACAAGGTGCCGCGCGTGGCGCTGTCGCGCGTTTCGGGCCAGGTCATCGAGCGCATCCGCAACTGACAGCCGGCCGGCGGGTACCCCGTCGGCCCGGTCCGGTTCCGCCCTCCCATTACACTTGCGCGGTTTTTCACGACTCTGTCACACGCCTGTGGCAGGGCGAGACCCGAGATTCCAGGAGAGCGCCATGTTCGGCAAGCTGCTGCCCCGCGAGGGGAATTTTTTTGAGATGTTCAACCAGCACGCCGAGCGCATCGTCGAGGCGGCGCGGGCGTTCGAGCAACTCGTGGCCAATTACAGCGACGTGCACCTGCGCGAGCAGTACAACCGCGACGTCGACAACGCCGAGCGCGCCGCCGACCGCGTCACGCACGACGTCAACCGGCTGATCCACAAGACCTTCATCACGCCCATCGACCGCGAGCAGATCCACAAGCTCATCAACACGATGGACGACGTGGCCGACCTGATCCAGGACTCGGCCGAGACCATGGCGCTGTACGACGTGCGCCACATGACCGACGAGATCGTGCGCCTCACGGCCCTGAGCGTGAAGTGCTGCGACCGCCTGAAGGACGCCGTCAAGTTCCTCGGCAAGATCGCCGACCCGGCCGTGGCCGAGGCCACGCTGAAGACCTGCGAGGAAATCGACCGCCTCGAGTCGGACGCCGACCGCGTCATGCGCAGCGCCATGAGCAAGCTGTTCCGCGAGGAGCCCGACGTGCGCGAGGTCATCAAGCTCAAGGCGATCTACGAGCTGCTCGAGACGATCACCGACAAGTGCGAGGACGTGGCCAACGTGATCGAGGGCATCGTCCTCGAGAATTCCTGAGCGGGTAGCGACCGATGGCAACGGTTCAGGTCGCCCTCTGGGTGGTGATAGTGCTGGTCGCGCTCGCGATCCTGTTCGACTTCATGAACGGGTTCCACGACGCCGCCAATTCGATCGCGACGGTGGTTTCCACCGGCGTGCTCAAGCCGGGGCAGGCCGTGGTGTTCGCGGCCTTCTTCAACCTGATCGCGATCTTCATCTTCCACCTGAGCGTGGCGGCCACCGTGGGCAAGGGCATCGCCCAGCCCGGGGTGGTCGACGTGCACGTGGTGTTCGGCGCGCTGGTGGGCGCCATCAGCTGGAACCTCGTCACCTGGTACTACGGCATTCCGAGCAGCTCGTCGCACGCGCTGATCGGCGGCATCGTGGGCGCGGTGATCGCCAAGACCGGCGCCAGCGGCCTCGTGGCCTCGGGCATCTGGAAGACGGTGGCGTTCATCTTCGTGTCGCCGCTGCTGGGTTTTTTGCTGGGCTCGATGATGATGGTGGTGGTGGCCTGGGGCTTCCGCCGCGCCACGCCGTCGCGCGTGGACCGGTGGTTCCGCCGGCTGCAGCTGGTTTCGGCCGGCGCCTACAGCCTGGGCCACGGCGGCAACGACGCGCAGAAGACCATCGGCATCATCTGGATGCTGCTGATTGCCACCGGCTACGCCAACGCCGGCGACGCGAGCCCGCCGACCTGGACCATCGTGAGCTGCTATGCCGCGATCGCGCTGGGCACCATGTTCGGTGGCTGGCGCATCGTGAAGACCATGGGCCAGAAGATCACCAAGCTCAAGCCCGTGGGCGGCTTCTGCGCCGAGACGGGCGGGGCGCTCACGCTGTTCCTGGCCACCGCGCTGGGAATTCCGGTGTCGACCACGCACACGATCACGGGCGCCATCGTCGGCGTGGGCTCCACGCAGCGCGCGAGCGCCGTGCGTTGGGGCGTGGCGGGGAACATCGTGTGGGCCTGGATCTTCACGATCCCGGCCTCGGCCTTCGTGGCTGCGATTGCCTACTGGCTCAGCATGCAGCTGTTCTGAGCCAAGAGCCGTTACCGTTACTGCGAAATCTTCCGGCCTTCCTCGACCTGGTGCTCGAAGTAGCGCTGGAAGCTGAACACGATGCTGGCCATCAGGATCGTGCTGCCGAAGAACAGCGATAACACCACCGCGCCGATGGTGAACCAGTTCGTGTGGCCGGGCGCCGCGTCGGCCGCCGCGTTCGTGTTGAAGCGGGCGTTCCACTTCTCCGGCGTCATGAGGCCGTAGACGATGGCCGTCAGCGCGCAGCCCGCGATGGTGAAGCCCAGCAGCGGAATCAGCGCCCAGCTCAGGCCGTCGTCCACGCCGTACATGCGCACGCGCTCGATGCCGTAGATGCCCAGCGCCGTGGGAATGGGCAGCAGCCAGCCGAGCCAGTCGCCAATGCCGCGCAGGTAGAAGCGGTGCAGGCCGAGCGGGCCGCCCAGGAAGGTGAGCCAGGCGGCGGTGGTCTTGTTTTTCATTCGGGTCTCATTCGGGACGGGTGGTGCTGCCTTCGCCGAGCACTTTTTCCATCAATACGACATCGCGCCATTCGCCGAACTTCCAGCCGCAGTCTTTCAGCACGCCCACGTGCGTGAAGCCCTGGCTGCGATGCACGCCGACCGAGCCCGCGTTGGCCGAGTCGCCGATCACCGCGATCAGCTTGCGCACGCCGGCCGCTTCGGCGGCCTGCGACAGCGCGGCCAGCAGCTTGGCGCCCAGACCCTTGCCGCGTGCTGACTCCGACATGTAGATCGAGTCCTCGGCCGAAAAACGGTAGGCCGGACGCGGCTTGAACCAGTTGCAGTAGGCAAAACCCAACACTTCGCCATTTTCTTCGGCGACCAGGTACGGCAGGTTCTTGGCGAGCACGTCGGCGCGGCGGGCGCTCATGTCGGCGGGGGAGGGAGGCTCTGTTTCGAAGGTGCCGGTGCCGTTCAGCACGTGGTGGCCATAGATGGCGGCGATGGCCGCGATGTCTTCTTCGCGGCTGGGACGGATGGTCAGGGGCATGGGCGGAAACAGATGGCGCAAGGCCGGAATTCGTGAAAAACGCGTGTCGGGCTATAATCGCAGGCTTTTCAGCGTGTCGCTGGCCGGGTGGCCATGTCGCGTGTCTCGACGCTGGAAGAACATTGTGAGCGGGCCTCTTTTTCATCCATAAGGCCTGCTGACCACCCAAGGATAAATCATGGTCGTCATTCGACTCTCCCGCGGCGGCTCCAAAGGCCGTCCGTTCTTCAACATCGTCGTGTCGGACAAGCGCGTTCGCCGCGATGGCCGTTTCATCGAGCGCCTGGGTTTCTACAACCCGACCGCCAAGGAAAACGAAGAAAGCATCCGTATCGCCCAGGACCGCCTGGCGTACTGGAAGAGCGTCGGCGCACAAGCTTCGCCCACCGTTCTGCGCATCATCAAGCAAGCTGCCGCGGCAGCTCCCAAGGCGGCGGCCTAAGCCGTCCCGCACGGCGATGTTGCCTACACTCGAAGCCGCCGAATTGCCGGCGGATGCGATTGAAGTCGGGCGCATCGCCGATGCATGGGGCATCAAGGGCTGGTTCAAGGTCCTGCCCCACAGCGCCCAACCCGAGGCGCTCTTTTCTTCCAAGCGCTGGTTCCTGCAGGCTCCCGGAGCCTCCGCCGCCACCGCTTTCCGGCTCGCGATCCGCGAAGCCAAGGAACATTCCGACTGCATCGTCGCCACGTCCGACGACGTGGCCGACCGCAACGCCGCCGAGGCCCTGCGCGGCGCGCGCGTCTTCGTGCCGCGCTCCAGCTTTCCCACGGCCGGCGATGACGAGTACTACTGGGTCGACCTGATCGGCCTGTCGGTGGTCAACCGCGAAGGCGTGGTGCTCGGCGCCGTGCGCGAGCTGCTCGCCACCGGCCCGCAGACCACGCTGGTGCTCACGGCCGAAGAAGACGGCAAGGCCATCGAGCGCATGGTGCCCTTCGTTTCTGTCTTCGTCGACAAGGTCGACCTGGCCGGCCGGCTCATCACGGTCGACTGGCAACCCGAATACTGAACGGCGCTCGCGCGGCATGCGCTTCGACGTCATTACCCTGTTTCCCGAGCTGTTCGCGCCCTTCGTGGCCAGCGGCGTGACGCGTCGCGCCTACGAGTCGAAGCAGGTCGAGGTCGTGCTGTGGAATCCGCGCGACTACGCACTGGGCAACTACAAGCGCGTGGATGACCGCCCCTTCGGCGGCGGCCCCGGCATGGTGATGATGGCGGAGCCGCTGGCGGCCTGCCTCGACGCGGCGCTGGCCGCGCGTGGGACGCAGGCGCCCGTCGTGCTGTTCTCGCCCATCGGCGAAGCCCTGAAGCACGAAGCGGTCGAGCGCTGGTCGGCCAGCGAAGGCGCGGTGCTGGTCTGCGGCCGCTACGAAGGCATCGACCAGCGCTTCATCGACGCGCGCATCACCCACCAGATCAGCCTGGGCGACTTCGTGCTCTCCGGCGGCGAGATCGCGGCCATGGCGCTGCTCGACGCCGTGGCGCGCCTGCAGCCGGGCGTGCTCGGCGACGAGGCCAGCCACGTGCAGGACAGCTTCAACCCCGCGCTCGACGGCCTGCTCGACTGCCCGCACTACACGCGGCCCGAACAGTGGAACGGGCAGGGCGTTCCGGCGCCCCTGCTCTCGGGCCACCATGCGCAGATCGAGCGCTGGCGGCGCGACCAGCGGCTGGCCATCACGGCCGCCCGGCGTCCCGAATTGATCGACGCCGCCCGCGCGGCGGGGCGTCTGGGCAAGGCCGATGAGGCCGCGCTGAAAAAAAAGCTATAATCTTCGGTTCCCCGATCCTCTGCCCGGCCGCGCCTGGCAATTTCATGGGGCAAGTCGCAAGACACGCCCCTGGAAGCCAACAGCGCCTTTTGTGTAGCCCGACACGATCGACTATCAGGAAATCATGAACCTCATTGAAACCCTCGAGCAGGAAGAAATCGCCCGCCTCGGCAAGACCATCCCCGATTTCATGCCTGGTGACACCGTCATCGTGAGCGTGAGCGTCGTCGAAGGCACCCGCAAGCGCGTGCAGGCCTACGAAGGCGTCGTGATCGCCAAGCGCAACCGTGGCCTGAACAGCGGCTTCACCGTGCGCAAGATCTCCAGCGGCGAAGGCGTGGAGCGTACGTTCCAGACCTACAGCCCGCTGATCGCCGGCATCGAAGTCAAGCGTCGTGGCGATGTGCGCCGCGCCAAGCTGTACTACCTGCGCGAGCGCAGCGGTCGTTCGGCACGCATCAAGGAAAAGCTGCCGAGCAAGTCGACGGCTGCTGCCAAGTAAGCAGCGCTGTCGTGCAAGAAAAGCCGCCGCTCTGGCGGCTTTTTGCATTGGTGCTCCGCACAAAAAGACAGCGTCGCTTTTTTGCGCTCTACTCCCCCTACCCGGTTCCCGCCACTTCATCTCTTGACCACCACTTCCGTCCCCCTGCAATCCGTGCCCCTCGAGCCTGTCAACGCCGTGGTGCCGCCCACGCTGCTGCAGTTCGATCCGCGCGAGGCGCCCTTCGAGGACGGCAGTGACGGCTTGCCCGCGGTGTCCCCCGCGCAGCTGACGGCACAGGCCCTGCGCGCACGCTTCGCCACGCCCCCCGCGTGGACGCCCGAGCTGCGCCGCGAGCCGCGCATGATCGACCGCGCACCCGCGCAGGCGGCCGTGCTGGTGCCAATCGTGCAGCGCCCCGAAGGCGCGACCGTGCTGCTCACCGAGCGCACCACGCACCTGTCGAACCACTCGGGGCAGGTGGCGTTTCCGGGCGGCCGCGTCGATCCGGAAGACGCCAACATCAGCGCCGCCGCGCTGCGCGAGGCCTGGGAAGAAGTGGGCCTCTCGGCCCAGTTCATCGAAGTGCTGGGCAGCCTTCCGACCTACACGACCGTGACCTCGTTCATCGTCACGCCGGTGGTCGCGCTGGTGCAGCCCGACTTCGAGCTCACCATCAACCCTTACGAAGTGGCGCAAGCCTTCGAGGTGCCGCTCGCATGGCTGATGGACCCGGCCAACCACCGCCGCCATTCCGTGAGCGCCACCGACGGCCGCAGGCGCCAGTGGTATTCGATGCCCTACCAGGACGGCCCCGACGAGCGTTTCGTCTGGGGTGCGACGGCGGGCATGCTGCGCAATCTCTACCGCTTTCTCGCGGCCTGAATCTGCCCTCTATTCCCGCCTGAATCTTCAGGCGGTCTCGCTATCATCGAAGGATGAGCTTCTTTGCCATCCTGTGCGCGTTGCTGATCGAGCAGGTGCGCCCGTTGGGCCCGCACAACCCCGTGTACGGCAGCGTTCTGGCGTGGACACGCTGGACCAGCCGCAACTTCGACGCGGGCAAGCCGCATCACGGATGGATCGCATGGGGCCTCGCGGTGTTCGTGCCCACGCTGATGGCGCTGGGCGTGCACTGGCTGCTGGTGCTCACACTGGGCCTGCCGTTCGCGGTGCTCTGGAGCATCGCGGTGCTCTACGTCACGCTGGGCTTCCGTCAGTTCAGCCACCACTTCACCGACATCCGCGATGCGCTCGACGAAGGCGACGAGCCGTTGGCGCGCTCGCTGCTCGCGCACTGGCAGGGCGTCGATGCGGCCGACCTGCCGCGCAGCGAAATCGTGCGCCACGTCATCGAGCATTCGGTGATCGCGGCGCATCGCCACGTGTTCGGCGTGCTCGCCTGGTTCTCGATCATCGCGGCCATCGGCCTGGGCCCGGCGGGCGCGGTGTTCTACCGCATGAGCGAGTTTGTCTCGCGCTACTGGGCCCACAAGAACGGCGCCGCGGTGCAGCCGTCGAGCGTCTCGGTGCAAGAGGCGGCCGACCGCGCCTGGCACGCGATCGACTGGCTGCCTGCGCGCATCACGGCGCTGGGTTTCGCGGTGGTCGGCAGCTTCGAGGAAGCCATCGATTGCTGGCGCAACGACGCGCAGCGCTTTCCCAACGAGAACGACGGCGTGATCCTGGCCGCCACCTCCGGCGCGGTCAACGTGCGGCTCGGCGGCGGCGCGCTGCGCCCGATTCCGACGCTCGATCCGCTGTCGCGCGCCCAGGCCGGTGAATCCGTCGCCGACGGCCGCCCGCCGGACAGCGGCAGCACGCCCGGCCGCGAGCCCGAGCCCGGCCACCTGCGCAGCGTGGTGGGCCTGGTCTGGCGCTCTGTCGTGATGTGGATGGTGCTGCTGGCCCTGCTCACGCTGGCGCGCCTGCTCGGCTGAGCCGGCGCCAAGGAATTTCATGACCACCCCCGTCCCGGCTTTCTGGAGCCCGCGCATCGGCGCGCTCGAACCCTACGTGCCCGGCGAGCAGCCGCGCATCGCGAACCTCGTCAAGCTCAACACCAACGAGAACCCGTACCCGCCTTCGCCGGGCGTCGTCGGCGCCATCCGCCGCGCGGCCGAGAACGGCCTGGAGCTCTACCCCGACCCCACCTCGCTCGCGCTGCGCGAAGCGGTCGCGCGGCGCCATGGCCTGCGGGCCGACCAGGTGTTCGCGGGCAACGGCTCCGACGAGGTGCTGGCGCACGCCTTCTTCGCGTTCTTCCAGCAGGCCGAACCGCTGCTGATGCCCGACGTGAGCTACAGCTTCTACAAGGTCTACGCGCAGATCTACGGCATTGCCTGCGAGCTGCAGCCGGTCGACGACGGCTTGCGCATCGACATCGACGCCATCGCGGCACGCGCCCGGCAAGGGTGCGGCGGCATCGTCATCGCCAACCCGAATGCGCCGACCGGCATCGGCGTGCCGCTCTCGCGCATCGAGCAACTGCTGCAGGCCTGCCCCGATCGCGTGGTGCTGGTCGACGAGGCCTATGTCGATTTCGGTGGCGACAGCGCGCTGTCGCTCGTCGACAAATACCCGAACCTGCTGGTGGTGCAGACCCTTTCCAAGTCGCGTTCGCTGGCCGGCCTGCGCGTCGGTTTCGCCTGCGGCCAGTCGCACCTCGTCGACGGCCTGGTGCGCGTCAAGGACAGCTTCAATTCGTACCCGATCGACCGGCTGGCATCGGCCGGCGCCGTGGCCTCGCTCGAGGACGAAGAGGCCTTTCGCAGCGCCCGCGACAAGATCGTCGACACCCGCGAAGGCCTCACGCTGCAGCTCGAGGACCTGGGTTTCGAGGTGCTGCCCTCGCAGGCCAATTTCATCTTTGCGCGCCATCCCGGGCGCGATGCCGCCGAACTGGCCGCGTCGCTGCGCGAGCGCGCGGTGCTGGTGCGGCACTTCAGGCAGCCGCGCATCGCGCAGTACCTGCGCATCAGCATCGGCACGCGCGAACAATGCAGCCTGCTCGTGCAGCACCTGCAAGACATTCTCCTCACCCCCTCCCCATGAACGAAGCCCTGGCGATGCCGCCCCACGTCACCGACCCGCGCTCCGCCGCGTGCGCGAGCTTCTGGCAAGCCGTGAGCAGCCAGCTCGAAAGCCTGCGAACCCTCTCCGGCCCGGAGCTGATGGACGCACTGAACGGGCTGCTGGAGCCTTTCTTTCCGCAACTGGCCGTCGAAGTGGCGGGTGACCCGCCGGCCTTCAAGCTGGTGCTGACGGCACACGGCTCCATCGACGACTTCGACGACGTGATGACGTTGGCGCAGTGCAGCCCGGCATTGCCGCAGGTGGAGGTCGAGGCGTTCAGGCAGCGCACCGGCGAAGGCTTCAGCATGCGGATGAACGACTTCGAGCTGGCGAGCTCTGAAATCCTCGTGAAGCACGAGCCCTACAGGGGCCTCGTGGCGCTGGAGATCGGCTTTGCCAAGCCGATCCCGATGGACATGCAGGACCATGTGCGCCACATGAGCCTGATCATGCTCGACCACATCCTGGGCGAGTACGACACCGCGGTGAAGGTCGGGCCGGTCGACTATGTCGATGTCGGCGACCCGGCCGATTTCGACGGCGTGTCGCTCGACACGTTCGTGCCGCTGTTCGACGCCTGCTGGCGCGACCAGCTCGGCCACACCGGCGTGTTCCCCGTGGGCGAGCATTCGTGGTCGGGCCTGAACGCCACGCGCGAGGCCGCGGACGGCCGCGAGATCGAGCTGGTCGTGATGCGCAACGACTCGGCCACCGCGCTCGTGGGCCGGGCCGACCTGAGCCATCGCCTGTCGGCGGCCGTGCCGGTCGAGTCGGGCGAAGAACTGGAGCAGGCGCGCATGCACGAAGACCAGCTGACGGCGCTGCTGCAGAAGCACGAGGAAGGCTGTTGCACGCACGTCGTGCTGGAGGAGGGCGTGCGCACCGTCTACTTCCAGGTCGCCAACCCCGAGGCCGCGATCATGCACGCGCAAGCGGTGCAGGCAGAAGCAGAGTTGCCGGTGTCCCTTGACCTCGCCTTCGACCCGACCTGGAACGCCTACCGGATCTGGCTCGGCTGAGCCGCGGGCTCAGTACCGCTTCTGGCTCAGTTCGGCGAACAGCTCGCCGTAGATCTTGTAGCGGCTCGCGCTGATGCCCTCCGGCGCGGCGGCCGAAGCCACGTTGGCGATGACGCCGCAGCCCGGCTCGTGCAGATGGGTGCAGTTGTAGAACTTGCAGTCGTTCGCGTGTTCGGCGATGTCGGGCATGAGCCCGGCGAGCTGCATCGGCGCGATGTGGTTCAGGCCGAATTCCTGGAAGCCCGGCGAGTCGATCAGCCCCGTGGTGCGCGCCTCGTCGATCCAGTACCAGGTGGTGCTGGTGGTCGTGTGCTTGCCCGAGTTCAGCGCCTGCGAAATCTCTTGCGTCAGCACCGTCGCGCCCGGCACCAGCAGGTTGGTCAGCGTGCTCTTGCCCGAGCCCGACGGCCCGAGCACGAGGGTCGATTTGCCGGCCAGCAGCTTCATCAGCGACGCGTAGTCGGCCTCGCCCGAGGCCTTCAGCGACAGCGGCAGCACGCCGTGGTGCATGCGGCGGTAGGGCGCCAGCTTGGCCCACGCGCGCTCGAAGGGCTCGACCAGGTCGCTCTTGTTGAGCGCGATGATCGGCTGGATGCGCTCGGCCTCGGCGGCAATCAGCGCGCGGGCCAACTGGTGCTCCGAGAACTCGGGCTCGGCCGCGATCAGGATCAGCACATGGTCGAGGTTGGCCGCGAACGACTTGGTGCGGATCTCGTCCTGCCGGTAGAACAGGTTGCGGCGCGGCAGCACCTGCTCGATGGTGCCTTCGTCTTCGCTGGCCTGCCAGTGCACGCGGTCGCCGACCACGGCCTGGCTCTTCTTGCCGCGCGGATGGCAGATGAGTCGTTCGCCCGCGGGCGTTTCGACCAGGCAGTGACGCCCATGGCTGGCAACGACAAGGCCGTCGTGGAGTGCCTTCGCGGCAGGGGCCGCGGGCGCGGCGCGGCGGCCCGGCTTAGCCAAGGGCGTGGTCCGTCATGCGGCGGCGCCGGGAGCGCCCACCAGCGCGTCGGCCTGGCGCGCGCAGTCGAAGTCGGTGACCGACAGGCCGCCCACGTCGTGCGTGTTGAAGCGCACCACGCAGCGGTTGTAGTGCACCGACAGGTCGGGGTGGTGGTCTTGCGTGTGCGCGACCATGGCCAGCGCGTTCACGAAGGCAATGGTCTCGAAGTAGTTCGAAAAGGTGAAGGTCTTCTCGATGGCCACGTCGGCGCCGTCGCCCGTGAGCTTCCAGCCGTCGAGGCGCGCGAGGCCCGCGACGATTTCGGTGGCGCTCAGCGCCTTGCGGGGAGGGAGGGTCTTCCAGTCTTTGGGCTTGAACATGCTGCTCATGGGAGGCTCTTCGAAAATGAGGGGATCAGGCGGCCGTCATGCGCGCAAGGCGCTCGGAGGCCGGTGGGTGCGAGTAGTAGAAGCTCACGAACACCGGGTCGGGCGTGAGCGTCGAGGCGTTGTCCTGGTAGAGCTTGAGCAGCGCGGCCGACAGGTCGGCGCCGCTGGTCTGCGCCACGGCGTAGGCGTCGGCCTCGAACTCGTGCTTGCGCGACAGCCGCGCGGGCAGCGGCGCCACGAAGAAGCCGAACACCGGCACCGCGAGCATGAACAGCAGCAATGCCAGCGCGCTGTTGGGCGCGGCCATGTTGGGCTGCACGCCCAGGCCCGTGTAGAACCAGACCTGCGTCGACACCCAGCCCAGCAGCGCGAAGCCCGCCAGGCTCAGCGCGAACATGGCGATCAGCCGCTTCACGATGTGGCGGTGCTTGAAGTGGCCGAGCTCGTGCGCGAGCACGGCCTCGACCTCGCTGGCGTTGAGCTGGCGCAGCAGCGTGTCGTAGAACACCACGCGCTTGCTGGCACCGAAGCCCGTGAAATAGGCGTTGGCGTGCGCGCTGCGCGTGCTGCCGTCCATCACGAACAGGCCCTTGGCGGCAAACCCGCAGCGCTTCATGAGCGCCGTGACGCGCGCCTTCAGCGTGGGGTCGTCGAGCGGCTTGAACTTGTTGAACAGCGGGGCGATGAAGGTCGGGTAGATCAGCATCAGCAGCAGGTTGAAGCCCATCCACGCGCCCCAGGCCCAGAGCCACCACAACTGGCCGGCCGCGCCCATGAGCCAGAGAATCAGCGCAGCGATCGGCAGCCCGATGACCGCGCCCAGCAGCGTCGACTTGAGCGTGTCGGCCAGCCAGAGCTTCCAGGTCATCTTGTTGAAGCCGAAGCGCTCTTCGAGCCGGAAGGTCTGCCACAGCGTGAAAGGCAGCTCCAGCAGCCCGCCGATGGCCGCGAAGGCCGCCAGCAGCACCAGCTGCTGCACCATGCCGCCGCCGAGCCAGGCCAGCAGCAGCTTGTTGAGCACGTCGAGCCCGCCGAGCAGCGTCCAGCCGAGCAATAGGGCGGTGCCCCAGGCCATCTCGACCAGGCCGAAGCGCGCCTTGGCGATGGTGTAGTCGGCGGCCTTCTGGTGGGCGGCCAGGGTGATGGTCTGCGCGAAGGCGGGCGGCACGGCGCCGCGGTGCTGCGCCACGTGGCGAATCTGTCGGGAAGCGAGCCAGAACTTCACGAGCAGCCCCGCAACCAGCGCGACCGCGAAAGCAATGGTGAAGATGAGCGAATAGGACATGGAGCGGCGAGTTTAGCCCTCGCTATCTGGGGCCGCAGCCCTTCGACGACAATCCTGCGATGCCCGAATCCCTTGACCCGACGCCCCCCGCAGCCGTGCCCACCCTGAAGAAAAGCGACCAGAACCTGGTCTGGCTCGATTGCGAAATGAGCGGCCTCGACCCCGAGAAAGAGCGCCTGCTCGAAATCGCCGTGGTCGTCACCAGCCCCGACCTTGCGATCCGCATCGACGGCCCCGTGCTCGTCATCCACCAGAGCGACGCCGTGCTCGACGCCATGGACGCCTGGAACAAGGGCACCCACGGCCGCAGCGGCCTGATCGACAAGGTCAAGGCCTCCGAGATCGACGAAGCCGCCGCCGAACAGCAGCTGCTGGAGTTCATCGCCAGGTACATCCCGCGCAGCGGCTCGCCCATGTGCGGCAACACCATCGGGCAGGACCGGCGCTTCCTGGTCAAGTTCATGCCCAAGCTCGAGGCGTACTTCCATTACCGCAACCTCGACGTCAGCACCCTGAAGGAGCTGGCCAAGCGCTGGAAACCCTCGGCCTACAGCAGCTTCAAGAAGCAGCAGGCGCACACCGCGCTGGCCGACGTGCACGAGTCGATCGAAGAGCTGGCGCACTACCGCGAAACCTTTCTGCGCCTTGCAGATTGATAACGATTAGGTAAAAACCCGAATCCGTGCCATAATTGCGGGCTTCGCTGATCGGGCTACGTGTTTTGAAACCCGGCCAGCGTCTCTTGCATCTCCCTATCTTGCACACCGCGCCCGATCGCATCCGCTGATCAAAAAGGGCCGCAGCCTCCGGCGAAAGCCAGAAGTTGAATGTCGTTGGATGGTTGATGTTTTTAACCACCAACGGGGCGCCGCCTACGGCAGCGCTCGCGTTTGAGATTGATATTCATGACCGACGCTTTTGAAGCGCAGGGCGAGTTCGCGCCTGTGCAATCCGCTACCAACAACGAATTCACCGCCGCCGTGGACACCGTGTCCGAGGCGCCCATTCTCGAGGCGCTCGACGCAGCCGCCCCTGAAGCGGCCGTGGCCGAAGAACCCGCCAAGCCCAACGGCTTCATCAAGCTGGGCCTGGCGCCCGAGCTGATCGCCGCCGTGGCCGACCTGGGCTTCACCCAGCCGACCACCGTGCAAGACAAGGTGATCCCGATCGCCATGGGCGAGCAAGAGGGCGCGGCCCAGACGGCTCGCTTCGTTGACCTGATGGTCTCCAGCCAGACCGGTTCGGGCAAGACCGCCGCCTTCCTGCTGCCCGTGCTGCACACGCTGCTCAAGCGCCAGGCCGAAGCCGAAGCCGAAGCCAAGGCCGAATTCCAGCGCCTGGCCGCCGAAGCCGCCGCGCGCGGCGAAACCGTGCCGAAGAAGCCCAAGCGCAAGGACCCGACCAACGCCCGGCATTTCAAGGCCGCCACCCCCGGCGCCCTGATCCTGTGCCCGACGCGCGAACTCGCCCAGCAAGTCGCGCACGACGCCATCGAGCTCGTTCGCCACTGCCGCGGCCTGCGCATCGCCAACGTCGTGGGCGGCATGCCCTACCAGCTGCAAATCGCACGCCTGCAGAACGCCGACCTCGTCGTCGCCACGCCGGGCCGCCTGCTCGACCTGCAACGCTCGATGCAGATCAAGCTCGACCAGGTCAAGTTCCTGGTGGTCGACGAAGCCGACCGCATGCTCGACCTCGGCTTCGCCGACGACCTGGCCGAAGTCAACCAGCTCACCATCGAGCGCCAGCAGACCATGATGTTCAGCGCCACCTTCGCGCCGCGCATCCAGCAGCTGGCCCAGCGCGTGATGCGCGAGCCGCAGCGCGTGACCATCGACAGCCCGCAGGAAAAGCACGCCAACATCAAGCAGGTGCTGTTCTGGGCCGACAACGCCCAGCACAAGCGCAAGCTGCTGGACCACTGGCTGCGCGACACCACCATCAACCAGGCCATCGTGTTCGCGAGCACGCAGGTCGAGTGCGACGGTCTGGCCAACGACCTGCAGCAAGACGGCTTCAGCGCCGTGGCGCTGCACGGCGCCCTGAGCCAAGGCCTGCGCAACCGCCGCCTGATGGCGCTGCGCCAGGGCCAGGTGCAGATCCTGGTGGCGACCGACGTCGCCGCCCGCGGCATCGACGTGCCGACCATCACCCACGTCTTCAACTTCGGCCTGCCGATGAAGGCCGAGGACTACACCCACCGCATCGGCCGCACCGGCCGTGCCGGCCGCGACGGCATCGCCGTCACGTTCGCCGAGTTCCGCGATCGCCGCAAGATCATGGACATCGAGCACTACAGCCGCCAGCAGTTCAAGGCGGAAGTGGTGCCGGGCATGGAGCCGCAACAGCGCATGCCGCAATCGCGCCCGCCGCAAGGTGAGTTCCGCGGCGGCCGTGGCGACAACCATTCGCGCGACCGCAAGTTCGGCGGCGGCGGTGGCCATCGTGGCGGCAATGCCGGCGGCTTCGGCGGCGGCAACAGCAACTACGCCGGCGCCAGCGGCTTCAACGACCGCGGCTCGCGTCCCCCGGCACCGCGCGGCGGTGGCTTCGGCGGCCAGGGCCACGGCCATGGCGGCGGTCACAACGCCGGTTTCGGCGGCGGCCGTGACGAAGGCGGTGGCGGTTACGGCCGCAAGCCGGGCTGGGGCGACAGCGCCCCGCGCGGCGGCAACGGCGGTGGCCGTGGCGACTTTGCTCCCCGCGAAGGTTTCGCACCCCGTGAGGGCTTCGCACCCCGCGGCAATGGCGCCGGTCACGGCGGCCCGGGCAAGGTGTTCGTGCCCCGCGATGCGCAAAAGCGCGCGTTCAAGCCCACCCGCTGATCCCGCCCGCCGAGCGGCCTGACCGGCCGCTTCGCCCCCCGAAAGCCCGCGCTTCTCACGAACGCGGGCTTTTTCATTTCGGGTTTCCGAGCAGTCCGGTGCCATCAAATTTGATTGACACCTGAATCGATGAAAAGTAATGTAATGACGCATTGCTTCCCCGGGTCCGTCCTGCGGCCGCCGGTTCATCGACACCTGCTTTTCGACTTTCGACATGAAAATTGCGATTCTTGGGGGTGGTCACGGCGCCTACGCGGCCGCCGCCGACCTGTCTGAAACCGGCCACGAGGTGCGCCTGTGGCGCCGTGACGCCGCCGCGCTCGAACCTGTGGTCCGCGCCGGCGCGATCACGCTGAAAGACGCGGCCGGTGTGCGCGAGGTGCCCATCGCGCTGGCCACCGCCGACATCGGCGCGGCGCTGAAGGGCGCCGAGCTCATCGTCATCCCGACGCCCGCCATTGCCCAGCACGACATCGCGCTTGCCATGGCGCCGCACCTCGTCGACGGGCAGGTCGTGTTCCTGCCGCCGGGCACCTTCGGCAGCTACGTGATGGCAAGGACGGTGAAAGACGCCGGCAGCCGCGCCGACGTCGCCTGGGCCGAGACCGGCACCTTGCCCTACCTGGCGCGCAAGCACGGCGAGCGCGAGGTCAACGTCACCATCCGCGCCATCCGCCTGCCCACGGGCGTCTACCCGGCGCGCAAGGAGGCGCAGGCCATCGAGGTGATCCGCCGCGCGTATCCGGCGGTGCACGGCTGCGGCGACGCGCTCTCGGGCGCGCTCATGAATGCCGGCCCCGTCATCCACCCGCCGCTGATGGTGATGAACGCCGCGCCGCTGCAGCATTTCGAACGCTGGGACATCCACAACGAAGGCACGCAGCGTGCCGTGCGCGACGTGACCGACCGGCTCGACCAGGAGCGCATGGCCGTGCGCGAAGCCTTCGGGCAGGGCGCGCCGCACTATCCGCTGGCCGACCACTACAACAACGACCGGTGGATGTACGGCGACGCGCACAAGCAGCTCGTGAAGTCGGGCGACTGGCGCGAGAACATCGACCTGCACACGCACCGCTACATCACCGAAGACACCGAACTCGGCCTCGCCTTCCTGGCCTCGGCCGCGCGCCATGCGGGCGTGGATGCGCCCATTGCGCACGGCCTGCTGGCCATCGTCGGCGGCTTCCTCGGCCGTGATCTGCGGCGCGGCCCGCGCACCTTCGAGGCGCTGGGCCTTGCCGGCCTGAGCGCGACGCAGCTCAAGCAGAGGCTGCACGATGGCGAATGACGCCGCGCCGCCCCGCTTCGCCGCCGTCGGCGCGGGCCGCATGGGGCGCGGCATCGCGATCGCGTTCGCCTACGCCGGCCACCGCATCGCGCTGATCGACCTGCGCCGGCGCAGTGCCGACGCCTGGCAGCGCCTGCGCGACGAAGCAAAGGCCGAGATCGAAGCCAGCCTCTCGGGCCTTGCGCAACTCGGCGTGATCGATGCGTCGCAGATCGAGCGCATTGCCGCGCGCGTGGAATACGTCAACGCCGAAGCCGCTCCGCAGGCATTGGCCGCCGCCGAACTCGTGTTCGAAGGCGTGCCCGAAACCATGGAGGCCAAGCGCGAAGCCTTCGCGCAGATCAACCGCCATTGCCGCGACGATGCGATCCTCACCTCGACCACCAGCAGCATCCTCGTGACGCAGCTGGCCGCGATCGTGCGGCTGCCGGAGCGCTTCCTCAACATGCACTGGCTCAACCCGGCGTATGTGATTCCGGTGGTCGAACTCAGTTGCCACCCCGGCACCGACGCCGCCGTGCTCGCGCGCACCAAGGCGCTGATGGAACAGATCGGCAAGCTGCCCGTGGTCTGCGGCGCATCGCCCGGCTACATCGTGCCGCGCCTGCAGGCGCTGGTGATGAACGAGGCCGCGCGAATGATCGAGGAGGGCGCCGCCACCGCCGAAGAAATCGACAAGGCCACGCGCTACGGCCTGGGCCTGCGCTTCGCGGCGCTGGGCGTGGTCGAGTTCATCGACTTCGGCGGCTGCGACATCCTCCATCACGCGAGCCGCGAGATGTCGGTCTCGCTCGACAAGGGCCGCTACACCGCGCCCGCCATCGTCGGGCGCATGGTCGAGGAAGGGCGGCTCGGCCTCAAGAGCGGCAGCGGCTTCTACGACTACGAAGGCCGCGACGTTGCCGCCTACCGGCGCGACGTGCTCTCGCGCACGCTCGGCGAACTGCGGCACGCGGGCCTGTGGCGCGCACCGGCCGACGAGACCTTGTCATGACCGCCATTCGCCGCGCCTTCGCGGACCTGTCGGTGGGGCAGGTGCACTACGCGGCGTGCGGCGAGGCGAACGCGCCACCCGTGCTGCTGCTGCACCAGTCGCCGCGCAGCTGGGCCGAGTACCGCGCGGTGCTGCCGCTGCTCGGCGCGCATCGGCGGGCCATCGCGATGGACACGGCCGGCTTCGGCGACTCCGAAGACGGCGGCGTGCCCGCGAGCATCGCGCAATGGGCGCGTGTCGCCTGCGAATTGCTCGATGCGCTGAACATCCGGCAGGCCGACGTGGTCGGCCATCACACGGGCGGTGTCGTGGCGATCGAGCTGGCTGCGGCATTCCCCGATCGCGTCCGCAGCCTCGTGCTGTCATCCACGCCTTTCACCGACGAAGCATTTCGGCTGGCGCGCGCGCAGCGGCCGCCCATCGACGAGGTCGCTCCGAGTGAAGACGGCATGCATCTCGCGGCGCTGTGGCAGAGGCGCCAGGGCTTCTACCCGCCGGGCCGCCCCGATCTGCTCGAAGCCTTCGTGCGAGACGCATTGAAGGTCGCGCATGTCGAAGCAGGCCACCGCGCCGTGGCGTCGTACCGCATGGAAGACCGCATCGGTGCCGTCAAACAGCCCACGCTGATCGTGCGCGCCACCGACGACCCGTTCGCCGCGCCGCATGCCGCGGAGCTGCGGCACCAGCTGCCGCACGCACGCATCGTCGACATCGAAGGCGGCATGGTGCCGCTGCCCGACCAGATGCCCGACGCCTTCGCGCGCACGGTGCTCGACTTTCTGGCGACGCTGCGATGAAGGCCGTTCGCATTCACGGCTTCGACGCGGAGCCGGTGCTTGAGGAAGTGGCCGACCCGCTCGCAAGGCCGGGCCGCACGCTCGTGCGAATGGAGGCCGCGACGGTCGGCCACATCGATCGCACGGTGTGGCGCGGCAGCTTCCTGCGGCATCCGCCGTTGCCTTACACACCGGGCGTCGAGGCGGCGGGCGTCGTCATCGCGAGTGAACGCTACGACGTCGGCCAGCGCGTGTGGCTGCGCGGCAGCGGCCTGGGCACGCTCTTCGACGGCACCTGGTGCGAGCAGATCGATGCGCCTGACGAAGCACTGGGCCTGCTGCCGGACGGCGTGCCGATGACGCTCGGCGCCGCATTCTTTTCACCGACGACATCGGCATGGGTGGCGCTGCACGAAGTCGCGAAGCTGCAAGCCGGCGAGCAGGTGCTGGTGACAGGCGCGAGCGGTGCCGTGGGCTCGCTCGTGGTGCAACTCGCGCGTGAGGCGGGCTGCGAAGCCGTGGCGGTAGATCCGGCTGCCGAGCCACCTTCAATGGCCAGCGCCGACCTTCTGATCGATACGGTGGGCGGCGACATGCTCGCGAGAGTCCTGCCTGCCGTGCGTCCCGGCGGACGCGCCGTGCTGGTCGGCTACACCGCCGGCCCGACGCTGCGGCTGGACATTGCTCACTTCCTGCAACGCGATGTGGCGTTGCTGCCCCTGAACATGTTTCGACGTGAATCACAAGGCCGTGCCGCCGCGCCCGATCTGCTGGCAAGGCTGGCCGATGGCCGCCTGCATCTCGACGTACAGCCGTTCGCGTTGGCGGACGCGGCAGCCGCGCTCGGCTGGATCACGCAGCGCGGCCATCGCGGCCGCGCCGTGCTCGTGCCTCGTCTCTGAAGAAGCGCGCGCGAACGGCGCGCGCCCATCCTTCAGTCTTCCTCTGGCCCTCCGACGGGTACGTGCACGTGCAGGTCGATCATCTGCCGCAGCGTCTGCTTGAGCTCTTCGGCGCGCCGCAGGCCGAAGGGTTCGAGCACGCGGCGCTCATGGTCGCGCGCGAGTTCCATCAGGTGCTCGACCGCCTTCAGCCCCTTGCGCGTGATGCGCACCAGCGTGATGCGGCGATCACTTTCGTGGGGCAGGCGCTCGACCTGACCGCGCGCTTCCATGCGGTCGAGCAGGCGCGTCACCGTCGGTTGCTTGGTCACCGTCACCTGCGCGAGCTGGCCGATGCTGACGGGCTCGCTGCCTGCAAGAGACGCCATCACGCGCCACTCCGACACCGAGAAGCCCTGCTGCCGCGCGACCTCGTGGAACTCCGACGAAATCAACTGGCTGGCCTGCGCCAGCAGCGCCGGCAGGTAGTCGTCGACGAAGCGATGCGAAGGAGCCTGCGCCTCAGCCACGAACGCACCCCGCGCATGTGTCGGGCACGCTGTTTGCATGTCTAGGGTAATTCATGATTGTGGATACATTCATTTGTCAACATTATAGGAAGCGTGATGTGGCAACTGATGCCCATCCTCCCACGATAGAGAACAAGGACCCACATGGCTGAGCGTTCGTTCGTCGAAGAAGTCAAGAAGCTGCGGCTTTCTGGCGGAGATGTGTTTCGTGGAGAGGGCATTCTGGCCGTCACCAAGGCCCTGCTCGAATCCGGGGTTTCCTATGTGGCGGGCTACCAGGGCGCGCCCATCTCGCACCTGATGGACGTGCTGGCCGATGCGCAGGACATCCTCGCCGAACAGGGCATCCGCTTCGAGAACAGCGCGAGCGAAGCCACTGCCGCGGCCACGCTGGCGGCATCGGTCAACTACCCGCTGCGCGGCGCCGTCACCTTCAAGGCCACCGTGGGCACCAACGTCGCGTCCGACGCGCTGGCCAACCTGGCATCGGGCGGCGTCACCGGCGGCGCGCTCATCATCGTGGGCGAGGACTACGGCGAGGGCTCGTCGATCATGCAGGAGCGCAGCCACGCCTTCGCGATGAAGTCGCAGATCTGGCTGCTCGACCCGCGCCCCAACCTGCCGAGCATCGTCGACGCGGTGAAGCAGGGCTTCGATCTCTCGGAGGCCAGCAACACGCCCGTGATGCTGCAGCTGCGCATCCGTGCGTGCCACGTGCACGGCCACTTCATCGCCGGCGACAACAAGCGCGCCAAATTCACGCTGAAAGAAGCGCTCGAGAACCCGCAGCGCGACGTCGGTCGCATCGTGCTGCCGCCCGCGAGCTTCGTGCACGAGCAAGAGAAGGTGAAAGACCGCTGGCCTGCCGCCGTGCGCTTCATCGAGGAGCGCCAGCTCAACGAGTTCTTCTCGGAAGACGCCGACGACATCGGCATCATCGTGCAGGGCGGCAGCTACAACACGCTGCTGCGCGCGCTCGAGCGCCTGGGCCTGGCCGACGTGTACGGCAACACGCAGGTGCCGCTGTATGTGATGAACGTGGCGTACCCGGTCATCGAGAGCGAGGTCATCCGCTTCTGCGAAGGCAAGCGCGCGGTGCTGATCGTGGAAGAAGGGCAGCCCAACTTCGTCGAGCAGAACCTTGCGACCATCCTGCGCCAGGCCGGCTCGGCCACCGCGCTGCACGGCAAGGACATGCTGCCGGTGGCCGGCGAATACACCGCCGCCGAATTGCTGAAGGGCGCGCGCAGCTTCTGCGAACACTACGGTCGCCTTGCGCCGCAACCGGTGCCAGCGCCCGTGCGCAAGGTGATTCCGCTGATGGAAGTCGCCGCGGTCGGCGTCGATGCGGCGCCCGAGCCCGCATTGCCTTCCACCGCGCTGGGCGAGGTGGTCCATGCGCGCCCGCCGGGTTTTTGCACCGGCTGCCCCGAGCGCCCGATCTTCAGCGCCATGAAGCTGGTCGAGCGCGAACTCGGTGCGCACCACGTGAGCGCGGACATCGGTTGCCACCTGTTCTCGATCCTGCCGCCGTTCAACATCGGCAACACCACCATGGGCTACGGCCTGGGCGGCGCGGGCGCTTCCGCGCTCAACGCGCCGGCCGGCAAGCGCGCGATCTCGATGATGGGCGACGGCGGCTTCTGGCACAACGGCCTCACGAGCGGCGTGGCCAACGCGGTGTTCAACAAGAGCGACAACCTCACCATCGTCGTCGACAACAACTACACCTCGGCCACGGGCGGGCAGGACATTCTTTCGTCGAACGCCGTCAACAAGACGCGCAGCACCGGCCACGAGATCGAGCGCGCCGTGCGCGGCGTGGGCGTCGAGTGGGTCAAGACACTGCGCCGCACCTACGACGTGGCCGGCATGCGCGACGCGCTGAAAGAAGCGCTCACCACCCAGGCCAAGGGCCCCAAGGTGCTGATCGCGCAGTCGGAATGCATGCTCAACAAGCAGCGGCGCGAGAAGCCGCTGGTGCGCAAGGCCATCGCCGACGGCAAGCGCATGGTGCGCGAGAAGTTCGGCGTCGATTCCGACACCTGCACCGGCGACCACTCGTGCATCCGCCTGTCGGGCTGCCCGTCGCTGTCGATCAAGCCCAACCCCGACCCGCTGCGCACCGACCCCGTCGCGACCGTGCTCGACAGCTGCGTGGGCTGCGGCGTGTGCGGCGAGGTCTCGCATGCCGCCGTGCTGTGCCCTTCGTTCTACAAGGCGCAGATCGTGAGCAACCCGAGCCGCTGGGACATGCTGCGCGAACGCGTGCGCGCCGCCGTCATCGGCTGGCTGCAGCGCGGTGAAGCACGCCGGCGCGAAGCCTATGCGTTCTGAAACCATGAGCACCGCGCAACCCATCAAGATCGCGATCCTCGCCATGGGCGGGGAGGGCGGCGGCGTGCTGGCCGACTGGATCGTCGACATGGGCGAGGCCAACGGCCATGTGGCCCAGACCACGTCGGTGCCGGGCGTGGCACAGCGCACCGGTGCGACCATCTATTACGTCGAGCTGTATCCGACCGTGCGGGCAGACGCCGATGGCGGCAAGCCCGTGCTCGCGTTGATGCCGCTGCCCGGCGACGTCGACGTGGTGCTGGCGTCCGAGCTCATGGAAGCGGGGCGCGCGGTGCAGCGCGGCCTGGTCACGCGCGACCGCACCACGCTGATCGCCTCGACGCACCGCGTGTTCTCCATCGCGGAGAAGAGCGCGCTCGGCGACGGGCGGGTCGACAGCGGCCAGTTGCTCGCGCACACGGGCAAGGCCGCCAAGCGCTTCATCCGCTTCGACATGGCACAGGCGGCCGAGGCTTCGGGCAGCGTGATCAGCGCCGTGCTGTTCGGCGCGCTCGCGGGCTCGGGCGTGCTGCCGTTCAGCCGGGCGCAGTTCGAGGCGACCATCGAGCGCGGCGGCGTGGGCGTGAAGCCCAGCCTGAAGGCCTTTGGCGCGGCGTTCGAGCGTGCGCAAGGCGGCGACGACGGCGAACCCGCGGCGCAGGCCGCCGCGACCGCGCCGGCACCGCAGCCGCGCCATCCGGCCGTGCGCGCGCTGGTCGAGCGCGTGCAGCGCAATTTTCCGGAAGCCGCGCAAGACCTGCTGCTCGAAGGCGTGCGCCGCCTCATCGACTACCAGGACCCGGCCTACGCGGGCCTGTACCTCGACCGCATGGCGGCCGTCGCGGCGCTGCCGGCCGGCGACCACCGCCTGCTGCGCGAAACCGCGCGTCACCTGGCGCTGTGGATGTCCTATGAAGACACGGCCCGCGTCGCGGCCCTGAAGACCCGCGCCAGCCGCTTCGAGCGCGTGCGCGGCGAGGCGCGCGTGCAACCCGGCCAGGTGCTGGCCATCAACGAATACATGCATCCGCGCCTGCAGGAAATCTGCGAGACGCTGCCCGGCGGCATCGGCCGCTGGCTCATGGGCTCGACGATGCCCAAGAAGCTCGTCGAGCGCTTCACGCAGCACGGCCGCGTGATCCAGACCAGCTCGTTGCGCGGCTACCTCATGCTGCGCACCGTGGCGGCATGCAAGCGCTGGCGCCTGTCGACCATGCGCTATGCCGAGGAGAACCGCCGCATCGAGGAGTGGCTGCAACGCATTGCCACGACCGCGCAGCGCAACCCCGAACTGGCCGTGGAGCTGGCGCAGTGCCAGCGGCTCGTGAAGGGCTACAGCGACACGCACGAACGCGGCATCCGCAACTACGACACCGTGATGCGCGCCGTCGAGCGCGCCGGCGCGGCGCTGGCGCCGGCCACCTTGCGCGAGCTGCGCGACGCGGCACTGGCCGACGAACACGGCCACAAGCTGCAGGCCGCGCTGGCGCAGCACGCACTGGCCTGAAGAGACGAGACAAGACGACGATGACCGCACCCACAGCCACCCTCTCACTGCGCGTTGTCCAGGCGCAGCCGCTGAATCCGCTGATCCGCATGCTGCGCCTGCGCGCCGAGGACGGCCGCGCGCTGCCCGGCTTCGCGGCCGGCGCGCACATCCGCGTGCAGGTGTCGCTGCCCGACGGCAAGACCGACTGGCGCCACTACTCGCTCATCAACTTCGGCACCGCGCGCAACGCCACCAACGCGCCGACGGAATACGTCATTGCCGTGCGCAAGGAGGCCGAAGGCCGCGGCGGCTCGCGCTTCATGCACGAGCAGCTGAAAGAAGGCGACACCCTCGCCATCGAGGCGCCGAAGAACGACTTTCCGCTGCACACCGGCCCGGGCGGCTCGGTGCTGGTGGCCGGCGGCATCGGCGTGACGCCGCTCGCCACCATGGCCGCGCGCCGCCGCGCGGAAGGCGCCGCCGTGCGCATGCACTACGCCGGCCGCAGCCGCGACCTGATGGCCTTCCTGCTCGAGCTGCAGACCCTGCTCGGCGACGACCTGCGCGTGCACACCGACGCCGAAGCCGGTGGCCCGCTCGACATCGACGCGCTGCTCGACGACTGCCCCGCGGGCGACCGCCTCTACGTCTGCGGCCCCAAGGTCATGCTCGACGCCGTGCTCGCGCGCACCCAGGCGCGCGGCTGGGAACACGACCGCGTGCACTTCGAGCTGTTCACCGAACCGGTGGCGGAAGCGGGCGACCAGCCCTTCGAGGTGGAGCTCGCCCAGTCGGGCCAGCGCTTCACGGTGCCGGCCGACCAGAGCATCCTCGACTGCCTGATCGAGAACGGCTGCGACCCGATGTTCGACTGCAAGCGCGGCGAATGCGGCGTGTGCGCCGTGCCCGTGCTCGAAGGCGAGATCGAACACCGCGACTACGTGCTCACCGCCCGCGAGAAGGCGGAAGGCAACGTCATGCAGATCTGCATTTCGCGCGCCAAGGGTGCGCGCCTGGTGCTGGACATCTGAAGCAGGAGCCATGAGAACCATGACCTCGTACCGAGACAACCCCGATGCCGTTCGCGCGCTGGTGCGCAACGACCGCGTGCACCGCGACCTGTACACGAGCCAGGAGCTGTTCGAGCTGGAGCAGGAGCACTTCTTCGCCAACACCTGGAACTACGTCGGCCATGAAAGCCAGTTGCCGAAGCCGGGCGACTGGATCAGCAACGAGATCGCGGGCCGGCCGCTGATCGTGGTGCGCCACGCCGATGGCAGCGTGCGCGTGATGATGAACCGCTGCGCCCACAAGGGCTCGCGGCTGGTCAACGGCCCGTGCGGCAACACCGGCAAGTTCTTTCGCTGCCCGTACCACGCCTGGACCTTCAAGACCGACGGCGCGCCGCTGGCGATTCCGCTGAAGACGGGCTACGAGCACACGCAGCTGCACGAGTGCGAGTCGGGCAAGGGCTTGACCACGGTGAAGCATGTGCGCAGCCACCGCGGCTTCATCTTCGTGAAGATCAACGACGCGGGGCCGGACTTCGACGAATACTTCGGCGATTCGCTGAGCTCGATCGACAACATGGCCGACCGCTCGCCCGAAGGCGAACTCGAAATCGCGGGCGGCTGCCTGCGCTTCATGCACCAGTGCAACTGGAAGATGTTCGTGGAGAACCTCAACGACACCATGCACCCGATGGTGGCGCACGAGTCTTCCGCCGGCACGGCCAAGCGCATGTGGGCGGACAAGCCCGAAGACGAACCCAAGCCCATGGCGGTGGAGCAGTTCGCGCCTTTCATGTCGGACTACAAGTTCTTCGAGGACATGGGCATCCGCACGTACGACAACGGCCACAGCTTCACGGGCGTGCACTTCAGCATCCACAGCAAGTACAAGGCGATTCCCGCATACGACGACGCCATGAAGGCGCGCTACGGCGAGGAGAAGACGGCGCAGATCCTCGGCATGGCGCGGCACAACACGGTGTACTACCCGAACCTGACGATCAAGGGCGCGATCCAGGCGATTCGCGTGGTGAAGCCGATTTCCGCCGACAAGACGCTGATCGAGAGCTGGACCTTCAGGTTGAAGGGCGCGCCGCCTGAGCTGCTGCAACGCACGACGATGTACAACCGGCTCATCAACTCGCCGTTCTCCGTGGTGGGGCATGACGACCTGCAGGCCTATCGGGGCATGCAGGCGGGGCTGCATGCGAGCGGCAACGAGTGGGTCAGCCTGCATCGCGACTACGACGCCTCGGAGCTTGCGGGCGGCGAGATCACCACCGGCGGCACCAACGAGCTGCCGATGCGCAACCAGTACCGCAGCTGGGTCGAGCGCATGACGGAGACCATGTGATGGCTGGCACCGACATTTCCCGCCAGGACCTGATCGACTTCGTCGTGAACGAAGCGCACCTGCTCGACACGCGCCGCTACGAGGAGTGGAACGCGCTCTTCACCGACGACGCGTTCTACTGGATCCCGCTCGTGCCGGACCAGGAAGACGGGCTCAACCACACCTCGCACCTCTACGAGGACAAGCTGCTGCGCGACCTGCGCATCGAGCGCCTGAAGAGTCCGCGCGCTTTTTCGCAACAGCCGCCGAGCCGTTGCCACCACCTGCTGCAAGTGCCGGTGGTCGAGCAATTCGACGCCGAGGCCAACCGCCATGTGGTGCGCACCGAGTTTCACTACACCGAGTCGCAGGGCGACGAGCTGCAGTTCTATGTCGGCACCTTCTTTCACCACCTCACGGTGCGGGACGGCACGCTGCGCATGACGCTCAAGCGCGTCAACCTGCTCAACTGCGACGCGGCCCTGCCGGCCGTGCAGCTTTTCATCTAGGGACGCGATGACTCACGCCACCGTCCACGACGTCTTCCAGGCCACCGCGGCGCGCACGCCGCAGGCCGAGTTCCTGTTCACCGAATCGGTGACGGCCGCGGCCTATGGCATCGCACCCGGCGCGATCCGCTGGGGCGAGGCCGCGGCGCAGATCGAGCGCCTGCGCGCCGCGTATGCGCAGGCGGGCTACGGCCACGGCCACCGCGTCGGGCTGCTGCTGGAGAACCGGCCGGCCTTCATCTTCCATTGGCTCGCGCTGAATGCTCTCGGTGTGAGCGTGGTGCCGATCAATTCAGAGATGCGCTCGGCCGAACTGGTCTACCTGATCGGGCACAGCGAGATCGGTCTGGCCGTGACGCTGCCGGGCCGCGCCGCCGACCTGCAGGCCGCGGCGGCGCAGGCAGGCGTGGCCTTCGAGACGATGGGCCCGGACGATGCCGTGCCGCCCGCCAGGACCGCTGCGCCACGCGCCAGCGAGCCCATCGGCATCGACACCGAATGCGGCCTGCTCTACACCTCGGGCACCACGGGCCGGCCCAAGGGCTGCATCCTGGGCAACGCGTACTTCCTGCGCGCGGGCGAGTGGTACGCCGCGCTCGACGGCGTGTGCAGCATCCGCAAGGACCAGGAACGCGTCATCACGCCGCTGCCGCTCAACCACATGAATGCGATGGCGTTCTCCACCATGGTGGTGCTGGTGGCGGGCGGTTGCCTGGTGCAGCTCGACCGCTTCCACCCCAAGACCTGGCTCGCCAGCGCCAAGGAGAGCGGCGCCACCATCGTGCATTACCTGGGCGTGATGCCGGCCATGCTGCTGTCCGCGCCCGCATCGCCGGCCGACCGCGACCATGCGATCCGCTGGGGCTTCGGCGCCGGCGTCGACCGCAAGAACCACGCGCCGTTCGAGCAGCGCTTCGGCTTTGCACTGGTCGAGGCCTGGGCGATGACCGAGACGGGCGCGGCCGCCTGCATCATGGCCAACCGCGAGCCGCGCCTGGTGGGCACGAGCTGCTTCGGGCGGCAGGAAGATTTCGTCGAGATCCGCCTCGTGGACGAAGCCGGTGGCGACGCGGCCACCGACATGCCGGGCGAGTTGCTCGTGCGCTCTTCGGGCGCGGACCCCAAGCGCTACTTCTTCTCGGGCTACCTGAAAGACGAAGAAGCCACGCGCGAAGCCTGGGCCGATGGCTGGTTCCACACGGGCGACCTGGTGCGCCGCGACGCCGAAGGCAACTTCTTTTTTGTCGATCGCAAGAAGAACGTGATCCGCCGCAGCGGCGAGAACATCTCGGCCGTGGAGGTCGAGAGCGTGCTCAACCAGCACCCGGCCGTGAAGGCGTCGGCCGTGGCCGCCACGCCCGACGCGGTGCGCGGCGACGAGGTGCTGGCCTGCATCGTGATGCGCGAGGACGCCGATGTCCTGCATCCGGAGCAGACCGCCGCGAGCATCGTCGCGCATGCGCTGGCGCAGCTGGCGTACTACAAGGCGCCGGGCTATGTGGCTTTTGTCGACGCGTTGCCGCTCACGCCGTCGCAGAAGATCCAGCGCGGCCAGTTGCGCGAGATGGCGCAGTCGCTGCCGGGCCAGGGCCACTGCATCGACACGCGCGCCATGAAGAAAAGACAGGTGGGGCAAGCATGAGCAAGCGACGGCTCTCCTACGAAGGCGTCGCGGTCGCGGTGCCGGTTACCGTGCCCTACGTGCGCTACTCCACGCGCACGGCGCACTGGTTCATCGGCCAGGCCGTCCAGGCGCTGGTCGAGGCCAGCGGCGTGGCCAAGGAACAGATCGACGGCCTGTGCCTGAGCAGCTTCTCGCTCGCGCCCGACACCGCGGTGGGCGTCACGCAGCATCTGGGCATGTCGCCGCGCTGGCTCGACCACGTGCCCACCGGCGGCGCGTCGGGCGTGATGTGCCTGCGCCGTGCCGCGCGCGCCGTGCAGGCGGGCGACGCCGACATCGTCGCCTGCGTGGGCGCCGACACCAACCACGTTGACTCCTTCCGCCAGACGCTGGGCAGCTTCAGCAACTTCGCGCGAGACGCAAGCTACCCCTACGGCTCGGGCGGGCCGAACTCGATCTTTGCGTTCATCACCGCCAACTACATGCGCACCTACGGCGTGAAGCGCGAAGACTTCGGCCGCATCTGCGTCGACCAGCGCACCAATGCGCTGGGCAACCCGAACGCGATGTTCAAGAAGGCGCTGACGCTCGACGAGTACATGGCCGCGCGCCCCATCTCCGACCCGATCCACCTGTTCGACTGCGTGATGCCCTGCGCGGGTGCCGACGCCTTTTTGGTGATGAGCGAGGAGCGCGCGCGCGACCTCGGGCTGGCGCACGCGGTGATTCGCGGCGCCATCGAGCGCCACAACGCCTACGCCGAAGACCCGGTGATGGTGCAGGGCGGCTGGCGCAAGGACCGCGACGACCTCTATGCACAGGCCGGCGTGCAGCCCGCGGGGCTCGACTTCGTGCAGACCTACGACGACTACCCCGTCATCGTGATGATGCAGTTCGAGGACCTGGGCTTCTGCGAGAAGGGCGAGGGCTCGGCCTTCGTGCAGGCCAATACCATGACCTTCGACGGCAGCTTTCCGAACAACACGAGCGGCGGGCAACTTTCGGCCGGCCAGGCCGGCGCGGCGGGCGGCTTCCTCGGCATGGTCGAGGCGATACGGCAACTGACCGGTGAAGCAGGCCCGCGCGCGGTGCCCGATGCGCAATCGGGCCTCGTTGCCGGCTTCGGCATGGTGACCTACGACCGCTGCCTGTGCACAGGCGCGGTCATCCTCGGGAGACCGGCATGACGATGCCTTTGATGCGCCCCCCTCGCAAGAACCCGGTGCTGCGCACCCGGCAGATGAACCTGCCGCCCGGCGCGCGTGGCCGCGTGGCGCTGGGCCTCACGGCGGCCGCAGCCGAAGGCCGTTTCGAGCTGCAGACCTGCGAGGACTGCGGCACGGTGCAGTACCCGCCGCGCGAGGTCTGCCACAAGTGCCTCTCGGCCGCGCTGCGCTGGCGCGAACAGAGCGGCGAGGGAGCGCTGCTCGGCAGTACCACGCTGCATCACAGCAACGACCTGTTCTTTCGCGAACGGCTGCCCTGGCGGCTGGGCCTGGTGCACCTGGATGCCGGCCCCACGCTCATGGTGCACCTGCACGGCGAGGTCGGCGAAGCGCCGCAGCGCGTGCGTGTCGGTGCCCGGCTCGACCGCGCGGGGCAGGCCGTTCTCATTGGTTTTCCGAATGAAGGGAGTGCCCACATGGCCGACGACAAGATGCTGCGTGAAATGACCAGCGACCCCAAGTTCCGCAAGGCGCTGGTGACCGACGGCAAGACCGAGACCGGGCAGGCCATCGTGCGCGCGCTGGTGAAGGCCGGCGCCGACATCGTCTGGGTCGGCCATGCCGAGCCGTGGAAGAAGATGGGCGACGGGCTGGACGACATCTCGGCGCTGCCGCAGGTCACGCTGGTGCCGCTGGACCTGACCAACGGCCGCCAGGTGACGGAGCTTGCGGGCTCCATCGGCGGCAAGGTCGACATCGTCATCAACAACGCCGAGGTGCACCGCACCTTCGGCATCGGCGCGCGGCGCGGCACCGACGTGGCCAAGGCCGAGATGGACATCAACTACTTCGGCCTGCTGCGGCTGGCGCAGGAGTTCGGCCCGGCGCTGAAGGGCCGTTCGGCCGACGGCGTGACGGGCGCGACCGCGTGGGTCAACCTGCTGTCGATCTACGCGCTCAGCAACTTTCCGCCGCACGGCACTTTCAGTGCGTCGAAGGCGGCTGCGCATTCGCTGGCCCAGTGCCTGCGCGCCGAGATGCGGCCGGCCGGCATCCGCGTGATCAACGTGTTCCCCGGCCCCATCGACGACGAGTGGAACCAGCACACGCCGCCGCCCAAGCTCGCGCCCAGCGCGCTGGCCAACGCCATCGTGAAGGCGCTGCGCGACGGCGTGGAAGACGTGTACCCCGGCGACGTGGCGCAGGAGTGGCTGGAGCGCTGGCGCGACAACCCCAAGGTGCTCGAGCGCGAACTGGCCGCCGGCGGTTGAGCAAAGGAAAAGCACACGATGACCACGACAACAACCGAACTGGTGTCCGCCGCCGAAATTCTCGGCGGCCTGGTGACCGCCATGGCCAGCGGCCGCATCCGCGTGATCGACCTCACGCAGACGCTCACGCCCGAGTTCCCGCAGATCGCGCTGCCGCCCGAGATGGGCCAGTGCTGGCCCTTTCGCATCGAGGAAGTGTCGAAGTACGACGAGCGCGGCCCGGGCTGGTACTGGAACAACTTCTCGTGCGGCGAGCACACCGGCACGCACTTCGATGCACCGATCCACTGGATCTCGGGGCGCGACCTGCCGAACAACTCCGTCGACACCATTCCCGTGCAGCACTTCGTGGCGCCGGCCTGCGTGATCGACTGCTCGCCGCAGGTGAAGGACGACCCCGACTACCTGTTGACGCTGGAAGACATCGAGGCCTACGAGGCCGCGCACGGTCGCATCCCGAAGGGCGCATGGGTGCTGATGCGCACCGACTGGTCCAAGCGCAGCGACCCCGAGGCGTACCAGAACTTCGACGAGACCGGCCAGCACACGCCGGGCCCGAGCACCGCGGCGGTGCGCTTCCTGGTGGAGCAGCGCGACGTGCTGGGCTTCGGCTCCGAGGCCATCGGCACCGACGCGGGGCAGGGCTACCACCTGCGCCCGCCGTACCCGTGCCACTACTACATGCACGGCGCGGGCCGCTACGGACTGCAGTGCCTGAGCAACCTCGACCTGTTGCCGCCGGCCGGCGCGGTGCTGATCTGCCCGCCGCTGAAGATCGAGAAGGGCAGCGGGAGTCCGCTGCGCGTGCTGGCATTGGTGGGAGCGGCGGCATGAGTAACACAGCCCCCAAGGTCGCGGCCGTCACCGGCGGCAGCGCCGGCATCGGCAAGGCCATCTGCGAAGACCTGCTGGCGCAGGGCTACGAAGTGATTTCGCTCGCGCGCCGCAAGGCCGAGATCGATCACCCGAAGCTGCACAGCATCGAGGTCGACCTGAGCGACCGTGCCGCCACCGGCGAGGCGGTGCAAGAGCTGGTCGAGCGTTTCTCGCCCACCACCATCGTCCATAACGCAGGCGTCATCCGCGCCGCGCTGCTGCCCGAGGTGAAGCTCGACGACCTCGACGCGCTGGTCGACCTGCACCTGGGTTGCGCCATCCAGCTCGTGCAGGGCGCATTGCCCGCGATGCGCGCGCAGCACTTCGGCCGTGTCGTGCTGCTGTCGTCGCGCGCCGCGCTGGGCCTGGCCACGCGCACCAGCTATTCCGCCACCAAGGCCGGCATGCTGGGCATGGCCCGCACCTGGGCGCTGGAACTGGCGGCCGACGGCATCACGGTGAACGTGGTGGCGCCGGGGCCGATCCGCACCGACATGTTCTACGACGTGGTCGAGGCCGGCAGCGAGAAGGAGCGCGCGCTGGCCGCCTCGGTGCCCGTCAAGCGCCTGGGCGAATCGGCCGACGTGGCACGCGCCGTGCGTTTCTTCGCCGACCCCGACAGCAGCTTCGTCACCGGCCAGGTCCTGTATGTCTGCGGCGGCACCAGCGTCGGCAGCCTGGCCCTCTGAATTCATTTCGTATTTGCTTTCTCACGTCTGTCCAAAAAACCACCTCTGGAGCATCGCCATGAAAGTCTTGAACCGAATTCGCACGCTCGCGGCCATTGCCGCGGGCCTGGGCGCGCTGAGCGCCGCGGGCGCGTGGGCCGCCGACCTCAAGGTCGGCTTCATCACGTCGCTGTCGGGGCCGGTGTCCTCGCTCGGCATTCCGTACGACAAGGGCATGAAGGCGGCGGTGGCCTACAAGTCGGAAGTGGGCGGCCGCAAGGTGCAGGTGATCCAGCTCGACGATGCGTCCGACCCGTCGACGGCCGCGCGCAATGCGCGCAAGCTCATCGAGGAAGACAAGGTCGACGTCATCATCGGCACGGCCGGCGCACCCGGTTCGCTGGCCATTGCCGGCGTGGCGCGTGAAACCAGGACGCCGCTGATCTCCATCGCCAATGCCGACCTGGCCGGCGAAGAGGGCGCGTGGATGGTGACGCTGCCGCAGCCCGCGCCGCTCATGATGGGCGCGATGGTCGAGAAGATGAAACAGGCCGGCGTGAAGACGGTGGCCTACATCGGCTATTCCGACGCCTGGGGCGACCTGGTGTACGACGCGCTCATGAAGTCGGCTCCGCCGGCCGGCATCAAGGTGGTGTCGAACGAGCGCTATGCGCGCAGCGATTCGTCGGTGGCCGGCCAGGTGCTGAAGATCGTGGCGCTGCGGCCCGACGCGGTGATCACGGGCGCCTCGGGCACGCCCGGCGCATTGCCCTACCTGGCACTGGCCGAGCGCGGCTACAAGGGAAAGATCTACGGCATGCACTCGCTGATCAACCCCGACTTCATCCGCGTCGGCGGTGCGTCGGTCGAAGGCCTGCTGGCGCCCACGGGCCCCGTGGTGGTGGCCGAGCAACTGCCCGACGCCAACCCGATGAAGAAGATCGCGATGGACTTTCGCGCCGCCTACCAGAAGGCCAACGGCGCGCCGCCCACCGACACCTTCTCGGCCTACAGCTTCGATGCATGGCTGATCTACCTGGACGCGGCACAGCGCGCGCTGGCCGGCAAGGCCGAGCCGGGCACGCCGCAGTTCCGCCTGGCACTGCGTGACGCCATCGTCAGCACCAAGGAGCTGGTCGGCACGCACTCGGTCTACAACTTCAAGCCGACGGACCGCTACGGCTCGGACGACCGTTCGCGCGTGGTCGTGAAGCTCGAAAAGGGCCAATGGAAGCTGGTGCCCTGAGATGAAGAAACTGACCCACATCCTCGGCGCCACCGCGCTCGCGCTGGCCGCGTCGCAAGCACTGGCCGCCGACCTGAAGATCGGCTTCATCAGCTCGCTGTCGGGCCCGGTGGCCGCGCTCGGCATTCCCTACGAAAAGGGCATTCGCGCCGCCATCGCCGAGCACCCGGAAATTGCCGGGCGCAAGGTCCAGCTGATCGTGCTCGACGACGCGTCGGACCCGACCACGGCCGGGCGCAACGCGCGCAAGCTCGTGACCGAAGACAAGGTCGACGTGCTCATCGGCACTTCGGGCGTGCCGGGTGCGATGGCCATCGCGGCCGTGGCCAGGGAGCTCAACACGCCGCTGATCTCGCCCACGCCGGTGACCATCGCGGGCCCCGAGGGCGCGTGGACCGTGACCGTGTCGCAGCCGTTCCCGCTCATGGTCGCGGGCGTCGTCGACCGCATGAAGAAGTCGGGCGTCAAGACCGTGGCCTTCATCGGCTTCTCGGACGCGCTGGGCGACCTGGCCTACGACTCGCTCGTGAAGAGCGCCGACCTCGCCGGCATCAAGGTGGTGGCGAACGAGCGCTATGCGCGCAGCGACTCGTCGGTGGCCGGGCAGATCCTGAAGATCGTCGCGGCGCGGCCCGACGCGGTGTTCGCGGGCAACTCGGGCACGCCCGGCGCGCTGCCCTACCTGGCGCTGGCCGAGCGTGGCTACAAGGGCAAGATCTACGGCACGCACGGGCTCATCAACGCCGACTTCGTGCGCGTGGGCGGTGCCTCGATCGAGGGGCTGCAGGTGCCCAGCGGGCCGGTGCTGGTGGCCGACCAGTTGCCCGACAGCAACCCGATCAAGAAGGTGTCGATGGGCTTTCGCAGCGCCTACCAGAAGGTCAACGGCGCGGTGCCGACCGATGCCTTCTCTTCGTACACCTACGACGCCTACCTGCTGCTGGCCGATGCCGCCTCGCGCACCAAGGGCGAGCCGGGCACGCCGCAGTACCGCACGGCGCTGCGCGATGCCATCGTGAGCACCAAGGAGCTGGTGGGCACGCACGGCGTCTACACCTTCAAGCCCGACGACCGCTACGGGTCGGACCAGCGCGGCGTGGTCATCGTGCAGATGACCAAGGGCCAGTGGAAGCTGGTTCCCTGAGTCCGGCCTGAGCCACCGAGCACCACCATGACCACCTACCGCAACCGCCCCGATCTTGTCGCGGCGCTGGTCCGCGACGACCGGGTGCACCGCGACCTGTACCTCAGCGAAGAGATTTTTTCGCTGGAGCAAGAGCACCTGTTCGCAGGCACCTGGGTCTTTCTGGGCCACGCGAGCCAGGTGCCCGAGCCCGGCGACTTCGTGACGCAGGACATCGCGGGGCGGCCCTTGCTCATGGTGCGCCAGCCCGACGGCGACGTGCATGTGCTCTACAACCGCTGCGCCCACAAGGGCACGCAGCTGGTGACGGACGAGAGCGGCAACACCGGCCGCTTCTTCCGCTGCCCGTACCACGCGTGGACCTACAAGCTCGACGGCGCGCCGCTCGGGCTGCCGCTGAAGAACGGCTACGAGGGCACGCAGCTCAAGGCCTGCGAGTCGGGGCAGGGGCTGTCGGTGGTGAAGCACGTGAAGGTGTACCGCGACTTCGTGTTCGTGCGGCTGGCGGACACCGGGCCGTCGTTCGAGGACTACTTCGGCCAGGTGCTGGGCGCCATCGACAACATGGTCGACCGCTCGCCCGAGGGCAAGCTCACGGCAGGCGGGGGCGTGCTGCGCAACATCGTCCATTGCAACTGGAAGATGTACCTGGAGAACATCAACGACACGGTGCACCCGATGTCGACGCACGAGTCGGCCACCAAGGCGGCCGAGGCGCTGTGGGAGGGGCATGCGCCCACCGACCCCAAGCCCATGGCGATGGAGCAGATCCTGCCCTTCGGCTCGGGCTACGAGTTCTTCGACAAGATGGGCGGGCGCGTGTTCGCGAACGGCCACAGCGTGCTGGGCGTCAACTTCAGCATCCACTCCAACTACGCGCAGCTGCCCGAGTACGAGGCCGCGATGCGCGCCGCGCACGGCGAGGCGCGCGCCACCGAGATCCTGCAGCGCTCGCCGCAGAACTCGGTCTTCTACCCGAGCCTGTCGGTCAAGGGCTCGCCGCAAGCCATTCGCGTGATCCGGCCGCTGGCCGCCAACCGCACGCTCATCGAGGCCTGGAGCTTTCGCGCGGCCGGCGCGCCGGCGCTGCTGTTCGAGCGCGCCATGAGCTACAACCGGCTCGTGTTCTCGCCGATGTCGGTGGTCGCGCACGACGACGTGCACCTGTTCGAGAGCATCCAGCAGGGCCTGCGCGCCGGCGGCAACGAATGGGTGAGCCTGCACCGCAACTACGACCCGGCCGAGAAGCAGCAAGCCACCGTCACCACCAACGGCACCAACGAGCTGTTGATGCGCAACCAGTTCCGCGCGTGGGCCCAGTCCATGGCGGCGGGCATGGAGGCCGCGCCATGACGGACCCGCGCGATGTCGTCGCCCACGAAGCGGCCCTGCTCGACGAGCGCCGCCTCGACGAGTGGCTGGCCCTGTTCGCCGAAGACGGCCACTACTGGGTGCCGCTGCTCGGCGCCGCGCAGGCCGACCCGTTCTCGCACAACTCGCTGGCCTATGAAGACCGCCTGCTGCTGCAACTGCGCGTGGACCGCCTGAAGAACCCGCGCGCGCATTCGCAGCACCCGGCCAGCCACAGCCAGCATGTGCTGCAGCCTTCGCGCATCGAGCACGAGAGCGCCGACGAAGCACGCCTGCGCACGCCGTTCCTCTATGTCGAGGCGCGCGGCGAAGACCAGATCCTGCTGAGCGGCACCGCCCGCCATCACCTCGTTCGCACCCCCGCCGGCTGGCTGATCCGCGAGAAGCGCATCGACCTGCTCAACGCCGCGCGCGCGTTGCCGGCCATCCAGTTGTTCATCTGAGTTACCTGTTCGTTCATTCCAACAACCATCCTCACCGGAGCTACGACATGAAGAGCCTGATGCAGACCTTGACGCGCGGCACGCTTGCCGCGGTGCTGACCGCCTGTGGCGTTGCGAGCGCGCTGGCGGCCGACCTCAAGGTCGGCCTCAGCGTGTCGCTGTCGGGGCCCAACTCCTCGCTGGGCGTGCCCTATGCCAAGGGCATGCAGGCCGCGCTGGCCTACAAGCCCGAGGTGAACGGCCGCAAGGTGCAGCTCATCGTGCTCGACGACGGCTCCGACCCGACCACGGCCGGGCGCAATGCACGCAAGCTGATCGAGGAAGAAAAGGTCGACGTGCTCATGGGCACTTCGGGCGTGCCCGCCGCCATTGCGATGGCGCAGGTCGGCAAGGAGTCGAAGACGCCGATGATCGGCCTCACGCCCATCCTGCTCGACCCCAACGAGAACCCCTGGGTGATGACGGTGGCGCAGCCCACGCAGCTGATGATCGACGCGGTGGTCGAGCGCATGAAGCGCAACAACGTCAAGACCGTCGGCTACATCGGCTTTTCCGACGCCTGGGGCGACCTGGTGTACGACGCGCTCATGAAGGCCGCGCCCGGCGCCGGCATCAAGGTGGTGAGCAACGAGCGCTATGCGCGCGCCGACGCGTCGGTGACGGGGCAGGTGCTGAAGATCGTGGCGCTGCGGCCCGACGCGGTGATGACCGGCGGTGCCGGCACGCCGGGCGCGCTGCCGTTCCTGGCGCTGCAGGAGCGCGGCTTCAAGGGTGGCGTGTACGGCCAGCACGGGCTGATCAACCCCGACTTCGTGCGCGTGGTCGGCGCGGCCGGACAGAACGCGCTGATGCCCACCGGCCCGGTGATCGTGGCCGAGCAACTGCCCGACAACTACCCGACCAAGAAGATCGCGACCGACTTCCGCGCGGTGTTCCAGAAGGTCAACAACGCGCCGACCAGTGACGCCTTCTCGGCCTATTCCTTCGACGGCTGGCTGGTGTTCGCCGATGCCGCCTCGCGCGCGATGAAGAAGGCCGAGCCGGGCACGCCCGAGTTCCGCGTGGCGCTGCGCGACGCGATCTTCAGCACCAAGGAAGTGGTGGGCACGCACGGCGTCTACACCTTCAAGCCCGGCAGTCTCTACGGCGTGGACGAACGCGCCCGCGTGATCGTCAAGCTCGACAACGGCCAATGGAAGCTCGCACCTTGAAACCCTTCTCGCCTTTGCTTTTCCGGAGGGCCGCGCGATGACATGGGACGTGGCGCTCATTCTTCTCACCGACGGCCTGGCCAACGGCGCCGTCTATCTGCTGGCCGGGCTCGGGCTGGTGCTGATCTTTTCGGTCACGCGGGTGGTGTTCGTACCGTTCGGCGACATCGCGGCCTTCGCGGCGCTGTCGCTCGCGGCCTTCGAGACCGACCGCGTGCCGCCGACCATCGGCATGGTGGCCGTGTTGGCGGCGCTGGCGCTGGCCACCGAAATCGGCAGCCTGCTGCGCCGCGGCGAGGCCGCGCGCATTCCGAAGGCGGTGCTGATGTGGGGCGTGTTGCCGGCCATTCCATGTGTGCTGGCGTGGTTGGCCGCGCGGCCCGGCGTGCCGGTGGCGGTGCACATCGCGGTGGCCGTGCTGCTGGTGGTGCCCATTGCGCCGCTGCTGGCGCGCGTGGTGTTCCAGCCGATCGCCGATGCGTCGGTGCTGGTGCTGCTGATCGTGTCGCTGGCGCTGCACTTCCTGCTGTCGGGCCTGGGCCTGCTGTTCTTCGGGCCCGAGGGTTCGCGCACCACGCCGCTCACGAGCGCCGTGTTCACGCTGAGCGACGGCTTCACGGTCAGCGGGCAGGTGGTGCTGATGGTGGGAGCGGCCATCGTGCTGAGCGGGCTGTTCTTCCTGGTGTTCGAGCGCACGGTGGCCGGCAAGGCGCTGCGCGCCACGGCGGTGAACCGGGTGGGCGCGCGGCTGGTCGGCATCCGGCCGGGGCGCACGGCGCTGCTGGCGTACGGCTGCGCGTCGCTGCTCGCGGGGCTGATCGGCGTGTTGATCGCGCCGGTGACGACGATGTATTACGACTCGGGTTTCATCATCGGCCTGAAGGCCTTCGTGGCCGCGATCATCGGCGGGCTCGTGAGCTACCCAATGACAGCCATCGGCGCGCTCGCGGTCGGCGTGGTCGAGAGCTTCGCCTCGTTCTGGAGCGGCGCGCTGAAGGACGTGATCGTGTTCAGCCTGCTGATTCCCGTGCTCATGTTGCGCTCCTTCATGGCCACGCACGCCGAAGAGGAAGAAGACGAGGTGGACCAATGAACGGCAATCGCAAACGCATGGCGTGGATCGCCGGGGTGGTCGTGGTGCTGGCGCTGGTGCCGGTGGTGGCGGGGAGCTTCACGGTCTCGCTGCTGAACGACATCGGCATCGGCGCGCTGGTGGCGCTGGGGCTGGTGCTGCTCACGGGCGTGGGCGGCGCGACCTCGTTCGGGCAGGCGGCCTTCGTCGGCATCGCGGCCTATGCGACGGCGTGGCTCACGACCACGCAGGGCATGTCGCCGTGGATCGGGCTGCTGTTCGCGCTGCTGCTCACGGGGTTGTCGGCGCTGGCCATCGGCATGCTCACGCTGCGGCTGGGCGGGCACTTCCTGCCGCTGAGCACCATCGCGTGGGGGCTGTCGATCGCGATGCTGTTCGGCAACGTCGATGCGCTCGGGCGGCACACGGGGCTGTCGAACATTCCGGCGCTGCAGGTCGCGGGCTGGTCGCTGGCGGAACCGCGCGCGATGTACTACCTGATCTGGGTGGTGGTCGGCCTGGCCTGCCTGTTCAGCCACAACCTGCTGCAGTCGCGGCCGGGGCGTGCGATTCGCGGGCTGCGCGGCGGTGCCACGCTGCTGGCGAGCGTGGGCGCGGACGCGTACCGCGTGCGGCTGTCGCTGTTCGTCACGGCCGCGCTGTTCGCGGGGCTGGCGGGCTGGCTCTATGCGCACATGAACCGCTTCGTGAGCCCGTCGCCCTTCGACGTGCGCGCGAGCATCGAGTACCTGCTGATGGCGGTGGCCGGCGGGCTCGGGCAACTGGCGGGCGCGCTGGTCGGTGCCGCGCTGGTGCTGGTGCTGAAGAACGGGCTGCAGGACGTGCTGCCGATGCTCACGCAGCGCGCGGGCCAGCTGGAAGCCGTGGCCTTCGCGGCGCTCTTCATTCTTCTGCTGCACTTTGCGCGCGGCGGGGTGATGGGCCTGCTGCGCCGCTGGACGCGCAGGCGCGGCGCCGTGCAAGGGCCGTCGCGCCACGAGGCGCCGCCGGTCGAGCCGCTGGCGCACCGCACGCTGCCCGAGCGCGGCTCGCAGGTGCTGTCGGTGAACGGCGCGGTCAAGCGCTTCGGCGGCCTGGTGGCGGTGAACGACGTGAGCTTCGACGTGAAGGCCGGCGAGATCGTCGGGCTGATCGGGCCCAACGGCGCGGGCAAGTCGACCATGTTCAACCTGCTGACCTGCACGCTGCCGATGAGCTCGGGCCAGGTGCGCTTCCTGGCCCACGACATCGCCGGCATGCCGCAGCGGCAGGTGGCGCGGTTGGGGCTGGCGCGCACCTTCCAGCACGTGAAGCTGCGCCCGCACATGAGCCTGCTCGACAACGTGGCGCTGGGCGCGCATTCGCGCACGCGCTCGGGCATCCTGAAGGCGGGGCTGCGGCTGGACCGCACGGAAGAAATGCAGATCCTGCAGGAGGCGCAGCGCCAGCTCGACCGCATCGGCCTGGGCGACCGCGCGCACGAGCTGGCGGGCAGCCTGCCGCTGGGCACGCAGCGCATTCTGGAGATTGCGCGCGCGCTGGCCGCCGACCCGGTGCTGCTGGTGCTCGACGAGCCCGCCGCCGGCCTGCGCCGCAAGGAGAAGATGGCCCTGGGCGACCTGCTGCGCAAGCTGCGCGAGGAAGGCGTGACCATCCTCATCGTCGAACATGACATGGACTTCGTGATGAAACTGGTGGACCGGCTGGTGGTGATGAACTTCGGCTCCAAGCTCGTGGAGGGCGTGCCGTCGGCGGTGCGCGCGGACGAGCGCGTGCAGGCGGCTTACCTGGGGAGCGTCGTATGAGCGCCGCACGGCCGCCCGAAGGCGCGGGCCCCCTTCAGGGGGTAGGAGAACTACACGAAGTGAGAAGCCTGGGGGTAGCCAAATGACCGCGATGCTGGAGATTGGCGACCTGCATGTGTCGTACGGGCAGGTCGAGGCGGTGCGCGGTGTGTCGCTCGACCTGCAACCGGGGCAGATCATTTCGGTGATCGGGCCGAACGGCGCGGGCAAGACCACGCTGCTGGCGGCGGCGATGGGGCTGCTGCCCTGCAAGGGCACGCTGCGCTTCGAGGGCGAAGACCTGCAGGGGCTCGACGTGGAGGCGCGCGTGGAGCGCGGCCTGTGCCTCGTGCCCGAGAAGCGCGAGCTGTTCGGCGAACTCACCGTGCTCGACAACCTGCAGTTGGGTGCCTATGCCAAGCGGCTGCGCGGCGACGCGATGAAGAAGCGGCTGCAGTCGGTGTACGACCGCTTTCCGCGGCTGGCGGAGCGGCGCACCCAGCGCGCCGACACGCTGTCGGGCGGCGAGCGGCAGATGCTGGCGGTGGGGCGCGCGCTGATGTCGGCGCCGCGGCTGCTGATGCTCGACGAGCCCAGCCTGGGCCTGGCGCCGCTGATCGTGCGCGACATCCTGACCATCGTGCGCAAGCTGCGCGAAGACGGCGTGTCGATCCTGCTGGTGGAGCAGAACGCGCGTGCCGCGCTCGAAAGCTCGGACCAGGGCTATGTGCTGGAGACCGGCGAGATCGCGCTGTCGGGCGCCTCGGCCGAACTCGCAAGCGACCCGCGCGTGCAGGCGACCTATCTGGGCGGAGGCACGCACGATGACGAGTGACGCCCGCGCCGTGCCGCCCCTGCAGCGCACGTTGCCGGCGATGCTGCGCCGGCAGGCCGAGCTGTTCGGCTCGCGGGCGTTGCTGCGGATCGCGGGGCGTGCATGGGCGCATCGCGATGCGGCGGAAGCGGCGGCCGTTCGCGCCGGCGCGTTGGCCGCCGCCGGCGTGACGCAAGGGGACTGCATCGCGGTGATGTGCGGCAACCGCATCGAGTTTCTCGAGAGCTTTCTCGGCGCGGGTTGGATGGGCGCGTCGATCGTGCCGGTGAACACGGCGTCGATGGGGCCGCAGGTCGAATACTTCCTGGCGAACAGCCAGGCGAAGCTGCTGGTCATCGAGGCGGCGTTCGTCGAGCGGCTGGCGACGGCGGACCTGGCGCGCACGGCGCTGCGAGAGATCTGGGTGATCGGCGAGATGCAGGCGGGGGCGTGGCAAGCGCCGGCCGGCGTGCGCGTGGTGCCGTACCCCGAGGCAGGGGAGGCCGTCGAGGCCGCGCCGGTGCAGCCGGGCGATGCGCTCGCGATTCTCTATACGTCCGGAACGACCGGCCCGGCCAAGGGCGTGATCTGCCCGCACGCACAGTATTTCTGGTGGGGCGTGAACAGCGCGGAGGTGCTCGGCGTCGGCGCCGACGACGTGCTTTGCACCACGCTGCCGCTGTTCCACATCAATGCGCTCAACACCTTCGCGCAGGCCGCGCTGACCGGGGCCGAGGTGGTGTTCGAGTCGCGCTTCTCGGCCTCGGGCTTCTGGCCCACGATGCGCGCGAGCGGCGCCACGGTGGTCTACCTGCTGGGCGCGATGGTGCCGATTCTGCTGGCGCAGCCGGAGGGCGCGGGCGAGCGGGAGCACCGCGTGCGCATCGGGCTGGGGCCCGGTGTGCCGTCCGCAGCGTGCGCCGCCTTCAAGGCGCGCACGGGGGTGTCGCTGCTCGAAGGCTACGGCTCGACCGAGACCAACTTCGCGATCGCGACCGCGCCCGATTCGCCGCGCGGCGGTGTCATGGGCTGGCTGCGGCCGGGCTTCCAGGCGCGCGTGGCCGACGCGCACGATGTGGCGCTGCCGCCCGGCGAGGCCGGCGAGTTGCTGCTGCGTGCCGACGAGCCGCACGCCTTCGCGAGCGGCTACTTCAACATGCCCGAGAAGACGGTCGAGGCGTGGCGCAATCTCTGGTTCCATACCGGCGACCGCGTGGTGCGCGATGCGGATGGCGCATTCCGTTTCGTCGACCGCATCAAGGACGCGATCCGTCGGCGCGGCGAGAACATCTCTTCGTTCGAGGTCGAGCAGGTGCTGCTGAGCCACCCGGGCGTGGCCGCGTGCGCGGTGTACCCGGTGCGCTCCGAACTGGCGGAAGACGAAGTGATGGCGGCGCTGGTGGCGCGCGAGGGCGTGCCGGTCGACCCGGCGGAGCTGGCGCGTTTCTGCGAAGGCCGGCTGCCGTACTTTGCCGTGCCGCGGTACATCGACGTGCTGGCCGATCTGCCGCGCACCGAGAACGGCAAGGTGCAGAAGTTCAAGCTGCGCGAGCGCGGCGTGGGACCGCAGACCTGGGACGGCCGGCCCGCGAGGAGCTGATGGCATGACGAACCCGATGCTTGCGCTTTCCGGCCGCGTGGCGTTCGTGACGGGGGCGGGGCAGGGGCTCGGCGCGGCCATTGCGCGCGGGCTTCGCGAGGCCGGTGCGCGCGTGGCGCTGGCCGACATCGATGGCGAGAACGTGGAAGCGGTGGCGGCGGAAGTCGACGGGCTGGCGCTGCAACTCGACGTGCGCGACGAGGCGGCCTTCTGCGCCTGCTTCGACAGGGCGGTCGCACACTTCGGCGCGGTCGACATCATGGTCAACAACGCGGCGCGCACGGCGACGACATCGCTGTGGGACATCACGCCACAAGAGTGGGACGACGTGCTCGCCGTCAACCTGCGCGGGAGCTTCTTCGGTTGCCGCATCGCGGGGCGGTACATGCGCGAACGAGGGCAGGGCCGCATCGTCAACCTGGCGTCGATGGCGGGGCAACAGGTCAGCGCCGCCACCGGCGCGCACTACGGGGCCAGCAAGGCAGGTCTGCTGGCGCTGACGCGTTCGTTTGCGCAAGAACTGGCACCGCACGGCGTGACCGTGAATGCACTGGCTCCGGCGGCAATCCGCAGCCCCGCGCTCGATGCGCTGGACCCCGCAAGGCAGCAAGCCTTGCAGGCCGGCATTCCGCTCGGACGCTTCGGCCTGCCGGAGGAAGTGGCCGCTGCGGTCGTCTACCTCGCATCACCGGCGGCCGCCTTCATCACCGGCGCGACGCTGGACCTCAACGGCGGCCGTTTCATGCGGTGACAACCCGCACGGGCCCGCACCGCTAAAATGATTCAGAACTAAAACATTCAGGTATGCAATCAAATTCACTGACTGGCCGCCACGCACTCGTCACCGGCGCTGCGCGCGGCATCGGCGCCGAGATCGCCCGCACCCTGGCCGCCGAGGGCGCTGTTCTTACGTTGCTGGGGCGTGACCGCGAGGCGCTGCAACGCGTGGCCGATTCGCTCGCGGGCAGCGGGCACGGCGTGGTCGCGGCCGACGTGGCGAACCCGGAAGCGGTGCAGGCCGCCTTCGCCGAGGCCCGTGGCGCGCGCGGCGCTGTCGCCGTCCTGGTCAACAACGCGGGTGCGGCCGAGAGCGCGCCGTTCCTCAAGACCTCGTTCGACCTCTGGCAGCGCATGCTGTCGGTCAACCTCACCGGCAGCTTCCTGTGCGCGCAGGCAGCGCTGCCCGACATGCTCGACGCTGGCTGGGGCCGCATCGTCAACATCGCGAGCACGGCGGGGCAGAAGGGCTATGCCTATGTGGCGGCCTACACCGCGGCCAAGCATGGCGTGGTCGGGCTCACGCGCTCGCTGGCGCTCGAAGTGGCGCGCAAGGGCATCACGGTGAACGCGGTATGCCCGGGCTATACCGACACCGACATCCTGCGCAACAGCGTGGCCAACGTGGTCGGCAAGACCGGGCGCAGCGAGGCCGATGCGCTGGCGGAGTTCTCCAGCGTCAACCCGCAGCGGCGCATCGTGCAGCCGGCCGAAGTGGCCGATGCGGTGCGCTGGCTGTGCGGCGAGGGCGCCGCGTCGGTCACGGGCCAGTCGATCTCGGTTTCAGGGGGAGAAGTCACATGACACGCAGCAATGATGCCTCGCACGCCGTGCTGAGCGATGCGGAAGAACTGGGCCACGAGGCGCGCGCGGGCCACGAGGACCACGCGATGCTCAAGCTGTGGCTGCGCATGCTGGCCAGCACGACGCAGATCGAGGCCGAGATACGCCGCCGGTTGCGCGAGCGCTTCGGCATTTCGCTGGCGCGCTTCGACTACATGGCGCAGCTCTATCGCTACAAGGACGGGCTCAAGATGCGCGTGCTGTCGCGCTACCTGATGGTGACGGGCGGCAACGTCACGGGCCTGACGGACGAGCTCGAACGCGAAGGCATGGTGGCGCGCGCGCCCAGCCCCGATGACCGCCGCGCGTGGATCGTGAGCCTCACGCCGGCGGGCCGCCGCACCTTCGAGGCGATGGCCAGCGAGCACGAGCAGTGGATCCTCGAGATGTTCTCGGGGCTCGACATGAAGACGGTGAAACAGCTGCACACGCAGCTCGGCCTGCTGCGCGTGCACGTGATGCGCGGCGAGCCGGCGGGCGAGGAGGGCTGACGATGAGCGAGGCCAGGGAATTCCGGCGGCCGCGGCTGATTCGCTTCTCGGACTGCGACCCGGCGGGCATCGTCTTCTATCCGCAGTACTTCGTGATGCTCAACGGGCTCATCGAGGACTGGGTCAACGAAGGCCTGGGGCTCAGCTACCACGGGCTGGTGGCGCAGCGCCGCATCGGCCTGCCGACCGTGAAGCTCGATGTCGATTTTCGCGCCGTGAGCCGCATGGGCGACCCGGTGATGCTCGGCTTGGCGGTGCAGCGGCTGGGCTCGCGTTCGATGACGCTGGCGGTGCGCTGCTTCAGCGCACAGACCGGCGAAGTGCGCATGCAGATGACGCAGGTGATCGTGACGACTTCGCTGGAAACGCATCGTGCGGTCGCCATTCCGGACGACATGCGCGCGGCCATCCTGCGCGACGCGCCCGAGCTGGGCGCGGCCTGATCTTCAGGGCGCGGGCTCGCCACCAGCGGCGTCTTGCGCGCGCTTCTTCAGCCAGCCGCTGAGTTCCTTCTTGCCCTTGGCGTTGGCCGTGCGCCATGCCTCGCGCGCAGCCGCGATGAAGCGTTCTTCCGCCGCGTCGGGCACCTCGGAGGGGCGGTCTTCCTCGTCGAGCCAGCCGGCCTCCACGTCGCAGTGCCGTTCGATCTGCCGTGCCAGGTTGTCGCCGATGGGCCGCGAACTCTTGATCTGGCTCCACATGCTGGGAGAGATCTCGACCTTCTTGGCGAACGCCTGGTCCAGCCCCTTGGCGGGCAGGCCAGCGGCAACTGCCTCTTCGAGGAAACGGCGATGAAGCGCGAGGGCATTGCGGCGACGCGCGACGGTGATATTGGGCACTGTTCAAAAACAACAACAAGACAAAAAAAGATTGTCCCGGTTGTTGACGTCGCCGTAAACACTATTTACAGTTGTCTTCATTCGCGGCCCAAGCCGTACCTTTTTTCCAACCCTTTACAGCCGACAGCGGCAATTTTTGACTCAGGAACCATCGTGAACACCGCATTGACCTTCATCAGCATTCGACCCGCCTCGGGCCGATCGCTCGTGCGCGTCTGGGCGTGTGGTGGTTTCGATGGCATGCCGTCGGTCCGACTGAATCAGCACCAGAGCCACGCGTATTCCACGCAAGCCGCAGCCAGCCTGCGCGTTGGAAAAGTCGAGGATCAGGTGCTACCGGGTGGAGGTTGCGCGTAGGCGCATACCTTCCAAGCTCTCTCACACAGAGGCCCGGAAACCGCAAGGTTCCGGGCCTTTTTGTTTTTGTTGTTTGTTTGTTGTTGGCCGTGCTTGGCCATTCCGGGTGTGCCTTCACCACACCGCCAGAACCCACCGCGTAGACGGTCTGGCGGGATGTGCAGGAATTGATCTCTCCTGTGCAGCGACGTCGTACGGGACCGCACCCCGCGTGCTGTCCGTCGCGTGAGGACACAACCGGAATGGAAAGCAAGCGGGCAACCGTCTTTTTTTCAACCCCGAACCCGAGCGGGAGCTGGCCATGCAAGTGGCCCTCCCGCGGAAACCGGCCGCAACGATTGGGCGGCGCCGGAACCCGTCACCGGACATTTTTTGTTTGTTTGTTTTTCGACCCGCGTTAGCTCAATGGATCAGAGCACTTGCCTACGAAGCAAGGGGTTGCACGTTCGAGTCGTGCACGTGGGGCCATTTTTTTCTCGAGTTTGCTGTCACATCAACCAAGGAGTCACTCATGCGCAAGCGCAAAACCCCGATCCGGATGATCACCGTGCGCCCGGCACAGCCGCGCAAGCGCATGGTGCTGACCCTGGCCCAACGCTTCGGCATCTTGACCAGTGCAGGTCGCGCCGCTGAAGGCGCGTCGGCATCGCAAGGCGAGGCGCCGCAGTTCGACGGCCTCGATCTCGACCAGCGCGTGCGCGCGGTCGGCGAGTGGTAATAGGGCGGCCAGCCGGCTGATCGCTCATGTTTCATGGTGCGCGTAGCTCAATGGCAGAGCCGCGGGTTGTGGTCCCGCTGACGACGGTTCGATCCCGTTCGTGCACCCCATCGTTCTTTGTATTTTGTTTCACGTCGTCACGACGACCATCGCCGCGAAAGGAGGCGAGTCATGCACCCTCACGTCCTGCAACTCGATATTCAGGGCACGCCGCAAGCCTGGATCTCGCTGGAGCAGGCGGTGTTGCACTACGCCACCGGCTCCGTGGCCTGGGAAGACGGCGACCTGCCGCTGGCCACGCTGCGCGGCGGCTTCAACGTGGCGCGCGGTGTGCAGTCGCGTGTCGAGGTGGCGCCCATCATCGCGCTGCGCGGCGCGTCGAAGATCAACCTCTTCGACGTGGTGCCGAGCGTCACCAAGAGCAAGCTGCTGCGCCGCGACCGCCACACCTGCGCCTACTGCGCGGGCGTGTTCCAGGAGCGCGACCTGCAGTGCGAGCACGTGATGCCCGAGTCGCGCGGCGGCCCATGGACATGGACCAACCTTGTGAGCGCGTGCGCGGTCTGCAACAACCGCAAGGCCGCGCGCACGCCCGAGGAAGCCGGCATGCCGCTGGTCTATCTGCCGTATGTGCCGAGCCGCTTCGAGAACTTTCTGCTCGAAGGCCGCAACATCCGTGCGGACGTGCACGAGTGGCTCGCGAAGCGCCTGCCCAAGGGCTCGCGGCTGCAGTAGGGGCGGGGCGGTGATCTTGCTCCTTGCCCTTGCCCATGAAAAAAGCCCGCTGTCCTGGAGACGGCGGGCTTGGTTGCGTGGGGCGTGCGAGGCGTCGAGGTCAGCGCCCGACGCCGAAGAAGCGGTAGGCGATGACCCCCGCGGCTGCGAGTCCCCCCACGATGACGAAGATCACTTTGGTTGCACGGCCACCGCCGCGCCGCGAGCGAGGCCAGTGGTCCGGCCCGATCAGGTCGATGGGCACCGTGGGTTTGCCTATGTCGGAAGCCTTTTCCATGGGAAGAAATATAGCTCACGCTCGAAAGCACCCGCCGGCGCAGGACACATTGTGTGGTTCCTGGACATCGCGATCGACACCGGAGGTGGACAGGCAAAAAAATACCCGCATGAGCGGGTCTGAACGAGCTTTTGAGCTTCGAGTTTGATGTCCCTGTCGTACTGTTCTTATGGTGCGTGACAGCCATTGCAAGATGCCATGCCTGACAGGTGTCTTTGGTACTTGTGTAGAAAGCGGTGCGTACGTGCCAGTTAAAACCGTGAAATATTGCCGTATGAACAAAGAAATCATTCTTGAAAGCTTGGGCCGTGCACTGGAAAGCTGGGTTCGCAATGCTTCGGCGGCGCAGCTCTGGCAGGTGCATCAATCGGGTGGCCTCGGCGCGGTCATCGATGCGGACGACGAGGTGGTGCAGGTTCGCATCGTGCTCGGCGGCCCGCGCAGCGCGCTGTCGGACATCGGCAAGACGGATGGGCGTCTGCCGGTGACGGAGGCCTTTCTTGGCAGCCAAAGCGCGGCCTGGGGCACGCCGCCGGTGCAGGGCAGCCTCGCGCGTGAACAGTGGTTTCTGTCGAGCGAGCTGGCGCAAGAGCATGCGCGGCAGTACCTGGTGGCCGAGGTGGGCGAGCAGCGCGATGCGCTTGCGCGCTTTGTCGACGGGTGGATCGCAGGGCGGGGCGAGGGGGCGTCTTAGTCTCTGTTGTCGTGCGTTGGCACCGGGGCCTGCATCCAGCATTTGCCAGCCCTATCCCAAGGCTTGAACCCGCCCCAAGTCAGGCCTCAAGCGGCAGCGGCATGGACTTCCGCGGCGCGAAGGCCCCCGAAGGATTCGATCCCTTGCACCTGACGCTCCGACGGAATGGGCATGCGGCCGAGTTCATAGCCCCGGCCGTACACGGTGTGCAGGATGAACCCGTTTTCCCGGCACAGAGACAGCTTGCGGCGAATGCCCGACATGCAGACGTCGAGCACCCGGCTGTCCTTGCGCGAAACCTCGGTGCCCCAGAGCAGCGAAAGAATCCAGTCCCGCTCCAGCAGCCGCCCGCTGTTTCGAAAGAGCAGCAGTGCGAGTTCGAACTCGCGCGGCTTCAGCCGCACCTCGCGGTCTTCATGCACGATCACGCGGTTGGGGCCGAGAAAGTGGTAGCCGTCGAAGACCAGGTCGACCGTGCGAGGCTGCGGCTGCGCCGGGACGTCGACGCGGCGAATCAGGGCCCGCATGCGCCAGTCGAGCTCGAGGTCGTTGATCGGCCAGACGATGAAGTCGATGGCGGGGCTTCTCGAGGTTTCGTCGCGCACTGTGACCAGCTCGTCGACCGGAAGATGGCGCTGCGACTCGTCGATGACCAGGAGCGCAGGAATGTGCAGCACCTTGCACATGGCCACCAGCCCCGCCCATCCCCCTTCGCCTCGCAGCGTCAGCAGGAGCATGCCGAACTTGGTGCCGCTGCCCAAGGCCACGAGGAAATCGGCACCGCTCTCGAACGATGTCGACGCGTGGCCCATGGACCGAAGCCTCTCGGTCAGCAGCACGGCCTGGACTTTGTCGCAGCCCACGAGGGCGATGGGTTTCGGTTCCGCTAACCAGGTCATTGGGAGCTTCCCTGTCGATGAGTTTTTCAAGCCAAGCCGGCATGCGTTGCGCGATGCCGGGTCTGCCCTCTGTCCCTTGTGCGACAGCGGTGGCGTGAATCTCCACTTTTCAGCGCTGCTGGAAAAGGTTGGATTGAGACAGCTGTAGGTGCTGTCCAGCCAAATGCTCAGATTTGTTAAGTAGCTCTTCGTATTGTGAATAAAGTCCGGGTGCCTGAAAGGGCAGCCTGTAGGTCAGGAGTTCGCAATGACGGATTGCGGTGGTTGCGCAGGCGCGCCGAGCACGGATGTGCCGCCGATGCGCCGCAGAATGGTGTCTTCATCACTCATGAGGCATCCGCCACTTCGCCACCATGTTGACCTACGCGATCCAGAAAGTTGGCTACGACTATCAGCAAACAGACCCGCAAGGCGCGACGGACCTGATTGCCTTCATGACCGCCATCGACGGCTTTCCGTGGAAAGAGCAGCACGAGGAATGGGACGAGCAGCAGGACGGGCCGTTGCCGGCGCTGGTGCTGCAGAACGAACCCGCGCAGCGAGAGCTGTGGGTTACGGCGCTTGGCTACCAAGGAAGCTGGAGCTACCAGTTGCAAGCGGTGTCGATGCAGATGCACAAGGGCTTCTTCGGCAAGGGCAAACTGGAGCGGAACGCGGAAGTTGTCGATGAATGCACGCGTGGCGAACTCGATCGGCTCTGCGAGCTTTTCTGCGACGGCCAGTACGAAGTGTTCGATCGCGAGGTGGCACGGTTCGTCCAGCGCGACCGCGAACGCGACGCCTGAGTTTCGCCTCGGCGGGAACTTCAGAATGAATTCAGAAAGTCCCGCGCTTCGCGGTCTAAAGTCACCTTCGCCAAACGTGCGAGGCCATGGATGAGGTGCGATCACCGATCGTGTTCGAGAGCCTCGTGAGGGGATTTTTCACGACAAGAAACAGACGCGTTGGCCGCCGACCTTGGAGGGAGGTGACACAAGGAATCGACCATGCGTATTTCGATGGGCCATCGCCATCTGAGTTCTCTTGCACTGATCGGGTGGATCGGCCTGCAGGTGCCGCAGGTCCATGCCCAGGCGCCGCCAGCTGCTTCGACCGACGAAGTCATTCAGCACAACAGGAGTGCAGAGGACAAGTGGGAGCTGACGATCTCGCCCTACGCCTATCACTGGACCCACAGCCCCGAACACCGCAGCGTCTACCTGATAGGGATCGAGCGGCGCCTGCCGGACAACTGGCTATGGGGCGCAGGATTTTTCAGCAACTCTTTCGGCCAGCCGAGTGGCTACGCGTACTACGGTTATCGCTGGGACAACCTGTTCAACTTGCCGTCGCTCTACGCCAAGCTGACGGTCGGCGTGATGTACGGCTACGTGGGTGAATACAAGAACAAGGTGCCGCTGAACCACGGCGGCTTTTCGCCGCTGGTGATTCCGGCGCTGGGCTACCGCCTCACGAAGCGGGACTCGGTGCAGATTGCACCGCTGGGCAAGGCGGCATTGCTGTTTACGTACAACCGCAGTTTTTGAGGGGGCGCCCCAGCCTGGGTCGAGCTCACGCGAGCGTGCCGCGCCACAATGAAAAACGCCCGCTACCTTGTGGGTAGCGGGCGGTTCAGCATTACTGCGCTTGTTGGTGGTGGGCCCTGAGTGACTCGAACACTCGACCTACGGATTAAGAGTCCGCTGCTCTACCAACTGAGCTAAGAGCCCTTGCTTTGAAAACGTTTAGTGTTTTCTGGCAAGACCACGAGTATATCCCAGAATTTGAGCTTGTCCAAAAAATTTGTGAGTCGCAGCGTTAGCATTCGCCATCACCGACGGGGCACGCCCCTTCCACCAGGAGAATTTCCATGAGCGATGCGAGCATCACCTCCCATGTCTTGATCACCGGCGCCGCTGGCGCACTCGGCCGCGCCGTGGCCCAGCACTTTCTCGAGCAGGGCGCGCGCCTTGCGTTGGTCGACCACCACGCGGGCCGTCTGGCCGAAGTCTTTCCGGGCCTGGACAACTCGCAGCACCTGCTGCTCGCGGGCGACGTGACTTCGGCGACCGGCATGGCCGATCTCGCCGGGCAAGTGCTCAAGTCCTTCGGCCGCATCGATGCGCTCGTGCACATCGCGGGCGGTTTCGAAATGGGCGAGGCCACGCATGCGCTGATGCGCGAGAGCTGGGACCGCATGATGAATCTCAATGCGTGGTCGTTCGTCGCGGTGACGCAGGCCGTGCTGCCTTCGATGATCGAGCGCCGCGCGGGCCGCATCGTGGCCGTGACCGCGAAGGTCGCCGCGCGCGGCTTGCCGGCGATGTCCGCGTACATCGCCTCGAAGAGCGCGCTGCAGCGCCTGGTGGAAGCCATGGCGGCCGAGGCCGCGCCGCATGGCGTCAACGTGAACAGCGTGGCGCCCAGCGTGCTCGACACGCCCGCGAACCGCCAGGCCATGCCCGACGCCAATCCGGCCGAGTGGGTCTCGACCTCGGTCGCGGCGCAGACCATCGGTTTTCTCACCTCGCCGGGCGCCGCCGCGCTGCACGGCCAGCACCTGACGCTCGATACCTGACGGAGCGAACGAGCTGGTAGAAAAAGAAAAGGCCCTGGCGAATGCCAAGGCCTTTTCTGTGTCGGTTGGTGGAGAGGATGAGGATCGAACTCACGACCTCCGCATTGCGAACGCGGCGCTCTCCCAGCTGAGCTACCCCCCCAACACAAGCCGAATTTTAACCAGAACTCCCGTTTTGGCGCATGCCGCCGTGCCAAGATTCGCGCCTCGCGAAACTCGGAGAAAAATCGCATGGCTTCGTACGAACCCGCCTGGCTGGAAGGCATGTACAACAACCTCGCGCGGGTGAAAGACCACCCCGCGTACTTCGAGCGATGGACCCGCGATTCGGCCGCCGCGCGCGACGCCTTGCCCGGTCGGATCGACGTGCCTTACGGCAACGGCACGAACGAAACACTCGACATCTTTCCAGCGCCGGTGCCCGACGCGCCGGTGCTGGTGTTCATCCACGGCGGCTACTGGCGCGCGATGGACAAGAGCCAGCACTCCTTCATTGCCCCGGCGTTCAACGACCGCGGCATCTGCGTGGTCCAGCCCAACTACGCGCTGTGCCCGGGCACGCCGGAGCGCCCGGTCACGGTGCCTGAAATTGTGATGCAGATGGTGCGCGCGCTCGAATGGACGTGGCGCCACGTCGCAGCCTACGGCGGCGACCCTTCGCGCATCACCGTCGCCGGTCATTCGGCCGGCGGCCACATGGCGGCGGCGTTGCTGTCGTGCGACTGGAAGGCCGTCGCACCCGACCTGCCCGCGCAACTGGTGCGCAATGCGCTGTCGATCTCGGGCCTTTACGACCTGCGGCCGCTGCAGCGCACGCCGTTCCTGGAGCACACGCTGAACCTGACCGACGCCGACGCCTTGCGCGCCAGCCCGGCCCTGTGGCCCGCGCCCAAGCGCGGCCAGCTCTACGCGGCCGCCGGTGGCCAGGAGAGCGAGGAGTTCATCCGCCACAACGCGATGATTCGCGACGCGTGGGGCCGCAACGCCGTGCCGGTGTGCGAGGTGTTGCCGGGGCTCAACCACTTCGGCGTGGTCGATGCGCTCGCCGACCCGACCCACGTGCTGCACCGGCACGCGGTGCAGTTGCTCGAAGCCTGACCCACTTCGCAGCGAGTCAGGGCAGGGCGCTTACATCAGCAGGTGTTCGCCCGCGTTGTCGCCGCCCAGCGTGACGTAGTTGACCTTGCGGATGTCCATCAGCGTGCGGCCGCCCGCGTAACTGATCGAGCTCTGCACGTCCTGCTCCATTTCGATGAGCGTGTCGGCCAGCTTGCCCTTGATCGGCTCGAGGATGCGCTTGCCCTCGACGTGCTTGTACTCGCCCTTGTTGAAGTCGCTGGCCGAGCCGTAGTACTCCTTGAAGAGCGTGCCGTCGACGTCCACCGTCTTGCCCGGCGACTCTTCGTGGCCCGCGAACAGCGAGCCGATCATCACCATCGATGCGCCGAAGCGCACGCTCTTGGCAATGTCGCCGTGGTCGCGAATGCCGCCGTCGGCAATGATCGGCTTGGTCGCCACGCGCGCGCACCACTTGAGCGCCGACAGCTGCCAGCCGCCCGTGCCGAAGCCGGTCTTGAGCTTGGTGATGCAGACCTTGCCCGGGCCGATGCCGACCTTGGTCGCGTCGGCGCCCCAGTTCTCCAGGTCGATCACCGCTTCAGGCGTGCCGACGTTGCCGGCGATCACGAACGACGCCGGCAGCTTCTGCTTGAGGTAGCCGATCATGTTCTTCACGCTGTCGGCGTGGCCGTGCGCGATGTCGATGGTGATGTATTCGGGCACCAGGCCCTCGGCCACCAGCTGGTCGACCGTGTCGTAGTCGGGCTTCTTCACGCCCAGCGAGATCGAGGCGAACACGCCCTTGCCCTGCATGTCCTTGACGAACTTGACGTTGTCCAGGTCGAAGCGGTGCATCACGTAGAAATAGCCGTTCTGCGCCATCCACAGGCAGATCGATTCGTCCACCACCGTCTTCATGTTGGCGGGCACCACCGGCAGGCGGAAGGTGCGCGCGCCCAGCGTCACGCTGGCGTCGCACTCGGAGCGGCTCTCCACGCGGCACTTGCGGGGGAGCAGAAGAATGTTGTCGTAGTCGAAAATTTGCATGGCCAGGCTCCTGAAAGGAATCGTTGAAAGGAACGAAAGAGCGCTTGGTCCGGCCGGCTTTGGCGGTGCGTTCCGCAAGGGAAACGCCCACAAAAAACCGGGCGCAAGAAACTTGGGCCCGGTGATTGAGTTTACGCGGTCTCGCGCTGGCGGGTCTTCCGCTTCTTCATATAACCCGCATACGCAGTGGTTTCTACAATCGCAGGATGTTGTTTAACGATCCTGCGGCTGACGCCCACTCCCCGAGTCCCTCGGAAATGCCGCTGCTGAAGAACCTGAACGGCGAGCAGCTCGCCGCGGTCACGCTCCCGGCCGGCAATGCGCTCATCCTGGCGGGCGCCGGCTCCGGCAAGACGCGCGTGCTCACCACCCGCATCGCCTGGCTGCTCCAGACGGGGCAGGTGTCGGCCGGCGGCATCCTCGCCGTGACCTTCACGAACAAGGCCGCCAAGGAAATGATGACGCGGCTGACCTCGATGCTGCCCGTCAATGTGCGCGGCATGTGGATCGGCACCTTCCACGGCCTGTGCAACCGCCTGCTGCGCGCGCACTGGAAGCTGGCCAACCTGCCTTCGACTTTCCAGATCCTCGACACGCAAGACCAGCTCTCGGCCATCAAGCGGCTCATGAAGCAGTTCAACGTCGACGACGAGCGCTTTCCGGCCAAGCAGACCCAGTGGTTCATTGCCGGCGCGAAGGAAGACGGCCTGCGCCCCGGCGACGTCGAGGTGCGCAGCGACGACGACCGCAAGAAGGTCGAGCTTTACCAGCTTTACGAAGAACAGTGCCAGCGCGAAGGCGTGGTCGACTTCGGCGAGCTCATGCTGCGCAGCTACGAACTGCTGCGCGACAACGACCCGGTGCGCGAGCACTACCAGCGGCGTTTTCGCCACATCATGATCGACGAGTTCCAGGACACCAACCGCCTGCAGTACGCGTGGATCAAGATGCTGTCGGGCAACATCGTCAGCGGGCATTTCGAGCCCAGCGAGAACAACAGCGTGATCGCCGTGGGCGACGACGACCAGAGCATTTATGCCTTCCGCGGCGCGCGCGTGGGCAACATGACCGACTTCGTGCGCGAGTTCAATGTGCGCCACCAGATCAAGCTGGAGCAGAACTACCGCAGCTACAGCAACATCCTGGACTCGGCCAACGAGCTCATCAGCCACAACAAGAAACGCCTGGGCAAGAACCTGCGTACCGACCAGGGCCCGGGCGAGCCCGTGCGCGTGTACGAGTCGACCACCGACCTGGCCGAAGCGCAGTGGATGGTCGAGGAAATGCGCCAGCTCGCGCGCGACGGCTACGACCGAAAGGAAATGGCCGTGCTCTACCGCAGCAACGCGCAGAGCCGGGTGATCGAAACGGCGCTCTTCAATGCGTCGGTACCGTACCGCGTGTACGGCGGCCTGCGCTTCTTCGAGCGCGCCGAAATCAAGCACGCGCTGGCCTACCTGCGCCTGCTCGAGAACAAGGACGACGACACCAGCTTCCTGCGCGTCGTGAACTTTCCGCCGCGCGGCATCGGCGCGCGCACGCTCGAAACCCTGCAGGACGCGGCACGCGCGGCCGGCCGTTCGCTGCACGACGCGGTGAGCGTGGTCGGCGGCAAGGCGGGCGCCAATCTCACGGGCTTCGTCGCCAAGATCGACGTGCTGCGCGAGCAGACCCAGGGCGTGAGCCTGCGCGAGATCATCGAGCTGGTGCTCGATCACAGCGGCCTTGTCGAGCACTACAAGGCTGACCGCGAAGGCGCGGACCGCATCGAGAACTTGGACGAACTGGTGAACGCGGCCGAGAGCTTCGTCACGCAGGAAGGCTTCGGCCGCGACGCCGTGGCGCTGCCGGTCGACGAGCTGCGCCAGTCGCCCGCGAGCCAGGGCATCGACCTGACGCGCGCGGTGATCGACGAGCCGCTCGCGCCCGACGCCGAGACCGGCGAAACGCTGAGCCCGCTCGCGGCCTTCCTCACGCACGCGGCGCTCGAGTCGGGCGACAACCAGGCGCAGGCCGGACAAGACGCGGTGCAGCTGATGACCGTGCACGCCGCCAAGGGCCTGGAGTTCGACTGCGTGTTCATCACCGGCATGGAAGAGGGCCTGTTCCCGCACGAGAACTCGATGAGCGACTTCGAGAGCCTCGAGGAAGAGCGCCGCCTGATGTACGTGGCCATCACGCGCGCCCGCAAGCGCCTGTACCTGAGCCATTCGCAGACGCGCATGCTGCACGGCCAGACCCGCTACAACGTCAAGAGCCGCTTCTTCGAAGAGCTGCCGCAAGGCGCGCTCAAGTGGCTCACGCCCAAGAACCAGGGCTTCGGCGGCGGCACCTCGGCCTTCGGCTACGGCGGCGGCTATGGCAGCACGCGCGGCGGGGCAGGGGGCGGTGGCGGCAGCTACGGCAACAGCTACGGCGGCGGAAGCAGCCGCGAGAAGGACACCTTCGCCAGCCCGCCCGTGCCTCCGCAGAAAACCGCGCCTTCGCACGGCCTGCGCTCGGGCATGCAGGTGTTCCACAACAAGTTCGGCGAGGGCACGGTGACGGCGCTCGAAGGCACCGGGGACGACGCGCGCGCGCAGGTCAAGTTCGCGCGGCACGGCATCAAGTGGCTCGCGCTGTCGGTGGCCAAGCTCACGCCGATTTGATATCGCTACTAAAACAATAGCTAACAAATAAGGCGGGGCGGGGCACGAGAGCGGATCGTGCCCTGAACCGCCGTACACTCCGCACTCGCCAAACAAGGGGAGTCAGGATGTGGTTCATTGGCATCATTGCCGGCCTGTTCATCGGGGCGCTGTTCGAGTCGGTGCCCGTGGCGCTGGTGCTGGCGGTGGTCGGCGCGTTCGCGCTGCCGCAACTGGTCGGCAAGAAAAAGAAAGCCGAGCCGCATCGCACCGAGGCTGAACGCCTGCAGGCGCCGGGCCCGGCGCAGTCGGCTGCCACGGCGCCCGTCGGCAGCGTGGTGAAGCTGCAGCAGCGCGTGACCGAACTCGAGCAGCGCGTGGCCTTGCTCGAAAGCCGGTTGATGCAGGGCGAGGTCGCGGTGCAGCCCCTACCGCCCCCGATCCCTGAAGCTGCTGCGGGCGATCTCGCGACTTCGCAGACGAGCATGCCGTTGGCCGAGGCGCCTTCGCTGCCGCTGGCCGGGAAGCCCGCGCAGGCTGCCGAGATGGCGCGACCGCGTATCTCGATCATGCAGGCGCCCAAATCCGAAGCGGCACCCGCGATCGAACCCGCAGCCGACCCGGCGCAGCCCGAACCGGCCCTCGTCCCCGAGGCCATCGTTCCCGCTCCCCAGCCGCCCGTCGCCCCGCCGTTGCCCGTGCGCCGGCCACCCCCGCCGCCTCCGCCCCCTGCGGTCCCGCTGCGCGACCGCCTCCCCGCGCCCATCGCCAACCTGATCTTCGGCGGCAACATGCTCGTCAAGCTCGGCGTGCTGATCCTGTTCCTCGGCCTGGCCTTTTTGCTGCGCTACACGGCCGAACGCGTCACCGTGCCGATCGAGCTGCGCTACGCGGCGGTGGCGCTGGTCGGCGCCGGCCTGCTGGTGCTGGGCTGGCTGCTGCGCAAGAAGCGCGCGGGCTACGCGCTGATCCTGCAGGGCGCGGGCATCGGCGTTTTCTATCTCACGACGCTCGCGGCCATGAAGCTCAGCGGACTGCTGCCGGCCAGCGTCGGCTTTGCATTCCTGTTCGGCGTGGCGGTGCTCAGTGCCGCGCTGGCCGTGCTGCAGAACGCGCCCATGCTGGCCATCGTCGCGGCGCTCGAAGGTTTCGCAGCGCCGGTGCTCGCATCCACTGGTTCCAACCAGCCGGTGGCGCTCTTCACCTACCTGCTGGTGCTCGACATAGGCATCGTGCTCATCGCGTGGTTCCGGGCCTGGCGCGTGCTCAACCTGATCGGCTTCGTCGGCACCTTCACGCTGGCGGCCGGCTGGGCGCACAAGTACTACACCGACGACCAGTACGCGACGGTGCAGCCCTTCCTGATCGTGTTCTTCCTGCTGTTCACCGCCATCGGCCTGCTGTTCGCGCGCCGCACGCTGTTCGACGCGCCGGTGCAGCCCGCGCAACCGCTGGCCACGCGCGCGCTCGACACCCTGCGCCGCGCGGGCCGGGTCGACAGCTCGCTGGTGTTCGGCGCGCCGATGGTCGCGTTCGGCATGCAATACCTGCTGATGCGGCCGTGGGAATACGGCGCCGCGTTCTCGGCGATGGCGCTCGCGGCCTTCTACCTCGTGATGGGCCGGCTGGTGTTCGCCACGCAGCCCAAGGGGCTGGCGCTGCTCGCGGAGGCCTATGCCATCGTCGGCGTGATCTTCGGCACGCTCGCGATTCCGCTCGGCCTCGAAGGGCAATGGACGGGCGCCGCCTGGGCGGTCGAGGCGGCGGGCATGTACTGGCTGGGCGCACGGCAGGGGCGGGTGTATGCGCGCGCCTTCTCGTTCGTGGTGTTCGCCGGTGCGGTGCTGAAGCTGCTCGAAGCCACGGGGCTCGACGCCGCGCCGGGGCATCCGCTGCTCGAAGGCTCGGTGATCGGCCCGGTGCTGGTGGCCGTGAGCGCGTTCGCGATGTGGGCCATGCACCGCCGCGCCAAGCTCGACGAGGGCAACGGCGTGGAGGCCATGGCCGGCAGCGCCTTGCCGTGGCTCGCCATGGCCGCGCTCACGCTGCTGCCGTGGCAGTGGTGGACGCCGCCGTGGGCCGCCGCCGCAACGGCCGTGCTCGCCTCGGCCACCTTCGCCGTGGCCATCCGCTTCGCCTTGCTGCCGCTGACCTATGTGAGCTTCGGCATGCAGGCGCTTGCGGTCGCGGGCTTCATCGCCACGCTGCATCGCACCGGCGAAGTGGTCGACGGCCGGGTGCTCGAAAGCGGATGGCAGGGCGCCGTGGCGGCCAGCGTGATCGCGCTGAGCGTGCTCGGCAGCGCCGCGTGGTCGATGCTGCAGGCGCATCGCGCCGCGTTGGCGCGCGGCGTGCAGCCCGTGTGGTCGACCGGCAATGTCATCGGCGTGCTCGCGGGCGTGAGCCTGCTGCACCTGGCGATGCTGTTCCAGCTGAGCCTTGCGCAGGCCGCGCTGCTGTGGCCGCTGACCGCCACGGTGGTGCTGTGGGTGGCGTTGCGCATGGCGCACTTCCCGCTCGCCGCGCTGGCGGGCGTGCTGCAGGTGATTTCGGCCTGCGCGTTCGGCGCGACCCAGTCGGTCGAGCTCGACGCCGCCGCGTCGGCCTTTGCCGGCCTGCGCTTCTGGACGCCCGTGGTGCTCGGCCTGGCCGCCTTGCTGGCGGGCGACTGGTTGCGCGACGAGGCGCGGTCGCGTGTCAACGAGCCGACGGGCGCGGCGCGCAAGCGCTGGACCAATGCGTGGTGCGCCGTTCCGCCGGTGCTGTGGGCGCCGGTGGTCTGGGGGCTCGGCTGGTGGCTGTTCGGCGTGCTGGACGAAAGCGTGCGCGTGCTGAACCGCGAGGGGCTGGCGGCCTATGTGGTGGCTGCGGCAATGGCGGTGGTGCTCGTCACCTCCGCGATGGCCGCGCTGGTGGCGCATCGCCGCGACTGGGCGCAGCTCGGCAAGGCGACCATCGCCACGCTGCCGGGCTTCGGGCTGATCGCTGCCTACGGCATCGCGGGCGGCCTGACGTTCTTCTATGTGCCGTCGAGCGCGCTGGGCTGGGTGGCCTGGCCGTTGGCGCTCGCCTGGCATCTGCGCCTGCTGCGCGCGCAGAAACAATGGTTCAACGCCCCGGTGTTGACGCCATTCCATGTCGCCGGTTTCTGGCTCTTCCTGCTGCTGGCCGCGCGCGAGTGCCAATGGCAGCTGGGCCGCGTCGGCGCCGAGTGGTCGAGCTGGCAACTGCTGGGCTGGGCGATCGTGCCGGCGCTCGTGCTGTGGGCGCTGCGCTCGCGCGTGCTGCTGCAGCGCTGGCCGCTGGCCGAGTACCGCGCCGCGTATCTGGAGCTTGCCGCGACGCCGGTGGCGGCCTATCTGCTCGCATGGGTGTGGGTGACCAACGCGGTCAGCCCCGGCGACGCAGCGCCGCTGCCGTATGTGCCGCTGCTGAACCCGCTCGAACTCGCGCAGTGGCTCGTGCTGTTCGCGCTGGTGCTGTGGTGGCGCGCGTTGCCGGCCGGCTCGTTCGCGCGCGTGCAGCCCATGGTCGCGAAGGGCGCGGCCGGCTTCACCGGGCTCGCGCTGCTGACCGGCATGGTGCTGCGCACCTGCCATCACTACGCGGGCGTCGAATGGCGTTTCGACGCGCTCTATGCCTCGTGGCTCACGCAGGCGGCGCTGTCCATCACCTGGGCCGTGTGCGGCGTGATCGCGATGGTGCTGGGCCATTCGCGCAGGGTGCGCACGCTGTGGGTCGCGGGTGCCGCGCTGCTCGGCGTGGTCGTGTTGAAGCTGTTCTTCGTCGAGCTGGCGGACCGGGGCGGACTGTTCCGCATCGTGTCGTTCATCGCGGTGGGGGCCTTGCTTCTGCTGGTGGGGTACTTCGCGCCCGTGCCGCCGAAGAAGGAAGAAGCAGAAGCGCCGCCGAAGGCGCCGACGGAAGGCGGTGCGACATGAGCAGGCATTCGATGAGCGCGCTTCGCACAGGCGCCGCGCTGTGGGCGGTGGCAGCCGTGGGCGCCGTCGCGCAGCCCGTGGCCACCGCACCGATCACGCTGGAGGGCGCGGGGCCGTACCACCGCCTCGCGCTGCCGCTGGCCATCTACAGCCGCGCGGCTCATGTCGACTTGCGCGATCTGCGCGTGCGCAACGCCGCCGGCCACGCCGTGCCCTACGCATGGCTGCGCAACGAAGCCGCGACGCCGCAGACCGCCTCGCGCAACGTGCCGATCTTCGCGCTGCCCGGCAGCGACACCGGCGCGGCGTCGGGCGACACCTCGCTCGCGTTCACGGTGCGCCCCGACGGCTCGCTGGCGCTCGACGGCAAGGCCGCCGCGGCCAGCCGCAAGGCGGGCGAGGCCACGCCGTGGCTCATCGACGTGAGCCAGGTCAGGGGCAGCCTGCTGCAGGCACGCTTCGAGATCGCGCCCGATGCGCGCGGGCTGTTCGCCTTCCGCCTCGAGGCCAGCGACGACCTGCGTCAATGGCGCGCCGTGGGCGGCGAAGAGCAGCTCGTGCGGCTGGCCCACGGCGGCCAGACCATTGAGCGCCTCGCGGTCGACCTGGGCAATCTGCGCACGCGTTTCCTGCGGCTGCGCTGGAGCGATCCGCAACACGGCGCGGTGCTGACCGGCGTGGGCATCGACAGCGTGCAAGAGGTCGAGCCCGTCGCGCCGCTCGAATGGTCCGCCGCGCTGAAGCCCGAGCGCTGCGCCACCGACTACTGCGACTACCTGCTGCCGCGCGGCCTGCCGGTGCAGAGCCTGCGCATCGACCTGGCGGACATCAACACGCTGGCGCAGGTCGCGATCTCGGGCCTGTCCGAGCCCGCGTCGGCCGCGCGGACGCCGCAGCCCGTGCCCCGCAATCCGCTCTATGCCTTGCGGCACCAGCAGCGCCAGCCCGTTCAGCGCGCGGCCGGTTCAGACGAGGCGCCGCTGGTCGATGCCGTGGTGTACCGGCTCGCCCAGGCGGGCGGCGAAGCGCGCTCGCCCGTGCTGGCGCTCGACGGGGCGGTGCATGCGCGCCTGCGGCTGCGCACCGCGGGTCCGGTCAGCGTGCTGGGCGCGACGCCGCCGACCATCGCCGTGGGCGCGGTGCCGCGCACGCTGGTGTTCCTCGCGCAGGGCGCGGCGCCGTTCTCGCTGGCCTGGCGCGCGGCGCCGGAGGCGGCGGGCACCGTGGCAGGCACGGAGCCCGGCGCGCCGCTCGCGCTGTCGACCTTGATTCCGGGTTATGCGGCGGACAAGCCCGTCGCCGCCGACAGCGCATCGGTCGCCTTGCCGGCCGTGGCCGTCACCGTGGCTGCGGCCACCGCGGAGCCGTCGGCTCCCGCCAAGGAGTCGTCGTCGCGCAAGTGGTGGCTGTGGGGCGCTCTGGGTGCCGGCCTGCTGCTGCTGGCCGGCATGGCGTGGTCGCTGTTCGCGAGCCTGCGCAAGGACGGGGCCTCGGCGGATTGAAAAGCATCCGCCGGCCGGGCCCGGTCAGTTCGGGTTGTAGGTGTCCCGGAAGGTGAACCAGTTGGACGCCTGCGCCGTTGCGGCCAGCGTCAGCACGGTGCCGATCATCAGCACGTTGCCGATGGCCATGGCACCGGCGCCCGAGCCCAGCGAGCCCACGCCGATGACCACGGTTGCCACCAGTGCCACGGCGATGATGGCGAGCAGGAACACCCCGCACCAGACCAGCCCGAACAGCGCGTAGGCGCCGAAATTGCGAAACACCGCCACCAGGCTGAAGAAGATGCTCTTCACCGGCTCCACGCGGTGCCAGTGCACCAGCGCCGGCGCGTGCCACATGGCCAGCAGCAGCGGCAGCGTGAGCAGCGTCTGTACCAGGCTGGCCATCTGCACGCTGCTGTTGGCCATCAGCTCGGCCGTCAGCGGCTCGTTCAGGAAGTAGTTGCGCATGAACTGGCCGCCGTCGACCAGCGCCGTCAGCACCACCGTCAGGCAGAAGTACACGGCCGAGATCACGCCGAGCACGGCCAGCGAGCGCCATTCGGTCTTCATGGCCTGCGCCACCGACAGGAACATGACCGCGCCGGTCGGCTTCCTCACGCCGCCCGCCGCGTCCTCGGGCACGCCGACGTCGGCCACCGAGGCCGCGACCATGAAGCCCAGCGTCGAGAACGGCAGCATCATCATCGCGAGGAAGTTGCCGATCAGCGGCAGCTGGGAGATGGTGGAAATCAACGCCATGAACATGAAGAACAGGGAGATGAAGGCCAGCGGCTGCCGCCAGAAGTTCTTGAGTCCGAGGCGGACCCATTCGACGCCGGTTCGCGCCGGCACGAGGTTGAGTTTCATGTGTGAGGGTCAGGCCGCCATGGGCTCGAGCGCTTGAGCCATGGCATGCGGGTGGGTGGCGCGGTCGCGCAGCACGCGCTCGAAGTGCGTGGGGTCGTGGGGCTTGAGCATGCTCGCCTCGCGCGGCAGGTGGAAGTCCCAGAGGCGGGAGATCCAGAAGCGCAGCGCGGCGGCACGCAGCATCGCGGGCAGCAGCGCGCGCTCGGCCGCGTTCAGCGGGCGCACGGTTTCGTAGGCCGACAGCAGCGCGTCGGCGCGCCCGGCGTCGTGGCGGCCGGTGGGCAGGTTGATGGCCCAGTCGTTCAGGCACACGGCCAGGTCGAACAGCCAGGTGTCGGTGCCGGCGAAATAGAAGTCGAACACGCCGGTCAGGCGCGGCGACGCGGCGTCTTCACCGGTCGCGAACATCACGTTGTCGCGGAACATGTCGGCGTGCACCGGCCCGCGCGGCAGGGCCGCGTAGGCCGACGATTCGGCGACGTGGTTCTGGTAGGCCAGCTCGGCGCTCAGCAGGGCGGCTTGCGATGCCTCGATGTACGGCAGCACCACGGGCACCGTTTCGTTCCACCAGGGCAGGCCGCGCAGGTTCGGCTGGATGCGCGGATAGTCGCGCCCCGCCAGGTGCATGCGCGCCAGCATGGCGCCCAGTTCGGCGCAATGGGCGGCGCCGGGCGCCAGCTCGCTGCGGCCCGAGAGCTTCTGCACCACGGCGGCGGGCTTGCCGGCCACGGTGTGCAGCAGGTCGCAGGCAGCCTCGGCGGCGGGTGCGGGGGCCTGGCCCTTCCTGGCCGCTTTCTCGGGCGCGGGCGGGCCGGCCACGGGCGCGGGCACCGGCAGGCCGGCGGTCGCCAGGTGCTTCATCAGGCAAAGGTAGTACGGCAACTGCTCGGCGCTCAGGCGCTCGAACAGCGTCAGCACGAACTCGCCGGACTCGGTGGTCGCGAAGTAGTTGGTGTTTTCGATGCCGCCCTCGATGCCGCGCAACTCGCGCAGCGGGCCCAGGCCCAGGCGTTGGACGAGCGCGTCTGCCTCGCCGAATCCGACTTCGGTAAAAACTGCCATGGCGGTGTTCAGCGCCGCGTTGCGGGGGATGTGGCGGAAACGAAGAAGCGCACGGTCAGAACTTCATCACGTTCCAGACGCGGGGGCCGTTGGCGCCCGTTTCCGAGGAGCCCTGGCGTCCCGTGGCCTGGTCGGCGGGGATCACTTCGTAGCCCGGCATGTTCGACTTGGGCTTGACGTTGATGCTCTGCGTGCGGCCGCCGTAGCGGACTTCGTCGACCGTGGCGGCGCTGTCTTCGGTGTGGAGGTTTTCCACCTTCTGGTTGCGTCGGCCTTCGGCGGGCGTTTGCTCCTGATTTTGTAGCGGCTGGCCGGGAGCCGCCGCGGATGCGGGCGCGGGCTGCTGCGCGTGCACGGCGGCAAAGGGGGCTGCGAAAGCCAGCGCCAGCAGGATGCGGCGGGCGACCAGGAGTGTGGAGCTAGGCATGCGCTGATTGTAGGCGTGCGCCTGCAAGAGGGGTGTCGGTTTGCACCTCGTCCCGGTGTGGTTCCGCAGGCTGGGCCGGGCACGGCAAAATGCCTCGATGACCGACAAGAAAACGCTGCTGCTCGTGGATGGCTCGAGCTACCTCTACCGCGCCTTCCACGCCATGCCCGACCTGCGGGCCGTGCCCGGCGACCCCAAGAGCCCGGCCACCGGCGCCATCCGGGGAATGATCAACATGATGACCGCGCTGCGCCGCGAGGTGCGCGCCGACTACGCGGCCTGCATCTTCGACGCGCCCGGCAGGACCTTTCGCGACGACTGGTACCCCGAGTACAAGGCCAACCGCTCGCCCATGCCCGACGACCTGCGCAGCCAGATCGACCCCATCCACGAAGTGGTCCGGCTGCTCGGCTGGCCCGTGCTCAGCGTGCCCGACGTGGAGGCCGACGACGTCATCGGCACGCTCGCCAAGATCGCCGCCGCGCAGGGCGTCGAGGTCATCGTGTCCAGCGGCGACAAGGACCTGAGCCAGCTGGTCGACGAGCACATCACCATCATCGACACCATGAACGGCAAGCGCCGCGACGTGGCCGGCGTGACGGCCGAGTTCGGCGTGCCGCCCGACCTGATGATCGACTACCAGACGCTGGTGGGCGACACGGTCGACAACGTGCCCGGCGTGCCCAAGGTCGGCCCCAAGACGGCGGCCAAGTGGCTGCTCGAATACGGATCGCTCGACGCGCTGGTGGCGCGCGCCGCCGAAGTGAAGGGCGCCGCCGGCGAGAACCTGCGCAACGCCCTGGACAAGCTGCCGCTGAGCAAGCGCCTGGTCACCATCCGCACCGACTGCGACCTCGAAGGCCACGTCAGCGGCCTGCCGTCGCTCGAAGCCCTGCCGGTGGGCGCGCCGCAAACGGCCGAGCTCAAGCCCTTCTACGAGAAGTTCGGCTTCAAGAGCCTGGTGAAGACGCTCGAGTCGCAGGAAGTGCCGCCCGAGCTGATCGAGGAAAGCCTCAAGAAGAAATCCGCCGCCAAGGTCGACAAGGACCAGAGCGGCCTGTTCGACGAGCCCTCCGAAATGGAAGCGCTCGAGGCCGCCGCGCCCGCGAGCAACCTCAAGTACGACACCATCACCACTTGGGAGCAGTTCGACGCCTGGCTCGCAAAGCTCGAGGCGGCCGAGCTCACCGCCATCGACACCGAGACCACCTCGCTCGACGAGATGGTTGCGCAGATCGTCGGCGTGAGCTTCAGCGTCACGCCGGGTGAAGCGGCCTACATTCCGCTCACGCACAACTACCCCGACGCGCCCGCTCAACTGCCCATCGACGAAGTGCTTGCCAAGCTCAAGCCCTGGCTCGAGAACGCCGACAAGAAAAAGCTCGGCCAGCACATCAAGTACGACCGCCACGTGTTCGCCAACCACGGCATCGAGGTGCAGGGCTACGCGCACGACACCATGCTGCAGAGCTACGTGCTCGAAGTGCACAAGCCGCACGGCCTGTCGAGCCTGGCCGAGCGCCACCTGGGCCGCAGCGGCATCTCTTACGAAGACCTGTGCGGCAAGGGCGCGCACCAGATTCCGTTCAGCCAGGTCGACATCGCCAAGGCCGCCGAATACTCGTGCGAGGACAGCGACCAGACGCTCGACGTGCACAACACGCTGTGGCCCCAGCTGGAGAAGAACGAGCAACTGCGCTTCGTCTACCAGCTCGAAATGGATTCGAGCGAGGCGCTCTACCGCATCGAGCGCAACGGCGTGCTGATCGACGCGCCCACGCTGGCCGCGCAGAGCCACGAGCTCGGCACGCGCATCATGGCGCTCGAGCAGGAGGCCTACGACATCGCGGGCCAGCCCTTCAACCTGGGTTCGCCCAAGCAGATCGGCGAGATCTTCTTCACCAAGCTGGGCCTGCCCGTGGTCAAGAAGACGCCGAGCGGCGCGCCCAGCACCGATGAGGAAGTGCTCGAGAAACTGGCCGAAGACTACCCGCTGCCCGCCAAGATCCTGGAGCACCGGGGCCTCTCGAAGCTCAAGGGCACCTACACCGACAAGCTCGGCCAGCTCGCCAACCCGCGCACCGGCCGCGTGCACACGCACTACGCGCAGGCCGTGGCCGTCACGGGGCGCCTGAGCAGCAACGACCCCAACCTGCAGAACATTCCGATCCGCACGCCTGAAGGCCGCCGCGTGCGCGAGGCCTTCGTGGCGCCGGCCGGCAGCGTGATCGCCAGCGCCGACTACTCGCAGATCGAGCTGCGCATCATGGCCCACATCAGCGGCGACGCATCGCTGCTGCGCGCTTTCACCGAAGGCATCGACGTGCACCGCGCCACGGCGGCCGAGGTGTTCGGCTCTACGCCCGACGAGGTGTCGAGCGAGCAGCGCCGCTACGCCAAGGTCATCAACTTCGGGCTGATCTACGGCATGAGCAGCTTCGGCCTGGCAAAGAACCTGGGCATCGAGACCAAGGCCGCGGCCTCGTACATCGAGCGCTACTTCGCGCGCTACCCGGGCGTGAAGGCCTACATGGACGAGACCAAGGCGCTCGCCAAGGAGCAGGGCTATGTGGAGACCGTGTTCGGCCGGCGCCTGTACCTGCCCGAGATCAACTCGCCCAACGGCCCGCGCCGCGGCGGCGCCGAGCGCGCGGCCATCAACGCGCCCATGCAGGGCACCGCGGCCGACCTCATCAAGCTCAGCATGGTGAAGGTACAGAACGTGCTTGACGAAGAAAAGCGCGGCACGAAGATGATCATGCAGGTGCACGACGAACTGGTGTTCGAGGTGCCCGAGGCGGAAGTCGAATGGGTGCGTACCGAAATCCCGCGCCTCATGGCCGGCGTGGCCGCGCTGAAGGTGCCGCTGCTCGCCGAAATCGGCGTCGGTCCCAACTGGGACAAGGCGCATTGAAGAACAACACAGACAGAACAGAAGAAGACATCTCCCCCATGAAATTTCCGCAACGCCAGTTCCTGCTCGCCGCCGTCTGCGCGGCCTTTGTCGGCTCCGCCTTCGCCGCGCCCGATGCCCGCATCGCCGCGCTCGCCGCCAAGGAAAAGCCCGCGCTGCTCGACACGCTCAAGGACCTGGTCTCCATCGAGTCGGGCAGCCGCGACCTCGACGGGCTCGAGAAAATCTCGAACCTCATCGCCGACAAGTTCAAGGCGCTGGGCGGCGAGGTCGAGCTGATCGACCCGAGCGCCGAGGCCTACCGCATGGAAGACACGCCCGAAAAAATGGGCCGCGTGGTGCTCGCCACCTTCAAGGGCACGGGCAAGAAGAAGATCCTGCTCATTGCGCACATGGACACGGTCTACACCATCGGCATGCTCAACAAGCAGCCGTTTCGCATCGACGGCGACAAGGCCTACGGCCTGGGCATCGCCGACGACAAGCAGGGCATCGCGGTCATCACGCACATCGTCTCGATGCTGCAGGCCATGAAGTTCAAGGAATACGGCACGCTCACCGTGCTGATCAACGGCGACGAAGAAATCAGCTCGCCCGGCGCGCGCGCGCTCATCACGCGCATGGGCGCCGAGCACGACGCCGTCATGTCCTTCGAAGGCGCCTACGTCAAGGAAGACAAGCTCTCGCTGGCCACGGCCGGCATTGCCTCGGTCACGCTGCACGTGGCGGGCAAGGCCTCGCACGCAGGCTCGGCGCCCGAGCTGGGCGTGAACGCGCTCTACGAGCTGTCGCACCAGATCCTGCAGATGCGCGACCTGTCCGACCCGGCCACGGGCCTGAAGATGAACTGGACCATCTCCAAGTCGGGCACCAACCGCAACGTGATTCCGGCCAGCGCCACCGCGGGCGCCGACGTGCGCGTGCTCAAGGTCAGCGACTACGACCGCATCGAGCAGCAGGTGAACGAGCGCGTGAAGAAGCAGCTCATTCCCGAGGCCAAGGTCGAGCTGAAGTTCGAGCGCCGCCGTCCGCCGCTCGAAGCCACCGACGCCTCGCGCGCCATGGCCCGCCATGCGCAGCAGATCTACAAGGACGAGCTCGGCCTGCCGCTGGGCGCCGACGACAAGGCGGCCGGTGGCGGCACCGACGCGGCCTTCGCTGCACTGAAGACCAAGGCCCCCGTCATCGAGCGCTTCGGCCTGCAGGGCTTTGGCGCGCACTCGGCCGATGCCGAGTACGTGCTGGTCGATTCGATCGAGCCGCGCCTGTACCTCGGCACGCGCATGGTGATGGACATCGCGCGCGGCAAGACGGCTTCCGGCAACTGATTCGTCCCCGGCCATGCGCCTGCGCCACATCGAAGTCTTCAACGCGATCATGCTCACGGGCAGCGTGAGCGCGGCGGCGCGGCTCATCAACATCACGCAGCCGGCGGTCAGCCGCACCCTGCAGCATGCGGAGCTGCAGCTGGGCTTTCCGCTGTTCCAGCGCGCCAAGGGCCGGCTCACGCCGACCACCGAGGCGCTCACGCTGTACCCGCACATCGAGCGCCTGTTCGCGCAGCTCGACGAGGTGCAGCGGCTTGCCGCCAACCTGCGCACCGCGGGCGATTCGGGCGAGCTGCGCATCCTCAGCGTGCTGGCGCTGAGCTACGACATCCTGCCGCGCGCGCTCAAGGCTTTTCGCGAAAGGCATCCGGGCTATGCGATCACGGTGGAGTCGCTGCACTCGCCGCAGATCATGTCGGCGCTGCTGCTGCAGGAGGCCGACGTGGGCTTTGCGTTCAGCCCCGCCGTGCATCCCTCGCTCACGCAGGAGACGCTGGCCGACAGCCGCATGGTGTGCGTCGCGCCCAAGGGCATGCTGCCGCGCGCGCTGGTGCGCAACGGCTCGGTGGCGCTGCACGACCTGATCGACCGGCCGGTGATCGGCCTGGACAGCCGCGACCCCGTCGGCACCAGCCTGAGCCAGGCCTGCCGGCAGGCCGGCGTGGGCTTCCAGCAGGCGGTGGTGACGGTGCAGACCTACCACGCGGCGCTGGCCATGGCGCACCACGGCCTGGGCGTGGCGCTGATCGACGGCTGCACCGCGCGCTCGGCGGACGGTGGCAAGGTCGACGTGCTCACGCTGGAGCCGAACATTCCGGTGCCGATCCGCGCGCTGCGCTTTGCCGCGCGGCCCGACTCGGTGGCGGTGCGCGGCATCACGCGCTGCATGCGCGAGGCAATCGAGCAGACGGTGTAGGGGCAACGGGCGAAGGGCGGGGCGGCCCGGGCCATAATCCGGCGCCATGCACGCCCTTCGAACCTTCTGCTCGCTGCACCGACTGGTGCTCGCGTGGTTCATGGCGTCGTTGCTGATCGCGGTGGCTTCGCCCATCGTGCATCCGCAGGCGATGGAGCTGGTGTGCTCCAGCGCGGGCACCATCAAGGTCATCGTGCAGGGCGAAGACGGTGCCGTCGAGCTGGGCACCGCCGCCATGGACTGCCCGCTGTGCATGGTCTCCGGCCCGCCGCCGGCAACGGCGCAACTGAAGCTGCCGACTCCGCTGCCGCTCGGCCGCGCGCTGCAGTCCATTCCCGCCGCCCGCCTTGCGGCGGCCACGGCCTCGCCGCTCCCCGCGCGCGGGCCGCCGACGCTCTCCTGACACCGTTCCTTCCTTCACCCGACGCTGCCGCCTGACCCGGCACGGCGACGCGGTGAGCCTCCGGTCGTTGCGCGGCCGGCGCAGCCATTGGGGCGCGCCGCCGCAAAGAGAGATTCCATGTCCCGTCGTTCCCCTTCCGTGGGCGGCGCTGCCTTGCGCCGCACGCTGCCGTCCCTTTCCGTTCCCTCCGCTTCCACGCTCGGGCTGCTGGCCTTGTTCGGCACCGCCTGCGCGCCGGCGTGGGCCCAACAACCGGCTGTGCATGCCTTGCCGCAGGTCGAGGTCGCCGACGATGCGCTCGCGCCCAACGGCCGGCTCGACCTCGACACGCCTTCCGACACCGCGAGCCGCCTCGGCCTCACGCCGCGCGAGACGCCCGCCTCGGTGACGGTGGTGAACCGCGCCGTCATCGACGCGCGCGGCGCGCAGAACACGCAGGAGATCCTGCGCGCCATTCCCGGCGTGACCGCGCACGACGCGCCGGGCAACATCGGCGTCAGCTATCGCGGCTTCGGCAGCAACTCCATCGCGCAGCTGTTCAACGGCATCAACGTGCAGTATTCGATCGCGGCCCGTCCGGTGGACAGCTGGATCTACGACCGCGTCGAGGCCATCGGCGGCCCGTCGAGCTTCCTGTTCGGCTCGGGCGCGCTGGGCGGCTCCATCAACTACATCACCAAGGTCGCGGAGCGCAGCGACTTCGCGGAGGCGCAATTGCGCCTGGGCACGCAGAACCTCAGGGAGGCGTCCTTCGGGCTCAACCGCCGCATCGTCGGCGACGGCGGCGCCGGCAGCCACTACGCGCGCATCGACGTGAATCGCCGCGAGGCCGACGGCTGGACCGACGGCACGCGCGGCAAGTCGACGCAACTGGCGGCCTCGCTGGTGTCGGACTTCGGCGGTGGCGTGAGGCACACGCTGGCCTACGAATACCAGGACGAGCAGGTCGACCGGCCCTACTGGGGAACGCCCGCGCTCAACCCCGTGGCGGGCACCCTGCGCATCGACCGCGCCACGCGCTTCAAGAACTACAACAGCGCCGACGGCATCTACGCGCAGCGCGTGCAATGGCTGCGCTCGGTGACCGAGTGGCAGGCCAGCGACGCGCTGCAGTTCAAGAACACCTTCTACGCCTACGACGCCCTGCGCGACTATCGCAACGTCGAGAGCTACCGCTACAACGCCGCCAATACGGCGGTGATCCGCTCGGGCGCGCTGCTGCAGCGGCATGACCAGGACGTGGTCGGCAACCGCGTCGAGGGCGTCTACCGGGGCCAGCTCGGCGGGATGAAAAGCGACTGGTCTTTCGGGCTGGACTTCAGCGTGAACCGGCAGACGCGCTTTCCCAACAGCCTGCCGGCGGTCGTGAGCACGGTGAACCCCTATGTGTTCACCACCGAGCAGTTCTTCGACGTGCGCGGCATGGTGCCGGGCTTTCGCCCCGACCGCAGCAACAAGGTCAGCACCACAGCGCTGTACCTGGAGAACCGCACCGCGCTGCAACCGTCGCTGCACCTCGTGACGGCGCTGCGCCACGAGCGCATCGACCTCGACGTGGTCAACCGCCGCACGGTGGACGCGGCCAACCCCGCGAGCTTCCAGCGCGGCTACCAGCCCACGACCGGGCGCGTCGGCCTGGTGTGGGACTTCGCGCCCGGCGCCAACCTCTACGCGCAGTACGCCACGGCGGCGGACCCGCCCTCGGGCGTGCTCTCGACGGCTTCGTTCGCCGACGTGCGCAACAACAGCGAGCTGACCACGGGCCGGCAGATCGAGGTCGGCAGCAAGCTCGACTTCTGGCAGGGCAAGGGCACGGCCACGCTCGCGGCCTACAGCATCCGCCGCCGCAACATCGCGTCGCAAGACCCGAACAACAGCGCGCTCACGGTGCTCGTGGGCGAGCAGTCGTCCAAGGGCGTGGAGCTGGCAGTCGGGCTGCAGCCTACGCCGCAGTGGTCGCTGCAGGGCAACCTCGCGTATGTCGACGCACGCTACGAGAACTTCACGCAGGGCGGGGTGTCGCTCGCGGGCCGCACGCCGACCAACACGCCGGCGGTGGTCGCGAACCTCTGGGCCTCGTATGCGATCACGCCCCGGCTGCAGGCCAGCGCGGGGCTGCGGCATGTGGGCAAGGTCTACGCCGATGCGGCCAACACCATCGGCTGGCCGGCCTACACGCTGCTCGACCTGGGACTGAGCTGGAAGCTGAGCCGCTCCGTCACCGTGGTCGGCCGCATCCGCAACGCGACGAACCGGGTCTACGCGGCCAACGTGGGCGCCACCTTTGCCTACCTCGGCGCGCCGCGCACGGCGGACGTCGCGTTGCGCGTGGCCTTCTGACGGAAGGAGCGGCCATGCATCTCAAGCGCTGGTTGTTCCTGGTCCACCGCTGGCTGGGCGTGGTCGTGTGCGCCTTCTTCGCGATGTGGTTCGTCTCGGGCGTCGTGATGATGTACGTGGGCTACCCCAAGCTCACGGAGGCCGAGCGGCTGCGGCACCTGCCGCCGCTCGATGCATCGCAGCCGCTGCTGGGACCGGCGCAGGCGCTCGAGGCCGCGGGCATCGCGGGTCCGCTGCGGTCGTTGCGGCTGGCGGTGGCCAGCGGTGGGCGGGCGGTGTACCTCGCGGTGCCGGCGCGCGAGGCACCGCCGGGGCGGCGACGGCCCGCGCCGGGCAGCGGCACCGTCGTGGTCGACGCGCGGACCGGCGGCGTGCTGCGCGAGGTCGACCGCGCGCGCGTGCTCGCCAGCGCGCAGGCCTATGCGGGCGAGGGCGTGGCGACGGACTATCGCGGCACCATCGACGAAGACGCGTTCACGCATTCGCGCGGGCTCGACGCCCATCGCCCGCTGCATGTGGTCGAGCTGGCCGATGCGCAGGCCACGCGGCTTTACCTGTCAGGCAAGACCGGCGAGGTGGTGCGCGACGCGCCTCGCGTGGAGCGCCTCTGGAACTACGCCGGCGCGTGGATCCACTGGCTGTATCCGCTGCGCGGCACCGCGCTCGACGCCTATTGGGCCGATATCGTCAACTGGCTCTCCATCGTCGGCATCGCCGTCACGTTGACGGGCACGGTGGTGGGCGTGATGCGCTGGCGCTTCAGGCGCGTCTACAAGAGCGGGTCGCACTCGCCGTACCAGGGCTTCATGATGCGCTGGCATCACATCAGCGGGCTGCTGTTCGCGCTGGTCACGCTGACCTGGATCTTCAGCGGGCTCATGTCGATGAACCCCTGGCGCGTGTTCGACGGCAAGGCCGAGGCTCTGCGCGTCGATGCGATGAACGGCGGGGCGTTGGTCGTTTCGGCGCAAGGCGCCACGCCTGCTGCCTTGCTGGCCTCGACGGGCGGCAACGTGCGCGAGCTGAGCTGGGTGCGGCGCGCGGGGCAGACGCTGGTGCTGGCCAGCACCGCCACGGGCCGGCCTGCCGTGCGCGATGCGCTCACCGCGCAGCCGCAAGCGATCGACCCCGAAATGCTGAAAGGCGCGGTCGCCCGCCTGCTGCCCGATGCCGTCGCGCGCATCGACGTGCTGAGCGCCTACGACAGCCACTACTACACGCGCGAGCCGCACACCATGACCGGCGGCACCGACAAGCCGCTGCCCGTGTGGCGCGTCGTGTTCGCGGATGCGTCCGCGAGCTGGGTGCACGTCGATCCGCTGACCGGCGCGGTCGTCGGCCGCAGCGACAGCGGCCGCCGCGCGAGCCGCTGGCTGTTTGCCATGCTGCACAGCTGGGACTGGCTGCCGCTGCTGGAACGCCGCCCGCTGTGGGACGTGGTGCTGGTCGTGCTGAGCCTGGGCGGCGCGCTGTTGAGCCTGACGGGTGTGGTGATCGGCTGGCGGCGCCTCGGCCGCAAGCTCAGGGCGGCGAAGCCGCGGGGTCCAGCGCCCGCGCAACCCGCTGCGCCGACCCGAAGGCCAGCGTGAACCCGAGCGCGCCGTGGCCGGTGTTGAACAGCATGTTGGGCGGCGCGCTTTCGAGCCGGCCGATGATCGGCAGGCCCTTGGGCGTGGCGGGCCGCATGCCGGTCCAAGGGTGCAGTTCTTCAACCCGGCTCGCTTGCGGGAACACCGCGCGCGTGGCCGCCGCGAGCGTCTCGATGCGCGTCGCCGGAATGCTCGCGTCATGTCCCACCAATTCGGCCATGCCCGCCACGCGCAGGCGCGAGCCGATGCGCGCGAACACCACCTTGCGCGCGCTGTCCGTCACGTTCACGCGCGGCGCGGCGCCGGGCGCGGGATCGACCTCGACCGTGATGCTGTAGCCCTTGAGCGGGTACACCGGCAAGTAGGCGCCGAGCGCGCGGCCCAGCTTGTGCGAGGCCGAGCCCAGCGCCATCACGAAGGCGTCGGCCTGCAGGTCGCCGTCGCTGGTGCGCACGGCCGCGATGCGGTTTCCGCTGCGTGCGAAGCCGTGCACGTCGGTGCCGAGCATGAAGCGCACGCCGCGCGCGCTCAGTGCGCGCATCAGCTCGGCGCACACCTTGAGGCAATCGGCCGCGCACTCGCTCGGCGTGTGGACCGCGCCCGCCATCTGCCCGCGATAGCTGGCGAGCGCGGGCTCGATGGCAATGCATTCGTCGGGCGTGACCAGCCGCTGCTCGCTGCCCATGGCGCGCTGCAGTTCGAGCTGCGCGCGCGCGCCCTCGAGCGACGCCGAGCTGGCGTACAGCACCAGCTTGCCGGTGGCCGAGAAGTCGCAGTCGGGCGCGATGTCGGCCTGCATTGCCTCGAAGCCCGCGCGGCTTTCGGCGGCCAGCGTGAGCAGTTGTGCCGTGGTGTCGCGCGAGGTCTGCGCATTGCAGGCCGCCAGGAATGCCATGCCCCAGCGCCACTGCAACGGGTCGAGCTGCGGCCGCAGCTTGAGCGGCGAGGTGGGCGAGAGCAGCAGCTTGGGCAACTGCTTCCAGATCGACGGATCGGCCAGCGGCTGCACATAGGAATAACTGAGCTGCGCGCCGTTGCCGCCGCTTGCGCCCGCACCGGGCGTCGCGCGATCGATCACCGTGACCTGGTGGCCCTGGCGTTCGAGCTGCCAGGCGGTGGCCAGGCCCACGATGCCGGCGCCGAGCACACACACATGCATGGGAGGCAACTTTCCGGGAGTGATGAAAAAGAGGAGGCTACGTGGACTTTAGGCGCGCGAGGCACCGGGCGCCCATGCCAATTGCACGGTGGCCCATAGCCAAAGTGCATGCCTGGGGGGCGCCTGGTGCCCACCCATAACCTTTAGGCATGGCCCGGGTTTCAATTGGAATTATTTCATCGGGCCAGTCCTTCCTACACTGACCTTCTGTTCAATTCAACCGAACGAGGGCTCGAATGAAACTCTCCGTCCTGATGGCGTCCATGGCCGCCGCGGTGCTCTTTACCGCCACGGGTGCGCAAGCCGCCGACACGCTGGCCAAGATCGCCGAGTCCGGCAAGATCACGCTCGCCTATCGCGAGTCGTCGGTGCCCTTCAGCTACCTGGACGGCCCCAACAAGCCGATCGGGTTCGCGGTGGAGCTTTCCAACGCCGTGGTCGAGTCGGTGAAGAAGAAGCTGAACAAGCCCAACCTGCAGGTCGCGCTGATGCCCGTCACCTCGCAGAACCGCATTCCGCTGATCACCAACGGCACCATCGACCTGGAGTGCGGCTCCACCACCAACAACACCGCGCGCGGCAAGGACGTGGCCTTTGCCATCAACCACTTCTACACGGGCACGCGCCTGCTGGTGAAGAAGTCTTCGAAGATCAAGGACTACGCCGACCTCGCCAAGAAGACCGTGGCCAGCACCACCGGCACCACCAACGCGCTGGTCATGCGCAAGTACAACAGCGAGAAGAACCTGGGCATGGACATCGTGCTCGGCAAGGACCACGCCGACGCGTTCCTGCTGGTGCAGAGCGACCGCGCCGTGGCCTTCGCCATGGACGACATCCTGCTGTTCGGCCTGATTGCCAACGCGAAGACGCCGGCCGACTACGAAGTGGTGGGCGAGTCGCTGCAGGTCGAGCCCTATGCCTGCATGCTGCCCAAGGACGACCCGGCCTTCAAGAAAGTGGTCGACGACACCTTCGCCGCCATGATGAAAAGCGGCGAGTTCGAGAAGCTCTACAACAAGTGGTTCATGCAGCCGATTCCGCCGAAGAACGTGCCGCTGAACCTGCCGATGAGCCCGCAGCTGAAGGACAACCTCAAGGCCCTGAGCGACAAGCCCGCGACCTGATCGACTCAGGCGCGGTGCAAGGAAGAGAACCGGATTGAAAAGGACATGGCAGTGACGCAGGTGGTCGGCATTCTTGGGGGCATGGGCCCCGCGGCGGGCGCCGATTTCGTCCGGCTCTTCGTGCAGGCCTGCGCGCAGCAGATGCGCGCGCGCGGCGAGCCGGTGCGCGACCAATCCTTTCCCGAACACTGGCTCGCGCAGGTGCCGGTGCCCGACCGCACCGACGCGCTGGCCAGCGCCGAGCAGGGCGCGCACCAGCCGCTGGAGCCGATGCTGCAGGCGCTGGGCCGGCTGGCCGCGCTGGGCAGCCGGGCCGTGGCCATCGCCTGCAACACCGCGCATGCCTGGCACGCCAACCTGCAGGAGCGCTTTCCGCAGGTCGAGCTGCTGCACATGGCGCGCGAGACCGCGCGGCAACTGGCGGCGCAGGGCGCGACCGGCGTGGCGCTGATGGCCACCGAGGGCACCTACCGCGTGCGCCTCTACGAACAGGCGCTGGCCGAAGCAGGCCTGGGCTGCCACATCCCGCTGGCGGACGAGCGCCAGGCCATCACGCGCGGCATCTTCGAGGGCGTGAAGGCCGGCAACATGGCGCTGGCCGAGCAGTGCTTTTCCGACGTGGCGCTGCGGCTCGCGCAGCGCCACGGCCCCGTGACCATCATCATGGGCTGCACCGAGGTGCCGCTGGGCCTGCAGGGTTCGGCCGCCGTGGCGGGGCTGGACCTGATCGACCCCGCGCAGGTGCTGGCCGCCGCGCTGGCGCGCCGGGCCTACGGCGTACAGCACCAACCCCACTGAATTTCGGGACATAGGGGCACGGGCCGATTTCGCCTACATTGCGGCGGTGCGTTTTTTCGCGCGGCGCCCCTTGCCAGGCGAATCCACTGGAGCCCCTTTCATGTCCCTCGACGACAGCCGTTCCGACTTCGACTCGCTGCGCCCCGGCGCCAGCACAGGGCAGGGCGCCACGCGCCGCACCGCGCTGAAGGCCGCCATCGGCGTGGGCTACGCGGCGGCCGTCATGCCGGTGGTGGCGCAGACCGCCGTCACCACCTCGTCCGAAGGCCTGAAGGCCGGCCCCGTCAAGTACACCGTCAACGGCTTCGACGTGCCCGCCTACGCGGCGGCGCCCGCCGGCAAGACCGGGCTGCCGGTGATCCTGGTCGTTCAGGAAATCTTCGGCGTGCACGAATACATCGCCGACACCTGCCGCCGCTTCGCCCAACTCGGCTACCTGGCCATCGCCCCCGAGCTGTATGCGCGCCAGGGCGACCCGCGCGGCTACACCGACATCCCCAAGCTGCAGGCCGACATCGTCACCAAGGTGCCCGACGCCCAGGTCATGGCCGACCTCGACGGCGCGCTGGCCTATGCCAGGGCCAACGGCGGCGACACCGCCAGGGCCGGCATCACCGGCTTCTGCTGGGGCGGGCGCGTCGTGTGGCTCTATGCCGCCACCGGCAAGGTCAAGGCGGGCGTGGCGTGGTACGGGCGGCTGGTCGGCCAGGCCAGCGAACTGGCCCCGAAACACGCCGTCGACGTGGCCGCCAGCCTGCAGGCGCCGGTGCTCGGTTTGTATGGCGGAAAAGATCAGGGCATCCCCCTTGACACGGTTGATAAGATGAAAGCTGCTCTGGCCAATGGAACCGCGGCGGCCAAGGCATCGAGCTTCGTCGTGTATCCCGAAGCAGGCCACGCATTCCATGCCGACTACCGCCCCAGCTATGTCAAGAGCGCGGCGGACGACGGCTGGCAACGCGCCACGGCCTGGTTCAAAGCCAATGGTGTCGCCTGACTGAAGACGGCGCCCAGTAGCCACCCCCGCCGAAGGCCGTCCGATGTGACGGCCTTTTCTCTTTTTATGAACGGGCAACGGCCCCGAGACTGTCTCGACGGCCGCCCCACTTGCGCAAGCAGCTATGAATTTGATAGTCATCATCGTGGCAACCCTGGTTGCCGGTATCGGGAGCGTCTGGCTCGCGGCCCTGTTGTTGAAAGTGGGCGTGCGCAACGGCTCGGGCGGGGTCAACCCGCAGCACCTGCTGAGCCTGGCGGCGGGCGCGCTGCTCGCCACCGCCTTCATGCACCTCTTGCCCGAGGCCTTCGAAAGCCGCATCGAGCCCGCGCTGCTGTTCGCGGTGCTGCTGTTCGGGCTGGTGTTCTTCTTCCTGCTCGACAAGGCCGAGCTGTGGCACCACGGGCATGAGCACCACCATGGCGGCGAGGCCGACGCGCACGCGGGCCACGACCATGGCCACGGCCACGCGCATGGGCATGAGCATGGCCACGACCATGGCCACGACAACACGCCGCGCACCGGCGGCTGGGCCGTGCTGACCGGCGACAGCGTGCATTGCTTCGGCGACGGCATCCTGATCGCCTCGGCCTTCACCGCCGACATCCGCCTGGGGCTGGTGGCCGCCATCGCCGTGCTGGCGCACGAGATTCCGCACCACATCGGCGACCTCGTGGTGCTGCGCCAGAGCTCGGCCAACCAGCGCGCGGCGCTGGTGAAGGTGTCGCTTGCCGGCACCATGACCACGCTGGGCGGCATCGCGGGCTGGTGGCTGGTCGACCAGCTGCACAGCTGGCTGCCGTACTTCCTGGTGCTGGCCGGCAGCAGCTTCGTCTACGTGGCGCTGGCCGACCTGATTCCGCAGCTGCAAAAGCGCCTGCCGGCCCGCCAGACCGCCGCGCAGATCCTGTGGCTGGCGGCGGGCATCGTGCTGGTCACCGGCGTGAGCCGCCTCGCCCACGGCGAGCACGGGCACGACCACGGCCATGGCGACCCCGGGCACGGCGAACACGGCCACGTGCACAAGGACTGAGCGATCTGCCCGTCCGGTGGACGCGGTGGACGGGCACGCGGGAAACTTTCCGACACCGACGCTGCGTGCCGGATGAACCGCAACGGCTGAAACAGGCGCACCATAGGGGGCCTGTCAGCAATCAGCCGAGGAACCGATCATGACCAAAGTCGCCGCCACCGCGCGCGCCGCTTCGCCCGCCGAAGACGACGAAGACAACACGCCCGCCGACGATTTCGAGGAACCCGAGAACGAGGGCTCCGACGACCTGTCGGACGAAACCGGCATCGACCTCACCGATGCGAGCGAACTCGATGCCGACAACGTGCCGGCCGACGAAGAGTTCGATCGCGTGATGAACGCGCCGGACTGACCCCGCCAGCCGTGCTCCGGGCGGCTACGCTCAGGGCATGCACCTGTTTCATTTCAGCGACGACAGCGACATCGATCGCTTCGACCCCCGTCCGGTTCGCACGCCGGCCCCGCGCCGCCCGGGCATGGACTGGCTCAACGGCCCGCTGGTCTGGGCGATCGCCGAAGACCATCAGCAGCTGTACCTCTTTCCCAGGGAGTGCCCGCGCATCGTGATGTGGGCGCATGCCGGCACCAGCGCGAGCGACCGGCAGGCATGGTTCGGCGATGCGCCGCCCGGAACCTCGGCCATCGCGTACATCGAGGCGCGCTGGATGGAGCGGCTCGCGCAAGCGGCGCTCACGCGCTACGAATTGCCGAGCGAGCACTTCGTGGACATCGACGACGCGGGCATGTGGGTGTCGCGCGATGCGGTCGTGCCGCGCGAGGTTGTCCGCCTGTGCGACCTGCGGGCCGCGCTGGCCGCATGCCGCACCGAGCTGAGGGCGGTCGATTCCCTTGTGCCCCTCAAGCCGGTCTGGCAATCATCGATGCATGCCAGCGGCATCCGGCTGCGGAATGCCGCCGACTGGGCATGAATGAGCGATTTCAGGCCGCGTCGCGCCGCATGATCACCTGGCCGTTGCGCGCCCCGCTGTGCACGCCGTCGCGCCAGGTCACGGCGCCGTTCACGATCACCGCGTCGATGCCTTCGGCCGCGCGCGTCGGCGTTTCGTAGTCCGCGGTGTCGCGCACCGTCGCGGCGTTGAAGATCACCACGTCGGCGTGGTGGCCCGGCTTCAGCGTGCCGCGTTCGTGCAGGCCGAAGTTGCGGGCCGTGAGCCCCGTCATCTTCCACACCGCCGTCTCCAGCGGAAACAGGCCGACGTCGCGGCTGTAGTGGCCCAGCACGCGCGGGAAGGTGCCCCACAGGCGCGGGTGCGGCTTCTCGCCCAGCGGAATGCCGTCGGAGCCGATCATGGTGTCGTCGAACGCGAGGATGCGCTGCACGTCGTCCTCGTCCATCATGAAATAGATCGCGCTGCCGGGCTGCAGCCGCTGCGCCGCCACCTCGCCCGAAACGCCCCATTCGGCCGCGATGTCCTTCAGGTCGCGTCCCGCGCATTCGGGGTGCGGCACGCTCGACGCGATGAGCACGCGGCCTTCCATCATCCCGCGGTCGGTGCGGATCATGGTGGAGCCGGCCGTGTACGGGTAGCAGTCGAGCCCGATGCACTGGTGCTGCATCGCCTCCTTGATGAAGGGCAGCGTGACCCGGGTCTTGCCGAAGTTACGCGTGTTCTGCACCTTGTGGTGCGACACCACCACCGGAATGTCGAGCGCGCGGCCGATGTGGAAGGTTTCTTCGAGCGACTCCATCACGCGGTCGCTCTCGTCGCGCATGTGCGTCACGTACAGCGCCTTGCGCGAGGTGAGGGGGCGGCCCACTTCGATGATCTCCTCGGTCGTCGCCTTCACGGCGGGCGGGTAGAAGGTGCCGGTCGACATGCCGATGGCGCCGGCGCGCATCGCTTCTTCGACCAGCGCCTGCATGGCCGCGATTTCTTCGTTGTTCGCGGGCCGGTCGAGGTCGGCCATGACGACGGCGCGCAGGGTCGAGTGGCCGACCATCGCGGCCACGTTGACGGAAGAGGGCGTGGCGCGCAGCGCATCGAGGTAGGCCGCGAAGCTGGTGAAGCGGCCTTCCGCCGGCGACTCGAGCAGGCTCAGCGGCATCGGCAGTTGCATGTCCACGCGCAGCGGCGCGGCGCTGATGCCGCAGTTGCCGGCCACAACCGTGGTGACGCCTTGCGACACCTTGAACGGCATCTGTGCCTGCGACAGCACGGCCTGGTCGTCGTGTGTATGCGAGTCGATGAAGCCGGGCGCAACGATGCGGCCGGTGGCGTCGAGCGTCTGCTCGGCGGTGTGGCCCGTGAGATCACCGATGGCGGCGATGCGGCCGTTCACGATGCCTACGTCGGCGTTGAAGCGCGGGGCCTTGGTGCCGTCGATGACTGTGCCGCCTTCGATCAGCAGGTCGTAATGGGGTGCTTTGTTCATTTCTTTCCTTTCGTGTGTTGTCTTGGGCTGTTGTGTTCAGGGCGGGTGCACAGGACATCGGGTGCTCCCCTCCGCGAATGTCCCCCGCTTCGCTCCTCCTTTATTTCGCTGCGGGGAGCACCCGATGCCCTGTGCACTTGGGCATGCGGCTGGTGCTCGCCGATCAACGGCCGCACCGAACAACGGTCACGCTGATGGGGTGCCTTGCGCAGCGAAATAAAGGAGGAGGCCGCAGGCCGGGGGACATTCGCGGAGCAAGGCACCCCGTCGGCGTGATCGCACCCTGAACGGAACAACAACGGGTCACCTCAACGGAAGTGGCAAGCAACCCAATGGCTGTCATTGGAAGAAGCAGGCCGCTCGGTCAGCTCGGGTGCCTTCTCCTTGCACACGGCCTGCGCCATCGGACAACGCGTGTGGAAGCGGCAACCCGAGGGCGGGTTGGCCGGGCTCGGCGGGTCGCCCTGCAACAACATGCGGCGCGCGGGCGTGCGCGGGTTGGGCACGGGCACGGCCGACAACAGGATCTCGGTGTACGGGTGACGCGGCGTGGCGAACAGCGTGTCGCGGTCGGCGATCTCCACGATGTGGCCCAGGTACATCACCGCCACGCGGTGGCTGATGTGGCGGACCACCGCAAGGTCGTGGGCCACGAACAAATAGGCGATACCGAACTCGGCCTGCAGGTCCATCAGCAGGTTGACCACCTGCGCCTGCACCGACACGTCGAGCGCCGACACGGGCTCGTCGCACACGATGAGCTTCGGGTTCAGCGCCAGCGCGCGCGCAATGCCCAGCCGCTGGCGCTGGCCGCCCGAGAACTCATGCGGAAACTTTTTGGCGGCCTCGGGCCGCAGGCCCACGCGCGAGAACAGCCACTGCACGCGCTCGCGTCGCTCGGCCGCGTCGCCCATGCTGAAGTTGCGCAGCGGCTCGGCCACGATGTCGCCGGCCGTGAGGCGCGGATTCAGCGAGGCATACGGGTCCTGAAAAATGATCTGCAGGTCGCGCCGGCGCATGCGCATGTCTTCCGGCGTGAGCGTCAACAGCTCCTCGCCTTCGAGCTGCACCGAGCCCGCGCTGGGCTCGACCAGCCGCAGCACCGACTTGGCCGTGGTCGTCTTGCCGCAGCCCGACTCGCCGACCAGCGACAGCGTCTCGCCGCGCGCCACCGAGAACGACACGCCGTCGACCGCCTGGATCGACGGCTTGCGCGGGCTGAGCCAGCGCTTGGGCGAGGTGTAGTGCTTGCGCAGGTCGCGCACCCGCAGCAGGGGGGCGGCGGTACTCGTGGTCGTTGTCGTCGTGGTTGCCGTTGTCATCGTCGTCATGCCGTCACCTCTTCCACGCCCGCCCATTGTTCTTCGACCGCGAAGCAGGCCACCACGTGGTCGTTGCCTTGTTGCGTGAGCCGCGGCGTCTCGGTGCGGCAGCGTTCGCGCGCATGCGCGCAGCGCGCCGCGAAGGCGCAGCCGCGCCCCAGTTCGTGCGCGGCCGGCACCAGCCCCGGAATCTCGGTGAGCCGCGTGCTCGCGGTGTTCATCGCGGGCATCGAGGCCATCAGCGCGCGGGTGTAGGGGTGCAGCGGGCGGTCGAACAGGTCGACGACGTCGGCTTCTTCCACCTTCCTGCCCGCATACATGACCACGACGCGGTCGCAGCTCTCGGCCACCACGCCCAGGTCGTGCGTGATCATCACCACGCCCATGCCCAGCTCTTTCTGCAGCCGCTTGATGAGGTCGAGGATCTGCGCCTGGATGGTCACGTCGAGCGCGGTGGTGGGCTCGTCGGCGATCAGCACCTCGGGGTTGCAGGCCAGGGCCAGCGCAATCATCACCCGCTGGCGCATGCCGCCCGACAGCTGGTGCGGGTACTCGTTCACGCGCCGCTCGGGCTCGGGGATCTGCACCACGCGCAGCATCTCGACGGCGCGCTGGAGCGCATCGGCGCGGCTGGCCTTCTGGTGCAGTTGCACGGTCTCGGCGATCTGCCGGCCCACGGTGAGCACCGGGTTCAGCGAGGTCATCGGCTCCTGGAAGATCATCGAGATGCGGTTGCCGCGAATCTGCCGCATCTCGCGTTCGCTCAGCTGCATCAGGTCGGTGCCGCGCAGCCGCACGGCGCCCATGTGGCGGCCCGGCGGCGTGGGCACCAGCCGCAGGATCGACAGCGCGGTCACGCTCTTGCCGCAGCCCGATTCGCCGACCACGCCGAGCGTGCGGCCCGCGCGCACGGTGTAGGAAACCCCGTCGACCGAACGCACCACGCCCGCCAGCGTGTGGAAGTGCGTGCGCAGGTTGTCGACCTCGAGCAGCGGCTCGCCCGGAGCGAGCGCGGTGTGGGACATGGTGATGCTCATGGCGCGTCGCTCACAGTTGGCGTGCCAGGCGCGGGTCGAGCGCATCGCGCAGGCCGTCGCCGAGCAGGTTGATGGCCAGCACCGTGGCCGCCAGCAGCAGCCCCGGGTACAGGATGATGTGGAAGGCCACGGTCACGAAGTTGCGGCCCTCGGCCATCATGTTTCCCCAGCTCGGCGTCTGCGAGGGCACGCCCACGCCGAGGAAGGACAGCGCCGCCTCGGTCAGCACCGCCGCGGCCGCCACGAAGGTGGCCTGCACCACCAGCGGCGCCACGATGTTCGGCAGCACATGGCGCAGCAGGATGACCGGCAGCCGCGTGCCCACCGCGTGCGCGGCCTCCACGAACAGCTGTTCGCGCAGGGTGAGCGCCAGCGAGCGCACCAGCCGCACCACGCGCGGGATCTCGGGCACGGTGATGGCGATGATCACCGTCGTCAGGCTGGCGCGCGTGACGGCCATCAGCGCGATGGCCAGCAGGATGCCCGGGATGGCCATGAGCCCGTCCATCACCCGCATGATCGGGCCGTCGGCCCAGCGCACGAAGCCCGACACCAGCCCCAGCACGATGCCGAAGAAGGTGGCCAGCACCGCGACCGTGGCGCCCACGATCATCGACACCTGCCCGCCCCAGACGGCGCGGCTGAACACGTCGCGGCCCAGCGCGTCGGTGCCGAACCAGTGCTCGCCCGACGGCGGCTGCATGCGCGCGAGCGGGTCGATGTCCTGCGGGTCGTGCGTGGCGATCCACGGCGCGGCGATGGACAGGGCGGCAATGGCGATCAGCAGCAGCGCGCCGATGATCAGCGTCGGGTGCTTGCGCGCCCAGCGCCAGCGCGGCGGCACGAAGGGGGCCTCGTCGGCCGCGTCCGGCACCGTGGGGGTGGGGGCGGGCGCGTGGGTCTCGCTCATGGGGAGTACCGTGGACATAAGGATGTGGGGAATTTGTTTTTTCGTCAGTACTGGATGCGCGGATCGAAGAAGCGGTAGCTCAGGTCGATCAGCAGGTTGATCAGCACGTACACCCCCGCCGACAGCAGCAGCACGCTCTGGATCACCGGGTAGTCGTGCCGCTGCACCGAGTCGATCACCAGCCGGCCCACGCCCGGAATGGCGAACACCGTCTCGGTGACCACCACGCCGCCGATCAGCAGCGCGATGCCCGCGCCGACGGTGGTGGCGATGGGAATGGCCGCGTTGCGCAGCGCGTGGCCCAGCACCGGCAGCACGCCCAGGCCCTTGGCGCGCGCGGTGCGGATGTAGTCTTCGTGCAGCACCTCGAGCACGGTGGCGCGCGTCATGCGCGTCACCAGCGCGATGTACACCAGCGCCAGGTTCACGCAGGGCAGCACCAGCGAGTGCAGCCACGCGCCCGGGCCGTCTGCAAAGCGCGCGTAGCCCTGCACCGGAAACCACGGCAGCTGGATCGCGAAGCTGTAGACCAGCAGGTAGCCCACCAGGAACACCGGCACCGAGAACGCCAGCACCGCGAACAGCATCACCAGCCGGTCGATCCAGCTGCCCGCGCGGTAGGCCGCGAGCGTGCCCAGCGGCACCGACACCACGAGCGTGATGAGCATGGTCAGCGCGGCGATCGACACCGTGGGCTCCAGCCGCTGGCCCAGCAGCTGCGCCACCGGCACCTGCGTGAAGATCGAGGTGCCGAGGTCGCCGGTCAGCAGCTTGCCCAGCCACAGCGTGAACTGCTGCCACAGCGGCAGGTTCAGGCCGAGCGCGGCGCGCAGCTTGTCGATGTCCTCGGTGGTGGCGAGGTCGCCCGCGATGAGTGCCGCCGGATCGCCCGGCGACAGGTGGATCAGCAGGAACACCACCACGGCCACCACCGCCATCACCGGCAGCGTGGAAAGAAAGCGTCGAACGATGTAGCCCATGGAGTCGTGTCCTGTGCGCGCCGCTCGGCCGGCTTACCTGTCGAGTGCCCAGAACACCGGCATGCCGGCCCAGAGCTTGTCCAGCCCCTTGAGGTTGGCGCGCGCGGCATTCGCGGCCGAGTACTGGCCCGCGTTGATGTACGGCACGGCCTCGAAGGCGCGGGTCTGGAAGGCGTCGAGCAGTTCCTTGCGCTTGGCGGGCACGGTTTCTTTCAGCCACGCGGTGCGCAGTTCGTCGAGCCGCTTGTCGCAGGGCCAGCCGGGCAGCGTGTTGCCGCAGGCCGCGCCCAGGTAGGCGTTGGCGATGGGCGAGTTGGCGTCGAACTCGCCGGCCACGGTGACGTACATGTTCCAGCCGCCCGCGTCGGCCGCATCGCGCTTGGCGCGGCGCGCGCCGATGGAGGCCCAGTCCATGCTCTGCGCGTCGACGTTGATGCCGATGCTCTTCAGGGTCTGCGCGGCCATCAGCGCCTCGGCGTTGAGGTAGGGCACGTCGCTCGGCACCATCAGCACCACTTTTTCGCCCTTGTAGCCGGCCGCCGAGAGCATCTGCTTGGCCTTGGCCACGTCGGCCTTGCGGTAGGGCTCGGCACCGGCCGAGGTGTCGTTGGGGCTGCCGCAGATGAAGTAGGTGGCGCAGTAGGCCATGCGCATGTCCAGCGGGAAGCCCATGGCCGCGACGAAGCGCTCCTGGTTCACCGCCTGCAGCACGGCCTGGCGCACCTTCGGGTTGTCGAAGGGCGGGTGCAGCTGGTTCATGACCAGGAAGGCCTGGTAGGCGCCGCCCGAGCCGATCTTGATGTTGGTGTCGGCCCGCAGCGGCCCGATGTAGTCGGGCGGCAGTTGCTCGATGAAGTCGACCTCGCCGCGCTTGAGCGCCGACACGGCGCTGTTGGCGTCGGGCAGGTAGAGCCACTCGACGCGCTCGAAGTTGCTCTTCTTGCTGCCGGCCAGGCCGTTCGGCGGCTCGCTGCGCGGCACGTAGTTGGGGTTGCGCACGAACACCGTCTTGTTGCCCGGCACCCACTCGTCGCGCTTGAAGATGAAGGGGCCGGAGCCCAGCACTTCGGGCAGCGGCGCGGTGGCCGGCATCTTGGCCAGCCGCTCGGGCAGGATCACCGGCGGAAAGCCCGAGGGCTTGGCCAGCGCGTCGAGCACCATGCCGAAGGGCTCGTTCAGCGTCAGGTTGATGGTGCGCGCGTCGCCCGCCTTCCATTCGGCGCCCACCGCCGTCATGGCGCGGCCCAGGCTGTCGCGCGCGGCCCAGCGCTGCAGCGAGGCCACGGCGTCGGTGGCGGTGACGGCGCTGCCGTCGGAGAACTTCAGGCCGGGGCGCAGCGTGAAGCTCCACTGCTTGCCGTCCTTCGAGGTGGTGTACTTCTCGACCATCTGCGGCTGGGGCTTGCCGGTGGAATCCTGCGCGAACAGGGTGTCGTAGACCATGTAGCCGAAGTTGCGCGAGATGTAGGCCGTGGTGAAGGTCGGGTCGAGGATCTTCAGGTCGGCGTGCGCCACCACCTTCAGCGTCTTGGGCGGCGTCTGGGCGAGCGCGGGAAGGCCCGCGGCAAAGGCGCCTGAAATGGCCAGGGCAGCGAGGGCGGCAAGCGTTCGTCGTTTCATCGTCGGTTCTCCGGTCGGTGGGGGCGAAAGAAAGGCAGGAAGAAAAGAAGCAGGAGCAGGCCGCTCAGGCCGCGACGCCGATCGGCCACTTGGGCAGGCGCGCCTTGCGATAGGGCAGGGTGGTGAGGTCGAGCGTCACGGCGCCCGGCGCGCCCGCATAGATGACGTGCCTGGCCACCTTCGAATACGACGCGTAGAAATGCTGCGACGACTTCACGACCACGATCTTCTTTGCCGCAAGGTCGCAGCCCAGCTGCGTGAACAGGTCGGTGCCCATGGCCTGGTTGCGCCGCGTGATCAGCACGACGTCGATGCCGCCGACCTCGACCAGCGCGCAGTCGCCCATGGGAATGGGCGTGTCCGACAGGCCCGTCATCACCAGGTCGTGCTGGAGCGCTTTCACGGTGCATTCGACGTCCAGCGGGTCGCCCGACAGCGGGCTGATCTTGCCGCCGATGCGCATCGGCAGCCTGGCGCCCACGCCCGCGTCGAAGGCGATGCGCACGGCGATCGGATCCCACATCGGGCCCAGCGCCGCATTCGTGATGCCGCGCTCCAGCATGCGGCGCAGGATGAAGGTGGAGTCGCTGGCCGCGCCGCCGCCGGGGTTGTCGGCGCCGTCGGCCAGCACCACCGGGCCGCCGTCGAAGGCCAGCGCCTCGTCGAGCGAGGCGTCGATGCTCGGGTAGTCGACCGTGAGGCCATCGCGCATGGCAATGACTTCGTCGGCCAGCTGGCGTGCCAGGGCGTTCGCCTTGGCCTGGTCGCCGTCGGTGTAGACCAGCACCTTGGTGCCCATCTCGGGCACGTCGCCCCACGAGAAGCCGTGCGTGAGCGAGACCGAGAGCACGCCGTCTTTTCCTTCGAGCGCCTGCATGCGATCGACAAAGCTGCGCGCCGGCTCGCGCGAGGTGTGCACGGTGACGATCATGTCGCAGTCGACCATCGCGGCCACGGGCTTGACCTTGCCTTCGACCGCCGCGGCGCAGATGTCGACCAGCTCCAGCCCGCGCTCCAGGATGTCGGTGTGCGGGTACTCCTTGAACGAGATCATCACGTCGGCGTTGTCCACCATAGCGGGCGTGAGGTGGTTGTGCGGGTCGAGCTCGGCGCCGATCACCACGTCGGGCCCGACGATCTGCCGCACGCGCTGCAGCATGTCGCCTTCGCAGTCGTCGTAGCCGTCGGCCACCATGGCGCCGTGCAGGCCGAGCAGCACCATGTCGACCGGCAGCGCCGCGCGCAGGTCGTTGAGCATTTCCTCGCGCAGCGTTTCGTAGGCGTGGCGCGTGGTCGTGCCGCTGGGCTGCGCGCCGGCCACCATGCCTTCGAGCAGCGTCCAGCCCTTGTCCTTGCCGCGGATGCGCGCGGCCCACAGCGGGCCCGAGTACAGCGTCAGCGCATCGGGGTGCTGGCCGGCGGGGAAGTAGCCGCGGTCCTGGAAGGAAGAGATACCGGTCGGCATCGGGCCGAAGGTGTTGGTTTCGGTGGCAAGGGAGGCACTGAAGACACGCATGGTGGAAGTCTCGTGGAAGGTGGATGTGGTTGTGGGAGCGGGTCAGCCGGCCTTGGCCGTGCGCAGGCGTTGCGGGCCCAGCATTTCGGCCGTGAGCCCGAAGTCGGCGATGCGCTGCGGCAGCGGCAGGCCGCGTGCCAGCGCGGCGCAAGCCTCGCCCATGGCGGCCGAGGTCTGGATGCCATAGCCGCCCTGCGCCGCCACCCAGAAGAAGCCGGGCGCGGCGGGCTCGAAGCCGCCGACGAGGTCGCCGTCGGCCACGAAGGAGCGCAGGCCGGCCCAGGTGCGCGTGGGGCGGCGGATGCTCAGCGTGGTGGCCTCCTCGATGTGGTGGATGGCGAAGGCGATGTCCAGCTCTTCGGGCTGCACGTCCTGCGGCTCGACCGGGTCGGCGTTGGCCGGCGAGCCCAGCAGCATGCCGGCGTCGGGCTTGATGTACCAGCTCTCGTCGGCGCCGAACACCATGGGCCAGTGCGCCACGCTCTGCCCCTCGGGCGGCGCGAAGATGAAGGCCGAGCGGCGGCGCGGCTCGATGCCCAGCGGCGGCACGCCCGCCAGTTGCGCGATGGTGTCGACCCAGGCGCCCGCGGCGTTGAGCACCACGGGTGCTTCGTACACGGCGCCGTCGGCCTCGACACGCCAGCGCTCGCCCACGCGTTCGATGGCGCTCACGTCGGCATCGCACACCAGCTTGCCGCCGGCCTGCCGCATGCCGCGCAGGTAGCCCTGGTGGATGGCATGCACGTCCATGTCGGCGGCTTCGGGCTCGTACACGGCGCCCAGCACCTGTTCGGGCCGCAGCGCGGGCACCATTTCGCGGGCCTGCTCGCCGCTGAGGCGCGAGGCGCCGGTGTCCATGGCGCGCAGCACGTCCCAGTGGGCTTCGAGCTCGGCCATGTGCTCGGCGCCCGCGACCATCATGGCGCCGCGCGGCGTGAGCAGCGGATGCTCCGAGAAGCCCTCGGGCGGGTGTTCGAGAAAGGCGCGGCTGGCCATGGTGAGGGCGCGCACCTGCGGCGTGCCGTAGCTTTCCATGAACAGGGCGGCCGAGCGGCCGGTGGAGTGGTAGCCGGGCTGGGATTCGCGCTCCAGAAGGATCACGCGGGCGTGCGGCGCGAGCCAATGGGCCACCGAAGCCCCGGCAATGCCGCCGCCAATCACAAGGTAGTCGGCCGCGATGGGCGCTGGTGTGTTGGAGGTCATCGGCGAAAAGTGTAGGTAGAAATTTGCGGATACGCAAATTAAAAACAGCCTACCAAGGGGAAACCATGGTGCATCGATACGGAGAAATTTGCGTCTACGCAATTTGCGGATACGCAACTTCCGGGCCCGGGCGCCACGGGCCGGCATGGAGCGCGCGGCGTCGGGCTGGCAGAATCTCCCTGCATCACCAGAGAAAGCCAAGCGTGAATCCACACACAGGGACCCGGCCGGGAACAAAGGCCAGAGACGAGCCGCCCACGCTGGACCGCACCACTTTCGGCCATCGCCTGCGCAGCGCGCGCAAGCGCTTCGGCTGGACGCTCGCGCAACTGGCCGAACGCTCGGGCGTGTCGATCACCACCATCTCGCGCGCCGAGCGCGGCCAGCTCGCGCTGGGCTACGAGAACTTCACCGCGCTGGGCCGCGCGCTGGAGATGGACATGAACGCCATGTTCGCGGGCGCCGGCGTCAAGCCCGCGCAGTTCGACGGCCCGGTGGTCACGCGCGCGGGCAAGGGCGTGGTGTATCGCGGGCTGTCCATCGCGTACGAGTTCCTAGGCACCACGGCGGCCGGCAAGCAGATGAGCCCGATCGTCGGCACGGTGCATGCGCGCCGCATCCACGGGCCGGAAGACTTCGTGCGGCATGCGGGCGAAGAGTTCGCCTATGTGCTGTCGGGCGAGATCGACGTGCACTTCGACAACGGCGAAGTGGTGCGCCTGTCGCGCGGCGATTCGCTGTACTTCGACAGCCGCTTGGGCCATGCCTACGTGAGCGTGAGCCGGCAGCTGGCGCGCATCGTCGGCATGACGATCGGCGAGAGCGGCCACATGCAGTCGGCGCGCGAGGCGCCCCTGCTGAAGCCGGTGCGCACGGCAAAGGCCGCCGCGGCGCAGCCCGCGAAGAAGAGCGGCAAGGCGCGCGGCAAGGGCTGAGCGCAAGGGCGTGGCCGGGTGCCGCGGGTGTCATCGATTTGCTGCGGATCCGCTGCGCGGGCTATATGCTGTGCGCGGCCCTTATCAACCGGAGTCCATACACCCATGACAAAGCACTCTTCCTTCTTCGCCCTTCGCTCCATTGCCGCCGCCTGCGGCCTTGCGCTCGGTGCCGTCGCGGCGGCGCATGCCGCGCCCGACGCCAAGCTGCTGGCAGCCGCCGAGAAGGCGCAACCCGCCGTCATCGACAACCTCAAGGAAATGGTGCTGATCGAGTCGGGCAGCCTCAACGTCGACGGCCTGCTGAAGATGGCCGACGTGGTGGAAGGGCGCCTGAAGGCGGTCGGCTTCAAGACCGAGCGGCGCAAGGCCACGGCCGGCGCGGGCGCCGACATCGTGATCGGTACGCGGAAAGGCACGGGCAAGCGCAAGATCATGCTGCAGGGCCACATGGACACGGTGTACCCGGCGGGCATCCTGAACGGCCAGCCCTACAAGGTCGACGGCAACCGCATCTACGGCCCCGGCATCGCCGACGACAAGGGCGGGCTCGCGGTGATGATGGCCTCGCTCAAGATCCTGGCCGACGCCGGCTGGCGCGACTACGACACGCTCACCGTGCTCATGAACCCCGACGAGGAAGTGGGCTCGGTCGGTTCGGGCGAACTCATCGCCACCCTGGCCGACCAGCACGACACCGTGCTGTCGTTCGAACCGACGGTGGCCAAGTCGGTGGTCAAGGGCGAGTCGCTGCTGCTGGGCGCGGCCGGCATCGCCACCGCCACGCTCGAGGTGAAGGGCCGCGCGTCGCATGCCGGCGCCGCGCCCGAGCTGGGCCGCAACGCGCTGTACGAGCTGTCGTACCAGATGCTGCAGACGAAGGACCTCGCCAAGGACATCCCGGGCGTGACGCTCAACTGGACCGTGGCGCGCGCCACCGGCCCGCTCAACCAGATCACCGAGAAGGCACAGGCGCTGGGCGACGTGCGCATCACGCAGCCCGGCGCGGAGAAGAAGCTCAACGAAGTGCTGCAGGCGAAGATCGCGGCGGGCAAGCTCATTCCCGACACCGAGACCGCGGTCAAGGTCGAGGTGGGCCGCCCGGCCTTCATCGCGGGCGAGAAGGGCCGCGCGCTGGGCGAGAAGGCGCAGGCCATCTACAAGGAAATCGATCGCGACCTCGCGCTCGCGCCCATGACCGGCGGCGGCACCGACGCGGGCTATGCGGGCCGCTCGGGCAAGGCGACGGTGGTCGAGAGCTTCGGCCTTTCGGGCTTCGGCTACCACGCGCGTGACGAGTACATCGAGGTCGACTCGATCGTGCCGCGCCTCTACCTCGTCACGCGGCTGCTGACCGAAATCGGCAAGAACTGATCTTCAAATGCGCGGCGCTTCGCCGGTGACGGCGAAGCGTTTCGTGGGCATTGCCCGCGCCAGGGTGCGGGGAGACATGGCGTGCCGCCCGGGGACGCCGCCTGCTACGGCTGCTGCTGTTGCCCCGGGCGTTCGCCGGGGCGCGGCTGGCGATGGGCCGCTGCCGCCGCCGCTGCGGCGGCCACGCGTTGCTGCTGCTGTTGCTGGGCGGCCTGTTGTTGCTGCTGCTGCTGCTGCCGCGCCTGCTGGGCTTGCTGGGCTTGCTGGGCCTGGCGCGCCTGCTCCTGCTGCATCCGCTGCTGTTGTTGTTGCATCTGCATCTGCTGCTGGTGTTGCTGCATCGCCTGCTGCTGCTGTTGCTGCTGGCGCGCGGCTTGCTGCTGGGCCTGTTGCTGTGCCTGGGCTTGCTGTTGGGCCTGTGCCTGCTGCATCTGTTGCTGCTGCCGGCGCATCTGCTCCTGCTGGGCTTGTTGTTGCTGGCGGGCCTGGTTCTGCGCCTGCTGCTGTTGTTGCTGCTGCAATGCCTGCTGGCGCTGGATCTGTTGCTGCTGTGCTTGCGCCTGCTGCTGCGCGCGGGCCTGTTGCTGGGCCTGTTCCTGCTGCTGCATCTGCTGGCGGCGCGCCTGCTCCTGCTGGCCCTGCTGCTGACGCTGCTGTTCCTGCTGCGCGCGCTGTTGCTGCTGTGCCTGCGCCTGTTGCTGCTGCAACTGCTGGCGCCGCGATTGCTCCTGCTGGGCCTGTTGCTGGCGCTGCTGCTCCTGTTGCGGCCCCGCGCCGGGTGGCTGTCCCGCGAACCGGGCCGGTTGGTGCTGCTGCGCCTGTTGGGCCTGCTGCGCCTGCAGGGCCTGCTGCCGATGCAACTGGTCCTGCTGCTGTTGCTGCTGCATCTGTGCCTGCCGCGTCTGCTGCTGTTGCTGCAGCTGTTGGGCACGCAGCTGCTGGGCCTGCTGTTGCTGGGCTTGCTGCTGCGAACGTTGCTGCTGTGCCTGTTGCGCCTGCTGTTGCATCTGCTGCTGGCGCAGCGCGGCTTCCTGCTGCCGCGCCTGTTGTTGCTGCTGTTGCTGGGCCAGCGCGGCCTGTTGCTGCATCTGTTGCTGCTGCTGCGGTGCAAAGCCCGGCGCGGCCGCGAAGTTGGGCGGTGCGCCTGCGGGCACGCCGCGCGGCGCGCCGTTGTTGTTGTAGACGGTGCGCGTGTTGTTCACGTTGTTGACCACCGTGGTCGAGCGCGAGACATACGTGTTGTTGTTGTAGACCACGGCCGGGCGGTAGGCCGGCGGCGGCGGTGCCCCGCGATCACGATCCCGGTCGCGACCGCGCCAGCCCGGCGCGCCCCAGTTCATGTTCCATGAATGCCAGCCCCAGTCGTGGCGCTCCAGCGCGGCGCCGACCACCACGCCGGCGCCGAAGGCCAGCGCGCCGGCGGCGATCACCTGGCCCTGGCTGTAGCCCGGCGCCACCTCGACCGGCGGCGCATACGCGTAGCCGGGGTACACCGGCTGCGGCGTGCCGTAGATCACCTGCGGGTCGTAGGCCGGCACATACACCACGTCGGGCTGCACGGGTTCGATGGTGATGTACTGCGGCGGCGGCTCGATCACGGCGGGGCCGCTGTAGTACACGGCCTGCGAATCGGGCGCGGGCGCGTAGTTTTGCGGGGTCGCGGCGCTGGCCACGCGCAGCTTGTCGTTGTTCTTCAGGCGACCGGCCTTGGCCGCGCGCTGCCGCATGACCTGGATGGCGTTCATCACGTCGGTCGGGTCGTTGTAGTAGGCCTTGCCCAGCGACTCGGTCCACGGGATGTTGCCGGCCATCTGGTCGACCACGCCGCGAAAGGCGGTGAGCGACTTCACGCTCGGGTCCCACGGCTGCTGGTTGGCGGCGTCGGCCAGCGGGCCGGCCTTGAGGTTGCGGTTCTGCCCGAGCCAGTCGTGCGCGGCGGTGATCTGCTCGGGGTAGGTGGCGCCGGCCAGGATCTGCGCCACCAGCTTGTCGGGGTACAGCGCAATGGGCGCGACCATCTCGTAGAGCTGGTCGGCCGAGGGCGGCGTGTAGGCCACCGGCACGGCCGTGGGCGCATTGGTCTGCGGCACCGACGGCGCGGGAATAGAGGAGGCGGCGGGGTCGACGGCCGCCGCCGGCGTGCTGGTCGTCTTGTCGCAGCCTGCAATGGCGAGTGCGCCGATGCACAGCGAAATCGTCAGGAGCCGCGGGACCGTTGGGCGATGGTTCTTTGTCATCTGGAGTTCCATGTAGGCGCCGGCGTCGTGCCCGGAACTCTTTCAACGGTGCGCGGCGGCAGGCGATGACAAAGCCTGCGCCGCGGATGCAACGGTCTGTGTCGGTGGCGCGCCGTCAATGCTGTCGGCGCAGAACCACAGGCCGGGGCGGGTGGGCTACTTGGCGCCGCCCGAATACTTGGTCACGCTGGTGGCGCTCACGTGGTAACCGCTCACACCCATCATGGAATCGTTGCGCAGCGTCTGCAGCTTGCCGGTGACCCACACGGTGTCCATGGCGCGGAACTTGGCGCCTTTTTGCGGCACCACGTGCAGGATCTGGTTGGCCGGCGGCGGCGGCGTGTGGATGCAGGCGCCGAAGTAGGGCACCAGCAGGAACTCGGTGACCTCGCCCTTGGCTTCCTCGAGCGGCACGATGAAGCCCGGGATCTTGACCTCGGCGCCGTTCATGGCGGGGTTGGTCGGCGCGTTGTTCGACACTTCCTGCATCTTCATGAGCAGCTCGTTGGCGCGCGGATCGCCGTCGTCGAGCGCGCTCAGGTCCATGCCCTTGAACTCCTTGGCCGGGTCCCAGTCCTTGGGCACCAGCTCTTCCCAGGTGATCTGGCGCGGCTGGCCCGGCGTGCCCTTGGCCGCCGCGGCCGTAGCGGCCGCGGGCGCCGATTTGCCGCCGAGCGGGTTGCTGGCCGTGGTGTCCTTGGGCGCGGGTTCGGCGGCCCAGGCGGCGGCCGCGAGGCCCGCGCCCGCGATCAGCATTGAAAGCCGGATGAAAGCTCCGTGGGGCGTGGGCGTCGTGTGGGCGATGGGCATGGTTCAGATCCTCGGGGAAAGGCCGTCGGCGAGGGAAAGTCGGTAGGCACGGATGCCGGGCAAGAGGCTGGCCAGCCAACCCGCGACCAGCAGGCTCGCCATCAGCAGCCATTCGTTCAGTGTAGGTTCGGAAAGGCTCAGTGTCAGTCCGAACTGCGACTGCAGCCATGGCGAGAGCAGGGCGATGCCCAGCACCGCCATCACCACGCCGAAGAGCACGCCCAGCACGGTGACCATCGCGCCTTCGAGCGCCAGCAGCGCCAGCACATGGCGCAACCCCGCGCCCACGGCGCGCAGCACGGCGAGTTCGCGGCGGCGTTCGTTCAGGCCCGCCATCACCACCGACACCAGCCCCGCCAGACTCACCAGCGCGACCAGCGCCGACATCAGCAGCAGCGCGTTCTCGCCGATGCCGATCACGCTCCACAGTTCGTCCAGCGCCACGCCGGGCAGGATGGCCATCAGCGGTTCGCCGGTGTAGGTGGAAATCCAGCGCTGCACGCCGAACACCGCGGCGCGGTTCTTCAGGCCCACCAGCGCGGCCGTCACGTTCTTGGGCGTGAGGTCGAACTTGCGCACCTGCTCGGCGGGAATGTGCACGCCCGGCATCGGCGCACCGCCCACCCATTCGAGGTGGATGGCTTCCATGGCCGGCAGGCCGATGTGCACCGTGCGGTCGACCGGGGTGCCGGTGCGCGCGAGCACGCCCACCACGGTGAAGGGCTTGTCGGCATGCTCGGCCACGTTGAGTTCGCCGCTGCCCAACCCTGCCCCATGTGCCAGCGTGATCTTCTGGCCCACGTGGTAGCCGAGCTTGTCGGCCACCTCGGCGCCGACCACCGCGTCGAACAGTTCGCTGAAGGGCTTGCCCTCGCGCATCTTCAGCAGTTGCCTGTCGCCGTAGCGAAAGCGCGTGAAGTACTCGGGCGACGTGGCCAGCACCGCGAAGCCGCGGTGCGAATCGCCCAGCGACAGCGGCACCACCCAGTCGACGCCGGGGTGCGCCTCGAGCGCCTGCACGCTCTTCCACGAGATGTTGTTGGTGGCCGCGCCGATGCGAAACACCGAGTACAGCAGCAGCTGCGTGGAGCCCGTGCGCGCGCCCACGATCAGGTCGGTGCCCGAGACGGAGGAGGCGAAGTTCTCGCGCAGCTCGGTGCGGATGCGCTCCACGCCCAGCAGCAGAAAGGTCGACAGCGCAATGGAGAACACCGTGAGCGCGAGCGTGAAGCGCCGGTTCCAGGCGCTGCGCCATGCAATCGAAAAAAGCGCCCTCATGCGTCCACCGCCATCGCGCTGCCGGCCGCGCGGTTGATTTCGGGCAGCAGCACGTGCCGCACGAAACGCTGCGCAATGCGCTGGTCGTGGCTCACGAACACCAGCGCGCTGTGGTTCTGCGCGCAGGCCGTGAGCAGCACGTCGAGAAAGGCTTCGCGCCGGTCTTCGTCGAGCGCGGAGGTGGGCTCGTCGGCGATCACCACTTCGGGCTGGCCGATGAGCGCGCGCGCCGCGGCCACGCGCTGCTGCTGGCCGACCGACAGCTGCAGCGCCTGGCGCTTCCAGAGGTTGCGGTCCAGGCCCATCTGCGCGAGCAGGTGCTCGGCCTCGTCGCGCGAGCTGCCGTTGCGCGCGGCCTGGGCCTCGCGCCGCGCCGAGAAGCGGCAGGGCAGCAGCACGTTGTCGAGCACGCTCAGGTACGGCAGCAGGTTGAACTGCTGGAAGATGTAGCCCACGTGCGCCACGCGGCTGCGGTCGCGCTGGGTGCCCGAGAGCTTCGACCAGTCGTGCCCCAGCAGCGTGACGCGGCCTTCGTCGGCCACCAGCACGCCGGCCAGCAGCGACAGCAGCGTGCTCTTGCCGCAGCCGCTGGGGCCGTGCAGGAACACCGACTCGCCGGCGGTGATGCGAAAGGCCTCGATGTCGATGCACGGCGTTTTCACGCCGGGCCACGAGAAGCGCAATGCTTCGGCGGCGAGAACGACGCGCAAAGGCGCCGCCCCGCCCTGCAAGGGGGTGCTCACAGTGTCACTTGCCCCAGCCGAGGCGCACCGGCTGGGCCGCCTGCGCGCCGGCGGGGCGCTTGAGCTGGCGCTTGAACTGGCCTTGCGCGGAAGCAATCTGCGAATCGATCTGGCGCAGCCCCTTGAACACGTTGAACAGGTTCACGTCGATGAACTTCGCGGCGGCCGCGTTGGTGCAGTTGAAGGAGAAGGTGGCGTCCAGGTCGGCATGGCCGACGGGCTCGGCCGGGTCGGGGTTGCCCAGGCCCAGCGCACCGGAGCGCAGGTCGACCGGGCCGAGCTTGCAGTTGGCGGCGGGGTCGATGACGAAGAGCTTGTCGGCCGCGCGCAGTTGGGCGACGGCTTCTTCGACGGCCTTTTTCTCGGCGTCGGTCTTGGGCGCGCGCTCGAAGCCGACGATGTTGTCCAGCGGCGAGTCCATGTCGATCACCACCGTGGGGCCGTCCACGGCCACGTCGAGCTTGAGCTGGCCGTGCACGTGCGCGTGTTGCTGCTGCGCCTGCGCCGAGAGGAACGGGGCCGCCGCGAACAGCGCGGCGGTGATTGCGAGACCGGTGGAGGTACGTCGGAGTCGGATGTGCTTCATGGTTCAGCGCCTTGCCGGGTCGGCAGCCCCGGCGTGTTGCTCCATTCGCTCCAGCTGCCGGCATAGAGCGCGGTCGTCCCGAACCCCGCGATCTGCATCGCGAGCAGGTTGGGCACGGCGCTCACGCCACTGCCGCATTGATGGACGACGCTCGCCGCGTCGCGTCCCGCGAGCAGCGCTTCGAACTCGGCACGCAATTGCGATGCCGGCTTGAACTTGCCGTCCGGGCCGATGTTCTCGGCGAAGGGCCGGTTCAGGGCCCCGGGGATGTGACCGGCAATCGGGTCCAGAGGTTCCACCTCGCCGCGGTAACGTGCGCCGGCGCGTGCGTCGATCAGGTTCTGGTCAGGCTGGCCGAGCCGGCGCACCACCATGTCGGTGGTCACGAGCCTGGCAATGGGCTCGCCGGTGACGAAGTTCGACTGGAAGCGCGCGGGCTCCTCGCGGCCGGTGACTTCGCCGCCCGCGGCCTGCCAGGCCTGCAGGCCGCCGTCGAGCACGGCCACGGCGTCGTGGCCCATCCACTTGAGCATCCACCACAGGCGCCCGCAGTAGTTGGCGCCGTTGCGGTCGTACACCACGGCCTGCATGTCGTTGGCGAAGCCGACGCTCGAGAGCCACTGCGCGAACTTCTCGCGGCTGGGCAGCGGGTGGCGCCCGCCCGAGGCCGGCACGCCGTCTTCCTGGGCGACGACCACGTCGCCACGGGCGCCGGGCGCGCCGTGGCGGGCGCTCAGGGCGGTGTCGAGGTTGGCGTGCAGTGCGCCCGGAATGTGCGCGGCGGCGTACTGCTGCGCACCGGCTTCGGGCTTCATGAGGTCGAAGCTGCAGTCGAACACCATGAGGGGCGTGTCGGCTCTTTGCAGCTGCTGGAGTTGTTCGACGCTGACGAGGGTGGTGTACATGGCGTGTGTGTCCTTCGTTGCCGGGGCCGCCGCGGGCCCGCGCGATTCAATTCAGTTCAATGCTCTTCGGCCGGCGCCTTGGGCACGGCCCGTTGCCGCAACACAGTTGCGGCAATGCCGCTCGCGATGATAAGAGCCATGCCGCCCCAGCCGGCGGCGTCGATGCGGTCGTCGAACAGCACCACGCTGTAGAACGCCGCGAAGACGATGCCCGAGTACTGCAGGTTGGCCACCACCAGCGTACCGGCCTGGGTCTTGGCCGTGGCGTAGGCGCGGGTCATGCAGAGTTGTCCGAGGGCGGCCAGCAGGCCGATCGGCAGCAGCCACAGCGCATGCTGCCATGTCCACGCGCCGCCGCCCGAAAAGCCGGTGGCGGCCGTGGCAAAGGCGCCGGCCACGGCCGAGCCGACCGCGAAATAGAACACCGTGCGCAGCTCGGGTTCGCCGATGCGCGACAGCGCCACCACCTGCATGTAGGCAAAGGCGGCCGTCAGGCCCGACAGCAGGCCCAGCAGGCCCGCGAAGCCCTCGTTGCCGTTGACGGTGGGCTTGAGCATGAGCACCACGCCCACGAAGCCCGCCAGCACGGTCAGCGCCAGCGCGCCCTGCAGCGGCGGGCGTTCGACGCGGCCATCGCGCCCGGGCACCGGCACCCACGCGAGCAGCGCGCCGCCGATCAGGAAGGCCGCGACCCACACGCTGCTCATGTAGTTGAGCGTGACGGCGGTGGCCAGCGGCATGTGGGCAATGGCATAGAACCACGCGCCGAGCGACACCACGCCGATGGTGCTGCGCCAGGCGTGCATGCCGGGGTATCTGGTGGCCAGCGAGACGCCGCGGTTGCGCGCCAGCAGCCACAGGAACACGATGCCGATGAGGCCGCGCCCCAGCACCATTTCACCGCTGTTGAACCACGCCGAGGCGATTTTCACGACCACGCTCATGGTGGCGAACAAGAAGGCTCCCAACACCATCCACAGCGCTTGCATCGTCAGTCAGTCTCGAAAACTAGAAGGAAATCAAAAAGGCCCGATGGGTGCATCGGGCCGGGGCGGGAAGAACTCAGGGCTGCTGCATCGCAGCGCGGTACCACTCGTGGAACTGCTGCATGCCGTCTTCCATGGGGCTCTGGTAGGGGCCCGTCTCGTTGTCGCCGCGCAGCATCAGCGCGCGGCGCCCGGCGTCCATGCGCTCGGCGATCTCGTCGTCTTCCACGCAGGTTTCCATGTAGGCGGCCTGCTGGGCCTCGACGAACTCGCGCTCGAAGGCGACGATTTCCTCGGGGTAGAAGAACTCGACCATGTTGAGCGTCCTGGTCGGGCTCACGGGGTGCAGGGTCGACACCGTGAGCACGTGCGGATACCACTCGACCATCACGTGCGGGTAGTAGGTCAGCCAGATGGCACCGTACTTCGGCGGCTTGCCGTCGCGGTACTTGAGCAGCTGCTCCTGCCACTTCTGGTAGACCGGGCTGCCCGCGCGGCCCAGCCGGTTGGCCACGCCCACCGTCTGCACCGAGTAGTTCGGGTTGAACTCCCAGCGCAGGTCGTCGCAGGTGACGAAGCTGCCCAGGCCGGGGTGGAAGGGCCCGACGTGGTAGTCCTCCAGGTAGACCTCGATGAAGGTCTTCCAGTTGTAGTTGCACTCGTGCAGCTCGACGCGGTCGAGCGCGTAACCCGAGAAGTCGAGGTCGGCCTGCGGGCCGAGGCCGGCCATGTCGGCCGTCACGTCGCGGCCCGTGCCGTCGAGGTTCTTCTCGAACAGAAGACCGTTCCATTCGGTGAGCGGGTAGTTGTGCAGGTTCAGGCAGGGGTCCTGCTCGAAATGCGGGGCGCCGATCAGGGTGCCCGTGGCGCGCGGGTCGCTCGCGGCGTAGGTCCAGCGGTGCAGCGGGCACACGATGTTGCCGCCGGCCTGGTTGTCGAGCTGGCCCCGGCCCTGCAGGATGAGGGCCTGGCGGTGGCGGCAGACGTTCGAGATCAGCTCCACGCCCTTGGGCGTATGCACCAGCGCACGGCCCTGGTGCTCTTGCGGCAGGGTGTGGAAGTTGCCCCGTTCGGGCACGGCCAGGCGATGGCCGACGTAGCGGGGCCCTCGCGCGAAAAGGTTTTGCATTTCGCGGGCGTAAAGTGCCTCGTCGAAATACGCGGAAACTGGAAGTTGGCTCGCGGCCTGCTGCAGTTGAAGACTTAAATCAGACATGGAGGACCTGACCAAGCTCCCCACAGGGAGAAAAAAAGAAAAGAACGGAAGGCGCCGCCAGGAAGATTCGGCGGCCCGAAGAGGTGTTGAACATCGTCAACGAGAGAAGTTCGCATTGTACCCGGGGCCCCCCGTTTTGCCCCCCGCCCTAAAATGCCCGGTTTCACCCACGTTACGCTTGCATGCCCAAGGTGCCAACTCCTTCCTCGTCCAGCCCGGCGGCAACGCCCGATACGGGCCCGCTGCCCGCCAGTTACGAAGCCGGGCTCCAGGAACTGGAGCAACTGGTCGCAGAACTCGAGTCGGGCCAGCTGCCCCTCGACCAGTTGCTCGGTAGCTACCAGCGCGGAGCCGCGCTGCTCGCCTTCTGCCGCGACAAGCTGCAGGCGGTCGAAGACCAGATCAAGGTGCTCGATGCGGGCAGCCTGAAGGTCTGGACGGCCGAATGAGTGCCGCCACGCCGATCGATTCGCCCCATTGGGACGCAAAGACCCTGGCCGGCTGGAGTGAACCCCACTTGGCGAGCGTCGAATCGGCGCTGTCGCGCTGGGTGGGTGTCGACGCGCCCGTGCTGCTGGGCGACGCCATGCGCTACGCCGTGCTCGACGGCGGCAAGCGCCTGCGCCCGCTGCTGGTGCTGGCCGCCAGCGAGGCCGTCGGCGGCAACCAGGCCGCCGCCCTGCGTGCCGCCTGCGCCACCGAACTGATCCACGCCTATTCCCTGGTGCACGACGACCTGCCGTGCATGGACAACGACGTGCTGCGCCGCGGCAAGCCCACGGTGCACGTCAAGTTCGGCGAGGCCGACGCCCTGCTGGCCGGCGACGCGCTGCAGGCCCTGGCCTTCGAGCTGCTCACGCCGCAAGGCGACGAAGTCCCCGCCGCCACCCAGGCTTTGCTGTGCCGCCTGCTCGCGCGCGCCGCGGGCAGCCAGGGCATGGCCGGCGGCCAGGCCATCGACCTGGCCAGCGTGGGCATTGCCCTGAACGAAGCGCAACTGCGCGAAATGCATCGCCTGAAGACCGGCGCGCTGCTGCAGGGCAGCGTCGAGATGGGCGCCGCCTGCGGCTCGGTAACACCCGCCGCGCTGGCCGCGCTGCGCGACTACGGCGCCGCCATCGGCCTGGCGTTCCAGGTGGTCGACGACATCCTCGACGTCACGGCCGACTCGCAGACCCTGGGCAAGACCGCCGGCAAGGACGCCGCGGCCGACAAGCCCACGTATGTTTCGCTGCTCGGCCTGGACGGCGCGCGCGCCCAGGCCCGAGCGCTGCTGGCCGACGCGCTGGCCGCGCTGCAAAAGAGCGGCCTGGCCGACACCGCCGCCCTGCGCGCGCTGGCCCACATGGTGGTCGACCGCGACCGCTGAGAAAAAACAAGAACTCCCATGGCTCCGCTGCTTCCCACACTCCACGACCCCGCGCCGATCCGCAAGTTCGACCGGGCCCAACTGCGCCAGCTGTCCGACGAGGTGCGCGCCTGCGTGCTCGACAACGTCTCGCGCACCGGCGGCCACCTGAGCTCCAACCTCGGCACGGTCGAACTCACGGTCGCGCTGCACCACGTGTTCAACACGCCGCACGACCGGCTGGTGTGGGACGTGGGTCACCAGACCTACCCGCACAAGATCCTCACGGGCCGTCGCGAGCGCATGCCCACCTTGCGCCAGATCGGCGGCATTTCGGGCTTTCCGCAGCGCACCGAGAGCGAGTACGACACCTTCGGTACCGCCCATTCGTCGACCAGCATCTCGGCCGCGCTGGGCATGGCCATGGGCGCCAAGCAGAAGGGCGAGGACCGCCACACCGTGGCCATCATCGGCGACGGCGCACTCACGGCCGGCATGGCCTTCGAGGCGCTGAACAACGCGGGCGTGTGCGACTGCAAGCTGCTGGTGATCCTGAACGACAACGACATGTCGATCAGCCCGCCGGTGGGCGCGCTCAACCGCTATCTGGCGCAGCTGATGAGCGGCAACTTCTACGCCGCCGCCAAGAGCGTCGGCAAGAGCGTGCTGCGCAATGCGCCGCCGCTGTTCGAGCTGGCCAAGCGCCTGGAGCAGCATGCCAAGGGCATGGTGGTGCCGGCCACGCTGTTCGAGCAGTTCGGCTTCAACTACGTGGGCCCGATCGACGGCCACGACCTCGACTCGCTGGTGCCCACGCTCGAGAACCTCAAGCACCTGGAAGGCCCCCAGTTCCTGCACGTGGTCACGAAGAAGGGGCAGGGCTACAAGCTGGCCGAGGCCGACCCGGTGGCCTACCACGGCCCGGGCAAGTTCGACCCGCAGGTGGGGCTGGTCAAGTCGACCGCCGTCGCCAAGCAGACCTTCACGCAGGTGTTCGGCCAATGGCTGTGCGACACCGCCGCCGCCGACGGCCGCCTCGTGGGCATCACGCCCGCGATGCGCGAAGGCTCGGGGCTCGTCGAATTCGAGAAGCGCTTTCCCGACCGCTACTACGACGTCGGCATCGCCGAGCAGCACGCGGTGACCTTCGCCGCCGGCCTGGCCTGCGAAGGGCTGAAGCCGGTGGTCGCGATCTATTCGACCTTCCTGCAGCGCGCGTACGACCAGCTGATCCACGACGTGGCGATCCAGAACCTGCCGGTGGTGTTCGCACTCGACCGCGCGGGCCTCGTGGGCGCCGACGGCGCGACGCATGCGGGCGCGTACGACATCCCGTTCCTGCGCTGCATTCCGAACATGAGCATCGCCTGCCCCGCCGACGAGCGCGAGTGCCGGCAGCTGCTGACCAGCGCCTACGAGCAGAGCCACCCGGTGGCCGTGCGTTATCCGCGCGGGTCGGGGGCAGGCGTCACGCCGCACCTGACGCTGGAGTCGCTGCCGCTGGGCAAGGGCGAGATCCGCCGCGAAGGCAAGCGCATCGCGATCCTGGCGTTCGGCACGCTGCTGTATCCGGCGCTGACGGCGGCCGAGTCGCTCGACGCGACGGTGGTCAACATGCGGTGGGCCAAGCCGCTGGACGTCGAGCTGCTGCTGCAGGTCGCGCGCACGCACGACGCCATCGTGACGCTGGAAGAGGGCGCGATCATGGGCGGCGCGGGCAGCGCGGTGCTCGAGGCGCTGCAGGCCGCGCATGTGCTGAAGCCGGTGCTGCAGCTGGGGCTGCCGGACCAGTTCATCGAGCATGGCGACCCGGCCAAGCTGCTGGCCGGCATCGGCCTGGACGCGCCGGGCATCGAAGCTTCGATCGTCGAGCGCTTCGGCCGCGCCTGAGTTTTTGCCTTGCTCCTTCCCCCGCTGGGGGAAGGCTGGGATGGGGGCAAGCGGCCTTGAAAACGCCACGGCATATCAAGCGCCGCGAGCCCCCACCCCGACCCTCCCCCAGCGGGGGAGGGAGAAATACCACCCCAAAGAGCCTCAGCTCCCCAGGTACGCGTCCTGCACCTTCGGGTTGCCCAGCAGTTCCCGCCCGGTCCCCGACAGCACGATGCTCCCCGTCTCGATCACATAGGCCCGGTCGGCGATCTTCAGCGCCTGGCGCACGTTCTGCTCCACCAAGAAGATCGTCAGCCCCTGCTTGTTGATCTCGCGCAGCGTGCGGAAGATGTCCTGCACGATGATCGGCGCCAGGCCCATCGAGGGCTCGTCCAGCAGCAGCACGCGGGGCTTGGCCATCAGGGCCCGGCCGATCGCCAGCATCTGCTGTTCGCCGCCCGAGAGATTGCCGGCCAGCCCGTCGGCCCGGTCCTTCAGCACCGGGAAGAGGGCGTAGATGCGTTCCAGGTCGGCCATGCGCGCGGCGGTGCCGTCGCGGCGCGTGTAGGCGCCCAGCTCCAGGTTCTCGCGCACCGTGAGCGTGGTCAGCGTGGCGCGGCCCTCGGCCACCTGCACCACGCCGCCGGCCACGATCTTGTGCGGCGACAGCGCGCTGATGTCCTGCCCCGCGAACACCACGCGCCCGCCCGCTTTCTTCACGAGGCCCGACAGCGCCAGCAGCGTGGTCGACTTGCCCGCGCCGTTGGCACCCACCAGCGTGGTGATCTGCCCTTCGTGCAGCTCGAAATCGATGCCCTTCACCGCCTGCACATGGCCGAAGTTCACCTTCAGGTCCTGCACCTGCAGCAAGGGGTTGCTCGTCGTACCGGCGCTCATGCCGCGGTCTCCTGGTCGTTCGTGGCTTCGTCGTCTTCGCGGCCGAGGTAGGCCTCGATCACCTGCGGGTCGTTGCGGATCTGCTCGGGCCCGCCGCGCGCGATGATGCGCCCGAAGTTGAGCACCGCGATCTGCTGGCACAGGCCCATCACGAAGCGCATGTCGTGCTCGATCATGAACACGGTGTAGCCGCGTGCCGAGATGTTCTCGATCTCGACCATCAGCTCGCTCTTCTCGGTGCTGTTCATGCCGGCCACGGGTTCGTCCAGCAGCAGCAGCGTGGGCTCGGTGGCCAGCGCGCGCGCCAGCTCCAGCTTGCGCTGGTCGCCGTACGAGAGGTTGTCGGCCACGTCGTTGGCCTTGTGGTCGAGCTTGACCCAGCTCAGCAGTTCGCGCGCGCGGTCGCGGGCGCGTTTTTCCTCGCTGCGGAACAGGCCCGTGCCCGCCAGCAGGCCCAGCGGGCCGTAGCGCAGCTTGGCGTCCATGCCCACGGTCACGTTCTCCAGCAGCGACATCTCCTTGAAGATGCGGATGTTCTGGAAGGTGCGCGCAATGCCGCCGCGCGTGATCTGGAAGGGCTTGCGGCCCGCCAGGTCCTGACCCTTGAAGTGGATGGTGCCGCTGGTGGTCGGCAGCAGGCCGGTGATCAGGTTGAACACCGTCGTCTTGCCGGCGCCGTTCGGGCCGATCAGCCCGAAGATGCCGCCCTTGGGAATGTCGAGGTTCACGTCCTGCAGGACCTTGAGCCCGCCGAAGTGGCGCGACACGTTTTTGAGAGTCAGAAGCGTTTGTTCGCTCATGCCGCGCTCCCCTTGCGGCTGAACCACTGGCGGATGCGCGCCGGGTCCCAGATGCCCTTGGGCAGGAACAGCACGATCAGCACCAGGATGAAGCCGTTGACCACCAGGCGGAACGCGCCCAGGCCGCGCAGCATCTCGGGCAGCAGCGTGAGGATGGTGCCGCCCAGCACCGGGCCCGTGAGGCTGCCGATGCCGCCCAGGATCGCCATCGTCAGGATGTCGACCGCGCGGTTGAAGCCGTACTCGGCCGGGCCGATGAAGAAGGTCAGGTGCGCGTTCAGCGTGCCCGCCAGGCCGGCAATGGCGCCGCCCAGCACGAAGGCCAGCATCTTGTGGCCCGCCACGTCGATGCCCATCAGGCCGGCGGCGGTTTCGTCCTCCTTGATGGCCTCGAAGGCGCGGCCCACCTTGGAGCGGCGGATGCGCCACAGCACCAGCAGCGTGAGCACCAGCGCCAGCGCCACGTGCCACCACTCGGTCGACTGCGGAATGCCGTTCAGGCCCAGCGCGCCGCCCGTGAGCGACTCGGCGTTCAGGATGGCGATGCGCACCACCTCGCCGAAAGCCAGCGTGGCCATGGCCAGGTACACGCCCGACAGCCGCAGCGTCGGCTTGCCGATGATGAAGGCGACCACGGCGGGCGCCGCCATGCCGGCGGCAATGGCCACCGGGAAGGGCGCGCCGTAGTTCAGCGTGAGGATCGACGCGGTGTACGCGCCGATGCCCATGAAGGCCGCGTTGGCCAGGGCCAGCATGCCGCAGGCCAGCGTGAGCCAGATCGAAAGGGCCAGCAGGCCGTTGATGCCCAGCGAGAGCACCAGGTTGCTGTAGACCGACCAGAAATTGTCGAGCGCTTCCATCATCAGACCTTGCGCTCTTTCAGCGAGCCGAACAGGCCCTTGGGGCGCACCAGCAGCACGAGGAACAGCAGGCCGAAGGCCACCGCGTCGCGCATGTTGGAGCCCACGTACGCCACCGACAGCACCTCGGCGAAGCCCAGGAACAGGCCGCCCAGCAGCGCGCCGCGGATGTCCCCCATGCCGCCCAGGATGATCACGGCAATGCCCTTTTCGAGCATCGGCTGGCCCATCAGCGGGAACAGCGCGTTGGAATACAGGCCGATCAGCACGCCGGCCACGCCGCCCAGGCCGGCGGCCACGAACGAGGTCAGGTAGAACAGGCCCTCGACGTTCACGCCCACCAGGTACGCCGCCTTGGGCGACTCGGCAATGGCGCGCAGGGCGCGGCCCAGTTGCGTGCGCTGCAGCGACAGCATCAGCACGCCCATCAGCACGAACGAAGCCAGCACGATGCCCAGTTCGAGCACGGTGACGTGGATGCCGGCGAACACCAGCGCGTCGTCGGGAATGGTGCCGGCCGGAAAGCGCAGGTTCTCCGCGCCGAAGATGCCCTGGATGCCGTTGTTCAAGATGATGGCCACGCCGATGGTCGCGATCATCGGAATCAGGTGGGGCGCGTTGCGCTTGCGCAGCGGCTTGAGCACCAGCACGTCGATCAGGAACCCGACCACGCCGCAGAACGCGAAGGCGAAGGGCAGGCCGACCCACAGCGGCATGCCCGAGACGCGCATGAATTCGGCCGCGGCATACGCGCCGACCATGAACACCGCGCCATGCGAGAGGTTGATGACGCCGAGCACGCCGAAAATGAGTGTGAAGCCGAGCGCGAAGAGTGCGTAGACGCACCCGAGCGACAAGGCGTTGACAAGCTGCTGATCGAGCACGATGGGCTTCCGTCAGGCCGCAACCTTCAGGGCGTTGCGGCAAATCAAAAAAGAAAACGGCGCAGTAAGCGGTCCTGCGCCAGATGCGGGAAAGAAAACATGGCGGGCCGCGCGGCCCGCCATCGAAGCGGCAAGAAAAGGGCCTTGCTTACTTCTCGATCACGAACTGCGTGCCGCGCGTCACGCTCACGATGGCTTGCTGTTGCGCGTCGTAGCCGGCCGGCTTGCCGGCCTTGTCCTTGGCGCGCGCGAAGGTGAAGGCGCCGGTGGCACCGGTCCACTTGACGTTGGGCAGTGCATCGCGCAGGGCGGTGCGGTCGGCGGCAAGGTTGCCCGACAGCTTCACGCCCTTGAGCGCCTGGGCCACCACGTACAGGCCGTCGTAGGCTTGCGCGGCGAACTGGTCGGGCGCGGCCTTGAACTTGTCGTTGTAGGCCTTCTGGAACTTGGTGTTCTCGGGCGTGGCGTTGCTGGCCGACCAGGGGCTGCCGACGTACAGGTTGTCCGAGCTGCCCTTGGCCAGGTCGAAGATCTTGGTCGAGTTCATGCCATTGCCGCCGATGATCGGCACGTTCAGGCCGAGCTGGCGGGCCTGCACCATGATCGGCGCGCCTTCGGCCAGCAGGGCCGACAGCACGATGGCATCGGGGTTGGTGGCCTTGATCTTGGTGAGCTGGGCCTTGAAGTCGACGTCGCCCTTGGCGAAGGTCTCGGTCGTGGTCACGGGCAGCTTCAGGTCTTCCAGGGCCTTCTTGAAGTTGTCGTAGCCGCTCTTGGTGAACACGTCGTCGTTGCCGTACAGCACCGCGACCTTCTTCACGTTGGCGTGCTTGATGGCCACGCGCAGGGTTTCGGGCAGCACGTCGGCTTCGGTCACCGAGTTGCGGAACACGTAGTCGCCGATCGAGGTGATGCCGTCGGCCGTGTTCGACGTGCCGAAGGCCACCGTCTTGGAAGCCTGGGCGATCGGGTCGGCCGCCTGGGCCGAGTTCGACAGCGTGGGGCCGAAGGTCATCAGGACCTTGTCCTGGAAGATGAGTTTCTTGAAGACGTTGATAGCGTCTTCCTTCTTGCCCTGCTCGTCCTCGACGGCCAGCACGATCTTGTCGCCGTTGATGCCGCCGGCGGCATTGATCTCGTCGGCCGCCAGCTGGAAGCCGTTGCGGATGGCGGCGCCGTACTGCGCGGCGCCGCCGGACAGGGCGGCTGCGACGCCGATCTTGATGTCGGCGGCTTGCGCGCCGAATGCGGTGGCCGCGGCGAACGCGAGCAGTGCGGGTTTGAAGGCGTTGGGGAGTCTCATGTCGGGATGCCGTTTTCAGAGGAGGATGTAAGGCGGGTTAACATTTTATGCCTCGTCTGCATGACGCGTCCGTGCGCGGCTGGCAAGGGGCTGGGCGCAGGGTAAACCCCCGCCGGGGGCTGTAAGCGCGTTTTTACAATCGCCCGGACTTACACAAAAGTCCCCAACGCGGTCACAAGCCGCGTTTTGTTTTTTCAAAGAACTCGGAGAGCTATCAATGGATCGTCGTTCCCTTATCAAAAACGCCGGGATTGCCGGCGTTTTGGCTGCCGGCATCGCGCCCGCCGTCCACGCGCAAACCGCAGTCCGCTGGCGCCTGGCCTCGAGCTTCCCGCGCTCGCTCGACACGATTTTCGGCAGCGCCGAAATGCTGTCGAAGACGGTCAAGGCGCTGTCCGGCGGCAAATTCGAAATCTCGGTCCACCCCGCCGGCGAGCTGATGCCCGCTTTCGGCGTGGTCGACGCGCTGCAGGGCGACACGCTCGAAATGGCGCAGACGGCCGCCTACTACTTCACCGGCAAGGACCCGATCTTCGCGTTCAGCTGCGCCGTGCCCTTCGGCCTGACCGCACGCCAGACCGACTCGTGGAAAGAGTACGGCAACGGCCGCAAGCTGCTCGACGCCTTCTTCGCGCAATACAACTTCCGTACCGCCAGCGCCGGCAACACCGGCACGCAGATGGGCGGCTGGTACCGCAAGGAAATCAAGACGGTCGCCGACCTCAAGGGCCTGAAGATGCGCATGGGCGGCGGCGTGTTCGGCGAGGCCATGGCCAAGCTGGGCGTGGTGTCGCAGAACATGCCCGCCGGCGACGTGTACCAGGCGCTCGAAAAGGGCACGCTGGACGCGGCCGAGTTCGTCGGCCCCTACGACGACGAGAAGCTGGGCTTCAACAAGGTGGCCCCGTACTACTACTACCCCGGCTGGTGGGAAGGCGGCGCCGACCTCGAGTTCTTCATCAACAACAAGGCCTTCGCCAAGCTGTCGGACGAGAACAAGGCCATCCTGGACGCGGCCACCAAGGTTGCCGCGCGCGACATGATCGCCAAGTACGACGCCTACAACCCGGTGGCGCTCAAGCGCCTCGTGGCCGCCAAGACCGAACTCAAGCCCTTCCCCAAGGCCGTGATGGACGCGGGCTTCAAGGCTTCGATGGAAGTGTTCGCCGAGCACGAAGCCAAGTCGCCGGACTTCAAGAAGATCCACCAGGACATGCGCGCCTTCCAGCGCGACCAGATCCTGTGGAACCGCTTCTCGGAGTACCCGTTCAACCAGTACATGAACTCGGTCAAGATCTGACGAGCCGCGGGCCGCTCGCGGCCCGCAAAAAAAGAAGGCCGGCCCCGCGAAAGCGGGCCGGCTTTTTTTCATGGCGGGCTCCTGTGGGGGAGCCCGCCGTGCTTCAGGGCTTTTGCGGCGCCGGCTTGAGCGCGTCCTGCATGGCCTTCATCGGGTCGCTCTCGCCGCTCTCGGTGCCGGGTTCCGGCATGGCCGGGGCGGCGGGCGCCGCGCCCTCCGTGCCAGGCGCGCCCGGCTCGACCTTCGGCTGCGCATCGTCCGGACCGCCGTAGGGGTCGGCCGCCGGTCCGCCGTCTTCCGGCTTCAGGCTGTCGCGCATCTGCGCGCCGATGTCGTCGAGGTTGACCTTGACTTCCTTGTCGAGGGCGCCCGTCACGATCTGCGGGAACGCGATCAGCACGCCCACCATGGTGAGCTGGATCAGCACGAACGGGATCGCGCCCTTGTAGATCTGCATCGTGGTCACCGGCTCCATGACCTTCTGGGTCACGCGGTCCACGTACTGCTTCTCGGGCGCGACGGAGCGCAGGAAGAACAGCGCGAAGCCGAACGGCGGGTGCATGAACGAGGTCTGCATGTTCACCGCCAGCAGCACGCCGAACCAGATCAGGTCGATGCCCAGCTTGTGGGCCACGGGCGCCAGCAGCGGCACCACGATGAACGACAGCTCGAAGTAGTCCAGGAAGAACGCCAGGAAGAACACCAGCACGTTCACCGCGATCAGGAAGCCCACCGGGCCGCCGGGCAGCGCCGACAGCAGGTGCTCGACCCAGATCGGGCCGTCGGCCGCCTGGAACACCAGGCTGAACACCGTGGCGCCGATCAGGATGAACATCACGAAGCTGGACAGCTTGGTGGTCGAGGCCAGCGCCTGCTTGAGCAGCGAGAAGCTCATGCGCCGGCGCACCCACGCCATGACCAGCGCGCCCAGGGCGCCCATGGCGCCGCCTTCGGTGGGCGTGGCCACGCCCAGGAAGATGGTGCCCAGCACCAGGAAGATCAGCAGCAGCGGCGGAATCAGCACGAAGGTCACGCGCTCGGCCAGCCGCGACAGCAGGTTGAGCTTCAGGCCCTTGTTGATCAGCGCGATCACCAGCGCCACGAACACGCCGCCGCACATGGCGACGACCACTTTCTCGTCGGTGGCCACGGAGGTCACTTCCTGGCCCTGGAACCAGGTGTGCACCGCCGCCATGTTGCGCGCCAGCCAGACCGCCACCACGGCCGACAGGGCCGTGAGCGCCACCAGCGACGTGTAGCCGCCGCTGCCGTTGGGTTCGCGGAAGGTGCGTGCCTCGGGCGGCAGCGCGGGCACCTGCGCCGGCTTGAAGATCGCCAGGAACACGACGTACAGCACGTACAGGCCCATCAGCATGAAGCCGGGCAGGAACGCGCCCTTGTACATGTCGCCGACGCTCTTGCCGAGCTGGTCGGCCATGATGATCAGCACCAGCGAGGGCGGAATGATCTGCGCCAGCGTGCCCGAGGCCGCGATGACGCCGCTGGACAGCCGCCGGTCGTAGCCGTAGCGCAGCATGATGGGCAGCGAGATCAGGCCCATCGAGATGACCGAGGCCGCCACCACGCCGGTGGTGGCCGCGAGCAGCGCGCCCACGAAGATCACCGCCAGCGCCAGGCCGCCGCGCATCGGGCCGAACACCTGGCCGACCGTGTCGAGCAGGTCCTCGGCCATGCCGCTGCGCTCCAGCACGAGCCCCATGAGCGTGAAGAAGGGCACGGCCAGCAAGGTGTCGTTGGCCATGATGCCGATCAGCCGCTGGGGCAGCCAGGCCATCACCGACGACTGGAACACGCCGAGCTCGACGCCGACGAGACCGAAGAACAGGCCGCAGGCCCCGAGGCTGAAGGCCACGGGAAAGCCCAGCAGCAAAAAGCAGATCAGCCCCGCAAACATGATCGGGGCGAAGTTGGCAACAATGAATTCCATGGTGTTTTTTCCGCTCGGCCGTTCAGTGTTGCGGCTTGGGGGCGGCGCTGGTGGCGGCCTTGGCGGCCTCCACCTCGGCTTGCAGGCGCAGGGCCTCGATCAGTTCGGCCTCGGCCGTCTTGTCGGTCAGGCGGCCCATGGGGTCGGGGCCTTCGCCGCGCAGGAACGCAATGCGCTTGATCAGCTCCGACCAGCCCTGCAGCAGCAGCAGCGTGAAACCGAACGGCAGCGCCGCCCACACGGGCCAGCGGATCAGCCCGCCCGAGTTGCCCGACATTTCGCCCGAGTGGTACATCTGCAGCACCACGGGCATCGACAGCCACAGCACCGTGATGCACAGCGGCGTCAGGAAGAACGCGAAGCCGATGATGTCGATCCACACCTGCTTGCGCTTGGACAGGCGGCTGTTGAGCACGTCGATGCGCACGTGTTCGCGGTTCAGCAGCGTGAAGCCGGCGGCGATCAGGAACGACCACGCGAACAGGTACCACTGGACTTCGAGGAACGCGTTGGAACTGGTGTTGAACACCTTGCGCACGATGGCGTTGAGGCCACTGATCACCGTGGCGGCCAGGATGAGCCAGATCGCGTATTTGCCCACCTGGGCATTGAGCCAGTCGATGGCTCGGGACAGCTTGAGCAAGCCTTGCATTACATCTCCATTTTTGTATTGGATGCCCCAGATACGACAGCACCCGACGCACTGGCCTTGTGTGCCAGCGGGTCGGGTGCGTGAGGCGGTGCGAATTCTATCGATGTAATGGGAAGTGTCTTTTGGGGCCTACCCGGAGGCGGGGCTTAGTCATAATGTTTCATGGCCCAGACACCGCGCCCCCCTCCGGCCCCGGCTGTGGCGACGTCCCAGTCGATCGATTCACCCGACATCTGCCGGGCCGGGCGCGATTTGCTGTCCCTGGCGCTGATCGACGCGCGCAACCACACCCTGCACCTGCTGTCGCTCTACGAGCAGGCGCTCGGCGAAGGCATGCCGGTGCCGCGCAGCCCGGACGTGGTGCCGCCGGTCTGGCTGGCCGGCCACGTCGGCTGGTTCGCCGAGTGGTGGATCGGGCGCAACACCCAGCGCGCCTTCGGTGCCGAGTGCCCGGCGCGGCCCACCCGGCTGGCGGCCATCGAGCCCGGCGCGGACGACTGGTGGAGCACCGCGCAAATGGCGCAGGCCCAGCGCGGCATGCCCGACCTGCCCGATCTTTCCCAGACCAAGGCCTACCTGCTCGAAACGCTGGAGAGCACGCTCGAGCTGCTCGAGAACGCGGCCGAGACCGACGCCGGTCTGTACTTCTACCGCCTTGCGCTGTTTCACGAAGACCTGCGCGGCGAGCAGCTCGTGGTGATGGCGCAGACGCTGGGGCTGCCGCTCGGGTTCGAGCAGGCGCCCATCGCCGTCACGCGCGAGCCGCTGCTGCTGCCGGCCACGCGCTGGGAGCTGGGCATGCCCGACAGCGGCTTCGCCTTCACGCAGGAGCGCGCGGCGCACCGCGTGGACGTGCCCGAGTTCGAGATCGACGCCCAGCCCGTCACCTGGAACCAGTTCATCGAGTTCGTCGACGACGGCGGCTACGACCGCGAGGAGCTGTGGCACGGCGAAGGCTGGCGCTGGCTCGCGGCGCAGATCGAAGGCCGGCGCGGGCCGCGCCATGTCGAGCAGATCGGCGCGGCGCGCCACGGCTCGGGCGGCTCGGTGCTGCAGCAGCGCTTTGGCGCGACCGTGCGCGCGGCCGGCCATCACAGCGCCGTGCACCTGAGCTGGTGGGAGGCCGACGCCTGGGCGCGCTGGGCCGGCCGGCGCGTGGCCACCGAGGTCGAGTGGGAAATCGCCGCGCACACCGCCGCGCGGCGCGGCTTTCGCTGGGCCGACGTGCATGAATGGACGGCGGGCACGCTGCAGCCGTGGCCCGGTTACCGGGCCGACCCGTGGAGCGCGGGCGGGGAGTTCGATCCGGCGGCCGCGTTCGGTCGGGCGCGCGTGTTGCGCGGTGCGTCGTTCGCGACGCGTGCGCGCCTGCGTTCGCTCAAGCGGCGCGGCTTTGCACTGCCGGAGCGCGACGACGGGTTCTTCGGCTTTCGCACCTGCGCGCTGTAGCCCGGCTTTGCTTCAGCGCTCGCCGCCGGCTTCGGACGCCAGCGGGGGCGCCACCTCTTCCAGCGGCTTGCGCTCCGCGTCGGCCGCGTAGCGCAAAGCCAGCAACCCCGCGACGATGACCAGCACCGCGCCGACGCCGTAGCCCACCATCACCGCGCCGCGGCTGCCGGTCTCGATCAGCAGGCCGAAGAGCAGCGGCGCCGCGAAACCGCCCGCGCCCATGCCGACCGCGTAGAAGATCGCGATGGCCATGGCGCGCATCTCCAGCGGGAACACCTCGCTCACCGTGAGGTACGCCGAACTCGCCGCCGCCGATGCCAGGAAGAACACCGCCGACCAGCACAGCGCCTGGCTGCGCGCGTCGAGCCAGCCCATCGTGAAGGCCCAGCCCGTGAGCGCGAGGCCCACGCCCGCGAGCACGTAAGTCAGCGCAATCATCTTGCGCCGCCCCAGGCTGTCGAACAGCGGGCCCAGCAGCAGCGGCCCGAGCACGTTGCCGAGCGCGAACGGAAAGATGTAGAGCGCCACGCGGCCTTCGGGCACGCCGTAGAAGCGCGTGAGCACCAGCGCGTAGGTGAAGAAGATCGCGTTGTAGAAAAAGGCCTGCGAGATCATCAACGCCAGCGCGACCACGCTGCGCTGCCGGTAGCGCTTGAACAGCACGCGCGCCACCTCGCGCATCGACGGGCTGGCCTGGCGCGCGGCCGGGTAGCTGACGTGGCCCAGCGGCGCGGGCAGCGGGCCGTGCTGCGCTTCCACCTCGGCCTCGATTTTGTCGACGATGCGCTTGGCTTCGTCGGCGCGCCCGTGCGCGATGAGCCAGCGCGGGCTCTCGGGCACGTCGCGCCGCACCAGCAGGATGGCCACCGCCAGCACCGCGCCCAAGGCGAAGCCCGCGCGCCAGCCCCACACCGGGCCGATCACGCGCGCGTCGAGCAGCACCAGGCTGAGCGCCGCGCCCAGGGCCGCGCCGATCCAGAAGCTGCCGTTGATGGCGAGATTGACGCGCCCGCGCACCCGCGCCGGAATGAGTTCGTCGATGGCCGAGTTGATGGCCGCGTACTCGCCGCCGATGCCCAGCCCCGTGACGAAGCAGCACAACGCGAAGAAAGCGAAGTCGGGGGAGAAGGCCGTGGCCAGCGTGCCGATGGTGTAGACCACCAGCGTGACGAGAAAGAGCTTCTTGCGCCCGAGCTGGTCGGTGAGCCGCCCGAAGAGCAGGGCGCCGATCACCGCGCCCGCCACGTACACCGAGCCCGACAGGCCGATTTCGCCGGCCGTGAGCCCGAGCGTGTCGGGCCGCTCCAGCACCGCGCCGATGGAGCCGACCAGCGTGACCTCGAGCCCGTCGAGCACCCAGGCCACGCCCAGCGCGATCACCACGCGCCAATGCCAGCGCGACCACGGCAGGCGGTCCAGGCGCGCGGGGATGTCGCTGCGCAGTACCGTCATGCCGGTGATTCTGAAAGGCGGCCGGCGCGCCGCCTGTAGGACCCGGCCTCCGATCAGGCCGGGCGCCGCGAAGAAAGGCTCAGGCCGTTTCCGCCAGCGCGTCGGCCAGCGCGTTGACCATGCGGTCGATCTCGGCCTTCTCCGCGATGAACGGGGGCGCGAGCTGGATCGTGTCGCCGCCGTAGCGCACGTAGAAGCCCTTCTTCCAGCAGTTCATGGCGATCTCGTAGGGGCGGCGCGCGGGCTCGCCCGGCAGCGCGGCGATGGTCAGGCCGGCAGCCAGGCCGAAGTTGCGGATGTCGCTCACGTGCTTGCTGCCCTTCAGGCTGTGCACGGCGTTCTCGAAGTGCGGGGCCAGCGTCTGCACGCGGCCGATCATGTCTTCCTTCTGCAGCACGTCGAGCGCGGCGATGCCGGCGGCGCAGGCCACCGGGTGCGCGCCGTAGGTGTAGCCGTGCGGGAACTCGAGCATGTAGTCGGGGCCGCCGGCCGCCATGAAGGTGTCGTAGATCTCCTTGCTGGCGACCACCGCGCCCAGCGGCTGCGCGCCGTTGGTCACCTGCTTGGCGATGTTCATGATGTCCGGCGTCACGCCGAAGGCCTCGGCGCCCGTGAGCGCGCCGCAGCGGCCGAAACCGGTGATCACTTCGTCAAAAATCAGCAGGATGTTGTGGGCCGTGCAGATGTCGCGCAGGCGTTTCAGGTAGCCCTTGGGCGGAATCACCACGCCGGCCGAACCCGCGAAGGGCTCGACGATCACGGCTGCGATGTTCGATGCGTCGTGCAGCGCGATCAGGTCGAGCAGGCGGTCGGCCAGCTCGGCGCCGTTGTCGGCCATGCCTCGCGTGAAGGCGTTCGCGGCGAGCTGCGTGTGCGGCAGGTGGTCGGCCTCGACGCCCTGACCGAACAGCTTGCGGTTGGCCGCGATGCCGCCCACCGAGATGCCGCCGTAGTTCACGCCGTGGTAGCCCTTCTCGCGGCCGATCAGGCGGGTCTTGCTGGCCTGGCCCTTGGTGCGCCAGTAGGCGCGCGCCATCTTCAGCGAGGTGTCGGCGGCTTCGGAGCCCGAGCCGGTGAAGAACACGTAGTCCAGGCCGGCGGGCGTCAGTTCCTTGATCTTGTTGGCCAGCTCGAACGAGAGCGGGTGGCCGAACTGGAAGGCGGGCGAGTAGTCGAGCTTGGCGATCTGGCGGCTCACCGCCTCGGTGATTTCGGGGCGGCCGTGGCCCAGGCCCGAGCACCACAGGCCCGAGAGGCCGTCGAAGATCTTGCGGCCGTCGGCGTCGGTGAAGTAGGCGCCCTTGGCCTCCACGATGATCCGCGGATCGGCCTTGAAATTGCGGTTGCCGGTGTAGGGCATCCAGTGCGCGTCGAGCCAGGCGGCGTCGGTGCGCAGGGCGGGCGTGGGTTCGATGGCGGGGGTTGCAAGGGTCATGGCGTTCCGCCGGGGGGCGGGCTCCGAAGGAGGGTTATGGGATGCGCCGATTGTTCGCAGACCCTTCAGTGTGGAGAATGGCGCAATATCAATGTTCACTTGACACTTCATGCAAGTAAAGGCGCAAGCCAAAAACAGTGCCAGGAACCGTGCCGTGCTGGGGCAGATCAGCGACATGGACCTGCGCCTGCTCAAGGTGTTCAAGAGCGTGGTCGACTGCGGCGGCATGGCCGCCGCCGAGCTGGAGCTGAACATCGGTACCTCCACCGTGAGCCGGCACGTGAAGGACCTGGAAACGCGGCTCGGGCTGGTGCTGTGCCGGCGCGGGCGCGCGGGCTTCGCGCTCACTGCCGAGGGCCAGCGCGTGTACGACGAGACCCTGCGCCTGCTGGCCTCGGTCGATGCGTTTCGCGGCAGCATCGACGACATCCACAACCGCATGGGCGGACAACTCGAGGTGGCGCTGTTCGACAAGACCGCCACCAACCCGAAGGCGCGTATCGGCGAGGCGATCGCGCGCTTCACCGAGATCGCGCCGGAAGTGAACCTGGCGGTGCACGTGGGGTCGATCAACGCCATCGAGCAGGGGGTGCTGGACGGCAATTTCCAGATCGGCATCATCCCCGCGCACCGGGCCTCGCAGAGCCTGGTGTATGCGGACCTGTTCGACGAGACCATGCTGCTGTATTGCGGCAAGGGGCATCCGCTGTTCGACAGCAACCACGCCAAGCTCACGTGGGCGAAGCTGGGAGCGCATCACTTCGCGGGGCTGGGGTACCACTCGCCGAACATGGAACTGAGCCACCGCGCCAGGCTGTCGCGCAAGGCGACGGGGTTCGACCAGGAGGCGATTGCGACGCTGATTCTTTCAGGGCGGTTCCTGGGCTTCTTGCCGGACCACTACGCGCAGGTGTTCGAAGAGCGCGGGTTGATGAAGGCGGTGCTGCCGGCAAGGTTCAACTACGTGTGCCGGTTCGTGAGTTTGCTGCGCAGGTCGCCGAAGCCTTCGCGGGCGGTGCTGGCGTTTCAGGAGTGCCTGGCGTGGGCGCACGGGTAGGGGGTGCGTGGGCGTGAATTTGCCACGGTCGTGCGGACTGATTTCCTCTGATGACTGCTGAGTGACTATTGTTTGCAGTGTGAGTCGCCGGGGTGCCGCAGACTTTTGGATCACCAATTCGTCAGTGGTCCATGTCGGCTCTTACTGTTTGTTCACCAGCGATTCTCTCCATAGCTCGCGTGTTATGGAATGAGCCTTTAGCGAGACTCGCCCAGTGATGGCCTTCCTGATTTTCTCAAGAAGGACCTGGGGCCATTTAGCGACTCCGGTCGCTGTATTTGTTTTCACCATTCTCTTGGCAGGTTGCCCAACGAACGATGACCGTTCCGTGGCGCCCGTGCTTCTCCGTTTTTCCAAGCTTGATGCATTTGATCCTCATCGTCGAAGCTTTGAATGCATGCACGAAGAAGATGCCAATCCACCATTCACGGCGGATGCCCAAACGCTGTTCGAACAAGGTATGACTGCAACAAGCCATGACTTGTGGCCTGACGACCGTGACTACACAAAAGCGGCGCGACTTTGGGTGCGGGCGTCCGAGCAAGGCCATTGGAAAGCGCAATTCAATCTTGCCGGACTTCATCTGAAGGGGTTGGGCGTGCCGCGGAACATCGAGAGGGCGATTGAACTTACCGAGGACTTGATGCGCAGGGGCGTTCCCGCGGCTTGGGACAACATGGGCGCCTACCACATGGGCGGGGTCGGCCCGTTAAAGCAGGATGCAAATGTGGCCTATGCCTTTTGGCAAAAGGCGGCGGACATGGGAAGCATCGCGGCACAGGCGCATCTCGGCGAAAAGCTGAATGCAGGGCATGACGAGCCCCCGTTTTTTTGGGGAAACGCGACTGTCGGCCTCAGGATGTTGGAGTGCGCGTTTGCGCAAGGTTCGGGAAATGCCGCATACCAACTTGCAATGACTCAAGGCCGCGACGCCAAGCAGCAGGACGACTACTCGCGTGCGCTGGGGACTTTTCAGGCAGGTGCCAGACTGGGTAGCGAGAAGTCAGCGAACAGTTTGGCCGTTGCCTTCTATTTCGGACGCCCCCTCGTTGACCTCCATGTGGACTTGGCACGCGCCGAGCGCTATTCGGTCTTGGGTGATGCCCTCTGGCGCAATCCCGATCTTCGCTTCCCCAGTCTCGACGAGGTATTGCCCCTGCCTCCGGCGCAACTGCCCCAGTGGAACGGCGACAGGCAAACGCTGATCGACGCAGCCAAAGCCCTCGTCGTGCAGCCCGCTGCGCGGCCCATGCCAAGCTCCGGGGGCACCGGCCGAGCGCGAACTCCCCTGAGCCACGAGTTGCTGACAGAGATCCGCCGTGTAGACGTTGAGGCCAAGAGCCATATTTCCCGCACCAACTACTGGCAGTCCCGGTCGCATCAGCAAAAGGGCCAAGCATGAACGCACAACAAATCATCCTGGATCACGACAAGTGGCGCAAAGGCGTGGGCGGTGCGCCGGCCGGGCTGAGTGGAGAAAGCGACGCCAACGCCTATGCCGGGCTCGACCTCAACCTGATCACCTTCTCGGCCAGCACCTTCACCGGCAGCAGCTTTTCAGCGACGACATTCAAGGACGCGAGTTGGTCCGCGTGTCAGTTCCAGGGCTGTACTTTCAGCAAGTGCGACTTCGAGCGCCTGCGCATGGCGGGGTGCACCTTCACGGGCTGCACTTTCGAGAGCTCCGCGTTTCAGGGCGCTGAATGGAGCCAGTGCAGCTTCAGAGGCTGCACCTGGACGAACCTGAATTTCGACAACTGCCAGTGGCAGGCCGTAGGCATCCTCGACTGCGGCGGCACCTCCATCACAGGCACCAACTTGCGAGGCGCTCAGGTGGATTTCACGGGCAGCAACTTCCAGCACATGGAACTCACGAACGCGCGCATCAACTGACCGATTGATTGATTGATTGATTGATTGATTGATTGATTGATTGATTGATTGATTGACTACCGCTGCCCGCTCGGCAGCAACAAATGCTTCGCCCCGATGTGCGCTTCCATCTCGTGCATGTGCTGCTCCGCATCGATCATGTGCTCAGCCATCAGCCGCCGCACCTCCTCGGCGTCTTCCTTGCGGTAGGCAGCCAGCAGCTGGGTGTGATAGTCCACGTTGGTCTCGCCGAAGTGGTGGTGGTCCAGCGCCTTCTTGTAGACCACGAGGTCGCGCAGCAGGTCGTTGAGAAACCTGCACATGAAAGACAGCACCGGATTGGGGCAGCTCTCGGCCAACATGGTGTGAAACGCGAGTTCGGCCTCGCGCTGGATGCGCAGTTCGTCGTCGTTGCCGGGCTCGATGGCGCACAGGCGGATGTTTTCTTCGAGCTTCTCGAACTGCGCCGGCGTCAGTTTGCCGACCACGCTCACGGCCAACTCGGGCTCCAGCGCCTTGCGCAGCTGGTAGATGTGGTGACCGTCGAGGTGATGAAAGTGCAGGAAGTTGCGCAGCGGCTCCGACGCGTGGTCGACCGACACCTGCTGCAGGTACGCACCGCCGCCGGGGCCGGTGCGAATGGAGATCAGGCCGCGCACCTCCAGCGCCTTCAGCGCCTCGCGCACGGTGCTCTTCGAATAGCCGAACAGCTCGATCAGTTCCTTCTCGTTCGGTAGCCGGTCGCCCGGCTGCTTGCGCTCCGCAACGATCCAGCGCTTGACGTCTTCGACGATGACGTCCGAGAGCTTTTGCCGCTTTGGGCGGTGTTGCCCCACTGTCATTCGCGCACTCCATGCCCATCAAGAGAAGCGCGGACTGCGCAACCACGCGCGATCTTAATCAACTGCATCGGGACGAAGACTCTGGTTTTGGGCACGGCGTTTGCTAGCGGGTTTTTACCAGCATATTAATCCTATTTATCCGCTTAAATTCGCCGCCATTGCGGATCACGCCTTTTTCCTTACTTCCACACCACGACCGGAGAACTCCATGCAACGCAGACACCTTCTTCAGCTGGCCGCCCTGTCGGCCGCCCCCGCATCCCTGCTGGCGGGCCGCGCGGCCTTTGCCCAGTCGGCCGACGCGATCCGCTTCAGCTGCCCGGTCCCGATGTCGGGCGCCTTCGCGGCCAACGGCAAGTTCGCCGACCTGGGGATGAAGCTGGCCATCGAGCAGTACGGCAGCGTGCTGAAGCGGCCGCTGGCCTACACGGTGCTCGACACCGAAGGCAAGCCCGCGACGGCCGTGCGCAAGGTGCAGGAAGCCTCGCAGCAGCAGGGCACGAAGTTCTTCGCGGGCGGCATCCTGTCGTCCGAATCGCTGGCCATGGGCAAGGAAGCCGAAAAAACCGGCGGCCTGTTCATCACCACCGCCGGCGCGGACGAGATCACGGGCAAGGACTGCAACCCCGCCACCTTCCGCTGGTCGGTGCCCACCTTCGGTGCGATCGAGCAGACCGTGCGCCCGCTGATCGCGTCGATGCCCAAGGCCAAGCGCTGGTACACCATCACGCCGCAGTACGTGTTCGGCGACGGCCTGCTGAGCGCGGCCAAGGCCATCTTCCAGGAGAAGGGCATCGAGCACGTGGGCAACAGCTACCACTCGCTCAACGAGAAGGAGTTCAGCGGCTACCTCACCAACGCCGCGGCCGCCAAGCCCGACGTGCTGCTGCTGCTCAACTTCGGTGCGCAGTCGTCCGACGCGCTGCGCCAGGCCATCAGCTTCGGCATGAACAAGAACATGACGATCCTCATGGCCTGGGCCTCGGGCCTGGAGCAGTTCGAGTCGCTGGGCGCGGACCTGTGCGACGGCGTCTACTTCGGTGCGCAGTACTGGCACACCGCCGACACGGCGCTGAACAAGGACCTGGTCAAGCGCACGGCCGACAAGCTCAAGATCGTGCCCAACTACAGCCTCGCGGGCTCGTACGTCTGCACCAAGATCCTGATCGACGGCATCGTGAAGGCGGGCACGGTGGACCAGAAGGCCGTGATCGCCGCGCTCGAGGGCATGAAGTTCGACGGCCTCACCGGCACCGAGGAAATCCGCAAGGCCGACCACCAGGTCATCAAGGACTACTACCTGCTCAAGGGCAAGGCCAAGTCGAAGATGCAGAACCCGGCCGACTTCGTCGACGTGATCAGTTCGGGCAAGTCTTTCTTGCCAGTAGACAAGACCGGCTGCAAATTGGGCTGACCCCCAGGCTTGCCCACTGCGTGTGGCCTCCCACCCCCTTGCCGGGGGCAACACCTGCGGCCCGGCGAAGCCGGTTCCGCGGTGTTCCTGGAAGGCGCACTGCTTTCGTGTCCGCGATCACTCACACCTATGTCCGTCTACCTGCTCCAGACCATCAACGGAATCGGCATCGGCATGCTGTATTTCCTGCTGGCCGTTGGCTTGTCCATCGTGTTCGGCCTGCTGCGCTTCGTGAACTTCGCGCATGGCGCTTTCTACCTGCTGGGCGCCTACCTCTGCTACCAGGCCACGCAATGGGGGCTGAACTTCTGGGCCTCGCTGGTGCTGGTGCCGCTGTGCGTCGGCGCGCTCGGCTGGCTGGCCGAGAAGCTGCTGCTGCGCCGCGTGTACGCCAAGGCGCATGAGTTCCACATCCTCGTGACCGTGGGCCTGGCGCTCGCGGTGCAGGAGATCGTCATCGTGTTCTGGGGCCCGCTGGGCAACAGCGTGCCCACGCCCGACTTGCTGCAGGGCGTGGTGATGTGGGGCTCGTTCGTCTATCCCAAGTACCGGCTGTTCGTGATCGGCTTCACCGCCGTGCTCGCGGTCATCCTGTGGTGGGTGCTCGAAGGCACGCGGCTGGGCAGCGCGGTGCGCGCGGGCAGCGAATCGACCGAGATGGTGTCGCTGCTGGGCATCAACGTGTTCCGCGTGTTCAGCCTGGTGTTCGCGCTGGGCGCGGCCACGGCGGCGCTGGCGGGCGTGCTGGCCGCGCCCATCCGTGGGGCCGAACCGTTCATGGGCGTAGAGGCGCTGAGCGTCGCGTTCGTGGTGGTGGTGATCGGCGGGCTCGGCAGCTTCGGCGGCGCGCTCGTGGGCGGCCTGCTGATCGGCATCGTGCAGAGCCTCATGAGCACCATCTGGCCGCCGGGGGCGAGCCTGATGGTCTACATCGCGATGGCGGCCGTGCTGCTGCTGCGCCCCCACGGCCTGCTCGGCCGCAAAGGATGAACACCGCCATGCCGAGAAAAATCACTTTCCTTCTGGCGCTGATCGCCGCGCTGGGCCTGCCGCTGGTGCTGCGCTCGGGCTCGCTCGCAAGCGAGGTGCTGATCTATGCGCTGGCCGCGCTGGGCTGCAACCTGCTGCTGGGCTACACGGGGCTGCTGTCCTTCGGGCAGGGCATCTTCTTCGGGCTGGGCAGCTACACCATCGCGATCCTGCTCACGCGGCTGCACCTGCCGATGCCGCTCGCGCTGCTGGCGGCCATGGGCATGGGCGCGCTCGGCGCGGCGGTGGTCGGCTGGGTCGCCATCCGCCAGCGCGGCACCTACTTCGTGATGCTCACGCTGGCCTTCGCGCAGATGTTCTATTTCATCGCCTACACCGCGACCGACCTCACGGGCGGCGACAACGGCCTGCTCGACGTGCCGCGCCCCGGCTTCATGGACACGCCGTGGAAGTACTACGCCTTCGTGGCCGTGGTCTTTCTGATCGCGTTCGCGCTGCTGCTGCGCGTGACCGACTCGGTTTTCGGCCGTACGCTGCTGGCCATCCGCGACAACGAAGACCGGGCGGCCGCCGTGGGCTACAACCTCAAGCGCTTCAAGCTGCTGGCCTTCGTGATCTCTGGCGCCATCACCGGCCTGGCGGGCGGGCTGCACGCGATGATGACCGGCATCGCGCCGCTGTCGAACGCCGAGTACCACACGAGCGAAATGATCCTGGTCATCACCGTGATCGGCGGCACCGGCAACCTGTTCGCCTCGGTGCTGGGCTCGGCCTTCTATGTGCTGCTGGCCGACTGGCTTTCCACGCTGTGGCCGCGCTGGCTGCTGTTGCTGGGGCTGTTGCTGATCGGCGTGAGCATCGGCATGCAGCGCGGGCTCTGGGGCGTGGGCGAGGCCGCATGGCGCCGCATTTTCCGCAGGACGCCGCCGGGCGCCACCACACCTTCCGCGCAGGGAGACAAGGCATGACGCAACCCGTACTCATCGAAGCCATCGGCGTCACCAAGCACTACGGCAAGTTCGCCGCGCTCGGCGGGGTCGACCTGAAGATCAGGCGCAACACCGTGCACTCGGTGATCGGCCCCAACGGCGCGGGCAAGACCACGCTGTTCCACATGCTCACGGGCACCGGCACCACCACGGGCGGGCGCATCGTGTTCGACGGCCACGACGTGACGCGCGAGCCCGACCACAAGCGCGTGCAACGCGGCATGGCGCGTTCGTTCCAGGTCACGGCGCTGTTCGCGAGCCTGTCGGTGCGCGAGAACCTGCGCGTGGCGGCGCAGGGCGTGTCGCCGCGACAGGCCATGAACTGCTGGCGCGCGCCGGTCGGCGAACTGGCCTGCACGCAAACGGTGGACGAGGTGCTGCAGCGCGTGGGCCTCGAGCGGCTGGCGAACACGCCGGTCGGCGAGCTTTCGCATGGCCAGCAGCGCCGGCTCGAAGTGGGCATGGCGCTGGCCGCGAAGCCGAAGGCGATCTTTCTCGACGAGCCGACCTCGGGCATGGGCATCGACGACCTCGACGACATGAAGCAGCTGATCCGAGGCCTGCGCGACGCGCACACCGTGGTGCTGATCGAGCACAACATGAACATCGTGATGGACATCTCCGACACCGTGACCGTGATGCAACTGGGCCGCGTGCTGGCCGAGGGCTTGCCGGGCGACATCCGCGCCGACGCGCGCGTGCGCACGGCCTACCTGGGCAACATGATCACCGGGGGCAAGGCATGAGCGCTGGAAATATCCTCGAAGTGGAAGCGCTGCACGCGCACTACGGCAAGAGCCACGTGCTGCAGGGCGTGTCGATGCGCGTGGGCGAGGCCGAACTCGTCACGCTGCTCGGGCGCAACGGCGCAGGCAAGTCGACCACGCTCAAGAGCATTGCCGGCGCGGTCACGCCGTCTTCGGGCCGGGTGCGTTTCCAGGGCGCCGACATCGCCGGCCAGCCGCCGCACCGCATCGCCACGCGCGGCGTGTGCCTGGTGCCCGAGCACCGCGGCATCTTCAAGCTGCTGACGGTCGAAGAAAACCTGCTGCTCGGCCTGCGGCGCGAATCGCCGTGGCAACTGGCCGACATCTACCGCATCTTTCCGCGGCTGAAGGAGCGGCGGCGCAACGGCGGCGGGCAGCTGTCGGGCGGCGAGCAGCAGATGCTGGCCATCGGCCGCGCGCTCATGAACCACCCGCGCCTGCTGATCCTGGACGAGCCGGTCGAAGGCCTGGCGCCGGTGATCGTGGAAGAGATCGTCGCGCAGCTCAAGAGCATCAAGGCCGCCGGCGTGGCCATCCTGCTGGTCGAGCAGAACCTGGAGGTCTGCGTGCAACTGGCCGACCGCCACTACATCGTGGAGCAGGGCGTGATCGTGCACGAGGCCGACAACGCCGCCTTCATGGCCGACCACGAAGTCAAGGACCGCTACCTGGGCGTGGGCCTCGCCTGAGGCGCCGCGCATCGCATCTCTTTTTTCAAAGTCATGAACTCATCACACACTGAACTGCGCATCGACGGCCAGCGGCTCTGGAACTCGCTGATGGAACTGGCGCAACTCGGCGCCACCGAGAAGGGCGGCGTCTGCCGCATCGCGCTGACCGACCTCGACCGGCAGGGGCGCGACCTGTTCACGCGCTGGGTGCGCGAGGCGGGCTGCGAGGTCCGCGTCGACGCCATCGGCAACATCTTCGCGCGCCGCGCGGGCCGCAACAACGCGCTGCCGCCCGTCACCACCGGCAGCCACATCGACACGCAACCCACGGGCGGCAAGTTCGACGGCAACTACGGCGTGCTTGCGGGGCTGGAAGTGATTCGCTGCCTGAACGACGCCAAGGTCGAGACCGAGGCGCCGCTGGAGGTCGCGGTCTGGACCAACGAGGAAGGCTCGCGCTTCGTGCCCGTGATGATGGGCTCGGGCGTGTTCGTCGGCGCCTTCACGCTCGAACATGCGCTGGCGCAGCGCGACAACGACGGCGTGAGCGTGTCCGAAGCGCTGGACGCCATCGGCTACGCGGGCAGCACGCCGGCATCGGCGGTCGCATCTCCCGTGGGTGCGTACTTCGAGGCGCACATCGAACAGGGCCCGGTGCTCGAAGCCAACGCGCGCGTGATCGGCGTGGTCGAAGGCGCGCTGGGCCAGCGCTGGTACGACGTGGTGGTGCAGGGCATGGAAGCGCACGCCGGCCCCACGCCGATGGAGCTGCGCAAGGACGCGCTGCTCGCCGCGTCGCAGCTCGTGATCGAAGTCAACCGCATCGCGCTGGCGCACGCGCCGCATGCGCGCGGCACGGTCGGCTGGATCGACAACTATCCCAATTCGCGCAACGTGATCCCGGGCCGCGTGAAGATGAGCGTCGACCTGCGCGCGGCGGACGACGCCACGCTGTCGGCCATGGACGCCGAACTCAAGGAAGCGGTGAAGCGCCTGGCCGCGCAGGGCAAGGTCGCGATGACCGCCGAGCAGGTCGTGTACTTCCCGCCGCAGCCGTTCACGCCGCACCTGGTGTCGGCCATTCGCGAGTCGGCGCAGGCCCAGGGCATGACCTGGATGAACGTCATCAGCGGCGCGGGCCACGACGCCGTGTACCTGGCGCGTGTGTGCCCCACGGCGATGATCTTCGTGCCCTGCCTGGATGGCATCAGCCACAACGAGATCGAGGACGCGCAGCCCGACCACCTCGAGGCCGGTTGCAACGTGCTGCTGCAGGCGATGCTGCAAAGCGCGGGAGTCGCCAAATGAAAGTGCTGATCGCACGCCTCAACCACGAGACCAACACCTTCTCGCCCGTGCCCACGCCGCTCGCGGCCTTCGGGCCCGACGGCCCGACCTTCGGCGCGCAGGCCTACAGCGACAACAAGGGCATGCGCACCGCGATGTCGGCCTTCATCGACCTGGCCGAGGCGGCGGGCGCGTCGGTGGTCACGCCGGTGTCGGCCTCGGCCAACCCGAGCGGGCCGGTCGATGCGCAGGCCTACACCACGCTCACGCAATGCATCGTCGACGCGGCGCCGGGTTGCGACGCCATCCTGCTCGACCTGCACGGCGCCATGGTCGCGCAGAACAGCGCGGACGGCGAGGGCGACCTGCTGCTGCGCCTGCGCGCGGTGGCGCCCGGCGTGCCGATCGGCGTGGCGCTCGACCTGCACGCCAACGTCACGCCCGCGATGGTGGAGAACGCCGACGTGATCGTCGGCTTCAAGACCTACCCGCACATCGACATGTACGAAACCGGCGCGCATGCCGGGCGCCTGCTGCTCGAGCTGCTGGCCGGCCGAAGCACGCCCGCGATGCGCTGGCGCCAGCTGCCGCTGATGGCGCACACGCTGCGCAGCGCGTCGTTCACCGGCGCGATGCAGCGCGCCATCGAGGCCGCGCGCGAGGCCGAGAAGTCGGAGTCGCTCGCGGTGTCGATCCTGGCGGGCTTCTCGCTGTCGGACATCGAGGCGCCGTGCATGAGCGTGATCGTGGTCGACGCGCACTCGCCCGAACGCGCGCAGGCCACGGCCGACCGCATCGCCGCGCGGATGTGGAGCGAGCGCGAGGCCTTCATCTACCGCAGCGAGCCGCTGGCGGAATCGGTGGCGCGCGCCAGGCTGATCGCCGAAGGCGCGACGCGCCCGGTGCTGCTGCTGGACCACGGCGACAACTGCATGTCGGGCGGCAGCTGCGACACCATGGACGTGCTGCAGGAGGCCTTGGCGCAGGGGCTGCACGGCATCGGCGTGGGCCCGCTGTGCGACCCCGAGGCGGTGGCGCAGCTCATCGCGGCGGGCGAGGGCGCGCAGGTGACGGTGGCGCTGGGCAACAAGGTCTCGCTCGCGGGCATCGGCCTGGCGAAGACGCCCGTGCGGCTGACCGGCACCGTGCGCGCCGTGAGCAACGGCGAATACGTGATCACCGGCCCGACCTACACGGGCCAGCGCAGCAGCATGGGCCGCACGGTGCTGTTCGACATCGGCGCGGCGCGCATCGTGGTGACGGAGCGCACGCAGGAGCCGTGGGACATCGGCGTGTTCGAGTGCGCGGGGCTCGACCCGCGCGCAGAGCGCTTCCTGCTGCTGAAGTCGCGCATGTACTGCCGGCCGGTGTTCGAGCCGCTGTCGGCCGCGCTGGTGGAGTGCGACAGCCCCGGCGTGACGAGCTCCGACTACAGCCTGTTCCCGTTCAGCAAAGTGCGGCGCCCGGTGTTCCCGCTGGACGCGGACGTGGCGATGGCGCAGGCGGCATAACCTCCCACGTCATCGACGCTGCGCGCGTGCGGCGCGACCATTCATTCACCCCGCGATGTTGCGGGGCCAACCCCCGAAAGGAATGGTCATCATGAACACCGCCGCACACGACGCCGCCACGATCGCCCAAGGCTACATCGCCGTCTGGAACGAGACCGACGCGGCCCGCCGCGCCGCGCTCATCGAAGCCGGCTGGACCGCCAACGCCAGCTACATCGACCCGATGGCGCAGGCCAGCGGCCACGAGCAGATCAGCGCGCTGGTCGGCGCGGTGCACCAGCGCTTTCCGGGCTTTCGCTTCAACCTGCTGGGCAAGGCCGATTCGCACGGCGACCACCTGCGCTTTTCGTGGACGCTGGGCCCCAGCGGCGCGGAAGACCTGATCCAGGGGACCGACTTCGCGCAGGTGGAGGCGGGCAAGCTGCGTTCGGTGACGGGTTTTCTCGACAAGGTGCCGGTCGGCGCCTGAACGGGAGCTGAACGGCGGGGCCGGCTAGCGCTGCCGGCCGGTCAGTCAGTCCGGCGCGCCCGCCGGCCGCCCGCGCCACAGCTTGCGATACACCGTCGCCCGGCTGATCCCCAGCGCCCTTGCGGCCTCCGCCACGTTGCCGCGCGCATCGGCCACCGCCTTGCGGATCAGCGCGGTCTCCACGTCGCGCAGCCGGGGCCGGGTGTCGACCACGGGCTGGACCGGCATGCCGCCACCGCCGCGCTGGGGCTGCACCTGCACCCGCAGGCCCGACCACAGCGGCACCTCGAGCATGGCGTCGCCGCGCCGCGCGGCGTCGAACATCATATGCAGGGGCAGGGCGAACAGGTCGTTGAAGTGCAGCGCGTGCTGGCTGCGCGCCAGCGGCTGGTGCAGCATTTGCCGGGCCGCGGCATTGGCGCCGGTGACGTGCCCGTCGGCGTCGATGCACAACAGCCCCTCGGTGGCTTCGCTGGCCGTGCTGCCGGGCCACGCCAGGTGCAGCAGCAGCTCGCAGGGTTCGTGCAGCACCAGCATGTTCTCGATGCTGCGCGCCGACAGCGTGGCCAGGTGGCGCAGCTCCGGCCGCTCGACCACCTGCACGCCCGTGAGGTCGAGCATGCCGATGCAGTCACCTCGGGGACCGAAGAGCGGGGCGCCGGCGCAGCTGTAGACGCTGGTGTCGTCGAAGAAGTGCTCGCCGCGGTGCAGCCATACCGACTCGTGCTCGGCCAATGCCGTGCCGATGGCGCTGGTGCCGATGGCCCTTTCGGACAGGTCCACGCCGATGCGCCCGATGTCGCGCGCGTAGCGGCTGGCGGCGTCGGTGCCGTCGGGCAGGTTGCCCACGTCGACCACGATGCCGTCGGCGTTGGTCAGGATCGCGAAATAGCGGGTGTCGGCAATGGCGCGCGAGAGCCGCTCGATCACCGGCCGGGCGGCCGTGACGAGCGCCCTGTTGCGCTCTGTTGCATCACGGCCGGCCGACGGGCCCACCGGGTCGAAACTGACGCGCTGCTGCGGGCGCCGGCCGGCCTCGATGCAGCGCTGCCACGAGCGGGAGATCCAGGAGTCGACACAGGGGTTGGCATGCGCGCGCGGCGATTCGCCGTGAATCAGTTCGCGGCGGGCCTGGGCAATGGCCAGGGAGCGTTCGGGGGCAGGCGAAACGACAGAGGCAGACATCGTGGGGTGTTCGCGCGTGTGGGGTGGCTTTTCCCGGCTCGCCGGATGGCAAGCTGTTTCATTTTGAGAATTTCGCGCGGTCTGTGCAAGTGTCAAGGGTTTTGCCTAGGATAGTGCGAAAGGTCGGCATCCAAGATGCTTTTGCTGAATCAGCCATCACCTTTCACGGAGACAGCCAAATGCAGGTCGCTTTCAAAGTCAACGGCCGCCAGGTCACGGTCGATGCTCCTCCCAACACCTTCCTTGTCCACGCCATCCGGGAGCATCTCCATCTGACAGGCACGCACGTCGGTTGCGACACCGCCCAGTGCGGCGCCTGCACCGTCCATGTGAACGGCCGGGCCGTCAAGTCGTGCAACGTGCTGGTCGCCCAGGCGGCCGGCGCCGACATCACCACCATCGAAGGCATTGCCGAGGCCGACGGCACCATGCACCCCATGCAGGCGGCCTTCAAGGAGTGCCACGGCCTGCAGTGCGGCTTCTGCACCCCGGGCATGGTCATGAGCGCCATCGACCTGTGCACCCACCACCCCAAGTCGAGCGAGTCGGAGATCCGCGAGCTGCTCGACGGCAACCTGTGCCGTTGCACGGGCTACCAGAACATCGTGAAGGCCGTGAAGATGGGCGGCGAGGCCATGGCCTCGGGCACGCCCGTGAAATCAACCGCCACGGCGTGAAAGGAGCGGCATCATGGGCGCTTCCGACTTCTCCAACCTGCCGCACATCGGCGAGGCCCTGCGGCGCAAGGAAGACTACCGCTTCCTGACCGGCGCGGGCAACTACACCGACGACATCACGCTGGCCAACCAGAGCCATGCGGTGTTCGTGCGCTCGCCGCACGCGCATGCCGCCATCAAGTCGATCGACATCGCCCAGGCCATGAAGATGCCCGGCGTGGTCGGCATCTTCAGCGGCAAGGACATCGAGGGCAAGATGGGCGGGCTGCCCTGCGGCTGGCTCATCAACAACCCCGACGGCACCCCCATGAAGGAGCCGATGCACCCGATCCTGGCGATCAACAAGGTGCGCTACGTGGGCGACCACGTGGCCATGGTGGTGGCCGAGACGGTGGAGCAGGCCAAGAACGCGGCCGAGGCCGTGGTGGTCGACTACGACGTGCTGCCCGCGCTCGTGAGCGTGGCCGACGCGGCCAAGAAGGCCGGCGGCGTCACGCTGCACGACGAAGCGCCCGACAACCAGTGCTACAAGTGGGCGCTGGGCGACAAGGCGGCGGTCGACGCGGCCTTTGCCGGCGCGGCGCACGTGACCACGCTCGACCTCGTCAACAACCGCCTGATTCCCAACCCGATCGAGCCGCGCGTGGCCATCGGCAGCTACAGCCGGGGCACCGACGACTACACGCTGTACGTGTCCAACCAGAACCCGCACGTCGAGCGCCTGCTCATGACGGCCTTCGTGCTGGGCCTGCCCGAGCACAAGGTGCGCGTGATCGCCCCTGACGTGGGCGGCGGCTTCGGCTCCAAGATCTTCCTGTACGCGGAAGACGTGTGCCTGACCTGGGCCGCCAAGCAGCTCAACCGCAACATCAAGTGGACGGCCGAGCGCTCCGAGTGCTTCCTGTCGGACGCGCACGGCCGCGACCACGTGAGCCACGCCGAAATGGCAATGGACAAGGACGGCAAGTTCCTGGCCATGCGCGTGCACACCGACGCCAACCTGGGCGCCTACCTGTCGACCTTCTCGACGGCGGTACCCACCATCCTCTACGCCACCCTGCTCGCGGGGCAGTACACCACGCCGCAGATCTACGTCGAGGTCGATGCGTGGTTCACCAACACCGCGCCGGTCGATGCCTACCGCGGCGCGGGCCGGCCCGAGGCCACCTACCTGCTGGAGCGGCTGGTGTCGCGCTGCGCCTGGGAAATGAACCTGGGGCAGGACGAGATCCGCAAGCGCAACTTCATCTCCACCTTCCCGTACCAGACGCCGGTGGCGCTGCAGTACGACACGGGCGACTTCCATGCCTGCATGGACAAGGCCCGCGTGCTGGCGGAAGTAGACGGCTACGCGGCGCGCAAGGCGGCGAGCCAGGCCAAGGGCAAGCTGCGCGGCATGGGCTACTCCAGCTACATCGAGGCCTGCGGCATCGCGCCGTCGAACATCGCCGGGGCGCTCGGTGCGCGGGCCGGCCTGTTCGAGTGCGGCGAAATTCGCGTGCACCCGACCGGCAGCGTGACGGTGTTCACCGGCTCGCACAGCCACGGCCAGGGCCATGAAACCACCTTCGCGCAGGTCGTGGCCGCGCGGCTGGGCATTCCGGTCGAGAACGTCGACGTGGTGCACGGCGACACCGGCCGCGTGCCCTTCGGCATGGGCACCTACGGTTCGCGCTCCATCTCGGTGGGCGGCGCGGCCATCATGAAGGCGCTCGACAAGATCGAGACCAAGGCCAAGAAGATCGCCGCGCACCTGATGGAGGCGAGCGACGCCGACATCGAGTTCGCCAACGGCGAGTTCACGGTCAAGGGCACCGACAAGAAGATTCCGTTCGGCCAGGTGGCGCTCACGGCCTACGTGCCGCACAACTATCCGCTGGACAAGCTCGAGCCCGGCCTGAACGAAACCGCCTTCTACGATCCGACCAACTTCACCTTCCCGGGCGGCACCTACATCTGCGAGGTCGAGGTCGACAAGCAGACCGGCGAGGTGCGCGTCGACCGCTTCACCGCGGTGGACGACTTCGGCACCATCATCAATCCGATGATCGTCGAGGGCCAGGTTCACGGCGGGCTGGTGCAGGGCATCGGGCAGGCGCTGATCGAGAATTGCGTGTACGACAACGAGACCGGCCAGCTGCTCACCGGCAGCTTCATGGACTACGCCATGCCGCGCGCCGCCGACTTTCCGCAGTTCAAGCTCGACACCGTGTGCACCCCGTGCACGCACAATCCGCTGGGCACCAAGGGCTGCGGCGAGGCGGGGGCCATCGGCTCGCCGCCGGCCGTGATCAATGCCGTGCTCGACGCGCTGGCGCCGCTGGGCGTCAAGGATTTCGACATGCCAGCCTCGCCCAGCCGGGTCTGGGAAGCCATGCAAGCCGCCGCCAATCATTGAAATAACAAAGAAGGAATCACCACCATGTATGCCTTCACACTCGAACGGCCCTTGTCCTTGGCCGATGCGGCCAAACTCGTCGCTGCCGGCGCCAAGCCGCTGGCGGGCGGCCAGACCCTGCTGGCTTCCATGAAGCTGCGCCTGTCCGCCCCCGAACAGCTGGTGGACCTGAGCGGCATCAAGGAACTCACCGGCATCCGCAAGGACGGCAACGCCCTTGTCATCGGCGCCATGTCGCGCCATCTCGACGTGGCCAACAACGCCGACGTGAAGGCCGCGTTCCCGGCGCTGGCCGACCTGGCCTCGCGCATCGGCGACCGGCAGGTGCGCGCGATGGGCACCATCGGCGGCTCGGTGGCCAACAACGACCCGGCGGCGTGCTACCCGAGCGCGGTGCTGGGTTCGGGCGCGACCGTCATCACGTCGAAGCGCGAAATTGCCGCCGACGATTTCTTCCAGGGCCTGTTCACCACGGCGCTCGAAGAAGACGAGCTGATCACCGCCATCCGCTTTCCCATTCCGAAGCGCGCGGTCTACGAGAAGCTGCGCCAGAAGGCCTCGCACTTCCCGCTCGTGGGCATCTTCCTCACGCAGTCGGACAGCGGCGCGGTGCGCGTGGCCGTCACCGGCGCGGGCAACGGCGTGTTCCGACACGCGGGGCTCGAAGCCGCGCTGAATCAGAGCTTCACCGCCGCATCGGCCGCCACGGTGAAGATCGACGCCAGCGACCTCAACAGCGACCTGCATGCCTCGGCCGCCTACCGCGCCAACCTGATCAGCGTGCTGACCCAGCGCGCCGTGACCAAGGCGCTGGGCTGAGCCGGCCGGCGCGGTTCATCGCAGGGCGGAAGGCGCGGCATCCACGCGTCTTCCGCTACGCTTCGCCATGATCTTTCCGACCATCGATTCCCTGTCCGACGGTTTGATGCAGGCCGGCTACTTTGCCGACCGGCGCCTGGCGACGGCCGTGTTCCTGGCGCTCAAACTGCAGCGCCCGCTGCTGCTCGAAGGCGAACCCGGCGTGGGCAAGACGGAGCTGGCCAAGGCCTTGTCGAAGGCGCTCGGCCGCGAACTGCTGCGCCTGCAGTGCTACGACGGCCTGGAGCAGCGCGAGGCGCTCTACGAGTGGAACTACGCCGCGCAGTTGCTGCACATGCGCGCGGCCGAGGCCACGGGCGCGGCGCGCGACGTCGAGGCTGAGGTCTACCAGCCCCACTATCTGATCCGCCGTCCGCTGCTGCAGGCGCTGCAGACGCCCGCGCCCGGCGCCGTACTGCTGATCGACGAGGTCGACCGCGCCGACGAGCCCTTCGAGGCCTTCCTGCTGGAGTACCTGGGCGAGTACCAGGTGAGCATTCCCGAGCTGGGCACGGTGCGCGCCGTGGTGCCGCCCGTGACCATTCTCACGAGCAACCGCACGCGTGAGCTCAACGATGCGGTCAAGCGCCGCTGCCTGTACCACTGGCTCGACTATCCCGAGCGCGAACGCGAGCTGGCCATCGTGCGGGCGCAGGTGCCGCAGGCCGGCGAGAAGCTGTCGGCGCAGGTCTCGGCCTTTGTCGCGCGGCTGCGCGAGGCGCCTTTCGTCAACGCCTTCCAGCGCGCCCCCGGCATCGCCGAAAGCGTGGAGTGGGCGAGGGCGCTGATCGCGCTCGACACGGTGGAACTCGACCCCGAGGTGGTGGTCGACACCGCCGGCATCCTGTTCAAGCAGCGCGACGACGTGGCCGCGCTCACGCAAGAGCTGGCGTCCGACCTGCTGCGCCCCGAGGAGCCGGCCGCGCGCTGAGCGCGAACGGTCGAGGCAGGCAGGCACTTCGCATGGCCGGCATCCAGCAACTCGGCGACGTCCGCAGCGGCAAGCTCGCGGGCAACATCACCGCCTTCGGCCGCGCGCTGCGCCGCGCCGGCGTGCGCACCGACGCGGCGCGCATCGCGCTGGCCGCCGAGGCCGCGACGCTGGTGGGCGTGGAAGACAAGCTCGACCTGGGCGCCGCGATGGAAGCCGTGATGGTCAGCCGCGAACAAGACCGCATGGTGTTCCGCGAGCTGTTCGACGCCTGGTTCCGCGACCCCGAGCTGGCCAACAAGCTGCTCGCGCAGATGCTGCCCAGCGCCGAAGGCAAGGCCGAGCCGTCGAAGCGCCGGCCCCGCGTGCGCGAAGCGCTTACGGCGCCGCGCAACGCCGCCAAACCGGCCGAGCTGGCCAAGCCCGACCGCGAGGTTGAGTTCGACGCCGCCATGACCTCGAGCGACCGCCAGCGGCTGCAGCATGCGGACTTCAATGCGCTCGGCGCGTCCGAATACCGGCTGGTCGAGCGGCTCGCGCGCGACATCGCGTTGCCGATTCCGTCGCTGCCCTCGCGCCGCCTGCGCGCGGCGGGCGAGGCCGGCCGGCAGCATGCGCGCATGCACTGGCCCGGCGTGCTGCAGGAGGCCGCACGCACCGGCGGCGAGATCCTGCGGCTGCCCCGGCTGACGCGCCGCGCGCAGCCCTTGCCGCTGCTGGTGCTGGTCGACGTGTCGGGCTCGATGGAGCGTTACGCGCGCCTGCTGCTGGCGTTTCTGCATGCCGCGACCCGCCGCGCCGGCCGGCGCGACGTGTTCGCCTTCGGCACCGGCCTGACCGACCTGACGCCCGCCTTCCGGCTGGCCGACACCGACGCCATGCTCGGCGCCGCCAGCGTGGCCATCGACGATTTCGCGGGCGGCACGCGGCTCGGCGCTTCGCTGGCCGAACTGCGCCGTGCGCATGCCCGCCGCCTGACCGGTCGCCGCACGCTGGTGCTGGTGATCAGCGACGGCCTGGACACCGGCGAGCCCGCCGCGCTGGAACAGGAGCTGCTGTGGGTCAAGCGCCATTCGCGCCGGCTGCTGTGGCTCAACCCGCTGCTGCGCTTTGCCGGCTACGCCCCTCTGGCCCGTGGGGCCGGCGTGCTGCACCGCCATGCAGACGCGATGCTGGCGGTTCACAATCTCAACGCGCTCGAGGAACTGGCCGCCAGCCTCGCCGCCCTGATGCGCTCCGGCCGCTGACGCCGCCGCGCAGGATTCGAAAAAAGGAAGCCCACCATGGAAATGCTCGGAAACCGCCACCTCGGCATCACCCAACAACAAGCCTGGGAAGCGCTCAACGACCCCGAGACGCTGAAGAAATGCATTCCCGGCTGCGACAAGTTCGAGCTTACGGGCGACAACACCTACAGCGTCGCGCTGGCGGTGAAGATCGGCCCGGTGTCGGCCAAGTTCAACGGCAAGGTGATGCTGTCGGACATCGTGGCGCCCGACGGCTACAAGCTGAGCTTCGAGGGGCAGGGCGGCGTGGCGGGGTTTGCCAAGGGCTCGTCGAGCGTCACGCTGAAGCCGGCGAGCGCCGATGCGGCCGTCGCCGCGCCCGAGGCCGGCTGCGAACTCGACTACACCGTGCAGGCCCAGGTCGGCGGCAAGATCGCCCAGCTCGGCCAGCGCCTGATCGACGGCGCCGCCAAGTCCACCGCCGACGATTTCTTCAAGCGCTTCGAGGCCGAGATGCAAAGCCGCTACGGCCCGCCGCCGGCCGCCGTGCCGGAAACCGCCGAGGCGCCCGCTGCCGAGAAGACCGGCGTCATGTCCGGCCTCATGAAGAAGATCGGCCTGGGCAAGAAGGACGAGCCCGCCGCGCCGGGCGACGCCGCCTGAGAGGACGACGGAGCGCATCGTGGAAAACCTCGACGTCATGGTGCTGCGCACGCTGCGCGACTGGCGGCGCGCCGGCAAGCGCGCGCTGCTGACGACGGTGGTGCGCACCTGGGGCTCGTCGCCCCGGCCGGTGGGCTCGATCATGGCCCTGGCGGAAGACGGCGCGGTGGTCGGTTCGGTCTCGGGCGGCTGCATCGAGGACGACCTGATCGCGCGCTACAGCCACGCCCACGGCAAGGGCGAAGACGTGCCGCTGGGCGCGCCGCCCGCGCTCGTCAAGTACGGCATCACCGCCGACGAGGCGCACCGCTTCGGCCTGCCCTGCGGCGGCACGCTGGAGCTGCTGCTCGAATACGCGCCCGACGCCGCCTCGCTCGACCTGCTGGTCGCGCAGCTGGAGCAGGGCAAGCTGATGCGGCGCACGGTCACGCTGGCCACCGGCGCGGTGCGGCTGGCCGAAGCCAGCGCGCCCGACGAACTCGCGGTGAACGACACCGAGCTGACCAACACCTTCGGCCCCGAGTACCGCATGCTGCTGATCGGCGCCGGCCAGCTCGCCGAGTACCTGGCCACGATGGCCAAGTTCAGCGGCTTCGCTGTCACGCTGTGCGACCCGCGCGCCGAGTACCGCACGGCGTGGTCGCTGCCCGGCGTGCACATCACCACCGAGATGCCCGACGACGCGGTGCTGGCCTTCAGGCCCGACCGTCGCAGCTGCGTGGTGGCGCTCACGCACGACCCCAAGCTCGACGACCTCGCATTGCTCGAGGCGCTGCAGACCGAGGCCTTCTACGTCGGCGCCATCGGTTCGCGCCGCAACGCCGACGCGCGGCGCGACCGCATGATCGAGCACTTCGACCAGACGAACGAGTCGCTGGCCCGGCTGCGCGGGCCGATCGGCATCTACATCGGCAGCAAGACGCCGCCCGAGATCGCGGTGAGCGTGATGGCCGAAATCCTGGCGGTGAAGAACGCGGTGACGCTGCCGCGCGAGGTCGCGGTGGCCACGGCCAAGGAGCGCGCGGAAGCCGTCTGAGCTTGCGCGCGCGGGGGCGCCGCCGCGGCGCTCGCCTTCAGGGCGCGGCGATGCCGATGTCCGACAGCCGCTTGCCCAGTTCGCGCGTTGACGGAATCCGGCGCTTGGTGCCCTCGGCCGCCGCTTCGTCCGCCGCCAGCGCGGCATTGATCGCGAGCAGCACGCGGCGCGTGGTTTCCACGTCTTCGGGCGAGATGCCGCTCACGCTGACCTCGTTGACCTCTTCGGCCAGCGGAACGAGCTTGCGCTCGAGCTGCTTGCCCGAACGGGTCAGGTAGACGTGGATGTTCTTGTTGTTGCCCGGCAGGTGCATGCGCTCCACGTAGCCCAGCGTCTCCAGCGCCTTGACCGCCGCGAAGGTGGTCGGCTCGGCGATGTTGGCCTGTTCGCTGAGTTCGCGCTGCGTGAGGCCGTCGCGCGACCACAGCACCCGCAGGATCGACCAGTGGCCATAGGACACCGCATGCGGCGCGAGCCGCATCTGCAGCGCGCGGACGTACGCGCGCGCCGCGTCCTTGACGATGTGCGCGAGGCGCTCCTGCGTCGGATCGGCGGTGGGGGCGGCCGGCGCCTGTTGTCGGTCTCTCATGGCGTGCAAGGCGAAGGGTGATGAAGAACGCGGAAGGAAGGCCCGCGGGGCCGGCAAATGATAAGGGTTCGGGGCGACGGCCCGGGTGCGCGCGGTGCCCGGCTCCGAGTGAATTTAAATTAGAGATCAAATAATAGTTGACATGGAGGCCCACAGGTCTAGGATTGCGGATAAGTTTCGATCCCTAAGTAAATTCAACACCTGCAGGAGCAAGCCAAGATGTACGACACCTTCTCGACCGATCGCCTGATCGACCAGTGGCTCATGGAAGACATCGGGGGTTGCGACCTCACGGTGCAGACCATGATCGGCAAGGACGAACGCGGCGCCTTCGTCATGAATGCGCGCGAGCCGATGATCGTCGCGGGCATCGACGTGGCGGCCCAGGTGTTCCGGCGCTACGACCCCACGCTCGAGGTGAAGGTGGCCGTCTCGGACGGCGAGCGCGTGGCGTCGGGCGCGATCCTGGCCCGGGTCAGCGGGTCGGCGCGCAGCCTGCTCACGGCCGAGCGCACGGCGCTCAACATCATGCAGCGCCTGTGCGGCATCGCCAACGAGACCGCCCGGTACGTGGACGCCATCGCCGGAACGCGCGCCCGGCTGATCGACAGCCGCAAGACCACGCCCGGCCTGCGCATGCTCGAGAAGCACGCCGTGAGCTGCGGCGGCGGCCTCAACCACCGGCTCGGCCTGGACAGCGGCGTGATGATCAAGGACAACCACATCGCCGTCTGCGGCAGCATCTCGGCCGCGGTCGAGCGTGCGCGCAAGGTGCTGCCGGTGCTGACCAAGCTCGAGGTCGAATGCGACCGCCTCGACCAGGTGAGCGAGGCGCTGGAGGCGGGTGTCGACGTGATCATGTTGGACAACATGTCGGTGCCCGACATGAAGAAGGCGGTCGAGATGGTGAACGGTCGCACGAAGATCGAGGCCTCGGGCGGCATCCGGCTCGAGACGATCCGGCCGATCGCGGAAACCGGCGTCGACTACATCTCGACCAGCAAGATCACGCAGGCTGCCGTCGCGGTCGACATCGGCCTCGACGAGGCTTGAGCGTGACGGTCCCCGGTCTTTTCTTCCTGGTCGTCGGGCCGAGCGGTGCGGGAAAGGATTCCCTGATCGACGGCGCGCGCGAACGCCTGGCCGATGGCCGCCGCCATGTGTTCGCCCGGCGCGCGATCACGCGGGCCGCCGATGCGCCGGGCGAGGACCACGAGAGCCTCTCGCAGGCCGAGTTCGAGCGGCGCGAGGCCGCCGGCGAATTCCTCGTGACCTGGCAGGCGCACGGGCTCAGCTACGGGCTGCCGGCGTCGCTGCTCGCGGCAATGGCGCAAGGCGCGAACGTCGTCGCCAACGGCTCGCGCCGCATCGTGGGCGCGCTGGCCCGCAAGCTGCCGGACCTTTGCGTGATCGAGGTGAGCGCACCGCCAGAGGTTCTGGCGGCACGCATCGCGGGACGCGGTCGCGAGAGCGGCGACGCGCTGCTGCAGCGGCTCGCGCGGCGTGTCGATCCGATGCCCGATTCGGTGCTGTCGCTCGCGGTGGACAACGACGCGACGCTGGCCGAAGGCATCGACCGCTTCGTCGAAGCCATTGCGTCGTTTCGCGGCCGGCTGGCCGTTCGCGCGCTCGACATTCGCGGCGGCACCGACCGCATTGCCTACCTGCCGGCCTCCGGTGCGCCCGAAGGCCTTTGCGAACTGGCCGGCCATGCGCGCATCGAACTCGTGGCCACGGGCGGGCGGCGCCTGCAGGCGCGCGTGCATGTCTGCGGGATCGAGGGCGCGACGAAGCCCGGCGAGATCGGGCTTTCGGTCGAAGCCTTCGAAGCCCTGGGCGTGGCCGAAGGCACGCCGGTGACCGTGCGCGCAATCCCCGCGCCGCGCAGCCGCGAACTCCTGTCGCGCAAAATCCGTGGCGAGGCACTCGACGAGCCGCAGTACCGCCGGGTGCTGCGCGATGTCGTCGAAGGCCGCTACAGCGACCGCGAGCTCACCGCCTTTCTCGTCGCGGCCACGCGCCATCTGAGCGATGCCGAAGTGCTGAGCCTGGCGCGCGTGCGCACCAGCCTCGCGCACCAGATCGCCTGGGACGAGAAGATGGTCGTCGACAAGCACTCGATGGGCGGCATTCCCGGCAACCGCCTGAGCCCGATCGTGGTGCCGCTGGTGGCGGCGCACGGGCTTGCGATGCCGAAGACCTCGTCGCGCGCCATCACCTCCGCCGCCGGCACGGCCGACACCATGGAAGTCGTCGCGCGCGTCGACCTGAACGCGCAGGACGTGCGGCGCTGCGTCGCGCAGGCGCGTGCCTGCATCGCCTGGAACGGCCGGCTCAGCCATTCGCTGCTCGACGAGGTGATGAACGCGATCACCCGGCCGCTGGCGATCGACTCCAACCGCTGGTCGGTGGCCTCGATCCTGTCGAAGAAGAAGGCGGCGGGCGCCACCCATGTGATCGTCGACCTGCCTTACGGCCCGCACGCCAAGATCCACGGCGAGCAGGAGGCGCTGGCCCTCGCTGCGCTGTTCGAGGCCACGGGGCGCGGCATCGGGCTGCAGGTGCGCGCGCTCGCCACCGACGGCAGCCAGCCGATCGGCCACGGCATTGGGCCCGCGCTGGAGATGCGCGATGTGCTGCAGGTGCTCGACAACGATGCGCGCGCGCCGGCCGACCTGCGTGAGAAGGCGCTGCTGTTCGCGGGCGTCATCCTGTCGTGGGACCCTGCCGTCGGCTCGGTGGAAGCCGGGCGCGGGCTGGCGCAGTCGCTGCTGCAGTCGGGCGCGGCGCGGCAGGCCTTCGAGCGCATCGTCAACGCGCAAGGGCGCAACGAAGCGCCGCCGGCGGCGCCGAGCGCGCTGGTACACGTCGTGCGTGCGCCACGGGCCGGCAAGGTCGTGGCCATCGACGGATGGGCCATTGCCGGCATCGCGCGCCGGGCCGGTGCGCCGGGCGACCCGGGCGCGGGCATCGACCTGCGGTGCAAGGTCGGCGATGCGGTCGAAGCGGGCGATGTGCTCTACCGCATCCATGCGGCCTCGCCCGAAGACCTTGCCGCCTGCAGGGCGTGCCTGGAAGCAGGATCCTTCTGCAAGGGCGAGGCCATGGGCACGCCGGGCATCCATATCGAGGCGCAGCGGATGGCCGCCGCCGGTGTTGCAATCAGCCATCCGACCGATCGGGCGGCCGTGTGAAATGAACCAAGGAGTCGGGCATGAATCGCTGCTGCAGTCCCATGGTCCGGATCGCGATGTTCGCGGCGGCCTGCGTGTTCGCCTTGCCGTCGACGGCCGGAGGCAACGGCGCCGCCAGAAGCTCGGCCGCCGGCGCGCCGATCGAGATCACCGTGACCTTCCCGCCGGGCGGCGGCACCGACATGCTCGCGCGGCTGATCGGCAGCCACGCCGGTGAGAGCCTGGGCAAGACCGCGATCGTCGAGAACCGGCCCGGCGCCAGCGGCAACCTCGGCGCGCGCTATGTGGCGGGGCGGCCGCCCGACGGCAGCGCGCTGCTGATGGTCAACAGCTCCTTCGCGGTCAACCCCGGCGTCTTCAAGTCGCTGCCCTTCGACCCCAAGGCCGACTTCGCGGCGATCATCAACGTGGCCTACATCGCGAGCGTGGTCGTGGTGCCCGTCAACTCGCCCTACAAGACGCTCGCGGACGTCCTGGCCGCGGCGACGCCCGAGAAGAACACGCTCTCGTTCGGCTCCTGCGGCGCGGGCACGCCGCAGCACCTGGCGGGCGAGCTCATCAACATCCAGGCCAAGGTGCACCTGCTGCACGTGCCCTACAAGGGCTGCGGGCCGGCGCTCACCGACATCATCGGCGGGCAGGTGGCGCTGGGCGTGGTCACCACCTCGAGCGCGCTGCCGTTCATCAAGGCCGGCAAGCTGCGCGCGCTCGCGGTGTCGTCGAAGGAGCGGCTGTCGCAGTTGCCCGAGGTGCCGACCGTGGCCGAGCAGGGCCTGCCGGGCTACGAACTGAGCCAGTGGCACGGCCTGCTCGCGCCCAAGGGCACGCCGCCCGAGGTGCAGATGCGGCTGTACGAAGGCATCGCGAAGATCATGGCGCGCGAGGACGTCAGGCGCACGCTCGCCGGCCTCGGCTACACGCCCGCGAACGACGGGCCGGCCGCGTTCCAGAAGATCGTCGACGGCGACGTCGACCGCTTCGCGAACATTGCCAGGAAGATCGGTCTTTCCGCAGAATGAGGGCGACGCCCACGGGCGATTTATTTGCAATGGTCTCCATGAACCCGACCCCGCTTCCAGGCCCCGACGCCATGCACGAGCTGCGCCTGCGCTCGTGGGCCGAGTTCGTCGACTACTGCAACCGCCGCGACGGGTGGGCCTTTCGCGGCCAGGCCGATCCGGGCTGGCCGCTGTTCAGCTCGTTGTCGCGCCGGCTGTTGCGCGATCCGGCGGGGCGCAGCGAATGGCAGGCGCGCGAAGAGCGCTCGATCCGCATCTTCCGGCGCAAGGCGCACGTCTACCTGCCCGACCGCTCGGTGCTGCAGGACGAGCTGCGCTGCCTGGCGCTGATGCAGCACCACGGGGCGCCGACCCGGCTGCTCGACTTCACCAAGTCGCCTTTTGTCGCGGCCTTCTTCGCGGTGGAGCAGGCGGTGGGCGATGCGGTGGTGTATGCGCTCAACACGCCGTGGCTCTGGTCGGCTGCGCCGCGCCACGATCCGACGCTCACGCGCGAGCAGATCGACCCGCGCGTGCAGGGCAACTTCGAGCGCTATTTCGCCGAGAACCACCATCCGATGGTCTGGTTCGGCGAGCCCTCCGAAATGGACCGGCGGCTGGTGGCGCAGTCGGGCCTGCTGGTGATGCCGGGCACGCTGGAGATGCCGCTGGACGACGTGCTGCGCAGCTACGACAGCGAGCAGCCGCTGATCGAGAAGGTGGTGCTCGGCCGCGAGCTGCGCTCGGAGGCGATGCACGCGCTGTACCGCATGAACATCACGCAGGCCACGCTGTTTCCCGACCTCGAAGGCCTGGCGCGTTCGATCGGCTACGAGCTGGAGGAGATGTGGCAGCGGCGGATCTAGGCCGCGCGGCCGCCGCCTAGGCCCGGGCCGGGCGCGCTATTCCGGCTTGGCGGCGGGCGGCACGTCGCCGCCCTTTTGCCGCTCGCGGAAGAGGGCGGCGCGCATCAGGAAGATGGTCGTGATGGGCGCCGTGAGCGCGATGAACAGCACGATCAGCACCGCGTGCAGGAACAGGCTGAAGCCCTGCACCGAGAAATAGACGATGGTGGCGATCGTCATGCACCACACGCCCACCGTCGCGCCCAGCGTGGGCGCGTGAATGCGCCGAAAGAAGGTCGGCAGGCGCACGAGGCCGAAGGAGCCGATGGCCGCGAAGGCCGCGCCCAGCACCGCGAACACGGCGGTGATGATTTCGGCCCACAGCGGCAGCGGGCCCACGATGAAGTCGTTCATTCGATCACCTCCCCGCGCAGCAAAAACTTGGCCATGGCCGTGGAGCCGACGAAGCCGAACAGCGCGATCAGCATCGCCGCCTCGAAGTACACGTTGCTCGCGTAGATGATGCCGAGCACCAGCATCATGAGCATGCCGTTGACGTAGAGGCAGTCCAGCGCCATCACGCGGTCTTGCGCGGTGGGGCCGACCAGCAGCCGCGAGAGCGCGCACAGCATGGCCACGGCCAGCAGGAACAGCGCGAACTTCAGGGCCCAGAAGAGGATGGGTGTCATGACTCGAAGATCTCCATCAGGGGGCGTTCGTAGCGCTTCTTGATCATCGCGACGAAGGCCGCCTCGTCGTCGAGGTCGAACACGTGGATGAGCAGGGTGCTGCGGTCGAACGACACTTCGCCCCAGGCGGTGCCGGGCGTGAGGCACATGATCATGGCGAGCACGGCCAGGCCGTTGGGGTCGCGCATGTCCAGCGGGATCTGCACGAACTTCGAGCCGATGGCCGGCGTGCGGCGCGTGAGCAGCAGCCGGGCCACGTCGAACGCCGACTTGAGCATGTCGAAGGTCACCAGGAACGACAGCCGCAGCGCCACGCCGGGCCGGCGCATGCGCACGGCGGCGGGGCGCAGGCCCTGGGTCAGCAGCGGCACGGCAATGGCCAGGATCAGCGCCGACAGCAGCGTGGCGGCCTCGAGCGACTGGTTCAGCAGCAGCCAGACGACGAACAGCGCGAACGACAGCGGCGGGGAAGGAATCAGGCGCTTCATGGGGCCGGGGCTTCCTGCTTCTTGTCCGCGGGGGGCGCGGGGTTCGGCACTTGCCTGGCGCCGAACACCGCCTGGCGATAGGCCACGGGGTTCTTCAGGCCTTGCGCGGTGGCCTTGGCGTGCTGCATCACGGGCTCGGCCCACACGGTGAGCGCGACGCAGGCCGCGAGCAGACCGGCCACGGGCAGCACCTCGAGCGCGGGCAGCGAGGGCATGGTGGCGTGCGGCTGGGTCCAGAAGTGGCGGATGCCGGTGCGGCTCAGCGCGATCAGCGTCAGGAAGCCCGAGACGATCAGCAGCGTGAGAAAGGTCCAGCCGGCGGCGCTGACGCCCGGCGCGCCGAGCAGGCCCGAGAGCATCGCGAACTTGCCGACGAAGCCCGACAGCGGCGGCAGGCCCGCGAGCAGCAGCGTGCAGCCCATGAAGCTCAGGCCCAGGAAGGCCACGCCGGCGGGGATGGCGCGGCCGTAGAGCGCCTGCGCCTCGTCGTCGAGGTTCACGTCGGCGAGCGCGCTCAGGTCTTCGGCCAGGAAGGGCGCGTTGCCGGCGGCTTCGTGCGGCGCCACGCTCATGCCGGCGTTGCGCCAGCGCTCGATCATGTCGGTCAGCAGGAAGAAGGCGCTGACCGCGAGCGTGGAGCTCAGCAGGTAGTACAGCGCACCGGCCCACACGGCCGGCTGCCCGAGGCCGACCGCCGCGAGCAGCGTGCCCGCTGACACCAGCACGCTGAAGCCCGCGAGGTTGGACAGCCGCTGCGTGCCGACGATGCCGATGGCGCCCACGAACAGCGTGGCCAGCCCCATGCCCACCAGCGCGGCCTGGCCGAAGGCGGCCGAGTCGCCGGTGTCGGGCGCGAACAGCACGGTCCACAGCCGCAGGATGGTGTAGATGCCCAGCTTGGTCAGCAGCGCGAACACCGCGCCCACGGGCGACACCGCCGCGCTGTAGGCCGGCACCAGCCAGAAGTTGAGCGGCCACGCGCCGGCCTTGGCGAAGAAGGCGGTCGCCAAGATGGCGGCCGCCGCATGCACCAGGCCGCGGTCGCCCGCCGACAGCTCGGCGATGCGCACGCCCAGGTCGGCCATGTTCAGCGTGCCCGTCACGCCGTAGAGAATGGCCGCGCCGATGAGGAACAGCGACGAGGCCGCGAGGTTGATTGCGATGTAGTGCAGCCCGGCCTGCACGCGCAGCCGGCCCGAGCCGTGCAGCAGCAGGCCGTAGGAGGCCGCGAGCATCACCTCGAAGAACACGAACAGGTTGAACAGGTCGCCCGTGAGGAACGCGCCGTTCAGGCCCATCAGCTGCAGTTGCAGCAGCGGGTGGAAGTGCACGCCCGCGCGGTCCCAGCGCGAGGTGGAATAGATGGACGCGGCAAAGGCGATGACGCCGGTAAGCGCCACCATCATGGTCGAGAGCCGGTCGGCCACCAGCACGATGCCGAAGGGCGCGCGCCAGTTGCCCGGCAGATACACGCCGATGGAGCCGGGGCCGCCGCCGGTTTCGGGCGCGTTCACCCAGCGCAGCAGCGCCAGCGCGGCCAGCAGGCCGACCAGGCCCGAGACCACGCTCAACGCCGACTTGGTGCGGCGGCGGTTCTCGCCCAGCAGCAGCATGAGCGCGGCCGTGAGCATGGGCACGAGGATCGGCACCGCAATCAGGTGCGGCATGCTGAACTCGAGCAGTTGGTCGAGCAGGTGGAAGATTTCCGTCACTCCGCCGCCTCCTGCCGCTCTTCACCGTCCACGTGGTCGGTGCCGGTGAGGCCGCGCGAGGCGAGCATCACGACGAGGAACAGCGCCGTCATGGCGAAGCCAATCACGATGGCCGTGAGCACCAGCGCCTGCGGCATCGGGTCGGCCGTATTGGCGAGCGTGGCCTCGAAGCCCTTGACGAGCACGGGCTCGCTGTCGACCTTGAGCCGGCCCATGCTGAAGATGAAGAGGTTGACCGCGTACGAGATCAGCGTCAGGCCCATGATGACCTGGAAGGTGCGCGGGCGAAGCAGCATGTAGACGCCCGAGCCGGTGAGCACGCCGATGGCGAGTGCGAGCACTATTTCCATGTCAGTGCGCTCCCTCGGCGCCTTCGGCCGCGGCGGCCTCGGCTTCTTTCTCGGCCTGTTCGTCGGCCCAGCGGTGGCTTCGTATCGACTGGTGGGCCAGCGCGGTCAGGATCAGCATGGTGGCGCCGAGCACCAGTGCGAACACGCCGATGTCGAAGAAGAGGGCGCTGGGCACGTGCACCTCGCCCAGCAGCGGCAGGTGCAGGTGCGCGGTGTGCGTGGTCAGGAAGGGGTAGCCGAACGCCACGGCGCCGCTGCCGGTGGCCAGCGCGAACAGCAGGCCGATGGCGATCCAGCGGCGCGGGTAGATGCGCAGGTGCTCCTCGACCCACTCGGTGCCCGAGACGATGAACTGCAGTACCAGCGCGACCGACATCACCAGCCCGGCAACGAAGCCGCCGCCCGGCGCGTTGTGGCCGCGCATGAAGAAGTAGACCGACACCAGCACCGCCAGCGGCAGCAGCAGCCGCACCAGCACGGCCGGCACCATGAGGTAGCCGACGGCGGTGTCCTTGGCGCGGCGCGGGTTCAGCAGGTCGCTGCTGCCGTCGTCGACCTGCAGGCGCTGCTGGATCGGCAGCGCCATCGACTCGATGGCGGGGCGAAAGCGGCGCAGCAGCGCATAGACGGTGAGCGCGACCACGCCGAGCACCGTGATTTCGCCGAAAGTGTCGAAGCCGCGGAAGTCGACCAGCATCACGTTGACGACGTTGGTGCCGCCGCCCTCGGTGAGCGCGCGTTCGAGGAAGAAGGGGGAAATGCTCTGCGGGAAGGTCCGCGTCATCATGGCCCAGGCCAGCGCGGCCATGCCGCCGCCGGCGATGGTGGCCACCAGCAGGTCGCGGCCGCGGCGCCCCCAGGGCCGCAGCCGCGCGCGGGCGGGTTGGACGGCGTCCTTGCTGCGCATCGGCAGCCAACGCAGGCCCAGCAAAATCAGCACGGTGGTCACGGCCTCGACCACCAGTTGCGTCAGCGCGAGGTCGGGCGCGGAGAACCAGATGTAGGTCACGCACGACACGAGGCCCGCGCCCGCCGCGAGCATCAGCGCCGCGAGCCGGTGGAACTTGGCCTGCCACGCGGCGGCCAGCGCGCAGGTGCCGCCGATGATCCAGGTCATGGCGAACATCGGCGAGAAGGGCAACAGCTCGCGCGTGCCCGGTGCGGCGGGCGTGGCCCACAGCGACGCGCCGGCGCCCGCCACGGCCACCACCACGAGCAGCAGCAGTTGCCACTGCATGCGGCGCGTGCCGAACAGGCGGCGGCTGCGGCGGCCGGCTTCGCTCAACAGCGCGAGCAGGTGCTCGAAGATGACCTGGCCGTCGAAGCGGTGCAGCAGCGGCGTGTTTTCAAGGCCGCCGCTCGCGCGCCGGCGGCGCTGCAGCAGGTACAGCGCGGCGCCGCCCAGCAGCGCCACGAAGCTCATCACCAGCGGCAGGTTGAAGCCGTGCCACACGGCCAGGCTGTATTCGGGCAAGGTGCCGCCGACCACGGGCGTGGCGGCGGCGGCGAGCATCGGGCCGACGGACCATGCGGGCGCCACGCCCACCACCAGGCATAGCAGCACCAGCAGCTCGACCGGTACGCGCATCCAGTGCGGCGGCTCGTGCGGGTGCTTGGGCACGTCGTTGCCGCAGGGCGGGCCGAAGAACACGTCGAACACGAAGCGCGCCGAGTACGCCACGCTGAAGATGCCCGCGATGGTGGCGATGACCGGCAGGCTGAAGTCGACCCACGGCGTGGACTGGATGAACACCGTCTCGGCGAAGAACATTTCCTTCGAGAGAAAGCCGTTGAGCAGCGGCACGCCGGCCATGGAGGCGCTGGCGATGATGGCCAGCGTGCCCGTGATGGGCATGAGCCGCATCAGGCCGCTGAGCTTGCGGATGTCGCGCGTGCCGGTCTCGTGGTCGATGATGCCGGCCGCCATGAACAGCGAGGCCTTGAAGGTCGCGTGGTTCATCACGTGGAACACGGCGGCCACGGCGGCGAGCGGGCTGTTCAGGCCCAGCAGCAGCGTGATCAGGCCCAGGTGCGAAATGGTCGAGTAGGCCAGCAGCGCCTTCAGGTCGCGCTGGAACATGGCCGCGAAGCCGCCCAGCAGCAGCGTGATCGCGCCCGCGCCGCCCACCAGCCAGAACCATTGCTCGGTGCCCGAGAGCACGGGCCACAGCCGCGCCATCAGGAACACGCCCAGCTTCACCATGGTGGCCGAGTGCAGGTAGGCCGACACCGGCGTGGGCGCGGCCATGGCGCGCGGCAGCCAGAAGTGGAACGGAAACTGCGCGCTCTTGGTGAAGGCGCCGAGCAGCACCAGCACCAGCGCGACCGGGTAGAGCGCGTGCGCGCGAATCAGGTCGCCCGAAGCCAGCACCACGTCGAGCTCGTAGCTGCCGACGATGCGCCCCAGCACCAGCACGCCGGCCAGCAGGCACAGGCCGCCCGCGCCCGTCACGGTAAGGGCCATGCGCGCGCCGCGCCGCGCGTCGCGCCGGTGGTGCCAGTAGCCGATGAGCAGGAAAGAGAACAGGCTGGTGAGCTCCCAGAACAGCACCATCTGAATCAGGTTGCCCGAGAGCACCACGCCCATCATCGCGCCCATGAATGCGAGGAAGAACGAGAAGAAGCGCGGCACCGGGTCGGAGGCCGACATGTAGTAGCGCGCGTACAGCACCACCAGCGCGCCGATGCCCAGCACCAGCATGCAGAACAGCCATGCGAAGCCGTCCATGCGGAACACGAGATTCAGGCCCAGGGCCGGCAGCCATTCGATCTGCTGGCGCAGCACGCCGCCGTGCGCGATCTGCGGAAAGAACCATGCGGCCTGGATGGCGCAGCCCAGCGCGACGAGGCCCGCGAGCGTCGACTCCCTGTTTCGCGCGTTGGAAGGCATCAACGCGGCCAGCACGCTGGCGATGAATGGGAGTGCGACGAGAAAGACCAGGGGCATTGGGGTTGATTCTATCGGTGGCCCCTATGAAAGGGCTTATCTATAACCGCAAGACATAAGGCACTTTTCGGGACATTCAGGCTGCGAAAGCCTGCACGGAGCGGATGCCCAGCCAGGTGAAAAAGAGCGAGCCGCCCAGGTGGGCCGCCGCCGTGAGCATGGCCACGCCGAGCCGGCCTTCGAGCAGCATGGTCGTGACTTCGGCCGAGAAGCTCGAGAAGGTCGTGAGGCCGCCGAGGAAGCCGGTCACCAGCGCGAGCCGCCAGATCGGGTCGAGGTCGGGCAGCAGCTGGAAGCTGGCGATGGCGATGCCGATGAGGTAGCCGCCGATCAGGTTGGCCGCCAGCGTGCCCCATGGCATGAGGCCGCCGGCGCCGAACCAGAGCGCGAGGCCCCAGCGGGCCAGGGCGCCGATCGACGCGCCGATGCAGATCGCAAGAACCGGAAGAAGCATGCGTCTATTGTCGGCGTGCCCCGCCGGCTTCAGGGCGCCATCTGCTGCGGCAGCCATGTCACCAGCTGCGGCACGAAGTAGATGATCAGCACCGCCGCCACCATCAGGAAGAACATCGGCAGCGTCACGCGCGCGATGTAGAGCAGGTCCTTGCCGGTCATGCCCTGCAGCACGAACAGGTTGAAGCCCACCGGCGGCGTGATCTGCGCCATCTCGACCACCAGCACGATGAAGATGCCGAACCAGATCGGGTCGATGCCGGCCGCGGTGACGGTCGGCATGATCACGCCCATGGTCAGCACCACCATCGAGATGCCATCGAGAAAGCAGCCCAGCACGACGTAGAACGCCGCCAGCATCAGGATGAGCTGGAACTTCGACAGGCCCAGCGAGCCGATCCATTCGGCCAGGTGCCGGGGCAGGCCGATGTAGCCCATGGCCAGCGTGAGGAAGGCCGCGCCCGCCAGGATCAGCGCCATCATGCAGTACAGGCGCGTGGCGCCCAGCAGCGCTTCCCTGAAGCTGTGCCAGGTGAGCGACCCCTGCGCGCCGGAGATGACCATCGCGCCGACCACGCCCACGGCGGCCGCCTCGGTGGCGGTGGCGATGCCCGCGTAGATCGAGCCGAGCACCGACAGGATCAGCAGCGCCACCGGAATCAGCGACATCGAGGCCTTGAGCTTCTCGCCGAAGGGCAGCTTGGCGTCGGCCGGCGGCACGCGGTCGGGATGGCGCAGCGCCCAGAACACGATGTAGCCCGAGAACAGCAGCGCCAGCAGGATGCCCGGAATGACGCCCGCGATGAACAGCCGCGCGATCGACACGTCCGCGCTCACCCCGTAGACGATCATGATGATCGAGGGCGGGATCAGCAGGCCGAGCGTGCCGGCGCCTGCCAGCGTGCCGATGACCATGTCGTCGGGGTAGCCGCGGCGCTTGAGCTCGGGCAGGCTCATCTTGCCGATGGTGGCGCAGGTGGCCGCGCTCGAGCCCGAGACCGCGGCGAACACCGCGCAGCCCACCACGTTGGTGTGCAGCAGCCGGCCCGGCAGGCTTTGCATCCAGGGCGCGAGGCCCTTGAACATGTCCTGCGAGAGCCGCGTGCGGAACAGGATCTCGCCCATCCACACGAACAGCGGCAGCGCGGTGAGCGTCCAGCTCGAGGCCGAGCCCCAGATGGTCACGGCCATCGCGTCCCCGGCGGGGCGGGACGAGAAGATCTGCATGGCGATCCAGGCCACGCCCGAGAGCGTGAGCCCGATCCACACGCCGCTGCCCAGGATGAGAAACAGCGCGGCGATGAGCAGGCCCGCAACGGCGATGTCACTCATGGCGAAGCGCCTCCGTCTCGGCGGCCTTGGCGGGGCGCCCGCGCCATTCGATGACGAACTCGTCCAGCGACGCGACGGCGAAGACGATGGCACCGAGCGCCATCGACAGCTGCGGCATCCACAGCGGCGTGGCGTCGTTGCCGGTGGAGATGTCGTGAAAGTCGAACGACTGCCACGACAGGCGCACGCTGTACCAGGCAAACAGCAGCGAGAGCAGCGCCGCGGCCCCCATGGCCCAGCGCTCGAGCCAGCGCCGCGCCGCGGGCGAGAGGTTCTGCATCACCAGCGTCACGCGGATGTGCTCGCCGCGCTTGAGCGTGTGCGCGAGCGCCAGGAAGCCCGCGCCGGCCATGAGGTAGCCGGCGTAGGCGTCGATGCCCGGAATGTTGAAGTGGAGCTGGCGGCCGATGATGGACAGCAGCACCATCACCAGCAGACCGACCATGAAAAGCGCCGCCAGTGCGGCGGCGCTCATGTAGAGAAGATCAAGCGTCTTGCGCATCGGATGCAGTGCGAGTCCGCTTCACATCTTCTTGTAGGCATCGACCACGGCCTGGCCTTCGGGGCCGGCCTTTTCGGTCCACTCCTTGATCATGGTGTCGCCGACCTTCTTCATGTCGGCCTTCAACTGGGCGGAGGGCACGTGCACGGTCATGCCGTTCTTCTTGAGCAGGTCGAGGTACTCGAGGTTCTTCTTCTTCGACAGGTCCCAGCCGCGCTTCTCCGCATCGGCCGCGGCCTTGAGCACCGCGTCCTGCGTGGGCTTGTCGAGCGCGTCGAAGGCCTTCTTGTTCATGAGCACCGCGTTCTTCGGCAGCCAGGCCTGGGTGTCGTAGAAGTTCTTGATGTACTCGTAGGTCTTGGTGTCGTAGCCGGTGGAACCCGAGGACATGTACGACTCGATCACGCCGGTGGCCATGGCCTGCGACAGCTCGGCCTGCTGCACCGTGACGGGCTGCGCGCCCACCAGTTCGCCGATGCGCGCGGTGGCCGGGCTGTAGGCGCGCCACTTCACGCCCTTCAGGTCGGCGGCCGAAGCGATTTCCTTCTTCACGAAGATGCCCTGCGGCGGCCACGCCACCGTGTAGAGCAGCACGATGCCTTGCTCGGCCAGCTTCTTCTCGAGCACGGGCTTCTGCGCCTGGTAGAGCTTCCAGGCGGCGTCGTAGCTGTCGGCCAGGAACGGAATGCCGTCGGCACCGAACATCTGCCATTCGTTCTGGTAGTTCACCAGCAGGATCTCGCCGAGCTGCGCCTGGCCGCCTTGCACCGCGCGCTTGATCTCGGGCGCCTTGAACAGCGAGGCGTTGGCATGCACCGTGATCTTGAGCTTGCCGCCGCTGCCCTTGTCCACGTCGCTTGCGAACTGGGTGATGTTCTCCGTGTGGAAGTTGCTCGCCGGATAGGCGGTGGGCAGGTCCCACTTGGTCTGTGCGAAGGCTGCTGCGCCGAGGGTCAGACCAGCGAGGGCAATGCCGAACTTGTGATTCATGAGCGCTCCGGAACGTATGAAAGTGAAAACGAAAATGAGCATACGTGCAAATTTCGGGCCATCTCTGAGGCATTTCCCTGCCTTGGCGCGCGCATGAAAAAGCCGCCTCGAGGGCGGCTTCGTGTGGCTTGCGAGTTCGCGAGGCTCAAGACTTGGGGGCCTTCGCGGGCTTGTCGGCCTTGGCCGATTTGGGAGCGGTCGCCGGCTCGCTGAAGGCCTGGCCGTTGACCGTCAGGCCTTCGGCCGACAGCTTGGCGGCCTTCTTTTCCTTCACGCCCTTCACGCGCTGCATGAAGTCGGGCCAGTCCTTGAACTCGCGCTCCTTGCGCGCGTCGATGATGCGCTGGGACATGGCGGGCCCGACGCCCTTGAGGCCGTCGAGGTCGGCGGCGCTGCCCTTGTTGGCATCGACGGCGGCGAACGAGGCGAACGCGAACAGCATGGCCGTGGCGGCCAGGAACTTCTTGAACATGGTTGAAAACTCCCTCTGACTTGTTGATATGACTGACAGCCGGCAAGCTTGCCGGCTTGGGCTCAACGGGGCCCGAAGGAGGGGCGTTGACGCGTGGCGGCCTTGCCGGCGTCCACGTGACCATTGTTCAGAACCGTGATCAGAGTTCTTCGACGCGGCGGGGCGGGTAGCTGTCCCACGCCTGGCAGCCGGGGCAGTGCCAGAAGTACTGGTGGGCCTCGAAACCGCAGGCGGCGCAGCGGTAGCGCATCAGGGGCCGCGTGGCCTGGTCGAGCGCGCGCTGCACCTGCGGATGGAACTGCTCGTGCTCGAAGCGTTCGCCCGCGAGCCAGCGCGATGCGGCCACCAGCGAGGGCTGTTGCGCGAGGTGCGCGATGTAGCCGTCGCGCGGCGTGGGCTGCGGGTCTTCGGCGGTGGCGTTCGGCGTGCCGCCGAGCGCGATGAGTGCCTCGAGCACGTCGATCGACGGCGACTCCACGTAGCGACGCTGCAGCAGCGCGAGCGCTTCGCCTTCGCGGTGCGCGGCCACGGCGGCCTGCTGCAAGGCGGCGGCGTAGAGCGGCAGCGCGAGCGGGGCGGTGTCGCTCAGCGCGACCAATGTGTCGAAGGCCGCAGCGGCATCGCCCTTTCGCAGCTGGAGGTTGGCGGTGTCGATGGCCGGGCGCGGGGCTTGCGGCGCCAGCTCGACGGCCTGCGCGAGCAGCTTGGTGGCGCCGGGCAGGTCGCTGGCGGCCACGCGCTCGGTGGCTTGCTCGCACAGGTGATGCGCGCGGCGCGTGGCGTAGCTGGCCTGGTCGGACTCGTCGAGTTTTTGCGCCACGTCGGCGGCCTGGGCCCATTCGCGCGAGCGTTCGTAGATGGCCAGCAGCGACAGCCGCGCCTCGTTCTCGTAGCGCGTGCCCTCGAGTTTTTGCAGCGCGGCCTCGGCGCGGTCGAGCAGGCCGGCGCGCAGGAAGTCTTGCGCCAGTGCGTGCTGTGCGCGTTCGCGGTCGGTGCGGCTCAGGTCGCCACGGCCCAGCAGGTGCTCGTGCACGCGCACGGCGCGCTGGTATTCGCCACGGCGGCGGAACAGGTTGCCGAGCGCGAAGTGCAGCTCCTGCGTGTCGGGGTCGTTCTGCACGGCCTCGATGAAGGCGTCGATGGCCTGGTCCTGCTGCTCGTTGAGCAGGAAGTTCAGGCCGCGAAAGTAGGCCTTGGGGGCTTGCCGGTTCTCGAGCTTGAGCTGGCGGATGTCGAAGCGCGATGCGAGCCAGCCCAGCACGAAGGCGACGGGCAGGCTGATCAGCAGCCAGCTGGGATCAAAGTCCATGTTGACGTACGGCGGGAAGGTCGGTGGCGGAAATGGACGGCGCCGCCGCGGGAGCGGTGGCGGCCGTCGGTGCCGTGGTGGTCGGGGCTTCGGAGGTGGTGGCGGGCAGTTGCGCCGCCGCGGTGCGGTGTTTCCACCAGCCCGGCAGCATGCCGAGCGCGCCCACCACCAGCCCGCCGGCAAAGGCCGCGAGCACGACGAGCACCAGCGGTGCGCGCCAGTGGGTGCCGAAGAAGAAATACACGGTCGCGTCGTGCTGGTTGTTCAGCGCGAAAGCGAAGAGCGTAAAAAAAATGGCTGCCTTGAGCAGCCACAGGAGGTATTTCATAGCCGTTCCCGTTGCCGGGAGCATTCTACGTTTGCAGACATTCGTGTCGTCCGCGTCTCAGGCCTTGCGGGCCTTGGCTTCCTTGCCTGCGTCGAGCTCGGCGGTCTTGGCGTCCACGGCCTCGCGCAGCGCCTTGCCTGGCTTGAAGTGCGGCACCCGCTTTTCAGGGATCTGCACGCTCTCGCCCGAACGCGGGTTGCGGCCGATGCGCGGCGGACGGCGGTTGACCGAGAAGCTGCCGAAGCCGCGGATCTCGATGCGGTGCCCGCGCACCAGTGCGTCGCTCATGGCGTCGAGGATGGTCTTGACGGCGTATTCGGCGTCGCGGTGCGTCAGTTGCGCAAAGCGGGCTGCAAGTTCTTCGACGAGGTCTGAGCGGGTCATAGGCCAAACAAAAACGTGGACGAAAAAAAAGACAGAGCGGCCCCAGGGCCTGCTCTGTCTTCGGACTCAGCTTACTTGTTGTCGCTGTTGTCGAGCTTGGCGCGCAGCAGTGCGCCCAGGCTGGTCGTGCCCGCATTTTCGCGTGCCGACTGCTGGCTCAGGCTGGCCATGGCGCCTTGTTCGTCGACCATGTCCTTCTGCTTGATCGACAGCTGGATGTTGCGGGTCTTGCGATCCACATTCACGACGATGGCGGTGACTTCGTCGCCTTCCTTGAGCACGTTGCGGGCATCTTCGACGCGGTCGCGCGAGATTTCCGAAGCACGCAGGTAGCCCAGGATGTCTTCGCCCAGGTCGATTTCAGCGCCGCGGGCGTCAACCGTCTTGACCTTGCCGGTCACGATCTGGCCCTTGTCGTTCACGGTGGTGAACGTGGTGAACGGGTCGCTGTCGAGCTGCTTGATGCCCAGCGAGATGCGCTCGCGGTCGACGTCGACTGCCAGCACGATCGCTTCGACTTCCTGGCCCTTCTTGTAGTTGCGAACGGCGGTTTCGCCGGCTTCGTTCCACGAGAGGTCAGACAGGTGAACCAGGCCGTCGATGCCGGCAGCCAGACCCACGAACACGCCGAAGTCGGTGATCGACTTGATCGGGCCCTTGACGCGGTCGCCACGCTTCGTGTTCTGAGCGAACTCTTGCCACGGGTTGGCCTTGCACTGCTTCATGCCCAGGCTGATGCGGCGCTTGTCTTCGTCGATTTCCAGGACCATGACTTCGACTTCGTCGCCCAGCGAGACGATCTTGTTCGGAGCGATGTTCTTGTTGGTCCAGTCCATTTCGGAGACGTGCACCAGGCCTTCGATGCCGGGTTCGAGTTCGACGAACGCGCCGTAGTCGGCAATGTTCGTGACCTTGCCGAACAGGCGGGTCGATTGCGGGTAGCGGCGCGAAACGCCCATCCACGGGTCGTCACCCATTTGCTTCAGACCCAGCGAGACACGGTTCTTTTCGGTGTCGAACTTGAGGATCTTGGCGGTGATTTCCTGGCCGGCCTGAACGACTTCGCTCGGGTGGCGGACACGGCGCCATGCCATGTCGGTGATGTGCAGCAGGCCGTCGATGCCGCCGAGGTCCACGAACGCACCGTATTCGGTGATGTTCTTGACCACGCCGCGCACGACTGCGCCTTCCTTCAGCGTTTCCATCAGCTTGGCGCGTTCTTCGCCCATGCTGGCTTCGACCACGGCACGGCGCGACAGCACGACGTTGTTGCGCTTGCGGTCCAGCTTGATGACCTTGAATTCGAGGGTCTTGTTCTCGTACGGGGTCAGGTCCTTGATCGGACGCGTGTCGATCAGCGAGCCCGGCAGGAACGCGCGGATGCCGTTGACCAGGACGGTGAGGCCGCCCTTGACCTTGCCGCTGGTGGTGCCGGTGACGAAGTCGCCCGATTCCAGTGCCTTCTCCAGGGCGAGCCACGAAGCCAGACGCTTGGCGGTGTCGCGCGAGAGGATGGTGTCGCCGTAGCCGTTTTCAACGCTGCCGATGGCAACGGAAACGAAGTCGCCGGCCTGAACTTCGAGTTCGCCCTTGTCGTTCTTGAACTCTTCGATCGGCACATACGCTTCGGACTTCAGACCGGCGTTGACGACGACGTGGTTGTGTTCGACACGCACGACTTCGGCCGTGATGACCTCGCCGGTGCGCATTTCGGAACGCTTCAGGGACTCTTCGAACAGATCGGCAAAAGATTCAGACATTTATGGTTCCTTCCGTCAGGCAGGGTTGGCAGGCGCTCTTGCGAAATTGCGTGCGGCTGCTGTGGGTCTGTAGACGGCGGTTGGTTGGGCGTGAGCCCGGGTTCGTTGAACAACCAGCAGGCCGGTGCGCTGTCGCGCGAAGAGAGCCTGCTGGAGCGGTATGCGCCTTCCGAAATACCGTCGGGCGCCAGCTTTTCAAGCGGACTTGAAAGGCTGTACTTGTTGCCACCATTCCAACACCTGGTCGATCGATTGCTCGATGGACAGCTGGGAGTTGTCGAGGTGGCGGGCATCTTGCGCCGGCTTGAGTGGCGCGACGCTGCGGGAGGAGTCCCGGGCGTCACGTGCTTCCAAGTCGGAGCGAAGACTGTCGAGTGTAGTCGAAATACCCTTTGAAATCAACTGCTTATGGCGCCGCTCGGCGCGCTCGGCCGCGCTGGCCGTGAGGAAGACCTTGAGCGTCGCGTCGGGGAAGATCACGGTGCCCATGTCGCGCCCGTCGGCCACCAGGCCGGGCAGCTGGCGAAAGCGCTGCTGCAAGGCCAGCAGGGCCGCGCGCACGGCGGGCAGGGTGGAGACGCGGGAGGCGTCCATGCCGGCGGCTTCGGTGCGGATGTCGTCGCTGACGTCCTCGCCGGCCAGCAGCACCTTGCCTTCGGTGAACTGCAGGGGCAAGGCGGCGGCGAGGGCGGCGATCTGCGCCTCGTGCCCGGCGTCGGCCTCCAGGCCCGCGCGCCGCATGGCCAGGCCGGTCACGCGGTAGAGCGAACCCGAGTCCAGGTAGTGGTAGCCCAGCAGGCGCGCCACTTCGGCCGCCAGCGTGCCCTTGCCGGAGGCGGTCGGGCCGTCGATGCAGATCACCGGCACCTCGGCGGCCCGGGCCACCGAGAACAGGGTCTCGAAGTAATCGGGGAAGGTCTTGGCGACGCAGTGCGGATCGAGGATGCGTACCGGCACGCCGGCCGGGTTGAATGCCGCCAGCGAGAAGCACATGGCCACGCGGTGGTCGTCGTAGGTGTGGATGCTCGCCGGCTGCCAGCCGGCCGGGGCCAGCGGGTGCACGCGGATGAAATCGGGGCCGGCTTCGACCGTGGCGCCGAGCTTCTTCAGCTCGTTGGCCATGGCGTCGATGCGGTCGGTTTCCTTCACGCGCCAGCTCGCGATGTTGCGCAGCGTGGTCGGGCCGTCGGCATAGAGCGCCATGACGGCCAGCGTCATCGCGGCATCGGGGATGTGGTTGGCGTCCAGGTCGATGGCCTTCAGCGGCCACGCGCCGCGGCGCACTTCGAGCCAGTTGGGGCCGCTGTCGACCTGCGCGCCCATCTGGCGGGCGGCGTCGATGAAGCGGATGTCGCCCTGGATGGAGTCGGCGCCCACGCCTTCGATGCGGATGCCGTCCTTGCCGGAAGCGCCCGTCGCAATGGCGCCCAGTGCTATGAAATAGCTAGCAGACGAGGCGTCGGCCTCGACGTGGATGTCACCCGGCGAGCTGTAGCGGCTGCCGGCCGGAATGGCGAAGCGCTCCCAGCCGTCGCGTCGCACCCGGATGCCGAAGCGCGCCAGCAGGTTCAGCGTGATCTCGATGTAGGGCTTGGAAATGAGCTCGCCGACCACCTCGATCACGATGTCGTTGGCCGCCGCCAGCGGCAGCGCCAGCAGCAGCGCGGTCAGGAACTGGCTCGACACGTCGCCGCGCACGCGGATCGGGGCGTCGAGCACCAGCTCGCCATGCGGCACCGGGTGGATGCGCAGCGGTGGGTAGCCGGGGTTGCCGAGGTAGTCGATGCGGCAGCCCAGCTGGGTGAGCGCGTCGACCAGGTCGCCGATGGGGCGCTCGTGCATGCGCGGCACGCCGCTCAGTTCGAACTCGCCGCCCAGCAGCGACAGCGCGGCCGTGAGCGGGCGCATCGCGGTGCCGGCGTTGCCGAGGAACAGCGGCAGCAGTGCCTCGCTGGGCTTCAGTTGCCCGCCCAGGCCGGTGATGCGCAGCGTGCTGCCGTCCGGGGCGATGCCGCAGCCGAGGGCGCGCAGGGCCGTGAGCATCACGCGCGTGTCGTCGGAATCCAGCAGGTCGTGGATGGTGGTGGTGCCGCTCGCGAGGGCCGCCAGCAGCAGCACGCGATTGGAAATGCTCTTGGAGCCGGGCAGCCGAACGGTGCCGGCGGCGCCTGCGAGCGGGGGCAGGTCGAGGAAGGTCGTCGAGAACATGGTCAGGCGTCCTGTTGCTGCGACGAGGTGTCGGTGGCCGGCTTCCAGGCCGCGCGGGTCTTGCTGGCGGCAGCGATGGATTGCTCCAGCCCCTGCAGGTCGGCCGCGGTCATCAGCGCTTCGAGGTCGTCCAGCGCCTTGCGGAACGCTTGCGACTGCTGCAGCACCTGCTCGCGGTTGGCCAGCAGCACATCGCGCCACATGACGGGGTCGCTCGCGGCGATGCGCGAGAAGTCGCGAAAGCCCGGGCCGCCGAGGCTCAGGAAGCGGTCGCCCTGCGGCTGGCTGGCGATGGCGTTGGTGTACGCGAAGGCTAGCAGGTGCGGCAGGTGGCTCACGGCGGCGAAGGCGGCGTCGTGTTCCTCGTGCGTCATGGTGAGGACGTGCGCGCCGATGCCGCTCCACACCTGCGAGGCGCGCTGCACGTTGGAGCGCAGCGTGGTCTTCACGGGCGTGAGCACCACCTGGCGGCCGCTGAAGAGCGAGGCTTCGGCATGCTCGATGCCCGACAGTTCCTTGCCCGCGATCGGGTGCGCCGGCACGAAGCTCGAGAACTGGCGCTGCAGGCCGTTGCGCGCGGCTTCGATCACGTCGCCCTTGGTCGAGCCGACGTCCATCACCAGCGTGTCGGCCGAAATGCCGTGGCGGATGGCCTTGAAGGTGGCTTCCGACGCCGCCACCGGCACGGCCAGCAGCACGATGTCGGCGCCCGACACCGCCAGCAGCGCGGAAGGCGCCGCCACGTCGATCACGCCGAGCTGGCGCGCCCGCTCGGTGGTGGAGGGCGACTTGCTGTAGCCCACCACGCGCTTCACCAGCTTGGCGCGCTTGAGCGCGAGCGCAAACGAGCCGCCCATCAGGCCGCAGCCGATCAGTCCCAGTTGTTCGAACATGCTTCTGCTTGCCTGCCGCTCAGGCCTTGACGGGGTAGGCGCCCAGCACCTTGTAGAAAGCGCAGAGTCCGCGCAGTTCGGCCAGCGCCGCGGCCACGTTGGGCTGCGAGGGGTGGCCGTCGAGGTCGATGTAGAAGTAGTACTCCCACTGGCCGGTGCGCGCGGGGCGCGACTCGAAGCGGGTCATCGATACGTTGTTGGCCTTCAGCGGCACCAGCAGGTCGTGCACCGCGCCGGGCCGGTTGGGCACCGACACGATCAGGCTCGTGCAGTCGCGGCCCGAGGCCGGCGGCATGGCCAGCGTCTGCGGCAGGCAGATGATGGAGAAGCGGGTGCGGTTGTACGAGTCGTCCTGGATGGCGTGCGCCACGATGTGCAGGCCGAATCGGGTGGCGGCGCGTTCGCCGGCCAGCGCGGCCCAGGCCGGGTTGGTGGACGCCAGGCGCGCGCCTTCGGCATTGCTCGACACGGCGCGCCGCTCGGCGTTGGGCAGGTGCTTGGACAGCCAGGTCTGGCACTGCGCCAGCGCCTGCGGATGGGCCAGCACGGCCTCGACGCCTTCGAGCGAGTTGCTGCTGCGCAGCAGGTGGTGGCGCACCAGCAGGCTGACTTCTCCGACCACGTGCGTGGGCGAGTGCAGGAACAGGTCGAGCGAGCGCGTGACCACGCCTTCGGTCGAATTCTCGACGCCGACCACGCCGTACTGGGCGCTGCCCGCGGCCGTGGCGTGGAATACCTCGTCGAAGCTGGCGCAGTAGATCAGGTCGGCGGCGCCGCCGAAGTACTCGATGGCGGCCTGTTCGCAGAACGTGCCTTCGGGGCCGAGCACGGCCACGCGCTGCGGCGACTCGAGCGCCAGGCAGGCCGACATGATCTCGCGCCAGATGGCCGCCACATGGAGGTCCTTGAGCGGACCGCCATTGCTCTTTTGCATCTTGTCGATGACCTGCGCCACGCGGTCGGGGCGAAAGAACGGCGTGCCCTCGCGCTTCTTGACCTCGCCGACCAGCTCGGCCACGTGGGCCCGCTCGTTGAGCAGGCTCAGGAGGCGCTGGTCGAGCGAGTCGATCTGCACGCGCAGATCGGACAGGCTTTCGGACTTATCGGAAGGAGAGGAGGGTGGTGTGGGGGCGGAAGCGGTCATCGGTGCGAGCAACTGAGCGGGGCATGCGCCTAGGCATGCGATCGCTCGAATTCTCGCATGTAGCCCACGAGGGCCTGCACCCCTTCCAGCGGCATGGCGTTGTAAATGCTCGCGCGCATGCCGCCGACCGACTTGTGGCCCTTGAGCTGCAGCAGCCCGGCTTCGCGCGCGCCGGCCAGGAAGGCCTCGTTGCGGCCTTCGTCGGCCAGGAAGAACGGCACGTTCATGCGTGAGCGGCAGGCCGCGTCGATGCGGTTGGCGTAGAAGTCGCAGCCGTCGATGAAGTCGTACAGCAGCTTGGCCTTGGCGATGTTGCGCTGCTCCATGGCGGCGATGCCGGTGTGCTCGCCTTCCTTTTGCTGCAGCAGCCATTGGAACGTGAGCCCCGCCATGTAGATGCCCCAGGTCGGCGGGGTGTTGTACATGGAGTTGTTGTCGGCCACGGTCTTGTAGTTGAACGCGCTCGGGCAGATCTCCAGGGCATGGCCGAGCAGGTCGTCACGCACGACGACGATGGTCAGGCCGGCCGGGCCGAGGTTCTTCTGGGCGCCGCCGAAGGCCAGGCCCACGCGGGACCAGTCGACGCTGCGCGAGGCGACGTGCGACGAAAAGTCGATGACCAGCGGGGCATTGCTGCCGAGCGCGGCCAGGTCGGGCAACTGCTGGAACTCGATGCCGTTGATGGTCTCGTTGGAGCACACGTGCACGTACGAGGCGTCCTTGGACAGCTGCCAGGTCGCGGGATCGGGGAGCTTGGTGTGCTGGTCGTCGGCGTTGCTCGCGACCACGCGCGCGGTGCAGTAGCGCTGCGCTTCCTTGTGCGACTTGGCGCTCCAGCTGCCGGTGATGACGAAGTCGGCGGTCTTGCCGCGCGACAGGTTCAGCGGAACGATGGCGTTCTCGCCGAGGCCGCCGCCCTGCATGAACAGGACGTGGAAATTGGAGGGCACGGCCAGCAGCGTGCGGATGTCGGCTTCGGCCTGCGTACAGATCGCGCCGAATTCCTTGCCGCGATGGCTCATTTCCATCACGCTCATGCCGCTGCCGTGCCAGTCCAGCATTTCGGAGGCGGCGCGTTGCAGCACCGCCTCCGGCATGGCAGCCGGACCGGCCGAAAAGTTGTAGGGGCGCTTGCCGGCCGGCGTCTGCTGCTGGGTCACGTTGCTTTACTTCTTGGCTGGTGCCTTGGCCGGAGCCTTGGCGGCGGGAGCTTCGGTCGGGGCGCCGAGGGCCTTGGCGACGTTTTCGTCGAGTGCGCGCATCTTGGGCTCGATGGTGGCGCGGGTGTCGGACACCAGCTTTTCCGTCAGGGCGGTCTGCATCTTCGGGTTCAGGTCCTGGTACTTCTTGCTCAGGGGCGAGTTGATCCAGGCCAGCAGTTGCTTGAGCTCGTCTTCGCTGAAGTTCTGCTCGAGCAGCGGGGTCAGGGCGCCCGGTGCGAGTTGCAGGGCCTTGTCGCGCACGATCGGGAAGGCGTCGTCGAAGTACTTCTTCAGTTCGGCGTCGGCAGCCTTGGCGGCTGCCTCGCGCTTGGCTTCCGGCACCTGCGTCTGCAGGTACTGCGAACCCGCCTGTGCGATCGGAGCGCTCGATTGCTCGACCAGGCCGCGCGCCAGCGATTCGATGCCGGGGCGTTGGATGTCGATGAACTGCTTGATGAGCGTGGCCTTGTCCTGGGCCATGGCGGCCATCGAACTACCAGCCAGTGCGACCGTCAGAAGTGCGAGTTTGATTTTTTTCACTGAGGATTCTCCGTTGAAGATGTGGAAGTATCGTCCGCGTCAGGCTCGGTTTCGCCGTTCGCGTCGTTTTCTACGATACGTTGTAGCCCGCTGAGTTTGGCGCCTTCGTCGAGCCCGATCAGCGTGACGCCTTGCGTCGCACGACCCAGTTCGCGAATTTCGGCAACCCGGGTGCGCACAAGCACGCCCTTGTCGGTGATGAGCATGATCTCATCATCCGAATGCACGAGTGTGGCGGCAACGACCTTGCCGTTGCGCTCACTCTGTTGAATCGCGATCATGCCTTTGGTTCCACGGCCGTGGCGCGTGTATTCCGTAATGCTTGTGCGTTTTCCGTAACCATTTTCCGTGGCGGTGAGCACGCTTTGCTGCTCGTCCTCGGCCACCAGCATGGCGATCACGCCCTGGCCCGGGTCCAGCGACATGCCGCGCACGCCGCGCGCGTTGCGGCCCAGCGGGCGGACGTCTTCCTCGTCGAAGCGCACGGCCTTGCCGCCGTCGCTGAAGAGCATCACGTCGTGCTTGCCGTCGGTCAGGGCGGCGCCGATCAGGTAGTCGCCTTCGTCGAGGTTCACGGCAATGATGCCGCCCTTGCGCGGGTTGTTGAACTCGTCGAGCGCGGTCTTCTTGACGGTGCCCATCGAGGTCGCCATGAACACGTACTGGTCGGCCGGGAAGTTGCGCTTTTCACCGGTGAGGGCGAGCGCGACGTTGATCTTCTCGCCTTCCTGCAGCGGGAACATGTTGACGATGGGGCGCCCGCGCGAACCGCGCGAGCCCGCCGGCACTTCCCACACCTTGAGCCAGTACAGCCGGCCGCGGTTGGAGAAGCACAGGATGTAGTCGTGCGTGTTGGCGATGAAGAGCTGGTCGATCCAGTCGTCGTCCTTGGTGGCGGTGGCCTGCTTGCCGCGGCCGCCGCGCTTTTGCGCGCGGTATTCGCCCAGCGGCTGGCTCTTGATGTAGCCGCTGTGCGAGAGCGTCACCACCATGTCGGTCGGGGTGATCAGGTCTTCGGTCGAGAGATCGAAGGCGCTGTGTTCCACCAGGCTGCGGCGGGCGCCGATCTTCGACTGGCCGAACTCCTGCTTGATGGTGCCCAGCTCTTCGCCAATGATGGTCGAGACGCGTTCGGGCTTGGCCAGGATGTCGAGCAGGTCGTCGATCTCGGCCATGACGTCGCGGTACTCGGCCACGATCTTGTCCTGTTCGAGGCCGGTCAGGCGCTGCAGGCGCATCTGCAGGATTTCCTGCGCTTGCGTTTCCGACAGGCGATACAGGCCGTCGCCGCCCATGCCGTACTCGCGCTCCAGGCCCTCGGGGCGGTAGTCGTCGGCGTTGATCACGCCGCCGTCGGCGCGCGAGCGCGTGAGCATTTCGCGCACCAGCTTGCTGTCCCACGAGCGCGTCATGAGCTCGGCCTTGGCGACCGGCGGCGTGGGCGATTCGCGGATGATGCGGATGAACTCGTCGATGTTGGCCAGCGCCACCGCCAGGCCTTCGAGCACGTGGCCGCGTTCGCGGGCCTTGCGCAGCGTGAACACGGTGCGGCGCGTGACCACTTCGCGGCGGTGCTGCAGGAAGACCTGGATCAGGTCCTTCAGGTTGCACAGCTTGGGCTGGCCGTCGACCAGCGCCACCATGTTGATGCCGAAGGTGTCCTGCAGCTGCGTCTGCTTGTAGAGGTTGTTGAGCACCACCTCGGGCACTTCGCCGCGCTTGAGCTCGATCACCAGGCGCATGCCCGACTTGTCGGACTCGTCCTGGATGTGGCTGATGCCTTCGATCTTCTTCTCGTGCACCAGCTCGGCCATGCGCTCTTGCAGCGTCTTCTTGTTGACCTGGTAGGGGAGCTCGTCGACGATGATCGCCTGGCGCTGGCCGCGGTCGATGTCCTCGAAGTGGCACTTGGCGCGCATCACGACCTTGCCGCGGCCGGTGCGGTAGCCGTCCTTCACGCCGTTGATGCCGTAGATGATGCCGGCGGTGGGGAAGTCGGGCGCGGGCACGATTTCCATCAATTCGTCGATGCTGGCTTCGGGGTTGCGCAGCAGGTGCAGGCAGGCGTCGACCACCTCGTTCAGGTTGTGCGGCGGGATATTGGTGGCCATGCCGACCGCAATACCGCCGGAGCCATTGACCAGCAAATTCGGCAACTGGCTGGGCAGCACTTTCGGCTCTTTTTCGGAGCCGTCGTAATTGTCCTGAAAGTCGACGGTTTCCTTGTCGATATCGGCCAGCATTTCGTGCGCAATTTTGGCCAGCCGGATTTCCGTATAACGCATTGCAGCCGCGTTGTCTCCATCGACCGACCCGAAGTTGCCCTGGCCGTCGACCAGCATGTGGCGCATCGAGAAGTCCTGGGCCAGCCGCACGATGGTGTCGTAGACCGACTGGTCGCCGTGCGGGTGGTACTTACCGATCACGTCACCGACGATACGGGCCGATTTCTTGTACGGCCGGTTCCAGTCGTTGTTGAGTTCGTGCATCGCGTAGAGCACGCGGCGGTGCACCGGCTTGAGGCCGTCGCGGGCGTCGGGAAGCGCTCGGCCCACGATCACGCTCATGGCGTAATCGAGATAGCTGCTGCGCATTTCCTCTTCAAGACTGATGGGCAGGGTTTCTTTTGCGAAGGAGGTCATGAGCGAGGGGCTGGCGGCAGGAACCCGAAATTTTACGCTGTGAGGGGTGTCGCACCGCCGCAACACAAGGCGTCTATTCCGCCTCCGTCCTACGCTTCGGGGGCGTCCAGCGGCCTGTTTGCCAAAGACCCTATGGCACAATCGCCTCAACGTTTTGGGTGGTGGTCACTTAAAGCGTCCTTGATTCGCAGCGCGGCTGCGGCTTTTTCCCCAAGAGGAGAACCATGAAGAAACTGAATAAAGTGGCGATGATGTTTGCAGTCGCTGCGCTCGCCACTGCCGCCGGCGCGCAGACCCGTGTCACCGCTGCGGACGGCGGTCCTACGATCGACAACTGGCAAAACGGCACCGGCGAACTGGTCTGGAAGAACGGCACGAACGAACTGTGCTGGCGCGATGCCAACTGGACGCCCGCAACGGCTGCCGCTGGTTGCGACGGTGCTCTGGTTCCTGCTGCGCCTGTTGCAGCTACCCCCACGCCTACCGCTCCGGTCGCCCCGACGCCCCAGCAAGTCGCCGCTTCGAAGGTCACCTTCGCTGCTGACGCCTTCTTCGACTTCGACAAGTCGGTTCTGAAGCCTGAAGGTCGCGCCAAGCTGACCGACCTGGTCGAGAAGATCCGTGGCGTCAACCTCGAAGTCATCATCGCCGTCGGTCACACCGACTCGATCGGCTCGGTTGCTTACAACCAACGCCTGTCGGTCCGTCGCGCCGAAGCCGTCAAGGCCTTCCTGGTCTCGAAGGGCATCGAACGCAACCGCGTCTACACCGAAGGCAAGGGCAAGTCGCAGCCTGTGGCTGACAACAAGACCAAGGAAGGTCGCGCCAAGAACCGTCGCGTGGAAATCGAAGTGGTCGGCACCCGCGCCAACTAATCAATCGATTCCCATCGATCATGAAAACCCCGCCACGGCGGGGTTTTTTTATGCCTGTCGAATTGGTGTTCGCCCATTCAACAAAACCTGCCCGGTGTTTGCCGGGCATTGCTCGTTTCATAATCGCTGCATGACAGAAAACGTGAATGCCGATCCGGCCGAACTGGCCAAGTTTTCAGAGCTGGCGCATCGCTGGTGGGATTTGGAGAGCGAATTCCGCCCGCTGCATGAAATCAATCCCTTGCGCCTGGAATGGATTGACGGTATTGCGCCTATTTCGCAGCGCCGCGTGCTCGATATCGGCTGCGGCGGCGGCATCCTGGCCGATTCGATGGCGCGCAAGGGCGCGGACGTGCTGGGCATCGACCTGGCCGGCAAGGCGCTCAAGGTCGCTCAGTTGCATGCGCTCGAAGCCGGCACGCGCGGCGTGAAGTACCGTGAAATCAGTGCCGAGGCGCTGGCCGCCGAGCAGCCGGGCAGCTTCGACGTCGTGACCTGCATGGAAATGCTCGAGCACGTGCCGGACCCTGCTTCGGTGGTCCAGGCATGCGCCACGCTGGTCAAGCCCGGCGGCTGGGTGTTCCTCTCGACAATCAACCGCAGCCTGAAGTCCTTCATGCTGGCCATCGTGGGCGCTGAATATGTGCTCGGCATGCTGCCGCGCGGAACCCACGAATACGCCAAGTTGATCCGCCCGAGCGAACTGGCCGCGCACTGCCGGGGCGCCAACCTCGACTTGCGCCATACCCGCGGCCTGGAGCACAACCCCTTGACCCGACGCTACTGGCTCAGCGGGGACACCAGCGTCAACTACATGTTCGCCACGCAGAAGGCGGCAGTGCCGGGCACTCAGGCATGACGCAAGCCTCGATGAAAACGCAGGCCGTCCTGTTCGACCTGGACGGCACCTTGATCGACAGCGCCCCCGACCTGGGTGCCGCGGCCGACAAGATGCGCACCGATCGCGGCCTGGCGCCGTATCCGCTGGAACGATACCGACCGATGGCGGGTGCCGGCGCGCGGGGCATGCTCGGCGTGGCCTTCGGCATCACGCCGGAGTCGCCCGAGTTCGACGCGCTGCGCGAAGAGTTCTTCGTCACCTACGAACGCCGCATGCTGCTCAACACGCAGGTGTTCGACGGCATCCAGGCCCTGATCGAGGCGCTGCGCGAGCGCGGCCTGCTGTGGGGCGTCGTCACCAACAAGTCGATGCGCTTCACCGATCCGCTCACGCGCGCCATTCCGCTTTTCGAGAGCGCGGGCGCGGTGGTGAGCGGCGACACCACGCCCTTCGCCAAACCGCATCCGGAGCCCTTGCACGAAGCCGCGCGCCGGCTCGGCGTTCCCTCCGAGGCGTGCATGTACGTCGGCGACGACGAACGCGACATCATCGCGGGCCGCGCCGCGGGCATGCGCACGGTCGCCGCGGCCTACGGCTACATGGGCTCCCAGGCCGATTCGTCGCTCTGGCAGGCCGATGCCTCAATCTCTTCGCCCATGGAGCTCTTGAAGTTACTGAATAGCGCCTAAAATGGGTCGCTTGGGGCTGCACTGGTTTCGACGCGGGTTCGGAGTCGCAGCGGGGCATGTCGAGCTGAATGCGCTCGTAAAACAGATTCAAACAAACTAACTGCAAACGACGAACGTTTCGCACTCGCTGCTTAATTGCCAGTGAGCTTTGCAACAGCAGGCCGATGGGCTGGGCAAGGGGGTGACAGAGCAATCTGAAACCTCCCGGCTGCAAAGATAATTACATGGGCTGGCTTCGATCCGGGTACCTTGGGTCGAGGCGAGAAAATAGGGTGCTGGCGTCCGGTTTAGCGTGTGACTGCGCGACTCCGGAAGCGAGACTCAAATCAGATCACTAAACATGTAGAACTGCGCGATGAAGGCTTGCGGACGGGGGTTCAAATCCCCCCAGCTCCACCATCACAACGTCCAAGGGCGTTCACTGAAATCCAGTGAACGCCCTTTTTCTTGCCCGCTCCCGCCTGAACGCCTGCATGGTCAGCGGTGACCTCCTACATCGCACCTCGCAGGGTGTGCGCTAACTTGGTTTCTCCAAGACCAAACAAGGCAAGGGGATCAGAATGAAAAACGCCGCAAGCACAAAACCCGACAATCCATCCATTGAATCGCAGTCGCCCGCCGGTGGCCGCCATGGATGAAATGGTCGAGTTCCCGCACGCGGGTTGGCGCTTTCTGTGCAGCGCTGAAAAGCTCCCTTCCGGATCGTTCCAGGCCGTGCTCCGGTACCGCGCCCCTCCGGACAACGACATTCGCATGCTGAAGATCGACCCGAGCGCTGGCAGCAACGCGACCGAGGCCCTGGAGCGCGCGAAGGCCATGGCCATGGCGTGGGCCGCGAAGCGCGGCGGCAATGCATGAGGAAGGCTGGCGCGCCACATGGCGCGGGCATCGGCCGCAAGGGTAGAGTCGGCCGGATGCCAATCCAACCAGGAACCTTCTTGCTCCGGGCGCTTCTCCTTGCCGCAACAGCAGGCTCGTGTGCCGCGGGAACGATCACATGCGTTCCCGGCCCTTCCGCCAACGCCGCGCCTTCCTCCTGGATTCGCAGGATCGCCATCGACGAGCACTCCCGAACCGTCAACATGGACATCGTCCGCTCCAGGACGAAAGACACGGAGACCATGGGAAAGATGCGGGCCGAGCTGCTGAGCATGGAAGAGACCCAAGCGGGCGAGCCCATCTATGTCTTCAACTCCATTCCTGCGGTCGGCGTCGAAGTCACGCATTTGTTCAAGCTCTTCAAAGCCGGCGAATGGCGTTTGATCAGCGCCGGCGTGACCTTCGCGGGCAAGGTGCCCGCGCTGCGGGCCATCGACCCGGGCGTGGTTTTCGATTGCAGGCGTTCGGACCTGGGTTAAGGCGCCCTTTCTCCCTGCACATGAGCTAGGCACAATCGCGTCATGCCAAACATTGCATCCATCCTTAAAGCCGAAATCTCACGCGTGGCTCGCAAAGAGGTTCGGGCGGAACTCGAGACGCTGAAAAAGGCGTCCGTGCTCCATCGTGCGTCGATCGCGGCCCTGCGCCGCCAGGTGAGTGCGCTGGAGAAGGAGCTGCGCAACGTGGCCAAGGGCTCCGCCCGCCGCGCCCCGGCGCAGGAGGCGGAAGAGGGCGACGTCGAGACGGGGCCGAAGCGGCGCTTCAGCCCCAGTCGCCTGGCCACCCATCGCGGCAAGCTGGGGTTGTCGGCGGCATCGTATGGAAAGCTGGTCGGCGTGTCCGGCCAGACGATCTACCACTGGGAGCAAGGCAAGGCCCGCCCGCGGGCCGCGCAACTCGAGCGCCTGGCGGCCGTGCGCGACCTCGGCCGGCACGAGGTCGCGGAACGCCTGCAGGCCGACTGACGCGCCAGGCGCCAGTTACAGGGGGGAGGGGTAGACCCCCCATGTTTGTGGGTTCCCCCTTGGGGGGCTTGCCGTGCACCATCGCGGCCATGTACCTGCATCCCCTGATCGCCGGCCTGCCGCCGGCTGAACGTGAGGCTCTTGTCCAGTGCAGCACGTCCCGCTTCTACAAGCGCGGCGAAACCGTGCTGACCCAGGACGAGTGGACGGATCACATCTACTGCGTCTCCAGCGGCCTGCTGCGCGTCGTGACGCCTGGCCACGGCGACAAGGCCACGGACATCACCACCGACTTCATCCGGCGGGAAGACCTGTTCTTCGGCCTGTCCATCAAGGAAGACCGCTACCAGTCGACGCAGACGCTCATTGCCGCGCTGCCGTCGTCCGTGTACCTCATTCCCCTCGTGGCCATGCGCAAGCTGTGCGCCAAGTACCCCGAAGTGGCCTTGGGCCTGCTCGGCCTGGCGATGAAGAAGACGGGCGCGTTGCGTGGGCAGCTTCGGCGGGTGTCGGCGCTGTCCTCCGAAGACCTCGTGAGCCGCGTGATGCACCAGCTGACGCAGCTGGCACCGACCAGCGCCGGCGGCTACGACAAGCGCATCACCCAGGCGGTGATCGCTTCCTACTCGGGGCTGTCGCGCGAGGTGGTCAACAAGACCATGCGCGACTTCGAAAGCCGTGGCCTCGTGCGGCGCGATGCGCATGCAGTGCACGTGGCCACCGGCTTCGCCGCCACGGACTTTTGAGGCATTTGCCGGACAGCGGAATCCGAAGCGGGAACTATCTTCGGATTGACGGATGTCGGGTCGGCATGCACTCTTGCGGCAGGGGAGCGTTCGTGGGACAGAGGGCCTTGATCAATGTCGATCCGCACGCATCGGTTACGCACACTCGCCTTTGCCCGCCGGCTTGATATCGCGGCCCTGGCGGCCACGTTGGCCAGCCTCGGCGGCTGGCTGATGTTCTGGTTCGGCGACTGACAGAGCGGCGGGCCGCCCCGGCAACGACGCTCAGTTGCACTCGAACAGGACGCCCTGTTCGGCGGGCGCCTTGCCCAGCCAGCGCGGCGACTGGCCCTTGGCGTCGCAGTAGTTCGAGGCCTGGACATACGTCACGGCACGCAGCACGCCGGGGCGCACCTGCGTGACTTCGTTGGGAGGTGTCGAGCAGCCGGTGAGGACCAAAGCGAGCGGAAGCAGTGTGCGCCAATTCATCGGGGCATTCTAAGACCGGGCATCGCCGGCGCCCGCCTCTCGCGCGGGATGGAGCGCGGGATAGAGATACCTGGCGTAGTCGCCCGGGCGGCCGAACAATTGCCGCGCCAGTTGCACCGGGTCTTCGCCTTTGTGCTTCTCGTAGAGCACCGGGCCCCAGATGATGAAGCCGTCGATGTTGAGGCTCCCCGGCACCGGCTCGATGGCTTTCCATGCGTGCGCGAACTTGGAGATCCAGGCCAGCGCCTCTCTGAGTGCCTGGTTGGGAGCAGCGGTGGTGGCGTCGGTCTCTGGCATGGTCGGCATCCTTGTTGAAAGACTGTACAAATATACAGTAAACTCTGCGCATGGAAAACATGCCGACCCTCTCCATCTCCCGCCGGATCGCAACCCGCGAGCGCCGGCCGCCACTTTCTCCTTGACGGGTAAACCGTCCCCCGCTGGTCAACCTGTGCGGGGGCCTTGATGCATTGCCAGCAGATAGGCTTTTTCAGGCCCAGCCTCACGGTTGGGCCTTTTTTCATGGGGCTTCGCAAGCACGCTGGATGGCCGCTGTTTTTTGCTCCGCCCCGAGGCTATAGTCGGCGGGCGCCGAGACATTTCACTGACATATTCGCTGCTGAAACAAGGCGCCGCCGTTTGTCTCGATCCCAACCAGGATGCTCGTGCCGGATTCCCTGACCTCGACACTGACCCGCTACTACGACGCGGTGCCCTACGACTCGCATCCGTTCCCGCAGTCGGCCATGGAACACCTGGAAGCGCTGGCGTTCCTGTTCGGACTCGACACGCCGCCCCCCGCCGAAGCCCGTGTGCTCGAACTCGGCTGCGCCGCCGGCGGCAACCTGATTCCCTTCGCGGCGCGCCACCCTGGGTCGCGGTCGCTCGGCGTCGATCTGTCGTCGGTGCAGGTGGCGCAGGGCGTGGCCGCCATCGCGCATGCGGGGCTGCCCAACATCGAGCTCAGGGCCTTCGACATCTCGGAGATCGACGCCTCGTTCGGCCAGTTCGACTACATCGTGTGCCACGGCGTCTACAGCTGGGTGCCGGGCCCGGTGCAAGACGCCATCCTGCGCATCTGCGCCGAGAACCTCGCGCCGAACGGCGTGGCCTACGTCAGCTACAACGTCTACCCCGGCTGGAAGGCCCGCGAGATCGTGCGCGACGCGATGATCCTGCGCGGCGGCCCGCGCGACACGCCCGAAGAACAGCTCTCGTACGCGCGCGGCATGCTCGAATTCCTCGAGCAGTCGGCCCGCGCCGACAGCGTGCTCAAGAAGACGCTCGAAGAAACCATGCCGATCGTGCGCAGCGCCAACAGCTCGTACCTGCTGCACGAGTTCCTCGAGCCTTGCAATGCGCCGTGCTATTTCAAGGAGTTCGTCGCGCGCGCCGAGACCCGTGGGCTGGCCTACCTGTGCGACGCCGAGCCCTCGACCATGTTCGTGCAGAACTACGGCGACAAGGTGCGCGACCCGCTGCTGCGCGAATGCGGCGGCAGCCAGTTGCTGATGGAGCAGTACCTCGATTTCCTGGTGAACCGCACCTTCCGCCAGACCCTGCTGGTCGGGCAGGCGCGGGCCCGCGACATCCGCTACCGGCTGGAACCCGCGCGCATCCGCGCCCTCGAAGTGGCCGGCCTGTTCTCGGCCGAGGACGGCGGCGCGCTCACGCTCGATGCGCGCGAGCAGCCGTGCCACGCAATCCGCAACCTGAAAGTCACGCTGCGCCTGCCCGTGCACAAGGCCGTCGCGCGCCTGCTCGACGCGGCGTACCCGGCGTCGATGCCCGCCCAAGCGCTCATCGCCGAGGCCGCCCGGCTCGTCGGCCAGGCGCCGGAGGCGGTCGACGGCGCCGTGATGACGATGCTCGAAGAGCTGCTGATCCTCGGCGCGCTGCGGTTTCGCCGCACGCCGGTGCCGGCAGCGGCTTCGGTGTCCGGCCTGCCGCATGCGCTGCCCGCCTTGCGCAGCGCGCCGGGGCTGGCGCCATCGGCCGGTGCCACCGCCAACGCCTGCAACCAGTGGCACGAGCCCGTGGCGCTTTCGCTGCTCGAGCGCAGCCTGCTGCCGCTGCTCGACGGCACGCGCTCGCACGAAGCCCTGGCCGAGCACCTGGTCGCGGAAGTGCAAAGCGACCGGCTTCGCTTCGTCAAGGACGACCAGCGCCTGACCGATCCGTCGGCGGTCCATGAATTCGCCCGCCAGCAGGTCGCGCTGGCGCTCGATGCCCTGCGGCGCAAGGCCCTGCTCACGGCCTGAGCCGCTACCCTCGTTTTCGTCAATCCAACTCAAACAGGAGACTTCCAGATGCAACAACAGGTCCAATGGACGCCCAGGCTGCGCGCCGCCGTGGCGGCAGTGCTCACGCTGGCGGCCGCCGGTGTGTCGAATGCCGCGTCGCAGGCGCCGATCGCCGCTGAAAACGGCATGGTCGTGAGCGCGCAGCACCTGGCCAGCAAGGTCGGCGTCGACGTGCTCAAGCGCGGCGGCAACGCCATCGACGCGGCCGTGGCCGTGGGCTACGCGCTGGCGGTGGTGTACCCCGCGGCCGGCAACCTCGGCGGCGGCGGCTTCATGACCGTGCAACTGGCCGACGGCCGCAAGACTTTCCTCGACTTCCGCGAGAAGGCACCGCTGGCCGCCACCGCCAACATGTACCTGGACAAGGACGGCAACGTCATCAAGGGCCTGAGCACCAAGGGCCACCTCGCCGTGGGCGTGCCGGGCAGCGTCTCGGGCATGGAATACGCGCGCGAGAAGTACGGCACCATGAAGCGCGCCGAGCTGCTCGCCCCGTCGATCCAGCTGGCCGACAAGGGCTTCGCGCTGGAGCAGGGCGACATCGACCTGCTGGGCACCGCCACGGCCGACTTCAAGGAAGACCCGGCCTCGGCCGCCATCTTCCTGGGCAAGGGCGGCGAGCCCTACAAGGTGGGCGACAAGCTGGTCCAGAAAGACCTGGCCAAGACGCTGCGCGAGATCAGCACCAAGGGTACCGACGGCTTCTACAAGGGCTGGGTCGGCAACGCCATCGTGGCGTCGAGCCAGGGCGGCAAGGGCCTGATCACGCAGGCCGACCTCGACCAGTACAAGACGCGCGAACTCCCGCCGGTGGAGTGCGACTACCGCGGCTACCACGTGGTGTCGGCGCCCCCGCCGAGCTCGGGCGGCGTGATCATCTGCGAGATGCTCAACATCCTCGAGGGCTATCCGCTCAAGGACCTGGGCTACCACTCGGCGCAGGCCGTGCACTACCAGATCGAAGCCATGCGCCACGCCTACGTGGACCGCAACAGCTACCTGGGCGACCCCGACTTCGTGAAGAACCCGCTCGAGCGCCTGCTCGACAAGGGCTACGCCGAGAAGATCCGCGCCGTCATCGACCCGAAGAAGGCTGGCGTCTCCAAGGACATCAAGCCCGGCGTCGCGCCGCATGAAGGCAGCAACACCACCCACTACTCGATCGCCGACAAGTGGGGCAACGCGGTCTCGGTGACCTACACGCTGAACGACTGGTTCGGCGCCAAGATCACCGCCGCCAAGACCGGCGTGCTGCTGAACGACGAAATGGACGACTTCACGGCCAAGGTCGGCGTGCCCAACCTGTACGGCCTGGTACAGGGCGAGGCCAACAAGATCGAGCCGGGCAAGCGCCCGCTGAGCTCGATGAGCCCCACCATCGTCACCAAGGACGGCAAGCCCGTCATGGTGGTCGGCACGCCGGGCGGCAGCCGCATCATCACCGCCGTGATGCTGACCATGATCAACGCCATCGACTACGGCATGAACGTGCAGGAAGCCGTCGACGCGCCGCGCTTCCACCAGCAATGGCTGCCCGACGTCACCAACGTCGAGACCTACGCGCTGAGCCCCGACACGCGCAAGCTGCTGACCGACATGGGCCACAACCTGGGCGTGCCGCAACCGGCCAATCACCTGGCGGCCATCATCGTCGGCGCGCCTTCGCTGGGCGGCAAGCCGGTGGGCAACAACCGCTTCTACGGCGCCAACGATCCGCGCCGCAACACCGGCCTGGCAGCGGGCTACTGAGACTGCGGCAAACTAGAAGGCGGTCGTGCCCTTGTCGGCACGGCCGCTTTTTTCATTTTTCATGCACCTGCAAGACATCCTCTACACCCAGGGCTTCGGCACGCGCCGCGTGTGCGCGGGCCTGGTCCAGCAAGGCCACGTGAGCATCGCGGGCCAGGCCGAGACCGACCCCTTCGCCGACCTCGACCCCGAAGGCCTGCTCTATACCGTCCAGGGCACGCCGTGGGCGTACCACGAGAAGGCCTACCTGATGCTGCACAAGCCGGCCGGCACCGAGTGCTCGCAGAAGCCCTCGACCTACCCGAGCATCTACACGCTGCTGCCGTCGCCGCTGCGGCTGCGGCCCAACAAGGGCGCGGTGCAGGGCGTGCAGGCCATCGGCCGGCTCGACCAGGACACCACCGGCCTGCTGCTGCTGACCGATGACGGCCAGTTCATCCACAAGATGGGCTCGCCCAAGCACCACGTGCCCAAGGTCTACGAGGTCACGGCCAAGCACCCGGTGGACGAGGCGCAGATTGCGAAGCTGCTGGCCGGCGTGGTGCTCGACGACGACCCGAAGCCGGTGCGCGCCGCCGCCTGCGAGTCCGACAGCCCGCTGCACCTGCGCCTGACCCTCACCGAAGGCAAGTACCACCAGGTCAAGCGCATGCTGGCCGCGGTCGGCAACCGGGTCGAGGGGCTGCACCGCTCGCGCATCGGCGACCTGGCGCTGCCGCAAGACCTGGCGCCGGGCCAATGGCGCTGGCTCACGGCCGGGGAGGTCGCGGCGCTGCGTTCGCCGGCCAAGCCCGCCAAGCCGCCGAAGTAACAGTCGCGGACGGAGGGGGAAAGAGGGGGCCGCGGTCAGCCAGTCTTAATGCTCGACCGTTAAGATCGCCAGCTCTCTCTCGGAACCTTCCCTTGCGACTTCCTGCCCGCCCGAACGGCCGCATCGCGGCCTTCCTGTTTTCCTGCATGACGGCCCTGGCGGCACACAGCGCTGCTGCCGCCGCCGAGCCCCCGCCGATCTTCGTGCTCAACTCGCTGGACGCCAGCGTGAGCGTGATCAACCCGGTCGACTGGAGCGAAAAGCAGCGCATCGCCACCGGCAAGGAGCCGCACCACATCTACATGACGCCCGACGAAAAGTCGGTCATCGTGGCCAATTCGGCGGGCGACTCGCTGACCTTCCTGAACCCCCGCACGGCCGAAGTGCAGCGCGTGGTGTACGGCATCATCGACCCGTACCAGCTGCAGTTCTCGCGCGACATGAAGTGGTTCGTCACGGCGGGCAACCGCCTGAACCACGTCGACGTCTACCGCTGGGACGGCAAAGACCTGAAGCTGGCCAAGCGCATCGCCAGCGGCAAGACGCCCAGCCACATCTGGATCGACAACACCAGCACCATCGCCTATGTGACGATGCAGGACAGCGACGAGATGATCGCCGTCGACCTGCCCACGCAGACCATCAAGTGGCGCACCTCGACCGGCCCGATGCCGGCCGACATCTTCGGCGTGCACAACGACAAGACGCTGCTCGTGGGCCTGACCGGCGGCGACGGCGTGCAGGTGTTCGACGTGGCCGGCGCCCAGCCCACGCTGGTCGGCAAGATCCCCACCGGCAAGGGCGCCCACGCCTTCCGCTCGGCCGGCGACGGCAAGACCGTGTTCGTGAGCAACCGCGTGGCCAACACCATCAGCCGCATCGACCTCTCGACCTTGAAAGTCGTGGCCACCTACGCGGTGCCGGGCGGCCCCGACTGCATGGACGTGTCGGCCGACGGCAAGACGCTGTACGTGACCTCGCGCTGGGCCAAGAAGCTCACCGTGGTCGACCTCGTCGCCCAGAAGGTCGTGCGCCAGGTCAACGTGGGCCGTTCGCCGCACGGCGTCTGGACACTGGACCATGGCAAGCGCACGTAGGCGCGCGAGCGCGGCCGCGCTGCTGGCACTTGCCTGCGGCTCGGTGGTGCCGGGCGCCTGGGCGCAGCAGGCGGCGGCTACCTGCGAAAAACCCGTCTACCTGACCTTCGACACCGGCCACATGGGCATCGCGCCGCTGGTGGCCGACGTGCTCAAGCGGCAGAACGTGCGCGTCACCTTCTTCGCCGCCGCCGAGCGCACCCAGACCGACGGCGACAGCCTCGACGATCACTGGGCGCCGTGGTGGAAGGCCAGGGCGGCCGAAGGCAACGAGTTCGGCTCGCACACCTACGACCACGCCTACTGGCGCGCCGACGTCAAGGGCACGCCGCCGAGCTTTCGCATCAAGCCCTCGGCCGGCCCGCAGGACGGCAAGGAATCGACCTGGAGCGCGGCCCAGTACTGCGCCAACATCCGCAAGTCGTCCGACCGGCTGGCCGCCATCACCGGCAAGAAGCCGCTGCCGCTGTACCGCGCGCCGGGCGGCAAGACCTCGCCCGCGCTGCTGGCTGCCGCCGAAGGCTGCGGCTACAAATACGTGGGCTGGGCGCCCGCCGGCTTCCTCGGCGACGAGCTGCCGAGCGAGAAGTTCAGCAACGCCAGGCTGCTCACGCAGGCGCTCGACACCATCCGCCCCGGCGACATCCTGCTCGCGCACCTGGGCATCTGGTCGCGCAAGGACCCGTGGGCGCCGGCCAACCTCGAGCCGCTGATCGTCGGGCTCAAGGCCAAGGGCTTCTGTTTTCAAACGCTGCGCCAGCACCCGGACTTCCGCGCCTGGATCGCATCCCACCCCTGAGTTCGCGCCGTGATCGATTGGCTGACTGACGCTTTTTCCGCACTGCAAGGCTGGTTCTTCGAGGCCGTCGTGCAGCCGCTGGTGTTTGCCGTGGGCCTGGGCGGCTGGACCGAAGACGCCTTCGACGCCACCGGCTGGCTGCTGGTCGGGGTCATCCAGATCCTGGTGCTGATCGCCATCATCGGGCCGCTGCAGCGCTGGCGCTCGGTGGAGCCGGTGGTCGACCGCCAGGCGATCCGCATCGACGTGCTCTACACGCTGATCCACCGGCTCGGCCTGTTCCGGCTGGCCATCTTCTTCACGTTGCAGCCCTTCTTCGACGACGCCATGGGCAGCCTGCGCACGGCGGGGTGGGGCACCTTCCACCTGGACGAGGTCTGGCCCGGCGTGACCGACGTGCCGGTGCTCGCCTTTGCCATCTACCTGGTGGTGCTCGACTTCGTGGGTTACTGGATCCACCGCGGCCAGCACCAGCTCAATTGGTGGTGGGGCCTGCATTCGCTGCACCACTCGCAGCGCCAGATGACGATGTGGAGCGACGACCGCAACCACCTGCTGGACGACATCGTGCACGACACGCTCATCGTCATCGTGGCGCAACTGATCGGCGTGGCGCCGGGCCAGTTCATCGCCTTCGTGGCCTTCACCCAGCTCAGCGAGAGCCTGCAGCACGCCAACCTGCGCATGAGCTTCGGCGCCATCGGCGAGCGGCTGTGGATCAGCCCGCGCTTTCACCGCCTGCACCACAGCATCGGCCTGGGCCACGAGTCGAACGGCAAGAGCACGCTCGGCGGCCACAACTTCGGCGTGCTGCTGCCCTGGTGGGACATGATGTTCGGCACCGCCAACTTCGAGAACCGCTACGACCCCACCGGCATCCGCGACCAGGTGGAGCCCGGCGCCGACGGCCGCGTGCGCGACTATGGCCGGGGCTTCTGGGCGCAGCAATGGCTCGGCCTGAAGCGAATGGTCGGGCGCGGTTGAGGGTCACAAGCCCCTGACGGCGCCGCCCAAGGCGTTATCCTCGCTGCCTCATGCGCCTGCTCCTCGACTCCTTCTGGCGCGCGGTCGCGTATTGCATGCTGCCGCGCGTGATCGTGCTGTCGCTGCTGCCCCTGGGGCTGATGGTGCTGCTCGCCGCGGGGCTCGGGTATTTCTACTGGGAAGCGGCCGTGGCCTGGACGCGCGGCGCGCTCGATGCGTGGCCGCTCTTGTCCAGCTTCTGGGCCTGGATCGGACGGCTCTTCTCGGGTGACGTCACGGCCATGCTGGCGCCGCTGGTGGTGGTGTTCGCCGCCACCCCGCTGATCGTGGTGATTTCGCTGCTCGTCGTGGCCGGTTTCATGGCGCCGGCCCTCACGAAGCTCGTGGGCCAGCGGCGTTTTCCCTCGCTCGAGCAGAAAAAGGGTGCCTCCTTCCTCGGCAGCGTGGCGCGCTCGCTCGGCGTGACCCTGCTGGCGCTGATCGCCCTGGTGGTGTCGATGCCGCTGTGGCTCATTCCGCCGCTCGTGCTCATTTTGCCGCCGCTGATCTGGGGCTGGCTCACCTACCGCGTGATGAGCTTCGACGCGCTGGCCGAACACGCCAGTCCCGAGGAGCGCGCCACCTTGCTGCGCGCCCACCGGCTGCCGCTCTTGTGCATCGGCGTGCTGTGCGGCTATCTGGGCGCGGCGCCGAGCATCGTCTGGGCCTCGGGCCTGCTGTTCGCCGCCGCTTTCTTCGTGCTGGTGCCGATCGCTATCTGGATCTACACACTGGTCTTCGCCTTCTCGGCGCTCTGGTTCGCCCACTACTGCCTGGACGCGCTCGCGCAGCTGCGCGCCCAGCGCGCGGTGGCCGCGGCATCGGGCGCCGACGGTGCCCCGGCCCCGGAGGTCGCGGAAGCCAACAAGGCCGCTCTTTCTCAATGGGGTTCACCATGACACGCGCATTCGGTCTCATCGTCGTCGGCGACGAGATCCTTTCCGGCAAGCGAGCCGACAAGCACATGGCCAAGGTCATCGAGCTGCTCGCCGCGCGCGGCCTGCAACTGAGCTGGGCCGAGTACGTGGGCGACGAGCCCGCGCGCATCACCGCCGCGCTCGCGCGCGCCTTCGCCTCGGGCGACATCGTCTTCTCGACCGGCGGCATCGGCGCCACGCCCGACGACCACACCCGCCAGTGCGCCGCCAAGGCGCTGGGCGTGCCGCTGGCGCTACACCCCCAGGCCGAACTGCTGATCCGCGAACGCATGCAGGACACCGCGCGCGAGCAGGGCGTGCCCTACGAGCCCGACCGCTCCGACAACGTGCACCGGCTCAACATGGGCGTGTTCCCGCAGGGCGCCGCGCTCATCCTCAACCCGTACAACAAGATCCCCGGCTTCAGCGTGGCCGACGTTCACTTCGTGCCGGGCTTCCCGGTCATGGCCTGGCCGATGATCGAATCGGTGCTCGACGCCCGCTACGCCGAGCTGTTCACCCGCAACGCCGTCGCCGAGAAGTCGGTGATCGTCTTCGGTGCCATGGAGGCCACGCTCACCCCGCTGATGCAGGCCATCGAGGACACGCACGCCGGCATCAAGGTGTTCAGCCTGCCCAGCGTCGACCACCCCCAGTACGGGCGCCACATCGAGCTGGGCGTCAAGGGCGACCCCGGCCGGCTCGATGCCGCCTACGCCCAGCTGATCGAGGGGCTGCACACCTTTGATGCCAAGCTTGGCCCCGAATTGGTGCGTTAAATCAAATTGCACCAATTTGGTAACTTCTTGCGGTTATTTGTGGTTCGCTTTGGTGAACAAGGCCTCATCCAGTGAGGTGACAATGGCACAGAAACTGCATCCCTCGTCCCTGTATTCCTAACCACCATCCAACTCAGGAGAAACTGATGGCAAAGACCGTCGCCGATGTACTCAAGCTCGTCAAGGAAAACGAGGTCAAGTTCGTCGACTTCCGCTTCACCGACACCCGCGGCAAAGAGCAGCACGTGACCGTGCCCGTGTCGCATTTCGATGAAGACAAATTCACCTCGGGCCACGCGTTCGACGGCTCGTCCATCGCTGGTTGGAAGGGAATCGAAGCCTCGGACATGCAGCTCATGCCCGACCCGAACACCGCCAACATCGATCCCTTCTTCGAAGAAACGACGCTGATCCTGACCTGCGACGTGATCGACCCCGCCGACGGCAAGGCCTACGAGCGCGACCCGCGTTCGCTCGCCAAGCGCGCCGAAGCCTACATGAAGGCCTCGGGCCTGGGCGACACCGCTTTCTTCGGTCCGGAACCCGAATTCTTCGTGTTCGACGGCGTTCGCTGGAAGAACGACATGTCGGGCTGCTTCGTGAAGATCGAATCCGAAGAAGCCTCGTGGAACACCGACAAGGAATACGAGCACGGCAACACCGGCCACCGTCCGGCGGTCAAGGGCGGCTACTTCCCGGTTCCCCCGGTCGACAGCTTCCAGGACATGCGCTCGGAAATGTGCCTGGTGCTCGAATCGCTCGGCATCCCGGTCGAAGTGCATCACCATGAAGTGGCCAACGCCGGCCAGATGGAACTGGGCACCAAGTTCAGCACGCTGGTCCAGCGCGCCGACTGGGTCCAGCTGCAGAAGTACGTGATCCACAACGTGGCCCACGCCTACGGCAAGACCGCCACCTTCATGCCCAAGCCCATCGTCGGCGACAACGGCTCCGGCATGCACGTGCACCAGTCGGTCTGGAAGGACGGCAAGAACCTGTTCGCCGGCGACGGCTACGCGGGCCTGTCGGACTTCGCGCTGCACTACATCGGCGGCATCATCAAGCACGCCCGTGCCCTGAACGCCATCACGAACCCCGGCACCAACAGCTACAAGCGCCTGGTCCCCGGCTTCGAAGCCCCGGTGAAGCTGGCCTACTCGGCCAAGAACCGCTCGGCCTCGATCCGCATTCCGTTCGTGGCCAACCCCAAGGGCCGCCGCGTCGAAGCGCGCTTCCCCGATCCGCTGATGAACCCGTACCTGGGCTTCGCCGCGCTGCTGATGGCCGGCCTGGACGGCGTGGAAAACAAGATCCATCCGGGCGAAGCCGCCAGCAAGGACCTGTACCACCTGCCGCCGGAAGAAGACGCGCTGATCCCGACCGTGTGCCACAGCCTGGACCAGGCCCTGGAATACCTCGACAAGGACCGTGCGTTCCTGACCAAGGGCGGCGTGTTCACCGACGCGTACATCGACGCGTACATCGAACTGAAGATGCAGGAAGTCACGCGCTTCCGCATGGCGACGCACCCCGTCGAGTTCGACATGTACTACTCGCTGTAATCGGCGACAACGCAAGCCCCGACGGGCATGTAAGTCAAAAGGACGGCCTCGGCCGTCCTTTTTCCTTGGGCCGGAACATCCGGGCTCCAGGGCTGTCGAATTGCATCAAAATGCGCTTTTCGCGCCCTCCATCGATACACATGAAGACTGCTGCTTCCCTCTTTTTCCTGGCCGGTTCCCTCCTGATCGCGTTGCCGGCGCTCGCGCAGGAACGCGTCTGGCGCTGCGGCAACGAATACACGAACAACGCCACCATCGCCCAGCAAAAGGGCTGCAAGGTCATGGAAGGCGGCAACGTCACCGTCGTGCAGGGCACGAAGTCTTCAGGGGGCGGATCGGCATCTTCGTCGGGCTCCGGTTCCTCGGCGGCGCGTGCCCCGGCCGGCAGCCCGCGCGTCGAAGGCGTCGACCAGCGCGCCCGCGACGGCGAAGCCCGCTCGGTGCTCGAGTCCGAGCTCAAGAAGGCCGAGGCCCGCCAGGCCGAGCTGCAGAAGGAATACAACAACGGCGAGCCCGAGAAGCAGGGCAGCGAAGGCCGCAACTACCAGAAGTACCTCGACCGCGTGGCCGAAATGAAGGCCGAACTCGCGCGCAACGAGAGCGACATCGCCGGCATCCGCCGCGAAATCGGCCGCCTGCCGGCCAAGCCGCAGTAAGCAGGCTCCAGGCCACCAAGGAATTCATGGCATTCGGGAAGAAGGCGGTCAGCGCCAACACGCGCTTCCAGACCTTCGACCTGCTGTCCACGCTGATTGCCGTGGTCAACAGCGACGGGTCTGTGTTGTTCGCCAACGCAGGGCTCGAAGACGCGCTGGGCACCTCGCGCCGCACGCTCGAAGGCTCGCAGTTCGGCGCCTGCTTTCATGAGCCGCAGGTGCTGCGCACCGCCATCGACGGCGCCCGCAGCAACGACTTCGCCACGCTGCGCTACGAAGCCTTTTTGCGCCGCGTCAACCACGAGCTCATGCCCGTGCAGGTCACGCTTGCGCAGGGCGACAAGGCGGGCGAACTCATCATCGAGATGTCGCCGCTGGAGCAGCAGGTGCGGCAAGACCGCGAAGAGCGCCTGATCGACCAGGCGCAGGCCAACAAGGAACTCATCCGCAACCTCGCGCACGAGATCAAGAACCCGCTGGGCGGCATTCGCGGCGCAGCGCAGCTGCTGCAGATGGAGGTCGAGTCGCGAGACCTCATCGAATACACCCAGGTCATCATCCACGAGGCCGACCGGCTGCAGACGCTGGTCGACCGCCTGCTGGCGCCGCACCGCCGACCGCACGTGGTGGGCGACGTGAACATCCACGAGGTGTGCGAGCGCGTGCGCTCGGTCATCCTGGCGGAGTTTCCGCGCGACCTGCACATCGAGCGCGACTTCGACGTGTCGATTCCCGAATTCCGCGGCGACCGCGAGCAGCTCATCCAGGCCACGCTCAACATTGTTCACAACGCCGCGCAGGCCCTCGCGGAGCGCCGCGCGGCAGGCGACGCGCAGATCACTTTCAAGACACGCGTGGCCCGCCAGGTGATCTTCAACAAGCAGTGGTATCGACTGGCACTGGAATTGCATGTCATCGACAATGGACCGGGTGTGCCGGACACGATCAAGGACCGCATCTTCTATCCGCTCGTCTCGGGCAGGGAAGGCGGGACGGGGCTGGGACTGACGCTTGCGCAAACCTTTGTGCAACAGCATCACGGCGTGATCGAGTGCGACAGCGTCCCGGGCCGAACCGATTTCAAGATATTGATACCGCTGCCCTAGCGCAGCCACCGGCAACAGAGGAGATGCATGAAGCCGATCTGGATAGTTGATGACGACCAATCGATTCGCTTCGTGCTCGAGAAAGCTCTGCTGCGCGAAGACCTGCCCACGCGCAGTTTCACCAACACGCGCGAGGTGCTTGCCGCACTCGAACAAGCCGACGACGACGAACAGCAAGGCCCCCAGGTCCTGGTGAGCGACATCCGCATGCCCGGCGGTTCCGGGCTCGACCTGCTCGACAAGATCAAGGCCAAGCACCCCGGCCTGCCCGTCATCATCATGACGGCCTTCTCCGACCTGGACAGCGCCGTCTCGGCCTTCCAGGGCGGCGCCTTCGAATACCTGCCCAAGCCCTTCGACCTGCCGCGCGCGGTCGAGCTCATCCGCCGCGCCGTCGACGAAAGCCAGCGCGAAGAGGTGGCCGAAGAGCGCATGGTGGCCGCCCCCGAAATGCTGGGCCAGGCGCCCGCCATGCAGGACGTGTTCCGCGCCATCGGCCGGCTCTCGCAGAGCAACGTCACGGTGCTCATCACCGGTGAGTCGGGCTCGGGCAAGGAACTGGTGGCGCGCGCGCTGCACAAGCACTCGCCGCGCGCCAACGGCCCCTTCGTGGCCATCAACACCGCCGCCATTCCCAAGGACCTGCTCGAGAGCGAACTCTTCGGCCACGAGCGCGGCGCCTTCACCGGCGCGCAGACCATGCGCCGCGGCCGCTTCGAGCAGGCCGAGGGCGGCACGCTGTTCCTCGACGAAATCGGCGACATGCCCTTCGACCTGCAGACGCGTTTGCTGCGCGTGCTGAGCGACGGGCACTTCTACCGCGTGGGCGGCCACAACTCGGTCAAGGCCAACGTGCGCGTCATCGCCGCGACCCACCAGGACCTGGAGCAGCGCGTCAAGCTCGGCGGCTTTCGCGAAGACCTGTTCCACCGCCTCAACGTGATCCGCCTGCGCCTGCCGGCGCTGCGCGAACGCGGCGAAGACGTGCCCGCGCTCACGCGCCACTTCCTGCAGGTGAGCGCGCGCCAGCTCGGCGTGGAGCCCAAGCGCATTTCCGATGCGGCGCTGACCCGGCTCGCGGCCTTCAGCTTCCCCGGCAACGTGCGCCAGCTCGAGAACATCTGCCACTGGCTGACCGTGATGGCGCCGGCCCAGCTGATCGAAGCGAAAGACCTGCCGCCCGAAGTGATGGCGGTTGGCGTCGAGGGCCATGCGCCCGAAGCGGCCGCTGCGCCCGCTGCCGTCGTTACGCACGCCCCGGCCACGTTGCCGGTGGCCGTGGGCAGCGATGCCGCCGCGCCGCCTGCCGTCGCTTCCGAAGCCGTCGAAACTTCGTCTGCGGGCGTGAGCAACTGGGAAAGCGGCCTCGAGGCCGAAGCCCAGGCCTTGCTGGCCGCCGGCCGCACCGACGTGTGGGACGTGCTGACGCGCCGCTTCGAGTCGCGACTCATCCTCACGGCACTGGCCAACACGCGCGGCCGGCGCATCGAGGCCGCGCAGAAACTCGGCATCGGGCGCAACACCATCACCCGGAAGATCCAGGAACTCGGCATCGAATGAAAAGGCCCTTGACGGGCCTTTTTCTTTATCGGCTGCGCTGCCCCAGCGTCAGCGAGTCGATCTGGAAGTTGCCGCTCTTGTCCCAGAGCCAGGTGTCGACATAGGTGTGGCCGCCGAGCTTGCCCGGGTTCGGCAACGGCGAGGTCGCCTTGATCAGCTCCGCGATCATCGGCGCCACCTCCGGCGCATGGCTGGGCGTGCGGCTGAAGGTCACGTTCATCACCTTGCCGTTGGCGTCGATGTCGGTCTCGACCACCACCACGGCATACACCAGCGGCGGGATCTTTCCCTTGTAGATGCGCTTGGCATATGCGTTGTAGATGTGGCGTGCGCCGATCTTGCGGTAGGCCCGCACGGCCGGTGTCTGCGCGGTGATGAGCCGCACCGTCGGCACGTCGCGGCTGCCGCCGGTCGAGGCCTCGCCGGCGGGGGTGGTCGACGCGCCCTTGCCGTCGCCTTCATCGGCCTTGTCCGCGGGCTTGAACAGCGAGCACGACGCCAGCGCGAACGTCGTGGCCGCCAGGGCCGCGAGGGCCAGGCGGCGGCCGATGGTGGGGCCCGCCGCCGCTGCTTGTCCTGCTGCGCTCGCGCTCGTCATCGGCTCAGGCGCCCAGGTCGAGGTCCACCACCACCGGCGCATGGTCGCTGGGCTTTTCCCACTTGCGCGGCACGCGGTCGACCACGCAGCCCTTCACGCGCGGCACCAGCGGCTCGCTCACCAGGATGTGGTCGATGCGCAGGCCGCGGTTCTTCGGGTAGCCCAGCATGCGGTAGTCCCACCACGAGAAGCTTTTCTCGGGCTGCTCGAACATGCGGAAGCTGTCGGTCAGGCCCAGCTCGAGCAGCGCCTTGAAGTGGTTGCGCTCTTCCGTCGTGTGGTGGATCGTTTCCTTCAGGCCCACCGGGTCGAAGCTGTCGCGGTCTTCCGGCGTGATGTTGAAGTCGCCCAGCAGCACCAGGTTCGGGTTCGCGGCCATTTCCTGGCGCAGCCACTCGCGCAGCGCGTCGAGCCACTTCATCTTGTATTCGAACTTGTCGCTGCCCGGCGCCTGGCCGTTCACGAAGTAGCCGTTGACCACGCGCAGCGGGCCCGAGGGCGTGTCGACCGTGGCCGCGATCACGCGCGACTGGTCGTCGGTGAAGCCGCCGATGTTCTTCACCACGTCGCGCACCGGCGACAGGCTGAGGATGGCCACGCCGTTGTAGGTCTTCTGGCCGAACACGGCCGCTTCATAGCCGGCCGCCTTGAGCACCTCGAGCGGGAACTTGTCGTCGGTCATCTTGAGTTCCTGCAGGCACAGCACGTCGACCGGGTTGGCGGCGAGCCAGTCGAGCACGTGCTGCAGGCGCGCGGTGAGGGAGTTGACGTTCCAGGTGGCGATTTTCATGGGGCTTGCAACTTGTTGCTTTCGAAACAAGTCTTTGGATTTTTGCGGGACATCTCGGTGGGCCGGCCCAACGGGCGGGCCCCTCACAGCATATCGCGCAAATCCGGCGCCCTGGCGCGCACGGGGCCTATGCCGCCAGCGCCCGCATTTCCGTGATCAGGTCGGCCTTGCCCTCGAAGCCGATGCCCGGCAGCGGCGGCAGCGTGACGTAGCCGTTGTCGACCTTCACGCCGTCGGGGAAGCCGCCATAGGGCTGGAACAGGTCGGGGTAGCTCTCGTTGCCGCCGAGTCCGAGGCCCGCCGCAATGGCCAGCGACATCTGGTGGCCGCCGTGCGGAATGCAGCGCGAGGGCGACCAGCCGTGGGCCTTGAGCATGTCGAGCGTGCGCAGGTACTCCACCAGGCCGTAGCTCAGCGCGCAGTCGAACTGCAGCCAGTCGCGGTCGGGCCGCATGCCGCCGTGGCGGATGAGGTTGCGCGCGTCCTGCATCGAGAACAGGTTCTCGCCCGTGGCCATGGGGCCGGCATACACCTGGCCCAGCCTGGCCTGCAGTTCGTAGTCGAGCGGATCGCCCGCTTCCTCGTACCAGAAGAGCGGGTACTGCGACAGCGCGCGGCCGTAGTCGACGGCGGTGGCCAGGTCGAAGCGGCCGTTGGCATCGACCGCCAGCTGCTGGCCCGGGCCGAGGATCTTCAGCACCGACTCGATGCGCTCGCAGTCCTCGGCCAGCGTGGCGCCGCCGATCTTCATCTTCACCACCGAGTAGCCGCGCTCCAGGTAGCTGGTCATCTCGCGCTGCAGGCCTTCCACGCCCTTGCCGGGGTAGTAGTAGCCGCCCGCCGCGTAGACGAACACGCGCGGGTTCGGCGTGCCCGTGCCATAGCGCTCGGCCAGCAATTGGTACAGCGGCTTGCCCGCGATCTTGGCCGTGGCGTCCCACACGGCCATGTCGATGGTGCCCACGGCCACCGAGCGCTCGCCGTGGCCGCCGGGCTTCTCGTTGATCATCATGCGGGCCCAGATCTTGTGCGGGTCGAGGTTCTCGCCCGTCTCGTCGAGCAGCGAAGCGGGCTCGGCCTCGAGCAGGCGCGGCAGGAAGCGCTCGCGGATCAGCCCGCCCTGGCCGTAGCGGCCGTTGGAGTTGAAGCCGTAGCCGATGACCGGCTTGCCGTCGCGGATCACGTCGGTGACCACGGCCACCAGGCTCAGGGTCATCTTCGAGAAGTCGATATAGGCGTTGCGGATGTCCGACTTGATGGGACGCGTGGACTCGAGGATGTTGACGATTTTCATGATCGGGGTTGAAGGACGAGGGAAAGAGAAGAAAAAAGAAGAAGGAAAGGCTCAGCGGTGCAGCGACGCGCCGCCGCAGATGGCAAGGTCCTGCCCGGTGATGGCCGCGGCCGGCGGCGACAGCAGGAAGCCCACGAGCGCGGCGATTTCCTCGGGCTGGATCAACCGGCCGATCGGCGGCAGGCGCGGTGCGCTGCCCGCGCGCGCCGGGTCCTGCAGCATCGTGGTCTGCGTGGCGCCGGGCGACACCACGTTCACGGTCACGCCCTGGGCCGCCACCTCGGCCGCCCAGCTGCGCGCGAGCGCGATCAACGCGGCCTTGGTCGCGGCGTACTGGCCGCGGCCGGGCAGGCCCTGCGCGACGCGGCTGCCGACGAACACCACGCGGCCGCGGCCGCGCGCGGCCATCGCGGGTACGAGCGCATCGGCCAGCCGCGTGGCCGCATCGACATGCAGGCGCCACATCAGCGCGCCGCCCGCGTGGTCGAGCGCACCCAGCGGCCCCACGCGCAGCACGCCGGCCGCATGCACCAGTGCGTCGGCGTTCTGCAGCGAGGCGGCCGCGCGCGCGACGGCGTCGGCATCGCACAGGTCGAGCGCCGCATGCGTGAAGCCCGCGTGCGACAGCGTGGGCGCGGCCAGGTCCAGCCCGGTCACGCGCCAGCCGGTGTCCAGCAGCAGCGAGGCGATGGCGCGGCCGATGCCGCCGCTGCTGCCCGTCACCACCGCATGCGGGGCCACCTCATTCGACATGGATGTTGCCCTCGACGATGATCTTCTTCGAGCGCTCCATGTCGGCCTGCTGGAACTTCGCGAACTCGTCCACGCTGCCCGGCGTGAGCAGCAGGCCCTGCGCGTTCAGCGTCTCGCGCATGTCGGTGCCCAGCGCCTTGTTGACCTCGGCGTTCAGCCGCTGCGTGACGGCGGCCGGCAGCCTGGCCGGGCCCCACAGGCCGTACCAGCTGTAGAACTCGTAGCCGGGAATGCTCTCGCCCACCGTGGGCACGTTCGGCAGGCTGGCGGCGCGCGCGGCCGAGGTCACGGCAATCACCTTCACCATGCCGCTCTTGTGGTACTGCAGCGAACCGAGGATGGGGTCGATGAAGCCGTCGATCTGCCCGCCGATCAGGTCCTGGAACGCGGGCGCCGTACCCTTGTACGGCACGATCAGGTAGTCGAGCCCGCCGCCCGCGCGCTTGAGCAGCTCGGTCGACAGATGGCCCGCCGACCCGATGGAGCCCACCGCGAAAGTCATCTTGCCCGGATGCGCCTTGGCGTACGCGATGAGCGACTTCACGTCGCTCACAGGCAGGTTCTTGTTCACCGCCACCGACAGCGGCGCCTTGGCCACCAGCGCCACCGGCGTGAAGTCGCGCACCACGTCGTAGGGCACGGCCTTCATGGTCATGGGCGCGGTGACGAAGGTCGATGCGTTGAACAGCAGCGTGTAGCCGTCGGCCGGCGCCTTCGACACCACGTCGGCGCCGATGATGCCGTTGCCGCCCGCGCGGTTCTCCACGATGAAGGTCTGGCCCGTCTGCTCGCCGAGCTTCTGCGCCAGCAGGCGGCCGATGGTGTCGAGCGTGCCGCCCGGCGGAAACGGAATCACCATGCGTACCGGGCGGCTGGGCCAGGGCTGCTGGGCAAAGCCGGTGGACGCCGCCGCCAGCGCAAGGGCGGCCAGCGCGGCCCGCAGGAAATGGTTGCGTTGCATGTCTCTTGTCTCCTTGTGTTTTTCGGGCCGGGGCATCGCGGCCCCGCGTGCTCAGCGCCGGGACAGGCCCGCCTGCTCGACGGCCGCGCGCAGCGCGTCCATCTCGCGCGCGTTCGGCGCTTCGGTGGGCGGGCGCACGGTGGCGTTGTCGAGCACGCCGGCCAGGAACATGCCGCCCTTCATGCGCGCGTGCGCCTCGCCGGTGGGCTCGCCGCCGCCGTACACCGCGTCCTTCAGCGGCGTGATGAGCGCCTGCACCGCCATGGCCTTCTTCAGGTCGCCGGCCTTCACCGCGTTCCACAGGTCGATGATCAGTTGCGGAATGAAGGTCGCGAAGCCGACCAGCGCGCCGTCCACGCCCTGCACCATGGAGGCCAGCAGGTATTCGTCGTGGCACGTGAGGATGGCCTTCGACGCATCGGCCTCGCGGATCGCCTGGATGTCGCGGGCGTACTTGTTCATGTCACGCTGGCCCACCTTGAAGGCCTGCAGGTAGGGCAGGCGCGCCAGCTCGGCCAGCAGCTGCGACGAGTAAGACGCGCGGGTCCACGCGGGGTACACGTGGCACACCAGGTCCAGCTCGGGCGCGGCGCGGTGGATGGCCTCGAAGTACTGCAGTGCATGGCCGGGCGTGAAACCGAAGCGCAGCCAGTGGTGCGGCGGCATCACGTCGAGTGCCACCGCGCCGGCGGCCTGCGCGGCGCGTGCGTGCTCGGCGGCTTCGGCCAGGCCTTCGCAGACGATCGACGAAATCACCGGCATGCGCCCGCGCAGTTCGTCGGCCACGATGCGCGTCACCTCGGCGCGCTCGGACGGCGTGAGCGAGAACACCTCGCCCGTGTGGCCGTTGGTCATGACCGCCACCACGCCTTCGTGCCCGGCCAGCCAGGAGGCCAGCTTGCGCAGGGCCGGCTCGTCGATGCGGTGGTCGGCCGTGAAGGGGCAGGAAATGGCGGGAATGATCCCGCGATAATTCGCGATGGAAGGCATGCTGTGTCTCCGTTGTGGTTCAAGGTGCAGGAATGGGTGCATCTTTTGCCGGCGGGGGGCGGGCCGTCCAATACTCGAATCGCATACAACTATTCAACCGCGCTGCGCATGGGCCCCGGCAACCGACCTCTCGACCTCGAATGGCTGGAAGATTTCCTGGCCCTGGCCGAGAGCGGCAACTTCTCGCGCGCCGCGCAGGCCCGCTCCATCGCGCAGCCCGCCTTCAGCCGCCACATCCGCTCGCTCGAGGAGTGGGTGGGCGTCGACCTGTTCGACCGCAGCGCGCACCCCACCGCCCTGACCGCGGCGGGCAAGCGCTTCCAGCCGCTGCTGCAGGAAGTGCTGGCCGCGCTGGAGGCCGCGCGCATCAAGGCCCGTGCCGCGCATGACCTGGACGCGGCCAGCCTGAGCTTCGCCGCCACGCACGTGCTGTCGCTGACCTTCTTTCCGCGCTGGCTGGGCAGCGTGGAGGCCCGCTTGAGCATGGGGCCGATCCAGACCATTTCCGACAGCTCGCTCGCCTGCGAAGACCTGATGCTGCAGCGCCGCGTGCAGTTCGTGCTGTGCCACGGCCACGCGGGCGCGCCGGGCCGCCTCGACGACGCGCAGTACCCGGTGCGGCGGCTCAGCGAAGACGTGCTGGTGCCCGTGTCCGCGGCCGACGCGAAGGGCGCGCCGCAGCATGCGCTCGGCACGGGGCAGTCACCGTCCGTGCTGGCCTACAGCGAGGCCTCGGGCCTGGGCCGGATCATGCGGGCCATGCAGGACAGCGAATTCGGCAAGGACTTTGCCGCGTCGCTGTCGGTCGTGTTCACCGCCCACCACGCCGCGCTGCTGCGCACCATGGCGCTCGAAGGCCGGGGCCTTGCGTGGCTGCCCCTGAGCCTGGTGGCCGACGACCTGCGCAGCGGTGCGCTCGCCGACGCCGGCGCGGGCGGCTGGCGCGTGCCGGTCGACATCCGGCTGTACCGGCAGCTCGCGCACATGGCGCCGGTGGCCGAGGCGCTGTGGGCGCTGGTCAGCGAAGGCGCGACGGGCGAGCCCGGCGCCTGAGGCGCGGACCCGGTTCGCGCGGCGGGCCCCGGTTTTGAGGTGGGCGCGCGCCCGCGTCGCTCTTAGAGCGTCAGGCCGTGTCCCGCCAGTCGCGCGGCCTCGGAAACAGCCTGCGCCGCACTGTTGCGCAACGCGCCGCGCTTCGAGCCCAGCGCGGCGTCGACCAGGCCCACGTCGGCCAGCAGCTTCATGATCTCGTCTTCGCGCGGGAACGAGCTCATTGCGTTGAAACGCGGCCACATCGAGATGTCGATCGTTCCGAGTTTCTTGAACGCCTCGTACTCGGACGGCTCGGCGAGAAAGCAGCCGGCGATCTTGTTGGCCTGGTTGTAGTGGATCAGGATGTGCTTGTTCTTCGGGTCGTTTTCAGCGGCCGCAAGAAGAGTCTGGATCGCGCCGCGCTGCCCCAGCGCGACCTTGCCCGTGGGCAACGGGGGCATCAGCGTCGTGTAGAAGCCGATGCTGTAGTTGACGACCTTGCGCAGTGCCATGGCCGCCGCCACTTCCAGCATCGAGTGGTGGTATTCGCCCACGATGGCCGCCAGCGGCAGCATCATCAACAGCGGGTCGCCGCTGCTGATGTCCGCCCACCCCGTCAGGAAGTAGAGGTTGTCCGTGGTGGTGCCCGAGATGTCCGCGCCGTAGGGCAGCCCGAAGGTCCGGTCGATCTTGCCGATCGTGCTGGTGTCCGTGATCTTCCAGACCATCACGCCGCCGGTCCTGGAACCGACGTGCAGATCACGCAGCGCGGTGCTCTGGAACAGCTCGCCCGGCACCAGGTCGTAGTAGGGGTTGGCTTTCTTCTCGACCGTCCCGAAGAAGGCCTCCGCCTTCACCCGGGTGCGTCCGCCGCCCACCACGGCGGTGGTCGCGACCTTGGTCCAGGCCCCGTCCTTCTGTTGCCATGTGCCCGACTTGGCGGTGGGCGTCTTCTGCCAGACCATGCCCTTGTCCGCCTTGGCGACGTGGGTCGGGTCCACGGCGGCCTTGAGTGCTTCCCCGCCGCCGCCGTAGCGCCACCCGATCTGCTTGGCCCGCTCCTTCATGAAGGTGGGCGAGAGCGCCGCGCAGGAGTCGATCACTTCACCATAGAAACGGATCAGGTTGCCGCATTGCTCGGCCGTGAAAGGCACCGTGCTCGCCAGCACGCCGGCGACGCTCTGGTCGGTCGTGTGAAAGAGAAACTTGTTGCCGGCCTCCAGCTGCTTGACCTTGTCCGCAACCGCCGTGCTGGACTCGGCGCAACGCACGATGTGTTCGAAGGAAAGGCGCAAGGCGGTCTGCAGCCGCCGATGCAGCTCCCCCTGGTTGAACTCCACGCTCAGGTCGAGCGCCAGCTTCTGCTCGATGGCGACCCTGTCGACCAGGCATTGTTGAATGGTGGGAACGTGTGAGGTGTAGAGCATGGGTGTCTTTCATGTAGACGGGAGGTACGGTCGGCTCATTCGGGCCTGATGCCCAGGATCGAGAAATAGCGGTTCAGGTCGCCGTCCTCGCGCAACACCTCCTGCATCAGTTGCGGCAGCGGCATGCGTCCCCACGCCACGGCGCGGTTGACGAGATAGGGCGTCGGGCTGTGCGGCTCTTCGCGCATCAGGTAGGCGGCGGCCAGCTCCAGCAACTGGTAGGCCTCGGCGCGATTGCCGATGCGCCCGCTGGCCACGGCCTGTGGCAGCGGGGAAGACTCGGCGGCAGCGGGGAAGGAGGAAGAAGAAAAAAGGGCTTCGCTCATGTCGTCGTCCATCGGGTTCACGGGGGGCAGCACCACCACGTTGTCCATCGCATGCGATGGCGGGAAGGGTGTCGCGGCGGGGGCGGGGCGGTCTCGCGGATCGCGTTCCTGCAGCAGGCTGCGCAACGCCTGCCGCATGCGGGCCAGCATCTCCGACACCTTCGACAGGCTGGGGGCATCCATGCCCAGGCGGTCGTCGAGCAGCGCGGTCAGTTGCATCCACGCGTCGGTGGCCAGCGCCAGGCGGTCGTCGAGCGCGGCCAGCGTGTGCAGGTCGCGCGCGGCGTGATCGAGAATGTCCTGGCGCGACACCGTCTGCGCGCTCGGCTCTTCGGCGGCGTCTTTCGCTTTCGCCTTGGCGGTGCCCGCGCCAGCACCGAATTCGGTCGTCAGCGCACGCTGCCAGTCGCTCAAATTGATGAAGGGCGGAGAAAAGTCGGGCCACGCGAGCAGCGGCACGCGCATCAGCAGCACCTGCGACAGCGCGTCATTGGCCCACACGAACGTGGCGGCCCGCATGTCCGCATCGCCGTCGTCCATGCGCGGATGCACCCCCTCCCAGAACTCCCGCACCAGCCCTTCGAGCAGCCGCGCCCCCGCGGTCAACCCGTCGATGCCGTGCCGATGCACCCACGCCTCGGTCAGCCACGCGGCCACCTGCAAATCCTTGCTGCGGCGTTGCAGCAGCTCGGTGCACAGCATCTCGGCCGCGCGCCAATCGGCCTTCTTGAGCGGGCGCGTCCATTCGCCCATCGGCAGGCTGGCGTCTTCCTCGGTGCGCGCCTCGCGGATGCGCGCGTACACCGGGTCGTAGCGCAGCGACGGCCCGGCGGGGCCTTCGATTTCCAGCGGCGCCAGGAAGGCGGCGAGGTCGGGCGCGAAGCCGTCGGCGGCTTCGGCGTCCAGCAGGGGGGAGAGCAGGGCGGCCATCAGGGCGTGTTCCATTCAGGCGCGCGCGCGGGGAACGCGGCGGGCCATGCCAAGGGGTTCTTCTTGCCGGCGGGGCTGGCCGCCACGCGCAGGAACACGCGGGCGCGTCCGCCGGCCGGTGTTTGCGCCGTGTCGCCGGCCGACTGGGCCACCAGCGGGAACTCGAACTTCAGCAGTTGCGAGCGGCCGTCGGGCCGTTGCAGCGACTCGCCTTCGCGCTGCCGCTGTGCCAGCGTGAGCAGCGCCCACGGGTCGGCGAAACGGAAGCTCACGCTCTGGCCGTCGGTCAGCAGCGCGGGCTGCTGCGGGTCGGCGCGCGCGACCACGGGCGAGTCCTTCGCGATGCGCAGCACCAGCGCCACGGGCATGCCGTATTCCCAGCGCAGCGTGCGCGGCGCGTCGCGCTGCCTGAGCACCTGGTCGCCGACCTCGAAGGACCAGTCGATGATCTTGTTGCCCTCGATCTCGGCCATGGTGTTCACGCGGAAGTCCACGCTCAGGTCGTAGCCCGGCGTGCCGCCGTCGTCGGTCGGGAACAGCGGCAGCAAGAAGTCGCGCGCGCGGCCGAACTGCTCGGCGAAGCGGCGCGCCGCCGCGCCCGGCATGGCCGCGGTGCGCACGGCGCCGTCGGCGCGGTTTTCCTTGAGCGCGCGGGCCAGCGGGTCGAAGGCGCGCGACAGGTCGTTCACGTCCGCCGGGTCGGCCAGGTCGAAGGCGCGCGCGGTGGTGGCCGCGCCGAACGGATGGCGTCCCGCCAGCGAGCGGTTGAAGCGCGTGGAGAACTGCGTCCACAGCTCCTGCTGGTCGCCGAACTGCAGCTCGTAGCAGCGCGCGAGCAGGGCGCTGTAGATCTGCTGGTGGCGGTCGGCAAAGTAGTCGCCGATGCGCGCCGCCGGCGCCTTGCCCGCAAGCTTGGCGGCGCAGGTCTCGCGGTCGATCTCGGCGCCCGTGGTGCCCAGGAACTGCTCGAGCAGCAGCAGGCTGCTGTTCGGGTTCTTCAGGCGGTAGCGCTCCAGGTCGCGGTTGATGGCCTGCCAGCGCTGCGCGAGCACCGAGCCCGACCCCGCGCCGTCCAGCGCCGCGATGTAGCCGTCGGCCAGCTTGCCCAGCGTTTCGGTGCGGTTGAACTGCTGGCCCAGGTAGGCCGCGAGCGAGCCCGTGTCCGACACGCCGAAGGCCACCAGCATCGGCCCGCGCTCGCCGCGCCAGCCCTGGAAGTCGCGCCCGCGCATGGCGTACAGCTCCGACTGGTTGAAGGCTTCGTCCACGCCCTCCAGCCGCTGCAGCGCGTCGCGCGACACCATGGCGCGCAGGTCTTCGGCGCGCGGGCCGGCGCCCAGCTCGTACAGCAGCGCCTGCACCTTGGCCAGCCGCTGGCGCGAGGCCTCGTAGGCCGCAGCCTGGGTGTCGGTGGCCGTCATCGCGCCCGACACGGGGCGCATGCCGTCGTTCGCGCCGGTGGCGGCCTCGGCCACCTGGTCGACCACCAGCTGCGCGAAGTGCGCGTTCAGCGCGCTCTCGATGCCGGGGCGCACGGTCGACGGAAACGCCAGCATGCCCTCGCTCATGTAGCGCTTGCGGATGTCGCCCACGGCCAGCGCCTGGTCCAGCCGCGGCAGGTCCCACGCGGCGGCGGCGCGCAGGCCCGCGCCGGGCAGCTCGCGGTCGCGCGCGGCGGCGATGAAGGGCTGTGCCAGCAGCGCGGTGAGCGCGTCGCGCAGCGCGATGCGTTCGGGCGCCAGCGCAAAGCGGCCGTCCTTGTCCTGCCACACGAGGCCGGGCTGCGCGCCGCCGAAGCGCAGGTTGAACTCGGCACGGAATTTTTGAAAAGCGTCTTGCGCGCGGCCGCGCACCGCGTCGGCCGACTCCTGCCCCAGCAGCCGGTTCTGCTCGATGCGCGCGATGGTGCGGTCGTACCCGCCGCCCAGAACCAGCACCGGCTGGCGCATCCAGCCGCCCTTGCCCGAGGCCACCAGGTCTTCCTGGTCCTTGATGGCGCCGATCACTTCGCGGTAGCTGGCCGTGGTGCGCGCGAAGGTGCCGTTGCCGGCCAGCGTGGGCATCAGCCGCGCCAGCGCCTGCTCGGACACCAGCAGCTCGTTGTTGACGAACAGCCGCGTGTCGAGCTGCGCTGTGCCCTTGTCGAGCGCGCAGCGCAGCGCCGCCTGCACCGGCGCCAGCGGAATCGCCAGCGCATGGCCCTCGGCCGCCTGGCGGAAGTAACGAAGGTTGCGGCTCAGGTCGGCGGGCAGCTCGGCGCCCAGCGCGTAGCGCACGGCCACGCGCAGGTCTTCCGCGTTGCCGGTGGACGGCTGGCGCAGCCGCTCCACCGCCTGCAGCGCCGTGTCGAGCTGCTCGGCCGAGCCCAGGTAGCGCTGCAGCGCGCCGAACTCGGGCTGGTCTTCCACCAGCAGGCCGTTCTTGCGCGGCGCATCGCCGATGGTCTTGAAGCTCGGCGGCAGGCTGCAGCTCGCGCCGACGATGAATTCGCCGGTGGCCTCGTCCTGCTCCACGCCGCTCAACTGGCTCACGCGCGCCATCAGCTCGCGCCGCAGGGTGCTCACGGCAATGTCGCCGAACTCGCGCTCGATGCGTTCGATCACGCGTTCGTTCAAGTCGTCGAACGGGCGCCACGAGCCGGGCATGAAGAACGAATAGGTGCCGTCGGTGCGCAGCCGCTCGTTCATGGCCAGCAGCGACAGCGCCTTGTTGCGGTACCACGCCGTGGGAATGGCCTCGCCGCGCTGCTGCGCACGCATGCGGTACTGCGCGTCGTGCTGCAACTGCGAGAGCGCCGACACCAGCGTGCCGTTGTGCCGGTGCAGCTGCCACGTGGCCACCACCAGGCCGATGCCCCAGCCGCCGATGAACAGCACCGCCGTCCAGCGCAACGCGCGGTGCAGCACGGGCCGTGCGAGCGTCTGCGTGCGCGACGGCCGCGTGAGGCCGTATTCGAGAAAGATCTTCTTCTCGAACAGGTCGCGCAGGAACGCGGGCTGGCGCATCAGCTGCGCGATCAGGTCGCCGCCGGCGGGCTCCTGCCGGCCGTAGGTATCGTGCTCCGCATGGCGCGCGGCGTCGATGGTGGCAATGGCCTGCGCCGATTCGCCCGCGTCGCCGGTCAGGTAGATGCCGCGGAAGAAGAAGGGCTCGTGGTAGGCGCTCGGGCGCATCAGCTCGTCGACATACAGCTGCAGCTGGCCGCGCAGCGCCTCGATGCGCGAGGGCAGCAGCAGCTGCGGGCCGGCGCCCTGCGGTGCGGTGTCGGTGGCGAACAGTTCGGCCGACACGTCGGACACCGAGCGCACCACCGTGCCCACGGCCTCGTCGACCCAGCCCGGCTGGTAAGTGGTCGACAGGTCGTAGGGCGACGACCAGCCCAGCATGCTCGCGCGCAGCGGCTCGGGCAGCGCGCGCGCGAAGGCGCTGAAGCCTTCGAGCTGTTCGGCGCCGGTGATGAGCACATACACTGCAAAGCGCATCGCAAAGCGGTTCTGCGCCAGCCACAAGCGGCGGTGCGCGAGCTTGGCGCGCTTGGAGAGTTCGAGCCGCCCGTCGGTGCTGTCGTCCAGCAGCAGCGCCGCCGGAATGGTGATGACCACCGAGTCGAACGGCCGCTGCGGCCGGTAGGCGCGGCACATGCCCAGGAACTCGTCCCACGGCTTCTCGGAGGAGTCGTCGTCGTCGGGCGAACCCAGGTACGCGCCCTGGATGTCGATGACCACGCCGCGGTCGAAGAAGTGCCACGAAATGCCCTGTGTGGTGGCGGCCGAGGCCGACTCGGTGCTCAGCGCGCTGGCCACGCCCGACTGCTCGATGGGCAACTGCCGGTGGTCGTCGCCCTCGTTGAGCAGCATGATCCACGGAATGCCGTAGCGGTCGGCGCGCGAGGCGATGTTGCCTTCGATCAGCTCGACCGCCTGGCGGAACGAACTGCGCAGCGAGTCGAAGCGGATGCGCGCGACCTTCGGGTCGCTCGACGGCTTGGCATGCGAGCGCCGCGCCGCGAAGTACAGCACCATGCCGAGCACGAGCAGCACCACCAGCGTGAGCACCGCGATGGAGAAAAGAAAGAGCTGGTCGGTCAGCATGGCGACGACCTCCTGAAGCGCAGCGTGGGGCGGATGTGGTTCATCGCGTGTAGACCCCCGACGCATCCACGGCACCCGGCTGCAGCACCTGCCGCACCGGCCACGACTGCCACAGCCACAGCAGCTCCGACACCGCCAGCAGCGTGGCGATGCCCAGCAGGAAGAGCACCGTCCAGCGGCTCAGCGTAGGCAGCTTGCGCGGCGCGATGTGCGAGAGCGTGCTCGCATAGGCACGCTCCGACACCACGCGGTCGCGGCCCGAGAAATCGGCCGGCCGCTGAAAGACGAACTGGAACAGCTCCTCGCGGTAGCCCAGCAGGCGCGCCTCTTCGCCGCCGCCCCGGTACTTGCCCTGGAAGCCCAGCGCCAGCGCAAAGAGGTACAGCCGCGCAATGTCGCGGCGCGAGGGTTCGCGGCCCGACAGCAGCTCTTCGATGCGGCTGAACACCAGGTCGCCCGCGATGTTGGTGCGAAACAGCGACGACTCCAGCAGGTGCGCCGTCCAGCGCTCGCGGCCCACCCACGGCGTGTGCAGCAGGATCTCGTCGGCCAGCGCGGCCTTGAGGTAGCGCGCGTCGGCCACGTTCTCCAGCTCGAAGCGCGTGCTCTCGCGGCGCGACTCCAGCGACTGCAACTCGAGCAGGTTTTCCAGGTGGCGGGCCAGCGCGGCGGCCACCAGGTCGGGGTCGGTCTCGCGCGAATCGGCGGTGCGGTCGCGGGCCTTCACGATCTCGTCGTAGAAAGCGCGGAACTGCTTGGTGATGTGGTCGTCGACCGCAAGGTCGGGAAGGGTGCGTGCCATGGGTCAGTCAGTCCTTGATGAACAGCACGATTTCCTGCGGCGGCTGGGCGGTGGCGCCTTCGTTGGCGTTGGCGATCACCAGCAGTTCGCCGGGCACGGTCAGCGCGGCGCTGGTCTGGATGGCATACAGCAGGTAGCCCGAGCCGGGGCGCAGGCCCAGCTCGTCGGCCGACTCGATGGGCCGGCGCACCGCGCCCAGCACGCGGCGTTCGCGCAGCGACGGGTAGGCCGACTGCGCGCCGACGATGGCGCTGTCCATCCACGCGAGCAGGTCCTTGTCGGACTGACCGCGCAAGCCGACCACGATGCGCTGGCCAGCCAGCCACTGCGGTTGCAGGGTGGTCTCGAAGGCGCCGTGGCGAAACTCGAACTTGTGCTCGCGGTACTCCTGGCTCACTTCGGACACCGCGTCGCGCAGCGCCAGCAGCAGCGGCTGGAACACGCGCGAGGGGTCGGCATGGTCGTAGTCCATCGGCACCGGCGGCAGGCCGCCGGGGCGCAGCAGGCTCAGCGAAGCCAGCAGCGCGCACAGCGACCAGTACATCGGCAGCGGGTGCAGGTGCGGCGTGCGCAGCACGGCCTCGGCATGCGGCAGGCCCGACAGCAGGCTGCGCAGCCGGTCTTTCAGTTCGAGGTGCGCGAGCCGGTCGTCCACGCGCGACGAGGGCACGGCCGTCTGCTTGGCCACGAAGGCGGCCTTGCCGCGCAACTGGCCCAGCAAGCCGGCGGCGGCCGTCCACAGCGGGTTGTCGCGCGCCACCTCGAGCAGCGGCGGCTGCGCATCGCCGAGCTTGACCACCTCGTTGTCCTTGAACACCTGGCCCAGCCGCAGGTGCACGTGCGTGCCGGGCGGCACCGTGCCCGCGCTCAGCGCCAGGCGCGGCAGCATGCGCGGAATGTTCGCGGGCTCGGCGTCGGACACGGCGTCTTCCACCGGCGCGCCGCCCACCGAGCGAAAGCGCACGGTGGCGCTGCGGTGCCGCGCGGGGCCGGTCACGGGCAGCGTGAGGTAGATGTCGAGCGGTGCGTTGGCCAACTGCTCCGCGTGCGGCGCGAGCGACAGTTCGAGCGCGCCGTGCGCGGCCTCGTCGGCCGCGTACTGCACGGCGGTGCCGTCCGGCAGGATGGCTTCGAGCGCCAGCACGCGCAGCAGGCCGGCGGGCAGCAAGCCGTGGTCGAACACCAGCCGGCGCACGCCCCAGCTGAAGGGCGCGGCGGCCAGCGTCTGCCAGGCCACGAGCGAGTCCATGCGCGAGGAGAACTGCTGAAAGTGCTGCGGCGACAGCAGCATGCCTTCATGCCACTCGACGCGGTCGGTGATGGGAGCGATATTCACTGGTGAGATCCGGGTTGTTCAACGCGTGGTCGACACGTCGAAGCTTTGAATGTCGAAGCGGGCGACAACGGCGCCCTTGAGGTCTTCCACCCGGACGCGGTTGGCGCCGGGCGTGGTGTAGTTCGCAAAGACCAGCACGGCCGCCACGCGCGGCGCGCCGAGGGCGCTGGCGGGCACGCGGATCGTCTGCCCCGGCACCAGCTCCCACGAGTGGTACGACAGGCTTTGCGGAAAGGTCTTCTGCAGGTCGGCGCGCGCGCCGAACCACTTGGCGGCCGTCAGCTCGGTGAGGCGGCCGAGCATGGCGTCGTCGAGCACCATCACCACGTCGACCGCCACCGGGCTATTCTGGTTGGCGTTGGGCGCGGCCGACAGCGTGAGCTCGCTCCAGTCCACGCGCGTGCCCTTGGGAAACAGGCTGCCGCAGGCGGCCAGCTGCAGGCACAGCAGCGCGGCGGCCATCCATCGGAAAAAAGTCGAGGTCCGGTTCATCGCGAGATTCCAGGGTTCGCCGCGGCGGAGGTCGCATACGCGGCGGAGGGCTGCACGGCCTGCCGCGCACCCACGGCAATGCCCATCAGCAAGATCAGGAGGGAGGCCAGCACGCTGCAGCCCGCCAGCAGCGCGACGTTGCCGCGCGTGAGCACGAAGCGCAGCGGCTGCACGGGCGCCACGTCGGTGGTGGGCGCCGCCATGCGTTCCGACGGCAGGCCGGCCGACACGATGGCGATCAGCGCGCAACTGCACAGCAAGGTGAGCAGGTTGCGCGGGCCTTCGCAGATCAGGTCGATCGCCAGGAACAGCGCCAGCGCGGCCTCGATGGGCAACTGCAGCAGCGACAGCACGATGCCCGCGTAGCCCACGTTGGTCAGGCTGCTGTTGCCGGCCGAGGCAAAGGCCGCGATGGTCGCGCCCGTGCCGATCATGCCGATGTCGGCTGCGCTCAGCGTGCGGTCGTAGAGGTTGGCCACGAACAGCGCCAGCAGCACGTAGTACAGCGCCGAGCCCGCGCGCAAAAAAACCGAGGCCGTGGGCACCACCAGTTCGACGATGCCGCGGCTGAAGCCCAGGCGCGCGCTCATGGCCTCGATGGTGTGCGGAATGCTGGCCGTGGTGCTCGACGAAACCAGGCTCACCAGCATCGGCGCCTTCAGGTGCTGCAGCACCTCGGCCAGCGGCTGGTTGCCGCGCCGGTGGATTACCGCGATGGCCGCCGTGCCCAGCAGCGCCACCAGCACCACGAAGTGCAGCAAAAAGCCGCTCATGGCGCGGATGGTGATCGCATCGGTCTGCGACAGCACGTGCGCCGACATGCCGAAGGCCACCACCGGCAGCAGGATGTTGGCGCGCGCGATGATGAGTTCGAGCGTGCGGTAGATGCCCTCGAACATGTGGTTGAGCGCGTTGTGCTGCGAGCGCGCCAGCGCCGCGAAGGCCAGGCCGAACAGCAGCGCGCACGACAGGATGCCCAGCGAGCGCCCCTCCACCAGCACGCGGAAGAAGTTGTCGGGCAGGAAGGTGGCGCGCGGGCGCTCGACCGGTGTTGCCTGCGTGCCGCTGTCGTACAGCCGCATCTCGATGTCGCCGCCGTCGCCGGCCCGCTGTACCAGCTCGCCCAGGTGCTCGCGCGATTCGGCGTCGAGGTGCGCGCCCGGCGCGTTCATCCAGCCCAGTGCCAGCCCGGTGGCCGCGCAGCCCGCCACCAGCAGCAGCGCCAGGCCCGCGATCATCGCGATGCGGCGCGCCGGAAACGGCAGCCCCATGGTCTGGCGCAGGCCGAAGAAGGTGGCCACCACCAGCAGCGGAATGGCCGCCATGCTGACGATCGACAGGTACACCTGCGCCGCCACGTAGGCCACGTCGCCCACCGCCGGCGCGTAGACGCCCGCGACGGCGCCTGCCGCCATGCACAGCAGCAGGGCGAACAGGCTGTGGGACATGCGTGTCAGGAAACCCATGTCGGTCTGTTCCACCCCTTGTCGAGCGCGAAAGTGACGGTGGCGCGGGCCAGCTCCAACGAGCTGTCGACCAGCGTCATGGCCGTGTGGTCGGTGGCGTGGGCGGCCTCGGCCGCGATGGGCAGCTCGGTGCAGCCCATGATCACCGCCGTGGCGCCGGTGGCCGCCAGTGCCTGCAGCGCGCGCTCGAACGCGGCCGCGCCGGCCTGCATGTCGCCGCCCTTCACGGCGCGGATGCAGGCGTCCACGTGGTCCTGGCCGGTGGCCGCGTCGGGCACCAGAAAGTCGATGTCGCGCGCGCGCAGCGCCTGCTGGTAGAAGCCCGAAGCCAGCGCGCCGCGCGTGGCCAGCACCGCCACCCGCGCGGGCCGGCCGTCGGGCGAATGGGTGATGGCCGCCACGCAAGACTGCGCGATGTGGATCAGCGGCGCCCGGCTGCGCGCGGCCATCTGCGCATACCAGTGGTGCGACGAGTTGCAGGGAATGGCGATCACGCCCACGCCGATGTCGTTGAGCAGGTCGATGCCCGCCAGCAGCGCCGCCAGCGGGTCGGGGCCCGTGCCAAGGATGGCGCTGGAGCGGTCGGGCACGTGCGGCAGGTTGGCCACGATCACCGGCAGGTGCTCCTGGTCGCGCGTGGCGGGCGTGAGCTGGATGATCTTCTCCATGAAGTCCACCGTGGCCGATGGACCCATGCCGCCGAGAACGCCGATGCGGGACATGACGTTGCGCCCCTCTATATCTTCAGGGGCCGCGGGCACACCACCGCGACGGCGGCGGTGTTGCCGATGACCAGCACCAGCGTGCGCAACATGTCGCACACCGGGTCCACCGCCAGGAACAGGATGAACGCGGCCTCGAAGGGCAGGCCCAGGTAGGTGCAGGTCATGCCGATCAGCGACACCGTCACCAGCCCCGTCATGCCCGCCGAGGCAAAGCCCGCGAGCACCGACGACGTGAGCACGATGCCGATTTCCACCGGCGACAGCGAGCGCCCGTAGATCTGCGCGATGAACAGCGTCGCGCACACGTAGTACACGACCGGCCCGATGCGCAGCAGCGACACCGTGAGCGGCACCAGCAGCTCGACCCGCGAACGCGCGAAGCCCAGCCGCGTGACCAGGCTCTCGATCATGATCGGCATGCAGGTGGCGCTGCTGCGCGTGGCCAGCGCCAGCGCAAACGGACCGCGCAGCGCATTGAGCGTCTGCCCCAGCGTGCCGTTGGAGCGCTTCCAGATGATGACCGCGGCCACCGCCAGCAGCAGCACCGACACCACGAGGAACGCGACGACGAAGGCCCCCATGGCGCGCAGCGGCTCGATGCCGGTCTTGCCCAGTTGCGCCGCGCTCATGCAGAACAGCACCACCGGCAGCGGAAAGCTCAGCCAGCGCATCAGCGTCTGGCAGGCGTGGTAGACGGTTTCCAGCGCCTGCGTGAGCCCGTCGGAAATGCGCGTGGGCACATGCCCCACCGCCAGCCCGAACAGCAGCGCGAACACCAGCGTCTTGAGCGTGTCGCCGTTGGCCAGCGCCGAGAAGATGTTGGCCGGCACCAGGCTCACCAGCATGTCGGCGAAGCTCGCGGTCTTCTTGACCTCGTCGGTGCCGCGCAGGCTCATGGCCGTGTCGCTGGCGCTCAGGTCGCCGCCCACGATCTGGCCGAAGGTCTGCATGGTGGTGCTCGGCAGGTTCTCGCCGGGACGCATGATCAGCAGCGTGGCCGCGCCGGCAATGGCCACGAAGGCCGAGAACGCGAGAAACACCAGCGCCACGCGCCCCAGCAGGCTGGCGGTGCCGCCGTCGCGGAACAGCCGCTGCAGGCTGAAGATCACGGCCGAGACCATGAAGGGCAGCGTGATCATCTTCAGCAGGTCGACGTAGATGTCGCCCACGAAGGCCAGCGGCGTGGCCAGTGGCGGCGCGAGCATGCCGAAGGCCACGCCGGCGCCCAGGCTGATGATCACGACCCAGGGGTTGAGGACGAAGGCGTAGAACTTGGAGGGAGTCATGATGGGTGTGTGTCCGTTGGCGTTCAGCGGTCGAGCGCCTGCAGGACCTTCTGGATGTCGAGTTTCTCGGTGCGCTGGGCGAGGAACTGGTTCACGTAGGCCAGCAGCGTGGTGTCGGTCACGGCCACGCCGATGCCCAGCGTGTCTTCCAGGTCCTTCAGCGTCACGGTGCGCAGCACCAGCGACACGGTGGGGTCGGCCTTGAGCACGCGCTTGACCTCGAACTCGTCGCGGTAGGCGCTCACGATCTCGCCCTTGTGCAGGGCCACCAGCACCTCGTTCCAGGTCGGGTACTCCTGCACCTTGGCGTGCGGGAAGTTGGTGCGCGCGTAGTCCGCGAACGACGACTTGGCGATCACGCCGATGCTGCCGTTGAAGTTGCGGATCACCTCGGGCAGCGGGCGCCCATGCGCAAGCTGCGCGAACTTCACGCGGTTCAAGATCAGCGAGTGGTTCAGCGTGAGGTAGGCGTCGCTGAAGGCAATGGTCTGCGTGCGCGCGAGCGTGCGCGACAGCTTGCTGATGGCCAGGTCGGCCTGGCCGCTGGCCAGCAGGTCGACCACGGCGTTGAAGGTGCCGGCCTCGCGGTTGAAGCGCAGCTTCACGCCCAGCTCTTTGGCAAGCGACTGCGCCAGGCCCACTTCGAGCCCGGTCCACTGGCCGCTGTCGTCGAAGAAGAAGAACGGCGGCGTGTCGACCTTGAGCATGGCCACCACCAGTTCGCCGCGCATCACGATGCGGGCGATGTCCGGCGCCAGCAGCCGGCCGTCGGGCACGCGCACGAGGCCGTTGGTGAGCACGGGGGCGGGGGGCGGTGGCGGCGCGTCGGTTGCTGCCGGCGCTGCAGCGGCCGGAGTGGCGGCCGGCGCGGCGAGCGCCATCACCGGTGCCGAGGCTGCCGGCGCGGTCAGCACGCCCTGCGCCACGGGCCGCTCGCCCGCCGCGCCGGCGATGCCGCTCGCGCAGAGGCCGGCGAAGGCCAGCAGGGTCGGAAGGGCAAGGCGCCGCAGCGCGCTGTGCATGCCCGCGAGGTGTCGTGTGTTGTTCGACATGCGTGGAATCACTTTGGTCATGGGGTGGGGGCGGCGGGTGCCGGCGCGGGCGCCGAAGCGGAAGAAGGCGGCGGGGCTTGCAGCGGCGCGGGCGCCACCGTGGCGGCGGCTGCGACGGGCGAGGGCGCCAGCAGCTTGCCGATCTCGACGCCCATCAGGAACAGAAGGGCGCACAGCAGCACCAGGCAGGTCACCGTGATGGCGACCATGCGCGAGCTCATCGTGAAAACGTATTGCGACATGGTGGGAAGAAGATGAGCGGGCTCAGGGAATCATGGAAGTGAACTGCCCCGGCACCACGACCTGGATCACGCCGCCCCAGTTGCAGGCGAGCTTGGAGCTGTCCTGCAGGCCGGGCATGCCGCCGACCAGCACCGTGGGCGAGCCGGGCGCCCAGGGCGCGGCCGTCACCGGAATGCAGGGCATGGGCGTGAACGCGCCGAGCGCGGCGGCGGTGGCGGCCGCCACCATCGGGTTCGACATGCTGTTGCAGGTGCCGAACGGCATGATGTTGGCCAGCGGCTTGCTGTCCATGATGGTGGCCGCCGGCATGCCGCCGGTCAGCACGCCGCTGGCGGGCAGCACCACGAGGTTGGAAGGCGCGGCGCCGAAGCTGCACTGCAGCGTGGCCCCCATGCAGACGTGCATGCCCATGGCTCAGTCCCCCCTCATGAGTTTTTCCAGGCTCTTCATGAAGCCCGGCGCGGCGGCGGCCACGATCTCGCGGCCGGTGTCGTCGAAGCGGCGCGGGCTGCCGTGCGGCTTGCCCTGGCGGTAGGCGACCTCTTCCATCAGCTGGCCGTTGGGCCAGAAGCGCCGCAGCAAGCCGTGCAGCACGTTGGCCGCGTAGATGGACGACTGCGCAAGGCCCCCGCCGGGCAGGTAGTCGAGCACTTCGCCGTCGAGCAGGCCTGCGCGGTAGGTCTCGCGCCGCACCAGCCGTGCTTCGTTGTAGTAGCTGGCCGCGCCGTCGAGGCGGCCGGCCGCATAGGGCAGCCGCGCGGTGACGTCGCCCGACTCGGCATAGGCCACGGCCTCGCCGTGCAGCATGCCGCGCACATGCTGCTGCGTCTGCATGAGCTTGCCGCTGGGGTAGTAGCTGCGCGTGGTGCCGTCGGCCACGCCGCCCAGGCGCTGCGTGTCCTGCAGCAGCTGGCCGCGCTCGTCGTACAGGCGCATCGCGCCGTGCGGCACGCCGGCCTGGTAGGAAGCCTCCAGGCTGGGCTTGCCCGCGGCCGAGAACACCTGCATGGGGCCGTGCGGCAGGTCGCCCAGGAAGGACGCGCGCGCCACCGTCCGGCCGCCGGCGTCGAGCGCCTCGCGCACCACGGCCTGCGGCACCGGGCCCGAGTCTTTCAAGGGGAGGGAGGAAAGGTCCATCGCGCGCGATCAGTTGATCTTCACCAGCCCGCCCTTGAGCGTGACCATGCCACCGCCCTCGACCGCGTTCATGCCCGAGGCCTTGCTGCTGATCGACGGCGCCTCGTTCGACAGCGACACGCCGCCCTTGGCCGACAGCGCCACCCCGGCCTCGGCCTTGAAGTTGACGCCGGCATTGGCGCCCAGGTCGGTGCCGGCCTTCAGGTCGAGCGTCTGCGCCGACTTGATGAGCAGCGTGCCCGTCACGTCGATCACCAGGTTGCCCGTGACCTTGAGCTCGTAGTTGCCCGTCACGGTCTGCGTGAAGTTGGCCTTGTTGCCGTGCGTCTCGTTGCCCGTGACGTCGAGCGCGCGCGTGCCCTTCACCGAATAGGTCTCGTTGCCCGTGTCGACCTTGATGGTGCGATTGCCCTTGGTGACGGTGTGCAGCTCGTTGCCGGCCATCACGGTGGTGGTCAGGTCGTTCTCGATCTCGGTGCGCATGTCTTTCTGCGCATGCATGTAGAGCTCTTCGGCGTCCTTCTTGTCCTCGAAGCGCAGTTCGTTGCCCGCCGCGCCGCCCGGCGTCGAGTGCGACAGGATCGTGCTCTGCGTGGACGCCCCCGGCAGCCCGACCGGCGTGGCGTGCGTGCCGTTGTAGACGCTGCCCGACACCAGCGGGCGGTCGGGGTCGCCGTCGACATAGCTCACCACCACCTCCTGCCCGACGCGCGGAATGAACAGCGCGCCCCAGCCCTCGCCGGCCCACATCTGCGAGACGCGCATCCAGCACGAGCTCTTGTCGTCGAGCTTGCCCGCGCGGTCCCACGGGAACTGCACCTTGATGCGGCCGTGCTCGTCGGTCCAGATTTCTTCCGTGCCGGGCCCGACGACCCTCGCCGTGTGGCTGCCCGCCACCACCGGGCGCGGCGTGAGGCGCGGCGGGCGGAAGGGCGTGTTGGGCGGCAGCGTCTCGAAGCTGTTGCGGTAGTGCTCGTTCGCGGCGTGGTGGTGCACGGCGAACACCACGTGCGACGCATTGAGGTCCGCGCGCGGATGCTCCGCCAGCGTGAAGGTGGTGCCCGGCGTCAGGTAGTGGCAGTGGCTGTCGCCGCGACCCGACTGGCTGCTGGCCTGGTGCGCTTCCAGCCGGATGCGCGCGCGCGCATCGGCGCCGGTCGACGCCGCGCGCGAGGGGTATTCGTAGTCGGCGCCGCGCCCGCTGTCGGCTTCGCGCTTGGCCAGCAGGCTGGTGGCGGGCTTGAGGAAGTCGTAGTCGTCCACCGTGTGCGACTTGGTCACCAGGCGCGCCTCGGACTCGAAGCGGGTCACGGCATGGGCGTGCGCGAAGTGCTGCTCGCCGCTGCGCACCAGAAGCGTTTCGGCGTGCGGGCAGGGCGCGTACGCCGACTTGTCGTCGGCCAGCACCAGCGTGTGGGTGTCTTCCGCGAATCTGAAGAAATAGAAGATGCCTTCCTCTTCCATCAGGCGCGAGACGAAGTCGAAGGCCGTCTCGTCGTAGCGCACGCAGTACTCGCGCTTGGCGTAGGTGCCCTGCAGCTGCGCCTCGAAGCTCACGTCGAAGGCCGCGAGCACCTGCTGCAGGATCTCGGGCGTGCTCAGGTTCTGGTAGATCACGCGGTCGCGGCCCAGCGTGAGCAGCCACAAGCGCGGCACGAGCTCCAGCGTGTAGGTGGCAAAGTCGCGGTCGCTGCCCAGGTACGTGAAGCGCGAGACGATGCCGTTGAAGAAACGCGCATCCTTGTCGGGCCGCTGCAGTATCGCGGTGACCGAGGTGCCGATCAGGTCGCCCGCCACCAACGTGCCCGAGCTCGCGCGCATGGTGAGCGTGCAGGCGAACAGCCGCGACATGCCCTCGCTGGCCTGGAAGGCGTCGAGCAGCAGCTCGTCGTCCGCGAGCACGGTCCGCACCGCCAGGAAGGCGGCGTGCTGGGTGAAGCCCTCGCGCATGTTCATCGGCTCAGCGCCGCCGGCTCGAAGCCGAAGGCAAACGCACCGTCGCCGTCCACGCCCATGTGCACCGCGCTGAATGCGGCCGCCATCGAGATGCGCTCCAGCACCTGGCGCGACAGCTCGGGCAGCACCGCGTGCGCCAGGATGTGGTCGATGTTGCGCGCGCCGCTGTCCACCTCGGTGCAGCGCGCGGTAATGGCGTCTTCCACCTGCGCGTCCCAGGTGAAGTCGGCGTGGTGGTTCAGCGCGAAGCGCCGCGCCAGCTTGCCCAGCTTCAGGCTCACGATGCTGCGGATCTGTTCGTCGCCCAGGTGGTGGTAGGGCACCAGCGCCAGCCGGCCCAGGAAGGCGGGGCTGAACTGCTTGAGCAGCTCGGGGCGCAGCCGCTCCACCAGCGCTTCGGCGTCGGGCCGCTGGCCGCCTTGCGAGGCCTGGGTGATCACGTCCTGCGCGGCGTTGGAGGTGAGCAGGATCAGCGTGTTCTTGAAGTCGATCTGCACGCCTTCGCCGTCTTCCATGGTGCCTTTGTCGAACACCTGGAAGAACAGCTCCAGCACGTCGGGGTGGGCCTTCTCCATTTCGTCGAGCAGCACCACGCTGTAGGGCCGGCGGCGCACGGCCTCGGTCAGCACGCCGCCGCGCCCGTAGCCCACGTAGCCGGGCGGCGCGCCCTTCAGGCTGGAGACGGTGTGCGCCTCCTGGAACTCGCTCATGTTCACGGTGATGACGTTGCGCTCGCCGCCGTACAGCAGGTCGGCCAGCGCGAAGGCGGTCTCGGTCTTGCCCACGCCGCTCGGGCCCACCAGCATGAACACGCCCACGGGCTTGCCGGGGTCGTCCAGGTCGGCGCGGAAGGTGCGCACGCGCCGCGCGATGGCGTCGAGCGCGTCGTCCTGCCCGACCACGCGCTCGGCCAGCTTCTCTTTCAGGTTGAGCACGGTGTGCAGCTCGTCGGTCATCATCTTGCCGACCGGGATGCCGGTCCAACCGGAGATCACCTCGGCCACCATCACGCCGTCGACGCACACCGGCACCATGGGCTCGTCGCTCTGCAGCGCTTCGAGGCCCTTCTCCAGGCGGCGCAGCGCGGCGGTGAGCAGCGCGGGCTCGTTCTCCTCGTCGGGCGGCGGCGCGCTGTCGCGCAGGCTGTCGGCGATCTTGCGGCGCAGCGCGACGATTTCCATCACGGCGTGTTTTTCTTCGTCGACCTTGTCGGACAGGCGCTTGTGCTTCTGGCGCAGCGTGCCCAGTCGCTCGGTGAGCGTGGCGATGGCGTCCTGGTGGTCGCCGCCGGTGGCGGCCTCGTGGCGCAGCACGCGCAGCTCGCTCTCGGCCGTGGCGATGTCGCGCACGGCCGACTCCAGCTCGGCCGGCAGCCCGTTCTGCCCGATGGCCACGCGCGCGCAGGCGGTGTCGAGCACGCTGATGGCCTTGTCGGGCAACTGGCGGCCGGTGATGTAGCGGTGCGACAGCTTGACGGCCTCGCGCACCGCGTCGTCGACGATCTCCACGCCGTGGTGCTTCTCCAGCGTCTCGACCATGCCGCGCAGCATGTCGATGGCGACCTCTTCGCTGGGCTCCTCGACCTTCACCACCTGGAAGCGGCGCGCCAGCGCGGGGTCGCGCTCCACGTACTTCTTGTACTCGGCCCAGGTGGTGGCGGCGATGGTGCGCAGCTCGCCGCGCGCGAGCGCGGGCTTGAGCAGGTTGGCCGCGTCGCCCTGGCCTTCGGCGCCGCCCGCGCCGATGAGCTGGTGCGCCTCGTCGATGAACAGAATGACCGGCGTGGGCGAGGCCTTGACCTCGGCAATGACCGACTTGAGCCGGTTCTCGAACTCGCCCTTCACGCCCGCGCCGGCCTGCAGCAGCGCCAGGTCGAGCGAGCGCACCGACACCTGGCGCAGCGCGGGCGGCACGTCGCCCTGCACCACGCGCTGCGCGAAGCCCTCGACCACGGCGGTCTTGCCGACGCCGGCCTCGCCGGTGAGGATGGGGTTGTTCTGGCGGCGGCGCAGCAGCACGTCGATGATCTGGCGGATCTCGCCGTCGCGTCCGCGAATGGGGTCGATGGCGCCGTCGCGCGCGAGCTGCGTCATGTCGACCGTGTACTGGTCGAGCGAAGGCGTGGCCGAGTTGCCGCGGCGCGCGGTGGGCATCTGCAGCGCGGGCGCGCCGGTGTCGGGCGCCGACGAAGGCGCCGCCGGTTGGTGCGCGGGCGCCGAAGCCACCGGTGCGGAGGCCAGCGCCGACGCGGCCGCGTCTTCGGGTGACGACTGCAAGAGCCCCGCGAGCTCGTCGCGCAGCGCGCCGCGCGGCACCTGCAGCAGCGCGGGCGCGGCGTCGACCAGCCGGCCGCGCAGGCGGTCGACCTCGAGCAGCGCCAGCATCAGCGTGCCCGAGCGGATGTGCTGCTGGCCCAGCAGCATCGAGCTCATGAGCCAGGCCTCCTGGAACAGCGGCGCGAAGTCGGGTGCCAGGCTCGGCGTGCGGCCGTTGCCGCGCTTGAAGGTGTCCAGCGACTTCTGCAGCTGCGCCTGCACGGTGTCGGGCCGGATGCCGAAGCGCCCGAACACCAGCCGCAGGTCGGGCGCCTCGTTGTCCACCAGCTTCAGCAGCAGGTGCTCCAGGTCGACGTTGTAGTGCGTCTGCTGCACGCACAGCTCGGCCGCCTGCTCCATGGCGCGCTTGCACTCCGGGTTGAGCCGGCCGAGCAGGGTGCGGATGTCGATGTCCATAGGGAAAAGGAAAGTGCGTCTCAGGCGGCGGGCGTGTCGCCGCCGTCGCTGGTCAGGGTGTGTTGAACGGGGGGCAGCGGGCCCCGGAAAGAAGGCCCCGCGACCCACGAGGTCCAGCCCAGGCGCATCGGGTTCGCGGCGCCGAGCACGCTGCTGCGCGACGCGGCGGGCGCAAGGCTCAGTTCCATCTCGACCTTCAGGTCTTGCGGAATGAAGCGGCGCACCAGCCACTTGGCCAGCGCATGGTCGGCGCCGCGCGGCAGCAGGTCGCGCAGGCGCTGCGGGCTCAGCTCGCTGAACGAGAGGCGGATGCCGGCGCCCTGGTCCCACACGCGCCGGCCCAGCACGGCGCCGCCGCCCAGCGACGTGCGCATGTCCAGCCGCGCCGATGCATCGGGCTCCAGCGCGAGCCAGCGGCCACGGAACTGCGTGCCGTGCACCTGCACGCCGAGGCGGTCGCGCAGCAGCGCCAGCAGCGCGGTCATGCCGCGCGGCGCACCGCCCAGCAGGCCCGCATGGCGCAGCCACAGGGCCGAACCGTCGGGCGCGCGCACGCGGGCGCGCAGGCCCAGCGCGCTGGCGGCGTCGAGCGTAGCGGCCAGCGTCGAGTTCGACGGCGATTGCGGGTTGAGCGCCACGTGGTGCTTGCGGCGGCTGCGGTACAGGAACGCCAGGAAGCGGTGGTTGAAGATGTCGAGAAAGTCCGCCGTGGCGTGGTCGCGCTGTTGGCGGCGCTCCAGTAGCATTTCGGTGACTGGCATCGGCAGCGGGCCGCCGCTGCCGCCCAGCGACAGCGCGGGCGTGGTCAGTGCAAAGGGCTCGCCGGTGGGCGCGTCGGCCGCCACCTCGCGCACGTCGCTGGCTTCGAACGCCAGCGACACGAACGCATGCAGCCGCACGGCCTCGCGTTCGCGCGGGCCTTGCGAGCGGCCCACGGGCACCGCGTCGGGCGCGGCGCGCTCGAGCAGGCTGATGGCCTGGAACAGGTTGAAGTCCTGCGGGCGGGCGCTGAGTTCTTCGATCACAGCACGACCTGCCGGCCCGTCATCGGCGCCCATTGCTTGCGCACTTCTTCGCCGCTGCGCACCACCAGGCGCACGAAGGAGTTGACCGAGGTGTACATCGCGAAGAAGCGCGCGAGCACGGCCGACATCATCAGCGGCGAGCCGCCGACGAAGGCGTCGTCCTCGAACTCGAGCGTGACCTGCGTGCCGCGGCAGTAGCCGCGCCAGGCCTCGGTGCCCACGTGGGCGGTGACGCCGCGCGCCGAGAGCCCGGCAATGCCGCGGATCTGCGCATGGTCGCGGCGGCTGTCGGACGCGAACAGCAGCAGCATCTCGCGCAACTGCTCGCGGCCGGTGGAGCCGTCGACCAGCGATTGGTGGTTGAGCGTGAGCAGCGACACCAGCCGCCACAGCGTTTCGCTGCCCAGCGGCGGGTCGCGCTGCGCGGTGGGCTCGTAGAGGCAGCGCACGCGCGTGGGCTGCGGCGGCCCTTCGGCCAGCAGGCGCGCGCCCACGGGCACCTGCTCGGCCAGGCGGCGGTTGGTGCACAGCAGGTGCGCGTAGACCACGGGCTGCACGGGCCGGCTGTGCGTCTTGCCGTGGTCGACGAAAGACAGGAAGACGTCGGTGCCCGGAATGTTCTGGCGCAGGCAGGGCTCGCGCCGCGTGGCCCAGAACACGGCGCCCTGCGCGCCGTCCACATGGCCCAGCGCGGCGAAGCCCGGCACGTTCACGGGCTTGTCGGCGTCGGGGTCGGAGGCGATCACCGAGACGATCGAATGCACCTCGGTGGTCGCGTCGCGCTGGCGGTCGGGCACCAGCATGTATTCGTAGTGGCGCTGGTCCATCACCAGCGGCTCGCTCACGCGCGCAAACAGGTTGACGATGGGCGTGCAGCCGAGCTGGAAGTTGTCGGCGTCCAGGTGCCGCAGCGCGCGCGCGGGGCGGTCGAGCTGGAACACCAGTTCGCACGTGCGCCCCCGGCCCAGCCGCGAGCGCAGGTGCTGCAGGTCGAAGAAATGAAACTTGCGCGGGAACGCGAAGTACTCCTGCAGCAGGCCGTAGGCGGGCTGTGCGTTGGCGGGCTGCGGCAGCACTTCTTCGCCTTCGGCGAAGCCGACCTCGCGCCAGGCGTCGGCCGGCAGCATCTGCAGCGCGCCGCCTTCGGGGATGACGCCGACCGACTTCACGCCCGACACCAGCGCGTCGTACAGCGGCATGGTGGTCATCCAGTCGCCCTGCAGGTGAATGCGCAGGCTGTCGATCTCCAGCTCGGAGAAGTCGGTTTCGGTCTCGCATTCGAGCGTGAGGCGCAGCACGGCGTCGGTGTCGATGGCGGCGCGCGCAATGCGCAGCGGCCACAGCACGGTGTCCCAGGCGGTGCGAAAGCGGCAGGCCTGCGAGGGCGCGTTGTGCGAAGGCACGGCCTGCGCCTGCAGCATGGTGTGCCGCGCCACGCGAAAGCCCGTGGTGACCTTGCCCTGCGTCGGGTCGAGCGCGAACTGCGCCACCGACATCGAGGGCAGTGGCTGCACCAGCGACGGGCACAGGTTGTCGAGCAGCGCGCAGGCGACGTCGGGAAATTCCTGGTCGAGGTCGCGGTGCACGCGCGCCGAAAGAAAGGCCACCGACTCGATCAGCCGTTCGGTGTGCGGGTCGAGCGATTCGCCGCCGTGCAGCGACAGCCGCGAGGCGACCTTGGGATAGCGCTGGGCAAAGTCCGCCCCCTGTCCGCGCAGGTAGGACAGCTCGCGCTTGTAGTACTGCAGCAGGTCGCTGTGCTGGAGGTCGGACACGTCAGGCGACTTTCATCAGGCTGCCCGGCGTGCCGAGCAGCATCTCGAAGTCCACGCGGCGCAGCGCCATGCCGGCGCGCGCCTGCGCGCCGATGCGCACCAGCGCCACCTCGTGGCGGTTGGGCGTGGCGCTCACGTGCACGCTCACGTCCGACAGGCGCGGCTCGTAGCGCTGCACCGCCAGGCGCAATGCGGCGGCCAGCTGCTGCAGGTCGGCGGTGTTCTGCGCGCTGAGCGCGGAGAAGTCGGGAATGCCGTACTCCAGCACCGTGCCGCTGCCTTGCGCGTAGTCGGCCACCGACAGCGGCGAGCGCGTGTTGAACAACTGGCGCAGCTCACGGCCAATGGAGTCCTGCAAGGACTCCATGGTTTCGAGGTGCGCGCCACGGGCGTGCGCGGACGGCGCCGACGCCAGCCGGTCGAACAGGGGCACAAGGCCCCCTTTGACGAGTTCGGACACGGTAGGCGCCGGGTGTCAGCGTCGGTCCGTCATGCGACCGCGACGTTCTTCGAGAGATCCCAGCCGAACGGAGCGATGCCTTCCTGGCCGCCTTCTTCCTTCTGCTTGGTGTACTCGACCTTGATGGCCGCGTAGTTCAGCGAGATGCTTTCCTGCGGCAGGTCGCCGCCGCTGGACACCGAGAAGCCGCTGAGGATCACGTCGGTCAGGGTCACGACCATCAAGGGCAGCAGGCCGCTCTTGTCTTCGCGCGGGAAGGTGATGATGGTGTCGCCCGCGAACACCTCGCCGCCGGCGAGCTTCTGCAGCAGCTGGGGCGTGGCCGAGTCGCTGGTGCGCGTCACGGTGATCTCGGAGAAGCTGGGCTTGCCCGCGGTGCGTTCCTGGTTCGACGTGCCCGAGGTCACGGCAAGGCCGGCGCCGAACTGGAAGCTCTGGACTTCCATTTCGTCCTTGTGGCCCTCGATCTGGGTCTGGCCGGTGACACCGGGCATCTTGAGGTAGATAGGCATGTGAAAGTTCTTTCAGTCTGTCTGTGGGTGTGGACGCGGATGAAGCGCGCGATCAGGCGGCCGCGGCCGGCAGGTCGGCCACCAGGCGGATGGAGGCCGAGAGTTCCTCGAGCTGGAAGTGCGGCTTCAGGAAGGCGATGGCGCGGTACGAGCCCGGCTTGCCCGGTACCTCGGTCACGTCGACGCGGGCCTGGCTCAGCGGGTACTTGGCCTTCATGGCCTGCGGCGCCGAGGGGCTCACCAGCACGTAGTTCGCGACCCAGTTGTTCAGGTGCTTCTGCATGTCGGCCTGCGTCTGGAAGCTGCCGATCTTGTCGCGCACGATCACCTTCAGGTAATGCGCGAAACGCGAGGCCGCCAGGATGTAGGGCAGGCGCGCCGAGACGGCCGCGTTGGCGTTGGCCGCGTCCTTGTCGTACACCTTGGGCTTGTTCACGGTCTGGCCGCCGAAGAAGGCCGCGGTGTTGGAGCCCTTGGAGTTGACGATGGCGATGAAGCCCAGGTCGCTCAGTTCCTTTTCGCGGCGGTCGGTGATGGTCACCTCAGTCGGCGGCTTCAGCGCGATGTCGCCTTCGTCGGTCTTGTAGGCGTGGGCCACCATGCCGTCGACCTTGCCGCCGCCTTCCACGCCGCGGATGGCGGTGGTCCAGCCGTACAGCGAGTGCGCTTGCGTGATGCGCAGGCCCAGCTGGTAGGCGGCGTTGGCCCACAGGTACTTGCCGTGGTCCGAGCCGTCCACGTCTTCTTCGTAGTTGAAGTTCTCGATCGGGATGGTCTTGGCGCCGTAGGGCAGGCGCGCGGCGTAGCTGGGCAGCACCAGCGACACGTAGCGCGAGTCTTCCGACTCGCGGAAGCTGCGCCACGAGGCCAGCTCGGCGCTCTCGAAGGTCTTGGACAGGTCGCGCGGAATGCCCAGCTCGGTGAACGACTTGAAGTCGAACAGCGCGGGCGCGGCGGCGGCGATGAAGGGCGCGTGTGCGGCGGCGGCCACGCGGGAGATGCGCTCCAGCAGCGCGATGTCCTGCGGGTGGCGGCCGAAGTAGTAGTCGCCGATCAGCAGCGAATAGGGGTGGCCGCCGTAGGTGCCGTATTCCTCTTCGTAGATCTTCTTGAAGAGCACGCTGGTGTCGTGGTCGACGGCGGTCTCCAGGTCTTTCAGCAGGTCCTTCTTGCTCACGTTGAGCAGGCGCAGCTTCAGGTTGCTGCCGGTCTCGGTGCCGAACACCAGGTCGCGCAGGCCGCGCCAGGAGCCTTCGAGGGCCTGGAACTCGGGGGCGTGCAGGATCGCGTTGAGCTGGTCGGTCAGGAGGCGGTCGATTTCGGCGACGCGCTCGTTGATCAGCGTGACCACGCCCTTGTCGGGGCTGGTCTTCATGCCTTCGTCGAGGATCTGCGAGGCGAGCTGACCGATCAGCTTCTTCGCGTAGGCGCCCTGCGAAGGCTCGGTCGTCATGTTGCCTTCGTAGACGATCTTGTCGAGCAGGCTCAGGTCACTGGTCGTGACGGTGGTTGCTGCGCTGCCGGCTTCGGCGGCTTTGGATTTGTTGGCCATCTCTATCACCATTCAAGATTTGCCGGATCGCGCCCGTGGGGTCGCGCCCGGCGTGGTTGATCACGCTGCCGGGGCTTCGGCTTCGGGGGACGATTGGGTCTGCGCAGCCGCTTGCGGGGCGGCGGTGGCGACGGGTGCAGCCGTGCTGCCTGCTTCGGCCTTGGCCTGGCTCTGGACCGTCTTGAGGTCTTCGCCGTTCTGCACCACGCGCTCGAGCAGGTCGTCGAGTTCGTCGTTGCCGTCGAGCTTGGCCAGCAGGTCGCGCAGTTGCTGGCGCGCCTCCAGCAGCTTGGCCAGGCGCGGCACCTGGCTCACGATGGCCTCGGGATGGAAGTCGGCGAACTGCGCGAAGTTCAGTTCGATCTTCAGGTTGCCTTCGCCCTTCATGGTGTCGGGCACCGAGAGGTCCAGGCGGGGCGAGATGTTGCCGAGCACCTCGTCGAAGTTGTCGCGGTCGACTTCGACGAAGCGGCGCTCCTTGAGCTTCGGCAGGGCCTGGACGGGCTGGCCCGACAGGTCGGCCAGAAGGCCCACGACCAGCGGCAGTTCCTTCTTTTCGACGGCGTCGCCGATCTCGACGTCATAGGTGATCTGGACGCGCGGGGGACGGTTGCGGCCCACCCATTTTTGCAAGCTGTTCGACATTTTTCGCTCTCAGAAAAGGTTGAATTGACAAGAACACACGTTGAAGTTTTCGGCGCCCTTTGCCTGGTGGGGCGGCGCGCGGTCCGTTGCCGTTGCAGTCCCGGCATGCATCAAAGACGAACGGAAGATACAAATCGAGATATTTGCTAACAATCCCCGGAATTAGGTAGGTACCCCCCAAACGCGGGAGAAATCTCAATAAAAACAAGTACCTGAGCTTTGAAAAGTTACGTATATGAGAGGTTTGTCACATAAGTAAACGAGCGAATCCTAGGGAGGCGGGCGCGGCGGCGCATCGGACCAAAGTCCAATGACAGGCGGATGGCGGCGGCGCTATCGCGCGCGCGATCGGCGGCGCGGCGCTGTAACACGTTGATCGTTTTTGGGGCGAGGCAGCGCTTTTTGCGTCTTGGGCGTGCACCTGAAAGGGGTTTGCGCCTCAAATTGGGTCATCAATCCGGCAAAATGCAAGATCCGCATAAGGTTATGCACCAATCTGGCAAACAAAGGATTTGAATGAAGCACGCATCCGTCGAGGGTTTCCTGGCACATGTCGCCCAACGCAACCCTGGACAACCTGAGTACCTGCAGGCCGTGACCGAAGTGATGGAAAGCCTCTGGCCCTACATCGAGCAGCACCCGAAATACACCACCTACAGCCTGCTGGAGCGCCTGGTCGAGCCCGAGCGCGTGGTGACTTTTCGCGTGTCGTGGGTCGACGACCATGGCGAGGTGCAGGTCAACCGCGGCTTTCGCATTCAGCACAGCCTGGCCATCGGCCCGTACAAGGGTGGTATCCGCTTTCATCCGTCGGTAAATCTGTCGATCCTCAAGTTCCTGGCGTTCGAACAGACCTTCAAGAACGCGCTGACCACGCTGCCCATGGGCGGCGGCAAGGGCGGTGCCGACTTCGACCCCAAGGGCAAGAGCCAGGGCGAGGTGATGCGCTTCTGCCAGGCCTTCGTGAGCGAGCTGTTCCGCCACATCGGCTCCGACACCGACGTGCCGGCGGGCGACGTGGGCGTGGGCGGGCGCGAGGTCGGCTTCATGGCCGGCATGGTCAAGAAGCTCACCAACCGCGCCGACTGTGTGTTCACCGGCAAGGGCCTGAGCTTCGGCGGCTCGCTGATCCGCCCCGAGGCCACCGGCTACGGCAACGTCTACTTCGCGCAGGAAATGCTCAAGCGCAAGGGCCGCGGCTTCGAAGGCATGCGCGTGAGCGTGTCAGGCGCGGGCAATGTCGCGCAGTACACGGTCGAGAAGGCGATGGCGCTGGGCGCCAAGGTCGTCACCGTGTCGGATTCGAGCGGTACCGTGATCGACGAGGACGGCTTCACGGCCGAGAAGCTCGCGGTGCTGATGGACGTGAAGAACCACCTCTACGGCCGCGTGAGCGACTACGCCGAGCGCACCGGCACGCGCTTCGTGGCCGGCGCCACGCCGTGGCACGTGCCGGTCGACGTGGCGCTGCCGAGCGCCACGCAGAACGAACTCAACGAGCAGGACGCGCGCACGCTGGTGAAGAACGGCGTGATCTGCGTGGCCGAAGGCGCCAACATGCCCTCGACCATGGACGCGGTGAAAGTGTTCGAGGCCAACGGCGTGCTCTATGCCCCGGGCAAGGCCAGCAACGCGGGCGGCGTGGCCACGTCGGGGCTGGAGATGAGCCAGAACGCGGCGCGTCTTTCGTGGACGCGCGACGAGGTCGACGGCCGCCTGCTGCAGATCATGCAGGGCATCCACGAGTCGTGCCTGCACTACGGCGCGCGCAAGGACGGCAGCGTGAGCTATGTCGACGGCGCGAACATCGCGGGCTTCGTGCGCGTGGCCGATGCGATGCTGGCGCAGGGCGTCGTCTGACGCCGAAGACCACCTCGCCTGCTAGAGCTCGATGAAGGCCGACGTGGCCTTGTTGAGCGCCAGCTTGCCCTTGGCGGTGATCGATTCGACCTGGGCCAGCTGACGGATCGCGCGCGCATCGGGCGTGCGGTCCGAGGGCGGAATGAAGGCCGTTACCAGTTCGGCCGCACGCAGCACGCGCAACCTGTCGATGTCCGCGGGCGTGTGGAGGACGTATGGCAATTTCTGCTCGGCGATGACGCGTAGAAATTCCATGGACATGAGCCGTCTCCTTTGGGTTGAGGGCGTTGACAACATTGTGCGCACAAACAATTAGCGTTGTCTAAACCCTGCGCCGCGCATGTCTTTGGGGCCGTGTACCGAAGTGTTCCTTTCGTTCCGTCGCGGCGGCGAACGGTGCCCGTTTGTTTCCGGCCGCGGCGCGGCGGTTTCAAAAATTAATTCGGCGCCTGGGCCGGCCACGCCGTAGTGTCCGGCGTCACGAGGTGCCAGCGCACCGGATCGATGCCGGCGAAGGTCTCGCGGTAGCGCGCGGCGGTGCGGCCTTCGCCCGTCACGTCGCGGATCACGATGCTGTCGATGCGCCTCGGATGCGCGTGAAACGTTTGCGCGTAGAGCTCCGGATCGGCCTCGCCCGAGTCGCCCACCAGCACGAAGCGGCGCTGCGCAAACTCGGTGAGCAGGCGGTTGATCACGCCGAGTTTGTGCGCGCGCGAATCTGCGGCGTCGGGAATCAGCGTGCGCCACGTGGTGCTCTCGCGCAGGTGCATGCTGCCCGCGGGAAAGTCGGCGCTGCGAATGAAGTCCGAGAGCGGCGGATAAAGCTGGATCGGGCTCGCCGACAGGTAGTGAAAGCGCGTGTCCGGCGCCTTGGCCAGCGCGCGGTACCAGGCCGCCATGCGCGGCGCGGCCTCGAAGCGGCGCGCGAACGTGTTGAGCAGCATCTCGCGACGCTCGCGCACCTGCGTGTGCTTGATGGTGTCGTCGATGTCCGAGATGACCGACACGCCCTCGGCGGGCACGACCAGTGCCTGGCCTTTGAAGCGATGCAGCAGTTCGCCCGGCCCGGTCACGCCGTGGAACTGCGCCCACTGCTGCGCGGCGCGCGGTGTGTCGATCACGATGCGCAGGTTGCTGCGCCCGTCCTTGCCCGAAGGCGGCATCGTCACGCGCGCCGGGCTGCCGTCGAAGGCGACGTCGATCTGCTTGTCTTCTTCCGACTCCGCATGGAACAGCGCGGTGCGCTGGTTGAAGCGCAGCCTGGCCGCCGGCGAGAGCTGCTTGAGGTTCAGGCCCAGGTAGCGGGCGAGGGCGGTGTTCAGGCCCCAGCGGTGCTCGCGCTCGAAGATCCAGGCGTGGATGTCGACCTCGAGCCGGCCGTCGGCGGTGGGGCGCGCCGTGCCGTTCATGAACAGCGCTTCTTCGTCGGGCTCCAGCGGTTCCGCGGCCCGCAGCACGTCGAGCGGCGCCAGGCCCGCAAGCAGTGCCGCTCCCGCCACCAGCGACCGGCGCCGCAGGTCGGGCGTGGTCGGCGGGTTCGGGGCGCGCTCGCTCATGCGGGGCTGGCGGCGGCGCGTTCGTAGGTCACGAAACTGAAGGCGATGCCTTCCTTGGCCGAGACATGCGATTCGCGTCGGGTCTCGCGCCACACGGCGGCATCGAGCACGGGCGCGTAAGCATCGCCTTCGTAGTCGCGCGCCAGTTCGGTGACCACCGCGCGCTGCGCGAGCGGCTCGGCCTCGGCGTAGATCTGCGCGCCGCCGATCACCCACACCTCGGCGGGCGAAGACTCGGCGCACAGCGCGAAGGCTTCTTGCAGGCTGCCCACGTGTTGCGCGCCTTCGGCACGCCAGTCGGCCTGCCGCGTGACCACGATGTTCCGGCGGCCCGGCAGCGGACGAAAGCGCGGCGGCAGCGAGTCCCAGGTTTTGCGGCCCATGACCACCGGCGCGCCGGCGGTCTGCTGCTTGAAGTGCGCCATGTCCTCGGGCAGGTGCCAGGGGATGGTGTTGTTCGCGCCGATCACGCCGTTGGCGGCGCGGGCGAAGATGAGGTTGATGCGTGGAGACGTGGCGTCGTTCATGCCGCTCACACCGCCACGGGCGCCTTGATCGGGTCGCCGTGCCGGTAGTCCAGCACCTCGAAGTCTTCGTACTGGTAGTCGAAGATCGAGTCGGGCTTGCGCTTGATGTTCAGCGTCGGGTAGGGGTAAGGCGTGCGGCTCAATTGCAGCGCGACCTGTTCGGCGTGGTTGCTGTAGATGTGGCAGTCGCCGCCGGTCCAGATGAAGTCGCCCACGTCGAGGTCGCACTGCTGCGCCACCATGTGCGTGAGCAGCGCGTAGCTGGCGATGTTGAAGGGCACGCCCAGGAAGATGTCGGCGCTGCGCTGGTAGAGCTGGCAGCTGAGCTTGCCGCGCTCGCCTTCGGCCTGCGGCGGCGCCACGTAGAACTGGAAGAACGCATGGCACGGCATGAGCGCCATCTTCGACAGTTCGGCCACGTTCCATGCGCTCACGATGATGCGGCGCGAATCGGGGTTGCTCTTCAGGGTCTTGATGACGTCGGCAATCTGGTCGATGTGGCCGCCGTCGGGCGTGGGCCAGCTGCGCCATTGCACGCCGTACACGGGGCCCAGGTCGCCGTCTTCGCGCGCCCATTCGTCCCAGATGCTGACGCCGCGTTCCTTGAGCCAGTTGTTGTTGCTCGAGCCGGTCAGGAACCACAGCAGTTCCTGGATGATGGACTTCAGGTGCACCTTCTTCGTGGTGACCAGCGGAAAGCCCTCGTTCAGGTCGAAGCGCATCTGGTGGCCGAACACGCTCTTGGTGCCGGTGCCCGTGCGGTCGCTCTTGAAGACACCGTGGGTGTCGACGTGGCGCATGAAATCTTCGTACTGGGAGCGGACGGGGCGGGCTGTCGAGGTCATGTTTGGAATTTTACGTGGCGGCGCTAGCATCGGCCGATGAGCAGCCACGACCACCCCCACGACCACAGCGAACTCGGCGAGATGGACCTGCGCGTGCGCGCGCTCGAGAGCGTCCTCACGCAGAAGGGCTACATCGACCCCGCCGCGCTCGACGCGCTGATCGACACCTACCAGACCCGCATCGGCCCGCGCAACGGCGCGCGCGTGGTGGCGCGGGCCTGGGTCGATCCGGCTTTTCACGCGTGGCTGCTGGCCGACGCCACGGCCGCGATCGCCTCGCTGGGCTACACGGGTCGCCAGGGCGAGCACATGGTGGCGGTGGAGAACACCGACGCGCTGCATCACATGGTGGTCTGCACGCTGTGCAGCTGCTACCCGTGGCCGGTGCTCGGCCTGCCGCCCACCTGGTACAAGAGCGCGCCGTACCGCTCGCGCGTGGTGAAAGACCCGCGCGGCGTGCTCGCCGATTTCGGCGTGACGCTGCCCGAGGGCACGCGCATCCGCGTGTGGGACTCGACCGCCGAGGTGCGCTACCTCGTGATTCCGCAGCGGCCCGCGGGCACTGAAGACCTGGGCGAAGAAGAACTCGCCGCGCTGGTCTCGCGCGATTCAATGATCGGCACGCGGCTGGTGGAAGCACCCGCCGAAGCAGGGAGCCCCGCATGAACTACGCGACCCAGGCCGACCTTGGCGGCCAGCCCGGTTTCGGCAAGGTGGTGCCGGAGCCCGAAGGCGAGCTGTTCCATGCCGATTGGGAGCCGCGTGCGCTGGCGCTGGTGCTCGCGATGGGCGCGACCGGTTCCTGGAACATCGATGCGAGCCGCGCCGTGCGCGAGACGCTGCCGGACTACCGCGACCTGAGCTACTACCAGATATGGCTGAGCGCGCTGGAGCAGCTGATGCTGCAGCGCGGGCAGGTATTTGCCGACGAGATCGCCAGCGGCGAGATGCGCCATGCGCCCGCACCCGTGGCCCGCGTGCTGCAGGCGGCCAACGTGCCGGCGGTGCTGGCCAAGGGCTCGCCGACCGAACGGCCCGAGCCGGCGCCCGCGCGCTTCGCCCTTGGCCAGGCGGTGCGCATGCACCACCTGGCCAAGGTCGACCATCACACGCGGCTGCCGGGCTATGTGCAGGGCAAGCGCGGCACCGTGGTGCATCTGCACGGCGCGCATGTGTTCGCCGATGCGAATGCGCAGGGGCTCGGCGAGCAGCCGCAGTGGCTGTACACGGTGGAATTCGAAGAAGCCGAGTTGTGGGGCGACGCCGCGCCGCGCCAGAACCTCGCGGTGTCGGTCGATGCGTGGGAAAGTTATCTGGAGGCCGCCGCATGAGCGGCGACCGCATGCCCCTTGCGCCCGGCATGCCGCGCGATGCGGACGGGCCCGTGTTCAACGCGCCGTGGGAAGCGCAGGCATTTGCGATGACGCTGGCGCTGCATGAGCGCGGGTTGTTCAGTTGGCCCGAGTGGGCCGAGACACTGGCCGCGCAGATCGCCGCCGCGCAGGCCGCGGGCGATCCGGACACGGGCGAGACCTACTACCGGCACTGGCTGGCGGCGCTCGAGACACTGGTGGCGCGCAAGGGGGCGAGTTCGGATGCCGAACTGGCGCGCTATCGCCATGCCTGGGACCACGCGGCGGATCGCACGCCGCATGGGCAGCCGATCGAGTTGCGCGGGGAAGATTTCCCTTCGCCCTGATTTGTGTCTTGCTCCTTCCCCTTCCGGGGGAAGGCCGGGATGGGGGCAAGCGCCCAACGAGCGCTGTTGAGTGGTCAAGGCCGTCGTGCCCCCACCCCAGCCCTCCCCCGGGAGGGGAGGGAGAAAATCCCCGCCCGAAACCTGGACCCGGATCACGCGTCCCGGGTTCATCTTTCTCCTTCCCCCTCTGGGGGAAGGCCGGGATGGGGGCCAGCGCCCAACGAGCGCCATTCGGTAGTCAAGGCCGTCGTGCCCCCACCCCAGCCCTCCCCCGGAAGGGGAGGGAGAAAATCCCCGCCCGAAACCTAGACCCGGATCACCCGCCCCGGGTTCAGGATGTTCTTCGGATCCAGCCCCCGCTTGATCGCCCGCATCATCTCCAGGGCCACCGGCGACTTGTGCTTCTCCAGCTTGTCGACCTTCAGCGACCCCACGCCGTGCTCGGCCGAGAAGGAGCCGCCGAACTTCTCCACCGCGTCGTACACCAGCGTGTTGATGCGCTCTTCCTCGTTCTTCAGGAACGCCTTGGTGTCGATGTTCTCCGGTGCCTGCACGTTGTAGTGCAGGTTGCCGTCGCCCAGGTGGCCGAAGTTCACCAGCCGCACGCCTTCGATCTCGCGCTTGAGCAGCGCATCGGTCTCTTGCACGAACGCCGGAATGCGCGACACCGGAATCGAGATGTCGTGCTTGATGTTGAGCCCTTCCTCGGCCTGCGCCAAGGGAATGCTCTCGCGGATGTGCCACAGCTGGTGCGCCTGCGTTAGGTTCTCCGCCACCACCGCGTCGCTCACGCAGCCGTCTTCAAAAGCCGTTTCCAGCAGCGCCTCGAAGCGCGCACGGGCGTGGTCTTCCGACTCGCTGTCGGAGTTCTCCAGCAGCACGCAGTACGGCACGGCCTCGTCCTGGATGAAGGGCACGCGAAGCTGCGGCATATGCTTGTCGACCAGGCTCAGCGCGAACTTGCCCATCACCTCGAAGCCCGTCAGGCCCGAGCCCAGGTGCTTGTGCGCCAGGCCCAGCAGCGTGACCGCGTGGTCGAGCGAGGGCACTGCTGCCCAGGCCGTGAGCTGCGCGGCCGGCAGCGGGTACAGCTTCATGGTCGCGGCGGTGATGATGCCCAGCGTGCCTTCGCTGCCCACGATGAGGTCGCGCAGGTCGTAGCCGGTGTTGTCCTTGCGCAGGCCGCTGGTGCCTTCCCAGATCTCGCCCTGCGGCGTGACCACTTCCAGGCCCAGGCACAGGTCGCGCGTGTTGCCATAGCGAACCACCTGCGTGCCGCCAGCGTTGGTCGCCAGGTTGCCGCCGATGGTGCAGCTGCCTTCGGCGGCAAGGCTCAGGGGAAACAGGAAGCCGGCCTTCTCCGCCGTCTCTTGCAGCGTCTGCAGGATGCAGCCGGCCTCGACGGTCATCGTGAGGTTGGCGCCGTCGATGGTGCGAATCGCGTTCAGGCGCTGCAGGCTCAGCACGACCTGCGTGCCGCTGTCGTCGGGGATGGAGCCGACCGCCAGGCCGGTGTTGCCGCCCTGCGGAACGATGGCCGCGCCGGCCGCCGCGCAGGCCTTGACCACGTCGGCCACCTGCTGCGTGTTGGCCGGGCGCACCACGGCCAGCGACTTGCCGCGCGCGCGCTTGCGCCAGTCCTGCTCGTAGGCGGTGAGGTCGCCCTCGTGGAGCACGTGCGAGGCGCCGACGATGGCGCGCAGTTGGTCGATCAGGGCGGAAGAAGCGGTCATTGGGCGGAAGCCTCCAGTTGGCGGGCGGCGGCGGCGGCCTTGGCGTGGCGCAGGCGCAGCCGCACGTGCCAGGCGCAGGCCGCGAAGAGCACGAGGCACAGCAGCACCTCGATCAGCGCGAGCACTTGCCCCACGCCGTTGGTGTCGCTCCAGGCGCGCACCACGCCCTCGGTGAAATAGAGCCAGATCATCAGGCTGACCCAGCGGTAGGTGTACATGCGGTTCTTCCACAGCCCCGCGAGCGGAATGACGAGCGGCAGCACCTTCAGCGCCAGCAGCGAGCCGCCCGGGCGCAGCGGCGCCAGCCACAGCTCCCAGGCCAGGCCCAGCACGATGAGGCCGACGAGGCTGCCCACGGCGGCCCAGCGGGTCGCGAGAACGGAAGAGGGCGGGAGCGGGGTGGCGGACACGGGTGGGCGACTGGAAAGAAGCGCGTGCCGCGGTCGAGGGCGGACGCGATGAAAAGAGCGGATGGCATGATAGCCGCCATGAATCGTCGGCAACTCTGGAGGGATCTTTCGCGTTTCCCGTGGCGCAACACGGCCGCGGTGCTGGGCGAGCGTTTTCGCGAAGACCGGCTCGGCCTCACGGCCAGCAGCCTGACCTTCACCACCACCATCGCCATGGTGCCGTTCTTCACGGTGGCGCTTGCGCTGTTCACCGTGTTCCCGATGTTCGCCAAGATGCAGGGCCGCGTGCAGCGCTGGCTCATCGAGAGCCTGATTCCCGACAACATCGCGCGGCAGGTGCTGGGCTACCTCAACCAGTTCGCGAGCAAGGCCAGCGGGCTGGGCATCGCGGGTTTGATCGTGCTGCTGTTCACCGCCATTGCGCTGATCCTGACGATCGACAAGACGCTCAACAACATCTGGCGCGTGCGCTCGCCGCGGCCGCTGGCGCAGCGGGTGCTGATCTACTGGGCCACCATCACGCTGGGGCCCTTGATTCTGGCGGTGAGCCTGTCGACCACCTCGTATGTGTTCGCGGCCTCGCGCGACGTGGTGGGCGGGGGCATGGTCAAGCTGTTCTTCGACGCCTTCGAGTTCGTGCTGCTGGCGGCCGGCATGGCCTCGCTCTATCACTACGTGCCCAACACCAACGTGCGCTGGGCGCACGCGTGGGCCGGCGGCATCTTCGTGGCGGCGGCCATCGAGATCGCCAAGCGCGTGCTGGCCTACTACCTGAGCCTGGTGCCGACCTACTCGGTGCTGTACGGCGCCTTCGCCACCTTCCCGATCCTGCTGGTGTGGATCTACGTGGCCTGGGTGATCGTGCTGCTGGGCGCGGTCATCGCGGCTTATTTGCCGAGCCTGCTCATGGGCGTGGCGCGGCGCGGCGGCGCCGCCGGCTGGCCGCTGCAGCTGGCGATGGAGTCGCTGCAGCACCTGGCCCGCGCGCGCGCCACGCCGGCCAAGGGCATGGGCGCGGCCGAGCTGGTGGCGCGCATGCGGGTCGATTCGCTGCAGCTCGCGCCGGTGCTCGAGACCCTGGTGGCACTCGACTGGATCGCGCCGCTCGCCGAAGAACCCGCCAACGAAGACCCGCGCTACGTGTTGCTGGCCGACCCGTCGACGCCCATCGAGCCGCTGCTGAAAGAGCTCCTGATGCCGCAGGCCGAGCCGCTCGAAGACCTCTGGCAGAAGGGCCCGTTGCGGTCGCTCCGGTTGGGTGACGTGCTCCTGATTTAGGAGCGTCGGGCTAGATCTTGACGCGGCCGAGCCAGATGTCGCGGTACATGGTCCAGTCGCCCATGAACGAATACAGCGGCCGCTTGAACGAGGCCGGCTTGTTCTTCTCGAAGCCGAAGTGCCCGATCCAGGCGAAGCCGTAGCCCGCCACCAGGCCGGCCAGCAGCCACCACGGGTTGAGCGTGAGCACCAGCGCCACCAGGCACGCCAGCGAGATCGTCGAGCCCGCGAAGTGCAGCCGCCGGCAGGTGAGGTTGGCGTGCTCGGTCAGGTAGAACGGGTAGAACTGCGCAAAGCTCTTGAAACTGCGCGGATCGACGGCAGATCCAGTGGCGGTCGTGGTGTTCATCGTGCGAGTCTCCTGTGCCCCGCGGGAGGGCTTTGTCCATAATAGCCACGACCTTCCGGCCGCACCACCCGGCTTTTCGATCCCACCTTCGACACATCAGCCTTGAGCGCCCTTCCAAGCACCCCGGAATCCACCGAACCGGCCGCCGCGGACGCGCCATGGGTCGTGTGCCTGTGCGCCGAATGGTGCGGCACCTGCCGCGACTACCGGCCGCTGCTCGAACAGGTGGCGCGCGCGCATCCGCAGTTCCGCTTCGCCTGGGTCGACATCGAAGACCACGCCGACATTGCCGATGCCTTCGACGTCGAGACCTTCCCCACCTTGCTGGTGGCCGGCGCCGACGGCACGCGCTTTCTCGGCCCGCTGCTGCCGCATGCCGAAACGCTCTCGCGCATGCTGTCCGCGCTGCAGGCGCCCAAGCCGTCGAGCTTCGACGTCGACCTGCTGCTCGCGGTGCTGAACAAGAAGCCCGCCGTCTTCACGGTCTGACCGGAAAGCCGCCCTCATGAAAATCCTGATCTTCGGCGCCACCGGCATGGTGGGGCAGGGCGTGCTGCGCGAGTGCCTGCTCGCGCCCGACGTCGACAGCGTGGTCGCCATCGGCCGCAGCGCCACGGGCCAGCAGCACCCCAAGCTGCGCGACCTGGTGCACAAGGACATGTACGACTACAGCGCCGTCGAGGCGCAGCTGCAGGGCTTCGACGCCTGCTTCTTCTGCCTGGGCGTTTCGTCGGTCGGCATGAAGGAGCCCGAGTACAAGCGCATCACCTACGACCTCACGCTGGCCGCCGCCACCGTGCTCGCGCGGCTCAACCCTCGGATGACCTTCACCTACGTGACGGGCGCGGGCACCGACAGCAGCGAGCGCGGCAGCAGCATGTGGGCCCGCGTGAAGGGCGCGACCGAGAACGCGTTGCTGCGCCTGCCGTTCAAGGCGGCCTACATGTTCCGCCCCGGCATGATCCAGCCGCTGAACGGCGTGCGCTCCAAGACGCCGCTGTACGACGCGGCCATCCGCGTGCTCGGGCCCGTGCTGGGCCTGGCCTATCGCCTCTGGCCGAACAAGGTGACGACCACCGAGAAGGTCGGCCGCGCCATGCTGGCCGTGGCGCGCAACGGCGCGCCCAAGACACTGCTCGACCCGGCGGACATCAACGCGCTGGGCTGAGGGCAGCGGCCCCAGGGGCAACGGCACGCGGTGTAGGGTTGTTCCCGCGCGTGACAGGTGCAAGCCGGTGCTGTCGCGCAAACTGTGTGCGACGGGATTCCCGGCCACCTGAAAAGCCCATGCGCCACCCACCGACAGCGGCATCGATTCGACAACCCGGACGGCGTGTTGCCTGAGCCGGCGCTTCGCGTTTTGGCGGGGCTTGCCGTGGCCGTGTCCGCGCTGGCCGCGCTGCTCCCCGCGCCCGCGTTCGCGCAGGCCGCGTGGCCGCAACGCCCCATCCGCGTGGTCGTGCCCTTCTCGGCCGGCGGCGGCAGCGACCTCGTGGCCCGCGCCATGACGCAGGCCCTGTCGGCGCAATTGGGCCAGCCGGTCTTCGTCGACAACAAGCCGGGCGCGGCGACGGTCATCGGCACGCAGGCGGTCGTCAAGGCCGCGCCGGACGGCTACACGCTGCTGCTGTCGGGCTCGACCAGCTTCAGCATCAACCCCGCGCTGCGCAAGAAGCTGCCGTACGACCCGTCGCGCGACCTCGCGCCCATCGCCATCGTGGCGCGCACCTCGCTGGCGCTGGTCGTGGGCAAGGGCACGCCGTGGCATTCGCTGCCCGATGTGGTCGCCGCCGCCAAGTCGCGGCCCGGCCGCATCCGCTACGGCACCTACGGCCCGGGCTCGGGCCCGCACCTGGCCGGCGAAATGCTGGCCATGGCCGCGGGCATCCGGCTGCAGGCCGTGCCGTACCGCAACAACGGGCAGTTGCTGGTGGCCTTGAGCGTCGGCGAGGTGGACATGGGCATCGACGTGGCCGGCACCCTGGCGCCGCAGGTGAACGCGGGCAAGCTGCGCGCGCTGGCCGTGCTGGGCGCCGGGCGTTCGCCGGCCTTGCCCGAGGTGCGCACGCTGGCGGAACAGGGGCTGTCCGAGGCCACCTTCGAGGCGTGGTTCGGCCTGGCCGCGCCGGCGCGCACGCCGGCGCCGGTGCTGGACAGGCTCACGCGCGCGGTCACCGGGGCCATGAACGATCCGGCCTTGCAGGCGACCCTGCGCGCGCAGGGCATGACGCCGGTGGACGTCGGCCCGGTCGCCTTTCGCGCGGAGGCCGAGAGCGAAATTTCGCGCTACCGCGTGCAGGCCTGCCGCGCGGGCATTTCGGTGGACTGACCGGGCCCGGGTGGCTCAGGCTGCCGTGAAGTCGCGCAGCGCGAACAGCACTTCGTCGGGCGCTTCGTTCATCAGCGAATGGCCGGCATGCACCGTCACCACCTTGCCGTTGCGCGCCTTGCCCACCAGTGCCTTGGTGGCGCGCGGCGGCGTCATCTGGTCGGCGTCGCCCAGCAGGAACAGCACGGGGCACTGCACCTTTTCCATCGCGGCTTCGCCGTTGGCGTAGTCGTTGCAGGCCTTGAAGCCGACGTGGAACACGTTGGCGTCGCGGTTGCTCGCGAGCACCCGGCGCATCAGCGCGCGCGAGCTGCCGTACAGCCACGTGCCCGGGCCGAGCGACGAGGGCGGCGGCGCCAGCAGCGAGTGCGAAAAGGTGTTGACCATGGCAATGGCGCGCTGCGGATCGTTGAGCGCGCCGTCGAGCAGCGCGGGCGACACCGCCATCGGGTAGGCCGTGCCCACCAGCGCCAGGTGCGACACGCGCTCGGGCGCGCGCGCGGCCGTTTCCAGCGCGATCAGCGAGCCGAAGCTGTGGCCGATCAGCGCGGCCTTGTGCACGCCGGCCGCGTCGAGCAGCGCAATCACGAACTGCGCGGCGTCTTCCACGCTCGCGGGCGGCGGGCCTTCGCTCTTGCAGTGGCCGGGCAGGTCGACCGCCAGCACGTTCCAGCCGTGGTTGGCGAACCAGCGCGTCTGCAGGATCCACACGCTGTGGTCGTTGAGCACGCCGTGAATGAACACGGCCGTGGGCTTGGCCGCATCGAAGGGCTTGCCGCCGGTGTAGCAGTAGGTGGCGTGGCCGTTGACGGTGTAGTTCATGTCAGGCACCCGCCTTTTCCGCGGCCTTGAGCGCGCGCTTGAGGTCGTCGATCAGGTCGGCCGGGTCTTCCAGGCCGATCGACAGGCGGATCGTGCCCTGCGAAATGCCCGCGCCCGCCAATGCCTCGTCGGTCATGCGGAAGTGCGTGGTGCTCGCGGGGTGGATCACCAGGCTGCGGCAGTCGCCCACGTTGGCCAGGTGGCTGAACAATTTCAGCGCCTCGATGAAGGCCTTGCCCTGCGCGCGGCTGCCCTTGATGTCGAAGCTGAACACCGCGCCGGCGCCGCGCGCGCCGTGGCGCAGCAGCTTCTGCGCGAGCGCGTGGCTGGGGTGCGACTCGATCAGCGGATGTCCCACGCGCGACACGAACGGCTGCGTGGCCAGGAATTCGACCACCTTCTGCGTGTTGTCGATGTGGCGCTCCATGCGCAGCGGCAGCGTCTCGATGCCTTGCAGAATCAGCCACGCCGTGTGCGGGCTCATCGACGCGCCGAAGTCGCGCAGCCCTTCGCGGCGCGCGCGCAACAGGAAAGCGCCCACGGTGCTTTCCTCGCTGAACACCATGTTGTGGAAGCCGTCGTAGGCCTGCGTGAGCTCGGCGAACTTGCCCGACTTCTCCCAGTCGAAGCTGCCGCCGTCGACCACCACGCCGCCGATCACGGTGCCGTGGCCCGACAGGAACTTGGTGGCCGAGTGGTAGACCAGGTCGGCGCCCCAGTCGAAGGGCTTGATCAGGTAGGGCGAGGTGAGCGTGGAGTCGACCAGCAGCGGCACGCCGGCCTTGTGCGCGATGTCGCTCACGGCCGGAATGTCGAGCACGTCGAGCCCAGGGTTGCCCACGGTCTCGCCGAAGAACAGCTTGGTCTCGGGCCGCACCGCGTTGCGCCAGCCGTCCAGGTCGCCGGGCTTCACGAAGGTGGTCTCGATGCCGAAGCGGCGCATCGTGTAGTGCAGCAGGTTCTGCGAGCCGCCGTACAGCGCCGTGCTGGCCACGATGTGCGAGCCCGCGCCCATGAGCGTGGCCACCGACAGGTGCAGCGCGGCCTGCCCGCTGGCCGTGGCGATGGCGCCGATGCCGCCCTCGAGCGCCGACACGCGCTGCTCCAGCACCGCGTTGGTCGGGTTGCTGATGCGCGAGTAGACGTGGCCCGCGCGTTCCAGGTTGAACAGCGCGGCGGCGTGGTCGCTCGACTCGAAGACGAACGACGTGGTGAGGTGGATCGGCACCGCCCGCGCGCCGGTGGCGGGGTCGGGCGAGGCGCCGGCGTGCAGCGCGAGGGTGTCGAAACCGGGGTCGGAATAACCGGGCATGAGGGCCTTTCTGTGTCTCTCGGTTGTCTCCTGGCAATGCCCCGTTACGTCTGCAATTCATGCGTCCGCGACATGGGCGCTCAGGTCGGCGTCGATTGTGGGCTATATTCAAAAACGGCACGCCCGCCCCGATACACCAGATAGCCGAGATTGAGTCCCGAGAGGAGCACACGATGAAAGTCAGCGACATCCTTCGCGTCAAGGGCAATACGCTCTTCACCATCACGCCAGACGATCCGCTGGCAGAGGCCGCCAACACCATGGCGGAAAAGGACATCGGCTCGCTGGTGGTCATGGAGCATGGCGACCTGGTCGGCATGCTCACCTTCCGCGAAGTGATCGTGGCCGTGGTCAACAACGGCGGCCAGGTCGGCACCACGCTCGTGCGCAAGGCCATGGACGACGCCCCCGTCACCTGCACGCTGGAAACCGACCTCGACGAAATCCGCCGCATCATGCTGGAGCGCCACGCGCGCTACATGCCCGTGATGGACAAGCGCATGCTCATGGGCGTGATCAGCTTCTACGACGTGGCCAAGGCCGTCGTCGACAGCCAGAACTTCGAGAACAAGATGCTCAAGGCCTACATCCGCGACTGGCCGGCGGAAGACGAGAGCAAGACCGGCTGACGCGTTCCTCCGGTCTCCAGCGCGGCGGCCCGCGCCTCAGGGCAGCCGCGCGATCCGCGCGCGCAGCAGCGCGTGCAAGCCCTCGGCATCGGCCTCGCTGATCCACAGCGTGTTGGGCGTGCGGCGGTTGTAGCCGCGAAAATCGACCACCGTGGCCCCGGTCGTGAACTCCCCCTTCGTTTCCACGTCCACGCTCACCTTCGCACCCTTGAACAGCTCGGGCTGCAGCAGGTAGGCGATGACGCACGGGTCGTACACCGGCCCCACCGCCACGCCGCGCCGGCGCAGGCCGTACGCCATCATCGAGTCGAAGATGTCCGCCACCACCTTGCCGGCGTTGTTGCCCATGGCGCGAAAGGGCGCGATGCGCTCGGGCGTCAGCAGCACGCGGCGGGCCGCGTCGTGCGAGATGGCCGTCACCGGCACGCCGCTGCGGAACACGACCGACGCGGCCTCGGGGTCGGCGTAGATGTTGAAGGTGGCGGCCGGCGTGATGTTGCCGCCCACGCCCCAGGCGCCGTCCATCACCACGATCTCCGCGATGGCGGGCTTGATGTCGGGCGCCGCGTTGAGCGCGGCCGCGAAGTTGGTGAGCGGCGCCAGCCCGACCAGCGTGATGCTCCTGGGCGGCGCGGCGCGCAGCGTGTCGATCAGGTACTGCACCGCGTGCGTGGGCATGAGGGGGCCGCGCGGCTCGTGCAGCGTGGGGCCTTCCATGCCGCTCTTGCCATGCACGTCGTCCGCGAAGATGGGCTCGCGCACCAGCGGGCGCGGGTAGCCGGCATAGACCGGAATGTCGGGCCGGTGGGCCCAGTCGCGCACGATGCGCGCGTTCTTCTCGGTCACCGACAGCGGCAGGTTGCCCACGCTCACCGTCAGCGCCTTGATGTCGAGCCGGTCGGGGGCGGCCATGGCCATCAGCAGCGCGATGGCGTCGTCCTGCCCGGGGTCGGTGTCGATGATGACCTGGCGCTTGCCGCTCGTGGGCGGCAGGCGCGTGGCGGGCGTGCCGGCCAGGGCCTGCGCCAGTTCTGCGGGGCTAGGGCTAGGGCTTGGGCTCGGGCTCTGCGCCAAGGCCATGCCGGCAAGCCCGGCGACCGAGGCGCCCAGCAGCGTGCGGCGAGACAGCGAGGTCGTCATCGTCACGCCCTCACTCCTTGATGTTGGCGGTCTGCACGATCTTCTGGTTGCGCGCGTATTCCGCCTGCACGAACTTTGCGAACGACTCCGGCGTGCCGCTGCCCGGCAATGCGCCTTGCTCCATCAGCTTGGAGCGCACGCCTTCTTCCTGCAGCACCGCGTTCAGCTCGTGGTTGATCTGCGCGACCACCGCCGGCGGTGTCTTGGCGGGCGCGAAGATGCCCGTCCAGCTCACCATGTCGAAGCCCTTCAGGCCCGGCATCTCGTCGAAGGTCGGCACGTTGGGCAGCGAGGCCAGCCGCTTGTTGCTGGTGATGCCCAGCGCCTTCAGCCGCTTGCCGTTCACGTGCGGAATGGCGCTGGTGCTCACCAGCATGGCCAGGTCGACCTGGTCGCCGATCACGTCGGTGGCAATCTGCGCGCCGCCGCGGTAGGGCACGTGCGTCACGAAGATGCCGCTGCGCTCCTTCAGCAGTTCCATGGCCAGTTGCAGCACCGTGCCCACGCCCGAGGTGGCGTAGTTGTACTTGCCGGGCTTGGCCTTGGCGAGCTTCACGAAGTCGGTGAAGGTCTGGGCTTCGAGGCCGGGGCGCGCCACCAGCACCATCGGCGCGGTGTTGAGCAGGCCGACCGGCGCCAGGTCTTTCAGCGGGTCGAAGCGGAAGGCCGTCGGGTTCACCAGCTTGCCGATGGCAATGGCGCTGTCGGGCCCGACCACCAGCGTGTAGCCGTCGGGCGTGGCGTTCACGGCCTTGGCCACGCCGATGGCGCCGCCCGCGCCGCTCACGTTCTCGATCACCACCGACTGCTTGAGCCGCTCGCCCAGGCGCTGCGCCACCAGGCGGGCGTTCACGTCGACGCTGCCGCCCGCGGTGTAGGGCACGATCAGCGTGATGGGCTTGGCCGCGGGCCACGCCTGCGCGAGGGCCACGGTGGGGAGCGCCGCGCACAGGGCGGCGGCAAGGAGCAGGCGGCGGGGCGTGTTCATGGCGGGGTTCATCCTTGATGATCTGAAGAGGGGGTGGGCTCGTCGGCCAGGCGGGCGCGCAGCGTGTCGAAGGCGTCGCTCCACTGGGTGCGCCATTCGCGGCGTTGCGTGTCGTCGATCCATGCGCCGTCCAGGCCGTTGTGCATGAAGCCGCGCAGGTCGTCCAGGCCGAAGCCGAAGTCGCGCACCATCATCAGCCAGGCCTGCGTGGGCGTGACCTTGTGCAAGGTCGGGTCGTCGGTGTTGGGGTGGATGCGCAGGCCCAGGCCGGGCATGCGACGGATCGGGTGGTCCAGCGCCCAGCGCTCGGGCGCCAGCGTGCGCAGGTAATACGAGTTGGTGGGCACCACGGTGAAGATCAGGCCGCGCTCGGCGCACTGGCGCGCGAAGTCGGGCTGGTCGACCACCGTGTAGCCGTGGTCGATGCGGTCGACCCGCAGCACGTCGACGGCGGTGCGCACGTTGGTCCACGGCATGCCGAACTCGCCGGCGTGCGCGGTGGTCTTCAGGCCCGCCTTCTTCGCGTCGGCGTAGGCCTGCGTGAACAGCTCGGGCGGGCGGTCGTTCTCGCGGTAGTCGATGCCGATGCCGATCACCTCGTCGCAGCGGTTCGCCTTGACCCACTCGACCATTTCCACCGCCGCCTGCGCGCTGGCCTCGCGGTCAATGGCGGCGATGAGCCTGCCGGTGATGCCGAACTCCTGCTGCGCGTCGTGGATGGCGCGCACGATGGCCGACTGCGCCAGCGGGTAGGCAATGCCCGACTCATGCACCGTGCCGGTGGGGTTCCAGAAGAACTCGGCATAGCGCACGTTGTGCGAGGCCGCGTCCTGCAGGTACTCGAGCGTGAGCTGGTAGAGGTCGCCGGCGCCGCGCACCAGCTGGGCGTCGAGCGCGCGCAGCACGCGCAGCACGCCGACCGGCTTTTCGCCGCGCGTGTAGAAGCCTTCGATCTCGTCGGCCGCCAGCGGTGCGCCGGCGCGCAGGTTGAGCTGCTTGAAGGTTTCGTGGCGCACCGTGCCGAACAGGTGGCAGTGCAGCTCGGCCTTGGGCATGGCGCGCAGCATCGCTTCCAGCGTGAAGGGGGCAGGGGTGGGGCTGGTCATGCTGACCAGTCTAGTAATTGCCCCGCCATAAAGAAAATTTTGAATTTCTATAATTTGATTCATTGAATCAATAACCGGGGATACGCCCATGGCCGCCTTGCCCCTGCGCGCGCTCACGCTGCGCCAGCTGCAGTTCTTCTCCGTGCTGGTGGAAGAAGGCCAGTTCGGCCGCGCGGCCCGGCGCCTGTCCATCACCCAGCCGGCCCTGAGCAACGCCATCAAGCAGATGGAAAAGCTGCTCGGCGCCCAGCTGCTGACCCGCTCCACGCACCGGCTGGAGCTCACGCCCGTGGGCGCCGAGGTGCTGGCGCGCACCGACTTCCTGGTCAACACCTTCGACGTGGCGCTGCGCGACATCGAGAGCACGGTGCAGCGCGGCCGGGCCTTCGTGCGCGTGGGCGTCATTCCTTCGGCGAGCGCGCGCGTGGCGGCGGCCGCCGGCGAGTTCCTGGCCACCGGGCCGCGCGAGGTCGAATTGGCGTGGCGCGACGCCCCGTCGAACACGCTGCTGGCCGAGCTGCGCAGCGGGCAGATCGACATGGCCGTTGCGGCCATCACCGAGCCGCCCGGCGGGCTGACCTGCATCGACCTGTTCCGCGACCCGCTGGTGCTGGTGGTGCGGCGCGACCATGCCCTGGCGGCGGCCGGCGATGCCCACTGGGAGGCGATCGGCAAGGAGCGGCTGGTGCTGTTCGAAAGCGGCAGCATGCCCGCGCTGGGCAACCCGGCGCGCGCGCAGTTCGCGCAGGGCGCGGAGCCGTACCGCGTGAGCTATTCCGAAACGCTCTACGCGCTGGTGCGCAGCGGCCAGGCGCTGGGCCTGATGCCGCGCCTGTACACCTCGTCGCTGCGCGACCCCGAGCTGGTGGTGGTGCCGCTGCTGAAGCCGCGCGTCGAGCGCCGCGTGGTGCTGGCCTACCTGCCGGGGCCGATGCGCAACGTGGTGGCGCAGGAGCTCATCGCGTTCCTGCGCGACAGGCTGCCGCAGGCCGGCGAGGCGACGGTGCGGCGCGTGAGCAAGGCGCCGCGCGCGCGGCGCTAGGTTGCCGTCATGCGCGTTTCCTGCCGGAAGCGCGCCAGCGTCCAGCCGTCGCCGAGCAGGAACATGCGCGTGTGCAGCTCGGCGAGCGTGTCGCTCTCGACTTCATGGCCCAGGTAGCGCAGCTGCTTGCGTTGCAGGTCGACGAAGCCAGCCTCGTAGTGGCGCGACAGGCGCTGCCAGAGCGCATGCGCGCCCGGCGACTGCCGCGCGCCGCTCATGAGGCACATGCCCTGGTCCAGCGCCCAGCGGTACACGGCCGAGGCCAGCCCGCGCCGCTGCCAGGCTGGGTCGTACTGCGAGTGCGGCGCGCGGATGTGGCGGTCGGCGTGGCGGCTCAGTTCGATCAGGCGGTTGAACACGGTGTAGCCGACCAGGGTGTCGCTGCGCAGGTCCTCGATGTAGACGTACAGCTCGCCGTCGGCTTCGCGAAAGCGCGCGCGCAGGCCGGGGTCGCCGAGCGCCAGGTGCGGCATGCCCTGCAGCCGGTCGCCCATGGCGCGCATGCGTTCGCGCACCGGCACGAGCGTGTCGGCGGGCTTGGCCTTGCGCGGATCGACGTCGATGCGCAGCTCGGCCAGTCCGAGGAGCCAGCGCGGCAGCACAGGAAAGAAGGGCAACGCCGGCGTCATGCCGCGCTGCCTTGCGCCAGCGCCGCCGTGCGCTGCGCTTGCCATCCCGCCAGCGCGGCGTGCGGCACCACCAGCACGTCGCCCGTGGACCAGCGCAGCACGCGCAGCGCCACGCTGCCGAACAGGAAGTCCATCGGCGCCGAGCGCCTGCGTTTGCCGACCACCAGCAGGTCGGCCTTGCTGTACTGCTGCTGGACGGCGGCCTGCCGCGCCGGGTCGCCGCGACCGATCGACGACACCACGCGGTTGCGCCGCGCGCTCGATGCGTCGGACAGCCACAGCATGCGTTCGCGCGCATGGCGGGCGCAGGCGTGCCGGTAGGCGTCGATGATGTGCGCCGACACGTCCGCGTAGCGCAGCTTGCCTTCGTGCATGGCGTTGAAGGCGTGGAACAGCTCGATGTCGGCCACGCCGTCGAACGCGCAGGCCAGGTCGACCAGGGGCCGCGACTCGGTCATGAGGTCGACCGCCACGAGGATGCGGCCGTAGCCCTGGCCCGCGAGCGCGTCGAGCCGCGCCACCAGCACCGGCCGCTGCGCGGCGCGCAGCAGCTGTTCGGCGGGCTGGCCGTGGAAGAAGGCCGACACCGAGCGGTCGGGCTCGTCGCCGATCACCACGAGGTCGCACCAGCGTGCCTCCTGCGCGGCGCCGTCGAGGCGCCCGCGCGTGTCGTCGACTTTCTTCACGAGGATGCCGAAGCGCTCGGCCACCTCGAGGCACACCGCGCCCAGGCCTCGTGCCGCATCGGGCTCGGCCGGGCCCGCGAAGGCCGCGGGCGCGTACATGATCTTCAGCAGCGCGCCGTGCACCGCCGCGATGGAAGCGGCGCGCACGACCGTGCGCAGGCCGTGCGCCGACAGGTCCGTCACCGCCAGGATCGATTGGATATTCATCGTCAGTGTTCTTTCCGCATGGCAAGGCCGGCCGCCGCTGCAGCAGGGCGGCGGTGCAGGCGAATGAATCAGCTGGGGAAAGCGCGACGCGCCCGGACGGGCGCGCTACCGCGCGGGGCGGGGGCCCGGCGGTCGATGAAAGGTGCTGAAGGGAAGGGGAAGAGGCTGACCGCCGGGCTCAGAGATCTGCGAGGGTCGGGTGCGACCCTGCAGCCGACCGCGCAGTGAAGACTGCGCGCGGCGTGCTGCGGATGAAAGCCTGGCGTTGCATGGGCCCCGAGTGTAGGAAGCCCCGCGCGCCAGGGCAAACAAAGGCCTCACGGCCTTTGCCAGATTGCGCGGGCCCCGTCAGCCGTTCAGCTCGGCCGCGGCGTGGATGGTTTCGCGCACGCGCGGGTAGATCTGCGCGTTCCACTTGCTGCCGCTGAACACGCCGTAGTGCCCCACGCCGGCCTGCAGGTGGTGCGCCTTGAGGTAGGGCCGGATGCCGGTGCACAGGTCTTGCGCCGCCACCGTCTGGCCCACGGCGCAGATGTCGTCGCGCTCGCCCTCGACCGTGAGCAGCGCGGTGCGGCGGATGGCGGCGGGGTTCACGGTGCGGTCGCCCACGGTGAGCTTGCCGCGCGGCAGGTCGTAGGTCTGGAACACGCGCTCCACCGTCTCCAGGTAGAACTCGGCCGGCAGGTCGTTCACGGCCAGGTACTCGTCGTAGAAGCTGCCGATGGTGCGGGCCTTCTCGAGGTCGCCCTCGACCAGGTGGGTGACCATGTCCTGGAACTGCTTCTTGTGGCGCTCCGGGTTCATGCTCATGAAAGCCGACAGCTGCAGGAAGCCCGGGTACACGCGCCGCATGGCGCCCGCGTGCGGCCACGGCACGTGGCTGATGAGGTTGCGCCGGAACCATTCGATGGGCTTGCTGGTGGCCAGCGTGTTCACGCCCGTGGGGTTGATGCGGCAGTCGACCGGCCCGGCCATCAGCGTGAGGCTGCGCGGCGTGGCGGGGTTGTCGTCCTCGGCCATCAGCGCCGTGGCGGCCAGCGCGGCCACGCAGGGCTGGCAGACCGCGACCATGTGCACGCCGGGGCCCACGGCCTCCAGGAAGCGCATGAGCTGCAAGGTGTAGTCGTCCAGGCCGAAGCCGCCATGCCACAGCGGCACGTCGCGCGCGTTGTGCCAGTCGGTCAGGTACACGTCGTGGTCGCGCAGCAGCGTGCGCACGGTTTCGCGCAGCAAGGTCGCGAAATGGCCCGACAGTGGTGCAACCAGCAGCACGGGCGGGTGCACGGCTGGGGTGTCCTTGCGGAAATGCAGCAGCGTGCCGAAGGGCGAGACCAGTGCTTTTTCTTCGTGCACGGCCACCTCGGCGCCGCCCACCGGCACGCTGGCAATGCCGTAGGGCGGCCGCGTGTGCGTGAGGCGCATGCGCGAGAACACCTCGAACTGCGCGGCCATGCGCCGCAGGATGGTGCGCTCGGTGCCGTCTTTCCAGAGGGCCTGGCCCAGGTACTGCGCCGCGAGCCTTGCCGGTGAGAGCAGGTCGGCTTGGTTCTGGTAGGCCCGGTACAGCATGGCTTTGATGCAGGCAAGTTGCGGGCCAGCCGGGTGGCATGGGGCTTGCACGCAACGGGGCAACGCCCAAGGAGCTTCAAGATGGCCAAACCCGTTCTCACCATCAGCAGCAAGAACTACGGCGCGTGGGCGCTGCGCGGCTGGCTGATGTGCAGGCTGGCCGGTCTGGACTTCAGCGAGAAGATCATTCCGCCCGACGACCCGGCCATGAAGGCCGAGATGCTGCTGCTGTCTTCGTCGATGCTGGTGCCCTCGCTGCAGCACGGCGGCGTGAAGGTGTGGGACACGCTGGCCATCGGCGAATACCTCCACGAGATCAAGCCCAAGGCCGGTCTGCTGCCCGACGACATCGCGGCCCGCGCGCATTGCCGCGCCATCTGCGGCGAGATGCATTCGGGCTTTTCATCGATGCGCGGCGCGCTGCCGATGAACATCAAGGCCCATTTCAAGAACTTCAAGGTGTGGTCGCGCGCGCAGGCCGACATCGACCGCATCGTCGCCATCTGGCGCGAATGCCTCAAGGCCCATGGCGGGCCGTTCCTGTTCGGCAAGCAGCCGGGCATGGCCGACGCCATGTACGCGCCCGTGGTCACGCGCTTCCTGAGCTACGACGTGGCGCTCGACAACGTGTGCGCGGCCTACTGCAAGCGCGTGATGGAGCTGCCGGCCATGAAGGAGTGGGTCACGGCGGCCAGGCAGGAGCCGGAAGAAATCGACGAGCTCGACGCGGAGTTCTGAGCCCCGCGTCTCATGCGTTCGCGGGCGGCGGCCCGAGGCCTGCCTGCGCCAGCTTGCGCTCGATGTTCTGCGCGGCCTGCCGCAGGTCGCCCAGGTGCGCCGAGACGATCTCGCGCTCGCTCTTCACCGCGGGCAGCCACGCGCAGCTGAGGCAGCCCACCACCCGCCCGTCGTGCCGCAGCGGCACCGACACCGCGCCGAAGCGGTCGGGCGAATCCAGGCTGGTGGCGGTCGGGTCGCGCGCCACATAGCCGAGGTCGCGCGCGTGCGCCACCATGCGCCGGATGTTCTCGGGCCGTCGCGCGCTGCGGTCGAAGTCGTTGGGCGAACGCGCCAGCGCCGCCAGGATTTCGCGCCGCTCTTCTTCCGGGCAGAACGAGAGATAGCAGCGGCCCAGCGAAGACAGCAGCATCGGCGGGCGAAAGCCCAGCGCGCGGTAGTTCACGGCCAGGCCGTTGCGCGGCCGGTCGGTGTCCAGGATGAGCATGGCCGTGCCGTCGCGCACGCCCAGGTCGATGGGCCACGGCACCACGCGCTGCACGGTGGCGCGCGCGGTGGCCGCCAGCGCGGACAGGCGCGTGCGCCATGCCACCACGGGGCCCGACTGGCCGGTGGCCGAGGTGGGCACGTAGCGCTTGTCGACCTCGCTGCGCTCGACCCAGCCCGCGTGCTGCAAGGTCTTGAGGATACGCAGCAGCGTGGCCTTGGGCAGGCCGGTCTGGCGGTGCAGCTCCTGCAGCGTGACCGCCGAAGAACGCTGGATGGCCAGCATCACGTCGAGCCCGCGGCGCAGCGCGTCGATGGATTTCACGCTCTGCGCGCCGGCGGTGTCGGACATGTGCTTTCCCTGAGGCCGTGGTCGATTTGGTTCACTCAGTGAAACTATATCTTCTGGCGCCGGGCCTGCGTTCCTACAGTGCGATCGACCTCCAACGTCGTCCCCACTGAAGGAAAAAGAGCATGATGTTTCACCACCGAAACGCGGCCCGTGCCGCTGCAGGAGCCATTCTTTCGCTGTGCGCCGCTACAGCGGCCATGGCGCAGGCGTGGCCCTCGAAGCCGATCACCATCGTCGTCGCCTACCCCGCGGGCGGCGACACCGACGCCATTGCGCGCACCTATGCCGAGAAGCTCTCGCAGCGCGTCGGCCAGCCGGTGCTGGTCGACAACCGGCCCGGCGCGAGCGGCATGATCGGCAACGTGTGGGTCGCGAAGGCGCCCGCCGACGGCTACACGCTGCTGTTCACGCCCAGCACCTTTCCCATTGCGCAGCATGTGCTGAAGGCCGGCCCCGGCGTGGCGCACGACGTGGTGAAGGACTTCACGCCCATCGTGAAGACCGGCAACATCCCGCTGCTGCTGGTGACCGCGCCGGCCACCGGCATCCAGAGCGTGGCGCAGCTCGTGGCCGGCGCCAAGGCCGGCAAGACCACCACCTACGGCACGCCCGGCGCGGGCTCGCCGATGCACATCGCGGGCGAGCTGCTCAACAAGGACGCGGGCATCTCGGCCACGCACGCGCCGTACCGCGGCGTGGCGCCGGTGGTGAACGACGCGCTGGGCGGCCACATCAGCGTGGGGTGGATCACGCCCGGCGCGGTGGCCGGCCACATCACGGCGGGCAAGCTGGTGCCGCTCGCGGTGGCCGAGCGCCAGCGCACGAAGCTGATGCCCGAGGTGCCCACCTTCATCGAGCTGGGCTACAAGGACGTGGACGTGAGCGCCTGGATGGGCCTGCTCGGCCCCAAGGCGATGCCGCCCGATGTGGTGCAGGCGCTCAACAGGCACTTCAACGAGATCCTTCGCATGCCCGACGTGCAGGCCAAGATGGCCGCGCTCGGCATCGAGCCCGTGGGCGGCGCGCCCGCCGTGCTGGCCCGGCAGATCGCCGACGACGACCAGCGCTTCGGCAAGCTGGTGCGCGAGTTCGGCATTCGCGCCGATTGAAGACGAAGGAGACGAAAGATGCTGAGCGAAGAAAAGAACCGCCTGCTGACCGAAGTGGGCCCCGGCAAGCCCATGGGCGATTACCTGCGCCGCTACTGGCACCCGATTGCCGGCGCGAGCGAGTTCGACGACAAGGCCGTGAAGCCGCTGCGCATCCTGGGTGAAGACCTGGTGCTCTACAAGGACCTGAGCGGCAACTACGGCCTGGTCGATCGCCGCTGCCCGCACCGCAATGCCGACATGTCCTACGGCTACGTCGAGCAGTGCGGCCTGCGCTGCAGCTACCACGGCTGGCAGTACGACCCGGGCGGCCAGTGCATTCACCAGCCCTTCGAGGAAACGCTGGACCCCGGCGCGCGCATGCGCAAGAACACGAAGATCAAGGCCTACCCGGTCCAGGAAAAAGCCGGCCTGCTGTGGGCCTACATGGGCCCGCAGCCCGCGCCGCTGCTGCCCGACTGGGAACTGTTCAACTGCAAGAACGGCTTTGCGCAGGCGGTGTTCGCGGAAATTCCGTGCAACTGGTTCCAGTGCCAGGAAAACTCCATCGACCCGGTGCACTTCGAGTGGACGCACAACAACTGGACCACGCGGCTGCAAGGCGACGAAGGCCCTTATGTGCCCACGCACCTGAAGCTGGCCTTCGAGGAGTTCGAGCACGGCTTCGTCTACAGGCGCCTGCGCGGCGGCGAGAACGAAGACAACGTGATGTGGACCACCGGGCGCGTCACGCTGTGGCCCAACGGCTTCTTCCTGGGCCACCACTTCGAATGGCGCGTGCCCATCGACGACCACCACACGCTGAGCGTGCTGTGGGTGCTCAGCCGCGTGCCGAACGAGCAGGAGCCCTATGTGCAGGAACGCATTCCCTCGTGGTACGGCCCGATCAAGGACCCGGCGACCGGCCGCTGGATCACCAGCCACGTGGCCAACCAGGACTTCGTGGTGTGGGTGGGGCAGGGCGCCATCACCGACCGCACGCGCGAGAAGCTGGGCCAGAGCGACAAGGGCATCGTGATGATGCGCCGCCGCTTCTTCGAGGAAATCGAGGCAATGCAGGCCGATCCGGCGCACGAACCCAAGGGCCTGATCCGCGATGCCGGGAAGAACCGCGACGTGTTCCTGCCTTCAGCCTGCCGCGACGAAATGATCGACGGCCTGCCGCGCAAGGAACTGGCCGCGCACCCGTTGCTGGGCCCGTACCTGAAGGACTTCTTCGGGCAGGCCGGTCAGCCCGACGACGTGCGGGCGGCCTACGAGAAGGCCATCGGCCAGAAGGTGGAGGGCGCGACCTTCTTCAAGGTGCACGGCGCGGGGGCCGGGGAAGACGCCCAGTGAGCCTAGTGGCGGAACATCCGCAGGTCGAGCGGGCTTTCCTCGCCCAGCCACATGGCGTGCGCCGTGTGGTCGGCAAAGTCGTCGCCGGTCACGCCGTGCACGAACACGTCGAGCTCGTCGCGGTTGGCTTCGAGCCAGCCGATGACCTGGTCGAACTCGGCCGCGTCGAACGCGAGCTGGCAGCTCCAGTGCGGGTGCGGGCCCACCAGCCGCTCGTGCACGCGGCCGACCACCACCATCAGTTCGTGGCCCGCGCGCTCGCAAAGGGCGCGCGCCTGCGCGAGCGTGGCGGGCGCGAAATAGACATGGGCGTGGTATTGGGCGTAGAGGTTTTCGGGGCGGCGTGGCATGGTGCGCTCATTGTGACCCCAGGAAGAATCGGCCGCTGTAGCGGAACACGTCGCCGAACCAGCGGTGGCGCAGCAGCATCTTCATGGTGAAGTGATCGGCATCGTGCGGGTCGGGCCGCTCCTCGACGTAGGCGGTGCCCAGCAACAGCCCGAGCGGCAGCGGAATGCGCAGCCCCGCCATGCGCCAGATGTAGCCCCGGTCGCGGAACACCAGCGCGCCGTCTTCCGCGCTCACGGCCAGCCGCATGCCGATGCCGAAGCGCACGTACTCGATGACCTCGCTGCCTTGCCCCGCGTCGTGCGTCATGTGCGAGCGGAAGTGGAAGGGCGGCTTGCCGGCGAAGTGGAAGACGCGGTCCCAGTAGAGATTCGAATTGCCGGGGTCGCAGCGGTAGTGCACCTCGATCGGCACGTCGCTGCCCTGGTGCGGAACGAGCGCGCCGAACAGCCGGCCGAAGGGCATCAGCAGCGCGGCCCACGGCGCGTGCCAGACCTCGCGCATGGCGCCGCGCACGCACACCCGGTCGTCGGAGAAAGGCGCCATCGTGTAGTGCCGGCGAATGACCTCGCCGAGCTGCTCCCACGCCGGGCCCAGCGCCTGCTGGAAGACGGGTTGCACCGGGGTCATCCGGCCACCGTGGCCACCGTCGCCGCCGGGGCCGGGGCTTCGCTGCGCGCCTTGTAGAAGCGCAGGATGTGCTCCGCGCCGTCGTTCAGCAAGAAGGTCATGACCCGGTCCGCATACCAGTTGAAGCGCGTGCTCAGGCGCCACGACACGTCGATGCGCAGCTCGGTGCCGCCGTCGCGCGGGGTCAGGGTGTAGGTGGAGTCGCGCAGGTCGAAGTACTGGCCGCCGATCATCACGTGGTCGTCCAGCGCGCCGGCCGGGAACGAGTCGGGCGTGAAGCGGTAGCGCCACTTCAGCACGCGGCCGGGCTGCCACTCGGTGATGACTTCGTCGAAGCGCACGTTCTTCTGCCACTGCACCTGGCGCACGCGGCCCTCGGGCGTCTCGACGGTCACGCCCGACACCGGCATCGGCACGCCGATACGCCAGGCCCAGGCATCGCCGACCTCGCCGGGGCGGATGTCGCGCGCGTCGTTGAGTTCGTGCCACACACGCTGCGCCGGCGCCGCGATGAAGAGCGTGCGCGAGGTGCTGGAGAACTGGTCGGGCGTGGGCAGTTGCGGCTCGACCGCGCCGAGCACCAGCGGCAGCACCGCGAAGCTGTAGAGCGCGGGCTTGGGCCAGTTGGTGATGCGGCACACGATGCCCATGGCCAGCCCGCCCACGCTGCCCATGAGCGCGAACAGCGGCACGATGACGGCCGCGCAGATCAGCCCCTCGATGAACACCAGCAGCGTGCCGCCCACGAACAGCGAGGTGGCCACCCACGGCGCCCAGAGGTAGTAGCCCCAGCTGCGCCGTTCGATGCGCTCGGCCATGTACACCGTGACCGCGCCGCACACGGCCGGCGCGAAGTAGACGAACGAACCCAGCATGGCCGAGTAGGGCTTGCCCGGCCCGCTGCTGAAGACCAGCCGCAGCACCAGCGCGATGGCCGCGCCGATGGCCATGGGCCAGAACCAGCCGAAGGGCATGCCGCGCACGGGCTTGGGCGGGGCGCTGTCGCTCGCGGTCGATGCGGTGGGGGCCAGCTCGGCCAGCCTGCTTTCTTCGGGGTCGGTGCGCATGGAAGGACCTCTTCTCCTCGGTGTGTTGTTGTGGCCGTTGTCGTCGTGTTCAGTCGGCGCGGCGCGTGGCCGTCACCATGCAGTAGTCGAAGTCGCGCCAGAACATGCCCAGCGCCAGTGCGCAGTAGCTGGCCACGATGTGCTTGCGCCGCCACGGGCCGAGCCTGCCGCGCGCCTTCCACAGTTCGGCCAGCGCGAAGCGCGTGGCCAGCACCGGAATGTGCAGCGCGCTGGGCGCCACGCGCCAGCGCAGCGACTTCACCTCGATGTCCTCGAAGCCGTGCTCGCGCAGCGCGGCCACGAAGTCGTCGCGCACGGCCAGCGTGGGCACGGCCCAGCTGTCGGCCCACAGGCGGTGCAGCCAGCCGGCGATGCGCCCGGGTTCGCGGCGCAGCAGGAAGCCGTCGACCATCGCCAGCCGCGCGCCGGGCTTGAGCAGTCGCGCGGCCTCGCGCACGAAAGCCGCCTTGGCGGTGCCGTCGGCATAACAGGCGCTTTCCACGGCCCAGGCGCCGTCGGCTTGCGCGGCGGGCAGGCCGGTGCGGGTGTAGTCGGCCTCCAGGTGCGCCATGCGGTCGGCCACGCCCGCGGCGGCGTCGAGCCTGGCGGCGATGCGGTTCTGCACGGGCACGTTGGTCACGGTGACGGCGTACAGCGAAGGGTCGTCGCCGACCAGCGTGCGCGCGGTGGCGCCGGCGCCGCAGCCCAGGTCGATGACGCAGCGGCGCGGCGCGGTGCCGCCGGGCTGCGCCGCGCCGAGCCGCAGCGCGCGGCCGATCACGCGGTTCATCTCGACCAGCATGCCCTCGCGCCGCAGCGGGTTCAGGCCCGCGCGCCAGAAGCCGAAGTGCATGTTGTAGCTGGGGCTCCAGGCGCTGTAGTCGAGCGCGACTTCGGTGAAGTAGCGCTGCGTGTCCTCGGGCGTGACGGGGGCGCCGGCGGGGCTTGCGGGCATGTGGAGCTCGGGCTGGAGAACGGTGGTCATGGCGATTCCCTCGCGTGGTGGTCTGGTGGGCTGCGGGCGTTCAGAGGCGGCAGTGACCGTCGTCGCAAGAAGGCGCGACGCGCCCCGCCAGCCGCGCGGCCAGCCAGCGCGGAATGCGGTAGCGGTTGCGCGCGAGCACGGCGTAGGCGCGGTCGGCCAACGGCGCGACGAAAGGCAGCGCGAACAGGCGGCTGCCGCTGGACAGGCCGACCGCCGTGCGGCAATGGCGGATGGCGGGCACGCCGACGAACACCCGGCCTTCGGCGTCGGTCACGTGGATAGCGGCCATCAGCGCGTCGCGCGGCGCGGGGCCGCTGCTGAATGCGGGCGGCGAGCAGTCGACCATGTGCAGGCGCCCGGCCGCATCGCGCGCCTTGAGGCTGCCCATTTCGGCCGAGCAGATCGCGCAGGTCGCGTCGAAGTACACGGTCAGCGGATAGGCGGGGAGGGCGGCGGGGCTCATGGCATCCTTGGCTATCGATATTTCTGTTGAAACAGAAATTGAAGGGCAAAAAAAGGGGAGGCTCAGATCATCGGCAGGCTGGCGTGGTGGGCGTCGGGATCTTCGTCCTTGCCGCCCTTGCCACCCTTGTCATTTTTGGAGGAGGCCGCCGCGTCGCCGCGCACGAACTTCTGCACGCTGGCGCCCAGCGTCAGCACCTTGTCGAGCGTGCCGGGCGACAGCCGCAGCATTTCGTCGGCCCAGGTGGCGAGCTTGTCCATCAGCTCCATGGTGGAGCGGATGCGGTCTTGCGCATCGGCCGGTTCCTTCTGGAAGTCGGGGCTCGACACCAGTTCGCGCAGCACGCGCACGGTGGGATCGAACTCGCGTTCCTTGCGCTCGCGCACCACGGTGCGAAACAGTTCCCACACGTCGACGCTGGTCTCGAAGTAGTCGCGCCGGTCGCCCAGCGTGTGGGTCACGCGCACGAGGTTCCAGGACTGCAACTCCTTCAGGCTGTTGCTGACGTTGGAGCGGGCCACGCCCAGCGTTTCGGACAGCTCTTCGGCATGCATCGGCTTGCCGTGGGCGAAGAGCAGGGCGTGGATTTGCGACACCGTGCGGTTGACGCCCCACATGGACCCCATTTCGCCCCAGTGCAGGACGAACTTGCGTTGAATGTCGGTGAGTTCCATGGCGTCGAGTTTAGGATTTACGAAATTTCTGTCAATAGAGAAATGTAAAAAGCCGGCATCCCAGGTGAAACAGTGAAATACTGTATAAATATACAGTCATTCGATCCGAGGATTTGCCATGCCCGCAGCCCGCATTCCCATCCATGCCATCAAGGGCCGCGGCGCGGCCACGCAGCTTGCGCACCGTTTCTCCAAAGACGAGCGCAACGCCTTCGACGACGGCTGGGGCACGCTCGAAGAAGGCGTGGCCGAGGCCGAAGAGTTGCTGCCCCTCGCCACCGAGGTGCGCTTCGAGGACGTGAAGTCGGTGCTCACCGAGAACGAGTCGCCCGACATCTACTTCGACCGCTCGCTCAACCCGTACCGGGGCTGCGAGCATGGCTGCATCTACTGCTTTGCGCGGCCCACGCACAGCTACCTGAACCTCTCGCCGGGGCTCGACTTCGAGACCAAGCTCATCGCCAAGCGCAACGCCGTGGAGGTGCTGCGCGCCGAGCTCGGGCGCAAGAGCTACAAGCCCAGCTACATCGCCATCGGCACCGCGACCGACTGCTACCAGCCCATCGAGCGCGAGCTGCGGATCACGCGCTCCATCATCGAGCTGCTGAAGGAAACGCGGCACCCGTTCGCGCTGGTCACCAAGTCCAGCGCCATCGAGCGCGACCTCGACCTGATCGCGCCCATGGCGGCCGATCGCCTCGCGGCCGTGTACATCACCGTGACCACGCTGGACGGCGAACTGGCCCGCAAGCTGGAGCCGCGCGCCGCCGCGCCGCACCGCCGGCTGCGCGCCATTCGCACGCTGGCCGAGGCGGGCGTGCCGGTGGGCGTGAGCGTGGCGCCGCAGATTCCCTTCGTCACCGAAGACATGGAGCAGGTGCTCGAAGCGGCCTGGGAAGCCGGCGCGCGCAGCGCCTTCTACACGGTGGTGCGGCTGCCGTGGGAGGTGGCGCCGCTGTTCAAGGAGTGGCTGGCGCTGCACTACCCGCAGCGCGCCGACCGCATCATGGCGCGCATCCACGAGATGCGCGGCGGCAAGGACTACGACGCCGACTTCGCCACGCGCATGAAGGGCTCGGGCCTGTGGGCCGACCTGATCCACCAGCGCTTCCAGAAGGCGACGAACCGCCTGGGCTTCAACCGCGAGCGCATTCCGCTGGACATCACCGCCTTTCGCCCGCCGGGGGCGGTGGGGCAGGGCAACCTGTTCTAGCGGGCTTGCGCCGGCCTTCGCGCGCGCCCGATGTCCTCGACCATCTCCACGCTGAACTCGGCCATTGCGTCGATGCGCCGGTCGGCCAGCGCCAGCACGTCGGGCGTCAGCGGAAATTCGGGCCCCGGCGCGGCGATGATGCCCATGCCCGCGGCCTTGAGCGAGCGGATGCCGTTGCCCGAGTCTTCCACGCCCACGGCGTTTTCAGGCGCCACGCCGATCTTCTTGAGCACGTCGAGGTAGATGTCGGGCGCGGGCTTGCCGTGCACCACGTCGTCGCCGTAGGTGGCGGCCAGAAACACCTTGTCCAGGCCGGTGACCTTCATGACGTGGCCCGCGATCTCGTTGGGCGAGCCCGAGGCGAGCGCCACCTTGTAGCGGGCGGCGGCGCGGTGCACGGCGGCAATGGCGCCCTCGCGCTCGGGCAGCCGGGCTTCGTACTTGCGCAGCAGGCGGGCCTTGATTTCCTTGGCGACGGCGGCTTCGTCCATGCCGAGCCGCTCGCGCAGGCGCAGCCGCTCGACCATGAGGCGCGACCACATCGCGGTGTTGCAGCCCATGGTCGACTCCTGGTCTTCGGCGCTCCAGGTCATGCCGTTGTCGGCGCAGAACTCTTCGCGCACCAGGCGCCAGATCACTTCGGAGTCGATCAGGATGCCGTCCATGTCGAACACGACTGCTTCGATGTTGCGCATTGCTTTCCTTGTGCGGGGTGAAATGAGGAGAAAGGGGCTGCGTCAGGCCGCCAGCTGGCGCTGCAGCGAGCGCGCCATCGACTGCAGGATCAGAAAGCACGAGGTGGCGCCGGCGTCGAGTACGCCGATGGAGCGCGGCCCCAGCCGGGCCGAACGGCCGATGCGCGCCTGCAGGTCCTTGGTCGAATCCTTTCCCGCCTCGGCCGCGTCGCGCATGGCGTCCAGCGCCTGCGAGAAGCCCTGGCCGCCGGCCACGGCGGCAAGGTAGGCGTCGCGCGCGGGCACCAGCGTGTCGACCAGCGTCTTGTCGCCCACCTGCGCGTTGCCCATGCCCTGCACGTTGGCCACGGCCAGCGCCAGCGCATCGCCGAACAGCGCGGCGTCGAGCCGCGCATGCGGCTCCAGCGTGGTGACGAAGCCCATGAAGAAGTTGCCGTACAGCGGCCCCATCGAGCCGCCGATGTCGTCCATCAGCGATTGCGACAGTTGCTCCAGCGCCTTCGGCAGGTTCAGCTCCTCGGTGCCGCCGAGCCGGTCGAGCCGGCTGCCGCAGCCGGCGAAGCCCTTGTTCATGTTGATGCCGTGGTCGCCGTCGCCGATCAGGCCGTCGATTTCGCTCAGGTACTGGCGGTGGGTGTGGATGGTGTCGATCAGGTCGCGCACGAGGCCGCCGCTCAGTGCCATGGCCAGCGCCGGCCCGCTGGCGACGCGCGCGGCGGCGGTGCCGGGCATGCGCTGCTGCGCGCGGGCCGCGGCGGGTTTGCCGGCGGGCGCGGCCAGCGTTGCGCCGTGCGCCGCGAGCGCGCCCGCCACGCCCGGGCCCACCGACTGGCACGGCGCGTTCAGGCAGGCCTCGAGTTCGTCGTCGAGTTGCATCACGGTCAGCGTCACGCCCATCATTTCGAGCGAGGTGAAGAGGTTGCCGACCTTGTTGAACGCCACGGTGATGCCGCGCGCCTGCAGGCGGCGGGCGATTTCGCCGTACAGGATGTACTGCTCCATGACCGGCGTCGCGCCCAGCCCCGACACCAGCACCGCCACCCGGTCGCCCGCGCCGAAGGGCAGGTCGGGCAGCACCACGCCGAGCATCATCTCGGCCATTTCCGATGCGCTGGCGGTGCCGCGCACGTCGATGCCGGGCTCGCCGTGGTGGCCGATGCCCATTTCCATGGTGCCGGCCTCGATGGTGAAGTTGGCCTTGCCCACCGCCGGAATGACGCAGGCCGACAGGCCGATGCCGATGCTGCGCGTGCGGTCGATGGCCTTGCGGGCGGCGGCGATCACCTCGTCGAGCGTGCCGCCCATCGCAGCCCGGGCCGCGCCGACCTTCCACATGAAGATCTCGCCGGCCACGCCCCGGCGCCTGGCTTCGTCGCCCGGGGGTGCGGAGGCCACGTCGTCGTTGGCGACCACGGTCTTCACGGCAATGCCTTCGCGCTCGGCCATCTGCACGGCCATCTTCACGTTCATGTTGTCGCCGGCGTAGTTGCCGTACAGGCAGGCCACGCCCGCGCCGCCGTCGGCCGCGCGCATGGCGTCCAGGAAGCTGCGCGCGGTGGGCGACGAAAAGATCTCGCCCACGGCCACGGCGTCGAGCAGGCCGTCGCCCACGTAGCCCAGGAACGCGGGCTCGTGCCCCGAGCCGCCGCCGGTGACGACGCCGACCTTGCCCGCCTCGGGCGCGGCGCGGCGCCGCAGGACGCGCGGGTTGTCCTCGTTGGCGACGAGCCGGTCGGCATGGGCCAGCAGCCAGCCGGCCAGCATGTCCTCGACCACGAGATCGGGGTGATTGATCACACGGTTCAGCGCCACGGGTTGTCTCCTTGCATTGAGCATATGTTCTTTGAATGAGAAATTGTATTTGCCATCTCAGGGCGCTGCAACGGAGATTTTCATTGGGGGTTGGGCCTTTCAAGGGGAGCCAGGCTTGACCCGAGGCTTGACGAGGTGATTCTCTTTGTGTGGTAATTTGGCCATTGAATGATCATTTGCTCAATCATCGGAGGCTTCCATGAAAATTGCGATCGGTTGCGACGAAGCGGCCTGCGAGATGAAGGACGCGGTCAAGGCCGCCCTGGTCGCCCAGGGCCATGAGGTCGAAGACTTCGGCACGCACGCCAATGCGCCGGTGCTCTACCCGGACATCGCCGTGGCCCTGTCCGAAAGCGTGGTGCGCGGCGACGCGCAGCGCGGGCTGCTGTTCTGCGGCACCGGCATCGGCATGGCCATTTCCGCCAACAAGGTGCCGGGCATCCGCGCGGCGCAGGCGCACGACACCTACTCCGCCGAGCGGGCCGCGCTGAGCAACGACGCGCAGATCCTTGCGATCGGCGCGCGCGTGGTGGGCATCGAGCTGGCCAAGTCCATCGTCGCGGCCTTCCTGGCCGCGCACTACGTGAGCGGGCCGCGCTCGCAGCCCAAGCTCGACGCACTGTCGGCCCACGAGCAGCGGCTGCGCGAGGCGCATTGAAGCTGGGCCTGGGCTTGAGCCCGGGCCTGCGCCGGGACATGCGGCGCGCGTGACCAATAATCCTGCTGCATGACATCCGCCGCCCGTCCCCGCGCTCCCGCAGCCAACACCGCCGCCTCGACCTCCTCGACCATGTCGAAGGAGGAGCTGACCCGCATCGCCACGCTGTACTACGTCGACGGGCAGACGCAGGAAGAGCTGTCGCAGCGCTTCGGCATCAGCCGGGCCACGGTGGGCCGCATGCTCAAGCGCGCGCAGGAACTGGGCATCGTCGAGATCCGGGTGCAGCACCACCCCACGCTCACCGTCGACCTGGAGCGCGAGCTGATGCAGCGCTTCGGCATCAGCCACGCGCTGCTGTCGGTGGACCATGTCGATGCCGACAAGCAGCGCGCCATGCTGGCCGGCCTGGTCGCCACCTGGCTGGACCGCAACCTGGGCGACGGCGCCATCGTCGCCGTGGGCATGGGCCGCAACGTGAGCGCGGTCAGCGAGCACGCCATGAGCGCCACGCGCCGCTCGGCCACCTTCGTGTGCGCCATCGGCGGCAGCTACCGCGGCGGCGAGACCATGAACCCCGACCACATCAGCCGCCGCCTGGCCGCGCGCTTCGGCGGCGAAAGCCAGACGCTGTACGCGCCGGCCATGGTCGACGACCCGGCGGTGCGCACCGCGCTGCTGGAGAACGACACCGTGCGCCAGAGCCTGGACAAGGCGCGCCGCGCCGACCTGGCGCTGGTCGGCATCGGCGACATGAGCGAAGACAGCAACATGGTGCGCATGGGCTGGTTCAGCGCGCAGGAGATCACCGAGGCCAAGCGCGTGGGCACGGTGGGCGACATGATGGGCTACGACTTCATCGACATCCACGGCCAGCCGGCCATGACGCCGATCCAGGGCCGCGTGGTCGGCCTGAGCGCCAACGACCTGCGCCGCATTCCGAACGTGATCGCCATCGCCGCCGAGTCGAGCAAGGTCACGGCCATGCTGGGCGCGCTGCGCACCGGCACCATCAACACGCTGGCCACGACGGCGAGCAACGCGATGGCGGTGCTGCATCTGGACGACGCCACGTCGCAGCGCAAGGGCTGACCCAGGCCGCTCAGCGCGCCTGCGTCTTGCGGAATTTCTCGGCCTCCCAGTTGGCCAGGCTGTCGGCTTCCTCGTCGGGCAGGTAGACCGGCTCGTGCGAGACGGGCAGGCGTTGCAGTACGTCGGCCAGGCAGGCGAGCATTTCCTGCGCGGCCTCGGGCAGGTCGTCGCGCACCAGCACGCCGCGTCCGGGCAGGGCGATGTACGGGGCGGGGTTGTCGAGCCGGCGCTGCGCGCGCAGCCAGTCCTGCAGTGCCGGGCCGGCCAGTTCGGGCGCGCACGCCACGCCGCGGCCCAGGAACACCACGTGGTCGGGGTACAGCACGCCGCGCCGCGCGCGCGCGAGGTTGACGGGGTCGGTGGCCACGCCGTGGCTGCGGGCGTGGGCCGGCAGGGCCCAGCCGGTGCCGGCGGCATCGGCGGCCAGCGCCGGTGCGTCGTTCGGCGGCGCCACGCGCACCGGCCGGCGCAGCCGTGCGACCACGTTGGCCAGGCGCCGCGCCGCGTCGGCCGCGCTGTCGCCGCCGACCACCAGCCCGTGGTTGCCCATCAGCAGCACGTCGATGGGCCGCTCGGCCGCCAGCGCCGCCACCGCCAGGGTCAGCGGCAGGCCGGGGCGGTGGTAGTCGATCCAGCCCCAGCGAACGCCGTCCAGCGCCCCGGCCAGCGCGGTGCGGGCCTCGGGCTGCACGGCGCAGGCGATGGCGTCGACCGAGTGCACATGCAGCACCACGGCGTGCGGCATCAGCGCATGCAGCGTGGTTTCGATCGACGGGCGCAGGCCCTCGACGGCCAGCTCGCGCCGCACCGTGGGGCCGACCGGGTCGGCTTCGCCGGCGGCCACGCGCGCGCGCACCTGCGGCAGCGACACCGGCACGAACATCGGCCGGCGCAGCGCGTCGCGCAGCCACAGGCCCGAGGCCTTGACCCACAGCGTGTCGTTTTCCTTGACGGAGGTGTTGCCGCCCGCGGCCTGGATCAGCAGCGGGTCGCGGCCGATGCGCTGCGAGGCTTCGGCCAGCAGCTGGCAGGCAGGGGAGTAGGCGGGGAGGGTGTTGGTGGCGTTCATGGGGTGGTCTTCCACTGGAGGGTGTGCAGGGCCCAGGTCGGCGCCGGTGCGCCATGGGCACCGGGCGCGGCGAGCAGGCGTTGAAGCTCGGCGGCGGCGCCCGCCGGCCCGGCGCGCGCGAAATCGCCGGCGTGCAGCCCGCCGGCGATGAAGCAGGTGTCGAAGCCGGCCCGGCTGCCGCCGAGCACGTCGTGTTCCAGCGAGTCGCCCACCGCGCAGATGCGCGTGACGCCGAGCGCGGCCAGCCGCTCGCGGCAGGCGTCGTAGATCAGCGGATGCGGCTTGCCGACCCACACCACGCGCCCGCCCATCTGCTCGTAGCGCGCGGCCACGCTGCCGCTGCTGGGCTCGACGCCGCGCGGCGTGAGCCGTTCGCGGTCGGGGTTGGCGCACACCAGCGCCAGGCCGCGCGCGGCCGCGCCGTCGAGCAGCGGTTGCAGCGCGGCGGGCGGCATGCCGTCGGGCAGGCTGGCCAGCAGGATGAAGTCGGCCCGCGCCACCGTGTCGACCGGCTCGAGCGCCAGGCCCTCGACCATGGGCGCGTCTTCGGCCGGGTTCACCAGCAGCACGCGGCGGCCCAGCGTGTTCCACGGCGCGCGGTCGCGCCGGTGCAGCATCTGCCAGCACACCTCGCCGGAACTGATGACGCCGTCGTACAACTCGGGCGTGACGCCGAAGCGCGCCAGCCGCGCGCTGTTGTGCGCGGCGCGCTTGCCGGAGTTGCTCAGCACCAGCACGCGCTTGCCGTGGGCCCGCAACTGGCGCAGCGCCTCGGCCACGCCGGGGTAGGGCGCCTGGCCGTCGTGCAGCACGCCGAACTGGTCGAGCACGAAGCCGTTGTGGTGTGGGGCCAGTTCGGCCAGCCCTTCGGCCCAGCGCGTCATGCCGAGGCTCCCTGGCGCGCCAGCAGCGCCGTGCCGCAGGCCGCGTCTTCATGCAACGGCGCGACCATGTCGATGCCGAGCCGGCGCGCACGCAGTTGCGTCCACGCGGCGTTGCGCGCGCCACCGCCCACGGTGAACACGCGCCGGGGATAGGGCGCGCCGAGTTGCGCGATGCGGTCGTAGGCCATGCGCTCGACGCCGGCCACGCCTTCGAGCAGCGCCTGGAAAAAGCGCAAGTCGTCGCTGGGCCGAGGCTCGGTGCGCGAGCGCTGCTGCGGGTCGCTCAGCGGAAAGCGCTCGCCGGTGGCGGGCAGCGGGTAGTAGTCGAGCCCGGTGGGCGCATCGGGCTGCAGCAGCGGCGTGAGCCGTGCCATCTGCTCGGCGCTGAAATGGCGCAGCAGCGCGGCGCCGCCGCTGTTCGACGCGCCGCCGACCAGCCAGAGCTCGCCCAGCCGGTGGCTGTACACGCCGTGGGCCGGCGCGAACACGGGCGCGGCGCCCAGCAGCTTGACCACGAGCGTGGTGCCGAGCGAGGTCACGGCGTCGCCCGGCCGGTGCGCGCCGGTGGCCAGGAAGGCGGCCACGCCGTCGGTGGTGCCGGCGACCACGCGCGCCCCGGGCGGCAGGCCGAACGCGGCGGCGACGGCCGGCGCCACCGTGCCGGCCGGCGTGCCGGGGCGCTGCACGCGCGGCAGCCAGTCGTGGCGCACGCCGAGGCGGCCCATCCAGTCGGGCCAGCGTTCGGCCACGGGGTCGAAGCCCAGCTTCAGCGCGTTGTGGGTGTCGCTGAACCCGAAGCGGCCCGCGAGCCGCCCGGCGATCCAGTCGGCCTGGTGCAGCAGGTGAACGGCCGAAGGGTGCAGCTGCTGCAGCCGCAACATGCGCGCGAGCGGGGAGCTGGCGCCGTGCGCGGCCGATTCGGGCGGGGCGTGCTGTTCGACCTGCGCGGCTTCGTCGGCGCAGGAGGCGTCGTTGTACATCCAGCCGTCGGACAGCGGCCGGCCTTCGGCATCCGTCACCAGCACGGTGCCCGAGGTGCCGTCCACCGCGAGCGCGCGCACGCGGGCCGGCTCGATGTGCGTGAACAGCGCCGTCAGCGCCTGCTGCACGCCGGCCCACCACAGCGCCGGGGACTGCCGCCGCGCGGTGCCGTCGGCCTCGGGCGGCGCGAGTGGCGCCGCGCCTTGCCCCTGTGCCTCGCCCGCGTCGTCGATGGCCACCGCGCGCACGCCCGACGTGCCGATGTCGATGCCCACGAACAGCGGCGCGGCGCCGTGCGTCATGGCGCGGTCTGCGCGTTGGCGCCGTAGGACTTGAATTTTTCGAGCACCCGGTCCATCTCGTCGGCGTCCAGCATCACGGGCTCGCCGCAGGAGCGCGCCAGCAGGTACTGGTGCGACAGCGTCTCGACCTCGATGGCCAGCGCAAAGGCCTGGCGCAGGTCGGGGCCGGTGGCGATCAGGCCGTGGTTGGCCAGCAGGCAGGCGCGCCGGCCTTCGAGCGCGGCCAGCGCGTGCTGCGACAGTTCTTCGGTGCCGTAGGTGGCATAGGGCGCGCAGCGGATGTCGTGGCCGCCCGCGGCCGCCACCATGTAGTGAAAGGGCGGTATCGACAGTCGCTGCACCGCCAGCGCGGTGGCATGCACCGGGTGCGCATGCACCACGGCACCGGCCTCGGGCTGGGCGGCGTAGATGTCGCGGTGAAAGCGCCACTCCGAGCTGGGCTTGAGCGGCCCTTGCCAGTCGCCGTCCATGCGCACCCAGGCCAGCGATTCGGCGCGCAGGTCGGCGTAGTCCACCCCGCTCGGGCTGATCAGCAGGCCCGCTTCGCCGTCGCGCCCGAAGCGCACGCTGATGTTGCCCGAGGTGCCTTCCGACAGGTGCGCCGATGCCAGTTGCTTGCAGTGGCGCACGATGCTTTCGCGCAATGCGTGTTCTTCGTTCATGGTGTCCGTTCAGGGCGCGAGCGCCGTGGAGGTGGGGGAGGCCTGGGCCATGCCGTGCGGCGCGGCGGGCCGCCCGCGCACGGTTTCCAGGGCGGCGCGTTCGACGCGGATCAACGCGCCGTACGCTTCGAGTTCGGCTTGGGTCTGCCGCGCCGACCAGCCCAGGTACGGCGCCACCAGCGCGGCCACGAAGGGCGCCAGCGCCAGCGCGCCGTCGGGCAGCTCGATCGACAGGTGGGTGCGCCGCACCAGCACGTCGACCAGCGTCTGCGCGCCTTCTGCGAGCACCGCGTACACCAGCTCGGCGGCTAGGTACTGCGCGGCGCCGGGCAGCGGGCGGCCCAGCGCGGGGTCGGCGTCGGCCAGCGCGCACAGGTCGCGCACGCGGTCGCCGTGGCGCTGCAGCAGGCGCGCGGCGTCCGCCGGCTGCATGCCGAAGCGCCGCGCGAGTTGCGCGCTGCTGTCCTTCACCTGGGCCCATTGCGCCGCGCCGACCAGCGGCAGCGTGGCGGTGCACGAGGGCGTGGCCACGCCCAGCGGCTGCACGGCGGCATCGACCGCGTCGCTCGCCATGCGGCGGTAGGTGGTGTACTTGCCGCCCACGATGGTGGTCAGCCCCGGCGGCCCGGCAATGACCGCGTGGTCGCGCGACAGTGCGCTGGTGGCGTCCGCGTTGTCGCCCACCGACTTCAGCAGCGGGCGCAGGCCGGCGAAGGTGCCGAGCACGTCGGCGCGGCCCACCTTGCGCTCGAGGTAGCGGTTGAGGTTGTCGAGCAGGTAGTCGACGTCGGCCGCCTCGGCCACGGGCTGCGACTTGCCGCCGGTCCACGGCGAATCGGTGGTGCCCACCAGCCAGTAGCCGTACCAGCGCCGCGCGATGATCACCGAGTCGGTGGCGCGCGCCAGGATGCTGGTGTCCGACTGCAGCGCCTCGGGCCGCAGCAGCACGTGCACGCCCTTGGCCGGCTGCACGCTGAAGGTGTTGGCGCCGGCCAGCTGCTGCAGCTCGTCGGCCCAGATGCCGGCGGCGTTGATCACGGCGCGCGCGGCGATGCGATGCGTCTGGCCGGTGAGCGTGTCGCGCACCACCACGCCGGCCACGCGGCCGTCTTCCTCGGCCTTGAGAAAGCCCGTGACCGGCGCGCGCGTCACCACCTTCACGCCGCGGCCCGCCGCGGTGCGCACCACGGCCAGCGTGTGGCGCGCGTCGTCCATCAGCGCGTCGTAGTACTGGATGCCGCCGACCACGCGTCGGTGGTCGATCGACGGCACGTGCGCCTTCAGCGCGCGGCGGCCGAAGTGCTTCTGCCACGGCACCGCGCCGCCCTTCAGGCCGAACAGGTCGTACAGCAGCACGCCCGCGCCCACGTAGGGCCGCTCCCACCACGACCGCGTGAGCGGGTAGACAAAAGACTCGGGCCGCGCGATGTGCGGGCACAGCGTCTTCACCATCAGGTCGCGCTCCTCGATGGCGTGGGCGACGAGCTTGAAGTTCAGTTGCTCCAGGTAGCGCAGGCCGCCGTGAAAGGTCTTGCCCGAGCGCGACGAGGTGCCCGCCGCGATGTCGCCGGCGTCCACCAGCACCACCGACAGGCCGCGCGCCGCCGCGTCGAGCGCGGCGCCCGCGCCGGTGACGCCCGCGCCGATCACCACCAGGTCGCAGGCGGTGGCGCTCGCGGCGGCCAGGTCGCGTGCGCGCTGCGCGGGGTTCAGCCAGGTGGCGTCGCCCGCGTCGTCGGTTGCCGTGCGGGGCGCCTGGGAGGAGGTCGAATCTGTCATCGCAATGGTGTTCGAGCTCCCCGCCTCAGCAGGGGTTGGCGAAGGCCTCGCCCTGCACGTAGCGGCGCACTTCCTCGGCGCACAGCGCGGCGGCGTACTTGACGGTCTTGATCGACGCGCCGGCGATGTGCGGCGTGAGCGTCACGTTCGGGTGCCGCAGCAGCGGGTCGGCCGGGTCGCAGGGCTCGACGCCGAAGGTCTCCAGCCCGGCGCCGCGCAGCTTGCCGCTTTGCAGCGCGGCGTACAGGTCGGCGTAGTCGACCATCGGGCCGCGCGCGGTGTTGATGAAATAGGCGCCGTCCTTCATCTGCGCGAAGGCCGCCGCGTTCATGAAGCCGGTGGTCTCTGGCGTGACGCGCGAATGCAGCGACACCACGTCGGCCTCCCGCAGCAGCGTGGCCAGGTCGACCTGCGCGACGCCGGCTTCACGGTCGGCGTCGTCGAGCGCCACGTAGGGGTCGCTCACCAGGATGCGGCAACCGAAGGGCCGCAGCAGCTTGGTGAGGCGGCTGCCGATGTGGCCGTAGCCGATCAGCCCCACGGTCTGGTTGCACAGCTCTTCGCCGGTGCGGTCGGCGCGGTAGAGGTCGCCGCGCCACTCGCCCTTCATGAGCGCCACGTGGCCCTGCGTGATGAGCCGCGTCTGCGCCAGCATCATGCCGACGGTGAACTCCGCCACCGCGCTCGCGTTGCGCCCCGGCGCGTTGACCACCTGCACGCCGCGCGCGCGCGCCGCCTGCATGTCGATGTTGACCGGCCCGCCGCGCGACACCGCCACCAGCCGCAGCTGCGTGCAGTGCGCGAGCATGCCGCCGGTGAGCGGCGCGAGGTGGTCGATCAGCACTTCGGCGTCGCCGATGAAGGCGGCCATGTCGTCGGGCGCGCCCAGGTATTCCTTCAGGCCCTTGAGCTGCGGGTCGGCCGCCTCGGCGCTGTAGCCGTGCGCCATCGGCGTGTCGGGCCAGTCGAGCTCCAGCGTGCGGATGTCCAGCGCCGTGTCTTGCGGCAGCGCGGCCTGCAGCGCCTCGACGAAGTAGCGGGCCTTCATGAAATGGTCGCCGATGACGGCCACTTTGAGTTCTCTCATGCGAGTGTTTCTTTCATTGCCACGGGGGCGTTGGATGGGGATGCGCGCTGCGCCGACGCGGCGCTGGCGCGCACCTCGCCCAGCGCGGCCCAGAGCGGGCGGTTGCGCGCCGCGCCCTGCTGGTAGAGCGGAAAGAGCTTGTCGTACAGCGCCGCCTGCGCGCTGTCGGGCGCGGTGACGCGGGTGTCGAGAAAGGCGTCGACCCAGGCGGGCAGGGCGGCGCGCACGCTGTCGTGCTGGCCCAGCGCCACGGCGGCCACGATGGCGGCGCCGGCCGCGCCGCATTCCTCGCGGTGGCTCACGCGCACCGGCCGGCCCGTGACGCTGGCCAGCAGCTGCCGCAGCGCGGGGCTGCGCGCCGCGCCGCCCGACAGGCGGATCTCCTGCGGCAGCGGGCCCAGCGCCGCATAGCAGTCGCGCGACGCGAAGGCGATGCCCTCGAACACCGCGCGTGCCAGGCCCGGCAGTCCCAGGCTCGCGCCGAAGCCGCTCAGCTGCGCCCGCGCCGCAGGGTCGACGAAGGGGCCGCGCTCGCCGTTCTCGGCCACGTAGGGGTGGTACAGGGCCTGGCCCGGCGCGGCGGCCAGCACCGCGTGGTTCAGCCGCTCCAGCAGCGCGGCGCGCGGCGGCGGCGTGGCGCCGGCCAGCTCGCCGGCCTGGGCCAGCAGCGCCAGCAGCCAGTCGATGTTGAGCGTGGCCGCCATGTGCGACATCAGCCGCGCGCGCACGTCGGGCAGCGGCATCATCATGGTGTAGCCGGCCTCGGCGTTCGGGCGGATGAGGTCGCAGCCCTCCACGGCCCAGCCGTGCATGCCCGTGCTGCCCAGCACGGAGCAGCCGACGTGCAGCAACCCTTGCGGGCCGTAGGCGACGCCGCCGCCGCCCAGCAGCGTGGCGGGCACGTCCATCGGCGGCAGCACCACCGGCGTGCCTTCGCGCAGGCCGGTGGCCAGCGCGGCCTGGCGCGACAGCGGCGCATGCGCGGCGCCGGGCACGACCACGGCCGGCAGCAGGCGCCTGAGCTCAGGCAGGCCGAGCAGCGACAGCACCTCGTCGTCGTAGGCGCCGCTGCGGTAGTTGCCGAAGGTGAAGGTGCCTTCGGCCTGGCAGGTGACGCGCTCGCCGGTGGCCTTGAAGTAGAGCCAGTCCTTGCCGTGCATGGCGGTGGCGGCGCGCGCCAGCCGCTCGGGCTGGTGGTGGCGCAGCCAGAGCAGCTGGCCGCTTTGCATCGACGGGTTCAGCGCGGTGCCGGTGCGCTGCGCGATCGGCGCGGCGGCGGGGCTGGTGCGCAGCGCGGCGACTTCGCCGGCCGCGCGGCCGTCGAGCCACAGCATCGCGGGGCCCACGGGCTGGCCGGCGGCATCGACCAGCCAGGTGCCGTCGCCTTGCGCGGTGGCGGCCAGCGCCGCGGTGCGCGCAGCCAGTCCCGGCAGCTCCAGCGCCAGCGCGCGCAACGTGGCGGCGGTGTCGGCCCAGGTGCGGTCCATGTCCTGCTCGGCCGCGCCGTGCTCGCCGAAGGTCACGGTGTTCGGCGTGCTGGCCACGGCCAGCTGGCGGCCCTCGAGGTCGAAGGCCACGGCCTTGATGACCGAGGTGCCCGCGTCGATGCCGATGATGAGGTCGCGGCCCATGGCGTTCAGCAAAGATCGGCGCCGTGCAGCACGGCGAGTTCGCTCTGGCTGTCGAACAGGTGCAGCGCCTCCAGCGGCAGGCCCAGCGCGACCATGCCGCGCTCGGGCAGGTCGGCCGCGCCGTCGGTCACCACCAGCAGCGTGTGCGCGCCCAGCTCGACGCCGATGTGGCTCTGGTCGCCCTGCCACTGGTTGAAGGCCAGCGGGCCGCGCGCGGCGTTGCCGCCGGCCGCCAGGCCGCCCAGGCGCACCTTGTGCGGCCGCACGCCCAGGTGCACCGCATGGCCGTCGGGCAGGCCGGCGGCCGTGGCGATGTGGTCGACGTTGCCGAAGCTCACGCGCAAGGCCTCTTCGCCCGGCCCGGCGGCCACCACTGCTTCGAGCCGGCCCTCGCGCCGCGACACCGTGGCGGGCAGCAGGTTCATCGCGGGCTCGCCGATGAAGCCGGCCACGAACAGGTTGGCGGGGCGCTCCTTCAGGTCTTCCGGCGAGGCGAACTGCTGCAGCACGCCGCCCGACATCACCGCGATGCGGTCCGACAGCGCCACCGCCTCGGTCTGGTCGTGCGTGACGAACACCGAGGTCATGCGGTGCGCGATCAGGTAGTCCTTGATGCGCCCGCGCAGCAGCGCGCGCAGCTGCGGCTCCAGCTGCGACATCGGCTCGTCGAGCAGGTACAGGTCGGCGTGGCGCACCAGCGCGCGCGCCAGGCTCACGCGCTGCTGCTGGCCGCCCGACAGCGTGGGCGGGTAGCTGTCGAGGATGTCGGTAATTTCGAGCAGCTCGGCCACGTGGCGCACGCGCTGGCGCACTTCCTCGCGCGGCACCTTGCCGCGCAGCAGGCTGAAGGCGATGTTGTTGTAGACCGTGAGCGGCGGGTACAGCGCATAGCCCTCGAAGGCCATGGCCACGTTGCGCTCGGCGGGCTTCAGGTCGTTGATGGTCTTGCCGCCGATGCGGATGGCGCCTTCGCTGACCGACTCGAAGCCTGCGATCATGCGCAGCGTCGAGGTCTTGCCGCAGCCCGAGGAGCCCAGCAGCGAAATGATCTCGCCGTCGTCGATGGCCATGTTGACCGACTTCACGGCGCGGTTGTCGGCGCGCCCCTTCTGCGTGTAGATCTTGCTGACGTCTGTGAGCGTGACGGAGGCCATGACAGAGTTTCCTTGGGGGTCAGAGGCGCGCGCCGTTGGCGCGGTCGAAGAACATGCTGCGGCCCGGCACCAGCGTGGCAAAGCCTTCCAGCCGCTCGCGGCGCGCGGCCAGCACCGGGTCTTCGGGCCGGCTCGACAAGAGCTCGACGCCGTCGCCGGCCTTCAAGAGCGCCACGGTGCGCACGTTGATGGGCATCGCGGCTTCGAGCGTGACGGGCAGCGCGCCCGGTTGCCGCTCGGTGGAAAACACCACGTCTTCGGGGCGCACGCCCAGCACGCAGGGGCGGTTCTCGAGCTCGGCGCGCGGCTCGGGCAGCGCCAGCGTGTGGCCGCCGATCTGCACTTCCATCGCGCCGTTTCCACCGCTGCTGCCGCTGCTGTATCGCGGCGTCACCTCGAACAGGTTGATCGGCGGGTCGCCGAACAGCCGCGCCACTTCGCGGCTCTGCGGATTGCGGTACACGCCCGCGGGCGAGTCGATTTGCTGGAAGCGCCCGTCGACCAGCACGCCGATGCGGTCACCCAGCGCCAGCGCCTCGCGGTAGTCCTGCGTCACGTAGAGCACGGTCGAGCCGAAGGCCTTGAACAGCTTGGGAAACTCCAGCCGCATCTCGAAGCGGATCTTGGCGTCGACGTTGCGCAGCGGGTCGTCCAGCAAGATCATCTGCGGCTTGTGCACCAGGCTGCGCGCCAGCGACGTGCGCTGCTTCTGCCCGTTGGACAGCTGCTTGGGCGTGTGGCCCAGCACATGCTCGATGCGCAGCAGCGCCGCCACTTCCTGCACCTGTTTCGCGATCGCGGCCTCGTCCATCTTGCGCGCGCGCAGCGGGCTGGCGATGTTCTCGAACGCCGTCATGTGCGGGTACAGCGCGAAGTTCTGGAAGGCCATGGCCACGCCGCGTTCCTGCGCGGTGGCCTCGTCGGCCAGCTTGCCGTCGACCCAGACCTGGCCCTCGTCGGGCTCCATCAGCCCGGCGATGTGGCGCAGCAGCGTGGTCTTGCCCGAGCCCGAGCCGCCGAACACCACCAGGCATTCGCCGCGCTGCACTTCGATGTCGAGCTTGTCGAGCACCTTCTTCTTGCCGAAGGACTTCGACAGGCCGTTGATTGTCAGATGAGGCATGGGGGAGGCTCCTCAGCCCTTGACCGCGCCGAGGCTCAGGCCCTCGACGAGATAGCGCTGGGCGAACATGGCGATGGTGGCGGTGGGGAGCACGCTGAGCATCAGCGCCGCGGCGATCTGCCCGTACTGGATGCCCGACGCGGTGATGAAGGCCAGCGCGCCGACCGTCACCGGCTGCACGCTCGACGAGCCCAGGATCAGCGCGAAGACGAAGTTGTTCCACGCGAAGATGAACGACAGCAGGGCGGCCGCCGCGATGCCGGGGCGCGCCAGCGGGATCGCGATCTTCACGAAGCTCTTCAGCCAGCTGTGGCCGTCCAGCCGGTAGGCGTGCTCGATGTCGGGGCTGATGTCCTCGAAGTAGCCGCGCACGATCCACAGGATGAGCGGCAGCGTGATCAGCTGGTACACCCAGATCAGGCCGACGTAGGTGTCGTACAGGCCGATCTCCTGAAAGTACAGCTGCAGCGGCAGCAGCACCAGGATGGGCGGCGCGAAGCGAAAGCTCAGCAGCGTGAAGGCGATGTCCTCGCCCAGCTTGAACTTGAAGCGCGCGAACGCGTAGGCCGCGGGCACGCCCAGGATCAGCGACAGCACCACCGAGGAGGTCGACAGCAGCAGGCTGTTCCACAGGTTGTGCATGTAGTCGCTCGGCAGCGAGCCCACGTCGGTCTTCAGTTGCCCGGCAATCAGCGAGGCGTAGTTGTCCAGCGTGGGCGAGAACGCCAGCGTGGGCGTGTCGCGCAGGATGTCCTGGTTCGTCATGAACGACATCAGCAGCACCCAGACGAACGGGAACAGGAAGAACAGGCCGGCGGCGGTCAGCAGCACGGGGCGCGCAATGCGAAAGAAGGTGGCGGAAGTCATGGCGTGGTGCGTCCTGCGCGGTGCTTCAGGCCTGGCCGCGGGCGCGTTGCCGCAGCTTGAGCCAGTGCTTGATGAAGAGCGTCGACAGCACGTAGGTGATGGCCCAGAGAATCAGCACCAGCGCCGCCGACTTGCCGATGTTCGAGAAGCTGAAGGCCTCCAGGTAGGCCTGCACCTGGAACGCGGTGAGCGAGTCGCCCGGGCCGCCCTGCGTCATCGAATAGATGATGTCGAACTGCTGGATGCTGTCGAGCATGCGGAACATGCCGGCCGTGAGGATGTACGGCGTGAGCATCGGCAGCGTGATGCGAAAGAACACGAAGGTGGCGGGCACGCCGTCCAGTTGCGCGGCCTCGAAGGGCTGCGGCGGCAGCGCGCGCAGCCCGGCCAGCAGCAGCACGATGATGAAGGGCGTGTAGACCCAGGTGTCGACCAGCACCACGGTGAACATGGCGGTCTCGGGCCGCGACGACCAGCCGAAGTCGGCAATGCCGACCAGGCCCAGCAGGTAGTTCAGCACGCCGAAGCTCGGGTTCGTCATGAGCTTCCACATCAGGCTGGCGATGGCCGGCGCCACCATCAGCGGCAGGATGAGCAGCACGCTCATGGCGTTGTTCACGCGGTTGCGTTCCTTGAGCAGCAGCGCGATGCCCATGCCCAGGAACAGCTGCACGCCCACCGTGGCCACCGTGTACACCAGCGACACGCGCACCGTGTTCCAGAACGCCGCGTCGGTGAACAGGTCGATGTAGTTGGCGAACCAGACGTAGGCGCGCTGGTCGGGGAACGACAGGTTGTAGCGCTGCAGCGAATAGCTCACCGCGGTGAAGAACGGAATCAGGATGCCGATGCACACCAGCAGCGCCGGCAGGCTCAGCAGGTAGGGCAAGAGCGTCTGGAAGCGCAGGCGCCGGCGCGGTCGTGGGCGCAACGGTGCCGCCAATGTGGTCGTGTTCACGAAAACTCCCCGGGAAAGATGTCGATGAAAGCTGCCGGGCGCCGCCGGCAGGCTCTGCGGCCCGCGTCGGCGGCGGGCGCGTGCGTCAGGCCAGGCCGACGCCCTTGAGCTTGCGGCTCAGGCCGTCGGCGAGCTTGTCCAGCCCTTCGCCGACCGGCAGCGTGCCGCCGTACATCTGCTGCAGCGTGGAGGCCCACTCGGTGGTGAACTCGGGGAACAGCTGCTGCGGCGTGAAGTAGATCTTGGCGGCCTCCACGCTGGCCTGGTATTGCTTGAGGTAGCCGGGGTACGACTTCTCCAGGCGGGCCTTGAACTCGGGGTTCTCCCACACCGACTTGCGGATCGGGTTCACCAGGTCGCCCTTGGTGGCGCCGAAGGTGGTGTTCTGCGTGCCGGTGGCCCACTGCATGAAGAACCAGGCGGCTTCCTTCTGCTTGGAGAACTCGCTCATCGCCAGCGACCAGATCCAGATGTTGGGCGTCGGGCCCTTGGCCTCGGGGTTCGGCGTGAACGCCGAGAAGGCCAGGTTGCCGGCTTCCTTGTTGCCGCTGCCGTTCATGAAGTAGCCCAGGATGTCGGCGTCGTAGATCATGGCCGAGTTGCCCGCGCCCAGGTCGTTGCCGACCTCGTACCAGGTGTAGTTGGTCCAGTTCTTCGGGCCGCCGTTCTTGACCATGTCGATCCACTGCTGGTGGAACTTCTTGCTTTCGGGTGTGTTCATGGCGGGCACCAGCTTGCCGCCCGCGCTGGTGAAGTCCTTGTTGCCGAAGTTGGTGTACGCCGACAGGAAGCCCGCATGGATGGTGGCCCAGCTGCGCGAGCCGCGCACGCCGATGCCGTAGCCCTTGCCGCTCTTGCTGATGACGGCGGCCTTCTCGGCCATGTCGCCCAGGTTGGTGGGCGCGCTGATCTTCAGCGCGTCGAAGATGCGGCGGTTGTAGGCCAGGCTGTTGAGCTCGAAGCCCCATGGCACGGCCCACTGCTTGGCGCCCGCGCCGCCCAGCTCGGAGCCGGCCTTGCCGTCCCACGCGGTGGCGGCGCGCAGGTTCTGGTAGATGTCGTCCCAGGCGTAGTTGGCCGAGGTGAGCTTGGCGTCTTTCAGGTAAGGGTTGAGGTCGACGATCTGGCGCGCGGGGCCGTACTTCCAGGTCTGGTAGGCGCCGGTCATGAAGGCGTCGTACTGGCTGCTCTTGCTGGCCAGCGCGGCCGTGACCTTGTCGAAGTACACGTCCTCGGGAAAGATGTCGTAGGTGACGTTCAGGCCCGTGAGGGCCTTGAAGTTCTCGATGTTCTTGATCATCGCGTCCACGTAGGGATGCTTGTTCAGCAGCAGCTTGAGCGATTTGCCCTTGTGCTTCATGAAGTCCACGCCGCTGTCCTGGGCGAGGGCCTCGGTGGACACGGCGTTGAGCATCAGGCCCGCGGCGGTGCCGCTGAAGCCCAGGGCGGTGGCGCGCGTCAGAAAGCCGCGGCGGTCGAGTCGTTGATCATGGCAAGCCCGTGCAAGGGCCTTCAGTGCTGCTTCAGACATGGATGGTCTCCGGTATTTTTGACAACGCGCACGGGCCGGCCTCGGGTGGCGGTCGGCCTGTTCCTCAGGTCCGAAGCACTGCCTTCGCAGTGGCTTCGTTCACGATCAAGGCCGTCACGACACCGGCGCGCATCACCGCGCGGATCGCATCGGCCTTGTCCTTGCCGCCCGCGACGGCCAGCACGTCGCGGCCCCGCAGGTCGTCGAGCGACACGCCCACGGCGCGCTCGTTCATTTCATGGGTGATCTGCGTGCCGTCCTCGGCAATGAAGCGCCCGGCCAGCTCGCCCACGGCGCCGGCCTTGCGCACCGACTGCAGCTCCTTGGCGGTCAGGGTCTGGCTGCGCAGCAGGTGGGTGTCGGGCATCAGATCGGCGATGCCCACCACGCACAGCTGGCATTCGCGCGCCAGCTTGAACACGTTCTGCACGCCGCGCTGGGCGCGCAGCACCTCGGCATCGGCCACGCTGTCGGCAATGAAGGGCACGGGCATGAAGTAGCACTCGCCGCCGGTGCGCTCGGCCAGCTTGGCGATCACGTCGAAGGGGTTGGCCGACGAGCGCCGCGTGAGGCTGCCGAGCATCGAGATGAAGCGCGTGTCGGGCAGGTGCAGGCTGGGCAGCCGCTCGACCATGGCGGCCAGCGTGCGGCCGTGGCCGATGCCCACGGTGTGCACCTCGCCGTTGCTGAGCACGCGGTGCAGGTAGCGCGCCGCCGCCACCGCGAGGCTGGCGATGGTGGCGTCGGGCTCTTCGGGGTCGCTCACGTCGGGCACCACCACGCAGCGCGTGAGGCCGAAGCCGTGCATCAGCTGGTCTTCGAGCGCCATGCATTCGGCGGGCACGCCCTCCACGAAGAACTTGACCAAGCCGTTCTGCATGGCCGACGCCACCAGCCGCTGCACCTTGACCCGCGTGATGCCCAGGCGGTCGGCAATGGCTTCCTGCGTGTAGCCGCCGACGTAGGCGAGCCAGGCGGCGCGGATGGCGAGGCTTTGTTCAGCGTCCACGGCAGGCCTCGTTTTCGGCTGTCAGATCAATTGTTCGTTCACTGTTCATTTGTTCGGAGTGTGCGCGCGGATGCGTCGCGCCAGACCGGTGGATACCCTTATGGATCGTTCGACGGGAATCGCGCACAAGGCGTGCGGGCGCGCGGACGCATGCAACCGAGGGGCTGTGGCAGCCCGTCGGCGCGTTTTCTCAGGCCGCCGGCGCGCAGCCGAACCAGCGCTGGAGCGCTTGCGCCAGGCCGTCCGTGCTGTTCGCCTCGCCCGTCCAGGCAATGCAGGCGTCGGGGCGGATCAGCATCGAAAGACCGGTGTCGACGGCCACGCAACGGATCTTCGGCGTGGCCGCCGCCACGAGGCGGGAGGCCTTGCCGCCGGCCGACGCGTCGAGAAGCACGCCCATGCCGTCCTGCATGAGGCCGTAGAGCGCGGTGTCGCCGCGGCCGACCCGCCCGTCGCCGACCAGCCGGCCGACCTCGTCCGGCGCCGACCCGAGTTCGTAGCGCGTGACAAGGCCGCTCATGAGCTCGCCGATGTGCCGGTTGACGTCGTCGAGCTGCATGAGGTTCGCGATCAGCTCGCGCATGGCGCCCGCTTGCGGATCGGGCCGCATGATGGCCACCTGCGCCAGGGTGTTCGCCAGCACGGCCTTGGCAACGGGCTGCCGCTCGGCGGTGTAGGTGTCGAGCAGGCTGTCGGGCATGTCGCCGCGAACGACGGCTGCGAGTTTCCAGCCGAGGTTGGCGGCGTCCGCGAGGCCGAGGCTCAGGCCCTGGCCGCCGAACGGCGAATGGACATGCGCCGCGTCGCCGGCCAGCAGCACCCGGCCCTGGCGGTAGGTGTCGGCAAGCCGCGTGTTGTCGGTCCAGCGGCTCGCGTTCTCGAGCGACTTCACGCGAACGTCGGTGCAACTGACGCGGCGCAGCACGGCTTCGATTTCCTCGCGCGTGACCGGCGCCCGCCGGTCTTCGGGTGGGCCGCTGAAGTCGAGCACGAACAGGCGGCCGGGCAGCGGCCCATAGGAAAACACGCCGCCCGGCGTGCGATGCCAGCCGATGGGCATGAGGCGTTCGGGATGGTCGATTTCCGCCGAGGCCTGGTAGAAGGTCAGCGTGGGCGGCGTGCCGGGAAAGGCGAAGCCGGCCATCTTGCGCACGAGGCTGCGCCCGCCGTCACAACCCACGAGCCAGGCGCAGCGGATGCGGCCCTCTCCGGTTGAAGAGGCCCACGCCACCTCGACGCCGTCCGCCTGCTGCGTGAAGCCTGTGACCTCGCATGCGCGGCGCACCTCGATGCCGAGGGCGCGCACGCGCTCGGCCAGCATGGCTTCGACGGCGTGCTGGTCTACCGGGCAGGATCGCCGCTCGGGCTCTTTCTGTGCGTCTTTCCGGATCAGGGACAGGCCGGCGAAATGGCCGCTGAACTTCGAGCCGCGGCCGCGCGCTTGTGCGCCGGGCTGCTCGAGGAACGGCTGCATGGCCGCGAAGGTGCGCGCTTGCGCGGCGGCGATGGCGTCGGCCATGCCGCGCCGCTGGAGCGCCTCGGCGCCGAGGGGGCCGATCCCCAAGGCCTTGACGGCCATGCTCGGCGCGGCGAGCCGCTCCAGCACCATGACGCGCGCGCCGCCCAATGTCAGTTCGATGGCGGTGAGCAGCCCGACCGGGCCGGCGCCGACCACCACGACATCCACGTGTTCTTTCATAGACTCGATTCCAATATGTACTCAGTACATAAACTGTACTCGGTACAATATCGGCATGTCAACGCCACCCGATCTCCGATCCCGCAAGCGCCTGGCCACGCGGCAGGGCATCTCCAACGCCGCCACGCAGCTCTTCCTGGCGCGGGGCTTCGACAAGGTGACGGTGGACGAAATCGCGGCCGCCGCCGACGTCGGGCGCATGACGGTGTTCAATCATTTCCCCCGCAAGGAGGACATGTTCTTCGACCGCGACGCCGAGGTCCGCGAGATCCTGCGCGAAGCCTTGCGTCGGCACGACCCCGGCGTTGCGCCGATCGAGACCCTGCGCCTGCTGGCGCACCGGCTCGCGGAAGAAGAAAGCCCGTTCATCCGCTTTTCCGCCGGCAGCCAGGGCTTCATCGAGACGATCGAGGCCAGCGAAACCCTCAAGGCCCGGGCGAGGGCGATACGCGACGAGATCGCGCAGGTCGTCACGCAGGCGCTGTCCGAATGCGTGGGGCGGGAGCCCGCCGATCCCGCCGCCCAGTTGGCGGCAGGCCTGCTGTTGGCGACTTGGACCGTGGCCCTCATCCAGGCGCACCGGGCATTCAAACAAAGCCAGGACGCGGAGGCCGCGAAAGCCCTTTTCCTGGCCCTTGTCGACAAGGGAACCATCGGCCTGAACGCGGCCATGGCGGGCACGCCCTACGCCTGAAACAGGGCCCCGCCAGTGTGCGGGGCGCGGCTAGTTCTTGCGCAGGAAGTCGCCGACCAGCGCGGTGGTGGCCTTCGGGTTCTCTTCCATGATCCAGTGGCCCGACGCGGGTACCACGCCTTCGGTCACGTCGCTGGCCGCGGCGCGCATCACCGTGGCCATCATCGGCCCGAACGACTTTTCCCCGCCGAGCGCCAGCACCGGCATCTCCAGCTTGCCTTGCGCCATGAAGGCCTTGTTGTCGATGGCGTCCTGGTCGAAGGCGGTGGTGGCGCGGGCCGACAGGCCCATACCGCGCAAGCCGGGCACGACCACGGTGTGGTCGGGCGCGATCCTACTTGCTTGTGGCCAGGCCGACCATCCCATGAGCCGGGCAACCGGCGCCCGTGCCATCGGCGCCGCACCAGTCGCCGCCCAGCGCCTTCACCAGGAACACCGAGGTCAGCAGCCGCTGCCCCTGCAACTGCGCGGCCTGCCGCTCCACCGTCAGCAGCGACTGCTGCGCGGTGATCACGTCGAGGTAGGTCGACGCGCCGCCTTCGTAGCGGCTGGTCGCCATGTCGAGCACGCGGCGCGCTGCGGTCACGGCGGCCTGGGCCTGCGCGGTTGCGCTGTCGAGCGCCGAGAGCCCGGTGATGCCGTCTTCGACCTCCTGCATCGCCGTGAGCACGGTGCGGCGGTAGTTGCCCACGGTGGCGTCGTAGCCGGCCTTGGCGAAGTCGACGTTGGCGCGCACGCGGCCGCCGTCGAACAGCACCTGCGTGGCCGACACGCCCACCGACCACAGCAGGCTGGGGCCGTTGAACAGCGTCTCGATCATCCGGCTGTCCACGCCCACGGTGGGCGAGATGAAGATGCTCGGGTAGAAGGCGGCCGTGGCCACGCCGATCTGCGCATTGGCGGCGGCCATCGCGCGCTCGGCCGAGGCTACGTCGGGCCGGCGCTGCAATATTTCGGAGGGCACGCCCAGCGGCACGGCGGGCGGGCGGATCTCGCGCAGGTCCACCGGCAGCGTGAAGTTCGGCGCCGGCGTGCCGGTGAGCGTGGCCAGCGCGTGCTCGTACTGCGCGCGCTGCTTCTTCAGCACGTCGACTTGCGTCAGCGTGGTCTCCAGCAGCGCCTGCTGCTGCGCCACATCGAGGCCCGACACGGCGCCCAGGTCATGGCGCGCCGTGACCAGCTCCAGCGCGCGGCGCTGCAGGCCGATGGAGCGCGACAGCACGTCGAGCTCGATGTCGGTCGAGCGCAGGTTGAAATAGCTGTTCGCCACGTCGGCGCCCAGCAGCAGGCGGGTGTTCTGCAGGTCGGCGGCCGACTGCTCGGCCGAGGCCTTGGCGCCTTCGACCGTGCGCTGCACGCGGCCGGCCAGGTCGACCTCATAGCTGGCGTTGAGCGACAGTGCAAAGTCGTTCTGCACGGTCGACGAATTGTTGGTCGCGTAGCTGGTGAGCGGCCGGTTGGCGGAAATCTTCAGGCGCGACGCGCGGGTGCCCAGGCCCAGCTGCGGGTACTGGCTGGCCGCGTTCGCCGCCAGCGTGGCGCGTGCCTGCGCCAGCCGCGCGTTGGCAATGGCCAGCGTCGGGCTGCCGGCCAGCGCCTGCTCCTGCAGCGCGTTGAGCTGCGCGTCGTTGAAGCGCTGCCACCACGGGCCCTTGTCGTCGGTGTCGCTGGGCGCGCTCACGCGCCAGGGTTCCTCGAGCTTCCAGCTGACGGGCAGCGGCGTGTCGGGCGTCTTGTAGTCGGGGCCGACCGCGCAACCCGCCACCAGCACGGCGAGCAGGGCGGCCAGCGCGATGCGGCGCGGGCGATCCGTCACGCCGGGGCCTTCGGCGTGGGCGCCTTCGCGGGCGGCGCTTCGGGCGCGACCGCCACCACGTCGCCTTCGGCCAGCGAGTCGGAGGGGTTCAGCACCATGCGGTCGCTGCCTTCGAGCCCGTCGATCACCTCGACGTTCTCGCCGTAGTTGCGCCCCAGCGTCACGGCGCGCAGGGCGACGCGGCCCTCGGCGCCGACCACCGCGATGCGCGTGCCCTCGGCGCGGAACAGCAGCGCGTTGGACGGCACGGTGAGCGTGCGGCTCGCGGCCAGCGGCAGCGACACCTGCACGTAGGCACCCGGCAGCAGCGCGCCGTCGCTGTTGGGCAGCGACACCTCGACCTGCATCATCCGCGTGGTCGTGTCGATGGAGCCGGCGGTGCGCGCCACCTGGCCCTTGAAGGTCTGGCCGCGCAGCTCGGCCTGCGTCACCACCACGGGCTGGCCGGTCTTCACGAGCTGGGCGTAGGCCTGCGGCACGTTGATGTACACGCGCAGCGGGTCGGTCTGCGCCAGCAGGAACAGCGCGCGCCCGGCGCCGCCGCCCGCGCCCGCGTCGATCAGGTCGCCCACGTCGACGTTGCGCCGCGTGATCACGCCCGCGAACGGCGCCACCACGCGCTTGAAGCCTTCGGTCTGCTTCAGGCGCTGCACGTTGGCATCGGCCGCCGCCACATTGGAAGTGGCCTGCGCCACGGCGCTGCGGCGCTCGTCCAGGTCCTGCTGCGAGACCACGTCTTTCTTGCGCAGCGCTTCCCAGCGCTCGGCGGTGCTGCGCGCCAGCTCCAGGCCCGACGCCGCCTGCGCGCGCGCGGCCACGGCCTGCGAGAGCTGCTGGTCGATTTCGGGCGTCTCGATTTCGGCGAGCAGCTCGCCCTTTTCGACGCGGCTGCCGATGTCCTTGGTCCAGCGCTTCAGGTAGCCGCTGGCGCGCGCCGAAATGGGCGACTGCACGAAGCCCTGCAGCGTGCCCGGCAGCGACAGCGTCTGTCCGGTGGCGGGCGTGCGGGGCAGGGCGGTCTGCACGTACTGCTTCGCGCGCTCGCTGGTGCCGGCTTCGAGCGCGCGGGCGTTGGCGATGCGCACGAACACGGTGCGCGCCGCGCCCAGCCCCAGCAGCACGAGGACGATCAGCACCAGCCAGCGCGTGCGCCGCACGATCTGGCGGCGGCGCAGCAGTTCGCCTTCGCCCTCTTCAACGGCGATGGGGTGGATGGCCAATGCCGAATGGCGTTGCTCCGTCATGGAATCAGTTCTCCTGGGGCGTGGCGCCCGCTGGGGGGTGTTGCGAAGCTTCTCGCGCCGCCCGGCGATGCGCAATCCGACTGTGCACCCCCGCGAACACGGCGGGTACGAAAAACAATGTCGACACCGTGGCAAAGATCAGGCCACCGATGACCGCGCGGCCCAGCGGCGCGTTCTGCTCGGCGCCTTCGCCCAGGCCCAGGGCCATGGGGATCATGCCGATGATCATGGCCAGCGCCGTCATCAGCACCGGGCGGATGCGGGTGGCGCCGGCTTCCAGCGCGGCCGACAGCGGCGGAATGCCCGCCTGCAGCCGCTCGCGCGCGAACGACACCAAGAGGATGGAGTTGGCCGTGGCCACGCCCATGGTCATGATCGCGCCCGTGAGCGCGGGCACGCTCAGCGTGGTGCCGGTAATGAACAGCATCCATGCGATGCCCGCCAGCGCGGCCGGCAGCGCGGTGATGATGATGGCCGCGTCCAGCCACGACTGGAAGGTGACCACGATCAGCAGGTACACCAGCACGATGGCCATCGCCAGCCCCACGCCCAGGCCGATGAACGACGACTGCATGGTCTGCACCTGGCCGCGGATCTCGACCCGGCTGCCGCGCGAGAGCTTGGGCCGCATCTCGTCGACCAGCTTCTGCACCTTCGAGGCCACGCTGGCCAGGTCGGTGCCCTGCACGCTCACGTAGACGTCGATCACCGGCGCGATGTTGTAGCGCGACATGACGGCCGGCTGGCGCGAGGCCTGCGCGTCGACCAGGTTGCCCAGCAGCTGCTGCGACGCGGTGTTGCCGCCGCCGGCACCGGCGCCGCCCGCGCCCACCGGAATGTTGAGCAACGCATCGAGCGAATCGACGGTGTACTGCGGCGTTTGCACCGCGATGCTGTAGACCACGCCGTTCACCGGGTTCAGCCAGAAGGCGGGCGCCGTCTGCGAGCTGCCCGACAGCGCGATGAGCACGTTCTGCCCCACGTTCGACGCGGTCAGGCCGTACTGCTGCAGCCGCGTGCGGTCCATCTGCAGGTTCAGCGCGGGGCCGTCGAGCCGCTGGTGCACGTGGGCGTCGACCGCGCCCGGAATCTGGCGGATCGCCTTGGTGAGTTCGGCCGCGCGCGCCGCGTTGCCGGCCATGTCGTTGCCGCTGAACTGCACGTCGATGGCCGCGGGCAGGCCGAAGTTCAGGATCTGCGTGACGATGTCCGCCGGCTGGAAGAAGAACTCGATGCCCGGAAAGCGCTTGGGCAGCTCGGCCCGCAGGATCGACACGAAGTGCTCGGTCGGCTTGTGGCCCTCCTTCAGCGACAGCAGCAGCTCGCCGTCGAAGGTGCCGATGGTGCCGGCGTTGCTGTACGACAGGTTGATGCCGCTGTTGGGCACGCCCAGGTTGTCCAGGATGGTCTCCAGCTGGTCCTTGGGCACCAGCTCGCGGATGGCGGCTTCCACCTGGTCGGTCAGGCGCGCCGTTTCTTCGATGCGGGTGCCGGTGGGTGCGCGCAGGTGCAGGCGGATCTGGCCGGCATCGACCGTGGGGAAGAAGTCGCGGCCCAGCGCCGGGTACAGCAGGCACGACAGCACGCAGAAGCCCAGGAACAGGCCGATGAAGCCGGCCCGCTTGGACAGCACCGCCGACAGCACCAGCGTGTAGGCGCGGCGCACGCGCTCGAAGCGGCGGTCGAAGGCGCGGTACAGGCGCTGCAGGGCGCTCTGCTTCGCGTCTTCGGCCGGTGCGTGCTGCCCGTGCGAGCCGCCCATCAGCAGCATCACCAGCGTGGGCACCAGCGTGCGCGAGAGCAGGTAGGAGGCAATCATGGCGAACACCACCGCCTCGGCCAGCGGCACGAACAGGAAGCGCGCCACGCCCGACAGGAAGAACATCGGCACGAACACGATGCAGATGCACAGCGTGGAAACGAAAGCCGCCGAGCCGATTTCGCCCGCGCCCACCTCGATGGCTTCTTTCAGCGGCGTGCCCATGTGCAGGTGCCGCTCGATGTTCTCGATGGTCACGATCGCCTGGTCCACCAGAATGCCCACCGAGAGCGCAAGCCCGCCCAGCGTCATGAGGTTGAGCGTTTCGCCCAGCGAATACAGCACCAGGATCGACGCCAGGATCGACAGCGGAATGGTCAGCCCGATGATCAGGGTGCTGCGCCAGTTGCCCAGGAACAGCAGCACCATGGCGGCGGTGAGCGCGGCGGCCAGGATGGCCTCGAACACCACGCCCTTGACGGCCGCCTTCACGAACACCGACTGGTCGAACAGCGGCGTGATCTTGATGTCTTCCGGCATCGTCTGCGCGGCAATGGGCAGCATGGCGCGGATGTTCGAGACGATGTCCAGCGTGGAGGCGCCGCCGTTCTTCAGCACCGACAGCAGCACGCCGCGCACGCCGTCCTGGCGCACCACGTTGGTCTGCGGCGAGAAGCCGTCGCGCACGTAGGCCACGTCGCGCAGGTAGGTGGTGGCGCCGTTCACCGTGCGGATCGGCAGGTCGTTCAGGCCCGCGATGGCGTCGGGCGAGCCGTTCATCTTCACGTTGTATTCGGTGGCGCCGAACTTGGCCGTGCCCGAGGGAAGAATCAGGTTCTGCGTGTTCACCGCGTTCACCACGTCGGCCGGCGACAGGCCGCGCGCCTGCAGCGCCTGGGTGTCGAGGTCGACCGAAATCAGCCGGTTCTTGCCGCCGTAGGGAAACGGAATGGCCGCGCCCGGCACCGTGATGAGCTGCGGGCGCAGCTGGTTGACGGTGGCGTCGAAGAGCGAGTTTTCAGAGCGCGTGGGGCTGGACAGCGCCAGCTGGATCACCGGCACGCTGGAGGCCGAATACTTGATGACCAGCGGCGGCGTGATGCCCGGCGGCAGCTGCCGCACCTGCGCCTGCATCGAGGCCACCACCTGCGAGATCGCCATCTCGATGTTGGCCGTGGGCTGGAAGAACACCTTGATGATCGACACGCCCGCCAGCGACTGCGACTCGATATGCTCGATGTCGCTCACCGTGGTGGTCAGCCCGCGCTCCACCTGGCCCGAGATGCGCTGGCCCATCTCCTGCGCCGGCAGGCCGGTGTAGTTCCAGATGACGCTGACCACCGGAATGTTGATTTCCGGGAAGATGTCGGTGGCCATGCGCGCCAGGACAAAAGGCGTGGCCAGCACGATCAGCATCGCCATGACGATGAAGGTGTACGGACGACGCAACGCGAGCTGGACCATGGACAGGGCTCTCTGCTTCCGGCGGAAAAAGGTTTTGCATCATAAGGAAGTAGATTTAAGTTTGCTGGTGCCGTGAAACACGGTGTGGCGCTTTACCAAAGGGATGCATATGGACAGGGTTTGGCTGGTAGTGATGGGGGTGTCGGGTTGCGGCAAATCGAGCCTGGGCGCGGCGTTGGCCACGGCCCTGGGCCTGCCGCTCATCGAAGGCGACGACCACCATCCGGCGGCGAATGTCCGGAAGATGAGCCAGGGCATCGCGCTGACCGACGCCGACCGCGCCGGCTGGCTGGCCACGCTGGGCCAGGCGCTGGCCGCCGCCCCGCAGGGCGCGGTGCTGACGTGTTCGGCGCTCAAGCGCATCTACCGCGACCAGCTGCGCGCAGCGGCCCCGGGGCTGCGCTTCGTGTTCATGTCGATCGAGCGGGGCGAGGCCGAGCGCCGGGTGGCCGCGCGCGCCGGCGCGGGCGAGCACATGTTCCCGGCCAGCCTGGTGGCCAACCAGTTCGCCACGCTCGAATCGCCCGTGGGGGAGGCGGGCGTGCTGGCGGTGGATGCGACCGCGCCGCTCGGGCAGGCGGTCAAGCAGGTGACGGCGTGGCTGGCGAGCCCTTGAGTTCTTGAGCCGTCAGGGCGGCGGCGGGGGCGCGTCGTCGAGCGCCAGCCGCAGCCGCGTGACGTTCGGGTTGCCCGGGTCGCGCTGCACCTTGAAGCCCAGCTTGCGCGCCAGCGCCAGCATGGCGGTGTTGTCGTAGAGCGTGATGTCCGCGAGCTGCCGCACGCCGGCCTGGGCCGCCGCGTCAATCAGCTTGCGCATGAGCTTGTGGGCCAGGCCGTGGTGCTGCCACGCGTCGGCGATGACCACGGCGAACTCGGCGATGTGCGCGGTCCCGGGCGTGTCGCCGCGCACATAACGCACCACGCCCATCTGTCGCTCCTGGCCGTCGATCCCGGTGGTCGCGATCAGCGCGAGCTCGCGCGCGTAGTCGATGTGCGTCATGCGCCAGAGCTCGTCGGGCTGCGGCTTGCGCGGCGAGAGCAGGCGGTGGTAGCCCGTCTCGTTCGACAGGCCCGCGACGAAGGCCGTGTGCATGGCCAGGTCGTTCGCGTGGATCGGGCGGATGCGCACCGGCGTGCCGTCGCGCAGTTGCCAGTCCTCGACCAGGTGGCTGGGGTAGTCGAGGGCTGGCATGGCCTTGTTCGATCGGTCAGCCGATCACTTCGGGCCAGTCGGTGTGGAAGAACTGGCCTTCGGGCTTGTCGGTGCGCTCATAGGTGTGCGCACCGAAGAAGTCGCGCTGCGCCTGCAGCAGGTTGGCCGGCAGCCGCTCGGTGCGGTAGCTGTCGTAGTAGGCCAGCGAGGCACTGAACGCCGGCACCGGAATGCCGTTGCTCACCGCCAGCGCCACCACTTCGCGCCAGTTCTGCTGCGTGCGGTTCAGCAGGTCCTTGAAGAACGGGTCGAGCATCAGGTTGCCCAGCGCCGGGTCGGTGCGGAAGGCGTCGGTGATGCGGTTCAGGAAGCGCGCGCGAATGATGCAGCCGCCGCGCCAGATGGACGCAATGCCGCCCAGGTCGAGCTTCCATTCCTTCTTGTCGCCCATCGTCTTGACGAGGTCGAAGCCCTGCGTGTAGCTGATGACCTTCGACGCATACAGCGCGTCGTGCACCTTGGCCACCAGCGTCTTCTTCTCGAGCGAGAGTTCGATCTTCGGCCCCTGCAGCACCTTGCTGGCGCCCACGCGCGCCTTCTTCTGCGAGGACAGCACGCGCGCCTCCACGGCGGCGTTGATGGTGCTGATGACCACCGCGTTCTCGGCCGCGTTGATCAGCGTCCACTGGCCCGTGCCCTTCTGGCCGGCCTTGTCGAGGATGAGGTCGACGATCGGCTTGCCCGTTTCCGGGTCTTTCTGCTCCAGCGCCTTGGCGGTGATCTGGATCAGGTAGCTCTGCAGTTCGCCGTCGTTCCACTCGTTGAAGATGGCGGCCATTTCATCGGTCGTGAAGCCGGCCGCCTTGAACAGGCTGTAGGCCTCGCAGATCAGCTGCATGTCGCCGTACTCGATGCCGTTGTGCACCATCTTCACGTAGTGGCCCGCGCCGCCGGGGCCGATGTGAATCACGCAGGGCTGGCCGTCGACCTTGGCCGCGATGCTCTCGAAGATCGGCTTCATCACTTCCCAGGTCGACAGCGGGCCGCCCGGCATGATCGACGGGCCCTTGCGCGCGCCTTCCTCGCCGCCCGACACGCCCGCGCCGATGAAGCGCAGGCCCTTGCTCGACAGGTACGCGTCGCGGCGCTCGGTGTCGGTGTAGAGGCTGTTGCCGCCGTCGATGACGATGTCGTCCTTGTCCAGCAGCGGAATCAGCTGCTCGATGACCTGGTCGACCGGCGCGCCGGCCTTCACCATGATCTGGATCTTGCGGGGCTTGGCCAGGCTCTGCACGAACTCTTCGAGCGTCTTGGCGCCCACCAGCTTCTTGCCGGGGTTGGCGGCGATGAAGGCTTCGGTGGTGGCCTCGGTGCGGTTGTACACGCTGACCTGGAAGCCGCGGCTTTCCACATTCAGCACCAGGTTCTGGCCCATCACGGCCAGGCCGATCAGTCCGAAATCGCTTTTGTTGCTCATGGCCCTTCTTTCTCTCATGTGCGTGCGCGGAACGCCCCGCGCACGGGTTTGGTTCGAGGGCCATTCTGCCGGGGTCGGCAAAGGGCATGCGTCGGAGGCGGTCTATACCCGATTGGCAAGCGGGCGCCGCTTCGGTATGTTGGCGCGCATGAACGACGCCATCCACCGCTGGTCCACCGACGCCGTACCGCCCGCGCAGCGGCTGGACTACTGGGTGGGCGCGGTGTGCGAGGGTTTTCTGGAAATGGACGTGACCACCCCGGTGGCCGGCGGCTTCGGCGCCACGCTGGAGTCGGCGCCGCTCGGGCCCCTGGTCGTGAACCGGGTGCGCGGCAGCGCGCAGGACGTGTACCGCACGCGCCATGCCATCGCCCACAGCCGCCACAACTATTTCTATCTGCTGTGCAAGACCGACTCGGCCTGGGTGACGGTGCAGGACGGCCGCTCCGCGCGGCTCCTGCCGGGCGACGCGGTGCTGGTCGATTCGCGCCGACTCTATGAATTTCACCTGCTGCAATCGGCCGACACGCTCTCGCTCGAACTGCCGACCGCCTGGGTCGACCAATGGATTCCCGACGCCGGCGACCAGGTGGCGCGCCGCATCGACGGGCAGGCGGGGTGGGGTGGGGTGCTGTGCGGGTTCCTGCGACAGCTGTCACCCGAAGTTGCCGCGAAGCCGCCGCTGCCCGCGGGCTTGCTGAGCGACCAGCTCGGCAGCCTGCTGGCACTGGCAACGGGAACAGCCGGGGGCGTGGCGGGCAAAACACCCGAAAAAGGGCGTACCGCCATGCGCCGCCGTGTGCTCGACGCCACGCGCGAGCGCCATGCCGAGCCCGGCCTCACGGCCGCGAGCGTGGCGCGCGGGCTGGGCATTTCGGAGCGCAGCCTGCACCGCTGCCTGGCCGAGGGAGACGGGGGCGGCGGCGGCGCCACCACCTTCGCCACCGCGCTGGCTGGTTTTCGCATGGCGGTGGCGCGCCGCATGCTGGACGACGCGCGCTTCGACCGGCTGGGCATCGCGGAGATCGGCTTTCGCGTGGGGCTGGCCGATGCGTCGCACTTCATTCGCCAGTGCCGCGCGCACCTGGGGGCCACGCCCGGCCAGCTGCGGCGACGCAGGCGCTGAGCCCGCGTTCAGATGCCGCGCAGGTTGACCCGCCTGGACAGAGCCTGCGCGCTTTCGCGCCGTTCGCTGTAGCGGTCGACCAGGTGGGCCGCGCAGTCGCGCGTGAGCAGCGTGAACTTGACCAGCTCCTCCATCACGTCGACCACGCGCTCGTAGTACGGCGAGGGCTTCATGCGGCCCGCTTCGTCGAACTCCATGAAGGCCTTGGCCACCGACGACTGGTTGGGGATGGTGAGCATGCGCATCCAGCGGCCGAGCACGCGCAGCTGGTTCACGGCATTGAACGACTGCGAACCGCCCGACACCTCCATCACCGCGAGCGTCTTGCCCTGCGTGGGGCGCACCGCACCGACCGACAGCGGGATCCAGTCGACCTGCGCCTTCATGACCCCGGTCATGGCGCCGTGCCGCTCGGGCGAAGTCCACACCATGCCTTCGGCCCATTGCGCGAGGTCGCGCAGTTCGCGCACTTTCGGATGGTCTTCGGGCGCGCTGTCCGGCGGCGGCAGGTCGCGCGGGTCGTAGATGCGGGGCTCGGCGCCCATGGCCCGCAGCAGGCGCGCGGCCTCCTCGGTCAGCAGCCGGCTGTAGGAGCGTTCGCGCAGCGAGCCGTACAGCAGCAGGATGCGCGGCGGGTGCGTGGCGCGCGCCGCCGGCAGCAGCGACGACAGGTCGGGCCGGCGAAAGGCGTCGCCGTCGAGGTTCGGCAGCTCAGGGTCGTGCAACACGCTGGCCCTTCGCATCGATGACGGCTTCGCCGTCTTCCTTGGAAAACGCACCCCGCTGCGGGCGCGGCAGGATGTCGAGCACCGCCTCCGAAGGCCGGCACAGGCGCGTGCCCAGCGGCGTCACCACCACCGGGCGGTTGATGAGGATCGGGTGCGCCAGCATGAAGCCGATCAGCTGCTCGTCGCTCCATGCCGGGTCGTCGAGGCCGAGCTCGTCGTACGGCGTGCCCTTGCGGCGCAGCAGCTCGCGCGCGGGAATGCCCATGGCCGCGATCAGGCGCTGCAGCGTGGCGTGGTCGGGCGGCGCCTTCAGGTACTCGACGACGGTGGGCTCGTCGCCCGTGTTGCGGATCAGCGCGAGCACGTTGCGGGACGTGCCGCAGGCGGGGTTGTGATAGATGGTGATGTCGTTCATGTCATGTCATGGCATTGGAAGGCTCAGTCGGAGCGCCAGCGCCGCGAGCGTCGCGAACAGCACCGGCACGGTCAGCACGATGCCGACCTTGAAGTAGCTGCCCCAGCCGATCGCCATGCCCTTCTTCGCGAGCACATGCAGCCAGAGCAGGGTGGCGAGGCTGCCGATCGGCGTGATCTTCGGGCCGAGGTCGCAGCCGATCACGTTGGCGTAGACCATGGCTTCCTTCACCGCGCCGCTGGCGCCCGACGCGTCGATGGAGAGCGCGCCGACCAGCACGGTGGGCATGTTGTTCATGACCGACGACAGCACCGCCGTGAGAAAGCCCGTGCCCATGGCCGCGCCCCAGACGCCGCCTTGCGCGAACACGTCGAGCAGCGCGGCGATCTGTCGGGTGAGCCCGGCGTTGCGCAGCCCGTAGACCACGAGGTACATGCCCAGCGAGAAGACCACGATCTGCCACGGTGCGCCGCGCAGCACCTTGCGGATGCCGATCACGGGGCCGCGCCCCGCCACCGCCAGCAGCACCACCGCGCCGAAGGCCGCCACCGCGCTGACCGGCACGCCCAGCGGCTCGAGCCCGAAGAAGCCGACGAGCAGCAGCGCCAGCACCACCCAGCCCGCGCGAAAGGTCGCCGGGTCGCGGATCGCATCGGCCGGCGCCTTGAGTCGAGCCACGTCATAGCGCGCCGGGATGCCGCGGCGAAAGTACAGCATCAGCACCAGCAGGCTCGCGAGCACCGCCGCGATGTTCACCGGCACCATGACCGAGGCGTATGCGTTGAAGCCGATGCCGAAGAAGTCGGCCGAGACGATGTTCACGAGGTTGGACACGATCAGCGGCAGGCTCGCCGTGTCGGCGATGAAGCCCGCCGCCATCACGAAGGCCAGCGTGGCCGCCGGCGTGAAGCCGAGCGCGACCAGCATCGCCATCACGATCGGCGTGAGGATCAGCGCCGCGCCGTCGTTGGCGAACAGCGCCGACACCGCCGCGCCCAGCAGCACGATGAAGGCGTACAGCCGTCGGCCGCGCCCGCCGCCCCAGCGCGCCACGTGCAGCGCGGCCCATTCGAAAAAACCCGCCTCGTCGAGCAGCAGGCTGATGACGATCACGGCCACGAAGGTGGCGGTCGCGTTCCACACGATGCCCCATACCACCGGCACGTCGGCAAGATGCACCACGCCGCACACCAGCGCGATCGCCGCGCCGAGCGACGCGCTCCAGCCGATGCCCAGGCCGCGCGGCTGCCAGATGACCAGCACGAGCGTGAAGACGAAGATGAGAACGGCGGCCGGCATGGCGGCCTCAGCAGCCGCAGGCCGACGGTGCCTCGACGGCGCAGGCCTCGCCCTGGCAGCAGTTCTCGGTGAGATAGCCGAGCAGGGCGTTCATCTGGTCGAAGGCCGCGCGGTAGACGAGGTTGCGCCCCTGCCGCTGCTGCGAGACCAGGCCCGAATGCATCAGCTCCTTGAGATGGAACGACAGGCTGGTGCCCGGCACCTCCAGTGATTCGGCCAGCGCGCCGGGCGTGAGGCCGGCGGGGCCGGCCACCACCAGCGCACGGAACACCCGCAGGCGAACGGGCTGGGCCAGCGCGGCCAGGGAGCGGACAACATCGTTTTCTTCCATATTTCAAGTATCGTTGAATAATTGAATCGAAACAAGCCGGCTGGCACGAATCGGCCATCGCGCTGGCAGGCATCGGCCATTCGCGGCGCCCGGCTATTTCTAAAGTCTTCCTCCGTCCCAACAATGAAAGAGACTCCGATGTCCGACACCTATGTCCTGGTCCACGGCGCGTGGCACACCGGCGCTGAAATCGAGGCCGTGGCCGACGGCCTGCGCGCGGCCGGCCACACCGTCTACTGCCCCACGCTGGCGGGCAACAACCCCGGCGACGACCGCACGAACACCGGCCTGGACGACGCGATCGCGTCCGCCGTGCGCTACATCGAGGACAAGAACCTGACGCAGGTGCGCCTCGTGGGCCACAGCTACGGCGGCATGGTGATCTCGGGCGTGGCCGACCGCATCGCCGCGCGGCTGAAGCGGCTGGTGTACATCAACGCCTTCGTGCCGCTGGACGGCGAGTCGCTCAACGACATGGTGCCGCCGCACTACGTCGCGATGTTCGACGCCGTGGCCGCGGCCAACGGCAATGCCGTGACCTTGCCCTTCGAGATCTGGCGCGAGGCCTTCATCAACGACGCGGACCTGGCCACGGCCACGGCCGCCTACGACAAGCTCAACCCGCACCCGTACCGCACCTTCACCGACAAGATCCGGCTGAAGCAGCCGCTGGCCGCGCTGGCGCTGGGCAAGTCGTACGTCAATTGCCTGCAGGACACGGCGATGCCGCACAGCCTGGGATGGCACCCGCGCCTGTCGGAGCGGCTGGGGCTGTTCCGGCTGGTGGAGTGCCCCGGCAGCCACGAGATGTTCTTCTCGAACCCCACGCGGCTGGCGCAGGCCATCATCGAGGCCGGGCGCGACTGAGCGCGCGCGGCGCCGTCAGCGGCCGGCGAAGAGCGCGTCGTACACGCGGATCGATGCGTAGGCGTCGTTCGCCGCGTAGCGGATCTGCGCCTCGGTGAGCTGCCTGTTGGCCCAGTTCGAGGTGGTCGCCTTGCGCGACTTGATGAAGCGGCGGTCGAACACCAGCGCCACCGCCGCCTTTACGCCGACCGACTTGCGATAGCCGCGCTTGCGGAATTCGTTGTCGATGTCGAACACCGCCTTCGGCTCGATGTTGAGCCGGTTGCGGATCAGCGTCATGTCGCCCGACAGGCCGAAGCCGACCTTGCGCAGTTCGGTCGAGGCAATGAGCGCGGCCACCACCGGGTTGCACTCGGTGCGGTGCAGCTGAAAGAGCCAGGCCGTGTCGCGCGTGGAGAACTGCACCACGTGCGGACCGCCCGAGACTTCGTTCTTCGCGAAGGTGGGCTTCGATTCGGTGTCGAAGCCGGCGATGCCCGCCGCCAGCAGCGCGGAGGCCGCGTGCTCGGCGTCCTGCAGCGTGGCGACGACGACGATGTCTTTCAGGCCCAGGCCTTCGAAGGGTTCGAGCAGCGCGATCTGTTCGCGCTCGGGCAGGGGCGGGAGCGTGGGGTTGTGGTCGCTCACCGGGAGGCTGCTTTCGTTGTCTTTTTCTTCACTGCGGCTTTCTTTGCGGGGGTCTTCTTCGCGATGGATTTTCGGGCGGCGGTCTTTTTGGCCGCCGGTATCTTCTTCGGCTTGGGCGGCTGGCCCGAGCGCAAGGCGGCCTCGTAGGCGCGACGGCCCCAGAGCGCGGCTTCGTGGCGGTCCTCGAACAGGTCGGCCGGTGCCAGCCGGTACGACATCGGCATCGACTGGCCCTGGCGTTCGTAGGTGAAGGGCGGCAGGTCGAGCGCATCGAAGAATGGCGCGCTTTCGGCGTCGGACTTCAGGTAGAGCGTGTCGCGGGCCACGAGGGCGATCATGCGGTCTTCGTGCCAGATGCCATGGCCGCCGAACATGCGGCGCGTGCGGATGCGGCCCAGGCGCTCGAAGACCTCGTGCAGGCTGTCGACAAACTCGCTCATTCGAAAACCTCCGTGCTTCGCACTGCGGTGCGAGCTGGCTTGGGGCGGCCCGGCGCTGCGCTCATGCCGTGATCTCGATGCGGTTGCCGTCCGGGTCGAGCACCACGCTCTCGTAGTAGCCGTCGCCGGTGCGGCGCGGGCCGTCGAGCAGCGGGTAGCCGTCGGCCTTCAGGCGCTGCGTGAGCGCGTCGACCGCCGCGTCGGAGCCCACGCTGATGGCCAGGTGCGTCCAGCCCATGCGCTGCGCGCCGGCTTCGGCCGCGACCGGCGAGAGCGTGCTGGTGGTCATGGCCTCGATGCGTGCGCCGTCGCCCAGGCTCAGGAAGCACGAGGCAAAGCCCTTGGCCGGGTTGACGTAGCCCTGGCCCGTGACGGCGCCGAAGTAGTCGGCGTAGAAGCGCTTGCAGCGTTCGAGATCGGTGGTCCAGAGTGCGATGTGGTCGATGCGCATGGGGGCTGGGAATCGTGGGAGGAAATCAGCCCACGCGCCACGGCGGGCGCGGGGGCGACCAATGGTAGGCGATGCGTTCGCGGCCGCTGCTGGGGTGGCGGTCTACCGCGCCGCGCTCCAGGCCGTAGCGCTCGTAGAAGCGCTGCGCCGCGGTGTTGGTGGTGGCCACGTGCAGCCGCCAGCCGGTCGGGATGCGCACGCAGGCCTCGTCGAGCAGCGCCTTGCCCAGGCCCTGGTTGCGCAGGTGGGGTTCGACAAAGAGCTGGGCCACGTATTCGCGCCGCTCCAGCAGCACCATGAACGCCAGCACCTGCCCCTCGCGCTCGGCCAGCACCACCTCGGCGGGCGGGCCGAACTCGGTCTGCACGCGGCGCAGCCAGTGCGCGATCGGCTCGATGTACGGAACGTCCCGGTTGGCCGCGATCCAGGCCCGCCGCCAGATACCGGCCAGCACCATGTTCTCTTCGGCGCTGCCTTCGCGCGTCCGCAGATGAAAGGCGGGAATTTGGGCGGCGGACATGCGAACCATGATACGGCGCGGGGCCGCCGAGGTCGATCAGGCGTGCAGGCTTTGCGCGTGGTGCGCGATGTGGTCGGCCATGAAGCTCTGGATGAAGTAGTAGCCGTGGTCGTAGCCCGCGTGGCGGCGCAGCGTGAGCGGCTGGCCGGCGGCAAAACAGGCGGCCTCGAACACCTCGGGGTGCAGTTGCTCGGCCAGGAATTTGTCGCTCAGGCCCTGGTCGATGAGGATGCCTTGCGGGTACGGCGCCGCCACCTGCGACTTCATGAGCGCGCTGGCGTCGTGCGCGAGCCATTGCGCGCGGTCGTCGCCGGGCGCGCCGAGGTAACCGCCGAAAGCCTTCTCGCCCCACGGGCACTGCGTGGGCGCGCAGATCGGCGCAAAGGCCGACAGCGACTTGAAGCGTCCCGGGTGCCGCAGCGCGAGCGTGAGCGCGCCGTGGCCGCCCATCGAGTGGCCGAAGATGCCGATGCGGTGGCCGTCGATGGCGAAGTGCTTCGCTACCAGCGCCAGCAGCTCGTGGACGATCCAGCTTTCCATGCGCCAGTGCGTGGCCCAGGGCTCGGCGAGCGCGTCGAGGTAGAAGCCGGCGCCGATGCCGAAGTCCCAGTTGTCCCGGGCGCCCGGAAGGCTCTCGACCTCCGCGCCGCGCGGGCTGGTGTCGGGCGCGATCAGCGCCAGGCCCAGGCTCGCGGCCATGCGCTGCGCGCCGGCCTTCACCGCGAAGGTCTCCTCATTGCAGGTCAGGCCCGCGAGGTAGAGCAGGGCGGGCACGGGCCCGTTCGCGGCCTGCGGCGGCATGTAGACCGAGAAGCGCATCGGCAGGCCGATTTCGTGCGAGCGGTGCTCGTGAAAGCTCTGCACGCCACCGAAGGCGTGGTGCTCGGAAAGGGTCTTGGGGGTGTTGTCGGTCATGCGGTGTTCTTGTGGGGGCGCAGCGCGGGTGTCAGTTCGAGCACGGCGTCGGCGAAGGTGCGCGGCGCTTCCTGCGGCATGTTGTGGCCCACGCCGGGCACGAGCCGGTGCGAGCGCGATCCGCTGAAGCGGTGCGCGTGGGCCGACGCTTCGGCGGGCGGACGCACGCCGTCGTCGATGCCGTCGAAGGTGATGGTGGGCACGCCGATGGCGGGCTGCGCCGCGAGGCGGCGTTCGATGTCGGCATAGGCCGGGTCGCCCGGCACGAGGCCGAAGCGGTGGCGGTACGACTGGATCACCACGTCCACGAAATCAGGATGGTCGAAGGCGGCGGCGCTGCGCTCGAAGGTGGCGTCGTCGAACTGCCACGTCGGCGACCAGAGCTTCCACAGCAGCTTCGTGAAACCCTTGCGGTCCTTGGCGAGCCCGGCGCGGCCGCGCTCGCTGTGAAAGTAGTACTGGTACCAGAGGCTGTGCTCGTTGGCCGGTGTGTCGGGCTCCATCGCCTTCGCGATGTTCTGGATGTTGTAGCTGTTGAAGGACACCAGCCCCGTCACGCGCTCGGGCCACAGCGCCGCGACCACGCAGGCCGCGCGGCCGCCCCAGTCGTAGCCGGCGAGCACCGCGCGCTCGATCTTCAGTGCGTCGAGCAGCGAGAGCAGGTCGGCGCCCAGCGCAGCCTGCTCGCCCGAACGCGGCGTGGCCTCGCTCAGGAAGCGCGTGGCGCCGTAGCCGCGCAGGTACGGCACGATCACGCGGCAGCCCTGCGCCGCAAGCAGGGGCGCGACTTCGGCGTAGGTGTGGATGTCGTACGGAAAGCCGTGCATCAGCAGCACCGGCGGGCCGTCGGCGGGGCCGGCCTCGAAGTACGCGACTTCGAGCACACCGGCCTCGATCTTGCGCAAGGGTTCCATGCGGGTCATGGCCGGTGCCTCCGGGGCTTCAGTACAGAACGACGCCGCGGATCGACTCGCCGCGCTTCATCAAATCGAAGCCCTTGTTGATGTCTTCCAGCGGCATGGTGTGCGTGATCAGGCTGTCGATGTCGATCTTGCCTTCCATGTACCAGTCGACGATCTTCGGCACGTCGGTGCGACCGCGCGCGCCGCCGAAGGCCGAGCCTTCCCACTTGCGGCCCGTGACCAGCTGGAACGGCCGCGTGCTGATTTCCGCGCCCGCCTCGGCCACGCCGATGATGATGCTGCGGCCCCAGCCCTTGTGCGTGCATTCCAGCGCCTGGCGCATCACCTTGGTGTTGCCGATGCACTCGAAGCTGTAGTCGGCGCCGCCGTCGGTCAGCTGCACGATCGCGTCGACGACGTTCTCGGTGTCCTTCGGGTTGATGAAGTGCGTCATGCCGAACTTGCGGGCCATGGCCTCGCGCTCGGGGTTCAGGTCGACGCCGATGATCTTGTCCGCACCGACCATCTTGGCGCCTTGAATGACGTTCAGGCCGATGCCGCCCAGGCCGAACACCACCACGTTGGCACCCGCTTCCACCTTGGCCGTGAAGATCACCGCGCCGATGCCGGTGGTCACGCCGCAGCCGATGTAGCAGACCTTGTCGAAGGGCGCGTCTTCGCGGATCTTGGCGAGCGAGATCTCGGGCGCCACGGTGTAGTTGCTGAACGTGCTCGTGCCCATGTAGTGGGCAATGGGCTTGCCGTCCAGGCTGAAGCGGCTGGTGCCGTCGGGCATCTGGCCCTTGCCCTGCGTGCCGCGGATCAGCTGGCACAGGTTGGTCTTGCGGCTCAGGCAGAACTTGCACTGGCGGCACTCGGGCGTGTACAGCGGAATGACATGGTCGCCCTTTTTCAGGGTGGTGACGCCGGGGCCGACGTCGACCACGATGCCCGCGCCTTCATGGCCCAGGATCGCGGGGAAGATGCCTTCGGGGTCGGCGCCCGAGAGCGTGTAGTAGTCGGTGTGGCAGATGCCGGTGGCCTTGATCTCGACCAGCACTTCGCCGAACCTGGGACCGTCCAGGTCCACGGTTTCGATGGTGAGCGGCGCTCCGGATTTCCACGCGACGGCGGCTTTGGTTTTCATGGTGTTCGGTTCTTCAGAAAGCAGGGGTGTGAGGATACTCAGGCGGGGCCAGCGGGGAAGATACCCGACATGCCGATGAACCCGCTCATGTGGCGGACATTCCACACCCAGTTTCGCAGTGCGGGAAATTCATCGAGCGCAATGCCGCCTTCGCCCGCCAGCGCCACGTAGGGAAAGCAGGCGATGTCGGCAATGGTCGGCTCGGGCGCGGACGCGAGCCAGCGCTGGCCTGCGGCAGCTTGCTCGGCCAGGTGGTCGTCGAGCACGCGGAACACGGCGCGCGCGCCGGCGCGGCAGGCCTCGATGTCCAGGTGGTGGTAGCCCAGTGCGTCGTGCAGCCGCGCGGCCGAGGCGGTGCGGGTGATTTCGTCGGCGGTGGCCAGCCACATCGCGACCTGGCCGCGCAGCTTCGGCTCGTCGGGGTACCAGCGGCGCCGCGGGTCGTAGCGGCTCGCGAGGTAGACCAGGATGGCCTGTGCGTCGCGCAGCACGAAGCCGTCGTCGTCGAGCACCGGCAACTGGCCCAGCGGGTTGACGTCGGCCAGGAACGCGGCCGACTTGTGCGCGCGGCCGGGATGGAAGTCGACCGGCACGGTCTGGTATGGGAGGCCCAGCCACGCGAGCATCTGCCGCACCTTGAAGCAGTTGCCCGACAGCGGGTAGTCGTACAGCTGGATGCTCATGCCGCCGCCCTCACGCCGAAGCGCATGCCGCGCTCGCGCAGCCAGCGCCGGTAGGTGACGGACGAGGTGTCGCCGCGTGTCGGCGTTTCGGCGCGGCCTTCGAGCGGCATGCGCTTGAAGGCGTGGTTCTCCAGAATGGGTTTGTCCTGCCCGAAGATGGTGTGCTGGAACGCGATGAGCTCGGCGTCGGTGGAGTCGTCGTCGAAGCAGGCGAGCATGGTGTGGGCAATGACGTGCTCGTCGTCCACGGGCTGCAGGAACAGGCCGATGGCATCGAGTTCGCCCGCGCGAAAGCTCGACTTGTAGAGCATGGCCGACAGGGGCTGCATCACGCGGTATTTGTAGAGCACCTCGCTGCCCGTGCCGTCGTGCGCGGCCGAGGCGCGCGGCTGCCAGAAGCGGCAGTCGGTGGCCCAGATCTCGCCGGTGGCGGGCTCGACCCGCACCTGGTATTGCGCTACCTCGGTGTGCGGCACCTTGCCGAGGTAGTCGGCGTGCACGAACGGAAAGTGCGCCATGTCCAGGAAGTTCTCGATCACGCGCAGGCCCGACACCGCCACGCCGATGCCGCCGCAGTCGATGGTGCGGCGGCCGGCCTCGCTGTATTCGGGGAACTCGAACAGCGGGCGCGCGGGGTTGCCGCTGGGGCAGGCCCACAGGTAGCCGTAGCGCGACTGCACGGCCAGCGGCCGGTCGCCGAGGCGGCACTGCGGCGTGCCGTCGGGGTCGGTCCACAACCGCACGGTTTCGCCGAGCAGGCGGGTGGTGCGTGGCGCGGACGCGGCGGGGCCGATGACGAGCCAGTCGTCGAGCATGTTGGAGTCGTCGGTGACGAAGGGCATGGGGTCGCTTTCAGCCGAGGGCTTCGATGTCGCCGCGCAGGCTGCGCGCGGCGGTGTGCAGGGCCTGCATGGCGGCGGAGCCAGGGGTGGCGTCGGTCCAGAGGTGGACGAAGGCAAGGCGGGGCTGGGCGTCGAGGACGAGGGCGGCGGTGTTCGCGTCGCCGAGCTGGCCGCGCCATGCGCCCGAGGACTCGTCGGCGAGCAGGCCACGCTGCGCCAGCGCTTCACGCACCGTGCCGGCGGGGGCGCGCACGGTGAGCGTGCGGCAGAAGTGCCAGCCTGTGGGCACGGCATCGGCCAGTGCCGCCGGAGCGGTCGGCATTTCCGGCGACAGGCGGACCCACAACATACCGGCCGCCTCGGTCGCGGCGAAGGTCTTCGCACACACGTTGCGCGGCGCGGGCATGGCGGGGTGCGCCGGAATACTCGCGCATTGCCCGCTGCCGGCTTCGTACTGCCAGCCGTGGTACGCGCAGGCCAGGCGGTTGTCGATCACCTGGCCCAGCGTGAAGCGCACGCTGCGGTGCGGGCAGCGGTTTTCCCAGGCCTGGGCGCTGCCGTCGGCGGCGCGCCAGAGCGCCAGCTCCTGGCCTTCGGCAAAGCCGGCGACGATGTTGTCGCCGGGGCGCAGGTCGGCCGAGCGCGCGACGGGGTGCCAGACGGCGGTGTTCTGTGGTGTGTTCATGGATCGTGGGGAAGCGGGGCTTGCGCCGGTGATACCGTAACGCTTCCGCCGCACCGATGAAAGCCACATGAAGAGACGCTACTTTTCATTCCTGCAACGCTGCCCCGCATGAGCCGCATCGATCTTGCGCTGGTCGAAGCCTTCGTGCTGGTCGCCAGAAGCGGCAGCCTGACCAGGGCCGAGAGCCTCTCGGGCACCTCCAAGGCCACGCTGAGCCGGCAGCTCACCCGGCTGGAAAAGCTGCTGGGCGCGCAACTGCTGATGCGCAGCCCGCGCCGCATCGCGCTCACCGAGGCCGGGCGCGCGTTTCTCGTGCGCGGCGAGGGGCTGCTCGACGAGGTCACGGGCCGGCTCGAAGCGGCCAGCACCGAAGTCCACGCGCTGACCACGGGCGTGTCGGGCCGGCTTTCGCTGCTGTCGGACACGCAGTTCAGTACCTCCTTCGTCTGCCACGTGGTCAAGCTGTTCCTGGAGTCGCACCCCGACGTGCGCTGCCAGCTCGACGTGGCCAGCGGCTTCCATGCGCCGCAGGTCGGCGACGTCGACTGCTACGTGTGCTCCGAGCCGCCCGATGCGCCCAACCTCGTGGCCAAGCTGCTGGGCCGGCTGAACTACGGCCTCTATGCGAGCCCGCAGTACCTGGCGCGCCACGGCACGCCGGCGCTGCCCGCCGAGCTGGCCGCGCACCAGTCGATCGTGATGAAGGAGCCGTCGGAGCGCGCGCAGGTGCTGCTGGTGTCGGGCGCGCAGAGCTTTGCCTTCCACCCCGAGCCGGCCTTCGAGACCAACGACCACTGGGTCATGAAGACCTTCTGCATCGACGGGCTGGGCATCGCGCTGCTGCCGGCTTTCTTCGCCAGGCCCGAGGTGGCGCAGGGCGTGCTGGTGCCGGTGCTGCCGCAGTGGCAGCCCGAGCCGCGCCGCATCTACTGCGCCTACCAGCGGCAGCGCTACATGGGGCAGAAGCTGCGGGCCTTCGTCGACCTGATGGCGCGCTGCGTGGTCGACATCGACTCTTACAACTACTACGTGGGCTCGTCGGCGGCGCGGCGCCGCAGGGCGGGCGCGAGACCATAATCGGCGACCGCCTGACAGGCCCTCATCCGCTGTTCATCCATCATGAAGAAAATCCTCGTCCTCAACGGCCCCAACCTCAACCTGCTCGGTACGCGCGAGCCCGAACAGTACGGACGCGACACGCTGGCCGACGTCGAGCGGCTGTGCAAGGACACGGGTGCGAAGCACGGCGTCGAGATCGAATGCCGCCAGTCGAACCACGAAGGCGTGCTGATCGACTGGATCCAGGAGGCGGGCCGCGAAGTGGCGGCCGGCAACATGCTGGGCGTGGTGATGAACCCGGGCGCCTACACGCACACCTCGATTGCGCTGCACGATGCCATCAAGGGCGCGAGCGTGCCGCTGATCGAGTTGCACATCTCGAACGTGCACGCGCGCGAAGAGTTTCGCCACCACTCGTACATTTCGCCCGCGGCGAAGGGGATCATCGTGGGGCTGGGCGTGAAGGGCTACACCCTCGCCATCGCGGCGCTGGTGCCCTGAGCGACTGAATCAGTACTGCTGCTTGGGCGCCGCGGCCTTCCAGCTGCGGCTCACGCGGCCCTGGCTGTCGATGCTTTCCAGGTGCACGTCGAAGCCCCAGAGCCGGGCGACGTGCTTGAGCACTTCCTCGGCGCCGTCGTGCAGCGGCAGGTTGTTGCGCTGCGTGTGGCGCAGGGTCAGCGAGCGGTCGCCGCGCGTGGCCACGTTCCACACCTGGATGTCGGGCTCGCGGCTGCTGATGTCGTACTGGCGTGACAGCGATTCGCGCAGCGCCTGATAGCCGCTGTCGTCGTGGATGGCGGACACCTCCAGCTCCGATTCGCTCTGGAAATCGCGGATCGAGAACAGGCGGAAGTCGCGCATTGTCTTCGGACTGAGGAACTGGCCGATGAAGCTCTCGTCCTTGAAGTTGCGCATGGCGTAGTCGAGCGTCTTGACCCAGTCGGTGCCCGCGAAGTCGGGGAACCAGCGGCGGTCTTCGGGCGTGGGCTTCTCGCACACGCGGCGCAGGTCGGTCATCATCGCGAAGCCCAGCGCATAGGGGTTGATGCCGCTGTAGGCGCGGTGCCCCACCGGCGGCTGGTAGATCACGCCGGTGTGCGAGCTGAGCCATTCCATCATGAAGCCGTCGGCCAGCTGGCCGCGGTCGTACATGGTGTTGAGCAGCGTGTAGTGCCAGAAGGTGGCCCAGCCTTCGTTCATGACCTGGGTCTGGCGCTGCGGGTAGAAGTACTGCGCGATCTTGCGCACGATGCGCACCACCTCGCGCTGCCAGGGCTCCAGCAGCGCGGCGTTCTTCTCGATGAAATAGAGCAGGTTTTCCTGCGGCTCCGACGGAAAGCGCCGCGCCGCGTCGGACTCGGCCGCCTGCTCGGCGCGCCGGGGCAGCGTGCGCCAGAGGTCGTTCACCTGCTGCTGCATGTGGCGTTCGCGGTCGGCGCGCTGGATGCTCTCTTGCGCCAGCGATCGCTTTTGCGGCCGGCGATAGCGGTCGACGCCGTAGTTCATCAGCGCGTGGCAGGAGTCGAGCAGTTCTTCCACCGCGTCGAGGCCGTGGCGCTCCTCGCACTCGGCGATGTAGTGCCGCGCATAGACCAGGTAGTCGATGATCGACGACGCATCGGTCCACATGCGGAACAGGTAGTTGCCCTTGAAGAAGCTGTTGTGGCCGTAGGCCGCGTGCGCGATCACCAGGGCCTGCATGGCCATGGTGTTTTCTTCCATCAGGTAGGCGATGCAGGGGTCCGAGTTGATGACGATCTCGTAGGCCAGCCCCATGTGGCCGCGCTTGTAGTTCTTCTCGGTCGAGATGAACTGCTTGCCGTACGACCAGTGCCTGTAGATCATGGGCATGCCCACGCTGGCGTAGGCGTCCATCATCTGCTCGGCGGTGATCACCTCGAGCTGGTTCGGGTACACGTCCAGGCCGTAGCCCTTGGCGGTCTTCGCGATCTCGGTGTGGTAGGTCTCGATGAGTTCGAAGGTCCAGTCGGAGGGGCTGGGCAGGCGTTCGAGAACACGGTCGGTGATCATGATGTCACCCCTTCCTTCTTGAACAGGTCGCGGAACACGGGATAGATGTCTTGCGCGTCCGACACCTTGCGCATCGCGAAGTTGGGCTGGACGCCTTCGAGCTGCTGGTACTCCTGCCACAGGTTCTGCTCGGTCTCGGCCACCTGCACGTAGGCGTAGTAGCGCACCACGGGCAGGATGTTGTCGACCAGCAGCTCGCGGCAGCGGCCGCTGTCCTGGTGCCAGTTGTCGCCGTCGCTGGCCTGCGCGCCGTACACGTTCCACTCGCCGCTGGGGTAGCGCGCCTTGATGATCTCGTCCATCAAGACCAGCGCGCTCGACACCACGGTGCCGCCGGTCTCGGTGGCGTGGAAGAATTCTTCCTCGGTCACCTCCTGCGCCTGCGTGTGGTGGCGCAGGAACACGAGGTCGATGGTCTCGTAGTGCCGCGTGAGGAACATGTACAGCAACATGAAGAAGCGCTTGGCCATGTCCTTGCGCGCCTCGTCCATGGAGCCCGACACGTCCATCAGGCAGAACATCACGGCCTTGGCGCTGGGCACCGGCGTCTTCACGCGGTTGCGGTAGCGCAGGTCGATGGGGTCGATGTAGGGCACGTGCCGCATGGTGCGGCGCAGCTCGGCGATGCGCTCCTCGGTCTCGCGGATCTCGTTCTGGATCAGGGGCTGCGCGGCCTGCGGATGCTGCCTGAGGTGTTCGAGGTGCGCCTCCAGGCGCTTGAGCTCCTTGCGCGGTTCGCCGCCCAGCGCGATGCGCCGCGCCAGCGCGCCGCGCATCGAGCGCACCACGTGCAGGTTGTTGGGCGAGCCGTCGCTGGTGAAGCCGGCGCGGTGGCTCTTCCACTCGGGCACGTCGGCGATCTGTGTGCGAATGAGGTGCGGCAGCGCCAGGTCGTCGAAGAACACGCGCATGAACTCTTCGCGCGTGAGGCGAAAGACGAAGTCGTCCTCGCCTTCGCCGCTGTCGCTGGCCTCTCCGCTGCCGGAGCCGCCGCCGCTCCCGCCTTCGGGGCGCTTGATGCGGTCGCCCTTCAGGTACTCCTGGTTGCCCGGATGCACGTACTCGCGGTCGCCGCCACGCGCATGGCCGAACACGGGTTCGGACACATCGTGGCGCGGCAGGGTCACATCTTCGCCTTGCTCCAGTTCGCGGATGTTGCGGCCGCTGACTGCGCGTCGCACCGCTTCCTGGATCTGCCCCTTGTAGCGCCGCAGGAAGCGCTCGCGGTTGCCAATGGACTTGTTCTTGCCCGAGAGCCGGCGGTCGATGATTTGCTGCAGGATGGCCACGATGTTGTCAAAGCTCCTTGCAAAGAAGAGGGAAGAACTCGCCGGTTCGTCGCTATGAACTCTTGCGCACGCGCAGATACCACTCGCAGAGCAGGCGCACCTGCTTGGCGGTGTAGCCCTTCTCGACCATGCGGGTCACGAAGTCCTCGTGCTTCTTCTGTTCGTCGGCACTGCTCTTCGTGTTGAAGCTGATGACGGGCAGCAGCTCTTCGGTGTTGGAGAACATCTTCTTCTCGATCACCGCGCGCAGCTTTTCGTAGCTGGTCCACGCCGGGTTGCGCCCCGCGTTGCCGGCCCGCGCGCGCAGCACGAAGTTGACGATCTCGTTGCGGAAGTCCTTCGGATTGCCGATGCCCGCGGGCCGCTCGATCTTTTCGAGCTCGCCGTTGAGCGAGGCGCGGTCGAAGACTTCGCCGGTGTCCACGTCGCGGAACTCCTGGTCCTGGATCCAGTAGTCGGCGTAGGTGACGTAGCGGTCGAAGATGTTCTGGCCGTACTCGCTGTAGCTCTCGAGGTAGGCGGTCTGGATTTCCTTGCCGATGAACTCGGCGTAGCGCGGCGCCAGCAGCTCCTTGATGTAGCTGATGTACTTCTGCTCGACCTCGGGCGCGAACTGCTCGCGTTCGATCTGCTGCTCGAGCACGTACATCAGGTGCACCGGGTTCGCGGCCACCTCGGAGCTGTCGAAGTTGAACACCTTGGAGATGATCTTGAAGGCGAAGCGCGTGGAAACGCCGCTCATGCCCTCGTCGACGCCCGCGTAGTCGCGGTACTCCTGGATCGACTTGGCCTTGGGGTCGGTGTCCTTGAGGTTCTCGCCGTCGTAGACCTGCATCTTGCTGAAGGTGCTCGAGTTCTCGGGCTCCTTCAGGCGCGTGAGCACCGACAGCTGGGCCATCATGCGCAGGGTGCCGGGGGCGCACGGCGCCTTGGCCAGCGACGAGTTGCGCACCAGCTTCTCGTAGATCTTGATTTCTTCGGAGGCGCGCAGGCAGTAGGGCACCTTGACGATATAGATCCGGTCGAGGAAAGCCTCGTTGTTCTTGTTGTTGCGGAAGGCCTTCCACTCGCTCTCGTTGCTGTGCGCCAGCACGATGCCGTCGAAGGGGATGGCGCCGAAGCCCTCGGTGCCCTTGAAGTTGCTTTCCTGGGTGGCCGTGAGCAGCGGGTGCAGCACCTTGATGGGCGCCTTGAACATTTCCACGAACTCCAGCAGCCCCTGGTTGGCCAGGCACAGGCCGCCGGAGTAGGCGTAGGCGTCCGGGTCGTCCTGGGCGTAGGTTTCCAGCTTGCGGATGTCGACCTTGCCGACCAGCGAGGAAATGTCCTGGTTGTTCTCGTCGCCGGGCTCGGTCTTGGCCACGGCGATCTGCCGCAGCACCGACGGGAAGCGCTTGACGACCTTGAACTGGCGGATGTCGCCGCCGTACTCCTCGAGCCGCTTGACGGCCCAGGGCGAGAGAATGCGGTTCAGGTAGCGGCGGGGGATGCCGTACTCTTTTTCAAGAATCTCGCCGTCTTCGGTCGTGTCGAACAGGCCGAGCGGGGATTCGTTCACTGGCGAGCCCTGGATCGCATAGAAGGGCACATGCTCCATGAGCTGCTTCAGGCGCTCGGCGATCGAGCTCTTGCCGCCGCCAACCGGGCCCAGCAGGTAAAGGATTTGCTTCTTTTCTTCCAGTCCCTGCGCGGCGTGGCGGAAATAGGACACCACCTGTTCTATGGCGTCTTCCATGCCATAGAACTCCTTGAACGCCGGATAGATCTTGATGACCTTGTTGGCGAAGATGCGCGAAAGCCGGGGGTCGTTGCGCGTATCGACCAGTTCGGGCTCGCCAATGGCCTTGAGCATGCGCTCGGAGGCCGTGGCATACGCCGTGGGATCGCGCTTGCAGATGTCCAGGTAGTCCTGCAGCGAGATGACTTCCTCGCGGGTGCGCTCGTAGCGGGCGGCAAAGTTGCTGATCACATCCATGGTCACGCCTCCATCAAGTCGGTGGGCTTTTGGCCCGATGGCGTGCAGCAAAGGCCTTGTGCAACATTTGAAGGTGTGCCTGCCCTTGGCTGCATGCCGCGGAAAACTCCCTTACAACAATCTGCTAACAATCAGCATAAAGCAAAGATTGAACCCGGCAAATCATTTGTTAATTCAGAACCACAACGGCAAGTAAAGTTCCTCGGAAAAAACGGAACTAGTATTCGGATTTCAGCTAAATTCAAAGGCTCGCTTTCGCAATTCTCTCCGGGTGAAAACACCTATGACGAATGGCCATCGTCCGTTTTTGCGTTTCCTCCGGGAAAGCATCGCCTATTGAGCCCTGGGGCTCAATAAAACGGGCGTCTCCCTTCAATAACGCACGGCCTGCCGTTTGGTTTATTGCACATTCAAAAAAAATATAAAAGCAATCCTCGCGCCACTTTTTGATGGGCGCTTGGCGCATGTGGACGTGGGATGGAAGCGTGGGCGCGGGTCGGCGCGATCCGCGAAGGTGCGGCAAGCACCGCTGCGGTGCTCGAAACAGGGCTCAGGGGCCTGTGTGCACCAGTTCGAAGAGCCCGGTGTGCAGGACGGTCATGAAGTGACCGGTGCTGAAGGTGAAGTTTTCACCCGCAAGCGCAGTCCCCGGTGTTACATGGCAGACGAAGAAGCGGTTCGCGGACCCGCACTGCAGCTGCACGGCCTCGGGATCCAGGCCCTTGAACAAGCCTTGCACGTCTTTGGTGCTCATGGGTTCGATGTCCCGCGACACCTCGCCCGACCTGACCACCCAACCTTTGTCCGTCTTGCGAATGGAAAGGGGAGGCGGCGCGCGCGCGCCGCGCCCGTCATCAGCTGAAGAATTCCTTCGCCTTGTCGAACCAGCCCTTGTCGGTCGGGCTGTGCTTTTCACCGCCCTTCTTGAGGGACTCGTCGAGTTCCTTGAGCACCTTGCGCTGGTGCTCGGTGAGCTTCACCGGGGTCTCGACGCGCACGTGGCAGTACAGGTCGCCCGGGTAGCTCGAGTTCACGCCCTTGATGCCCTTGCCGCGCAGGCGGAACTGCTTGCCGCTTTGCGTGCCTTCGGGAATGTCGATGGCCGCCGCGCCCTTGAGCGTGGGCACGTTGATCTCGCCGCCCAGTGCCGCCGTGGTCATGCTCACGGGCACCACGCAGTGCAGGTTGTCGCCGTCGCGCTCGAAGATCTCGTGCTTCTTGAGCCGGATCTCGATGTACAGGTCGCCCGGCGGGCCGCCGTTGACGCCGGGCTCGCCGCTGCCGGTGACGCGCATGCGCTGGCCGTCGTCGATGCCGGCGCGGATCTTCACCTCGAGCGTCTTGTTGCGCTTGATCTTGCCGTGGCCGTGGCACGCGGTGCAGGGCTCGGGAATGATCTTGCCGCTGCCGTGGCAGGTCGGGCAGGTCTGCTGCACGCTGAAGAAGCCCTGGCGCATCTGCACCGCGCCCGCGCCGTGGCAGGTGGTGCAGGTGATGGGCTTGGTGCCGGGCTTGGCGCCCGAGCCGTGGCAGGTGTCGCACTCGTCCCACGAGGGAATGCGGATCTCCGTGGTCTTGCCTTCGGCGGCTTCCTCGAGCGTGAGCTCCATGGCGAAGATCTGGTCGGCGCCGCGGAACACCTGGCGTCCGCTGCTCGTGCGGCCGCGTCCGCCGCCGCCGAACACGTCGCCGAAGATGTCGCCGAACGCTTCAGCGAAACCGCCGAAGCCTTCCGCGCCCGGGCCACCGCGCATGTTGGGATCGACGCCGGCATGGCCGTACTGGTCGTAGGCCGCGCGCTTCTGTCCGTCGGACAGCATTTCGTAGGCTTCCTTCACCTCCTTGAACTTGGCCTCGGCGTCCTTGCTGGTGTCGCCGTGGTTGCGGTCGGGGTGGTGCTTCATCGCGAGCTTGCGATAAGCCTTCTTGATTTCTTCCTCGCTCGCGTTCTTGGGGACGCCGAGGGTTTCGTAATAGTCGCGTTTGGTGGCCATGGCAGGTCGATCGGAAGATCAGCAGTAACTCGGTAACTTTGAAGCGAGAAAGGCTGGAGCACCCCTGCGGGTGTTCCAGCCTTGCAGAAGGTGCTGAGGATCAGCCCTTCTTGACTTCCTTGACTTCGGCGTCGACCACGTTGTCGTCGGCCTGCGCATGCGCGCTGGCTTCCGCGCCGGCGGGGCCCGATGCGGCCGAGGCGCCGGCGGCGGCCTGCGATTCGGCATACATCTTCTCGCCGAGCTTCTGGCTCGCGGTCATCAGCGTGTTGGTCTTTTCCTCGATCGCGGCCTTGTCTTCACCCTTGAGGGCTTCCTCGACGTCCTTGATCGCGGCTTCGATCGCATCCTTCTCGGCGGCTTCCAGGCTCGCGCCGTGCTCGCCCAGCGACTTCTTCACGCTGTGCACCATGGCTTCGCCCTGGTTGCGGGCCTGCACGATCTCGAGCTTCTTCTTGTCGTCTTCGGCGTTGAGCTCGGCGTCCTTCACCATCTTCTGGATCTCGTCTTCCGACAGGCCCGAGTTCGCCTTGATGGTGATCTTGTTTTCCTTGCCCGTGCCCTTGTCCTTCGCGCCGACGTGCAGGATGCCGTTGGCGTCGATGTCGAAGCTCACTTCGATCTGCGGCGTGCCGCGCGCTGCCGGCGGAATGCCTTCGAGGTTGAACTCGCCCAGCGCCTTGTTGCCCGCGGCGATGTCGCGTTCGCCCTGGAACACCTTGATCGTCACGGCCGGCTGGTTGTCCTCGGCGGTCGAGAAGGTCTGCGCGAACTTCGTCGGGATCGTGGTGTTCTTCGTGATCATCTTGGTCATCACGCCGCCCATCGTCTCGATGCCCAGCGACAGCGGGGTCACGTCGAGCAGCAGCACGTCCTTGCGGTCACCCGAGAGCACCTGGCCCTGGATGGCGGCGCCCACGGCCACGGCTTCGTCGGGGTTCACGTCCTTGCGCGGTTCCTTGCCGAAGAAGGCCTTCACCTTTTCCTGTACCTTGGGCATGCGGGTCATGCCGCCGACCAGGATCACGTCGTTGATGTCGTTCACGCTGATGCCGGCGTCCTTGATGGCCAGGCGGCAAGGCGCGATGGTGCGCTCGACCAGCTCGTCGACCAGGCTTTCCAGCTTGGCGCGGGTGAGCTTGATGTTCAGGTGCTTCGGACCGGTGGCATCGGCCGTGATGTAGGGCAGGTTGATGTCGGTCTGCGCGCTGTTCGACAGTTCGATCTTGGCCTTTTCAGCGGCTTCCTTCAGGCGCTGCAGGGCCAGCACGTCCTTGCTCAGGTCGACGCCTTGTTCCTTCTTGAACTCGGCAATGATGTAGTCGATGATGCGCTGGTCGAAGTCTTCGCCGCCCAGGAAGGTGTCGCCGTTGGTCGACAGCACTTCGAACTGCTTCTCGCCGTCGACGTCGGCGATCTCGATGATCGACACGTCGAAGGTGCCGCCGCCCAGGTCATACACGGCGATCTTGCGATCGGCCTTGTCCTGCTTGTCCAGGCCGAAGGCCAGGGCAGCAGCGGTGGGTTCGTTGATGATGCGCTTGACGTCCAGGCCCGCGATGCGGCCGGCGTCCTTGGTGGCCTGGCGCTGTGCGTCGTTGAAGTAGGCCGGCACCGTGATCACGGCTTCGGTCACGGTTTCGCCGAGGTAGTCTTCGGCGGTCTTCTTCATCTTGCGCAGGATGTCGGCGCTGACCTGTTGCGGGGCCATCTTCTTGCCGCGCACTTCCACCCATGCGTCGCCGTTGTCGGCCTTGGCGATGGTGTAGGGCATCAGGTCGATGTCCTTCTGGACTTCCTTTTCCTCGAACTTGCGGCCGATCAGGCGCTTGATCGCGTACAGCGTGTTCTTGGGGTTGGTGACGGCCTGGCGCTTGGCCGAGGCACCGACCAGCACTTCACCGTCTTCCTGGTACGCGACGATCGACGGCGTGGTGCGCGCACCTTCCGAGTTCTCGATCACACGCGTGGTGTTGCCTTCCATGATCGACACGCACGAGTTGGTGGTGCCGAGGTCGATGCCGATGATCTTTGCCATGTTCTTTACTCCTGAAAGCCTGAAAAATATGTTGTTATGAACTTGTGGATAACCCGTCGCGATTCAAGGTATGAAGCGTGGATTTCCTGTGGGAATCTTGTGTGCCGATGCGTGCCGCGGGTGGCTTACTTCGGCGCGCTGACCGTGACCAGCGCCGGGCGCAGCACGCGCTCGTTGATGGTGTAGCCCTTCTGCAGCACGCTCACCACGGTGTTCGGTTCCTGGTCGGCGGGCACCACCGAGATGGCCTGGTGCTGGTGCGGGTCGAACTTGGCGCCGGGGGCCGGGGCCACTTCGATCACCTTGTTGCGTTCGAGCGCGCTCTTGAGCTGGCGCAGCGTGGCTTCGGCGCCTTCGCGGATCTGCTCCGGCGTGGCGTCCTTGATGGCCAGGCCGGCTTCGAGGCTGTCGGTCACCGGCAGCAGGCTTTCGGCGAACGCCTCGACGGCGAACTTGCGGGCCTTGGTGATCTCGTCGTCGGCGCGGCGGCGGGCGTTCTGCACGTCGGCCTGGGCGCGCAGGTACTGGTCGGCCAGTTCGGCGTTCCTGGTCTGCAGGGCAGCGAGCTCGCCTTGCGCCACAGCCAGGGCGTCGAGCGCCTCGGCTTCATTGGCGGCTTGCGCGGCCTCCAGTTCTTCGGGGCTTGGCTCGCCTTGCAGCATTTGGGAATTCTGTGCGGATTGTTGCGGGTCAGACATTTTTCAAAGAACCGGCTGGAACCGGTAAACAAACGATAGTCGGGCAGGTGGGGCTGCCCAGGACCATTTCAAGCGAAAAAATGCGGTAAAAAGGGCCGCTCAGGCATGAAAAAGGCCCGAAACCGGGCCTTGGAGCCTGTGTGCCGAACGCTCAGTGCGCGTCGAGCAGCTCGACGTCGAACTTCAGCGTGGCGTTCGGGGGGATCACGCCGCCGGCGCCGCGGGCGCCATAGCCCAGCGATGCGGGGATGATCAGCGTGCGCTTGCCGCCGATCTTCATGCCGGCCACGCCTTCGTCCCAGCCCTTGATGACCTGGCCGGCGCCCAGCGAGAACGCGAACGGGTCGTTGCGGTCGCGGCTGGAGTCGAACTTGACGCCTTGCACGCCGTCGTTGTAGAGCCAGCCGGTGTAGTGCACGTGCACGTGCTGGCCGGCCTTGGCTTCAGAGCCGGTGCCGACTTCGGTGTCTTCGTATTGCAGGCCGGAGGGGGTGGTAGGCATGGGAAACGCTCCTTGCGTCGATGTGAGAAGAATGGATCGAAGGCGCGGAGTTTACCGAGGCCGGGCGCACCGGCCTTGTCGTCGATCAGCCGTGGTGGCTGTCGTCGGCCGGCGGTGCGGCTGTGGGAGCAGGCGCCGCCGCCGGGGCGGGCGCCGTTGCTGCAGGCGCCGCCGCCGGGGTTGCGGGCGATGCGGGCGAGGTTGCCGGTGCAGCGACGGGCGCTGCGGCCACCGGCGCCGCCGCCTTCCTGGCCTGCCCCAGCTGCCACTTGCCGGCGAAGGCCTGCAGGTCGGACAGCCGCTTGAGCAGGTCCTGCCCGCTGAGCGTGAGGCTGTAGCCGTCGCTGCCGTGGCCGACGATGCCGGCCTCGCGCAGTTCCTTGATGCGGGTGTTGAGCGTGTTGGGAGTGATGCCGCCCACGCTGTCCTGCAGGAGCCGGAAGGTCTGGGCATGGCCGTCGCGCAGGGCCCAGAGCACGCGCAGTGCATAACGGGCTTCGAGCAGGGCGAGCAGCTGGCTGACGGCTGCGTTTTCCTTGGTACTCATCGACTTCATCTCCTCGAAGCTGGGCGAGCCATCGGCCTGTGGGGCAGGGGCGATGCACGCTTTCTTTTGTGTGTGGTTATGAACCGTTTCGTTGGCCGACGACTATAGCGCAAAGGAATGTGATGCTACTAGTTTTATAGCTGTGCAGGCATGCAGCATGCGGGTTGTGAGACAAAGGCTCACAAATTGGAATAATTGGCCATGGCTTCGCCCAGCCGGATCGCGCGGGTCGGCGACCACTCGGGGTTGAAGGCCAGCGCGGGTGCCGGGAACAGCATGACCACCGTCGAGCCCAGCAAGAAACGGCCCATCTCGTCGCCCTTGCGGATGTCGATCTGCTGGTCGTTGTAGCTCCACTCGCGCAGTTCGCCCACGCGCGGCGGGTTGACCACGCCGTGCCACACCGTGGCCATGCTGCCCACGATGGTGGCGCCCACCAGCACCAGCACGAAGGGCCCGTGCGCCGACTCGAACACGCACACCACGCGCTCGTTGCGCGCGAACAGCCCCGGTACGCCGCGTGCCGTGGTCGGGTTCACCGAGAACAGGTCGCCCGGCACGTGGATCATGCGCACCAGCCGCCCGTCGCAGGGCATGTGGATGCGGTGGTAGTCCTTCGGGCTCAGGTACAGCGTGGCGAAGCTGCCGTGCGCGAACTTGGCGGCCAGCGCGGCGTCGCCGCCGACCAGCGCGGTGGTGCTGTAGTTGTGTCCCTTGGCCTGGAAGATCTGGTCGCCCTGGATGGCGCCGAACTGGCTGATCGCGCCGTCCACCGGGCACACCAGGTCGGCCGGCGCGAGCGGCCGCATGCCGGGCTTGAGCGCGCGCGTGAAGAACTGGTTGAAGCTCTTGTAGTGCGCGATGTCCGACTCCAGCGCCTCGCCCATGTCCACGCCGTACTTGGCCACGAAGCGCCGGATGATCCACGTCGTGACGGCTCCGCGTTCCTTGCCCGCGACCCAGCCGGCGAAATTGGTCAGGGCCTGCTTGGGGAACAGGTATTGGGGCAGTACAGCGGAGCGGTCGGACACGTGGTGGGGGCCTGGAATGCGGATCGGAGGGGCATTCTATAAAGGGCTTCCCGAGGGAGGCCTAGGAAGCTTCCCTCGGTTTTGCCGGCCCATGCGCGGGCTCGCGGCCCTTCGTGCTACTTCAGGCTAGTCGGCCTTGATGCCCGCCGCCTTGATCACCTGCGCCCACTTCTCGACTTCGGCCTTCTGGAAGGCCGCGATCTGCGTGGTGCTCAGGTCGGCCGGCTCCATGCCGAAGCCCTTGAGCTTGTCCTGCATCTCGGGCGTCGCCAGGATCTTTCGGATCTCGGTGTGCAGGCGGTCGACCACCGGCGCCGGCGTGGCGGCCGGCACGAAGATCGCCTGCCACGACACCACCTCGAAGTCCTTCAGGCCCGGCAGGCCCGACTCGGCCACCGTCGGCACGTCGGGCATCGAGGCCAGCCGCTTGGCCGACGTGACCGCAATGGCGCGCAGCTTGCCGCTCTGGATGTGCGGGCCGGCCACCACCGTGGTGTCGAACATCATGTCGACCTGCCCGCCGATCGCGTCCTGGATCGCCGGGCCGCTGCCCTTGTACGGAATGTGCGTGAACTTCACGCCCGACTTGTAGGCCATCAGCTCCAGCGCCAGGTGCTGCGAGGTGCCCGTGCCCGCCGAGGCCGACGACAGCCCGCCCGACTTGGCCTTGCTCGCCTCGAGGATGTCCTTGAGCGTCTTGTAGGGGCTGTTCTGGCTCACCACCAGCACCACGGGGTTGGTGCCGATCAGCGTCACCGGCGCGAACGACTTGATCGGGTCGTAGCCGATCTTCGGATACAGGCTCACGTTGATCGCGTGCGAGCTGATGGTGCCGCCCACCAGCGTGAAGCCGTCGGGCGCCGCGCGCGCGCCGACCTCCGAGCCCACGCTGCCGCCGGCGCCGCCCTTGTTGTCGATGATCACGCTCGTGCCCAGCACCGGCCCGAGCTTCTGCCCGATCAGCCGGCCCAGCACGTCGGTCGTGCCGCCCGCGGGAAAGGGCACGAGGTAGGTGATGGCCTTGCCCGTGGGCCAGTTGTTGCTGCTCTGCGCGAAGGCAGGCAGGCCCACGGCGGCCACCGACGAGGCGATGGCGGTCTTGATCAATGTGCGGCGTTGCATGGCGATGTCTCCTTGTTGTTGATGAGTGCCCCTCAGGGCAGGTCGACGATCTCGACCCAGTTCGGGTTGCGGCCCACGTCCAGGTGCTGCGGCGCGCCCAGCGCACCGGTCTCGCCGTCGATCGCGTAGAGCGAGATGCCGTTCGACGCCTGGCCCGCCGCGATGAGAAAGCGGCCCGTCGAATCGATGGCGAAGCCGCGCGGCTCTTTCTCCGTCGGCGTGTGCCCCAGCGGTTGCAGCCGGCCCGTGGCCGCGTCGACCCGGAAGGTCGACAGCGTGCTCGAGTTGCGTTCCGACGCGAACAGGAAGCGCCCGTCCGGCGTCAGGTGCAGGTCGGCGGCCCAGGGCTTGCCGGTGAAGCCGGCGGGCAAGGTCGTGGTGCTCTGCTCGAGCTCGAGCGTGCCGCGCGCCGCATCCCATGCGAACACATGCAGCGCCGCGTCGAGTTCGTCGAGCAGGTACACGTGCTGCTGCTTGGCGTCCCACACGAAGTGGCGCGGGCCCGATTGCGCCGACGCCTTCGTGAGCGGCGGGTCGTTGGGCGACAGCAGGCCCTTGTCGGCGTCGAAGCGCCAGCTCGAGATGTTGTCGCCGCCCAGGCTGGTGGCGAGCACGAAGCGGTTGGCGGCATCGGCATGGATCGCGTGCGCGTTCGGCCCGGTCTGCACCAGCTGCTGGATCGCGCCGACCGTGCCGTCCTTCGTGATGGCGTTGACCGAGATCTTGCCGCCCTGGTAGGACGCCGCGAACAGCCAGCGCCCGGTGGCGTCGAGGTCGATGTTGGCCATGCTGTCGGCCAGCGGCGCCTCGCCGAGCTTCCTCAGCTGGCCCGTGGCCGCGTCGATCGACAGCATCGCGACGCGAAACGGCTGCGAACGCAGCGCCGCGTAGAGCAGCCGCTTGTCCTTGCTCACCACCATCGGCATCACCGTGCCGCCGACGTTGAGCGTCTGCACCGGCGCCAGCGCGCCCTTCGCGCGGTCGAGCGACAGCACCGAGATCTCCTGGCTGTCCGCGTTCGACACATACACCCAGGTGGCGGCGCCGGCGTGAGCCGCGCCCAGCAGCAATGCCGAGGCCAGGGCCCGGCACAGGATCGTCTTCATGGCGGCGCCGCTCAGGGCTTGATGTCCAGCTTGGTGATCAGCGCCTTGAAGTACGCGTTGTCCTTGGCCAGCGTTTCCTTGAAGGCGGCGCCGTCGGTGTAAACGTAGCCCAGGTTCTGCTTGTCCATCACTTCGCGCAGCAGCGGTTCCTTGGCGGTCTTGGCGGCAATGTCGCGCAGCTTGGCCATCACTTCGGGCGGCGTATTCCTGGGCGCGCCGAGGCCGCGCCAGGTGCCGATCGAGATGTCGATGCCGCGCTCCTTGGCGGTCGGCACCTTGTCGAAGGCGGCAAGGCGCTTGTCGGCCATCACCATCAGCATCTTGAGCTTGCCGGCCTGCACGTAGGTCGACACCTCGGCCGGGCTCACGGCCACCGCGTCGACGTGGCCGCCCAGCAGCGCCAGCACGGCCGGGCCCGCGCCCTGGAACGGGATGTGGTTGAACTTGGTGCCGGTCTTGTCTTCCAGCGCCGAGGCCGCCAGGTGCCAGATCGAGCCCGTGCCCGAATTGCCCACGCCCATCTCGCCCGGCTTCTTCTTGGCCGCGGCCAGGAATTCTTCGATCGTGTTGTAGGGCGAGTCGGCCTTCACCGTGATGGCGGCCGGGTCGGCGTTGAGCTGGGCGATCGGCTGGAAGTCGTCGTAGTTGAACTTGGCCAGGCCCAGGTGCGGCAGCGTGAGCAGCTCGACCGTGAGCACCGCGAGCTTGTAGCCGTCGGGCCGCGAGTGGATCACCTCGTTCCAGCCGATGGCGCCGCCCGCGCCGGGGCGGTTCACGATCACCATGCTCTCGGACATGTGCTTGCGGCTCGCGTCGGCAAAGGCGCGGGCCAGCGCGTCGGTGCCGCCGCCGGGCTGGTAGGGCACGATCAGCTCGACCGTGTGGTTCGGGTAGTCGTTGCCGGCGGCTTGCGCGGCGGGTGCCGCAATGCCGAATGCGGCGCAGGCCGCGCCCGAGAGCAGCGCGAGCTTGCGCAGGAATTTCGTCGTCATCTGTCTTGTCTCCGTTGTAGATATTGGTATTGAAAAAACAAGGGCGCGGTCAGGGCATGTACTGCCCCCCGTTCACCTCGATCACCTGCCCCGTGACATAGCCCGAGAGCTGTTCCGAGGCCAGATACAGGAAGGCGCCCACGCATTCCTCGGGCTCGCCGATGCGGCCCATGGGAATGCTGGCGCGGAAGTTCTCGAGCATCGCGGGCGTCGAGAAGCGGTCTTGAAATGGCGTCTGGATCACGCCCGGCGCCACCGCGTTCACGCGGATGCGGTCGCCCACCAGCTCCTTGGCGAGCCCGTGTGTCGCCGTGCTCACGAAGCCCTTGGAGCCCGCGTACAGGTACGCGGCAGGGCCGCCGCCCGTGCGCGCCGCCACCGAGGTCACGTTGATGATGTTGCCGCCGCCTTGCGTGCGCATCAGCGGCACCACCTCGCGGCAGAAGGCCAGCACCGAGCGCGCGTTGATGTGCATCACCTCGTCGAACAGCGCGTCGTCGAACTCGGCGATGGGCACGCGCTTGACCAGGCTGCCCGCGTTGTTCACCAGCACGTCGATGCGGCCGAACTCGCCCATGGTCTGCTTCACGCAGTCGCGAATGGCGGCCGTGTCGCGCACGTCGGCCTGGACGGCCACCGCCGCGCCGCCGGCCGCGCGAATGGTCTCGACCACGTCATGCGCCGCGGCCGCCGAGCTGTTGTAGTGCACCGCCACGCGCATGCCGCGCGCCGCGAACGCAATGGCCACCGCCGCGCCGATGCCGGTGCTGGCGCCGGTGACGAGCGCAGTCTTGTCCTTGAGGTCTTCCATGGGTCTTGCTCCGAGTGAGGTTTGTTCAGGTGACCGGCGCCGGGTTGAACAGCACCAGCGCGTTGTGCAGCTTCCAGTGCTCGGCCCAGGTCTTCTTGCGGCCGCTGGCCACGTCGAGCATCAGGCGGAACAGTTCCCAGCCCACGTCCTCGATGCTGGCCTGGCCGTCGGCGATGCGGCCCGCGTTCACGTCCATCAGGTCGTGCCAGCGGCGCGCCAGGTCGCTGCGCGTCGCGACCTTGATCACCGGCACCTCGGCCAGCCCGTAGGGCGTGCCGCGGCCGGTGGTGAACACGTGCAGGTTGATGCCGGCGGCCAGCTGCAGCGTGCCGCAGATGAAGTCGCTGGCCGGCGTGGCCGCGTAGATCAAGCCCTTCTGCGCAACCTTCTCGCCAGGCGCGAGCACGCCGCTGATCGGCGCGGAGCCCGACTTGACGATCGAGCCCATCGCCTTCTCGACGATGTTCGACAGCCCGCCCTTCTTGTTGCCCGGCGTGGTGTTGGCGCTGCGGTCGACGCGGCCTTTGTCCAGGTAGGCGTCGTACCAGGCCATCTCGCGGATCATGGCCTCGGCCACCTCGGGCGACGAGGCGCGCGAGGTGAGCTGGTCGATGCCGTCGCGCACCTCGGTCACTTCGGAGAACATCACCGTGGCGCCCGCGCGCACCAGCAGGTCGGTGCAAAAGCCCACGGCGGGGTTGGCGGTGACGCCGGAGAAAGCGTCGCTGCCGCCGCACTGCACGCCCACCACCAGTTCGCTGGCGGGCACGGTCTCGCGGCGGCGGGCGTTCAGGCGCACCAGGTGCGTCTCGGCCTGGCGCATGACCGAATCGATCATCGACATGAAGCCGACGTGCTCGTCGTCCTGCAGGCAGACCACGTCGAGTTCGGCGGCGGCATCGCCCTGGGCCTCGCCGCGCTTGTCGACGATGGGAATGCTGCCCGGCGGCAGCAGCCGCTCGGGCTGCAGCTTCTCGCAGCCCAGGCTCACCACCATCACCTCGCCGCCGAAGTTCGGGTTGAGGCTGATGTTGCGCAGCGTGCGGATCGGCACCACGGCGTCGGGCGCGTCGATGGCCACGCCGCAGCCGTAACCGTGCGCCAGCGCCACCACGTCGTCGACGTTCGGGTACTTGGGCAGCAGCTCGGCCTTGATGCGCTGCACCGCGAAGTCGATCACGCCTGCCACGCACTGCACGGTCTCGGTGATGGCCAGGATGTTGCGCGAACCCACCGAGCCGTCGGCGTTGCGGTAGCCCTCGAAGGTGTAGCCCTCCAGCGGCGGCAGGGCAGGGGGCTTGACGGTGGCGATGGGCAGGCCGTCGAGCCCGGGCGCCACCGGCATGCGCATCACCCGCTCGTGCACCCAGCTGCCGCGCGGCAAGGCCTTTTGCGCGTAGCCGATCACCACGTTGTAGCGAACGATGGCGTCGCCCTCGGCCAGGTCGGCCAGCGCCACCTTGTGGCCTTGCGGCACGTTGTCCACCAGCCGCAGGCCGTCGGCGAACTCGGCGCCGGCCTTCAGGCCGCCGTCGTTCGCGACGATGGCCACGTTGTCGCTGGCATGGATGCGGATGTAGAGCGGCGAGGCTCCGTTGGCGGCATTGCTCATCGTGGAAACCTTGTCTTGCTTACAGCACCTTGTGGCCCGTCAGCAGTGTCGGCAGCCAGGTCGAGAAGGCCGGCACATAGGTCACCAGGGTGATGGCGATGAAGATCGCCAGATAGTAGGGCCAGGCGGTCTTCGTCGCCTCCCCGATGGATATCTTCCCTATCGCGCACCCGATGAACTGCACCGTGCCCACCGGCGGATGCACCAGGCCCAGCGCGCAGTTCAGCAGCAGCATCATGCCGAACTGCACCGGGCCCACGCCCATCTGGATGGCCAGCGGCAGGAACAGCGGCGTGGTGATCAGGATGTGCGCCGCCATGTCCAGGAAGATGCCCAGGAAGATCTGGATCAGGTTGATGTACAGCAGCATCAGCCACGGGCTGGTGGTCGCGGCCAGCAGCACCGACTCGATCGCGTCCGGAATCTCCAGGTAGGCCATCTGGTAGCGCAGCATGTTCGACACGCCGATCAGCAGCAGGATCACGCCCGTGGTCTTCGAGGCCTTGGCCAGCGACTTGAACAGCTTCTCGCGCGTCATCGTGCGGTAGACCACCACCGTGAGCAGCAGCGAATACGTCACCGCGATCGCGGCCGCCTCCGTGGCCGTCGCGATGCCCTCCATCACGCACACCAGGATGATCACGATCACCAGCAGGCCCGGAATGGCCGCCAGGAAGGTCTTGGCCACCATGCCCCAGCCCGGGAAGCGCTCGACCAGCGTGCTGCCGTCGGTGCGCTTGGGGTAGCCGTGCTTGGCCGCCTGCCAGTAGGCCGCCACCAGCATGCACACCATGATCCAGAACACCGGGATCAGGCCCGCGAACATCAGGTCGCCGATCGACACGCCCTTGATCACGTGGTCGCCGATGGTGCCCACCGCGGCCTGCGCCGCGAAGGCGTAGATGATCATGTTGTGCGAGGTCGGCATCAGCGCGCCCGACAGCGACGCGTGCGTGGTCACGTTCACCGCGTAGGCCGCGCTGTAGCCCTCGCGCTTCATGATCGGGATCATCACGCCGCCCATGGCCGAGGTGTCGGCCACGGGCGAGCCTGAGACGCCGCCGAACAAGGTGGAGGCCACCACGTTGGCCAGCCCGAGGCCGCCCTTCCAGTGGCCGACCAGGCTGCGCGCGAACGCCACGATCTTGTCGGCGATGCCGCCGTGCAGCATCAGCTCGCCCGAGAAGATGAAGAACGGAATCGCCAGGAACGAGAACACGTTCATGCCCGAGACCATCATCTGGATGGCGGTCTCGAACGGCAGGCCTTCGTAGGCGAAGGTGGCCAGGCAGCTCAGCCCGATGGCAAAGGCCACCGGCATTCCCAGCAGCAGGAACAGCACGAAGCTCAGGGACAGCACTGTCAATGCCATGATGGAACGACCTTCAGGCCGGTGAACTGAGCAGCCAGGTGCTCGAGGGAGAAGAGGGTGATCAGCACCCCCGCGAAGAGAACCGGCACGTAGCGCACGGCTTCGGACAGCCCCAGCGTGGGAATGGTCGACTCGCGCGTCGAGACCGCCATTTCGGCCCCGCCCGCGAACAGCGCGATGGCGAAGCCGATGGTCAGCACGCACACGAGCGCCTTGCACCAGAACTGCGCCTTCGGCGGCAGTACCTTCACCAGCGAGTCCAGGCCGATGTGCCCCGCGTCCCGCACGCCGGCGGAGGCGCCGAACATGGCGACCGAGATCACCAGCAGCAGCGCGACCTGCTCGACATACGGCGGAGCGTCATTGAAGACGTAGCGCAGCACCACGCCGTAGACGACGACCGCGAGCAGGCCGACAAGGCACACGCACGCCAGGTACATCGCCCAGCGTGACAGCCGCGCGTTCAGTTGAGTCAACAAGTGCATATGAATGTCCTGCCTTGCGCATCCCCCGGAAGGGGAAGCGCAAGACCACGGGCCTCATTTGGTGTTGACGATTTCCTGCACCAGCGCCTTCTGCTCCGGCGTGGTCGCGAACTTGTCCCACACCGGCTTCTCGACGTCGACGAAGCCCTTGCGGTCGATCTCGGCGGCGGAGACGATCTTGGCGCCGCCCTTGATGACGGCCGCCTTGGCGTCCTTCTCGCGCGGCTCCCACAGCTTCACGTAGTAGGGCACCGAATCCTTCGCGGCCTTGCGGATCGCGGTCTGCTGTTCCTTGCTCAGCGTGTCCCAGATCTTCTTGGAGAACACCAGCACCTCGGGCGTCATGACGTGCATGGTCTCGGAGTAGACCGGCGCGGCCTCGAAGTGCTTGGCTTCCTCGTACGAGGGGTAGTTGTTTTCGGCGGCGTCCACCAGGCCGGTCTTCAGGCCGGTGTAGACCTCGGCGATGGGCATGGGCGTGGGCGAGGCGCCGGTGGCGCTCACCAGGCTGACCATCAGGTCGGAGGGCTGCACGCGGATCTTCAGGCCCTTCATGTCGGCCACCGACTTGATCGGCTTCTTGGCGTAGACCGAGCGCGCGCCGCTTTCGTACATGCACAGGCCGATGAAGCCGGCCTTCTCGAACGCGGCCAGCACCTTGTCGCCGGCGGGACCGTACATGGCCTTGCGGAAGTGCTCGATGTCGCGGAACAGGAAGGGCAGCGACGGAATGACCGACTCCGGCACGATGCCGTGGAACGACGCGCTGCTCACGCGCACCATGTCGAGCGCGCCGATCTTCACCTGCTCGACCGTGTCTTTCTCCGAGCCCAGTGAGCTGTCCGCGAAGATCTTGATGTTGTCCTTGCCGCCCGTGGCCTTCGACAGTTCGTCGCCCATGAACTTCACCGCCTGGTTGGTCGGGAAGTCCTTGGCATGCACTTCCGCCGAGCGGAAGGTGCGCGCCGTGGTGACGTTCGATGCCGTGAGTGCGATCAGGCCGATCGCGATCAGGCCTGCCAGCTTCTTCATTTGTAGTGATTTCATTTTTGATGGCTCCTCGGTGGATGAAAAGAAAACGCAGCGGATCAGTGGGTCAACAGGTGAGCAAGGGCTATGGGGTCATGGGTCATGGGCCGAAAGCGGGCTCGGCGATGCCCTGCGCGCCGGGCCGCAGCGCGAACACGCCGCCGGCCAGCGGCTGGTCCGACAGGTCGATGCCGCCGGGCCGGATGGAGGTCACGAAAAGCGTGTCGAGCCCGGCGCCGCCGAAGGCGCACATGGCGGGCTTCTTCACCGGCACCTCGAGCGAGCGGTCGAGCCGGCCGTCGGGCGTGAAGCGGTGCACCAGGCCCGCGTCGTTGCCGCAGATCCAGTAGCAGCCGTCGGTGTCCATGGCGGCGCCGTCGGGGCGGCCGGGCAGCGGCTTCATGTCGATGAACAGGCGGCGGTTGCCCGGCGTGCCGCTGTCGGTGTCGTAGTCGAAGGCCCAGACGGCCTGCACCGCGGGGTGCGAATCCGACAGGTACATCGTGCGGCCGTCGGGGCTGAAGGCCAGGCCGTTGGGCACGATGAAATCATCGAGGCGAAGGGCGGCGTGGGTGTCGCCCCTGGCGTAGCTGTAGAGCCTGCCGACGCGCGCGCCGGCGGCCATGTCCAGCAGCATCGTGCCGGCCCAGAAACGGCCCTGGCGGTCGCAGCGGCCGTCGTTGAAGCGCATGGCCGGCGCGGCGTGCGCCACGGGCGAAAGCGACGTGGCGGCCAGCGTGCCGTCCGCTTGCGGCTTCACCGAGAACAGGCCGCTTTCCATGCCCGCGATCCATTCGCCGGGCGCGTCGGCGCGCGGCGCGATGCAGGCGATCATTTCGTTCGCGCTCCACTTCGCGTGGCCTTGGCCCGCATGCCAGCGGTTCAGCGTGCGCGCGGGAATGTCGACCCAGTAGAGCGCCTGCTCCGCGGCATGCCACACCGGGCTTTCACCGGTGCCGTTGCGGGCGTCGAGAACGAGTTCGGCTTGCATGCGTCCGGTGCCTGCGTTCAATCGCCGAACGGGCCCTGGGCCGTGAAGGCGCCGCCCTGGTAGATCGCGTTGGGGTCGGTGGGCGCCACGGGCGGCTGTGCCTCGACCTTGTCGCGGAACACCTCGGAGCCGTCCTGCGGCACGAAGCCCAGGTGCGCGGCCGCGCTGTTGTCCCACCAGATGTCGCGGTTGTTCGACATGCCGTAGACCACCGTGTGCTTCACGTCCGGCGTGAACAGCGACTTCTCGATCAGCGTCGTCAGGTCGCGGTAGCTCAGCCACGTGCTCATCATGCGGCGGTTCAGCGGCTCGGGAAACGACGAGCCGATGCGGATGCTCACCGTCTCGATGCCCCAGCGGTCGAAGTAGAACTGCGCCACGTCCTCGCCGAACGACTTCGACAGGCCGTAGTAGCCGTCGGGCCGGCGCACGGCGTGGGCGTCGATGTGCTCGCTCTGCTTGTAGAAGCCGATCACGTGGTTCGAGCTGGCGAACACCACGCGCTTCACACCGTGGCGGCGCGCCGCTTCGTAGACGTGGAACACGCCCTTGATGTTGGCCTCGAGGATTTCCTCGAACGGCCGCTCGACCGACACGCCGCCCAGGTGGACGATGGCGTCGCAGCCGTTCACCAGCGCATCGACGGCGGCCTTGTCCGAGAGGTCGCAGGGCACGACTTCCTCGGCCGCGTCGGCGGCCGGCGCCAGCGACGCGATGTCCGACAGCCGCAGCACGTCGGCATAAGGCTTGAGCCGCTCGCGCAGCTCCTTGCCCAGGCCGCCGGCGGCGCCGGTCAGCAGCAGGCGCTTGAGTTTCTTGGCGTCTTGCATCGTCGCTTGTCCTGTCACAGCTTGGTGATGCGCTCGGGCAGGTCGCGGCCGTGGTACTTCTTGTAGATGGCGTTGAGCTTGCCGTTCTTCTGGTTCGCCACGACCCAGTTGTTGACCCATTCCTTGAGTTTGGGCTGCTCCTTGTTCAGCGCGATGCCCAGGTCGAAATCCTTCTGCGAGAACTTCAGCTCCAGGTTCTTGGCCGGCGCCTGCTTGACCATTTCGCTGAGGTTGGACGGCGTGCTGGAGAATAGGTCGATCTGGCCCGTGACCATCGAGGTGATGAGCGTGGCGTCGTCTTCGTAGCGCACGATTTCCGCGCCCTTGGCCTGCTGCGTGGTGAGCGTGTCGTTCACGGTGGCGCGCGTCAGGCCGATGCGCTTGCCGTTCAGGTCGGCGTAGTCGGCGACCTTGATGCTCTTGGGGCCGCCCACGATGATGCTGATGACGGCGTAGGGCACCGAGAAGTCGACGACCTTCTCGCGCTCGGGCGTGATCGACAGGTCGGCAATGACGAGATCGGCGCGCTGGGCCTGCAGCGTGGGCACGCGCGCGGCGTTGGTGATCGACACGATCTCCAGCTTCACGCCCAGGTCCTTGGCCAGCTGCGTGGCGGTGTCCACGTCGGAGCCGGTGGGCTGCAGGTTGGCGTCGGCGAAGCTGAACAGCGGCGTGCCCATGGCGATGGCCACGCGCACCTTGCCGGCCTTCTTGATGTCGTCGAGCTGGTCGGCGAGCGCGGCTTGCGCGACGCCGCCCAAGAGGGCCAGCGCGATGCAGGTGCGGGTGAAGGCGTTGCCGAGTTTCATTGAATATCTCCTGGAGTGGTTGGATGTGGGAGCGAATGACTCGGGCTGCCTGTTTACAGCCCGTTGTTCAGGAAGGCATGCAGCTCTTGCGTCTTGGGCGCGTCGAGCATTTCGCCGGGGCCGGTCTCCCAGACGGTGCCCTGGTGCATGTAGATGATCCGGTCGGCCACGCGCTTGGCGAAGGCCATCTCGTGCGTCACCAGCAGCATGGTCATGCCGCCGGCCGCGAGGTCTTCCATCACGCGCAGCACTTCGCCGGTGAGCTGCGGGTCGAGCGCCGAGGTGACCTCGTCGAACAGCATGACCTTGGGCGACATCGCGAGCGAACGGGCAATGGCCACGCGCTGCTGCTGGCCGCCGGAGAGCTGTTCGGGGTAGGCGTCGGCCTTGGCCTTCAGGCCCACCTGGTCGAGCACGCGAATGGCCACTTCGGCCGCTTCGCCGCGCGACTGCTTCTTGACGTGGCGCAGCGCCAGCATGATGTTCTCCTGCACCGTGAGGTGGGGGAACAGGTTGTAGCTCTGGAACACGATGCCCACTTCGAGCCGCAGCTGCTTGAGGTCGACGTTGGGGCTGTCGACGCGGATGCCGCAGACCTCGATGGTGCCCTTGTCGATGACCTCGAGCCGGTCGATGCAGCGCAGCGCCGTGCTCTTGCCCGAGCCGCTGGCGCCGATGATGGCGATCATTTCGCCCTTGGCGACTTCAAAGGAGACGCCCTTCAGAACCTGGTTGGCCCCGAAGCTCTTGTAGACATGATCCAGCTTAACGATTGGCGACATTGAGCTTCTTCTCCATCGCTTCGCTCCAACGCGACAGCGGATAACACAGGGCGAAATAGAAAGCGCCGACCAGGAAGAAAACCAGGAAGGGCTGGAAGATGGTGTTGTTGATGATCTGGCCCGCGCGCGTCAGCTCGACGAAGCCGATCACCGAGGCCAGCGAAGTCATCTTGATGATCTGCACCAGGAAGCCGACCGTGGGCGGCAGCGACAGGCGCACGGCCTGCGGAATGATCACCAGGCGCAGCGTCTGCCAGCGCGACAGCGCCAGGCACTCCGAGGCTTCCCACTGGGGCTTGGGCATGGCCTCGATGCAGCCGCGCCAGATGTCGCCGAGGTAGGCGCTTACGTAGATCATCATGGCCAGCCCGGCCGCCACCAGCGAGGGCAGCGAGAGGCCATACACCGAGAGGCCGAAGTACACGATGAACAGCAGGATCAGCAGCGGAATGCCCTGGATGCATTCGATGTAGACCACCGCGCACCAGCGCAGCCACGCGCGCGGCGAGATGCGCGCGAGCATCAGCCCGAAGCCGCCGACCGCGCCCAGCGCGAACGCGATGGCCGACAGCAGCAGCGTCCAGCCGATGGACTGCACCAGGTACATCAGGTGCGTGAAGGTGAAATGACCGATGCTCATGCGGCCCCCCCCTGCACGGCCACGTGGGCTGCCTGCGCCACGGGTTGCGCCTTGCCGGCCTGCGCGGCGGCACGGCGCACCACGCGGCGGCGGCGGAACATGTATTCGCCCAGCGCCCAGGTCACCAGCTTGATGAACAGCGACAGCACCAGGTACAGCGCCGCCACCACGATGTAGGTCTCCAGCGAGCGGAAGGTGTCCGACTGCACGGTGTTCGCGATGGCCGTGAGTTCCTCGGCTGAGATCTGCGAGGCCATGGCCGAGGCCTGCATCATCAGCAGGAACTGGCTCGTGAGGGCGGGGTACACCTTCTCGATGGACGGCTGCAGCATCACGTGCCAGCCGATGCGCCACTTCGACAGGCCCAGGCATTCGGCCGCCTCGATCTGCCCGCGCGGCACCGACTCCAGGCCCGCGCGGATGATCTCCGCGGCGTAGGCCGCGATGTTGATGACCATGGCCAGCACGGCGGCCGCGAAGGTCGGCATGCGCACGCCGAAGCTGGCCAGGCCGAAATACAGCAGGAAGATCTGCACCAGGAACGGCGTGTTGCGCACGATCTCGATGTAGATGGTGCAGGCGCGCGACAGCGGCTTGATCTTGCTGCGCTTGGCAAAGGCGACCAGCGTGCCGACGCAAACGCCGATGAGGACCGCCAGGGCGGTCATCTTCAGCGTAAGCCATGCCCCGTTGATGAAAACGGGCCAGTACGATGCCAACGGAGCGAAGTCGAGGGAATACTTCATGTAAGTGCCGTGCGGACCGCCAATGCCTTGCTGGAAGGCACAAGCGCCAAGCGGAGCGGCTTCCAGGGGATTTGAGTGATAAGTTATCTGTTGTCGTACAACTAGTTGGAGATTATCATCGTGGCCATGGTTCAGTCGACTGCGGGTAATCCCTTGGTATCAGAAGCGCCGGTGGAAACCGCGCCCGCCGGCGCGGGGGCGGGCGCTGCCTTCGTGGGGCGGCCGCGCCCGCGCGCCCGGGGCCTGGCCCACGGGCTGGTGGAAGACCTGGGCGAGAAAATCCGCAGCCAGTCGCTGCGGCCGGGCGACAAGCTGCCGACCGAGTCGGCCATCATGCAGGCCTATGGCGTGAGCCGCACCGTGGTGCGCGAGGCGCTGTCGAAGCTGCAGGCGGGCGGGCTGGTCGAGACGCTGCACGGCGTGGGCACCTTCGTGCTGCAGCCCCGGCCGGGCGGCGTGTTCCGCCTGGACCCTGGCGAAATCGCCGCCTCGGTCGACGTGCTGGCCGTGCTGGAGCTGCGCATCAGCCTGGAGACCGAGTCGGCCGGCCTGGCCGCGAGCCGCCGCACCGACGAGCAACTGGTCGCCATGCGCCAGGCGCTCGACGACTTCGAGCACAACGTGGCGGTGGCCGGCGACACGGTGGCGCCCGACTTCCGCTTTCACCTGCAGATCGCGCAGTCGACCGGCAACCCGTATTTCGCCGACATCATGCGGCACCTGGGCACCACCATCATTCCGCGCACGCGCATCAGCGCCATCCGCACGCACGAGGGCGGGGCGCCGTACCTGAGCCGCGTGAACCGCGAGCACGAAGAGATCTACGCGGCCATCGCGCGGCGCGACCCCGAGTCGGCCCGCGCCGCCATGCGCATCCACCTGACCAACAGCCGCGAGCGGCTGCGCATGGCGCAGGAAGCCGCGCAGCAGAAGGCCAAGGCCGATGCCTCGGGTGGTGCTTCGGGCGCCGCGGGCGCGGCCTCGTCCGACCACACCCCCTCCCGCTGAATTTTCTTGTCCGGCAAGCTGGACAAGTTGTTTTTGTAGTTGTACGATGACTGATAACTCGCACGGCGTGCCGGGCGTAGCCATGACGACCATCGAACAACAGGAGGCAGCATGACCATCAACCGACGCGGCGCACTCAACGCCGCACTGGCCACGACGCTGGCCGCCAGCCTGCCCGGGCGCGCCTTCGCGCAGGGCACGCCGGCAGCCGGCGGCAACTGGCCGTCCAAGCCGATCAAGATCATCGTTCCGTACCCGCCGGGCGGTTCGTCCGACATCATTGCGCGGTCCATCAGCCAGCCGCTGTCCGAGGCGCTGGGGCAGTCGGTCATCATCGACAACCGCGCGGGCGCCAACGGCAACCTCGGCGCCGACCTGCTGGCCAAGGCGCCGGGCGACGGCTACACGCTGATGCTGTGCGACCTGGGTGCGCTGGCCATCAGCCCGTCGCTGTACCCCAAGCTGCCGTTCGACCCGTCGAAGGACCTGCGCAGCGTGGCCATGCTGGCCTACTCGCCGCACCTGCTGGTGGTGCACCCCTCGGTGCAGGCGAGCACGCTGAAGGAGCTGGTCGAGCTCTCGAAGAAAAGCGACCTCAACTTCGCCGTCACCGCCAGCGGCAGCACCGCGCACCTGGCGGGCATCGAGCTGCAGCGCAAGGTCGGCGCCAAGTGGGAATACGTGCCCTACAAGGGCGGCGTGCAGGCGGTGCTCGACACCGTCTCGGGCCAGACGCAGGTGCTGATGAACGGCATGCTCGCCACCTACCCGCAGGTGCAGGCCGGCAAGCTCAAGCTGATTGCCGTGTCCAAGGCCACGCGCATGCCGCTGATCGGCAACGTGCCCACCATCGCGGAGCAGGGTGCGCCCGGCTACGAGTCGGGCACCTGGCAGGGCATGGTCGCGGGACGCGGCGTGCCCGACGCGGTGATCACGCGGCTCAACCGCGAACTGGTTCGCATCATCCGCACACCTGACATTCGCGCCCGCCTCGCGGGGCAGGGCGCCGAAGTCGTGACCATGACCGCGCCCGAGCAGGACCAGTTCTTTGCCAAGGAGCGCGCACGCTGGGCGCAAGTCGTCAAGGACGCCAACGTCAAGCTCGACTAGTCATGTCGACCCCCCGGCTTTTCACTCGCTGCGCTCCGTGTAATTCGCCACCCCCCGAGGGGGAGGCGCGGCTCGCCTTGGGGCGGCCCGGCGGCGGCCGCATGGCTGCTTTTTAAATCTCTTCTTTCTCTTTCAATCTTCACTGGACTCTTCCCCATGAACCCGCAAGAACTCAAGACCATCATGGGCTCCGGCCTGCTCTCGTTCCCGCTGACCGACTTCGACAGCAACGGCGACTTCAATGCGCAGGGCTACGTCAAGCGCCTCGAATGGCTCGCGCCCTACGGTGCCAGCGCACTGTTCGCGGCCGGCGGCACGGGCGAGTTCTTCTCGCTGACGGGCGCCGAGTACCCCGGCATCATCAAGACCGCCGTCGACACCTGCCGCGGCGTGGTGCCGATCATTGCCGGCGCCGGCGGCCCGACGCGCTTCGCCATCGAGTGCGCGCAAGCGGCTGAAAAGGCCGGCGCGCACGGCATCCTGCTGCTGCCGCACTACCTCACCGAAGCCGGCCAGGAAGGCCTGGCCGCGCACGTCGAAGCGGTGTGCAAGAGCGTGAAGTTCGGCGTGATCGTCTACAACCGCGCATCGAGCCGCCTCAAGCCTGAAACGCTCGCCGGCCTGGCCGAACGCAACCCCAACCTCGTGGGCTTCAAGGACGGCATCGGCGACATCGAAGCCATGGTCGCCATCTACCAGCGCATGGGCGACCGCTTCGCCTACCTGGGCGGCCTGCCCACGGCCGAGGTCTATGCCGCCGCCTACAAGGCGATGGGCACGCCGGTGTACTCGTCGGCCGTCTTCAACTTCATTCCGAAGACCGCCATGGACTTCTACAAGGCCGTGGCCGCCGACGACCTGCCGACGCAGCACCGCCTGCTGAAGAACTTCTTCATGCCTTACCTGGAGCTGCGCAACCGCGTGCCGGGCTACGCCGTGAGCATCGTCAAGGCCGGCGCCAGGATCGTCGGCCACGACGCGGGCCCCGTGCGCGCGCCGCTCACCGACCTGAAGCCCGCCGAAGTCGAGCAGCTCAAGGCGCTGATCGACGCGCTCGGCCCGCAGTAGAGAGCGCTCGCCGCCAGAAAAGAACAACGGAGACAAGACGACATGAGCCTCAAGAGCTTCTTCCTCATCACCGCCGCGGCGGCCCTGTTCTCGGGCTGCGCGATGATGCCGGCGGGCAGTGCCGCCACGGCCCAGCCCGAGGTGGCCGGCGCCGCGGAGCGCCTGCGCGTCGCGATGATCGACCCCACCGCCGCCGCCCTGGGTGCGCTGGTGGCCGACGACCTGAGCTACGGCCATTCGGGTGGCAAGGTCGACACCAAGGCCAGCTTCATCAGCGACCTGATGGACGGCAAGTCCGATTTCGTCACCATCGCCATCACCGAGCAGAGCATCAAGGTGGTCGATGCCAGCACCGCCATCGTGCGCCACACGCTCACGGCCGACACCAACGACTCGGGCAAGCCCGGCAAGGTCGCGCTGAAGATCCTCGGCGTCTGGCAGAAGCAGGGCGGCAACTGGAAGCTGCTGGCCCGCCAGGCCGTGCGCCTCAACCCCTGATCGGAAGCGCGCATGAACCAGAGAAGAGCGTTTCTCGCGGCGGGCCTCGCGCTTGGCGCAACCGCCGCGCTGTTGCCGCTGCACGCCTCGGCGCAGGCCGATGCATGGCCGCAGCAGAAGCCGGTCACCATCATCGTGCCGTTTCCGGCCGGCGGCTCCACCGACATGGTGGCGCGCGCGCTGGCGCTGCAGCTGCAGACCCGGCTCGGCGGCAGCTTCGTCGTCGACAACCGGCCCGGCGCCACCGGCACCATCGGCACCGGCCAGGTCAAGCGCGCGGCGCCCGACGGCTACACGCTGCTGGTGTCCTCGCTCGGCGCCTTCGTCGTCACGCCGCACCTGCAAAAGAGCGTGCCCTACGACGCCACCAAGGACTTCGACTACATCAGCGTGCCCGTGCAGGCGCCCAACGTGCTGGTTGCCAATGTCGCGCGGCCCGAGCGCACGGTGGCCGACGTGCTGGCGCTGCTGCGCAAGACGCCGGGCAAGGTCTCGTTCGCGAGCTCGGGCAACGGCTCGTCCGACCATCTCGCGGCCGAGCTGTTCTGGCAGCAGACAAAGACCGAAGGCGTGCATGTGCCCTACAAGGGCGGCGCGCCGGCGGTCAACGACCTCTTGGGCAACCAGGTCGACTTCTCGTTCCAGAACGTGAACGCCGTGCTGCCGCACATCCGCGCGGGCAAGCTGCGCGCCATTGCCGTCACCGGCGACAAGCGCTCGCCCGTGCTGCCCGACGTGCCCACGCTGGCCGAGGCCGGCGTGAAGGGTGCCGAGGTCTATTCGTGGCAGGGCATGGCCGCGCCCAAGGGGCTGCCGCCCGCCGTGAAGAAGAAGCTCAGCGACGCGGTGATCGCCGCGATGCAGGACCCCGAGACGAAGAAGCGCATGCTCGACCAGGGCCTGGAGATCGTCGCGAGCACGCCCGAGGAATTCACCGCCTTCCAGCTGCGCGAGTGGACGCGCTGGAAGACCCTGATCGACACTCGCCACATCACCGCTGACTGAAGCACCGAGCCCGAAGATGACAAGTCCTGATTCCGTTGTTTCCCAAGCCGTGTCCGGCGCCCCCGTCGTCACCGGCATGCGCGTGGTTCCCGTCGCGGGCCACGACAGCATGCTGATGAACCTCAGCGGCGCGCACGGCCCGTTCTTCACGCGCAACCTGCTGATCCTGACCGACAGCGCGGGCCACACCGGCGTCGGCGAGGTGCCCGGCGGCGAGAAGATCCGCCAGACGCTGGAAGACGCGCGCGGCCTGATCGTCGGCCAGCCCATCGGCAGGCACAACGCCGTGCTCAACAGCCTGCGCAGCGCCTTCGCCAACCGCGACAGCGGCGGGCGCGGCCTGCAGACCTTCGACCTGCGCGTGACCATCCACGCGGTCACGGCCGTCGAGGCCGCGCTGCTTGACCTGCTGGGCCAGTTCCTCGAAGTGCCGGTGGCGGCGCTGCTCGGCGAAGGCCAGCAGCGCGACGCGGTGCAGATGCTCGGCTACCTCTTCTACGTGGGCGACCGCCAGAAGACCGACCTGCCCTACGAAAGCGACCCCGGCGCCGACAACGACTGGTTCCGCCTGCGCCACGAGGAAGCCATGACGCCCGAGGCCATCGTGCGGCTGGCCGAGGCCACGCACGCGCGCTACGGCTTCACCGACTTCAAGCTCAAGGGCGGCGTGCTGCGCGGCGAGGAAGAAGTCGAGGCGATCCGTGCGCTGCACGAGCGCTTTCCGCAAGCACGCGTCACGCTCGACCCCAACGGCGGCTGGCTGCTGCAGGACGCCATTCGCCTGTGCCGCGACCTGCACGGCGTGATGGCCTATGCCGAAGACCCGTGCGGTGCCGAAGGCGTGTTCTCGGGCCGCGAAGTGATGGCCGAGTTCCGCCGCGCCACCGGCCTGCCGACCGCCACCAACATGGTGGCCACCGACTGGCGCGAGATGGTGCACAGCCTGTCGCTGCAGTCGGTCGACATTCCGCTGGCCGACCCGCACTTCTGGACCCTGCAGGGCTCGGTGCGCGTGGCGCAGCTGTGCCAGGCCTGGGGCCTGACCTGGGGCTCGCATTCGAACAACCACTTCGACGTGTCGCTTGCGATGTTCACGCACGTGGCCGCCGCCGCGCCGGGCAAGGTGACGGCCATCGACACGCACTGGATCTGGCAGGACGGCCAGCACCTGACCAAGGCGCCGCTGCAGATCGAGGGCGGCTTCGTGAAGGTGCCCACGCGCGGCGGCCTGGGCGTGGAACTCGACATGGACGCCGTCGAGAAGGCGCACCAGCTCTACCTGAAGCACGGCCTGGGCGCGCGCAACGACGCGCAGGCCATGCAATACCTGATTCCGAACTGGACCTTCGACAACAAGCGTCCGTGTATGGTTCGCTGAAGGCGCGGTCTTTTCGTTTCTCCTTTTCCGCAGCCGGAGCCTGAACGCTCCGGCTTCTTTCTTTTCATCGAGCAGCAAGGAACACAACATGCAGAACTTCGACAACCTGATCGCTGGCGAATGGCGTGCCGGCGCAAGCTACAGCCCCAACGTCAACCCCAGCAACCTGGCCGACGTGCTCGGCCAGTACACGCAGGGCGATGCCGCCCATGTCGACGCCGCCGTGGCCGCCGCCACCGCCGCCTTCCCGGCCTGGGCCACGGGCAGCATCCAGGCGCGCTCCGACGCGCTCGACAAGATCGGCAACGAGATCCTGGCGCGCAAGGAAGAGCTGGGCACGCTGCTGGCGCGCGAAGAAGGCAAGACCCGCGCCGAAGGCATCGGCGAGGCCACGCGCGCGGGCCAGATCTTCAAGTTCTTCGCGGGCGAGTGCCTGCGCCTGTCGGGCGAGGTGCTGCCGTCGGTGCGGCCGAACATCGGCGTGGAGATCACGCGCGAGCCGGTCGGCGTGGTCGGCCTCATCACGCCGTGGAACTTCCCGATTGCCATTCCCGCCTGGAAGATCGCTCCCGCGCTGGCCTTCGGCAATTGCGTGGTGCTCAAGCCGGCCGACCTGGTGCCGGGCAGCGCATGGGCACTGAGCGAAATCATCAGCCGCTCGGGCATTCCGGCCGGCGTGTTCAACCTGGTGATGGGCCGAGGCAGCGTGATCGGCGAGGCGCTGGTCAAGCACCCCGGCATCCACGCGATCAGCTTCACCGGCTCGGTGGGCGTGGGCCGCAACATCGCGATCCAGTGCGTGACCAACCACAAGAAGGTGCAGCTCGAAATGGGCGGCAAGAACCCGCAGGTGATTCTTGACGACGCCGACCTCGCGCAGGCCGTGGAGCTGAGCGTGCAGAGCGCGTTCTACTCGACCGGCCAGCGCTGCACGGCGTCGAGCCGCCTCATCGTCACCGAGGGCATCTACCCGAAGTTCATCGAAGCGATGAAGACGCGCATGGCCAAGATCAAGGTCGGCGACGCGCTGGCGCAAGGCACGGACGTGGGCCCGGTCTCGTCGAAGTCGCAGCTCGACCAGGACATGGAATACGTCGCCATCGGCAAGAACGAGGGCGCCACGCTGGCGGCCGGCGGCGAGCTGCTGAAGCTGGAGACCGACGGCTACTACATGTCGCCCGCGTTGTTCAGCGAGTCGGCGGCCGCGATGCGCATCAACAAGGAAGAAGTCTTCGGCCCGGTCGCGAGCGTGATCCGCGTGAAGAACTACGAGGAAGCGCTGGCCACGGCCAACGACACCGAGTTCGGCCTGTCGGCCGGCATCGCCACCACGTCGCTGAAGTACGCCACGCACTTCAAGCGCCACAGCCAGGCCGGCATGGTGATGGTCAACCTGCCGACGGCGGGTGTGGACTATCACGTGCCCTTCGGCGGCCGCAAGGGTTCGAGCTACGGTCCGCGCGAGCAGGGCAAGTACGCGCAGGAGTTCTTCACTACGGTGAAGACGGCTTACACACTGGCTTGAGTTTCCGGGGGGTGTTCGGGGCGCGCTCCCGCCGACGGTGTGCTCTGCTCCGCGAATGTCCCCCGGGGCTTCGCCCCTCCTCCTTTATTTCGCTGCGCAGAGCACACCGCCGACGTGAGCGTTATCAGAGCCCTTGTTGATCGGCGGTTGACCAGCGGCGTGCCCAAGTGCGCAGGGCATCGGGTGCTCCCCGCAGCGAAATAAAGGAGGAGGCCGCAGGCCGGGGGACATTCGCGGAGGGGAGTACCCGGTGTCCTGTGCACCCGCCCCGAACGACAGTCACCTCAAACCGGCAAAGAAGACGGCGGCGCGCGTCGACGCCTCCGCATCAGGTACTCGACGAGCTCGAAGATCCCTTCGCTCAACAGGGCAAGAGCTGCCGCCGGCAGAGCACCGGCAACGAGCAGCTCGCGGTCGTTCAGGGCCAACCCCGTCACGATGCGCTCGCCGAAGCCACCCGCGCCAATGAAGGCCGCGATGGTCGCCGTGCCGATGGCAATTGCCGTTGCCGTGCGCACACCCGCCAGCAGCGTGGGCAACGCCAACGGCAGCAACACCAACTGAAGGCTCTGCGGTGGCGTCATGCCGAGGGCGGTGCCGGCCAGCCGCAGGCCGTTGGGTACTTCCGCCAGGCCCGTCACCGTGTTGCGCATGATCGGCAACAGCGAATAGAGCGTGAGCGCAATCAACGCCGGCAACGCGCCGATGGCGCCTAGCATCGAGATCAGCACCGCCAGCAGCGCCAGCGACGGCACCGTCTGCAACAGGCTCGCGAAGCCCAGCACCACCGCGCGCAAGCGCACATGCGGGAACACCAGGATCGCGATCGGCACGCCGATGAGAATGGCGATGCCGACCGACAGCGCAACCAGGAACAAGTGCTGCCGCGCGAGCTTCCAGAGATCGGGGCCGAACAGCTTGGCCGTGAAGCCGCGGCGCTCTTCCTTCGGCTGCCGCGCCTTGGCGTCCTTGCCCGTGCTCGCGAGGAAGTCGCGCGCAATCACATCGAAGGGCACGCTCTGCAATTCGGCGCGCGCGTTCATCGCGATCATCGCGTGCTCGTCGACACGGCCTTCGAGCGTCTTCAGCGCGGCCCAGGCCTGGGGCAGGCGCGTGGGCAAGTCGAGCTTGTAGAGCACCACGGCGTCGTAGCGCGGGAAGTACTTCTTGTCGTCCTCCAGCACGCGCAGGCCGAGGTGGTCGATCTTCGCGTCGGTGGTGTAGATGTCGATGGCGTCGATCTGCTTGGCGGCCACGGCGTCGTAGGCCAGCCCGTGGTCGAGGCCGGTGGGCGTCTGCGTGAAGCCGTAGCGCGAGGCCAGGCCCCGCCATCCGTCGGCGCGGCCGATGAATTCGTTCGACAGGCCGAGCTTGAGTTCGGGGTGCTTCGCCAGGTCGCTCAAGGTGCGCAGGCCCAGCCGGTCGGCGTCGGCCGCGCGCACTGCGAGCGCGTAGCCGTCGTTGAAGCCCAATGGAATGGCAACGCCCAGGCCCATCGGCGCGAGCGCCGCGTTCATGGCCTCGCGCGTGTCGGCCGGCGAGCCCTTGAGGATTTCGAGCGCGATGGTGCCGGTGTATTCGGCATACAGGTCGATCGCGCCCGAGCGCAGCGCCTCGTACACGATGGCCGTGTTGCCCAGGCCTTGTCGCACCACGGGCGGCGACGCCGTGTGCGGCGCGGCGGTCTGCGCCAGCAGCTCGGCGAGGATGTACGACTCGGTGAAGCGCTTGGAGCCGACGCGCAGCGTGTCGTCCGCGGCGTGGGCGGTGAAGGCCATGCCGAACGCGGCGAGCGACAGCAGCAGGGCAAGGCGCCAGAGGCAACGGGGCAGATGCATCGGGGCCAGTTTATAGACAACGCCCGGTTTCGCGTACCCGCCCATCTCCTACACGCCATCGTGCGCGCAACCGATGGGCCCACGGCCACGCCGGGCGCACCATCCACTGCATGAAGCCCATCCCCCCGAAGCCCGAACCTCCCCACTCCGAATCCTTGCCCGCCGCCGACGTGCACGGCCTGCGCGAACTCCCCGGCGTGCATGTCGAGGGCTACAGCCTGCAGTTGCGCGACAAGGACGGCTTCGTCGGCGACCAGGCCAGCCAGACGGCTTTCCGGGAACTGCTCGAGCGCTGGCGCAAGCGCCGCCGCAAGAACGGCAAGGACCCGCTCGGCGAGTTGCATTCGCGCGACCTCAGCAAGAAGGAGCTCGACAAGGTGCTGGGCGCCAAGAAGGCCTCGGAGGCTGGCGACGTGATGCACGGCGTGATCGAGGAGTTCACCGAAGAGCTGGCGTCGGTGATCCAGCGCTTCCTGCGCCAGCCGTCGTGGCACAAGGTCGAGCGCATCGTCATCGGCGGCGGCTTTCCCGAGAGCGACGTGGGCGAGCGCGCGGTGCTGCAGACGGGCGCCATCCTCGAAGAGCTGGGGCTGCACGTGCAGTTGGGCCGGCTCTCGCACAACGTGGACGACGGCGGGCTGATCGGCTGGGTACACCTCACGCCGCCCGCGCTGCTGCGCAAGTACGACGCCATCCTGGCCGTCGACATCGGCGGCACCAACGTGCGCTGCGGCATCGTGAAGACGCGCTACCGCAAGGCGCGCGATTTCTCCCGGGCGCAAGTGCTGCGGCGCGAGAAATGGCGCCATGCCGACGAGGGCCCCAACCGCAGCCACATGGTCGAGCACATCGCGGACATGCTGATGGACATGGTGCGCTACAGCGAGCGCAAGAAGATCCGGCTCGCGCCCTTCATCGGCATCGGCTGCCCGGGGCTGATCCGCTCCGACGGCTCGATCGCGCGCGGCGCGCAGAACCTGCCGGGCGACTGGGAGAGCCACGCCTTCCACCTGCCGACGGCGGTGTGGCGCCGCATGCTGACATTGGGCGCCGACCCGATGCTGGTGCTGATGCACAACGACGCGGTGGTGCAGGGCCTGAGCGAGCTGCCCTTCATGCGCGACGTGAAGCACTGGGGCGTGCTGACCATCGGCACGGGGCTGGGCAACGTGAGCTTCACCAACGTGCCGCTGCCTGAAGAGGCAAATGGCGGCGCGAAGACAAGCAAGAAGAAAGCGTAGCCGGCGGCCTGCTTGCTACGGGTTCACGCGCGCCAGCGCGGACACGCTCGCGACGTTGCCCGATGCGTCGGTGGCGCGCGCCTCGATGTTGGCGTAGCCCGCCGAGGCAGGCGTCCAGTTGCAGGCAAAGGGCGCGGCCTGCAGCTTGCACACGGTCTTGCCGTCGACCACGAAGCGCACTTCGGCGATGTTGTCCGATGCATTGGCCGCCAGCGAGACCGGCACCCTGGCCGCGGCCGCCAGCGGCGCGTTCATGGCCACGGCGGGCGGCGTGCTGTCGACCGGCGGGTTGACGATCACGTGGGCCGTTGCGCTCGCGGCATTGCCCGCCGCGTCCACGCCGACGACCTTGATCGTCTGCACGCCCGCGCTCGCCGGGGTCCAGCTGCAGGTGTAGGGCGGGGCGGTGAAGGTGCAGATCGGAATGCTGTCGGGCCCGATCACCTTGACGCCGAACACGCCCACGTTGTCGACCACGGCCGGCGCGATGGTGGTGGGCTGGCCCACCACGGCGGTGGCCGGCGCCGACACCGACACGGTCGGCGGCGTCACGTCGGCGCCGCCCAGCGCGAGGTCGATGGTGAACATCGGCAGCCCCTGCACGGCCTTCTGCTCGAAGGCGTCGAAGATGGTGAACCAGCTCGCGCCCGGCGCGCGGCCCGGCGCGTTGGCCTTGACCAGCAGCGTCGACTTGCCCACGGCGAAGCAGCTGAAGCCGCAGTCCCAGTCGAACTGGAAGCGGCCCGCCGCATCGGCCACGCCGGTCACCAGCAGCACCAGCGGCTTCTGGGCGCCGGGGTTGCGCCACACCGACACCTGCGCGCCCGGCAGCGCGGCGCCGCTGTCGCGGTCGGTCACGCGCACTTGTGTGGCGGTGGTGGCGGCCATGAACTTCGAGCTGCCGAGCTTGGGCCAGTCGCTCCAGTCGGTGTCGATGTTGGCCTTGGTGCCGGCGGTGAAGCGGATCATCTCCAGCGTGGCGATGCGGTTGGCCGCGGGGTCGCGGCGCTGCTCGAAGACGGTGCCCAGCAGCGGGTCGAGCCGCCAGTTCTGGCGCGTCCACCAGTAGCGGTCGGCGTCGTTCGACAGCGCCAGGTCGGTGACGGGCGCGACGCCGGTGGTGTCGGCCACGGCGATGCCGTTGTAGTACTCGCCCGCGCCGGCGCCGAACACGTGCTCCAGCTCGTGCAGCAGGGTCTTGAGCTGGCGGCCGAGGTAGTCTTTTTCAGTGGACTCGGGCGCGGCCTGGGTGATGGCGCGCGACAGCCGCAGCGGGTCGTGAATGGCGATCCAGTTGAGGTTCCAGGTCACGCCCTTCTGCGGAAAGGTCCAGCTGGTCGACAGGCCGCCGTGGCTGTAGCCCCGGGTCGACTTGGTCACGCAGACCACCACCTCGCCGTTGACGAGGCCGTTGTAGCTGCACGGCGGCGCGGCGGCGGGCGCCACCAGCTGCAGGTCGGTGGCGGGGTCGAAGACGAAGCTGCGCACGGTCTCGCGGGTGAAGACGGTGTTGACGTCGGCCACGTACTGCGCAAGCCGGCGGCCCGCTTCGGCCGGACCGATGTCGGCGGCGAGCGCGGGGTCGACGTAGAACTTCAGGCGGTGGCTGCTGGGCGCGGCGCGGCCGACTTCGTCCATGGCGGCGAAGGCGGGGGCCGTCATTCCAGACAGCGCGATGAGAATGGGTAGCGCGAACGCCAGGTTCGCGAATGCTGCAATTGCGCGCGGCGAGAAGAGGGCTCGCATCGGTTCTCCCCGGGCGCGGGGGCGAAAATCTCGGACGGACGGCGCTTGCGCCCGCCTCGGGAAAGGCCGGGCCCAGGCGGGCTGCCCCGCTATGCAGGGGGTGCCGGGAGATGCGCTGGCTTGTTCTCAGGCAGGCTTGTCAATCCCCGAAACCGGTGGATATTTTAGTGTGCATGTTCCGTTGGTTTCAGTTTTGTTGTAACGGCGCTTCGCCGCCCAGCGCCTTGTAGACCGCCACCAGGCCGACCGCGAGCCGGCTCGTGCTCTGTGCCTGGTCGCGCCGCGCCTGCAGCAGCGCGCGGCGCGCATCGAGCTCCACGCCGAAGTCGGTGAGCCCGCCGGCATAGCGCGCATGCGCCAGCACCAGCGCGTCGCGGCTGCGGCGTTCGCGCTCGGCCAGCTCGGCCTGGCGCTGGCGCTCGGCGGTGTAGCCGGTGAGCGCGGTGTCGATCTCGTGCCAGGCCTTGAGCACGGTCTGCTGGAAGGCCACGGCGGCTTCCTGCTGCTGCAGTTCGCGCAGCTCGACGGTGCCGCGCCGGCGCCCGCCGTCGAAGAGCGGCAGGCTGATCGACGGGCCCACGTGCCACTGCCGGCTGCCCCAGTCGGTGAAGCTGTCGCTGCCCACCGACTCGTAGCCGAAGCCCGCGCCCAGTGTCACGCGCGGGTACAGGTCGGCCACGGCCACGCCGATGCGGGCGGTGGCGGCGTGCAACTGGGCCTCGGCGGCCGCGATGTCGGGGCGGCGGCGGGCCAGGTCCGCGGGCAGGCCCAGCGCCAGGCTGGGCAGCGCGGGGGCGTCGAGCGCATCGCCCGTGGCGGTGTCGGCGAGTTCGGCGTTCAGCGCGCCCGGCACGGCGCCCGCCAGCAGCGTGATGCGGTTCATTGCGTCGGCCTCCTGCTGCTGCAGCGCGGGAATGCGCGCGCGCAGTTCGGCCACCTGCGTGTGCTGGCGCACCGGGTCCAGGTCGCTCACGAGGCCGCCGTCGGCCCGCGCGCGCACCAGCTCGAGCGACTCGGCGGCCGCCGCGATGTCGGCGCGTGCAATGCGCAGTTCGCGCTGCGTGCCGCGCAGCTCGAAGTAGTTGCGCGCCAGTTCGGCCTGCACGCTGAGCCGGGCCTGCCGCAGCAGGGCGGCCGAGGCGCCCGCGTCGGCATCGGCCGCCTCGACGGCGCGGCGCACGCGGCCCCACAGGTCGATTTCCCACGAGGCATCGAAGCCCGCCTGGTAGAGGTTGAAGGGCTCGCTGAGCGTGCCGATCAACTGGTCGCGGTTGGAGGCGCCCGAGCCCAGCGCGTCGATCAACCGCGTGCCCGCGCCGTTCTCGCTCTGGCGCTGCCGGGTGACGCCGGCGCTGGCGTTGACCTGCGGCAGTTGCTGTGCGGCCGTGGTGCTGCGCTGCACCCGGCTCTGGGCAAAGCGCAGGGCGGCGGTTCGCAGGTCGGGGTTGCCCGCGAGCACCATGGCCTGGAGGCGGTCGAGTTCCGGATCGCCGAAGGCCGACCAGTCGGCGGACGCGATGCCGCTGGCGGGCGCCTGTTGCCGCTCGGCGCCGAGCAACGCGGGCGAGCCGCCGTGCCATGCCGACCAGTCGGCGGGTGCCCGGGTGTCGGGCGGCTTGTGGTCGGGGCCGACGGCGCAGCCGGCAATGACGAGCGCCAGGGCGAGCGTGCCTGCGGCACGGGCAAGGGGAAAGGGAAGGGACATGGCGCGCTCCCGGTGTCAGACAAGGCGGTTGCGGAACAGCCACGCGGCCAGCGGCAGCGTGACGGCGGCGATGACAGCGAGCGGAATCAGGTTGTGCCAGACGGTGCCCAGCCCCACGCCCTCGAGGTACACGCGCTGCACCAGGTCGATGGCAAAGCGCAGCGGGTTGGCCAGCGTCACCACCTGCAGCACGTGCGGCATGTTGCGCACCGGCGTGGTCAGGCCCGACAGCAGCATCAGCGGCATCAGCAGCACGAAGGCGTAGAGCATGGCCTGCTGCATGTTGGCCGACACGGCCGAGATCGACAGGCCGATGCCCACGCTCGCGATCGTGAAGAACAGCAGTCCCGTGTAGAGCGTGACGAGCGAGCCCGCCATCGGAATGCCGAACCAGAACAGCGACACCAGCAGGATCAGCGACGACTGCACCAGCCCCACCAGCACCGGCGGCAGCGCCTTGCCGATCATGATTTCCAGCGGCGACATCGGCGTGACCAGCAACTGGTCGAAGGTGCCTTGCTCGCGTTCGCGCGCCACCGACAGCGCGGTGAGCAGCAGCGTCTGCAGCATGCTGAGCGCGGCGATCATGCCGGGCAGCAGGTTCCAGCGCGTTTCCAGGTTGGGGTTGAACCACGCGCGCGACTCCATCACCAGCGGCGTGGGCGGCGCACCCGCCCGCGCGCGCAGCTCGGCGTTGTAGCGCTCGACCACCGCGCCCACGTAGCCCGCCGCCGAGCCCGCGGTGTTGGAGTTGCGCGCATCCAAAATCAGTTGCACGGCGGTCGTCTGCCCCGCGCTGAGCCGCTGCGCGAAGTCGGCCGGGATCTGGATGACGAGCAGGGCCTGCTCGGTGTCGATCACCTCGCGGATGTCCGACTGCGTGCGCAGCGTGGCCACGCGGTGGAACACGCCGGTGCTGTCCAGGTGGGCGATGAGTTCCGACGACGCGCCGTTGCGGCTCTGGTCGAGCAGCGCGTAGGGCACGTTGGTGAGGTCGTAGGTCGCGCCGTAGCCGAAGATCATGCTCTGCAGCAGTGCGGGCGCGACCAGAATGGCGCGCGTGGCCGGGTCTTTCAGGATCGTCAGCAGCTCCTTGCGGCAGAGGTTGGCCACGCGCAGGAAGAAGTCGACAAGGGGGGCGAGGAGGGCGAGGAGGGCGGTCATGGCACGTGGCTTCAGTCGAGGCTCTTGCGCGTCACCGCGCGCGCCACCAGCAGCAGGCCGACCGCGTACGCCATCAGGATCGCGCAGTTGCGCCAGATCAGCGGCCACACGTCGCCCGCGAGGAACAGCGTCTTGATCAGGTCCATGAAGTAGGTGGCCGGCAGCACGTGCCCCACCACCCGCACGGCCGTGGGCACGTTGCGCAGGTCGAACAGAAAGCCCGACAGCATCATCGAGGGCATGAAGGTGGCAATCAGCGCCACCTGGCTCGCGAGGAACTGGTTGCGCGTGACCGACGAGATCACCAGCCCCAGGCTCACCGCCACGATCAGGTAGAGCATGGAGCTGAACACCACCACGAACAGCGAGCCGTACATCGGCACCTCGAACAGGAAGCGCGCGGACAGCAGGCACAGCGCCAGGCCCAGCATGCCGACCCCGAAGTACGGAATGATCTTGGCCAGCAGGATCTCCACCGGCCGCACCGGCGTGACGAACAGCGCCTCCAGCGTGCCGCGCTCCCATTCGCGCGCCATCACCAGCGCGGTGAGAAAGGCGCCCACCAGCGTCATGATGAGCACGATGAGGCCCGGCACCAGGTACCAGGTGCTGGTGTTGGCGGCGTTGAACCACATGCGCTGCTCGACGGTGACGCTGCCGGTGGGCGGCGCATCGGCACCCGACGCGCTGCCGCCGCGGTCCATCTGCCGCACGCCCGCTTGCGCGAGCGCGCCGCTCACGTAGGCCAGGACGATGCTCGCGCGCCCGGCGTCCGCCCCGTGCACGATGAGCTGCACGCGCGCGTTGCCCGCGGCCAGCGCGCGCGAAAAATCGGCGGGCACGCGCACGATGCCGTCGACCTTGCGCTCGCGCATCAGCGCCTCGGCGTCGTGCATGGAGCCCAGCAGAACGGGCGCGATGGTGGGCGACAGCTGCAGGCCGGCGATGGCGTCGTGCGCGGTCGGCGAGGCGTCTTCCATGACCACGGCCACAGGCGCGTCCTTCACGTCGAGCGACATGCCGTAGCCGAAGATCAGTATCAGCACCATCGGCAGCAGGATGCCGATGGCCAGGTTGCTGCGGTCGCGCAGCAGCTGGCGGAATTCCTTGCGCGTGAGCGAGATCAGCCGGGACCAGAAGCCGCTCATGCCGCCACCTCTTCCTTGCTTTTTTCCTGGCTCTGGTGCCGCGCCTTCTCGACGATGGCGATGAAGGCCTGCTCCATGTCGATGCGCCGGTTCTTTCCGTCGCCGAGCGCCTGCGCGCGCACCTCTTGCGGCGTGCCGATGGCCAGCACCTTGCCCGCGTCCTGGATCACGATGCGGTCGCAGTACTCCGCCTCTTCCATGAAGTGCGTGGTGATGACCACCGTGGTGCCGCCTTCGGACAGCGCGGTGATGCGGCGCCAGAACTCGCGCCGCGCGAGCGGGTCGGCGCCGCTGGTGGGTTCGTCGAGAAACAGGATCTCGGGCTCGTGCAACAGCCCCGTGGCCATGGCCAGGCGCTGCCGGTAGCCGCCCGGCAACTGGCCGCTGGGCTCGTCGAGCGCGTGAGCCAGGTCGAACTGGCGCAGCACCGTGTCCATGCGCTCGCGCAGCCTGGCGCCGCGCAGGCCGTAGGCGCCGCCGAAGAACGAGAGGTTCTCGCGCACCGTGAGGTTGCCGTACAGCGCGAACTTCTGCGACACGTAGCCGATGCGCTGGCGTGCCTGCGCCCGCGCGTGCCGCAGGTCGACGCCGGCCACGCGCAACTGCCCGCCGCTGGCCGGCAGCAGGCCGCAGAGCATGCGAAAGGTGGTGGTCTTGCCCGCGCCGTTGGGGCCGAGCAGGCCGAAGATCTCGCCGCGCCGCACCGAGAAGCTGGTGCTGGCCACGGCCACGAAATCGCCGAAGCGGCGCACGAGGTCCTTGACCTCGATGACGACCTCGCCGGGCTGGCCCGCGGGCGGCCGCGACGCCGCGAGGGTGGCGGCGGGGCTGGCTTCCTCGCCCGCCGGCGGCTGCGCGCGCAGCAGCGTCATGAAGCCGTCTTCCAGGCGCGGCGCGACCGGCTCGGCATGCGCGCCTTCGAGCAGTGCGCCGAGCCGCGCGTCGTCGGCTTCCTTGCGGCGAATGAAGCGCACCTCGCCGCCCTGGGGCACGGCATCGACGATTTCCTGCCGCGCATCGAGCAGGCGCGCCTGCAGCAGCCGCGGCGGCTCGCCGTCGGGCGGCGTGGCCACGAAGCACAGGCCCTGCGCGCGGTCGCGCAGTTCGCCGGGCGCGCCTTGCGCCAGCAGCTTGCCGCCGCGCAGCACGAACACATGGCTGCAGCGCTCGGCCTCGTCGAGGTAGGCGGTGCTGACGATGACCGAGAGTTTTTCTTCGTCCACCAGCTGCTGCACGATCTGCCACAGCTCGCGGCGCGAGAGCGGGTCGACACCCACGGTGGGTTCGTCGAGCAGCAGCAGGTCGGGCGAGCGCACCAGCGTGCAGGCCAGCCCGAGCTTCTGCTTCATGCCGCCCGAGAGCTTGCCCGCGGGCCGGTCGGTGAAGCGGCCCAGGTCGGTCATTTCCATCAGCCGCGCATAGCGCTCGCGCCGCTTGTCGCGCGGCACGCCGTGCAGGTCGGCATAGAGGTCGAGGTTCTCCTGCACGCTCAGGTCGTCGTACAGGCCGAAGCGCTGCGGCATGTAGCTGATGCGGTCCTGCACCGACTGCGGATCGGCCGACACGTCGATGCCGAGCACGCGCAGTTCGCCTTCGTCCGCGCGCATCAGGCCGGCCATCAGGCGCAGCAGCGTGGTCTTGCCCGCGCCGTCGGGGCCGACCAGCGCGGTGAGCGTGCCGGTGGGCACTTCGAGCGACACGTCGTCCAGCGCATGCACGGGCTCCTTCGACGTCTTCAGCGTGAAGCGCTTGTGGAGCGAGCGTGCGGTGACGGCTGGCGCGGTGGTGTTCATCACTCGGCCCTCCGAGGCGCCTGTCTTGCTCCTTCCCCCTTTGGGGGAAGGCTGGGATGGGGGCGGGCAGAGCGCCCGACAGGTACGCCGCGTGCTCGCATCCCAGCCCTCCCCCGGCGGGGGAGGGAGCAAGGCGCGGAGACCGGCTTCATCAAGGCTTGCCCGCCGAAGCCAGCTGCAGCCGCACCGTCGCCGGCATGCCCAGCCGCAGGCGGTCCTGCTTGTCGTCGACCATCACGCGGATCTCGTAGACGAGGCTGCTGCGCAGTTCTTCCGTCTGCACGGTCTTGGGCGTGAACTCGGCCACCGACGAGATGTAGCCGACCTTGCCCGCGATGGCCTCGCCGGGCTGGCTGTCGGTGCTCACGCGGGCTTCCTGCCCCGCGCGCACGCGGCCGAGGTCGGGCTCGGCCACATAGGCGCGCACCCACTTGGGGTCGGTGATGGCGAGCGTGAACGCGGGGCGCTGCGGCGAGGCCATGTCGCCGGGCTCGAGCAGGCGGGCGCGCACGACCGCGTCGATGGGGGCCTTGAGCTCGGCCTCCGTGAGCTGGTGGTTCATGAGCGCGAGTTCGGCGCGGGCCGCTTCGAGCTGCGCCTGCGCCTGCCCGATGTCTTCCTTGCGCGGGCCCGCGACCACCAGCTGCCGGGCCTTGCGCGCGTTGTCGAGCTGCGCCAGCGCCACCTTGCGCCGGGCCTGCGCGCTGTCCAGGTCCTGCTGGCTCACGGCGCGCCCGGCCGTGGTGGCGCCGATGGCCTGCAGCCGCGCGAGCTGCTGCTGCGCCAGGTCGGCGTCGGCCTGGGCGGCGGCCACCTGCGCTTCGGACTGCGCCACTTCCTCGGGGCGGCTGCCGGTCTTCAGCCGCAGCAGGGCCTGCTCCTGCACGCCGATGCGCGCCTGCGACTGCGCCGCGCGCAACACCAGCGAGCGGGTGTCCAGCCGGCCCAGCACCTGCCCGGCATGCACGCGGTCGCCTTCGCGCACCGTGAGCTCGGCCACGCGCTCGTTGGCGTTGAAGGCCAGCGACACCTGCCGCAGGTCGACGTTGCCGTACAGCACGAGCTGGTCGGAGGGCTCGGCCCCGCGGTGCGTGTACCACCAGCCGCCTGCCGCCGCGATGACGGCGACGGCGGCAATGGCAAGGAGGGCTTTCTTGTTCATGGCGTGTGTCCTGACGAGGCTGCTGTCCGGGAGTCGACGTCATCGTATCAAATTCAAATTTGAATTTGAAGTGATTTCGGGTTTGAGGTAGCCTCGGGGCATGGCAACCCGCACTCCGCGCCCCGACGGCAACACCACGCGCCTGCACATCCTCGAGACGGCGGGCCAGCTGTTCGCGGCGCAAGGGTTCGCGCAAACCACGAGCAAGGAAATCTGCACCCGCGCCGGCACCAACATGGCCGCCATCAACTACCACTTCGGCGGCCGCGACGGCCTCTACGAGGCGGTGCTGATCGAGGCGCACAAGCAGCTGGTGAGCCTGGACGAACTGATGGCGCTGTCGCAGGTGTCGAACGACCCGCGCCTGAAGCTGCAGGCCTTCCTCACGCACATGGTGGAGATGAGCGCGCAGCCGAAGGCGCCCTGGGGCTTCCGGGTGGTGCTGCGCGAGGCGCTGTCGCCGTCGCCCGCGCTGCCGGCGCTGATCCAGCGGGCGGTGCTGCCCAAGGCCAAGCTGCTGCGCGGCCTCATCGGCGAGATCATGGGCCTGCCCGACGACCACCCCTCGGTGCAGCGCAGCCTGCTGCTCACGGTGCTGCCGTGCCTGGTGCTCACGGTGGCGCCCAAGGACATGAGCAGCAAGGTGCTGCCGGCGCTGAAGGACACGCAGGCGCTGGCCGAAGACCTGATGCGCTATGTGCTCGCGGGGCTCGACGCGGTCGCGAAGGGTGCCGGGCCTACTCCGGCTACTACGGTTACTACGGCCACTCGGCCCGCCGTGCCCGCTAAAGCTGGAAAGCGACGGTGAGCAGCAGCCCCTCGGCCACGTCGCGCACCAGCCCCGGCCGCCGCGCGCGGTAGGGGTCGCCGGCCGATGCGGTGGTCTCGATCCACTCGGCGAGCCATTCGATTTCTTCGGTGCCGTAGAACACCACGGCCGCTTCGTGGTTCAGCAGCAGGCTGCGCAGGTCGAGGTTGATCGAGCCGCACATGGCCAGCTCGTCGTCGACCACCACGGCCTTGGCATGCGCCATGAACGGCAGCATGCTGAAGCTCACGCCCGCGCGCGCCAGGTCGCGCATGGCGCGGGCGCGCACGAAGTCGGCCAGCCGGTGGTTCGACTGCGCGGGCATCGCGATGGTCACCTGCACGCCGCGCCGCGCCGCCAGCCGCAGCGCGTCGCGCAGGCCGTCGCCGGGCACGAAGTAGGGCGTGATCGCCAGGATGCGGTGCTCCGCGCGAAAGCACGCGTCGACCAGCAGCGCATGCGCGGTGTCCTCGGTCTGGTCGGGGCCGCTCGGCAGGAACTGGGCCATGGCGGTGCCCGGGCCCTCGGGCACGTCGTCGGCCGTGATCGCGCGGGCCTTGCGCGGGCGCACCGAACTCCAGTCGTGGTCGAACTGGCGCGCCGCGGCCGCGGCCACGCTGCCGCGCAGGTCGAACGACAGGTCGCGCCAGGCCTCGGGGTGCTTGGCGTTGCCGGTGAAGTATTCGCCCGCCAGGTTGCGCCCGCCTGACCAGAGCCAGGCGTCGTCGGCAATGGTGAACTTGCGGTGGTTGCGCAGGTTGCGCGGCCCGATGCGGCGCAGGCTGAAGAAGGGGCGGAACACCGCCACCTCGCCGCCCGCCGCGCGCAGCCGGTCGAAGTGGTGGCGCGGCAGCGACAGCGCGCCGAAGCCGTCCAGCAGCACCCGCACCTTGACGCCTTCGCGCGCGCGCTGGGCCAGCCGCTCGATCACGGCATGGCCCAGCGGGTCGTCGCCGATGATGAAGGTGCACACGTCGATGCGCTCGCGCGCGCCGTCGATCACCTGCCACAGCGCCTCGCGCGCGGCCTCGCCGTCGGCGTGCATGCGGATCGCGCAGCGCCCCGGCGGCGCCAGGCCGAAGCTCTCGATGAGGTCGGCCGCCCAGTGCCCCGGCGGCACCGAGCGCGGCGGCCGGGGCGAGCCCGCCGGGCGCAGCTTGCGCTGGCCGAACAGCAGGTACATCGGCAGGATGAAATAGGGCATGAGCACCAGCCCCATGACCCACGCGATGGCCGTGGTGGGGGCGCGTTGCTCGCGGCGCGCGCGCGTGGTCAGCACATAGACCAGCAGCGCGAAAGTCACGACCAGGAAATGCTGGGAGGGGGAGGGTAGCCAGTCGAACCTTGTATTCGGCATGAGACCGATGATGCCTCAGCGCTGCAGGAACTCCGGCACGCCGCGCCCTTGCGAGGCGAGGAACTTCATCATCGGGTCGACCACCGCGCGCACGGCGGGCCGGTCGCCCACGCGCTGGCGCCAGGCCAGCAGGCGCGGCGTGGCGCGGGTCATGCCGGCGCCCTTGCGGTCGGCGAACACGCAGGCCATGTAGAAGGCGATGTCCGCGAAGGTGTAGGGGCCCGCGAGGTGGTCGCGGTCGGCCAGCAGGGCTTCCATCTCGCCGTAGAAGCGCGCGCAGGCGGCGCAGGCCGCCACGGCCGGGGCGCTGTGCATGTCGTGCTGCAGGCCGAAGAGCTTGATGACCTGGGGGAAGAACACCTCGTCCGACTTCTGCTCGAGCTGCCGCGCGCGGGCCCGCTCGGCAATGCCACTGGGCCACAGCGCGAGGTGCGCGGGGCCGGGGTAGCGGTCTTCCAAGTACTCGAAGATCTGCGTGGAGTCGAACAGCTCGACCTGGTCATCGGTCAGCACCGGCACCTGCTGCTTGACCGGGTTCACGCGCAGCACCACGGGGTGCTTGGGTTCGTAGGCGTCGCCTTCGATGAATGGCACCATGACCAGTTCGAAGGCCATGCCCTTTTCGCGCGCCGCGATCTCGACCTTGGCGCCGAACATGCTGAGGGGACCGGAGTAGATGTGAGTCGTCATGGGCTCCGACTTCACCAGAAACCGCCCCTCAATGCATCAGGTCGAGCCCCAGACCTCCTGCGCCGTCTCGACCACCAGGCGCAGCTTGGCGCGCTGCGCTTCCACCGCGATGTTGTTGCCGTGCACGGTGCTGGAAAAGCCGCACTGCGGCGACAGCGCGAGCTGGTCGAGCGAGGCGTACTTGGCGGCTTCGTCGATGCGGCGCTTGAGTTCGTCCTTGTCTTCCATCTCGCCGAACTTGGTGGTCACCAGGCCCAGCACCACCGTCTTGCCCTTGGGCAGGTAGCGCAGCGGCTTGAAGTCGCCCGAGCGCGCGTCGTCGTACTCCATGAAGTAGGCGTCCAGGTCCATTTCCTTGAGCAGCGCCTCGGCCACGGGCTCGTAGTTGCCGGCGGCCGCGTGCGTGCTCTTGAAGTTGCCGCGGCACAGGTGCATGGCCAGCAGCATGCCCGGCGGCTTCTGCGCGACCACCTTGTTGATGAAGGCGGCGTAGCGGTGGGGCAGCTCGTTCGGGTCGTCGCCGCGCTTGCGGGCGGCTTCGCGCATGTGCTCGTCGCACAGGTAGGCCAGGTTGGTGTCGTCCATCTGCACGTAGGTGCAGCCGGCGGCCGCGAGCGAGCGCAGCTCGTCGCCGTAGGCCTTGGCTACGTCGTCGTAGAAGGCGGGGTCGAGCTCGGGGTAGGCGTCCTTGCTGATGCCGGCGCGGCCGCCGCGAAAGTGCAGCATGGTGGGCGAGGGGATCGTCACCTTGGGCGTGCGGCCCGCCGACACCTGGCTCTTGAGGTACTGGAAGTCGGCCAGCTGGATGTCCTTGATGTGGCGCACCTTGTCGATCACGCGCATCGCGGGCGGGGCCAGTTCCTCGGTGCCGTCGGGCTTGCGGATGGTGACCGGAATGTCGGTCTTCACGCCGCCGAGCTGGTCGAGAAAGTCGATGTGGAAATACGTGCGGCGGAACTCGCCGTCGGTGATGCTTTTGAGGCCGATGTCTTCCTGGAAGCGGACGATCTCGGTGATGGCCTTGTCTTCGACCAGGCGAAGCTGCTCGGGCGTGATCTCGCCCTTGGCCTTCTGCTCGCGGGCTTCGAGCAGGTATTTGGGACGCAGGAAACTGCCCACGTGGTCGTAGCGGGCAGGCAGGGCGGCGTGCTGTGACATGGATGACTCCGTCGTGATTGGGGGGAACGAGCGAAACATCGTATCGCCTTCAAAACGACATCATCTGTATACAGATATCTTAGTGTTTACCCTGAAAACGCCTTGTATTGCTGGAAATATCCCAATTTCTGTATACATTGAGTATTCATGAAAACGCCCACGACCGCCTTTCCACTGAACGCCTGGTATGCCGCCGCCTACGACGTCGAAGTGCGTCACGCGCTGCTGCCGCGCACCATCTGCAACCAGAAAGTGGTGCTGTTCCGCCGCACCGACGGCCAGGTGGCCGTGCTCGAAGACGCCTGCTGGCACCGGCTGATGCCGCTGTCGCTGGGCCGCCTCGAAGGCGACGAGCTGGTGTGCGGCTACCACGGCCTTGTCTACAACAGCCAGGGCCGCTGCACCCACATGCCGAGCCAGGAAACGCTCAACCCCTCGGCCTGCGTGCGCAACTTTCCGGCCGTGGAAAAGCACCGCTTCGTCTGGATCTGGCCCGGCGACCCGGCCAAGGCCGACCCGGCGCTGATCCCCGACATGCACTGGAACGACGACCCGGCCTGGGCCGGCGACGGCAAGATGATCCGCGTCAACTGCGATTACCGCCTGGTGGTCGACAACCTCATGGACCTGACGCACGAGACCTTCGTGCACGGCTCCTCCATCGGCAACCGCGAAGTGGCCGAGGCGCCCTTCGTGGCCACGCACGGCGACCGCTCGGCCACCGTCACGCGCTGGATGGAGAACATCGACGCGCCGCCGTTCTGGGGCGGCCAGATCCGCCATGCGCGCGGCTACACGGGCAAGGTCGACCGCTGGCAGATCATCCGTTTCGAGGGGCCCTGCACGGTGAACATCGACGTGGGCGTGGCCGAGGCCGGCAGCGGCGCGGTGCCGAAAGACGGCAACCCCGGCGACCGCGGCAAGGGCGTCAACGGCTACGTGCTCAACACCATCACGCCCGAGACCGACAAGACCTGCCTGTACTTCTGGGCCTTCTCGCGCAACTACTGCATCGGCGAGCAGCGCCTCACGCACGAGCTGCGCGAAGGCGTGGCCGGCATCTTCCGCGAAGACGAGCTGGTGCTCGAGGCGCAGCAAAAAGCCATGGACGACCACCCCGACCACCAGTTCTACAACCTCAACATCGACGCCGGCTCGATGTGGGCGCGCCGGCTCATCGACCGCATGGTCGAGAAGGAAAAGCCCGCGCGCGCGGCCATTCCGATCCGCCCCGCCGACAAGCAGGCCGCATGAAAGTCGCCCCCGTGTCCAGCGCCGCCGCCGAGCCCGGCGACAGCGGCGGCTCGCAGGCCGTGAAGGCGCAGCTGCGGCTGCGCGAAATGATCCTGGCGGGCGACCTGCCGGGCGGCGCGCGCATTGCCGAGGTGGCCATCTCCGAGCAGCTCGGCGTGTCGCGCACGCCGGTGCGCACGGCACTGATGCGGCTCGAGCAAGAAGGCCTGCTCGAGGCGCTGCCCAACGGCGGCTACGCGGTGCGCACGTTTTCCGAGCGCGACGTGGCCGACGCCATCGAGCTGCGCGGCACGCTCGAAGGCCTGGTGGCCCGGCTCGCGGCCGAGCGCGGCGCGGCGCCCGTGGTGCTGCGCGAGGCGCGCGCCTGCCTCACGCGCATCGACGAGCTGCTGCGCGAACCCGCGCTCGACGACGCGGCCTTCTCGCGCTACGTGACGCACAACGAGCGCTTTCACGCGCTGCTGTGCGAAATGGCGGGCAGCCCCGTCATCGCACAGCAGCTGGAGCGCGTGGTCAACCTGCCGTTCGCGTCGCCCTCGGGTTTCGTCATCGTGCAGGCCAATTCGCCGGCCGCGCGCGACATGCTCGTGATTGCGCAGGACCAGCACCTGCAGGTGCTCGACGCCATCGAGTCCGGCGAGGGCTCGCGCGCCGAGGCGCTGATGCGCGAGCACAGCCGCATTGCGCGGCGCAACCTGCGCGACGCGCTGCACGGCACGCCGACCGCCGAGCAGCGCCCGCTGCCGGGCGTGCAGCTGATCCGCCGCCGCGGCTGAACCTCCCTCACGACAAGAAATTCCCGATGAAAAGCGATCTTCAATGGATGCAGGCGCAGGTCGTCGCGCTGCGCGACGTGACGCCCACCGTGCGCGAGTTCGAACTGCGCCCCGAGGGCGGATTCGCCGACGCCCACGAACCCGGCGCGCACCTGCAGGTGCAGGTGATGACGGCGCAGGGCAAGGTGCAGACCCGCTCGTATTCGCTGGTCGGCGAGGGCGACGGCCGCTGCTGGCGCATTGCCGTCAAGCGGCTGGACGACGGCCGTGGCGGCTCGCTCGCGATGTGGCGGCTGGCCGAGGGCGCCCGGCTGCAGGTCAGCGCGCCGCAGAACCACTTTCCGCTCGACCTGTCGGCCCCCGGCTACCTGCTGGTGGCGGGCGGCATCGGCATCACGCCGCTGGTGCTGATGGCGCAGCGGCTGGGCGCGCATGCAAGGCGCGCCGGCGTGCCGGTGACGATGCTCTACGGCGCGCGCCACGCAGGCGAGTTCGGCTACCTGGCGCAACTGCGCGAGGCGCTGGGCGAGGGCGTCCAGGCGCACGAAGGCTCGGCCCCCATCGACTTCGCCGCCGCCATTGCCGCGCTGCCGCCCGGCGGCCAGCTCTACACCTGCGGCCCGGTGCCGATGCTGGAGGCCGTCAAGCGCGCCTGGCACGCGGCCGGGCGCCCCCTCGCGGACCTGCGCTTCGAGACCTTCGGCAGCAGCGGCCGGCTGGCCACGCAGTCGTTCATGGTGCGCATTCCGCGCCACGACCTGGCCATCACCGTGCCGGCCGACTGCACCTTGCTCGAGGCGCTCGACGCGGCCGGCGTGCAGACGCTCTCGGACTGCAAGCGCGGCGAGTGCGGCCTGTGCGCCATGGACGTGATCGCCGTCGACGGCGAGATCGACCACCGCGACGTGTTCCTCAGCGAGCACGAAAAACAGGCGACCACGCGCATCTGCGCCTGTGTGTCACGCGCGGTGGGTACGCTCACGCTCGACTCCGCCTACCGCGCCGACAGCTGACCGACTGCTTGCGCGATGATCGCGCAGTTCATTTATTGATCGCGCAACAAAGGCCCGCGAGGGTGGCCGGGTAGGTGATTGCCTGCTCCGCCGTTTGTTGCAAAGTGTTGAAAATAGCCCCGGTTTCGAGTTCCGTCCCTGAAGGAAAAAACATGCAAAGACGCCATCTCATCCAGACCGCCGCCCTGTCGGCGCTCGCGCTTTCAATGTCGCTGGCCCATGCCCAGGACAGCAACAAGTTCAAGATCGGCCTGATCCTTCCGATGACGGGGCAGTCGGCCTCCACGGGCCGCCAGATCGAAGCCGCCGCGCGCCTGTACATGGCCCAGAACGGCGACACCGTGGCCGGCAAGAAGGTCGAGCTGATCGTCAAGGACGACACCGGCCTGCCCGACGTCACCAAGCGCCTGGCGCAGGAGCTGGTGGTGAACGACAAGGTCAACGTGCTGGCCGGCTTCGGCCTGACGCCCCTGGCCCTGGCCGTGGCGCCCATCGCCACCCAGTCGAAGACGCCCCAGCTCGTGATGGCCGCGGCCACCTCGAGCATCACCGAGGCTTCGCCCTACATCATCCGTTCGAGCTTCACGCTGCCGCAGGTGTCGGTGGCCATGGGCGACTGGGCACCGAAGAACGGCGTGAAGACGGTGGTCACGCTGGTGGCCGACTACGGCCCCGGCAACGACGCCGAGAAATTCTTCAGCGAGCGCTTCCAGCTCAACGGCGGCAAGGTCATCGAGAAGCTGCGCGTGCCGCTGCGCAACCCCGACTTCGCGCCGTTCCTGCAGAAGGTGCGCGACGCCAAGCCCGACGCGCTGTTCGTGTTCGTGCCCTCGGGCGCGGGCGCGGCGGTGATGAAGCAGTTCCTGGAGCGCGGCATGGACAAGGCCGGCATCAAGATGATCGCCACCGGCGACGTGACGGACGACGATCAACTCAACGACATGGGCGACGGCGCGCTGGGCGTGGTCACTTCGCACCACTACTCGGCCGCGCACCCTTCGGCCATGAACAAGAAGTTCGTCGAGGCCTTCGAGAAAGCCAACCCCAAGATGCGCCCCAACTTCATGGCCGTGGGCGGCTATGACGGCATGCGCGTGATCTACGAAGCGCTCAAGGCCACCAAGGGCCAGGGCGGCGGCGAGGCGCTGCTGGCGGCCATGAAGGGCCAGGTCTTCGAGAGCCCGCGCGGCCAGGTGCTGATCGATGCGCAGACGCGCGACATCGTGCAGGACGTGTACCTGCGCAAGGTCGAGAAGAAGGACGGCCAGCTGTACAACGTCGAGTTCGACGTGATCAAGAGCGTGAAGGATCCGGGCAAAGCAAAATAAAGGGCTCGCCCCCAGGCTGCGCGCACTTCGTGTCGCTTCGCCTTCCCCCTGCCGGGGGCAACACCTGAGGCCCGGCAAAGCCGGTTCCTCGGTGTTTCCCGACCAGGCCGCGTTGCGTCGCACGCTGATAAATAGCTGACATGCTCACCATTCTTTTCGACGGCATCGCCTACGGCATGCTGCTTTTCGTGCTCGCCGTGGGGCTTGCCGTGACGCTCGGGCTGATGAACTTCATCAACCTCGCGCACGGCGCCTTCGCCATGGCCGGCGGATACCTCACCGTGTTCGCGATGCAGAAGCTCGGCCTGCCGTTCCTGGCCTGCCTGCCGCTGGCTTTCATCGTCGTCGCGCTGGCCGGGGCCTTGCTCGAACGCACGCTCTACCGGCCGATGTACGGCAAGTCGCACCTGGACCAGGTGCTGTTTTCCATCGGCCTGGCCTTCATGGCCGTGGCCGCCATCGACTACTTCGTGGGCTCGTCGCAGCAGAACGTGCAACTGCCCGAATGGCTGCGCGGGCGCACCGAGATCGGCGACGGCGCGCTGCTGCTGGGCATGGGGCACTACCGCCTGTTCATCATCGGCGTGTGCGCCGTGCTGACCGTGGTGCTGCAGCTCATTCTCTCGAAGACCCGCTTCGGCAGCCGGCTGCGCGCCGCGGTCGACGACCCGCGCGTGGCGGCGGGGCTGGGCATCAACGTGAACATCGTGTTCCTGCTGACCTTTGCGGTGGGCTCGGGGCTCGCGGGGCTGGGCGGCGCGCTGGGCGCCGAAATTCTCGGGCTCGACCCGACGTTCCCGCTCAAGTACATGATCTATTTTCTGATCGTTGTCTCGGTCGGCGGCACCTCGTCGATCACCGGGCCGCTGGCGGCCGCGCTGCTGCTCGGCATTGCCGACGTGGCGGGCAAGTACTTCATTCCGAAGATGGGGGCGTTCACCGTCTACCTGCTGATGATCATGATCCTGATGTGGCGGCCGCAAGGGCTGTTCACGCGCAAGGGGGGCCGCTGAATGCGCACGCCTTCCGCTTCCGGCGACACCGCCGCCGAGTTCCAGTCGGCCCTGCTGCGCAAGGCGCGCTGGCGCCCGCTGGAGTTCGTGGTCTGGGCCGTGGCCTTTGCGCTGCCGCTGGTCATGCCTTCGCACTCGCTGCTGGTCAACGAGATCGCCATCGTCGCGCTGTTCGCGATGTCGCTCGACCTGATCCTGGGCTACACCGGCATCGTGTCGCTGGGCCATGCGGCCTTCTTCGGCTTCGGCGCGTACGCGGCGGCGCTGTTCGCCAAGCTCGTCATGCCCGACCCGACCGTGGGCCTCGTGGTTGCGACCGTGCTGTCGGCTGTGCTCGGCCTCGTGGCCAGCGTGACGATCTTGCGCGGCAGCGACCTCACGCGCCTGATGGTCACGCTGGGCACGGCGCTGCTGCTGCTCGAGTTGGCCAACAAGCTCGACTGGCTGACCGGCGGCGCCGACGGCCTGCAGGGCGTGGTGATGGGCCCGGTGCTCGGCCTGTTCGACTTCGACCTGTACGGCCGCACGGCCGCCTGGTATTCGCTGGCCGTGATGCTGGTGCTGTTCCTGCTGATGCGCCGGCTGGTGCACTCGCCGTTCGGCGCCACGCTCAAGGCCATTCGCGACAACCGGCTGCGGGCCATGGCCATCGGCATTCCGGTGGTCTCGCGCCTCGCGGTCATCTACACCATCGCGGCCGGCATTGCCGGCGCGGCGGGTGCGCTGCTGGCGCAGACCACGGGCTTTGCCTCGCTCGACGTGCTGGCCTTCGACCGCTCGGCCGACGTGCTGCTGATGCTGGTCATCGGCGGCGTGGGCTGGCTCTATGGCGGCGTGGCGGGCGCCATCGTGTTCAAGCTGCTGCAGACCTGGCTGTCGGCCGTGACGCCGCAGTACTGGATGTTCTGGATCGGCCTGATCCTGGTGCTGATGGTGCTCACGGGGCGCGAGCGCCTGCTCAAGCCGTGGACGTGGTTCGGTGGCGGCGGCGCCGCCAAGAAGAAGACAGGCGGTGCGGCATGACCGACACCGTGCTCTCGACCCACGGCCTCGTGATGCGCTTCGGCGGCATCACGGCCACCAACAACGTGACGATGGAGCTCAAGCGCGGCGCACGCCATGCGCTGATCGGCCCCAACGGCGCGGGCAAGACCACGCTCATCAACCAGCTCACGGGCGTGCTCACGCCGACCGAAGGCCGCATCACGCTGCTGGGCGAAGACATCACCACGCTCGCGCCGCACAAGCGCGTGGCGCGCGGCCTGGTGCGCACCTTCCAGATCAACCAGCTGTTCGACTCGATGACGCCGCTCGAAACGCTGGCGCTCGTGGTGTCGCAACACCAGGGCGCCGGTGCGCAATGGTGGCGTCCGCTGGGGTCGAGCAAGGCGATCGCGGAACGCGCGACGCAACTGCTCGAGCAGTTCCACCTGAGCGACGTGGCACAGCAGCAGGTGAAGCACCTGGCCTACGGCAAGCGCCGCCTGCTCGAGATCGCGATCGCGCTGGCCTGCGAGCCGCGCGTGCTGCTGCTCGACGAGCCCGTGGCCGGCGTGCCCGCCGGCGAGCGCGAAGAGCTGCTGCAGACCGTGGCCGCATTGCCGGCCGACGTGTCGGTGCTGCTCATCGAGCACGACATGGACCTGGTGTTCAGCTTCGCCGACCGCATGACCGTGCTGGTCAACGGCACGCTGCTGACCGAGGGCGACCCCGAAACCATCGCCAACGATCCGAAGGTCAAAGAGGTCTACCTGGGCCACGGAGAAGCCGCCCATGTCTGAGCTGCTGCGCATTGAAAACCTGAGCGCCGGCTACGGCGAGGCCGTGGTGCTGCACGACGTGGCGTTCGCGCTCGGCGAGGGCCAGACGCTGGCGCTGCTGGGCCGCAACGGCACGGGCAAGACCACGCTGATCAACACGCTCGCGGGCGCCACGCGCCAGCACGGCGGCAGCATCACGCTGGGTGGGCAGGCGCTGCACAAGCTGGCGCCGCACCAGCGCGCGGCGGCCGGCATCGGCTGGGTGCCGCAGGAGCGCAATATCTTCAAGTCGCTCACGGTGCACGAGAACCTCACGGCCGTGGAACGGCAAGGCAAGTGGAACCCGCAGCGCGTCTACGAGATGTTCCCGCGCCTGGCCGAGCGCAAGAGCAACCTGGGCACGCAGCTCTCGGGCGGCGAGCAGCAGATGCTGGCCGTGGGCCGCGCGCTGGTGCTCAACCCCAAGCTGCTGCTGCTCGACGAGCCGCTCGAAGGGCTCGCGCCCATCATCGTGGAAGAGCTGCTGCGCGCCATCCGCCGCATCACGCAGGACGAAGGGCTGGCCGCGATCATCGTGGAGCAGCACCCGCAGGCGATCCTCGCGATTTCCGACGAGGCGGTGGTGCTGGACCACGGCACCATCGTGCACACCGACTCGGCCGCCGCGCTGCGCACGCAGCCGCAGGTGCTCGACCGGCTGCTGGGCGTGGCGCGCTGACGGGCGCTTTCACAGTTCAGATCGCGCAGCCGTCGGGGCCGCACACCGGCGGCGTCGCCGGCGTGGCGGCTGCGTCGGTGGTCGCGGGCTGCGAGGACGCGACCAGCGCTGCAAGCTGCGCCTTCCAGTCGTCCGCGCGGCCCAGCCACGGGCCGATGTCGATGCGGCCCGAGCGGCCGTCGGCCTGCGTCAGCACGAAAGTCGGAAAGCCCTGGCCGCCCGCGCGTTGCAGCAACTGGCGGCTCTGCGCGATGTGCTGCGCCGTTGCTTCACCCGACAGGCGCGTGAATGCCGAAGCGAAGGCCTCGCCGTCGAAGCCGAGATCCGCCGCCAGCGCCTTCAGCACGTCGACGTCGGCAATGCGCCGGCCTTCGACGTAGTGCGCCTGCTGCAGGCGATGGGCCATGTCCAGTCCGCCGCCCTCGCGCAGCGATTCGGCCGCGAGCACGGCGGTGGTCGGCGGCTCGGAGTCCATCACCGCGCCAGTGTCGCGCAGCAGCCCCTCGAAGTAGTTCTGGCCGAAGGGCTGGCCCGTCATCTCGGCGATGCGGCGGTCGTGCGGCATCACGTAGTCGCGCCACTGCGGCGTGATCGCGCGGCGGTTGGCGCCGGTCATCATGCCGCCGCCGTGGAACGCGACCCGCAGGCCCGGCACGTGGCGCGCCGCGTCGACCAGCGGCGCGGCGGCGTAGCACCAGCCGCACAGCGGGTCGAAGATGTAGTGCAGGGTGGTGGCGGCGCCTTCGTTGTTCACTGCGGCCATTTCATTTCTCCCTTGATGACCTTGGCGCTCAGTTCCAGCGACGAGGTGTCTTCCAGCTTCGGGTAGCGCGTCTTCATCGAGGCGATGAGCGCGGCCGAGTCCTTGGCCTTGGCGGCCTCGGTCTCGAAGGCCTTGAGGTAGTCGCGCGTGAACTTCACCGAGGCCAGGGTGTGCGGGGCCGAGCCGTTGGCGTTGGGCAGGTAGTGGCCGGGCACCACGGTCTTCGGGTGCAGGGCCGTGATGCGGTCCAGCGTCTGGAGCCACTCGCGGCGCGACGCGGGCGTTTGCGTGTCGGCCACCCACACGTGGATGTTGGCCGACACCGGGATGCCGCCGACCACCGCCTTCAGCGACGGGATCCACGCGAAGGTGCGCGCGGGCGCGGGGCCGTCCAGGCCCACGACTTGGATCTTGCGGCCTTCGAGCGCGAGGCTGTCGCCGGCCAGCGCCTCGGGCACGACCACCGCCTTGGGCGCGTTGTCCTTGAGGATCGGGCCCCAGTAGGCCAGCTTGCCGTCCTTCGAGGCCTGGATGGCGGCCACGGTCTGCGGCGTGGCGACGATCTTCGCGTCGGGGAAGGCCGCCTGGATCACGTCGAGGCCGAAGTAGTAGTCGGGGTCGCTGTGGCTGATGTAGACCGTGGTGAGCTTCTTGCCCGTGGCCTTGATCTTCTGCACCAGCGCCTCGGCGTCGTTGCGCTGGAACTGCGCGTCGATCAGCACGGCGTCGGTCTGGCCGGTGACGATCTCGGACGACACCGGGAACATCGATTGGGTGCCCGGGTTGTAGACCTCGAGCTTGAGCGGCTGGGCGGCTTGCGCGGCCAGCGGGGCGAGGCTCAGGGTGGTGGCGAGGGCGGCGGCGGAGAGGAGGGCGCGGCGGAACATGGTGTGGTCTTTCAGGAGGTTGGCGACGGTGTGACAGCGCGGTATGGCCTGAATATTAGGTTGCGCGAAACGAAATAAAAACCCGTTTCGGCACAACGGATAGTTTCTGTTTTCGTGCAGGTGGCGGGGTGCTCGCGGGGTGCTCGGTCAGTCGGTGGCGCACCGCTCCAGGTGCGCGACCAGCAGTTGCGCGGAGGGCGACAGCGTGGCCTCGTCCCGGAAGCAGATCGCGAAGCGCCGCCGCGCCCAGGCGTCGGTCAGCGGCATCAGCCGCAGGCCGTAGGCGTCGGTGAAGGGCCGCGCCACCTCGGCCGGCACCACGCTGATGGCCAGCCCGGCGCGCACCACGCGCAGCGCGGCGTCGAAGTTCGACACCAGCACCCGATGCACCAGCGGCTTGCCCGCCACCGCCGCCTCGCGCGCCAGCATCAGCTGCACGGCGCTGAGCGCGGGCATGCCGACGAATTCATGGTCGAGCACCTGCTCGAAGCGCACCTGCTCGTGCCGCGCCACCGGGTGCGAGGGGTGCGCCACGATCGCCAGGTGGTCGGCGCGGTAGCTGCGCCGCTGCAGGCCGTCGAGGTCGGCCGCGTCCCAGCACAGGCCGATGGAGGCAATGCCCTCGCGAATGCCGCGCACGATCTCCGGGCTCACGCGCTCTTCCATGTCGACGCGGATGTTGCGGTGTGCCGGGTCTTGCAGAAAGCCCGCCACGTCTTCGGCCAGCGATTCGGCCATGACCGAGGCCGAGGCCAGGATGCGCACGTGCCCGCGCGCCCCGCCCGCGTAGGCCGCCATGTCGCGCTCGATGCGGTTCACGCTGCCGAGCATGGCGCGCGCGTGCTCCAGCAGGGTTTCGCCGGCGGGCGTCGGCACCACGCCGCGCCGCTTGCGCAGCAGCAGGGGCGTGCCCACCGCTTCCTCGAGTTGCGCCAGCCGCTTGCTGATGGCCGAGCCGACGATGCTGGCCTGCTCGCCGGCGCGCGCGATGCTGTGCGTTTCGCAGACGGAGACGAAGAGGCGAAGGGTGGTGAGGTCGAGGTCTCGCATTTTTGATGTTCCGGTTTGGAAGCAAATAGCTTCCAAAATATACCTTCAGGACCGAATCGGAACTTCTAACATCCGCCTCATACCCTCACGACGGAGACAAAGATCTTGATTCACGCCTTCCTGCCGCCCCGCGCGGTCGTTCGCGAAGTGGGCCTGCGCGACGGCCTCCAGAGCATTGCCCGCGTGCTGTCCACCGAGCGCAAGCGCGAATGGATCCGCGACGCGCACGCGGCCGGCCAGCGCGAGATCGAGGTCGGCTCGTTCGTGCCCGCGCACCTGCTGCCGCAACTGGCCGACACGGCCGAGCTGCTGGCCTATGCCAAGACGCTGCCGGGGCTATTTGCCTCGGTGCTGGTGCCCAACCTCAAGGGCGCCGAGCGCGCCATTGCCGGCGAGGCCGACCTGATGATCGTGCCGCTCTCGGCCAGCCACGCGCACAGCCTGGCCAACCTGCGCAAGACGCCCGACGAGGTGGTGGCCGAGGTCGGCCGCATCCGCGCGGCGCGCGACGCGGCGGGCTCGAAGACGCTGATCGACGGCGGCGTGGGCACGGCCTTCGGCTGCACCTTGCAGGGCCGTGTCGAGCCCGACGAAGTGCTGCGGCTGATGCAGGCGCTGCTCGACGCGGGCGCCGACCGCGTGAGCCTGGCCGACACCGTCGGCTATGCCGATCCGGCGATGGTGCGCAGCCTGTTCGAGCGTGCGCTGCGCATCGCGGGCGACCGGCTGTGGTGCGGCCATTTCCACGACACGCGCGGCATGGGGCTGGCGAATGCGTATGCGGCGCTGGAGGTCGGCATCACGCGTTTCGACGCGTGCCTGGCCGGCATCGGCGGCTGCCCGCACGCGCCCGGCGCCAGCGGCAACGTCGACACCGAAGACCTGCTGTTCATGCTCCAGAGCATGGGCGTGGCGACCGGTGTCGACCTGCCCAGGCTGCTCGACCTGCGCCGCCGCGTGGCGGGCTGGCTCGAGGGCGAGACCTTGCAGGGCACGGTGTGGCGCGCGGGCTTTCCCAAGACATTCGCCGCGGCAGAGGAAGTCGCGGCATGAGCGCCCACACCACCACCGACGACAAGAAGCGCCTGCCGCTCGCCGGCATCCGCGTGGTCGAGTTCACCCACATGGTCATGGGCCCGACCTGCGGCATGGTGCTCGCGGACCTGGGCGCGGAAGTCATCAAGGTCGAGCCCATCGAGGGCGACCGCACGCGCCACCTGCTGGGCGCGGGCGCGGGCTTTTTCCCCATGTTCAACCGCAACAAGAAGAGCATCGCGCTCGACCTGCGGCACCCCCAGGGGCTGGAGGCCGCGCTGCGCCTGTGCGCCACGGCCGACGTGGTGGCGCAGAACTTCAAGCCCGGCACCATGGACAAATATGGCCTGGGCTACGCCGCGCTCGGCAAGCTCAACCCGCGCCTCGTGTACGTGAACCACACCGGCTTCCTGCCCGGCCCCTACGAGCACCGCACGGCGCTCGACGAGGTGGTGCAGATGATGGGCGGGCTCGCCTACATGACCGGCCGCCCCGGTGACCCGCTGCGCGCGGGCACCAGCGTGAACGACATCATGGGCGGCATGTTCGGCGCCATCGGTGCCATCGCCGCACTGATGCAGCGCGCCGAAACGGGCAAGGGGCAGGAGGTGCAGTCGGCGCTGTTCGAGAACAACGTGTTCCTGGTCGGCCAGCACATGCTGCAGTACGCCATCACGGGGCAGGCGGCGGCGCCGATGCCCGACCGCATCTCGGCCTGGGCGCTGTACGACGTGTTCACCGTGAAGGACGGCGAGCAGATCTTCCTGGCCGCGGTGAGCGACGCGCAGTGGAAGACCTTCTGCGACGCGCTCGGCTTCGACGACCTGAAGGCCGACCCCGCGCTGGCCACGAACAACGACCGCGTGCGCCTGCGGCCCACGCTGCTGGCCGACCTGCGCGAGCGGCTGGCCGGCCGTTCGGCGACGGAACTGTCGGCGATCTTCGAGGCGAAGGGCTTGCCGTTCGCGCCGATCACGCGGCCCGAAGACCTGTACGAAGACCCGCACCTCAAGGCCACGGGCGGGCTCGTGGACATCCGCCTGCCCGACGGCGAGCGGGCCGGGGAAATGGCGCAGACCACGCTGTTCCCGATCACGCTGGGCGGCGACCGCCTGGGCGTGCGGCTGCACCCGCCGACGCTCGGCGAACACACGCGCGAGCTGCTGGCCGAACTGGGCTATGCGCGCGAGCAGGTCGATGCGCTGCACGCCGATTCGGCGGTGGCCTGAACGACGCGATTTTCAAAACCATAAAGAGAGACAAAGCCATGACCGACAAGACCTTCCCCCTGACGATGAATCGCCGCGCGGTGCTGGGCCTGGGCGCCTGCGCCGCCGCCGTGGCCGCCTGCCCCGCGCTCGCGCAGGGCTCCGACAAACCCATTCGCTTCATCCTGCCGATCAGCGCGGGCTCGGGCGTGGACACCATCGTGCGCGCGGCGGCGCCCGCGCTGGGCAAGGCCTTCGGCCAGCCGGTGGTGATCGAGAACCTGCCGGGCGCGGGCGGCATCACCGGCGCGGCGGCCATCGCCAAGGCCGCGCCCGACGGGCTCACACTGGGCATGGTGTCGAACAACCACGTCATCAACCCGGCGGTGTTCAAGAAGATGCCCTTCGACGCCCTCAACGACTTCACGCCCATCAGCGTGGTGGGCGCGACGCCGCTGGTGCTGGTGGCCAACCCGAAGCTGCCCGCGAAGAACGTGCAGGAGCTGATCGCGCTGCTGCGCGCCAAGCCCGGCGGCTACAACTACGCGTCGTCGGGCAACGGCACCATCCTGCACCTGGCCGACGAGATGTTCATGGACGAGGCCGGCGTGAAGGCGCGGCACATTCCGTACAAGGGCACCGGGCCCATGATGACCGACATGATCGGCGGGCAGGTCGAGATGGGCGTGATCGCGCTGCCGGCGGTGCAGCAGCACATCAAGAGCGGCGCGCTGCGCGCCATCGGCCTGTGCGGCGCGACGCGCTCGCCGGCCGCGCCGGACATTCCGACCATCGCGGAGCAGGGGCTGCCGAACTACGCGATCGAAGGCTGGTTCGCGGTGATCGGGCCGGCGAAGATGCAGGCGGCCGAAGTGCGGCGCGTGCACGACGCGGTGGCCGCGGCCTTCACCAGTGCGGAGGTGCGCGAGGCGATGGACAAGCAGGGCAATGTCATCAGGCCGACGACGCCGGAGCAGGCGGCGAGCTACTTCCGCAGCGAGGCGGCGAGGTATGCGGTGCTGGTGAAGAAGGCGAACGTGACGCTGGAGTGACCCTGTCTTGCTCCTTCCCCTTCCGGGGGAAGGCGGGGATGGGGGCAGGCCTTCGATCAGGCGCCGCGTATCCCATGAAGGCCGTCGTGCCCCCACCCCGGCCCTCCCCCGGAAGGGGAGGGAGAAATGCGGGGGTTACGCCGGGCCGACCGCGCGGTACAGCGCCCGCACGAAGTCCGACTGCGTGATCATCCCCGTCAGCCGCTTCTCGCCGTCGATGATCGGAATGTGGTGGTGGCCGCCTTCGGAGAACAGCGGCACCAGGTCGACCACCGGCCGGTCGGCGCTGGCCACGCGCACCTGGCGCGTCATGATCTGGCCGACCACCTCGGGCTTGTTCGACATCACCGTGCGCGTGGCGCGGATCAGGTCGCGCAGCTTGCCGGCAATGCCGTCGTGGTGCTGCAGGTCGAGCTGGCGAAAGAAGTCGGCCTGCGTGACGATGCCGACCACGCGGCGCGTGCGGTCGGTCACGGGCAGGGCCTTGATGCGGCGCTCGTGCATCAGCGCCCAGGCCTCCTGCAGCGGCGTGCCGAACTCCACCGACACCGGCTCGCGCGACATGATGTCGGCGCAATGCAGCGTGCCCAGCCGGCGCTTGTACGACTCCAGCTCGGTCTGCTGGATCAGCGATTCGAGGTCGTCGCGGCTGATGTCCAGCACCTGGTTGTAGCGGGCCAGCACGGCGTCGATGTCGGCCTGGCTGAAGCGCGCGTCGGCCGCCGGCGGGCGCGCGACCTGCACGTGCGGATAGCGCCGGCCGGTCAGCGAGTTGTAGATCACGCCGGCCAGCACCAGCAGCAGCGAGTTGGTGAAGAAGGGGAAGAAGGCGGACGAGAAATGCGTGGTGTGCGTCAGCACCGCGAGCAGCGCGGCGGCGCCGCCGGGCGGGTGCAGGCAGCGTGCGCCGAACATCACGCCGATGGCGCCGGCCACGGCCACGGCGGCGGCCAGCGCGGGGTCGGGGATCCAGCTGGCGGCGGCAATGCCGACCATGGCCGACAGGGTGTTGCCGCCGATCACCGACCACGGCTGCGCGAGCGGGCTCGCCGGCACCGCGAACACCAGCACGGCGCTGGCGCCCAGCGGGGCGATCAGCCAGACGGAAGCGCCGAGCGGCCCGGCCAGCCAGTGCGACAGCAGCGCCGTGACCAGCAGGCCCAGCCCGGCGCCGGAAACGGCGCGCAAGCGCTCGCGCGCATCGACGGTGGTGCGGCCCGGCAGCCAGGCGCGCGCATGGGTCATGAGGGCCGCAAACCGCATCTCCAGACGCTCCCGGTCCGTCGTCAGGCCTCGTGGGCCACCATGCGCCCGATCTCGGGCCAGCGGCCGTGCAGCCAGACCCACGCAACCAGGCCGATGGCGAGCATGGCCATAGAGGTCAGCGCGAGCGCCAGCGTCGAGTGCATCACCAGCGGTGCGATGGCGCCGGCGACCACGCCGTTGGCGGTGGAGCCGATCACGGCCTGCAGCGACGAGGCCATGCCGCGGCGCTCGGGGTGCAGGTCGAGCACCAGCAGCGTGACCACGGGCACCATCAGCGCCCAGCCGAAGGCGAACACCGCCAGCGGCCACAGCGCCCACGCCACGTGCGCCTGGAAGAAGGTGTTGGCCACCACGTTGACCACCGACGTGACCAGCATGATGAGGAAGCCGTCGCGGATCTGCCGCTTGGGCGCGACCTTGCCGGCCATGCGCCCGCTGGCGCGCGCGCCGAGCATGATGCCGCCGATGGTCATCAGGAAGAACCAGAAGAACTGCTGCGGTGCCAGGTGCAGGTGGTCGCCCAGGAACGCGGGCGCGGCCAGCACGTAGAGGAACATGCCGTTGAAGGGCACGCCGCTGGCAAAGGCCAGCAGCAGGAAGCGCGGGTCGGAGCACAGGTCCCAGTAGCCGCGCATCAGGTGGCGCACCTGGAACGGCTGGCGGTGGGTCTTGTGCAGCGTCTCGGGCAGCAGCTTGTAGTTGGCGGTGAACAGCACCACGCCCACGGCCACCAGGAACCAGAACACCGCGTGCCAGCCCGCGTGCACGAACAAAAAGCCGCCCACGATGGGCGCGATGGCCGGCGCCACGCCGAAATAGATCGTCACCTGGCTCATGACGCGCTGCGCCTCGGCCGGCGGGAACATGTCGCGGATCACCGCGCGCGACACCACGATGCCAGCGCCGGTCGACAGGCCCTGCAGCCCGCGGAACAGCACCAGCTGCGTGATGTTCTGCGACAGCGCGCAGCCCAGCGAGGCCAGCGTGAACACGGCCAGCCCCCACAGCACCACGGGGCGGCGACCGAAGCTGTCCGACAGCGCGCCGTGGAACAGGTTCATGAACGCGAAGCCGAACAGGTAGGCCGACAGCGTCTGCTGCATCTCGGCCGGGGTCGCGCCGATCGATCGCGCAATGCCCGAGAAAGCCGGGATGTACGTGTCGATGGAGAACGGCCCCAGCATGCCGAGCACCGCCAGCAGGACGGCCAGCGCCCAACGCGGGGCCTGCCAGAGTTTGTCGGCGTCGGGATTCATGGATTCGATGGGAGAAAAGAAAAGGTCGCGCAAGGCGCGCACCTGAAGGGTGCAAGGGTAGCAGACGCGCCTGACGGTTGCAGGGGTCGCCCGGCCACTAAACTGCGCGGCTGCAAGCATTGAAGCAGGAGGGACGACGAATGGTTCAGGAGTTTCTGTCGATCACCAGCGGCGAGTTGTGGCTGCGCGGCGGCGAGGCGGCGCCGCTGCAGATCGAGTCGCCGTTTGCGCGCGAGCTGATCCAGCGCGAGGCCGACAGCCGCCGCACCACCTCCTGGAAGCACGCCGAGCGCGAGGAGTCGAAGGGCATGCTCTCGGGCGCCGCGCTCTGGGGCCGCGGCGGCCCGGGCGGCGCGATGGCGCCGGCGCGCTTTCTGCACGTCTGCCGGGGCGGGCCGCGCACCATCTACTACCTGCTGAGCGTGGGGCGCAGCATCGGCCTGTTCCGCTACGAGCTCGACGACAAGCGCGAAGTCCGGCTCTTCCACCGGCAGCAAACGCCGGTGCTCGGCATGACCTTCGTGCCCGAGACCCGCCACGTGGTGCTGGCCGTGGGGCAGCCCGACGGCACCGCGCAGCTGGAGGTGTTCGATGAAGAGGGCAACGCCAAGGGCGCGATCACCGGCGGCGACAGCCTGGACGCCGCGCCGGCCGCGATGCCGGGCTCGGCTTCGACGCTGGTCTACCAGTCGTGCGGGGTCGCGCGGCACCCCGACAACGGCGTGGTCGTGGCGATGGCGCATTCGACCGTGAACTGGCTCGACTACCGCAGCGCCCAGATGGACAGCCTGCTCGACGACCCCGAGTGGGACTATATCGTTCCGCGCATCGCGGCCGACGGCACGCTCTACGCCATTCGCCGGCCGGTGGAGAAGCCGGCGCACGAGCGCGCCGGCGGCGCGATCAAGGACACGCTGATGATGCCGCTGCGCCTGGGCAAGGCGATCTTCGGTTATCTCAACTTCTTCTCGATGATCTACGGCAAGGAGCCGCTGCGCTCGGCCGGCGGACCGCGCGCGCCCGAACTCGACCAGGACCTGGGCAAGCTGTGGCTGCACGGGCGGATGATCGAGCTGTCGAAGGTGCGCAACGACCCGCAGTACGCGGGCACGCTGGTGCCGAACTCGTGGCAGCTGATTGCGCAGGAAGGCCGCCGCGCGAGCCCGCGTGTGGTGGCCTCGCACGTCGCGCACTTCGATCTCGCGCCCGACGGCACGGTGTTTCACAGCAACGGCTACGACATCTTCGCGTGGTCGCGCGGCGAGCAGCGCAAGCTGGACCGGCAAGCGCTGGTGGAGGGGCTGGCGGTGCTCTGAACGGCGCGCCACCAGCCGCCAGGAAAAAAGCCCGGGACCGCGCGATGCGGTTCCGGGCTTTTTTCTATGGGGTCGACGCCGGCACCGTTGCGGGTGCCGGGCAGCGCCCTGGCGTCAGAGCGTGTCGATGAAGCTGCGCAGCTTGTCCGAACGCGAGGGGTGCTTGAGCTTGCGCAGCGCCTTGGCTTCGATCTGGCGGATGCGTTCGCGGGTCACGTCGAACTGCTTGCCGACTTCTTCCAGCGTGTGGTCCGTGCTCATCTCGATGCCGAAGCGCATGCGCAGCACCTTGGCTTCGCGCGGCGTGAGGCTGTCCAGGATGTCCTTGACCACATCGCGCAGGCCGGCTTGCATGGCGGCCTCGATGGGGGCCGTGTTGCTGCTGTCCTCGATGAAGTCGCCCAGGTGCGAATCGTCGTCGTCACCGATGGGGGTTTCCATCGAGATCGGCTCCTTCGCGATCTTCATGATCTTGCGGATCTTGTCTTCAGGAATCTCCATCTTCGCGGCCAGGATGCCGGCGTCGGGCTCGAAGCCGAACTCCTGCAAGTGCTGGCGCGAAATGCGGTTCATCTTGTTGATCGTCTCGATCATGTGCACCGGGATGCGGATGGTGCGTGCCTGGTCGGCGATCGAGCGCGTGATGGCCTGGCGGATCCACCACGTGGCGTAGGTCGAGAACTTGTAGCCGCGACGGTATTCGAACTTGTCGACCGCCTTCATCAGGCCGATGTTGCCTTCCTGGATCAGGTCGAGGAACTGCAGGCCGCGGTTCGTGTACTTCTTGGCGATGGAGATCACGAGGCGCAGGTTGGCCTCGATCATTTCCTTCTTGGCGTCACGCGAAGACGACTCGCCTTCGTTCATGCGCTTGTTGATGTCCTTGAGCTGCGTGAGCGGCACCACCACGCGCGACTGGATGTCGGTCAGGCGTTGCTGCAGTTCCTGCACCGGCGGGATGTTGCGGGCGAGCACGGCGCTCCAGGGCTTGCCGGCGGCGGCCTGCTTCTCGACCCACTTCAGGTTCAGCAGGTTCGACGCGATGCGGTTGCCGTTCTTGTCGAAGCCGCTGAAGTCGCGAATGAACTCGTCCTGCGGGAAGCCGCACTTGTCCACGATGATGCGGCGCAGTTCGCGCTCTTTCTTGCGCACGTCGTCGACCTGCGTGCGAACCAGGTCGCACAGCTTCTCGATGGTCTTGGCGGTGAAGCGGATGGTCATCAGCTCTTCCGACATCGACTCCTGCGCCTTGACGTAAGCGGGCGTGCCGTAGCCTTCCTTGTCGTAGATCTTGTGGACCTTCTCGAACAGGCCGGCGATGCGGTCGAAGCGCTCGAGCGCGTCGCGCTTGAGTTCTTCGAGCTTCTTGGTGAGGGCCTTGGAGCCGCCCTTGCCGTCGTCGTCGTCTTCTTCGTCGAATTCGTCGAAGTCTTCTTCGGCCACGTAGTCGTCGGCCTCGTTGGGGTTCGAGAAGCCGTCGACGATGGTCGAGATGACGACCTTGCCTTCGCGGATTTCAGCGGCCAGGCGCAGGATTTCGGCGATGGTGGCGGGGGAGGCCGAAATGGCTTCCATCATGGCCATCAGGCCGCCTTCGATGCGCTTGGCGATTTCGATTTCGCCTTCACGGGTCAGCAGCTCGACCGTACCCATTTCGCGCATGTACATGCGCACGGGGTCGGTGGTGCGGCCGAATTCGCTGTCCACCGTGGACAGGGCCGCTTCGGCTTCTTCCTCGGCTTCTTCCACCGTGGTGGCGGTGGGCGCGGTGTTGTTCAGCAGCAGGGTTTCGGCGTCGGGCGTCTGCTCGTACACCGCCACGCCCATGTCGTTGAGCATGGTGACCACGACTTCCATGGTCTCGGCGTCGACCAGCTTGTCGGGCAAGTGGTCGGAGATTTCGCCGTGCGTGAGGTAGCCGCGGGTCTTGCCCAGCGTGATCAGGGTCTTCAGGCGCGAGCGGCGCTTGGCCAGGTCTTCTTCGGAGAGCACGGTCTCGTCGAGGCCGAACTCCTTCATCAAGGCGCGTTCCTTCGCCTTGCTGATCTTCATGCGCAGCGGCTTGACCTTTTCTTCGGTGGTCGTGGCGGCCGCGGGTTCGTCGCCGGCCAGATCTTCCTCGATGTCCGACAGGTCGATGTCGTTCTCGGGCGCATCCTTGTCAGCCTTGGGCTTGCGGCCGCGCTTGGCGCCGGTGGCGGGCGCAGCGGCGCCGGCGGCCTTGGGCGGACGGCCGACTTTCTTGGCGGCGGGAGCCGCGGCTTTTTTGGGATCGTCGAGAGAGGTCGATTTCGTGGGCACGGTTTTCACTTTCGTTGCGGCTGCCGCTTTGGACGCGGCGGCACCCGTCTTAGTTGCTGGCTTCGCGCCGGCTTTCAACGGTTTTTCTGCTGCGGGCTTGGTGGCGACGCTTTTGGCAAGTGAAGGAGCAGGCTTCTTTGAACTGGGCATACGACCTCGTTACGACAAGAAAAGACAAGCGAAATCACAGGCGCACCGTCACGCGGACAGCGCCACCACGCCCGTGCACAGGCACGGACAAACAATTGGGAAAGAGGAATTAATTCCTCAGCAGGCAAGATGTCGGGCGAACATTTGGTATGCAGTCCTTGCGGTTATTGACCCTTTCCGCCGGAATTTACCGTTGGAGTGCGTTGCGCTAGGGGTCGGCCCGGAGGTGCTGCTGTCGCTCTTGCCTGATTTTCGCCAGTTGCGAAGCCCTACATTATAGCGCGTTGCGCAAATTTCAAGCAGTTTCTTCACCAGCCGGACGCAGCCGGTTGCGCAATTCGAGCCGGCGGGTCTCCAGCGCCTTGTAGCGCTCCAGGGCCTTCGGGTCTTTACCTACGGCTGCGATGGCCTCGCTCTGCTGGGCCTTGAGCAGGTCGTCGAGCATGAAGTCGAGCACGCTCGTCAGTTCCTTGGCGGCATCGGCCAGGTGCTGGTCTTCCTCGCCTTCGGGCACGGGGCCGGCTTCGGAAACAGCCATCAGGCGCTCGGCCAGCGGCTCGAAGTCGAGCCCGCGCAGGCCTTCGCGAAGGGCCGCCCAGGACTGCACGCCGTGCTCGTGCAACTGGCTGTCGAGCCAGGTGAACAGGGCGCCGTGCGAGCCGGGCAGGTCGCACAGCATCACGTGCAACTCGTGCGACAGCGCTTCCCACTGCGCCATGTTCGACAGCAGCAGCCGCACCGCCACGTCGGGGCGGCTGGGCGGGGCGCCGCGTCCGCGCAGGGGCTCGATGGGCTCTTCGAACTTGCCGCCCCAGCGCTTGCCCTTGGTGAACTTGCGCTGTTGCTGCTGGAACTTGGGCTTGCTATCGCTTTCATAGCGAGGCGGCTCGTAGTCCTGCGGCGGGGGCATGTCGGGGTAGTAGTCGTCCCCGCCGCCGCCGGTGTACATGGGGGGCTCGTTGTGACGCTGCGGGGCACCGCCGCCACTGCCACCTCCGCCCCCGGCCTTGCGTGGGCCGGGCGTGGAGGCCCACAGCTCCGACAGCGCCGGCGCGTCGAGCTGCACCAGCGTCGCGATCTCGCTGAGCAGCTGCCGCTTCAGCGCGCCGTCGGGCATCGCGCTCCAGAGCGGGCGCACGTTGCTGGTCATGTGGGCGCGGCCCTCGGCCGTGGTCAGGTCGCAGCCTTCGCGGGCCGCCTCGAGCATGAAGCGCGACAGCGGCGTGGCCTCGGTCACGAAGCGGGCAAAAGCCTCGGCGCCGTGCTCGCGAATGAAGCTGTCGGGGTCGTGCTCGGCCGGCAGGAACAGGAACTTGATGCTGCGCACGTCGGTGGCGTAGGGCAGCGCGCCGTCGAGCGCCTTGCGCGCGGCGCGGCGGCCGGCGGCGTCGCCGTCGAAGCTGAACACCACCGATTCGGTGAAGCGGAAGAGCTTTTGCACATGGTCGGTCGTGCAGGCCGTGCCGAGCGTGGCCACCGCATTCGGAAAGCCGAGCTGGGCCAGCGCGACCACGTCCATGTAGCCCTCGGTGACCAGCGCGTAGCCGCGGTCGCGGAAGGCGGTGCGCGCCTCGTACAGGCCGTACAGCTCGCGGCCCTTGCTGAACACGGGCGTCTCGGGCGAGTTCAGGTATTTGGGCTTTTCGTCGCCCAGCACGCGGCCGCCGAAGCCGATGCACTCGCCCTTCACGTTGCGGATCGGGAACATCACGCGGTCGCGGAAGCGGTCGTAGCGCTTGGCTTCCTCGTCGCTGAGCTTGCCTTCCTCGTTGTTGACGATGACGAGGCCGCTCTCGGCGAGCAGCGGGTCGTCGTAGTCGGGGAACACGCTGGCCAGCGCGCGCCAGCCGGCCGGCGCATAGCCGATGCCGAACTGCTTGGCGACCTCGCCCGACACGCCCCGGCCCTTGAGGTATTCGATGGCGCCGGGCGCCTGGCGCAGGTGCTTGCGGTAGGCGTCGCCGGCTTTTTCGAGCACGTCGGTCAGCGTGGCCTGCTTCTGGCGCTGGGTGGCGGCGCGGGCGCGCTCGGCGGGGGAGGCGTCGTCTTCGGGCACTTGCAGGCCGTACTGGCCGGCCAGGTCGTGCACTGCCTCGACGAAGCCCATGCCGGCATGCTCCATCAGGAAGCCGATGGCGTTGCCGTGCACCCCGCAGCCGAAGCAGTGATAGAACTGCTTCGTCGGGCTGACGGAGAAGGAGGGCGATTTCTCGCCGTGGAACGGGCACAGGCCCATGAAGTTGGCGCCGGCCTTCTTCAGTTGCACGTAGCGGCCGACGATCTCGACCACATCGGCGCGCGCGATGAGTTCCTGGATGAATGAAGCGGGGATGGTCATGTAGGCGAAGAGCGGCAAATCATACGCAAGCCGCTGAACGCCCACGACCGGGCGGCATACTGGCCGTGACCGAAATCCACGCATGACGACACCCAACCCCCTGCAACACGCCGCGCCGCTGCTGCGCCACCCCCTGCGATTCGCCTGGGAGGCGCTGAAGGAATTTCGCGCCAACCAGGGCCTGCTGCTGGCGGGCGCTGTGGCTTACTACGCGCTGCTGTCCATCGTGCCGCTGCTGATCGTGAGCGTGATCGCGCTGTCGCACGTCATCGAGCAGGCCGAGTTGCTGCGCACCATCGGGCGGTATCTCGAGTGGCTGTTGCCCGGGCAGTCGAAGGCCATCGTGGCCGAGCTGTCGAGCTTTCTGGACCACCGCGACGTGCTGGGCCCGGTGCTGCTGGTGACGATGATCTTTTTCAGCTCGCTGGCCTTCAGCGTGCTCGAAAGCGCCATGGCGGTGTTCTTCCACCACCGCAAGGCCGACCACAAGCGCCACTTCCTGGTGTCGGTGGCCATGCCGTACATCTACATCCTGTGCCTGTGCGTGGGGCTGCTGCTGGTCACGCTGGTGTCGGGTGCGCTGCAGCTGGTGGGGCAGGAGAGCGTCGACCTGCTAGGGCGCAGCTGGTCGCTGTCGGGCATTTCGGGGTTGCTGCTGTACCTGCTGGGGCTGGGCGGCGAGATCTTCATGTTGACCTCGCTCTACCTCGTGATGCCGGCCGGGCGCATGTCGCTGCGGCACGCCCTGCTGGGCGGCGTGACGGCCGCGCTGCTGTGGGAGGCCACGCGGCGCGTGCTGATCTGGTATTTCTCGACCCTGTCGCAGGTGAACGTGGTCTACGGCTCGCTCACCACGGCGATCGTGGTGCTGCTGAGCCTGGAAATTGCCGCCACGCTGGTGCTGCTGGGGGCCCAGGTGATCGCGCAGTACGAGCGCCTGGACCGCACCGGCAGCCTGAAGCCGCCGGCGCCGGAACCCACCCTCAGCGGGGAGCCAATCGAATCGCTCCGTCCAGACGAATCACCTCGCCGTTGAGCATGTCGTTCTCGATGATGTGCTTGGCCAGCTTGGCGTAGTCCTCGGGCGTGCCCAGGCGCGAGGGGAAGGGCACGCTGGCGGCCAGCGCGTCCTGCACTTCCTGCGGCATGCCGAACAGCATGGGCGTGCCGAAGATCCCGGGGGCGATGGTCATGTTGCGGATGCCGCTGCGCGCCAGGTCGCGGGCGATCGGCAGCGTCATGCCGACCACGCCGCCCTTCGAGGCGGCATAGGCGGCCTGGCCGATCTGGCCGTCGTAGGCCGCGACCGAGGCGGTCGAAATCAGCACGCCGCGCTCGCCGGTGGCTTCGGGCTCGTTCTTGCCCATGGCGTCGGCCGCCAGGCGGATCATGTTGAAGCTGCCGATCAGGTTGACCGTGACGGTCTTGCTGAACACGGCCAGCGCGTGCGGCCCGTTCTTGCCCACGGTCTTTTCGGCCGGGGCAATGCCGGCGCAGTTGACCAGGCCGACCAGCTTGCCCAGCTTGAGGGCGGCGGCCACCACGGCCTGGCCGTCGGCTTCCTGGCTCACGTCGCACTTGACGAACACGCCGCCGATGTCCTTGGCAACGGCCTCGCCCTTGTCAGCCTGCATGTCGGCGATGACCACCTTGCCGCCGTTGGCCGCCAGCATGCGCGCCGTGCCTTCGCCGAGGCCCGAAGCGCCACCGGTCACGATAAAAACCTTGCCGTCGATCTGCATTGAAAGTCTCCTGAGATGAGCCTTGCATTATCGAAGACGCCCGGCGGGCCAAAAAAAAGGCCTCGTCGTGAGACGAGGCCCTGAATTGGATCCGTGAGGACCCAAGGAGACAACTGGTGGTGGTCGGCGGCTTAGCGCTTGCGCGAAGCGGTCGCGGTCTTCGCGGCGGCGACGGCTTGGGTCGACACGGCGTTGAAGTTGGCTTCGGCGACGTCCGACGCTTGCTTGACGGCCTTTTGAACCGATTCGAAAGCGTTGTTGGCGGCAGCCACGGCGCTCTTCAGCACGGCGACGGCGGTTTCCGAACCGGCGGGGGCGTTCTTGGAAGCGCTGTCGACCAGGCCGACGAAGGCTTGCTGGGCTTCGGTGGCCTTGGCTTCGAAAGCCTTGCCGAATTCGGCGCCGGTGCCTTGGGCGATGTCATACAGGTGACGGCTGTAGGCAGCGGTCTTTTCAGCCAGGGGCTGGAACAGGCTGGCTTGCAGCGTCAGCAGCTCTTGGGCGTCCTTGACGCTCAGGGCGGCTTGGGCGGTGCTCTGGGCTTCGGCCAGGGCAGCCTTCGAAGCGGTCACGTTCAGTTCGACCAGCTTTTCGACGCCTTCGAAGGCCTTGGTGGTCAGGCCGAACAGGGTTTCGAGGTTGGCTTTTTGGGCGGCGAGGATTTGGTCAGCGGTCAGGGCCATTTGAGAATCTCCAGAAGGGATGATTGAGTGGTCGGTTCACGTTGCGCTGTCTCGCCGTCTATGTTGCGGTGCAGCATGGCCTCAAGTATAGGCAGCTGAGTTTTGCGATCAAGGGGTTTTTGCTGCCCCGCAGCAATTTAGAACCCGCCTTCTAAATTCGGCCCGCCACCCGAGAATGCGGCCCATGCGCGCTTTCTATTCCGGCCAGTTCGTCCTGCCCCTGCCCGCGGGCCACCGCTTTCCCATGTCGCGCTACGCCATGCTGCGCGACCGCCTGCTCGAGCAGTTGCCCGCCGTCAGCATGGACACGGCCCCGCGCGCCAGCGACAGCGAACTGGCGCTGGCCCACACCGCCGAATGGATTGCCGACGTCAGCGCGGGCAATGTCAGCCCCCAGGCGATGCGCGAGATCGGCTTTCCCTGGAGCGAGGCGATGGTCGAGCGCTCGCGCCGGTCGGCCGGCGCCACCATCGCGGCCTGCCGCGTGGCCTTCGCGCAGGGCGTGTCGGCCAATATGGCCGGCGGCACGCACCACGCCTACGCTTACAAGGGCAGCGGCTTCTGCGTCTTCAACGACGCCGCCGTGGCCGCCCGGCTCATGCAGGCCGAGCGCGCCGGCGCCGGGCAGCCGCTGAAGGTGGCGGTGATCGACCTCGACGTGCACCAGGGCAACGGCACCGCCAGCATCTTCCAGGACGACCCGAGCGTGTTCACGCTGTCGCTGCACGGCCAGAAGAACTTTCCCTTCCGCAAGGAGGCGAGCGACCTCGACGTGGAGTTGCCCGACGGCTGCGGCGACGCCGACTACCTCGCCGCGCTGGAGCACGCCCTGGAAGAACTCGACCGGCGCTTTTCCCCCGGCCTCGTGATCTACCTCGCCGGTGCCGACCCCTTCGAGCGCGACCGGCTGGGCCGCCTCAAGCTCAGCTTCGACGGGCTGGTGGCGCGCGACCGGCGCGTGTTCGACTGGGCCTGGCAGCGCCGCCTGCCGGTGGCTTTCGCGATGGCCGGCCGGCTACGCCAGCGACATCGCCGAGACGGTGCAGGTGCAACTGGGCACCTTCAGGGTGGCGCTGGACTACTGGCGCCGCTGGCAAAATGCCGCGCGATGAGCGCCACCCCCACCAAACCCACACCGCACGCGCGCGCCGGCTACCGCGCCTTTCGCAGCATCCCGACGCGCTGGGCCGACAACGACATGTACGGCCACGTCAACAACGTCGTCTATTACAGCTGGTTCGACACGGCGGTGAACGCGCTGCTCATCGAGCGCGGCGCGCTCGACATCCACGGGGGCCAGACCATCGGTTTCGTGGTCGAGACCCAGTGCAACTACTTCGCGCCGATCGCGTTCCCGCAGACGGTGGAGGCGGGCATCCGCGTGGCGCAAGCCGGCCGTTCCAGCGTGCGCTACGAGATCGCGCTGTTCGCCGAGGGCTCGGACACGGCCGCCGCGCAGGGCCATTTCGTCCACGTCTACGTCGACCGCGCCACCCAGCGCCCGGTCCCGCTGCCGGACGCCCTGCAGCAGGTGGTCGACTCGCTCAAGGCCTGAAAACACCGCCCAACGACAAACGGCGCCCGAGGGCGCCGTTGATCTTTTGGAGGCTGGAGGACCTTACATGGCCTTCTTCATGGCCTTGATGTCGGCCTTGCCCTGGGCTTCGTCGGCCTGGGCCTGCTTCACGCAGGCAGCCTTGGCGTCACCCTTCTGGTCGTCGCACTTTTCCTTCGCGACTTCGTAGGTGGCCTTCACCTTTTCTTCAGCCACCTTGCGGGCGTGGCTGTCGCTCGGCTGGTATTGCTGTTCCAGCTCGGCCTTGGCCACGTCTTCCTTGCCCTTGGCTTCCTTCTGGCAGACGTCCTTGGCGTTGTCCTTCATGGTGTCGCACTGGGTCTTGGCGACCTTGTAGTCGGCCTCGATCTTTTCCTTGGCGACCTTGTACTCGTCCTTGGTCATCGCGCTGGCTTGCGTGGCGACGAAGCAGGTGGAGGCGAGGGCGAGCATGAGCAGATGTTTTTTCATTTGATTTTCCTTCGAGGGAGTGGATGAAATTCGGGTCGGAGTGAAAGACTCAGTAGCGTTCGAACCAGAGGGCGTCGGGCGTGCGGCCGTCGCGCGATTCCCAGTCCTTGACCTGCTTTTCGGCTTCATCGCGGCTGATGCCGTGGCGTTCCTGGATGCGGCCGAGCAGCTGGTCGCGCTTGCCGGCGATGACATCGAAGTCGTCGTCGGTCAGCTTCCCCCATTGCTCCTTGACCTTGCCCTTGAGCTGTTTCCAATTGCCTTCGATGGTGTCCTTGTTCATGCGAATCTCCTTGCTGAGGTTGATTCGGCGGGCTGTTTCGCCGCCGTGAAATCAATGTCGCCCGGGGCATTTACCCGAGCGGTAGGACGTGCTGTTCAGGCCCCGTAGGCAGAGGCCGACGCGCCCCGTGATAATCGAACGGACGCCGAAAGTTTGAGACACCGCAGCACCGCATCGCACAGCACCGCGTACAGCACCATGATCATTCACAGCCTGCTCGACACCGACCTCTACAAGTTCACGATGATGCAGGTCGTGCTGCACCACTTTCCCGGGGCCCGGGTCGAGTACCGCTTCAAGTGCCGCAACCCCGGCGTCAACCTGGCGCAGTTCGCGGGCCAGATCCGCGACGAGGTGCGCAGCCTGTGTTCGCTGCAGTTCCGCGACGCCGAACTCGCCTACCTGCGTTCCATGCGCTTCATCAAGAGCGACTTCGTCGACTTCCTGGGTCTCTTCCGGCTCAACGAGAAGTACATCAACATCATTCCCCAGCCCTCGGGCGAGCTCGAGATCCGCATCAAGGGCCCGTGGCTGCACACCATCCTGTTCGAGATCCCGGTGCTGGCCATCGTCAACGAGGTCTACTTCCGGAACACGCAGAAGAAGCCCGACTTTGACGAAGGCCGTCGCCGCCTCGAAACCAAGATCTCGCAGCTGCAGGACGAAGGCCTTTCCGACCTCAAGATCGCCGACTACGGCACGCGCCGCCGCTTCTCGAAAGACTGGCACGAAGAGGTGCTGCGCACCCTGACCGCGCGCCTGGGCGCCGTCACCCCGCCGGCGGTGCAGGCCCCCACGGGCGCCCGGCTGCCGCAGCTGGCGGGCACCAGCAACGTGCTGTACGCCATGAAGCTGGGCCTGATTCCGCTGGGCACCATGGCGCACGAATACCTGCAGGCCTGCCAGGCGCTCGGCCCGCGGCTGCGCGACAGCCAGATCTTCGGCTTCGAGAGCTGGGCGCGCGAGTACCGCGGCGACCTGGGCATTGCGCTGTCCGACGTGTACGGCATGAACGCCTTCCTGCGCGACTTCGACCTGTACTTCTGCAAGCTCTTCGACGGCGCCCGGCACGACAGCGGCGACCCGTTCCAGTGGGGCGAGCGCATGCTGGCCCACTACATCGCCAACCGGGTCGACCCGCGCACCAAGACGCTGATCTTCAGCGACGGCCTCACGGTGCCGCGCACCATCGAGCTCTACCAGCAGTTCCGGGGGCGCTGCCAGCTGGCCTTCGGCATCGGCACCAACCTCACGAACGACGTGGGCTACGAGCCGCTGCAGATCGTCATCAAGATGATCCACTGCAACGACCAGCCGGTGGCCAAGCTGTCGGACACGCCGTCCAAGAACATGTGCGAGGACGAGAAATACCTGGCCTACCTGCGGCAGGTCTTCGAGATCGAACAACCCCCCGTTTGAAGGCTGTACCCATGCTCCGCACCGCCCCCGTCTGGTACGGTACGGCCCCATGAAAAAGCCTCTTCGCCTTGCAGCGGCCGCGCTGCTGCCGCTGATGTTCCCCGCGCTGGCCATGGCCGCCGAGTTCAACGGCGCCACGCTGTCGCCGCTGTGGGGTGTGCCGTTCGCCGGCATCCTGTTGTCGATTGCGCTGTTCCCGTTGCTGGCGCCCGGTTTCTGGCACCACCACTACGGCAAGATCGCGGCGGTCTGGGCGCTGGCCTTCCTGCTGCCCTTTGCCGCGACCTACGGCGCGCCACTGGCCGGCGCCCAGCTCGTGCATGCGATGGTCGAGGAGTACATCCCGTTCATCATTTTGCTCACGGCGCTGTTCACGGTGGCGGGCGGCATTCACATCCGGGGCAACCTGCATGGTGCGCCCGGTCTCAACACGGGCATCCTGGCCATCGGCGCCGTGCTCGCGAGCTTCATGGGCACCACCGGCGCGTCAATGCTGCTGATCCGACCGCTCATTCGCGCCAACGACAACCGCGTGCACCGGGTCCATGTGGTCGTGTTCTTCATCTTCATCGTTTCCAACGCGGGCGGCTCGCTCACGCCGCTGGGGGATCCGCCGCTGTTCCTGGGCTTCCTGAAGGGCGTCGACTTCTTCTGGACCGCGAAGAACATCCTGCCCGACACGCTCTTCATCGTGGGCGTGCTGCTCGCGCTGTTCTACGTCATCGACCGTCACTACTACCGCAAGGAAGGCGTGCTGCCGGTCGACCCGACGCCCGACACCAAGCGCATCGGCTTCGACGGCGCGGTCAACTTCTGGCTGCTGGGCGGCGTGGTCGGCTTCGTGCTGCTCAGCGGCTTCTGGAAGTCGCCGGTCAGCTTCGACGTCTTCGGCACGCACGTCGGCCTGCCGGGCCTGGTGCGCGACGTGGGCTTGATCGCCATCACGCTGCTGTCGCTGAAGATCACGCCGGCCAAGGTGCACGCCGACAACCAGTTCGAATGGGGCCCGATGGCCGAGGTGGCCAAGCTGTTCGCGGGCATCTTCCTGACCATCATCCCGGTGATCGCGATGCTCAAGGCCGGCACGCAGGGCCCGTTCGGCGCCATCGTCTCGGCCGTGACGCGCGCCGACGGCCAGCCCGACCCGGCGATGTACTTCTGGGCGACGGGTGTGCTGAGCTCGTTCCTGGACAACGCGCCGACCTACCTGGTGTTCTTCAACACCGCAGGCGGCGACCCGGTCGCGCTGATGACCACCTATGCCACCACGCTGGCCGCCATCTCGGCGGGCGCGGTGTTCATGGGCGCCAACACCTACATCGGCAACGCGCCCAACCTCATGGTCAAGGCCATCGCCGAGAGCCGCGGCGTGCCCATGCCGAGCTTCTTCGGCTACATGGCGTGGTCGGTGAGCATCCTGGTGCCGCTGTTCATCATCTCCACCTTCATCTTCTTCCGCTGACCCCCTTCTTTCGAGCAAGAGACAACAACACCATGAGCAAGCCCAAGATCCTGGTCGCGCGCGCGATCTTTCCCGAGACCATCGAGCGCCTGTCGCAGCACTTCGAGGTCGAGTCGAACCAGTCCGACGAGAGCTGGAGCAAGGACCAGCTGATCGCCAAGCTGCAGGGCAAGCAGGGCGCCTTCACCACCGGCAGCGAGCGCATCGACACCGCCGTGCTCGACGCCTGCCCCGACCTGAAGATCTGCGCGAACATGGCGGTGGGCTACAACAACTTCGACGTCGACGCCATGGCCGCGCACGGCGTGCTGGGCACCAACGCGCCCGACGTGCTGACCGAGACCACGGCCGACTTCGGCTTCGCGCTGCTCATGGCCACGGCGCGCCGCATCACCGAGAGCGAACACTTCCTGCGCGCGGGCAAGTGGCAGAAGTGGAGCTTCGACATGTTCGCGGGCTCCGACATCCACGGTTCCACGCTCGGCATCATCGGCATGGGCCGCATCGGGCAGGGCATCGCGAAGCGCGGCGCGCACGGCTTCGGCATGAAGGTGGTCTATCACAACCGCTCGAAGCTCGACGCCGCGCTCGAAGCCGAGTGCAAGGCCAGCTACGTGAGCAAGGAAGAGCTGCTCAAGACGGCAGACCACGTGGTGCTGGTGGTGCCGTATTCGGCGGCCTCGCACCACACCATCGGCGCGGCCGAAATCGCGCTGATGAAGCCGACCGCCACGCTGATCAACATCGCGCGCGGCGGCATTGTCGACGACGCGGCGCTGGCCGTGGCCCTGCGCGAGAAGCGCATCGCCGCCGCAGGCCTGGACGTGTTCGAGGGCGAGCCCAAGGTCCACCCCGACCTGCTGACCGTGCCCAACGTGGTGCTCACGCCGCACATCGCCAGCGCCACCGTGCCCACGCGCCGCGCCATGGCCGACCTGGCGGCCGACAATCTCATTGCGTACTTCGGCGGCAAGGGACCGCTGACGCCCGTGACGCCTGTTCCCCCCGTGTCCGCCACCACGAAGTAAGCGTCGCACCCAGACCTTGGACACTTCGCTGATTCTGATCGGACTGGCCGTACTCGCGGTCATCCAACTCGTGCTTGTGATCTGGCTGCTGGCCCGCCGGCAGCCTCCCGCGGACCACGGCGACCTGCTTCGCGTGCTTGCCGCCATGGGCGCGGCCAACGAGCGGACCGAGCGCGAGCTGCGCAACGACATCGGCGAAAGCTCGCGCGGCGCGCGGCAAGAAACCGTGCAGGCCTTCGCCACCTTCCAGCGCGCGCTGGTGCAGCAGGGCGCCGAAGCCACGCGCACGCAGAACGCACAGCTGGACGCCTTCTCGCTGCAGCTCGCGTCGCTGCAGAAGACCTTGGCCGACACGCTCAACACACAGCTGCAAGGCCTGAGCGAATCGAATGCGCGCCGCCTGTCGGAAGTGCGCGCGACCATGGAAACCCAGCTCGCGCAACTGCAGCAGACCAACGCCGCCAAGCTCGACGAAATGCGCAAGACCGTCGACGAGAAGCTGCAGAGCACGCTCGAAACGCGCCTGGGCGAGAGCTTCAAGCAGGTGGCCGACCGGCTCGAGCAGGTGCACAAGGGCCTCGGCGAAATGCAGACGCTGGCCGTGGGCGTCGGCAGCCTGCAGCGCGTGCTGACCAACGTGAAGACGCGCGGCGTGTTCGGCGAAGTGCAGCTGGAGGCGCTGCTCGAGCAGGTGCTCACGCCCGACCAGTACGCCAAGCAGATCGAGACCAAGCCGCGCAGCGGCCAGCGTGTCGACTTCGCCATCCGCTTTCCGGGGCGGGGCGAGGAGGGCGCGCCGGTGTGGCTGCCGATCGACGCCAAGTTTCCGCGCGACGACTACGAGCGCCTGATCGACGCGCACGAGCGCGCCGATGCCGCCGGCGCCGAGCTGGCCGCCAAGGCGCTCGAAGCGCGCATCCGCGCCGAGGCCAGGTCGATCGCCGACAACTACCTCGCGGCGCCGCACACCACCGACTTCGCGATCCTCTTCCTGCCGGTCGAAAGCCTTTACGCCGAAGTGCTGCGTCGCCCCGGGCTGATGGACGCCATCCAGCGCCAGCACCGCGTGACGCTGGCCGGACCGACCACCTTGCTGGCCATGCTCAACAGCCTGCACATGGGCTTTCGCACGCTCGCGCTGGAGCAGCAGGCCTCCGAGGTCTGGAAGGTGCTGGGGGCAGTGAAGACCGAGTTCGAGCGTTACGGTGAATGGGTCTCGCGCATCAAGGAGCAGGTGGCCAAGGCCTCCGACACGCTCGACAAGGCCGACACGCGCGCCAAGCAGATGCGCCTGGCGCTGCGCAAGGTCGAGGCCCTGCCCGAAGCGCAGTCGCAGGCGCTGTTGCCGCCCACCGCCGACAGCGAGGGCGACGACACCCCGTGAAAGGTTCAGAGCTTCTTCGTGTCATCGGCGCCCAGGTCTGCCTGCATGCCACCATGGCCGGCATGCGCCTGGCCACACCGCTGCTGGCGCTGCAGCAGGGCTACAGCGCCGCCGCTGTCGGCGTGCTGATTTCGCTGTTCGCGCTGACCCAGGTGTTTTTGGCGCTGCCCGCGGGGCGCTTTGCCGACCGGCACGGGTTCAAGCGGCCGCTGTGGCTGTCGGTCATCGCGGCGGCGCTCGGCGCTGGGCTGGTGGTGGTCTTTCCGGTCTTTCCGGTGATGTGCCTGTCGGCCCTGCTGACCGGCGGCGCCACGGGTGCGACCGTCATTGCGCTGCAGCGGCACGTGGGCCGCTCGGCGCACGATGCGACGCAGCTCAAGCGCGTGTTCAGCTGGCTCGCCATCGCGCCGGCCGCGGCCAATTTCGTCGGGCCGTTCCTGGCCGGCATGCTGATCGACCACGCGGGCCGCGCGCCCGCGGACATGCTGGCGTTTCGCATCTGCTTCGCGGTGATGGCGGGGTTGCCCGTCATCTGCTGGTTGCTCGCGCGCGGCGCGCACGAGCCGCCGCGCACGCCGCCGGTGGCGGGTGCCACGCCCACGCGAGCCTGGGACCTGCTGCGCGAGCCGATGTTCCGCCGCCTGCTGTTCGTGAACTGGCTGCAGTCGTCGAGCTGGGACGTGCATGCCTTCGTGCTGCCGGTGCTGGGGCACGAGCGGGGCATCAGCGCGTCGGTGATCGGCTCGATCCTCGGCGCCTTCGCGGTGGCCGCGGCCGTCATTCGCGTCGTGCTGCCGCTGATCGCCTCGCGTGCGTCGGAGCGCAGCGTGATCCTCACCTCGACCGTGATCACGGCGCTGATGTTCGCGATCTATCCGCTGCTCGATTCGGCCTGGACCATGGGCGCGTGCTCCGTGATGCTCGGGTTCGCGTTGGGCGCGGTGCAGCCGATGGTGATGAGCATGCTGCACCAGATCACGCCGCACACGCGGCACGGCGAGGCGCTGGGCCTGCGCCTCATGACCATCAACGCATCGAGCGTGGCCATGCCGATGCTGTTCGGCTCGCTGGGCGCGCTGATCGGCATCGCGGGCGTGTTCTGGGTGGTCGGCGGCGTGCTGGCGGTGGGCGCGCGCGCTACATGGGGTTTGAAGGTCTGACCTGGCGAGGGCGGCAAACCCACTTTCTCAAATGCGATAAATTCTCATTTGATTGACATTTAACTGACTTGAAGTCAGTATCGACGCCTTCTTCAACGACCTTGAAGGCGTCCATGGACTCCCACATTCCGGCGGCGGCCGACCCGCGCCGCCGCCTTGCGCTCGTCGCCGCCGTGTACCTCGGCAGCTTCATCGCCACGCTCGACGTGAGCATCGTCAACGTTGCGCTGCCCACCTTGCAGCGCGCGCTTTCCACCGACCTGGCCGGCCTGCAGTGGGTGATCGACATCTACGCGCTGTGCCTGTCGGCATTCATGCTTTCGGCCGGCCCGCTCGGCGACCGCTACGGCCGCAAGCGCGCGTGGCTGGCGGGCGTGATCGTGTTCACCATCGGTTCGGCGATGTGCGCCATGGCCGCCAACCTGCCCACTTTGCTGGCGGGGCGGGCGGTGCAGGGCGTGGCCGGCGCGCTACTGATTCCGGGCGCGCTGTCGCTGCTGGCGCATGCGTTCCCCGAGCCTGCGAGCCGGGCGCGGGTGATCGGCGGCTGGTCGTCGTTCACGGCGCTGTCGCTGATCCTCGGGCCGATGCTCGGCGGGCTGCTGGTGGACCATGCGGGCTGGCAGAGCATCTTCCTCATCAACCTGCCGATCGGGCTGCTGACGGTGGGGCTGGGGCTGTGGGGCATCCAGGAGACTTCGCACCCCGAGCACGCGGCGCTCGACCCGGTCGGGCAGGTGCTCAGCGTGCTGTGGCTGGGCGCGCTGACCTACGGGCTGATCGCGGCGGGCGAGCACGGCTGGGGCTCGGTGCAGGCGGCCTCGGCACTGGTCGCGGCGGTGATCGGGCTCGCGCTGTTCCTGATGGTGGAGGCGCGCGTGGCGCGGCCGCTGCTGCCGCTCGGCTTGTTCCGCGACGCGCGCTTTTCGGTCACCAACTTCGCGTCGTTCGTGCTCGGGTTCTCGTCGTACGCGAGCCTGTTCTTCTTCTCGCTGTTCCTGCAGCAGGTGCAGGGCTGGTCGCCCAGCGACACCGGTTGGCGGCTGGTGCCGCAGTTCGTGGCGACGGGCGTTGTCGCGTCGCAGTTCGGCCGCCTCGCGCGGCGCTTCGACGTGCACACGCTGATGGTCGCGGGCTACACGCTCATCGGCGGCTCGATGCTGCTGCTGACGCTGTTCTCGGCCGACGCGCCTTACGTGTTGCTGGCGCTGTTGTTCGTGTTCCTCGGCGCGGGCGCGGGGCTCGCGGTGCCGGCCACCAGCACGGCCGTGATGGCGTCGGTGCCGGCCCAGCGCTCGGGCATGGCCTCGGCCACGATGAACGCGCTGCGGCAAGCCGGCATGCTGATTGGCATCGCGCTGCTCGGTACGTTGATGAGCACGCGCGCCACGTCGCTGCTGGCCGACGCGCTCGCGCAGGCGGGCATGTCGTCGGGGGCGCAGCAGGCGGCGACGGCGGCCGTGGGGCGGCACGACCTGCGTGCGCTGGCGTCGCTCGATGCGGCCACCGCGCACCAGCTGCTGGCCACGGCGCTGGCCGGCGGCTTCCATGCGGCCATGGCCTGTGCCGGCGCGGCCGGCTTGCTGGCCGCCGGACTGCTGTTGAGCGTCAGGCCGCGCGCCGCCGCGATCGCCGTTCGCGCCTGAGGCTTCGCTTCCCCATGCCCGCCGCTCTTGTGCCGGTGCGCCTGCGCGCGCGCCTTCAATCGATCTTCATCAAGGAGCTTTCCATGATCCATCACGAACTCAGTCAATGGCCCCTGGTCATCAGCGTCTCTTCGGGGCTGCAGACGCTCGAGAGCATGCACGCCTTCACCGAGGACTGGAACCGCTGGCTCGACCGCGGCCAGCCCTTTGCCTCGCTGCGCGTGTTCGCGGACGCCGACGCGCTGGTGCATCCCGAGGGCAGCGCGCAGAGCGCCAAGCAGTGGCTGCAGGCGCGCGGCGCCGACATCCGCCGCCATATGATGGGCATGGCGAGCGTGGTGCCCGCCGACCAGTACGAGAAAATCCGCAAGATGAATGTCGAGAAACTCTTCGGCGTGCCCGCCAGCACGTTTGCCGACACCGACGATGCGCTGGCGTGGCTCGGCGAGCGCGTCATGGCGCCCAGCGGACTTCCGTTCGACCTGGCGGCGGTGCGCGCGGCGATCCGTTCGGCGCGCACGGCAGCGGCCGCCGTGCCCTGAGGCCGTCGATGGCGAAGAGCGGCACGGCCACCCTCCCGGCACCTTCCGCGCCCGTGGAGGTCGAGGCTATGCCACGCCGCCGCACCAAGGCGCCCGAGACTCGCGCCCCCGCGCTGATGGACGCCGCCGAGCGGCTCTTCGTCGAGAAGGGCATTGCCGCCACCAGCATCGACGACATCGCGGCCGGCGCGCAGGTGGCCAAGGGCACGTTCTATTTGTACTTTCCGTCGAAGGAGGCGCTGCTCGGCGCGTTGCAGCAGCGCTTTGTCGACACCTTCTGCGCGCGCCTGCAGGAGGCCATGGACCGCCACCGCCCCGACAACCACCGCGCGCGCCTCAAGGCGTGGGCCGAGACGGGGCTGCAGACCTACCTGGACAACGTCGCGCTGCACGACGTGGTCTTTCACGAGTACCGGCCCGAAGACCGGCGCATGCGCAACGACAACGCGGTGATCGCGCAGTTGGTCGCGCTGCTGGTGCAGGGCGCCGCGGCCAGGGTGTGGCGGGTCGACGATGCGACCATGACGGCCGTGATCCTGTTCAACGCGCTGCACGGCGTGGCCGACGATGCCGTGGCCATGGGCCAGACCAGCGAGGCCGACCGCAAGCGCCGCGCGCGGGCGCTCACGAATTTCTTCGAGCAGGCGCTGCGTCCGGAAGAGGACGGCAGCGCCGATTGACCCGGCCTCAGGTCATAGCTTGTAGAAGCGCTTGATCGCGCTCCATGCGTCTTCGGGCGCGTCGACGTATTCGAAGAGCTTCAGGTCGCCGGGCGAGATCACGCCTTCGTCGACCAGGAAGTCGAAGTCGATCATGCGTTTCCAGTAGTCCGAGCCGAACAGCACGATCGGCACCGGCTTCGACTTCTTGGTCTGCACCAGCGTGATCACTTCGAACAGCTCGTCGAGCGTGCCGAAGCCGCCCGGGAACGCCACCAGCGCCTTCGCACGCATCATGAAATGCATCTTGCGGATCGCGAAGTAGTGGAACTTGAAGCTCAGCGCGGGCGTGACGTAGGGGTTGGCTTCTTCTTCCATCGGCAGCGCGATGGCCAGGCCGACCGAGAGGCCGCCGCCTTCGTGCGCGCCGCGGTTGGCCGCCTGCATGATGCCGGGGCCGCCGCCGGTGCACACGAAGAGCTTGTCCTGCGGCTCCTTGTCGTTGCTGTACTGCGCGACCAGCTTGCCGAAGGCGCGTGCCTTCTCGTAGTAGTGCGAGTTGCGCGCCAGGCGGCGCCAGCGCTCGGAGGCCACCGTGTCGCCGGCCGCATCGGCCTGCGCGATCATGGCGGCGGCGTCTTCCTCGCTGCGGAAACGCGCGCTGCCGAACACCACCACGGTGTTCTCGATGCCGTGGGCGCGCTGCTCCAGGTCGGGCTTCATCAGCTCCAGCTGCATGCGGATGCCGCGCGTTTCGCGGCGCAGCAGGAACTCGGGGTCGGCGAAGGCGATGCGCGAGGGATCGGGATCGAGCGGCAGGCCCTGGTCGGCGTGCGACTGGAGCGTGGCCCAGGCGTCGGCCAGGCGTTTGTCGTGAAGATCGTGCGTGTTGTTCATGGAGAGACCAGACAGATGGCGTACAGATGGATCCGAGTGATTGTGCAGCGTCGCAACCAGTGTGCCCGGGAAACGAAAAAGGCTCCTTGCGGAGCCTTTTTCGAGGGTGGTGGTCAGTCAGCCGGTGAAGCTCAGACGCGCTTGCGGTATTCGCCGGTGCGCGTGTCGATTTCGATCTTGTCGCCTTGCGACACGAACAGCGGCACGGGCACTTCGAAGCCGGTGGCGATCTTGGCGGGCTTGAGCACCTTGCCCGAGGTGTCGCCCTTGACGGCGGGTTCGGTCCAGGTGATTTCGCGCTCGACGCTGGTCGGCAGTTCGACCGAGATGGCCTTGCCGTCGTAGAACACCACTTCGACAGCCATGCCGTCTTCGAGGTAGTTCAGGGCGTCGCCCATGTTTTCGGCTTCGACTTCGTACTGGTTGTAGTCGGCGTCCATGCAGACGTACATCGGGTCGGCGAAGTAGGAGTAGGTGCACTCCTTCTTGTCGAGCACGATCTGGTCGATCTTGTCGTCGGCCTTGAAGACCACTTCGGTGTTGAAGTTGGCGATCAGGCTCTTCATCTTCATGCGCACGGTGGCGGAGTTGCGGCCGCCGCGGCTGTATTCGGTCTTGAGGACGACCATCGGGTCCTTGCCGTGCATGATGACGTTGCCGGCGCGGATTTCTTGAGCGATTTTCATAACAGGGTCTCTGGATGTTGGCCGCTCGGTGCACGGGGCCATCGGCAATCAATGTGTGCCGGTGTGTCTGGCCCCGCGGTACATGTCCCGCGGCAGGTTTAGCGGAGAGTATTTCGGACCGTAGGAATCCGGGCCGAAATCCGCAAAGCCCACTATTTTAGCTTTTTTGGGCGATCATTTTCTGCAGTTGCGTTGCCAGGTCGTCTTGCGCCAGCAGCCGCTTGCGGGCATTCAGGGCGGTTTCGCGCCACGGGCCCTGCATTTCGAGCGCCGGCAGGGGGGCGTCGCCGAAGCCGTTCCAGGCGTGGTGAAAAAGCCGCAGCGAGGGCGGGGCGCCGAGCCAGTCGAGCCAGGCGCCCAGCTTGACGTGGTGCGCGTCGTCGTCCTGCGGGTAGATCTGCCAGACCAGCGGCGCGCCGGCCCAGAGGGCGCGCACCAGCGAATCCTCGCCGCGCACGAAGTTCAGGTCGCAGGCCCAGAGCAGGTGGTCGAAATCCGGCTGGGTCAGGTGGGGCAGGTATGAAATTGATAGCGCGCCGGATGTTTCCCGGTCCGCGAGCTGCGCCTTGACCGCTGCGGCGGCCCGGCCGGCTGTTACCAACAGCCGCGTGGGCTCGGGGCCTTGCGCCAGCCGGGCCAGCAACGCCGGCAGCACGGCGGGCTCGTAGCAGAAGAGCGACACCAGGCGCTCGCCGTCGCGCCACGGAACCTGCCGCCCGGCCAGCCATTGCGCGCGGTCGAAGTGGGCCCGGCGCTCGGCCAGGTCGGGTTCCCGCAGCAGGCCGCCGGTCGCGGGCGTGAAGCCGGGGTAGAAGAAGCGCTTGGTCAGGCCCGCGCCCGGGCCCTGGAACACCGGCGAAGGCAGGCCGTGCAGTCGCTCCACATAGGGTTCGGCCGACAGGTATTCGAGATTGATCCACGGCCTGCCCGGCGTTTCGGCGAATCGCGCGATCAGTTCCGGCGCGGGTTCGCAGCCGAAGGCCTCGACCAGCACGTCGGGCGCCGGCGCGGCCACGGCTGCACGCTGCGCGGCGGCGTCGAGCCAGTCGATCACCTGCACGCCGTGCTGGCCCGAAGGCGCCATCCAGCGCAGCGCCGATGCGTCGTCGATCCACAGCCGCACGCGCTCGCCGCGCACGGCCAGTTGGCGGGCCAGCCGCCAGCACACGCCCAGGTCGCCGTGGTTGTCGATGACCCTGCAGAAGATGTCCCATTGCCTCGATTGCATGGGCGCGAGTGTGCCCGTGTTCGGCCGCCGTGTTGCTATGCTGGCCGGCACAACAACCACCGGAGAGAGACCCATGAGGATGCAGACCTTCCGTGCCGTGAAAACCGCGCTGGCCGTGTCGTTGGCTTTGTGCGGCATCACCGCCGCCGTGGCGCAGACGGCAACCCCGCCGTCGCTCACGCCGCAGCAGCAGCGCTTTCGCGACATCTACAAGGAGCTGGTGGAGATCAACACCACCCATTCGGTGGGAGACAACACGGTGGCGGCGCGCGCCATGGAAAAGCGCCTGGTCGAAGCGGGCTTTGCGCCCGGCGACATCCAGATCTTCGAGCCCTTCCCCAAGAAGGGCAACCTGGTGCTGCGTTTCAAGGGCGACGGCAGCAAGAAGCCGCTGCTGTTGCTGGCCCACATCGACGTGGTCGAGGCCCGCCGCGAAGACTGGAAGACCGACCCGTTCAAGCTGCAGGAAACCGGCGGCTACTTCACCGCGCGCGGCTCCATCGACGACAAGGCCATGGCCTCGGCGCTGGTGTCGGTGGTGGGGCAACTGAAGCAGGAGGGTTTCAAGCCCAAGCGCGACATCATCCTGGCGCTGACCGCCGACGAGGAGCGCGGCGACGCGCTGAGCAACGGCGCCTTCTGGCTCATCAGCAACAAGCCCGAGCTGCTGCAGGCGGAGTTCGGCATCAACGAGGGCGGCGGCGGCGAGCTGCGCGGCGGCAAGCCGAACCTGCACCGCATGCAGGTGGCCGAGAAGATGTACACCACCTACATGCTGGAGGCGCGCGACGTGGGCGGCCACAGCTCGGTGCCGACCAAAACCAATCCGATCTATGCGCTGTCGGCGGGGCTGGAGCGGCTGGGCAACTTCCACTTTCCCGTGAAGCTCGCCGACGTCACCAAGACCTATTTCGCGCGCAGCGCGCCGTTTGCCACCGGCCAGCTGGCCGACGACATGCGCGCCGTGGGCACGGGCAACCCCGACCCGTCGGTGATCGAGCGCATGTCGGCCAACCCGGCCTACAACGCCCAGTTCCGCACCACCTGCGTCGCGACGATGGTGCAGGCCGGCCACGCCGAGAACGCGCTGCCGCAATCGGCCAAGGCCACGGTCAATTGCCGCATCCTGCCGCATGACGATCCGGACGAAGTCGAGCGCTTGCTGACCCAGGCCATCGGCAACGACAAGATCGTGGTGCGCAACGTCGGCCGGCCGCTGCGCAGCCCGGCGTCGCCGCTGAACGGCGACCTCGTGAAGACGGTGGAATCGCTCACCCAGCAGATGTGGCCGGGCGTGCCCGTGGTGCCCGCCATGAGCACCGGCGCCACCGACAGCCGCTTCATGCGCAACGCCGGCATTCCGATGTACGGCGTGACCGGCATGTTCCTGGAGCCGGCCGATGCGCGCGCCCACGGACTGGACGAGCGCATCGAGATCCAGCGGCTGTACGACGGGCGCGAGTTCCTGTACCGGCTGGTCAGCGAACTCGCGAAGTAGCCTTTCGGGGCTTCAGGGCGCGAAGGTGTCGCCCAGTACGATGCCTTCGCGCCGCGGGTCGGCGCCGCCGGTGAGCACCGGCTTGCCGCCGACGTTCGTGCGGATGATGGTGCTCACGCCGCTCGATTGCGCCCCGAAGTTCACGACGTGGCCGAGCTTGCGCAGGCCGATGATCAGCGGATCGTTGTCGCCCCCGTTGCTGGTGTCCACGTTCGGATGCTCGCCGCCCACGTTGGTGAGGCTATAGGTAGCGTTGGAGGGGGAGTTGGGGCGGGTGTTGGTAGCGCCGAAGTCGACCAGCGACGTGGCCTGCTGCGCGTCGAGGCCCCAGTCGAGCGCGCCGACCAAGGTCTTCACCACGTACTGGATGATGGTGCCGCCGCCCGGCGAGCCGGTACCCATCACGAACTCGCCCATGCTGCCGTCCGCGTTCTTCTTGAACACCAGCGTCGGAGCCATCGTGCTGCGCGGGCGCTTGCCCGGTGCGACGCGGTTGGCGAACTTGACGTTGGGCGTTACGCTGGTGTCGTTGGGGTTGCTCGCGAAGTCGGTCAGCTGGTTGTTCAGCAAGAAGCCCTGTGTCATGTGGTACGAGCCCATCGAGCCCTCCACCGTGGTGGTCATCACGACCACGTTGCCTTGCTTGTCGACGACGGTGAAGTGCGTGGTGCCGTGCTCTTCGGTCTTGTCGACGCCCAGCGGCACGTCGCCGAGGTCGCCCGCATTGGCCAAGCCCATGCTCTTCGACAGGCTGATGAGGCTGGCGCGCTGTTGCAGGTACGGCTTGTTGATGAGGCTGTCGACCGAGCCACGGGGCAACGGAATGAAGTCGGTGTCGGCCACGTACTTGTCGCGGTCGGCGTAGGCCAGGCGCTCGGCTTCGCTCACCAGGTGCACGCCCATCACGCTCGGCCTTCCGCCTTCGAGGTCGATGGCGGTCGGCTTGTACAAGCCCATGTTGAAGGTCTCCAGGATGCCCAGGCTCGCCACCACGGCAATGCCACCGGACGACGGCGGCGACATGCTGCACACGTAGTAGTCGCGGTACGTGCCGCACACCGGGTCGCGGCGCTTGGCGCGGTAGTTGGCCATGTCGGCCAGCGTGGTCTTGCCGGGGGTGATGGCCGAGCCGTCGACCGCTGTCGAAATGCCGATCTTGTCGACGATGCCCTTGGCGATGTCGCCCGTGTAGAAGGCATTGGCGCCCTGCGTGGCGATGGTGTTCAGCGTCCTGGCATAAGCCGGGTTCGTGAGCTTGGTGCCCAGCGCCCTCGGAGTTCCGTCGACGTTGAAGAAGTAGGCCGTGGCTTCGGCGTCGCGCTTCAGGTCGGCGGCTACCAAGGAGATGGCGGAGGCCATGCGCCCGCCGATAGGAAAGCCATCGGAGGCCAGCGTGATGCCGTAGCCGAACAGGTCTTTCCAGGGCAGCTTGCCGTGGTCCTGGTACGCGATGTCGAGCATGCGCACGGCACCCGGCGTGCCGATGGAGCGGCCGCTGGCGCGCGCGCCGCCGGGCTGAGGCAGGGTCTTGTCGCTGACGTCGTCGATGTAGCGCAGGTAGTTCTCGGTGGCCGCGGCCGGCGCGGTCTCGCGGCCATCGTAGGCCTGCACCTTCTTCGTCGCAGCGTCGTAGTGGAGCATGAAGGCACCACCGCCCAGGCCGCTCGATTGCGGCTCGACCAGGCCGAGCACGGCCTGCACCGCCACTGCCGCGTCGACCGCGCTGCCGCCGGCCTTGAGGATGTCGCAGCCGGCGCGCGTGGCCAGCGGGTGATTGGCGACGACCATGTAATTCTTGGCGTAGACCAGCTTGTGGCCGGGCACGTAGCCCGATGCCGGTTCGGGAGCGGCGGGGTCGCCCGCGTCGCCCGAGCCGACCACGACCGAGGAACTCGTGCCGGCCGTGAGGCAGCCGTTGTCGGCGACGGGGGGCGGCTGGTTGCTGTTCGCGTTGATCGCCGCGATGGCCGCGAGCAGCGCCGTGTTGTCCGGGTTGTTGTCGCCGCCGCCGCAGCCGGCCAACGTCAACGAGAACGCGAGGGGCGTCAGTGCCCACCACGCACGCGCATGGTTTTTCTTCTTCATGGAGTTTCCCGAATAGTTGTACTGAAAAAACACGGGTGCTCCTCGCGCCCGTGTACACATTCTTCAGCAGGTTTTGTTCCCGCCCTGTCGGGTTTGCGATAGTCGCGCGGTCGGGTTGGCCGGTGCGCGCCACAATAGCCGCCATGTCAGACGTGCATTCCGATCAATTGCTCAGCGAAGTCGCGGCCCTGCCGCAACTGCCCGGTGTCTACCGCTATTTCGACGCGGCCGGCGCGGTGCTTTACGTGGGCAAGGCGCGCAACCTCAAGAAGCGGGTCGCCAACTACTTCCAGAAGAGCCACGGGGGCACCCGCATCGGCCACATGATCTCGAAGATCGTGCGCATGGAGACCACGGTGGTGCGCTCCGAGGCCGAGGCGCTGCTGCTCGAGAACAACCTGATCAAGACGCTCAAGCCGCGCTACAACATCCTGTTTCGCGACGACAAGAGCTATCCCTACCTGAAGATCGCGTCGCACGCGTTTCCGCGGCTGGCCTACTACCGGGGCGCGGTCGACAAGAAGCACCGCTACTTCGGGCCGTACCCCAGTGCATGGGCGGTGAAGGAATCGATCCAGCTGCTGCAGAAAGTGTTTCGCCTGCGCACCTGCGAGGACACGGTGTACGCCAACCGGACCCGGCCCTGCCTGCTGTACCAGATCAAGCGATGCAGCGGGCCTTGCGTCGGCTACATCGAGCCCGAGGCCTACGCCCAGGACGTGGCCAGCGCCGAGGCCTTCCTGATGGGCGACACGCAGCTCGTGCTGTCCAAGCTCGAGCAACGCATGATGACGCACGCCGAGAAGCTCGAGTTCGAGCAGGCGGCGGAGCTGCGCAACCAGATGTCGGCGATTTCGCGCGTGCTGCACCAGCAGTCGATCGAGATCGCCTCGGACAAGGACGTCGACATCCTGGCCGTGAAGGTGCAGGGCGGCAAGGCCTGCGTGAACCTGGCGATGGTGCGCGGCGGCCGCCACCTGGGCGACCGGCCGTATTTCCCGGTGCATGTGGAAGACGCCGCGCAGATCCATCACGGCGAGCTGGACGACGACGAGGGCGATGGCGCGAGCCCTCTGCCCGCCGACCCGATCGAGGTGCAGGTGCTCGAGGCGTTCATCGCCCAGCACTACATCGACGTGCCGGTGCCCGCCACGCTGGTGCTGAGCGAGCAGGTGAGCCGCGAGCTGATCGAGGCCATTTCGCAGCAGGCCGGCGCGCGCGTGACGGCGGTGTTCCAGCCGCGCGAACAGCGCCGCCACTGGCTCGAGATGGCCGAGACGAATGCCAAGCTGCAACTGGCCCGGCTGCTGGCCGAAGAGGGCTCGCAGCAGGCGCGCACGCGCGCGTTGACCGACGCGCTCGAGCTCGCGTCCGACGACCTCGACGACTTTCGCGTCGAATGCTTCGACATCTCGCACACCGCGGGCGAAGCCACGCAGGCATCGTGCGTGGTGTTCGAGCACCACGCCATGCAGAACAAGGAATACCGCCGCTACAACATCGAGGGCATCACGCCCGGCGACGACTACGCGGCCATGCGCCAGGTGCTGCACCGCCGCTACGGCAAGCTGGCCGAGGCGATGGCCGCCGAGACCGACGCGCTGCCCCCGGGCGACGCCGAAAGCGACGCCGCCGACGCGCCCCCCAAGGTCCGGGCCCTGCGCATGCCCGACCTGGTGCTGGTCGACGGCGGCAAGGGCCAGGTGTCGATGGCGCGCGAGGTGTTCGGCGAGCTGGGCCTGCCGCTGTCGCTGATCGTCGGCGTCGAGAAGGGCGAAGGCCGCAAGGTCGGGCTCGAGGAACTGGTGTTCGCCGACGGCCGAGAGAAGGTCTACCTGGGCAAGGACTCGGCCGCGCTGATGCTGGTCGCCCAGATCCGCGACGAGGCGCATCGCTTCGCCATCACCGGCATGCGCGCCAAGCGCGCCAAGATACGGGTGGGTGGCAGCCAGCTGGAAGACATTCCAGGCATCGGGCCCAAGCGCCGGGCGCGGCTGCTCCAGCGCTTCGGCGGCATCCGCGGCGTGGCGGCGGCGAGCGTGGAGGACATCGCCTCGGTCGAGGGCATCGCCTCCGACCTCGCGGAAGAGATTTACAAGGCACTTCACTGAGGCACGATCTTCGGCAGAAGGTTAATGCCGCCATGACACAATCAAGCGATGTTCTGGACCCTACCGACCATCATGACCTGGACGCGCATCGTCGCGATCCCTTTGATCGTCGGCGTGTTCTACCTGCCGATCAGCGAGCCGATGCGCAACCTGATCGCCACGGTGATGTTCATCGTGTTCGCCGCGACCGACTGGCTCGACGGCTACCTGGCGCGCAAGCTCAACCAGACCTCGGCCTTCGGCGCGTTCCTCGACCCGGTGGCCGACAAGTTCCTGGTCTGCGCCTCGCTGCTGGTGCTGGTGCATCTGCAGCGCGCCGACGTGTTCGTGGCGCTGATCATCATCGGCCGCGAAATCGCCATTTCGGCGCTGCGCGAATGGATGGCGCAGATCGGCGCCAGCAAGAGCGTGGCGGTCCACATGATCGGCAAGGTCAAGACGACCGTGCAGATGATCGCCATTCCGTTCCTTCTGTATGACGGGCGCCTCTTCAAGGTGATCGACACCGGGTTCTGGGGCCAGTGGCTGATCTGGATCTCGGCGGTGCTCACGATCTGGTCGATGGTGTACTACCTGCAAAAGGCCATTCCCGAGATACGGGCCCGTACCAAATGACCTCGGCGGCCTCGGCCCGCGGTGCGGGCTGGCTGCGGGCAATGCCCGGGATCTTCGTGCTGATCTGGAGCACGGGCTTCATCGTCGCGCGTTTCGGCATGCCGTACGCGCCACCCCTCAAGTTCCTGGCCGTGCGCTATGCGCTGTCGCTCGCGTGCTTCGGCCTCTGGGTCGCGCTGGCGCGGGTCGCATGGCCGAAGCAGCGCGCGCAGTGGGGCCACCTGGCCGTCACGGGCATCCTGATGCAGGCGGGCTACCTCGGCGGTGTGTGGGCGGCGGTGCGCGAGGGCATGGGCGCGGGGTTGGTGGCGCTGCTGGTCGGCATCCAGCCGGTGCTCACCGCCGTCTGGCTGTCGTTCAACGGCGGACGCATTTCGAAGCGGCAGTGGGCCGGGCTGGCGCTGGGCTTCGCGGGGCTGGTGCTGGTTGTGGCGCGCAAGCTCGGGCAGGGCGGCGAGGTCAGCATGCTGACGATGGGGCTGGCGTTGATGGCGCTGCTCTCGATCACCGCCGGCACGCTGTACCAGAAGCGCTTTGTCGCGCCGTGCGACGTGCGCAGCGCGAGCGCGGTGCAGATGGCGGCGGCGCTGCTGGTCACGCTGCCGTTCGCGGCGCTGGAGCCGCAGGCCATCGAGTGGAACCTGCAGTCGGGCGGCGCCATGGCCTGGTCGGTGCTGGCGCTGTCACTGGGCGGCAGTTCCCTTCTCTATATGTTGATCCAGCGCGGCACGGCCACGGCCGTTACCAGCCTGCTGTACCTGGTGCCGCCTTGCACGGCGGTGATGGCGTGGCTGCTGTTCCGCGAGCCGATCACGCTGGTGACGGTGCTGGGCATTGCGCTCACCGCCGTCGGCGTGAGCCTGGTGGTGCGCAGCGAACAGCGCTGATCCGCCGGCTTTTCTTTTCAGCGCCCACCGGCCTTGCCCGGCTTCCACGGCTCCGCGCGAAACTGCTCCGCGAGATGGTCGACCAGCAGCCGCACGCGGCGCGGCGTCTTCGGCCGCCAGGGCGCGACCCAATGGATGTCGGCATCGGCCATGGCGTACTGCGGCAGCACGCGCACCAGTTCGCCGCTGGCGAGTTGCGGTGCGATGTCCCACAGGCTGCGCAGCATCACGCCGTGCCCGGCCAGGCACCAGTCGCGCACCATCTCGCCCGAGTTGCTGGCCAGCCGGCCTTGCACGCGAACGCGCGCCGTGCCGCCGTCGCGCGCGTGGCGCAGGCTCCAGAGCGCGAACTGGCGCTGGCTGCTCTCGCCATTCTCGCGCGCGACCAGGCAGTCGTGCGAGGCCAGCGCCTCGACGCTGGCCGGCATGCCGCGCCGCGCCAGGTAGTCGGGTGACGCGGCCAGCACGCGCTGGTTGCGCGCGATGCGCCGCGTGACCCAGTCGGCCGTGCGCGGCTGCTGCACGGCCCACAGCCAGATCGCGCCGTCGTAGCCTTCGGCGCCCAGGTCGGGCAGCTTCTCGGTCAGCAGCAATTCGATCTGCAGGGCAGGGTGCCGCGCCTGGAAGGCCGCCAGCGCGGGCCCGAGCCAGCGCCGCCCGAAGCCGAATGTGGCGGACAGGCGGATCGTGCCGGTCAGTTCGTTCTGGCGTTCGCCGAGCTCGCTTTCGAGCGCGGCAAAGCCTTCGAGCAGCGTCTTCGCATGCAGGCAGACAGCCTCGCCCTCGGCCGTGACGCTGAGCCGGCGCGTGGTGCGGTCGAACAGGCGCTGGCCCAGCCGTGCCTCGAGCGCGCCGAGGCGCTTGGTGATGACGGAGGGCACGACGTCGAGCGTGCCGGCCGCGCCGGCCAGGCTGCCCTGGTCGCGAATGGCCAGCACCAGCGCCAGATCGCCACGGTCCATCGACGGAGAATTCATGCCAGATTGGAAAGTATGAATTGGCTGATTGTTGCTTGATGGCGGCGGGGGCGCAACGCACAATCGCCGACGTGACGAACCCGTTCCTCTCCTTCCCCACTTTCGACCTCGAGCGCAAGGGCGTGCGCATCCATGGCCGCATCGGCGGGCAGGGCGTGCCCTTGCTGCTGTTGCATGGCCATCCGCAGACGCATGCGATCTGGCACCGCGTGGCGCCGGCGTTGGCCGAGCGCTTCACCGTGGTCGCGCTCGACCTGCGCGGCTACGGCGATTCAGGCCGCCCGGCCGCCGATGCCGGGCACCGTGTCTACAGCAAGCGCGAGATGGCGCTCGACGCGCTCGCCGCCATGCGGCACCACGGCTTCGAGCGCTTCGGCGTGCTGGCCCACGACCGCGGCGCGCGCGTGGCGCATCGGCTCGCGGCGGACCATCCGGCCGCGGTCGAGCGCATGCTGCTGCTCGACATCGCGCCCACGCTCGCCATGTACGAGCACACCTCCGAGGCCTTCGCCAAGGCGTACTGGCACTGGTTCTTCCTGATCCAGCCGCCGCCGCTGCCCGAGGCGCTGATCGCGTCCGACCCGGTGCGTTATGTGCGCAGCGTGATGGGCGGTCGGCACGCGGGCCTGGCGCCGTTCGCGCCCGAGGTGCTGGCCGAGTACGAGCGCTGCGCCGCCGTTGCGGGCACGGCCGAATCCATTTGCGAGGACTACCGCGCTTCCGCCACCATCGACCTCGAACACGACCGCGCCGAGATCGCCGCCGGCCAGCGCCTGGCACAGCCGCTGCGCGTGCTGTGGGGCGAGCACGGCGCGGTCGGCAAGGCCTTCGACGTGCTGGCGCTGTGGCGCGAGCGCGCGGCCGAGGTGTCGGGCCGGGCCTTGCCCTGCGGTCACTACGTTCCCGAAGAAGCGCCCGACGCATTGCTCGCCGAGGCGCTCGCATTCTTTTCTTCTCCCCCACAAGCAGGAGCCACACCATGAGCACCCAGAGAATCGCAGTCATCGCCGGCGACGGCATCGGCAAGGAAACCACGCCCGAGGGCCTGCGCGTGCTCGAGGCCGCCGCGAGCAAATTCGGCATCGACCTGAAGTTCGACCACTTCGATTTCTCGAGCTGGGACTACTACGAGAAGCACGGCCAGATGCTGCCCGACAACTGGAAGGACCAGATCGGCGGGCACGACGCCATCTTCTTCGGCGCGGTCGGCTGGCCCGAGAAAATTGCCGACCACGTGTCGCTGTGGGGCTCGCTGCTGATGTTCCGCCGCGAGTTCGACCAGTACATCAACCTGCGCCCCGCGCGCCTGATGCCCGGCATCATCGCGCCCGTGGTGCGGCGCGACGGCACGCCGCGCGAGCCCGGCGAGATCGACATGTACATCGTGCGCGAGAACACCGAAGGGGAGTACTCCAGCATCGGCGGGCGCATGTACCAGGGCACGCCGCGCGAGATCGTGGTGCAGGAAACCGTGATGTCGCGCGTGGGCGTCGACCGCGTGCTGAAGTTCGCTTTCGAGCTGGCGCAGTCGCGCCCGAAGAAGCACCTGACCAGCGCCACCAAGTCGAACGGCATCTCGATCACCATGCCCTACTGGGACGAGCGCGTGGCCGAAATGGGCAAGAACTACCCGGGCGTGACGCTGGACAAGTTCCACATCGACATCCTCACCGCGCACTTCGTGCAGCGGCCCGACTTCTTCGACGTGGTGGTGGCGAGCAACCTGTTCGGCGACATCCTGTCCGACCTGGGGCCGGCATGCACCGGCACCATCGGCATTGCGCCGAGCGCCAACCTCAACCCCGAGCGCACCACGCCGTCGCTGTTCGAGCCGGTGCACGGCTCGGCGCCGGACATCGCGGGCAAGGGCATCGCCAACCCCATCGGGCAGATCTGGTGCGGCGCGATGATGCTGGAGTTCCTGGGCCACAAGCAGGCGCACGACGCCATCCTGTCGACCATCGAGAAGGTGCTTGCGCCCCAAAGCGGCGCACCGCGTACCCCGGATATCGGTGGGAACGCAAGCACCCGTGACCTCGGAAAAGCCATTGCCGACGCGCTTTGAGCCGCTTTGAAAAAGGAGTTCACGAAAGGCCCCTAAAATCGCGCGCTCCGCTGATCGGCATGGCCTCGTGTCTTATTGACACCCTGCAGACCAGTGGTTGTAATCCTCGCTGGCAGTGCGCTGCCGAGGCGTCAGGCCTGCCAGGTTCTTGAGTCGCACGACACCGCGGCCAGGTCGCAGCTGACGGAAGCCGACCAACTTTTTTTCTACAAGGGGCCCTTGTGAACAAGACCGAACTGATTGAGCACATCGCAAAGAACGCCGATATTTCCAAAGCCGCAGCGACCCGTGCGCTCGAATCCACGATCGGCGCCATTCGTACCACGCTCAAGAAGGGCGGCTCTGTTTCGCTCGTCGGTTTCGGCACTTTCGCAGTAGGCAAACGCGCTGCCCGCACGGGCCGTAATCCCCGCACCGGCGACGCGATTAAAATCAAGGCCGCCAAGATTCCGAAGTTCCGTCCAGGCAAGGCGCTGAAAGACGCGCTCAACTAAGGCGTTAGACTCGGAGAATATTCCGGTGGGGTGCTTAGCTCAGTTGGTAGAGCGGCGCCCTTACAAGGCGTAGGTCGGGGGTTCGAGCCCCTCAGCACCCACCACCTCGAATGCAATGAAATCAAGGGCTTAGAGCGATCTAGGCCCTTTTTCTTTGCCCCTTTGCCAACTTTTATCAAAGCCTAGAACAGTCTTTGCCAACCAAGAACAACCGTTTGCCACCCGTGCGAATCGCGTAAAGTGCGTAGCTTCACGGTGCAAAAGATGGAGTGGTCATGGCGGGAAAAAGGCAGCGGCCCAACGGGTGGGAATACGTCATCAAGCGGGCCGGGCTGCTCGACAAGCCGATCTATCTCACGTTTGCCGACGAGAAAGAAGGCGACGCCTTTGTCGCCCGCACTGAGAAGCTGCTCGACAAGGGGATCATCCCCGCAGAGCTGCGCGCGCCGTCGCGCATCGACACCATCGCCGACCTCGTGCGCGAGTACGAGCGCGACGCGCATCCGAAGGCGAAAGATCGAGCCGCCCTCGGAACCATCATCAAGGCGAAGGGGGCTGCGCGGCTGACCGGCATTGATGCGGGATGGGTCGATGACTGGATCTCGGAGATGAAGCGCATCGACAAGCTGGCGCCAGCCACCATCCGTGCGAAGGTGGGCGCGCTCGCGCGCTGTACGGATTGGGGTATGCGGAAGGGGCACGTCCTGCTGCCCGACCATCCCCTGCGCACTCTCCCGGATGGCTACGCCCAGTACACGAAGACCGACGCGGCAATCGCGGGCGAGGCGCGCGTCGATGTGGAGCGTGATAGGCGGCTTGAGCCTGGCGAGTTCGAAAAGGTGTCGGCCGTGATCGTGGGCGGCGTGCTGCCGCGCAAGCAGCGGCCCCTCGCGCTCGATGACCCTAAAGCCTTGTGGTGCATGTTCGTGCTCGCCGTCGAGTCGGCCATGCGCATGCGGGAAATGTTCACGCTGACTCTGGATCAGGTTGACCTCGCGAAGCGCACCGCGTTTCTCGACAAGACGAAGAACGGCGACAAGCGGCAGGTTCCTTTGTCGAGTGTCGCGGTGGCGACTCTGACGGCATACCTTGATCTACGAGTGGCCGCCGGCGCGAAGGGTCGGGATGTCCTGTTTCCGTGGTGGGATGGCGACACCAAACCCAAAATACTCGACAAAATCTCGGACTATCTTTCGAAGCTCTACATCGGGATTTTCGAGGCGGCCAAGTGCGCGGACCTGAAGTTTCACGACCTGCGGCACGAGGCGACGAGCCGCCTCTTCGAAAAGACGACTCTCTCAGAAACGCAGATCATGAAGATCACGGGCCACAAGTCACACCGCATGATGATGCGGTACGCAAACCTACGGGGCAGCGACTTGGCGGCGCGGCTTTGGTGACTGCGGAGGTCTGCGCATCCGCGCGGCCGTGTCTCTGATGACGGCGTTTTCGATGTAGTCGAGCACGTCCTTTGTCATCATGACGTAGGCGCGGCCGACCTGGGCGGCGGGCAGCTCGCCCTTGTGAATCATCTTCTTCACCGTCTCCGGGTGAATCTTCAGCAGCTCGGCCGCGGCCGGCACATCAACAGTGAGGCTCACTTTGCTGGGTCCTCAAACAGCGAGTTGCTTCTTTCATCCGCGATGGATGCCATTGCATGGGCAAGATGACGGGCGTGAACTGCGTTGCTCTTCCAGTAGGCCGCCATCGGTGGCTTATGTTTGCGCCATGCCTCGTTGCCTTTTTCGCGGCACGTCTTACTCACGGCAAGCAGCACACGTCGGAGGGCCTCCCGTGCCTCGGGCGGTAGGCTCGCGGCGTCTCTAACTTCTTGAAGCGCGAGCATTGGATTGCGCACAACCGGCTGGCTACTACGGATTGAGGTGGCCGATGCGGGTGTGAATTCGTTCCGCGGAAGCGGCCGCGTGTTGTAGGTGCTCGGTGGCATCATGCGGGCCTTACCAGAAGGAGATTGCTGTGTCGAAAGAAAAAGTGACCGCTCAACAGCACTTGGACTTGCTCAACAAAGTGCTTCGTGAGCAGAAGGACTACAGACCCGGAATGTCTTTCGAAGCTGCTCCGCCGGGTAGCAAGGGCGTTGGAATCTGGGGCACAGGCACTGCAACGCCTTACACGGAAACAGATGCCTATCGAGAGGCCGAGAGAATCGTGTACGAGCTTTATGAGTTCGATCCAAGTAAAGAGTAGGTGGTCGCGAAGAGGTCTGGCGCGCCATAAAAACGAGAGCGAGGAGTAACGAATGACAGGGCCAAACAAACCGCCTCCGGCGATCCCGAGCGCACCGCCTCCGGCGATCCCGAGCGCACCGCCTCCGGCGATCCCGAGCGCACCGCCTCCGGCGATCCCGCGCGCACCGCCTCCGGCGATCCCGAGCGCACCGCCTCCGGCGATCCCGAGCGCACCGCCTCCGGCGATCCCGAGCGCACCGCCTCCGGCGATCCCGAGCGCACCGCCTGCGGCGATCCCGAGCGCACCGCCTGCGGCGATCCCGAGCGCACCGCCTGCGGCGATCCCGAGCGCACCGCCTGCGGCGATCCCGAGCGCACCGCCTGCGGCGATCCCGAGCGCACCGCCTGCGGCGATCCCGAGCGCACCGCCTCCGGCGATCCCGAGCGCACCGCCCCCGGCGATCCCGAGCGCACCGCCGCGCACGGCTTCCGACCTTCCTTCTGAAAGTGCGGCGCACTCACCGATGGGGAGCATCGACGCGGCATTTCGGATGGCGCTCGAACAAAGAGCCTTTGAGATAGGGCAGCTCACCAATCGGAACAACTTCTTTATGGTGTTCCAGGGTGTCCTGCTGGCAGGCCTTGTCCAATCGCAAGGAGCTGCGTCCCCAATGATGAATTTCTTTGTCTGCCTGGCAGGAATGGCAATATCTTGCTTCCAAGCCTGCATGGCGGGGGGGGCAAAGTATTGGCAGATTCGTTGGGAAGTGGCGGTCAAGAGCCTTGAACTGATGCTGTTAGAAGAATTGAAAGACCATCCGAAAGTCTTCCAACTTTTCGTGGCGGATATGAAGCATCTGACCCCCGCTGAACAGACTAGAGTCCAGCAGATCAACTTGACACCCGCGCGCGCGCTTGATCCTCTGCAAGTCCAGACGGGCTTTGTCGACAAGCTTGTGGAAGATGATTTAAAGAAGAGTGGCTGGCTTATCAAGTTTGCGATCTCGCGTCGGTTTTCGGTAAGCAAGATTCCCTTCTGGGTCGGGTTTGTTCTGTTCTGGATATGGTTTTTCATCTGGATCAATACCTTCGCGATTCTTGGTAAGCCCCTTGGCGCTTGGGTTGCCGGATTGGCCTGGTGGGATGTCGAGGTCTTCCGCTTCTTTAGCTTCGTCAAGCCCTAGTCGGTGCGCATCTAGCTCGTCTGGATGGGCCGGGCGCGCGCATCCTGCAGCGCGACAAACCGCGCGAGAAATTGATTGCGCCAGTCCTTCCACGATGCGGCCTCACGTTCGGGCGTGTCGAGCCGGACCCACCTGGCGGGAGCGACAGGTTGCACGGTGTTGTCGCCTAGCAATGCCCACGGGAGATGCCGCGAAGCGTCGAAGGGCATCAGATCCCGCCGCGCGATGGCAAGCGCCTGCGAGTCGATGGAGCGCAATAGCTCTCTGTGCCCAGCGAACACCGAAAGCAACTTGAAGTGTTCGCGCACGGTCTTGGCGTGCTCGGCTTCGAACGCTCGCCATGCCGCGATTCCGGCGGCCATGCTGTAGCTGTCCACGGCCTGTTTCGCCGGGCTGATGAGGTCGTTGGTGTACGCCTCGTGTGCGTCATGCATCAGCGCGGCCATCTGCACGAACACCGAAGCGCCGACGCGGCGCGCGATGTCGCAGCACAACAAGCTGTGTTCGGCGACGCTGTACGGGCGCGACGTGGCGCCGTTGAATTGGTTCACGATGGCGAGGTGGTGAGCCACGTCGCGAATGTCTACCGGGCGGCCGCAAGGGGCGTATGCGGTGGGGCCGGAGAGATGGTATTCGGCGCCATTAGCGGTGAGCATCCACGTCATTGCTTGCCCTCCGTCCCCGGCTGGGCTGCGCCGGCCTGCAAGGCTGCTCGGTGCTCGTTGTAGATGCGCGCAAAGGCTTCGCCTGCCGGATCGTTGAACGGAAAGCGACATGCTTCGTTCGGCGTCTGGCCTCGTTCGGCTGCGGCCTTGGCTTCGCGCTCGATGGTCGCGAGCGGGGTGATGGGGAATGGCATGTGTAGAAGGATTGATGCCCGGGCTAGGCGGCCTGGGCGGTTGCTGGGGCGCGCGCAGGCAGCAGCTCGCACGAAGAGATGGTCGCGTGGGTTTCCGGCGCGTGGGCGCCGGGCATCGAGCGCGGGTTGATGAGTTCGAGGCGCAGCGCATCGCCGGCCTTGAGGCCAGGGTGCCGCGCGCGCCATCCCGCGGCGTCGGGGCCGACCCAACGAACGACGTAGACCTCGACCGCGCGCGGTCCTTGGTTGTCGATGAGGCGCATCTTTAAAACGAATTCGCTTTGATCGGACGTGTGTTCGCTCACGGCGGGACGCCCGGGGCGGTCCTTGCCAACGAAGAAGACGCCGGTTGTCGTGGTCGTCATGGTGTGCTCCAGCCATAGACGCACATCGCGGCCAGCACGATGGGCAGGACGATGAAGACCGCCAGCGCGGCAGCGGTGGCGAAGAAGCCCGGAATGGGCGCGACAGGCGATGTCCTCATGAGGCCAACGCCGGTTTCTTGGAACGAGGTCGAGCGCATGGCCGGCCTTTCAGAAAGGGCAGCGCAGGGCAGGGCGCCCGCGCGTGGTCAGGACGATTTCGAGCGCGATGTCGATCACCTCTTCGTCGGAGGCGCCGTGTCGGCTCGCGAGCAGCGCCGCGCTCATTGGGTTGCGCTCGCAGAAGGGCGAACCCGGGCGGTGCTCGTAGTGGTAGCCGCCGCACCGGCACAAGCGATGGCCGGTTTCGCGCAGGTGCCGCGTGAACAAGCCTTGGCTGCGCCGCCGCGTCCGGCACTCGGGGCAGCGGAAGAGGAATGCCATCAGGCGGCGCTCCCCGCAGCTCGCAGAGCATCCGTGCGGGCGCGTTCGAAGGCCTCGATTTCTTCCGACAGCGAGGGGTGCTCGCTCGACAGGAAACCGACCACGTAGTGCCAGTTCAGATGCCCGCACTCCTTGCCCGACTTCATCGCGCGGACGAGGGCCTGAGCTGCGGTCGTGCGCCGCACACGGGCCATCTTCATGCGTCACCTCGCGCGGAGAGGTTGAGCGCGTCAATCTCGCCGTTGAGAGCACGCGCACGCTCTGCAAACGCGATGGCCATCGGGTGCGCAGGTGCGTCTTCGGTGTATGCCTCGACGGTCGCATCGGAGATGCCGGGCAGGCTGATGCTGCCGAGCTTCAGCGCCTTGTCGGCGAGCGGCACGCCCATGGCCTGCCACGTCGAGACACCCACAGCGGGGCAGCGGTAGAACGCCTGGCGGCGGCGGCCAGTCGTGCGAATCCAGATGTCCACGCGCGCCGAGCGGGTTGCGACGTAGCCCGGCGCTACGCGGCTGCTCGTGGCGTGGTGAGCTTGAACGCGGGCCACTGCTTCAGCCCTCGATGCGGGTCGCGTCGATCACCGGGCAACCGGTGACTTGCTGTGCGATGTCGAGGGCCTGTTCGGCGTTGGCAGCGAGGAACTGCACGTACGGCGCGGCGCCGGTGTCTGAGGGATTCAGATGCCCGAGTGCGTCTCGCGGCGTGTAGCTGCAGCGATAGCGGCGACGGTTATCGACCTGGGCGGTCGTGATGGGGCGCGTTGCCCTCTGAGGTTGGTGCGCGGTGCGCGTCATTGCTCACTCCTTCGCGCCGGGATGGCGCATCGGAGTGAATTATCGGTATTCCGATATTTGTGTCAACGGTAAACCGATAAATGAAGCGATATTTTTATCGGGATACCGGTTGAACCGGTCAGGCTCGACTCTTGATCTTCCGGCGAGGAACCGGATAGGGGATGTAGTACATCCACGCGACCTGCTCGGGCTTCAGATGAAGAATCACCGAGTCGTTGTAGCTCGCAAGGCTGTAGCCGCTGCGCCGGGACACCAGGCGCTTGATCATGGTCTCGCCAGTCACAAGGCGCACCAGCACGTCGTCTTCAAGCTCGGGCTCTGTGCCTGGCTCCACGAGTGCGAAGTTTCCAGGGGTGTACTTCGGGTACATGCTCGCACCCTCGACCTCTACAACGAATGCCTGCGGATCGCTGCTCGCGATGTCCTCGGCGTACTCTCCCGTCGCCCCCACTGGATAGTCTGAATCAGTCCAAATCACCTGCGGCATTGCTCCCCCGTTGCCTCTCCCAACTACGGCAACGCCCTTCAGCTTGCCGGCCCTGACGGCCTGCGCCGTCTCAAGCCCTTTCGGTCGAGGGATCATCTCGCCTTCACCGGTCGCGAGCCAATCAACGTTGACGCCGCATGCCTTCGCAATCTGCGGAGTGAATGCAGAACCGAGGCCGGATTTCTCGGCCTCGGAGTAAGCCGACTGGCTCATGCCAACCTGCTTTGCAAGCGCCCCCTGTGTCAGGTCCGCATGCTTGCGCGCAGCGGCAAGCCGCTGGCCGAAATCTGTGCGTTGGACATCCCTCATGACCGATAGGGTAGGTTCACTGTGCATCGGAAAACCGCTTGAATGAATATCGGAATACCGATAAAGTCGAACGCCTATGGACTGGCCTCAACTCATATCGGGACTGCAGCGACGAAAGCTCAGTCATACCCAAATAGCCGCCTTGTGCGGATGTGGGCAGGCGACCATCGCCGATCTGGCGCGGCGAGCCACCTCTGAGCCTCGGTATGGGCTGGGGCGGTCGCTCGTGCAGCTTTCGCACGCGAGCAACGTCGAGATTCAGCGCCGCTTGACGGTCTTGCGGCCGGCTGTTGCGCCCATCGAGTCCGCTCGCGGTGCGGGTGCTCATGCTTGAGCGGCGACCGCCGTTGCGGCGAATCACGACAACCATCCCGACAACGGCCGTAGCACGTCTACGGCGGGCGCAAGCACGCGCTCGCACAGTTGCGCCATCGCGGCGCGTTGACGTAGCGCCGCCAGCCCTTGGGCGTCTGCGCTTGCTGTCGTTATCTCGATCCACGCCGCAATGCTCTCCCGATTCAGGTCTGGTTCGACCTCCAGCAGTAGCACGAGCTGCTGCAGGAATTGCTCGATGGCGTCGATGCGCTCCGCCAGCGTCGGAGCAGGACTCGCTTGCACGAGGCATTGGCTGTTTTTCTCTGAGGTCTGCATGAGAACGAATATCTCAATTGATGAGGCGCACGGCTATGGCGCCGATGAGCCCGTGCCCGCCAAGCTCCGCGGCCACGATGCCGCAGTAGCGGCCTATGACACCGCGCACGGCTACGAGGGCGGCATCGCTGCCCTTGCCAAGCGCATGGGCCAGAACGCCAACACGTTGACCCACAAGGTCAATCTGCAGAACACGACCCATCACCTCACGCTGCGCGATGCCACCGAGATGCAGTGGCAGAGCCGGGACTACCGCATCCTGCACGCCATGGCCGACGAGCTGGGCCATGTCTGCATCCGCTCGACGCCAGCGCATTCCGAAGGCGATCCGCTCGATACCTTGATGCGTCTGCAGATGGCGTTTGCCGACTACGTGCAGGCGCTCGGCGAGGCACTGACCCGCCGCGCCGGTGGTGTGTCGCGCAACCAGATGCGCAAGGCCGAGTACCACGCGGCCGAGACAGTCGCCAGCGTGGGGCATGCGCTGGCGATGCTGCGCGACCTGATGCGGGAGGAACCGAAGGCATGAGCGCAGCGGTTCGACCTGGGCGGGGAGGGCGCACGACCCCATGAGCATCAAAGTCATGTCGATGGTCTTCGATCGCTATCCATCGGGCGGCATGGAGCGGTTGCTTGCGCTCGCGATGGCCGACCATGCCAGCGACGACGGCCGGCGCATCTGGCCCTCGGTGGATGAGCTGGCCCGCAAGACCATGCAGAGCCGCAGCAGCGTGCAGCGCCAGATCCGCCGGATGGTCGCCATTGGATGGTTGATTCAGGTCCGCTCCGCCACCGGGCGGCCTGGCATCACCAACGAGTACCGCATCTGTCCCGAATGGATCGAGGGCGGCGAAGTGCCGACACCAGAGAGGGGTGTCAATTTGACACCCCTCGACGATGAATCCCCAGCTGAAGTTATCCACACGGGTGTCAATCTGACACCCGTCGCCAAGCCCGGGAGGGGTGTCACCACGGACGCGAGGGGTGTCACCAGAGACGAGAGGGGTGTCACAGCTATGACACCCGAATCTTCAGAACCATCATTGAACCAATCCCCCCTACCCCCCGGCGGGGGGGCGAGCGGGTTCGATGCGCTTTTCTCGATCTACCCGAACCACGACAACCGGGCGAAGGCAGAACGCCGATACCGCCGACTTGCGCCCACCGCCGCGCTGCAGCAGACGATGCGCTCGGCCATCGAGGCCCAAAGGCTTAGCAGAAGATGGACCAAGGACGATGGCGAGTTCGTGCCCGAGTTCGCGACCTGGCTGCGCAATGAGCGGTGGCGAGACGAGCCTCGTGCCGCTGGCGTCAGTGCCGCCGCCGGCACCCGCGACGACGCATGGCAGGAAACGCGCAGCGGCATCGACGCGAAGGCGCGCGCCCTCGGCCTCACCGCTTGGGACGAAGCGGCCTTCTCGGTGGGCCGCGGCGAGAACTACATGGCGTTCACCGCACGGGTGAGGCGTGCCGTCGAGAAGGCAGGGGAGGCGGTATGCGCGTGACCGTGGGCTTCAATGGCACCGGCCTCGCGAGCGTGCAGTCGCAGCTCGCCAAGCTGTCGGGCCAACAGGCCAAGCAGGCCTATGCCGATGGCCTGAGCGATGGCGGCTTCCGTGCGCGACGAGAGTGGCAGCGCGAGATGCGGGAGCACTTCGACCGACCCACCGCCTACATCCTCAAGAGCGTGTACGTGCGCAAGGCCACGCCTGAGCGGCTGAGCGTAGAGATCGAGCCGACCTACTTCGGTGGCAAGGGCGTGGACCCGCAGAAGATCCTCCAGGCGCAAGAGTTCGGCGGTGCGCGTCGAGACAAGCGCAGCGAGGCCGCGCTGCGCCGCATCGGCATCCTGCCCGCTGGCTATCAGACGGCCATCCCCGCCACGCCATTCCCCGGCAGCGACGACGGACGGGGCAACGTGCGCGGTGGCTTCCTCGTGCGCCTGCTGTCCTACTTCCAAGCGATGGGAGAGCAGGGCTACAAGGCCAACATGACGGACAAGCGCAAGGCCCGTCTGCACAAGGGGACCAAGGACCGCGAGGGCGTGCGCTTCTTCGTCGCATACGGTCGCTTGCGCAGTGGCCCCACGCAGCACCTCGCGCCTGGCATCTGGGCGGCGACCGGGCAAGACGGCTTCATCGTGCGGCCCGTGCTCATGTTCGTGCGCGATGGCAGCTACGAGTCGCGCATCAGCCGTGCGCGCGTGGCCGAACGTGCCGACCTTGAGCCCTACATCGAGCGGCGCATCCGCTACCGCATCAGAAAGATGGTGGACGAATGACGAGGGCAGTGTCCATGTCGCCCATCGAGGCCGGCCCCACTTCGCACCACCTCGGGGCACGGCCCGCGCCCAAGGGCACGGGTCCTTCCGCAGAGGTGTGCGTTACGGGTAATTCGAACCCCGACTTCGGACTGTTCCGCGGTATCGCTAAGGGGGTTAAGTGAAGGCCGTCGAAGCAATGCGGCAGGCGATCTCGCAGGCCGAGTTCGGCGCGTGGGTCGGCATCAGCGAAGCGCGCGTGAGCCAGCTCATGGCCGAGGGCGTGCTTACGCGCGGCGAGACCGGCCACGAATGGCTGATTGCCTACTGCGAACGGATGCGCGACATCGCTGCCGGCCGTGCGTCGTCGGAGACGGGCGGCCTCGACCTCGTGCAAGAGCGCGCGGCCCTCGCGCGCGAGCAGCGCCTCGGGATCGCGATCAAGAATGCCATCGCCCGCGGCGAGTACGCGCCCATCACGCTCCTGGCTGAAGTGCTCGCGACCGCGAGCCAAGCCGTTTCCGAGCGCTTCGAGCAACTGCCCGGCCTGATGCGCAAGGTGTGCCCCGAGCTGCCGGACACCGCGCGCGACAAGCTGATGTCGGCCTTCGCCGATGCGCGCAACCAGTGGGTCCGCTTGACGAGTCGCCTTGTCGCCAAGGCCATCGTGCAGGTCGAGAGTGATGGCGACGATGACCATGGCGATGACGAAGAAGAGGACGTGTCGGAATGAGCCTGGCGCCCACCGAAACGCAACGCGCCATCGTTCAGGCGGTGAGGTTGGGCCTCGTGCCGCTCAAGATAGAGCGACCGCAGCCGCTGAGCACCTGGGCCGAGGACAATTTCTATCTGTCGCCCGAGGCCAGCCACACGCAGGGCGAATGGAAGGCCTATCCGTTCCAGAAGGGCTGGATGGACGCCTTCAGCAATGACGACATCGAAGAGGTGACGGTGCGCAAGGCGAAGCGCGTCGGCTACACCAAGACGCTGCTTGCCTTCATCGCCTACAACGCGGCGCACCGCCGCCGCAAGCAGGCGCTGTGGATGCCCACCGACGACGACCGCGACAGCTTCGTGAAGTCGGAGGTCGAGCCGATGCTGCGCGACGTGGACGCCCTGAAGGCGGTCATCGTGCCGGGCAAGGACGACACGATGAAGCTCAAGAGCTTCTTCGGCTCCGTGCTGCATCTGCTCGGCGGCAAGGCGGCACGCGCCTACCGGCGCATCACCGTGGCCGTCGCGGTGCTCGACGAAGCCTCGGCCTTCGATCAGAAGATCGAGAAGTCGTCGGACCCGATCACGCTCGCGCGCGGTCGGCTCGAAGGCGCGCCGTTTCCGAAGCTGGTCGCCGGCAGCACCGTGCGCATCAAGGACTTCGACCACATCGAGACGCGCGAGAAGAACGCCGATGCGCGCATGCGTTATCACATCGTGTGCCCGCACTGCGATACCGAGCACCCGCTCATCTGGGGCAGCAAGAAGGTGCGGCACGGCTTCAAGTGGGACGGCCACGACTACAACACGGTGCGGCATGTCTGCCCGCACTGCCACGAGTCGATCACGCAGGCCGACTACCTGCGGATCTGGGACACCCGGGCGATGTGGGTCAGCGAGTGCGGCCGGTATCGCTACGACCACGACTTGCACGTCTGGACCGATGCGCAAGGCGTCGTCATCCGCGCACCGCGGCATGTGGCCTTCGTCGAGATGTGGAGCGGCTACAGCCCGCAGCGCGCATGGTCCGACATCGTGCGCGAATTCCTCGAAGCCACGATCAAGGCGAAGGCGGGGGACACGGCACCGCTCGAAGGCTTCGTGAACGAAACCCTCGCGCAGTATTGGGAGGCCGTGGTCGAGCGCGCCGACGAGCACGCACTGTCGCGCCGGGCCGAGGGCTATCGCCGCTTCACGGTGCCCTATGGCGGCCTCGTGCTGGTCACCGGTGTGGACGTGCAGGACAACCGCTTCGAGCTGGTGACCTGGGCCATTGGTCGCGGCGAGGAAATGTGGTGCATCGATTACAGCGTGATCTATGCGAACCCGGCCGACGAGCGCGATTGGTCACACCTCGATGCCTACCGCAAGACGATCTTCCAGCACGAGAGCGGGCAGGCGATGAAGATCGAAGCGATGGCCGTGGACACCGGCGGCCACTTCACGCACCAGGCCTACAACTACTGCCGCCAGCGCGAGCGCGAACGGGTCTTCGCGGTGCGCGGCGATCCGCAGCCGAGCAAGATGGTCAAGAGCAAGGCCACCGTTCAAGACGTGAACTGGGGCGGGAAGATCATCAAGCGCGGCGTTCGCCTCTGGTATGTGGGCACCGACACGGCGAAGGATCTGATGTATGGGCGCCTCTGCGTCGAGAAGAGGGGCGCCGGCTTCGTTCACTTCAGCAAGGATTTACCGCCCGAGTTCTACACGCAACTGACCTCCGAGGCGCGTGTTCCGCAGCGCGTGGCGGGCGGCGAAGCCTATCGCTGGATGAAGTCGCCCGGTGCGCGCAATGAGGCGTTGGACTGCACCGTCTACGCGATCTTCTGCACGCACATGCTCGGGCTGCACCTGTACACCGGAAAGATGTGGGAGCGGTTGGAGTCCATCGTGCAGCCGCCGAATGGCGATCTGTTTCGCGTGGAACAGTCGCAAGAGGTTTCACCGACGGATGTTCCACGCGAAACGCAATCGGTTGAGCAACCCTCCGAGCAAGCAGACGCAGAGCCGAGCGCAGCGCTGGCGAGCCCACCGCTACCGCCTCCTGCATCGCCAACACCGGCGCTACTGCCGGTCGCACCAACGAAGCCGGCCCCGCCGCGCCGAACCGTTCAACGTCCCTCCCGTCAATCCTTCTCCGCTAGATCATGGTGAACATCACGAACCAAAACGACATCATTCTCGACATCCTTGGGCGAGTGCAGGAGGCGCTTGCTGAAGCCAAAGGCGAACTGACGCCCGAATTGGTGAAGGGCGTAGAGGCCGGCATCCGGGCGGACTGGGGTGGTGACCGCGTGTTCATCGCGAAGCGCCGCGGGGAGGGGCATGGGAATCGGAACAGCCGGATCTTCAGGGACTACTTGGCCGGGGAGCGGGTGAAGCTGCTTTCGCGGCGCTACGAGCTTTCCGAGCGTCAGGTGCACCGGATCGTCAAGAGCCCCACAGAATGATGGGGTGTCGTTGGAAATCACTCGCCATCTGACGTCTAGTGCCAATGAGCGACCGCCCGATGCGGCTTATGGCATAAAGCGGTCGCGACGAGCCATGCAATTCCCCCGCCCTGCACTCGACAGGGGGCGTTAACGATACGCATCTAATATCGCAACACGGTTGCGGTGAAAAAAGCGAATGTGTGAAGGGTGACTATGTGCCTCGTACTCGAATCACGGAACACATGTCCCCGAGTAATTCAGTTCCGTCAACATCAATTCTTCGGGTCCCTTCGAATTCAGTCGCTCAACCCAAGTGGGTACGTTGTGCACGCAGCGAATGAAGGTCGCCTCATCTTGAATTACAACGTTCGGATCGAACGCGCATACCAAAAAACCGTAGTCAGACCTGATCCTATTTACACCCGCATAAGACCCTCGCAATCTAGCCACGAACGGCGACAACGGTTCGATTTCCACCCCTTGTCGTCGACTCTGTTGGAGTACGAATCGATTTACACCATCAACCGCACCTACTGGGTCTAGGAGCTTCGGGCAAAGGGGGACGACTATCGTCGAGCAGCCGGCCAACGCCATTCCAAGAACCCAGACGCTCAGTGACACCCACCGGGTCACTCACCATCCCCTAAGTAGTCAGCAGCAGTCCTCCCTAGAGCCGCCAACGTCGCGGCCTTAGTGGCGTCTTCGAATACCCTGACCTTCTTCAGTGTGTACCCGACGAACCGAACGGTGGTCTCATCGTCGGCAATTGTTAGTTTGGTATTCGAAACGTCGACATTGTGCTCATGGACGTCTTCTGAATAGCTAGCCTTACCTCCAAAACTGAAACCGAATCCACCAAAGCCGCCACCCCCAGAAGCGCTGAAATTCCTTTTGTAATCGTACGTCCAGTTTTGACTCGAGTTGAATACAATCTTGAAGCCGCGCACCAAAATTAGGTGGGTGGGAAAATACTTTAAAGTTCCTTTTTCGCCAAAGAATTTTTCGAAATCGCGAATATTTTCTATTACTCTTTTGTTTTCGAAAAGTGTTGGCTTGAACCATTTTGGGTACATGATCTCAGTCTTAAACGCACTCTTTGAAGACAATTCGATAGTTGTGCCTTTGCTAAAGTCCTCCTGGATGGTTTTGTGTTCTGATGCGCTAGCCTTTGCACTAAATAAGCCATAGGAGCCGCTTGCAGAACCACTCCAGTCAGTGGAGATTGACTTCGATTCTGAGGTAGTTCTATCAAAAGTGGCGGAGAGCGCACCGGCTCCAGTCGACTCTATGTAGTCTAGCGCCGTGTTCCAAGTAACTACTCTTCGGTCATCGAACAGCGCATTCGATCCAAGAGGTAGCCCAGCTAAATATGTCAAATTAAATTGTGGGCCATTTGGATACTCCCGGTCCGGCCAAATTGGATAGCGTATGCGCATCGCGGGATCGGTAAATGCGGCGTCCGCCTCAACGATTTCCCGGTCAGCGGGCTCCGGCCATTGTTTGTCGAATATAGTTTTTAAGTCGAAGTAGTAGCCATTCAGCTTTTTTATCTCGCTGTCTATTTCCCGCTGGTGCCCGGCGGTTGCAGCCCACTGCAAATACGCGGTGGTGTCGCCTTTTTCATAACCCATTACCTCTGCGAAGGCAATCCAATTCTGGATGTCCGCCATTCGATACTGCGATAGCAACGCCTTTGAGCGTTCAATGTTTCCCTGGATATCAGCGGCATCCTTCTGCTGCTGCGGCGTCAAATTGACCTTTATCACGTACTGCCGGAGCTGAAGTAGAAACCGCTCATATTCATCTGCCAGTGACGAGCCCGATGTCATCACAACACCGTCGACCGGTGTTGGAGCGATTGCTCGATCCGATCTGCGGAGGAGTTGGTAGTAGGAGAACCACTTGTAGTTAACGCTTGATATTGCGACCGGGTCTGCAACAAGTTTTAACTGCAAAAACTCGTCTGCAGCTAGGCCCCCCACACTGGCTTTTAAAAGGTCGTAGTAGTTATCGAGCGACAAGGTGAGTCCTTGTCCGAAGGTGACGGGTTGCACAGGGCTACTTGCAACTGCTGGAAAGTAAGACATCTCTCTCCTCCAATGGTTGTGGACCACGACTCCGAGTGGCAATCTATGTCTTTTTACGTATGACGCCAACTACCGGTTACCGTTGATCTTGAGTCGGTAGCGTGAGCATTCATATGAATTCGTCGTCGAAGTCCTCTCCCAAGAAGTGACACACATCGCCTTGTCGATGTCAGTTGCTCGCTTCGATAGTCCGGTTAACACTGACCAAAGGTCCGACCGTGACTATCGACGCTTCCAACACCGAACCCATCTCCATCATTCCCGGCGATACCGTCAAATGGACGCGAACGCTTGCGGACTACCCGGCCTCGGCCGGCTGGGCGTTGAGCTACGAACTGCTCAATGCGATGCATCGCTACGAGATTCCCGCGACTGCTGACGGCAAGGCATTTCGCGTCGTTGTCTCCGCTCAGACCACGCAGAGCTTTGCGCCCGGTTCCTACGACTGGCGAGCCAGAGTCACGAACGCAGAAGAGGTCTACACAGTCGCCAGCGGGCGCCTGACTGTCGCGCCATCGTTCGGCGCTGCAGGCGATGTGCGCTCCCATGCTCGCCGCACGCTCGATGCCATCGAGGCTGTGCTCGAAGGCCGGGCCACCAGTGCGACGGCCGAATACGAGATCAACGGCCGCCGCCTGAAGTACATCCCGCTCAACGAGCTGCACGCGATGCGCACGAAATATCAGCGCGAGGTCGCCGCGGAGGAGGGCAAGAGCGGGCCGCGGGGCGTGTCGGGCCGTATCGTGGTGAGGTTCGGCGCATGAAGGCCCCCGCATTCCTCCGCAGCATCTTCCGCGGCAAGCCCGTTGCGAAGAAGACACAGGTGCGCCGCTTTCAGGCCGCGCGCATCGACCGCCTCTCGGCCGACTGGATCGCGACCTATTCGAGCATCAACGAAGAGCTGCGCAGCGACCTCGACCGGCTTCGCGCGCGAGGGCGCGAGATGCGCAACAACAACGACTATGCGCGCAAGTTCTGCGGCATGGTCGAAACGAACATGGTGGGGCCGGCCGGCTTCGTCATGCAGGCGCGCGTCGAGAACGCACCAGGCAAGGCCGACAAGCTTGCGAACGATGCCATCGAAGCGTCGTTCGCGCGCTGGCAGTCTGTGTGCGATGTCGCCGGCCGGCAGTCCTTTCGCGACATGTGCGAAACGCTGGTCGGCGGCCTCCCGAGCGATGGTGAGTTTCTGGTGCGGATGGTGCGCGGCGCCGATGCGCGCAACGAGTTCAACTTCGCGCTGCAGCTCATCGACGTGGACCGGATCGACACCACGTTCAACGGCATAGAGCATTCGACGGGTAACACCGTCATCATGGGCGTGGAGGTGGATGCGTACCGCCGAACAGTTGCGGTCCACATCTTCGAGGCGCATCCCAACGACGGCTCGCGCACGTCACGCCAGCGTGTGCGCCTGCCGGCCGAAGACATCATCCATGGGTTCAAGGTCGAGCGTGCCGAGCAGGTGCGCGGCATCCCGTGGATGGCGCCGGGCATGCTGAGCCTTCATCACCTGGGCGGGTTCATGCTGGCCGCAGTGCTGGCCGCTGAGCACGGCGCGAATCACTTCGGCTTCTTCACGCAAAACCAAGATGCTGCGCCGGGCACCTTGCCCATCGGCGAGCGTGACGACGACGGGGACGCGATCACGACGAGCCAGCCCGGCGTTTATGACACGCTGCCGCCTGGCTACGACTTCAAGCCGCACGAGAGCAAATACCCGAACGAGGTCTTCGGCCCGTTCGTGAAGACGGCGCTCCAGCGTCTGGCGAGCGGCTGGCGCGTGTCCTATCACGCGCTCGCGAACGACCTCGAAGGCGTCAACTTCTCCAGCATCCGAAGCGGCACGCTCGATGAGCGCGACCGGTGGTCATCGGATCAACAGTGGTTCGTCGACATCCTGCTCAAGCGCGTGCGCGCCGAGTGGATGGTGATGTCCTTGCTGTCGAATGCCATCACGATGCCGAACGGCAGTCCGTTGCCCGCGGCGAAGGTCGCGAAGTTCGCCGCGCATGACTGGCTCGGCCGCCGTTGGGAATGGGTGGACCCGCTCAAGGACATGAACGCACGCATCGCCGGTGTGGGTGCAGGTCTGGTGGCTCCTCAGGATCTGAGCGCGCAGATGGGCCGCGACTTCTACGACACCATGCTCAAGATCAAGGAAGCGCAAGACCTGGCGCAGCAGCTCGGCATCGTGTTGCCCGCCTATGCGGCGAAGGTCGCTGCGCCTGCGAAGACTGCACCGAAGGGGCGGCCCGCAGAGGCCGATGCGGAAGACGAAGAGGAAGAAGAAACCTCGACATAGTGACATCGCGTGCCTTATGAATGTCAGTGCCGCGCAGTTGCAATAGCGGCATGACTTCAAGTCTTCCTCAAGTCCTTCGCCAGCACCTGCCCACCGGGCAACTCAAGCGCGCTTTCGTGGTGGAGCGTGCCTCCATCGACGAAGAGGCACGCACCGTGAAGCTAGCCTTCGCGAGTGAGACGCCCGTCAATCGCGGCTGGTTCATCGAGGTGCTGGACCTCAGTCGCAAGTCAATGCGCACCGGCCGCCTCACGGCCGGCGCGAACCTCCTTTGTGACCACGACACACGAGATGTCGTCGCGGTCGTCGAGTCTGTGGAAATCGGTTCGGACAAGGTAGCCCGTGCCGTGGTGCGCTTCGGTCGAAGCGTGCGCGCAGAGGAAGTCTTCCGGGACGTGATCGACGGAATCCGCGTCAACGTTTCGGTGGGCTACATCATCCACGAAGCCATTCTGGAAGGCACGAAGGACGGGTGCGACACCTACCGCGTGACCGACTGGGAGCCCTTCGAGTTGTCTCTGGTCAGCGTGCCAGCGGACGCGACTGTCGGTGTCGGCCGCAGTCTCCCCGCCGAGCTGCCGGCCCCGTCTTCCATTGCTTCCCTTCCTCCCCTTGCTTCCTCTTCCCCATCTTCTACGGAGAACCGCGCCATGACGACGCCTGAAACCAAGCCTGCCGGCACCACGGCACCCACCATCGAAGTTCCCGCGCAGCGCAACCACGCCAGCGAGATCAGCAAGATCGCCGCGGCCATGCCTGGCGGTGCCGAGCTGGCGATGCGTTCCATCCAAGCCGGCCACACGGTCGAACAGTTCCAAGCCGAGGCGATTCGCGCGCTCGCGTCCAAGCCCGTGCCCACGGCCGACATCGGTCTGACCCAGAAGGAAACGCGCCGCTTCAGCATGGTGCGCGCCCTCAACGCGCTGGCGAACCCCGGTGACACCGCGGCACGCAATGCGGCGGCGTTCGAATTCGAGTGCTCCAGTGCAACGTCTACCAAGCTCGGCAAGGCATCGCGCGGCATCATGATTCCGTTCGAAGTGCAGAAGCGCGACATGGTGGTGGGCACGCCTTCGGCCGGCGGCAACCTCGTGGCCACCGACCTGATGTCGGGTGACTTCATCACCATCCTGCGCGATGCGATGGTGCTCAACACGCTGGGCGTGCGCTTCCTCTCGGGTCTGGTGGGCAACATCGCGATTCCGAAGCAGACCGGCTCCGGCAGCGCCTACTGGGTGGCCGAAGGCCAAGCGCCCACCGAAAGCGCTGCGGCCATCGGCCAGGTCGCGATGTCGCCGAAGACAGTCGGCGCCTTCACCGACATCAGCCGCAAGCTGCTGCTGCAGTCGAGCATCGACGTGGAAAGCTTCGTGTCGGCCGACCTCGCCATGGTGCTCGGCTTGGCGATTCAGCGTGCAGCCATTTCCGGCGGCAGTGTCGCCAACGAACCGAGCGGCATCCTCGCGAAGATCGCGGCGAGCGTCATCGGTGGTGCCAACGGTGGCGCGCCGAGCTGGGACAGCGTGGTGGATCTGGAGACGGCCGTGTCGGTCGCGAATGCCGATGTGGGCACGCTGGCCTACCTCACCAACGCCAAGGTGCGCGGCAAGCTGAAGAAGACCTTCGTCGATGGCCCCGGTACCGGCGAGCGCGTGTGGCAGAAGGGCGGCGAGCCGTTGAACGGCTACCGTGCCGCCGTCACCAACGCTGTGCCGAGCAACATCACGAAGGGCACCGGCGACAACCTGTCGGCGCTCATCTTCGGCAACTTCGCCGACCTCGTGATCGGCATGTGGGGTGGCCTCGACCTGATGGTCGATCCGTACACCCACAGCACCACGGGCACGGTGCGTGTCACCGCGCTGCAAGACGTGGATGTGGGCGTGCGCAACGAAGAGAGCTTCGCCACGATGGAAGACGCGCAGACCGCGTAAGCCCATGTTCGCCGAAGACCTGTCCATTTTTTTCAGCGACTTCGCGGTGAACGCTTTGTTCACCGTTGAAGGCGTGCAGAAGACCGCGCGCGTCCTGTTCGACCGTCCTTATGCGGCGCCCTTCGGCGTGCAGGTCGATGCGGATGCTCCCGCGTGCCAAGGCGCCACGGAAGCGCTCGCCGGCCTGCAGCGCGATGACGCGATCACCGTGGACGGGAAGCCCTTCGAAGTGGTGCGCGCGGAGGCGGATGGGACCGGCGTGACGAACCTCGTTCTGCGGAGCGCCTGACCATGTTCCTTCTCGAAATCAACATCTGCGAACGCCTGCGCGATGCGCTGCCGGCGTGGGAAGTCCTGGGCTTCTCGACCGGCAAGGGCAACCGCGACGCGGCGGCGCTGGTGTCCGTCATGTTCGCCGCCGGTGCGCTGGCCGATGTCAAGGAAGGCGCCGTAGGCCTTGCGCCTGGCTGGAGCGTCCTGCTGTCGGTCAAGCGTGGCCCGGCCGCTGCGGCGCTGCTCGACACCGCGCTCTCGAAGGTCATCGAGCAGCTTCACAACTGGGCGCCCGGCGCCGCTGGCGGTCGCAATTGGGGGCCACTGAAGCTCGCGCGCTTCACGCCACCGGAGTTTGCAGATGGCGGACTCATCGGCATCGAACTTCTCTTCTCCACGACGGGCCGCTTCTTCGGCCAAGAGTGAAACCAACCTACGGAGCCAGCATGGCAAACATCTACGAAAAGAGTCAATACATCATCCCGCGCGGTCGCGTCTTCTTCGACGTGCTCGACGCAGCCGACCAGCTCACGGGCGAGCGCCACCTGGGCAACTGCCCGACCGTCACGCTCAACATCTCGACGGAGAAGGCACCGCACTACAGCGCCGAATCCGGCCCGGGCGTGAAGGATGCGAATCGCGTCGTGCGCATCGATCGCACCGGCAAGATCACCTGCGACAACATGAACGCCGACAACAAAGCGATGTTCATCTCGGGCGAGAAGTCGACCGTTTCGCAGGTGACCGGCGCCGTCGCAGCGGAAGAGATCACCGTGATTCCTGGCCTGTTCTATCAGCTCGGCCGCACTGACGCCAACCCGGCGGGCGCGCGCAAGGTCACGGCCGTGGTGGTCACGCCCGATGCCGGTGGCGAACCCTACGAGCTGGGCGAGGACTACACGGTGGACGCGGCGCTGGGGCGCCTGCAGATCCTCGCGGGTGGCGGCATCCCGGCCGGAAAGATCAAGGTCGCCTATTCGAAGCCGGCTACCACCTGGCTGCGCATCAAGTCCGGCGACAAGGCCGAGCTGCGCGGTGCGCTGCGCGTTCTTTCGAACGTGGCGGAAGGCGAACAGAGCGACACCTATTGCCCGCTCGTGACGCTGGCGCCCACCGGCGACATGTCGCTCATCACCAGCGACGACAGCTATGTGCAGATGGAATTCGACATCGAGGTTTTGACCCCGCCGAGCGGTGTCGCGATCTTCGTCGATGGCCGTCCGGTGGAGGTCTAACCCCTCACTTCGCCGCCGCTCGCACTGAGCGGCGGCGACGCCTGGCGCTTCGCTTGAGGCATCAGCCGTCGCCGCACCGATCCCCTCTCACCCATCTCCAAAAGGTTTCCCGTTGGGCTTCAAGCCGATTCAGATCGTGATCAATGCCAAGGACGATGCGTCCAAGGTGTTCGACCGCCTGCAGAGCCGCCTTGCCGCGTTCGCGGCGGTCGTGCTCGGCTACTTCGGTATCCAAGCCTTCGCGGGCTGGGTCAAGGGCGGTGCGGACTTCGAGCAGGCGCTGAGCCGCGTGCAGGCCGCCACCGGTGCGACCGCGGCCGAGATGCGCGCGCTGCGCAAGGCGGCGCAGGAAGCCGCGGCCGATGCCCGCTATGGCTTCACCGAACTGGAGGCCGCTGGCGCACTGGAGAACCTGGCGAAAGCCGGCCTCAACGTGCGCGACGCCATCGCCACGCTGCCCGCCGCGATGCAGCTCGCCCGCGCCGGCGACATCGAGCTGGCGACCTCAGCCGAGTACCTGACGAAGATCGTCAATGGTCTGGGCCTCGCCTTCACAGATTCGGGCCGCGTGGCCGACGTGCTCGCGAAGGGTGCGAACGCCACGAACACCAGCGTCACCGGTTTGGCGCAGGCGCTGAGCTACGCCGCACCGCTGGCGAACACGCTCGGGCTGAGTCTCGAAACCACCGTCGCGATCATCGGCAAGTTCGCCGACGCCGGTATCGATGCCAGCCGCGCCGGCACGGCGTTGAACAGCATCCTCGCGCAGTTCTCCGACCCGGCCAGCAAATTCCGCACGGAGCTGGCTGCGGCCGGCATCACGACGGGCAACTTCGAGAAGATGCTGCACGAGCTGGCCGCGGCCGGCCCGGCGGGGCAGCGGGCGATTGCGGCCGTGGGGCAGGAAGCCGGGCCGGCACTGCGCGCGCTCCTGAATCAGGGCGTGGACAAGCTCGACGAGTTGAAGAAGTCGCTGGAAGGCGCCACCGGCAGCGCGGCCGAGACGGCCGCAGTCATGCAGTCGAACCTCAATGGCGCGCTCAACGGATTGCGCACCGCGTGGGATTCGACGATCAACGCGCTCACCACACCCATCCTCCCGGTGCTGAAGGAAGGGGTCGATCAACTGTCCGGCGCTCTGCGTGCGGCGGTCGCCGATGGCACCGTGGCCCGATTCGGTTCTGCGCTGGCGACGGCGTTTCAGAACGGCATCAAGTGGGTGCAGGCGTTCGTCGCGAGCGTCGATGTCCCCGCACTCGTGGCGAAGGTGCAGGCGCTCGCTGACCGCGTGGGCGCGCTGCTCGACAGCTTCGGGCAGAAGGCGCAGACCACCGGCAGCATTGTGCAGACGGTCTGGGGTGTCATGTCGGCGGGCGCGAACGTGGTCCTCTCGGCCATCTTCAAGGTGGCCGAGGGCATGGCGGCCGTGGTCAGCGCGGTGCAGTCTGGTCTCGCCACCATCATTTCCGGCCTGGCGAAGATCACGTTCGGCGATCTGTCGGCGGCATTCAAGGCCGCGGCCGAAGAGGTGCGGATCTCAGCCGAAGCCACCGGTGCGGTGGCCGATGCGTTCGGCGAGAAGGCGGGCGAAGCCTTCGACCGGGCGGCCGAGGGCGCCGAGCAGGCGCGCACCGGATGGGCGGGCCTGACCGACAGCGCCGAAACCACCACGGCGGCGACCACCCGCAGCGCCGCAGCCTTCGCCGACATGGCCGCGGAGATGAAGGCCGCGGGCGACAGTGCGCAGGAAGCCGGCCAGAAGGCCGCCAGCGCGTCCGAAACCCATCAGGCGAAGGCGGAGGAAGCCCGAGCCTCGGTCGAGCGCCTGCGCGGCGAATACGACAAGGCCATCGCGACCGGGAATCTGGAGCTGGCGGTGCAGAAGCTCGGCGAGCTGAAAGCGGCCAATCTCGCTGCGGCCGATTCGGCCGGCGCGAACAAGAAGGCGCAGGCCGAAGCCGCGGCCGAGATTGCCGCCGCCTTCCAGCGTGCCGGCGTACAGACCAAGGTCGAGCTGGAGACGGTCGCCAAGACCGCGCTGCGCGACTACGAGTTGATTCGCGACAGCGGGCAGGCAACCGCCATCGGCCTGGGCGAAGCATGGAAGCGCGCCGCCGAGGCAGCCATCGCCGCGGGCAACGGCGTGGCGCCGGGTTGGGTGCAGGCGCAGTCCGCGATGCGCGGCTTCGAGGTCGTGCTCGACAGCGCAGGCCGCTCGACGCTCAAGCTGCGCGACGCGCAGACCGATGCGATGCAGTCGGCCTACGGTCTGGCCGGCGCGCTGCGCGAGGTCACGAACGCACGCGAGCGAGATGTCGAGGTGCGCGAGAAGGCGAACGCACTCAAAGAGCGTGAAACGGCGCTTGAAGACAAGCGCCTCGGCCGGGACGCGAGCGGCTTTTCGACCGACAAGAACGGGAAGACCGTCAACGCCGGCAGCGACCTGGGCACCTTGACCGGCATCGCCGCCTTCCTCAAAGCCGCAGGCATCAGCGACGAGAAGAGGGCGCGTGCCATCGCGATGGAGTTCGCCGATGCCAAGGGCGACATCCCGTTCTTCAACAACCCCGGACAGAAGAAGTACGCCGATGGCGGGACGCTGAGTCAGGCGGTGCTCAAGGCGGCCGAGAAGGAAACCTTCTTCGGCAATGGGCAGACCCCGACCGCGATTCCGCAACCCGAATCCAACCGCACGGTGAACCTGCACCTGAACCTCAACGGTCGCGATCACGGAACGGTCAACACCGATGCCGCCGGTGCCGATGCCATCGAGGGCCTGCTCGCGCAGCTTGGCGCCGCCGCCGGCACGTCTTCCAACCGTTCGGGCAAATGAACATGCCAGCTCCAAAGTTTCACACGCTCGCCGGCCTGCAGATCCCGCGCGGCATGGTCTGGTCCGACGAGTTCGGATGGAGCCGCGTCGAGAAAACGCTCGAGTACTCGCTCACTGGTGCCGCGCTGATTGATGCCGGCGTGCGCCTGGCCGGCCGCCCCATCACGTTGCAGGGCGAGGTCGAGGCCGGTTGGATCCAACGCGGTGCGCTCACGGCGCTGCAGTCGCTGGCCGACTCCGACGCCACCGGAGAGCACGCCCTCGTGCTGGCCGATGGCCGCGCGTTCACCGTGCAGTTTGCACCCGGCCTTGCTGTCGAGGGCAAGCCGCTCGCGCGCCCCGAGCTGCCCGTCGAGAGCTACCCCTACATCGCCATCGTGCGACTCATCACTGTTTGACCATGACCATTCTCGAATCCGATATCAAGATCGTTGCCACGCAGGTGATGGACGACGTAGACAACGGCGGCGGCGCACCGACCTCGAATGTCATTGTGGACGGCGCCAGCAATTCCATCTTCAAAGACATCTCCGCCGTGGACCGCGCGCAGGGCGACGTGTCGATCATGAAGATTGCCGCGGTCATCCAGACCTTGAACACCGACACCGCGCTCGGCGGTGTCGTCATCGTCTCGCGTCCGCCGGCCGATCCGAAGGTGAGCGCGGCCCTGTTCGCGACCGGTGACTTCTTCGACCGCCGCGCCAGCATCCAGAACCGGATCGAGGCCTACACCTCACCGGGCGAAGAGTTCAATGGTTACCTGCTGTCCAACCATGTGCAGGGGCAGCGCTCGCTTCAGATCTTCCAACGGCCCGGCGCCACGCCACCCAACACGAACGGCACGCTGCAGATCAGCGGTGGTGGAAAGACGGAATACGTGCGCGTGGCAGATGTGGCCGTGGAACAGCGCACGTACAGCTACAACGCGGGCAATTCGTTCGTCGACTATCAGGCGCAGGTTTGCGTGTGCGAGCTGGTGGACGGGCTGAAGAACGACTACACGGGCACGCCCGCAAGCCGTCTCTTCGAGCGCACGATCACTTCCGCGGCCATCAACAAGATGCTGGTCGCGAACGCCTCGCGCTTCTATGGCATCTCCAAGCTCGCGCAGAACGTCACCACCGGCGACCTGTCGGCCGTGGTGGAGCACATCGACACGCAGCTCGTGCCGAGCGCGACGACGGAAATTCCCATCGTGGACACGAGCGCGGCGGGCTCGGCGACTTCTCTCGTCGCCTCAGGCGCTGGCACCGTCTCGCTCACCACGGGCGTGGTGTTCGGCCCGAACGCCACCATCGTCTTTGGCAACCCGGTCTATCCCGGTTCGCTGTCGGTCGCCACATCGGCCGGCACGTTGACCGACGACGGCGGCCGGCTGAAGCTCGGCGCGCTGACGGCCGGCAGCGTGAACTATGCCGGCGGCTCGATGACCTTCGCGAGCGATGCGCCCGCGATCACGGGAAACAAGACGATCACCTTCCGTCCGGCCGGCGCGCCCATCGAGCTGGCCGATTCGGCGTCCATCGTGGTGACGGCCGAGAGCCGCCGCATCAACTACCCGCTGACCATCCTTCCGCCACCGGCGCCGGGCTCGCTGCGCGTGGCCTACCGCGCGGGCGGCAACTGGTACGAGCTGGCCGACGATGGCGGTGGGCGCCTCTCGGGTGCCAGCTCCAGCATCGGCAGCGGCACCGTGGACTATGCGACGGGCACGACCTTGCCGACGCTCGGCGTGCTGCCTGACGTGGGAAGCGAGGTCATCTACACCTGGGCGGCGAAGGTCAACTACAAGGACCGCAGCGGCACGCTCACGGCGGCGCTGTCCATCCTGCTGGCCCTCGACAACCAGGCCGCGCAGTCGGGCACGGTGTCGGTGGACTGGAACGACGGCATCGATCGCCATGCGAGCGACAACGGCAGCGGCGCGCTGGCGGGCGATGCCACCGGCCCGGTGTCCTATGCGAGCGGCACCATCGAAGTGAGGCCCAAGGTGCTGCCGGCCTCTGCGGTCGCCTTCACGGTGGGCTACAGCCACGGCGAGCCATCGTCGAAGACCTTCCCGGCGCCGGCCCGGAATGCCGATGGCTCGATCACGCTCAACCTCGGGAAGACCAACATCGCGCCGCGGTCGCTCGCGCTCGACTGGAATCTCATCCTGCAGTCCACCGGTGGCGTGCCGGCCGATCAGTGGGTGCCGCAGAACTTCGCGGCCACCAAGACCGTGACGGACGACGGTGCAGGCAACCTGAAGGACGGGCTCGGCGTGACGTTCGGGACGCTGGTCTACGCCACCGGCGTGGCGACCCTGTTCCCCGAGACCGTCGTCAGCGTGGCCGTGCCGCAGTGGGCCGTGAACCCGCTCGGCGTGCTCGGCACCGTGTTGTCGCCCAACCTGCCCGGCCTCTACCGCAACACGCTCACGGGCTACACCTATGCCGTGCTCAATGCGTCGCTGCCGGCGGATGCGACGGCGCTCGTGACGGCCAATTTCCGGGTGGCAGGCGCAGGCACGACGAAGAGCCAGGTCTTCAATCAGCCCAAGCTCTCCATCAAGCTGCTGCCGAACTTCAGCGAGCCGGCCGTACCGGGCTCGGTGAATTTCACGCTCGGCGGGAAGACCTACTTCGACCGCGCCGGGAGCCTGTACACCGACCTCGATCCGGCCACCGGCGCCGCCTCGCTGGCCGGCACCTACGACTACGCCACGAACCTGGCTTCGCTCAACACCTGGCCGGCTGCAGCGTCGAGCACGGTCGTGGTGAACAGCCTGCTCACGACCCTTGACGGTCAGCCGGTCGAGTACGTCGTCTTTCGCACGCCCGTGGCCCCGATCAGCCCGGGCTCGCTGCAGCTCCTGGCGACCAAGCTCAATGGCGGCTCGATCAACGTCACGGCCGATGCGTCGGGCTTCATCAACGGCGCGAACGTGCATGGGACCTTCGACTACGCGACGGGTGTCGGCAAGGTGCGCTTTGGCGACTGGGTGACAGCCGCAGGGAACGAGGGCGCGATCTGGTATTCGCCCGATGCCGTGGGCACGGACGGCAAGATCTGGAAGCCGGTCCCGGTGTTCGCCAGCACCATCCGATACAACGCCGTGGCCTTCACGACGCTGCCGGTCGATGCCACGCTGCTGGGCCTCGACCCGGTGCGACTGCCGGCCGATGGTCGCGTGCCGATCTTCCGCAAGGGCGAGCTCGCCGTGATCCACAACACGAAGCGCCTGCCGGCTGCGGTCGTGGCGAATGGGCAGACGCTCAACGCGGGTCGCGTGCGTTTGTCCCGTGTGCGGATCATGGGTGCCAACGGCCTGGCCGTCGAGACCGGCTACACGCGCAACCTCGATGCCGGCACGGTCACATTCACCGATGTCTCCGGCTACGTGCAGCCGGTCGTCTTCGAGCACCGCATCGAGGACATGCTCACCGTGTCCGACGTGGGCATCGATGGTCGCCTCGCGTTCGCAGGCCGGGTGTCGCACGACTACCCCGCGGCCGACAGCTACGTGAGCAGCGGCCTTCGCATGGGCGACGTGAAAGCGCGCGTGTCGCTGCTGTTCGATCAGCAAACGTGGAACGGCGCTTGGTCGGACAGCCTCATCGGCAACGCCGCCGACCCGACGTTCAACGACATCGACTATCCGATCACCGTCACGAACAAAGGCGCCGTCACGGAGCGCTGGCGCATCCAGATCAACGGCAGCGGCACGGCCTACAACTTGATCGGTGAGCACGTCGGTCAGATCGTCACCGGTCAGAGCATGACCGCCGACTGCTCGCCGCTCGGCCCTTCGGGCGTGCCCTACATGACGATCCCCGCGGCCGGCTTCGGCTCGGGCGGCTGGCCTGCCGGCTCGCTCATCCGCTTCAACACCATTGCCGCGACGTTTCCCTTCGTGCCCATCCGCACGGTGCAGATGGGCGCCGAGACGGTGCTCGATGACAGCTTCGAAATTCTGGTCCTGATTGGCGTGGACCGTCCCTAACGAGAGAGAGCGAGAGAAAGAACATGGCTTCAGTTGTAGACACCAGCGTCAAGTATTTCAGCAGCCAGATGTCGGGCGCCCCCACACTGTCTGGCACCACCGGCGCAATGATTGCCCTGCTGGATGCGTGCTTGAAAGACGGCTTCGACGTCAAGACGCTCGCCTCGCTCACCGTGGCCGGCGGTGTGGCGACGGCGACCTACACGGGCTCGCACTCTGCGATGGTCGAGAGCGTTGTGCAAATTGCGGGCGTGACGGGTGCGCTTGATGTGCTCAATGGCGAGCAGAAGATCACGGCCAAGCCTGGCGCGGGGTCGGTGCGGTTCGCTACCTCGGCGCCCGATGGCGCGGCCGCGGGCACGATCACGATGAAGATGGCGCCGCTCGGCTGGCTCAAGCCCTTCAGCGGTCCCAACCTCGGCGCGTACAAGAGCGCCGACCCCGTCAGCACCGGCATGTTTCTGCGCGTGGACGACACCGGCGCTGCGACAACCCGAGTCGTTGGCTACGAGTCCATGACCGACATCTCCAGCGGCGTGGGCGCGTTCCCACGCAATGACGTGGTGGCCAATGGCGGGGCCTGGGGCAAGTCGCCCGTTGCCAATTCGAACCCGGTGGGATGGATGTTGATCGGCGATGGCCGGACGTTCTACCTGCACAACTCGGCCCAGATGGGCAACGCTTTGGGAACCTACGACCGCTTCATCGTGGGTGCGGTGCGCGGGTTCGGCGACATGATCGCACTCCGACCTGCGGGCGATGCCTTCGCCTGCGCACTCTCGGCATACTTCGCCGATTCGCCTTCCGGTTGGCCGAGCTATCCCCAGTACGGCACCTTCGACAATGCCTCCCAGAGCGTCTACACCCCGCGCAATTACTCGGGACTGGGGTCGGCCTATGCGATGGCCTCCCACCCTTACACCGGGCAGCCGACCGTCGTGTCGGGGATGGATGGCACCCTCGGGGCGTTTCCGAGTCGCATCGATGGCAAGCTGAGACTCTCGTCGCGCTATCTGCGCTCATTCGATACCTCGCAGTCCGAGCCGCGTTGTGAAGTGCCGGGGTTGCTGACCATCCCGCAAAACTTCGTCTACGGCCAGATCAGCCATCGCGACATCGTGCCGGCGACAGGCGAGCTCGCGGGACGCAAGCTCATGGGCCTGGCGGTCGGAAACTCCTACGGCAGCGATCCGGCGACAGCCAATAGCGTGGGCCTGACGCTGGTCGATATCACGGGGCCGTGGCGGTGAGCTACGTTGTCGATTCCGGCAGCTTGCGCTTCGCCATCGACGTGGCCGACTCGGCCGCGCCGGCGTTGCGCTATGCCGCGTGGGCGCAGGCGCTGGGCGTCTCCGACACGGTAACTCTTCAGCCACTCGATGCCGACGACAGCTCCTTTGCCGTCACGCTGGGCGCTTCGCCCTATCTGAACGGCTCGACGACGGCGATGTTCTGCAGCGAGGGCGGGTTCGCGCCCTACAAGGCGGAGCCGGTCAGCACCGTCAATACGAGCTATGCCCTGCAGACCGTCAGCCGGATGTACGGGTTCGTGGATCGGCCCGATGCGCTGATGACGTTTCACCCGAATACCGATTGCCGCTCGCTGGGCGTGCTGTTCCAGCGCGCCGGCGCGGTGTCGATCTTCAAGGGCCGACTCAAGCACCTGAGCACCGAAACCTACCGTCTGGATTTCGCATTGCGCGTCGATGCGTCCGGCTGGGAGCTGGTGGTGCAGCCGTTGGATCTCGTGCAGCCGGTCAAGCTGCTGGCGAACAAGGTGCTGCTGGGCGAGCTGTTCTCGGTCGATGTGGACGTGGGCATGAGCCGGGCCTTCACCTTCGCGCCTTCGGACATCGTGGCCGCGCCCTTGCAGACGGCAGTGCGCCGTTTGATCCAGGTGCCCAGCCTCGGCGCGGCGCCGCCCTATGCGGGCACCCGGAATCGCGCCATCGCAGTGGGGCGCAAGGACCATCTGACGGGCGTGCTCGGTCTGGGCATCGGCCGCGTGCGGGGCAAGACCGTCGAGTATTTCAATCCCACGAACAAGCCCTACCGCTGCCTCGTGCGGCTGGTCCGCGATGTCGATGGACTGCAGGTGCGCGAGCTGTGGACCGCTGCGGATGGCAGCTACGACTTCCAATGGATCGACGAGCTGCAGAGCTATTCCGTGTGGGCGCTGTACCTCGACCATGCAAAGCGCGCTGTCGTCACGGACGGGCTGACCCTTGCGAATGGCAAGGTGGAGCTGATGCCATGAACGTGCTCGCCATCAACGCGATGTTGAGCGGGCCTGGCCTCGTGGCCTACCTCGGCATGGGCGCGCGCTTTCTGGTGTGCGGCGGCGCGCAACCGGGGGAGGGCGGAAACATCCCCATGCTGCTGGCCGCTGCGGTGTTGGCCCTGCCCGCCGGCGCGGTGGCAGACGGCAAGCTCACGCTCGCGCAGGCGGACAGCGCAGGCGACCTGGCGCTCGCGACCGGGATCGCGACGTGGGGCCGCGTGGCGTTGGCCGATGGCACATGGGTGGCCGACTTCAGCATGAGTGGCCCGTCTGGATCGGGGCAGATCAAGCTCGTGGTGCAGAACCCGCCCGAAGGCGACCCGGAGGCGAAGCTCTATCAGGGCGGAACCTTCTTCATCGGTGAGGTCGTCATCGGTGGTTGAAGACCTCATCTTTCGAAAGCTGCCGCTCGACGGGCCGCCGAACGTTCTTGTTTTCGGGGAGCCCGACGAACCGGCTGGCAGTGCGGCCTACGCGCTGGGCCGCATCGCGCTGCCGGTGTTCATGGTGTCCGGCAAGGCCGTGGTCACGATGCCGCCGCGCGCCACGGCTGTGGGCCGTGTGCCTCTGCCTGCCTTCATGGTGGCTGGAGCAGCGAGGTACGCCAGCGCCGTATCGCGCCCGCTCGCGAGCAAGGTGTCGGTGGGTTGGCAGGTGGCGGCGCAGATCGAGGGCGGGGTCGCAGCGGAGCACCACGGCGCAGCGCGCGCGGTGGTGGGGCGAGTCGCCACCTGGCAGAAGGCCGAGCCGTTGGCCGCTGATGCCGTCTCTGCATGGCAGGACGTGCTTCGCGCGCGCGCCGGCATCGCACTGCGCTATCAGGTCGCAAGGCAGTCGGCGTCCGAGGCAGGGCTGCGCTATCAATCGGCCGTGCGGGCGCGAACGGGTGTCGCCGCCCGTTGGCAGGAAGCGGTTCGCCTGGCGACGGTGCCGCTCGGCGCGCGCCATCAGGAGGCCGAGCGGATGCGCCGCGGCGTGCGTGCGCGCTGGCGAGACGCGGTGCGCGCGCAGGCGGGTCATGCAGAGGCCTTCGGTGCCGCGGCGCAGCTCGACATCGGCCGCGTGTCGAAGTGGCAAGCCGCCATGCATCCGCTGCCGGGTCGGGCGGTCGTCGTGCCGCCCACCTTGGACCCTTGCTATGTGCCTTCGACAACGCTCGTCTTCAGCGAGCCGCAGAAGTACAGCACGACATTGATTTTTATCTGCGAGCGGCACCAGCCCTCGCCCGGCACCGGCGAAACCATCGTCGTGCCCATTCTGGAGGCCTACACCGTGCAGAACAGCATCAGCCTTGTGCGCATCGACAGCGGCGAGGTGATCGAGGCTTTGGCCTTTTCCATGAGCCTCGGTGCGGACTCGTGGACTTGGCGATGGAGTGCCACGCTGCCGGGCGCGGCGTGGCCCGTCATCCGGCGCGGCATCCACGCAGCGCCCGTGGAGATCCTCGCCACCGTCAACGGTGTGCCGTATCGCTTGAGCGCAACGAACTGCAACCGTGACCGCCGATTCGGGGGTGCGAAGGTGCAAGTCGAGGGCAAGGGCCGTGCCGCCATGCTCGACAGTCCCTATGCGCCGACGCTCAACCATGCGTCGCCCACGCTGCGCACCGTCGAGCAACTGCTCAATCTGGCGCTGACCTACAACGGTGTGAGCATCGGATGGGGGATCGACTTTGGTCTCACCGACTGGGCCGTGCCTGGCGGAACGTGGGACTTCCAAGGGAGCTACATCGGTGCGGTGCTCGACATCGCCAGCGCCGCCGGCGCCATCGTGCAGCCGCACGCGACCGATGCAACGCTGCGAGTCATGCCGCGTTACCCGGCCGCGCCGTGGCACTGGGACACGCTGACGCCCGACTTCGTGCTGCCCGCTGCGGCGGTGGCTGTCGAGGGTATCCAGCCGCTGACGAAGCCGGACTACAACCGGATTTTCGTGGCGGGCACCAACGGTGCCGGCGTGCTCGGCCAGGTCACGCGCAGCAACACCGCCGGCGACAGCGTGGCGCCGATGGTGACGCACGCATTGACAACGCACAGCGATGCGGCCGCGCAGCGGGGCCTCGCGGTGCTGTCCGATACCGGCGCACAAGCAAACGTCAGCCTTCGGCTTCAGGTGCTGCCCGAAACGGGCGTCATCTTGCCCGGCGCATTCGTTCGCTACGAAGACGGTGCCGAGACGCATCTCGGGCTCGTGCGCAGCACGTCGGTGGATTGGCAGCGGCCGGTGCTGCGCCAGTCGATCACGCTCGAAACGCATGTGGAGGTGTGAGCGTGGCAACGAACGTTTATTCCGCCTTCCTTGCGCTGCTGCCGAGCTACCCGCTGCAGATCGCAACCATCACCGCCATCGACGGCGAGGTCGCTCGTCTTGAGCTGCCCGGCGGCGGGGTGCTCACGGCGCGCGGTGTCGGCGCCTTGGGCGATCAGGTCTTTGTGCGCGACGGCGTGATCGAGGGCCAGGCGCCCGCGATGCCCTTCGTGCAAGTCGAAATCTAACGAGAGAACGAAAGAGAGAGGGGCACCTCATGGAAGTGGGCGACTTGGCGAGCAATCCCATTGCTCAGATTGTGTTTTTGATTCTGTCCGCTGCTGGCGGCTATCAGGTGTGGCGCGCAAAGCAGCCGACCGAAGCGAAGGAGCGCGCCGACAGTTCCGGGCAGATCGCGGCCCTTGCGACCTGGCAGGCGTTGCTCGAAGGCGAGCGTGCGGCGCGCGTGAAGGCTGAAGAGCGCGCCGACAAGTTCGCGGCCGAGCGCAACCAGGCGATGCAAGAGCTGTGGGAGATGAAAGGCCAGCTCAAGGTCATGAACGAAACCCTCACCGCGCAGACCCTCGAACTGGGCTCGCTGCGTGACCTCGTTCGTCAACTGAAGGACCAACGAAATGCACAGTGAATCGCACATCGATCCCGAGCGTGCGCCGCTCGATGAGCAGCCGCGCATGCGCGTGCCGCGCCAATGGCGCCGGCTCTTCGAGACCGTGGGCGTCGTCGGGTGCCTGTTCCTCGGCGGCTTCGGTTCGGGCTATTTCTGGGCCACGCGCAACGCTGAAGCGCAGATGACGCGGCAGCGCGACGACCACCTCGCGGAAATCGACCGGCTGCGCGAAGCCTTCGGCGACCGCTTGACTTCCCTTGCCGGCCGCGTGAACCAAGCGGCCGGCACCGCGGCGAGCGCTGCGCTGACTGCGGGTGAAGCCGCGAGCACTGCGCAGACCGCCGCACAGACCGCCAACCAAGCCGCGAAGACCGCGGCAAAGGAGTTCAAGAAACCATGATCGACACACAGACCCTTATCGACTGCACCGGCGCCACGCGCGCCAACGCCGAGCGCTACACCCTGCACCTGGCTGACGGGATGAACCGCTTCCGCATCCATTCCGACAGCGCGGTGGCGGCCTTCCTCGGGCAGCTCACCATCGAATCCGACGAGCTGGCGAAGGTCGAAGAAAACCTCAACTACACGACGGCCGCGCGGCTGCGCGAGATCTTCCCGAGCCTGTTCGTGCAGGGCGGCTATCGGGCCGAGGACTACGTGCGCAACCCACGGGGATTGAGCATGCTGCGCTACAAGGGCTTCCACGGCCGCGGCTTGATTCAGTTGACCTGGGAGGATGCCTACATCGCCGCAGGGCGCGCAATCGGAGTGAACTACCGCGGCAATCCCGATCTGCTGCTGCAGCCGCTGCATGCGGCGCTGTCGGCATGCTGGTTCTTTGCCGAGTTCAAAGACTGTCTGCCGGCGGCCGAGCGCGGCGATGTCTACGACATCACCGGCCGCGTCAATGGTCCGAAGCGGCTCAAGCTGGTCGAGCGCAAGGCGGCCACAGCGCGCGCTTACAAGGTGTTGGGCAAATGAGCGCGCCGACTCGCGACCTTGTGAACGGGGGCGACGCATGAGCAAGTTCCTCGACGTCGTGCCGTCGTGGCTGTGGGCGTTGCTGCTGGTGCTGGCCTTGGCCGTGGTGTGCATTGAGCGAACGCAGGTGCTCAAGGCTAAGGCCGATACCGCGGAGGCGCGGAAAGCTGTCTCAGATGAAAAGCTCGACCGTCAGGCCGAGAACACCCGACGCGCACTTGCCGCGCTCGAAGACTTGCAGCGCGTGATTGCAATGCAGGCCGCTCATGCCAAAGCTCAACAGGAGAACGTCAATGCCTACGAAAAGAAACTGGCCGTACTCGATGGCCGCCGCCGCGCTGCTGCTGGCGATGCTGAGCGGATGCGCAATCAGTTCACCGCCTTCGCCGCCCGTGATCGGGACGAAGCCACAAGCGACCCCGCTGCCTGTCAGCGTATTGCGGATCGAGCCGCAGTCCTCGGAAGCCTGGCTGCACGAGGTGCAGAGTTACTTCGAAGCGGTCGAATCATCGTTGAGCAGCGGGATGCCGAAGTAGAGCTGTTGCTCGGCATCGTCAGCAATGATCGATCGCTGCTCAGGCCGTAGGGTCGGAAGACCGCGATGCCGCGCGCCTTACCTTTGCTTCTTCTCGTAATTTGCGATCCTCGGCCATCTTTGCCAGTAGCTCGGGCGAATACTTCGCCTCACGCGCGACGCGGGCGCGAAGCGCATCGCCGGCCCGATCATCGGGTTGATTCGCCGGATCTTCATCGGGAAACTGTTCGAAGTAGTCAGACCATTCGCCCATCGCTCTCTCCTTTGTTGGATTGGACGATTCTTTCCCCACGGTCGATCTAGGGCAACCCCTGCGACTCGAGTCCACAAAGAAGAAAGCCCGCCAAAGCGGGCTTTCTGGTTGCTACACTGAATCCACCGGGCGGCCGCCCTGCGGCATTTGCCCGGTGGACAAGCGACGTCTTGCCACAAGCCCTGACCGGATTGGCCTTAGAAACTTAAGCCGGTCATGGGCTTTTTCTTTTGTCGGCACCTGGCGGGCAAGCTAGCACCAGATGCCGATAACTAATGTCTTGCGCATGTGATCTCCTCTTGAAGAGTTAAGGCGTTGCTGCGGGCGCTGGAGCTTCATCCGGCTCCTTCGCCGGCTGCAAGGACAAGGCGTCGGCGGGTGGTTTCGGAGGGCTTGGCACAGGCCCGACTGCGGGCGCAGCCGCGGTAGCTGCTGCAATAGCGGCAGCGTCAATCTGTGCCTTCATCATCGACGCGCGCACTGCCTCAATTTCGCCGAACCCGCCGACATCGACGAGCCGGTCAATGAAGCGTCCGTAGAGTGCCGTCTGAACGAGGCCTTGTCTGTACATCCACTCCATCGCGCCGTTCGGGTTGTAGAGCAGCACATAGTGGAAATCCCCTGACGGTCCCGGCTTCGCCTGAATCATCCACAGCTCATGAAGCCGCTTCATCCGCTTGCGCCACGTGTCAACCGCTCGCTCGCCGGCAAAGCCCGCTTCGCTGGCGAAGGTGGCTGGGTTTTCAATGGTGATGAGCGGGTGGTCGGGGGAGCGTGCCCACAAGCAAAACAGAGTGTGTCCAGCCGGTTGCCCTTTCGATTGAGCATCGACAGCTTGCATGACGATGGGCAACGTTCGCGGAAGGGTGGTGAAGCCGTCGTTCGTTTTCCGTCGCCATATCCACTCAGAAGGCACGTTCGGAAAATGAATGTCCATCTGCTGCTGAGCGCGCTCCGACATCTTCAACCGCCGTGCGGACGACTGCTTCGCGTTTGCCACTATTTGCTCCTGAATTCGTTTCGATGCATGCAGTTTCTTCGAGGGTAGAAACCAAGGCAACGGGTAGTTTCGGCCGTCTGTATAGCTGCACTCGCGTCACCAAAAAGGTGATTGAGCTTAGTTGGTAAACCATCGTTGATGCAACTCATTTATATGAGATTGCACCATATCGCGCAGAAACATCCTCTAACTAGTTGAAAACAAAGGAGTTTTGAAAAAATCGTGTGCTCGATTGCTCGATGTGCTCGACGTTCTCCTACGTGCTCGTATGCTCGTGGGTATCCAAAGGGGAAAATTTTCCGGTCCGGCACGCGTTTTTTTGCGAGCCGCCCGGGGTTTTTTGATGCCAGCGCTACGACTGAGCGAAGCGGTCCCTACCCAGCGCGCACGCGACTCCGGTCGCATCCACCTGGGATACGGTCGCTCGCATCGTGGCGTAGGCGTCGGCGGCCTGCTCGGCTGCGGTGACAGGGACGCACCACCAAACCTGCCGCCAATATTGCCGATAGCTGTGCTCCTGTTGGCCCTCGATTCGCAGGCCTCCACGTTTGATCTTCTTCACACGCGCGTAGTCCAGGAAGGCGATTGCCTCGGTCGGGGCTGTCCTGCTTCGGTACAGATGCGCTTCCTCGTGTGGGTAGCTCCGGCCCGCATCTCCGAAGCACAGCCAGCCGCGAACCGGGTGAGCTTGCGCCTGGCCTTCGGGGCGCGGTTCGCCGGATTGGTAGAGGATGTAAACGTCGCACAACACTGTATAAATATACAGTAATATGTACTCATGGAAAACGTGCCCGCAACCCTCTGGATTGCTGCCTGCGCGCACCGGTTGCAGCAGCAATGGCATACCGTGGATCCTCTCCAGTTGGAGGAAGTCGCGCGCGACCTTTGGCGCGATGAGCGGCTGCGAGGGATGCCGCCGGATGAGGCGGCTGTCGATTGGTTGAAGCCGATCAGCACCGCGGAGTGAAGATGCGGCACGCCATTGATCGGTGCTGCGGACCGCGGGAAAATTTGCTGACTCCTTAGGAGGTGCCATGGAAACACTCGTCGGCACGGCCTCATGGACCGACAAGACCCTTCTCGACTGCGGACGCTTCTATCCGAAGGAGGCGAAGACGCCCGAGACGCGACTTCGACACTACTCGTCGATTTTTCCGCTTGTGGAGGTCGATAGCAGCTACTACGCGATGCCCTCGGAAGCGAATGCGCGCCGCTGGGCCGAGCGAACGCCCGAGGGCTTCACATTCAACGTGAAGGCGTTCCGGTTCTTCACTGGGCACATGACGCAAACAGAGGTGCTGCCGGCCGACTTGTGTCTGCAGCTCGGCACGCATCGACGGATTTACTACAAGGATGTGGGCGAGGAATTGAGGGCCGAGCTGTGGCAGCGGTTCGAGTCTTCGCTAGAGCCTCTGCGGGCGGCGGGGAAACTCGGGTTGATCCACTTCCAGTTCCCGCCCTCTGTGACCTGCGCGCGTCGGCCCATGCAGCACGTCGAGCAGTGCGTCGCGCGCTTGCCGAAGGACACCCTGAGCATTGAGTTTCGGCATGAGAGCTGGTGGCAGAACCCGAAGCGCTCGGCCGATACCGTGGCTTGGCTGCGCGACATTGGGGCCGTGCATACCGTCGTAGACGGGCCGCAAGGGGCCGTCAACAGCGTGCCGGCACTGTGGGAGTCCACGCACCCCGACTACGCTCTTCTGCGGCTCCATGGGCGCAATGTGCTGACCTACAACGCGAAGGTGCAATCGGCTGCCGAGCGCTTCGAGTACGACTATCTCGATGACGAGCTGGCCGAGTTGGCGGGCGAGGCAGTTCGCCTGGCATTCAAGGTCAAGCGCATGCACGTCATCTTCAACAACTGCCACGAAGACAAGGGGCAGCGCAACGCGCAAACATTCATGAAGAAGCTGCGGGAAGTTGGCGAGCAATGAAGGTTTCCGAGATGAGCGGATCTGCGCTCGATGCGTGGGTGGCGAAGGCCTTGGGTGAGCCGGTTGGCGTTGCCTATTCGGCAGACTGGCCAGGCTTCGACCGCGTGCTCGACCGCGATGCGATCCACGTCGCGCCGATGCCGGGCAAGAGATATCAGTGGTGCGCCATCGTGGTCGGCCGTCCGGGCGGCAGGTTGCCTGAGGGGCGGGGAGGCTGGCTTGAAGGCTCGTCGCCTCGGATGGCTGTTGCCCGGGCAATCGTGTCTGCGAAGTTTGGGGCTAGCGTCGAGGTTTCGTAGGCGGGCATCGGGGATGGCACCGGGCCGTTCTTGCTGTAAGCGAGAAATGAAAAAAGCCATTGAATACCAATGGCTTAAAGGGATGATCCCGGCTGCGCGGCTTGGGCCGAAGACCCCCGCGTGCTCAAGTCGGGCTCAGTCCGGAAATTGCGGCAGCGAGCGGAGCGCAGGGGCGACGATTTTGTCCGCTGCGGTGCGGAGCGAAATGTCGCTGCCGGGCATGCGGTCGTCGGGGTAGATTTCCACCGCCTTGCCGTTGCTCAGTTTTATGAAAAAGCGCGCCCCCGCACGATACATCGCGACGACTGCGGCCACGGGAAGGCGCCACATCTGGCGACCATTAAGAACTGCACCGATCTCGACGACTGAAAAGCCGTTCAGATTCACGTGCGTAACTTCGACACACAAGTTGCTACTCATTTTGGATACCCAAAAAAAAGTGCTTGGCGCCGTCTTCGCGAAATGCAAAAATATTTGCGCTGTCTAGGCACGAATGGTTTTTCGCTGTTCGTTTCCCCCGCCAAGCTAAAACAGGTGGGGCCAGAGGGTCAGACTTGTGCAACCAAGTCTGGCCCCTCTGCGTTTCTGGACCCCCCAGAAACGTGACTTGGGGAAACTATATCTAGGGTGTCGAGTACCAACAACCCACTACATGTGGCGTTTGGCGGCTAGACCGTACGCTTATTCAAAAATGGGTAACACCTGTTGACGGCGTCGTCAACAGTCAGAGCGCCCACACCCCGCGCAGAAGCGAGGTCAGCATCTCGCAATCCGCATAAACATTCGCTTCTGAGACGATTTCAGGCTGGAGGGCGCATGAATGCTGGAATGTTTGATTGCAATGGTCAAATATCGCCGTCTTTCCACGTGATAATCGAAGGACGTGTATCGATTGAAAAAATGCATGAGGCGGTTCAAGGCGGTCTAGACCCATTATTTCCCTGAACGCTGAGTGGTTAATGGTGAGCCGGCAAGAACGCACGATGGCACTGCATTGCTTGGGCAGAGTGCTTGACGCTGGAACGCCCCGATAGTGCGAATCCGCCGGGCTTAATACAGCACCGAAGCCTAAAACATCACGTTACATTAGGCGCTTAGTTCACAGCCGTCTTTGGCCGGGTGAGCCGCAAAAGAAGACGGAGGTCTCTCATGAAGGTGTTTGTCAGCTGGTCGGGGCCGCGCAGCCATGCTGTTGCGCAAGTGCTAAGAGAGTGGGTGATGGCGGTCATTCAGGCCGCGCGTCCTTGGCTGTCGTCTGAGGATATTCAGCGAGGAGCACAGTGGTTTGGCGACATTGGGAGCCAACTCCAAGAGTCTTCGGTTGGGATTTTTTGCTTGACGCAACGCAACAAAACTGCGCCTTGGATTCTGTTTGAGGCAGGTGCAATTGCAAAGGGTGTTCCGACCAATAGGATTTGCACGCTGCTGATTGACTTGGAGCCTGCAGACGTGCTCGGGCCTTTGGCTCAGTTCAATCACACTAGGCCGACGCGCGATGAGATGTACAAGCTCGCTGCCACGCTGAATTCGGCGCTAGGCGAGACGCGGCTCACCGAGGCTCAACTGAGAAAATCGTTCGATGCCCACTGGGAGAGTTTCGACGAAGACTTTAAGGCTGCCCTCGAAGAACATCCTGAGGTCGGCGCGCCTGTGGCGCCGCCGGCAACGGACGAGATGCTTGGTGAGATTCTTTCTAACCTCCGAAGCATGAACTCGCGGTTGTCTCAAATTGAAGCGAGTGCAACCTCAGACGCCGCCTCGTTGTTCATGCAGGCTACGAAGGAACCAAATCGCCGCGCGCCATGGTTGAAAGATCTCGAAGTATCACTTCGGAGGGAGCCCGTTGAGATAGAACAGCCGGGAAAGAAAAGCATCGTCATCAGGAGGCGGCCAATCACGGGCGTTGGCGGCATGGATCCATCTCAGAGCTAGCGTGGGGTCTTCTCAATGCCGCCACGAGTAGAATCTGCCGTCGCTATGCGCCAACGTTGGTAGCGAATGGTTGGTGAGATTGCTATCTCGTTGATTTGTAAGAAGATTCTTTTCCCTTACAAGGCGTAGGTCGGGGGTTCGAGCCCCTCAGCACCCACCACCACCCGATGCAAAGGCGAACCACAAGTTCGCCTTTTTTATTGCCGTCCGACAGCCGTCGAAAAAGAGTGTTCAAGCATGTTTGAAACCTTCCGCAAGTACAACAAAGTCGTGATGATTTTCTTGTTCTTGCTGATCATTCCCTCGTTCGTGTTCTTCGGTGTCGATCGCTACCAGGGCTCCGGCCGCGACGAGAAAGTCGCGCGCATCGAGGGGCACGACATCACGAAGCCCGAGTGGGACCAGCAGCACCGCGTCGAGACGGACCGCATTCGCCAGCAGTCGCCCAACGTCGACCCGACCGTGCTCGAGTCCGACGCGCTGCGCTACGCCACGCTGGAGCGCATGGTGCGCGACCGCGTGCTGGCCGCTGCCGCTGCCAAGACGAACCTGACGGTGTCCGAAGACCGGCTGTCGCGCATGTTCGCGCAAGACCCCGGCCTGGCCGCGTTCCGCACGCCCGACGGCAAGTTCGACCGCGAAGCCTTCCAGCGCGTGACGGGCCGCACGCCCGAGCAGTACGAAGCCTCGGTGCGTTCCGACATGGCCACCCAGCAGGTGCTGCTGGGCATCTCGGGCACGGCCTTCACGCCGCCCGCGCTGGCCGCGACCACGATCAACGCCTTCTACGACAGCCGTGAAATCCAGGTGGCGCGCTTCAGCCCCGAGGCTTTCGCATCGAAGGTGACGGTGAGCGACGCCGACGTCGAGGCCTACTACAAGGACCACCTCGCGCAGTTCCAGGCGCCCGAGCAGGCCAGCATCGAATACCTCGTGCTCGACCTCGAGGCCGCCAAGAAGAACATCGTCGTGAACGACGCCGACCTCAAGACCTACTACGAGCAGAACACCTCGCGCTTCGGCACGAAGGAAGAGCGCCGCGCGAGCCACATCCTGATCACCGCGCCGTCGAGCATGTCCGCCGCCGACCGCGAAAAGGCCAAGGCCAAGGCCGAGCAGCTGCTGGCCGATGTGAAGAAGGCGCCCAACACCTTTGCCGACGTGGCGCGCAAGAACTCGCAAGACCCGGGCTCGGCCGAGAAGGGCGGCGACCTCGACTTCGTCACCAAGGGCGCGATGGTCAAGCCGTTCGAAGACGCGATGTTCGCGCTCAAGAAGGGCGAGATCAGCAACGTGATCGAAACCGAATTCGGCTATCACATCATTCACCTGACCGACATCAAGCCGGCCGTGGTGCCGCCCTTCGAGCAAGTGCGCGCGACCATCGAGAACGAAGTGCGCTCGCAGCAGGCCACGCAGGAATTCGCGAAGGCGGCCGAAGCCTTCACCGATGCCGTGTACCAGAACGCCGACAGCCTCAAGCCCGCCGCCGACAAGCTCAAGCTCACGATCCAGACCGCGAGCAACGTGGCGCGCACGCCCGCGCCCGGCGCCACCGGCCCGCTGGCCAATCGCAACTTCCTGAGCGCGCTGTTCGCGCCCGATTCGCTGCAACGCAAGCAGAACACCGAAGCGATCGAAGTCGGCTCGAGCCAGCTCGCATCGGGCCGCGTGACCCAGTACACGCCGGCGCACCCGGTGCCGCTGGCCGAGGTCAAGGACAAGATCCGCGCGCAGCTCGTCAACGAGCGCGCCGCGGTGCTGGCCAAGACCGAGGGCGAAGCCAAGCTCGCTGCCTGGACCACCAAGGCGGACGGCGCGACCTTCGGCGCGCCCGTCACGGTGTCGCGCCGCGATGTGGCTTCGCAGCCGCTGCCGGTGATCGACGCCGCGCTGCGTGCCGACGCCGCCAAGCTGCCGGCGCTGATGGGCGTGGACCTGGGCGCACAAGGCTATGCCGTGGTTCGCGTGACCAAGGTGGTGCCGCGCACGCCGCCGGCGCCGGAACTCGCGAAGCAGGAGCAGATGCAGGTCGGCCAGTCCGTGGCCGCCGCGGAAGACGCTGCGTACTACAACATGCTGAAGGACCGCTTCAAGGCTGAGATCCTGGTGCCGAAGCCGGCGGACACGCTGCCGGGTGCGGCGGGTCGCTGACCTGCCGCTTTCCGCAAGGAACAAGCAAGGAACAAGCAAGGAACAAGAGCCCGGGCCGATGGCCCGGGCTTTTTCATTCTGGTCGCACGAGGGACAAGCGGCGTGTGCGCTTCTTGCCAGAATCCCGTGCATGGGAACCCTCTATCTCGTGCGCCACGGGCAGGCCAGTTTCGGTGCTGCCGACTATGACAACCTGAGCGAGCTCGGACACCGGCAGTCCGTTCGGCTTGGCGAATACTGGCGCGAACGCGGCATGGTGTTCGACGCCGTCATCACCGGCACCCTCAAGCGCCATCGCCAGACCTGGGAGGGCATTGCCAAGGGGCTGGGCCTTGCGCGCGACGACGTGCTGCCGTGGCCCGGACTCAACGAATACGACAGCGAGGCGATCATCGCGACGGTCCACGAAGGCAAGCTGCAGAAGCCCGATTCGCCCGAGATGTACCGCCATCATTTCCGCCTGTTGCGCGACGGGCTCGGGGCGTGGATGCAGGGCAGGACCAAGCCGGTCGGCATGCCCAGCTATATCGACTTTCTCGCGGGCGTGACGACGGCGCTCGACCACGTGCGCGGCAAGCACCACGGCGCGAAGGTGCTGGTGGTGTCCAGCGGTGGGCCGATCAGCACGGCCGTCGGCCATGTGCTCGGCACGAGCGCCGAGACGACCATTGAGCTGAACCTGCGCATCCGCAACACCTCGGTGACGGAGTTTGCCTTCACGCCGAAGCGGCACATGCTCGTGACCTACAACACGCTGCCGCACCTGGACGGCCCCGCCTACGAAGACTGGGTGACCTACGCGTGAGCGGCGCGTCGGCTCAGGCCTGCCATACGCCGTAGCCGGCCTCGCGCAGCCGGATGCCGAGCTCGACTTCCATCGAGCGTGCGTCTTCGTAGGGCATCGGGTTGTAGCGTTCGTAGAGCGCAGGCAGCAGTCGCAGGCCGAACTCCTGCACGAAGCTGTTGGCCTGGATGCCGGCCTTGTGCTTGTCGAAGCGGATGTCGGGGTCGAGCCCCGTCATGCCGACATAGACGAAAGGCTTGCCGAGCTGGTAGTCGGGGTTGGCGCGCCGGAAGCGGCCGTTGTTCCATACGCGGTCGTCGAGCTCGACCACATAGACATGATGTTTGGCGCGCGGCTTGCGGGGCATCGTTGCGTTGCCGTTCGCGCGGCCGGCGGTCTTGTCAGCTCTTGCGCTTGATCAGGCCGTAGAGGATCAGCAGCACGATCGCGCCCAGCACGGAGGCGATGAAGCCGGCGCCCTGGCCCGCGGTGTACCAGCCCATCGATTGGCCGACGTAGGTCACGATCAGCGAACCCGCGATGCCGATGATGGTGGTGACGATGAAGCCGGCGGAATCGTCGCCCGGCTTGACGGCGCGTGCCACCAGACCCACGACGAACCCGATCAGAATAGTCCAGACGATGCTCATGAAGAAATTCCTTTGGAGGTGAGGGGGAAGTGGTCTGACGCAGTGCCCGTCCGCGCGGGTCGCATTCATGATAGCGGAGCGATATGGACGGCCGCATGGGGAAAGCAGATCGAACATGCGATCGAGAAATTTGCCGCGCGCCGCGACGCGCAGGGCACGCGGCGTCCTACAGAAGCAGGGGCGACACGGCGGTATACCGGGGCATGCTGGAAAAACTGCCTGATGTGATCGGCCACGCGTTGCAGGGCGTGCGCGCCGGTCTCGACAACATCGTCTTCAACACGCTCGGCATGCGGCAAGGCATGGCTTCCATCGCCTTGACGAGCATTGCCTTCGTGGACCACGCACCGCTGCCGTCGCGCTACACAGCCGACGGCGACGGCCTTTCGCCGCCGCTGCAGTGGGCGGGCCTGCCGGACGGCGCGGCTGCTTTGCTGCTGATCGTCGAGGACGCGGATTCACCGACGCCGAATCCGCTCGTGCACGCGATCGTCGTCGGGTTGGACGCGCAGAGCGGGGCGCTTGCCGAGGGCGCGCTGCCGAGCCAGGACAACGAGGGCATCGGTTTGCACGTCGGGCGCAATTCGGCGTTGCAGGCGGCCTGGCTGCCGCCCGATCCCCCGCCAGGGCACGGCGTGCATCGCTATGCGTTCCAGCTGCTCGCGTTGAGCCAGGTTCCGGTGTTCTCCGAGGCACCCGGGCGAGACGAAGTGGTCGAGGCCTTGCGCGAGCACGCGATCGCCAGCGGGCTGCTGATCGGCACGTGCGAAAGGCCAGACGGCTCGATCAAGATCGAGGAAGGCGCGGGTTCGGCAGGGCCGCTGGCGGCGGGTTGATCGGCCTGAATGTGACTTTCGTGCATCCGAGTTGATCGCGAACTTCAAAACCACGTTTTTTCACGCTACAATCTGAGGCTCTGCGGTGGCTGTAGCTCAGCTGGTAGAGTCCCAGATTGTGATTCTGGTCGTCGTGGGTTCGAGTCCCATCAGCCACCCCAAGTATTTCAATGTTCCTTGCTATCAAGTCAGTAGCAAGTGAATCAAAAAATTCCCAAAATGGGAATTTGTCCCGAGACTGTTCTCTCGTCCTGCATACCTAAATGAGCCCGGTTCACCGGGCTCATTTTCGTTTAGCGATGCCTAAATCAAATCGCGCTCCACTAGCCGGCGGTAATGCTCGCCGAGCACGGTCAATTTGCAGCCTTTGCTCTCCATTGCGGCGAAATACATATGTTGCGCATCAACCGGAATGACGAGATTTACTCGATTGAATTGTTGAAGAATTTTGAAGACTGCCATGTTGGCAGGGTCAGGAGTGGGTGCTCCAGCGGGGCGGGTCGGATCGGGTTCGAACGACGGGTCTAATGGAAATACATGCCCGGGAGTAGGGAAAAATTCTGTCAGCCGATGAAGGTCTCCAAGAGAAACAGGTGCGACAACCTGTCTTAGGGAAACGAAGCTCGTAACGTTCGTTTTGAAGACCGGTCGCTGGTCCCATGGACCTAGCGACTGGTCGATATGGGCGTAAACGCTGCCAGGTGTCACGTTTCCGAGTAGATTGCCCGCAGCGCCGTTCAGGGCATCGACGAGAAGGGTGGTAAATACGCCTGACCCGTTGACCTCCGAGGCATATTGGTGTTCCGTCGATGCCGTAAGGATGGTGAGACCATCACTCAATTCGGCTTGTGCAGCTGCAGTGCTATTGCCAGCTACGCCTGAATGGCAACTATCGAGAATAATTATTTTATTTCGTGCTTTGGATTTATTGGCCAATGTCACGATTTCATTCAACGCCAAGCCATCATGCCCATTCTTGCAATCACTTCCGCAAAGATAGCCTCCCGTGGCTTCAATGTGACCGTGACCGGCGAAATAAAACAGAGCAATATCGCTGTCATCTTTGAAAAGCGACTCGGCTGCATTGCGAATGTCGGCCCGTGAAACTGGGTCGCTCGCGCCAGTTGCTGTGAGAAGCTTAACGCCAAAATTCACCGTGCCATCCATATTGCGTTCTAGCGCGCTCTTCACGTTGTAGGCATCGTTAACGCAGCCGTGAAGGCCAGGGATTTGCTCGTAATGGTCAATGCCAATTACAACCGCTTTTCTCATGATATGGCCTAGAGCGAGTCAATAAAACCGGAAATCGCATCCCACGTCCAATTCACGGTTTGAACGCCCTGAAGTGCGGTGCGATCATCCCTGTAAGCCCAGATCGCAAGGATTTTCTTGCCTTCCGCTTTCGCGCACTCGATTTCCCATTTCTGCCCCGTCGACATCAGAGAGTTCTTGCTCACAAGAACGATGACACCGTGAGAGCGCCGGATTCGAGTCCTAACTTTTTCCTTCCAGTCAGTTTCGTAAGCTTCCTTCACTGACATGTCGACGTATTCAAAGGGGGAGTTTGTGTGTAGCGATTGACCTTTCAAGAAGTCGCGCTGACGCTCATCCTCAATGGGGAAAGCCACAAAAATCACTTTTTTGTCAGTCATACCTGTTCCATCCTCAGTTGCGAATTGTTGCAGTCTAGCGAGGATAGGCTTCCGTTGATACCATGGATCAACCCTAGTAAGGATACGTTTAGTTGCAGGGTAGACTGCAGAGTACGGAGGACGTATGAAGGTTTTTCTTAGTTGGTCGGGGGAGCGCAGCCATGCGGTTGCTCTAGTTGTCTACGAGTGGTTGATGGCGGTGATACAAGCCACTCGCCCCTGGCTATCGTCCGAAGATATCCAGCGTGGCGCGCAATGGTTTGGCGACACGAGCACACAATTGCAAGAGTCGACAGTGGGAATTTTCTGTCTTACACAAAAAAATAAAAATGCACCCTGGATATTGTTTGAGGCGGGGGCAATTGCTAAAGGCGTTCATACAAATAGGATTTGCACGTTATTAATCGACTTGCAATCGACAGATGTACTCGGGCCTCTATCGCAATTTAATCACACGTTACCAAATCACGTGGATATGTGGAAGCTCGCCATAACCATAAATTCTGCGTTGGGTGATATGAGGCTGACTGATTCGCAATTGAAGAAGTCGTTTGATGCCCATTGGAACGCCTTTGAAGCCGATTTTGCTGCTGCAGTTGCTGAAAATCCAGAAGAAGGGCCACCGGTAGCACCGCCTGATTCTAATGAGGTACTTGCCGAAATCCTGGCAAGTGTCCGGGGCCTAAGTTCGAGAATTCAGCATCTAGAGAGTTCCGCTATTATTGTGGAGGGTAAGACGGAGCGTGAGATTGCTGCTATTAACTATCCTAAAATGAGTAGGTTTTTGGCCGCCAGTTTGCAAAAAAATATAGCGGCGCGCGAAGCGGATACCCACGCTTTGATTGATCGAGTTATGGAGTCAATAGAAAAGAACACTCTTAAGACCCGAGGAAGCGCAAACGACGATGGAGGCAGGGATGCAGAGCCGGTGGCATGATGCATTTTGTCTAGATTAAAGTGATTCTCGGCGCACCTCTCGGCTACGTTCATACACTGAGGCAGTGGTTTTTGGGTCACTGTGTAGTTCTGGCAACTTACCAAACTGAAGTTTGAAATAGGTTGTGTAATGGCCGCGAAGGTCATGAAATGTAAAGCGCTCCACAATAACTTTTGCGTCGAGCGCTTTTTGCATAAGGCGTGCCCACATCGTCTTAAAACCACGGTCCGAATATGCATTGCCGGTGCGAGGCGCACGAAATACCGCGCCCATTGGTGAATAACCATCGACGGCTTTCATCCGGTCGAGCACCTCCTGTAGCGCCGAACTCACGCTGACCAGTTCGCGCTTCGATTTTTTGCCGCGCTGCTTGGCCCGCTGTAGCTGCACTACCTCTTCATCGACTTGGGGCCAATGCAGCTTCAGGAACTCGGCGCGGCGGTTTCCGGTGAGGGCGGCGAACTGAGCCATGCTGACCAGCACGATAGCGCTGGGCCCCTGACGTAGCGCCCACGCAACGAACGGGTCAAATTCTTTCTTTTCCACCAGCCGGTCGCGCGCTTCCTCGGGGTTGCGGCGCACTTCCTTGCATGGATTGCGATCGATGTCGCCCAGCTCTACGGCCAGGTTGAACAGGTTCGAAAGTAGGGCCACCTCGCGGTTCGCCACCACTGGTGCGCTAGTTCGGTGCACGCGAAGATAGTGCGCGATGTCCTTCGGTTTGATCGCGGCCACCACGCCGCGCGCGAACACCTTCTCCAACTCCTTCCAGTTGTCGCGGTACTGGTCCTTGGTGCTGTCGGCCAGGCGCTTGAACTCCGGACGCTCCTGATACAGGCGCCATAGGCGAGAGAACTGCCCCTCGTCGCCAGCGCGGCTAGTGAGGTCGAGTACCTTGCGAATGGCCTGGCCCTTGTCCTGGCCGAGGTTGATCGGCTTGCTGTCCAAGGGGTGATAGCGGTAGGTGAATGTCCCGTCCTTGCGCGGACGGGCCTCCATGCGGGGCAGCAGGCCCATTTGTGACTGACGGTCCCTCTGTCTCATGCTTTCTTGTTCCAGTTCAATCCGTTCGCGGCGTCGCCGCCGGGTTCTTTCTCTGCAGGCCCGCCGAGCGCGCGCTTCATGGCATCGCGGCCGACAAGCAGCGTGCCGTCGATGCGACGGGTGTAGGGCACCTGCAGCTTGTCCAGCGCCCGGGCTTGGGCGGCTGGGCGCTGCCGGTGCGTGATTTGCTGAATCTCGCTGTCCGAAAGGGTGAGGGCCTCAACCATGTTCCTCCCTCCTGTGCAGGGCATAGCGCGCATCGAGCGCCTTGCCTCCATCCCGCCATGACAGCGCCATCGCCGCGCAGCAGGTGCGACACCAGCGGTAGGACCGCATGGCATCGTCATAGATCGCGTCCTGGCGGCGCTGCTGGGTGCCCGGTTGGATGGTCTCCGGGCAGATGTGACATTCAGCCGTAATGCGCGCGGTGCAGATCCTGTCGCGCAGCACCCGGTCTCCCGTGCTGCCGAAGTCCATATCGAATGGGTTGAGCTTCAGGCAGTCTGCCGCCTGCTTAGCCGTCAGGCGGTCGTCTCGCCGGGCCGCGTGCTCGGCGGCGAACTCGGGGTGTTCCGCGCGCCAGGCAGCCCAGCTTTCGTCGGTGAGCTTGTGCTCGATCCACGCCGGCACATCAGCGGTGGGCGAGAAGGGCATGCGCACTCGCGGTGAGCAACGGCAGCAGAGCTGCGGCAGGCGCTCGTGGGCCTTCAGGTGGGCAGCGCAGAAATACAGGCCGCAGCCGCGGTCGCCGCCGTAGGGTTCCCCACCGCAGACATAGGCGAGGCCGCGGTGAATCTCCGCGCCGCAACCTGGCTGGTCGCAGATCGCCGGCACGCCGTAGCCGGTGTCCCGGTGCCAGTTGGTGTCGTAACCGATTTCCCAGCCCATCAGTGCACTCCCTGGCCCGGCTGGGGCATGGTGTCCGCCGAAGCCGCGACGGCGCGCGTTGCGGCCTCGAGCACGAGCTGCGCCTGATGGTTGCCTAGCTCGGCGCAGATCGCCCCACCCATGGCCGACAGGAAGCCGATGAAGGCTCGGGCGAGGGCGTTCTCGCTCGGGCTGTCGGCGAAAGCGCGCAACACCATTGGGGCGAAGATGTTCCACGTCTCTGCACCGCGGGTCATCTCTTGGCGTGCAACTTCGGCCCCGCCCGGTTCGATCCATGCTGCGATGCTCTGAGCGGAGTTCGGCATGCTGCTCTTGTGAGCCGGTGCGGCGGCCAACATCGCGCGGTATGCCGGTGCCATCGTCGCCAGCGAGGCCGCGAGCATATCGGCGGTCATTCCCTGCGCCCCGTCCATGCTCATCAGCACCAGCGGGGCGGCTTGTCGCGCGAGGGCAACATCCGCGGCGCTCGCAGTTGGCCACACGGCCAGCGCGGCGCCGGCGATGATTTCAGGCGTCGGCTCGAGCGGCACGACGGTGTGCGTCGTCGGATCGATGGTCACCGTGAGTGTCTTGGTCATTGGGAGCCTTTCGGTGCGCCGAACGTCCTGCAGCCGGTGGGCTTAGCTGCGGCGGTGTAGATCACGCCGGCCAAGGGGTGAGACGCGCTCGGCATTGGCTCGGTGTAGGGGGCCTCTGTGTGCCCGGGCGCGGTGGTTGCCATCCCTTTGGGAATCGCGCGAGCGAGGTGTTTCGCATGCACTGCATTCCCTTTCCAGTAGGCCGCCATCGGCGGCTTGTGCTTGCGCCAAGCCTCGTTGCCTTTGGCGCGGCATGCCTCGCTTACCGCCAGCAGCGCACGTCGGAGCGCGACACGGGCCTCGGGCGGCAGCGTCGCGAGGTCTTGCACCTCAGGAAGCGCCAGCATCCAGTTCCGCACCGTCGCGAGGTTGCAGCGCGGCGCAGGCGCGACCACGCCAGGAAAGGGCTTCGCGCTGATGAACTCGGGCGCCATCATGCCGGGGCGCCCTGCTCGGCTGCAGCCTGGCGCAGAGTGAGGTGGTAGGAGGTCGCTGCGGCTTCGGCCATCTGCTGCGGCGTGCTGTTGCGCAGCATTTCCTCGTAGACATCAAGGCCGGCGGCGATAGCGTGCAGGCCGGGCCCGTCGAAGCCATAGCGTCCGTGGCGCCCTCGAATGCCATCGCACCGGATCAGCGCATCGCGGGCCGCCGTCATCGGCGCAACGCATACCGGGTCGATCTGCTCGGCCCGGACGAGCCCGACGTTGATGCAGGAGGCGAGACGGTCGAACATGTCGTCATCTGTCGTGCCGGCCTTGAGCTGGCTGAAGGCGTCGTGCAGCTTGAGCATGACCTCATCGGCGGTGCCCGAGTGGGTGTCCTGGCGTGCAGCGATGAGCATTGCCCAGGTCGCGGGGTTGACGTTGGAGCGGGGGAGTCGGCGTTTCATGGTGGAGCTCATTCACAAAGGCCGTAGGCCGAACTGCAGGATGTGGACTCGTCCAACTGGGCGAGAAGGTTGAATTGCTTGCCGCCGCGCGTAGTCTTCGACCACTGCACGACCTGCCAGATGCCGCCTCGCTCGCGTGCGGTGTCGTTGTCGCCGGGCGAGGGGAAAAATGTCGCGTTGCGGCGCTTGGAAACCTCGCTGACGATCTGCTCCCATTCATCGAGGCGCTCGATGTGGTCGCGGTCGCGAAGGTCCCATTGCCGGACTTCTTCCTTGCCGGAGTTGACGCATAGGCAGCCGACGCGGGTGCGGCCCTGCAGGTACAGCGGATTGGGCCGGATGCCCTTGATCCGATGCGCCTCGAACACGTCAGCAGCAGTCCAGCGCAGGATTGGCCGATGGTTGAAGAGGCCGCCGCCGAGAACATCGAAGTGGGCGACGCATGACCCGGTTCCGCGAAATCGCTTGCGCCGGCTTTCGCTTTCCTCGATGCGAATGCCCTGCCAAGACCAAACCGAGCGCCCCGTCGACTCGATCATGTCGAGCGCGTGTTCGGTAAGAGGCTGAGTCTTCAGGAACTGGGTGCAGAACTGCGCCATGCGGCTCGGAAAGCGAGCTTTGATAATGCAGAGGTCGAGAAATGGGTTTCCCGTTGGTCCGCGTTCGAACACCGCGAGTGCTCTCGCAACGGTTTCCGGCGGCACGCCTTTCTCAGGCCATTTGTCGCGAACATAGTCGCGACGCGGCCACCACATATCGGTGAAGTCGCGCCGAAGTCGTGCGATAGGAATGTCGAGCGCGTGCTCGAGGTAGTCCACGTAGTCGTATGTAGCTCTGTGCTCGTTGCCTGTGTCTGCGAAGACGGCGCGCACGTTTTCGTGGCCGTGCAGCTCGAGCGCGAGAAGCAGGGTTGCGGTGCTGTCCTTGCCGCCTGACACCGAGACCAGGTGGATAGGGTTGGCGGCTTGCTGTGGCACGCAGTTCATGCTGCTGCTTTCTCTTGCCACATTTCGCGGTAGTTCGCGGCCGTCACCGCGCGCTGCAGCCCGGGTGGCACCGCGTTGCCGATCATTGCCACTTGCTGGGTCTTCGTGAACATGCGGCCGTCATGTCCACGGTCGATGACGTACTGGCGCGGGAAGCCTGTGGCGTTCGCCAGCTCGCGCGGCACCAGCATGCGTAGGCAGATGTCCACGATCACCCAAGGCTCGCCCTGTAGCCACACCGTAACCAGCGCAAGGCGGTCCTTCGTGGTGATGGTGTGCATTGGGTCGCGCACATCGCCCCATTGGCCGCCCTCGCCGTAGTAGCGGATCAGGAAAGCGGCGCAGCGCAGCGCGCCGGCTTCCGCCTCGGGCGCGAGGTGGTACTCGACAAGGCCGTGATGCTGGCCGCCGGCGCTGACCGTGCGCAGCGGTTCATCCATCGGGCGCGCGTCGCAGTTGCCTCGCAGGTGCGCGAGGTGGGCAGTCACGAGCCGCTGCTGACTGCCTGCGGTGGTCACAGTCGAAAGCGGATCGTTCGCGCTGCGCGCTGGCGTGGTGTTGTGCCCGCCGTTCGCCTGTTCAACGAACGCCGTCACGAGCGCGTGCTTCGCTGCGCCTGCCACGACGGTGCCAAGCGGCTTCGTGATGTCGAGGGCGCGCGGCGCCTGGCCGGCGCGTTCGCCGTAACCCGTCTGCACCAGCGTGCCGATGGCCATGGCTTGGCCGCCACCGCTGGCAGTGATGGTGCCTACGGGATCGCGGATGTCCTTGGCGCCGTAGCTCCAGCGCCTGGCGCCGGCCTTGCCCTCGCCGTGGCCGGCCTGAATCATGACGGGCGTCGCGAGCATGAACTCGCCGCGCTGGGCGGTGGTCACTGTGCGCAGAGGCTCTCGGATGTCGTGCACCCGCACGCTGCCCGAGTGCGTCACCGGAACTATGAAGGGGTCTGCGTTGTCCAGCACGTACCGCTTCAGGCCGTGGGCGATGCGTCGGCACGTCGCGTCAACGAGCGGCTTCTTCCGGTCGAAGATGCTTTGCGTGGGCAGCGAGAAGTCGATGCATTCGGCTGCGCTGCGCCACTTCTTCAGGCCCTTCGCTGGCTTCTGCGCGTGTGTGGCTTCCGGCCATTGGATCGGCAGGCCATCGCGACGCGCGACCATGAACAGGCGCAGGCGTGTGGTGGGCACGCCGTAGTCGGCGGCGCGCAGCAGGCGGTGCTCAATGACATAGCCCTTCGTGCGCAGCAGGGCGAGGAAGCGCTCCCAGGTCTTGCCGATGCGCTTCGGGTCCGGCACAAGGTGTTGCAAGCGGCGTGGCACGTACTCGCCCGGTCCGGCCACCGTACCGTCGAGCTTGATGACCCGGCCGGTGGCCTTGTCGCGCTTCGCGATCAACGGGCCCCATTTGCGAATCTGCTCGACGTTCTCAAGGGTGATGACATCGGGCAGCGCCTGGCCGGCCCAGCGGACCACGATCCACGACAGCGAGCGGATTTCGGTGTCGCGAGGTTGTCCGCCGAGCGCTTGGCTGAAGTGCGTGCAGTCCGGGCTCGCATGGAAGTAGCCGGTGGACTGGCCGCCGGTCAGCTCACGCGGGCACAGCTCGCGCACGTCCTTGCGGTAGTGCCGCGTCTGCGGATGGTTGATCCGGTGGCACGAAACGGCGTTCTCGTTGTGGTTGACGGCAATGTCGACGTGCCGGCCGATGGCCTGCTCGATGCCTGTGCAACTGCCGCCCGAGCCAGCGAACAGCACGATGACCAGCTTCGCCGAGAGGTTGAGGATGAACTGAGGCGTCAGCATGCGGACGCCTTCGCATTGGCTGCCATGACAGCGGCGCGCAGGGATTGGAAGCGCACGCGGAACTCGCCGCGCCAGTCGCGCCAGGTCTTCGATTCCCGTTCAGGCGAGTTCAGGTCCACCCAAGGTGCCGCGGGGATGGGTGACTCGGTGTCATCGCGCAGGACGGCCCACGGGCTGTGCGATGCGGCGTTGAAGGCTGTCAGGTCGCGTCGCTCGGTGGCAAGGGCCTCAAGGTCCACCTCGCGGATAAATGCGCGATGGTTGGAGAACACGGTGAGCAGGCCGAACTTAGCGCGCAATGCTTTTGCGTGCTCCGCCTCGAAGAGACTCCAAGCGGGGATGCCGCTCTGGGCCATGCCGTACCCGTCGATGGCAGTCTTTGCCGGGCTGCTCAGATCGGAGACGTAAGCCTCGTGCGCGTCATGCATGAGCGCGGCCATTTGCACGATGGGCGAGACGCCGATGCGCGCGGCAATGTCGGCGCACAGAAGGCTGTGCTCTGCGACGCTATACGGGCGCGAGGTCGCGCCGGTGAAGCGGTTGATGATCGCCAGGTGGTGCGCGATGTCATCAATGGTCACCGAGCGGCCATTCGCGCCCAGAGCGGATGGGCCGGATAGGTGGTATTCGATGCCGGTGCTGGTGAGCATCCAAGTCATGGGGCGGCCTTTGCGGTGGGCGCCTGGCCGAGCGCGATGAGCGCGGCGCGGTGCTGGTTGAAGATTTCCCGATAGGTCTCGCCTGCCGGGTCGTAGAAGGAATAGGGACAGGCCTCGTTCAGGCTGTCGCCGCGAGCGGCGGCAGCTTTGGCCTCGCGCTCGATGCGCTCGAGCAAAACAATGGGGAATGGCATGTGCTGGCCGCTCGCGAGTGAGGCTTACGCCTTGCCGATGAGGACCGTGTAGCCCAGCGGTGCGGGGCCTTCGACCGTCGTCACCGTCGCATTGCGCACCTGTTCGACGTAGCCCGTGAACGCGTCTTCAATGGCGTTCTCGGGGCGTTCCAGCTCGTACCAAAACTTCACGGCACCGCTGTGCAAGCGGTACTTCAGGCGCGCGGTGAGCTTGTAGCCGCCGCCGTTCTTGAACAGGCGCAGGCCGAGCGTGAAGGTCTTCGGAATCGATAGGCCGCCCTCGGCGCCGGCCGTGGCGTTGACGGTCTCCACGTAGGTGAGCTGGGTCTGCCCATCCTGCAGGCGCTTCGCGCTCGAAAAGTTAATGCCCGTCGCCGCGGCAATGGTGGTTGCGACCGTGAGCAGCTTCTCGGCGTCATCGCCGTGCAGGTCGGCCATGTTGTCTTCGATGAACTCGGCGAACTCGGTCTGCGTGAAGGTCTCGCCGTCCTTGTCGAGCCAGCGCTTCGCTTCCGGCGTGAGCACGGCCGCGAACACTGCGCGATGGTCACGCCAGCCCGGGCCCGACTTCGTGTCGTTGAAGACGGCAGTGATGGTGCGAGCTTCGGAGTCGGCGTACACGTAGCCCGATGCCTGGGCGTGCTGGTCGGCGAGGTAGGTGAGCAGGCTTTCGAGCGAGCCCAGCGCGACGGTGCCGCGCAGACGGTTCGGCGCGAACTGCGCCTGCTCGATCTTGCTGGTGAGGTCGATGTGCTGGAACTGCGGCGGTACCACGAGGTGGGTCGTGCCGGCGATGGCCTTCGGCTCGAGGCCGATGGTGGTGATGTCGCGGATGAGTTGGGCGGTAGGCGCGTTGAGGGCGTCCATGGATCAGGCTTCCTTGAGAGTTGCGGGAGGGGTGGTGGTGGAAACATCACGCAGCTGCAGCTCTTGCTGCCGCGGGTGATTGCGGGAGGTCTCACCGTCCTCGGTGAGCCAGAAGAAGTCGCTGGCCTGCTCGGGCTTGGGCAGCTCGAGCTTTCGGTCAGCGGTGATGGTCACTTTGTCGACCGATCCGCTGTTGGTGCGAGTGGCCGGGGCCACCTTCACTTTCAGCGTGAGCGAGCCGGCACGGCCGGTGGTTTGCACCGTGCGCAGCAGCTCGGCGAGGTCGGCACTCAACGCGGCATTCGTAGTGCCTTCGTTGAGCTCGACAATGAAAAGGGAAAACGCTTTCACGGGCGTGGCTCTCCTGTGGTTGATGAAAGGGCAGGGCAGTGGTGGGCGCGCGTCAGGCGGGCTGAGCGGCGGGCGCGCGGGCGGGCAGCAGCTCGCAGCTGCTGACGGTCGCGGTCGTTTCGGGCGAGCCGCGCGGGCCCAGCAGGGAGCGCGGATTGATGAGCACCAGGCGCAGCGCGTCGCCGGCCTTGAGCCCGGGGTGCGTCTTGCGCCACGCCTCCGCATTCGGTCCGAGCCAGCGCACGACGTAGCCCTCGACGCGGCCGGGCCCTTGGTTATCGATAAGGCGCATCTTCAGCACGAAATCTTTGTTGTCATCGATGTGCTCGCTGACAGCGGGGCGGCTCGGGTAGTCCTTGCCGACGAAGAAGACGCCGGTAGTGGTGGTGGTCACAGGCGTTGTCCTTTCTTCTGCTCAGCGATCACTCGCTGGAAGGTCTTGCGGATGTCGGTTTCGCAGGCGCGCTGGTACTTGAAGCGCGGGTCGAGCAAGCCGCCCACGGGGCCGGTGGGCGGGAGCGGCGCGGGGCGCCGGCGGCGGGGTTCAAGCGCGAGCTGAATCACGGCGTGCTCCATCCGTAGACCGCCATCGCTGCGACGACGACCGGCATGACGATGGGCACCGCGAGCATCGCGATGGTCTTGAACAGGCCAGGTGCGGGCTGTACGGGCGACGTTCTCATCCGAGTTGCCTCCGAACGAACGACACCTGCTCGATGGCTTGAGTGATTGCGGCGCGAATCTGGTCGCCGTAGCTCGCTGCCTCCGCACTGCGGAGTGCGTCGTACAACGATTTTTCCGAGCGCAGCAGCTGTAGGTTGATGGCCTCGGCCTGCGGGTCGAGGTGACGGGTTGCGGCAGGCGCAACCGTCATGTTGGATGCGGCGGTCATCGTGCTGCACCTGCTGACGCATTCAATGCATCGATTTGGCGGTTGAGGGATTGCGCCTGCGTGGCGAACTGCGCACGCATGGGGTGTGCAGGAGCTTCCTCCACGTGGGCGCGGACCACGCCGTCCGCGACGCCGGGCAGCGAGACCTTGCCGGCCTTCAGTGCCTTGTCCGCCAGCGGCAGGCCCATGGGCTGCCATGCGGCGATGCCGACTGCGGGGCAGCGATAGAACGCCTGGCGGCGCGTGCTGACCTTGCGAATCCAAATATCCACGCGCGCCGAGCCGGTTGGGACGAAGCCGGTGGCTGCGCCCGCGCTCGTGGCGTGGTGAGCTTTGACGCCGCGCATCGCTTAGCTCGCGTGCTCGAGGCGTTCGACGCGGGCAATGGGGTGCCCGGTCTTCGTGTGTGCGGCTTCGAGGGCAGCGCTACCGTCCTCGGCGTCGAGGTCGACGTGCGGCAGGACGCCGCAGTCGGTGGGGGCTGGCTCGTAAAAGCAGCGGTAGGGGCGCGTGGTGGGCGCGGCGGGGGCAGATCTCTTCATGTCCATCTCCGTTAAGGTGATGGCTGAAGATTAGCGCACCGCTAAACTATCTGTCAATAGCGTTGCGCTAAATTATATTTCCCCGGGGCAGCGGGCCGGCCGAATGCGCTGAATTTCGGCTCAGGGTGCTAGCGAGCGCAGAGTTTCAAGCCGGGGGTGATGAGGACGCTGATGTCCATGCGTGTGCCAGGCACTTCCGGATTTGGGCGCCAGATTCCTTGCACCGCGAACCATCCTTTTTGCTGGGCGCGTGCTCGTGCTGCGCCATTCAGTGCATACGTTCCGGTCGCGTTGGTGAAGGTCACCATGTCTTGGCTGCTCCCGGGTTCGCGCTCGCATGACAGGGTGCCGCTGTCCACCATGAGCGGCCATGTCTTGCCAAAACTTTCCTTGGAGACTTTTAGCGTGGTTGCGTGTGCGGCGAGCGCAAGTGAGAGAGCGCCGACAAGCGCGATGGTCTTTGGAGTCACATCTTTTTCCCGTTCCACGCCCAAACAACTCGGCCGCGCACGTTCACCGAATGGGTGCCATTGAGCACGTCGACGGTCTTTACGTTCGCGTTGTCGCTACTGATCTCGAAATTGCCATCGAGGCGCTGGCGCACTCGCTTGATGTAGACCCGGTCATTCGCCTCGAGCACGTAGATGCCGTCGATCTTGGGATCGGTCACCCCGATGTCCACGAGCAGGATGTCCCCGTCGCTGAAGGTCGGCGCCATCGAGTCGCCATAGCCGTGAATGAACCGCAGGTTCTGTAACTGGGTAAGGGGTTTCAATGTCCGGCTTGCCCACTCCGGCGATACAGTCAGGCGACCGATGACAACCTCTTCATCGATCTGCTCTGATCCGAAACCCATGCTGCCGCTGTTGGCGAGCAGTGGAACCTCAAGCTGTGCCGCGCCGGGCACGTATGTCGCCAAGCTCTCGCCCGATTCGTCTGCGGCGGCCGGCAGCGCTTGATCCATCCATCCGTCTGGCTTGGGGAACAGGCGTTCGATTTCCCGAGCGGTGTTCCGGTCCATCGAGCGAGGCTTTCCAGTTCTCGAGTCCGGCGATGCGTTCAGCCATTGACTGATCTGCGCGGGCGACTTGTGAATGATGTCGGCTAGGGCGCGTTGCGTCCCAACCTCTTCAACAAGCATCTTCAGCCGTGATCTGTAGATTTCCTCGATTTTCTGCATCAGAGTAGTGTTTAGCAATGCGCTAACCTTTGGAATTCGCGCAACGCTCTTGACATGAATTAGCGTTGCGCTAAACAATCGGAGAAATGAACCTCTCTGATTACTTTGCCGCTGAGCGTGGCGCGCAAGCCCGGTTAGCGAAGGTGCTGGAAGTGCCGGCGCCGCTGCTTAGCGCCTGGGCGTCGGAAAACCCGGAGACCCGGCGCCAAGTCCCGGCAGAGCGGTGCCCGCTCATCGAGCGCGCGACTGGTGGCGTGGTGCGTTGTGAAGACCTTCGCCCCGATGTGGCGTGGTCGGTCTTGTTGGAGCGTGTCGAGGCGCCGACTGAGGGCGCACATGCGTGAGCAGTTTGGCCCCCTCGTTAGCTTCTCGCCGAAGGGTGACGTGGAAATCCGGCTGCCAGGTCGGAAGGCTGCGATTCGGCTTTCGGCAGCGGAAGTGCCGCTTATCCGAGCAGTGCTAGGGCATCCCGATCTCCAGTCCAGTACTGGAAATGAACCTTCTTCTCGTCCTTGCGCGTCCACTTGCGACTGCGATATGCGTACATCGCCACCTTCGCGGCTTGGTCGTCGGTCAAGGGCAGGTATGACATGACGCCGATGTGGATGGCGCCGATCTTGAACACCTTTGGGTGCTTGATGTGTGGCAGTGCTGACATAGCTCGCTCCTCCTGCCGCGATTCTGCTGCATGGTGCAAGACGGGAGCGGTCAAGGGCGCGCACGGACGCCACGCGTTTGAGGGGAGGGTGCGCCGCCACAGATGACCCATGCACAACCCCCGCTGCAAGCGCTCGCCATACGGTACCAGCGCTGCATTGCTGCGCGTTCACGCGAGCCGTGCATCTGCCGGGCGCACCACGTCGACGGCAGGCGTCAGCACGCGTCGGCACAAGCCCTCGAGCGTCATCGTCTGCCGCGGTGTGCGCGCGCCATGCGCCAGCGCGCTCGCCGAGCAAATGGCGATCCACGCCGAGACGGTTTCCCGGTTGATGTCGGGCTCCACCTCGAGCAACAGCACGAGCTGCTGCAGGAATTGCTCGATGGCATCGATTCGCTCGCTGGGCGTGGGAGTGAAGGCTTCCATGGCTGGCTGGTCTCTCTCTTTCTCTTGAGGTTTGCATGAACGCAACTTTCTCAATTCCGGGCCATCTCGCCTATGGCGGCGATGAGCCCATTCCCTCCAGAGCCGCGGGACAAGACATCCTCGATGCGGTCTACAACACGGTGCACGGGTATCCGGGTGGCGTGTCGGCGCTGGCCGCGCGCATGGGCGTTCCTGTCAACACGCTGACGCACAAGGCCAATCCCAACACCACCACGCACCAGCCCAACCCGCGCGAACTCATCGCGATGCAGGCCTTCAGTGGCAATTTCGCCGTGCTGCATGCGATGGCCGAGGCTCTGGGTCACACCTGCTCGCTCGCGACGCCGGACCAATCGGGCGGCGATCCGGTCGAGGCGCTCATGCGCTTGCACTCGGCCTTCGCCGACTATGTGCGAGCCACGGCTGACGCGGTGCGCGAGGGTGACGGTGCCGTCACGGGCAATCAGGTTCGCCGAGCAGACTTCACCGCCCAGGAGGTCATAGCGGCCGTGGGCCATGTCATGGCACTGCTGCGCGGACGCATGAGAAAGGTGCCGCAGACATGAGCGCGTGCGAGTTGGCGGACCTGCCCGATGTGACGTTGGCGGGCTTGCTCGAGCGAGTGGATGAGTTTGGCGACTGCCTCACCTGGCGCGGCTATGCGCTTGACGGTCAACACCCGCAATGGCGCCTTGGTGGGCGTGGCGGCCGGGTGTGGAACGTGCGGCGGCTCTTGTGGTTGTTGGTGCATGGGCACCTTGATGCTGGGCTGCAGGTGGGCGTGAGCTGCACCACCACGCTGTGTGTCCACCCTGACCATCTGGCGGCGCGCACACGCTCACAGGCCTGCGCGGGTAGGCCGAAGGCCGTCGACCATCGGCTGCGCATTGCGCTCGCGAAGCGTGCTGGCTCAGTGCTGTCTCCCGAGGCGGTGCGCGCCGTGTGCGCGAGCGCCGAGCCGTCCGTTGTCATCGATGTGCAGCTTGGGCTCTCACGCGGGTATGCGTCGAAGCTCCGCACCGGCGTGCGGTGGGCACAGCACGGCGGCCTCTTTGCTGGGCTCGGGGAGCGTGGGCCGCAATGAGCATCAAGGTGATGACCATGGTCTTTGAGCGTTACCCGGTTGGTGGCAGCGAGCGGCTGCTCGCCCTGGCCATCGCAGACCATGCGCACGACGACGGGACGCACATCTATCCGGCCATCGACACGCTGGCGAGCAAGACGATGCAGAGCCGCAGCACGGTGCAACGGCAGATCGCAAAGATGCTCGCCATCGGATGGCTGGAGCGCATTGGTTCGAAGACAGGGCGCGGCTACGTCAACGAGTACCGCATTTCGGCGGCGTGGATCAGGGGCGAGTTGCTGCCATCGCAGGTTGCGCCCGTGCTTGTTACAGACGTGGAGCCCAGTTATCCACAAGGAGGTCAGATTGACACCCTTGTTTCGGCTGAGAAGGGTGTCATCCAGAACGGAAAGGGTGTCATCCGCGACGAGAAGGGTGTCACAGCTATGACACCCGAATCTTCAGAACCGCCAAAGAACCAAACCCCCCTACCCCCCGAGGGGGGGGCGATGGGTTTCGATCAGGTCTTTGCGGAATACCCGAACCATGCCAACCGAGCGAAGGCAGAGCGGCGGTGGCGCCGGCTTGGGCCCGACGCCGCGATGCAGCAGGCCATGGTCGCGGCCATCGCCATGCAGCGGCACAGCGTGAAGTGGACCAAGGACAACGGGCAGTTCGTGCCCGAGTTCCATACCTGGCTGCGCAATGCGGGTTGGCGCGATGACGTGAGCACGCGCGGCCCGGTGGTGCCGTGGGACACCAACCGCAGCACCATCGAGGCCAAGGCCGCAGCGCTTGGCATGGCAGCTTGGAACGAGGCAGACCTGCGTGTCAATCGCGAGACGTTTGAGGCCTACACCGAGCGCGTGCGCCGTCGTGTCGAACAGGAGACCGAATGCGAATCGACCTGAAGCTTGACGGCATCGAGCCCGTGCGCGCGGCGCTAAGCAAGCTGACCGGCAGCCAAGCGCGTGATGTTTTTGCTGCTGCTCTTAATGACACGGCCTTTCGCGTTCGCCGTGAGATGCAAAAGGAGATGCGGACGGTCTTCGACAGGCCAACGCCGTACATCCTCAAGAGCGTGTATGTCAGGCAGGCCACGCGGCAGCGGCAGGATGTAGCCATTGAGCCCACGTACTTCGGTGGGAAAGGTGTCGACCCGCAGAAGATTCTGCAGGCGCAGGAGTTTGGTGGACGCCGCACGGATAAGCGCAGCGAGGTGGCGCTGCGCCGCGTGGGCATCCTGCCCGCTGGCTATCAAACGGTCATTCCCTCAAGCCCATACCCTGGCAGCGATGACGGCAGGGGCAACCTGCGTGGCTCGTTCCTCGCACAGCTGCTGTCGTACTTCCGTGCGTTCGGCGAGCAGGGCTACCGGGCCAACATGACTGACAAGCGTCGAGCGCGCGTTCACACCGGCACGAAGAAGGTGGATGGCCGTCGCTACTTTGTGGCCTATGGCCGCCTGCGCAGCGGGCCCACCGCACACCTCGCACCTGGCATCTGGGCGGCAGCGGGCACGCATGGCTCTGATGTGCGTCCAGTGCTGCTGTTCGTGCAGGTAGGTGAGTACGTGCCGCTGCTCAGCATGGCGACCGTGGCAGAGCATGCTGACATCGATGAGTACATGCCTCGGCGACTGCGCTACCGCATCAGGCAGGCGGTGGGCGAATGACGAAGGCCAAGGCAAGCATGCACCGCGGCAGGGCGCATGCGTGGGAGTGCGCAAAAACAACACCCGCCGACCGAGGGCGCGGGTCCCTTTTCGAGGCGTGCTGTGCGGGTAATTCGAACCGCGTTCTCGGACTGTTCACGGACCTTCCTAAGGGGGTTAAGTGAAGACGATTGAAGCGTTAGGAGTGCCGGTCACGCAGGCCGAGTTCGCTGCGTTGATCCGAGTGAGCGAGGCGAAGGTGAGCCAGCTGGTCGGCGAGGGCGTCATCGAGCGCGGCCAGACTGCGCACGCTTGGCTGCTCGCGTACGTCGAGCGCCTGCGTGAAGTCGCCGCCGGTCGCGCGTCCGACGAGGCCGGCGGCCTCGACCTCGTGCAGGAGCGCGCCCGGCTCGCACGCAGCCAGCGCGAAGCACAAGACATCAAGAACGCAGTGGCGCGTGGTGAGTTCGCGCCCATCGGTCTCTTGGCCGATGTCCTCGGCATGGCGTCGAGCGCCGTCGTTGATCGCTTCGAGCAGCTCGAAGGCGCACTGCGCAAAGCCTGCCCTGACTTGCCCGACGAGGCGAAGGCGACTGTGCAGCAGGTCATTGCCAACGCGCGCAATGAATGGATTCGCGCCACTGAAAAGCTGGTGGTTGCGGAAATGGACCGACTGGCTTCCGACGATGACGCAAGCGCAGAGGAAGCAATGAGCGACGAGGACGGCGCGTGATGGCCGATTGCGTTTCGCGTGAAACATTCAAAGAGGGGGAACGATAGTGGCCGAACGCGTTTCGCGTGAAACATTGCGCGCCGTGGGCCGTGCGGTCGCTCTCGGGCTGGGCAGCCTGCGCGCCGAAGTTTTCCAAACGCTGAGCGAGTGGGCGCCCGATAACTTCAAGCTGGCCGGCGAAAGCTCACACCAGAAGGGCGGATGGATTGCATGGTCCTTCCAGACGGGTGTGCTCGACTTCATGAGTGACGACCGCATCGAAGAACTCGATGTGATGAAGTCCAAGCGCGTCGGTTACACGAAGATGATCACCGCCTTCGTCGCCTACAACATCGCGCACCGCCGGCGCAAACAGGCGCTCTGGCAGCCGACAGACGACGACCGGGACAGCTACGTCAAGAGCGAAATCGACCCCATCCTCGATGCGCGCGACGGCGTGCCTGCTGTGCAGGCCGCACGTCGCAAGGGCGGCGGCGGCGATGACACCATCAAGATGAAGAAGTTTCGCGACAGCGTGCTGCATCTGCTGGGCGGGAAGGCGAAGCGGGCCTATCGGCGGATCACTGTCGCGATATCCATCCTCGATGAGTGGTCCGCCTTCGATCAGACCATTGAGAAGTCCGGCGACCCGGGCGGCCTCGCGAAGGGGCGGCTCGAAGGCGCCCCCTATCCGAAGTTCGTTGGCGGCTCGACGCCTGGCGTGAAGGGCCTGTGCCATGTCGAGCGCGCTGCGCTCAAGGCGGAGGGCTTCGTCCGCTTCTATGTCGATTGCAAGCACTGCGGCCTTGAGCATCCGCTGAAGTGGGGCGGCAAGGAGATGCTGCACGGCTTCAAGTGGGAGCGCGGCAACCCGGCCAGCGTGCGCCACGTATGCCCGCACTGCCGCCAGTCGATTCGGCAAAGCGACTTTCTGCAGGGCGGGCTTCCCATGCCTGGCACCTGGGTGTGCGAGAAGACGGGCAAGAGGTTCGGGCCGGACCGGGTTTGGCGCGACGGCGCCGGCATGCCCACGCGCCCGCCGAAGACGCTGGGCCTTCACGTCTGGGCGGCGTACAGCCCGCAGCGCACCTGGGAAAGCATCGCGAAGGAATTCGAGGAAGCACTCGACGCGCAAGCCCGCGGCGATGCCGGTCCGATGCAGCTCTTCGTCAACGAGACGCTCGGTGAAACGTGGGAAGTCGTCGGCGAACGCACCGACGAGCACGCGCTGCAGTCCCGTGCAGAAGCCTACGCCTTGAAGACGGTTCCTGCGGGCGGCCTGATGCTGACGGCCGGCGTCGATGTGCAGCGCGACCGCTGGGAAATCGATGTGTGGGCGTGGGGCCGCGGCTTGGAATCCTGGCACGTCGAGCACCACGTCATCCACGGCAATCCCGCTTCCGAAGACGACTGGGCGCCGGTGGCGGCGTATCTGTCGAGCCGCTACGTGCAGGCTTGGCACGGCGGCTCGATGGGCCTGAGCGCCATCTCCATCGACTCCAGCGACCAGACTCAGGCGGTCTACAACTGGGTGCGCAAGCTGCAACACCAGCTTCCGAAGCTGCGCGCCGTCAAGGGGCGGGGCGAAGAGAACGTGCCCGTCCTCGGCCCCAGCAGCCCGCAGGAAGTGCGTTGGAACGGCAAGAAGATTCCGAACGGCATCAAGCTATGGAATGTGGGCGTGGACTCGGCCAAGGACTTGCTGCTCGGCCAGCTCGCCATCGAAAATCCCGGGCCCGGCTTCGTGCACTTCAGCAGCGAGTTGCCGCAGGAGTGGTTCGAACAGCTCACGGCCGAGCAGCGCATCCTCGTGAAGGTAAATGGCAAAGAGGTCTACCGCTGGGTCAAGCGCCGGCCGCGCAACGAGGTGCTCGACAACCGCAACTATGCGTTGCACGCCGCCTTCGGCCTCGGCCTGCACAACTACACCGACAAGCGATGGAGCGACCTTGAAGCCTCTGTGCAGCCGCCGCTCGACCTCTTCGCGCAGCCCGTTGCCGTCGTCGTGACGCCTGCGCCGGCCGCACCCTTGCGCGCGTCTGCGCCCCCTGTACCTCGCCCCGCGCCGCGCGCTGTCGCTGCGCCGCGCTCGTTTGCATCTGATGACTGGAGTGACCGCCTTTGACCGAACCTACCTCGCTCACCCTTGGGCAATCCGAAGACGCCGCGGTGCAGCTTGAGCACGAAATCACCGCCATCGTGCGCGAAGAGATCGGCATGCATGAGGGCCTGGCTGGCGTGATCGCAGCAGCGATGGTGCGCGGCCTGCGCCGACGCCTCGGCGGCCAGGACCTCTACATCCCCGCGCCGGACAGGTCGGTGCGTGATGCGTCGATCCGTCGTGACTTCACCGGAACCAACGTCGATGAGCTGATGCGCCGGCACGGTCTGAGCCGCACACGCATCTATGAAATCGTCGGCCAGCGCGCACCACGGCCGGGCATCGCAAAAAGTCCGGATTCGCCCCTAAAAACCGGACAGGCAAACAGCTAGCTTCACCTCATGACCATCGCAACAGACATGCTCGCCAGTTACCTGGCCGCCGAGGCCGCAGTGCTCACGGGTAAGACCGTGCAGTTCAACGGCCGTACCCACACGCACGAAGACCTTGCGGAGATTCGCAAGGGGCGCGCCGAATGGGAGCGCCGCGTTGCCAGCGAATCGGGTGCCCGAGGCCCGACCATCGGCGGCCTGTCGTTCTCGGTGGCGCGGTTCGACCGTGAGGGGAGCTGACATGCCCATGAACATCATCGACCGTCTCGTCGGCATCGTGAGTCCCTCGGCTGGCCTTCGCCGCGCGCAATATCGCCGCGCCCTCGCGCACTACGAGGGAGCGAAGCCCACCAAGCAGCGCATGCGCCGCACGGACAACAGCTCACCCGACACGCTGGTGGGCGCCGGCGCCCCGGCCCTTCGTGCGCATGCGCGATACCTTGAGCGGAACCATGACCTCTCGCGCGGTGCACTGCGCGTGCTGGTGAACAACGTCGTGGGTCCCACCGGGATCGGCGTCGAGCCGCAGCCCCGCCGCGCGGACGGGACCATCCACACGGAATATGCCGCAGCGCTGAGAGAAGCGCATCGCGACTGGCAGCGCCGGCCCGAGGTCACCGGCAAGTACCGTTGGCCGTTGGCCCAGCGGCTGGCCGCATACACCTGGCTGCGAGATGGCGAGGCGTTCGCGCAGCAGCTCATCGGGCCGGTGCCGTATCTCAACCATGGCACCAAGGTGCCGTACTCGCTCGAAATCTTCGAGCCGGACTTTGTGCCGCTGGACTACGACGACTTGGGCAAGGGTGTGCGGCAAGGCATCCAGTCGAACGCATGGGGTGAGGCGACCGGCTACTGGGTCTACAAGGGAGACCCCCGGGACGGCATCACGTTCATGAGCGAGAGCGGCCTGAAGTTCATTCCGGCCGAGCGCATGCTGCAGGTGGCAACGCTTGACCGGCTGCACCAGCGCCGAGGGGTCTCGGAGTTCGCCAGCGTCATCACCCGCATCGAGGACCTCAAGGACTACGAAGAGAGCGAGCGGGTGGCCGCGAAGGTGGCGGCATCGCTGACGGCCTACGTCAAGCGCAATGAACAGAACGGTTTCAACCCCGAGAACAACCCGGCGCCGCCACGCGATCAGGAGGGCAACGTCTTGCCGCGCGACTTGCGCATGCAGCCGGGCATGATCATCGACAGCCTGTCCGTGGGCGAAGAGGTCGGCATGATCGACAGCAACCGGCCGAATCCCAACCTCATCACCTGGCGCTCGGGGCAGCTGCGCGCGTTCGCTGCCGGCATCGGTGCGAGCTATTCCAGCGTCAGCCGCGACTATGACGGCAGCTACAGCGCCCAGCGGCAGGAGCTGGTCGAGCAGTGGGTTCACTATGCCGTGCTGACCGATGAGTTCGTGGGAATGTTCGTGCAGCCGACGTGGGAGACGTTCGTGCAGGTCGCGCACCTGAGTCGCGTTGTCCCGATCCCGGCCGACGTGATGCCGGGCACGGAAGACGATGCGCTCTTCGTCGGCCAGAGCATGCCGTGGATTGACCCGATGAAGGAAGCCAACGCGTGGGAGAAGTTGGTGCAGGCGGGCTTTGCGAGCGAGGTAGAGGTCATTCGCCGGCGAGGCGGCAACCCGCGCGATGTGGTGGAGCAAGTGGATGCGTTCCGCAAGGACGCGGCCAAACGCGCGCTGGTGTTCTCCAGCAACGCGGCAACGATGAGCGGCGCTGTCGCGGCGAACGAAGCGCCCGAGCCGCTCGAAGAGCCAGGCCGGCGGCAAAAATAATCCGGTTTCTCCCCTAAAAACCGGACGCTGGTTTTTTGACACTGAGGGTCTCAACACAGAGGCCCTCAGTTCATGAGCAAACCGCAAAACACCTGGTACGCAATTCGCCGCCGCACAGCCCTCGCCGCAGCCGCGCTGGGTGTGGCAGCAGCCGCCGAAATCTACATCTACGGCGACATCGGCGAAAGCTGGTGGGAAGAGACCGTCAGCGCCGCGTCGTTCGTGCGTGAGCTGCAGGAGGTGGACGCCGAACTCATCACGGTTCGCATCAACAGCATCGGTGGCAGCGTGCCCGATGGCCTCGCGATCTTCAATGCGCTGCGCCGCCACAAGGCCACGGTGACGACCGAAGTTGACGGCATGGCCTTCTCGATTGCCAGCCTCATTGCGATGGCCGGCGACAAGGTGCACATGGCGGACAACGCCATGCTGATGATTCATGCGCCGTGGACCTACGCGGCCGGCAACAGCGCCGAACTGCGCGAACTCGCCGACCAGCTCGACACCTGGGCGGCGGCCATGTCCACCAGCTACGCCGTGCGCACGGGCGACCAGCCCGGCATGTTGGCCCTGCTGACGGATGGCAAGGACCACTACTACACCGCAGCCGAAGCGCTGGCCTCGAAGTTCATCGACGCCATCACTGACGCGATGCCCGTTGCCGCCAGCGCAGCGCGCGACCTCCCTATCAACCGTTATCGCACCTTGCCGGCCGCATTGCTGGCAGGGAGCACACCCGCGGCATCCGCCGCACATTCCGCTGAAGAGGACCCTATGAAATTCCGTTCCCATGTGCTGCTGGCCGCCCTCGGCGCTGCCGGCGCAGCTGCGGCCGGCGGCGGAAACGCCGCCGTACCCGCTCAACCTGCCGCACCCGTCGCGGCGCCCGACGCCGCTGCGGTGCTGGCTGCCGACCAAGCGCGCCGCTCGGGCATCCGTGCGAGCTTCGCGCGTTTTGCCGCGCAGCCTGGCGTTGCTGACATCCAGCGCGCCTGCGAAGACGATCACGTCGTCACTGTCGAAGCGGCAGGCGCGCGTCTGCTTGCTCACCTGGCTGTCGGGGCAACGCCCGTTGCCGGTGCCCATGTCACCACCGTGGAAGACGAATCCGACAAGCAGCGCGGCGCTGCCACGCAGGCGCTGCTCGCCCGCGCCGGCCTCGAAAAGCCGCAGGGCGCCAATCCGTACCGTGGCTACACGCTCTCCGAGCTGGCGCGCTCCAGCCTGGCGCGCGCCGGCTTCAAGACCGATGGCATGGACAAGATGCAGTTCATCGGCGCGGCCTTCACGCACAGCACCAGTGACTTCCCCGGCCTGCTGGCGAACGTGGCGAACAAGTCGCTGCTGCGCGGCTACAGCGAGGCCGACGAGACGTTCCAGCTGTGGACTCGTGCCGGTTCGCTCGGCGACTTCAAGCCGGGCAAGCGCGTGGACCTCAACGCGTTCCCGAGCCTGCGCAAGGTCGCCGAGGGTGCGGAATACAAGTACGCGACCATCGGCGAGCGCGGCGAAACCGTGATGCTGGCAACGTTCGGCGAACTGTTCAGCATCACGCGCCAATCCGTCATCAATGACGACATGGACGCCTTCACGCGCGTTCCCCGCCTGATGGGCCGCGCCGCCATCCGCACGGTGGGCGACCTCGTGTATGCCGTGCTGACCGGCAACCCTGCGATGAGTGACGGCGTGCCGCTGTTCCATGCCGACCACGCCAACCTGATGGCGGCCGGTGCGATCACCACGGCCAGCGTTGACGCTATGGGCGCGAGCATGGCCGTGCAGAAGCAAGGCAAGGCGGTGCTGAACATCGGGCTGAAGTACCTGCTCGTGCCTCGCGCGCTGCGCGGTGTTGCCAACGTGGTCAAGGCGAGCGAGTTCGAAGTCGGCGCCAACAGCAAGAACAACACCGTGCCGAACTCGGTTCGCGACACCTTCGAGGTGATTTCGGATGCGCGCCTCGACGCGGCGTCCGCGACGGGCTGGTATGGCGCCGCCGACCAGAACGCCACCGACACCATCGAAGTGAGCTACCTCGACGGCAACGACCAGCCCTATCTCGAACAGAAGGCGGGCTGGAATGTGGACGGCACCGAATTCAAGGTGCGCATCGACGCCGGCGTGTCGCCGCTCGACTTCCGCACCCTGGCGAAGAACGCCGGCGCCTGATGCCCGAGGCAGGGCCTCGCGGCCCTGCCGGCACAGCACATCTCAACTTCCCCAAGGAAACCTCATGAAGAATTTTGTTCAAGAAGGCCATGTGCTCGACTACACGCCGGGCGCAGCCGTTGCGTCCGGCGCGGTCGTGGTCATCGGTGCGCGGGTGGGCATCGCTGTTGCCGACATCGCGGTGGGCGCCACGGGTGCACTGCGCGTCAAGGGCGTGGTGGAGCTGGCGAAGCTCGCGGCCGACGCGCCGGCACAAGGCGCGCTCCTGTACTGGGACGCGGCGAACAGTCGGCTGACCACGACGGCATCGGGCAACACCCTCGCCGGCTACGCCGCCAAGGCCGCAGGCGCGGGCGCAACCACCGTATGGCTCCACCTCAACGCCTGAGCCCATGCTCGCACCATTCGCTGCCCTAGAGGCCCGCACAAACGTCGTGGTGGTCAATCGCCTTTCCAACGCCGTGGCGCTGGTGAACGGCGTTGACGTGCCGGTGATGTTCGATACGCCCTATGCGGGCGCCTTCGGTGGCGAAGCGGATGCCGTGGCGCCCGAGTGCACGGGTCCTGCATGGGGCCTTGGTGCGCTTGAACGCGATGACGCGTTGTCCATCGGCGGCGTTGCCTATGAGGTCGAGACGGCACAGCCGGACGGCCTTGGATTTGTGCGTGTCGTCCTGCGGGTGGCCTGACCATGCTCGCACTTGAACCTGCCATCGTGACCCGCCTGCGCGGCGAACTGCCCGGGACGTGGGCCGTCAAGGGCATCTTCTCCGACACCGGCAAGCGCGAGCCCGACCTGCTGGCATCCGTTCTCTTCATCGACGCCAACGTGCCGGCCAGTGATGTGCCTGGCGCGTTGGTGCGCCCGTTCTGGGCCGTCACGCTCATGGCGAAGCGCAGTGATGCCGACGCCCTGGCGCATCTCGATACCGCTTTCGCGCTCGTCGTCGAAGCACTGCAAGGCTGGGCGCCGGGGCAGGTAGCCGGCCGGCGCTGGGAGCGGCTGCAACTGGCGAGCGTGAAGCCGCCCCCGTATCCCGACAACGGCCTCGTCGGCGTCGAACTCGTTTTCTCCACTTCGGCCCGCTTCGACGGCCAACCCTAAAGGAATCCCCATGCCTATCGTGCATACCAAAACCGAACTGTCGGCCCCGCGCGGCCGCCTGCGTCTGGACATCATGAACGCCCTCGAAGAGCTCACGGGCGAGGAAGAAATGGGCAACTGCCCGAGCTTCGTCGTTACGGTCGATTCGGAGAAGGCCGAGGAATTCTCGGCCGAGACCTCGGCTAGCGAACTCATCGGCACGCTGACCGGCAAGGTCAAGCGCACCGCAAAGATCACCTGCAACAACATGAGCATGGCGACCTATCAGCGCTTCCTCGCTGCTACGAGCGAAGTCGTGGTGCAGTCGGCCACAGCGGTGACCGATGAGATTCGCAAGGTTGTGCCGGGCAAGATCTATCAGCTCGGCCAGACCGCCGCCAATCCCATCGGCGTGCGCAATGTCACTGCGGTGAGCGTCAAGACCGAAGATGGGGCCACGCCCTATGTGGCTGGAACCGACTTCAATGTCGATCCCGAAACCGGCGCCGTGCAGATCATCGCCGGCGGTGGCATCACGGCGGGTAACGTGCAATTTGGCTATACGCCCGTTGCCGGTTCCTACACGCGCCTGAAGACCGGCGGTAATACCTCGTTCCTCTCGGCCATTCGCGTGATGGCAGACAACGCCGCGGGCAGCAACAAGGACTGGTACATGCCGCGTTGCAGCCTCACGCCTTCCGGTGACCTTCCCATCGTGTCGAACGAGGTCGAGTTCGTGACCGTCGAGTTCGATGTGGACATCCTCAAGTCCGCCAACGCTGAAGCGATCTACGTCGGGGGTCGCCCGGTCGCCTGACCTTTGATACCCGTCCCGCGGCTGGCCGCGGGGCGTGGTGACGCATGCGGCTTTGCACAGAGGCCTCATGCGCCGCCATCGTCCTTCACCTGATTCATCCTCCCCGTGGCCTTTAAGCCGATCCAAATTGTCATCAACGCCAAGGACGATGCGTCCAAGGTGTTCGACCGCCTGCAGTCGCGCGTGATCGCGTTCGCCGCCCTCGTGGCCGGCTACTTCGGCATTCAGGTCTTTGCGGGCTGGATCAAGGGCGGCGCCGACTTCGAGCAGGCCATGAGCCGCGTGCAGGCCGCCACGGGCGCCAGCGCGGCCGAGATGCGCCTGCTGCGCAAGGCGGCACAGGAAGCCGCGGCAGATGTCCGGTACGGCTTCACAGAGCTGCAGGCCGCCGGCGCGCTGGAGAACCTGGCGAAGGCCGGCCTCAACACCCGCGACGCCATCGCCACGCTGCCGGCTGCGATGCAGCTCGCGCGTGCGGGCGACATCGAGCTGGGCACCTCGGCCGAGTACCTGACGAAGATCGTCAACGGCCTGGGCTTGGCCTTCACCGACTCGGGTCGCGTGGCCGACGTGCTCGCCAAGGGCGCCAACGCGACGAACACCAGCGTCACCGGCCTGGCGCAAGCGCTGAGCTACGCCGCGCCTCTGGCGAACACCCTCGGGCTGAGCCTCGAAACCACTGTTGCCATCATCGGCAAGTTCGCGGATGCAGGTATCGATGCGAGCCGCGCCGGCACGGCGTTGAACAGCATCCTGGCGCAGTTCTCCGACCCGGCGAGCAAGTTCCGCACAGAGCTGGCAGCGGCTGGTGTCACGACGGGCAACTTCGAGAAGATGCTGCACGAGCTGGCCGCGGCCGGCCCAGCCGGACAGCGCGCGATTGCGGCGGTGGGGCAGGAAGCCGGCCCGGCGTTGCGCGCGCTGCTGAATCAGGGCGTGGACAAGCTCGACGAGCTGAAGAAGGCACTGCAGGGTGCCACCGGCAGCGCGGCCGATACCGCCGCTGTCATGCAGGCGAATCTCAATGGCGCGCTCAACAGCTTGCGTACCGCTTGGGACTCGACCGTCAACGCCCTGACGACGCCCGTTCTGCCGGTGCTGAAACAAGGCGTCGAGCAACTGGCCGGCGCGCTGCGCTCGGCGGTGGCCGACGGCTCCGTGGGGCGCTTTGGCGCCGCGATTGCAACGGCATTTCAGAACGGCATCAAGTGGGTGCAAGCCTTCGTCGCGAGCGTCGATGTGCCGGCCCTCGTTGCGAAGGCGCAGGCGCTGGCCGACCGGGTGGGGACGCTGCTCGACAGCTTCGGCCAGAAGGCGCAGAACACCGGCAACATCGTACAAACGGTGTGGGGTGTTGCGAGCGGTGGCGCCAACCTGCTGATTGCCGTCGTCTTCCGCGTGGGCGAAGCCTTCGCCGGCGTTGCGCGGGACATCCTGACCGGCGTCGGCGTCATGCTGGAAGGGCTGTCGAAGATCAGCTTCGGCGGCGTGTCTGCGGCGTTCAAACAAGCCGCTGCAGAGGTGCGCGAGTCTGCCGCCGGCATGGAAGGCGTGACGGACGCTTTCGGCGAGAAGTCGGCGGAAGCCTTCGAACGCGCCACCAAGGGCGCCGAGGAAGCGCGCGCCGGCTGGGCGGGCCTGACCGGCGCTGCCGAGACCACGACCGCGGCGACGACCAGCGGCGCGGCAGCCTTCACGACCATGGCGGCGGAGATGAAGGCCGCAGGCGACAGCGCACAGGTATCGGGCCAGAAGGCCGCCAGCGCATCCGAGGCGCAGAGGGCAAAGGCAGAGGAAGCCCGCGCCTCCATCTTGCGTCTGCGCGGCGAATACGACCAAGCCATTGCGACCGGGAACCTTCAGCTCGCGGTGCAGAAGCTCGAAGAGCTGAAGAAGGCCAATCTCGCGGCGGCCGATGCGGCCGTGACCAACAAGAAGGCGCAAGCCGATGCGGCGGCGGAAATCGATGCGGCTTTCCAGCGCGCCGGCGTACAGACGAAGGCGCAGCTCGAAACCATCGCCAAGACCGCGCTGCGCGACTTCGAGCTGATTCGCGACAGCGGGCAGGCGACAGCCATCGGCCTGGGCGAAGCGTGGAAGCGCGCCGCCGAGGCGTCTATCTCTGCAGCCAACGGCGTTGCTCCCGGCTGGGTGCAGGCGCAGGCCGCCATGCGCGGCTTCGAGGTCGTGCTCGACAGTGCGGGACGCTCGACGCTGAAGCTCAAGGATGCGCAGACCGACGCCACACAGGCCGCCAACGGCCTGGCCGGCGCGCTGCGCGACGTGACGAGCGCCCGCGAGAAAGACATCGAGGCGCGCGAAAAGGCCAACGCCTTGAAGGAGCGCGAGACCGCCCTCGAAAACAAGCGCCTCGGCCGCGACGCGAGCGGCTTCTCGACCGACAAGAACGGGAAGACCGTCGTTGCCGGGAGCGACCTCGGGACGTTGACCGGCATCGCCGCATTCCTGAAAAACGCCGGTGTCAAGGATGACGAGACCGCACGACGTATCGCGCGCGAGTTCGCCGACGAGAAGGGCAACGTTCAGTTCTTCAACAACCCCGGCCAGAAGAAGTACGGCGGCGATACGCTGAGCTATGCGCTGATGAAGGCGGCCGAGAAGGTGACTTTCTTCGGCGACGGCGGCACGCCCACCACCATCCCCAAGCCTGAATCGAACCGCACGGTCAATCTGCACCTGAACCTCAACGGGCGCGATTACGGCGCCGTGAACACCGATGCGGCCGGCGCCGATGTCATTGAGGGCTTGCTCGCGCAGCTCGGTGCGGCGCGTGGCACCTCTTCCGCACGTCCGGGCAACTGAACATGACAGCACCGAAGTTTCACGTCCTGGGCGCCCTGCAGATTCCGCGCGGCATGGTTTGGTCCGACGAGTTCGGGTGGAACCCCGTCGAGAAGAGCCTCGAGTATTCGCTGACAGGCGCCGCGCTCATCGATGCGGGCGTGCGCCTGGCGGGCCAGCCGATCACCCTGCAGGGCGAGGCCGATGCGGGTTGGATCAAGCGCGGTGGTCTCGTCGCGCTGCAGGCGCTCAACGCCGCCGACCCGGTGGGCGAGCACGTCCTCGTGCTGGCCGATGGCCGCAGCTTCACCGTCCAGTTCGCGCCCGGCCTGGCTGTCGAGGGCAAGCCGCTCGCGCGCCCCGAGCTGCCCGCCGAGGACTACCCCTATATCGCCACCGTGCGGCTCATCACCGTTTGACCAATGACCATTTCTGAATCCGATATCAAGCTCGTCACCACACAGGTGATGGATGACGTTCCCGAGGGCGGCGGCGCCCCGACTTCCAACGTCATCGAGGACGGCAAGAGCAATGGCGTCTTCAAGGACGTTTCCGCGGTGGACCGCGCGCGCGGTGACGTGTCCATCATGAAGATCGCGGCCACGATCCAGACCTTGAACACCGACACCGCGCTCGGCGGCTTGGTCATCATCACGCGCCCGCCGGCCGACCCCAAGGTGACCTCGGCCTTGTTCTACACCGCCGACTTCTTCGACCGGCGCGCGAGTATCCAGAACCGGATCGAGGCCTATACCTCCCCGGGCGAAGAGTTCGGCGGTTACCTGCTGTCCAACCATGTGCAGGGACAGCGCTCGCTGCAGATCTTCCAACGACCTGGCGCGACACCACCGGCGATCAACAGCACGCTGCAGATCAGCGGCGGGGGCAAGACGGAGTACGTGCGCATCTCCGATGTGGCCGTGGAACAGCGCACCTACAGCTACAGCACGGGCGGCTCTTTCGTGGACTATGCCGCGCAGGTGTGCGTTTGCGAAATCCTCGACGGCCTCAAGAACGACTACACCGGCACGCCGGCGAATCGCCTCTTCGAGCGCACCTCGACCTCGGCCGCGGTGAACAAGATGCTTGTGGCCAACGCCTCGAAGTTCTATGGCATCGCGAAGCTCGCGGCCCCGGTGACCATCGGCGATCTGTCCGCCAAGGTGGACAAGATCGATACCCAGCTCGTGCCGAGCGCGACCACCGAAATCCCGCTGACGGATATGTCGGCCGCCGGCTCGGCGACCACGCTCGTTGCCTCGGGCGCCGGCACGGTGTCGCTGACCACGGGCGTTGCGTTCGGCCCGAATTCGGTCATCGTCTTTGGCAACCCCGCCTATCCGGGCTCGCTGTCGGTGGCGACCTCGGCGGGCGCCCTGACCGACGACGGCGGGCGGCTGAAGCTCGGCGCGCTGACCGTGGGCAGCGTGAACTATCCGAGCGGCTCGATGACCTTCGCGAGCGATGCGCCGGCCATCGCGGGAAACAAGACGATCACCTTCCGGCCCGCCGGCGCACCCATCGAGCTGGCCGATTCCGCGTCCATCGTGGTGACCGCGGAAAGCCGCCGGATCAACTACCCGCTGACCATCCTTCCGCCGCCGGCACCTGGCTCGCTGCGCGTGGCCTACCGTGCGGGCGGCAGCTGGTACGAGCTGGCCGACGACGGGGGCGGGCGCCTGTCGGGCACCAGCTCCAGCATCGGTAGCGGCACCGTGGACTTTGTGACGGGCACGGCCTTGCCCACGCTGGGGACTCTGCCCGACGTGGGAAGTGAAGTCATCTTCACCTGGGCGGCGAAGTCCAACTACAAAGACCGCAGCGGCACCCTCACGGCGGCCGTGTCCATCATGTTGGCGCTCGACAACCAGGCCGCGCAGTCCGGCACGGTGTCGGTGGACTGGAACGACGGTGCCGCGCGTCATGCCACCGACAACGGCAGTGGCGCACTCACGGGCGACGCCACCGGCCCGGTGTCCTATGCATCGAGCACCATCGAGGTGAGGCCCAACGTGCTCCCCGCATCGGCCGTGGCCTTCACGGTGGGCTACAGCCACGGCGAGCCGTCCTCGAAGACCTTCCCGGCGCCGGCGCGCGATGTGGATGGTGCGATCACCCTGAACCTCGGTAAGACCAACATCGCGCCGCGTTCGCTGTCCCTCGACTGGAACCTCGTATTGCAGTCCACCGGCGGCGTGCCGGCCGACCAGTGGGTGCCGCAGAATTTCGCGGCCACCAAGACCGTGATCGACAACGGCGCCGGCAAGCTGGTGGATGGTGTGGGCGTGGAGTTCGGGACCATCGTCTACGCCACGGGCGTGGCGAAGCTGTATCCCGAGGCCGTGGTGAGCGTGGCCGTGCCGCAGTGGGCGGTGAGCCCGCTCGGCGTGCTGGGCACGGTGCTTTCCCCGAACCTGCCGGGCTTCTATCGCAACACGCTCACGGGCTACACCTACGCCGTGCTGAATGCGTCCTTGCCGGCCGACTCGACGGCGCTCGTGAACGCGAATTTCCGGGTGGTGGGCGCTGGCACTACGAAGAGCCAGACCTTTAACCAGCCCAAGCTCTCCATCAAGCTACTGCCCGCCTTCAGCGAGGCCGGCGTGCCTGGCTCGGTCAACTTCACGATGGGCGGGAAGACCTACTTCGACCGGGCGGGGAGCCTGTATACCGACCTCGACCCGGCCACCGGCGCGGCGACGCTGGCCGGCACCTACGACTACGCCACGAACGTGGCCGCGCTCACGGTCTGGCCTGCGGCTGGCTCGACCTCGGTTGTCGTCAACAGCCTGTTGACCTCGCTCGACAGCCAGCCGGTGGAGTACGTCGTCTTCCGTACGCCGGTGGCGCCGGTCAGCCCGGGCACGCTGCAGCTCCTGGCGACGAAGCTCAACGGCGGCACGGTCAACGTCACCGCCGACGCCTCGGGCTTCATCAATGGCGCCAATGTGCACGGCACGTTCGACGCGGCCACGGGCGTGGGCAAGGTGCGCTTTGGCGACTGGGTGAACGCGGCAGGCAACGAAGGCGCCATCTGGTATTCGGCCGATGCCGTGGGCAGCGACGGCAAGATTTGGAAGCCGGTCCCGGTGTTCGCCAGCACCATCCGATACAACGCCGTGGCCTACACGACGCTGCCCGTCGATGCGACGCTGCTCGGTCTCGACCCGGTGCGTCTGCCTTCCGATGGCCGCGTGCCGATCTTCCGCAAGGGTGAGCTCGTCGTGATCCACAACACCAAGCGCCTGCCGCCGGCGGTGGTGTCCAACGGTATGACGTTGAGCGCTGGCCGCGAGCGCCTGGCGCGCGCGAAGATGATCGGCGGCGATGGCGTGACCATTGAGACCGGCTACACGCGCAACCTCGATGCCGGCACGGTCACCTTCACCGACGTGTCGGGCTACGTGCAGCCCGTGGTCTATGAGCACCGTATCGAGGACTTGCTGACGGTCTCCGATGTCGGCATCGACGGGCGCCTGACCTTCGCAGGCCGCGTCACGCACGACTACACCGCTGGCGACACCTACGTGAGCAGCGCGCTCCCGATGGGCGATGTGAAGGCGCGCGTAGCGCTGCTGTTCGATCAGCTGGCGTGGACCGGTGTCTGGTCAGACAGCCTCATCGGCAGCGCCGCGGACCCGTCTTACAACGACATCGACTATCCGATTCTGGTCACGAACAAGGGCGCGGTTACGGAGCGCTGGCGCATCCAGATCAACGGCGGCGGCACGACCTACAACCTCATTGGCGAGCACGTCGGGCAGATCGTGACCGGTCAGAGCATGACGGCGGATTGCTCGCCTGTCGGTCCCTCGGGCGTGCCCTACATGACCATCCGCGCCGCCGGCTTCGGCTCGGGCTGGGCCGCCGGCCAGCTCATCCGCTTCAACACCATCGCGGCGACGTTTCCCTTCGTGCCCATCCGCACCGTGCAGATGGGCGCCGAAACCGTGCTCGATGACAGCTTCGAAATCTCGGTCCTCATCGGCGTGGACCGCCCCTAACGAGAGAGTGAAAGAAAGAACATGACTTCAGTTGTCGATACGAGCGTGAAGCACTTCACCAGCCAGATGGTGGCCGCGACTGCGGTCTCGGGCACGCAGGGCTCTTTGATCGCGCTTCTCGATGCGTGCCTGAAGGATGGCTTTGACACCAAGACGCTTTCCTCGTTGGTCGTTGCCGGCGGTGTCGCGACGGCGGCCTACACGGGCGCGCACTCGGCATTGGCCGATTCGGTGGTGTTGATTGCCGGGGTGACGGGTGGGCCTGCTGGCTTCGCTGGCCTCAACGGCGAACAGAAGATCACGACGAAGGCCGCGGCTGGCAACAGCGTGACCTTTGCGACGGCACTCCCGGATGGCACCTACACCGGCACCATCACCATGAAGATGGCACCCTTGGGTTGGACGAAGGTCTACACGGGCGCGAACAAGGCTGTTTACAAGAGCGCGGACCCGACCAGCTCGGGGTGCTATCTGCGCGTCGATGACAGCGGCACCACGACCGCGAGAGTCATTGGCTACGAGTCGATGACCGATGTCGATAGCGGTGTCGGCCCGTTTCCGTCTGCGACTCAGATCGCGGGCGGCGGCTACTGGGCGAAGAGTTCGGTGGCAAGCGCGGCGCCCACGCAATGGGTGCTCTCCGGTGACAGCAAGGCGTTCTTCTTCACGAATGCGGTTTCGCTCCCGACCAGCGCCAGCTATCAAGGGACCGTGACCCGTGGCTTCGGTGATCCGATCACGCAAAAGCCTGGCGGCGATCCCTACGGGTGCTTCTTGAACTGCAGCCTGTTGTCAGGCACAGGGACGAGCATTGACGGTGCCTTTGACCGTCGATGGGACGGCACCAACAATCAGACCTTCTCACCACGAACGCACACCGGGCTCGGTTCCGCAGTGGCTCAGTTTGCGCGAACCATGACTGGCTCCGGCGCGATGGTGTCTGGTCAAGACAGCACGCTGGGTGTGTTTCCGAACGAGTGCGTGGATGGGGCCATTCGGCTCAGTCGGCGCGCGATTGTGCAGGTTGGTTTTGCGGGTATCCGTGCGTTCGTCCCGGGCGTGTATCACATCCCGCAGGACCGACTCGCAGGGTCGTTCAACAACTTCGACAAGTTCACGGCGACAGATGGCAGAAAGTTCATCTTGATGCTGACCGCGAATGCGTCGATAGACACGGTGGCATCCGCTGCGTTCGGTGCTGTTCCGATCGATGTCACGGGGCCGTGGCGCTAAGACATGACAACAGTCGATCTTGGCAATCTGGTTTCGGTTGACTACTCGGCCGCCGCGGGAGCTACCGCGCCTGCCGTGGCCTATGCCAACTGGGCCGCGGAACTGGGCGTCTCGCCTACGGCCACCCTCTATGCGATGGATGCTGACGATGGCTCGTGGCCCGTCAATCTCGCTGCGTCGCCGGTGGTCAACTCTCCGGTCATTGTCGGGATGGTCTCTTCAGAGGGCGGCGTCGGGTTCTACAAGAAGGCGCCGATCAATACCGGTGCAGTCACTATCACGACCATCCCGAACGTGAGCCGCATGAACCTGCTGACGGACAGGCCTGACGTGCTGTTCACGTTCCACCCGCAGGCCGATTTGAAGAGCGTCGGCCTGAAGCTGCAGCGCGCGGGCACAACCACAATCATCGGTGGCCGGGTGCAGCAGTACCAGAGCACGGCGACGCCGATCAACGTCGCGGATTTTGCGATGCGGCTCAATGGAAACGCCGGCATCGTGCTTATCGTTTCTGCGCCCGTCGGGGACACGCCCGTCCCGCTGTACGTCATGGACGGCACGGTCAACTTGGCGGGTGCGCTCATGGACACGGTGGCGGCTGGCACCACCAGAGAGATTACGGCGACAGTCAGCTATGCCGCCGCAGCGCTGAGCGCGGCGCGTCTCGATGACCTGAAGGTCGTGAACTCGCTCGCGTGGACCGGCACGCCTGTTGCGGTGCGCCTGTTCGGCGACGGCCGAGCCAGCCGCAAAAATTACCTGCTGGGAGACCTGGGGCAGAGCATCGGCCGGGTGCGAGGTTCGACGCTCGACTATGTGGCGCCAATCAACAGGCCCTATCGGTGCCGTGTGGTGTTGCTGCGCGAGCGCGACGTGATGCCTGTTCGCGAGCAGTGGACCGCAGCAGATGGCAGCTACGACTTTCAGTATGTCGATGAGCTGCAGAGCTATTCAGTGCTTGCGTTCTATGCCGATCATGCGAAACGCGCCGTGGTTGCGGACGGCCTGACGCTTGCCAATGGCAAGGTGGAGCTGATGGCATGAACGTGCTTGCCATTAATGCCATGTTGGCCGGCCTCGTGAGCTATCTGGGTAGCGGCGCGCGGTTCATGGTCTACGGCGGTGTGCAGCCGGGAGAAGGTGGAGCGCCCACCACGTTGCTCGCCGCCGCCGTGCTTGCGCTTCCCGCGGGTGCTGTTGCGGATGGGAAGCTGACGCTTGCGCAGGCAGACACGGGCGGCGACTTGGCCGTGGCGACCGGGATTGCGACGTGGGGCCGTGTGGAGCTGTCGGACGGCACATGGGTGGCTGACTTCAGCATGAGCGGCCCATCGGGTTTGGGGCAGGTCAAGCTCGTGGTGCAGAACCCGCCCGAAGGCGATCCCGAGGCGAAGCTCTATCAGGGCGGAACCTTCTTCATCGGCGCGGTGGTCATCGGTGGTTGAAGACCTCATCTTCCGCAAGCTGCCGCTCGGCGGGCCGCCGAACGTCCTCGTCTTCGGCGAGCCCGAAGAGCAGAGCAGTGGGGCCGCCTATGCACTGGGTCGCATCGCGCTGCCGCTGTTCATGGCCGCAGGCGCGGCCATCGCCACGATGCCGCCACATGCGACGGCCGCAGGCGCTTTGCCGCTGCCGGCCTTCATGGTGCAAGGCGCTGCCCGATACACGAGCGCGGTGTCGCGCCCGCTTGTGGGCGCGGTCTCTTCAGGTTGGCAGGTTGCCGCTCAGATCGAGGGCGGCGCCGTGGCAAAGCACCAGGTGGCCGCACCGGCTCGAGTCGGCAGGGTCAGTTCGTGGCAATCGGCGGCGCCGCGTGCGACGGGGTTCTCCACGGTCTGGCAGGACGTGCGCCATGCGCGCGCCGCTGCGGCACTTCGCTATCAGGCTGCGCAAGAGCTGGAGCGCGCCACGGGCATGCGGCATCAAGAGGCGACCCGCGCACGCTCCACCGCTGCAGTGCGTTGGCAGGAAGCGCAGCGCCTGGCGCCGGCGCCTGTGGGCATTCGGTATCAGGAGGCCGAGCGCATGCGCAACGCGGTGCGCGCCCGGTGGCAGGAAGCGGCGAGCGCCCAAGCGCAGCACCGCGACCGCTTCGGCGCCGCCCTGCAGCTCGACGTGGGCCGCGTGTCGCGGTGGCAAGCGGCCATGTATCCGCTGCCGGGCCTCTCGGTCATCGTCCCGCCCGTGGTGGACCCTTGCTATGTCCCCTCGACCACGCTCGTTTTCAGCGAGCGCCAGCGCTACAGCACCACGCTGATTTTTGTTTGCGAGCGGCACCAGCCCTCGCCCGGCACCGGCGAAACCGTCGTGGTGCCCGTCTTGGAGGCCTACACCGTGCAGAACAGCATCACCCTCGTGCGCTTGGACAGCGGCGAGGAAATCGAGGCCTTGGCCTTTTCCATGAGCCTCGATGCCGACTCGTGGACCTGGCGCTGGAATGCCACGCTGCCGGGGTCGGCGTGGCCGGTCATCCGCCGCGGCATTCATGCGGCGCCGGTGGACATCCTCGCCACCGTCAACGGCGTGCCTTACCGGCTGAGCGCGACCAACTGCAACCGCGACCGGCGCTTTCCTTCCACGAAGGTGCAGGTGGAAGGCAAGGGCCGCGGCGCCATGCTCGATGCGCCGTATGCGCCCACGCTCAACCATGCTTCAGCCGCAACGCGCAGCGTCGAGCAGTTGCTCAACCTGGCGCTGACGTACAACGGCGTGAGCATCGGGTGGGGCGTGGACTTCGGCCTCATGGACTGGACCGTGCCCGGCGGGACGTGGGACTTTCAGGGGAGCTACATCGGCGCGGTGCTCGACATCGCCAGCGCGGCCGGCGCCATCGTGCAGCCGCACGCCACGGACGCGACGCTGCGCGTCATGCCGCGCTATCCGGCCGCGCCGTGGTACTGGAACACGCTCGCGCCGGATTTCGTCTTGCCCGCTGCTGCAATGTCCGTCGAGGGCATCCAGTTGCTGACGCGGCCGGACTACAACCGGGTTTTTGTGGCGGGCACCAACGGCGCCGGCGTGCTCGGACAGGTCACGCGCAGCGGCACCGCCGGCGACAGCGTGGCACCGATGCTCACGCATGCGCTGACGACCGATGTCAACGCCGTGGCGCAGCGCGGCCTCGCTGTGCTGTCCGACACGGGCGCACAGGCGAGCGTGAGCCTGAGCCTGCAGGTGCGCCCGGAAACCGGCGTGATCCTGCCCGGCGCGTTCGTGCAGTACGAGGACGGCGCCGAGACGCACCTCGGCCTTGTGCGGGCCACGTCGGTGAACTGGCAACGGCCCGTGCTGCGCCAGTCGATCACCCTCGAAACGCATGTGGAGGCATGAGCATGGCCTCGACCAACCTCTTCACCGCCTTCATCGAGCTGCTGCCGAGCTATCCGCTGCAGCTCGCAACCATCACCGCCATTGATGGCGAGGTCGCTCGGCTGGAGCTGCCCGGCGGCGGCGTGCTTACGGCCCGCGGCACCGGCGCGGTGGGCGATCAGGTCTTTGTGCGCGATGGCGTCATTGAAGGCCAGGCGCCGTCAATGCCGTTTGTCTCTGTGGAGATTTGACGATGCAATTCAGCCGTGCAAATTCAAACTGGGGTGATCTGCAGGCCCTCGGTCGGCACCATATCAGCACCCTGCCGCGCTACTGGATCACGCGGCTATATGTGGCACTGTCCTCGCTCACAAGCATCGCCGTGATCGCGTGGGAGCCCGAGGCGCTCACGCATCGGCTCATCACGCAAAGCGGCCCGCCCGGCTGGTGGCTGGTCGGATTCCTTGCAGTGGTGGCCGCCGTGGGCATCGTTGACGTGGTGGTGAACGACATGCTCCCCGATAGGTTCCACCTGCGCTGCGCGAAACGCTCACGCCACCTGATCTACGTCGCGCTCTCGATGGGCCTCATGTGCCTTACCTACGTCTTCATCGCCGGCGGTGGTGGCTGGTGGCGCGCGCTGGCGATGCCGTTCTGGATTGACGCCGTGTTCGCCGCTCTCGTTGCATTCCTCGACCTTTTTCAGCGCCACCGCCTACGCACATGATGAAAGAACTACACGACCGCATCGCCACTCAGCCGAGCCAGCAGCTCACGGCACCGAAGCTGCGCCGGATCATCTGGGGGCTGATCGCCGCGATTTGGTTGCCGCTGCTGGCGCTGCCCGCGTTTGCCGCTGCAGGGGAGGCCGGTCTCTCCGACCCGCTGAACATTCCGCCGGTGCTCATGGTGCTCGCGCTGGTCATCTCCAGCCTGGCCGGCGCCACGGCGCTACTGATGCGCATCGACCGCGAGCTTTCGGCCGCTCCTGACAAGCCGCTGCTGCGTCCCTGGCTGATGTGCGCGTCGCACATGGCTGGCGCCTGGCTGGCCGGCACGCTGGCCTTCATCGTTAGCCGGCAAGCGTCTTTCGAGGTCTGGACCACCTTGGGCTTCGTGCTCACGGCCAGCTTCGCAAATGCCAAGTTCATCGAAACCATGCTCGAGCGGTACATGCCCGGGCGTCCCAACGCAGGAGCACCACAGCCATGAGTAACCAATCTGCCTTTCTCGACATGCTTTCTATCTCTGAAGGCACCAGCACGAGCCCGGCCACAAGAAACCGAGGCTATGACGTGATCGTCACCGGCATCGACCGCTTGCCCGAGATTTTCAGCGACTACAGCACACATCCTTTCGCTCGCGGCCGTCGACCGAAGCAGATCAACGCCAAGGGCTTGTATTCGACTGCCTCAGGCCGCTATCAGCACATGCTCAAGGACTGGGCCCACTATCGCGATCTGTTGAAATTGCCTGACTTCGGCCCGCGGTCGCAAGACCTCTGGGCGCTGCAACTCATTCGCGAACGCGGCGCGTTGGCGCTTATCGATGCTGGCCGCTTCGATGAGGCAGTGGCGAGGGTGCGGAACCTGTGGGCGAGCCTGCCGGGCGCTGGGTACGGGCAGCCTGAGCACCGCATCGAGAAGCTGCGGGCGGCATATGAAAGCGCCGGCGGGGTGCTTTCGTGATGGGCCTCACCGCGGTGCCGACATGGGCGTGGATGCTGGTGCTCAGCTTGGCAGGCAATGGTTTGCTCGGCTGGGCGTGGCTCGACGCGCGCGACCGGGCGACAGCGACCATTATCGAGCGCGACGATGCTCGAGCCGACGCCACCGCCTGCAGTGACGCGACCGAGGCGCTGCGAGAGCTGGCCGACAAGCGAGCCATTGAGGCGCGGAGGGCGCAGGCCCTAGCGCGCGCGGCAGCCTCCGGGCATCAGCAGCGCGCGAACACGATCTTGTCGACGCCGGCGGCGGTGCCGGGCGACACCTGCGCGAGCGCGCAGGTGCGTATCGACGGATGGTTGAAGGGGAGGGCGCCGCAATGATCAGAGGGGCCTCTATGCGGCTTCTGCTGCTTCACGCTGCCTTCCTGGCCGGCTGCGGTGTGGCGCCGACGCATACCGTCAAGGTGCCTGTGCCCTTGGAATGCCGAGTGGCTATTCCAGTGCGGCCTGTTATGCCGACCGAGGCGCTCGAGTCTGGAGTTGATCCGGACCGATTCGTTGCTGCGGCCCAGGCAGAAATCGAGGTGCGCGAGGGCTACGAGGGTGAGTTGCGGACGACGCTCGAGCAGTGCGCGAGGCCAATGTGATCTGTAGCGTTGTTCTTTGAGCAGGCCGCTGTCTTGACATAAAAAAGGGCGGCCGAAGCCGCCCTCGTCAACTAGCGTGGTCGCTTACGCGGCGAGGCGCAGCCGCCGGCCATGAACCGCGCTGGTCTCCCACTCGTCCAGGAAGAACAGGGTGACGCGGTCGCCCAGATCGTTCCAGATCGGCTCATCCAGGTTGAGGTAGTGGTGATACATCCGCGCGCCTCCCGGCAGCGCTGAGAACGACGGCTTGCCCGTCATGGTGGACATTGCGAAAAAGTCGCCGGCGTTCAAATCGATGTCGGGGAGCCAGAACACATGCCGCAGCTTGTTCGAGATTTTCCCGTCGCCCGTGTAGGTCGTGTCGCTGACCATCACGAAGCGGGTGTTGATCGCGCGGTTTGCGCGGAACATCACCCATTCCTTGGATGCGCCGCCGATGGTTTCCGCGCTGACGACGGACATTGGAGGCAGGTTGCTTACTTCTTGCATACTTCGGTTCTTTCCGGCACAAAGGCCATAAGGTTTAGTCAAGACCACTTGCGAAACCGGAGAACCGACGTAAACTACAAGGCTAGACAGCAAAACAGTTCACTAGCTCTTCTTCTCGCAAATCCTGTGGTCGCCTGCGTTGGAGCGCAGACTTTCGCATTATGCGGGTTATCGCCCGTCCGACGCAAGCGTGGGACGGGTTTTTCTGTTTTTATTCACAGTGTTTCGCTGTTCGCTGTTAGCCCCTGTTGTGCTGTCGCATTTTTGCCACGCGAGAGGCTGGGCCATTCGCGGCGCGATGCTACTTGTCTACGGCCTGCTGTGGCTTTCCTCGCCGAATCCATGGAAAGCGGCGCTGTGCTCGTTGCGGCGGGGCTAGTCCTTGCGCCGTGGAGCTGATGGATTTCTTGAAGTCCTCACAAGCGCGCTCGAATGCGACTTGGTGAGCTTCGAAATCTTGATAACTCCGCCTGTTCACTTTCGGGTCAGAGAGGAATGGCGACAGGTTCTTTCTCGCGGCCTCCACGGGCGTATAGGCGACCTGTAGCAGGGGAAAGTAAATGTTGATCAGCATCATGTACTTCTGTGCTTCCCCGGGCGCCAACACGCCTTGGCTCTTGGTGAGGTCGAGCACGTCCTCATAGCGGAGCTGACCCCTGTAGCAGCGCAGATGGGTGAGGTAGATGGTTGAGAGCTGGATATGCCATTTTGCAAACAGGAAGAACAGTTCTTCAAGCTTTTGCAGCGTCAGTTCTCTTTCTTTCTGACGGCTCTGTGCTTCGATGTTGAGTTTTGCCAACCAGAGGTTGAACAAGCTGTTGGCCGAGACGCCGAGGAGTGTGGCGGTGGCCCCAATCGCCGCGCCGAGCAGCGGTCCAATCTCGATCAAATCGTTGATCTGCAAATCATCCTCCTGTTGCCTGTGCGAGCGGCGGGTCTTGGGCCGAGGTGCTTCGCGTAGGCGATGGTAATTCGACTCTGCGTGCGATCAATCTAGGCGGACCTCGAAATAGGCTTCGTCGGTGTCGCCGAGATCGCGGAAGCCGGCCGTCTTTGCGGCGTCATAGGCCTTGGCCCAGTCTGCGGCCAGGCCGATTTCATCTGCAGTGAGGTCCTCGGCGCTCGATTCGCTCGCGTTCTGAAATGCTTTGAATGCCTGTTCGGTGCGGTCGCCGAGCTTCTTCTCGAGTTCGCGCGTGAAGCGCTGTACCGACAGCTTTAGAACGTCGGGTGTGGAGTGCGGATAGTCGATGAGGTGGACAGCGTAGGTCATGGGTCGTGGGCGGGTGTGAAGCGCGATCAGCGCGGGTAGAAAAATGGCAGGTGGCCTGGCTCTTCGTCGTCGTCGGGATGAAAACCGGTTGAGCATGGAACGCGCATGCGGGCGAGTGCGGCGAGCGCCTGCTCGAGGTGAACCATGCACCACCAGGTCTGCACGCGTTCTTCGGCCTTGCTTTTCGTGGCGCGAAAGGAGTAGGTTTTGCCCTCGGCGAGAACGCCGCCGAATTTGATCTGCACCTTGGCAAATTGCAGCGGGGGCAGCAGATCGTCTTTCAGGTCGGGCCAGCGTAGAAGGCGGGCTTGCATGCTCGGCCCCCATCGTTCCTTCTCTGCCTTCCTGTATTCGAGCCATCCCGTAAAGCGAGGTCCGTTCTCGGCGGCGGCACGCGAAACCCACCACCCGTTAGAGCGTAGAAGCACCACCTCGCAAAACATTTTTAGCCCAATAAAACACTGTATGAACATACAGTTTTCCACGGGAACGACGGTCTGGCAAGTCGCATGGGGCGGTGCCCCTTGATGTTGGTATACTTCCCATCAACACCGCTGCAGCCCGCGCCGTTGTTGGCTCGACGCCACAGATTGTGATTCTGGTCGTCGTGGGTTCGAGTCCCATCAGCCACCCCAAAATATCTCCTTTGCGCTATTGCCAAATAGCATTTCAAAGGAACACACCGCCAGGCTTGTCCTGGCGTTGTCATTTCCGGCTCCGCTTCCGACAGTAAGCCGAAGACCTTTTTCCTCTTCTGATTCGCATATCTGCCACGCGTGCGGGTGGACTTTACGTTGCGAGTTGTTGCATTAAAGCAATGGATCGACGGTTTTTCCGCCGGTAGACGCGTGCGTGACAAATGTAAACTGAATTAAAATCCACCCGTTTTCAATTTCAGGAGTCCAACAATGGCTTCGACCCTCGCCGATATCAATTCCCAGATCAAGAAGCATGACGAGCAGATTGCGCAATTGCGCAAGCAGGCGGAAGACCTGCGTAACCAGGAACGCTCGGGCGTGATCGAGGAGTTGCGCAAGAAGATCGCCGAATACGGTTTGACCGCCACTGACCTGAAACTGACTGGCCGCGCCAGCGCAGTCAAGCGCAGTGCCGGCGCCGCTCCGGTCAAGGCTGCCGCCAAATACCGCGGCCCGACGGGCGAAACCTGGTCGGGTGGCCGTGGCCGCAAGCCGCGTTGGGTGACGGAAGCATTGGCTGCCGGCAAGTCGCTTTCCGATTACGAGATCAAGTAAGTGCCTCAGCTTTTGCTGGGCAACTGCCCAATAAAAAAGCCCGCATGCGCGGGCTTTTTTATTGGGTGCTGAAGTCGCGTTGCGCGTTCAGTTCACCATCACGAGTTTGCCTTTGACGCCGCGCGAGCCCATGTGGGCGTAAGCGGCCTTCAATTCGGCCATCGGCATGGTGCTGTCGATCACCGGCTTGATCTTTCCCTGGCCGTACCACTGTGCCAATTCGGCCATCATCTGCGCATTGGCCTTGGGTTCGCGCTTGGCGAAATCGCCCCAGAACACGCCGACCAGCGATGCGCCTTTGAGAAGCGTCAGATTCAATGGCAGCGATGGAATGGGGCCCGATGCAAAACCCACCACCAAATAACGGCCGCGCCATCCGATCGAGCGAAACGCGGGCTCCGCGAAATCACCGCCGACAGGGTCGTAAATGACATCGGGGCCTTTGCCGTCGGTGGCGGCTTTGATGGCATCGCGAAAACCGTTGGGCAGCGCATGCGTGGTGTAGTTGATCGTCGCGTCGGCGCCGATTGAGCGGCACAGTTCGCATTTCTCGTCGGTGGAGGCTGCCGCAATGACCTTGGCGCCCGCGGCCTTGGCGATCTGGATGGCCGCGGTGCCCACGCCGCCGGCCGCACCCAGCACCAGCACGGTTTCACCGGCCTTGAGCTGCGCGCGGTCCATCAGCGCATGCCACGAGGTGGCGTAGATCATGATGAAGGCGGCCGCGTCGACGTGGCCGAAGCCTTCGGGCAGCGGCATGCACAGCGCGGCGGGCGCCAGCGTGTGGGTGCCGAAGCCGCCGGTGCCCGACAGGCAGGCCACGTTCTGCCCGACCTTCAGGTGCGTGACGCCTTCGCCGACCGCCTGCACCACGCCCGCATATTCGGAGCCCGGCACGAAGGGCAGGGGCGGCTTGATCTGGTATTTGTTCTGCACGATCAGCAGGTCGGGGAAATTCAGGCTCGCGGCCTTGATTTCGATCAGCACCTGGCCCGGCCCCGGCGTCGGTGTCGGCAGTTCCTTCCAGGTCAGCGCGTCGACGCCGATGGGGTTTTCGCAAAGCCATGCGTGCATGCTCGAGTCTCCTTCAATGAGTCGGGTGGGGGCAATGAATGCGGGCGATGATAGGCGGCGCGGCAGGGCAGGCTTGTCCCTGCTGCGACGCACCCCGCGCCTACAATCTGGGCGCATCCAGGACACCATGAAGATACTTATTTCCAACGACGATGGCTTTCAGGCGCCGGGCATCGTCGCTTTGCACGACGCGCTGAAAGACATCGCCGAAGTCGAGGTGGTGGCTCCCGAACACAACAACAGCGCCAAGTCGAATGCACTGACGCTGGCCGCCCCGCTCTACGTGCACCAGGCGCACAACGGTTTTCGCTACGTGACCGGCACGCCGGCCGACTGCGTGCACATCGCGCTCAAGGGCCTGCTCGGCTATCGGCCCGACCTGGTGGTGTCCGGTATCAACAACGGCGCCAACATGGGCGACGACACCATCTATTCGGGCACGGTGGGCGCGGCCATGGAAGCCTACCTGTTCGGCATCCCGGCCATCGCGTTCTCGCAGATCGAAAAGGGCTGGGCGAACGTGGAGGCGGCGGGCCAGGTGGCGCGCCGGCTGGTGCAGCAGATCGAGCGCGAACGCATGCTCGGCGGCGCGCCGTTTTTGCTCAACGTCAATGTGCCGAACCTGCCGTTCGACGAACTCAAGCCGGTCAAGGTCTGCCGTCTCGGTCGCCGCCACTCGGCGGAAAAAGTGATCACGCAAGACAGTCCGCGCGGCGAGACCATGTACTGGATCGCCGGCGCGGGCAGTGCCAAGGACAGCGGCGAAGGCACCGACTTCCATGCCACCGCCGCGGGCCATATCGCCCTCACGCCGTTGCAGATCGACCTGACCGACCACGCCAACCTCGGCCAATGGCGCGAGACGGTGGCCCGTCTGGGCAACTGACATGGCCACGCAACGGCCCAGTTTTCCCGTTCGCCTGACACCCACCGCTTCGGCTGCCACGCGCGGGCGCATGCCTGCCGTGCCGGTCAAGCCCATGGTGCCGTCCACGCCCTCGATGGCGTCCGACGCCGTGCGCGCGCGCATGGTGCAAAAGCTCGCGGCGCAGGGCATTTCGGATCCGCGCGTGCTGCGCGCCATGGGCGCGGTGGACCGGCATCGCTTTGTCGACAGCGCGCTGGTCAACCAGGCTTACGAAGACACGAGCCTGCCGATCGGCCTGGGGCAGACCATTTCCAAGCCCAGCGTGGTGGCGCGCATGATCGAGCTGCTGCTCGGCGCCCCCGCGCTGGTCGGCAAGCCGCAAGACAAGCTGGGCCGCGTGCTCGAGATCGGCACCGGCTGCGGCTACCAGGCGGCGGTGCTGAATCAGGTGGCCACCGAGGTCTACAGCATCGAGCGCCTGCGCGGGCTGCACGAGCGCGCGCGGGCCAACCTGCGGCACTTCCGGCTGGCCACCGTGCACCTGATGCTGGGCGACGGAATGATCGGCTATGCCAAGGGCGCGCCCTATGCCGGCATCATTGCCGCCGCGGGCGGCGAAGCCGTGCCCGAGGCCTGGATCACGCAACTTGCCGTGGGCGGACGCATCGTGGCGCCAACCCATTCCGCCAGCGGCGGTCAAGCCCTTGTCGTCATTGACAAGACCTCGCGAGGGTTGGAGCGGCTCATTCTTGAGGCGGTCCACTTTGTCCCCCTAAAATCAGGTATCGCTTGAAGGAATAACAAATGCAGGGTTTTGGCAATCGGAGTTGGTTCGGTGGCGTCACGTTGGCCTTTGTGCTGGTGATCGCAGGCTGTTCCACACCGCGTGGGCCGGCGCCGGTCGAAGACCGCGGCACCATGACGCGCCCCCCGGCCCCCACCCCGGTGCCCGGCGGCCCGCCGATCACCACCGACGCCAACGGCAAGCCGCTGGCCGGCATCGAAAACTACGGCAAGCCCGGCTACTACGCGGTGCGTCCCGGCGACACCATCCGCCGCATCGGCAACGAAACGGGGCAACGCTGGCAGGACATCGTCCGCTGGAACAACATCGACAACCCCGACCTGATCGAAGTCGGCCAGGTGCTGCGCGTGATTCCCCCGACCGGTTCGGGCACGTCCGTGGCCACGGCGCCGCCGAGCACGTCCGAAGGCGCGGTCACCAAGCCGGTGACGCCGCCTCCGGTCATCGCATCGACATCGCCCGGCACCAGCGCAAGCAAGCCGCCGGCACCCGTGACCGCTTCTCCGGCGGGACCGGGCAGCGGTGCTTCGGGCGACGAAGACCTCGGCTGGATCTGGCCCGCGAGCGGCTCGCTGATCGCCGGTTTCGACGAAGCCAAGAACAAGGGCTACGACATCAGCGGCAAGGCGGGCGACCCCGTGCTGGCCGCCGCCGACGGCCGCGTGGTCTATGCCGGTGCGGGCCTGCGCGGCTACGGCAACCTGATCATCCTGAAGCACAACAACACCTACCTCACGGCATACGCGCACAACCAGACGCTGCTCGTGAAGGAAGACCAGTCGGTCCAGAAGGGCCAGAAGATCGCCGAAATGGGCAACAGCGACGCCGACCGCGTCAAGCTGCACTTCGAGATCCGTCGCCAGGGCAAGCCCGTCGACCCCTCGCGCTACCTGCCGAGCCGGTGATGCCATGGCTGCCTCCCGCCCCCGTCGCACGCCGCCCGTGCGCGGGTCGGCGGGCAAGGGGCCGCAGCCGGACAACCATCCCGGGCAAGAACCCGCTCCGCTAGAAGGCGCCGCCGAGCCCTTCGACGCAAGCACCGCGCTGCCCAACGGCGCGATGGCCGAGCTGATCGGCGGCGAGGGCGCCGATGCCCTCACCATCTATTTGCGTCAGGTCCGGCGCACGGAGCTCTTCACCCCCGCCGAGGAATACCAGGCCGCATGCGCCGCGCGGGCCGGTGACTTCGCCGCGCGGCAATCGATGATCGAGCACAACCTGCGGCTGGTGGTCAGCATCGCCAAGGGCTATCTGGGGCGCGGCGTACCGATGTCGGACCTCATCGAAGAGGGCAACCTGGGGCTGATGCACGCCATCACCAAGTTCGAGCCCGAGCGCGGGTTTCGCTTTTCCACCTACGCGACCTGGTGGATCCGCCAGTCGGTCGAGCGCGCGGTCATGACGCAGGCGCGCGCCATTCGCCTGCCTGTGCATGTGGTGCGTGAACTGCAGCAGGTGCTGCGCGCCCGCCGCACGCTGGAGGGCGACGCCGAGTTCATCGCCCACCGGCCCGAGGGCGTGCGCGTGGAAGACATCGCCGCATTGCTGGGGCGCGACGTGCAGGCGGTGGCCGACCTGCTGGCCCTGGCCGAAGCCCCGCGCTCGCTGGACGCGGGCGACGCGCGCGGCGACGACGGCTTCACGCTGGCCGACACCGTGGCCTCCGACGACGAGCAGGGCAACCCGAGCGGCATCACGCAGATGCACGAGGTGGAGCGCCTGCTCGACCAGTGGGTGCATGCGCTCGACGCGCGCGAGCGCGAGGTGCTGGAAGGCCGCTACGGGCTGCACGACCGCGAGCCCGAAACGCTCGAGGTGCTGAGCGTGCGCCTGGGCCTCACGCGCGAGCGCGTCAGGCAGATCCAGAACGAGGCGCTGGCCAAGATGCGGCGCCAGCTGGCGCGCTCGGGCGTGGGTCGGGACGCGCTGTTTTAACCCCACTCGTCCGCGCTGAGACAATCGGGGGATGACGGAACCCATCGAAGAAAAGAAAGTACCCACGAATCCCGGCGAAGAATGGTTGCAGGTCGAATCGCTCGACCTCGACGCGCAGGGTGTATCGCACAAGGCCGACGGCATGGTCGTGTTCATCGAGGGCGCATTGCCCTTCGAGGAAGTGCGGTTCAACGTGCATCGCCGCAAGAACAACTGGGAGCAGGGCACGGTCACGGCCATCCGCCGCGAGTCGTCGCAGCGCGTGCGCCCGGGCTGCCCGCATTTCGGCCTGCACACGGGCGCCTGCGGCGGCTGCAAGATGCAGCACCTGGACCCCGCGGCCCAGGTGGCCGTGAAACAGCGCGCGCTGGAAGACAACCTGTGGCACCTGGGCAAGGTCAAGCCCGAGAACCTGCTGCGCCCGCTCGAGGGCCCCGCATGGCACTACCGCTATCGCGCGCGGCTGTCGGTGCGCCATGTGGTCAAGAAGGGCACGGTGCTGATCGGCTTCCACGAGCGCAAGAGCCGCTACCTGGCCGACATGCAGGTGTGCCCCGTGCTGCCCAAGCAGGTCAGTGAAATGCTGATGCCGCTGCGTGCGCTGATCGGCTCGATGGACGCGCGCGAGACCTGCCCGCAGATCGAGCTCGCCTGCGGCGACGCGCCGGGCTCCACGGGCCTGGGCACCATCGCGCTGGTGCTGCGGCACCTCGAGCCGCTGTCGGGCGCCGACATCGGCCGTTTGAAGGCCTTCGCGGCGCAGAACGAGGGCGTTCAGTGGTGGCTGCAGGCCAAGGGGCCGGACACGGTCAAGCTGCTGGAAGAGGGCGGCGCGCCGCTGGCCTACCGGCTGCCCGAGTTCGGCGTCGACATGCCGTTCAAGCCCACCGACTTCACGCAGGTCAATCCGCACATCAACCGCGCGCTGGTGGGCAAGGCGCTGCGCCTGCTCGACGTGCAGTCCGACGAGCGCGTGATCGACTGGTTCTGCGGCCTGGGCAACTTCACGCTGCCGCTGTCCAGCAAGGCGCGCGAGGTGCTGGGCATCGAGGGCAGCGACACGCTGGTGGCGCGCGCAACCGACAACTACAAAGCGAACCAGCCGGCAACCTCCGCGCGGCGTGCGCTGTCACCCGCCACGTTCGTTGCACGCAACCTGTTCGACATGACGCCCGCCATGCTGGTGGCCGACGGCAGCGCCGACAAGTGGCTGGTCGACCCGCCGCGCGAAGGCGCCTTCGCGCTCGCCAAGGCCATGGCCGACCTGCACCAGCAGCCCGAACTGCGCACCGACGGCTGGACGCCGCCGAAGCGCATCGTGTACGTGAGCTGCAACCCGTCGACGCTGGCGCGCGACGCCGGCTTGCTGGTGCACCAGGCGGGCTACCGCTGCACCTTCGCGGGAGTGGTCAACATGTTCCCGCACACGGCGCACGTCGAGTCGATCGCGGTCTTCGAGCGGGAATGAAAAAGGGCCCCGCAAGGGGCCCTTCTTTCTGGGGTGCGGTTTCGCCGGTCAGTCGCGTTCGCCGCCGAAGATGCCCAGCAGCGCCAGCAGGCTCTGGAACACGTTGAACAGGTCCAGGTACAGCGCGAGCGTGGCGGTGATGTAGTTGGTTTCGCCGCCGTCCATGATCTGCTTCAGGTCATAGAGCATGTAGGCCGAGAAGATGCCGATGGCGGCCACCGAGATCACCAGCATGCCGGTGCTCGAGCCGACGAACACGTTGATGATGGCGCCGAACATCAGCACCATGGCGCCGACGAACAGGAACTTGCCCATGCCCGACAGGTCGCGCTTGATGACCGTGGCCAGCGAGGCCATCACGAAGAACACGCCGGCGGTGCCGCCGAAGGCCGTCATGATGAGTTCCGAGCCGTTCTTGAAGCCCAGCACCATCGCGATCAGGCGCGACAGCATCAGGCCCATGAAGAAGGTGAAGCCCAGCAGCACCGGCACGCCGGCGGCGGAGTTCTTGGTCTTCTCGATGGCGAACATGAAGCCGAATGCACCGCCCAGGAAGACGATGAGGCCGAGACCGCCCGTGAGCGAGCGGGTGATGCCGGTGCTGACGCCGACCCAGGCGCCCAGCACGGTGGGCAGCAGGCTCAGCGCGAGCAGCCAGTAGGTATTGCGCAGCACGCGCTGGCGTTCGGCCTGGGCCAGCGGCTGGCCGTAGCCGGTGGAGGTGTCTAGGGTGGTAACGCGGTCGTTCATGGCCGGAGCTCCTGTGGTTGCTGCTAAGACGCAGTTGGGGCGCATTCTAGGGGGCTGCAAGAGCAAGTTTCGATAAAGACCGTATGCGCGATGTTCCGGAGCTTGGCACCGGCCCGAAGGCACTGCTGGCGGCGTGGCCGTTATGCTGTCGGGTTTTCACGCAACCGCAACCTTGAGCACACCATGAAGACCAAGTCATTCCTCGAACTCGCCGACGTCAAGGCCATCGCCGCCGCAGCGGAAGCCGAGGCCCTCAAGAACAACTGGGCGGTCACCATCGCCATTTCGGACGACGCCGGCAACCTGCTGTGGCTGCAGCGCCTGGACGGCGCCGCCGCGCTGTCTTCGCACATCGCCCCCGCCAAGGCCCATACGGCCGCCATGGGCCGCCGCGAAAGCAAGGTCTACGAGGACATCATCAACGGCGGCCGCACGGCGTTCCTGACGGCGCCAGCGGTGCAGGGCCTGCTCGAAGGCGGCGTGCCGATCGTGAAGGACGGCCACGTGATCGGCGCCGTGGGCGTGAGCGGCGTGAAGTCGAACGAAGACGCGCAAATCGCCAAGGCGGGCATTGCCGCCCTCGGCCTCTGATTCTTTTTCGAATCGCACAAAGCAAAACGCCGACCTCGTGGTCGGCGTTTTCTTTTTGGGATGCTTCAGCGTGAAAAAAAGCTTGGCTAGTCGGCGAACCGTTGGCTAGCAAAAAACGACCCTTCGGAGATGAATCTCCTTGAGTCGCCCCACGATGAAACTTGCGCGAGGGGCGGGCTGACGGACCTTATTTGGTCAGGATCAGCTTGCCGAGTTTGGTGGCTTGAAGCCGATAAAGGGAGCCGTTGTGCATGATGCCCACGGTCTTGCTTCCTTTCAGAAGCTCCGTGCTTTCGACCATCGGCGCCGGACGCGATGCCTGGATCGACGCATGACCGCCACCCGATTGGTCGAGCGAAGGATGGTTCAGAACAGAAAAGGCGTTGGGGGTGGCTGGCATCTGGAGGTCCCTTATCGAAGCGATGACTGAATGATAATGATTCGCAATAAAAAGTCAATCGACGCGATCAACTTTTTTTTGCTCGCGAATCAGATCATTTCGAATCAGGCTCCGTGATGAAGCCGATCTTGCGCACGCCGGCTTCACGGGCTTCCGACATGGCCTTGGCCACGCGCTCGTAGCGCACGGCCTTGTCGCCGCGGATGTGCAGCTCGGGCTGCGGTTCCTTGGCGGCTTCGGCGGCCAGGCGGGCCGGCAGCTCGCTGTCGGCGATCTTCTGTTCGTTCCAGTAGTACTCGCCGTCGGCCGTGACGCTGAACAGGATGTTCTGCGGCTTGGGCTGCTCGGGCTCGCTGGTGGCGCGCGGCAGGTCGATGTTGACCGCGTGCTTCATCACCGGCACGGTGATGATGAAGATGATCAGGAGCACCAGCATGACGTCGACCAGCGGCGTCATGTTGATCTCGTTCATCACCTCATCGGGTTCGTCTTGGGTACCGAAGGCCATGATGCTCAGCCCTTCTTGAGCGGAACCACGACGGCTTCGCTGCCGCTCTGGACGCGGGCACCGGTCACGAAGTAGGCGTGCAGGTCGTGCGCGAAGGCATTGAGCTTGGTCAGCACGAACTTGTTGCCGCGCACCAGCGCGTTGTAGCCCAGCACCGCGGGAATGGCCACGGCCAGGCCCAGCGCCGTCATGATCAGTGCTTCACCGATCGGGCCGGCCACCTTGTCGATGGTCGCCTGGCCGGCGGAGCCGATGCTCATCAGCGCGTGGTAGATGCCCCAGACCGTGCCGAACAGGCCGATGAAGGGGGCCGTGGAGCCGACCGACGCCAGCACGGCCAGGCCGGTCTGCAGGCGGGCGGTGAAGGCGTCGATGCCGTTGCGCAGCGAGCGCGTGATCCAGTCGCTCACGTCGAGCGCGTCATGCAGGTGCGCCTTGGTGTTGCGATGGTGCGCCGCGGCTTCGCGGCCTTCGAGGGCCAGCGCGCGGAACGGGTTGCTGTCGTCCTGGCCGAGCTTGTTCAGCGCGGTGGCGAAGTCTTCGCTGTGCCAGAAGTCTTGCGAGTGCTTGGCCAGGCGCTTGTATTTGATGACGTCGAGTGCCTTGACGATGATGACGATCCACGACGCGAGCGACATGCCGATCAACAGCACCGCGACGGCCTTGGTGACGAAGTCGCCCTGGTTCCAGACGTTCATCAAGCCGAATTGGGAATCCATACGAAGTTGCTCCAGAGAAAAATTAGTTCAGAACGTAGTTGACGGGGGCGTCATAGGACATGGCCTGCACCACCCCATTGACCTTGCCGGGGACGAACCGGCATTTCAGGATGTATTCCACGGCGGCTTCGTCGAGGCGATCGAAGCCGCTGGACTTCTTGACTTCGGCGCTCTTGGGCAGGCCGTCGACACCGACCAGCACGCGCACGATGACCTTGCCCTGTTCGCCGAGCCGTTTGCTCATGGCGGGGTAGGTGGCCTTGGGATTCTGCAGGTAGTCGGCGTTGCTCGACGGCAGTTGCACCGCGGGCGGGGCCGGGGGCGCCGGCGGCGGAGCGGGAGGGGCCGGCGGCGCGGGCGGTGCCGGTGGCGCGGCGGGCGGCGGCGGTTCCGTGGTGCCGACGGGCGCCTGGGGCGCCACCGTGGGCTTGGGCTCGCGGATGGCCTGGGGGCGCGGCGGCGGCGGCGCCTTCGTCACCTTGGGCTGTGGCGGCGGCGGGGGAGGCGGCGGCGGATCGACCTTCGGTTTCGGCGGCTCGACGAACTGGCTCAGGATCTCGACCGGAATCACCACTTCGGCGGCGCGCCGGAGCAGCCCGCTTTGCAGTGCCCAGAGCGCGGCCGCGTGAAAAAGAATGACGCTTCCGGCAATGACGACATTGCGTGAGAGGCCGAGAACGGAGGGGGGAGGGGCAAAGCGGTCAGACACGATCAACCATTCGAATGCGGACACCGTCAAAGGTGCCCCGATTGCAGCAAAACCGCTACGAAGACGCTACGAGCGTTACTTTCGGAAAATCCACCAGACCGAACCCGCGACGAGGATCAGGCTGCCGCCGAGTGCCGAGACGAGTTCCATGCCTTGCTTTCCTTGATGGAGCTGGCAAGCTGGATCGCTCTCGGGCCTGTCTCGCAATTCAACGCGGCGACCGGGTGCGAGGCACTGCACTGCGCGACGATATCGCGCGCACAACCTTCACACTGGCCACACTGGGTGGCCACGCCGAGTTCGAACTGGACTTCGTCGAAAGTCATGCCGGCGCGCACATGCCGTGCGATTTCGCGGTCGGAGACTCGGCGGCAGACGCAAACGATCATGGCTGTGAAAGCGGCAGTTGGCTGGCTGTTGGATGTGATTCATTATAAATAAGAATCCATCGCATTTGCAATAACTATGGTGTTACCGGTTTATGCAACAGGGCCCTTTTGCCGTCAAACCTCCGACCAGAGTCGCAACAGATTGTGATAGTGGCCGGTGAGCGCCACCGTTTCTTCGCACTCCCCCAGCCGGCCGCGCAGCTTCTGGATGTTCTGGTCGAGCTCGAACAGCATGCCGCGCTGCTGGTCGCTGCGCACCATGCTCTGCAGCCAGAAGAACGAGCACACGCGCGCGCCCCGGGTCACGGGGTGCACGCGGTGCAGGCTGCTGGCCGGGTACAGGATCAGGTCGCCGGCCGGCAGCTTCACTTCGTGCGAGCCGTAGGTGTCGATCACCTCCAGCTCGCCGCCCTCGTAGTCTTCGGGTTCGCACAGAAAAAGGGTGCAGGACAGGTCTGTTCGCAGTTGCAGCCCGCTGCCGGGCACGGCCCTGACCGCTCCGTCGACGTGAACTCCGTAGTGTTCACCCCCTTCGTAGCGGTTGAACAACGGCGGCACGAAACGCAGCGGCAGCGCGGCCGAGAAGAAGAGGGCATTGCGGGCCAGCGCGGCCAGCACCGACTGGCCGAGTTCACGGCTGACCGGCGATTGTTCCGGCAACTGCCGGTTGCGCTTGACCTGGGCACCCTGGTCGCCGACGGTCTCGCGGCCGTCGGTCCAGTGGGTGGCGTCGAGCGCGGCGCGCATCTCGCGGACCTGGTCGGGGCTCAGCACCCCGGGCACATGCAGCATCATTTGTAGAGAATTCCGCAGTCAGAAAGGCTCCGGCACGGGCCGGGGTTCGAGTGTCGCACCGCATCGGACAAGGCCGGGCTCAGTAGACGTCGCGGCGATAGCGTCCGCTGGCTGCCAGCTCGCTCACCTGGGCGTCGCCCGCGACCTGGCGCAACGCGGCATCCACGCCCGAGGCCATGCCCTGCAGGCTCCCGCAGACATAGATCGCGGCGCCGTTGTGCAGCCATTCGAGCAATGCGTCGGCCGATTGCAGCAGGCGGTGCTGAACGTAGAAGCGCTCGGGCTGGTCGCGCGAGAACACCATGTCGAGTCGCTGAAGCACGCCTTGGGCCTGCCAGGCCTCGATTTCGTCGCGGTAGAGAAAGTCGTGCGCCGCCTGGCGCTCGCCGAACACCAGCCAGTTGTCATGCCTGCCCGCGGAGGCGCGTGCGCGCAGATGCGCGCGCAGGCCGGCCAGACCGGTGCCGTTGCCGATGAGGATCAATGGGCGTGCTTCGTTGCCGTCGAGGTGAAAGCCGCGATGTGGCCGCAGTCGCAAGGCCACGGTGTCGCCGATCGCGAGGGTCGAGGTGAGCAAGCCCGACGCGGCGCCCAGCGTGCCGTCGGGGTGCTGCTCCTGACGCACGAGCAGTTGCAGTTCGCCGTCGGTGGGCAGCGATGAAATCGAGTAGTCGCGCGGGTGTGCCGCATCGCTCGCCACGGTCACCTGCGCCAGATCGCCGGAGGCCCAATGCGGCACCGCGCCACCTGGCGGCATCAACCCCAGGTGAAAGACCGGGGCGCCCGCGCTGCCCGGGTTGAGCAGTTCGCGCGTGGAAAGGCGCCATTGCGCGAAGGCGGCGGCCGCTCCCTCCTCGGAGGATTCCATGGCCGGCGCGTCTCCCCAGTGCGCATGCCAGGCCGCCAACGCGGCGGGATCGCCGTTGTCGACCTCGATGCGCTCGAATTCGCGCGTCGCGCCTGCCGCGTGCAGCCGCTCGTCGAGCGCACGGCCGAAGCCGCAGAAGTTGGCGTACTGCCTGTCGCCCAGCGCCAGGACGGCGTAGCGCAGCGAGCCCAGCGCGAGCGGGGAGCCCATCACGCGCTCGGTGAACACGCTGGCGCCGTCGGGCGCATCGCCTTCGCCATAGGTGCTGGCGATGAAAAGGGCGCGGCCCGCGTCGCCGAGGGTGGGGGCGTCGAGTGCGTTCAGTTCCATCACACGCGCGGGCGTGCCGGCGGCGCTCAGTCGTTTCGCGGTCTGCCAGGCGATGTCTTCGGCCTGGCCCGTCTGGCTGGCGAATACCACGAGGACCGGGGGCTCGTCGCGGCTGGTGGCCGACAGCGCGGCGGCGACACGCACGGCAGCGGCTTTTTTCCCGCGCTCGCGCATGTAGATGGCGGCGCAGAGTGCGCCATAGGCCGCAACGCAAGCGCCCGCGCCGAGCGCGCGCCACGCGGTCTCGTTCATGCGCCGGTCTGCGTGGGCCAGGCGGCCGTGGCTTGCACGACAGCGGCTGCCTCGCCATGGCTCACGAACAAGGCGGCAATGCCGTGGCGTTGCGCGAAGTCCCGGCCCTCGTCGGGGCCCAGCACCGTCAGCACCGTGGCCAGCGCATCGGCCTGCATGCATTGCGCGTGCAGCACGGTGACGCTCGCGAGCGCATGCGTGGCCGGCTCGCCCGTGCGCGGATCGATGGTGTGCGACCAGCGCTTGCCTTCATGCGTTCGTTGGTGCCAGCGATCGCCCGAGGTCGCGACGGCCATGTCCGCCAGCGCGATGGGCTGTGAGAAAGCAGGGCCGCCGTCGACCCGCACCTGCCACGGTTGTCCGCCGGGGCGGCGCCCGACGCCGCGCAGTTCCCCGCCGATTTCGAACAGGAAGTCCGAAAGACCGAGCGCTCGCAGCGCCTGGACACCGTGGTCTACCGCAAAGCCCTTGGCAATGCCCGACAGATCGAGCGAGACGCCACCCGGTTGCCGCAGCGAGCCTTCGGCCGTGTCGAACGCCAGTTGCTCCCAGCCGACGAGCGTGCGCGCATCGGCGAGGGCCTGCGCCTCGGGCAAGCCGCTGTCCCGCGCTTCAGGGCCGAAGCCCCAGCATGCGACCAGCGGCCCGACCGTCGGATCGATCGCACCGCCGCTCGCCGCGGCCCACGACGCGGCGCAACGCATCACGTCGGCGAACTCGCGCGGCAGCACGTGCCATGAGCCGGGCGCGGCGCGATTGATCCGGCTGATGTCCGAGTCCGCCTCCCAATGGCTCATCTGCGCGATCACCAGCGCGAGCGCCGCTTCGACGGCCTCGCGCACCTGCGCCAGAGGCAGCATGCAGGGGTTGTCGAAACGCAGCGACCAGGTCGTGCCCATGGTCTGCCCGGCCAGTTGCTGCAGGCTGGCGGGGTCGGCGGGTCGAGGAACGGCCGCGTTGGCGTAGCCGCCAGCGCGCCAGGTGCTGAACGAAAGGCCCAAGGTCGCTGGCCGTGTCAGGGCATCACTTCGAGGGTGGCCGCGTAGCTCAGGCGGCGTTCCTTGGCTTGCGGCACCGTGGTCTTGCCGTCCTTGGTACTGGCGTCGAGCCAGTACATGCCGGCGGCCGGCCAGGTCACGCTGAACTGGCCCTTGTCGTCGGTCTTGAGCTTGATCTCTTCGAGCTTGTCGCGGTACTGCGTGTTGCCGGCCGTCACGGTCACTTCCAGGCCCTTGGCGGGTTGGCCGTCGAGGTTCAGCGTGAAGGTGGCTTTCTCGCCCTTGACGAGGTCGGTCGGGCTGCCGGCCGAAATCAGCTCCAGGCCCTGGCCGACGGGCTTGAGCGCCGAGGGCTTGCCCACGGTCACGAAGGTCTCGATGCGGCCGGACGATTGCGTGATCGTCACGTCCGTCGCATCAGCCGGCACTTCCTTGGCGATGCTCTCGGCCGTGCCGCGCGCGCGCTTGGCCTGGCCCGTGGCCTTGTCCTTCCAGCTCGCGAAGGCGCCGGCGTTGATCACCGCGATGCGGTAGGTGCCGGGCTGCGCCACGCTCACGTCGAATACGTTGCGCAGCTTGAGCTTGGCTTCGGTCTCGGGCTTCACGCTGCTGCCGTCGGGCGCGGTGATCTGCAGGCCGTCCAGGCGCAGCGGCGCGTGGTTGGCCACGAACAGGTCGTTCGACACGGCGGCGTCGACGGTCACGGTGTCGGCCTTGGAGAACACGGTGGACGAGGGCAGCAGCCAAGCGTTGTGCGCCTGGGCCAGCGAGGCGACGGCCGAGAGGGCGATGGCGAGGCCGGCGGTGCGCAGTGTGAAGTGGGTCATGGCAATTCCTTGGAAGTGACGGGCTGGCGGTGAAAGGGGGCGATCAGGGCTTGAGCTCGAGCTTGATCTCGCCGAGCTCTTCCTTGCCGGTGGCGGTCGGCTGTGCGGCGGCGGTCGGCGGCCACTGGAAGGGAATGCTCACGACCTCGCGGCCGCCCACTTCGCGCGCGGCTTCGACCACCAGCTTGTAGGCGCCGGGTGCGAGCTTGGGCATGGCGGCGGTGCCTTCGGTGAAGCTCAACTGGTGCTTGCCCGCCGGCTTGGTCGCGCCCGTCACGCCGTCGACCGGCACCGCGAGTTCGCGGCCGCCGCGGCGCCACCACTGGCGCAGGTCCTTCAGCCACTTCGTGCCTTCGCCCTCGGGGTTGTTGGTCTTGGTGCGCACGTCGTACCAGACGGCCAGCGTGCCGGCGATGCTGTTGTCCGCGCGCTCGATCCAGGTGGCCACATAGGGGCGGTGGTACTCGGAGGCGTTCAGCCGCGGAATCTCGATGTTGACCGCGAGCCCCGCCGAGAAGGCCGGGGCCGCGAACAGCGCCGACATGGCAATCGGGGCGAGTGAATGGCGAGCGTGCACGAAAACCTCTTTTCCTGGAATCAATCAATGAATGAACAGCAGCGCGAGCAGCACCGGCACGACCAGCCCCATGCCCACCATGGGCCAGGTGAACGGCCGGTTGCCGGCGTGCATCTTGAGAATGAACAGGCCGGTGATCGAGAAGACCAGCGCGGCGCCCGCGAAGATGTCGATGAACCAGCTCCACGCGGCGCCGGTGTTGCGGCCCTTGTGGAGGTCGTTCAGGTAGGAGAGCCAGCCGCGGTCGGTGCGCTCGTATTCGATTTCGCCGTCGGCCAGGTTCAGGCGCAGCCAGGCGTCGCCGCCTGGGCGGGGGAGCGAGAGATAGATTTCGTCGTCCGACCACTCGGCGTCGCGCCCGGCGGTGCCGATGTCCCATTTCTTCTGGACCCAGGCCTGCAGTTCGGCGGGCAGGGGCGCCTTGCCTTTTTCGGCCTTGGCGGCGGGCAACTGCTTTTCGAGCTGCGCGCGCAGGGCTTCGTCGACCGCGCCGCTGAGCCTGGTGACGGCCGGCTTGGCCTCGATCTGCCCCGCGTGGTTGAGTGTGAAGCCCGTGACGCTGAACAGGATCATGCCGATCAGGCAGATGGCCGAGCTCACCCAGTGCCATTCGTGCAGGGTCTTGAGCCAGTAGGCACGGCGGCGGTTGTCGGAGCGGGCGGCAGTCATTGAAGGCGCGGATTTTATCCGTGCGAATGAGAATGACTGTTATTCGTGGCGGGTTAAGTTACGTAAAGCAATAAAAAACGGGACCGAAGTCCCGTTGGATGGCTGGCGTGAAAGCCGCGCTTATTCGATCTCGCCCATCTGCGACTGCAGGTAGTTCTGCAGGCCGACCCGGTCGATCAGGTCGATCTGGGTTTCGAGGAAGTCGATGTGCTCCTCGGTGTCGTCCAGGATCTTCTGCAGCAGGTCGCGGGACACGTAGTCGCGCACCGTTTCGCAGTGGGCGATGCCGTCCTTGATGGTGGCTTGCGCGCCGGTTTCCGCGCCGAGGTCGCAGCGCAGCAGTTCGGGCACGTCTTCGCCGATGTTCAGCTTGCCCAGATCCTGCAGGTTCGGCAGGCCGTCGAGCATGAAGATGCGGTCCATGAGCCAGTCGGCGTGCTTCATTTCGCCGATCGATTCCTCGTATTCCTTCTTGGCCAGCTTGTCCAGGCCCCAGTGCTTGAGCATGCGGTAGTGCAGGAAGTACTGGTTGATTGCGGTCAGCTCGTTCTTGAGCTGCGCCTGCAGATGTTCGATGACCTTGGGGTCGCCCTTCATGGTTTTTTCCTTGTTCTGTTTCGGAGAGTCAGCAGCGATTGTCCGTGTCGTCGTCAGGGTTGCGCAAGCAATCCCATGCTCCGGCGGTCTGCATGCGTTTGATGGTGATAGGTGTTCGTATTCGGCCGGGAAAAGGCGGCGCCGGCACCTTTGTTTTTCATAGGTCGCACCGATGCAATCGATAGTTCATTGCTATCAAATTGTCTTAATTGGTAGTTATACTGATGGCTCGCAATTACTTTTGTCCAACCGCAGCATCCAAGGAATCACATGTCCCTGATCAACACCCAAGTCCTTCCTTTCAAGACCCAGGCCTACCTCAACGGCAAGTTCATCGACGTGTCCGACGAGACGCTCAAGGGCAAGTGGTCCGTGCTGATCTTCATGCCCGCGGCCTTCACCTTCAACTGCCCGACCGAAGTCGAAGACGCGGCCGACAACTACCCCGAATTCCAGAAGCTGGGTGCCGAGGTCTACATCGTGACCACCGACACGCACTTCTCGCACAAGGTCTGGCACGACACCTCGCCGGCCGTCGGCAAGGCCAAGTTCCCGCTGGTGGGCGACCCGACCCACACGCTGACCAACGCTTTCGGCGTGCACATCCCTGAAGAAGGCCTGGCACTGCGCGGCACCTTCGTGATCAACCCCGAAGGCATCATCAAGACCGCCGAAGTGCACTCGAACGAAATCGCTCGCGACGTCAAGGAAACGCTGCGCAAGCTGAAGGCCGCCGTGTACACCGCCGCTCACCCGAACGAAGTGTGCCCGGCCAAGTGGAATGAAGGCGACAAGACCATCGCTCCGTCGTTCGACCTCGTCGGCAAGATCTAAGCGCCCCGCGCGAAAGCCCGGGCGCTCAGGTGGCCCCGGGCTTTTTTGTCCCCAGTTGATAGTTTTCAGTTATCGAAAGAGAGTCCCTCATGCTCGACGCAAACACCAAAGCCCAATTGAAGAGTTACCTCGAACGCGCCACGCAGCCGATCGAGATCGTCGCTTCGCTCGACGACAGCAAGGCCTCGGGCGAAGTGTTGTCGCTGCTGAAGGACGTCCAGGAAGTCTCGCCGCTGGTCAAGCTGACCGAAAGCCGCGACGACAACCACCGCAAGCCCTCGTTCTCGATCAACCGACCGAGCGAAAACCACGGCCCGCGTTTTGCCGGCCTGCCGATGGGCCATGAATTCACGTCGCTGATCCTTGCGCTGCTGCAGATCGGCGGCTACCCCCCGAAGGTCGAGCAGGCCGTGCTCGACCAGATCAAGGCGCTCGACGGCGATTTCGAATTCGAGATCTACGTCTCGCTGACCTGCCACAACTGCCCCGACGTGGTCCAGGCGCTGAACCTGATGGCGGTGCAGAACCCGCGCATCCGCGCCACGATGATCGAGGGCGGCACCTTCCAGGACGAGGTCAAGGAACGCCAGGTGATGGCCGTGCCGACCGTGTTCCTGAACGGCACCGAGTTCGGCCAGGGCCGCATGAGCCTGGAAGAAATCCTCGCCAAGATCGACAACAGCGGCGTCGAGCGCGAGGCCAGGAAGATTGCCGCCAAGGACCCGTTCGACGTGCTGATCGTCGGCGGCGGCCCTGCCGGCGCCGCGGCGGCCGTGTACGCCGCGCGCAAGGGCATCCGCACCGGCGTGGCCTCGGAGCGCTTCGGCGGTCAGGTGCTGGACACCATGGGCATCGAGAACTTCATCTCGATCAAGGAGACCGAAGGGCCGAAGTTCGCCCATGCGCTCGAAGAGCACGTGCGCGACTACGAGGTCGACATCATGAACCTGCAGCGCGCCAAGGCGCTGGTCCCGGGCGACCTGATCGAAGTGCAGCTGGAAAGCGGCGCCTCGCTCAAGAGCAAGACCGTCATCATCTCGACCGGCGCGCGCTGGCGCAACATCAACGTGCCCGGCGAGCACGAGTTCAAGAACAAGGGCGTGGCCTACTGCCCGCACTGCGACGGCCCGCTGTTCAAGGGCAAGCGCGTGGCGGTGATCGGCGGCGGCAATTCGGGCGTCGAGGCGGCCATCGACCTGGCCGGCATCGTGGGCCATGTCACGCTGATCGAGTTCGACACGCAACTGCGCGCCGACGCCGTGCTGCAGCGCAAGCTCAAGAGCCTGAAGAACGTCGACATCTTCACCAACGCGCAAACCACCGAGATCACCGGCGACCAGAAGGTCAACGGCCTGGTCTTCAAGGACCGCGCCACGGGCGAACTGAAGAAGGTCGAGCTCGAAGGCGTGTTCATCCAGATCGGCCTGGTGCCCAACACCGACTGGCTCAAGGGCACGGTCGAGCTGTCGAAGCACGGCGAGATCATCGTGGACGCACGCGGCCAGACCTCGGTGCCGGGCGTGTTCGCGGCGGGGGACGCCACCACGGTGCCGTTCAAGCAGATCATCATCGCGGCGGGCGACGGCGCGAAGGCGGCGCTGGGTGCGTTCGATCACCTGATCCGCACATCGGCCCCAGCATAAGTAAGCATTTGGTTGTTTAATTGAGAATTATTCTCATAAAATAATGAGCTCGGGTCCTACGGCGTAGGGCCCCTCATTGCCAGCCAGATCCCCCGCGCAGCCGCCTGCGCCCTCCAAGGTCCAGCAAGCAGTTCTTCAACTGTTTCTGGACCTTTTTCGTGGCCGCAAAAACCAACCTCCGCCGTTCCCATCGCCTCGCTCTCCTGCCGTGCCTGATCGCTTCGGGCCTCGGCCTTGCCGTGCCTTCATGGGCGCAGCGCGTCGCGGCGCTCAACGAAGTGGTGGTGAGCGGTTCGCGCTCCGAGCAGTCGCGCGACGACCTGCCGGTGAGCACCGAGGTCATCGGCCGCGACGACATCGAGTCCAAGCAGATCACCGACATCCGCGACGCGGTGCGCGACCTGCCGAACGTGTCGGTCAAGCGCTCTCCCGCGCGCTTCGGCCTGGCGCAGGGCAACACCGGGCGCGACGGCAACGCGGGCTTCAACATCCGCGGCCTCGACGGCAATCGCGTGCTGCTGCTGACCGACGGCATCCGCACGCCGCGCAGCTACGTCTTCAGCGCCAACGCGTTCGGCCGCGACTACTTCGACATCAGCCTGGTCGATCGCATCGAGATCATCAAGGGCCCGGCCTCCGCGCTGTACGGCTCCGACGGCCTCGCGGGCCTGGTGAACTTCATCACGCGCGACCCGGCGTCGTACCTGCGCGACGGCAAGACCTTCGGCGGCAGCGCGAGCATCAGCTACAGCGGCGACGACAACGGCACGCGCGGCGGCGTCACGCTCGCGGGCAAGGCCAACGACACGGTGCAGTGGCTCATCTCGGCCAACATGGGCCGCGCGAGCGAACTCGAAAACATGGGCACCAACAACGCGCCCAACGTCGACCGCACCACGCCCAACCCGCAGCGCGACCGCAACAAGGCGCTGCTGGCCAAGGTCATCCTCACGCCCAACGCCGACCAGCGCCACGGCTTCACCTTCGAGCACGTCGACAAGACCAGCCGCTACGACCTGCTGACGGGCGTGTCGAAGCCGCCGTACGCCTCGACCTCGGTCATCGGGCTGAACGCCAAGAGCGACCTGCAGCGCGACCGCTTCACCTACGACGGCCGCCTGCGCCTGAACTCCGTGGTGGCCGACAGCCTGCTCGCGGTGGTGAGCTACCAGAAGGCGAAGTCGCGCGAGTTCATCTACGAAGACCGCTACACCGCCGCCGACCGCACGCGCGACGTCACCTACGACGAAGCCACCTGGCAGTTCGGCCTGCAGGCCGACAAGACCGTGCGCATGGGCGACTGGGCGCAGAAGATCACCTACGGCTTCGACTACACCCGCACCAACGTCCGGAACCTGCAGACCGGCCTGGTGCCGCCGGCCGGCGAGAGCTATCCGCTCAAGCGCTTTCCCGACACGCGCGAGACCTCATCGGCGTTCTACGTGCAGGACGAGTTCATTCACGACCGCTGGAGCATCACGCCCGGCATCCGGTTCGACCGCTTCTCGCTCGACGCCAGGCAGGACGGCTTCAGCGCGCAGGCCGTGTCGCTGTCGGGCTCGGCGGTGTCGCCCAAGCTGGGCGTGCTGTTCCGCGCCACGCCGCAGTGGAGCCTGTACGGCAACTACGCCTCGGGCTTCAAGGCGCCCAACGCGTTCCAGGTCAACAACTTCTTCGAGAACGTGATCTCGGGCTACAAGACCATTCCGAACCCGAACCTCAAGCCCGAGAAGAGCCAGAACATCGAGCTGGGCATGCGCGGGCGCACCGGCGTGCTGAGCTACGACGTGGCCGCGTTCACCGGCGACTACAAGGACCTGATCGAGAACGACCGCCAGGTGGGCGGCCAGTTCGGCTCGCGCACCAACCCGGCGGTCTTCCAGTCGGTGAACATCGGGCGTGCGCGCATCAGCGGCTTCGAGATCAAGGGCGAGCTCGACTTCACCGACAACGGCAACGGCTTCTCCGTGCCCTTCGCCTACGGCCAGACGCGTGGGCGCGACCGCACCAACAACCGTCCGCTGAACTCGATCGACCCGAGCAAGGCCAGCGTGGGCATCAAGTACCAGGCGCCGGTGTGGAGCGTGCGCCTGGACGCCGTGAACCATGCGCGCAAGAAGTGGTCGGACATCGACCGCACCGAGGTCACGACCGGCACCCAATTCCAGACGCCCGCAGCCACCACCTTCGACATCAGCGCGCAGTGGCGCATCCGCAAGGACCTGCGCCTGAACGCGTCGGTCACGAACCTCACGAACAAGCGCTACTGGATGTGGAGCGACGTGCGCGGGCTGACCTCGACGTCGGCCATCCGCGACGCCTACACGCAGCCGGGCCGCAGCTTCAACGTGTCGCTCGTGGCGGACTTCTGAGCGCGCCGCAACAGCCATTCGACCCAAGGAAAACCCGATGAATGCAGAAGACATCCGAGACCGTTTCGCCGCCTTGCGCGCCAAGGGCATGCGCCACAAGGACGCAGCCGCGGCCATGGGCCTGTCGGAGGGCGCGGCCGTGGCCGCGCACACCGGCGCGCACGACAAGGCGCTGAGCGCCACGCGGCTGCGCGGCCCGTGGGTCGAGCTGCTGCAGGCGCTCGAGCTGTGCGGCCCCGTGCTCGCGCTCACGCGCAACGAGACCACGGTGCACGAAAAGACCGGTGTCTATGAGAAGGTGTCGGGCAGCGACGCCATGGGGCTCGCGCTGGGCGAAGCCATCGACCTGCGGCTTTTCTTCAGTCGCTGGCACGCAGGCTTCGCGGTGAGCGAGGCGGCGGCCAATGCGGGCGTGCCGCCGTCGCTGAGCCTGCAGTTCTTCAATGCGCAGGGCGTGGCCGTGCACAAGATCTTCGTGCGCGACGCGAGCGACCGCGATGCGTTCCAGTCGGTCATCGCCAGCTACACCGCGGCCGACGAGCCGGTGGTGTTCGTGCCCGCGGAAGCCAAGGCCGTGCCGCGCGAAGACAGCGCCATCGACGCGAGCGGCCTGGCCGATGCGTGGCGCGCCATGCAGGACACGCACGAGTTCTTCGGCCTGCTGAACAAGTTCAGCGTCGAGCGCCAGCAGAGCTTTCGCCTGACCGAAGGCCAGTTCACGCAGCGCGCCGAACTGAGCGCGGTACGCGACCTGCTGCAGGAGGCTTCGTTCGACGGCACGCCGATCATGGTGTTCGTCGGCAGCCCGGGCTGCATCCAGATCCACTCGGGTCCCGTGGCGCGCATCGAGCCGCTCGAAGTGCGCGGCGCCGACGAGAACGCGCCGCCGATCCGCTGGCTCAACGTGCTCGACCCCGGCTTCAACCTGCACTTGCGCGAAGACCGCATCGCCAGCGTCTGGATCGTCGAGAAGCCGACCAGCGACGGCATCGTGACCTCGGTCGAGGCCTTCGACGGCGAGGGCGAACTCATGGCCATGTTCTTCGGCGCGCGCAAGCCCGGCGTGCCCGAGCGCGAAGAATGGCGCCGCATCGTGAGCGAACTGCCGCGCCTGCAACCTGCCGCACAGAAGCCATGACCGCCTTTCAGAACATGAACGACCGCCTGCCGCAGCGCCGCGATGTGCTGCGCCTGCTTTCCGCTTCGGCCCTCGGCGCGACCGCGCTGCCCCTGTTCGCGCAGGACGCCGCGAAGCTGCCGAAGCTCGTGACCGTCAGCGGCGCGATCACCGAGGTCGTCTACCTGCTGGGCGCCGAAGGGCAGCTCGTCGGCACCGACACCACCAGCCTCTACCCGGCCGCCGCGCGTTCCACGCCCAAGGTCGGCTACATGCGCCAGTTGTCGGCCGAGGGCCTGCTCTCGCTCAAGCCCGATGCGGTGATCGCCACCAACGAGTCGGGCCCGACGGTGGTGCTCGACCAGATCCGCAGCGCGGGCGTGAAGGTCGAGATCATCGAGGCCGACCACAGCTGGGGCGAAGTGCAGCGCAAGGTGCAGGCCGTGGGCCGCGCCTCCGCGCGCGAGGCGCAGGCGCGCGAGCTGCAGGCCAAGCTCGACGCCGAATGGAACCAGATGCGCCAGCGCGTGGCCGCCGCCAAGGGGCGCAAGCCGCGCGTGCTGTTCGTGCTGTCGCACAGCGCCAGCCCGCAAGTGTCGGGCGAGAAGACCGCGGCGCATTCGATGATCGGCTACGCGGGCGGCGTCAACGCGCTCGGCGGCTTCTACGGCTACCGGCCGATGACGGCCGAGGCCATGGCCAGCGCCGCGCCCGACATCATCCTGACCAGCACGCAGAGCATCGAGGCCCACGGCGGCGTCGACAAGTTCTGGCAGCGGCCCGAGCTCGCGCTCACGCCGGCTTTCAGGAAGCGCAGCCTGATCACGCAGGACGCCTTGCTGCTGTTGGGCTTCGGCCCGCGCATGCCGTCGGCCACCGCGGAACTGCACGAGAAATTCCTGGCCGCCGTGGCATGACGCAGCGCTTTTCTGCCCGGGCCGTGCTGGGCGGCAGCGCGCTGCTGCTCGTCGCGGCCTTCGTGGTGGGCGCGGTGTCGGGCGCCTATGCCATCAGCCTGCCGCAACTCTGGAACGTGCTGACGACGCTGGGGCACGGTGCCGACAAGTCGCCCGAGCACCTGGTGTTTCTCAACATCCGCCTGCCGCGCCTCGTGCTCGGCGTGGCGGCCGGCGCGGGGCTCGGCATGGCGGGCACGCTGATGCAGGGGCTGTTCCGCAACCCGTTGGCCGACCCGGGGCTGGTGGGCATCAGCAGCGGCGCAGCGCTGGCGGCGGGCGTGACGATCGTGCTCGGCGCATGGCTCTGGCCCGTGCTGCCGCGCACGCTCGGCAGCTGGACGCTGGTGCTCATGGCCTTCGGCGGCGGGTTGTCCGTGACCTTGCTGATCTATGGCCTGTCGCGCAGCGAGGGCGGCACGCGCATGGCGCTGATGCTGCTCGCGGGCATTGCCGTGAACGCGCTGGCCGGCGCGGGGCTCGGCTTCCTGAGCGTGATGGCGACCGACGAGCAACTGCGCAGCCTGCAGTTCTGGCTGCTCGGCAGCCTGGGCGGCGCGCGCTGGAGCGCGGTGTTGCTGGTGGCCGCGGCGGTGGCGGCGGCCTGCGTGGCCGCGCGATCGCTGGCCGCGCCGCTGAACGCCATCGCGCTGGGCGAGGCGCAGGCGGCGCTGCTCGGCGTGGACGTGGAGCGCACCAAGCGGCGCGCGATCGTCGTCACGGCGGTGGCCGTGGGGGCGGTGACGGCGACGACCGGGATCATCGGCTTCATCGGCCTGATCGCGCCGCATTGGGTGCGCATGGTGGCGGGGCCGGACCACCGCGTGGTGCTGCCCGCGTCCGCGTTGCTCGGCGGCGCGCTGGTGCTGGCGGCCGACACCGTGGCGCGCACCGCGATGGCGCCGGCGGAACTGCCGCTGGGCGTGCTCACCGCGTTCATCGGCGTGCCGATGTTCCTGTGGATGCTGCGGCACTTCAAGGGGCGCATATGACGAGCGCGGAACGGGATTCGATGGCGCTGTCTTGCCAGGACGTCGAGGTGCGCATCGGCACGAAAACGCTGCTCGCGAACGCGTCGCTCACGCTGGCGCCGGGGCGGGTGACGGCCATCCTCGGGCCGAACGGCGCGGGCAAGTCGACCTTGCTCTCGGTGCTGGCCGGGCAACGCGCGCCGACGCAGGGCCGGGTCACGCTCGACGGCCAGCCGCTCGACGCGCACGGCATGCCGGCGCTGGCCTTGCGCCGCGCGCTGATGCCACAGGAAAGCGCGGTGGCGTTCGATTTCACCGCGCAGGAAATCGTGGCGCTCGGGCGCTATCCGCATTGCCGGTCGCCGGGGCGCGACGAAGACGCGATCATCGAGGAGGCGATGGCGCTGATCGACGTGTCCGCGCTGGCGCCTCGCATCCTCAACACGCTGTCGGGCGGCGAGAAGGCCCGGGCCCACATGGCGCGGGCGCTGGCCCAGCTGTGGCACCCACGGCCGGACGGCGCCACCCGCTGGCTGCTGCTCGACGAGCCCACCGCCGCGCTCGACCTGGCGCACCAGCATTCGGCGATGCGCCTGCTGCGTGCCTGGGCAGGGCGGGGCGTGGGGGTGGTGGCCGTGCTGCACGACCTGAACCTGGCGCGCCGCTACGCCGACGAGGTGGTGGTGCTGGGCGGCGCGGCCGGCGGCCTGCTGCAGGGCGCGACGGCCGAGGTGCTGGAGCCGGGGCTGATCGAGGCGGTGTGGGGCACGCCCTGCCAGCCGGTGACCAGCGCCGACGGCACGGTGCAGTACCTGTTCGGCTGAAGCCGCGCCCGTTCGTCGGGCGTTGCTTTTGCTATCTAAAAGATAGCGCTGTCAGTACGTCAGCCGCTCGGGCCGCAGTTCCTGCAGGATCGTCGTCGCGATTTCCTCGATCGACTTGGTGGTGGTCGACAGCCAGCGGATGCCCGCGCGCCGCATCATCGCCTCGGCCTCGCTCACCTCGTGGCGGCAGTTCTCGAGGCTGGCGTAGCGCGAGTTGGGCCGGCGCTCGTTGCGGATCTCGCTGAGCCGGTCGGGCTGGATGGTCAGGCCGAAGATCTTCTTGCGGTGCGGCGTCAGGGCCGGCGGCAGCTGGCGGCGGTCGAAGTCTTCCGGAATCAGCGGGTAGTTTGCGGCCTTCAGGCCGTGCTGCATCGCCAGGTAGAGCGAGGTCGGCGTCTTGCCGCTGCGGCTCACGCCCACCAAGATCACGTCGGCGCCCTCGAGGTCGCGGTTGCTCTGGCCGTCGTCGTGCTGCAGGCTGAAGTCGATCGCGGCGATGCGGTCGTTGTATTCCTTGCTCTTGCTGACGTCGCTGAAGCGGCCGATGCGGTGGTTCGACTTCACGCCCAGCTCGATTTCGAGCGGCCGCACGAAGGTGCCGAACATGTCCAGCAGCATGCCCTTGCAGCCGGTTTCGATGACTTCGAGCACGTCCATGTTGGCCAGCGTGGTGAAGACGATGGGGCGCACGCCCTCGAGTTCGGCCGTGTGGTTGATGTGCCGCACCGCTTGGTGGGCCTTGTCGACCGTGTCGGTGAAAGGCAGCCGGACGTGGCGCGGTTTCATCTCGAACTGGGCGAGGACGGCGTTGCCGAAGGTCTCGGCGGTGATGCCGGTGCCGTCGGAAATAAAGAAAACTGTGCGTGAATGCGTGGTCATGCGGCCTTGTCCTGCGGCGCGGGCAACCTTGCCACGCCTACAATCCGGGCCATTATCGGGAATCCGCTTCCCAGCCCCAATTCTTTCCATGCACACCGCGACCGCACCCAAAGCAACGACAACGATCGTGCCGCGCCGTCTGCATGCGGCACCGGTTTCAACTTCTGGAGCTTCCCCATGTCTGCACTTTTCGACGCGACCGCCCTGGTCGTACCGTTTGAAAACCTGAGAATGACCGACGTCGAGGCGGTTGGCGGCAAGAACGCCAGCCTCGGCGAAATGATCTCGCAGCTGCCGCAGGGCGTGCGGGTGCCGACCGGTTTCGCGACCACGGCGCACGCGTTCCGCCAGTTCCTGGCCCACGACGGCCTGGCCGACAAGATCAGCAAGCGCCTGGCCGCGCTGGACACCGAGGACGTGCGCGCGCTGGCCACCGCCGGCGCCGAAATCCGCGCCATGGTCGAGGCCCAGCCGTTCCCGGCCGACCTGCAGAAAGCCATCGGCGAAGCCTTCGCCACGCTGAGCGCCGGCAACCCGGCCGCCTCGTTCGCCGTGCGTTCCTCGGCCACGGCCGAAGACCTGCCCGACGCTTCGTTCGCGGGCCAGCAAGAGACTTTCCTGAACGTGGTCGGCATCGAGGACGTGCTGCACAAGATGAAGGAAGTGTTCGCCTCCCTCTACAACGACCGCGCCATCAGCTACCGCGTGCACAAGGGCTTCGAGCACGACGTGGTCGCGCTGTCGGCCGGCGTGCAGCGCATGGTGCGCTCCGACCTGGGCGCCGCCGGCGTGATGTTCACCATCGACACCGAGTCGGGCTTCGAAGACGTGGTGTTCATCACCTCGAGCTACGGCCTGGGCGAAACGGTGGTGCAGGGCGCCGTGAACCCCGACGAGTTCTATGTGCACAAGCCCACGCTGCGCGCCGGCAAGCGCGCGGTGATCCGCCGCAACCTGGGCTCCAAGCTGATCCAGATGGAGTTCGCCACGCCCGAAGAGAAAAAGGCGAGCGGCAAGCTGGTCAAGACCACCGACGTCAAGGCCGAGCAGCGCAACCGCTACTCGCTGAGCGATGCCGACGTCGAGCAACTGGCCAGGTACGCGCTGGTGATCGAAGAGCACTACGGCCGCGCGATGGACATCGAGTGGGGCAAGGACGGCACCGACGGCCACCTCTACATCCTGCAGGCGCGTCCCGAGACGGTGAAGAGCCAGCAGCAGGGCAAGGCCGAGCAGCGCTACAAGCTGCTGGGCAAGGGCGCCGTGCTGGCCGAAGGCCGTGCCATCGGCCAGAAGATCGGCACCGGTCCCGTGCGGCTGGTGCACAACATCAGCGAGATGGACCAGGTGCAGGCCGGCGACGTGCTGGTCACCGATATGACCGACCCCAACTGGGAACCGGTGATGAAGCGCGCCGCCGCCATCGTCACCAACCGCGGCGGGCGCACCTGCCACGCGGCCATCATCGCGCGCGAACTCGGCATTCCGGCCGTGGTCGGCTGCGGCGACGCCACCGACCTGCTGAAGGACGGCACGCTGGTGACGGTGAGCTGCGCCGAAGGCGACACCGGCTTCATCTACGACGGCCTGCTCGAAACCGAAGTGACCGAAGTGCAGCGCGGCGTGATGCCCGAGATCGACCTGAAGATCATGATGAACGTGGGCAACCCGCAGCTCGCCTTCGACTTCGCGCAGCTGCCGAACCACGGCGTGGGCCTGGCCCGCCTCGAGTTCATCATCAACAACAACATCGGCGTGCACCCGAAGGCGATCCTCGACTATCCGAACGTCGACAACGACCTGAAGAAGGCCGTGGAGTCGGTGGCCCGCGGCCACGCCTCGCCGCGCGCGTTCTACGTCGACAAGGTGGCCGAAGGCATCGCGACCATCGCCGCCGCGTTCTGGCCCAAGCCGGTGATCGTGCGCCTGTCGGACTTCAAGTCGAACGAGTACCGCAAGCTGATCGGCGGCAGCCGCTACGAGCCGGAAGAAGAAAACCCGATGCTGGGCTTCCGTGGCGCCGCGCGCTACCTGAGCGCCGACTTCGGCGAGGCCTTTGCCATGGAATGCGAGGCGCTCAAGCGCGTGCGCAACGACATGGGCCTGACCAATGTGCAGATCATGGTGCCCTTCGTGCGCACGCTGGGCCAGGCCGAGCGCGTGACCGGCCTGCTCGGCGAGCACGGCCTGAAGCGCGGCGAGAACGAGCTCAAGCTGATCATGATGTGCGAGGTGCCGAGCAACGCCATCCTGGCCGACGAGTTCCTGCAGTTCTTCGACGGTTTCTCGATCGGCTCGAACGACCTGACCCAGCTCACGCTGGGCCTGGACCGCGACTCGGGCCTGGAGCTGCTGGCCGCCGACTTCGACGAGCGCGACCCGGCCGTCAAGGCCATGCTGAGCCGCGCCATCAAGGCCTGCAAGGCGCAGGGCAAGTACGTCGGCATCTGCGGCCAGGGCCCCAGCGACCACCCCGACTTCGCGCTGTGGCTGGCGGAGCAGGGCATCGAGTCGATCTCGCTGAACCCCGACAGCGTGATCGACACCTGGCAGCAGCTCGCCAGCCGCTGAAGCGCCCGAACTGCGGAAATCCCCCATGGGGGATTCCCGCGGGGTGGGGTGGTTTCTGCAACAAATTGCGTATTTGCTGCCAGACTTGGAGAGTCACGGGCGAATCCCGGAACGGGGACCACCATGATTCTTCTGAAGACCGAAGCGGGCCAGCAGGCCCTGAAGGACCGTTCGGTCCCGCTGTCGCCGCGCCAGCGCTCGGCGTTCATCCTGTTCGACGGCAAGCGGTCGGTCGACGACGTGCTGGCCGCGGGCATGGGCATCGCGCGCGAGGACATCGACCAGATGATTGCGCTGGGCGTGCTGGCGCCCGTGGGCGGCAAGGCGGCCGAAGCGGTGGCCGACAATGCAGCCGCTGAAGCGGCGAAGCCGGTGGCCGTCGCGCCGGAGTCTTCCGGCCGCAGCAAGCAGCAGCGCTACAAGGACGCCTATCCCATCGCGACCCAGCTCACCGGCGGGCTGGGCCTGATGGGCTTCCGGCTCAATCTCCAGGTCGAGGGCACGACCAGCTACGACGACCTCGCGGCGCTCGCGCCGAAGATCCGCGCCGCCGTCGGCCCCGAGAAGGCCGCTGCCCTGGACAAGGCGCTGAACGACTGAGCCGCTTGCCGGCTTGCGCAATACAGGGCTATAATCGCCGGCTTTGCCTTGCCACACTGCGCCCGACGCTGCAGGTGGCTTTTCCATCTTCCTCGGAAGAACCCACAAGGAGTGCCATGCGTCACTACGAAATCATTTTGCTGATCCACCCGGATCAGAGCGAACAAGTTCCGGCAATGCTGGAGCGCTACAAGGGCCTGATCACGGCCGGCGGCGGCAAGATCCACCGCGTTGAAGACTGGGGCCGCCGTCAGCTGGCTTACCAGATCAACAAGCTCAACAAGGCCCACTACCTGTGCGTCAACATTGAAGCCGAACAAGCCGTGATGGGTGAACTCGAACACGCGTTCAAGTTCAACGACGCCGTGCTGCGCCACCTGACCGTTCAGAAGAAGAAGGCCGACACCGGTCCTTCGTCGATGATGAAGACGGTCGAGCGCGAAGAAGCCCGCAAGGCTCAGCAGGCCGAATACGCCGCCAACAACAACTGATGGTGTGAGTGCCGCCGCTGCGGCAACAGGGGTCAACCAGCTTTTGCTGACCGCCTCGGTTGCCGAACTCGGAGCCCTGCGATACACGCCAGCCGGCTTGCCCGCCATCGACCTGAAGCTCGAACACGAGTCGACGCTCCAGGAGGCGGGAAAACCCAGGCAGGTGAAGACGGCCCTCAAGGCCGTTGCCTTCGGCGCCATCGCCGAACGGCTCGCAAGGCAGTCGATGGGGAGTCTCTGGCGTTTCCAGGGTTTTCTCGCGACACCGGGCAACGGCAAGCATCCGGTCCTGCATGTGCAGGATTTCCAGCAAGATTAATTTTTCGAGAGGTCCATCATGGCCACGTTCAAGAAATTCAACAAAGACAAGCGCCCGAAGCGCAACACCCAGTCGCTGCTGTTCAAGCGCAAGCGCTTCTGCCGCTTCACCGTCGCTGGCGTCGAAGAAATCGACTACAAGGACATCGACACGCTGCGTGACTTCATCAGCGAAAACGGCAAGATCATTCCCGCCCGTCTGACCGGCACGCGCGCGATCTACCAACGCCAGCTGAACACCGCCATCAAGCGCGCGCGCTTCCTGGCCATGGTGCCATACAGCGACCAGCACCGCGTCTAAGGAGTCCAGACCATGCAAATCATTCTTCTGGACAAGGTCCTGAACGTCGGCGGCCTGGGCGATATCGTCAAGGTCAAGGACGGCTACGCACGCAACTTCCTGATCCCGACGGGCCGCGCCCGCCGCGCCACCGCTGCCAACAAGGCCGAATTCGAAGCCAAGCGCGTCGAACTCGAAAAGGCTGCCGCCGCCAAGCTCGCCGAGTCGCAAGCCCAGGGCGAAAAGCTCGGCGGTTCGACCGTCAAGCTCACGCAAAAGGCCGGCGTCGACGGTCGCCTGTTCGGTTCGGTCACCAACGGCGACATCGCCGAGGAACTGGGCAAGCAAGGCTACAAGGTTGCCAAGTCGCAAGTGCGCCTGCCCAACGGCCCGATCAAGGTCGTCGGCGACAGCACCGTGAGCGTGGCCCTGCACACCGACGTGGTGGTCGACATCACTGTGACGGTCTACGGCGAAACCGCCTGATCGCTCACAGCGCCTTGTGCGCTGCAGCAGAAGCCGCCTTCGGGCGGCTTTTCTTTTTCTGCACCCGGGTTGTCCTCGGCGCTGCACCGGAAGATCACCGTTTATTCACAACCTTGTCCACACACGCATCGGCGTGCGCGGCTTAGCATGCAGGGTTGCAAGGGAAGTCCATGTCCGCCGTTTTCTCCTATGCCGACAATGACCCGTCGGCCGACCGCCAGATCGCCCAACTGCGCATTCCGCCTCACTCCATCGAGGCCGAATCGAGCGTGCTGGGCGGCCTGCTGCTCGACAACGGCGCGTGGGACCGCATGGGCGACCTGCTGGTCGACGGCGACTTCTACCGGCACGAACACAAGCTGATCTACGCCGCCATCGGCGGCTTGATCAACGCCAGCAAGCCGGCCGACGTGATCACGGTCTACGAGCAGTTGCAGAACCTCGGCAAGGCCGACGAGATCGGCGGGCTGGTCTACCTGAACTCGCTCGCGCAGTACGTGCCCAGCGCGAGCAACATCCGGCGCTACGCCGAGATCGTTCGCGAGCGCTCGATCCTGCGCAAGCTGGTGTCCGCCAGCGACGAGATCGCGACCCAGGCCTTCAACCCGCAGGGCAAGCCGGTCGACAAGATCCTGGACGAAGCCGAGCAGAAGATCTTCAACATCGGCGAAGAAGGCACGCGGATGAAGCAGGGCTTCCAGAGCATGGACGCCCTGGTGGTCGAGCTGCTCGACCGCGTGACCGAGATGGCCGAGAACCCGAACGACATCACGGGCATCCGCACCGGCTTTCACGACTTCGACAAGATGACCTCGGGTTTGCAGCCGGGCGACATGATCGTGCTGGCCGCGCGTCCGTCGATGGGCAAGACCTCGCTCGCGATCAACATCGCCGAGCACGTGGCGCTGGAAGAGGGCCTGCCCGTGGCCGTGTTCTCCATGGAAATGGGCGCCTCGCAGCTGGCGGTGCGTATCGTGGGCTCCATCGGGCGCATCGACCAGGGCCACCTGCGCACCGGCAAGCTCAGCGACGAAGAGTGGCCGCGCCTGACCGAAGCCATCGAGCGGCTGCGCACCGTGTCGTTGCACATCGACGAAACGCCGGGCCTGTCGACCAGCGAATTGCGCGCCAACGCGCGCCGGCTGGCACGCCAGTACGGCCGCCTCGGCCTGATCGTGGTCGACTACCTGCAGCTGATGTCCACCAGCAGTTCGGGCGACGAGAACCGCGCCACGGCCGTGGGCGAAATCTCGCGGGGCCTGAAGATGCTGGCCAAGGAGCTCAAGTGCCCGGTGATCGCGCTGTCGCAGCTCAGCCGCGGCGTGGAAAGCCGCACCGACAAGCGCCCCATGATGAGCGACTTGCGCGAATCGGGCGCCATCGAGCAGGACGCGGACATCATCATGTTCATCTACCGCGACGACTACTACGACAAGAACAGCAAGGAGCCGGGCGTGGCCGAGGTGATCATCAGCAAGCACCGGAACGGGCCCACGGGCACCGTCAAGCTGGCCTTCCTGAAGCCCATCACCAAGTTCGAGAACCTGGCGAGCTACAGCCACAACGAGCAATACTGAGCAGGGGCCGCCGGTCTACCCGGTCTACCCGGCCTGCTGCTTGACCGGCTGGATCTGGCCCTGCACCTTCTCGACCTTGAGAGCCCGCAGCATGTCGGCCAAGGTCTTGCCGGGCTCGTCGCGAAAACGCTCCGGCAGCAGCTGGATGGCTTCCATGCGGTCCAGCCGGAAGCCGCGGAAGTCGTCGCGCAGCTCGCACCACGCCGACAGCGTCCACACCTTGCCCCAGTAGAAGCAGCCCAGCGGCCGGATCGTGCGCTCGCTGGCATCGCCCGACACATCGCGGTAGGCCAGGTGCAGCTTGTTGTGCGATTGCACGGCCTCGCGCAGCGTCTGCAGCCGCGCGCGCAGGGCGGGTTCGAGACCCAGTGCGGGCGCATAGAGCGCCAGTGCCTCCGCCGACACCCGCGCGGCCGACGGCAGCACCGACAGGATCTTGCCGAGCCCGGTCTCGATGTCGCGCGCCAGCGCCGGGTCGACCCAGCTCTGCGCCAGCCGCGCGGCGGCCACCAGCGCCGACGCCTCGTCCTGCGTGAACATCAGCGGCGGCAGTTCGAAGCCCGCGCCCAGCCGGTAGCCAACGCCGGCCTCGCCCTCGATGGGCACGCCCTGGTGCTGCAGGTCGGCCACGTCGCGGTACACCGTGCGCTCCGACACTTCCAGGCGCTGCGCCAGGAACGCGGCCGTGGTGAGCCGGCGCCCGCGAATGAGCTGCACGATCTGGAACAGGCGGTCGGCGCGGCGCATCAGCGGCTTCCGGTGGGGCGCTTCTCGAGGCTCATGCGACTCCGATGTAGATGGCCACCTTGTCCGGTCCTTCGTAGGCTTCGAAATCGCTGCGGTAGCTGCGCGCGACATCCGGGTGGGCCTCGAAATATTGCCAGATGCGCTGCCAGGTGGCGATCACCATGTGCGGCATTTCGCCCTGGCCGTTGAACACGAGGTAGTCGCCGGCCTCGATGGCAATGCTGCCTTCACCTTCCGACACGGCGACGCCCGCCGAGAGGTCGAAGGCGCCATTGGCGTCCGATTCGTAGGCCGAGTAGACGCCGAAGATGCGCGTGTCGGCGGTGCGGTGCGGTGTCGATGCATAGGTCTGTTCGCCGAAGAAGCGGCCCCACAGCGCGCCGATGCGTGCGGTTGCGGGGAGGCTCTCGTCGCGGTTGGTGGTGCGGACCGTGATGCCCGCGACGCGAAAGGCGTCGTGGTGTTGGCGGATGGGTTCCATGGGTTCTCTCTCCTCTTTCTTTCTCAAAGTGCGAGCGCCTTCAGGTCGGCCTTCATGGCGCTCGCGATCAGTTGCATGTCGCCGTCCGTGATGTCGAACATCCCGAAGCGGAATTTGTAGCCCCATTGCTTGGGGTTCTCGATGAAAGCCAGGCGCTCGATGAGCGGTGCGATCGGCGTCTCGTGCGAGGCCGCATAGAGCACGTCGCGGCGCCACGGCACGAAGCCGTTGCCCATGTCGAACTCGTACGGATCGCCCGGTTGCACGACGCCGATCGACACGAAGCTCTGCAGCTTGTCGGTACCGCTGAACACCGTGGCGGGCGAATAGTAGGCCACGCGGTCGCCGGACGAGAGCCGCTTGAGCGGCGCGTGCTTGCCGTGGCCCACCTGCATGAAGCCCAGGGGGCGGTGGTCGCGGCCGCGGCGCGCGTGTTCGGCGCTGGCCACGGCGATCCAGTTGCGCTGCGTCATGGCGGCTCAGTCCTGCGAGTGCAGGCCGACCTCGTTGCCTTCGGTGTCGCGCAGGTGGGCAATGAAGCCCATGCCAGGCGGCAGCGCGGTCTTGGGCGCCACGATCTGCCCGCCGGCCGCTTCGATGCGTGCGAGCACGGCGTCGATGCTGGGCATGCAGTCCAGGTAGATGCGGATGCCGGTGCCCGCGCGTGCGCTGGCGTTTGCGCCGGCCTGCAGCGCGCCGCCCGTGGCGGGGTTGTCGTAGGGGAACACGGCCAGCGTCTCGGTGCCGAAGCTCTCGCGGCGCAGCTTGCGGGCCAGCACGGTCTCGTAGAAGGCTTGGGCGCGGTCCATGTCGGCGACCGGGATCTCGAACCAGCTGATGGCGTTTTGCATTGGAGGGCTCTCTTTCGTGTCGTTGGAAGGAGCGCTGATGGTGCTGCCGGGCTACTGACAACGTCTTGTCAGTAGCCTGTCACCGCGAGCGAAAAAAAGCCCGCGATGCTCCGGGGAGCATGCGGGCTTTTTGCCGGCCTTGGGCCGCTGGTCGTCAGAGCACGTCGCTTGCGAAATCGGCCAGGCGCGAGCGCTCGCCGCGTGCCAGCGTGATGTGCCCGCCGTGCGGCCAGCCCTTGAACTTGTCGACCGCGAAGGTCAGGCCCGAGGAGCCTTCCGTCAGGTAGGGCGTGTCGATCTGCGCGAGGTTGCCCATGCAGATGATCTTGGTGCCGGGGCCCGCGCGCGTGATCAGCGTCTTCATCTGCTTGGGCGTCAGGTTCTGCGCCTCGTCGATGATCACGTACTTGTTCAGGAAGGTGCGCCCGCGCATGAAGTTCATGCTCTTGACCTTGATGCGGCTGCGGATCAGCTCGTTGGTGGCCGCGCGGCCCCACTCGCCGGCGCCGCCGCCGTCGCCCTTGGCCAGGAACTCGAGGTTGTCGTCGAGCGCGCCCATCCAGGGGCCCATCTTTTCTTCCTCGGTGCCGGGCAGGAAGCCGATGTCCTCGCCCACGCTCACGGTGGCGCGGGTCATGATGATCTCGGTGTAGCGGCGGTCGTCCAGCACCTGCGTGAGGCCCGAGGCCAGCGCCATCAGGGTCTTGCCGGTGCCGGCGGTGCCGGTCAGCGTGACGAAGTCGATCTCCGGGTCCATCAGCAGGTTCATCGCGAAGTTCTGTTCGCGGTTGCGGGTGTTCACGCCCCACACGGCGTTCTTGCCCGAGCTGTAGTCCTTGAGCGTCTTGAGCACCGCGGTCTTGTCGCGGATCTCGGTGACGCGCGCGTACATGCTCGGCTCGCCGGGCGCCTCGAAGAAGACGAACTGGTTGATGTACAGGTTGGGCACCAGCGGGCCGCTGATGCGGTAGAAGGTGTTGCTGCCACTCTGCCAGCTCTCGACGGTCTTGCTCTGGCGGGTCCAGAAGTCGGGCGGCAGGGCCAGCGAACCGGCGTAGAGCAGGTCGCCGTCTTCCAGCGTCTTGTCGTTCTGGTAGTCGTCGGCGGCCAGGCCAAGGGCGCGCGCCTTGACGCGCATGTTGATGTCTTTCGACACCAGCACCACTTCCTGCTTGGCATGGCCCGGCTTGTCGGTGGTGTACTCGTCGCGCAGCGCCTGCACCACGCCCAGGATCTGGTTGTCGGCCTTGCCCTGGGGCAGGCTGACGGGCAGCGAGTAGTCGAGCGGGGCGGTCTGGAAGAACAGGCGGCCGCCGGCTTCGCGGTGGCCGGTGGTGTCGAGCTTCAGGCCCTTGTCGATGTCGGCGTCCTGCGCGCCGGCCAGCGCGTCCAGCGTGCGGCTGGTCTGGCGGCCGTTGCGGGCGACTTCGGTGGTGCCTTTCTTGTGGCCGTCGAGCTCTTCCAGCACGATCATCGGCAGGAAGATGTCGTGTTCCTCGAAGCGGAACAGGCACATCGGGTCGTGCAGCAGCACGTTCGTGTCGAGCACGAACAGCTTGGCCGGGCCCGAGGACTTGCTGCGCTTGGGCCGGGCCGGCGCCTGAGGCGCGGGTACCGGGGCGGCGATGGCGGCCGGCGCCTTCGTCTCGACCTGCACCATGACCTGCGGCTGCGGCGCGCTCACCGGAGCGGGGGCGGGCGCGGCGGGTTTCGACTTGGCCCGGCGTGCCGGGCGGGCGGGTGCCGCGTTGGCATTGGCGCCGCCGGCAGCCTCGGTGCCGAGGTTGTCGAACAGTTCCAGCGGCTGCGGGCCGCTCGCGGGGGTGTCGTCCGCGCGCTGGTCGGCGGCGCGGCGCGAACCCCTGTGCGAAGACCGGGCGGGCGCGTCGAGCGCATCCGGCGAGAGCAATGCGGCGCGTTTCGTGGGGGCGGGAGGCAATGGCATGTGTCAGGTCGCTCGCAGGAAGTGGGAACCAGAAAACGAAAAAGCCGCCTGAAGACCAAGGCGGCTTTGTTCGGGGGATGCGGTCGTGGAGCTCAACGGCATGAGGCCATTATGCACACCGCAAATGACGCACCGGAGGCTCTTTTGCGCGTTGCGTTGGGCATTTCCCACGCAACGCCGCGAAAGCGCGCTTCCGGTGCTTGCGGTGATCAGGCCGCCTTCTTGAGCGCCTTGACCGCCTTGAGCACGTCGTCGACGTGCCCCGGAACCTTGAGCCCGCGCCATTCGGCCTTCAGGATGCCGTCGGCGCCGATCAGGAAGGTGCTGCGCTCGATGCCCTTGACCTTCTTGCCGTACATGATCTTGTTCTTGACCACGCCGAACATGTGGCACATTTTTTCTTCGGTGTCGGCGATGAGTTCGAAGGGGAGCTCGAGCTTGGCCTTGAATTCGTCGTGCGACTTCATGTTGTCGCGGGACACGCCGAAGACGGTGGCGCCGGCTTTTTCGAAGTCCTTGTAGCGGTCGCGAAACTGCATGGCTTCGGTTGTGCAACCCGGAGTGTTATCTTTCGGGTAAAAATACATGACCAGCACGTGGCCGAGATGCGAGGTATTCGAGACCTTGAGGCCGCCCGTGGCGTTGGCGTCGAATTCAGGAATGGGTTTGTTGACAACGATCGCCATGAAACTTGTTTTCTCCGTTAGATTCCGTTCCTCGAGCCCTCTCAGCCTTTTTCGGGCTTGCTCGACGAATGGAGGATTGGTCGTTGCTAACTTTGGGGTAGCTGGCCTGTTCGCAACCTAGTATTTTACCCCGAAAACACCTCTATCAGCCACCCGCCGGGCTCTCGACCAGCAGAGCGGCGATCACGTGGCGGCCTTCTCCGGCCAGGATGTTGTAGGTCCGGCAGGCGGCGGCGGTGTCCATGGTCTCGACGCCGGTGCGCTGTGCCATCAGGGGCTGCAGCCAGACGGGCTGGGGAAACCGGATGCGGTTTCCGCTGCCGAAAATGATGAGTTCCGCGCCCAGCGAGGCCAGTTGCGCGAAGTGTTCCGGGCCGATCTGGTCGAAGCTGGCGCAGTGCCATTCGAAGCGCTCGCCGCGCGAGCCCACTACCACGCTGCCCTCGACCTTTTCGTTGTTGATCGCCACCCAGCCGGGGCCGTGCGCGGTGAGTGATTGGGCGTCTGATTTGTCGGGCTGGAGCTTCATCTGGGCACTGGGAACTGTGGTCAAATTATAGGTTTTCCCCAGTGCCAGAGGCCTCGCAAGGGCTTTCTTCGACGCGGTTCGCAAGACCAGGTCGGCTTTGTATCTTCACGTAACCAAACCGTCTCAACCCGTTAATCCGCGCCCGGGAGGGCCTTTTGAAGCAGCTCAAGAAATCGGCCAAGCTGGCCAACGTTCTCTACGACATCCGCGGCCCCATCATGGACGCCGCCAAGCAGATGGAAGAGGACGGCCAGAAGATCATCAAGCTCAACATCGGCAATCTCGCCGTGTTCGGCTTCGACGCACCCGAGGAAATCCAGCAGGACATGATCCGCAACCTGCCGACCTCGGCGGGCTATTCGGACAGCAAGGGTGTCTTCGCCGCGCGCAAGGCCGTGATGCACGAGACGCAGAAGCAGGGCATCGCGGGCGTCACCCTCGACGACATCTACCTGGGCAACGGCGCCAGCGAGCTGATCGCCATGTCGACCAACGCGCTGCTCAACGACGGCGACGAGCTGCTGCTGCCGGCCCCCGACTATCCGCTGTGGACCGCTTCCACCAGCCTGTCGGGCGGCACGCCGGTGCACTACCTGTGCGACGAGGCCAACGGCTGGATGCCCAACCTGGACGACATCCGCGCCAAGATCACGCCGCGCACCAAGGGCATCGTGGTCATCAACCCGAACAACCCGACCGGCGCGCTGTATTCCGACGCGCTGCTCAAGAGCATCGTGGCCATCGCGCGCGAACACGGCCTCGTGATCTTCGCCGACGAGGTCTACGACAAGGTGCTGTACGACGGCGTCAGGCACACCGCCATCGCGAGCCTGTCGACCGATGTGCTCACGCTGACCTTCAATTCGCTCTCCAAGAGCTATCGCTCATGCGGCTACCGCGCCGGCTGGCTCGTGGTGTCGGGTGACAAGCGCGCCGCGCAGGACTACATCGAGGGCCTGAACATGCTCTCGAACATGCGCCTGTGCGCCAACGTGCCGGGCCAGTGGGCCATCCAGACCGCGCTGGGCGGCTACCAGAGCATCAACGACCTGGTGTGCGACGGCGGGCGCCTGCGCCGCCAGCGCGACCTGGCCTACGAGCTGATCACCGCCATTCCGGGCGTGACCTGCGTCAAGCCGAGCGCCGCGCTCTACATGTTCCCCAAGCTCGACCCCGAGGTCTACCCGATCGAGGACGACCGCCAGTTCTTCCTCGAGCTGCTGAAGGAAACCCGCGTGATGCTGGTGCAGGGCACCGGCTTCAACTGGGCCACGCCCGATCATTTCCGCATCGTGTTCCTGCCCCACGAAGACGACCTGCGCGAGGCCATCAACCGCATCGCCAAGTTCCTGGAGCAGTACCGCCTGCGCCGCAAGACGGGCTCATGAAATCCGCCTGCGTCGCTGCCGCGCTGTTCCTGATCGCGTTGTCCGCCGGCGCTGCCGGCAAGGCGCCGGTCGCGTTCACGCACAACGACTGGGAACTGGCCTGCGACAACACGCTGACCTGCCGCGCCGCCGGCTACCAGGCCGACACGGGGGAGCACCGGCAGGTGTCGATGCTGATCACCCGCGTGGCCGGGCCGGACACGGCCCTCGACGTCCAGCTGCAGATCGGCGATGACGACAGTGTCAAGGGCACGCTGCGTTTCAAGGTCGGCAAGGCCACTGTCTCCGGCCTCGAAGCCGGAACCGCCAGCTTCACCGGCAGCCAGGTCCGCGCCGTTCTGCCCGAACTGCTCAAGGGCGACGAGGCCACCGTCACGGCCGATGGCGGCAAGAAGTGGACGCTGTCGCTCGCCGGCCTCAACGCCGTGCTGCTCAAGATGGACGAAACCCAGGGCCGCGTCGGCACGCCGGGCGCGCTGGTGCGCAAGGGTGCCAGGCCCGAGTCTTCCGTGTTGCCGCCGGTGCCCATGCCCGTCGTCAATGTGCCCAAGCCGCCGAAGGCGCGCCCTGGCGACGACGCGCTGGCCGCGCGCATCTTCCCGTCGCTCGACCTGAAGGACGCGCTCGAGCAGTGCAACAACCAGGAGCAGGTCAGCGCCAAGTCGATCGAAGTGAACCGCCTGAACGAGCGCAAGGTGCTGCTGTCGCTGGGCTGCGGCGTGGGCGCATACAACTACGCCACGCTGCTCTGGATCGCCAACGACAAGCCGCCCTATGCGCCCGTGTCCCTCGAAGCAAGCGGCGAATTCAGCGACAAGGACGCCAGCGTCAGCTCTTCCATGAAGGGCCGCGGCGTCGGCGACTGCTGGTCGACCGAGACCTGGAACTTCAACGGCAAGGACTTCGTGCGCACCGGCGCCGCGGGCGACGGCATGTGCCGTGGCTTCGCCGGCGGTGCCTGGGCCTTGCCGCGCTACGTCAGCCGCGTCGTCGTGACCGCGCCGGCCGCCACCCCATCCAAACCATGAACGCGACTCTCCCAATGAAACCCATCCAAGTAGGCCTGCTCGGCGCAGGCACGGTCGGCAGCGGCACCTTCAAGGTGCTCCAGCGCAACCAGGAAGAAATCAAGCGCCGCGCCGGCCGCGGCATCGAGATCACCATGGTGGCCGACCTGGACACCGCCCGCGCCCGCGAAGTGGCCGGCGAAGGCGTCAAGGTCGTTGCGGACGCGCGCGAAGTCATCGCCAACCCCGACATCGACATCGTCATCGAGCTGATCGGCGGCTACGGCATCGCCAGGCAGCTGGTGCTCGAAGCCATCGCGGCCGGCAAGCACGTGGTCACGGCCAACAAGGCGCTGCTCGCGGTGCACGGCACCGAGATCTTCGCGGCCGCGCATGCCAAGGGCGTGATGGTGGCTTTCGAGGCCGCGGTGGCCGGCGGCATTCCGATCATCAAGGCGCTGCGCGAAGGCCTCACGGCCAACAGCATCCAGTGGATCGCCGGCATCATCAACGGCACCACCAACTTCATCCTGTCCGAGATGCGCGACAAGGGCCTGGACTTCGCGACCGTGCTCAAGGAAGCGCAGCGCCTGGGCTACGCCGAAGCCGACCCGACCTTCGACATCGAAGGCGTCGACGCCGGCCACAAGGTCACGCTGATGAGCGCCATTGCCTTCGGCATTCCGGTGCAGTTCGACAAGGCCCACATCGAGGGCATCACCAAGCTCGCCGCGCAGGACATCCGGTACGCCGAACAGCTCGGCTACCGCATCAAGCTGCTGGGCGTGACCAAGCGCACCGCCAAGGGCATCGAGCTGCGCGTGCACCCGTCGCTGGTGCCGTCCAAGCGCCTGCTGGCCAACGTCGAAGGCGCGATGAACGCGGTGGTGGTGCACGGCGACGCCGTCGGCACCACGCTCTACTACGGCAAGGGCGCGGGCAGCGAGCCCACCGCCAGCGCGGTGATCGCCGACCTGGTCGACATCACGCGCCTGCACACGGCCGACGCCGCGCACCGCGTGCCGCACCTGGCCTTCCACCCCGACGCCATGAGCGACCTGAAGGTGCTGCCGATGACCGAGGTCGTCACCAGCTACTACCTGCGCCTGCGCGTGGCCGACCAGGCCGGCGTGCTCGCCAAGGTGACGGGCCTGCTGGCCACGGCCGGCATCAGCATCGACGCCGTGCTGCAGCGCGAAGCCGACGAAGTGGGCGGCGAAGGCTCCACGCAGACCGACCTCATCATCCTCACGCACGACGCGCGCGAAGGCACCGTCAACGACGTGCTGGCCGAGCTGCAGGCGCTGCCGACCGTGCTCGAACCCATCGTGCGTATCCGCAAGGAAGAGTTGAAGTGAACTACCTGAGCACCCGCGGCCACCCCGACCGCAAGCGCTTCTGCGAAATCCTGCTCGAAGGCCTGGCGCCCGACGGCGGCCTCTACCTGCCCGAGCACTACCCGCAGGTCGACACCGCCACGCTCGCCAAGTGGCGCGACCTGTCGTATGCCGAGCTGGCCTTCGAGATCCTGTCGCTCTACATCGACGACATTCCGGCGGCCGACCTGAAGGCGATCTGCGCGAAGACCTACACCGCTGACGTGTTCGGCTCCGAAGAGATCGTGCCGCTGCGCGAACTCGAGGACGGCGTGTACCTCGAAGCCCTGTCCAACGGCCCCACGCTGGCCTTCAAGGACATGGCGATGCAGCTGCTGGGCAACCTGTTCGAGTACGAGCTGGCGCGCCGCGGCTCCGAGCTCAACATCCTGGGCGCGACCAGCGGCGACACCGGCAGCGCGGCCGAATACGCCATGCGCGGCAAGAAGGGCGTGCGCGTCTTCATGACCTCGCCGGACGGCCGCATGAGCCCGTTCCAGCAGGCGCAGATGTTCAGCCTGCAGGACGAGAACATTCACAACATCGCCATCACCGGCGTGTTCGACGACTGCCAGGACATCGTCAAGGCGGTGTCGAACGACCTGGGCTTCAAGCGCAAGTACCGCATCGGCACGGTCAACTCGATCAACTGGGCGCGCCTGCTGGCGCAGGTCGTCTACTACTTCGCGGGCTACTTCCAGGCCACCGCCAGCAACGACAAGCCGGTGAGCTTCACCGTGCCGTCGGGCAACTTCGGCAATGTCTGCGCGGGCCACGTGGCACGCTCGATGGGCCTGCCCATTCAAACGCTGGTGGTCGCCACCAACGAGAACGACGTGCTCGACGAGTTCTTCCGCACCGGCATCTACCGCGTGCGCGCGGCCGCCGACACGCACGAGACCTCCAGCCCGTCGATGGACATCAGCAAGGCCAGCAACTTCGAGCGCTTCGTGTTCGACCTGGTGGGCCGCGACGCCGCCAAGCTGCGCCAGCTCTTCGTGGACGACCTGGGCACCCAGGGCGCCTTCGACCTGAGCGCCGACCCGGCCTTCAAGCAGGCCGCCGAGCGCTTCGGCTTCAAGAGCAGCCGCAGCACGCACGCCGACCGGCTGGCCGTGATCCGCGACACCGACAAGCGCTTTGCCACGCTGGTCGACCCGCACACGGCCGACGGCCTGAAGGCCGCGCGCGAACACCTCGCGCCGGGCGTGCCGATGGTGGTGCTGGAGACCGCGCTGCCGATCAAGTTCGCGGCCACGCTGGTCGAGGCGCTGGGCGAAGAGCCCGCGCGCCCGAAGAAGTTCGAAGGCATCGAGGCGCTGCCCAAGCGCGTCGTCAAGCTGCCGGCCGACGCGGAAGCCGTCAAGGCCTACATCGCGCAGAACTGTGACTGACCACGGTCGGGCGCGCGCATGAAGGTCGTCGGCTTTGCCGGCTATTCGGGCGCGGGCAAGACCACGCTGCTCGAGCGCCTGATTCCGGCGCTCAAGCGGCTCGGCCAGCGCGTGTCGGTGGTCAAGCACGCGCACCACAAGTTCGACATCGACCATCCAGGCAAGGACACCTACCGCCACCGCGAGGCCGGCGCCTTCGAGGTGGTGGTGGCGTCCGACCGGCGGCTGGCCGTGATGCGCGAGTTCGAGGTGCCCGTCGAACTCAGCGTGCACCAGTTGCTGGCCGAAGTGCATCCGGCGGCCGACTGGGTGCTGGTCGAGGGCTTCCGGCACAGCGACGTGCTCAAGATCGAGATCTGGCGCCCGACCGACGGCAACGAGCCGCCGCGCCCGGCGCTCTACATCGAAGACCCCTTCGTCACCGCCATCGCCACCGACGCGCCCGGCAGCCTGCCGGAACCCACCGCTCGCCCGCTGCTCGACCTCAATGACGCCGAGGCCATTGCGAAGTGGTTGATCGACAGCGGCGACCGCTTCGAATACAACCCCGAACACCATGGCTGATTCACCCGTTCCATTTTCCGCTTCTTCGTCGCGTCCGCCGCTGATGCCGCTCGACGAGGCCATCGCCGTGCTGCTCGCGAAGGCGCAGCCGACGCTGCCGGCCGAAAGCGTCGGCACCTTCGACGCCGACGGCCGCGTGCTGGCGCAAGACCTCGTCTCGGGCCTCACCGTGCCGCCGCGCGACAACAGCGCGATGGACGGCTATGCCGTGCGCGTGGCCGACTGCGCCGCGCCCGGCGCCGAGCTGGCGGTGGCGCAGCGCATTCCGGCCGGCACCGTGGGCACGCCGCTGGCGGCCGGCACCGCCGCGCGCATCTTCACGGGCGCGCAGATCCCCGAAGGCGCCGACGCGGTCGTGATGCAGGAAGACACCACCGCCACGCCGCAAGAGGGCAGCCTGGGCTCGGTGCGCGTGGCCATCGTGCCGGCGGCCGGCCAGTGGATCCGCCGCGCGGGCGAGGACGTGGCCTCGGGCGACGTCGTGCTGAAAAAGGGCGAGCGCCTGACGCCCGCCGCGCTGGGCCTCGCGGCCAGCGTGGGCTTCGATCGGCTGCAGGTCGCGCGCAGGCCGCGCGTGGCCATGCTCTCGACCGGCGACGAACTGGTGATGCCCGGCGAGGTCGCGCCCGACGCGATGAAGCCCGGCGCCATCTACAACTCCAACCGCTTCTTCATGCGCGCGCTGCTGCATCGCCTGGGCTGCGAGGTGAATGACCTGGGCATCGTGCCCGACAACCGCGAAGCCACCATCGCCGCGCTGCGCGATGCGGCCGAGACCAGCGACCTGATCATCACGACCGGCGGCGTTTCGGTCGGCGAAGAAGACCACATCCGCGCCGCGCTGCAGTCGCTCGGCGAGCTGCAGCTGTGGTCGCTGTCGATGAAGCCCGGCAAGCCCTTTGCCTACGGCGCCATCGCGCGTGCCAACGGGCAGGGCGCGTGCCATGTGACGGGGCTGCCCGGCAACCCGGTGTCGAGCTTCCTCACTTTCCTGATGCTCGTGCGGCCGTTCCTGCTGACGCTGCAAGGCGCCACGCGCGTCACGCCGGAGCCGGTGCAAATGCGCGCCGATTTCGACTGGCTGCGTGCCGACAAGCGCCGCGAGTTCCTGCGCGCGCGGCGCAACGCGGCCGGCGGGCTCGAGCTGTTCGGCAACCAGAGTTCGGGCGTGCTCACGTCGATGGTCTGGGGCGACGGCGTGGTCGACAACCCGGCGGGGCAGACGATCAAGTCGGGCGACACGGTGAACTTCATTCCTTTCGCGTCGCTGCTGGGCTGAATCGAATGAAAGTCCAGATCCGTTATTTCGCCTCGGTGCGCGAGGCGCTGTCCCGCAGCAGCGAGAGCATCGATACGCAGGTGGAAACGCTCGCGGCCCTGCGCGACGAACTCATTGCACGAGGCGGCGCCTACGCCACCGCGCTTGCGCGAGGCAAGGCGGTGCGCATGGCACTCGATCAGGTCATGAGCGACGAGGCTTCGGTCTTGCACGAAGGCTGCGAGGTCGCTTTTTTCCCACCCGTCACGGGCGGTTGAGCCGGGCGTCGAGCGCGACCAGGCGCTCGCGCAGCGCGTCGGACGCGGGGGTCATCGGCGAGCGCAGTTCGTCCTGCATTTCGCCCGCGTGCGCGAGCAGGGCCTTCACCGGGCCGGGGTTCGGCTCGGCGAACAGCAGCTCCACCAGCGGTTGCAGCGCCTGCCACTCGGCGCGCGCCTCGGGCAGCCGGTTCTCGGCCATTGCACGCACCAGCCGCACGAAGCGGCGCGTCTGCACATGGCCGCTGGCCGCGATGGCGCCCACGCCGCCTTCGGCCATGGTGCCGAAGATCTGGTGGTCTTCGCCCGTCAGCACCTGCAGCCGGCCGTCGGCGATTACGGCGCGTGTCTTGGCCATGTCGCCGCCGCAGTCCTTGATGCCGCGAATGCGCGGATGTCCGGCCAGCGCCAGCAGCGTGTCGCGGGCGATGGTGACGCCGGTGCGGTAGGGAATGTCGTAGACCAGCACCGGCACCGTGCTGGCGTCGGCGATGGCGCGGAACCATTCGAGCAGCCCGGCCTGCGAGGGACGAACATAGTGCGGCGCGGCCACCAGCAGGCCCGCCAGGGGGCGTTCGCAGAGCTTGCGGGCCCAGGCCGTGGCCTTGCCCAGGTGATAGCCCGAAATGCCCATCACGACCGGCAGGTTGCCCGCGGCTTCCAGCACGGTGTCGAGCATTGCCAGTTGCTCGGTCTCGTCGAGCGCGGCGGCTTCGCCGGTCGAGCCGCAGGGCACGAAGCCGGTCACGCCGTCATTGGCGAGCCGGCGGACCAGCGCGGCAAGGGCCGAATGGTCTACCGCGCCGTCGCGGAACGGGGTGACGAGCGCCACCCAGAAGCCGGAAAAATCGGGGGCTGCAGCGGTGGCGTTGGATTGTTGTTGAGGCACGCGGGCTTCCTTTCAGGAATCGACCGATGGAAAGAACCACCGTCCGATGCGCGCGCAACCCAATGGGGGCCAAGGCCTTTTGCAGGTTCCGTCGCTCATCCGACGACGGAACCTCGGCTCCGGTCAGACGAGCTTTGGTTTTTTGGCTTTGTTGCTGCCCTGGCGCGCACGGCGGCCTTCGGGGTGCGGGGGCACCGGGAAGAGCGTGGCGAGACAAGGCATCGCGCCAGTTTATCGCGATGCCACAATCCCGGCATGAGCGGCGCACGTGTTTCCATCCAGACGGCAGATTTCGACCTGGGCCAGGAGGTCGCCGCGTTGCGCGCGGGCGACAAGCGCGTGGGCGCCGTCTGCAGCTTCGTGGGCACCGTGCGCGACCGCAACGACGGCAGCAGCGTCTCGTCGATGGAGCTGGAGCACTACCCCGGCATGACCGAGAAGGCCATCGAGGCCATGATCGACGAGGCGCACAAGCGCTTCGACATCCTCGGCGCGCGCGTGATCCATCGCGTGGGCCTGCTGCAGCCGCTGGACCAGATCATGATGGTGGCGGTGGTGTCGGCGCACCGCGGCCAGAGCTTCGAGGCCTGCGAGTTCCTGATGGACTACCTCAAGACGCAGGCGCCGTTCTGGAAGAAAGAGCAGACGCCCGAGGGCGCCCGCTGGGTCGATGCGCGCGTGAGCGACGACGCGGCGCTGGCGCGCTGGGGCATCAGCGCCCCGAACGCTTAGAGGGGCTTGAAGCCGCTGGCCTGGATGATCCGTTCCCAGGTCTGCGTGTACGTGCGCACGCGGCCCGCGAACTGGCCCTGCGGCTCGTAGCCCACCGTCAGCCCCATCGTCGTGAGCTTCTGCTTCACGTCGGGCATGGCCAGCACCTTCTGCAGCGCGTCGCCGTACTTGTCGATGATCGGCTGCGGCGTGCCCACCGGCGCGAAGATGCCGTAGTAGGGCAGGTCCTCGAGGTTCGCGAAACCCAGCTCGGTGAACGTGGGCACGTTCGGAATCACGGCCTGGCGCTTGGCACCGATGGAGGCCACGATGCGCACCTTGCCCGCCTTGTGGTTCTCGATGAAGTCCGGCACCGAGGCAATGCCCGCGGTGATCTGGTTGCCCAGCATGTCGGCCGTCATGGGCGCGCTGCCGCGGTAGGGCGCGGGCTGCACGTCGATCTTGTACTTGTCCGAGATCATCTTCACCAGGAACTCGGGAATCGAGGCCGGCGCCGGAATGCCGATGGTCTCCTTGCCGCCCTTTTGCGTGCGCACCCACTTCACGTACTCGTCCATGGTCTTGGCCGGCGTGCCGCCCGACACGGCCAGCACGTTGGCAAAGGTGGCGAAGCCGGCCACGGGCACGAAGTCGGTGGCGGGGTTGAAGCCGGGGTTCTTCACGACCTGCGGAAGGATCGATATGGTGTGGTCATGCGACAGGAACAGCGTGTGACCGTCGGCCGGGGACGACTTCAGCACCGTGGCGGCAATCTGGCCGCCCGCGCCCGCGCGGTTTTCCACCACCACGGGCACGCCCAGCACGTCCTTGAGTTTTTCGCCCAGCGTGCGTGCAATGGCGTCGGTGCCGGCGCCGGCGGGGAAGCCGACCAGCAGGCGGATGGGCGTGCCGCTCTGGGCCTGCGCCGGGGCCAGCACGGCACCCGAGAGACCCAGTGCCAGCAGCAGTTGCACACCGCGCGACACGACATTGCGCCTTGAAAAGGACATGATGGACTCCAAAAACAACAAGAGTGGAAGAGAAGAAAGAAGAACCCGCAAACGCGTTTGCACTTGAAGGGACGGCGAACGGCCCTATTTTGAATGCAGGAATCAAGCCATGCGACAAGACAAACTCACCACCAAATTTCAGGAAGCCCTGGGCGACGCACAGTCGCTCGCGCTGGGCAACGACAACGCCTACATCGAACCGGCTCACCTGCTGGTCGCGATGCTGCGCCAGGACGACGGTCCGCGTGCCCTGCTGGAGCGTGCGGGCGTCAATGCGCCGGGCCTGCTGAACGCGGCCGAAGCGGCGATCAAGAAACTGCCGCAGGTGCAGGGCCACGACATCGTGCAGGTCGGGCCCGAACTCGGCAAGCTGTTGCAGGCCACCGAGAAGGAAGCCATCAAGCGCAACGACCAGTTCATTGCCGGCGAGCTCTTCCTGCTGGCGCTGGCCGACAGCAAGGCCGACATCGGCAAGCTCGCGCGTGAAAATGGCCTGAGCCGCAAGTCGCTCGAAACCGCCATCGACGCCGTGCGCGGCGGGCAGGGCGTGAACAGCGCCGACGCCGAAGGCCAGCGCGAAGCCCTCAAGAAATACTGCATGGACCTCACCGAGCGCGCCCGCCTGGGCAAGCTCGACCCGGTCATCGGCCGCGACGAGGAAATCCGCCGCGCCATCCAGGTGCTGCAGCGCCGCACCAAGAACAACCCCGTGCTCATCGGCGAACCCGGCGTGGGCAAGACCGCCATCGTCGAAGGCCTGGCGCAGCGCATCGTCTCCGGTGAAGTGCCCGAGTCGCTGATGGGCAAGCGCGTGCTGTCGCTCGACATGGCCGCGCTGCTGGCGGGCGCCAAGTTCCGCGGTGAGTTCGAGGAGCGCCTGAAGACCGTGCTCAACGAACTCGCGAAGGACGAAGGCCAGACCATCGTCTTCATCGACGAGCTGCACACCATGGTCGGCGCCGGCAAGGCCGAGGGCGCGATGGACGCGGGTAACATGCTCAAGCCCGCCCTTGCGCGCGGCGAGCTGCACTGCGTGGGCGCCACCACGCTCGACGAGTACCGCAAGTACATCGAGAAAGACGCCGCGCTGGAGCGCCGCTTCCAGAAGATCATCGTGGGCGAGCCCAGCGTGGAGGCCACCGTGGCCATCCTGCGCGGCCTGAAGGAAAAGTACGAAGTGCATCACGGCGTGGACATCACCGACCCGGCCATCGTGGCCGCGGCCGAGCTGAGCGATCGCTACATCACCGACCGCTTCCTGCCCGACAAGGCCATCGACCTGATCGACGAGGCCGCGGCCAAGATCAAGATCGAGATGGACTCCAAGCCCGAAGTCATGGACCGGCTCGACCGTCGCCTGATCCAGCTGCAGATCGAGCTGGAGGCCGTGCGCCGCGAGAAGGACGAGGCTTCGCAGAAGCGCTTCGGCCTGATCCAGGACGAGATCGCGAAGCTGCAGAAGGAAATTGCCGACTACGACGAGATCTGGCAAGCCGAGAAGGCACAGGCCCAGGGCAGCGCCAAGGTGCGCGAGGACATCGACAAGATCAAGTTCCAGATTGCCGAGTTCACCGCCAAGGGCGACTTCAACAAGGTCGCCGAGCTGCAATACGGCCAGCTGCCGGCGCTCGAAAAGCGCCTGAAGGAAGCGCAGGACGTTGAAGCCACCAAGGGCAAGTCGAGCGCGCCCACGCTGTTGCGCACGCAGGTCGGTTCGGAAGAAATCGCCGAGGTCGTGGCGCGCGCCACCGGCATTCCGGTCGCCAAGCTGATGCAGGGCGAGCGCGACAAGCTGCTCGTGATGGAAGACAAGCTGCACGAGCGCGTGGTGGGCCAGGACGAGGCCATTGGTGCGGTCGCCAATGCGATCCGCCGCTCGCGCTCGGGCCTGTCGGACCCGAACCGCCCGACCGGTTCGTTCCTGTTCCTCGGCCCCACGGGCGTGGGCAAGACCGAGCTGTGCAAGGCGCTCGCGGGCTTCCTGTTCGACAGCGAAGACCACCTGATCCGCATCGACATGAGCGAGTTCATGGAGAAGCATTCGGTCGCCCGCCTCATCGGCGCGCCGCCGGGCTACGTGGGCTATGAAGAGGGCGGCTACCTCACGGAAGCCGTGCGCCGCAAGCCCTACAGCGTGGTGCTGCTCGACGAGGTCGAGAAGGCCCACCCCGACGTGTTCAACGTGCTGCTGCAGGTGCTCGACGACGGCCGCCTCACCGACGGCCAGGGCCGCACCGTGGACTTCAAGAACACCGTGATCGTGATGACGAGCAACATCGGCTCGCCCATCATCCAGGCCATGGTGGGCAAGCCCTCGGAAGAGATCAAGGAAGCGGTGTGGGACGAGCTGAAGAACTACTTCCGCCCCGAGTTCCTGAACCGCATCGACGAGACCGTGGTGTTCCATGCGCTCGACGCGAAGAACATCGAGTCGATTGCCGCGATCCAGCTCAAGGTGCTGCAGGCGCGGCTCGCGAAGATGGACCTGGGCCTGGAGGTGTCGCCCGCGGCGCTGGCCGAGATCGCCAAGGTCGGCTTCGACCCGGTGTTCGGTGCGCGACCGCTCAAGCGCGCCATCCAGCAGCGCATCGAGAACCCGCTCTCCAAGCTGTTGCTGGACGGCAGCTTCGGGCCGAAGGACACGATCGAGGTCACGACCGACCCGATTCAGACCCCTGGCCAGTTCCGGTTCGCCAGGAGCGGGGAACCAACGGCGGCTGCTTCGGCCTAAAGTCGGATGATGAACTTCATTTTTCGCGTCATTCTTCTGCTCCTGGGGCTGGTCTTCGCGGCCAGCCTGGCCGTGGCGGTCATGCTGCTGGCGGCGGTGTGGGGTGTGCGCTACGCCTGGGGGCGTCTCACGGGCAAGCCCGTGACGCCTTGGATGTCTTCGATGGGCGGGCGCTTCAACCCGCGCTCGGGCTTCGATAAATTTCGCCATGCGGCACAGCCGGTCGAGCCGACCGCCGCCGACGTGACCAATGCGCGCGCACGCGGCGAGTCGGTGCGCAGCCCCATCGCCATCGGCCCCGCCGATGACGTGACCGACGTGCGGGCCCGCCCCGTGCGCGGCGAATAGCCGGAAACCGGGCCGGCGGCTCTTTCTTCGAACGCCCCCGCGAGCGCCTACAGGCCGGGGAGGCGCTTCATGCGCCCATCGAGAAACGCAATATCGGCGGCCGATGGGGCCAGGCTCATCGCGGTCTCGTAGGCCGCTCGGGCTTGGGCATGCCGCCCTTGGCGGGCCAGCAACTCCGCCTTCGCTGCGTGGAAGGGCTGGTAGTCCCGCAGGGCGGGCTCGATTCGCGTCAATTCGGCCAGCGCCGCGTCAAGCGCGCCTGCTTCCGCATGGGCCACGGCCCGATTGAGGCGCACCACGTCGGTAGGCTCGAACCGCAGCAGGCTGTCGTAGAGCAGCGCGATCTGCGCCCAGTCCGAATGCTCACCCTCGCAATGGCAGGCGGCAATCGCGGCCTTGATCTGGTGCGGCCCGGGGGCACGCCGGCGCAGCGCCCGCTCCAGAATGGCCACGCCGGCCGCGATCTCGTCCTTTCTCCACAGCCCCCGGTCTTGTCGACCCATGGGCACTGTCGCCTGGCCGTCGGCATCGGTGCGGGCGCCGCGGCGGGCATGGCTGATCATCAACGCGGCCAGGCACCCTTCGACCTCCGCTTCGCCAGGATGCAGCCGGTCCAGCAGCGCGCAAAGGTACAGGGCCTCTTCCGCCAGATCGCGGCCCGCCTTGGGCCCGGCCGTGTAGCCCGCATTGAAGATCAGGTAGACGACCGCGAGCACGGCCTGGAGGCGCTGCGGCCACTCGGCGGGCTCCGGAACCGCATAACGGATGCGGGCCGCGGCGATCTTCGCCTTGGCGCGGGACAGGCGTTGCCCCATCGTGGCTTCCTGGTCGAGAAATGCCTGCGCGATCTGGGCCGTGGACAGGCCGGCGACCACGCGCAGCGTCAGCGCCACTTGCGACTTCCGCTCCAGCGCGGGATGGCAGCAGGTGAAGATCAGGCGCAGCCGCTCGTCAGGAATCGGTTCCGTCTCGGCTTCGTAGGCCTCGTCACCCGCGAGCACCTGCAGGCTGACGCCGATCCTGTCGGCCGTCCTGTGGGCGCGGATGCGGTCCAGCGCCTTCCGGTAGGCCACGCGCAGCAGCCAGCCAAGGGGCGAAGACGGAATGCCGGAGCGGCTCCAATGGGACACCGCCGACAGCATGGCGTCCTGCAAGGCGTCTTCAGCCAGCTGGAAGTCGTTGAGCCGGGCGATCAGCGCAGAAATCAAACGCCCCCGATCGTCGCGCGCCAGCCTGTTGAGGGCCTGGGTCACGGCGACCGCGCCGGAGGCGGGTGAGCTCATCGTCGGTTGCCCGGCTGCCCGGTGGCGAGGCCCGGTCAGCCCGCCGGGTTGTAGTCCATCAGCGGCCGCACTTCGACCGTGCCGAAGCTGGCCGACGGGACCGCTTGCGCGTACTTCAGCGCGACATCGAGGTCGGCGACATCGATCACGTAGTAGCCGCCCAGGTGCTCCTTGGTTTCGGCGAACGGGCCGTCCATGGTTGCCACCTTGGTGCCGCGAATGCGCAGCGAGGTGGCGGTCTCGACCCCCTGCAGTCCTTCGCCGGAGAGCAGGACCCCGTCGGCCGTCATCTTCTCGTTGAGCGCGAAGAAGCCGCCCATCATCTGCTGGAACTCGGGCGTGCCATAGGCGGGTTCGCGTTGGGGGTCGTTGTAGATCAGGAGCATGTATTTCATGTCGAATTCCTTGGAGCGGGGGAGGGTGAGGAGTGAGGGCTCAGAAGCCCGTGGCGATGCGGGCGAGCGCGACGAACAGGATGCCGGTTGCAAGCAGGTTGGTGCCGTTGCCCACATAGCGCAGCGGATGGTTGCCGTTGTCGATCTTGAGACCGAAGGGATGGGCCACGCGCCCGACCAGCAGCAGCGCGCCCGCGGCATGCAGCCAGCGGGCACTCGCTCCCTGCGCTTCCGCGAGGATCATCAGCAACAGGACAAAGGGCACCCATTCGATGAAGTTGCCGTGGCGCCGGATCTTGAGCAGCAGCTCCGGCCTGCCGCCGTCACCGATCGACTGATGGAAGCCGGGGCGTGATGAAGTGACACCTGTCCAAAGCAGGAACCACACGAGTACGAGTGGCAGTGCATAGAGGGTCGTGATGGTCAATGGCATATCGGCGGTCTCCTTTTTTGTTCCGATGCAGCAAGGACGCCGTCGCGCGTCGAATTTCGACATGCGCTCGAATTATTTTTTTCTGCGTGCGTCGAGCGGGGCGTGCGGGCGGGCGGGCCGCCCTTGTACAACGCAGAGGGCAAAGCCGAGGGCAAATCCCCCGAAACTCAAATCCGATAGCCCGTGAGGTTTTGGGGGCTCGCGCCTGCGAAGGCAGCGGACCGGTCAGGCGCTGTACAGCGCCTCGATCTCGCCGGCGTAGGTCTTGTAGATGCTGGAGCGCCGCACCTTCATGGTCGCGGTGACCTCGCCGTCGTCGTGGTCCAACTCTTTGGTCAGCAAGTGAAAACGCCGGATCTGCGAGACCTGCGCCAGCTTTTCATTGCCCCTGGATATTTCCGCGTCGATCAGCGCGCGCACCCGGGGCTCTTCCACCAGCGAGCGGAAATGCGTGAACGGAATGCGCGCGGCCTCGGCCCATTTGCCCACCGTCTCGTAGTCGATCTGCAACAGCGCGCCGACGAACTTGCGGCCGTCCGCCACCACGATGCATTCCTTGATGAAGGGACTGCCCTTCATGGTGTTCTCGATCTCCGAGGGCGTGAGGTTCTTGCCGCCGGCGGTGATCATGATGTCCTTCAGGCGGTCGACGATGCGCAGTTGGCCGTCGTCTTCCTCGCGCACCACGTCGCCGGTGTAGAGCCACCCGTCGCGGATCGACGCGGCCGTGGCCTCGGGGTTCTTGTAGTAGCCCTCGAACACCATGTCGCCGCGCACCAGCAGTTCGCCCGCTTCGCCGATGCGATGCTCGGTGCCCAGCGTGGGCGCGCCGACCGTGCCGATCTTCACCGCGTCGTGCCTGTGGCCCGCGATCATGCCGGTCGATTCGGTCAGTCCGTACACCTCCACCAGCGGCACGCCCAGCGTGCGAAAGAAGCGCACCACGTCCGCCGGAATCGGTGCCGCGCCCGTGAGCGCGATGCGCGCGCGGCGCAGGCCGATGAAGTTCTGCAGCGCGCGCAGCACGGTCCAGTAGGCGAGGGCGAAGCGGCCGCGCTCGGCCAGCGTCCAGTGGCTGCGCGGCTTTTCCGCGAGCGGCGCGCAGGCGGCCATCGCACGGGCGAACAGCGCGCGCTGCAGGCGGCCCGCCTCCTGCATCTTGATGCTGATGCCCGCGTGCAGCTTTTCCCAGATGCGCGGCACGCCCAGGAACATCGTCGGCGCCACTTCGCGCAGGTCTTCCTGCACCGTGCGGATCGATTCGCCGAAGTTCACCTGCGAGCCCAGGTACACCGGCACGAAGGCCGTGAGCATCTGTTCGGCCACGTGGCACAGCGGCAGGTACGACAGGTGCGTGGTGTCGCCGCCCAGGCCCAGCCGGTCGGCAATGCCGGGCACCACGCCGCGGATGTTGCGGTACGAAATCATCGCGCCCTTGGGCTTGCCGGTGGAGCCCGAGGTGTAGATCATCAGCCCGATGTCGGCGAGCGTCTGCCGCTGCAGCGCGGCGTCGATCAGCGCATCGCCTTCGCGCGCATGCAGCTCGGCGCCGGCCTGCTCGACTTCCACGAAGGTCGCGATGCGCTCGCGCACCTCGGGCGGATAGCTCGCCAGCCCCTTCGTTTCGATGACCACGATCTTGCGAAGGCGCGGCAATTGCTCGATGGCGTCGAGCACCTTGTCGGTCTGCTCCTGGTCCTCGCAGACGATCACCTCGATGTCCGCGTGCCCGACCACGTAGGCCACCTCGTTGCTCGGGCTGGTCGGGTACACGCCCACCGTCACCGCGCCGATCAGCCCCGCGCCCATCTGCGACAGCAGCCACTCGACGCGGTTCTCCGAGATCACGCCGAGGTGCCCGCCGGGCGCCAGGCCCATCGCGTGCAGCCCCAGCCCGAAATGGCTCGCGCGCCGCAGGTAGCCGGCCCAGTCCAGCGGATGCCAGATGCCGAAGTCCTTCTGCCGGATCGCGATGCGCCCGGGCTGCCGCCGGGCCTGCTCGCGCAGCATCTGCGGCAGGGTCAGCGAGGGGAGCGAGTTCGTCGTCATGACAGCCAGCGCTTGCGGCGCTTGTAGTGCTTCAGCGCGCGGAAGCTGCGCGACTCGCCGCTGCCGCCTACGCCCAGGTAGAACTCGCGCACGTCCGGGTCGGCCGCCAGCCGCTCGGCGCTGCCGTCGATCACCACCTTGCCGCTTTCCATGATGTAGCCCGTGTGCGCGATGGCCAGCGCCACGCTCGCGTTCTGCTCGACCAGCAGCATCGAGGTGCCGCGCTCGGCGTTGATGCGCGCGATGATCGTGAAGATGTCTTCCACCAGCTTGGGCGAGAGGCCCAGCGACGGCTCGTCGAGCAGGATGAGCTGCGGCTGCGCCACCAGCGCGCGGCCGATGGCCAGCATCTGCTGCTCGCCACCCGAGAGATAGCCCGCAAGGCCCTTGCGCCGCTCGTGCAGGCGGGGGAAATAGGCGTACACGTCGTCGAAGTTGCGCGGCGGCCTGGCGCCATCGCGCCCCGTGAGCGCATACGTGGCCGCGACGAGGTTCTCTTCCACCGTCAGGTCTTCGAACACGCGCCGGCCTTCCATCACGTGGCTGAGCCCGCGCCGCACCAGTTGCTGCGGCGCAAGCTGTGCGGTCGGCGCGCCGTCGAAGGTGATGCGGCCCGCCTCGACCTCGCCGTCTTCCAGCGCGAGCAGCCCCGACACCGCCTTCAGCGTGGTCGACTTGCCCGCCCCGTTGCTGCCCAGCAGCGCCACGATCTGCCCGCGCGGCACGGCCAGCGACAGGCCGCGCAGCACCTGCACGACCTTGTTGTAGACCACCTCGATGTTGTTGACCTCCAATACATTCATGGCTCGCCCCCAGTCTTCGCGCACTTCGTGCCGCTTCGCCAACCCCCTGCCGGGGGCAACACCAGCAGCCCGGCAAAGCCGGTTCCGCGGTGTTCCTGGAAGTACCGTCGACTGTGCATGGCTTACTTGTCGAGACTGATCCAGTCCGACGCCGCCACCATCTTCTGCGCCTTCATGTCGGCCTTGTAGACGCGGCCCACCGGAATCGAGTTGCCCTTGATGGTGATCGGCGTGCCGATGAGCCCGCCCGTGTCGAAGTCCTTGATGGTATTGAGCGCCGCCTTCAGGTTCTTGCCGTCCAGCGGCTTGCCCGCGTCGAGCGTGCGCTTGGCCGCTTCGGTGAACAGCATTGCCGTGAGAAAGCCCTGCGTGTATGCCGTGCTCTGGTACTCGGGGCGCAGCGCGCGGATCTTGTCGAGCATCGGCGCCTTGGCCGAGGTGTCGTAGTAGTAGCGGTAGGGCATCACGCCCATGAAGCCGTCGGCCGCCTCGCCCATCTTCATGACGGTCGAGCTGTCCATGGTCCAGAAGGTGCCCATCCACTTGCTGGTCATGCCCATCTGCTTGCCCTGCTGCACGAACTCCGGAATGGGCGCCAGGATGTAGCCGTGGAAGATGGTGTAGTCGGGCGCCGCGCGGCGCAGCTTGATGACCTCGGTCGACACGTCCACGCTGCCGGCCGGCGTCATGAGCTTCACGGGCACCGTGAGGCCGAGCTTCTTCGCGGCGGCTTCGCTGGCCTCGATCGGGTCGCGGCCGAACTCGGAGTCGGAGTACACGAAGGCCACCTTCGCGCCCGGCTTCTCCTTGGCGATGTGCCGCAGCAGAATGCCGATCTGCTCGGTGTAGTCGGGGCCCACCAGGAACTGGCTCGGGTACTTGGCCGGGTCGTTGAGCTCGGTCGCGAACGAGGCGCCCGCCATCAGGACCTGGCCGCTGCGGTCCAGCTCGGGGTTGATGGTCTTGGAGAAGCCGGTCGAGTCGCCGTAGTAGAGGTTGACCTTGTTCTGGCTCGTGATCTTCTTGAACGCCGCCACCGACACGTCGACCTTGTAGCCCGTGTCTTCGGGCACGTAGCGCAGCTTGCGGCCCTTGATGCCGCCCGCGTCGTTGACCATCTTCACGTAGTCGGCCATGCCGGCGTTGATGCCCACGCCCGCGAAGGCAAACACGCCGGTCATGGGAATCGAGCCGCCGATGACGATGTCGTCGTTGCCCTGCGCGTGAGCCGCGAAAGGCACGGCGGCGGCCAGGCCGGCTGCGAGCAGCAGGGCGCGGCGCTGGTGGGAAAGCTTCGTCGGTGTCTTGTTCTGCATGCTTGTCTCCTGGTTCCTTGTCAGTTGCGGAAAGGCCATAGATGAAAGAAGCGGCGTATGCGCCGCCACACTTCTGCGAGCCCATGCGGCTCGAACACCAGAAATCCGACGATGAGCAGGCCGAAGACCACGGTGCGCACCGGCGACAGAAACACGGTCATCTCCGTGCCGCCCGGCAGCAGGTCGACCACGAGCTTGAGCAGCTCGGGCACCATCGTCATGAACACCGCGCCGAAGATGCCGCCGAGCACCGTGCCCATGCCGCCGACGATGATGGCGGCCAGGAAGAAGATCGACATCAGCAGCGGAAAGCTCTCGGGCGTGACGACGCGAAAGAAGTAGGCCCACAGCCCACCGGCCACGCCCGCATAGAACGAAGAAAGCCCGAAGGACAGCAGCTTGTAGCGAAGCAGCGGAATGCCCAGCACCTCGGCCGAGATGTCTCGGTCGCGGATGGCGATGAACGCCCGCCCCACGCGTGTGCGAAACAGGTTGGCCGCGCCGAGCACCATGAGGATCATCACGGGCACGATGACCCAGTAGAGCCGGAACGAGGTATCGAGCGGCAGGCCGAAGAACTGCGCGGGCGGCAACGAGAGTCCGGTGGTGCCGCCAGTGAGCTTGAGATTGGCAAACAGGAAGTGCGTGATGAACGACGCGGCAATGGTCGCAATGGCAAGGTACAGCCCCTTCACGCGCAGCGAGGGAATGCCGACGATCAAACCGCCGAGCATGGCGACCACGCCGCCCGCGAGGAGGTTGAGCAGAAAGGGCGTGCCGAGCCGCGTCTGCATGATTGCCACCGTGTACGCCCCGAGGCCCATGAACGCGGCTTGTCCCAGGCTCACGAGTCCTGTGTACCCCGTGAGGATGTTGAGCCCCGTGGCGCTCGCCACATTGATGGCGACAAGGCACGCGAGGTACAGCCAGTAGTCGCTGGCCATGAAGGGGAACAGCACCAGGAGCGCTGTGCCTATTGCCAGCCACGCCTTTTGCGTGCGCGAGTCGAACAGCGCTGCGTCCGCCACGTAGCTCTGCTTCAGGGTGCCTATGCGCATTGCGGCTCCTGTTCAGGGGGCGTGCACGGATGGCATCTGAAGAAGACCAGGCTGCCGGTCATTTCAAAGCCTCTCGATCTCGTGGGTGCCGAAGAGGCCGTAGGGCCGGACCATCAGCACGAGCACCAGCACGATGAAGGTGGCGAGCAGCTTGTATTCGCCGCCGAGGTACGAGCCCGCCAGCGCCTCGACCAGCCCGATGAACACACCGCCGACGAGTGCGCCCAGCACGCTGTCGAGTCCGCCGACGATCACCACCACCAGCACCGACAAACCGAACACGCCCATGGACGAGGAGATGCCGCCGATCGAGCCGACGATGATGCCGGCCACCGCGGCGATCATGGCCGAGGCGACCCATGCGAGGGAGAAGACGCGGGGTACGTTGATGCCCATCGAGTACGCCGCCGCCTGGTCCGACGCCGTGGCCCGCAGCGCGACGCCGCCGCGCCAGAACCGGAACAGCAGCAGCACGAGACCGATCAGCACCACCGCGATGAGCGCGCCATAGGCGATCTTCGGGGCGAGGAAGGCCTCGCCGACCATCACCGGGCTGTTGGGCAGGAACTCGGGCAGGCGGCGCTGGTCGGCGGTCCAGATGATTTCGACCAGGCCCACCAGGATCGACGCGAGCCCGACCGTGACCATGAATACTGAAATCGGGGGCTCGCCCAGCAATGGGCGGATCATGGTGCGCTCGATCACCGCGCCCAGCAGGCCGGTGCCGATGACGGAGCCCAGCACCGCGAGCCAGATCGGAAGCGAGAAGCTCGCGGCGAAGGCGAAGAACAGGTACGCGCCGACCATCAGCATTTCGCCGATGGCGATGTTGACGACCCGCGTGGCCTTGTAGACCAGCACGAAGGCCAGCGCCGTGAGCGCGTAGAGCCCGCCGCCGGCGATGCCGGTGAGCGTGATCTCGAAGAGGTAGGCCCAGTCGATCACGCGGCGGCCTCCACGGCCGTATCACCGCGCAGTCGGCGCCGCAGTTCGCCCACGTCGCCGGCGCCCAGGTAGGCGCGGATCACCTCGGGGTCGGCCTGCACGTGGGCCGGCGAGCCCTGCGCAATGACCTGCCCGAAGTTGAGCACCACCACGTGGTCCGACAGATCCATCACCATGCCCATGTCGTGCTCGACCATCAGCACCGTGATGCCCCACTCGCGCCGCACGTCGAGGATGAAGCGCGCCATGTCTTCCGTCTCTTCGCGGTTCATGCCGGCCACGGGCTCGTCGAGCATCAGCACCTGGGGCTGCATGGCCAGGGCGCGCGCCATTTCCACGCGCTTCTGCAGGCCGTAGGGCAGGGCGGCGACGGACGCGTGCCGGATGTGGTCGATCTCGAGGAAATCGATGATGCGCTCCTCCACGTCGCGGCGCAGCTCGGCCTCTTCGCGGCGCGCGCGGCCCAGGTAGAAGAGGGCGTCGAACACGTTGGTCTTCAGGTGCGCGTGGCGGCCGAGCTTGATGTTGTCGAGCACGGTCATGCCGCGGAACAGCGCGATGTTCTGGAAGCTGCGCGCCAGGCCCAGCGCGGCGCGCTTCGGGGCGGGCAGGCGGGTGATGTCCTCGCCCTGGAACAGCACGCGGCCTTGAGACGGCTTGTAGAAGCCCGAGATGGTGTTGAACAGCGAAGTCTTGCCCGCGCCGTTCGGCCCGATCACGGCAGTGATGGAGCCGGGCGCCACGCTGAAGCCGACGTTCGTGAGCGCCTTGACGCCGCCGAACGCGAGCGTCAGCGCATCGACCTGCAGCACGGAAGCGGAGGGCGCGTCAGGCATGGCTCAGAGCATCGTTGTAAGGTCAGGGTTTGTGTCCAGCACCCCGAAAGCTACTGGTCCGTAAAATTCCTACTGGCGGGTAATGTCTACGTTCGTCGCACTGCGCGGCATCCGGACTTTCCCCGCCCGCACAAACCCCATGCCCCGTTCAGCCACAGCCCCATCGCCCACCCCGTCTTCTCCCTGGGAGCCCGCCGGCAAGCGCGCCCAGCAGCGCGAGGTCAAGCGCCACGCCGTGCTGCAGATGGCCGCCCGGCTCTTCAACGAGCGCGGTTTCCACGCGACCTCGCTCGACGACATCGCCGAGCGGCTGAATGTGAGCAAGCCCACGCTGTACTACTACATCGAGAACAAGGACCAGATCCTGCTGGAGTGCGTGAAGATCGCGCTCGAGCTGATGCAGGACGGCATCGGCGAGGTGCGCGCCGCGGGCGGCAGCGCCATCGACCAGCTCAAGGCGTGCATGCGCATCTACTCGAGCGTGGTGACGCAGGACTTCGGCATGTGCGTGATCCGCATCGGCGAAGACCCGCTGCCCGAGCCGCTGAAGAAGGAGCTGCGCCGCCTCAAGGCCGGCATCGACGGGCAGTTTCGCCGGCTGATCGAGGACGGCGTGGCCGAAGGCTCGCTCGCGCCCTGCGACCCGAAGATGGCGGCCTTCATGCTGGCCGGCGCGCTGAGCTGGATCGGCCGCTGGTACCGGCCCGACGGCGACCTCACGCCCGACCAGATCGCCGACCAGGGCATCGAGCTGCTGCTCAATGGCGTGTTGCAGCGCCCGGCGCCGGTCGAAAAGGCGCGCAAGCCGGCCGCGAAGACAAAAGGAAAGACCGCATGACGACGACAGACGCTGCTCCCTTGCTGCGGGGCCGCGACGGCGCGGTGGCCACCCTGCGCTTCAACCGCCCGGCCGCGCTCAACGCCATCGACGTGCCGATGGCCAACGCCTTCCTGGCCGCCGCGCGCGAGCTGGCCGCCGACCGGAGCGTGCGCGCCGTGCTCATGAGCGGGGCGGGCAAGGGCTTCATGGCGGGCGGCGACCTCGGCGTGCTGAGCGCCGACCCCAAGCAGGGCGCCGCCGACCTGATCGGCCCGCTGCACGAGGCGCTGACCGTGCTCGACGCCATGGACGCGCCGCTCGTCGCGCAGGTGCACGGCGTGGCGGCCGGCGCGGGCCTGAGCATGATGCTGCAGGCCGACTTCGTGCTCGCGGCCGAGGGCACGCGCTTCAATCTGGCCTACGTGAACATCGGCACCAGTTGCGACGTCGGTGCGTCGTGGGCCTTGCCGCGCCTTGTCGGCATGCGCCGCGCGCTGGAAATCGCGATGCTCGGCGACACTTATGACGCGGCCGCCGCCGAGCGCATGGGCCTGGTCAACCGCGTGGTGCCCGCCGCCGACCTCGAGGCCGAGGCGATGGCGCTCGCGCAGCGGCTGGCCACGGGCCCGACCGTGGCGCTGGGCAACCTGCGCCGCCTGATGCGCGGCTCGCTCGACCGCGATCTGGCGAGCCAGCTCGGCGCCGAGTCGGCCGCCTTCCAGGCCTGCGCCGCGACCGACGACTTCAGAATCGGCCTCGACGCGTTCTTCGACAAGAAGCCGGCGGCTTTCACGGGCCGCTGACACCGTTTTCATCAAACCCAGGAGATCCACTCATGACCCAGCGCGACATCTTCGTGGTCGGCACCGCCCGCACCGCCATCGGCACTTTCGGCGGTGCGCTGAAGGACGTGCCCAACACGCAACTGGCCACCACCGCAGTCAAGGCCGCCATCGAGCGCAGCGGCCTCGCGGGCGATGCCATCGGGCACGTGGTGATGGGCAACGTGATTCCCACCGACGTGAAAGACGCCTACCTGAGCCGCGTGGCCGCCATCGACGCGGGCTGCCCCATCGAGACGCCGGCCTTCAACGTGAACCGTCTCTGCGGCTCGGGTCTGCAGGCCATCGTGTCGGCGGCGCAGGCGATTGCGCTGGGTGACTGCGAGATCGCCATCGGCGGCGGCTCGGAGTCGATGAGTCGCGGCCCGTACTTCGACACCTCGGCGCGCTACGGCGCGCGCATGGGCGACGCGGTGCTGGTCGACTACATGCTCGGCATCCTGCACGACCCGTGGGAGAAGATCCACATGGGCATCACGGCCGAGAACGTGGCGGCGCGTTATGGCATCACGCGCGAGCAGATGGACGCGCTGGCCGTGACCAGCCAGCAGCGCGCCGCCGCGGCCATTGCGGCGGGCCGCTTCAAGGAACAGATCGTCGCGGTCGAGGTGAAGACGCGCAAGGGCGTGGTGCTGTTCGACACCGACGAGCATGTGCGCGCCGACACCACCGCCGAGACGCTCGGCAAGATGAAGCCCGCGTTCAAGAAGGACGGCCTCGTGACCGCCGGCAACGCCTCGGGCATCAACGACGGCGCCGCCGCCGTGGTGCTGGCCAGCGGCGACAGCGTGAAGGCGCGCGGCCTCAAGCCGCTGGCGCGCCTGGTGGGCTACGCGCACGCCGGCGTCGAACCCGCGTACATGGGCATCGGCCCGGTGCCGGCCACGCGCAAGGTGCTGGAGCGCACGGGCCTGAAGGTGGGCGACTTCGACGTCATCGAGTCGAACGAAGCCTTCGCGGCGCAGGCCTGCGCGGTCATCAAGGAGCTGGGCTTCGACCCCGCCAAGGTGAACCCGAACGGCTCGGGCATTTCGCTGGGCCATCCGGTGGGCGCCACGGGCGCGATCATCACGACCAAGGCGATTGCCGAGCTGCACCGCACGGGCGGCCGCTACGCGCTCGTCACGATGTGCATCGGCGGCGGGCAAGGCATTGCCGCCGTGTTCGAGCGCGTTTGAAGGCACACTCGCCCGCATGCTTCGCCCTCCGCTCCTGATCGATCCCGACGAAGTCGAGATCAGCGCCATCCGGGCGCAGGGCGCGGGCGGGCAGAACGTCAACAAGGTGTCGAGCGCGGTGCACCTGCGCTACGACATCCCCGCGAGCTCGCTGCCGGCCGACGTCAAGGAGCGGCTGCTCGCGCTGCGCGACAGCCGCATCACGCAAGAGGGCGTGTTGGTGCTCAAGGCGCAGCAGCACCGCACGCAGGAAATGAACCGAGCCGATGCGCTGGCGCGTCTTCAGGCGGTGATCGACAGCGTGGCCACGCCGCCGCGCGTGCGGCGCGCCACCAAGCCGACCTACGGCTCGAAGCAGCGCCGGCTCGAGGGCAAGAGCCAGCGCTCGCAGATCAAGAGCTCGCGCGGACCGGTGCGGGACTGACCGCGTTGCCGTGAACTGAATGCGAAAGGCCCTGCCTTGCGGGTCTGAAACAGCGCCCGCGCACAATCGCGGTCATGAGAAGCCAGTTTTCACGCGTCCTGCTGTCGGCGCTTCTGCTGACGCCGGCCGCGCTGCTGCTCGGCGGCTGCGGCCCGGGAACCGCGGCGGAGCAGGGGGCCGGCAGCACCGCGGCGCCCGAGCTCAAGTGGGAGGCACTGATCCCCAAGAGCTGGGACCCGACCAAGCGCTACCGCAACATCAGCCTCGAGGCGCTGCGCGACAACGATCCGCAGGCCATCCAGATGCTCGACGAGATGCGCGCCGTGTGGGACAACGCGCCCGTCAACGTCGCGCTCGACGGCAAGCCCGCCAAGCTCGCGGGCTTTGTCGTGCCGCTCGACGCCACGCAGGACGGCATTCGCGAGTTTTTGCTGGTGCCGTACTTCGGCGCCTGCATCCACACCCCGCCGCCGCCCGCCAACCAGATCGTGCACGTGATCGCGCCCGGTCCGGTGAAGGGCTTGCATGCGATGGACACGGTGTATGTCAGCGGCACGCTGAAGGCGGCGCGCTATGCGTCGGTGGACATGGGCGTGAGCGGCTACGAGATCGCCTCGGCCGCTGTCGAGCGCTTTACGCCGAAGCAACCGCAATAGCCGCAGTAGCCTGCGCGCCGCCGCGGCCACGCGTCAGGTCATGCGCTGCGAAAGAAAGTCCAGAAACGACGTGATGCGCGCCGACAGCTGCGTGTTGCGGTAGTACACCGCGTTGACGGGCTGGCGCACGTCCACCGTCTCCTTCGTCAGCACCTGCACCAGCGCGCCGCTGGCACGGTCGCTGGCGGTCATGAAGTCGGCCAGGCAGGCAATGCCCACGCCGGCCAGCGCCATCTGCCGCAGCGTCTCGCCGCTGGACGCGGCCACCGTCGGCGTGATGGCCCATTCGTCGCCGTGCGTGCCGCGCAGGGGCCAGCGGTTGAGCGACTCGGGCTGGGTGAAGCCGAGCAGCGAATGTTCCGCCAGCTCGGTTACCTTGCGCGGCTTGCCGCCGGCTTCGAGGTACGCGGGGCTCGCGAGCACGCGCAGCCGGTGCGTGCCGAGCGGGCGCGCATGCAACGTGGAGTCGCGCAGCGGGCCGATGCGAATGGCGATGTCGGTGCGGCGTTCCAGCAGGTCGATGGGCAGGTCGTCGGTGTCCAGTTCCAGGCTGATCTGCGGGTACAGCCGGCGGAACTCCGGCACCAGCGGCACGATGGCGTGCAGCATGAAGGGCGAGGCGGCATTCACGCGCAGGCGCCCGGCCGGCTGCTGGCGGCGCGCGGCCATCTGCTCTTCGGCGTCGTCGATCGCATCGAGGATGGCGCGGGTGCGCTGCAGGAAGGCCGCGCCTTCTTCCGTGAGTTCGAGCCGGCGCGTGGTGCGGCGCAGCAGCGTGATCTCGAGCTTCTGCTCGAGCCGGCTCAGCGCGCGGCTGATGCCCGAGACGGTCTGCGCGAGCTGCTCCGACGCGGCGGTGATCGAGCCCGTGTCCACCACCGTGCGGAACGCGACGAGTTCTTCGATGGTGGATTTCATGGAGGCCGCGTCTTCAGTTCGTGGCTTCGGCCACCGGCACCTCGATACGCGGCATCAGCGCCGCGAGCGCCTCGCCGTCGGTGCGGTAGCTGAACAGCATCGGCCCCGGCGCCAGCAGGCCGGCGCGTTCGAGCACCTGCATGGCGGGCAGCTTCAGGCCGCTCAGGTGCAGGCGCACGCCCCTGGATTCCATCATCCGGCGGATCGAGCCGAACACCTCGGCACCCGTGATGTCGATGCGGTTGATGGGCTGCGCGAACAGGCACACGTCGGTGAGCTCGGGGCGCTCGGCCAGCGCCACGGTCAGGGCGCGTTCGAGCGTGGAGGCCGAGGCGAAGTCGAGCTCCGCGTCCATGCGCAGCGCATACAGCTGCGGCGCCAGCGGCGGCAGCTTCCACAGGTTGCGGTCGCGCAGGCTGCCGTCGGGGTGCAGGCCCACTTCGATGATGCGTGGGTGCAGGTGGCGGTACATGTAGTGCGCCATGCTGGCCAGCAGGCCGCCGAGCACGCCCCAGTAGATGCTGGGCGCGGTCGCGATGGTCAGCACGAAGGTGCCGAAGGCAATGCCCGCCTCGATGCGCGACACGCGCCACAGCGCCGTGAAGCTCGCGGGCTTCACCAGCCCGAGGATGGCCGTGACCACCACCGCCGCCAGCACCGCCTGCGGCACGTGGTACAGCAACGGCATCAGCCACAGCAGCGCGCCCGCCACCACCACCACGCTGAACAGCGTGGCCCAGCCGGTCTGCGCGCCCGCATACAGCGTGATGGCCGAGCGCGAGAACGACGAGCTGGTGGGGAACGCGCCCGTGAAGCCCGAAGCCAGCTTGGCCAGGCCCTGGCCGATCAGGTCCTGGTTTTCGTTCCAGAGCGTGCCGGCGCGTGCGTTGTCGACCTTGGCGCTCGACGCGGTTTCCAGAAAGCTCACCAGCGTGATCATCAGCGCCGGCAGCACCAGCGCGCTGAAGGTGCTCACGGGCAGCAGGCCGGGCCAGTAGAACGAGGGCAGGCCCGAAGGCAGGCTGCCGACCACCGCGCCGCCGCGCAGCGCGTAGTCGACTGCCCAGCTGATGGCGGCCGCGCCGGCCACCAGTGCCATGGTGGTGGGGAAGCGCGGCAGCATGCGCTTGCCGAGCCACAGCACCGCGATGCTGCCCAGGCCGAAGGCAATGGCCACGAGGTCGGGCAGCGGGCCGCCCTGCAGCACCTGAGGAATCGTGCGCCCTGTGAAGCCCAGCAGCGCGGGCAACTGCGAAATGGCGATCAGCACCGCCGCGCCCTGCGTGAAGCCGATGAGCACCGGCGAATTGACCAGCCGCAGCAGCCAGCCGAAGCGCCCCGCGCCCAGCACGATCTGGATGGTGCCGGACATCAGCGTGAGCCACACCGCCATCGCCACCCACTCGGCGCTGCCCGCCACCGCCAGCGGCGCGAGCGAGGCGCCGACCAGCAGGCTGGTGAGCGCAGTGGGCCCGACCGACAGCCGCTGCGACGAGCTGAACATCACCGCGATCAGCGCCGGGAACAGCGCCGCGTACACACCCGTCACCAGCGGCATGCCGGCCAGCGCCGCATAGGCCACGCCCTGCGGAATGACCATCAGCGCGACGGTGATGCCGGCCATGGCCTCGTTGCGCAGCAGCGCGGGCGAGGGGCGGGGCCAGGCAAGGCAGGGAACCCAGCGCGCGAGGCGCTGGCGCAGGGAAGGGGACGATGCGGAGGGGGCAGCCGGGGTCATGGGCATGGGCGGGCGCACTGAGAAATCGGAGCAGCATTTGCGCGGTGCGCCGCGCGACAGCGATGCGGGGAAGCTGGCGGAATCAGATCAGCGAAGTCGCGTTCTTGAGCACGTAGTCGCAGGCCTTGGTCTTGAGCTTGGACGACAGCACCTTGAAGTTCAGCGTCTGGCCGTCGCCGCCCTTGAGCAGGCCCTTGGCGCCGTTGGCAAAGCCGGTTTCCTGCGGCTTCTGGCCGGTGATCTTGGCCAGCAGCTTGTCTTTCACCGAGGCCGCGTCGCCGCCCAGGTAGTTGTTCTTCACGCAGTACTGCAGCACGCCGGCGGCGTTGCCGATGGTGCTGGAGCCGATGGCGGGCATCTTGAAGCCGAGGTTGTTGCCCAGGCTGCCGAGCGCGGTGCCGCCGGCGCTACCCGCGCTGCCTTGGGAGTTGGCGCTGGCGGCCTCGCCGGCTTTTTCCTTCAATTGGTCGAGCAGGTTGTTGGCTTGTGCCGAGGCGCCTGCCGCGAGCAGGGCCAGGGCGATGAGGGTGGAGCGGGCGTGCATGGTGTCCTCCTGTCGGTACGCATGGTGGAAAGCGGCCACCAGCATACCGGAGAGTCGGGGCGCGCAGCCCCACGGCGCGCGCCCGACGGCCGCCCGCTTACTTCGTGCGCGGCGGGCGCTTTTCGAGCAGCGGCGTGCTGGTGCCCTGCACGCCGACCAGGCCGAGCACCGTCACCAGCGAGTTCTGCGCGCCCTTCCAGCCGTCGGTCACGTCGATCCATTCGCTGAGCGCGTGGAAGCCGCCCGTCTTGCCGCCGCCGCCGATGATGATGGCCGGAATGCCCAGCGACATCGGCACGTTGGCGTCGGTGCTGGCGCCCGTGAGCAGCGTCTTGTGGCCGAAGGCCGCGTTGGCGCGCGTGGCGGCCTCGACGATCACCGTGTCCGACTGCGTGCGGCCGCCCGGGCGGTCGCCGATGAGCTTGGTGCTCACGCTCAGCGTGTTGACGTTCCAGCGCTTGTTTTCCTCGACCACGGCCTCGTCGATGGCCGCGAGGATCTTCTTCTCGGTCTCGAGCAGCGGCGCCATTTCGTCGGAGCGGATGTCGACCGCCATGCGCGCGTCCGGCGCGATGGTGTTGACCGAGGTGCCGCCGCCGACCGTGCCCACGGTGAAGGTCGTCTTGGGGAAGCTCGGTGTGCGGATGTCGGCGATCTTGGCGATGGCGCGGCCCATGCCGTGGATGGCGCTGGGCACCTGGCCGAAGGCGCCGAAGCTGTGGCCGCCCGGGCCCTTGAAGGTCACTTCGTAGCGATGGCTGCCCGTGCCCAGCATCAGCACCGTGCCGTCGGGCGCGGGCTCCAGGCCGACCATGCCGTCGATGTCGAGGTGGTCGCGGAACACGGCCTTGATGCCGCGCAGGTTGCCCAGCTCTTCCTCGCCCACGTTGCCCACGAACAGCAGGTCGCCCACGGTCTGCACCTTGTTGTCGTTCAGCACCTTGAGCCACGACAGCAACACCGACAGGCCGCGCGTGTCGTCGGAAATTCCGGGCGCGTAGAGCTTGCCGTCGCGCTCCTTGACCTTCACGTCGGTGCCGGCGGGGAACACGGTGTCGAGGTGGGCCGAGATCAGCAGCTTGGGCCCGTTGCCCGTGCCCTTGCGCAGGCCGACCACGTTGCCTTCGGCATCGATCTTCGCGTCCGTGAGGCCCAGGGCCTTCATGCGCGCGAGAAAAGCCTCGGCGCGCTTCTGTTCCTTGAAGGGCGGGGCCTCGAGCTCGGTGAGCATCTTCAGGTCTTCGACCGAGCGATCGTGGTCGGCCTTGACCGCGTCGAGCAGCTTCTGCACCTGCGGCGACGCCATGAGCTGCGTGTAGGCCTTGTCCACGTCGGGCCGCACCTGCGAAGGCGTGGCCGCGACGGCGCCGTTCTGGGCATGCGCGAGGCCGGCGGTGGCGCAAGCCAGGGCAAAGGCGAGCGGGGCGAGGCGAAGAGAGGCAGGGCGTGGCATGGTGCGGGAGCGTCCTTGAGGAAGTGAGCGGAAAGCGGAGGGCGAAAGGGGTGGCGCCGACGACGCGGCGTCGTCAGCGATTCTTGTGGCTGTGCTAAGCGCGTGCTCTGGTTTAATCTTTGGCGTTGTCAGTTTTTCTAACGAAGCCCGACCCCACCCGACCCGAGCCCATGCGCCGCCACATTCCCAGCACCCGCGCGCTGCTGACCTTCGACGCCGTGGCACGCCACCACGGCGTGGGCAAGGCGGCCGAAGAGCTGTGCCTCACGCACAGCGCGGTGAGCCAGCAGCTGCGGTTGCTGGAGTCGCAGATCGGCGTGCGGCTGGTGCAGCGCACCGCGCGCGGCACCGAGCTCACCGAGGCCGGGCGCCGTTACCACGGCCAGATTTCGGGCGACCTGCTGCGGCTGCAGAACCACACGCTCGAGGCGATGGCCCAGCGCACCGACGGCCTGCGCCTGCTGGTGGGCGCGGTGCCGGTGCTGGCCGAAGGCTGGCTCACGCCGCGGCTGCCGGAATTCATCGCGCAGCACCCGGGCTGCAGCCTGCATCTGCAGGTGTTCCCGACGCACCTCTACATGGAAGACATGCCCTTCGACGTGGGCGTGCAGTACGACGACGCGGTGTGGCCCGGCGCCAATGCGCTGCCGCTGATGGGCGAGCCATGCGTGGCCGTGTGCTCGCCCAAGGCCAAGGGCCGGGCGGCGATGGCGCGCGGCGACTTTCGCGCGGCGCCGCTGCTGCAACTGCGCACGCGCATGGGGGCGTGGGAAGAGTGGTTCGGGCAGACGGCGCATGCGCGCGCGCCCGACAACCTGGTGGCGGGACACCGCTTCGACCTGTTCTCGTCGCTGGTCGCGGCGGTGCGTGCCGACCTGGGCGTGGGGCTGGTGCCGGAATATTTCATCGAGCGCGAGTTGCGCTCGGGCGAACTGGTGCTGGCTTGCCCGCACCGCGCGCCGTCGAGCCGGGGTTACAGCGTGTTCGTGGCACCGAGCCGCACCGACGACGCGCTGGTCGGCGCCTTCGTCGAATGGCTGCTCGGAGCCGCGGCTTAAGCCCGGCGGAACAGCAGCACGGAGTTCGTGCCGCCGAAGGCGAAGGAATTGCTCACGGCCGCTTCGAGCGACGGCGCCGCCGTGTCGCCCGGCTGCACCAGGTTCAGGCTGCAGGCCGGGTCGATTTCGGCGCAGTTCGCATTGGGCGGCAGTTGCCGCTCGTGCAGCGCGAGCACGGTGATGAGCGCCTCGAGCGCGCCCGCCGCGCCCAGCATGTGGCCGTGCAGCGCCTTGGTCGAGCTCACGCGCAGTGCGTCGAGATCGTCGCCCCACACCTCGGCCAGCGCATTGCGCTCGACCACGTCGCCGATGCGCGTGGCCGTGCCGTGCGCGTTGCAGTAGCCCACGTCGCGCGGCTGCAGGCCGGCCTGGCGCAAGGCGGCGCGCAAGGCGCGGGCCTGGCCCGGCGCGTCGGGCTTGGTGAGGTGGGTGGCGTCGCTGCTCAGGCCCCAGCCGGCCAGCGTGGCGTAGCTGCGGGCGCCGCGCGCGCGGGCGCGTTCGGCGGATTCGAGAATCAGGAAGGCCGCGCCTTCGCCCAGCACGAAGCCGCTGCGATCGGTGGCAAAGGGCCGCACCGCGCCGGCCGCTTCGCCGGGCTGGAAGGTGGCCAGCGTCTGCATGGCCTGCCAGGCCAGCACCACGCCCGGCACGATCAGCGCCTCGCTGCCGCCGGCAATGGCGATGTCGACCTCGCCGCGCTGCACCGCCTTGGCCGCTTCGGCAATGGCCGCCGCCGAAGACGCGCAGGCGACCGAGTAAGTGAGCACAGGGCCCTGCACGCCCTGGCGCATGGCCACGTGGGCGGCCGGCGCGTTGGGCATGAAGGCCGGAATGGTGAGCGGCGACACGCGGCCGTTGCCGCGGTAGGCGGCTTCGAGCGCCGCCGCGCCGCCCATGCCGCAGCCGGCGAACACGCCGATGCGTTCGGGGTCGGCATCGCCGGCGGCAAGGCCCGCGTCGCGCATCGCGAGGTCGGCGGCGGCCACGGCCAGCTGGCTCACGCGGTCGACGCCCGCGAGCTGCAGCTTGGTGAACCAGCGCGTCTCGTCGAAGGCCACCGTGGCGGCCGCGGCCGGCTTGGGCAGTTCGGGAAAAACGCTCTGGATGGTCGAGCGGCCCTGCAGCAGGGACTGGAACAGCGCGTCCGGCGCATCGCCATGCGGCGCCACGACGCCCAGACCGGTGACGGCGACCTGGTGGTTCACGCTGCTTTCGCGGCCCGGACCTTGTCGACCAGTACCGCGAGATCGGCCAGGGTGTCGATGTTCGCGTCCTCGTCGGGCATGGTGATGCCGAAGTGGTCTTCGATGGCGAACAGGAATTCGGCGAGCGCCAGCGAATCGAGTCCGCCGGTTTCCCGCATCGAGGCATGGGGGTCGAGCTTTGACGGTTCGATGCCGTACTTCTCGTGGATCAGGTCCTGCAATTCCTTCAGCGAACTCATCGTGCGATGCCTGTCGTCATGTGCTGCCGCTGATCGATTGCCACCCTTGTGGGGCATGCCATTGGATCGATCCCTTCCTCGTTCGGCCTGTGGTCAGTGATGACCGATGATATCCGCTCCCACGTGAGGGATATCCCCCGGAAAACGCTTCCCCGGACGCCAGTACAGCGAGGGCAGCGCGAACGCCATGCCCAGCAGGGCGCCGGCCACCACGTCGAGCACCACGTGCTGCTTGACCGCCAGCGTCGAGTAGGCGATGGCGGCAAACCAGGCCCAGTTCAGCACCCGCCACAGGGCCGGCGTGCCGGCCTCGCGCAGCACATGCGCGATGCGGATGGCGGTGAAGATGGACACCGCCACGTGCATCGACGGGCAGGCATTGCCCGCCGCGTCCACGCCCTGCAGCATCGCGAACCCCGGAAAGCCCGAGACATCGATGGCCAGCGGCGGGATCTGGGTCGGCCAGAAATAGAACAGGCCCAGCCCGGTCAGGCACAGCCCGCCGATCCACAGGCCGTACACCACCAGTTCGCGGAACGTGAGCTGCAGCCCCGGCGCGATGCCCACGTAGAACCACAGCGACAGGTAGGCGCCCAGGGTGTAGGGCTGGAACGGAATCAGGTGGTCCAGCGGCGTCAGCGGCATCACCGTGATCGGAAAGGCCGGGTTGCGCAGCAGGTGGAAGTAGCCGATGAAGAACAGCCAAGTGAAGGCCGTGGTGCCCACCGCCTTCAGCAGGAAGTGGCGGCGGATGCGCAGCCAGATGTCGGCGGTCCACGTCGGCGGCGGGGCCTGGGGCGCCATCTGCAGGGGGATCGGTGAGTGCATGGTGGTGTGTCTGCCGCCGATCTTGCCAGAGTGCCGCGAAACGGCCGGCGATGCCCCGCGGGCTCAGGTGGCGACGGCGCGCTTGCGGTGCTGGAACGAGGTCGGCGAGCGCCCCGTGGCGGCCTTGAACATGGCGCAGAACGCGCTGTCGGTGGCGTAGCCGCTGGCGGCCGCCACCTGGCTCACGGCCATGCCGCGCGCCAGCAGCGGCAGCGCATGCGCCATCACGGCCTGCTGGCGCCATTGCTGCCAGCTCATGCCGAGCTGGTCGCGAAACAGGCGCGCCACCGTGCGCTCGCTGGCGCCGATGGTGGCGGCGCGCTCGGCCAGCGTGGCGCGGTCGGCCGGGTTGCGCAGCAGCACCTCGCACAGCTGGCGCAGGCGCTTGTCGGTGGGCAGCGGCACGTCGATGCGGATCTGCGTGGCGCGCTCGACCTCGTCGACCAGCAGCGGCGCGATCATGCGTTCGCGCTGCGGCGCATGCGCATCGGCCGGCGGCAGGCCGTCGGGCGTGGTGTCCAGCGCCAGCATCAGCGCGCGCAGCAGCGGGCTGATCTCGAGCACCTCGCACTTTTCCCAGGTGGGCGCGATCCAGGCGTGCAGGTAGACGGTGCGCAGCTCGGCGTCTTCGATCAGCGTGATGCTGTGCGGCATGTTGGCCGGCACCCAGAGCGCGCGCGAGGGCGGCACGATGTAGCTGCCGTCCTGCGTGCTGAGCCGGATCACGCCGCGCGTGGAAAAGGTGAGTTGCGGCCACGGGTGCTCGTGCAGCTCGACCAGCGTATCGGCGCTCAGGAAATGCTCCTTGGCGCGCAGCGGCCGCACCGCGTCGGGGGCGTAGAGGTGCGGCGTGAGCGGGCCGACGCTGTTGGCCGGGGCGGTCGCGGGGGAGGGGGAGACGGCGCTTGGCATGGTTTCGACAAATGTTGTCGCTGTATCGCCATTCTGCCGCGTCGCCGGCGCATAGCATCGGAGCCCGCCCCGGTTTTTTGTAGCAATCCATGTCCTCTTCCTCTTCCGCCGCCGTTCCGCCCACCACCTTGCGCACCGACGCCAAGCTGATCGGGCTGGTCGGCCTGGCCCACGCGGTCAGCCACTTCAGCCAGCTCATCCTGGCGCCGCTGTTCCCCTGGCTCAAGGACGCGTTCAACGTGAGCTACGTGGAGCTGGGCGCGGTGCTCACGGTGTTCTTCGTGGTCTCGTGCATCGTGCAGGCGGCCTCGGGCTTCATCGTCGACAAGCTGGGCCCGCGCCCGGTGCTGTTCGTCGGGCTGGCGGGGCTGGGGCTCGCGGCCTTCGGCTACGCGATGGCGCAGAGCTACTGGATGCTGCTGGTGTGCGCGGTGATCGGCGGCATCGGCAACGGCGTGTTCCACCCGGTCGACTACACGCTGTTCAACCGCAAGGTCGCGCCCACGCGGCTGGGCCATGCCTACAGCGTGCACGGCATCACCGGCAGCCTGGGCTGGGCGCTGGCGCCGGCTTTCGTGGTGCCGATTGCCATTGCCTATTCGTGGCGCGTGGCGCTGGCCTCGGCGGGCGTGGTGGCCCTCGTGGTGCTGCTGGTGCTGTGGGTGTACCGCAGCGTGCTGGCGCTCGACGCGGCCGCCGTGCACAAGGCCACGGGGCAGGGCGAGCCCGCGCCGGCCGGCGGCGAGTTCGACTTCCTGCGCATTCCGGCCGTGTGGATGTGCTTCGGTTTCTTCTTCTTCTACGCCGCCGTGATCAGCGTGGTGCAGACCTTCGCGCCGGTGGCGGCGGGCCATCTGCATGCGGTGCCGGTGGCGCTGGTGGCCGTGTGCCTCACGGTCTACATGGTGGCCAGCGCGGCCGGCATGGTGGTGGGCGGCTTCTTGGCGTCGGACCCGTCGCGCTGCGAGCGCATCGTGGGCGCGGGCTTCGGCGTGGCCGCCGCGCTGGCGCTGGTGCTGGCCTTCGCGGACTTTCCGCCGATCGTGGTGCCGGTGCTGTTCGGCATGATGGGTTTCGTCTCGGGCGTGGCCGGTCCGTCGCGCGACCTGCTGGTGAAGAAGTCGACCCCGCCCAATGCCACGGGCCGCGTCTACGGCGTGGTGTACGCGGGGCTCGACATCGGCCAGGCCGTGGCGCCGCTGGTGTTCGGCCGGCTGATGGACCATGGCCAGTACACGAGCGTCATCGTCGGCCTGGCGGTGGTGCAGGGCGTGCTGATTGCCAGCGCGTTCAACGTGCGCCGCGTGCGCCGCACGGCGCTGGTGCCGGTCTCGGCCTGAGGCTGTCGCCCGCGATGCGGCCGATATCATCGGCCGCATGCAAGCCTTGTATGTCTATGTGATCGCCGGCGCGGTGCTGGCGGGTTTTGTGCAGGGCCTGTCGGGTTTTGCGTTCGGGCTGGTGGCCATGTCGGTCTGGGCCTGGACGCTGGAGCCGCAACTGGCCGCGTTGCTCGCGCTGTTCGGCGCGCTGACGGGGCAGGTGATCGCGGCGCTCACGGTGCGCCGCTCCTTCGACAAGAGCGTGCTCTGGCCCTTCGTGCTCGGCGGGCTGGTCGGCGTGCCCTTCGGCGTGTGGCTGCTGCCGCACCTCGACCTCGTCGTGTTCAAGCTGTGCCTGGGCGTGCTGCTGGTGCTGTGGTGCCCGGCCATGCTGATGTCGCAGCACCTGCCGAAAGTGACCTTCGGCGGGCGCGTGGCCGACGGGGTGGCCGGCACCATCGGCGGCGTGATGGCCGGCATCGGCGGCTTCTCGGGAACCATTCCCACGCTGTGGTGCACCTTGCGCGGCTTTCAGCGCGACACGCAGCGCGCGGTGATCCAGAACTTCAACCTGTCGATGCTGATGGTGGCCTTCGCGATCCACCTGGCCAGCGGCAGCATCACGCGCCCGACCGTGCCGCTGCTGGGCGTGGTGGCGCTGGCCGTCGCGGTGCCGGTGCTGCTCGGCGCGCGGCTGTACGTGGGCATCAGCGAGGCGGCGTTCCGCAAGCTGGTGCTGAGCCTGCTGACCGCCTCGGGCGTGGCGATGCTGGCGTCGGCCGTGCCGGCTGTTTTGCAGCGCTCCTGACGCCACCGGGGGCGTGCGCGGGCGCCCTGTTTTTTCTTCGAATTCGCGCTTGACCCTCTCGTTGCGGCACGGTCTACGATGCCTTCAACTTGGAGAGGGAAGGCATGTTTCTGAAGATCGGCGAACTCGCCCGGCGCACCGGGTTGACCGTGCGCGCGCTGCGCCACTATGACGATATCGGCCTGCTCGCGCCGTCCGAAAGATCGAGCGGCGGCTACCGCCTCTACGGCCGCAAGGACGTCGCGCGGCTCTACCGCATCCAGGCGCTGCGGCGGCTCGACCTGTCGCTGGCGGAAATCCACGGCCTGCTCGACGACAACGCGCGCGGCGGGCTGTCGGAGATCGTCGCGCAGCAGGTGTCGCAACTCGACCGCGAGATTGCGCAGGCCTCGTCGCTGCGCTCGCATCTGCTGGCCTTGCAGGGGCAGCTGCAGGCCAGCCAGGAACCCGCCATCGACGACTGGCTCGTGGCGCTCGAAAGCATGGTCGCAGGCGGCAAGTATTTCAGCGACGACGAACTCGGCCGGCTCAATGCCCGGCGCGACGGCTTGGCCGAAGCGGCAGCGCCCGAGCGGGCCGCGCTGACGTCCACCTTGCACGCGCTGGTCGCGGCCGGCGCATCGCCTGAAAGCACGCAGGCGCAAGCCTTGGCGCGGCGCTGGATCGCGCTGCTGCTCGAAGAGGCCGGCGGCGACGAGGGCCTGCTCATCAAGCTCTACACCATGCACTGGAACGAGCCGGCGCTGAATTCGCTGACCGGCGTCGACCAGGCGGGCATGAAGTTCATCTCGCACGCAATGGCCTGGGCGCGGTTGCAGTTGTACGCGCCGTATTGCGATACCGAAGAGATGGCGCTGCTCGCGAAGTACTACGTCGAACAGACCGACGCGTGGCCGCCGCTCATCGCCGAAGTGCGGCAGCAGATGCTGCAGGGCGCCGCGCCCGAAGCTCCCGCGGTGCAGGCACTGGCGGCGCGCTGGCGAGCGCTGTCGCTCGCGAAGACGGGCGGCGATGCCGCATTGCAGTCGAAGCTGCAACACGCATTCCGCACGGACGCCGCGCTGCGCACCGGCTCGGGCATCGACACGCCGCTCGCGGCCTATGTCGAGCAGGCCATCGCGCGGCTCGCCGCACCTCTTTCCCACTAAACGACTCAACGACTCAACGACTCAACGACTCAACGACTCAACGACTCAACGACCCCAAGGATCCAGTGACCGCAGCAACGACAACAACAACAACGGCCGCGCCAGCGCAGGCCGGCAACGCCTATTTCTTCAGCGGCAACTACGCAGCGCTGACCGAGGAGCACGACATCGCGGCGCTCGACGTCGTCGGCGCCATCCCGCCCGGACTCTCGGGCACGCTCTACCGCGTCGGCCCGAGCCCGCGGTACGCGCCGCGCGACGACAACTACCACTGGTTCACCGGCGACGGCATGGTGCATGCGTTCCACATCGATGGCGCCAAGGTCGCATACAGCAACCGCTGGGCCCGCACGCCCAAGTGGCAGCTCGAGAACGAGGCCGGGCGCGCGCTGTTCGGCTCCTTCGGCAACCCCGCGACCAGCGACCCTGCCGTGGTCGGCCGCAACAGCGGCACGGCCAACACGAACATGCTGTGGCACGGCGGCCGACTGTTCGCGCTCGAGGAGTCGCACCAGCCCTTCGAACTCGATGCACGCACGCTGGCCTCGAAGGGACACCAGAGCTTCGGCGACCGGCTGACGGCACGCTGCACCGCGCACCCCAAGGTCGATCCCGAGACCGGCGAGCTGCATTTCTTCGCCTATTCGCCCGAAGGCCCGGGCACGCCCGGCATGCTCTACGGCGTGATGAACAGCGCGTGCGAAGTCACGGAACTGCAGTCGTTCGACGCCCCCTACGCCAGCATGGCGCACGACTTCATGGTGACGCAAAAGCATGTGCTCTTTCCCGTCATGCCGCTCACGACCAGCGTCGAGCGCGCGATGCAAGGCAAGCCGCTGCTCGCATGGGACGCGGACAAGCGCACGCACGTCGGCGTGATGCGCCGCGGCGCCGATGCCGCCGCGATGCGCTGGTTCGAGGCCGAGGCCTGCCACGTGTTCCACGTCATGAATGCCTGGGACGACGGCGACACTGTCGTTGCCTACGTGATGCAGTCGGCGACCGCGCCGGGCCTGCCCGATGCGCAAGGCCGCCCGGGCGATCCGCACGCGATGGCCGCGCGCCTGTGCCGCTGGACTTTCGACCTGGCCAGCCCGGGCACCGGGTTCCGGCGTGAGTACCTCGACGATCTCGTGGCCGAGTTCCCGCGCATCGACGAGCGCTACGCCGGCCGCCGCAACCGGTACGGTTTCTACACATGCCATGCGACGGCCCGCGCGCGTGGCGACGCAGAGAGCGTTCTGTTCGACAGCCTCGCGCGCTTCGACTTCGAAACGGGCGAGCGCAGCATGCACACGCTGCCGGAAGGCGACGTGGTGTCGGAGCCGGTGTTCGTGCCGCGCTCGGCCGATGCCGCCGAAGGCGATGGCTGGCTGCTGGCGGTCGTGTGGCGCGAACGCGAGAAGCGCAGCGACCTGCTGGTGCTCGATGCGTGCAACCTCGGCGCGGCGCCGGTCGCGACGGCGCGGCTGCCGCACCGCGTGCCGTTCGGCTTCCACGGCAACTGGCGCCCCAACGCCTAGCTGGCCGCGAAAGGGCGCTGCCTACCTCGGCAGCGCCAGCGCGAACGGCAGGCTCACCACCCCGAGCAGGGTCGACAGCGTCACCAGCCCCGCCACATACGGCCCGTTGTAGCCCATGCGTGCCGCCAGCACGTAGGCGCTCGACGCGGTCGGCACGGCGGAAAAGGCCATCAGCACCGAGGCCTGCATCGCATCGAGCCGAAGCGCCAGCGCCAGCCCCCACGCGACCAGCGGCAGGATCAGGTGGCGTATGGACAGGATCGACACCGCCAGCACCTTGCCGGTGCCCAGTGTCGAGAACTTCATGCCCGCGCCGGCGGCCAGCAGCCCCAGCGCCAGCGACGCGGCGCCGATGCGCGTGAGCGTCGGCGTCGCCCAGCTCGGCACCGTGAGGCCCAGCACGTTGGCCAGCAGCCCGGCCAGCGTCGCGACGATCAGCGGGTTGCGAACGAGCTGGCGCACGAAGCCGGTCTGCGCATGCCGCGTCATCGGCCACACCGCCGCGATGTTGAAGATGGGCACGCACACGCCGATCAGCACCGCGATCAGCAGCAGGCCTTCGGAGCCCGCGAGCCGCTCGGCCAGCGCCAGGCAGATGAACGAGTTGAAGCGGAACGCGACCTGCGCGCTGGCCGCGTGGTCGCGCCGGTCGATGTGCGAGCCCAGGCCCGGAACGAAGGGCAGCACATAGGCCAGCGCGATGCCGCAGCCGCCGATGCACAGGCCCGCGGTCAGCAGGTTCGACGTGGCGCCGAAGTCCAGCGGGCTGCGCACGATCGAATGGAACAGCAGCACGGGAAAAAGAAAGTAGTAGACCAGGCTCTCGACCTGGTCCCACACGCGGCGGTCCAGGGCGGTGTAGCGGCACAGGAGCCAGCCGATGGCGATGAGGGAAAAGTCGGGGAAGAGCAGCTGCGCGTAGTTCACCGCTTCGAGGATAAACCGGATGGACCATGGGTAATCCACAGCACGTGAGCGGCCCGCGAGCCGCTAGCATCCGGGCTTTCGTTTTTTACGACATCCAAGTCAAGTCAAGGAGTTTTCGATGCAACGTCGTCAATGGAGCGCTCTTGTGGGCGCCGCCGCGCTGGTCGCGGTTGCGGGCCCGAGCTTTGCACAGGGGTACCCCAACAAGCCCGTCGAACTGAGCGTTCCCTTCGCACCGGGCGGCACGACCGACATCGTGGCGCGCGTGATCTCCGATCCGCTGGGCAAGGTGCTGGGCCAGCCCGTGGTGGTGATCAACCGCGCCGGCGGCGGCGGCATCGTGGGCGCGGCCGAAACCGCGCGCGCCGCGCCCGACGGCTACAAGCTGGGCATTGCCACCGTGTCGAGCACGGCGGCCAACCCGGCCATCAACCCGAAGACGCCGTACGACCCGATCAACGACTTCACGCCGATCACCAACATCGCGGCCACGCCGAACATCATCGCGGTGAACCCGAGCTTCCCGGCCAAGAACTACGCCGAGTTCGTGGCCGAACTGAAGAAGAACCCCGGCAAGTACTCGTACGCCTCGTCGGGCACGGGCGGCATCGGCCACCTGCTGATGGAGCTGTACAAGAGCCTGACCAACACCTTCGTCACGCACATCCCGTACCGCGGCGCGGGCCCGGCGCTGAACGACGTGGTGGCCGGCCAGGTGCCGATCATGTTCGACAACATTCCCTCGGCCATGCCCTTCATCACCAGCGGCCGGCTGATCCCGATCGTGGTGTCGGCGCCCCAGCGCCTGGCCGCGCTGCCCAACGTGCCGACCTTCAAGGAAGTGGGCCTGGAACCGGTGAACCGCATGGCGTACTACGGCATCCTGGGCCCCAAGGGCCTGCCGAAGGATGTGGTCGACAAGATCAGCGCCGGCGTCAAGAAGGCCGTGGAAGAACCGGCGGTGCGCAAGCGCATCGAGGACACGGGCTCGCTGATCGTGGCCAACTCGCCCGAGCAGTTCGCCGCGCAGATCAAGGCCGAGTACGAGGTCTACAAGCAGGTCGTGAAAAAGCAGAACCTCAAGCTCGACTGAGCGGGCCTGCGCCCGACCGAAGCCGCCCGTGCCCCGGGCGGCTTTTTCTTTTGTTATCTTGCAACGCATGACCGAGGCCGCCGCCGCACCCACCCCCGACATCGACGAGTTCATCGACGCCCTCTGGCTCGAGGACGGGCTGTCGAAGAACACGCTGGCCGCCTACCGCCGCGACCTCGCGCTGTTCGCGCAGTGGCTGCACACGCAGCGCAGCGGCGCCGCCATCAACACCGCGCAGGAGACCGACCTGCAGGCCTACATGGGCGCGCGGCTTTCCAACAAGGGCAAGGCCACGTCGGCCAACCGCCGGCTCACGGTGTTCAAGCGCTACTTTCGCTGGGCACTGCGCGAGCGGCGCGTCACGGCCGACCCGAGCATTCGCCTGGCGCCCGCGCGGCAGATGCCGCGCGCCATCAAGACGCTGTCCGAGAAGCAGGTCGACGACCTGCTGGCCGCGCCCGACGTCGCGTCGCCGCTGGGCCTGCGCGATCGCGCGATGCTGGAGCTGATGTACGCCAGCGGCCTGCGCGTGAGCGAGCTGGTGGCGCTCAAGGCCATCGACATGAGCCTGAACGACGGCGTGCTGCGGGTGCTGGGCAAGGGCAACAAGGAGCGGCTGGTGCCCTTCGGCGCCGAGGCGCGGCGCTGGATCGAGCGCTACCTCGAAGACGCGCGCCCGCTGATCCTGGACGGCCAGCAGACGCCCGACCTGTTCGTGACCGCGCGCGGCGCGGGCATGACGCGCGTGATGTTCTGGGTCATCGTGAAGAAGCAGGCGGCCGCGGCGGGCATTCATGTGCCGCTGTCGCCGCACACGCTGCGCCACGCCTTCGCCACGCACCTGCTGAACCACGGCGTCGACCTGCGCGCGGTGCAGCTGCTGCTGGGGCATGCGGACATTTCGACCACCACCATCTACACGCACGTGGCGCGCGAGCGCCTGAAGCAGCTGCATGCGCAGCACCACCCGCGCGGATGAGGACGCGCGGTTTTCCCAAAAACAAGGAGACACCATTCATGAAAAAGAAGACAGCCACCACCCTGGTCGCGGCCGCGCTGCTGGCCGCCGGCGGCGCCGCGTTCGCGCAGGGCTTTCCGACCGCCAAGCCGATTCGCCTGATCGTCGGCTACCCGCCCGGCGGCGGCATCGACTTTGCCGCGCGCACGGTGCAGGTGCCGTTGCAGGAAGCGCTCAAGCAGCAGCTGGTGGTCGACTACAAGCCCGGCGCCAGCGGCATGATCGCGGCCACCGAGCTCACGCGCCAGCCGGCCGACGGCTACACGCTGCTGCTGGCCAACACCGGCCCGTTCGCGATCGCGCCGTACCTGCAGAGCAAGCCGCCGTACGACCCGATCAGGCAGTTCACCTACATCGGGCAGATCAGCCAGGGCAGCTACATCGCGGTGACGCGGCCGGACCACCCGGCGAAGAACCTCAAGGAGTTCGTCGCGTGGGCCAAGGGGCAGCCGGGCAAGGTCAACTTCGCCTCGGGCGGCAACGGCACGTCGACGCACCTGAACGGCGAGCTCATGAACCAGGTGACGGGACTGGACATGACGCACGTGCCCTACAAGGGCAGCGCGCCGGCCGTGCAGGACCTGCTCGGCGGGCAGACGCAGATCCTCATCGACGCGGGCAGCGTGCTGCTGCCGCAGGTCAAGGGCGGCAAGCTCAAGGCGCTGGCCGTGACCGGTCCGGTGCGCGATGCGCAACTGCCCGACGTGCCGACCGTCAAGGAGCTGGGTTTCGCGGGCATGGAAGCGGTCGGCTTCCAGGGGCTGGTCGGCCCCGCCAACATGCCCAAGGAGGTGGTCGATCGCCTGTCGGGCGAGCTGGCCAAGGCGCTGGCGCAGCCGGAGATCAAGGCCAAGTTCGCGGCGGCGGGCGCCGAGGTGCATTCGCTTGGCCCGGTCGAGTTCGCGGCCTTCGTGAAGGCGGACAATGAGAAGTGGTCCAGGCTGATCAAGGCGCGCAAGCTGCAGCTGGACTGACGCCATCACGCAGACGACCCGAGCTACAGACATCACCATGAATTTCCTTGCTTCCTCGAAGCCCTCGCGCCGTACGGCGACCCGACTCCTGGCCGCCGCCGCGCTGTGCGCCGCCTCCGGTGCCTACGCGCAGGCCGTTCCCAAGACCGTGCGGCTCATCGTCGCCTACCCGGCGGGCGGCGTCAGCGACGTGGTCGCGCGGGCGCTGGGCGACCGGCTCGCGGCGCAGATGGGCATCACGGTGATCGTGGACAACCGGGCCGGCGCGAGCGGCGCCATCGGCATGGACGCGGTCGCCAAGGCCGCGCCCGACGGCGCCACGCTGGGCTTCTCGGCCATCAGCCCGCTGGTGCTGAGCCCGCACCTTGGCAAGCTGCCGTTCGATCCGCTGAAAGACGTGGCACCGGTGGCCAGCGTGATGTATTCGCCGGTGCTGCTGATCGCCACGCCGGCCAGCAAGGCCAAGGACTTCCGCGCGCTGGTCGACGAGGCCAAGGCGCATCCGGGCGCGGTGCGCTGGGCCACCTCGGGCTCGGCGTCGCTGGGGCACATCGTGCTGGAGCAACTGCGCGCGACGGCCGGTGTCGACATCACGCACGTGCCCTACAAGGGCGGCGGCCAGCAGCTCAACGACGCCATCGGCGGGCAGTTCGAGATCCTGTCGACCAACGCGAGCCCGACGCTGTCCTCGCACATCCAGTCGGGCAAGCTGCGCCCGCTGGCCGTGGGCGCGCCGACGCGCCTCGAAAGCCTGCCGCAGGTGCCCACGCTGGGCGAGCTGGGCTACAAGGCGGCCAACATCAACTCGCTGTTCGGCGTGTTCGCGCCGGCCGCCACGCCGCCCGCGCTGGTGGCGCGCTACAACGCCGAGATCAACAAGGCGCTGGCCAGCCCCGAGCTGCGCGCCAAGCTCACGGCCACCGACAACGTGCCGACCGGCGGCACCTCGGCCGCGTTCGCCAAGGAAATCGCGAGCGAGTTCGAAAGCAACGGCCGCATCGTCAAGGCGGCGGGCATCAAGGCCGACTGACCCGGCCGGGCGGCCTGACGCCTGCATGACACCCCGGCTTGTGCTTTGATTTTCCCTACCTTATAGTAGGTAGATGGCCAACACCACAGCCGCACCCGCCCTTGCCACCGGCAGCACCCGCGAGCAGATCCTCGCGGTGGCGCGCGGCTTCATCGAAACGCGCTCCTACCTGGGCTTCAGCTTCCAGGACGTGGCCGACGCGGTGGGCGTGCGCAAGGCCAGCCTGTACCACCACTTCCCGAGCAAGGAAGCGCTCGGCATCGCGGTGATCCGCGCCGCCACGCAGAGCTTCAAGGACTGGGACGCGGCCCGTGCGCGCGAGCCGAAGGACGCACTCGAATCGTATTTCCGCATGTACCGCAACACGCTGAAGGCGGGTTCCGGCATGTGTCCGGCCGGGGCGCTGGCGCCCGGCTGGGACGTCATCAACGCCGAACTGCACCAGGCGGTGCAGGACTTGCGCAACACGCAGGTGACGTGGCTCACCGGCGTGCTCGGCGCGCTGGCGCCGGCCCGCAAGAAGGGGGCGGCGCCGGTCGCTTCGCTGGCGGCCTATGTGTTCACGGTCTGCCAGGGCGCGCTGCTGTCGGCGCGCATGACGGGGCGCGTCGAGGACTTCGACGACGCCATCGCGCACCTCAGGAGTTCACTGCCCGGCTGAGCGCCGGGCCCACGCAGGCACGCTTCGGTGTGCCTATTTTTTGACCTGATAGCCTACCGATTGGATGGTAGGTTTTTTGATTCGATGGAGCACCTCATGAAAGCCGTCATTTCCGCCTATGCCCGTTCCCCTTTCCACTTCGCGAAGAAGGGCGCGCTGGCCGACGTGCGGCCCGACACGCTGGCCGCCGGCGTGGTGCAGGGCCTGCTGAAGCGCACCGACCTCGACCCCGCGCTGCTCGAAGACATCGTCCTGGGCTGCGCCTACCCTGAGGCCTCGCAGGGCAACAACCTCGCGCGCATCGTCGGCTTGCTGGCCGGCCTGCCGCACGAGGTGGGCGGCATGACGGTGAACCGCTTCTGCGGCTCGTCGATGCAGGCCGTCCACATCGCCGCCGCACAGATCGAGGCGGGCATGGGCGAGGCCTTCCTGTGCGTGGGCGTGGAGTCGATGACGGCGGTGCCGCAGGGCGGCTTCAACTTCTCGCCCAGCCCCGAGTTGCTGGCCCACACCGACGCCTACATCTCGATGGGCGAGACGGCCGAGAACGTGGCGCAGCGCTGGAACGTGAGCCGCGCCGACCAGGAGGCCTTCGCGGTGGAATCGCACCGCAAGGCCGCCGCCGCGCGCGCCGAAGGCCGGCTGGCCGGCGAGATCGTGCCGGTGCGGCTGGCCTCGGGCGACATCGTCGATGCCGACGGCTGCATCCGCCCGAGCACTTCGGCCGAGGCGCTGGCGAACCTCAAGCCCGCGTTCCGGCCTGACGGCGTGGTGACGGCCGGCACCTCGTCGCCGCTGACCGACGGCGCGGCCGTGGTGCTGGTCACGAGCGACGCGTTCGCCGCGAAGCATGGCCTCCCGGCGCTGGCACGCATCAAGTCGTTCGCGACCGTGGGCGTCGATCCGGCCATCATGGGCATCGGCCCGATTCCCGCCACGCGCAAGGCGCTGGCGCGTGCTGGCCTGAGCGCGGCCGACCTCGACGTGATCGAGCTCAACGAGGCCTTCTCGTCGCAGGCGCTGGCCTGCATTCGCGACCTGGGGCTGGACCCGGCCAAGGTCAACCTCGACGGCGGCGGCCTGGCCATCGGCCATCCGCTGGGCGCGACCGGCGCGCGCATCACGGGCAAGGCGGCGTCGCTGCTGGCGCGCGAGAAGGGCCGCTATGCGCTGGCCACGCAATGCATCGGCGGCGGGCAGGGCATCGCGACCATCCTCGAGCGCGTCTGAACGCCCGAGAATGCGTGAAGACCATCCAAGGAGAACCGATGACGGCAACCCCTGAAGCCGGCGGCAAGCGCGGCAAGCTCTACCTCGAAGACCTGTCCGTCGGCGACCGCTTCCAGAGCGGCGAGCACGCGCTCGACGTGGCGCAGATCCTGGCCTTCGCGCGGCAGTTCGACCCGCAGCCTTTTCACACCGACGAAGAGGCCGCCAGGCGCACCTTCTTCGGCGGGCTTGCGGCCAGCGGCTGGCACACGGCGGCGCTCACCATGAAGCTGTTGGTCGAAAGCGGCATTCCGTTGGCCGACGGCATCATCGGCTCGGGTGGCGAGCTGCAATGGCCGCAGCCGACGCGTCCCGGCGACGTGCTGCACGTGGCGGGCGAGGTGATCGACATCGTGCCCTCGCGCTCCAAGCCCGGCCGCGCGATGGTCACAATGCGCTGCCAGACGCTCAACCAGCGCGGCGAGGTGCTCCAGAACTTCACGCCGAAGCTGGTGGTGCACGCCAGGCCCGCGGCGGCCTGAGCTTGCGCTGAGTTTCAGACCACCCGCAGGCCCAGTTCCTCGACCAGCGAGGCGGCCTGCCGGTGCGAGATGGTCGCGCCCTTGAACTGCGCCGCGTTCGCGAGCCGCAGCCCGCCGAGGTCGACCTCGCGCAGGTCCGCGCCTTCGAAGCGCGCGAGCTTCAGGTGCGCATTGCGCAGGCTGCCGCCTTCGAACACGGCCTCGCGGAAATCGCAGCCCGACAGGTCGGCTTCCGAGAAGTCGAGCTGCTCGAGCGTCTGCTTGCGGAACGACATGCCGCGCAGGTGCGCGTCCACCAGCAGCGAGTCCTTGAAGCCGATGCCCAGCGCCGACACTTCGCCGAAGTGCGCGCCCGTGAGCTTCACGCCCGTGAAGAAGGCCGAGGCCATCTTGGCGCGCGCCCACTGCGTGTTGTTCAGGTCGCAGTCCTGGAAGCGTGCGTTCGTCAGGTCCGCGAGGCCGAAGTCGGCCTGGCGCGCGCGGCAGCCGGCCCAGCGGGAGTCCGACAGCAAGGTGCGGTCGAACGCGGCCTCGGCGAAGTTGCAGAGCGTGAACTGCGCGCCGCGCAAGTCCAGGCGCGACAGGTCGGCGCCGTCGAAATCGCAGCGTTCGAAGTGCAGGGGCTCGGCGCCCTTGCGGTCCTGCAGGCAGGCCAGCAGGTCGGGGCGAGACCAGGTCTGGTCGGAAATCAGCAGGGTCATTCGGGGCGGGATTCGGTCAGTGCGCGCAGTTCTTCGGCGCTGAAGCCGGCGCGGCTGCGGGCTTCGAGGTTGAAAGGAGGCTTGTGGCGCGGCGCGTCGTAGCGCGCGACCAGCGCGGGGTAGGTGGCCTCGGGGTCGATGCCGGCGCGCTCGCACAGCCAGCGGTACCAATGGTTGCCGATGGCCACGTGGCCCACTTCGTCGCGCAGGATGATGTCGAGGATTTCCACCGCCCGCAGCGCGTCGGGCGTGTTCACGCGCTTGAGCTTGCCCTGGATCAGCGGCGTGGCGTCGAGCCCGCGCGCCTCCAGCGTGCGCGGCACCAGCGCCATGCGGCCGAGCACGTCGTCCCTGGTTTTCTCGCACATGTTCCACAGGCCGTCGTGGCCGGGGAAGTCGCCGTAGCGGTAGCCCATGCCCTGCAGGTGGGTGTGCAGCAGCGTGAAGTGCAGCGCCTCCTCGTCGGCCACGCGCAGCCAGTCGCGGTAGTAGGCCTCGGGCATGCCGTCGTAGCGCCACACGGCGTCCAGCGCGAGGTTGATGGCGTTGAACTCGATGTGGCAGATCGAATGGATCAGCGCGGCCCGGCCCTCGGGCGTGAACGGCGAGCGCTTCTGCACGGCGGTGGCGGCCACGCGCTCGGGTTTGTCGGGGCGGCCGGGCACGCCGGTGTCGTCGCCGGGTGTGCGGATCGGCTCGGTTGCTATGGAATCGGTAGCGCCGTTCAAAGAAATGGCGCGCGTTGCCGCCACCTTTTGTTCAGGATCGGTCAGTCGCAGCGCGGCCAGCGCGCTCAATCGGGGGTGCATCCCTACAATTCTAGTTTTGCCCCCCGGAGACAACCACGATGGCGATTTATGAATTGGACGGCGTTGCACCGTCGCTCGGCGAAGGCAGTTGGGTGGCCGACAGCGCGCAGGTGATGGGCAACGTCAAGCTGGCCGAGAACGCGAGCGTGTGGTTCGGCGCCGTGCTGCGCGGCGACACCGAGACACTGACCATCGGGCGCAACAGCAACATCCAGGACTTGTCGGTGTTGCATGCCGACATCGGCTGCCCGCTGACCATCGGCGACAACGTCACCGTGGGCCACCAGGTGATGCTGCACGGCTGCACCGTGGGCGACAACTCGCTGATCGGCATCCAGGCGGTGGTCTTGAATAACGCGAAGATCGGCCGCAACTCGATCGTTGGCGCCGGCAGCGTCGTGACCGAGGGCAAGGAGTTTCCCGACAACTCGCTGATCATCGGTTCGCCAGCCAAGGTGGTGCGCACGCTCGACGACGCGGCCGCTGCCAAGTTGCGCCAAAGCGCAGAACACTACGTAGAAAACGCCCATCGCTTCGCGAAGGGCCTCAAGAAAATTAGCTAACCCCCAGGCTTGCCCACTTCGCGTGGCCTCCTTCCCCCTTGCAGGGGGCAATACCAGCGGCCCGGCAAAGCCGGTTCCGCGGTATTTCACGCGAAGGCAGCCTGATTGAACGAAAGATGATGTTTTGAGCGAGCTGCACAAATTCCTGTTCGATGGCCTGCCGGTGCGCGGCGTGATCGTGCGCCTGACAGATGCGTGGCAGGAGATTCTTGCGCGGCGCGCCTCCAACACGGCCACCGGCCCGTACCCGCCGCCCGTGGCCGAACTGCTCGGCGAAATGACGGCGGCGGCCACGCTGATGCAGGCCAACATCAAGTTCAACGGCGCGCTGATCCTGCAGATCTTCGGCGACGGCCCCGTGAAGGTGGCCGTGGCCGAGGCCAAGCCCGACCTGAGCCTGCGCGCCACCGCCAAGGTCATCGGCGATCTGCCGGCCGACGCGCGCCTGCCCGACATGGTCAACGTGAACAACAAGGGCCGCTGCGCCATCACGCTCGACCCCAAGGACAAGCTGCCCGGCGCAACGCCTTACCAGGGCGTGGTGCCGCTGTTCGACGACGAAGGCGAAAAGCTCGGCAAGCTCAGCGACGTGCTGCAGCACTACATGCTGCAGAGCGAGCAACTCGACACCACGCTGGTGCTGGCCGCCGACGACAAGGTGGCCGCCGGCCTGCTGATCCAGCGCCTGCCGGTGAAGGGCGAGGGCAACCTCGAGGGCACTGCGGACAAGGACCACGACCAGGCCAACGAAGACCAGATCGGCCTGAACGAGGACTACAACCGCATCTCGATCCTCGCGTCGAGCCTGACGCGCGACGAGCTGCTGACGCTCGACGTCGAGACCGTCCTGCACCGCCTGTTCTGGGAAGAAAAGCTGCTGCGCTTCGAGCCGCAGGCCGGTCTGCTGGGCCCGCATTTCGCCTGCACCTGCGGGCGCGAGCGCGTGGCGCAGATGATTCGCGGGCTGGGCGTGGAAGAGGCCGAGAGCATCCTGGCCGAGCGCGGCGACATCGAGGTGGGCTGCGACTTCTGCGGCAAGCAGTACCGCTTCGATGCGATCGACACGGCGCAGATCTTCAGGCCGCCGACGGACCAGATTCCGAGCAGCCCGGTCGTTCAGTAAGCGTCGGCTGGCCGCTCGGGTCAGCGCAGCACCTTGATCATCATTGCGGCGAGTCGCTCGTGTGCAAAGCCTGCCGCCAGCGCCCGGTTGAACAGCCGGCCCGGGCCTGCGCAGGCATGAGATGGCTCGTAATGGCTCGAGCGCTCGGGCGCTGCCACCGGCCGCGCTGACGCGGCCGATTTCTTCCAATCCTTCCGCACCTTTCCATTGCGTCGCAGGCGCTCAGGGCAAACCCGAGCTTGCCTGGCGGTACGGCATGGCACACATTATGCAAATGGATTTGCGAATTTGATATTTGCGCAAATTCAATTGCACCAATTCGGTGAGCTCTTACTCCGGAAGGATTGCCATGAAGAAACTCGTTCTCCGACTGCTCGCGGCTGCGGTCGTTGCCACGTCGGTCGTCGCCCCCGCCACGGCGGCCGGTCCCTTGCTCGTTGCCGTCGACACCGCCTTCGTCCCCTTCGAATTCAAGGAGGGCGACAAGTACGTGGGCTTCGACATCGACCTGTGGGATGCCGTCGCCAAGGATCTGAAGCTCGAATACAAGCTGCAACCGATGGACTTCAACGGCATCCTCCCCGCGCTGCAGACCAAAAATGTCGATGTGGCGCTGGCCGGCATCACCATCAAGGAAGAGCGCAAGAAGGTCATCGACTTCTCTGACGGCTACTACGACAGCGGATTCATCCTCATGGTGCCCATGGCCAGCAAGATCGCCGGTGTGGCGGACCTGAAGGGCAAGACGCTGGCCATCAAGACAGGCACCTCCGCCGCCGACTACGCCAAGGCCAATTTCGCGGGCACCGAACTGCGCCAGTTCCCGAACATCGACAACGCCTACCTGGAACTGATGACCGGCCGCGTCGAGGCCGCCATGCACGACACGCCGAACGTCCTCTACTACATCGCCACCGCCGGCGCGGGCAAGGCCAAGGCGGTCGGTCCGCAGATGATGGCGCAGCAGTACGGCATCGGCTTTCCCAAGGGGAGCCCGCTGGTGGCCCAGGTGAACGGGGCGCTGGCAAAGATCAAGGCGGACGGCCGCTACGCCGCGATCTACCGGAAGTGGTTCAAGACCGAGCCGCCGAAGCCCTGAGCGGACGAGCACGGAGCCATTCATGGATTTCGACTGGTCAGTGATCGCCGGCGCATTGCCGGCGTTGGCAAGGGGCGCTCGCCTGACGGTGTTCATCACCGTGGCGGGCCTGGTGGGGGGCACGCTGCTGGGTGTGCTGTTCGGCCTGATGCGTGCCTACGGGAACCGCTTTGTCGGCAGCCTCGGCTTTGCCTACGTGGGTCTCGTGCGCGGCACACCTATCGTGGTGCAGGTCATGTTCATCTACTTCGCACTGCCGGGCCTGCTGGGCGTGCGCGTGGACCCGATGACGGCGGCCGTTGCTTCCATCGTCATCAACTCGGGCGCCTACATTGCGGAGATCGTGCGCGGCGCGTTCCTCTCGGTGCCCAAGGGCCTGAGCGAAGCGGGGCTGGCAATGGGTCTGCCGCGCTGGCGCGTGCTGGCGTTCGTCGTCGGTCCGGTCGCGTTTCGGCGCATGACGCCGGCGCTGGGCAACCAATTCATCGTGAGCCTCAAGGACACCTCGCTCTTCATCGTCATCGGTGTCGGCGAACTGACCCGCCAGGGGCAGGAAATCATGGCGTCCAATTTCCGGGCCATCGAGATCTGGACCGCGGTCGCCGCCATCTATCTCCTGCTGATCGGCGTGCTCACGCTGGGCCTGCGGACTGTCGAAAAAAGGATGCGCATCCTGTGAACATCGTCGAATTCAAGAACGTCGAGAAGCACTTCGGCGCCAACGTGGTGCTCGATCGCGTGAACCTGCAGATCTGCCCGGGCGAGGTCGTCGTGCTGATCGGACCCTCGGGCTCGGGCAAGTCGACGCTGCTGCGTTGCATCAACGCGCTCGAGCAGATCAATGGCGGCGACCTGCTGGTGGGCGGACTGAGCGTGCGCGGCGGCAATGCCGTGGCGCGCGAGATCCGCCAGGAGGCGGGCATGGTGTTCCAGCAGTTCAACCTGTTTCCACAAATGACGGCACTGGAGAACGTCGCGTTCGGGCCGCGACAGGTGCGCGGCGCCTCCAGGTCGCAGGCGCAGGCACTGGCGGCGGAACTGCTCGCGAAAGTGGGGCTCGCCGAGCGCATGCACCACTATCCGAGCGAACTCTCCGGCGGGCAGCAGCAGCGCGTTGCCATTGCGCGCGCACTGGCCGTCAGGCCGAAGCTGATGCTGTTCGACGAGCCGACCTCCGCGCTCGATCCCGAGCTGCGCCAGGAGGTGCTGCGCGTCATGCAGTCGCTGGCCGAGGAAGGCATGACGATGGTCGTCGTGACCCACGAGATGCAGTTCGCCCGAAAGGTCGGCACACGGCTGATCTTCATGGAGCACGGCCACATCACGGTCGACGGACCGCCGGCGCAGTTGCTGGACAACCCGCCGAACCAGCGCCTGCGCGATTTTCTTCAGCACGTGGAGTGACATGCCGACATTGAACTACCTTGAGGCCGGAGGGTCGCCCTTCGAGACGGGGCGCATGCTCGGCCGCTTCGGCGCCGAGGCCATGCAGGAATACGCGCGACATTCGCCCGCCTGGGCGACCGTGATGCGCCATCGCGGCACGCCCGCGGCCGAAGCGATGGCCAGTTTGGTGCGCGCGCGTTTTCCGCGCATCCGGGACGAGCTGCAGGGCCTGGCCGCCGGGCTGGAGCTGCCGTTCGAAGACGTGTTCCTGTGGAACAGCCGCGGCGACCTGTGGGCGATGGCGCCAGACGGATGCACCACGGTGCAGGAAGCGGGCGCACTGCGCCGCATCACCCACAACGAGGACGGCGACCCGGCCTTCGCGGGGCATTGCGCAATCGCCGTGTGCGCGGTGGAAGGAGGGGCGTCCTTTGCCTCATTCGTCTATCCGGGATCGCTGCCGGGCCACACCTTTGCCGTGACCGAGGGCGGCCTTGCGATGACGGTGAACAACCTGCGATGCCTGGAGGTGCGGCCCGGCGTTCCACGCATGGTTCTCACGCGGGCGCTGCTCGAAGCGACCAGCCAACACGAGGTGTGCATGCTGCTGGCGTCGAACGAGCGTGCAGGCGGCTTCCACCTCACCGTGGCGCACCGGGCCGCGCCCGAACTGCTCAGCGTGGAGTTCAGCTCCGAAGCCTGTTCGGTCGCAAAGATCACAGGCCGGAAGCTGCATGCCAACCACGCGCTGCATCCCTTGCTGAGCGATCTGCCGCAGATCGTCACCGGCTCGTCACGGCACCGGCAATCGCGCGGTGATGTCTTGTTGGCCGACGGCGATCCGCTGCGTTTGCTGGCCGACAGCGGTGATGCGTCGTTTCCGATCCTGCGCGCCGATCCGGCCGACAGCGACGGCGAGAACACGATGGCGACCGCGGACATCCGCATCGGCCCTTCGTGCATCGAATGGCAGGTGTACGAGCACCCGGCGCAGCCGCCGCGCTTCCATATGATCGACGGCCATGCAAACATCGAAAAACCCCAGCGAGCCCACCCCGCCTGACGCCGAGGCCGACGGCGCTTCGCCGCCTCGAACCGTCGAGGCGCTGCGTGCGCTGACGGTGCGTCTGGGGCGCGGCGATGCGCTGATTTCGATGGGCGGCAAGGCTCACAGCGTGCTGGCACGCCTGGTCGAGCGGCCGGAAGAGGTCGCTGTGCGCACGATCACCGAACTCGCCGAATCCCTGGGGGTGAACGCGTCGACGCTGACGCGCCTGGCGACCCGTCTCGGCTATGCCGGCTTCGTCGATTTCCAGACCGTGTTCCGCGACGGGCTGGCGTCCCGGCACCGCCATTTCTACAGCGAGCAGGCCGGACGCCTGGTCGCGCATGCCTCGGAGCGCTCGCAGTCGGACGGGCCTGGAAAGCGCCCGGAGATCGACACCATGGTGCAGATCGCCAAGGACTCCATCGCCAACACCGAAGGGTTCCTCGCGCAGCTCTCGGCCGACGAGCTTCGGCAGGCGGCCCGGCTGCTGGCCACGGCGCCGCGGGTTCGCGTGCATGGTCTCCGGCAGTTCAGCGCACTGGCCAGTTTTCTGGCCTACGGGCTGGCGATGGTGCGCGGCGACGTGGCCCTGCTCGATCCGCACGGGCTGGGCGTGGCCGAGGGGCTGGCCCAGTTGCAGCCCGGCGATCTGGTGGTTGTGACGAGCGTCGAACCCTATACGCGCAGCATCGCAGAGACGGCGGCCGCTGCCGCCAAGGCTGGCGTGGTCGTCGTTGCCATCACCGACCACCGCGCGTCACCGCTCGCGGCCTCCGCGAAGCACTCTTTCTTCGTGCCGCACGGCAGCACTTTCTTCAGCAATTCGATGGGCGCGTACGTCATCTTCTGCGAAGGCCTTCTGAACCTGGTCGCCACCGACCTGGGCAAGAAGGCACTGAAGGCGCTGCAAAGGCGCGAGCGATTCATCGAAGACCTGGGCATCGAGTAGCGCTGCGCCTCGAGGCGCGCGCTCGGCGTTCAATCGTCGAAGCCGCCAAACATGATGTCGGGTGCGCTGGTGTTGTGTTTGGACGGCAGGCTGCGGCCGAAGCGCACTTGCGTGGCCTGCAGGGTCTTCACCTCGGGCAGCGGCAGTACCTGCTGCGCGGCCTGGGGCGAGGCCTGCCAGCGCACCTCGCTCACGTCGGCGTTGTCGGGCGTCACGTACATCGAGCGCAGCACCGCGAAGGGCTGTGCGGCCGCCGTGGGCTTGGACAGCGTCACGTCGAGCGCCGTGCGCGTGCGGCTGATTTCGTCGACACGCGCCACGGCACTGCCGCCGTTGGTGAAGCGCACATGGATCGCCAGCGGCTTCGGCACGATGCGGATCGACGTGATGTTCACCACCGGCCGCGCCGCCGCCTCGACCGGCCCGAGCAGGAACGACGAGCCGTACACGCCGTCGCCGAAGCGCGGGTCCGGCAGCGGCTTGAGCCGCCAGTAGCCGTCCGACGGATACAGCACGATGGCCTCGAGCGCCTTGCCGTTCTCCTTCTTGAACACCTGCAGCAGGTGAAAGCCGCGATCGCTGCGCTGGCCCACGGTCACGGGCACGCTTTGCGGGCGCCAGAAGCTCGGCAGCGTCATGCCGACGATGCGCCACTCGGCGTTGTCCAGCAGCACCACGGTGCGCTTCTTGAAGCGGTGCGCGGGGTCGGTGGGGTGGGCGCCGCCGTCGAAGTTGCAGCCTGAAAAATCGGGTGCGGTGACGTCGTTGCCGATCTTGTCGAGGTAGTCGGGCTGCAGTGCCTCGATGCGCATGTGGCGGATGCCGTCGCCGCGCAGGGTCAGCGAGACGTTGTCTTCCTCGGCGCAGGCGGTGGTCGTGGTGCCGTTCTCGACGGTGGCCGCGACGGGGGCGGCGGTGGCATGGCCGGCGGCCAGCAGCAGCAGGGCGACGAGGGCCGTGAAAGGGGCGAGGCGCGCGGCGGTCGAAAGGGGCATCGGGTCTCCGGTGAAGGGATGGAGGGCGCGCGCCGCTTCGTGCTTATTCGCGGCGCGCGATCAGGTCGCTGAAGAGCTTATGTTCGCATTCCGGGTCGGAGCACTTCTCGCAAGGCCATGACCACGAGGCGGGCTTGGCTTCGAGCCGGCCGCGCGCGCGCGTGCGGCCTTCGTTGCCGGCGATCGCGTTGATCGCGTTCCAGGCGCTCGCGAGCCGTTCGCCGCCGCTGCCGTGCACCACGGCGAACGAGAGCTTCGCACCCGTGAGCGCGGCGCGCACCAGCGTGTCGGTCGGCTGGCGCGCGTGCGGGCCGTCGCGCATGTCGTCGGCCACCCAGGGCAGGTCGAGCGCGGTGAGCAGCGTGATGGCGTAGCGCCGCTGCGCGGCCAGGGCGCCGGCGTAGAGCGAGGTGTCGGCGAACAGCTGCTCGCTGTAGACCGCCGTCATGAGCGCGGTGGTGTCGGCCACCACCACGCCCGAGGCCGCGGCCATGTCGATGCGGCGCGTCTGTTCGTCGGCGATGGCCTGCTGCTCGTCGGGGCGCGGCGTGCGGGCTTCGCGCTCGCACCATTCACGCAGGTATTCGCCCACCAGCGTCACCGGCGTGCCACGGTCGCGCAGGCGCTGCGTGATGGCGCGGGCCAGCTCGGTCTTGCCGGTGCTTTCGGCGCCCAGCAGCGCAATGACGCAGCCGGTCGGCAGGTTGGGCGTCATGCGCGTACCGCCCCGGGCAAGCGCTGCCGCCACGCGATGTAGCCGGCCACGCTGAGCAGCGCGAACACCGCATAGAGGCCGACGGTGAGCCACAGGCCCTTGTGGATGAACAGGCCCACGCTGACCACGTTCACGGCCAGCCAGATCAGCCAGTTCTCGATGAACTTGCGCCCGAGCAGAAACTGCCCGACCACGCTCAGCCCGGTGGCGAAGCCGTCCCACCACGGCACGTCGGTGTCGGTGAAGCGGCGCAGGAAGAGGGCGACGGCCGGCCACGCGAACGCGCAGGCGGCCAGGGTGAGGGCGATGCCGCGCGGCGAGAGCCGGCTGACATGCAGCGCGCTGCCGTCGGCCCGGTGGCCGCGCAGCCATTGCGTCCAGCCCCACAGGGCGACGCAAGCGAAAAAGACCTGGAGCGAGGCGTCGCCATAGATGCGCGCCTTGGCGAACACGGCCACGTAGAGCAGCGAGCTGACGATGGCCAGCGGCCACCCCCAGTGGATCTCGCGCATGTTGCAGCCGACCATGGCCAGCGCGATCAGCGCGGCCACGAGTTCGAGCCAGCTGACAGGAGAGCCCCAGAGCAGGAATGCGGGGGCCGAGAGAAGCTCGAGAATCAGGTTTGCCCCCGGGGGGCGCCATCGCAGTCTGTTCGTGAGACACCGCGGAACCGGCTTTGCCGGGCCGCAGGTGTCGCCCCCTGCAAGGGGGTTGGCGAAGCGACACGAAGTGCGCGAAGACTGGGGGTCATCCTAATGCGCGATTTGTACGAACACTTCGTTCGGTTTGACCATGCCGAGTTCCGCCCGCGCGCGTTCCTCGACCATTTCGAGCCCGTCCTTCAGGTCGTTGACCTCGGAAGTCAGGCGCTCGTTGTTCAGCGCGGCCTTGGCGTTGGCTTCCTTCTGGTCGGCCAGCTTGGTGCGCAGTTGCGTGACGTCGCGCACGCTGCCGCGCCCGTTCCACAGCTGCCACTGCAGGACGCCCAGCAAAAGCAGCAGGATGATCGGTGGAACGAGGCGGGCGCGCATGCGCGAGGCGTCCAGTGCGTTACTTCAGGTTGTAGAACGCGCCGCGGCCCGGGTAGAAGGCGATGTCGCCCAGGTCTTCTTCGATGCGCAGCAGCTGGTTGTACTTGGCGATGCGGTCCGAGCGCGACAGCGAGCCGGTCTTGATCTGGCCGGCGTTGGTGCCCACCGCGATGTCGGCGATGGTGCTGTCTTCGGTTTCGCCCGAGCGGTGCGAAATGACGGCCGTGTAGCCCGCGCGCTTGGCCATCTCGATGGCGGCGAAGGTCTCGGTCAGGGTGCCGATCTGGTTGATCTTGATCAGGATCGAGTTGGCGATGCCCTTGTCGATGCCTTCCTGCAGGATCTTGGTGTTGGTGACGAACAGGTCGTCGCCCACCAGCTGCACGCGCTTGCCCAGGCGTTCGGTCAGGTGCTTCCAGCCGTCCCAGTCGCCTTCGTGCATGCCGTCTTCGATGCTGATGATCGGGTACTTGTCGACCCAGGTCGCGAGCATGTCGGTCCAACTTTCGGCCGACAGCGACAGGTTTTCGCCCGACAGCACGTACTTGCCGTCCTTGTAGAACTCGCTGGCCGCGCAGTCCAGGCCCAGGGCAATCTGCTCGCCCGCCGTGTAGCCGGCCTTGTCGATGGCTTCCAGGATCAGCAGGATCGCCGCTTCATGGCTCTCGACGCTGGGGGCGAAGCCGCCTTCGTCGCCGACCGCCGTGCTGATGCCGCGGTCGCCCAGGATCTTCTTGAGCGCATGGAACACTTCGGCGCCGTAGCGCACGGCCTCGCGGAAGCTCTTGGCGCCCACGGGGATGATCATGAACTCTTGCAGGTCGAGGCTGTTGTTGGCGTGCGCGCCGCCGTTGATGACGTTCATCATCGGCACCGGCAGCTGCATGCCGCCCATGCCGCCGAAGTAGCGGTACAGGGGCAGGCCCGACTCCTCGGCCGCGGCGCGGGCCACGGCCATCGACACGGCGAGCGTGGCGTTGGCGCCCAGGCGGGCCTTGTTGTCGGTGCCGTCCAGGTCGATCATGGTGCGATCGAGGAAGGCCTGTTCGCTGGCGTCCAGGCCGAGCACGGCTTCGGAGATCTCGGTGTTGATGTTCTCCACCGCCTTCAGCACGCCCTTGCCCAGGTAGCGGCTCTTGTCGCCGTCGCGCAGCTCAATGGCTTCGCGCGAACCGGTCGATGCGCCCGAGGGCACGGCCGCGCGGCCCATGGTGCCCGATTCGAGCAGCACGTCGCATTCGACGGTGGGGTTGCCTCGGCTGTCGAGAATTTCGCGGCCGACGATGTCAACGATTGCACTCATCTTCTTCTCTTTCCTCTAATAAAACGGGTTCACAAACCTTCGACGGCGATCATTCGCATGACCGCCGCGCCCGCGCGCGCTTCGCGGGCCTTCAGGTACTCGGGCGTTTCGTAGAAGGCCTTGGCCTTCTCGAAGCTGGGGAACTTCAGGATGACGATGCGCGAGGGCGCCCAGTCGCCCTCCAGCGCTTGAACCTGGCCGCCGCGCACGCACACTTCGGCGCCGTGCGCCTGCATGGCGGCACTGGACCACTTCTTGTATTCCTCGTACTGCGTCGGGTTGGTGACCTCGACGTGGGCGATGACGTATCCGCTGCTCATGCCTGAAAGCTGTCCTCTAGAAAGGGGTTCTTCTTGGTGACCCGGTCGAGCGCCAGCAGCGTCTCGAGCAGGGCCTTCATGTGCTTGAGCGGCACGGCGTTGGGGCCGTCGCTCAGTGCCTTGTCCGGGTCGGGGTGGGTCTCCATGAAGAGACCGGCCACGCCCACCGCCACCGCGGCGCGCGACAGCACCGGCACCATGTCGCGCTGGCCGCCCGAGCTGGTGCCCTGGCCGCCGGGCAGCTGCACGGAGTGGGTGGCGTCGAACACTACCGGCGCGCGGGTTTCGCGCAGGATGGCCAGCGAGCGCATGTCCGACACGAGGTTGTTGTAGCCGAAGCTGGCGCCGCGTTCGCAGGCCATGAAGTTGTCTTCGGGCAGGCCGGCTTCGCGGGCCGCCGCGCGTGCCTTGTCGATCACGTTCTTCATGTCGTGCGGCGCGAGGAACTGGCCCTTCTTGATGTTCACCGGCTTGCCCGACTGGGCGGCCGCGTGAATGAAGTCGGTCTGGCGGCACAGGAAGGCGGGCGTTTGCAGCACGTCGACCACCTTGGCGGCCTCGGCGATGTCTTCATGCGTGTGCACGTCGGTCAGCACGGGCAGGGCGAGTTCGCGCTTCACCTTCGCCAGGATCTCCAGGCCCTTGTCGCGGCCCGGGCCGCGAAAGCTGGTGCCCGACGAGCGGTTGGCCTTGTCGAAGCTGCTCTTGAAGATGAACGGAATGCCGAGCGCCGAAGTGATTTCCTTCAGCGTGCCGGCGGTGTCCATCTGCAATTGCTCGGATTCGACCACGCAAGGCCCGGCGATCAGGAAGAACGGCCTGTCCAGCCCGATGTCGAACCCGCAAAGCTTCATGCAACGGCCTTGAGCGTCTTGGTGCTGCCGGCGCCCTTGTCCTTGTGCTCGAGCGCCGCCTTGATGAAGGCGTTGAACAGCGGATGGCCGCCCCACGGGGTCGACTTGAACTCGGGGTGGAACTGCACGCCCATGAACCACGGGTGCACGTCCTGCGGCAGCTCGACGATTTCGGTCAGGTGCTCGCGCTGCGTGAGCGCCGAGATCACGAGGCCGGCGCTGCGCAGCTCGTCCAGGTAGTTGACGTTGGCTTCGTAGCGGTGGCGGTGGCGCTCGGTGACCACGTCGCCGTAGATGCTGTGGGCCAGCGTGCCGGGCGTCACGTCGGAGCTTTGCGCGCCCAGGCGCATGGTGCCGCCGAGGTCGGACTTTTCGTCGCGCGTCTTCACGGTGCCGTCGCGGTCCTTCCACTCGGTGATCAGCGCGATCACGGGGGTGGGGGTCTCGGGGTCGAACTCGGTGCTGTTGGCGTTCTTCAGGCCGGCCACGTGGCGGGCGTATTCGATGGTGGCCACCTGCATGCCCAGGCAGATGCCCAGGTAGGGCACCTTGCCTTCGCGGGCGAAGCGGGCGGCCGAGATCTTGCCTTCCACGCCGCGTTGGCCGAAGCCGCCGGGCACCAGGATGGCGTCGTACTTGGCCAGGCGCGACACGTCCTGCGCGGTGATGGTCTCGGAGTCGATGTAGTCGATCTTCACGCGCGCATGGTTCTTCATGCCGGCGTGGCGCAGGGCTTCGTTCAGCGACTTGTAGCTGTCCGACAGGTCGACGTACTTGCCGACCATGGCAATCGACACTTCCTGCTGCGGATGCTCGACTTCATAGACAAGGTCGTCCCAGCGCTGCAGCTTGGCGGGCGGGGTGTTGATGCGCAGCTTGTCGCAGATCAGGCCGTCCAGGCCCTGTTCGTGCAGCATGCGGGGCACCTTGTAGATGGTGTCCACGTCCCACATCGAGATGACGCCCCACTCGGGCACGTTCGAGAACAGCGAGATCTTGGCGCGCTCGTCGTCGGGAATCGGGCGGTCGGCGCGGCACAGCAGGGCGTCGGCCTGGATGCCGATTTCGCGCAGCTTCTGCGCGGTGTGCTGCGTGGGCTTGGTCTTGAGCTCGCCGGCGGCGGCGATCCAGGGCACGTAGCTCAGGTGCACGAAGGCCGAATTGTTCGGGCCCATGCGCAGGCTCATCTGGCGCACGGCTTCCAGGAAGGGCAGCGACTCGATGTCGCCCACGGTGCCGCCGATTTCGACGATGGCCACGTCCACCTCGTGCGCCGTGCCGATGCCGGCGCCGCGCTTGATGTATTCCTGGATCTCGTTGGTGATGTGCGGAATGACCTGCACCGTCTTGCCCAGGTAGTCGCCGCGGCGTTCCTTCTCGAGCACGGTCTTGTAGATCTGGCCGGTCGTGAAGTTGTTGGCCTTGCGCATCCGCGTGTTGATGAAGCGCTCGTAGTGGCCGAGGTCGAGGTCGGTCTCGGCGCCGTCATCGGTGACGAACACCTCGCCATGCTGGAAGGGCGACATCGTGCCGGGGTCGACATTGATGTACGGATCGAGCTTGATGAGGGTGACTTGGAGGCCGCGCGATTCGAGGATCGCGGCGAGCGAGGCGGAGGCGATTCCCTTGCCAAGGGAAGATACGACACCACCGGTGACGAAGACAAATTTGGTCATGCCAGTTCCGGATACGTGAATCCGGGCAGTGGGAAATTGCGATTATAGGTGTGCCCTTCGCGACACCTGCGCTCAAGGGCTTGTTGCCGATTGTTCGATGGCCTATGAGCAACAATACGGGCCATGCAAGATCTCGCCGGCAAACACATCGTCCTGGGCCTCACCGGAGGCATCGCGTGCTACAAGTCGGCCGAGCTGTGCCGCCTGTTCGTCAAGGCGGGCGCCACCGTCCAGGTCGTGATGACCGAGGCGGCCGAGCAGTTCATCACGCCGGTCACGATGCAGGCGCTTTCGGGGCGTACCGTCTACACCTCGCAGTGGGACACGCGCGAGCCCAACAACATGCCGCACATCAACCTGAGCCGCGAGGCCGATGCGATCGTGCTGGCGCCGTGCAGCGCCGATTTCATCGCGCGGCTGGTGCAGGGCCGCTCCGACGACCTGCTGAGCCTGATGTGCCTGGCCCGCCCGATGGACCGCATTCCGCTCCTGATCGCGCCGGCCATGAACCGCGAGATGTGGGCCCACCCGGCCACGCAGCGCAACCTGATGCAGGTGTCGGCCGACGGCGCCACCGTGCTGGGCGTGGGCAGCGGCTGGCAGGCCTGCGGCGAGACCGGCGACGGGCGCATGCTCGAGCCGGCGCAACTGCTCGAAGACATCACCGCCTTCTTCAGCCCCAAGCTGCTGGCGGGGCAGAAGGTGCTGGTCACGGCCGGGCCGACCTTCGAGGCGCTCGACCCGATCCGCGGCATCACCAACCATTCGTCCGGCAAGATGGGCTTTGCCATTGCCCGCGCGGCCCGCGAGGCGGGCGCCGAGGTCACGCTGGTGGCCGGCCCGGTGCACCTGCCGACCCCGCGCGGCGTGACGCGCGTCGACGTGCTGTCGGCGCAGGACATGCTCGAAGCCACCACCCGTGCAGCGGAGTTTGCTAGCATTTTCGTAGCAACTGCCGCCGTGGCCGACTGGCGCCCGGCCACCCAGAGCGACCAGAAGATCAAGAAGGACGGCAGCGGCAAGACGCCGGTGCTGGAGTTCGTGGAGAACGCCGACATCCTGCTCACGGTCGCCAAGAGCGAGCGGGCCCAGGCCAAGAAGCTCTTCTGCGTGGGTTTTGCCGCCGAGAGCGAGAACCTCGCCGCGCACGCCAAGGCCAAGCGCGAGCGCAAGGGCATTCCGCTCCTGGTCGGCAACATCGGCCCGCTGACTTTCGGGCAGGACGACAACGCGCTGCTGCTGGTCGACGCCAACGGCGTGCGCGAACTGCCGCGCGCGCCCAAGCTCACGCTGGCGCGCGAACTGATGACAGAAATTGCCGCGCGGCTTCCCGACTGGAGGGCCTGATGAACCTGAATCCCCAATGGAACACGCCGCCCGACGGCGACTTCGCCCGCTATGTCGAGCGGCTGTCGGCGCAGGCCGCGCTGCCCAGGCGCGCGGCCAAGGAGGGCGAGCCGGGGCTGGATGTCGGCATCACGACCTCGCCCGGCCAACAGGGCCCCGTGACGACGGCCATGCAGCAGCAACAACAGCAGCAGCCGAACCAGTTCCCCGACGGCGAAGTGCCCAAGGCCCAGCCCGGCGGGTTCGACCCGGTGGTGCTCAAGGTGATGGGCGTCGTCGGCGCGCTGGTGTTCCTCGTCCTGTGGGCGTCGGGCGTGCCTTTCGGCGTGCTGCTGCTCCTCCTGGGCGTGGCCGTGTGGTTCGGCAAGAGATTGAAGGGCGTGAAGTTCACCCCCGGCGTCGCCAAATGGCAGCAGGTGCTGGAAGAAGCAGCCCGCAAGCAAAGAGAACAGCAACACAAGCAAGGCAGCAAGTAAGTGAAAGTCGACGTCCGTATCCTCGATCCGCGCATGGTGGATCAATTGCCCGCGTATGCCACCCCCGGAAGCGCCGGCCTCGACCTGCGGGCCTGCCTCGATGCCCCCATCACGCTGGAGCCCAACGGCTGGCAGCTGGTGGGCACCGGCATCGCGATCCACCTGGCCGACCCGGCCTATGCGGCCATGATCCTTCCGCGCTCGGGGCTGGGCCACAAGCACGGCATCGTGCTGGGCAACCTCGTGGGCCTGATCGACAGCGACTACCAGGGCGAGCTGAAGATCAGCGCCTGGAACCGCAGCGACACGCCCTTCGTGCTGAACCCGATGGAGCGGCTCGCGCAACTGGTGATCGTGCCGGTGGTGCAGGCGCAGTTTCGTGTGGTCACAGAATTTGCACCCACGCAACGCGGCGAGGGCGGCTACGGCTCCACCGGCAAGCACTGAGCCGATCCTGAAGGGAAACTGAGTGTCCGAGCGGTAAAGAACGGAACCCGCCGGACCCGGTTTGCCTCGAAGGTTTCAACGTGTGTTTTGCGTCATCGCGGCGATGGCTGCGGCGTTAGACACGCGCAGGTGCATTCCTTCCTGCACCGTTCTATCCGAGGAGCCTCTCAACATGAAGATTTCAATGCGCTTCGTTTCCGTCACCGCTTCCGTGCTGGCCGTGGCCACGCTCACGGCGTGCGTGGCGCCGGCGCCGGTCTACCAGACCTCGCGCTACCCCTACCAGGCCCCGCCCCAGGCAATCCAGTACCGCGAAGCCTCCTACGTGGAATACGGCCATGTGGCCAACATCGAGGTGCTGCGCAGCGAAACGGCCGGCACCGGCACGACCGGCGGCGGCGCTGTCGCGGGCGGCGTCATCGGCGGCGTGGTGGGCAACCAGTTCGGCCGCGGCAACGGCCGTGCCGCGGCCACCGCGCTGGGCATCGTCGGCGGCGCCTTGCTGGGCAACACCATCGAAGCCCAGCAGAACGGCCCCCGCGCCTACGAGACCTACCGCGTGTCGGTGCAGACCGATCGCGGCGGCTACCGCGCGTTCGACGTGCAAAGCCCCGGCGACCTGCGCATTGGCGATCGCGTGCGCATCGACAACGGCCAGATCTCGCGCATGTGAGCATCCGACCACCCTTCGGGGCATGAAAAAGCCGGGCACTGCCCGGCTTTTTCATGGGCGCCCGGGCCTTGCCCGCCGCCGTCAGTGCAGCGTTTCGCTGCCTGGCGCCATGGGCGCGATCTTGAAGAAACCCGTGCCCGCCGTGCCGCGGCCGACTTCTTCTTCCGTGGCCTCGCGCACCGAGCGCACCGTGATGTCGAGCCGGATCGCAATGCCGGCCAGCGGATGGTTGCCGTCCAGCACCAGGTGGTCGGGGTAGATTTCGGCCACGGTGTAGATCGCGTCCTTCGGGATGTCGGGGTTCACGCCCTTGGGAAGCGCGGAGCCGTCGAAGGTCATGCCTTCTTCCGTGCCTTCGGGAAACAGCGAGCGCGGCTCCAGGAAGAGCAACTGGTCGTTGAAGTCGCCGAAGCCCTGTTCGGGCTCGACCTGCAGTTGCACCCGGGCGCCGGGCTCATGGCCCTGCAGGGCCGCTTCGATCACGTCGAAGAGATCGTCGCCGCCCACCATGAATTCCACCGGCTCGTCGAGCACGTCCAGCACGTCGCCGAGCGTGTCTTTCATCGTCCAGGTCAAGCCGACCACGCATTGTTCAGAGATTTCCATTGCAGAATTCTCCCATGGAGATTAATCAACCGCTGCCGTTGCTCGGCGGCCTGAGCGCCGCGCAGTTCATGCGGCGGTACTGGCAGAAAAAGCCCTTGCTGGTTCGCCAGGCCATTCCCGCCATGGTGCCACCGATCGAGCGCGGCGCGCTGTTCGCGCTGGCCGAACAGGAAGAAGTCGAGTCCCGCCTGATCCGGCATGGCAAGGCCGGCTGGACGCTCAAGCACGGCCCGCTGCCGCGTCGCGCCCTGCCGCCGCTCAAGCAGCCGGGCTGGACGATGCTGGTGCAGGGCGTCGACCTGCACCACGAGGGCGTGCACGAACTGTTGCGGCAGTTTCGTTTCCTGCCCGACGCCCGCCTGGACGACCTGATGATCAGCTACGCGAGCGACACCGGCGGCGTGGGCGCGCATTTCGACAGCTACGACGTGTTCCTGCTGCAGGCGCAGGGGCGCCGGCGCTGGTCCATCGGCAAGCAGAGCGACCTGCGGCTGCAGCCGGGCGTGCCGCTCAAGATCCTCGAGAACTTCGAGCCCGAGCAGACCTTCGTGCTCGAGCCCGGCGACATGCTGTACCTGCCGCCGCGCTACGCGCACGACGGCGTGGCCGTGGGCGACGACTGCATGACCTGCTCGATCGGCCTGCGCTCGTCCGCATTGGGCGAGCTGGGCGCCGACCTGCTGGCGCGCATGGCGCAGGCCTATTCGGAAGACCTGGAAGACGCGGGCCCGGCCGAGCTGGCGCGCTATCGCGACCCCACGCAGCCGGCCGTCGACGCGCCCGCGCAGATGCCTGCCGCGTTGCAGGGCTTCGCGCGCAAGGCCATCGAAGCCGCGCTGCGCGATGCAGACGCCGTCGACCGCGCGCTCGGTGAATCGCTCACCGAGCCCAAGGCCAACGTGTGGTTCGGCGAGGGCGGCCAAGTGCCCGCGCCCGATGCCATGCAGCGCGTGGCGCTCGACCGGCGCACGCGCATGCTCTACGACACGCGGCACATCTACATCAACGGCGAGAGCTTCCGCGCGGGCGGGGCCGATGCCACGCTGATGCGCCGGCTGGCCGACCAGCGCGCACTGGGCCCGCGCGAGCTGGCCCGTGCCAGCGAAGGCGCGCTGGCGCTGCTCGGCGAGTGGTGCGAGTCAGGCTGGCTCCATGCCGAGTGACGACGCCGTACAGCCGCTGAGCGAAGGGCGCTTCGACGGCCGCGAGGCCTTCGATGCAATCTTGCGCACGGCACTGTCGGCCGCCGCGCGCGAGGGCTGGAAAGAGATCGTCTTCAGCGACCCCGACTTCGCCGACTGGCCGCTCGGCGAGCGCGCGAGCATCGAGGCGCTGCAGGCCTGGTCGGCCAGCGGCCGCCGCTTCGTGATGCTGGCGCAGCGCTTCGACGTGCTCGAACGCGGTCATGCGCGCTTCGTGCCGTGGCGCCGTATGTGGGACCACATCGTCGAATGCCGCGCCACCGGCAAGGCCGCGGGCGCTGACGTGCCCATTGCCATCTGGACGCCCACGTGGTTCGTGCACCGCATCGATCCCGAGCGCGGCCGTGGCGTGAGCGGCACCGATGCGCAGGCGCGCCGCGCCTTGCGCGAGACGATTGACGAATGCTGGCGCATCGCGCGGCCCGCCTTCGCGGCATCGACGCTCGGCTTGTAAGCCAATGCCGCGAATCCGTCCGCGAGACATATTCGCGCGGAGATGCAGGTCTAGAATTTTTTCGTTCCAGACCTTCATTGCCAAAGGAGATTCCATGAAGAAGTCATCGTCCGTCCTGATCGCCTCGCTGATTGCCGCTGCCGCGCTCGTCGCTTGCGGAAAGAAGGAGGATGCAGCGCCGGCTGTCGTGACGCCGCCTCCTGCGCCCGTGACCGAACCCGCGCCCGCTCCAGCGCCCGCGCCGTCTTCCGACGCGACACCCGCGCCCGCCGCCACCGATCCGGCCGCATCGACAACGCCGGCACCCGGTGCTTCGTCCGCGCTCGACGCCGCGAACGCAGCCACCGAGGCCGCAAAGAAGAATGAAGCGCCCAAGCAATAAGCAAGGCCCTGGCATTCGCCATGAAAGAAGCCGCCATGAGGCGGCTTTTTTTATTAGCGCAGCGTGAGGAAGAGGGCGGCGCGGCTCAGACGTCGAGCCAGGGTGAGCCTTCGGCCGCACTCGCGGTGAGCATCTCGGCCTCGTTGCCGCCCAGTGCCTCGGCCATCAGGCGGCGCACGATCTCGGGCCGGTTGTTCTGCTCGCTGAGATGGGCCGCGACCACATGGCGCAGCCCGTCGTGCAGCACCGCGCGCGCGATGTCGGCGGCGGCGGTGTTCGACAGGTGGCCGTAGTTGCCGCCCACGCGGTGCTTGAGAAAGGCCGGGTAGGCCGAGTTCGCGAGCAGGTCGCTGTCGTGGTTGAACTCCAGCAGCAACGCGTGCACGCCGCTCAGGCGCGCCAGAACGTGGGCCGTGGCATGGCCGAGATCGGTCAGCACGCCGAGCGTGCGATTGCCGTCGGTGCAGCGCAGCTGCAGCGGCTCGCGCGCGTCGTGGGGAACGGTGAAGGGCTGCACGCAGATGTCGCCGACCGCGAACTCGGCGTCGTCGCGCGCAAGGTTCAGGCGGCCTTCGAAATCGCGCCCGCCGGTGGCGAGCCACGTGCCTTCGCTCATCCAGACGGGAATGCGGTTGCGCCGCGACAGCGAGTGGGCACAACCGATGTGGTCGCCATGCTCGTGCGTGACGAAGACGGCATCGATGTCGCTGGCGGCAAGGCCCGCCTGGGCCAGCCGCAGGTCGAGTTGCTTGAGGCCGAAGCCGCAGTCGACCAGCATGCGAGAGGTGCGGCCGCCGCTGGTCGCTTCGACCAGCGCGGCATTGCCCGTGCTGCCGCTGCCGAGACTTCGGAAGCGGAGCATGCGGGTTACTTCAGGTCGTCGGCGATGACCTTGACGATGCGCTCGGCGTTGGCCGAGGTTTCGGGCGCGCCGGCTTCGTTCAGCACGGCAACCGTGGTGCTTTCGCCCTGGCTCTTGACCGCGATGCGGAACTTGATCGGCGCTTCCGCCTTGCTCGAGCCGCTGAACAGCTTGCCGAAGAAGCCGGGCTCCTTCTTGTCGGGGTTCGGCGTCACGTAGCGCACGTAGTACAGGCCGGCGCTGCGGTCGCGGTCTTCGACGGTGAAGCCGGTGCGGTCCAGGGCCAGGCCGACACGGCGCCATGCGCGGTCGAAGCCTTCGCTGATCTGCACGACCGGCTGGTTGCCGACCTTGGCGACGGTGGCGGTGCGCGCCGGTGCCGTGGTGGCGGCCAGGATCTTCGACTGCTCTTGCGAGACGCCGAGCTTGACCATCAGGCGGCGCAGGAATTCGGTCTCGAGTTCAGGATCGCTCGGGCGGGGCTGCCACACGGTCTGGTCCTGGCGCGAGTTGTTGTAGACCTCTTGCATGCCGCGGTGGCTGATGAAGATCTCGGTGCCGGTGGGCGTGCGTTCCAGGCGGGTGCGGAAGCGGTCGAGTTCGCCGGTCGAGTAGACCGAGTCGACCAGCTTGCCCAGCGTGCCGCGGATGATGTCCTGCGGCAGCTTGGCGCGGTTCTCGGCCCAGTCGGTTTCCATGATGCCCAGGTTGCGCTGGTCGGTGGTCAGCAGGAAGCCGCTTTCCTGCCAGAAGTCGCGCACGGGTTCCCACAGTTGGTCGGGCGTGCGGTTGACGACGATCCAGCGCTGCGTGCCCGAGCGCTCCATCTTGACGTCGCCGATGTTGCTCACGGCGGTGGGAATGCCCGGGGCGTTGGCAATGCCGGCCTGGTAGGCGTTGGCCGTCACGGCACCGCCGGGGACTGCGTAGCGGTTGTCGCGCGAGAGTTGCGAGAGATCGGGTGGGACTTCGAGCGTCGGGGCCTTGCCCGCGCTCTTGTAGTCGATCTTGTCGCCCTCGAGGACGGAGCAGGCGGCAAGGCTGGCAACCAGGGTGGCCAGCAGTGCAAATCGCGAAAGTTGCGAAAGGTTCTTCAACGTCTTCTTCCTTGTTGGAATGGTTCGGTCAATCTATGGGCCGCAGTGCCCGCCATCTCAGAGCACGGTTCGGGCAAAAGGTTGCTTAACCTTGTTGCGGCCAGGGAAAAGGCAGATCGGAAATGGGTTGGGGGTGGGGCTCAGTTCTTGAGCAGGCCGGTGGCGCGCAGGGCGCCCTCGACCGCCGGACGGCTCGCTTCGCCGAGTTCGGTGAGCGGCAGCCGCAGCGCGCCGCCGCACAGGCCGAGCCTGGCCATGGCCCACTTGAGCGGGATCGGATTGGGCTCGACGAACAGGTTGCGGTGCAGCGGCATCAGTTCGAACTGGATCTGCATGGCGCGCTTGACGTCGCCCGCCAGCGCGGCGACGCACAGCTCGTGCATCTTGCGCGGCGCGATGTTGGCCGTGACGCTGATGTTGCCCTGGCCGCCGCAGAGCATGAGCGCGACCGCGGTCGGGTCGTCGCCGGAGTAGACGGCAAAGTTCTTGGGCAGGTCGCGAATGAGCCACTGGGCCCGCTCGATGTTGCCGGTGGCTTCCTTGATGCCGATGATGCCGGGCACCTGCGCCAGGCGCAGCACGGTGTCGTGCGCCATATCGGCCACGGTGCGGCCGGGCACGTTGTAGAGCACCACGGGCAGGTCGCCCACGGCTTCGGCGATGGCCTTGAAATGCTGGTACTGGCCTTCTTGCGTCGGCTTGTTGTAGTACGGCACGACCTGGAGCTGCGAGTCGGCGCCCACGCCCTTGGCGAACTTGGCGAGCTCGATGGCTTCCTTGGTCGAATTGGCGCCGCAGCCGGCCATGACGGGCACGCGGCCCTTGGCCTGCTCGACCGAGACACGGATGATTTCGCAGTGCTCTTCGACATCGACCGTCGGCGACTCGCCGGTGGTGCCGACCACGCCGAGGCAGTCGGTGCCTTCGTCGATGTGCCAGTCAATGAGCCGCCGCAGGGCGGGGTAGTCGACACTGCCGTCGTCGTGCATCGGCGTGACGAGCGCGACGATGCTGCCTGTCAGTTGCTCCAAGGGGGAATCTCTTTGTCGGTGGACGAAAGCGCCGATTCTACTTACTCCGGGGCCCGCGAAAACACGGGGGCCGCCCCCCTCAGTTTCCCTTAAGGAGGCGGCGGGGCGGCTGGCCCGGGGCGCTTGCGGCTTCCCGGATGGCGGCGATACGCTGTACGAAGCGGGCCGGTTCGGGCTCGAAGCCGTCTTCGTAAGCCACCACTCGCAGGCCGGCGCAGGCGGCGAGCAGCTCGCCCGGTTGCAGCAGGAAGTCGGGGCGCGAGGGCTTGCCCACGGTTTCGTTGCCCGCGGCGAAGGTCTCGTAGAGCAGCACGCCGCCCGGCGCCACGGCGGCCACGATGTCGGCCAGGCGGGGGCGCCAGAGGTAGTGGGTGACGACCACGCCGCCGAAGCCCCGGCCCGCGAAGGGCCATGGGCCCGATTCGATGTCGGCCTCGACCACCTGGCCGAAGGCGCCCGCCGCCGCGACGGCCTCGGGCGAGCGGTCGACGCCGGTCGCGGCATGGCCGCGTGTCGCGAACCAGCGCATGTGCCGCCCCGACCCGCAGGCCACGTCCAGCACCGTGGCGCTCGGTGCGAGCAGGTGCGACCAGCGCACGATCCATGCGGAAGGCGCGCCCGTGCCGTGCGCGGTTGCTGCAGCGTCTGTCATTGCCGATCGGAGGAGAAGAGAGGAGGGGTCAGAAGCACGACCAGATCTGGTCGACCAGCGTCACCAGGAAGTCGGGATGCACGTACATCGCGAACACGCCGCCCAGCACCGCCAGCGCGGCGGCCAGCCAGCCGGCGTGAACGATGTGGTGGCGCATCTGCGGAGTCATGGCCCTCTTTATACGCAATCAGCCGGCGGCGCCCAGCGGCCGGGGCACCCGGGCAATGGCGCTTTCCTTCACCGGCAGGTTGATCAGCGCCGCGAACACGCCCAGCGCGATGGCGATGTACCAGACGATGTCGTAGCTGCCCGTGGTGTCGTACAGGTAGCCGCCCAGCCATACGCCCAGGAAGGAGCCGACCTGGTGGCTCAGGAACACGAAGCCGCTGAGCATCGACAGGTGCGCCACCCCGAAGATGCCCGCCACGATGGCGTTGGTCGCCGGCACGGTCGACAGCCACAGGAAGCCCATGGCCGCCGAGAACACGTACACGCTCATGGGCGAGATCGGCGCCAGCAGGAACAGCGCGATCGACACCGCCCGCGCGAAATAGATCGCCGCCAGGATCTTGCGCTTGGCCAGCGTCTGCCCCAGCAGCCCGACGGTGTACGTGCCGAACACGTTGAACAGCCCGATCAGCGCCAGCGCATAGCCCGCCACGTCGGCCGGCAGGCTCTTGTCGCGCAGGTAGGTCGGCATGTGGATGCCGATGAACGCCAGCTGGAAGCCGCACACGAAGTACCCCGCCATCAGCAGCCCGAAGCTCGGGTAGCGGAAAGCCTCGCCCACGGCCTGCAGCACCGACTGGTCGCGGTGCCCGGCCAGCGCCTCGGTCCGGGGTTCGCGCAGGCCGAAGGCCAGCGGAATGATGACCAGCACCAGCACCGCCAGCACGGCCAGCGCCGTCTGCCAGCCCAGGTGGCCGATCAGCCGGCCCTCGATGGGTGCCATCAGGAACTGCCCGAACGAGCCGGCCGCGGCCGCCACGCCCATGGCCCACGAGCGCCTCTCGGCCGGAATCTGCCGCCCGATCACGCCGTAGATCACCGCGTAGGTCGAGCCCGCCTGCGCCGCGCCGATCAGCACGCCCGCGCTCAGCGTAAAGAGCAGCGGCGTCGGCGAATGCGCCATGCCGAACAGCCCCAGTGCGTAGAGCACCGAGCCGCCGATCAGCACCTTGAACGCGCCGAAGCGGTCGGCCAGCATGCCCGCGAACACGCCGAAGATGCCCCACGACAGGTTCTGGATCGCCAGCGCGAACGAGAAGGTCTGGCGGTTCCAGTCCTGCGCCTGCGTGATGGGCTGCAGCCAGAGGCCGAAGCCGTGGCGGATGCCCATCGAGAGCGTGACGATCATCGCCCCGCAGAACAGGACTTGCTTGATCGAGAGGGGGCGGGCGGCGGCTTGCATGGCGTCGAATGTAGCGACTTGGCTGCTTTGGCAGGCGCCCCGGCGGCCAAAGCCATTGATGATTTATCGGCGCGGTTTCAATGCGGCGGGCGCATCAAAGCCGCGCGGCGTCAGGGTGCTGTCGCGCCGGCGACAGCACGCGCGCCGGGGAAGCCGTGCGCGCAAGCCCGCCATGTGAGCCACAACGCCGGCGCCAGCAGCACCAGCAGCGACCACGGCAGCACGCCCGCGCCGCCGCCCTGCAGCAGCACGCCGCCGATCAGCCCGCCCCCCGCGATGGCGATGTTCCACACCGTGACCACCATCGACTGCGCCACGTCCGCCGACTCGCCGGCCGCCTGCGCCGAGGCGGTCTGGAACAGTGTGCCCGCGCCGCCGTAGGCCAGCCCCCAGACGGCCACGCCTAGGTACACGGCCGCCGCCGACCCCGCCGCCGTGCCCAGCAGCAGCGCCGTGAGCCCGAACACCGCCGTGCTCGCCAGCACCAGCTCGCGCAGCCAGCGGTCGATCAGCACGCCCGTCACCCAGATGCCCGCCAGCGACGCGGTGCCGAACACCAGCAGCACCAGGTCGACGCGCGCGCCCAGCCCGGCATGCACCAGGAACGGCGCGATGTAGGTGTACAGGATGTTGTGCGCCAGCACGAAGGCCAGCATCACGCCCAGCACCGGCCGCACGCCCGGCAGCAGGAACACGCGCTTCACGCTTTGCCGGCGGCCGGCTTCCTGCCCGGGAAAGTCGGGCACCTGCCAGCGCACCCAGCCCAGCAGCAGCACCGACAGCGCCGACATCACGAGGAACGCCGGGCGCCAGCCCACGCCCGTGCCCAGCAGCGTGCCCGCCGGAATGCCCAGCGACAGCGCCAGCGGCGCCCCCAGCATGGCCACCGCGATGGCGCGGCCCTGCATCGACGGCGGCACCATGCGCCCCGCGTGCCCGGCCACCAGCGCCCAGAGCAGGCCGGCGAACACGCCGGCGAAGAAGCGCGCGGCCAGCGTCAGCGGGTAGCTGTGCGACAGGGCCGTCACGGTGTTGACGATCGCGAAGCCGCCGATCGCCAGCATCAGCAGCGGACGCCGCCGCCAGCCGCGCGTGAACGCCACCAGCGGAATGGCCGCGACCAGCGAGCCGAGCGCGTACACCGTCACCAGCTGGCCGACCAGCGCGGGCGTGATGTCCAGGCTCGCGCCGATCTGCGGCAGCAGGCCGGCCGGCATGGCCTCGGTGAGGATGGTGATGAAGCTCGCGGCGGCCAGCGCGAGCAGGCCCGACAGCGGGAGCCGGGCCTTGGAAGGGGTGGGGGTTTCGTTGGTGAATGACATGCGGCCAACGATAGGAAGAAGCCGACTCCGGAAAAAGGGGGATACAGTTCCACTCAATGCGGACATGAAAGTCCGTAATGAAAGCCTTCATTCATGGACACCCTCAGCGGCTTCACCGTCTTCATCCAGGTGGCCGAGACCCGCAGCTTCGTCACCGCCGGCCGCGCGCTCGGCGTGTCCGCGTCCGCCGTCGGCAAGCGCGTGGCCCGGCTTGAGGAGCGGCTGGGCGTGCGGCTGTTCCACCGCAGCACGCGCAGCATCACGCTCACCGCCGAGGGCGCGCTGTTCCTGGCGCGCAGCCGCCGCGTGCTGGCCGAGATCGAGGCCGCCGAGCAGGAGCTGTCGCAGTCGGCCGGCTCGCCGCGCGGCAAGCTGCGCGTGAGCCTGCCGCTGGTCAGTTCGCTGGTGCTGCCGCTCTTGGCCGACTTCATGCGCGAGTACCCCGAGGTCGAGCTCGACCTCGACTTCAGTGACCGGCTGGTCGACGTCATCGAGGAAGGCTTCGACGCCGTGGTGCGCACCGGCGAGCTGGCCGATTCGCGGCTCTCGGTGCGACGGCTCGGCCAGTTCTCGCAGCTGCTGGTGGCCTCGCCCGACTACCTGGCGCGCCGTGGCACGCCGCTCGTGCCGGCCGACCTCGCGGCCCACGCCTGCCTTCACTACCGCTACCCGGCCACCGGCAAGGTGGAGGTCTGGCCGCTGGTGCCCGCGCCCGACGGCGCCGAGGCCCGGCCGCCGGTCTCGATGATCTGCAACAACATGGAAACCCGCCTGTGCTTCGCGCTGCGCGGCCGCGGCATCGCCTTGTTGCCGGACTTCTGCGTGCGTGAGGCGCTGGCCTCGGGCCAACTGCAAAGCGTGCTGGTCGATCATGTGCGGCCGCACAGCATCGGCCTGGGCGTGCTGTGGCCTTCGGGGCGGCATCCGTCGCCCAAGCTGCGGGCCTTCATCGACTTTCTCGGCGCCCGCATGTTCGTGTCGTAAGACGTTTCCTGTATGGGTATCCAGTTATTTCCCGGCCACTGACTACAATTCGCCCCCATGGCGACTCCCCCCAAGACTCCCCCCAATTCATCGTCCGAATCTTCCGGCTACTCGGAAGGCTCCATCCGCGTGCTCAAGGGCCTCGAGCCCGTCAAGCAGCGCCCGGGCATGTACACCCGCACCGACAACCCGCTGCACATCATTCAGGAAGTGCTCGACAACGCCGCCGACGAGGCGCTCGCGGGCTACGGCAAGAAGATCAAGGTCACGCTGCACATCGACGGCTCCGTCAGCATCGAAGACGACGGCCGCGGCATTCCCTTCGGCCTGCACCCCGAAGAAAAGGCCCCCGTGGTCGAGCTGGTGTTCACGCGGCTGCACGCCGGCGGCAAGTTCGACAAGGGCTCGGGCGGCGCCTACAGCTTCTCGGGCGGCCTGCACGGCGTGGGCGTGTCGGTGACCAACGCGCTGTCCAAGCGGCTCGAAGTCACCTCGCACCGCGAAGGCTCGGTCGCCAAGCTGGCCTTCAGCGCCGGCGACGTGATCGAGGCGCTCGAAATCCGCAAGCTCGAAGCCGGCGAGCGCAAGCAGGGCACCACCGTGCGCGCCTGGCCCGACGCCAAGTACTTCGAGACCGCCGCGCTGCCCATGGGCGAGCTCACGCACCTGCTGCGCAGCAAGGCCGTGCTGATGCCCGGCGTGAGCGTCACGCTCACCAACGAGAAGACCAAGGAAAGCCAGCAGTGGCTCTACAAGGGCGGCCTGAGCGACTACCTGATGCAGACGCTCAACGGCGACCCGGTCATTCCGCTGTTCGAAGGCAGCGGCCATGCCGACAAGAATGCCGACAACTTCGCCGAAGGCGAGGGCGCCGACTGGTGCGTGGCCTTCACCGAAGACGGCCAACCGGTGCGCGAGAGCTACGTCAACCTGATTCCCACCAGCGCCGGCGGCACCCACGAAAGCGGCTTGCGCGACGGCCTGTTCACTGCCGTGAAGGGCTTCATCGAGCTGCATTCGCTGCTGCCCAAGGGCGTGAAGCTGTTGCCCGAGGACGTGTTCGCGCGCGCCTCGTACGTGCTCAGCGCCAAGGTGCTCGACCCCCAGTTCCAGGGCCAGATCAAGGAGCGCCTGAACTCGCGCGACGCCGTGCGCCTGGTGTCCAGCTTCGTGCGCCCCGCGCTGGAGCTGTGGCTCAACCAGCACGTCGACTACGGCAAGAAGCTGGCCGAACTGGCCATCAAGGCCGCGCAGACGCGCCAGCGCGCCGGCCAGAAGGTCGAGAAGCGCAAGGGCTCCGGCGTGGCCGTGCTGCCCGGCAAGCTGACCGACTGCGAGAGCAAGGACATCAGCCACAACGAAGTCTTCCTGGTCGAGGGCGACTCCGCCGGCGGCAGCGCCAAGATGGGCCGCGACAAGGAAAGCCAGGCCATCCTGCCGCTGCGCGGCAAGGTGCTCAACACCTGGGAAGTCGAGCGCGACCGGCTCTTTGCCAACACCGAAATCCACGACATCTCGGTGGCGGTGGGCGTCGACCCCCACGGCCCCAACGACTCGCCCGACATGAGCGGCCTGCGCTACGGCAAGATCTGCATCCTGAGCGATGCCGACGTGGACGGCTCGCACATCCAGGTGCTGCTGCTCACGCTGTTCTTCCGCCACTTTCCCAAGCTCATCGAAACCGGCCACGTCTATGTCGCGAAGCCGCCATTGTTCCGGGTCGATGCGCCCGCGCGCGGCAAGAAGCCGGCCTCCAAGGTCTATGCGCTGGACGAGGGCGAACTGACCGCCACGCTCGACAAATTGCGTAAAGACGGCGTGCGCGAAGGCGCCTGGAGCATCAGCCGCTTCAAGGGCCTGGGCGAAATGAGCGCGGAACAATTGTGGGAAACCACGCTCAATCCAGACACCCGCCGCCTGATGCAGGTCCAATTGGGGCGGTTCGACTTCACGTCCACCCAGGGCGAGATCACCAAGCTCATGGGCAAGGGCGAAGCGGCCGCGCGGCGCGAACTCATGGAGTTGCGCGCCGACGATGTCGACATCGATGTTTGATTTCTCCACCACGCATGTCAGCTTTCAAGCGTTCGTTGCTATTGGCTTTCCTGTTGCTCACGCAGCAGGGGCTTGCGCACGCCGCTGACATCTACGGCTACATCGACAGCAAGGGCGTGGCGCACTTCGCCTCCGAGAAGATCGACGAGCGCTACCAGATCTTCTTTCGTGGCGGCCAGAGCTTCGACACCGCCCAAGGCATCTCCCCGCTGGGGCGCGGCGTGCGCGGCATCGACGGCAAGGTGCCGGCCGCATCGCAGTCGCTGCTGGCCATGTTCGAGGCCTCGCCCGGCTACAAGACCGCCAAGGCCGCGCTGCGCGACGCGTCGAGCAAGCACGCCATCGACTACGAACTGCTGCAGGCGCTGGTCGCCACCGAGTCGGGCTTCGACGCACAGGCCGTCTCGCCCAAGGGCGCGATGGGCCTGATGCAGCTCATGCCCGCCACCGCGCAGCGCTACGGCGTGTCGGCCGACAAGCGCACGACCATCGAGAAAAAGCTGTTCGACCCGCGCATCAACATCGCCGCCGGCTCGCGCTACCTGCGCGACCTGATCGCCATGTTCCCAGGCCAGATCGAGCTGGCGCTCGCGGCCTACAACGCGGGCGAGGGCGCCGTGCAGCGCGCGGGCAACAAGATCCCGAACTACAAGGAAACGCAGAACTATGTGCAGACCGTGCTGCAGCTGTATGCGTACCTGAAGCCCGGCGTGACCACGGGGCGCATCGGCGGCAAGTCGCCGGGGCGCGTGCGCATGGAAATGGGCGGCGCCGTCGGCCGCGGCAACATGCCGCCCGAACAGCCCACGCCCCTGCCGTCATTGCCGTCATTGCCGGTGCCCTCCGAAGTGCCCACCTCTCCCTACATGCCCGAAGTGCCGGTCTCGTCCACGACAGCCGCGCCCATGGTGGCCATGACCGAATAACAAGCAACACAGATCTTCCGAGAACGACTGACGATGGATTCCCAACCTCCGCTCGACCTTGCAGGCCCCACCGACGGCGACACCACGCTGACGCTTGCCGACTACGCCCAGACCGCCTATCTCGAATACGCGCTGAGCGTGGTCAAGGGCCGCGCGCTGCCCGACGTGTCCGACGGCCAGAAGCCGGTGCAGCGCCGCATCCTGTACTCGATGTCGCGCATGGGCCTGGGCTTCGGCGGCACCAACGGCACCGTGGGCGCCAAGCCCGTGAAAAGCGCGCGCGTGGTCGGCGACGTGCTCGGCCGCTTCCACCCGCACAGCGACCAGGCCGCCTACGACGCGCTGGTGCGCATGGCGCAAGACTTCTCTCAGCGCTACCCGCTGGTCGACGGGCAGGGCAATTTCGGCAGCCGCGACGGCGACGGCGCCGCGGCCATGCGCTACACCGAAGCGCGCCTGGCGCGCATCACCAGCCTGCTGCTCGACGAGATCGACGAAGGCACGGTCGACTTCATTCCCAACTACGACGGCAGCACCGAAGAGCCGCGCCTGCTGCCCGCGCGGCTGCCGTTCACGCTGCTCAATGGCGCCAGCGGCATCGCCGTGGGCCTGGCCACCGAAATCCCGAGCCACAACCTGCGCGAGATCGCCGACGCCTGCGTGGCGCTGATCAAGTCGAACGGCACGCTCACCGAAGAAGAACTGTTCGCCATCGTGCCCGGCCCCGACTATCCGGGCGGCGCGCAGATCATCAGCAACGCGAGCGACATCGCCGATGCCTACCGCACCGGCCGCGGCTCGCTCAAGGTGCGCGCGCGCTGGAAGATCGAAGAGCTGGCGCGCGGCCAGTGGCAGCTGGTGGTCAACGAGCTGCCGCCGGGCGTCAGCACGCAGAAGGTGCTCGAAGAGATCGAGGAAATCACCAACCCCAAGGTCAAGGCCGGCAAGAAGGCGCTGAGCGCCGACCAGACGCAGCTGAAGGCCGCGATGCTGTCGGTGCTCGACGTGGTGCGCGACGAGTCCAGCAAGGACGCCGCCGTGCGCCTGGTGTTCGAGCCCAAGACCTCGCGCATCAGCCAGGAAGAGTTCACGACCACGCTGCTGTCGCAGACCTCGCTGGAAACCTCGTCGTCGATCAACCTCACGATGGTCGGCATCGACGGCAAGCCCACGCAGAAGTCGCTGCGCCAGATGCTCAACGAGTGGATCGCGTTCCGCCAGGTCACCGTCGAGAAGCGCTCGCGTCACCGCCTGAACAAGGTGCTCGAGCGCATCCACATCCTCGAGGGCCGGCAGCTGGTGCTGCTGAACATCGACGAGGTGATCGCGATCATCCGCGCGGCGGAAGACCCGAAGGCCGCGCTCATTGCGCGCTTCAACCTCAGCGAACGCCAGGCCGAAGACATCCTTGAAATTCGCCTGCGCCAGCTTGCGCGGCTCGAAGCCATCAAGATCGAACAGGAGCTGTCGGGCCTGCGCGACGAGCAGAAGAAGCTCGAAGACATCCTGGGCAGCCCCGCCGCTTTGCGCCGCCTGCTCGTCAAGGAAATCGAGGCCGACGCCAAGACCTTCGAAGACCCGCGCCGCACGCTCATCCAGGCCGAGAAGCGCGCCGTGGCCGAAGTGAAGGTGGTCGACGAGCCCGTCACCGTCATCGTGTCGCAGAAGGGCTGGGTCCGCGCGCAGAAGGGCTGGGCCAGCGAGAAGGCCGCCGCAGCCAATGGCGCGAACGGAGAAAAGGGCGCGATGCCCGAGTACAGCTTCAAGTCGGGCGACGCGCTGTACGGCGCCTTCGAATGCCGCAGCGTCGACACGCTGCTCGTGTTCGGCAGCGCCAAGGACAAGAGCGTGCGCGTCTACACCGTGCCCGTGGCCTCGCTGCCCGGCGCGCGCGGCGACGGCCAGCCCGTCACCACGCTCATCGAACTCGACGCCGGCACGCACGTCACGCACTTCTTCGCCGGCCCCGTGGGCGCCGGCGTGCTGCTGGCCAACACGGGCGGCTACGGCTTCATCGCCACCGTCGAGAACATGATGTCGCGCCAGCGCGGCGGCAAGGCCTTCATCGACGTGGGCGAGGGCGAGCAGCTGTGCCGTCCGTCGCTGGTCGGCGGCGCGAGCGGCGCCGAGCCGATGCCGGCTGCCACGCACGTGGCCTGCGCCTCGACCGGCGGCCGCATCCTGACCTTCGACATCGCCGAACTCAAGAGCCTGCCCAAGGGCGGCCGTGGCCTGACGCTGATCGACCTCGAAGCCAAGGACACGCTGGCCGGTGCCGCGGCCTACACGCGCAGCGTGAAGATCGAAGGCATCGGGCGCGGCGGCAAGGAACGCGAGGAAACGCTTGAAATCCGCACGCTCAACAACGCACGCGGCAGCCGCGCGCGCAAGGGCAAGGCGGCCGACCTCGGCTTCAAGCCGGCCAGCATCGTGCGGGTGCAATGATGGGCGGCATCGACGTCAGCGTCATCGGCATCTTCATTGCCGTCGTCACGGGCCTGGGCAGCTATGTGCTGGGCAAGCGCATGCGCGAGAAGCGCGCGGCGAAGAAGCGGGAGAAAGACCGCATTGCTTCGCAGGCCGGCGAGACGCGGCAGGTGCGGCGGGCGCGGGAGCGCAAGGAGCGGGGCGGCTAGCGCAACCCCGTCCACCACCGCGTATTCGTCCGCGCCGCCCCCACCGTCACCACCTCCCCGATCACCGGCGTCGCCAGCTCGATCTTCTTTGCTTCGGTGAGGTCCGCGATGCGGTCCAGCGGGTCGTGCCAGGTGTGGAACGCCAGGTCGAAGGTGCTGTTGTGGACCGAGAAGAACACCTTCCCGCGCAGGTCTTCGAAGGCCTGCACGCTCTGCTCGGGCGTCATGTGCACGGCGGGCCACATGGCGTCGTAGGCGCCGTTTTCCATCAGCGCGATGTCGAAGCCGCCGAAGCGATCGCCGATCTGCTTGAAGCCCGGGAAGTAGCCCGAGTCGCCGCTGTAGAAGATGCGCTGATCGCCGCTTTGCACCACCCATGAGGCCCACAGCGTGCGGTCGCGGTCGCCCAGGGTGCGGCCCGAGAAGTGTTGCGCGGGCGTGGCGGTGAGCTTCACGCCGTCGTGCTCGGCGCCTTGCCACCAGTCGAGTTCGGTCACGCGCTCGGCGGGCACGCCCATGACGACCAGCCGCGTGCGCACGCCCAGCGGCACGAAGTAGTGCCGCACGGTCTTCGAGAGGTACTCGATGGTGGCCACGTCGAGGTGGTCGTAGTGGTCGTGGGAAAGAATCACGCCCTCGATGGGCGGCAGTTGCTCCAGCGCGATCGGCGGTTTGTGAAAGCGCTTGGGGCCGGCCCATTGCACGGGCGACACGCGTTCGCTGAACACAGGGTCGATGAGCCAGTATTTGCCGCGCAGCTTGAGCAGGTGCGACGAGTGGCCCAGGCGCACGACGTGGTTGGTGTCGGTGTCGAGCGCGTCGAGTTCGCTGCGCTCGAGCGCCTTCACCGGAATGGCGTCGACGGGCACGCTGTCGACTTTGCTGCCCACGATGAAGCGCGACCAGATGCGCCATGCGCTGGCCTGCGCGGGCAGGTCGGGGTTGGCCATGTTGTGAAAGCCGCCGTCCCTGAATTGCGGCGAGTTGTCGTAGCGCGCTTCGCCACCGCCGGCTGCGCCGCAGCCCGCGACGAATGCGCAACCAGCGGCTGCCAGTGCGGTGCCGCGGCGCAGCAGTTGAGGCAGGTAGGAGCCCTGCGAGCCCGAGTCGTCAGCCATGGGAGAGCCTTCTGGATTGTGTTTGTGGAATGTCCGGAGACTAGCCATGACGGGGCTTTCAATGGTTTCAGTCGTAGAAACATTTGGGGAGCGGGGGTATAGCTGTGCGTGTGCACAGGACACCGGGTGTCCCCCTCCGCGAATGTCCCCCGGGCTTCGCCCTCCTCCTTTATTTCGCTGCGGGGGACACCCAGTGCCCTGTGCACCTGGGCACGCTGCTGGTGAACCGCTGATCAATCAGTGCTCTGAAAACGCTCACGTCGGCGGTGTGCTCTGCGCAGCGAAATAAAGGAGGAGGGCGAAGCCCGGGGGACATTCGCGGAGCAGAGCACACCGTCGGCGTGAGCGCGCCCTGAAAGTACCGCAGTCCTATGCCATGCGCTGTATAGCCGCCCGCAAAACGGCTCGGCACACTGAGCGGCTTCATCGGCTCCACACGAGGCGGCAGGTCCATGAGCAGCAATCGCTATCCCATCATCTACGTGCGCGGCTATGCCATGACCGAGGCCGAGCGCGACGACACGGCGGCCGATCCGTTCTGCGGATTCAACGTCGGCTCGACGGTCTACCGCGCCACGGTCAAGAAAGAAGCGCCCGCGCAGAAGTTCGTCTTCGAGTCGCCGGTGGTGCGGCTGCTGGCCGACTTCCAGTACCAGAGCGTGTACCAGAACGGACTGGACATCCTCGACCCCGACTGGAAGCCCTCGCCCGACGAAACCGGCAAGGACGTGGACGGCATCGACGGCGCCTCCGTCATCATCTATCGCTACTACGACGCCGGCTCCGAGCTGCTGGGCGACGGCCAGTCGCGCGACGTCAAGGTCTACGCGCAAGGCCTGAGCCAACTGATCCTGCGCGTGCGCGACCTCGTGGCGCTGCGCGAAGGCCCCGGCTATTCGCTGGACGACTTTCGCTGCTACCTCGTCGCGCATTCCATGGGCGGGCTCGTGGTGCGGGCCTTCCTGCAGAACCCCGCGCTGGGCGACGCCGCCGCGCGCGCCTGCGTCGACAAGGTGTTCACCTACGCCACGCCGCACAACGGCATCGACATGGGCGGCATCAACGTGCCGGCCTGGCTCACGGCGGCCGAGATGAACACCTTCAACCGCGACAAGATGTCGGAGTTCCTGGCCACCGCGCCGGTCAACGGCCGCATGGACTACCTGCCGGCCTCGGCCTTTCCGGCCGAGCGCTTCTTCTGCATGGTCGGCTCCAACCGCGGCGACTACGAGACCGCCAAGGGCCTGTCGCGCATGTTCGCGGGCCACGGCAGCGACGGGCTGGTGCGCATCGAGAATGCCTCGCTCTGGTCCATCGACGACGCGGGAACGAGCCGGCCCGTGGCCACGGCCTTCGCCTTCCGCTCGCACTCGGGCTTCTTCGGCATCGTCAACTCCGAGGAGGCCTACCAGAACCTCACGCGCTTCCTGTTCGGCGACGTGCGCGTCGACCTGTGGTTCGACATCGACGGCGTCACGCTGCCGCCCGACCTGCCGGCCGGCGCCGACGTCGATGCGCTCTACCAGGTCGAGCTGCTCGCCGCGCCGCGCGGCAAGCGCTGGTACCTGAGCCGGCGCGTGGCCGAAGAAGACTCGCCCGCCTGCCGCACGCACAAGGAACTGACCGACCCCGCCACGGCCGGGCGCCGCGCCGTCTACCTGTCGACCGTGTTCCTGGCCAACAAGGCCCGCGTGAAGCAGGACCGCCCCACGCTGGCCTATGCCATGACGCTGGGCGTGCGCGTGCCCGACTACCAGGTCAACAACAAGTTCTGGCTCGACGGCCACTACGAGGGCAGCTCGCTGTTCCGCGACACGCTGGTGATCGAACTCGCGCCGCCCGCCGCGAACGACGCGGCGCAGAGCTGGAGCGTCAAGTACGGCTGGCAGACCGACACGGCGGGGCAGGCCTCGCTGCCCATCAGCCCCACGCAGCTGGCGGGCGGCAAGCTGACCTTCACCGTGCCGCTGTCCAGCCTCGGCGCCGCGCCGGCGGCGCCCGGCATCACCGGGAAAGTACGGCTGGAAGTGAGCGCCTGGAACTGAAGGCCAGCGGCTACGATGGCCGCATGAAAACAGCCGTCCTCGTCATCGATGTGCAGCGTGGTCTCTGCGACGACCCGCCGCGTCCCCATGAAGCCGCCGAGGTGGTGCAGCGCATCAACGCGCTCACCGGCCGCGCCCGCGCCGCCGGCGTGCCCGTGGCGTTCATCCAGCACGAGAACGCGGTCGACCTCGAGTTCGATTCCGAGCGCTGGCAACTCGTCGGCGCGCTCGACACCGACGCGCGCGACGCGAAGATCCGCAAGACCACGCCCGACTCTTTTCTGCGCACGCCGCTCGACGCGTGGCTGTCGGAGCATGCGGCCAGGCGCGTGGTGATCTGCGGCTATTCGTCGGAGTTCTGCGTCGACACCACCGCGCGCCGCGCCGCCGCGCTGGGCTACGACGTGGTGCTCGCGGCCGACGCGCACACCTCGCACGACAAGCCGCACGCCACGGGCGCGCAGATTCGCGCGCACCACAACGCCACGCTGTCGAGCATCACGAGCTTCGGTGTGCCGATTCGCGCGGTGGCCAGCGCCGACATCACCTTCTGACCGGCCCGCCCGGGCTGTTCAATCCGCGCCCGAGCGCCACACCCGCGCCAGCGCGGCCATCTTGCCCCTGAAGCCCAGCCGGTCGTTCGACAGCGCGTCGATGAAGTCCGACAGCCGCTGCGACTTCACCATCGTGTAGATCGTGAGCCACGTCGTCGCGGCGAACACCACGCCGAACCACAGGGCCTTGCGCCACAGCGGCGCATCGGCTTCGGCCAGCAGGTTCATGCCCAGGAAGCCGGTGGTGATGGTGCCGATCAGCCCGAACAGCGTGACCACCGTGAGCCGCACCACGGTGCTGGCCTGGCGGCGCAGGCTGTCGGCGTCCAGGTAGGTGTTCATGTCGGCGATGCGCGCCTTCACCTCGTCGTAGAGCGGGTCCAGCCCCAGGTGCGTGGCGCACATGTGCGACAGCGCGCGCACCTGCGCCTGCTCCGATATCTCGTGGAACCAGTAGCGGTGCGTGAAGCGCAAAAAGCGCTCGAAGCTCGCGCGAATGGCGCGCTTGAACTGCTTCACGCTCGGCGTGTGGCGGATGTCCAGCCGCTTGAGCGCCTCCACCAGCTGGTCCGAGAACATCAGCAGCGACGCCTTCTGGAAATGCGCGATGAGGAACAGCAGGAAGTGCTGGTGCCTGAACTGCGCGAGCACGCCGCGGTCGCGGCAGCAGAAGAATTCGGAATGCGCGTCGCCCACCACGATGAGCGCGTGGCCGTTGCACAGGTAGCGCGTGTTCGGCGCCGCGCCGGCGTTGACCCAGAAGCGGTCGTAGCAGTACTTGTGCTCGAAGTCCGCCAGGTGGTGCGCGGCGTAGGGCAGGTGGGCATCGGTGGCGCCCGCGCCCGTCACCAGCGCGAGCCGCACGAAGTCGTCGCGCGTGAGGCGGCGCGGATCGTCGAGCGACAGGTACGCCATGACCGGCATGCGGTAGTACTCGATCTGCCGATAGCGCAGCACGCCCGGGTCTTCCGAGTGGTCGCTCACCAGCGGCTGCATCAGGTAGGCCCAGTGCGACGAGATGCGCGGCGCGCGGTGCTGCGCCACGTGCGAAAGAAAGGCCTCGCGCTGCTGCGCGTCGGAACTCGCGAGCACGCGCCCGTTGCGGTCCAGCCATTCGACGCTGGCCATGCAGTGCAGGGCCGAGCCGTCGGCCTCCCAGCCCGAGGGGTACGCGCGGCCGAAGCGGTAAAGAATGTCCTGCGCCTGCGCAAGGCTCAGGTGGTCGGCGCCGACCTCCAGGTTGAGCAGCACCACGTCGATGTCGAAGAAGAAGTACAGGTCGCAATGGATCACGTCCAGCGTGACCGGCGCCTCGCCGGCCTGCGCCACCACGCGCACGGCCGCGATGTCGTGGCGGCGAAAGATGCGCATCGGCGAGTCGCCGTCGGTGGCTCCCGCGCCGCGCGAGCGGCCTTCGCCGTACAGGAAGCGCTGCACGTACGGCAGGAAGCTCACGAACTCGTTGTAGTGCCGCTCATGGAAGCGGCTGCTGTCGCCGGTGTAGTCGTCGACCTCCTCGCGCCACGGCGAGGCCTCGCCCATGTCGCGCAGCACGTGCCAGGGGCCGTGGTGCGCGGCCGTGGTGCCGGGCGCGGGCATCAGCCGCACGGGCCACAGCAGCGCCTGCCTGAAATGCTGCACGGTGGGCGGACCGGCCAAGGGGGTGGCTGTCTCTGCGGACAGGGTGGCTGCGGGTGGGTTCAGCATCGCGCCAGTGTAGGCAGCCGGTAGGACAAAACGACCACCTAGGGGAATCCCTAGGTGGGTCTGAAACCGGTTTCATATAAGCTGCAAGCATTGCTTTTCAAGGCTCGCACGCGCACACCCCGACCCACCCGCGCTCGCCCACCATGAACTACCAGTTTCAATTCGACGCCGTCTTTGCCGCCTGGCCGCTGCTGCTCAAGGGCACGTGGATCACGGTCCAGCTCTCGCTCATCGCCACCGTGCTGGGCCTGGTGGTGGCCATCTTCTGCGCCTGGGGCAAGACCTCGGGGCCGGGCTGGCTGCGCTTCATCGTCAATGCCTACATCGAGGTGATCCGCAACACGCCGTTCCTCGTGCAGCTGTTCTTCTTTTTCTTCGCGCTGCCGGCCATCGGGCTGCGCTGGTCGCCGCAGACGGCCGCGCTGGTGGCCATGGTGGTGAACCTGGGCGCCTACGCCACGGAAATCATCCGCGCGGGCATCGAGTCGATTCCCAAGGGCCAGATCGAGGCGGGCAGGGCGCTGAACCTCAAGCCCTGGGAGATCTTCCGCTTCGTGATCATCAAGCCCGCGCTCAAGGCCATCTACCCGGCGCTCACCAGCCAGTTCATCCTGCTGATGCTGAGCTCGGCCGTGGTGTCGGTCATCTCGGCCGACGACCTGACCTCGGTGGCCGCCAACCTGCAGTCGCAGACCTTCCGCAGCTTCGAGATCTACATCGTGGTCGCGGGCATCTACCTGGCGCTGGCGCTGGCCTTCTCGGCGATGTTCAAGCTGATCTACAAGCGCACGCTCAACTATCCGGACCGCCGGTAACCCAGACGACGGACGGAGCACCACACCATGCGTACCTTCGGTTTTCCCGAATTCCTTTTCATCCTCGAAGCGGCCAAGTGGACGCTCGCGCTGTCGGCCATCGCCTTCGTGGGCGGCGCCATCCTCGGGCTCGTCATCGCGCTGATGCGCACGTCGGACTCGTCGTGGGCGCGCGGCATTTCAACCACCTTCATCCAGATCTTCCAGGGCACGCCGCTGCTGCTGCAGCTGTTCCTGGTGTTCTTCGGCGCGCCGGTGCTGGGGCTGGACATCAACCCGTGGGTGGCCGCGGGCGTGGCGCTCATCCTCAACAGCGCCGCCTTCCTCGGCGAGATCTGGCGCGGCTGCATCGAGGCCATTCCGCGCGGCCAGTGGGAAGCGGCCGAGGCGCTGAGCCTGAAGTACACGGCCCGCATGCGCGACGTGGTGCTGCCGCAGGCGCTGAAGATCGCGCTGGCGCCCACGGTGGGCTATGTGGTGCAGATCATCAAGGGCACGTCGCTGGCGGCCATCATCGGCTTCGTCGAGGTCACGCGCGCCGGGCAGATCGTCAACAACGCCACCTTCCAGCCGCTCATCGTGTTCTCGGTGGTGGCGGCGATCTACTTCGTGATCTGCTGGCCGCTGTCGCTGCTGGCCGCGCGCATGGAGCGCAAGCGCGCCCGGGCGCTCGCAAGATGAGAACTCCCCCAGTCTTCGCGCACTTCGTGTCGCTTTCGCCAACCCCCTCGCCGGGGGCAACACCAGCGGCCCGGCAAAGCCGGTTCCGCGGTGTTCCACGAATCGATCGTCAACCACGCTGATTTTTCTCGTCGCTTCCTTTCTTTATTCAGGAGACACATCCAATGACCCGTACCACCACCCGCCGTGCTGCCATCGCAGCCTTGGGCCTCGGCGCCGCGCTGACCGTGTTCGCACCCTTTGCATCGGCACAGACCGTGGCCGACATCAAGAAGAAGGGCGAGATCACCATCGGCATGCTGGTCGACTTTCCGCCCTACGGCACCACCGACGCCAAGAACCAGCCCGACGGCTACGACGCCGACGTGGCCAAGCTGCTGGCCAAGGACTGGGGCGTGAAGGCCAACATCGTGCCGGTCACGGGCCCGAACCGCATTCCGTTCCTGCTGACCAACAAGGTCGACCTGCTGGTGGCCTCGCTGGCCGTGACGCCCGAGCGCGCCAAGCAGGTGCAGTTCTCGCAGCCCTACGCGGCCGCCACCATCGTGCTGTACGGCGCGAGCAAGACCCCCATCAAGGCAGCCGCCGACCTGAAGGGCCTGCGCGTGGGCGTGGCCCGTGCGTCGACGCAAGACGTGGCCGTGACCAAGGCCGCGCCCGAAGGCACCGAAATCCGCCGCTTCGACGACGACGCATCGGCCATGCAGGCACTGATCTCGGGCCAGGTCGACGCCATCGGCTGCTCGGTCACCGTGGCCGCGCAGATCGCCAAGCGCGTGCCCGCCAACACCTACGAAAACAAGTTCACGCTGGTGCAGCAGTCGATGGGCATCGCAATGCGCCCCGGCCAGGAAGAGCTGACCAAGGCCGTGAACGAGTTCGTGCAGAAGAACACCGCCAACGGCGAGCTGAACAAGCTCTATCAAAAGTGGCTGCAGGTCGACCTGCCAAAAATGAACTAACCCCCAGTCTTCGCGCACTTCGTGTCGCGACGCCAACCCCCTTGCAGGGGGCAACACCAGCGGCCCGGCAAAGCCGGTTTCGCGGTGTTCCACGAGAAGTCGCAGAGGGCCGAACAATGAAATATCGGAAGCAACGAGCATGACGGACGCAGTCACAAACGCCGCGACCACGGAATCGATCATTCGCATGGAAGCGGTCAACAAGTGGTACGGTGAATTCCAGGTGTTGACCGGCATCGACCTGTCGGTGCGCCAGGGCGAGCGCATCGTGATCTGCGGGCCTTCGGGCTCGGGCAAGTCGACGCTCATCCGCTGCATCAACCGGCTCGAGACGGTGCAGAAGGGCCGCATCGTGGTCGACGGCATCGACCTCACGGCCGGTGGCAAGAACGTCGACGCGGTGCGCGCCGAGGTCGGCATGGTGTTCCAGCAGTTCAACCTGTTCCCGCACCTGACCATCCTCGAGAACTGCACGCTCGCGCCGATGCGCTCGCGCGGCATGAGCAAGGCGCAGGCCGAAGAGGTGGCCATGAAGTACCTCAAGCGCGTGCGCATTCCCGAGCAGGCCAACAAGTACCCCAGCCAGCTCTCGGGCGGCCAGCAGCAGCGCGTGGCCATTGCGCGCGCGCTGTGCATGGCGCCCAAGATCATGTTGTTCGACGAGCCCACCTCCGCGCTCGACCCCGAGATGGTCAAGGAAGTGCTCGACACCATGATCGGCCTGGCCGAAGACGGCATGACCATGCTGTGCGTGACCCACGAAATGGGCTTTGCCCGCAGCGTGGCCGACCGCGTGATCTTCATGGCCGAAGGCAAGATCGTCGAGCAGGCGCCGCCTGAAGAGTTCTTCGGCAACCCCAAGGACGAGCGCACGCGCCAGTTCCTCGGCCAGATCCTCAGCTCGCACCAGGGCCACTGATGTCCTTCGAGGTCCTGATTTCTCTGTCGTCCTTCGGTGCGGCCGAGGTGGGCCGGCACGGCCAGTTGTGGTGTTCCCAGCTGGCCCGCGCGGCCGGCGCCGACTCGGTGGAAGTGCGCGGCGAGATGCTGCGCGACGCCGATGCGGAACTGCCCGCGCTGAACGGCCTCGCGTCGGTGTATTCCAGCCCCGAGGGCCTGTGGGCCCAGGGCGGCTGGCTCGACAGCGCCGCGCTCAAGCGCGGCATTGCCGCCGCCACGCGCGTGGGCGCCAGGCGGCTGAAGATGTCCATCGGCGACTTCCAGTCGTCGTCGCACGGCTCGCTCTGGGGCCTGAAGGTGGAGCTGGCCGAAACCCGCGTCGAGCTGCTCATCGAGAACGACCAGACCGTGCGCGCCGGCACGCTGGCCGCGCTGCAGGCCTTCTTCGACGCGGCCGACCGCGCTGGCGTGCCGCTGGGCATGACCTTCGACATGGGCAACTGGCACTGGCTCGGCGAGTGCCCGCTGCAGGCCGCGCAGGCGCTCGGCCACCGCGTGCGCTATGTGCATTGCAAGGGCGCGCAGCGCCTGCCGCACAAGTGGGTGGCGGTGCCGCTGGGCGACTCGGTCGCGCCGTGGCGCGCCGTGCTGCGCGCGCTGCCGGCCGACGTGCCGCACGCCATCGAATACCCGCTCGTGGGCGACGACCTGCCGGCCGTCACCCGCGCGCAGATCGACTTCATCCGCGCCGCGCGCGCGCAGAACTAGAACCACAGCCATGACAGAACCAACCGCCTTCGATGTCGCCCTTTTCGGCGAGGCCATGCTGCTGCTGGTGGCCGACCGGCCCGGTCCGCTGGAAGACGCGCAGTCGTTCCACAAGCGCACCGCCGGCGCCGAGACCAACGTGGCCATCGGCCTGTCGCGCCTGGGCCTGAAGGTGGGCTGGGCCAGCCGCCTGGGCACCGACTCCATGGGCCGCGCGCTGCTGGCCGCGATGCGCGCCGAGGGCATCGACTGCTCGCACGTGATCACCGACGCCGCGCAGCGCACCGGCTTCCAGTTCAAGGGCCGCGTCACCGATGGCAGCGACCCGCCGATCGAATACCACCGCAAGGGCTCGGCCGCCAGCCACATGGGCCCGGCCGACATCGACGAGCCCTGGCTGCGCTCGGCGCGCCACCTGCACGCCACCGGCGTGTTCGCCGCCATCTCCGAGACCAGCCTGCAGGCCGCGCTCAAGTCGATGGACGTGATGCGCGCCGCCGGCCGCACCATCTCGTTCGACACCAACCTGCGCCCCACGCTGTGGTCGTCCACCGAGACCATGCGCCACTGGGTCAACGAACTCGCCTCGCGCGCCGACTGGGTGCTGCCCGGCATCGAAGAGGGCCTGCTGCTCACCGGCCATGACAAGCCCGAGGACGTCGCCCGCTTCTACCGCGAACGCGGCGCGAAGCTGGTGGTGGTGAAGCTCGGCGCCGAGGGCGCCTACTACGACAGCGACACGGCCGGCACCGGCCGCATCGACGGCTTCCCCGTGAAGGAAGTGATCGACACCGTGGGCGCGGGCGACGGCTTCGCGGCCGGCGTGGTGAGCGCCTTGCTCGAAGGCCGCAGCGTGCCCGACGCCGTGCGCCGCGGCGCCTGGATCGGCGCCCGCGCCGTGCAGGTGCTGGGCGACACCGAAGGCCTGCCGACGCGCGCGCAACTCGAAGAAGCGGGGCTGTGAACACCATGACGCAGCACAAGAACATCCTCGTCTTCCGGCCACTGCCCGAAGACCAGCTGGCGCGCCTGCAGGCCGCGCACCACGTCACCGTGGCCGACCCGCGCAAGGAGCCCGAGGCCTTCGCCGCCGCGCTGCGCACCGCCCACGGCCTGATCGGCTCGAGCCACCCGGTCGACGCCGCGCTGCTCGACGCCGCGCCGCAGCTGCAGGTGATTTCGAGCGTGTCGGTGGGTGTCGACAACTACCCGCTGGCCGAGCTGCACAAGCGCGGCATCGTGCTGTGCCACACGCCCGACGTGCTGACCGAGACCGTGGCCGACACCGTGTTCGCCATCCTCATGGCCACGCAACGCCGCGTGGTCGAGCTGTCGAACCTGGTGCGCGAAGGCCGCTGGACCAAAAACATCGGCGAAGAACTCTTCGGCACCGACGTGCACGGCAAGACGCTGGGCATCCTGGGCTTCGGTCGCATCGGCCAGGCCGTGGCGCGCCGCGCCGCGCTGGGCTTCGGCATGCCGGTGCTCTACCACGCACGCCGCCCGGTCGACCTGGCCACGCAGGCGCCCGAGCTGCAAGGCCGCGCCACGCACACCCCGCTGGACGACCTGCTCGCGCGCGCCGACATCGTGCTTGCCATGCTGCCGCTGACCGACGCCACGCGCGGCATGATCGACGCCGCCTTCTTCGCGCGCATGAAGCCCGGCGCCGCCTTCATCAACGGCGGCCGCGGCGCCACCGTGAACGAAGACGCGCTGCTGAATGCGCTCGACCACGGCACCCTGCGCGCCGCCGGCCTCGACGTGTTCGCGAAAGAGCCGCTGCCGGCCGACTCGCCGCTGCGCACCCACCCGCGCGTGACGCCGCTGCCGCACATCGGCTCGGCCACGCACGAGACGCGCCACGCCATGGCCGAACTGGCGACGACCAACCTGCTGCAGGTGCTGGCCGGCGAGAAGCCGACCGCGCCCTACGACACGGCCAGCGCATGACCGGTGCCAGGCTTTTCTCCCTCCCCCTCTGGGGGAGGGCAGGGGTGGGGGCCAGCGGCGTGACCATCGAACGCTCTGCCTGCCCCCATCCCGACCTTCCCCCAGAGGGGGAAGGAGCAAGACCATGAAGCCGACCGGCCGCGCCACCATCGCCGACGTCGCCGAGGCGGCCGGCGTCTCCAAAGCCACCGTCTCGCGTTTCCTCAACCACCGCGAGCGCTTGCTGAGCCCCGACATCGCCGCGCGCGTCGAGGTGGCCATCGCCAAGCTGGCCTATTCGCCGAGCCCGATGGCGCAGGCGCTGAGCCATGGCCGCTCGCGCCTGATCGGCCTGATCGTGGCCGACATCACCAACCCGTATTCAGTCGCCGTGCTGCGTGGCGCCGAGAAGGCCTGCCAGGACGCCGGCTACCTCGTGATGCTGTTCAACCTCGGCAACGAGAGCGAGCGTGAGCGCGAGGCCATCGACGCGCTCGCGGGCTACCAGGTCGACGGCTTCATCCTCAACACGCTGGGGCGCGGCAGCAACGTGGTCGATGCGGTCACGCTGCACGGCAAGCCCGCCGTGCTGGTCGACCGCCGCCACACGGGCATGCACACCGACTTCGTCTCGCTCGACAACCACGCCGCGATGACGGCCACCTGCGGCCATCTGGTCGAGGGCGGTTATCGCGAGCTGCTCTACGTCACCGAGCCGCAGAAGGGCGTGAGCTCACGGCGCGAGCGCACGGCCGCCTTCGGCGCCTGCGTGGCCGCGCACGAGCCGCGCGTGGCGGGCGAGATCTTCGAATGCGTCGAGGGCGGTCACGACGCGCTCGACGAGGCCCTGCGCGCCCTGCGCCAGCGCGCCAAGCGGGGCCGTCGCGCGGCGGTGGTCGCCGGCAATGCCGTGGTCACGTTGCGCGTGGCGCAGGCCATGGCGCGGCTGGGCTGGCAGTTCGGCAGCGACCTGGGTTTCGTAGGCTTCGACGATCCTGAATGGGCTTCCCTCATCGGCCCGGGCCTGAGCACCGTGGCCCAGCCCACCGACGCCATCGGCCGCACGGCCGCCATGTGCCTGATCGAGCGGCTGCGAGGGCTGGAAGAACCGCCTCGCCAGTTGCTGTTGCCTGGTGAGCTGGTGGTGCGGGGTTCGTCTCAGGCCTAGTCGTTGTTCCGTTCGAGGAGCTTCAGGGCGCGCTCCCGCCGACGGTGTGCTCTGCTCCGCGAATGTCCCCCGGCCTGCGGCCTCCTCCTTTATTTCGCTGCGCAGAGCACACCGCCGACGTGAGCGTTGTGCAGAGCAGTCGTTGATCAGTGAGCACCAGCAACGTGCCCAGGTGCGCAGGGCATCGGGTGCTTCCCGCAGCGAAATAAAGGAGGAGGGGCGTAGCCCCGGGGGACATTCGCGGAGGGAAGTACCCGGTGTCCTGTGCACACGCCCCGAACAAGGCCCCCAAACGCTCAGGCAGCACGCGCATCCTGCACCGCCCGGTCGAAAGTCAACGGCCCCCGCATCCAGTCCGCCGCGCGCTCTGCGATCATGATCGTCGGCGCATTCGTATTGCCGCCGATGAGCGTAGGCATGACCGACGCGTCGACCACGCGCAAGTTCGCGATGCCGTGCACGCGCAGCTTGGCGTCGACCACGGCCATGGCGTTGGTGCCCATCTTGCAGGTGCCCACCGGGTGGTAGATGGTGTCGGCGCGCGCTCGGATGTGTTGCAGCAGTTCTTCGTCGGTCTGCACGTTCGCCGTGTAGAGCTCGTCGTCGCGGTAGGGCGCGAGGGCCGGTGCGCGCAGGATCTCCCGCATCTTCTTCACGCCCCGCAGGAGCCTCGCCACGTCCTGCTCGTCCGACAGAAATCGTGGGTCGATGCGCGGCGCCGACGCGGGGTTGGCGTCGTTCAGTCGCACGTCGCCACGTCCGTTCGGCCGCAGCACGCAGGCATGGCATGAGAAGCCGAAACCGCCGTGCAACTTGCGCGCGTGGTCGTCGACCAGCCCGATCACGAAGTGCAACTGCAGGTCGGGCCGTTGCAGCCCGGGCGATGTCCTGATGAACGCGCCGCCCTCGGCGAACGGCGTCGAGATCAAACCCTTGCCGGTGCGGCGCCACTCGGGAATGGCCTTCAGAAAGTTGAACATCCCCGCCGGCCCCAACCCCGGCAAGCCCTTTGCCTTCGTGCGATAGGCCAGGATGAAATCGACATGGTCCTGCAGGTTGCGTCCCACGCCCGGCAACGCATGCCGCACCGCGATGCCGTGGCGCGCCAGTTCTTCCGGATCGCCGATGCCCGACAGCATCAGCAACTGCGGCGAGTTGAACGCGCCGCCGCACAGCACCACCTCGCGCCGCGCCGAGAGCGTGTCGATGTTGCCGCCCCGGCGCACCTCGACGCCCGTGGCGCGCCGGCCGTCGAGCAGCACGCGCTGCGCCTGCGTGCCCGTCAGCACCGTGAGATTGGCGCGCGCCTTCATCACCGGGTGCAGGTACGCGGCGGCGGCCGAGCAGCGCTCGCCGTTCTTGTCGCCGCCATGGAACTGCGTGACCTGGTAGAGCCCCGCGCCTTCCTGCTGCGCGCCGTTGAAATCGTCGTTGCGCGGCACGCCGCATTCCATGGCCGCGCGCACGAAGGCCTCGCTGATCTCGCGCGGCGACTGCTGGTCGGCCACCTGCAGCGGGCCGCTCGCGCCGTGCATCGCGCTCTCGCCGCGCTGGTTGCCCTCGGCGTGCCTGAACCACGGCAGCACGTCGGCGAACGACCAGCCCGCGCAGCCGGCGCGCTCCCAGTCGTCGTAGTCGGTGGGGTGGCCGCGCACATAGAGCATGGCGTTGATGGCGCTCGAGCCGCCCAGGCAGCGCCCGCGCGGCTGGTAGCCGCGGCGCCCGTTCAGGCCGGGCTGCGGCACGGTCTGGTAGGCGTAGTTGTTGATGCGCGGGCGTCCCGACAGCATGGCCGCCGCGCCGGCCGGTGCTCGCACCAGCACGCCGCGCCCGTCGCCGCCGGCCTCCACCAGGCAGACCTGCACGGCGGGGTCTTCGCTGAGCCGCGCGGCCAGCGTGGCGCCGCCGGAACCGCCGCCCACGATCACGTAGTCGAACTCCATGAGGTGTCGTCCTTTGTGTTGTCTCGGGCCCGGTCTTTGCCGGGCGTCCGGCTTTATAACCGGCATGCCCGTCCCACGGGGTTTCCCCTGCCTTCGGCGAAAGCGCAATGACAGTTGTGCAAGCGAAACTCACTGGCATGCAGCAGAACTACACCAACAACATCTCCCGGCGCGGCATGCTGCGCCTGTCTCTCGGCGGCACCGCCATGGTCTCCCTTCCCGGCATCGGCTGGGCCGCGACCGGCGCCGCCAGCCCGGCTTTTGCCGACGGCCTGCCGCGCAGCAGTCCGGAAGCGCAGGGCATTTCTTCGGCATCGATCCTGGCCTTCATCGACGAGGCCGAGCGCAGCGCGTTCGAGCTGCACGGCTTCATGCTGTGGCGCAACGGCCATGTGGTGGCCGAAGGCTGGTGGGGCCCTTACAAGGCCGAGCGCCGCCACATGACGCACTCGCTGACCAAGAGCGTGACCGTGTGCGCGGTCGGCATGGCCATTGCCGACGGCAAGTTCGGGCTGGACGACAAGGTCGTCTCCTTCTTCCCCGAACACCTGCCGCCCACCGTCAGCCCCAACCTCGCGGCCATGACCGTGCGCGACCTGCTCACCATGCGCACCGGCCATGAGTCGATGGTGTCGGGCTCGGTGTGGCGGCCCATCCGCACGAGCTGGATCGCCGAGTTCTTCAAGATCCCGGTGGTCTACACGCCGGGCAGCAAGTTCGTCTACACCAGCGCGGCCACGTACATGCTGTCGGCCATCGTCACCAGGACCACGGGGCAGTCGGTGGCCGACTACCTCAAGCCGCGTTTCTTCGAGCCGCTGGGCATCACCGGCTACGAGTGGGACGTGGGCCCCGAGGGCATTTCGCCCGGCGCCAACGGCCTGAGCTGGAAGACCGTCGACTCGCTCAAGCTCGGCATCCTGCATGCGCAGAACGGGCTGTGGAACGGCAAGCGGATCCTCACCAGGGAGTGGGTCGACGCGGTGCATGCGCCGCACACCAAGGACAAGTACGGCTACCAGTGGTGGCTGGGCCCGCGCGGCGCCTACAACGCCGACGGGCTGTTCGGCCAGTATTCGGTGGTGTTCCCCGAACAGAACGCGGTGCTCGCGCTCAACTCGGCGCTGCCGCCCAAGGCCGGCTTCAACGCGGGCCTGCTGTACAAGCACTTTCCCGCCGCGTTCAACGACGGCGCCGCAGTGCCCGCGAACGACAAGGGCAACGCCGCGCTCAAGGCCCGCACGCGCAACCTGCAACTGCTGCCGCCAGTGAAGCCCGGCAGCTCGCCGGTGGCCGCGCACGTGTCGGGTCAGCGCTTCGACTTTCCAGAGAACGCCGAGAAGATCAAGTCGATGCGACTGGACTTCACGGCCGACGCCTGCACCTTCACCATGGAAGACGAGCGCGGCACGCACAAGGTGCAGGCCGGCCTGCGCAAGCCGCTGGAGGGCGACACCACCGTCACCGGCAACAGGCTGCACCACGAGTACCAGCCCGACGTGATGCGCGTGGTGGCCAGCGGCGAGTGGCTCGACGCGCGCACCTTCGTCATGACCTGGACCTTCGTGGAGTCGGCCTTCCGCGACACCGTGGTGTGCCGCTTCTCGGGGCCGTACCTGCGCTTCGACCGCAGCGTGAACGTCAATTCGAGCGCCACCGAAATGCCCACGCTCACCGGAAAACGCACCGCCGCCTGAGCCCGCTTTCCGTTGCGGCCAGAATCGGCGGATGCCATCCACGATTCTGCTGATCGACGACCACGCCATGTTCCGCGAGGGCCTGTTCCTCGCGCTGCGCGAGGCCGAGCCCTCGATGACCATCGAAACCGCCAGCAGCGGCGGCGAAGCGCTCGACGCGCTGGCCACGCTGCCGCGGCTCGACGCCGTGATGACCGACTACTACCTGCCCGACCTGGGCGGTGCCGCGCTGGTCAAGCAGCTGCACCGGCGCCGAGGCGGCCTGCGCATCCTGGTGCTGTCGGCCTCCGAAGACCCGCACGACATCGAGACCGCGCTCGAAGCCGGCGCGCAGGGCTTCGTTCACAAGTCGGCCGACAGCCGGCAGCTGCTGGACGCGCTGCGCCGCGTGATCGGCGGCGAGCAGGGCGTGGTGCAGGCGTCGCCGCAGGGCAGTGCGCTGCTGCCGGTGCTGACGACCCCCACCGACAGCCTGAGCCAGCTGACCGCGCGCCAGACCGAGGTGCTGCACCTGGTGTGCGAGGGCCTGCGCAACGCGCAGATCGCCGAGCGGCTGGAGACCTCCGAGAAGACGGTCAAGGCGCACATCTCGGCGATCTTCGCGGCGCTGGGCGTGTCCAACCGCACGCAGGCCACGATCGCGGCGCGACGCGTGGGGCTGCTGGGCAAGCCGCGCTGATAGCGGCCGTTCACTCGGGCCGGGGCGAGCCGGCCGCGAGCAGCTTGTCGACCCAGTTGCGCAGCGCGTCCACTTCCACCGGCTTGTGCAGGATCGGGATCGAGCGCGCCGCGGCTTCGATCAGGCGCGCGGGGTCGGTGTCGCCGCTCACCAGCAGCGCGGGAATGGCGGCGTCGTTGTACTCCTCGTGCATGCGGTCGATGGCCTCGATGCCGGTCTCGTGCTCGCGCAGGCGGTAGTCGCTCACGATCAGGCCGGGCTTGCCGGGCACGTCGGCAATCCGTTCCACCAGCTCGGCCGGGCCCGCGGCTGCGATCACGCGGTGGCCCCAGCTTTCGAGCAGCAACTGCAGGCCTTCGCGGTTCTGTGCGTCGTCGTCGATCACCAGGATCAGCTGGCCGGTGGCGGGGTTCGCGGGCCTTGCTGACGCAGGGGGCGTGCGCGCCTCGGCGGCGAATGCGCCGCCGGCCTCGGCCCCCGTGTCCGGCGCCGAGGCCCGGCGTGCCTCCACGCTCAGCAGGAAGACCGTGCCCCGCCCCTCGACCGAGCGCAGCGCCAGCGTGTGCCCCAGCAGCGCGGCCGTGCGGCGCACGATGGCCAGGCCCAGCCCCAGTCCCTTGCCGCGGTCGCGCTCGGGGTTTCGCAGCTGGTGGAACTCCCAGAAGATGCGTTCGTGCTCGTGCTTCGGAATACCCGGCCCCGTGTCCCAGACCTCGATGCGCACGGTGTCGCCGCGTGGGCGGCAGGCGATCAGCACGCGCCCGTGCGGCGTGTGCGCGATGGCGTTGCTGACGAGGTTGCGCAAGATGCGCTCCAGCAGCACGGGGTCGGAGTGGACGCGTGCGGCGCAGCGTCGCACCTTCAGCGCCAACCCCTTCTGCTGGGCCTGCGGCGTGTATTCCGCGCGGATCTGGTCGAGCAGTCCGTCCAGCGCGAAGTTCTGCATGCGCGGATGGATCACCCCCGCATCGAGCCGCGAAATGTTGAGCAGCGCATCGAACAGGTGCCCCATCGCGGCGCTGGCCTTGGTGATGTTCTCGACCAGGTAGCGGCCATGCACCGACAGCCGCTCGTTCGCGAGCAGCCCGAGGAACAGGCTCATCGCGTGCACCGGTTGGCGCAGGTCGTGGCTGGCCGCCGCGAGGAAGCGCGACTTCTCCAGGTCGCTGCGTTCGGCGGCCTCTTTCTCCAGCCGCACCTGCCGCAGCAGCGCCATGTTTTCATAGCCCAGCCGCAGTGCGTTCAGGTGCGTGCGGTTCATGCGGTGGATGAACGCGACCGTGGCCACCAGGTAGGCGGCGCCGCTGGAAACCAGCGCCAGGTTCACGGCCGACGGCTGCACCGCCAGCGCAATGAAGGTCGGTGCGAAGGTCGGCACCACGAATGCATACACGGCCGACAGCACCATGTAGTTCGAGTAGATGGCGCCCGTGCCCAGCCCGAACAGCACCACGATGAAGAAGAGCTGGTACTCCAGCGGCACGAAGAAGGTCCAGTAGGCGAAGGGCAGCCCCCACAGGATGCCCGAGGCCACGTTGCCCGCCACCATCTGCCGCAGCCACCGCTCGCCCGCGCCCGGGCGGTGGCGCACGCGGTGGTAGTGCAGCATGGCGACGAAGCGGCCGCTCGCCACCAGCAGCGTGGCCACCAGCCAGACGACGACCTGCGTCTTCGGGACCACCGCGAGCATCACGTAGGCCACCACGCAGGCCGAGATGACCGAGCCGCCCAGCGCGAACGGAAAGCTGCGCAGCAGCACGGAGACCTGCACCTCGAAGATGCGCTGGCTGTCGGTGGGCGTGGAGATGTGGGTCATGTGAAGCTCGCCGGGGCGGTGGCGATGTTCTAGCGCGGCCGGCCCGCGCGGGCATCGGACTTTAGTCCAACGCGTTCGCGCTTTCCGTGCGCCAGGCGCGCCTGCGCGCGCCTATCGTTTTCCCGAAGGTGGTGCATGCCCGTGCAACGCATGCACCGCGATGTTCATTGGGCGCGCGCCAGGAGAACTATTTTTTAGTTCGCCCGTTGCGAAAAACGGTGCTTGGTGCGCACGCACCGCACTCCTAGCATTCCCCTCGCCGGTACCGCATGCCTTCTCGCATCGCAGGCGGATGGCACATGAACACAAGCGCCGAACGACTTCACCTCATCGCATCGAAGCAAAGGAATCCGCCATGGCCAACCTCCGCGACCCGGGTCGCCGCAGTCTTCTGAAGACCTCCCTCATTGCCGGCGGCCTGTCCGCCGGCGGGCTGCTCTCGGTCGATGCCTTCGCGCAGGGCAAGGCGCGCATCAACATGCAGCTGGGCTGGATCGTCGGGGGCAACCAGATCGGCGAGGTGGTGGCCAAGCGCATGGGCTTCTATGAGCAGGAGGGCATCGACTTCGCGATCCAGCCGGGCGGACCGAACATCGACGGCGTGGCCATCATCGCCTCGGGCCGCTACGAAGTGGGGCAGGTGTCGTCGAGCCCGTCGATCATGCTGGCGGTGTCGCAGGGCCTGCCGATCAAGTGCTTCGCGGTGGGCGCGCAGAAGCACCCCTACACCTACTTCTCGCTCGCGAAGAACCCGGTGCGCAAGCCCGCCGACCTGATCGGCAAGCGCGTGGGCATTCCGTCGACGGCCGCCATCCTGCTGCGCGCATTGCTGGCCAAGAACAAGATCGCCGAGAAGGACGTCAAGGTCGTCTCCATCGGCGCCGACATGTCGCCGCTGCTCACGGGGCAGGTCGACGTGGTGACGGGCTGGCTCACCAACACCACCGCCATCAAGGTGCTGGGCCCCGACATCGCCTCGCTCACGCAGTGGGACGCGGGCGTGCGGCTCTATGCGCTGCCCTACTACGCGTCGAACAAGACGCTGGAGACGCAGCCCAAGGTCATCGAGGCCTTCCTGCGCGCCACCGCCAAGGGCTGGCACCACGTGCGCGCCAACCGCGACCAGTCGGTCGACATGCTCATCAAGGAATACCCCAACCTCAAGCGCGAGGACGAGCGCGTGGCGGTCGACGTGATGCTCGAATACGCTTTCGGCGGCGCCGCGCAGACGCAAGGCTGGGGCGCGATGGACCCGGCCGTGTGGCAGGAGCAGATCGCCACCTACGCCGAGCTGGGCCAGTTCACCGCGCGCACGCCGAAGGTCGAAGACGTGATCTCGCTCGACGCGCTGAAGGCCACCGCCGCCGCGCGTGCCATGAAGGGCTGACGCCATGTCCGCCGTTCTCCACGCACCCCCCGCATCCGCGCCCGCGATCACCTGCCGCGACATCGGCGTGCGCTTTTTCACCGAGCGCCGCGACGTCACCGCCATCAAGAGCCTCGACCTCGATGTGGCGCAGGGCGAGTTCCTCACGCTTCTGGGCCCCTCGGGCTGCGGCAAGTCGACCTTCCTGCGCGTGGTGGCCGACCTGCTGCAGCCGAGCCGTGGCCGCATCGAGGTGCTGTCTTCCACGCCGCAGGCCGCGCGCAAGAACCGCGACATCGGCTTCGTGTTCCAGGACGCGGCGCTGCTGCCCTGGCGCACCGCGCTGCAGAACGTGGAGCTGCCGCTGCAGGTGGGCGGCGGCGCGAGCCGTAAGGGCCGCCGCTCGCCGCTGGAGCTGCTCGAGCTGGTGGGGCTGAAGGACCGCGTGAACGCCTTCCCGCACGAGATGTCGGGCGGCCAGCGCCAGCGCGTGTCGATTGCGCGCGCGCTGGCCAGCGACCCCAAGATCCTGCTGATGGACGAGCCCTTCGGCGCGCTCGACGAGATCACGCGCGACCGGCTCAACGAAGAGATATTGCGGGTGTGGCGCGAGACCGGCGTGACGATCCTGTTCGTCACCCACAGCATCCACGAGGCCGCGTTCCTCGGCCAGCGCGTGCTGATGCTGGCCGCCAACCCGGGCCGCGTGCGCGAGATCGTGCCCGTGGAGCTGCCCGTGGAGCGCACGCTCGAAATGCGCGAGACCCCCGAGTTCGTCCGTCTCACGAGCCATCTGCGGCGCGTGCTCGAAACCTGCTGAGGCCGATGCCATGAATACCCGTTCCATCGACACTGCCGTGCCCGGCGCCATCGGCGCGCCGCCCTCGGCAGACCCCGAATACCTGGCCTGGGCCGCGGCGCGGCAAAAACGCATCTGGCGCCGCCGCATCCTGCCCGCGATGGGCATCGTCGGGCTGCTCGTGCTGTGGTGGGCCGTGATCGTCGCGTTCGGCGTCAAGCCCTTCATCGCGCCCACGCCGTGGGCCGTGCTGGAGACGCTCTACGCCAAGCGCGACGTGCTGCTCGACAACCTGCTGCCCACCGCGTTCGAGGCCGCCGGCGGCTTCGTGCTGGGCAACCTCGCGGCGATCGTCGTGGCCACGATCTTCGTGCACAACAAGACGCTGCAGGACATCTTCTTTCCGGTGGTGCTGATGTTCAACGCCGTGCCGCTGGTGGCCAAGGCGCCGGTGCTGGTGCTCATCATGGGCAACGGCGTGGAGCCGAAGATCACCATCGCGGCGCTGGTGTGCTTCTTTCCGACGCTGGTGAACATGATGCGCGGGCTGGAGTCGGTCAACCCGCAGGCGATGGAACTGATGCGCGTGCTGTCGGCCAGCAAGACCGAGATCTTCTTTCGCCTGCGGCTGCTGAACGCGCTGCCCTACCTGTTCTCGGCCCTGCGCATCGCGGCGTCGATGTGCGTCATCGGCGCGGTGGTGGGCGAGTGGGTCGGGGCCACGGTGGGCATCGGCGCCATGATCCTGCAGGCCACCTTCAACTTCGATTCGCCGCTGCTGTACGCCGCGATCGTGATGAGCGCCACGCTCTCGGGGCTGTTCTTCCTGCTGGTGACGCTGGCGGAGAAGTGGGTCATCCGCTGGCAGCCGGAGAACGCGCAATGACGCCGCGCTGAGCAAGCGTTCCGCAACGCACCGGGCAAGCAACGACCGGCTGAACCACGGATTCAGCCGGCGAGTTTCGACACATCCAAACATTTCAACAGGAGAGTTCTATGAGCCGTATTGGCGACTGGATGCAGGAGCCCGCGCACGACGTGCGCGTGGCAGCCGAATCGGACGTGGTGGTGGTCGGTGGCGGCCCCGCCGGGCAGGCCGCGGCATTGGCCGCCGCGCGCAACGGCGCGAGCGTGACCTTGCTGGAGCGCTACAACCACCTGGGCGGCCTGGCCTCGGGCGGCATGGTGCTGGTGCTGGACGACATGTGGGACAGCCACCAGCAGGAGATTTCGGTGCGCGGCATCTGCCTGGAAATGATCGAGCGCATGTCCGCGCTCGGCCTGGCCGAGTACCCGCGCCAGCAGGACTGGGGCACGCTGCCCGAATCGGTGCGGCGCTGGAAGCGCTGGGGCACCTACGACTTCCACAGCAAGGAGAAGCCGCACCCCATCTGCTTCGCGGCCGCCTTCGACCCCGACGCATGGAAGCGCACCTCGCTGGAGATGGTGCAGCAGGCCGGCATCGAGCTGCGGCTGCACTCGTGGTTCTCGCGCACGCTGGTGGAAGACGGCAAGGTCAAGGGCGTGGTCTGCGAGACCAAGGGCGGGCGCGAAGCCATCCTGGGCAAGGTGGTGATCGACACCACCGGCGACCTGGACGTGGCAGCGTCGGCCGGCGCGCCTCACATCAGCGGCAGCTACATCGTGACGACCGTGTTCCGCCTCGGCGCGGTGGACACCGAGGAGGCCGAGCGCTTCGAGCGCGAGGAGCCCGAGACCTGGCAGGCGCTGGACCGCGAGATCAAGCACATGCTGGGCGGCGCGTGGGAGGCGTGGTGGCTGAAGACGCCGCTGCCGGGCGTGGTGTGGTGCAACTGCCCGCACATGCCGGGGCTCGATGGGCTGAAGGTGAGCGACCTCACGCGCGCCGAGGTGCAGGGCCGCGCCACCATCCACAAGGTGATCGAGTTCGTGCGCGCGAAGCTGCCGGGTTTCTCGAAGTGCACGCTGATCGACATGGCGCCGCAGACCGGCATCCGCCAGACCCGCCTGCTCGAAGGCGCCTACGTGATGACCAAGGAAGACGTGGCCCAGCGCACGCGCTTCGAGGACAGCGTGGCACGCGGGCGCGACTACTACTACCCCTACCGCACGCTGCTGCCGCGCAGCGTCGAGAACCTGCTGGTGGCCGGGCGCCACTACTCGGCCACCTCGGCCGCGCAGAAGATCTCGCGCGAGATCCCGCCCTGCATGGCCATGGGCGAGGCCACGGGCACCGCCGCCGCGCTGGCGCTGAACGCCGGCGTGTCGGTGCGCGAGGTCGACATCGCCAGGCTGCAGAAGACGCTGCGCGCGCAAGGCGCCGACCCCGGCGACCAGAAGGGCCCGAACGCCGACGTGCCCGCCATCGCCCGTTCGTTCGCCAAGGAGGCCGCATGACCGCACAAGCACTGCCGCTGGACGGCATCCGCATCATCGATTTCACGCAGGTCATGATGGGCCCGGTCTGCACGCAGATGCTGGCCGACCACGGCGCCGACGTGATCAAGATCGAGCGCAAGGGCGCGGGCGACCTGAGCCGCTCGACCTTCGCGCCGGTGGCCGGTGAAGACAACCCGATCTTCTGCAGCTTGAACCGCAACAAGCGCAGCGTGGAAATCGACCTGCGCGACGAGGCGCAGATGGAACTGGTGAAGGCGCTGATCGCCGGCGCCGACGTGGTCACCAACAACTTCCGCGCCGGCGTGATGGAGCGCCTGGGCCTGGGCTACGAAGACTGCAAGCGGCTGAACCCGCGCATCATCTACGCGGTGGGCACCGGCTTCGGCGAGACCGGCCCCTACGCCCACAAGGGCGGGCAGGACGTGCTCGCGCAGGCGCTCACCGGCGTGATGGCGCGCCGCGCCGATGCGTCGGTGCCGGTGTCGATCTACCCCACGGCGCTGGCCGACTACACGGCCGGCATGCACATGGTGCAAGGCATCCTGCTGGCGCTGCTGCAGCGTGAGCGCACGGGGGAGGGCCAGAAGATCTCGGTGTCGCTCTACAACTCCATGCTCGCCATGCAGATGCAGGAGGCGGCCATGGTGATGATGGAAGACTCCGAGGTGAACTGGGCCGCCATGCCGCTGTCGGGCGTGTTCGACACGCAGACCGGGCCGCTGGTGCTGGTGGGTGCGTTCAAGGCCAACCCGCTGCGCGACATCTGCACGGCGCTGGGCCTGGAAGACCTGTCGCTCGACGCGCGCTACGCCAACCTGAGCGCGCAGTTCGCCAACAAGACGGCGCTGCACGACATCTTCCGCGAGCGCTTTTCGAGCAACACGCGCGACCACTGGCTCGCGAAGCTCGAAGAACAAGACCTGCTCTCGGCGCCCGTGCGCGACATGCGCGAGGCGCTGGTCGACCCGCAGACGCTGCACAACGCGATGATTCTGGAAGGCGGCGCCGCGTCGGGCCGGCCGCTCAAGTTCATCGGCAGCCCGATCCAGATGTCGGGCGCCAAGGCCGGCCTGCGCCGCGAGCCGCCCAAGCTCGGGCAGCACACGGCCGAGGTGCTGGCCGAAGCGCGCGCGCTGATCGAGGAGGCCGACGCATGAGCGTTCTCTTTGAGGTCGCAGACCATGTCGCGACCGTCACCATCGACCGGCCCGAGGTGCTCAACGCGGTCGACCTGCCGACCGAAGCCGAGCTGCAGCGCATCTGGCTTGAGATCGAGTCGCGCGACGACATCCGCGCGGTGGTGCTCACCGGCGCGGGCGAGCGCGCGTTCTGCTCGGGCGCGGACCTGAAGAACACCTCCAACCTCAAGGGCGTGGAGTACTGGGCGGCGGCCCGGCCCGGCGGCTTCGGCGGCATCGCGCTGCGCGAGACGCTCGACGTGCCGGTGATCGCGCGCGTCAACGGCCTGGCGCTGGGCGGCGGCTTCGAGATGGTGCTGGGCTGCGACATCGTCGTGGCCTGCGAGGAGGCCAGCTTCGGCCTGCCCGAGCCGCTGGTCGGGCGCCTGCCGCTGGACGGCGGCATGCTGCTCTTGCAACGCCAGATTCCCTACCGCCAGGCCATGGGCATGATGCTCACCGGCCAGCGCGTGAAGGCGCCGCGCGCGCTGGAGATGGGCCTGGTCAACGAGGTGGTGCCGCGCGCCGAGCTCGACACCGCCGTCAACCGCTGGGTGCAGCAGATGCTGGCCTGCGCGCCGCTGTCGCTCAAGGCCATCAAGCAGGTGGTGCGGCGCACGGGCACGCTGTCGCCGGCCGAGGCACACCGCATGCGGCTGCCGGCGCTGGTGGCGGCGCTGCAGTCCGAAGACGCGAACGAAGGCGTGCTGGCGTTCCAGCAGAAGCGCAAGCCGCGGTGGCTGGGCCGCTAGGCCTGCGCTGGATGCCATGCCCCACGTCATCACCGGCGCCTGCATCGACATCAAGGACGGCGCTTGCGTCAAGTGCTGTCCGGTCGATTGCATCTACGAAGGCGAGCGCACTCTGTACATTCACCCGGATGAATGCATCGACTGCGGCGTTTGCGTGTCCGCCTGCCCCACGCAGGCCATCTACGAAGACCTTCGGCTGCCGCCCGAAATGGCACATTTCACGGCCATCAACCGCGACTTCTTCGCGGCGAACGTCAGCGGCCTGGGCTCGCCGGGCGGCGCCGATGCGAAGCGCGTGGCGTGCGACCATCCCGCCATTGCAGCGCTGCCGCGGTGAGCCGGCGGCCCGCGGGAGGGCCGGCTGATGCACGCCAGCATTCTCAAATACTTCATCGAGGTGGCGAGCTGCGGCTCGGTGCGCAAGGCCTCGGAGCGGCTGTTCGTGGCGGCCAGCGCGGTCAACCGGCAGATCCACAAGCTGGAGGACGAGCTGGGCGTGGAACTGTTCGACCGCATGCCCAACGGGCTGCGCCTGAACGCGGCCGGCGAGCGTCTGCTCAAGCACGCGCAGGAAACGCTGCACCAGTACCAGGTGATGCGCACCGAGCTCGACGCGCTCAAGGGCGAGCGCACCGGCCACGTGAAGGTGGCCGCGATGGACTCGTTCTTCGAGGACCTGCTGCCCTCGGCGGTGGAAGACTTTTTGCAGGTGTTCCCCGCCGTGACGTACACCATCACCGCGGTGCAGCCGATGGACGTGGCGCAGATGGTGATGTCGGGCCAGGTCGACGTGGGCATGACCTTCGTGAGCCGGCTGCCGGGCGGCGTGGCGGCGGTGGCGCTGGCCAACCTGCCGATCGGCGTGGTGATGCCGCCGGGGCACCGGCTGGCCAACCATGCGCGCGTGTCGCTGAAGGAGTGCGCGCGCTACCCGTTCCTGCGCTCCAGCTCGCACCCGGTCATCAGCGCCGCGCTGTCGCCCGAGTTCGCCGCGTTCTGGGACGACATGGAGCCGGCCGCCACCTGCAATTCGACGCCCATGCTCAAGCGGCTGATCATGGCCGGCAAGGGCATCTCGTGCTTCTCGAAGATCGCCTTCATCGAGGACCTGAAGCGCGGCGACCTGATCTGGCGGCCCTTCGAGCTGCCGGCGCTCGACCAGTTGCAGGTCGGCATCGTGGTGCCGTCGCAGCGCGTGCTGCCGCACGTGACGCAGAACTTCGTCGGCCGCATGGCGCGCCGGCTGACCCAGCTCGAGATCGCGGCTGCCGCCGTGTGATGGCGGACGGCTTCGTGCAGCGCTCGCCCGTCGGCGACGAGGGCGCTACGTGTCGTCTCCATGCGTCGCGCCGGTGTCGAAGGCGTAGGCGCCCAGGTAGGTCAGCGAGCTTTGTTCGGGGCAGGTGGGGTGGTTCGGTGCGAAGGCGCAGATCGCCGCCTTGAAGAGATTGGCCGAGCGCACGTTGCCGATCCACGCGTCGTCGCAGGAGAAGCCCTTGAGCAGTTCCCAGACCGGCAGGCGCGTTTCGGAAAAGATGCTCTCGATGCACCCCGGCTCGCAGTCGCGCAGCCCGGTTTCCTCGGCGAAGGCGGAGGGCAGCGCGTCGCCGTCTTCGGTGTAGCGCGTGGCGACGAAGGCCAGCAGTTCGCTCTCCGACGCAAAGCCGCTGTCGGACGCGAAGACATGCACCACGGATGCGTCAGCTGTAGTCCGCATAACCGCCCAGTTGGCCGCAATGCAGGCAGCGGAAAACGAAGACCGCGAGGTCGCGTTCGCGCGACGGCGTGTCCAGCAGCGCCTGCCAGTCGGTGTCGGACGCGATGTGCGTTTCCTCCCGAAGGGTGTCGACGAACTCGCGCCCCGCCTGCGACGCGATGAGCGCGCGGTCGACATGCGCGAGCTCGCCGATGAAGCGGCCGGCGTCGTTGCAGTGCGCCCACCAACGCTCCTGCTGCCAGCTGAAGAAACTGGGCGTGCGCTGCGACACCTCCTGGACGATGGGCAGGGGCAGCTCGACATCGCCCATGCCCACGCCGGCCGCGTCGTTGAACTCGCCGTCGAACTTCGCGGCGGCCGAGCCGTCGGCGATGCACCACGGGCAGAAATGCGATTCGTCGCCGATGGCGTAGAAGCTGCCGCCGTAGATGTAGCCGGTGGCCTGGCCGCAGCACTGGCAGCTTTCGCCGGAGGTGCGCATCACGCCCGACTCGAACGGGTCGGCGTAGTAACGGAATTCGGGCAGCGCACGCGCCGGGTCGGGCTGCACGGCTTCGGGAATGCGCGCCTGGTCGATGGCGGCCTGCAGGTCGGCGGCGTAGGGCGCCGACCATTGGTCGGTGTGTGCGTCGAACAGCAGGATGTCTTCGGCGATGGCGCCCGTTGCAGGGTCGCGGCGCACGAAGAGCTGGCGGTACATCGAGTAGTCGTGCGCGATGCTGATGCCGTCGCGCGGAAAGCGCGTGTCCTGCAATGCGAGCCGGGTGTAGTGCAGCACGTCTTCGGCGGTGCGCTTCATCTGCTTGCGGTCGCTGCTGTCGAACACGGGGTGCAACTGCCATTCGCCGTCGCGCTGGCGCGGGTCGCCGAAGCGGCCGCCGTTGGAGGCCGCGTAGCAGCCGCGCAGCACCGGGGGCAGGGCGGCGGCGAGTTTTTCTTCGAGGGCGCGCAGTGCGGCCTCGGGCGCGGGCGGTGGTGGAGCAAAGGTCGCGGTCATGTCGAAGGCGAGTGGATCGAGCGACAGTATGCCGAACGCCGCGCCGGCCTCGCGATGCGTCCGGGCGCCTTCTAGAATCGCCGGCGCATTCCTTTCATTTTTCTTTCGGGCCGCGCGCATGCGGCTCGCCTGGAGCGCAACGCTCCTTCTTTTTTTCTTCTTTTCCGTTGATGCATTCCAGATTCCCGTTCGCGCTTTCCTCTGCCTTCCTGGCTCTTTCTTTCTCCACCGCCTGCGTTGCGGCAGGCCCGCAGCTCGTGCTCGTGCCCGACGCCGAAAAGGCGCCGAAGACCGCGCAGGCGCCCTCGCTCGACGGCGCCATCACCGCCTTCGCCGGACTGGCTTCCGGCTCGTACTTCTGGCCCGAAGGGCTGCTGGCCGAACAACTGATCGCGGGGCTGGCGTCGCCGCGCCATCGCCAGCAGCAAGCGCTGCCGGGCGGCCAGCGGGTGCTGTCGTCGTACCGCCTGCCCAACGGCGGCGCCGAGCGCTCGGCCGTGCTGGTGGACGACCGCAGCGGCGAGGTGCTGGCCGCCGCGCTGGCGCATCGCGAATGCGGTGTGAGCTCGTCGTCGAAGGGGTGCCGCGACGACCAGCACGCGGTGCTCTCGATCTTCCTGCGCCCCGGCGTCGAGCGCGCGCAGGCGCAGCCGCTGCTCGACTGGAGCCGCACGGTGCCGGCGGAAGACCTGAACTCCGGCAAGGCCGAGAAGTTCGAAAAGACCGAGTACACGGTCATGGACGCCGCGCACACGGCGGCCCGCCCCGTCGCGCGGCCGAAGGGCTTCTCGGCGGTGGTGCCGCTGTACCCGAGGGCGGTGCTCTACTGGACCGGACAGGACGCGCTGAGCGGCGCCAAGGCCAAGCGCGTGCTGCGGCTGCAGACCGTCGACAGCGCCGAGCAGGTGCTCGCTTTCTATAAGCAGCTGACGCCGCCGCTGAACGACATGAGCTCGGAACTGGACGGCCGCTCGGGCTATGTGATGGGCAGCCTCAAGGGCGTTTCCTTCTCCGTCAACACCAAGTCGCCGCGTGACATGCCGGCCATCACCAACATCGAGATCGAGATCGCCGAATGAGCCGCATGCTGAATTCCAGGAACACCATCGCATCGCTGCTGCTGCTTGCCTGCGCGCTCGGCGCGCCGGCCCGTGCGGCGGGGCCCGTGACCACCGAGCTGCCACCGCCCCGGTTGAAGCTCAGCGAGCAACCGAAGATCCGCGCCGCCGTGATCGCCATGGTCGGCTATGCGCGCGGCAGCTACACGGAAGGCGACAGCCTGATCGCCGAGCAGGTGCTGAACGGCATGCGCTCGCGCTTCGACGTCACGCGCAGCGTCTGGCCCGACGGGCGCACGGTGATCGCGTCGGTCAGCGGTGGAGGCCACGGCGAGGAACGCTCGGCGCTGATGTTCGACGGCGAAGGCCGCCTGCTGGCGCTGGGGCTGGTCAACGGCCACTGCCGCGCGTCGACCGTGCGCGACGAGCCCAAGGTGTGCAACCCCGACCCGCAGGCCGTGCTGACGGTGTTCCATCCCGCCGGCGCCAAGCCCGCGGACGCCGAGCCGCTGATCGCGTGGAGCAAGACGCTGCCGTCGTACCACGCCCTCATGGCCGAGAGCGACGACCCCGCCGAGGCGGCGGCCGCGCAGAAGATCGCGAACGTCGAATACATCGAGGGCCAGCCGACGGCGCCGGGCTGGCGCGACGCGCAATTGCCCGCGGGCTTTCCGGCGTCGCTGAAGCCGCTGCTGGTGCAAACGGGTGAAGTGAACAGCACGGCCAGTGCCGGCAAGATCGTGATTCCGAAGGGCCTGGCCGGCTTGCCGATGTACACCGACCGCGAGCGCGCTGAGCGGAAGGGCGCCCGCTGGCCCGACGCCGAGGTGACGCTGCGCAGCTACGCCGCGTTCGACGACCTGCTCGCCACCTACCGGGAACTGGCCAAGGGCGCGACCTTCGAAGCCGGGGATCGCGGCGGCGAGGCCGTGTTCAGCGGCCCCGACGGCGCGGGCCGCTACACCGTGCGGCTGCGCGACGCGAAGGAAACCGGCGTCTTCATCACGGTGTCGAGCTGGAAGCGCAAGTGACGATGCGCAGCGACGGCCAGCGCGACTGGTAGTCGCGCGCCTTCACCGCGAACATCTCGGGCATCGGCATCAGCGGGTTCACGCGCAGGATGCCGGCGGCCAGGTCGCCGAGCCCGTCGGGCGCGTAGAGCGAGCCGTCGGCCAAGTCGATGCCCACGCGGGTGCAGGCGATGAGGTAGCGGTCGATGCCGTCGCGCGCGGAATGCAGGCGCGGGTAGTGCGCCTTGAAGCGCTGTTCGTACCAGAGGTGCACGCGCGCCTGGTTCTTGACCTCGACGGTCGCGCCCAGGTCGGCGACGGCGGCGCGCACGCGGCGGATGACGGCGTCCTCGGCCTCCCACGACAGGTCGCTGTCGTCGAAGTAGAAGACGTCGTAGTCCTTCACGCCCCAGCCCGGCGGGCGGCCGGCGCCGCGGTTCCAGACGGCCTGGAACAGGCAGCCGGCCGTGAGGAAGCCTTGCTTCAGGCCCAGGCCGGGGAGGCGTTCTGCCAGCGCTGCGTTGACGGGGTCCTGCATCGCCTGCGCGATGAGGTCTTCAGGCGTCAACAACGTCGACGCGATCAGCCGATTTCGGCGATCAGTTCAATCTCGACGCAGGCGCCCATCGGCACTTGCGCCACGCCGAAGGCACTGCGTGCGTGCGCGCCCTTTTCGGGGCCGAAGACTTCGGCAATGAACTCGCTGGCGCCGTTGGTCACCAGGTGCTGTTCGGTGAAGGTGCCGACCGAGTTCACGAGGCTCATGACCTTGACGATGCGCGTGACCTTGTTCAGGTCGCCCACGGCCGCGTGCAGCGTGCCGAGCAGGTCGATGGCAATGGCGCGCGCGGCCTGCTTGCCTTCTTCGGTGCTGATGTTGGCGCCGAGCTGGCCGGCCCAGACCTTGCCGTCCTTCTTGGCGATGTGGCCCGAGAGGAACACGAGGTTGCCGGTGCGCACGAAGGGCACGTAGGCGGCCGCAGGTGCCGAGACGGGTGGCAGGGTGATGCCGAGGCTGGAAAGTTTGTCGTAAACGCTCATTGAGGCTCCTTGTCTTGGGATGACGATTGTGTCCGGGTTTGCGGCACGGCCTCGATCACTTCCCCCACTGGCTGCACGGTCACGCCGACCCGCAGCGTGTGCCGCGCGCCGCCATGGAGTACGCCGCGCATCGGCGACACGTCGGAGTAGTCGCGGCCGATGGCCAGCGTGACGTAGTCCTCGCCGGGCTGGCGGCCGTTGGTGGGGTCGAAGTCGGCCCAGCCGCCGGGGCTGTCGTTGCCGTCTTCGCTCTTGCCCGGCAGGTACACCGACACCCACGCGTGCGAGGCGTCGGCGCCCACCAGCCGGGGCTGGCCCGGCGGCGGCTGCGTGAGCAGGTAGCCGCTCACGTAGCGCGCGGGCAGGCCCATGGTGCGAAAGCACGCGATCATGATGTGCGCGAAGTCCTGGCACACGCCCTTGCGCTGCGCCAATGCCTCGACGGCGGGCGTGTTGATCTCGGTGCTGTCGGCGTCGTAGGCGAAGTCGGCGTACATGCGCTCGGTGAGGTCCATGGCCACGTCGAAGGCGGGGCGACCGGGCACGAAGCTGGCGCGCGCGTAGGCGATGAAGTCGTCATGGCGCGGCACGTAGGGCGAGGGAAACACGAACTCCGACGCGGCGTCGAAGGTGGCGTCCTTGCGAAAGCGGAAGCGCTCGCGCACGGCCTCCCAGGGCAGCTCGCGCGCCACGGCGGGCGACAGCACGGGCGCCGAGGTCTCGACCACGCTCTCGGCGGTGACGACCAGCTTGTCGTGCGTGGCCTCCAGCGCGAAGAAGGCGCGCGTGTTGCCGTACAGGTCGGGCGTTTCGTTGCGCTGCGCGGGCGGCGGGTCGATGGCGAGCTTGTGGCTCACCAGCCGCTGCGAGTCGGTGGCCAGCGGCTTCAGGTGGGCCAGGTGCTGCGCCGTCTCGACCGGCGGTGCGTATTCGTAGCGGGTTTCGTGCGTGACGTGCAGCAGCATGGCGTTCTTCTTCGGCTCCGTCGAGCCCGGTTACTTCGCCTCGGCGCCGAAGTGCGAGGCGTAGATCTTCGCGTAGGTGCCGTCGGTGCGAATGGCCTCCAGGCCCTGGTTGATCCTGGCGAGCAGATCGGCATTGCCCTTCTTCACGGCAATGCCGTACTTCTCGACCGGAAAGCCCGCGTCGCTCACGGTCTTGAAACCGCCCGCCGCGTTGTTGGCGAGGTAGTGCACCACCACGCCGTTGTCGGCCACCACGGCCTGCACGCCGCCGGCTTCGAGCTCCTTCAGCGCGAGCGGGGTCGACTCGAAGCGCTTGATGGCGGTGCTCGACTTGCCCAGCAGCTTGCCCACCACTTCGTCGCCGGTGGTGCCGTTCTGCACGCCCACCTTCAGGGTCTTGAGGTCGTCGAACTTCGCGACGGGCGAATCGCTCTTGACGGCAATCAGCTGCCGGGCGTCGAAGTAGGGCTGCGAGAAGTCCATGGTCTGGCGCCGTTCGTCGGTGATGGTGATGGCCGACACCAGCAGGTCGCGGTCGCCCTGGTCGAGCGCGTTGAAGATGCCTTCCCACGGCGTGTTGACGAACTTCACCTCGATGCCGGCCTTTTGCGCGACCGCCTTCACCACGTCGATGTCGAAGCCGACGATCTCGCCCTTGTCGTTCTGCGACTCGAAGGGCGTGTAGGCGGCGTCGGTGCCGACCACGAGCACGCGCGCGGCGGCCGGCGGGGGCGGTGCGCTGGCGGCGGCGGGCGCGGCCGCTTCCGGTTGCTTGCCGCAGCCCGCCATGGCAAGGGCCGCGAGCACAGCGGCGGCGGTGAGTGCGAAGCGGCGATGGATTGTGGCGATGCCTGACATGTATTTGCCTCCTTGGAACATTCGTTGTTTGGGAATCAGGCTCCGACCGAGCGAAGCGATTCCGAGGTGAGCGTGAAGTAGCGTGTGCCGATGGCGTCCGACACATGGTAGGCGGCCGTTTCGCAGCTGGCGAGCAGCTCGGCCAGGGCCGGGTAGTTGGCGTCGGGCCCGGCGGCGCACAGGTGTTCGAGCGTCCAGGTGGCCGGGTCGGGCAACTCGTAAGACAGGGCCGTGAGCTTGCCCGGCGCGCTGCCGGCCAGCCGCGCGATGCGACCGCGCAGCGTCTGCGTGACCCAGGCCAGCGAGCGCGGGTTCTCGGCGTCGAGCACCAGCAGGTCGACCATGGTCGCGACGTCGCGGCGCTGCTGGTAGCGCGCGTGGAAGGTGATGGTGCTGTCGAACAGCGCCACCATGGCTTCGAAACCGCCGACCTCGTGCACGGCGCCGTTCTCGAAGCCGGCCTGCAGCGCGTTCGACAGGAAGCCCAGCCGCTCGATGTGGCGCCCGATCGACAGCAGGCGCCAGGCGTCGTCGCGCGTCATGCGGTCGGTCTGCGCGCCGGTCATGGCGGCCAGCGCGGTGCTGGCGGACTCGAGCGCGCGCAGTGCGGCGCTGGCGGCAAAGCTGCCTTCGCCGGCCTGCTCGGCGGCGCGGCGCAGGAAGTCGGCCTCGGCGCGCACGATCTGGTTCCAGTTGTCCTGCGACAGCCGCTCGCGCACGGCGGCCGCGGCCTGCCGGATGCACATCAGGCTGAAGCCGACGCTGCCGCCGCGCTCGACGTCGCCCAGCTCGGCGATCAGCGCGCGCTCGAACACGCGGCGCGACTGCGGCGCGCTCGGCGCCTCGGCCGGCACCAGCGCGTTGCGCAGCGCCATGCGGTGCAGCCATTCGAGCAGCGGGCGCGACGACTGGTCTTCGCCGCCCAGCAAATTGAGCGTGAGGCGCGCCAGGCGCACCGCGTTTTCGGCGCGCTCGGTGTAGCGGCCGAGCCAGAACATGTTCTCGGCCGCGCGGCTGGTGACGGGCGCGCGGTGCCGCGCGAGCGAGGCGGGCGTGGCGTGCGGCTGCAGCAGCGTGGTGCGGTCGACCTCCCCGTGCGTCTGCACCCACACGTCGGCGCTGCTGCCGCCGCGCTGCATGGAGGCGATCTGCGCATCGGGCCCCGCGAGCCGGGCCAGGCCGCCGGGCAGCACGCGCCACGACTGCGCGCCGTCGCTCACCGCGAACACGCGCAGCATCACGGCGCGCGGCGCGATGTGGCCCGGGCCCATGTCGTTGGCCCAGGTGGGCATCTGCGACAGCGGCTGGTAGCCCTGCACGGTGTGGACGTCGCCCTCGCGCACGATGCGGCCGGCCCACTCGTCGAGCTCGCGCCGACCGAGCTGGCTACCGAGCACGGCGTCGAAGCTGGCGCGGCCGTCGAAGCCGGGGTAGGTGGGCTTGATGGCGCAGTCGGCCAGTTGCGGCAGCACCGATTCGAGCGCGGCGCGCTCGCCGCACCACCAGGTGGGCAGCGCGGGCAGCTTGAGCTTTTCGCCGATCAGGCGGCGCGCCAGCCCCGGCAGGAAGCCGAGCAGCGCGGGCGACTCGAGGAACGCCGAGCCCGGCATGTTGGCCACCAGCACGTTGCCCGCGCGAATGGCCTGCAGCAGGCCGGGCACGCCGAGCGTGGAATCGGGGCGCAGCTCCAGCGGGTCGAGGAACTGGTCGTCCAGCCGCTTGATCAGGCCGTGCACCGGGCGCAGGCCCTGCAGCGTCTTCAGGTACAGGCGCTGGTCGCGCACCGTGAGGTCGCTGCCCTCGACCAGCGTGATGCCCAGGTAGCGCGCGAGGTAGGCGTGCTCGAAATAGGTTTCGTTGTACGGGCCGGGCGTGAGCAGCGCGATGTGCGGCGGAACGCCGGCCGGGCACATGCGCTGCAGGCCTTCCATCATGGCGCTGTAGGTGGCGGCCAGGCGCTGCACCTGCAGGGCCTCGAAGGCCTGCGGGAACTGGCGCGTGATGGCCAGCCGGTTCTCGAGCAGGTAGCCCAGGCCCGAGGGCGCCTGGGTGCGCTGCGACACCACCCACCAGTTGCCGTCGGGCCCGCGTGCCAGGTCGAAGGCGGCAATGTGCAACCAGGTGTCACCGGGCGGCTTCACGCCGTGCAGCGCGCGCAGATAGCCGGGGTGGCCGCGCACCAAGGCCGGGGGAATCAGGCCTTCGGCCAGCAGCTGCTGCGGGCCGTAGACGTCGGCCATCACGCGGTCGAGCACGCGCACGCGCTGCAGCACGCCGGCCTCGATCTGGCTCCAGCTCTCGGGCGAGACGATCAGCGGGAACAGGTCGAGCGACCAGGGGCGCTGCGGGCCGTTGGCGTCGGCGTAGACGTTGTAGGTGACGCCGTTGTCGCGGATCTGCCGCTCCAGGCTGGCGGCGCGCCGGGGCAGGTCGTTGAAGCCGCCCGGGCCGAGCTGTTCGAAGAAGTCGTTCCAGGCGGGCGTGAGCGGCGGTTGCTCGCCGGGCGGGGCTGGCTGCTGGGCCTGCGAGGACGACTGGGACTGGCTTTGCGACTGGGGGCCGGCCAATGGCGATGGGGACTGCGATTGCGACTGGGACTGAGACTGCGAAGGCAGCAGCCGCTGCTCCGCCGCGGCGTCGTACAGCTGCGGCGCTTGCGGGGCGGCGGTAGCGCCTGTCGCCGGCCGGGGCGGCGCCACCGGCGTGGCCTGTCCGCGCAGTTCGTCGAAATGTCCGGGCAGGGCGGCCGGGGCGAGCGCCGACGCCAGGGCCGCTGGAAATTCCAGTGCCTGGGCGCCGAACAGTGATTCGTTCAAGGGTTCCACAGGAGGGGGATTGTCACACCGCCGTCACGGCAAGGCCGCTGCGGCGGTGTGGTAGGCATCCCCGTCAGCGGCGCAGGTCGAGCGTGAAGGGGAACTCGCGGCTGCCCGGCAGCTCGATGGTGGCCGGCGGCGTGCGCATGAGGCCGGGCGTGTGGCCGGTGCGCGTGAAGCGCGAATGGCGGCGGCTCTCGGCCTCGTAGGCGTTGACCGGGAAGGTGTCGTAGTTGCGTCCGCCCGGGTGGGCGACGAAGTACTGGCAGCCGCCCAGCGAGCGCTTCATCCAGGTGTCGACCAGGTCGAAGGTCAGCGGGGCATGCGCGCCGATGCTCGGGTGCAGCGCCGAAGGCGGGTTCCAGGCCTTGTAGCGCACGCCGGCCACGAACTCGCCGGTCACGCCGGTGGGCTGCAGCGGCAGCACCTTGCCGTTGACGGTGACGACGTGGCGGCTTTCGTTCAGGCCGGTCACGCGCACCTCGATGCGCTCCAGCGACGAATCGACATAGCGCACCGTGCCGCCGGCCGAGCCTTCCTCGCCCATCACGTGCCAGGGCTCCAGCGCGTTGCGCAGCGACAGCTCCACGCCCATGGCCTGCATCTGGCCGACCAGCGGGAAGCGGAACTCGAAGTGCGGCGCGAACCAGTCGGCATCGAACGCGAAGCCGGCCTGGCGCATTTCGCTGATGACGTCGTCGAAGTCCATCTTCACGAAGGTCGGCAGCAGGAAGCGGTCGTGCAGCTCGGTGCCCCAGCGCGTGACGGGCGCCTTGTAGGGCTCGTCCCAGAAGCGGGCCACCAGCGCGCGGATCAGCAGCTGCTGCGCGATGCTCATGCGCGCATGCGGCGGCATTTCGAAGGCCCGCAGCTCCAGCAGGCCGAGGCGGCCGGTGCTGGAGTCGGGCGAGTAGAGCTTGTCGATGCAGAACTCGCTGCGGTGCGTGTTGCCCGACACGTCGATCAGGATGTTGCGCAGCGTGCGGTCGACCAGCCACGCGGGCATGTTCTGGCCGTAGATCTCGCGGTTCTTCGCAATTTCCTGCAGGGCGATTTCGAGCTCGTAGACCTGGTCGTTGCGTGCTTCGTCCACGCGCGGTGCCTGGCTGGTCGGGCCGATGAACATGCCCGAGAACAGGTAGCTCAGCGACGGGTGGTTGTGCCAGTAGAGCAGCAGGCTGGCCAGCAGCTCGGGCCGGCGCAGGAACGGGCTGTCGGCGGGCGTGGCGCCGCCCATCACGAAGTGGTTGCCGCCGCCGGTGCCGGTGTGGCGGCCGTCGGTCATGAACTTCTCGGCCGACAGGCGCGTTTCGAAGGCGGCGTTGTAGAGGAACTCGGTGTGGTCGACCAGTTCCTTCCAGTTGTGGGCCGGGTGGATGTTGACCTCGATCACGCCGGGGTCGGGCGTCACGGCCAGCATCTTCAGGCGCGGGTCGCGCGGCGGCGGATAGCCTTCCATCACGATGCGCATGCCCAGGTCGCGCGCGGTGGCTTCGACGGCGGCCACGAGGTCCAGGTAGTCCTCCAGGCGCGCGAGCGGCGGCATGAAGACGTAGAGCACGCCCGAGGCGTTGCCCTTCTTCTCGGCCGCGGGGCCGTTGGCGCGGCGCGGGTCGCGCACCTCGACGCACAGCGCGGTGCGCGTGACCCAGTGGGCCGACTCGCCGCGCAGCGGCTGGCGCGTGGCAGCGGCGTTGTCGGCCGTGTCGTCGTTGTTTCGCGAGGCCGCGGATGCATCGCCATCGCTTCCGCCGGCGCCCGGCGACTGCATGCGCAGCGACGAGGGCACGACCGGCGGCGTGCCGAAGGCGTAGGGCACGGCGCCCAGGTCGGCGCCGCCTGCGGCGCCCGTGGTGGTGGCGGTGTAGCGCGCGCGGTAGTCGGCCGCGCTGGGCAGCGCGCCGCGCGGCGCGGTCGGGTCGCGCTCGACCAGGTAGGGGTAGTCGCCCTTGCTGGCCCACGGCTGCGAGTCGAGCGGCAGGCGGTAGCCCATGGGCGAGTCGCCCGGAATCAGGTAGAGCCGGTCGTCGCGCAGGAACCAGGGGCCGGTCTTCCAGGCCGGGCCGGCCAGCGCGGGGGCGTCGCCGTTGGCATTGCCGGGCTCGATGGGCAGCATGTAGCCGATCACCGCGTCCAGCTTCTGCGTGAACACGCGGCGCAGGCGCACGCGTTCGAGCTCGTCGTCCAGCTTCGACTCGAAGGGGTCGACGTTCACCGGCAGGCGGCGTTCGCGCCACAGGTAGTAGTAGATGTCTTCGTAGCCGGGCTGGATGTAGCGCTCGGTCATGCCCAGCTTGTGCGCCAGCACGTTGGTGAAGCGGCGCGCGTCTTCGCTGGTGTAGTGCGTGGGAAAGCGCTCGTCGGCGAACAGCTCGGGGTCGTGCCACAGCGTCTGGCCGTCGGCGCGCCAGAAGATCGACAGCGCCCAGCGCGGCAGCTGTTCGCCCGGATACCACTTGCCCTGGCCGAAATGCAGGAAGCCGCCCTTGCCGTATTCGGCGCGCAGCTTGTGCACGAGTTCGGTGGCGTAGCCGCGCTTGGTGGGGCCGAGCGCGTCGGTGTTCCACTCGGCCGCGTCGCGGTCGCTGGTGGCCACGTAGGTGGGCTCGCCGCCCATGGTCAGGCGCACGTCGCCGGCCTTCAGGCGCGCGTCGACCGCGTCGCCCAGGGTCAGCACCTCGGCCCATTGCTCTTCGGTGTAGGGCTTGGTGACGCGCGGCGATTCGTAGATGCGCGTGACCTTCATCTCGTGGCCGAACTCGACCTCGGACTCGTCCACGCCGCCCTCGATGGGCGCCGCGCTCGAAGGCGTGGGCGTGCAGGCCAGCGGGATGTGGCCCTCGCCGGCCAGCAGGCCCGAGGTGGCGTCCAGACCGATCCAGCCTGCGCCCGGCAGGAACACCTCGCACCAGGCGTGCAGGTCGGTGAAGTCGACCGTGGTGCCGCTCGGCCCGTCGAGCGCCTTCACGTCGGGCGTGAGCTGGATCAGGTAGCCCGAGACGAAGCGCGCGGCCAGCCCGCAGTGGCGCAGCAGCTGCACCAGCAGCCAGCCCGAGTCGCGGCAGGAGCCGCTGCCGCTGGCGAGCGTTTCTTCCGGCGTCTGCACGCCGGGCTCCATGCGGATCAGGTAGTTGACGTCCTGCTGCACCTGCTGGTTGATGCCGACCAGGAAGTCGATGGTGCGCTGTTCCTTGCGCTCGATCTTGTCGAGGTAGGCCTGCAGCAGCGGCGTGGGCGTTTCGGTGACGAGGTAGGGCGCCAACTCTTCGGCCTGCGAGGCCGTGTACTTGAACGGGAAGTTCTCGGCCTGCGGCTCGAGGAAGAAGTCGAAGGGGTTGTAGACCGCCATCTCGACCACGAGGTCGACCGTGACCTTGAACTCGCGTGTCTTCTCGGGGAACACGAGCCGCGCCTGGTAGTTGGCGAACGGGTCCTGCATCCAGTTGACGAAATGCTCCGCGGGTTCGACGCGCAGCGAATACGAGATGACGTTGCTGCGGCAGTGCGGCGCGGGACGCAAGCGCACGACCTGCGGGCCCAACTGCACCAGGCGGTCGTATTTGTAGTGGGTGACGTGGTGGAGTGCGGCGTGAATGGACATGCGTTTTTGTGTGCAGTACTGGCAGATTGCATCGAAAAGATGTCTCTGGTGAGACGCATACTAGCCCAGATGCTTAGCAATTAACGCGCCACTGAGCGTGACTTGGGGGAGGGTTTGCATCATGGGTTCGGACGTTCGTCGGTGACGCGATTTCGCGCGTCCGGCCATGCCGTGCACGGGGCCTGGGGCTTTGCCGCGCTGGCCGGATCGGTGCTCGGCGCGGCCTTGCAATTGCGCCAGCCGGTGCTCTGGCCGGCCTGGGTCTACGCGGCCTCGCTGCTCGTGGCAGCCATGGGCTTGTGGCGAGGGCGTTCCTTCATCGAGCGCCGCCTGCCCGTCGTGACGCTCACGTTGCTGTGCGGCGCCATGGCCGGCGCGGGGCTCGCCGGCTGGCGCGCGGTGGCCTATGAGCGTGGTGCGCTCGCGCCATCCGCCGAAGGCCGCGACCTCATGGTCACGGGCGTCGTCGCGGAGATGCCGCAGCGCAATGAGTCCGGAACACGATTCCGTTTGGATGTCGACGCTGCGCGCTGGGCCGAGCCGGCCATCGGCGAAGCCTTGCACGTGCCCGACCGCATCGCCCTCGGCTGGTACACGCAGAGCACCGGCCCGTGGGGCCGCGCGTCCGGCGACAAGCCCGTGCCTCTTGCCGAAGTCGGCGCCGTGCACGCCGGCGAGCGATGGCAGTTCACCGTGCGCCTGAAGGCGCCGCACGGCAACGTCAACCCCTTCGGCTTCGACAGCGAACTATGGTCGTGGGAGCAGGGCGTGCATGCCAACGGCTCCGTGCGAACCGGCGCGCGCGATACCGCGCCCAAGCGCATCGCCGTCACCTGGCTGCACCCGGTCGAGCGCGCGCGCGAAGCGGTTCGCGACGCGGTGTTCGAACGCGTGCCCGACCGCGCGCGGGCCGGCGTGATCGCGGCGCTGGTCACGGGCGACCAGAGCGCCATCGACCGCGCGGGCTGGGACGTGTTCCGCGCAACGGGCGTGGCGCACCTGATGTCGATCTCGGGCCTGCACGTGACCATGTTCGCGTGGCTCGCGGCGCATGCGGTCGGCTGGCTCTGGCGGCGCAGCGCGCGGCTCATGCTGCGTGTTCCCGCGCCGCAGGCCGCGCTGGTCGGCGGCGTGCTGCTGGCCGGGCTCTATGCGCTCTTCAGCGGCTGGGGCGTGCCGTCGCAGCGCACGGTGTGGATGCTCGCGACGGTCGCGCTGCTGCGCCTCACGGGCCGGCGCTGGCCGTGGCCGCATGTGTGGCTGCTGACCGCCGCGGTGGTGGTCGCGGTCGATCCGTGGGCGCTGATGCAGGCGGGCTTCTGGCTGAGCTTCGTGGCGGTGGGCGTGCTGTTCGCCACCGATGCGTCGGTGCCGGGCGCGCCGCGCGCGGGCGCGCCTTCGCGGCTGTTCGGGTTCTTTCGCGAGCAGTGGGTCATCACGCTGGCGCTCACGCCGCTGAGCCTGCTGCTGTTCCAGCAGGTGTCGCTGGTCGGGCTGCTGGCCAATGCGGTCGCGATTCCGTGGGTCACGCTGGTCGTCACGCCGCTGGCCATGCTCGGCGTGGCCGTTGCACCGTCGTGGGACGCGGCCGGGTGGGCGGTGCATGTGCTGGCCGTGCTGCTGCAATGGTGCGCCGGCTTGCCCTTCGCCACGCTGTCGATGGCCGCGCCGCCGCCTTGGATGGCGGCCTGCGGCGTGGCGGGCGGCGCGCTGCTCGCGATGCGCCTGCCGTGGTCCCTGCGCGCGCTCGGCGCGCCGCTGCTGCTGCCCGTGCTGCTGTGGCAGGCGCCGCGCCCCACCGTGGGCGAGTTCGAGCTGCTCGCCGCCGACATCGGGCAGGGCAACGCCGTGCTGGTGCGCACCGCCACGCACAGCCTGCTGTACGACACGGGCCCGCGCTACAGCCTCGAAAGCGATGCGGGCCACCGCGTGCTCGTGCCGCTGCTGCGCGCCCACGACGAGCGGCTCGACCTGCTGGTGCTGAGCCATCGCGACATCGACCACACGGGCGGCGCGCCGGCCGTGCTCGCGACGCAGCCCGAGGCGGCGCTGCTCAGTTCCATCGAGGCCACGCACCCGCTGCAGGCCTTGCGCCCCGCGCGGCGTTGCGAAGCAGGGCAGCACTGGACCTGGGACGGCGTGCGCTTCGAGGTGCTGCACCCCTCGGCCGACGACTACCAGACCTTCACCGCCAAGCCCAATGCCGTGTCGTGCGTGCTGCGCATCGGCAACGGCCGCGCGACCGCGCTGCTGGCCGGCGACATCGAGCGGCTGCAAGAGGCCGCGCTGGTCGCGCGCGTGCCGCAGTCGCTGCGCGCCGACGTGCTGCTGGCGCCGCACCATGGCAGCAAGACCTCGTCGAGCGCGGCCTTCCTCGACGCGGTTCAGCCGCGCATCGCCTTCGTGCAGGCCGGCTACCGCAACCGCTTCGGCCACCCTGCCACCGAGGTGACGGCGCGGTATGCGGAGCGCGATGTGCAACTGGTCGAGAACACCCGCTGCGGCGCCGCGCACTGGACCAGCGCGCACCCCGCCGAGGTCGCCTGCGAACGCGCGCGCCAGGCCCGCTACTGGCAGCACCGCCTGCCCTGAAGCCGCGCGGCCCCGGGGCCATTTCGGGTTTTCCCTCAAAAAGTTTCGCTGGCAGTAACTTTTTGGCGTTTGCTTGACCGGCCATGGCGCCAGTCCTTCAATAGCGCTGCAATAGCGGTTCCGTTGAACGAAACAAAGAGACAAGACCGATGGCCCTCCGCCCCCGCTCCGCCACCTCCGTGCTGGCCAACAGCACGACCGAGCCGACCTCGTCGGTCGAGCGCGCCTGCCGCATCCTGCGCGCGCTGTCCGACCCCGGCGTGACCCGCCTCACCGACATCGCCGTGGCCACCGGCCTGGACAAGACCACGGTGCTGCGCCTGGTCGAAGTGCTGATGCGCGACGGCTTCGTGGTGCGCGACGCGCAGACCAAGCACTACAGCCTGGGCGCCGAACTGCTGGTGCTCGGCGCCGCCGCGCTGGCCCGCTTCGACCCGCGCCCGCTGGTGCGCCCGAGCCTGCTGCGCCTCACGGGCCACTTCGAGGACAGCGTGATCCTGTCGATTCCCAGCGGCATCGAGTCGCTGTGCGTCGACGTGGAAGAGGGGCGCTTTCCGATCCGCGCCAACTACCTGTCGGTCGGCAGCCGCCGCCCGCTCGGCGTGGGCGCGGGCAGCCTCGCACTGCTCGCCTGGATGCCCGAGGCCGAGCGGCAGGCCGCGCTCGCCGTCATCGCGCCGCAGCTCAAGCGCTATCCGCGCATCACGCCCAAGCTGCTCGAGACCCACGCGCTCGAAGCCCGCGAGCGCGGCTACGCGGTGCTGCTCGACGTGGTGGTCGAGCGCATGGGCGGCATTGCCGCGCCCATCCTCGGCGCCGACGGCCGGCCCGTTGCGGCCATCAGCATCGCGGCGCTCAACGACCGCATCACCTCGCGCGAGGTCGAGCTCGCCAAGGCGCTCAAGCGCGAATGCGCCACCTGCGAAGTGCTGTGGAGCGGCGCCGCCCACCAGAGCACGCAAGCCTCGCGCGGCGCGGGCCGCCGCGCCGCCGTTCACTGAATGACCATGACCGACTCCCCTACGTACCTCATCGGCGCCGGCAACACCGCCTTCGGCCGCCACGAAGGCCGCGGCGCGCTCGACCTGATGGCCGAAGCCGCGCAACAGGCGCTGGACACCGCCGGCCTGCGCCGCGCCGACATCGACGGCGTGCTCTGCGGCTACGCGACCACGCTGCCGCACCTGATGCTGTCCACGCTGTTCTGCGAGCGCTTCTCGCTCAAGCCCGCCTACGCGCACAGCCTGCAACTGGGCGGCGCCACCGGTTCCGCGATGCTGATGCTGGCGCGCGACCTGGTGCGCGCCGGGCGCTGCCGCAACGTGCTGGTGGTGGCCGGCGAGAACCGCCTCAGCGGCCAGTCGCGCGACAGCGCCATCCAGACGCTCGCGCAGGTGGGCGACGCCGATTTCGAAGTGCCCAACGGCGCCTCGGTGCCGGCCTACTACGGCCTGCTCGCCTCGCGCTACATGCACGAGACCGGCACGCGCGAAGCCGACCTGGCCGAGCTCGCGGTGCTGATGCGGGCCAACGCGGCGGGCCACCCCGACGCGCACCTGAAAACGCCGATCTCGCTCGACGACGTGCTCGCCTCCAAGCCGATTGCCGCGCCGCTCAAGCTGCTCGACTGCTGCCCCATTTCCGACGGCGCCATGGCGCTGGTCGTGTCCGCATTGCCCCACGGCGAGGCGAGCGTCGCGATGGCCGGGGCAGGGCAGGCGCACCGCCACCAGCACCTGAGCGCAATGGCCGACGTCATGCAGTGCGGCGCGGGCGAAGCGGCCCGGCGCGCCTTCGACGAGGCGGGCCTGCGCGTCGAGGACATCGACTGCCTGGGCATCTACGACTCCTTCACCATCACCCTGGCCATGCTGCTCGAAGAAATCGGCTTTGCGCCGCGCGGTGGCGCCGCGCAGCGCGTGCGCAACGGCGACTTCCGCCCCGACGGCCCGCTGCCGCTCAACACCCACGGCGGCCTGCTGTCCTTCGGCCATTGCGGCGTGGCGGGCGGCATGGCGCACACGGTCGAGGCCTTCCGCCAGATGACGGGGCAGGCCGGCGCGCGGCAGTTGTCGCGGCGGCCACGGCACGCGTTCGTGCATGCGGACGGCGGCGTGATGTCCTCGCACGTGAGCCTGATCCTGTCGCGCGAGGTGTCGGCATGAGCGGCACACCCGTCGCCTCCGGCGCATTGGCCGCGCCTTTCGTCGCAGGGCTGGCGGATCGCGAATTGCGCTTCCAGTCGTGCAGCGACTGCGGCCATGCCCAGACGCTGGCGCGCTACGCCTGCGCGCACTGCGGCAGCACGCGCCTGGCATGGCAGACCGCGCGCGGCACCGCAACGGTGCACGCCGTCACCGTGGTCTCGCGCGCGCCGTCCGACGAGTTCCGCGCGCTGGCGCCGTACACGCTGGTGCTGGTCACGCTCGACGAGGGTCCGCGCCTCATGGCGCATGCCGAGCCCGGCGTGCGCATCGGCGACCGCGTGGCCGCCGGCTACTTCGCGCACGCCGGCCGCGTGCTCGTGCGTTTCGCGCCAGCGCCAGGCTGAGCACCGACCCCGCATTCGCCACCGCAATCAAGACAACCACAAAGCAGGAGACAAAGCATGCGTTCGTTCCGATCTTCCGTCCGGCGGCAGCTGTTGAGCGCGCTGGGCGCCGCGGTCTGCCTCGCGGCCGTTCCCATGGCCCATGCACAGGGCTATCCCAGCAAGCCCGTGAAGCTGGTCGTGCCGTACCCGCCCGGCGGGCCGACCGACATCGTCGCGCGCGTGGTCGCGCAGAAGCTGTCGGAGCAGACGGGCCAGCAGTTCATCGTCGACAACCGGCCCGGCGCGGGCGGCAACACCGGCGCCGAGTTCGTGGCGCGCAGCGCGCCCGACGGCTACACGCTGGTGGTCGCGACCACGGCGCATGCCATCAACCCCTCGCTGTTCAAGAACCTGGGCTACAAGCTCACCAAGGACCTGACGCCGGTCTCGCTGCTCACCAGCGGCCCGCTCGTCATCGTCGCCAACCCCGAGCTGCCCGCGAAGAACGTCGGCGAGCTGATCGCGCTGGCCAAGGCCAGGCCGGGGCAATTGAACTTCGCGTCGTCGGGCAACGGCCAGTCGACGCACCTGTCGGCCGAGCTGTTCGCCTCGATGGCGGGCGTGAAGATGACGCACATCCCGTACAAGGGCAGCGCCCCCGCGCTGACCGACGTGATGGGCGGGCAGGCGCAGCTGATGTTCGACACCATGCTCTCGGCCATGCCGCACGTGAAGGGCGGCAAGCTCAAGGCGCTGGCCGTGACCAGCGCCAGGCGCTCGCCCGCCGCACCCGACATTCCGACCGTGGCGGAGTCGGGCCTGCCGGGCTACGAGGCCATCGCCTGGAACGGCCTGCTCGCTCCCGCCGGCACGCCACCCCAGGTGATCGCGCGCCTGAACGCCGAGCTGAAGAAGGCGCTGGCCCTGCCCGAGGTGAAGGACAAGTTCGACGCGCAAGGCTTCGCCGCGACATGGAACACGCCCGAGGCTTTCGGCGACTTCATGAACGCCGAAGTGCTGAAGTGGGCGCAGGTGGTCAAGGTCTCGGGCGCCACGCTGGACTGACGCCATGATCGACCCCGTGAAGCTGAAGGCCTGGGCCTTCGCCGACATCGTTCACAGCTACGGCACCGACGACACGCTGCGCTATGCGCTCGCACTGGGCCTGGGCCGCGACCCGACCGACGCGGCGCAGCTGAAGTTCGTCAACGACACCGTGGCCGGCATGCCGCTGGCGCTGCCCACGCTCGCGGTGGTGCTGGGTTTTCCGGGCTCGTGGATGCAGGACCCGGCCACCGGCATCGACTTCGCGCAGATCGTGCATGGCGAAGAAAAGGTGGTGTGGCACCGGCCGCTGCCCGCGTCCGGCACGGTGGTGGCGCGCCACCGCGTGACGCGCATCGTCGACAAGGGCCCGGGGCGCGGCGCCACCGTCACCTACGACAAGGTCCTGTTCGACCAGGCCAGCGGCGAGCCGTTGGCGACCGTGACGCACACGACCTTCGCGCGCGGCAACGGCGGCTTCGCGACCGAGGCCGTGCCGGGCGACGCGGCGCCCGAGGCGTCCAGGCCCGTGCCGCAGCGCGCGCCCGACATGGTGGTCGACATTCCCACGCTGCCGCAGCAGGCCTTGCTCTACCGCCTGTGCGCCGACCGCAACCCGCTGCATTCCGACCCCGAGGTGGCGCGCGCCGCCGGCTTCGAGCGGCCGATTCTTCACGGCCTGTGTACCTGGGGCATCGCGGGCCACGCGGTGCTGGCCCACGCTTGCGGCAACGACCCCGCGCGCCTGAAGAGCCTGTTCGCGCGCTTCTCGGCGCCGGTGTTCCCGGGCGAGACGCTGCGCGTCGAAATGCACTGCGAAGGCCCGCACGACCTGTACTTCCGGGCCCGTGTGCCCGCGCGCGACCGCACCGTGCTCGACCACGGCCACGCACGCATCGACGCCTGATTTCAAGAAATCCAGCCAGGAGACATCCGAATGAAAAAGCAGGACATCGAAACGCAACGCGGCCCGCTGTTCACGCGCCGCCTGTGCCTTGCCGGCGGCGCGGCCGCGGCGGCCACGCTGGCGCTGCCAACGCTTGCGCAGCAGCCGTACCCGAGCCGGCCGGTGCGCTTCGTCGTGCCGTTCCCGGCCGGCGGGCCGGTCGACACCACGGGCCGCGCGGTGGCGCAGAAGCTCACCGAGCTGTGGGGGCAGCAGGCCATCGTCGACAACCGGGCGGGCGCGGGCGGCATCGTCGGCGCCGAGAACGTCGCGCGTTCGCCGGCCGACGGTTACAACGTGCTGGTGTGCAGCATCCACCACTCGGTGCTGCCGAGCCTGCGGCCCAAGTTGGCCTACGACATCGAGCGCGACTTCGTGCCGCTGAGCTTCGGCGCGATGTTCCCGGTGGTGCTGGTGGCGCATCCGTCGGTGCCGGCGCGCAACGTGGCCGAGCTCATCGCACTCGACAAGAAGTCGCCCGGCAAGCTGAGCTTCGGCTCGGCCGGCAACGGCGGCGGCACGCACCTGGCGGGCGAACTCTTCAACATGCAGGCGGGCACCAAGCTGCTGCACGTGCCGTACAAGGGCAGCGCGCCGGCCATGACCGACCTGCTCGGCGGCCAGGTGCAGCTGATGTTCGCCGACGCGCCCACGGCCATTCCGCAGATCAAGGGCGGCAAGGTGCGCGCCATTGCCGTGGCGAGCGCGCGCCGCTCGGTGCTGCTGCCCGACGTGCCGACCGTGGCCGAGTCGGGCCTGCCGGGCTACGAGGCCTACTCGTGGGCCGCGTTCATGGCGCCGGCCGGCACGCCGAAGGACATCGTGCAGCGGCTCAGCGCCGACATCGGCCGCGCGCTGAGCGATCCGCAGGTCAAGCAGCGGCTCTTCGAAGTCGGCGCGGAGGCCGCGCCCGGCACGCCCGAGGCCTTCGGCAAGACGCTGCACGCCGAGATTGCGAAGTGGACCCAGGTGGTGCGCACCGCCAACATCCAGGTGGACTGACGATGAGCCCGCAGCAAGAACAAGCACCCACGGCGGCGCGGCTGCTGTCGCGGCGCGAGGGCGCGGTGCTGGTGCTGACGATCAGCAACCCGGCCGCGCGCAACGCCATGCACCCGTCGCTTTACCGCACGGCCACAACGCTGCTGCGCGAGGCGGCGCTCGACAAGACCGTTCGCGCCATCGTGCTGACCGGCGAAGGCGAGCACTTCTGCGGCGGCGGCGACGTCAAGCGGCTGGCCGACCAGCGCCGGCGTCCGCGTGAAGAACAGATGGCGCACCTCGACGCGCTGCACGACTGGGTGATGGCGATGCACGACGCGCCGCAGCCGGTGATTGCGGCGGTCGAAGGCGCGGCGGCCGGCGGCGGGTTTTCGGTGTGCCTGGGCTGCGACCTGATCGTGGCGGCCGAGGACGCGAAGTTCGTGATGTCCTACGTCAAGCTCGCGCTGTCGCCCGACGGCGGCGGCGCCGATTCGCTGGCCCGCGCGCTGCCGCCGCAGGCCGCGCTGGAGCTGCTGCTCGACGGCGGCGTGTGCAGCGCGAACCGCCTGCGCGAGTGGGGCGTGGTGAACCGCGTCGTGCCGCATGGCGAGGCCCTGGCCACGGCGCTCGCGTGGGCGCGGCAGCTGGCCGCCGGCCCCTTCGACGCGCAGGCGCGCATCAAGCAGCTGGTGCATGCCGCGCGCGGCCGCTCGCGCCGCGAACAGCTCGACGCCGAGCGCGACGGCTTTGTCGAAGGCCTCTACAGCGACGAATGCGGCGCGGGCATCGAAACCTTCCTGTCCGCGCGCCAGCGTCCGAAATCCTGAAGAAGATGATGATGAAGAAAGAGTCCATGTCAGACCTGCTCGAATCCGCGCTCAACCCGCAATCCGTCGCCGTCATCGGCGCGTCCGAGAACATCCACAAGATCGGCGGGCGGCCGATCCACTACATGCAAAAGCACGGCTTTGCCGGGCGCATCTACCCGATCAATCCGGGGCGTGACGAAGTGCAGGGGCTCAAGAGCTATGCCTCGCTCGCGGCGCTGCCCGAGGCGCCCGACCTCGCGCTGGTGATCGTCGGCGGCGACAAGGCCGTGGCCGCGGTGGACGAATGCGCGGCGCGCGGCGTGAAGTCGGCGGTGGTCATCGCCTCGGGCTTCGGCGAGGCCGGCGAAGAGGGGCGCGAAGTGCAGCAGGCCATGACCGCGCGGGCACGCGCCGCCGGCATGCGGCTGTACGGGCCCAACACGCAGGGGCTGGCCAACTTCGGCAACGGCGCCATCGCGGGCTTCTCGACCATGTTCGTCGAGGTGCCGCCGGCCGACGGGCCCATCGGCGTGGTGAGCCAGAGCGGCGGCATGAGCGCGATGGCCTACGGCCTCCTGCGCGGGCGCGGCCTGGGCGTGCGGCATGTGCATGCCACGGGCAACGAGGCCGACGTGACCGTGTCCGACCTGGCCTGGGCCGTGGCACACGACCCCGACGTGAAGCTGCTGCTGCTGTACCTCGAGAACATCGCCAACCCCGAGCTGCTGGCGCGCACGGCGGCCTATGCGCGCGAGCGCGACCTGCCGATCATCGCGGTGAAGGCGGGGCGCTCGGAGAGCGGGCAGAAGGCCGCGTCGTCACACACCGGCTCGCTGGCCAACGAAGACCGCGCGGTCGATGCCTTCTTCAGGCATCACGGCATCTGGCGCGTGCGCGACCCGCATGCACAGGCGCTCGCGGCCGAGGCGTACCTGAAGGGCTGGCGGCCCGAGGGGCGACGGCTGGTGGTCATCAGCAATTCGGGCGCGAGCTGCGTGATGGGCGCGGACGCGTCCGAAGAATTCGGCCTGCCGCTCGCGGCGCTGTCGGCCCGAACGCGGCAGGGCGTGGCCGACCGGCTGCCGGGCTTTGCCACGGCGACGAACCCGATCGACATCACGGCGGCGCTGCTGTCGAACAGCGGCCTGTTCGGCGACGTGCTGCCCGCCGTGGCGCAGGACCCTGCCGCCGACCTGTTCTTCATCAACATCCCGGTGGCGGGCGCGGGCTACGACGTCGAGGCTTTCGCGGCCGACACCGCGAAGTTCGAGGCCGCAACGGGCAAGCCGGTGGTGGTGGCCGCGTGGCAGGAATCGGTGGCGGCGCCGTTCAAGGCGCGGGGCATTCCGACCTTCGCCAACGAGACGCAAGCCCTGGGCGTGCTCGCGCAACTGGCTTCGCACACGGCGCTGATGCGGCAGTCGCATGCGCCGTGGCCGCCAGCGCAGCCGCCTTCGTTGCCCGAGGGCGATGGGCGCTTTCTCAACGAGGCGCAGAGCCTGGACCTGCTGGCCGCGCATGGCGTGCCCGTGGTGGCGCATCGGCTGTGCCGCTCGGCGGCCGAGGCGCGCGATGCCTGGGGCGTGGTCGGCGGGCCGGCGGTGGTGAAGGCCTGCTCGGCCGACGTGCCGCACAAGTCGGAGCACGGCCTGGTGGCGCTGCGCGTGGAGAGCGCCGAGGCGGCCGGCGCGCTGTTCGACGCGCAGTGGGCCAGGCTGGCGGAACTGGGCGCGGCACGCGAGGGCGTGATCGTCGCGGCCATGCACAAGGGGCGCCACGAGTTCATGGTCGGCGCGCGGCAAGACCCGGTGTTCGGGCCGGTCGTGGTGGTGGGCGACGGCGGCAAGTACGTCGAGGCACTGCAGGACGTGGCCGTGCTGCTGCCGCCCTTCGCGCCCGCCGACGTGAAGGCGGCGCTGAAGACGCTGCGCATCGCGCCGCTGCTCGAAGGCGTGCGCGGCGAGCCGCCGCTCGATGTCGACGCGCTGGCAGAGGCGGTGGTCGCGGTGGGTCGACTGATGGCGTCCGCGCCCGGCCGGATCGCGTCGATCGACGTCAACCCGGTGATGGTCGGCGCCCGGGGCGAGGGCGCGATGGTGGTGGACGCGCTGGTCGAGCGCGCAGCCTAACTGTGAATTAATTGTTAAAAGTAGGCCGAAAGGCCCCTTGCAGGTCGCGTCCATGCGTGTCCGATGCGTTGTATCGTCTTGAAACAACACGAAGGGGACACCATGCACGACCGCAGCAGCTTCCGGTGGGGCCGGCCATTCGGGCCTACGCCATGACGACCGCCGTCCCGGCCATCACGAGCACGAGCGCGTCCGGCGCCCACGGCGCCGCGGGGGCGCGGCTCAAGATGCACCGCGAAGGCCCGGTGCTGGTGCTGACCCTGAGCAACCCCGCCGCGCGCAACGCGCTCAACCCCTCGGTCTATCGCGCCGCGGCCAAGGCGCTGCGGGCCAGCTCGGGCTTTCGCACGGTGCGCGCCGTGGTGCTGTGCGGGGAGGGCGAGCACTTCAGCGGCGGCGGCGACCTGCGCCGGCTGGTGCGGCAACGCAAGCTGCCGGAGGCCGAGCAGTACGGCCACATCGACGCGCTGCACGAATGGATCATGGCGATCCAGGAGGCGCCCCAGCCCGTCATCGCGGCAGTCGAGGGCGCGGCCGTGGGCGGCGGCTTCTCGCTGTGCCTGGCCTGCGACCTGATCGTGGCGGCCGAAGACGCCCGCTTCGCCATGTCGTACGTCAACGTCGGCCTCACGCCCGACGGCGGCGGCACCGATTCGCTCATGCGCGGCCTGCCGCCGCAGGCCGCGCTGGAAATGCTGCTCGACGGCACGCCCTGCAGCGCGAAGCGGCTGCACGACTGGGGCGTGGTCAACAAGGTGGTGCCGCGCGGCAGTGCCTGCGCCACGGCGCTCGAGTGGGCGCAGCAGTTGTCGCGCGGGCCCTTCGAGGTGCAGGCGCGCATCAAGCAGCTGGTGCATTCGGCCCGGGGCCGCAGCCGGCGCGAGCAGCTCGACGCCGAGCGCGAGTCCTTCGTCGCCAGTCTTTACAGCGACGAGAGCGGGGAGCGCATCAAGGAATTTCTTTCGCCCCGCAAGAAGCCCCAGCCGCCGGCCGGCGAAGGGCCCGTGCAGTAGTCGCGAAAAAAAGACCTCCGACCCGTCCGCGGGCTTCGCATAAGGGGTTCTACTGGCCCTGAACTTGCTAAGCTATGGCTCAAGGAGATTGGTCGTTCCATGCACAAATTCGATGAGATGTATGAGCAGTTGCCCTATGCGGGGGCTGCGATCCGACAGCACTACAAGCGCTACGACCAATGGCTCGCGAAGCAACCCGGTGAGGTGATGCGTTCGCGGCGCGAAGAGGCGGAAATGATTTTCCGCCGGGTCGGTATCACCTTCGCCGTCTACGGCGCGAAGGACGAAGACGGCTCCGGCACCGAGCGGCTCATTCCGTTCGACCTGCTGCCTCGCATCATTCCCGCCCACGAGTGGGACAGCATGGAAAAGGGGCTGGTGCAGCGCGTCACGGCGCTCAACCGCTTCCTGCATGACGTCTACCACGACCAGGAAATCATCAAGGCCGGCATCATTCCGGCTGAGCAGATCCTGAACAACGCGCAGTTCCGACCCGAAATGATGGGCGTCAACGTGCCGCACAACGTCTACTCGAACATCTCGGGCATCGACATCGTGCGCGCGCCCGATGCCGACGGCAACGGCGAGTACTACGTGCTCGAGGACAACCTGCGCGTGCCCAGCGGCGTGAGCTACATGCTCGAGAACCGCAAGATGATGATGCGGCTCTTCCCCGAGCTGTTCAACCAGAACCGCATCGCGCCGGTCGCCCATTACCCCGACCTGCTGCTCGAGACCCTGCGCGCCAGCGCGCCGCCGGCCACGGCCGAGCCCACGGTGGTGGTGCTCACGCCCGGCATGTACAACAGCGCCTACTTCGAGCATGCCTTCCTGGCGCAGCAGATGGGCATCGAGCTGGTCGAGGGGCAAGACCTGCTGATCAAGGACGACTTCGTCTACATGCGCACCACGCGCGGGCCCAAGCGCGTCGACGTCATCTACCGCCGCGTGGACGACGACTTTCTCGACCCCGAGGTGTTCCGCCCCACGTCCACGCTGGGCTGCGCCGGCCTGATGCGCGCCTACCGCGCGGGCAACGTCGTGATCTGCAATGCCGTGGGCACCGGCGTGGCCGACGACAAGTCGATCTACCCCTACGTGCCGAAGATGATCGAGTTCTACCTCGGCGAAAAGCCGATCCTGAAGAACGTGCCGACCTACATGTGCCGCAACAAGGACGAGCTGCAGTACACGCTCGACAACATGAAGGACCTGGTCGTGAAGGAGGTGCACGGCGCCGGCGGCTACGGCATGCTGATCGGCCCGGCCGCCACGCAGGCCGAGATCGAGGACTTCAAGAAGGCCGTGATCGCCAAGCCCGACGGCTACATCGCCCAGCCCACGTTGAGCCTGTCGACCTCGCCCACCTTCGTGGACGCCGGCATTGCGCCGCGCCACATCGACCTTCGTCCGTTCGTGCTCTCGGGCAGCGAAGTGCAGATGGTGCCCGGCGGCCTCACGCGCGTGGCGCTGAAGGAGGGCTCGCTGGTGGTCAACTCGTCGCAGGGCGGCGGCACCAAGGACACCTGGATTCTCGAAGCCGACCGCGCGCCCAAGCCCAAGGCGCCCGCGCAGTCGCAAAGCCAATCGTAGTAGGAGCACCCACGATGCTGTCTCGCACCGCCGACCATCTCTACTGGATGTCCCGCTACACCGAGCGCGCCGAGAACACGGCGCGCATGCTGGACGTCAACTACCAGACCTCGCTGCTGCCGCAGTCCGCCGAAGTCGCCAAGTACGGCTGGCAGGGCGTGCTGTCCATCAGCGAGCTGCTGCCCTGGTACAACCAGAAGTACGACCAGATCGCGCCCAAGGAGGTGATGGAGTTCATGGTCAAGGACGAGAGCAACGCCTCGTCGATCGTCTCCTGCCTGAAGGCCGCGCGCGAGAACGCGCGTGCCGTGCGCGGCGCGCTCACCACCGAAGCGTGGGAAACGCAGAACACCACCTGGCTCGAAGTGAACCGCATGCTGCGCTCGGGCGACTTCGAGCGCGACCCGGGCCAGTTCTTCGAGTGGGTCAAGTTCCGCTCGCACCTGTCGCGCGGCGTGACGCTGGGCACCATGCTGCAGGACGAGGCCTTCTACTTCTCGCGCCTGGGCACCTTCCTGGAGCGCGCCGACAACACGGCGCGGCTGGTCGACGTGAAGTTCCACGCGCTCAACAGCGAGTTCTTCGGCGCCGCCACCGAGGAAGACCAGGAATACGACTTCTATCACTGGAGCGCGATCTTGCGCAGCGTCTCGGCCTTCGAGGTCTACCGCAAGGTGTACCGCGACGTCATCAAGCCCGAGCGCGTGGCCGAGCTGCTGATTCTTCGCGCGGACATGCCGCGCTCGCTGCACGCGAGCCTGGTCGAGGTGGTCAACAACCTTGCGAAGGTGCAGAACGAACAGAGCGCCGAAACGCAGCGCCGCGCCGGCAAGCTGCTGGCCGACCTGCAGTACGCGCGGGTCGACGAGATCCTGGCCACGGGTTTGCACGCCTACCTCACGCAGTTCCTCGATCGCGTGAACGAACTGGGCGGGCGCATCAGCCAGGACTTCCTGGTTCCGGCGCACTGACAGACTGATTGACGGGCCAGCGAGAACGCGGACGCATGCGGCTTGTCGCGCATTCGGCCCGCGCCTTCTCGATTCAGGGTTTCCTCGAGCCCGAGGAGTGTGAGCAACTGATCGCACTGGCCGAGGCCGAGGGCTTTGCCTCCGCCGGCGTGCGCACGGCAGACGGCCCGAAGCCCATGCCCGCCATCCGAAACAACGAGCGCGCGATGCTGCCTTCGCCCTATTGGGTCGACCTGCTGTGGCAGCGGCTGGGCGAGGTGGCCTTGCCCGAACTGGCGGCCCAATCGCCCAAGGGCTTGCCGAAGGATCTGCGCTTCTACAAATACACGCCCGGCCAGCGCTTCAAGATGCACAAGGACGGGCCTTGGCATGAGGACGGGCTCACGAGCCAGCTCACGCTGCTGGTCTACTTGAACGACGGCTTCACCGGTGGGGAGACCGACTTTCGCGAGTTCCGCGTGAAGCCCGAGGCTGGCGCTGCACTGCTCTTTGTCCACGACACGTGGCATGAGGGCGCGGCGGTGGAGGCGGGCGTGAAGTACGTGCTGCGTTCGGATGTGTTGTATGGAGAGTGACATCGGCGGCCCGGGCGCCTGGCCACCCGTAACGCAGCGAGATTTCTCACCGAGAGAGAGCACGGCCGTTGGTCTGCTGATCGCACGGAGATTTCTGCTCGACGCCCGTCTGAACGACGAAGATCAAGGACTCGTGTTCGCGGGCCTGGAGTTGGCGTGGCGCTGGGTGGAAGGGCGCGAAGTCAGCCCGATTCATCTGTGTGAATACATCGACGGTGAGATCAACCTGCCTTTCAGGTCCACGTTGTATGCAGAAGGATCGGTGGCTTCCCATGCCATGGCCGCCGTCTTTCTCTCGATGGGTCTTGCCGCCTTGTATGCCTGCAAGGAAGCGGGCGTATCACCCTCTGAAAGTGTCGAGAATTTCGGCAGCAACGAATTGGATGTGCTGAACGGTCTTTCTTCCCTGTTGGGTAGCGAAGATCAGGAGCGCATTTCCAGGGTCAGAAATATTTTGGCTGTTGGCGCTGGAGACAAGCACGGAGCATTCGGCGGCCCGATCAGACAAGCCGATGTCGACGACACTCGATAGCGCTCAGCGCGAGAACGACTCCACCGCCACCGGAATCTCCGGCGCCTGCCACCGGTAGGCACCGCCCAGCACGTCGCGCTCGGGCTTCTGCCCGCTCCACTCGATGCGCAGCAGGTCCATCAGCGTCCAGCCTGTCCAGTCCGCGCGAAACGGCTGTTGCTGCTGCGCCGCCGTGCCGGGCAGCGGCTGCTGGTTGCGCCACACCACGGCCGGAATGCGGTAGCCCGAGGCGGTCGACGGGCTGTGGCCGGCGCGGTCGCTGACGTGGCCGACTTCCTGCCCATGGTCCGACAGATACATCCACGCGCGGTACTCGCCGGGCTTGCCCGCGCTGCGCGTCTGCTGCAGCAGCTCGGACACCACGAAGTCGTGGTACAGCAGCGCGGCGTCGTACTCCTGGCGAAAGCGCCGCACCCAGGCCGAGCGGCCGTCTTTCATGAGGCCGTTCTCGACCGCGTCCACGTCGTCGTCGAAGGGATTGGCATTCTCCGGAAAGCGCAGGCTGTAGTGCGGGTGCGCGCCCATCAGGTGGACCACGATGAGCTTGCGGTCGGTGCTGGTGTCGGCCAGCGCCTCTTGCACGCAGTCGAGGATCTCGCCGTCGAGTGACGCGCTGGCGCGGCCCGGCGTGCGGTTGACCATGTCGACCACGTCGGCCAAGCGCGCGTGCTGCTGCTCGATGGCCAGGTCGTCATGGTTGCTGATCCACCAGACCTTGTAGCCCGCCGCGCGCGCCAGCGCCAGCACATGCGGCGGGTTCTCTGCGTCGGGCAGGCCGAAGTGGAACATGTTGCGCAACGCGGGCAGGGTGCTCGCGTCCACCGACCATGCGTTCTTCAGCACGGCCATCTGTTCGCCGGTCTGCGCCTTGTGCGCCTGCAGGCGCGGCGTGGTCGGGCGGCCGTAGCCGTACAGGCCCATGTTGTCGCGGTTGATGCTGTCGGTGATCACCAGCACCACCGTCGAAGGCCCGGCCTGCGTGATGACGGGCGCGATGGCCCGGGCCTGCGCCGTCAGGCGGTCGCGCTGCTTCTGCTGGTCGGCCCAGGCGGCCTGCAGCGTGTGCAGCGAGCCGACCCACTGGGTCCAGAAGATCGCGGGGTGCAGCCGGCGCCACGGCTTGCTCGCGTAGGCCGCGCAGGCCACGAGCAGCAGCAGCGCGATCAGCGCCGTGGCCCAGACTGGCGGCCTTGCGCGAACGCGCGATGCGTCCGCGGCGGCCACCGCGCCGCGTCGCGCGAACATGCCCACCAGCACGCCGGCCACCACCAGCGCGGCGCACCAGATGACCGCCGAGCGCCAGTGCATCCACAGGTATTCGGAGCTTTCGCGCGCATTGGTGTTGGCAGCCGCGCCCAGCACCATGGCGCTGTCGGGCGCGGCCTGGTAGGTGTCGAGCAGGTAGGCGCGCACCGCGCCGTCGAGCGCGAAGCCCATGGCCCAGAGCCACACGAGGGCCGTGCGCAGGCGCTGCATGCGCGCACTGCGCAGCGGCCATGCGAGCCACAGCACCATCGGCGACGCCAGCACCGCGAGCTGCGCGGTGCGTCGGCCGTCGTGGCCCAGCGCGATCAGCGCCAGCAGCGTGGCGCCGACCACGCCGCAGGCGAGCAGCGCACGGCGGCGGGATGCGTTGCGCGACGCAGAGGCTTCGGGGGGAAGGGTGGTCAAGCTGGCAACGCGAGGGGAGGGGCGAGCGGATTCTGCCCCGCGGCATGCGCCGCCGCCCCCAGTGCCCCGATGGCCGCGAGGTGCATTCGAGGTGCATGCGGCTACAGGGATATCCCCCACGGAACTTATTCGCCGTCGGGTGCCCAGACGGGCTCGCCGGCATTGCCGGGGAATTCTCTCAACCCCTTCTTTGTAGAAAAGGAACCTCCGCCCCATGGTCAGATTCAGCCGATGGTCCGCCCTCCTGCTTGCTTTCGCACTCTCATGGATGGCCCTGCCGTCCGCCTTTGCCGCGCGGCAACATCAGCCACAGCATCAGCAAATGGTCAGCGTGGCCGTCAAGACGCTGAACATGCGCACCGGCCCCGGCCCGCGCTACGAGACGCACTGGACCGTCAGCAAGGGCTATCCGTTCAAGGTGATCGGCCGCAAGGGCGACTGGCTCCGCGTCAGCGACTTCGAGGGCGACAAGGCCTGGGTGTTCCGCTCGATGACCAACAAGACGCCGCACCACGTCGTGAAGGCGCAGGTGGCCAACCTGCGGCGCGCGCCGAACCCCCGCAGCCCCGTCATGAAGAAGGCTGGCTACGGCGACGTGCTGCGCACCCTGGAGCGCCGTGGCGACTGGATCAAGGTGCGGCACGAAGGCGGCACCACCGGCTGGGTTCAGAAGCGGCTGACCTGGGGCTGGTAGCCCCGCCGCCGCGCAAGAAGAACGAGAACGCTCAGGTCGCCGTGGCCTGGCGCACGGCGCGTTCCCAGCGCGCCATCGATTCCTCGGCCTGGGCGCGGCCCATGGTCGGGAGAAAGCGGCGCTCGATCTTCCAGAGCTTCGACAACTGGCGCGCGTCGCTGTAGACGCCCGTCGACAGCCCCGCGAGGTACGCGGCACCGAGCGCGGTGGTCTCGATGACTTCGGGGCGCACCACCGGAATGCCCAGCAGGTCGGCCTGGAACTGCATCAGCAGGTCGTTCACGCTCGCGCCGCCGTCCACGCGCAACTCGGCCACGGGCTTGCCGCCCGCGGCCACCGCGTCGCGGCTCATGGCCTGCAGCAGCGCGGCGCTCTGGTAGGCGATGCTTTCGAGCGCGGCGCGCGCGATGTGTGCGACCGTGGTGCCGCGCGTCAGCCCGGTGATCGTTCCGCGCGCGTCGGCGTCCCAGTAGGGCGCGCCCAGGCCGGTGAAGGCCGGCACCATCATCACGCCGCCCGCGTCGGGCACGCTCTCGGCCAGCGACTGCACTTCGGCGCTGCCCTTGATGGCCTTCAGGCCGTCGCGCAGCCACTGCACCACCGCGCCGCCGACGAACACGCTGCCTTCCATGGCGTACTGCGGCGTGGCATCGGCCTGCGCGGCGCTGGTCACGAGCAGGCCGTTGTGCGAGGGCTGGAACGCGCCGCCCGTGTGCATCAGCAAAAAGCAGCCGGTGCCGTAGGTGTTCTTGGCCATGCCGGCCTCGAAGCAGGCCTGGCCGAAGAGGGCGCTCTGCTGGTCGCCGGCCACGCCGCCAATGGGCAGCGCATGGCCCAGCAACGCGGCGTCGGTGTCGGCGAAGTGCGAGCTCGAGGGCTGCACCTTCGGCAGCAGCGCGGCGGGAATGTCGAGCGCCTTGAGCAGGTCGGCGTCCCATGCGTTGTCGTGCACGTTGAAGAGCATGGTGCGCGAGGCGTTGCTCACGTCGGTCACGTGCGCCTTGCCGCCGGTGAGCTGCCACATGAGCCAGCTGTCGACCGTGCCGAAGGCCAGCTCGCCGCGCTCGGCCTGCGCACGCGCGCCGGGCACGTTGTCGAGCAGCCAGCGCAGCTTGGTGCCGGAAAAATAGGCGTCGATCACCAGCCCGGTCTTCTCGCGGATGGTGTCGGTCATGCCCTCGTCGCGCAGCCGCGCGCACAGCGGCTCGGCGCGGCGGTCCTGCCAGACGATGGCGTGGTGCACCGGCTGGCCCGTCTTGCGGTTCCACAGCACCGTGGTCTCGCGCTGGTTGGTGATGCCGATGGCGTGGATGTCGGCGGCCTGCAGCTTGGCCTTGGCCAGCACCTCGCGCGCGGTGGCGAGCTGGCTGCGCCAGATTTCCATCGGGTCGTGCTCGACCCAGCCCGGCTGCGGGTAGATCTGCGTGAGCTCCTTCTGCGCGATGGCGACGATGTGGCCCTCGCGGTCGAACACGATGCTGCGCGAGCTGGAGGTGCCCTGGTCCAGGGCGAGCAGGTAGGTCGTCATCCGGTCTCCGGTTTTTTTCTGGCCGTCAGTTCTCGCGCGCGATCTCGAGCCGCACCTGCGCCGCAAGCAGCAGGTCGGGGAAGGGCGCCGGCGGCTCCGCGTCGGTGAACAGCTGGTCGATCTGCGAGAGCGTGCCCAGCTGGATCATCGCGGGCCGGTTGAACTTGCTGGCGTCGGCCGCCAGCCACACCTCGCGCGCCTGCGCGATGATGGTTTGCGCCACCTTCACCTCGCGCAGGTCGAAGTCGCGCAGCGAGCCGTCGGCCTCGATGCTCGACACGCCGATCAGCGCGATGTCGACCTTGAACTGGCGGATGAAGTCGATGGTGGCCTCGCCCACCACGGCCCGGTCGCGCGGGCGCACGGAGCCGCCCGCCACGATCACCTCGCACGAGGTGTTGCCGCTCAGGATGGTGGCCACGTTCAGGTTGTTGGTGATCACGCGCAGGCCGGTGTGGCGCATCAGCGCCTTGGCGATGGCCTCGGTGGTGGTGCCGATGTTCAGGATCAGCGAGCAGTCGTTGGGCACCAGCTCGGCCACGCGGCGGGCGATGCGCGCCTTGCCTTCGGCGTGCAGGGTCTCGCGCTGCTGGTAGCCGATGTTCTCGGTGGTCGAGCTGGGCACCCGCACGCCGCCGTGGAAGCGGGTCAGCAATCCTTCGTCGGCCAGCCGCTGCACGTCGCGCCGCACGGTCTGCAGCGTCACGCCGAGCATGTCGGCCAGTTGTTCGACGGTGACGGAGCCGCGCGTGCGCACGGTCTCCAGGAGATTGATCTGTCGCGGGTTGGAGTTCACAGGGGCGTCGTGGAGAGCAGGAAGACTGCGACTGAGGGTACAGTGCGCGTCACTTTAAAACGAAAGAAAACGAATCCGGGTAAGGGAAAACTCGGAGGAAAATCGCGCTAAAAGGAAGCTAAATGAAAAATCTCGAAAATACAATGGCCGCCGTTGGTGACCAAAGTCACGGATCAATGGAACCCATTCCAGTGAGCGATTCTTCCCTCCATTCGCCTGCGCCAGCTGCCGATTGCGACGTGCTGATCGTCGGCGGCGGCATCAACGGCTGCGGCATCGCACGCGACCTCGCGGGCCGTGGCTGGCGCGTGGTGCTGTGCGAAAAGGACGATCTTGCCTCGCACACCTCGTCGTCGTCCACCAAGCTGATCCACGGTGGATTGCGATACCTCGAATATTACGAGTTCTCGCTGGTGCGCAAGGCGCTGCAGGAGAGAGAAGTTTTGCTCAAGAGCGCGCCGCACATCATGTGGCCGCTGCGCTTCGTGATGCCGCACGACCCGTCGATGCGCCCGGCCTGGATGATCCGCATCGGCCTGTTCATGTACGACCACCTGGCCAGGCGCGAGGTGCTGCCCGGCTCGCGCAGCGTCGACCTGCGCCGCCACGCGGCCGGCAAGCCGCTGAAGGACCAGTACAAGCGCGGCTTCATCTACTCGGACGGCTGGGTCGACGACGCGCGCCTGGTGGTGCTCAACGCGCTCGACGCCAAGGCGCGCGGCGCCGAGGTGCTGACGCGCACGCGCTGCGTGCGAGCCCAGCGCGACGCCGACGGCTGGACCGCCGACCTGCTGGGCCCCGACGGCACGAAGCGCACGCTGCGCGCCCGCGCCGTGGTCAACGCGGCGGGCCCGTGGGCCGAATCCTTCCTGCGCGGCGTGGCGCAGTCGGCCAAGGGCGAGGCGCTGGCCACCAAGAGCCTGCGGCTGGTCAAGGGCAGCCACATCGTGGTGCCGCGCCTGTTCGAGCACGACCACGCCTACATCTTCCAGAACCCCGACAAGCGGATCATCTTCGCCATTCCCTACCAGGACGAGTTCACGCTGATCGGCACCACCGACATCGAGCTCAGCGGCGACGACCCGGGCGCCGCGCGCATCGCGCAGGAAGAAATCGACTACCTCTGCACCCAGGCCAGCCGCTACTTCGACAAGCCCATCGTGCCGGCCGACGTGGTGTGGACCTATTCAGGCGTGCGCCCGCTGCTGGACGACGCCTCGGGCGACCCATCGGCGGTCACGCGCGACTACATGCTCGAGTCGAACACCACCGCCGCGCCGCTGCTGTCGGTATGGGGCGGCAAGATCACCACCTTCCGAAAGCTGGCCGAGGACGCGGCCGACGAGGTCGGCAAGATGCTGGGCCAGTCGAACGCGCAGCGGCCGGCCTGGACCGACGGCGCCTTCCTGGCGGGCGGCGACCTGTCGGGCTGGATCGGCGCGGCCCGGCGCCCCGACGACGACTTCGAGCGCTTCGTGTCGGCCGTGCAGGCCAGGCACCCCTGGCTCTACGGCCAGCTCGCGCGGCGGCTGGCGCGGGCCTACGGCGCGCGCATCGCGGACGTGCTGGGCGACGCCAGGTCCTTTGCCGACCTGGGGGCTGAAGTGGCGCCGGGCCTGTTCGAGCGCGAACTGCGCTTCCTGCAGGACAACGAGTGGGCCGTGAGCGCGGAAGACGTGCTCTGGCGCAGATCCAAGCTGGGGCTGCACTACACGGCCCCGCAGCGCGAACAGGTCGCGCTCTGGCTGCAGGCCCACCCGAAGAACAACTGAACATCTGAATAAAAAAAGGGGGCGAGACAATGCAGCTGACTCTGGAGCGCGTCACCAAGAAAGTGGGCGCGCAAACCTGGCTCTACGAGCAGAGCATTGCACCCCGCGGCGGCGCCGTCACGGTGCTGCTGGGCGCCACGCAGGCCGGCAAGACCAGCCTCATGCGCCTGATGGCGGGGCTGGACACCCCCACCACCGGCAAGGTGCTGGTCGACGGGCAGGACGTCACCGGCATGCCGGTGCGCGAGCGCAACGTGGCCATGGTGTACCAGCAGTTCATCAACTACCCCTCGCTCAAGGTGGCGGACAACATCGCCTCGCCGCTCAAGCTGCGCGGCGAACAGAACATCGACGCGCGGGTGAAGGCGCTGGCCGACAAGCTGCACATCGGCATGTTCCTGGACCGCTACCCGGCCGAGCTGTCGGGCGGCCAGCAGCAGCGCGTGGCGCTGGCGCGCGCGCTCGCCAAGAACGCGCCGCTGATGCTGCTCGACGAGCCCTTGGTCAACCTCGACTACAAGCTGCGCGAAGGCCTGCGCGAAGAGCTCACGCAACTCTTCGCCAGCGGCGACTCGACCGTGATCTACGCCACCACCGAACCCGGCGAAGCGTTGCTGCTGGGCGGCTACACGGCCGTGATGGACGCCGGCGAGCTGCTGCAGTACGGCCCGACCGCCGAGGTGTTCCATGCGCCGCAGTCGCTGCGCGTGGCGCGCGCCTTCAGCGACCCGCCGATGAACCTGCTGGCCGCCACGGCCGCCGCCGGCAAGTTGCAACTGGCCGGCGGCCCCGTGCTGGCGCTGGCCGTGCCCGAAGGCGCGGCGGGCGCGGTCACGGTCGGCCTGCGCGCCAGCGCCCTGAACGTCAACGCGGGGGAGGGCGACATCGCCTTGCCCGGCAAGGTGGAACTGGCCGAGATTTCGGGCTCCGACACCTTCGTGCACGTCGAGACCGCGGTGGGCGAAATGGTGGCGCAGCTCACCGGCGTACACCGCTTCGAGCTGGGTGCTTCGATCACGCTGTACTTCAGCGCGGCGCAAGCCTATGTGTTCGATGCCGGCGAAAAGCTGGCCCTCGCGCCCGCGTGGCGCAAAGGAAACTGACATGGCCCGCATCGACCTGGACCTGGCGCACGCCTACCGCGCCAACCCCACGCAGGACAGCGACTACGCGCTGCTGCCGCTGAAGATGAGCTTCCGGGACGGCGGCGCGTATGCCTTGCTCGGCCCCTCGGGCTGCGGCAAGACGACCATGCTCAACATCATCTCGGGCCTGCTGGTGCCCTCGCAGGGCACGGTGAGCTTCGACGGCCGCGACATGACGCAGGCCACGCCGCAGGAGCGCAACATCGCGCAGGTGTTCCAGTTCCCGGTGATCTACGACACCATGACCGTGGCCGAGAACCTGGCGTTTCCGCTGCGCAACCGCAAGATGCCGGCCGACCAGATCAAGAAGCGCGTCGGCGAGATCGCCGAAATGCTCGACATGAGCGGCCAGCTCAACCAGCGCGCGGCGGGCCTGGCGGCCGACGCCAAGCAGAAGATCTCGCTGGGCCGCGGGCTGGTGCGCAGCGACGTGTCGGCGGTGCTGTTCGACGAGCCGCTCACCGTGATCGACCCGCACCTGAAGTGGCAGCTGCGCCGCAAGCTCAAGCAGATTCACCGCGAGCTGAAGCTCACGCTGATCTACGTCACGCACGACCAGGTCGAGGCGCTCACCTTCGCCGAAGAGGTGGTGGTCATGACGCGCGGCAAGGCCGTGCAGGTGGGCAGCGCCGAGGCGCTGTTCGAGCGGCCGGCCCACACCTTCGTCGGCCACTTCATCGGCTCGCCGGGCATGAACTTCCTGTCGGCGCAAAGCGCCCACGGAACCATCGAAGTGGCGGGCACGCCGCTGGTGCCCACGCGCGAACTGCCGCAGGGGCCGCTGAAGATCGGCATCCGCCCCGAGTACCTGCGCCTGTCGAGCGCGGGCGCCGCCGGCGCGGTGCCGGCGGTGGTCAAGCAGGTGCAGGACGTGGGCACGCACGTGATGCTGGGCGTGGAGGCCGACGGCAGCCCGCTGAAGGTGCGGCTGCATTCCGACGACAAGCCGCCGTCGGTGGGCGACACCGTGTGGCTGCGCGTGCTGGACACGCACACCTGCTACTACAAGGACGAGGAGCTGGTCGCATGAACAACCTGATTCCGTTCAACCCCGCTCCCCTGTCTTTCTCCCTCCCCTTCCGGGGGAGGGCGGGGGTGGGGGAAGGAGCCAACCCATGAACGCCACCAACAAACCCATCAATCAAAAAGCCTGGTGGCTGATCCTGCCGGTGCTGGTCTGCGTGGCCTTCTCGGCCATCGTGCCGCTGATGACGGTGGTCAATTATTCGGTGCAGGACATCATCTCGCCCGACCGCCGCGTGTTCGTGGGCACCGAGTGGTTCGCCGCGGTGATGCGCGACGACGAGCTGCACGAGGCGCTGCTGCGCCAGCTGGGCTTCTCGCTGTCGGTGCTGCTGGTCGAGATTCCGCTGGGCATCGCGCTCGCGCTGTCGATGCCGGCCAAGGGCTGGAAGTCGTCGGCGGTGCTGGTGGTGGTGGCGCTGTCGCTGCTGATTCCCTGGAACGTGGTGGGCACCATCTGGCAGATCTACGGGCGCACCGACATCGGCCTGTTCGGCCATGCGCTGCAGGCCATGGGCATCGAATACAACTACACGGGCAGCGCCTCCGACGCCTGGATCACCGTGCTGGTGATGGACGTGTGGCACTGGACGCCGCTGGTGGCGCTGCTGTGCTTTGCGGGCCTGCGCTCCATTCCCGATGCGTACTACCAGGCCGCGCGCATCGACGGCGCGAGCAAGTTCGCGGTGTTCCGCTACATCCAGCTGCCCAAGATGCGCGGCGTGCTGATGATCGCGGTGCTGCTGCGCTTCATGGACAGCTTCATGATCTACACGGAGCCCTTCGTGCTGACGGGCGGGGGCCCCGGCAACGCGACCACGTTCCTGAGCCAGTACCTCACGCAGAAGGCGGTGGGGCAGTTCGACCTGGGGCCGGCGGCCGCGTTCTCGCTGATCTACTTCCTGATCATCCTGCTGTTCTGCTTCGTGCTCTACAACTGGATGCAGCGGGTGGGAACACAAGAAGCCGAGGTGGAGAAATGAACGACAAGCGATTCCACAAGCGCAGCATCTTCCTGGTGCTGTACATCCTGTTCGCCCTGTTGCCCATCTACTGGATGATCAACATGAGCTTCAAGACGAACGAGGAAATCCTGTCGCATTTCTCGTTCTTCCCGCAGCACTTCACGTGGGCCAACTACGCGCGCATCTTCACCGACGAGTCGTGGTACTCGGGCTACATCAACAGCCTGATCTACGTGGCCATCAACACGGTCATCTCGCTCACCGTGGCGCTGCCCGCGGCCTATGCGTTCTCGCGCTACTCGTTCCTGGGCGACAAGCACGTGTTCTTCTGGCTGCTGACCAACCGGATGACGCCGCCCGCCGTGTTCCTGCTGCCGTTCTTCCAGCTCTACACCACCGTCGGCCTCATGGACACCCACCTGGGCGTGGCGCTGGCGCACCTGCTGTTCAACGTGCCGCTGGCGGTGTGGATCCTCGAAGGCTTCATGAGCGGCATTCCGCGCGAGATCGACGAGACGGCCTACATCGACGGCTACTCGTTCCCGCGCTTCTTCGTGCGCATCTTCCTGCCGCTCATCAAGGCCGGCGTGGGCGTGGCGGCGTTCTTCTGCTTCATGTTCAGCTGGGTCGAGCTGCTGCTGGCGCGCACGCTCACCAGCGTCAACGCCAAGCCGATCGTGGCGACCATGACGCGCACCGTGAGCGCCTCGGGCATGGACTGGGCCACGCTGGCCGCGGCCGGCGTGCTCACCATCGTGCCGGGCGCCATCGTCATCTGGTTCGTGCGCCACTACATCGCGAAGGGTTTCGCGATGGGCCGTGTCTAAGGAGGGATCCACATGTTCAACTGGATGGTCTGGACCACCCCGGTGGCCGTGTTCTTCGTGTGCATCGCGCTGATGCTGGTCGGCATGACCGTGTGGGAGTTCAAGTCGCCCACCACCATGCGGCGCGGCTGGCTGCCCATCGAGACCACGCGCGGCGACCGGCTCTTCATCGGGCTGCTGTCGGCTGCCTACATCAACCTGGCCTTCGTCGGCCTGGCGGGCAAGTTCCAGGAGTGGATGAGCCTGGAAGCCGAGCCTTCGATCTGGATCAGCTTCGTGATTTCGATGGCGGTCCTTGCGCTGGTCATGCGCAAGGGCTGATCGCACCGGTTCTTCGACAGGCGTCCGGCTCTCCGCCTCCCCGGAGCCGCGATCAGACAACACCGGGGAAGCACCAACCGAGGAGACACAGTCATGAAGATGCGCTACACGGCACTGGCAATGGCGGCGGCGATGTTCGCCACGCACGGCGCTTGGGCTGGCGAGGCCGAAGCCAAAAAATGGATCGACAGTGAATTCCAGCCGTCTACCTTGTCCAAGGACAAGCAGATGGAGGAAATGAAGTGGTTCATGGACGCGGCCAAGAAATTGCAGGGCAAGGGAGTGAAGGAAATCTCGGTCGTTTCCGAGACGCTGACCGTGCACGAGTACGAATCGAAGACGCTGGCCAAGGCCTTCGAGGAAATCACGGGCATCAAGGTCAAGCACGACATCATCCAGGAGGGTGACGTGGTCGAGAAGCTGCAGACCTCGATGCAGTCGGGCAAGTCGATCTACGACGGCTGGATCAACGACTCGGACCACATCGGCACGCACTACCGCTACGGCACGGCGCTCGCGCTGACCGACCAGATGACCGGCGCGTGGAAGGACTACACCAACCCGGGCCTGGACCTGAAGGACTTCATCGGCACCAGCTTCACCACGGCGCCCGACAAGAAGATGTACCAGCTGCCCGACCAGCAGTTCGCCAACCTGTACTGGTTTCGCGCCGACCTGTTCGCGCGCAAGGACCTGCAGGACAAGTTCAAGGCCAAGTACGGTTACGACCTGGGCGTGCCGATCAACTGGTCGGCCTACGAGGACATCGCGGCCTTCTTCAGCGAGGACGTGAAGACCATCGACGGCAAGCCGATCTACGGCCACATGGACTACGGCAAGAAAGACCCGTCGCTGGGCTGGCGCTTCACAGACGCGTGGCTGTCGATGGCCGGGGCCGCCGACAAGGGCATTCCGAACGGCCTGCCGATCGACGAGTGGGGCATCCGCGTGGCCGACGACAAGTGCACGCCCGTGGGCGCGGCCGTGTCGCGCGGCGGTGCGACCAACTCGCCCGCGGCCGTCTACGCGCTCACCAAGTACATCGACTGGATGAAGAAGTACGCGCCCAAGGAAGCCATGGGCATGACCTTCGGCGAGTCGGGCCCGGTGCCGGCGCAAGGGCAGATCGCGCAGCAGGTGTTCTGGTACACGGCCTTCACGGCGGACATGATCAAGCAGGGCCTGCCCGTGGTGAACGCCGACGGCACGCCCAAGTGGCGCATGGCGCCCGGCCCGCACGGTCCGTACTGGAAGGACGGCATGCAGAACGGCTACCAGGACGTGGGCTCGTGGACTTTCCTGAAGTCCAACGACCCCGACCGCGCCGCTGCCGCCTGGCTCTACGCGCAGTTCGTGACCTCCAAGACCACCTCGCTGAAGAAGTCGATCGTCGGCCTCACGTTCATTCGCGACAGCGACATCCGCTCCGACTACTTCACCAAGAACGCGGCCAAGTACGGCGGCCTGATCGAGTTCTACCGCAGCCCCGCGCGCGTGGCCTGGACCCCGACCGGCAACAACGTGCCCGACTACCCCAAGCTCGCGCAGCTGTGGTGGAAGAACGTGGCCGTGGCCGTGACGGGCGAGAAGACGCCGCAGGCCGCCATGGACAACCTGGCCAACGAGATGGACGACGTGATGGGCCGCCTCCAGCGCGCGGGCATGGCCAGCTGCCCGCCCAAGCTCAATGCCAAGGGCGACCCGAACAAGTGGCTGAGCAGCGACCATGCCCCGTGGAAGAAGCTGGCCAACGAGAAGCCGAAGGGTGAGACCGTGGCCTACGACAAGCTGCTGACCGCCTGGAAGGAAGGTCGGGTCAGGTAAGGCCTTGCTCCCTTCCCCGAAAGGGGGAGGGAGCAAAGACAATGGGCGGCCCATGAACATCCGATTCCGCTGCGATCCCGCCCTGTTCGACCTGCTGCCGCGCCCGGTGCCGGCCAAGGCCGCGCTGCCCGACTGGTTGCGGCAGATGGCGCCCCGGGCGCCGTCGGCGGTGCATCAGCGCAGCATTCGCACGGTCAAGCAGTGCCCGCCGTTCGTCGATGCGATGACGCACGGCTTCATGGTGCTGCTGCCTTGCGACGTGCGGGTGGAAGCAGGGCGCTTCAGCTGGGACTGGCCGCTGCCGGCGCTGTCGGTGCCGGGGCATCCACGCGCGCCGCTGAGTTTTCATGTGCCCGAGCAGATCGCGGGCTCGCCGCTGGCGCATGGCGCGCGGTCGGCCATCAAGTTCAACAGTTTCTGGACCGTCGAGATCGACGAAGGGTGGTCGCTGATGGCGGTGCATCCGGTGAATCGCGACGACCTGCCGTTCCGGCTCGTCACGGGGCTGGTCGACGCCGACCGGTTCAACGAGGTCGGCATCAACTTTCCCGCTATCTGGACCGATGACGGTTTCAACGGCGTGCTGCCGCGCGGCACGCCGGTGGCGCAGTGCTATCCGGTGCCGCGCGCGCCGCTGGCACTGTCTTGCGAGCCCATGTCCGGCGCGCAGGTGCAGGGCTATGCGCAGCTCGCCGAAAAAATCATGGGCGGCCCCGGCGTCTACCGCAAGGGGTTTCGCAGCAAGCGCGGCGCGGGCTGAGCCTGCTCAGGCGGGCGCGGCCGCCAGCAGCGCCGCGTGCAGGTCTTCGAGGTCGAGCCACAGGCGCCCGGTCGGCGCGGTCGACAGCGCATGCGCGATGCGCCCGAAGGTCTCCGCGTTCAGCCGGTAGGCGCGCCCGTAGGCCTGCATGGCCTCGTCCATGCGGCCGGCCTCTTGCAGCACGATGCCCAGGTTGACCTCGACTTCGGCGCGCGGCGGCGATACGCGCAGCACCTGCCGCAGCGCATCGGCCGCACCGTTGAAGTCGCCCAGGTCTTGCAGCAGCAGCGACAGCTCGAACCAGAGGCCGCCGTGCGCGGGCGCCAGGGCCGCGGCCTGCCGCAGTGCATGCGCTGCATCGGCGGGGCGGCCGGCGGCCTTGAGCGTCAGGCCCAGCGCGTGCAGCGGCTCTTCGCGCCCGGGCAGCAGCGCCACGGCCTGCGCGTGGTGTCGAAGGGCCTGCGGCAGGTCGCCGGCGGCCCGGGCCACGTCGCCCGCCAGCAGCAGCGTGGGGCCGTGGCCGGGGCGCAGCGCAAGGCTTTCGGCGATGGCCGCGCCGGCCTCGGCCAGCGCACCGTCCGCCATCTGCAGGCGCGCCAGAAGCTGAAGTACCGCCGGGTGGGGCGGGTACTGCGTGCGCGCGTGCTCGCACAACTGTCGCGCATGCGACGCCTGACCCGCGTTGACGAGGCGGATCGCGAGTTCGAGCAACTGTTCGACGGAGGCGGGCGGGGCAGGCATGGCGTGAGGTGGCGAGGTGCGATGAATGTAGCGTCTCCCGTCGGCCGTAGTGCACACAACGACCGTCAGATTGATGCGACGACATGACCTATGGCAGATGCTTTTGGCGCTTGCTTCGCTTACATTCGACGGCCCTCGAAATGCCACCGCCAGTGACCTCCAGCTTTTCCCGTCCTCCAGACCCCGTCGCCGCTCCCCGCAACATCAAGCGCGTGCTGGTCCTGCGCTACTCGCAGTCCGGCCAGCTCGACCAGGTGGCCGAGCAGATCGTGGCACCGCTGCGCGCCGACCCGTCGATCCGGTTGCATGAGGAAACACTGCGCCCGCTGCGGCCCCATCCGTTTCCCTGGCCCTTCCTGACCTTCTTCGACGCCTTTCCGGAGTCGGCCCACATGAAGCCGCAGCCGCTCGCGCCGCTGTCGCTCACGGGCGATGAAGAATTCGACCTGGTCATCCTGCCCTACCAGGTGTGGTTCCTGGCGCCGTCGCAGCCCGTGACCGCATTTTTGAAGCACCCGGTGGCGGCGCGCCTGCTCGAGGGCAAGCCGGTGGTCACCGTCATCGGCTGCCGCAACATGTGGCTCATGGCGCACGAAAAGCTCAAGGGCATGCTCGACGACGTGGGCGCGCGCCTGATCGACAACGTGGTGCTGACCGACCCCGGCCCCACGCTCGCCACCTTCTTCACCACCCCGGCCTGGCTGATCTGGGGCCGCAAGCGCGGCTTCTGGGGCATGCCCGACGCGGGGCTGAGCAGCGAGCAGATCCGCGGCAGCGCCCGTTTCGGCCGCGCCCTGCGTGACGCACTGCACAACGACCAGGAGCGCGGCACGCAGCCGCTGCTGGCCGGTCTCGGGGCGGTGCAGGCCAATGCCCGGCTGCTCATCAGCGAGAAGGCCGGCACGCGCAGTTTCTTTCTCTGGGGCAAGCTCATCATGGCGGCCGGCGCGCCCGGCGCCTGGCAGCGCAAGCCCTTGCTGCTGCTGTACGTTCTGTTCCTGCTGGTACTGATCATCACGGTGGTGCCCGTGAGCCTGAGCTTGCAGGCGCTGCTGCGGCCGTTGCTGAGAGGGTGGCTGACTAGAATGACCGCCCAATTCGAGTGCCCGTCGGGCTCCGCCACGGACCGCTCCCATCTCTATGACGACTGATGTCTTCCTGACCCGCACCGCCGCCTTCCTGCCCTTTGCCCCGGTCAGCAACGAAGACATCGAGGACGTGCTCGGCCGCATCGGCGGCAAGGCCTCGCGCGCGCGGCGGCTGATTCTGCGCAGCAACGGCATCCAGTCGCGCCACTACGCCATCGACCGCGCCACCGGCGCGCTGGCCATGAGCAACGCACAGCTCACCGCATCGGCGATCCGCGCGCTGGGCGACGACCTGGGGCCGGTCGACTGCCTCGTCACCGGCACTTCGCTGCCCGACCAGCTCATGCCCAACCATGCGGTGATGGTGCACGGCGAGCTCGGCTGGCCGCGCCTCGAAGTGGTGGCCTGCGCGGGCATCTGCCTGGCCGGCGCCACGGCGCTCAAGTACGCGTGGCTGTCGGTGCGCGCGGGCGACGCGCAGCGCGCGGTGGCCACGGGCTCCGAGCTGGCGTCGGCCGTGATGCGCGGCTCGCGCTTCGAGGCCGAGCTGGAGCACAAGCTCGAAGCGCTTGAGGCCCGGCCCGAGCTGGCCTTCGAGAAAGACTTTTTGCGCTGGATGCTGTCCGACGGCGCCGGCGCCGTGCTGCTGGAGCGCGAGCCGCGCGGCCCGCTGTCGCTGCGCGTCGACTGGATCGACCTGTCGTCGGCCGCGCACGAGCTGCCGGTGTGCATGTACGCCGGTGCCGAGAAAAACGCCGAGGGCGGCCTCGACGGCTGGGGCCGCAAGTCGCCGGCCGAGTGGCAGAGCGAGTCGACCTTCGCGGTCAAGCAGGACGTGCGCCTGCTCAACGACAACATCGTGCGTGCCACGCTGGGCGAGCCGCTCGCGGCCATCATCGAGCGGCGCGGGCTGAAGACGGCGGACATCGACTGGTTCCTGCCGCACCTGTCATCGCAGTATTTCGTCGAGCCGGTGAGCCAGTGCCTCGAGGCGCTGGGCCTGCCGATTCCGCGCGAGCGCTGGTTCAGCAACCTCGCGAGCAAGGGCAACACGGGTTCGGCGTCGCCGTACATCATGCTGGACGAGCTGTTCCGCTCGGGCCGCGTGAAGCCCGGCCAGAAGCTGCTGATGTTCGTGCCCGAAAGCGGCCGTTTCTCCAGCGGCTTCATCTACCTGGAGGCGGTGTAGCCATGGATCTGGACGCGGTCCCGCAAGAGGGCAACGCCACTCTCGACGGCCATTCCAAGCTGATGTACGCCCGCGACGCGCAGGGCCGCGTCGTCACCACCACCTCGCGCGGCTGGGAGGCGGAAGAAATCGTCACCAGCCATGCGGTCGACGTGCTGGTCGAGCAGGCGCAGGCCGCGAAGCAGCGCGTGAAGGCCGGCCTGGCGTCGCCGCTCGAATACTGGATGTACGAGCGCCGCATGGACGTGGCGCTGCTCTCGCAGACCAGCGGCTTCTGGCAGTGGCGCGTGCGGCGCCACCTGCAGCCGCGCCATTTCGCCGCGCTGTCGCCGGCGCAGCTCGCACGCTACAGCGAAGCGCTGGGCCTGCCCGTTTCCACCTTGCAAGGCCTGCCGTGAAATTCGAACACCAACAGGCGGCGCATTGCGAAAGCGGCGTCATCTCGAGCCTGATGCGCCACCACGGCGCGCCGATGAGCGAGAGCATGGCGCTGGGCCTGTCGTCCGCCATTTCGTTCGCGTACCTGCCCTTCATCAAGCTGTCGGGCCTGCCGCTCATTTCGTACCGCATGCCGCCCAAGGCCATCATCAAGGGCCTCTTGGCGCCGATGGCCGCGCGCTTTCGCTTCGAGACCTTCCGCAGCCCCGAGGCAGGGCAGCAGCGGCTGGACGCGCTGCTGGCCGAGGGCCAACTGGTGGGCCTGCAGACCTCGGTGTACTGGCTGCCGTACTTTCCGCCGAACATGCGCTTTCACTTCAACGCGCACAACCTGCTGGTGTACGGCAAGGACGGCGACGACTACCTGATCAGCGACCCGGTGTTCGAGGCGCCCGTGCGCTGCCCGAGCGACGACCTGGCGCGCGCGCGTTTCGCCAAGGGCGTGCTCGCGCCCAAGGGGCTGATGTACTACCCGCAGGCCATCGACCGCAAGGCGGTCGACGCGGCCTCGGTCGTCAAGGCCATCCGCAAGACGGTGCGCAACATGCTGGCGCCGATTCCGATCGTCGGCGTGCGCGGCATGCGCACTTTGGCCAAGCGCATGCAGAAGCTGTCGCCGACCGACCCGCGCAGTGTCGACTTCATCGGCCACCTGGTGCGGATGCAGGAAGAAATCGGCACCGGTGGCGCGGGCTTCCGTTTCATCTACGCGGGCTTCCTGCAAGAGGCCGCGCAATTGCTCGACAAGCCGCAGCTGCAGCAGATGTCCGAGCGCCTGATCGCCATCGGCGACGGCTGGCGCGCGTTCGCGCTCAAGGCGGCGCGCATGGTGAAGGGGCGCGAGGCTGTGGACCCGGCGGCGCTGGCCGTGAAGCTGCGTGAGCAGGCGCAGCAGGAAGAGAATTTCTTTCGCGACCTGAAAGCTGCAGTCGCTTGAGATGACCGCCTGTTTTTTGATTCTGGGTCGTTCGGGCGGCGCTCACGCCGACGGTGTGCTCTGCTCCGCGAATGTCCCCCGCCCTTCGGGCTCCTCCTTTATTTCGCTGCGCAGAGCACACCGCCGACGTGAGCGTTGTGAGGTGCGGACGTTGATCGACTGCGAACCAGCAGCGTGCCCAGGTGCGCAGGGCACTGGGTGTCTCCCGCAGCGAAATAAAGGAGGAGGGCGAAGCCCGGGGGACATTCGCGGAAGGAGACACCCGGTGTCCTGTGCACGCGCCCTGAACAGCGAGCCCAGGTGCCCCAATGCTTGAGCTGCACAAGCTCAGCTACCGCTATCCGCACGCTGATGCGGCCGCGCTGGCCAACGTGTCGCTGACAGTGCCAAGGGGCTGCGTGCTCGGCCTGCTGGGGCCGAACGGCGCTGGCAAGACCACGCTGATCTCGCATCTGTCGGGCGCGCTGGCCGTGCAGGCGGGCGAGATTCGCATCGACGGACAGCCGCTGCAACAGGTGCGGGCCAAGACCCCGACACGCATTGCCGTGGCGCCGCAGGAGCAGGCCTTCTATCCGATGCTCACCGTCGCGGAAAACCTGGCGTGCTTCGCTGCGGCCGGCGGCCTGTCCGGCGCACGGAAGAAAGAGCGCATCGCGACTTGTACGGAGTTCGCGCAACTGGAGCAGTTTGCCGGCGTGCGTGCCGAGCGGCTGTCGGGCGGCCTCAAACGACGCCTGAACCTCGCCATTGCCCTGCTGCCCGAACCCGAGCTGATGCTGTTCGACGAGCCCACCGTGGGTGTCGACCCGCAGTCGCGCGCCTTCATCCTCGACGCCATCAAAAGCCTGGCGCAGCAAGGCGCGGCGGTCATCTACGCCTCGCACTACATGGAAGAGATTGAGGCCATTGCGGACCGTGTCGCCATTCTCGACCGGGGCCACGTGCTGCGCGAAGGCGCGCTCGACGACTTGTTGTCGAAGAGCGCGATGCTGCTCACCCTGGCGGCCGACGGGCTCGATGCCGGCATGCTCTCGCGCTTCGGCACGGTGGAGCAGGGGGGCGTGCACTGGCGGGTTCATCTCGATCGCGGCATCGGCCCCGGCCCGGTGCTGGCCGCGCTCGAAGCGGACGGCATCGAAGTGCGCCACGCCGAGTTCGGCCGCCACGACCTCGAGCAGCTCTTCATGGCGCTCACCCACCGCTCGCTGCGCGACTGATTTCCCATGCTCCTCGCGCTCATCAAGAAAGAACTGCTCGCCCTCGTGCGCGACATGCACGGGCTGGCCGCGCTGTTCCTCATGCCGATGGTCTTCATCGTGCTGATGTCGCTCACGCTGAAGGACATCTACCGCCCGCCGCTGGCCGAGTTGACCTACGCCATCGACATGCGTGACACGGCCACGCCCGCGCAGTGGCTCAAGCAGCTCTGGCAGCGCAACCACGGCGCGCCGCAGCCGCTGGGCGACGACTGGCAGGCGCGGCTGCGCAACGGCTCGCTCAAGTACGTGATCGTGCTGGAGCCGGGCTTGTCGGAAGAGCTGGAGTCGGCCGCGCTGTCGACGCAAGCGCGCATCCAGCTGCTGACCGAGCCCGGCATCGACGCCAACCTGTTCAACGCGCTGCGCGCCGAACTCATCGGCGCGTCGGGCGAACTGAAGGCGCGGCTGGCGCTGGCGGTGCCGGGTACGGCCAGCCCGGCGGCCGATGCCTCGATCCAGGCGATGGTGCGCGCCGAGCGTTTTTCCACCGCCGGCCCGCGCCCGACCTCGGTGCAGCAGAACGTGCCCGCGTGGCTGGTCTTCGGCATGTTCTTCGTGGTCGCGTCGCTGTCGAGCCTGTTCGTGCAGGAGCGCAGCTCGGGCGCGCTCGGCCGGCTGCAGAGCCTGGGCGTGTCGCGCACCATGCTGCTGGCGTCGAAGGCGCTGCCGTACCTGGGCGTGAACGCGCTGCAGGCGGTGCTGATGCTCGCGGCGGGCATCTGGTTCATGCCGCTGATCGGGGGCGACGCGCTGTCGCTCGCGGGCATTCACTGGGGCGCGTTGCTGCTGTCGCTCGCGGCCGTGAGCCTCGCGGCGGTGAGCCTGTCGCTGGCGTTGGCCTGCCTGGTGCGCAGCCATGCGCAGGCCGCGACCATCGGGCCGATGGTCAATGTGCTGATGGCCGCGGCCGGCGGCATCATGGTGCCGAAGTTCGTGATGCCGGGCTTCATGCAGCGGCTGGTCGAGGTCTCACCGATGAACTGGGGGCTCGAGGCGCTGCTCACCGTGCTGCTGCGCGGCGGCGGCGTGGCCGATGCGCTGCCGCAGATCGGGCGGCTGGTGGTGTTCGCGGCGGTGATGTTCGTCGTCGCCGTTTTTCTGTTTCGCAGGCGCGCCCCATGAGCACCACCGTCACCCCTGAATTCATTGCCAGCCTCAAGGCGATGGTGCTCGAGTCCGTCGAGAAAGACGCGCCCCCGGGCGGCCTCGGCGACGACGAGCCCTTGTTCGGCCCCGAGGCGCGGCTCGACCTCGATTCGCTCGATGCGCTGCAGCTGTCGATGACGATCCAGCAGCGCTTCGGCGTGCGCATGCCCGACAGCAAGGAGACGCGGCGCGCGCTCACGTCCGTCGCGCATCTGGCCGAACACCTCGCGCAAGCGGGCAAGGCATGAGCGAGGTGTACCTGGCCGGCATCGGGCTGGCCTGTGCGCTGGGCGAGGACATGCCGCGCACGCTGACAGCGCTGCGGCGCGGCGGCGTGGCGCCGACGCCCGTGTCCGTCACGGCCGATGTGCGGTGGCCCGTCTACACGCTGCCGCAGCAGGAAGGCGACTGGACGCAGCGCCTGCGCCGCACGGTGCGCGACGTGGTCGCGCAGACCGGCGACTGGGACGCGCGCACCGCGCCGCTGTTCGTGGCGTCGTCGTCGCTCGACATCGGCTTCATGGAGCACACGGCGCAAGCGCAGCGGCTCGGCGGCGATCTGCAGGACTTCGCCGAAGTCGTGGCCGGCGCGCTCGACTGGCAAGGGCCGGTGTTCACCGTCTCGACGGCCTGCACCTCGGCGCTCAACGCCGTGCTGGCGGCCGCCGACCTGGTTCGCGGTGGCGAGGCCGAAGACGCATTGGTGATCGGCGCCGAGCTGGACAACCGCTTCACGGCCGCCGGCTTCGGCGCCATGCAGCTGCTGGCGCCCGACTGCGCGCAGCCCTTCGGCGCGGCGCGCAAGGGGCTGGTGCTCGGTGAGGCCGTGGCCGCGCTGCGGCTGCAGTCACGCCCCGCGCGCTGGCAGGTCACGGGCGGCGCCAACGTGGTCGACGGGCGCAACCCCTCGGGCACCGAGGCCACGGCCGTGCACGCGATGTGCCGTGCCGCGCTGGCGCAAAGCGGACTGCAACCGGGCGACATCGACCTCATCAAGGTGCAGGCGGCCGGCAGCCCGGTCAACGACGCCATCGAGGTGGAGGCGCTGAAGCAGGTGTTCGACCCGCTGCCGCCGCTGGTGTCGCTCAAGTCGGCGATCGGCCACACGCTCGGTGCGGCGGGGGCGGCGGAGCTGGCCCTGCTGGTCGGCTGCATCGAAGGCGAGGCGTGGCCGGTGGTGGACTATCCGCTCGACGAATCGCTGGGCATTGCGCTGAGCGCACAGGCGCCGCGACAGCTGCGCCACGTCCTGCTCAACGTGGTGGGCTTCGGTGGCGGGCATGCGTCGCTGGTGCTGAAGGACTGCGCGGCATGACGGCATGGCGCACCGCCGCGCACTTCGTGGCGCATCCGCCGCCGGCCGAGTGGCGCGATGACCTCGCACGCCGCATCGGCCGCCGGCCGCGTCGCGTCGGCCTGTGGACCGAGCTCGCGATGTACGGCGCACGCTGCTGCCTCGACATGGCGGGCGAGACCGTGTTGCCTGCCGATGCGCGCTTGCGCGTGGCGAGCCTGCGCGGCGCATGGGGCGCCACGCAGGTCGGTCTCACGCAGCTCGATGCGGGGCTGCCGATGCCCTTCACCTTCATGCAGAGCCAGCCCGCGCTGATGCTGGCCGAGGTCGGCCGTTGCCTCGAATGGCAGGGCGACGCGAGCTTCATGTTGTGCCGCGACGCGCCGCGGCTGCTGGCCTTGTCGAAGCTCGGCGCCGGGCGCGGCGGTTTGCTGTTCGGCACCGTCGAGGAAGCGCGTGACGACGAGCCGCCGCGCACCGAGTGGTGGCGGCTGGTGCCGGCCTGACGCTGCCCTCGTTCAGCCGGCGATCGACTGCTGCAGGTTGATGCGCGCCTGCGCTTCGAGCTGCGCATGCATGCGCGGCGTGGCGTAGATGGCCTTGCGGTCGAGAAAGCGCTGAAGAATCTCGCGGCGGCGCGGCAGGCGTATCTCTTCAGGCACGAACGCGTATTCGGCATGCACCTGGCGCTCGTATTCGTCGAAGCGCGCACGTGCGGCGCCGAGGATCGACAGGTCGATGTCGATCAGCAGTTCGGCATCGCGGCCCTCGGGCACCGCATCGTGGCGCGTGGCCATGACGAGCGCGTGCACCCGCTCGGCCGCGTTCGTGTTCACGCCTGCTTCCAGCAAGGCCTGCCGCGCCCAGTCGGCACTGCGCGCTTCGTTGTCGTGCGCGTGCACGTCGTAGATGGCGTCATGGAACCACAGCGCGAGCGCGACTTCGGCGGGGCGCTCGGCCTGTGCCTTCTCGCGCTCGAACCAGGCAAGGCATTCGCCCAGGTGCTGCATCGTGTGATAGTGGCGTTGCGGCTCGCCATAGCGGCGCTGCAGCTCGTCGCACAGCGCCGCGTCGGGCGGGGTGACGCCCAGCGCATGCCAGGCCGCGTTCCAGTTCTCGCGCAGGGCCTCGGGCGTCATGGCGCTCACTGCTCCATCGCAGCCTTGACCTCTTGGCCGAGGTCGAGCACCGACATGGCGTAGTAGCTGCTCCAGTTGTAGCGCGTGATCACGTAAAAGTTGCGCGTGCCGGCCACGTAGGTCGGCGGTGCGTCGGCGCCGTTCTGCAGTTCGATCAGCGCGAACAGGCCCTTGTGCCTGATGCCGTCGCCTTCGGGCACCGCACCGGCGGCCACGAAGCTGTCGGCGCTGAAGGTGGGCAGGATGTCGGGCGCCAGCAAGATCGCCTTCTGCAGCCGGGCTTCCTCGAAATGGACGGGGTAGATGGCGGGCACGCCCGGTTGCCAACCGAAGGCCTTGAAGTAGTTGGCCACCGAGCCGATCACGTCGGCCGGGTTGTTGACGAGGTCGATGCGGCCGTCGCCGTCGAAGTCGACCGCGTACTTGGCCATGCTGCTGGGCATGAACTGCGGCATGCCCATGGCGCCGGCATAGCTGCCCAGCGGCGTGAGCGGGTCGTCGGCGGTGCGGCTCTCGATGCTCAGGAAGCTCTCGAGTTCGCCGCGAAAGAAGGCCTGGCGCTCGGCCGCGCGCGGGTGGCCCTGGGGAAAGTCGAACGAGAGCGTGGCCAGCGCGTCGATCACGCGGAAGTTGCCCATGTTGCGGCCGTAGATGGTCTCCACGCCGATGATGCCGACGATGATTTCCGCCGGCACGCCGTACACCTGCTCGGCGCGTGCCAGCGTGTCGGCATTGGCGCGCCAGAAGCGCACGCCGGCCGCGATGCGCACGGGGTCGATGAAGCGGCTGCGGTAGGTCTGCCAGTTCTTCACGGTGCCGACCGGGCCCGGCAGCATGAGCCGCGGCACGTTGGGCAGGAAGCGCGCGGCGCCGATGGTGGCGCGCACCCATTCGCGGTCGAGGCCTCGACGCGCGGCCACGTCGTCGGCGAACTGCATGGCGTCGTCGCGCGTGGCGTAGGGCACGCTGCCGCGCACCGGCGTGACCGCCGCGCCGCGCGCATTGGAAGACTTCTGTGCTACAGCCCCCGTGGACCAGGCGCAGCAGGCGGCGAGAAGGGCGGCTGCCGCGGCGGCGCGGGATGGCGTGGGAAGAAAAAATCGCATGGGCCCATTGTGCCGTCCGCCCGCTCGGGCCTTTCCCGGGGACACATGTGGTTTCAGCCGCGCGGCTTGGCGGCGGGCCATGCGAGGCGGCGGAACTCGGCGCGCAGCGCGGACAGGGAACCCGGCGTGGCCGGTGCGTAGCGCTGCGCCTCGAGCTTCAGCAGCCAGTCGCGCACGGCTTGCGCGGCGGGGCCGAAGCGCGCGTCGGCGGCCTGCGCCATCTGGCGCGGGGGCGCGGTGTCGGGCAACTGCAGGCCGGCCTTGGCAAGCCGCGCGCGGGCCTGGCCCAGCAGGCGCAGCCACGGGTCGTGGCGGCTGCGCTCCCACAGCGTCCAGAGCGCGCCGGCCAGGCTCGCGCCCACCAGCAGGTAGAGCAGCACGTAGGCCAGGTCCTCGAGGCTCGGCGCCTCGAAGCCGATGTTCTTCAGCAGGTTGAGCTGGCGGCTCTGCGTGTAGTTGAGCACCCACTGGTTCCAGCCGTTGTTCACGGCTTCCCATGCGGCGCGGATGTTCTGCGCGAGCGTGGGGCTCATGGCGCCGATGGCGCCGGCGAACAGGCCGGGCTGCGGTGCAAGGCGCTGGAATTGCCCGATGCGACCCGGCGCGACCGATGCCGTCGGGTCGACGCGCACCCAGCCCACACCTTCTTGCCACACCTCGGCCCAGGCATGCGCGTCGCTCTGGCGAACGATCCAGTAGTTGTCGACGGCGTTGAGCTCGCCGCCCTGGTAGCCTGTCACGATGCGCGCCGGCACGCCCAGGTTGCGCATCAGCACCACGAAGGCCGAGGCGATGTGCTCGCAGAAGCCTTCCTTGCGGTCGAACCAGAACTCGTCGGCGGTGTTGTCGCCGTACACGCCGGGCTCCAGCGTGTAGGTGTAGCCGCCGGTGCGCAGCCGCCGCAGCGCGGCCTGCACGAAGGCCGGCGTGTCGGCATGGGCCAGGGCCGGGTCGGCGCGCATCTCGGCCGCGAGCGCGGCGGTGCGCGGGTTGGTGCCGGGCGGCAGCGCCATGTAGGCCTGCAGCTGGCCGCCGGTGCGCTTGAGCGGGCCGCTTTCGAACTGCGTGTAGCTCTCGGCGCGGTAGCGCACCAGGTCGTTCAGCGGCCGGTTCGCGAACCATTGCAGGTCGGGCGTGCCCGTCACCTCGAAGCCCGCGGCCTCGGGTGCGCGCGGCGCGGCGTCGAGCGTCAGCAGCCAGGGGCGGCTGCTGGGCTCGAGCGTGACCTCGTAGCGCACGGGCTCGCCGCTGGTGCGCAGGTTGGCCGACCACTGCGTGCCGCGTGCCCACGAGGGCAGGGCCGTCCATTCACGCCCGTCGAACTGCGCGAGCACCGGGCCGCGAAAGTAGAGCTGGCTTTGCGGCGGCGGGCGGTCGTTTTCGAAGCGCACGCGCGCGGCGATGCTGTCGTCCAGCGCCAGCTCGGCGATGGTGCCCACGCGCATGGTGTTCGACAACCCGCTGCGCCCCGTCATGGCGTCGCTGGGCGTGCCCCACAGCGGCGCGAAGCGCGGGAACAGCAAAAACAGCGCGAGCATGATCGGCGCGCCCGCCAGCGCCATCCAGCCGGCGGTGCGCGCGGCCTGCCACAGCGGCGGCCGGCCCACGGGCATGTGCGCGTTGACCAGCGCCGTCAGCAGGCCCAGCAGCGCGAGCAGCATGGTGAACGCGGTCAACAGCGACTGCGAATAGAAGAAGTTCGTGAGCATCGCGAAGAAGCCCAGGAAGAAGATGACGAAGGCGTCGCGCCGCGCGCGCAGCTCCAGCGTCTTCAGCGCCAGCAGGATCACGATGAGTGTCACGCCCGCGTCGCGGCCCAGCAGCGTGCGGTGGGTGGCATAGGTGGCGGCCAGCGCGAGCAGCAGCAGCGCCACGCGCCACCATTTGTTCGGCAGCGGCCGGGCCTGCACCGCGAGCATGCCGCGCCACAGCAGCACCATGGCCGTGATGGCGGTGCACCACCAGGGAATGTTCTCGACCTGGGGCAGCACGATCAGGCCGATCACCGTGAGCAAAAACAGCGTGTCCCGCGCGTCGCGGGGCAGGGCGGCCAGTCGCATCATGAGCTTGTTCATGGTCGTCGGGCCTTCAGCACAGGGCCAGCGCCTCGAGGCAGGCGCGCTTGTGCGCCTCGCCCTGCGAGGGCTTCACCACGCGGCCGGCCACGCGCAGGCCGTAGTCCACGCCGAGCCGGTCGGCCATCAGCACCCAGGCGCACAGGCGCGAGATGCGGGCTTCGGCGTCGGGCAGGCCGGCGGTCTGGGCGTCGAGCCAGAGCTCCTCGCGCTGCGTTTGTTGGGTGTCGCGGCTCACCAGGTCTTCGGAGCCGGCGGCCTGGGCGCGCGCGGCCTTTTTCCAGACCACGAGCTTGAGCGGGTCGCCGCGGCGGTAGGCGCGCACGCCGTCGTATTCGCCGGAGCCCGCGGCGCGCAGCGCGGCCGACGCGGCGGCGGGGCCCGAAAGCGGCTCGCCCGGCGGCAGCGGCGGCGGATGGGATTCGGGCGCGGGGTAGACCAGCATCTGCGCGGCCGGCCGCCACACCGTCCACACGCGGAAGGTGCCGAGCGGAAAGCGCGTCTCGGCGGTGAGCGGCGGCACCGGGTGCAGGCCGCGCCGCTCGGGCTGGAAGGCGATCTCGACGGTGGCCGTGCCCTCGGCCGGCACGTCGGTCCATGCCCACTGGCCGCTGCCGCGCACGGCCATGCCGATGCCGTAGCGCACGCTGCGCCGCGTGTTGTGCAGCACCACCTTGAAGACGGCGGCGGCGCCCGCGTAGTGCGCGTCGGGCGCCACCATGTGCATCGACAGCCCGCGCAGCGTGGCGTGGCACACGTGCATGCCCACGGCCACGCTGCCCGCGAGCAGGAAGGTCAGCAGGTAGCCGAGGTTGAGCTGGTAGTTGATCGACGCCACCAGCAGCACCAGCAGCGTGGCCGCCAGCGTCCAGCCGGCCCGCGTGGGCACGATGTAGACGTTGCGCTGCGTGAGCTCCAGCGTGTCCGACGGCGGCCGGCGCGACAGGAACCAGCCGTCGATGCGCGAGCGGAGGGCGCCGGCAGGGCTCACGGCAGGGGCACGGCAGCGATCATGGCGCGCACCTGCTCGACCGCGCCCCGGCCCGCGTCGCCCACGGGCGTGAGGCGGTGCGCGATGGTCTGCGGCAGCACGGCCTGCACGTCGTCGGGCGCGACGTAGTTGCGGTTGGCCAGCAGCGCCTGCGCCTTGGCCGCACGCAGCACGGCAATGCCCGCGCGCGGCGACAGGCCCTGCAAAAACCAGCGGCCCGAGCGGGTGGCGGCGATCAGGTCCTGCACGTAGTTGAGCAGCGCATCGGCCGCGTGCACCTGCTGCACGCGCTGCTGCAGCGCGGTCAGCTCGCCGGCGGTGAGCAGGGCGGGCAGGGTGGCCAGCATCTCGCGGCGGTCGGCGCCCGCGAGCAGCAGCCGTTCGGCCGCGCGGTCGGGATAGCCCAGCGAGATGCGCATCAGGAACCGGTCGAGCTGCGACTCGGGCAGCGCGAAGGTGCCGAGCTGGTCCTGCGGGTTCTGCGTGGCGATCACGAAGAAGGGCGTGGGCAGCGGGCGGGTCTCGCCCTCGACCGTGACCTGCTTTTCTTCCATCGCCTCGAGCAGCGCGCTCTGGGTCTTGGGGCTGGCGCGGTTGATTTCGTCGGCCAGCAGCACCTGCGCGAAGATCGGCCCGGGGTGGAACACGAAGGCCTGCTGCCCCCGGTCGTAGATGGCCACGCCCGACAGGTCGCCCGGCATCAGGTCGGCGGTGAACTGCACGCGCGAGAACTGCAGCCCGAAGGTGTGCGACAGCGCGTGGGCGAGGGTGGTCTTGCCGACGCCCGGCACGTCTTCGATCAGCAGGTGCCCGCCCGCCAGCAGGCAGGCCACGCAGTCGCGCACCTGGGCCTCTTTGCCCACGATCACCGTGTTAAGCTGACTTAACAAAGTGGCTAGCTTTGCAGCAACGTCCATATTTGTATCCATATGCAAACGATACCGTAAGACCTTGCGGCCCCATGCCGCGTGAGGTCTACACGCGAGAGACATGGGCAAGACAGGCTACTTCACACATCGCGACTTCTGGAAGCACGACATGGGCGGCGGGCATCCCGAATGCCCCGGCCGCCTGGATGCCATCGAAGACCGCCTGCTGCTCACCGGCGTGGGCGACGCGCTCGAACACCGCGACGTGCCGCTGGCCACCCTGCAGCAGATCACCCGGGCGCACAGCACCGCGCACGTCGAGCACCTCGAGGAGCTGCACCAGCGCCTGGTGGCCGACGAGCCCGCCGGCGGCCCCGACCACGCGCAGGTCGACCCCGACACCGTGCTCACCCGCTTCACCCTGCTGGCCGCGCGCCGCGCCGCCGGCGCCGCCATTGCGGCGACCGACGCGGTGCTGGCCGGCGAGCTGGAAAACGCCTTCTGCTCGGTGCGCCCGCCCGGCCACCACGCCTGCCGGGAGCAGGCGATGGGCTTTTGCTTCTTCAACAACATCGCCATTGCCGCGCGGCACGCCATCGACGTGCACGGCCTGGAGCGCGTGGCCATCGTCGACTTCGACGTGCACCACGGCAACGGCACCGAGAACATCCTCTCGAACGACCCCCGTGTGCTGATGGTCGGCTTCTTCCAGCACCCGTTCTACCCGTACAGCGGCACCGACCACCCGGCGCCCAACATGCTGAACATGCCGATCCCGGCCTACACCAAGGGCATGGACGTGCGCGAGATGATCGAGGCCGTGTGGATGCCGCGCCTGGAAGAGTTCAAGCCGCAGATGGTGTTCATCAGCGCCGGGTTCGACGCCCACCGCGAAGACGACCTGGGCCAGCTCGGCCTGAACGAGAACGACTTTGCCTGGATCACCGGCCGCGTGCACGATGTTGCAAGGCGCCATGCCAAGGGCCGTATCGTGTCGATGCTCGAAGGCGGCTACAACCTCGACGCGCTGGCCCGCAGCGTGGAAGCCCACGTCCGCGTGCTGGCCGACCTGTAACGCAGCCGGCGCGGCCCGCGCGCCCATGCTTTTTCTGACCTGATGAATTTCAACGACTTCACCCAACGCCTGAGCCAGGTCGACGCACGCGGCATCGCCATCGAACTCGCCGTGCTGGTGGCCTGCGTGGCCCTGGCCTGGGGCGTGTGCAAATGGTTCGGGCGCGACCAGCCCAAGGACTCGATCTGGTTCGGCGAGCGCACCTTCGACGGCGTGCTGTTCCCGCTGCTGGCGCTGGTGCTCACCGACCTGGCGCGGCGCGCGGTGATCGACTTCCAGACCGTGCTGGTGCTGCGCATCGCGGTGTCGATGTTCCTGTCGCTGGCGGTGATCCGGCTGTTCGCGCGGGTGCTGCGCGCGGTGTTCCCGACCTCCAACCTCGTGCGGCTGCTGGAGCGCACGGTGTCGTGGCTGGCGTGGATTGCGGCGGTGCTGTGGATCGTCGGGCTGCTGCCGCCGGTGCTGGCCGAACTGGACGACATCACGCTGGCCTTCGGCAAGACGCGCGTGAGCCTGCAGACCATCATCCAGGGCGTGCTGTCGGCCGGGCTGGTGCTGGTGATTGCGCTGTGGATCTCCAGCACCATCGAGAAGCGCATCCTGCGCGAGGCCGTGACCGACCTGTCGATGCGCAAGGTGGCGTCGAACGCGGTGCGCGCCATTTTGTTGCTGGTCGGCCTGCTGTTCGCGCTGTCGGCGGTGGGGGTGGACCTCACGGCGCTGTCGGTGCTGGGCGGCGCGCTGGGCGTGGGCCTGGGCTTCGGGCTGCAGAAGCTGGCGGCCAACTATGTGAGCGGCTTCGTGATCTTGCTGGAGCGCTCGATTCGCATCGGCGACAACGTGAAGGTCGACACCTTCGAAGGCCGCATCACCGACATCAAGACGCGCTACACCCTGATTCGCGCGGGCAACGGGCGCGAGGCCATCGTGCCGAACGAGTCGCTCATCACCAGCCGGGTCGAGAACCTGTCGCTGGCCGACCGCAAGTTCAACATCACGACCACCATCGTGGTGGGCTACCAGAGCAACGTGGCGCAGGTGCAGACCATTCTGTGCGAGGCCGCCAAGGCCCAGCCGCGCGTGATGACCGACCCGGCGCCGGTGGCGTTCCTGATGAACTTCGCGCCCGACGGGCTGGAGTTCACGCTCAACTTCTGGGTGACCGACCCCGACAAGGGCAAGGACAACCTGCGCTCGGCCATCAACATCGCCATCCTCGACGGCCTGCGCGGCGCGGGGATTGACATTCCCTATCCGCAGCGCGTTGTGCGTGTGGAGTCTTTACCGCCGGGTGTCGCTCCGACCCCCGACGCTGTTTTATAATCGAGGAAAAGCACGATCGTTCTTTTTTATTGGCCCACAGCGCCGACAAGAAGAATGGAGAGGCGGCAAAGGTCGCGTCCTAGAATGACCGGTTGCCCTCGAAGCCCCCTTTTTGCAATCCAATGGAGTCAAGTCAATGAAGGTTCTTGTGCCTGTCAAACGGGTCGTCGATTACAACGTCAAGGTGCGCGTGAAGAGCGACGGCACCGGGGTGGACATTGCCAACGTCAAGATGAGCATGAACCCCTTCGACGAGATCGCGGTCGAAGAAGCGGTTCGCCTGAAGGAAAAGGGCGTTGTGACCGAAGTCATCGCGGTCTCGTGCGGTGATGCGAAGTGCCAGGAAACGCTGCGCACCGCGATGGCCATCGGCGCCGATCGCGGCATCCTGGTCGAGACGACCGAAGAGCTGCAGCCCTTGGCTGTCGCCAAGCTGCTGAAGGCGCTGGTCGACAAGGAACAGCCGCAGCTCATCATCCTGGGCAAGCAAGCCATCGACGACGACGCCAACCAGACCGGCCAGATGCTGGCTGCGCTGGCCGACCTGCCGCAAGCCACCTTCGCCTCGAAGGTCGAAGTGGCAGGCGACAAGGCAACGGTTTCGCGCGAAGTGGACGGCGGCATGGAAACGCTGACGCTCACGCTGCCGGCGGTCATCACGACCGACCTGCGCCTGAACGAGCCGCGCTACGTCACCTTGCCCAACATCATGAAGGCCAAGAAGAAGCAGCTGGACACCTTCAAGCCTGAAGACCTGGGTGTGGACGTGAAGCCGCGCCTGAAGACCCTGAAGGTCTCGGAGCCGCCCAAGCGCGGCGCGGGCATCAAGGTGCCTGACGTTGCAACGCTGGTGGACAAACTGAAGAACGAAGCGAAGGTGATCTGAACATGACCGCACTTGTTATTGCCGAACACGACCACGCCAGCATCAAGCCGGCGACCCTCAATACCGTGACTGCAGCACTGGCTTGCGGTGGTGAGGTGCACGTTCTTGTCGCAGGCGCCAATGCCGCTGAAGCCGCGAAGGCCGCCGCACAGATCGCTGGCGTGACCAAGGTCATCGCCGCCGACAGCCCGAGCCTCGCTGAGAACCTCGCCGAGAACGTCGCTGCCCAAGTGCTGGCGATTGCCGGCAACTACAGCCACATCCTGTTCCCCTCGACGGCCAACGGCAAGAACGTGGCTCCTCGCGTCGCTGCCAAGCTGGACGTGGCCCAGATCAGCGACATCACCAAAGTCGACAGCCCCGACACCTTCGAGCGCCCGATCTACGCCGGCAACGCGATCGCCACCGTGCAGAGCAGCGATGCGACCAAGGTCATCACCGTCCGCACGACCGGCTTCGACGCCGCAGCCACCACCGGTGGCAGCGCAGCGGTCGAAACGGCTGAAGGCGTGGCCGACAGCGGCAAGAGCGCCTTCGTGGGCCGCGAAGTCACGAAGAGCGAACGCCCCGAACTGACGGCAGCCAAGATCATCGTCTCGGGCGGCCGCGCCCTGGGCAGCGCCGAGAAGTTCACCGAAGTGATGGCCCCGCTGGCCGACAAGCTGAACGCAGGCCTGGGCGCCAGCCGCGCCGCAGTGGACGCAGGCTACGCCCCGAACGACTGGCAAGTGGGCCAGACGGGCAAGATCGTTGCCCCGCAGCTGTACATCGCAGCGGGCATTTCGGGCGCGATCCAGCACTTGGCCGGCATGAAGGACTCGAAGGTCATCGTGGCGATCAACAAGGACGAAGAGGCGCCGATCTTCTCGGTGGCCGACTACGGCCTCGTGGCCGACCTGTTCACGGCCGTGCCCGAGTTGGTGAAGGCGCTCTGATCGCATCGCTGCACTGAGCCAGAGGGCATCGTTCGCGATGCCCTTTTCGTATCCGCTGTATCTGGAGACAAGACATGAGCTACACCGCCCCCCTCAAGGACATGCTGTTCGACATCGAGCACCTGGCCAACATCGGCGAGATCGCCAAGCTGCCCGGCTTTGAAGACGCCGGCCTCGAAACCGCGCAGGCCGTGCTCGAGGAGTGCGCCCGTTTCAACCAGGACGTGATCGCGCCCCTGAACATCGACGGCGACCGCAACCCCTCGTCGTTCAAGGACGGCGTGGTCACCACCACGCCGGGCTTCAAGGACGCCTTCGCGCAGTACGTGTCGGGCGGTTGGCAGGGCCTGCAGCATCCGTCGGACTTCGGCGGCCAGGGCCTGCCCAAGACCATCGGCGCGGCCTGCGGCGAGATGCTGAACTCGGCCAACATGAGCTTCGCGCTGTGCCCGCTGCTGAGCGACGGCGCCATCGAGGCGCTGCTCACGGCCGGCTCCGACGAGCTGAAGGCGGTGTACCTCGAAAAACTCGTGAGCGGCCAGTGGACCGGCACGATGAACCTCACCGAGCCGCAGGCCGGCAGCGACCTGGCCATGGTGCGCAGCCGCGCCGAGCCGCAGCCCGACGGCACCTACAAGGTGTTCGGCACCAAGATCTTCATCACCTACGGTGAGCACGACATGGCCGAGAACATCGTGCACCTCGTGCTGGCCCGCGTGAGCGGCGCGCCCGAAGGCGTGAAGGGCATCAGCCTGTTCGTGGTGCCCAAGTTCATGGTCGGCAAGGACGGCGCGCTGGGCGCGCGCAACGACGTGCACTGCGTGAGCATCGAGCACAAGATGGGCATCAAGGCCTCGCCCACCGCCGTGCTGCAGTACGGCGACCACGGCGGCGCCGTGGGCTACCTCGTGGGGCAGGAGAACCGCGGCCTCGAGTACATGTTCATCATGATGAACTCGGCGCGCTACGCCGTGGGCATGCAGGGCATCGCGATTGCCGAGCGCGCCTACCAGCACGCCGTGGCCTACGCGAAAGACCGCGTACAGAGCCGCCCGGTCGACGGCTCCATCAACGCCAGCGCGCCCATCATTCACCACCCAGATGTGAAGCGCATGCTGATGACGATGCGCGCCTACACCGAAGGCTGCCGCGCCATGGCCAGCGTGGCCGCCGCCGCCTACGACGCCGCGCACCACCACCCCGATGCCGACGCGCGCAAGCAGAACCAGGCCTTCTACGAATTCATGGTGCCGCTGGTCAAGGGCTACAGCACCGAGATGAGCCTGGAAGTGACCTCGCTGGGCGTGCAGGTGCACGGCGGCATGGGCTTCATCGAGGAGACCGGCGCGGCGCAGTACTACCGCGACGCGAAGATCCTCACGATCTACGAAGGCACCACCGCCATCCAGGCCAACGATCTCGTGGGCCGCAAGACCGCGCGCGACGGCGGCCAGACTGCCAAGGCCATTGCCGCGCAGATCGAGAAGACCGAAGCCGAACTCGCCAAGAGCGACCACCCCGCCGCGGCTGCTGTGCTGAAACGCCTGACGGCCGCGCGCCTGGCCTTCATCGACGTGGTCGACTTCGTGGCCGGGCAGACCAAGGCCTCGCCCAACGCGGTGTTCTCGGGCAGCGTGCCGTACCTGATGCTCGCGGGCAACCTGGTGGCCGGCTGGCAGCTCGCGCGCTCGCTGATCATTGCGCAGGACCTGGCCTCGCGCAGCTTCGACACCGACTTCATGCTGGCCAAGATCGCCACCGCGCGCTTCTACGCCGAGCACATCCTGAACAAGGTGCCGGGCATCCGCGACAGCATCGTCGACGGCGCCGAGAGCGTCACGGCGATGGCGCTCGACGCGTTCTGACCCTTCTTGACGCGTGGCCGCTGTCGCCCACCTGACGGGCGGCGGCGGCCTCCCTCTCTTATAAAACCGAACCCATTTCCGGAGACGACATGTCCAAGCTGCCCCCCGTCCTGGCGAACCTGCCGCTGCCGATCATCGGCTCGCCGCTGTTCATCATCAGCAACCCCAAGCTCGTGATTGCGCAATGCAAGGCGGGCGTGGTCGGCTCGATGCCCGCGCTCAACGCGCGCCCCGCCGCGCAGCTCGAGGAGTGGCTGATCGAGATCACCGAAGAACTCGCGGCCTACAACAAGGCCAACCCCGACAAGCCCGCCGCGCCCTTCGCCATCAACCAGATCGTGCACAAGAGCAATGACCGGCTCGAGCACGACATGGAAATGGTCGTGAAGTACAAGGTGCCGATCGTCATCACCTCGCTGGGCGCGCGCACCGACGTGAACGACGCGGTGCACAGCTACGGCGGCGTGACGCTGCACGACATCATCAACAACAAGTTCGCGCAGAAGGCCGTGGAGAAGGGCGCCGACGGCATCATCGCCGTGGCGGCCGGTGCCGGCGGCCACGCGGGCGTGAAGAGCCCGTTCGCGCTGGTGCAGGAAATCCGCCAGTGGTTCGACGGCCCCATCGCGCTGTCGGGTTCCATCGCCACCGGCGGCGCGGTGCTGGCCGCGCAGGCCATGGGCGCCGACTTCGCCTACATCGGCACGGCCTTCATCGCGACCGAGGAAGCGCGTGCGAGCGAAGAGTACAAGCAGGCCATCGTCGAAGGCAACTCGGACGACATCGTCTACTCGAACCTGTTCACCGGCGTGCACGGCAACTACCTGGCGCCCAGCATCGTGGCCGCGGGCATGGACCCGGCCAACCTGCCCGAAGGCGACCTGAAGACCATGAACTTCGCCAGCGGCGACGGCAGCAAGGCCAAGGCCTGGAAGGACATCTGGGGTTCGGGCCAGGGCATCGGCGCCGTCACTGAAGTGGCCAGCGCCGCGGCCTTCATCGAGAAGCTCAAGCGCGAGTACAACGAAGCAAGGCAGCGGTTGGCGCTTTGACCGCGCTGGCCAACGGCGCGGCGCCCGTTGCCAGGGCGCCTTCGTCCTCGGTGGGCCGCATGCCGCTGCTCGACGCGGCCAAGGGCATCGCCTGCGCCGTGATCGTCGGGCACCATCTGTCGCGCTACGGCCCCATGCCGGCCGGCGCGTATGCGCTCGCGCCCGATTTCTTCGCGTGGCTGTCCAACGAGGGCCGGCTCGCGGTGCAGGTGTTCCTGGTCATCGCGGGTTTTCTTGCGGCGGCCAGTCTTGCACCCGACGGCACGCTGCGCGTGGACCGGCCGGTTGCGCGCATCCTGCAGCGCTACGGGCGCCTGGTGATGCCGTACCTGGCCGCGCTCACGGTGTGCGTGCTGGTGGCGGCGGTGGTGCGGCCGTGGCTCGACGAAGAGGTGGTGCCCGCATCGCCCACCTTCGGGCAACTGGTCGCGCACGGCCTGCTGCTGCAGGACTTGCTGGGCTACGAGTCGCTGTCGACCGGCGTCTGGTACGTGGCCATCGACTTCCAGCTGTTCGCGCTGGCGCTTGCGCTGGTGGGCCTGCCCACGCTGCTGCAGCGCGCCAACGGCGCGGCGCCCGTCAACGCGGGCACGCGCTGGCTGCCAGTGGCGCTGGTGGTGGGGCTGGCCGTGACGTCGCTGGTGCTGTTCAACCGCAACGCGGGGCTGGACGACACGGCTTTCTATTTCTTCGGCACCTACGGCCTGGGCATGCTGGTGTTCTGGATCGGCCGCGCCACGCGCTTCAGCACCTGGCAAAGCGCGGTCGCGATGCTGGCGCTGGTGGGGGCGGGCGCGCTCGCCATCGACTGGCGCAGCCGTATCGCCACCGCGTTGGTGACGGCGTTGCTGCTCGCGGTCGCGCAGCGCCGCCACTGGCTGTCGCCCGCGCACTGGCCCGCGCTGGCGGTGCCGCTGCAGCGGCTGGGGCGCATGTCGTACTCGCTGTTCCTGATCCACTTTCCGGTGCTGCTCGCCATGAACGCGGCGGTGGCCAATGCCGGGCCGCACGGCGCGTGGTTCGACGCGGCCGGGTTGGTCGCGACCTTCGGCCTGTCGATTGCCGCGGCGGCGCTGCTGTACCGCTGGGTCGAGGCGCGCCCGGCCTCGTGGCGCGGCGTGTTCACGCTTTTTGCTGCGCTGCTGGTCAGCGGAATAGTCGTTTCGCATTAGCCAAGGGGGCGCCCAGGCGGCGCCCCGGCTGAATCTTCCCGAATTGGTTGCGTTCGAGCGCCAGACCGTGCAGTCTGCGGGCTCGTCCAGTCGCCTTCCGTCTCCGGTATGATTGTGGAAATTTCAGTAAATACTGAAAATACACGAAACCAAGGAATGACCAAGCACTCGCCACCCCGATCGCCACTGAAGGCTTTCGCGTCGCCGGACATCGGCGGGGTGGTGCAAGGCGCCGCCGCGTTGCTGTGGTTGCCGCAGGCGGCCCTGCTGGCCATGGCGGTGCAGGGGCTGGCTTCAGGGCGCGGCTTGCAGGCAGTGGTGTGGCCGGCGGGGGTGATCCTCTTGCTTGGCTTGCTGCGCGCGGCCTGCGAGGCCTGGGGCGCGCGCCGCACCTTCGGGCGCGCACGGGCGCAGCTCACGGCATGGCGGGCGCAAACGGCCGAAGCGCTGGCCGGCGGCTCGCCGCTGGACCGTGGCCGCGTGCCTTCAGGCCAGGCCGCGAGCGTGCTCGCCGAACAGGCCGAGGCGCTGGTGCCGTACCTCGTGCGCTACCAGCCGGCGCGCTGGCGCGCGACCGTGGTGCCGGTCTTCATCCTCTGCGCGGTGGCGTATTTCTCGTGGATCGTGGCGCTGGTGCTGCTGGTGGCGGCGCCGCTGATCCCGATCTTCATGGCCATCGTCGGCTGGCGCGCCAAGGCCGCGAGCGAGGCGCAGATGGTCGAGATGGGCGGCATGAACGCCTTCCTGCTCGACCGCCTGCGCGGCCTGGCCACCCTGCGCGCGCTCGACGCGGTCGATGCCACCGCGCACCGGCTCGGCGATGCCGCGCAGTCGCTGCGCACGCGGACCATGGCGGTGCTGCGCATCGCGTTCCTGTCGTCGGCGGTGCTCGAGCTGTTCTCTGCGCTGGGCGTGGCGATGGTGGCGGTGTATGTCGGCTTTCATCTGCTGGGTTCGATCGGCTTCGGCGCCTGGGGCCACACGCTGAGCCTGGGTGAAGGGCTGTTCGTGCTGCTGCTGGCGCCGGCCTTCTTCGAGCCGCTGCGCGAGCTGTCGGCGGTGTGGCACGACCGGGCGGCGGGCGAGGCCGCCTTGCAGGCGCTCGACGGCCTGCAGCGCAATGCGTTGCCGTTGCCCGGCGCGAATGCGTCGCTGAAGCGTGCGTCGGCGGGGCCCGCGCACGTTGCGCCGGCCGTGGTGGTTCACGGGCTGCATTTTTCCTGGCCCGGCGAAACGCAAGAGGTCTTTGGCGGCCTGGAACTGCGCGTCGCGGCCGGCGAGCACGTGGCGCTGACCGGTCCCAGCGGCGCGGGCAAGACGGCGCTGCTGTCGCTGCTCGCGGGCCTCGTGCTGGCGGCGCGCGGCGAAATCGCGATCGGCGGCATCGCGCTGACCGACCACACGGTGGCGGCATTGCGCCAGCGCATGGCGTGGATGGGGCAGGCGCCGCACGTCTTCGCCGGCTCGGTCGAGGCCAACGTGGCGTTGGGCCGCGCCGACATCGGCACGCCGCGCGTGGCCGAAGCCATGCGCTTCGCCGCGCTCGACGCCGTGGCGCAGGCGCACCCCGGCACGGCGCTGGGCGAGGGCGGCCGTGGCCTCTCCGGCGGCGAGGCCGTGCGGCTCGCGCTGGCCCGCGTCGCGGTGCATCCGCATGCCGACCTGCTGCTGGTCGACGAGCCGACCGCCCACCTCGATTCCGAAACGGCCACGCGCGTGATCGACGCGCTGGTCGAACTGGCGCGCGGCAAGACGCTGATCGTCGCCACGCACGACCCGGTGCTCGCGGCGCGCATGGGCCGTGTCGTGAGCCTCGGCGGCGAAGCGATGGAGAAGGCCGCATGAACCGCACCCCGCCATGGCACGAACTGCGCCTCGTGCTGCGCCCCTTCTTCGCGGAGCAACCGCGCGCGCTGCTGCTCGGCGGGCTGCTCGCCGCCATCACCGTGCTCGCGGGCATGGCACTGCTCGGCCTATCGGGCTGGTTCATCACCGCGACCGCGCTGGCCGGGCTGCACGCGGCCACGGCTTTCACCTTCGATGTGTTCATGCCCTCGGCCGGCATCCGCCTGCTGGCGCTGGGCCGCACGGCATCGCGCTATGGCGAACGGCTCGTCACGCACGACGCGACCTTTGCCGTGCTCGCATCGCTGCGCGTGCGCCTGTTCCGCGGCTGGGCCCGGCCCGAGGCGGCGCGTGCGCTGCTGATGCGCCCGGCGCGGCTGCTGTTCCGTCTCACGTCCGACATCGACGCGCTGGAGTCGCTTTACCTGCGCCTGCTGGTGCCCGCTGCCGCTGCACTGGGGGCGGCGCTGCTGGCGGGCGTGGTGCTCGGCTTCATGCACATCGGCATGGGCGTGGCGTTGATGTCGTGGCTCGTGGCCGTCGGCTGGGGCATTGCGTTCGTCGTGGCACGGCGTGCGCGCCGGCCGGCCGTGCAACGCGCGCATGCCATCGAGGCATTGAGGGCGCGCGCCGTCGATCTGGTAGCAGGCCAGACCGACCTGGTGATGGCGGGCCGCATCGACGCGCAACGCGATGCGCTCATGGCCACCGACGCGCAACTCGCCAAGGCCGACCTCGCGTTGAACCGGCTCGAAGCCGCCTCCGGTTTCGCCTATGGCAGCGCGGGCACGTTGACGCTCGTGGGCGTGCTGCTCGCAGTCGGCGCGTTGGTCGGCGAGGGCGTGATCGGCGCACCGGCGGCCGCACTGGCCCTGCTGGTGGCGCTCACGGCCACCGAGCCTTTCGCCGCTTTGCGCCGTGGCGCGCTCGATGCGGGGCGCACGTGGCTGGCGGTCCGCCGTCTCGCGCCGCGCATGGCATCGGACGAAAGCACGACTGCAGCGAAGACAGAAGAAGACGCATCTCTCGCGCTGCAATTGAAGAACGTCACGGTCACGCACCCCGGCAGCCATGCACAAGTCCTGAGCGATGTGTCGCTGACCCTGCGCACCGGGGAATGCGTCGCGCTGGTCGGGGCGAGCGGCGCGGGCAAGTCCACGTTGCTTGCCGCCATCGCCGCCGAGATCACCCCGCTAGCCGGCCGCGTCAGCGCGCAGCCCGCCTGCCTGCTGACCCAACGCACCGAACTCTTCCAGGACACCCTGCGCGACAACCTCCGCCTGGCCGACCCCGGCGCCACCGACGCGCGCCTGTGGTCCGTGCTGCAAGCCGCGGGCCTGGACGCCGACGTGCGCGCGCTGTCCACCGGCCTGGACACCCGCCTCGGCGAAGGCGGGCTCGGCCTCTCGGGCGGCCAGTCGCGCCGGCTCGCGCTGGCGCGCCTGCTGCTGCGCCCCGTGCCGCTCTGGCTGCTCGATGAACCCACCGAAGCGCTCGATGCGGCCGTCGCGAACGACGTGCTGCAGCGCCTTGCGCAACACGCCGGCCCGCGCACCTTGCTGATTGCCACGCACCTGCGCCGCGAAGCCGCGCTGGCCGACCGCCTCGTGTGCATGCGGCACGGCCGCGTCGTTGCCGACGTACGGCGCGGAACCGATGCCTTCGACGCCGCGCTGCGCGGCCTGCGCCCGGATTGATACCAGGAAAAGAAACAGGGAACACAAAGGAAGAACCCCATGGACCTCGACATCGTTGCGCTATCGCGCCTGCAGTTCGCCGTCACGGCGCTGTATCACTTCCTGTTCGTGCCGCTCACGCTCGGGCTCTCGATCATCATCGCCATCATGGAGACGGTCTACGTGATGACCGGCCGCGTGATCTGGCGCGACATGACGAAATTCTGGGGCGTGCTGTTCGGCATCAACTTCGCGATGGGCGTGGCCACCGGCATCGTGATGGAGTTCCAGTTCGGCATGAACTGGAGCTACTACAGCCACTACGTGGGCGACATCTTCGGCGCGCCGCTGGCCATCGAGGGGCTCATGGCCTTCTTCATGGAGGCGACCTTCGTCGGGCTGTTCTTCTTCGGCTGGGACAAGCTCTCGAAGGTGGGCCACCTGACCGCCACATGGGCGGTGGCCATCGGCTCCAACTTCTCGGCACTGTGGATTCTCATTGCCAACGGCTGGATGCAGAACCCCGTGGGCGCGGCCTTCAACCCGCAGACCATGCGCATGGAAGTGACCGACTTCGCCGCGGTGCTGACCAACCCGGTGGCGCAGGCCAAGTTCGTGCACACCGTGTCGGCGGGGTATGTGTGCGCGGCCGTGTTCGTGCTCGGTGTGTCGGCCTGGTACCTGCTCAAGGGCCGTCACCTGGAACTGGCCAAGCGCTCGATGACCGTCGCGGCCTCGTTCGGCCTGGCCGCCGCGTTGTCGGTGGCGGTGCTCGGCGACGAGAGCGGCTACCTCTCGGGCGAACACCAGAAGATGAAGCTGGCCGCCATCGAGGCCATGTGGGAAACGCAGCCCGCGCCCGCCGCCTTCACCGTCGTCGGCTTCCCCGACCAGCAGGCGCGCGAGACGCACTACGCCATCCACATTCCGGCGGTGATGGGGCTGATCGGCACGCGCTCGCTCAACACCGTGATGCCCGGCATCGACGAACTCGTCAAGCGCGCCGAGGCCCGCATCCGCGAAGGCCTGAAGGCCTACGACGCGCTGCAGAAGATCCGCGAGGCCGGCGGCACCGGCAAGGTCACGCAGGGGGTGCGCGGAGACTTCGAGGACAACGGCATCAACATGGGCTACGCGCTGCTGCTCAAGCGCTACGTGGACGACCCGCGCACCGCCACCGACGAGCAGATCAGCAAGGCCGCATGGGACACCGTGCCGCAGGTGGCGCCGCTGTTCTGGCTGTTTCGCGTGATGGTGGGCATCGGCATGCTGCTGATCGTGCTGACCGGCACCTTCTTCGTGCTGTCGGCGCGCCGCAAGCTGGACCGCTACCGCTGGCTGCTGAAGGTCGCGGTGTTCGCGATCCCGCTGCCGTGGATCGCCATCGAGTCGGGCTGGCTGGTGGCGGAATTCGGCCGCCAGCCGTGGGTGATCGAAGGCGTGCTGCCCACCGCGGTGGCCGTGTCGAACCTGGGCGTGAAGACGCTGCTGCTCACGCTCGCGGGCTTCATCGCGATCTACACCGCGCTGCTCGTCATCGAGATGAAGCTGATGCTCAAGGCCATCCGCAAGGGGCCGCAAGCGGAGCATGCGCCCGATGAGGGCGACACGCTCTCGCACGTTCCGCCGGCGCACGCGAGTGCCACTGTTGCAACCACCGGGAGCGCCGCATGATCCTCCACACACTCCTTGACTACGACACCCTGCGCTTCATCTGGTGGCTGCTGATCGGCGTGCTGCTGGTGGGCTTTGCCGTGACCGACGGCTTCGACCTGGGCAGCGGCATGCTGCTGCCGTTCGCGGCGCGCAACGACATCGAGCGCCGCGTGGTCATCAACAGCGTGGGCCCGGTGTGGGAAGGCAACCAGGTGTGGCTGATCCTTGGCGGCGGCGCGATCTTCGCGGCGTGGCCGCAGCTGTACGCGGTGTCGTTCTCGGGCTTCTACCTGGCGATGTTCGTGATTCTCACGGCGCTGATCCTGCGGCCCGTGGCCTTCAAGTTCCGCAGCAAGCGCGAGTCGCGGCAGTGGCGCGCGCGCTGGGACTGGGTGCTGTTCTTCAGCGGCTTCGTGCCCGCGCTGATCTGCGGCGTGGCCGTGGGCAACGTGCTGCAGGGCGTGCCGTTCCGCTTCAACGCCGACATGCACATCTTCTACGACGGCGGCTTCTTCGGCCTGCTGAACCCGTTCGCCATTCTGTGCGGGCTGGTGTCGGTGGCCATGCTGGTGATGCACGGCGCGGCCTGGCTGCTGCTGAAGACGGCGGGCCCCGTGGCCGAACGCGCGCGTATCTACGGCATGGTCGCCGCGGTGCTGACCATCGCGCTGTATGCGCTGGCCGGCGTGCTGCTGGCCACCAGCATCGGCGGCTACCGCATCAGCAGCGTGGTCGATGCGGTGGGGCCGTCGAACCCGATGCTCAAGACGGTCGAGCTGCACGCGGGCGCATGGACGGCCAACTACGCCGCGCACTCGTGGACGCTGGCCGCGCCGGTTGCCGGCTTCGTCGGCGCGCTGGGCGCGTTGCTCGGGCTCGCATTGCGCAAGCCGGTGCTGGCGCTGCTGACGGCGGCGCTGGGCATTGCCGGCATCATCCTGAGCGTGGGGGCGTCGATGTTTCCGTTCATCCTGCCGTCGTCGATCGACCCGCGCGCCAGTCTCACGGTGTGGGACTCGTCGTCGAGCCACCTCACGCTGTTCATCATGCTGGTGGTCACGGCCTTCTTCATTCCCATCATCGTGGCCTACACCAGCTGGGTCTACCACGTGCTGTGGGGCAAGGTCGACGAACAAGCGATCCGCGACGAGAGCGGACACGCGTACTGAACCGAACGGAGGAAAAAAAGATGTGGTACTTCGCCTGGATCCTCGGCCTGCCGCTGGCCGCCGCCTTTGCCGTGCTCAATGCCATGTGGTACGAGCTGATGGACGACGACGCCGTGCGCAAGGCCAAGCTCGAAACGCCCGAGCCCGCGGGAGGGCAGGAGCGGCTCTGAGCCTTGGGCTTCGAGCGCGGGGCCCCGGGCCCGTGCGCTCAGGCCTCAGGCCTCAGGCCTTTTTCTTCGACGCTCCGCCGCCGGTGATGCGGTCCTTGAGCGTCAGCACTTTCGTCACGGTCGCGCCCATCCCCATGAGCTTCATGGCGGTCTCGGGCGCGAGACGCTGCACGTCGTCGAACCATTTCATGAGCCGGTCGATCAGGTCGTGCATTTCGCGCATTCGCTCCTGCGCGTGACGCTCGGCGTCGCTCGTGGGTGACTCGAGCAGGGCGTTGCGCAGCATCGAGAGCGTGGGCTCGATCTCGCGGCGGCGCCGCTCTTCGGCCAGCACCCGAAAAATCTCCCACACGTCCGAGGGCGCCTCGAAGTATTCGCGCCGGTCGCCCGCGTGGTGCCGCAGGTGCACCAGCCGCCAGGCCTGCAGTTCCTTCAGGCCCATGCTGACGTTGGAGCGCGAGAACTCGAGCAGCTCGGCGATCTCGTCAGCATTGAGCGCGCGCTCCGACAGAAAGATCAGCGCGTAGATCTGCCCGACGGTGCGGTTGATGCCCCATTTGCTGCCCATTTCGCCGAAGTGGGCGACGAACTGGCGGTTGAGGGGCGGGAGGTCTGAAGAGGTGGCCATGCGGCGGATTGTCGCGCGGGCGTTGCTGTAGTTCCAGAAGTTTCCGAAAACTCCGCAGTGAATGCGTGATTCAGCTTTGGCGCGGAATAACCAATTCAGGTGATGGCTAAGATACAAATAGTTAACAAAAATGAACATTACCTGACCATATGCACGTTTGTGGTGCGCAAAGTTGTAACTCTCAAGGCTTCCGGAATGAATAAAACCCATCGCAGTTTGTGGAATCCAGCGCTTGGCGCCTGGGTCGCCGTTTCGGAAAACGCCCGCGCACGCGGCAAGAAGAGCCACAGGACGGTGGCGTTGGCGGTGGGGGCGGCGTCGCTGCTGGGCATGGCCGGTGCTTCATGGGCGGGCGGCGACGGTGGCGGCGGCGGCGGACTTTTCGTGCCCGGGTACGGCGCGGGTCACACCACCGGCAACAGCGTGATCGGCGTGGGGGGCGATGGTGGCCGGGGGCCCTCTTCCGGTCCGGGCGGCGCGGGCGGCGCCGTCGGCGCCGACGGGGCGAACGGTTTTTCGAACAATCCGATAGACGGCAGCGGTGGCGGCGGTGGCGGTTCGGCGTTCGTGAGCGGTGCTTCGGTGAGTACGGCGATCAAGGCTGGCAATGGTGGCAGCGGTGGCGGCGCCGTGATGGGAGCCGGCGGCGGCGGCGGCGGCGCGGGCGGTGGTGCCGTGATCGCCAACGCCAGCTTTTCCGTCGATGCCGGCGCTTCGTTGACCGGCGGCACCGGAGGCAACGGCGGCAATGCCGGCCCCATCCAGGGCAGCGGTGCGGGCGGCGGCGGCGGCGCCGGTGTGCTGGTGCCGGTCGGCGTCGCGGTGACGATCACCAACGGCGGCACCATTGCCGGCGGCAACGGCGGAACCGGCGTGACAGTCACGAATATGGCTCCTCTTGGCGGCATGGGCGGCAACGGCGAAGGCGGGGCCCTCGGTGGCACCGCACTCGGCGTTCCCGCCCAAGGCGGTGCCGGCATCGTCGGCGGCGGCCTCACCATCGTCAACACCGGCACCATCTCCGGCGGGCTGGCGGGCGACGGCATCACGCGGGCCCATTCGCTCGACCTGGCCGGCGGCGGCAACACGGTCACGCTCGGGGCAGGCTCGGTGCTCAATGGCAGCGCGGTCGCGCAAGGCAGCGGCAATACGCTGAACCTGCAGGGCACGAACACCGAGGACGACGACTTTCGGGGCTTCTCCGCCATCAACGTGGCGAGCGGCGCCAAATGGACCCTGTCGGGCGCGTTCGTGCCCGCGGGCAACCTCGCCATCGACGTGGGCGGCAAGATGTCCCCGTGGGCGGAGCTGACGATGAACGGCGTCATCTCCGGCGCCGGCGCCCTCAGCATGGACGGCAGCGGCAAGCTGACCCTTGGCGCCAGCAACACCTACACCGGCGGCACGTCGATCAACGGCGGCACCCTGACCGCCGCGGTCAGCGGCGCGCTGGGCACCGGTGCGGTGTCGGTGGCGGCCAGTGCAGGGCTGCTGTTCACCGGCAACGCGGATGCCGGCAGCCTGAGCATCTCCGCCGCCGCGGGCAGCACAGGCGTCAACGGCGGGTTCATCCAGTTCGCGGACAACAGCTCCGCCGGCAGCGCCACGCTGACCACGCAAAAGCAGGGCTCCATCGAGTTCCGGGGCAACGCCACGGCCGGCAACGCCGTCATCGAGAACCGTGATGGCGAAACCACCATCTCGTTCAACGCCAATGCGGGCAAGGCGACCATCACCAACTTCGCGGGCGGCCAGACGAATTTCATGGACGACGGTGCGGCTGCCCAGGCCAGGCTGATCAACGAGACGGGCGGGCTCGTCGAGTTCTTCGACCGTGCCACCGCCGACCAGGCCACGGTGGTGAACAAGGCGGGCGGCCTTGTGCGCATCAGCAAGATGACCACGCCGGGCATCTCCATCGGTTCGCTCGAAGGCGCTGGCAACGTGATCCTCGGCAACAAGGCGCTGACGACCGGCGGCCTCAACACCAGCACGGAAATCTCCGGCGTCATCTCTGGCGCGGGCGGCTCGATCGTCAAGGTCGGCACCGGCACGCTGACGCTCTCGGGCGTCAACACCTACACGGGCGGCACGTCGATCAACGACGGCACCGTGAACGCCGCGGTCAGCGGTGCGCTGGGCACCGGCGCGGTGGCCGTGAGCGCGGGCGGCACCCTGCGCTTCAACGGTACCGCCGACGCGGGCAACCTGCACATCACCCTGGCGGCGCCCGTCGGTCCTCCGGTCGCCATCAGCAACGTCGAGTTCAATACCAGGAGCTCGGCGGGCAACGCCACCTTCGTCGCGAACACCTATTCCAGCGTGATGTTCAATCACGACTCGACCGCGGGCAACGCCGTCTTCGAGAACCGCGGTGGCGACACCACGTTCGTGTTCAATTCCACGGCTGGCAATGCGCGCATCACCAACTTCGCGGACGGCGCGGTCTACCTGTGGGACTTCGCCTCGGCCGGCCACGCCATCATCACCAACGAGGCCGGCGGCAAGATCGACATGAACTACCGCTCCACGGCCGATCAGGCCACCATCGTGAACAAGGCGGGGGGCGAGGTCCACATCAGCAGGCTGCTGGCGGACGGCACGGCGATCGGTTCGCTCGAAGGCGCAGGCAAGGTGCTCCTCGGCGCGAAGGCGCTGACCACGGGCGGGCTGAACACCAGCACGGAAGTCTCCGGCGTCATCTCTGGCGTGGGCGGCTCGCTGGTGAAGGTCGGCACCGGCGCGTTGACGCTCTCGGGCGCCAACACCTACACGGGCGGCACGGCGTTGCGCCAGGGGCGCCTGAACGTGGGCCACAACCAGGCACTGGGCACTGGCGCGCTGTCGATGGACGACGACACCACGCTGGGCTTCAGCGCGGACGGCCTGACCATCGCCAACGCGATCAAGCTGACCGGCCAGCTCGATCCGGTCATCGACACGGGCGCGTTCTCGGGCACGCTGAGCGGCGCGATCACCGGCGGCGGCTTCATCACCAAGCAGGGCACCGGCACGCTGACGCTGTCGGGCGCCAACACCTACACGGGCGCGACGAGCGTGGCGCAGGGCACCTTGAAGGCCGGCGCGGTCAACACCTTCAGCGCCGCTTCGGCGCACAGCGTGGCGGCTGGCGCGACGCTCGACCTGGCCGGCTTCAACCAGGCGGTCGCCTCGCTGGCCAACAGCGGCACCGTTTCGCTGCTGAGCCAAGCGGCCGGCACCACGCTGACCGTGAACGGCAACTACGTGGGCAACAACGGCGTGCTCAAGCTGGGCACCGCGCTCAACGGCGCGGGGCCGTCGGACCGGCTGGTGATCAACGGCGGCACCGCCAGCGGCAAGACCAGCGTGCAGATCGCCAACGTCGGCGGCCTGGGTGCGCTGACAAGCGGCAACGGCATCGAGGTCGTCACCGCGCAGAACGGCGCGAAGACCACGGCGCAGACGACCAAGGACGCGTTCTCGCTCGCGGGCGGCCACGTGGATGCCGGCGCCTACGAGTACCGGCTGTACGCCGCCGACGCCGGCGGCGCGGGCGAGAACTGGTATTTGCGCTCCAGCATCAACGCGGTCACGCCGGGCAACCCTGCCGGTGTTCCGGTGATCACCTACCGCCCGGAAGCCTCGCTCTATGCGGCGCTGCCGAGCCAACTGCGCCAGGGCAACCTCGCGATGCTGGGCGATGTGCGCAAGCGCGTGGGCGACGACGATGTGAAGGGCACCGCCACCACGCCGACCGGCTCCGACCGCCGTGCCTGGGCGCGCGTGCTCTCCACCGACATCGACGTCCAGCAGGGCGGTGCGGTGTCGCCGAAGAGCAAGGGCCGGCTGACCGGCTTCCAGGCCGGTACCGACCTGCTCGCCACGCCGAACTGGCGCGCCGGCATCTACGTCGGCCAGCTCGACGGCGACGCGCGCGTGAACGGTTTTGCCAGCGGTATCCAGAACCTCGGCGTGGGCCGCAACGACTTGCGCAGCCAGTACGTGGGCGTGTACGGCACCTACACCAACGACAGCGGCTTCTACGCCGATGCCGTGGTGCAGTCGGGCCGCCACCGCTACACGGTCGAGCCGAACCTGAGCGCCGGCGTCGCGGGCAAGGGCAACAGCCTGCTGGGCTCGATCGAAGTCGGCCAGGCCTTCCCGCTGGGCGGCAGCGGCTGGACCATCGAGCCGCAGCTGCAGCTGATCCACCAGCACATGGACCTGAGCAACTCGGCCATCGTCGGCGCCATCGCGCAGCCGCAGGCCGACAGCGGCTGGATCGCGCGCGCGGGCGTGCGAGTGAAAGGGCAGGTCGACACCGGCATGGGCACGCTGCAGCCGTACGGCCGCTTCAACGTCTACAAGACCTCGAGCGGCGCGGACATCGCGCGCTTCGTGAACGGCGCAACGACCACCGACATCGCGGCCCCCACCGGCAGCACGAGCACCGAACTCGCGGGCGGCTTCACGCTGGCCCTGAACCAGTCGACCAGCCTCTACGGCGAAATCGGCAAGCTGTGGTCGTCGGGCGGCGACGCCAAGGTCAAGAGCGGCATCAACGGCTCGCTCGGCGTGCGCGTGAAGTGGTAGCCGCCCCAGGCCGGGCCTACTCGTCGGCGCCCGTTTCGCGGCGCCGGCGGTAGGAGCCCGGCGCGCCGCCCGTCCAGGCCTTGAACGCACGCTGGAACGCGGCGCTGTCGGCAAACCCCAGCTCTTCGGCCAGCGCCGCGAGCGGCACCGCGCTCGTGTTCAGCCGCACGATCGCCAGGTCGCGCCGCAGTTGGTCTTTCAGCGACTGGAACGATGTGCCCTCCGTCGCCAGGTGCCGCTGCAGCGTACTGACCGACATGTGCAGGCTGCCCGCGGTGGTCGCGAGGTCGGCCCATGCCGGCCGGTTCTGCTGCAGCACCGAGCGCACGCGCGCGCTCATGGCCTGCTCCGCGAGGCGCGGCAGGATCACATTGGCCGGCGAGGCCGCCAGGAAGGTGTTCATTTCCTGCATGTCGCGCAGCATCGGCGTGGCGAGCGCGCTGGCGTCGAACCACACGGCCGAGCAGGGCTGGCCGAACTGCAGCGGCCCTGGGAACACCTTGGCGTAGCCGTCCGCGTAGGGCGGCAACTCGAACCCGAAATCGAAGCGCCGCGCCGCCAGCCGGCCGCCGTGCAGCCATGCGAACAGCCGCCAGTACACGCGCAGCATCAGCTCGTGCAGAAAGTTCTGGCGCGCCGCGGCGGTGTCGCTCAATTGCAGCCCGAAGCCCGCCAGCGGGCCTTCGCGCAGCAGCACCAGCGTCAGGTCGTCCTGCAGCAGGCTGAAGGTGTGGGCCACGCGGCGCAGCGCCACCTCGAAGGTGGGCGCGCCCAGCGTGGCGCGCGTCATCAGCGCGAAGCTGCCGCGCTTCAGGCGGCGCGACAGGAAGCTCAGCGCCTCGTCGTCGAGCCGCTCCATCAGCAGCGCGAACAGCGCCACGTACTGCTCGGCCGTGACGCGCGCGCCCGGCGCGTCGAGCAGCGCGGGCGCAATGCCGGCGTCTTCCAGCGCCGCGCCGACATCGACCCGCGCGTCCGCGCCCCGGGCACGGATGCCCGAGAGCATGCCCTGGACGAAGGCGATCGGAATGGTGACGGGTGGCTGCAGCATGGCAAGGCGATCAGACCCCAAGCATGCCACCGTGTCGATTGACGTTTTCTGCCATGCGATCGACGCAAAGCGCCATTTCCGGGGCGCAACCGGCTTCCTACGATGCGGCAACACAAGAAAGAGACGGAGACACTCGCCATGTACCTGACCCAGGCCCTGCACCGCGCCGTGCAGCAGCACCCCGACAAGGTGGCCGTGCGCTTTGCCGGCCGCACCCGCAGCTTTCGCGACTACACCGGGCGGGTGGCCCGCCTGGCGGGCGCGCTGCAAAGGCTCGGCATGCAGGCGGGTGACCGGGTGGCCATGCTGTCGCTCAACTCCGACCGCTACCTCGAATACCAGATGGCCGTGCCCTGGGGCGGCGGCGTGCTCAACCCCTGCAACATCCGCTGGTCGGCCGCGGAAATCCTGTATTCGCTGGAAGACTCGGGCTCCACCATCCTGCTGGTCGACGAGACCTTCCGGGCCCTGGTCGAGCAGATGCGCGGCCAGGCCACCACGCTGCGCGAAGTGATCTACGGCGGCGACGGCGCGCTGCCCGCCGGCATGCTCGGCTACGAGGCGCTGCTCGACGCTGCCACGCCCGTGCCCGACGCCGCGCGCCGCGACGAAGACCTGGCCGGCATCTTCTACACCGGCGGCACCACCGGGTTTCCCAAGGGCGTGATGCTGAGCCACACCAACATGTGCAGCTCGGGCTTCGCGGCGCTCGGCGAGGGCCTGGCGCCGCCCGGCAGCTGCTACCTGCACGCCGCGCCCATGTTCCACCTGGCCGACATGGGGCTGGCCACGCCGCACTGGTTCCAGGGCAGCACCCACGCGATCGTGCCCGCGTTCAGCCCCGAGGCCGTGCTCAACGCCATCGCCAACGACCGCGTGACGCACGCGCTGCTGGTGCCCACCATGATCCAGATGCTGGTCGACCACCCCGCCATGCGCGAGCCGCGCGACCTGAGCAGCCTGCGGTGCATCACCTACGGCGCGTCGCCGATTTCCGAGGCGGTGCTCAACCGCGCGATGGCGGCGTTCCCGGGCGTCGAGTTCGCGCAGGCCTACGGCATGACCGAGCTGTCGCCCATTGCCACCATCAACCCGCCGTGCAACCACACGGCCGAAGGGCGCAAGCGCGGCAAGCTGCGCTCGGCCGGGCGCGCGAGCTACTGCATGGAAGTGCGCATCGTCGATGCCGACGGCACCGAGGTGCCGCGCGGCACCGTGGGCGAGGTGGCCGTGCGCGGCCCCAACGTGATGCAGGGCTACTGGAACAAGCCCGAGCAGACGGCTGCCGCCGTGCGCGACGGCTGGATGCACACCGGCGACGGCGCCTACATGGACGACGACGGCTATATCTTCGTGGTCGACCGCCTGAAGGACATGATCATCAGCGGCGGCGAGAACATCTATTCGGCCGAGGTCGAGAACGCCATCAACCAGCACCCCGCCGTGGCGGCCTGCGCGGTCATCGGCATTCCGAGCGACGAGTGGGGCGAGGCCGTGCACGCGGCGCTGGTGCTGAAGCCGGGGCAGGGCATTCGCCCCGAGGAGCTGATCGCCCATTGCAAGACATTGATCGCCGGCTACAAGTGCCCGCGCAGCGTGGCCGTGCTCGACGCGCTGCCGCTGTCGGGCGCCGGCAAGGTGCTCAAGACCAGGCTGCGCGAACCCTTCTGGCAGGGCCGGCAGCGCGGCGTGGCCTGAGCCTTCTTTTTCTCCTCTTTTTTTCCATCCATTTCCAGGAGCACTTCATGAGTCAAGACGTCCACGTGGTCGGGGTCGGCATGATCCCCTTCACCAAGCCCGGCGCGAACCAGCCATACCCCCAGATGGCCGCGCACGCCACCAACGCCGCGCTGAAAGACGCGGGCATCGGCTACGAGCTGGTGCAGCAGGCCTACGTGGGCTATGTGTACGGCGACTCCACCGCCGGCCAGCGCGCGCTGTACGAAGTGGGCATGACGGGCATTCCGGTGGTCAACGTCAACAACAACTGCTCGACCGGCTCGACCGCGCTGTTCCTGGCGCGCCAGGCCGTGGCCAGCGGCGCCGCCGACTGCGTGCTGGCGCTGGGCTTCGAGCACATGAGCCCCGGCGCGCTCGGCGCGGTGTTCAACGACCGGCCCAGCCCCTTCGACCACTTCGAGCGCATCACCGACGAGCTGGTCGGCAACGAGCAAGTGCCGCTCGCGCTGCGCTACTTCGGCGGCGCGGGCCTGGCGCACATGCAGCAGTACGGCACGCAGATGTCGACCTTCGCGAAGATCCGCGCCAAGGCCAGCCGCCATGCGTCGAACAACCCGGTGGCGCTGTTTCGCACCGTCGTCACCGAAGACGAGGTGATGGCCGCCCCCGTCATGTGGCCCGGCGTGATGACCCGCCTCATGGCCTGCCCGCCCACCTGCGGCGCGGCGGCGGCCATCGTGTGCTCGGCGCGCTTTGCCGAGCGCCACGGGCTGGACCGCGGCGTGCGCATCAAGGCGCAGGCCATGACCACCGACCGGCCCATCACCTTCGAGAGCCGCGACATGCGCGAGGTGGTCGGTTTCAGCATGGCGCAGGAGGCCGCGCAGAAGGTGTACGACGCGGCCGGCGTCGGCCCGCAGGACATCGACGTGGTCGAGCTGCACGACTGCTTCGCGCACAACGAGCTCATCAGCTACGAGGCGCTGGGCCTGTGCCCGGTGGGCGGCGCCGAGAAGTTCGTGGTCGACGGCGGCAACACCTACGGCGGCAAGGTCGTGACCAACCCGTCGGGCGGCCTGCTGTCGAAAGGGCACCCGTTGGGCGCCACCGGGCTGGCGCAATGCACCGAGCTGGTCCAGCAACTGCGCGGCACGGCGGACAAGCGGCAGGTGGAAGGCGCGCGGCTTGCGCTGCAGCACAACCTCGGCCTGGGCGGCGCGTGCGTGGTCACGCTCTACGAACGCGTGTGAAGGCTGCGCGATGATCGACAGGAAATGGATCGGCCACGAACTGCCGCCCTCCGTGCTGCCCATCGAGCGCACCCGTTTGCGCTTCTTCGCCAAGGCCATCGGCGAGACCAACCCCGTGTACACCGACGAGGCCGCCGCGCGCGATGCCGGCTACCCCGACCTGCCCGCGCCGCCGACTTTTCTGTTCGCGGCCGAGCTCGACTCGGGCGCGTCCGACAAGCTGCTGAGCGACCTGCAGATTCCGCTGTCGAAGCTGCTGCACGGCGAGCAGAGCTTCTGCTACCACCGGCCGGCCTGCGTGGGCGACACCGTCACCGTGCGCTCGGTCATCACCGACATCTACGACAAGAAGAACGGCGCGCTCGAGTTCGTCGTCAAGACCTCGCGCGCCACCAACCAGCGCGGCGAACTGGTCGCCGAGCTGCGCGCGGTCATCGTCTGCCGCCACTGAAGGAGCCGCGCATTGACCTCTCTCACCTATGACGCCGTGAACATCGGCGACGAACTGCCCGCGTTGCAGCTGCCGCCCGTGAACCGCACCACGCTCGCGCTGTTCGCGGGCGCCTCGGGCGACCACAACCCGATTCACATCGACACCGACTTCGCACGCAAGGCCGGCATGCCCGACGTGTTCGCGCAGGGCATGCTGGGCATGGCCTGGCTGGCCCGGCTGCTCACGCAGTGGGCGCCGCAGTCGCAACTGCGCCGCTTCGACGTGCGCTTCCAGGGCATCACGCACCTGGGCCACGCGGTGCGCTGCAGCGGGCGCGTGGTCGAAAAGCTCGAGCACAACGGCGAGCGCTGCGTGCGCGTCGAGGTGCTCAGCGCCAACCAGTACGGGCAGACGCGCATCGCCGGCGAAGCGCTGGTGGCGCTGCGCTGACGACAACACACACTCAGAACGAAAGCAAAGAGACATGACACCCAAGCTCGAAGGCAAGGTCGCCCTCATCACCGGATCGGGCCGAGGCATCGGCCGCGCGATCGCACTCAAGCTCGCGTCGGAAGGCGCGCGCATCGTCGTCAACGACCTCGATGCCGAACCGGCGGAAGAAACGGTGCAGGCCATCCGCCAGGCCGGCGGCCAGGCCGCGGCCTGCGTCGGCAGCGTGTCGGCGCCCGACTTCGCCGAACGCTTCGTCGGCACCGCGGTGAACGAATACAAGGGCCTCGACATCATCGTCAACAACGCCGGCTACACATGGGACAGCGTGGTGCAGAAGATGACCGACGAGCAGTGGTACGCCATGATCGACGTGCACCTCACCGCGCCGTTCCGTATCCTGCGCGCGGCGCAGCCGGTGATCCGCGCGCTGTCGAAAGCCGAGACGGAAGCGGGTCGGCGCGTGGTGCGCAAGGTGGTCAACATCTCGTCGGTGGCGGGGCTGTTCGGCAACGCGGGGCAGGCCAACTATTCAACGGCCAAGGCCGGGATCGTCGGTATGACGCAGACGCTGGCCAAGGAGTGGGGCCGCATGAACGTCACGGTCAATTGCGTGGCCTTCGGTTTCATCCAGACTCGTTTGACCGCAAGCACCGCCGAGGCCACCACGGCGAAAATCGAGGGGCGAGAGATCAAGGTCGGCATCAACCCGGGGCTGCTGTCGATGATGGAGCAATCGATTCCGCTGGGGCGCGGCGGCACACCCGAAGAAGCTGCCGGTGCGGTGTACCTGCTGTGCGCGCCGGAGTCGGACTACGTGAGTGGGCAGACGTTGATGTGTACGGGCGGGCTGACCGGGATCTGAGGCACACACCCCGAAACGGAAAAGACGAGATGAACACCGAAGAAGGCATCGCATGGACAGTGGCGGACGACATCGGCCGCATCGTGCTGAAGCGCCCCGAACGCGCCAACGCGATAGGCCGGGCAAGCAGCCGCGTACTGGCGCGCGCCATCGACGATGTGTTGGCGCACAAGCCGCGCGCCATCTTGCTGAGCAGTGAAGGCCGGGTGTTCTGCGCGGGCGGCGACATCGAGGAATTCGTTGCGGCCGGCGATGCGTTGCCCGCGTTGGTCGACGACATCCTCGACCGGTTGCACCCCGCGCTGCTGCGGCTGTCGACGAGCGCGGCGCCGCTCGTCGTGGCCGTGAACGGGCCGATCGGCGGCGCGGGCGTGGGGCTCGCCCTGTGCGGCGACTTCGTGCTCGCTGCTGAATCGATGAAGCTGCGCACGGGCTATGCGGCCATCGGGCTGTCGCCGGATGCCGGTGCCTCGTATTTTCTTTCGCGTCGCGTCGGTCCCGTGCGCGCGCAGCAACTGCTGATGCTGAGCGATGCCGTCGACAGCCAGCGCTGCCTTGCGTGGGGCGCCGTCGATGCGCTCTATCCGGACGGCGAACTCGCCGCCGCCAGCGAAGCGCTCGTGGCGCGATTGGCCCAGGGCGCGAGCGCGTCGTTCGGTGGCATCAAGGCGCTGTGCGCCGGCGTGCCGGGCCGGCCCTTCGAGGAACATCTCGCGATGGAGCGGCGGCTGCTGCGCGAGCGCGCCGGCAGCGCCGATGCGCGCGAAGGCGTGGCCGCCTTCGTCGCCAAGCGCGCGCCGCGCTTTACCGGCCGCTGAGACGCGGCGCCACGGCAGCGCCTTCGATGCCGTGCCGCCTCAAGGCCTCCGCCACGAAACCCGAGGCCTTCATTTCCTCGATGAAGCCGCTGAGCCACGCCTGCGCCGCGAGACGGCCCTTCGGCACGCCCATGGCCTGCTCGATGACCATGAAACGGCCGGGCAACAGGCGCACGCCCCGTCTCCTCCGGGTATTTTCTTGCGGCTTCAGGCGCCGAGCACGCGCGCGCTGCCGAGCATCTCGTGCGTGTCGTGCGACATCACGGCCAGGAACGCCAGCAGGCCGATGTAGTACAGGCTGTAGGTCACGCGCGTTTCGGTCGACACCGCGTAGTACTGCTGGTTGGCCGGGTCCTTGGGGTCGTACTTCCAGGCGCGCATCACTTGCGGCGCGGCGAGCACCGCGACCAGGATGAGCATCGGGCTCGGCCGCCAGAAGAACAACGCCACCAGCACCGGCACGCCCAGCAGCCACACGCGCGGCGTGAGCACAGCGGTGATGCGGCCGCCGTCGAAGGGCGACAGCGGAATCAGGTTGAACAGGTTGATGAAGAAGCCCGCGTACGCAAGCGCCAGCAGCAGGCGGCTGTCGGTCTCGCGCGCCGCGAAGTAGCAGGCCAGCGCGGCGAGGCTGCCGAGCAGGGGGCCGCCCAGGCCGACCCAGGCTTCGGTCTCGACGTCGTGCGGCTGCTGCTTCAGGTCGATCCACGCGCCCACGAACGGAATGAAGGTGGGCAGGCCCACGTCGAGGCCGCGCTGGCGCGCCGCGAGGTAGTGGCCCATCTCGTGGATGAAGATGAGCACCACGAAGCCCACCGCGTAGCGCCAGCCGAAGACGAAGGCATAGGCCAGCACCGAGACCAGCATCGTGCCGCCCGACAGCAGCAGCTTGCCGAGCTTGCCGGCGCTCAGCAGCAACAGCAGCAGTTTCACCATGGCGCGCGGGTGCTCCGGTGCATCAGGCCGTGGGCGGCTTGGGCGGTTCGTCGAAGCCGTTGTTGTTGACGGGCGTAGGCGCGGGTGCCTCGGCCACCACGGGCTCCTTCTTCTTGAAGACCTTGGCGATGCCCCACAGCGCCGCGCCACCCGCCACCACGGCGATCTTGGCGAACTTGGCCAGGAAGGCCAGCGCCAGCGCGAACAGCCCCAGCTTCTTCACCGCCACGCCGGCCACCAGCGCGGCCAGGCCGTAGGCGGCGACCTTGTCGGTCGAGGAGTTGAAGTCCGCGTACTTCTTGCCGTCGTCGTACTGGATCGCCGAGAGCAGCTTGGCGGCGTCGGGCTTGTACTTGGGGAGGTCGTTCGCGTTGGTGATGAGGTTCAGGCTCAGGTAGCCGTCGCGGCCCAGCGCGTAGGTGTTGTAGTTGACGCCCTGGTTGCCGTCGGTGCTGCCCTTGCGCCTGGACAGCGCCGACCACACGAGGCGGTGGGTGCCGGCTTCGTACTCGGGCTTCTGCGCCCAGCCGGTCACCTCGATGCCGGGAATGCCGCGCTTGGCGCGTTCTTCGTTGGCGGCCTCGGTGCCTTCCTTCAGGCTCTTGAGCAAGTCGTCGGCGTTCCAGTCCTTGGCGTCGTCGTCCTTGATGTAGCCCTCTTTGACGAACTTCACGACCGCCATCCAGTCGGCATCGTCCGAGGGGAACACGACGCCGATGAAGGTGTCGTCGGTGCGGTTGCCCATGCTGCGCATCAGCTGCGCGGCGGCGGGCGTGGGCACCCAGACGTAGCCTTCGGGCAGGTGCAGGTGGGCCTGGTCGCGCAGCGTGATGTCGGCGGGACCGGCTTTCTGCACGGCCTTCGCGGCCTTGAAGGCGGCCTGCTGCTCGGCTTCGAGTGCGTCGGCGGTGGACGCCGTGGATGAGGCGGAAGCGGCGGGCGCTTCGGAGGTCGACGGGGACGCGGCGTTGCTGGTTTGGGTCGCCAGGGCGGCGCACGCGAGCAGCAAGCCGGCCGTCAGGCGGGCAGTTTGAATACGCAAGTTCTCTCTCCTCGGTTGTTATCGATTTTGCGAGTCGGGAGAGTCTAAAACCTCAGGTGTCGCTGCACTGCCTCAGGTGTCGCTCCACTTGCGAAGCAGGTTGTGATACGTCCCCACCAGCGTGCGGCGCGCCGATTCGTCGGCGCCGCTCTGGTTCAGGCGCTGGATCGCGTTGTCCATGTCGAACAGCAGCGCGCGGTCGCCCGCGTCGCGCACCAGGCTCTGCACCCAGAAGAAGCAGGCCACGCGCACGCCGCGCGTGATGGGCGTGACCTGGTGCAGGCTGGTGGCGGGGTACAGCACCATGTCGCCGGCCGCGAGCTTCACGGTCTGCATGCCGTGCGTGTCTTCCATCTGCAGCTCGCCGCCGTCGTAGCTGTCGGCGTCCGACAGGAACAGCGTGGCCGACAGGTCGGTGCGCAGCTTGCGCCCGGTGCTTGGGTCGATGCGCACGCCGCCGTCCACGTGCAGGCCGAAGCGCATGCCCTCGCTGTAGCGGTTGAACATCGGCGGATACAGCAGGTTGGGTAGCGCCGCGCTGATGAAGGTCGGGTGGCGCTCGAGCGCGCTCGCAATGATCGACTGGCACTCGTGCGCCACCGTCGAGCCCTCGTCGATCTGCTGGTTGAACTTGACCGGCGCGCCCTGGTGGCCGGCCGTCACGCGGCCGTCGACCCAGGCGTCGCCGGCCGCATCGAGGCGCGCGCGCACCGCGGCAAGGGCTTCGCGGTCGAGAACGCCGGGGATGCAGACCAGCATGGCGAGTCGTCTTTCTTCAGGTGGCGAAGGCTCAGAGGCGGTAGGTGAGCGTCAGCGTGGCGGCGCGTCCCGAGCCCGGTACCGCGCGGCCGCCGTCCGAGGGGATCAGCGCGTCGTAGTAGTGGCGGTTGGCCAGGTTGAACACGTTCAGGCGGATGTCGTACTTGGGCTGATGGTAAGCCACCATCGCGTCCAGCCGCGCATAGCCGCCGACCTGCACGAGGTCGGTGTTGTTGGCGTAGCGCTTGGCGCTGTAGGTGGTGCCGCCGCCGATTTCCCATTCGGGCGTGACGGCGTAGGTGGCCCACAGGCTGGCCGCGTCCTTCGGCGTGTTGGCCGGCACCTTGCCCAGCGTGCCGGGCGCGATGCCGTCGACGATGGTCGCGTCCAGGTGCGTGTAGGCGCCGAACAGCTGCAGCTTGTCGGTCACGCGGCCAGCCACGCCGGCGCGCGCGCCGTTCACGCGCACCGTGCCGGTGGCGCTGTAGGTGCCGTCGCTGTTCTGCGAGCGGGCGTTGGTCTGCGTGATCTGGAAGGCGGCGGCCGTGAGCGACAGGTTGCCTTCGTTCAGGTCCCACTTGCCGCCGAGTTCATAGGCCTTGTTCTTCTGCGGCGGCAGCGGCTGCGTGCTGCCGGTGGTGGCCACCAGTTGCTCGAGCGAGGGGTTGAACGAGGTGCTGTACGACACGTAGTACGACTGCACGGGCGTCGGCTGCCAGATGGCGCCGGCGCGCACGCTGGTGAAGTCGACGGTCTGGCTTTCGCTGGCGAGCGTGGTGGCGGTGGGAATGCTGTTGAAGATGCTGGCGCGGTAGTGGTCCTGCCGCACGCCGGCCACCAGCTTCCACTGCGGGCTGAGCTCGATCGTGTCGTTCACGTAGCCGGCCACCGTGGTGGCGCTGGCGGTGGCCAGGTTGCCGGGCAGGCTGGGCGCGGTGCTCGGCGAGTTGCCCTGGTAGGGCGCGAGCAGCGGCGAGCAGGTGGCATAGCCGCTGGTGCCGCCGGCCGGGTTCAGTGCCACGCCGTTGCAGGTGCCGTTGCGGTAGTAGGCCTGGTTGTCGTAGGTGTCGTGGCCCAGCTCCAGGCCCACGAGCAGCGAGTGCTTGATGGCGCCGGTGTCGAACTTGGTGCTGAGCTCGGTCAGGTTGAACAGCGACTTGTCGTGGATCACGCGGTCGTGGCTCTGCTGGCGCACCCACAGCGTGTCCAGCGGCAGCGACGAGAACGCGGCCGTCGGCACGGCCGTGGTGCCGGTGGAGAAGGGCGTGAACACGTTCTTGGACGACAGCGTGCCGATGGCCTGCGGCGCGGTCTCGCGCGCGTCGGTGGTCACGTCGTTGTACTGCGTCTGGTTGCGGATCGTCGTGTTGGGCGTGAGCTTGTGCTGCACCAGGGCGCTGAAGGCCTGGATGTCGGAGATGGTGCGGTCGTCGCTGAAGCCGTAGGCCAGGTTGTTGTCGACCTTGGCCGGGTGGCCGTTGATCGGCGGCACGCCGTAGTCGGGCTGGTCGCGGTTGTGCTGCACCAGCGCCGACAGCGTGACCTGCGTGGGCGTGTTGATGCCGAACTTCACCGAGGCATCGAGGCCGAAGTCCTTCAGCTTGCTCTGGTCGCGCGTGGTGGCATCGCCCTGCTGGCCCATGGCCGAGATGCGGAAGGCCGAGGTGTCGGACAGCGGGCGGTTGATGTCGATGGTCGAGCGCACGAGGCCCGTGGTGCTGGCTGCCAGCGAAACCTCGCCCGCGGGCGTGAGCGACGGCTTCTTGGTCACCTGGTTGATCACGCCGCCGGTGGAGCCACGGCCGAACAGCATCGACGCCGGGCCCATGAGCACCTCGACCGACTCGAGCGCGAAGGTGTCGCGGTAGTACTGGGCGCGGTCGCGCGCGCCGTCCAGGTAGATGTCGGTGCGGGCCGAGAAACCGTTGAGGTTGATGTTGGTGCCGATCTGTCCGCCTTCGGCGCCGCCGATGGTCAGGCCCGGCACGTTGCGCAGCGCGCTCGCCAGGGAGGTCGCGCCTTGCGACTGCATCACGGCCTGGTTGATGACGGTGACGGACTGCGGCGCGTCGCGCAGGTCGGCCGGCAGGCGGCTGATGCTGGAAGGGTTGGCGCCGAAGCCGGTCTTGTCCTGCGCGCCCTGCACCTGTACTTCGCGCAGCGTGGTCGGCACCGACGTGCCGGCGGCGGGCGAACTGGCGGCGCTCGGGGTGCCGGGCGCGGCCGGTTGCGCGGCTTGCTGCGCGAATGCGGCGGGCAGCGAGGAAACAAGGCCGATCAGGGCGAGGGCAACAGGCGTGCGGCGGCGTGTCGAAGGCGAGAGACGGGTCATGACTGGTTTTCCGAAGGGTGCGCGGGCGAGGGTGCCCGGGCCGGCGTGGTGCAAACAAAAGCACCACCGACGGAAATTCTGACCGCGAATGAATCTTATTTGTAGTGAATGATGAGCGGTGTTTGGTGGGTGAGACAAACGGTCATCTTTACCTGACAGGTCAGGTGGTAGACAGCTTTCTTCCGAACCGGCAGTGGCCTCGCCGCCCGGCGGCTTACTTCCAGGGCGTAGGCGGCGGAATCTCGCACACCGGCTCCACATCCACGCTCTTGAAGTCCGCCGGCGAGACGATCTCCAGGTACTCCATGTCCGGCGAGTAGTCGAACAGGAAGTGCCGGATGCCCGGGCGCTGGTGCACCACGTCGCCGGCCTCGACCAGCGTTTCCTTGTCTTCGTACATGAAGCGGGCCCAGCCCTTGACCATGATCACGATCTGGAAGTCCGCCTCGTGGCGGTGCCAGCCGGTGCCCGTTTCCGGTGCCATGTTGGCCTTGACCAGATGCGCGATCACCTTGCCGTTGGTGGCCTCGGCAATGCCCAGGTCGCGGTAGAGAAAGAAGTCACGCAAACCACCCGAGACGAACTCCGTGTCACCGGGTTTGACATGGGAGAACTGGGTGGCGGTACGGTCCAGCATGGGGTGCTCCTTCGCGGTGGTGGTGATGGGTGCTGCGTTGCAGCACGCATAAAGCGTTCCCGCGAAGGTGCCGCGCTCAGTCAGCGCTGGGCGAAGCCGTCGGTCGCGCGCACCAGCCGGTCGAGGATGCCGGGCTCCGAGTAGGCGTGCCCCGCGCCTTCGATCAGGTGGAACTCGGCCTGGGGCCACGCCTTGTGCAGTGCCCAGGCGTAGCGCGCGGGGCAGGGCATGTCGTAGCGGCCGTGCACGATCACGCCGGGAATGTCGCGCAGCCGGTGCGCGTCGCGCAGCAGCTGGCCTTCTTCGAGCCAGGCGCCGTGCACGAAGTAGTGGTTCTCCAGCCGCGCGAAGGCCAGCGCGAAATGGTCGTCGGCATGCGCGTCGGAGAGCGCGGGGCTCGGCAGCAGGGTGATGGTCTCGCCCTCCCACACGCTCCAGGCGCGCGCGGCCTCGATGCGCGCCACCGGGTCGTCGCCGGTGAGTCGCTTGCGGTAGGCCGCGACCATGTCGCCGCGCTCGGCTTCGGGAATCGGTGCCTGGAACTTCTCCCACTTGTCGGGGAACATCTCGGACACGCCGAATTGGTAGTACCACTGCAGCTCCGCGCGGGTCACGGTGTAGATGCCGCGCAGCACCAGTTCGCTCACGCGCTCGGGGTGCTTCTGCGCGTAGGCCAGCGCGAGCGTGGAGCCCCACGAGCCGCCGAACACCAGCCACCGGTCGACACCGGCCAGCGCGCGCAGGCGCTCGATGTCGGACACCAGGTGCCAGGTCGTGTTGGCCTCGAGACCGGCATGCGGCAGCGACTGGCCGCAGCCGCGCTGGTCGAACAGCATCAGGTCGTAGCGCGCCGGATCGAACAGCTGCCGATGCGCGGGCGAGATGCCGCCGCCAGGCCCGCCATGCAGGAACACCGCCGGCTTGGCGCCGGGCGTGCCCACGCGCTCATAGCGGATGCGATGGCCGTCACCGACATCGAGCATGCCGCTTTCATAAGGTTCGATCGGGGGATACAACTGGCGCAACTCGGGCATCGATGGTTCTCCTTCAGTGGGTGTCGACGTGTCGCGGTGGAGCATATCGCCCGGTGCGTTGCCAGCGGCTAAAGTCACCGGCGGAGGCGCCACGATGAACATCGACCCATTCGACGAAGGCCTGCACCACCGCAACATCCTGCCCTACGACCCCGCGTACGCCGAGGTGTTCGCGCAGGTGCAGCGCCATGTGCAGACGCACCTCGACGGCGTGGCGCTCGTGCACATCGGCAGCACGGCCATCGTCGGCCTGCGGGGCAAGCCCATGGTGGACATTGCCGCCATCACGCAAGCGCAAGACTTGCGTGCAGAGCAGCAGGCATTCGAAAAGCTCGGATTTCACCGGCGCCCCGTGTGGGTCGACAAGGACGATAAGCCTTATGTCTGCGGCAGCGTGCGGCACGGCGGGCGCGTGTTCAACGTCAACATCCACATCTGCCATCGCGGCGATCCGGTCCACAAGGACTCGCTGGCGTTCATGGACATCCTCGAGCGGCGGCCGGACCTGCGCCAAAGGTACGAGGAAGCCAAGGACCGTGCGCACGCCATCGACGCGGCCAACCCCGAGATCTACAACCGCGAAAAAGAGGCCGTGATCCGCGAGATCCATGCGCAGATCGACCTGGCGCAACGCGCTTGACGAAGCCGCGGGCGTTCCAGATACTCAACCGCATGGTTCACTCAACCGCTCATCCGGACGCCGGTTCCCTCGATGCGATCTTTGCCGCGCTCTCCGACTCCACGCGCCGCACGGTCCTGGAGACGTTGGGCGAGCGCAGCCTCAGCGTGACCGAGTTGGCCGAGCCGCACGGCATGTCGCTGACCGGTTTCATGAAGCACCTGCGCGTGCTCGAAGACGCCGGCCTGATCTCGCGCACGAAAGAGGGCCGCGTCGTGCGTTGCGAGCTGTCGCCCCGGCCCATGCAGGAGGCCGCCGTGTGGTTGTCGCGCTACGAGAAATTCTGGACCGGGCGCCTCGATGCATTGGCGCGCTTTCTCTACCATCAAGAGGAAACCGAATGGCGAACCCTTCCCCCCGAGACACCGCCGAGCGCCCCTCGCTCACCCTCCGCCGGCACTACCGCGTCAGCCCCGAAAAAGTCTGGCGCGCGTGGACCGACCCGCAAGCGCTGAAGCTCTGGTTCGGCCCCGAGGAAATCGTCTCGGTGCCGATCGCCGAAGTCGACCTGCGCGTGGGCGGACGCTTTCGCGTGGCGATGCTGGCCAGCGACGGTGAAACGCACGACGTGAGCGGCACGTACCTCGAGGTCGTTCCCAACCGCAAGCTGGTCTTCAGCTGGGCCTGGCGCAGCACGCCGGAGCGCGAGTCGCGCGTCACCGTGCGCATCGAACCCGACGCCCAGGGTTGCGAGCTGGTGCTGCAGCACGAGCAGTTCTTCGACGAGGCCGCGCGCGACGCGCATCACCATGGCTGGAGCGGGGCGCTCGTCAAGCTGGATGGCTGGTTGAGTTTGACGGCCTGAAGGGGTCATTCAGGGGCGTTCAGGGCGCGCTCCCGCCGGCGGTGTCCTGTGCACCCGCCCCGAACCAAGCGGCCTCAGCAGAAATCATGGAAAACCCGGAGGGGAATGCCGCATGAGATACCTTCTGCGCCCTGCACGAACGAGAAGCGGCGTGCCAGCCATTCCCAACGAACGAGGTCGATGAGCGACACCCCCAACACCCTCACTCCCGCCCGCGCCACCGCACGCGAATGGACCGGCCTGGCCGTCATCGCGCTGCCGTGCATGCTCTATTCCATGGACCTCACGGTCCTGAACCTCGCGATCCCGTCGATCAGCGAAGACCTCAAGCCCACCGCCTCGCAACTGCTGTGGATCGTCGACATCTACGGCTTCTTCGTGGCCGGCCTGCTCGTCACCATGGGCACGCTGGGCGACCGCATCGGCCGGCGGCGGTTGCTGCTGATCGGCGCCGTGGCGTTCGGCATCGCCTCGGTGCTGGCCGCGTTCTCCACCAGCGCCAACATGCTCATCGCCACCCGCGCGCTGCTCGGCGTGGCGGGCGCGACCCTGGCGCCGTCGACGCTCTCGCTGATCCGCAACATGTTCCTCGACCCGGCGCAGCGTACCGTGGCCATCGGCGTGTGGATCTCGAGCTACTCGGCCGGCGCCGTCATCGGCCCCGTGCTGGGCGGCGTGCTGCTGCAGTACTTCGCGTGGGGCTCCGTGTTCCTTATCGGCGTGCCGGTGATGGTGCTGCTGCTGGTGCTCGGCCCGCTGCTGCTGCCCGAGTACCGCGACCCCGACGCGGCCCGGCTCGACCTGCCCAGCGTGGCGCTGTCGCTGGGCGCGGTGCTGGCGGTGATCTACGGCGTCAAGCAGATTGCGGAGCATGCGCCGGGCGTGCTGCCCGTGCTGTCGATCGTGGTGGGGCTGGTGCTCGGCGCGGTGTTCGTGCGCCGGCAGAAGCGGCTGGCCAACCCGATGATCGACCTGGCCCTGTTCAGCCTGCCGGCCTTCAGCGTGTCGCTCGCGGCGTACATGCTGGCCTGCTTCGTGATGTTCGGCATGTTCCTCTACAACGCCCAGTACCTGCAGCTGGTGCTCGGCCTGTCGCCGCTGCACGCGGGGCTGTGGAGCATGCCCAGCGCGGGCGCTTTCATCGTCGGCTCGATGGTCGTGCCGGCGCTGGCGCGGCGCATGCGGCCGGCCTTCGTCATGGGCGGCGGGCTGGCGGTGGCGGCGCTGGGTTTCGGCATGCTGGTGGTGCTGCCCGCGCAGGACGGGCTGGCGTGGATGGTGAGCAGCGCCGTCATCTCGTCGCTCGGGCTGGCGCCGGTGTTCACGCTGGCGACCGACCTCGTGGTGGGCAGCGCGCCGCCGGAGCGCGCGGGCGTGGCCTCGGCCGTTTCGGAGACCAGCTCGGAGTTTGGCGGCGCGCTGGGCATCGCGATCCTGGGTAGCGTGGGCGCGGCGATCTATCGCGGCACCATGGGCGATGCGGTTCCGTCAGGGCTGGCGGGCCCCGTCGAGGTGGAGGCCGCGCGCAGCACGTTGGGCGGGGCCGTCGCGCTGGCCGGGCAGGTGGGCGGCAGCGCGGGCGCCGCGTTGCTCGACACGGGTCGCGGCGCCTTGCTGCACGGCCTGCGGCTGACGGCCGGCATCTGCGCGGCGGTGCTGCTGCTGGTGGGCGCCCTGGTGGCGGTGCGGCTGCGCGGGGCGCATGCGGCGGGTGGGGGCGCCACGCCCGACATCCCGGGTGCGGCCGCATTGCCGGAGCGTTGACGAAACCCCATACTGGGGCTCCCACGACGCAACCCGATCACCGGAGCCTTCCATGAGCAACGAACTGCGCAAGAAGCTGCATGACCTGGCCGAACTCTGCGAGAACGCCCCCGATCCGCAGACCAAGGCCATCATCGAGGCGATCCGGCTGCAGACGGCCGTGCTGAACGAGCGGCTCTTCTCCATCGAGCTGCAGCTGGGCACGCTCACCAAGCGCCTGGAAAACGCGCCCGAAAGCACGGCCGGCTGAGGGGCGGCCGCTTTGTAGGGATAATCCCCGTCATGAGCGGCAACACCTTCGGAACACTTTTCGCGGTCACCAATTTCGGCGAGTCGCATGGCCCGGCCATCGGCTGCGTCATCGACGGCTGCCCCCCCGGCATGGAACTCAGCGAGGCCGACATCCAGGCCGACCTGGACCGCCGGCGCCCCGGCACCAGCCGCCACGTCACCCAGCGCGCCGAGCCCGACGCGGTGCAGATCCTGTCGGGCGTGTACGAGGGCAAGACCACCGGCACGCCCATTGCGCTGCTGATCCAGAACACCGACCAGCGCAGCAAGGACTATGGGCAGATCGCCCAGCAGTTCCGCCCCGGCCACGCCGACTTCACCTACTGGAAGAAGTACGGCATTCGCGACCCGCGCGGCGGCGGGCGCTCGTCGGCCCGGCTCACGGCGCCCACGGTGGCGGCCGGCGCGGTCGCCAAGAAGTGGCTGGCCGAAAAATACGGCATGGTGTTTCGCGGCTGCATGACGCAGATCGGCGAGATCGCCATTCCGTTCGAGAGCTGGGACCACGTGCCCAACAACCCCTTCTTCGCCCCCGTCGCCGACGTGAGCGCGCTGGAAGACTACATGGACCGCCTGCGCAAGGCCGGCGATTCGTGCGGCGCGCGCATCCGCGTCACCGCCACCAAGGTGCCCGTGGGCCTGGGCGAGCCGCTGTACGACAAGCTCGACGCCGAAATCGCCTACGCCATGATGGGCCTGAACGCGGTGAAGGCGGTCGAGATCGGTGCGGGCTGGGACAGCGTCACGCAGCGTGGCACCACGCACGGCGACTCCATCACGCCCACCGGTTTCCTGAGCAACAACGCGGGCGGCATCCTGGGCGGCATCAGCTCGGGGCAAGACCTCGAGGTGAGCATCGCGATCAAGCCGACCAGCTCGATCATCAGCCCGCGCCAGTCGATCGACATCCACAACAATCCGGTCGAGGTGGTCACCAAGGGCCGCCACGACCCCTGCGTCGGCATTCGCGCGACGCCCATCGCCGAGTCGCTGCTGGCGCTGGTGGTGATGGAGCACGTGCTGCGCAACCGCGCGCAGTGCGGCGACGTCCAGCAGAACCCGGGCGAGAAGACCGAAGCCACGTCGCCCCAGGCGTCCTTCCTCTAGTGCCCCCGCCGGCATCCGTGGCCGCGGGGCGCGGCCATCTGCTGGCTTTCGCTGGCCTGTCGGCCAGCTATTTCGCGCACATCGGGTTCTTCAACCCCTACCTGCCGCTGTGGCTCAAGGACCTGGGGCTGCCGATCTTCACCATCAGCCTGCTGGCGTCGGTGCAGTCGATCACGCGGGTCTTCGCGCCCTATGCCTGGGGCGCGCTGAGCGACCACACGGGCCAGCGCGTCAAGCTGCTGCGCTTCAGCGCGGCGGTGGCGCTGGCCAGCTCCTTCGGGCTGTGGTGGCACGGCGGCGCGTGGTGGCTGGCGCTGGTGCTGCTCGTGATGTTCACCCACACCAGCTCGATGATGTCGCTCACCGAGGCCGCGATGGCACAGCTGGTGGCGGGCGACTGGGGTCGCTACGGGCGCATCCGGCTGTGCGGCTCGGCGGGTTTCCTGCTCACGGTGTTCGTCGCGGGCGAGTGGTTCGAGCGCTTCGGCATGAAGTACTTTCCGGCATGGGCGGCCGGCACGCTGGCCATCGTGCTGATCGCGACCATGAAGCTGCCCGACCTGCGCGAGCCGCCCGCCGCGCACGACGCCGTCAAGGCGCCCATCGGTCCGGTGCTGCGCAACCCGGCGGTGCGGTGGTTCTTCGCGGCGCTGTTCTTCCAGGTGATGTCGCACTTCTCGGTGTACGCGTTCTTCTCGCTGTACCTGGACTCCATCGGCTACAGCAAGAGCACCATCGGCCTGCTGTGGGCGTTGTCGGTGGTGGCTGAAATCGTCTGGTTCTTTCTGCAGGGCCGGCTCATCGGCCTGCTGCCGATGCCGCGCTGGATGCTGGTGTGCGGCGTTGCCGCCGTCGCGCGGCTGGGGCTCACGGCCGGGCTGGGCGGCTGGGTGGTGGCACTGATCGTCGCGCAGTGGCTTCACGCGCTGAGCTTTGCGGCGCATCACACGACCTGCATTGCCGTGGTGTCGCGCCGCTTTCCGGGCCAGTTGCGCGGGCGCGGGCAGGCGCTGTTCACGGTGATCGGCTACGGCTTCGGCGGCGTGCTGGGCGTGCTGCTCGGCGGGGCCGTGGCGCAGGCCTTCGGCTACCGCACGATGTTCGCGCTGGCGGCGCTGCTCGCGGTGGCGGGCACCTTGTGCGCGTGGCGCGTGATGCGGCTGGAAGCGGCGGCGCGCTGAGGCGCTCAGCCTTTTTCGTTCTCGACCACGAAGCTCACCACCGTCGTCGCGCTGCCGCCGATGTTGAGCGTGGCGAAGCGGTGGGCGCCTTCAACCTGGCAATCGCCGGCGCGGCCGCTCACCTGGCGCGCAGCATCGAGCACCATGCGCACGCCCGTCGCGCCCACGGGGTGGCCCAGGCCGATCAGGCCGCCGCTGGGGTTGATCGGCAAGCGCCCGTCCGCCGCGATCACGCCTTCCTCGATCGCCTTCCAGCTTTCGCCTGGCGCGGTGATGCCGAAGTGGTCGATCGCCATGTACTCGGTGGTCGTGAAGCAGTCGTGCGTCTCGATGCCGTCGATCTGCGACACATCGGCCACGCCCGCGCGGCGGAACGCGCCCTGGATGGCCTCGCGCACATGCGGGAACACATAGGGCTGGCCCGCGCTGGCCTGCAGCTTGGGCGCGAGCTTGAGCTGCGCCGTGCGATGCCCCCAGCCGGCAATGCGCGGCACGGCCGGCAGCGCCAGCGCGCGGCGCTTTGCCCAGGCCTGCGCGAAGCGCGGGGAGGCGAGCACCACGGCGGCGGCGCCGTCGGTCACCTGGCCGCAGTCCTGCCGGCGGATCATGCCTTCGATCACCGGGTTGGCCTCGTCGTCGGCCGTGAAGCTCGCGTCGGTGTAGTCCCAGCCGCGGGTCTGCGCGAGCGGGTTGCGGCGCGCGTTGGCGATGTTGATCTGCGCGATGCGCGCCAGGTGTTCGTACTTCAGGCCGTAGCGCTTTTCGTATTCCTTGCCGACGAGGTGAAACATGTGCGGCCACACGTACTTCGCGTCCTGGCCTTCCTCGCCCACCCAGGTGGCCGCGCCCAGGTGCTGCGCCGCGAGCGCGCCGGGCACGTTGCGCTCCAGCTCCACGCCGGTCACGAGCACGCAGTCGTAGCGCCCGCACTCGATCTCGGCGGTGGCCGCCAGCATCGCGATGCTGCCCGATGCGCAAGCCGCCTCGTGGCGCCCGGCCGGCATGCCGTGAAAGGCCGGATCGATGGCCGCCAGCATGCCGCCCAGTTGCCCCTGGCCCGTGAACAGCTCGCCCACGAAATTGCCGACATGGCCCGACTCGATGTCGCTCGCCGCCAGGTCGGCATCGGCCAGCGCGCCGAGCACGGCCTCGCGCATCAGCTCGAACAGGCCCTGGCCCTCGCGCGCCGCGTTGCGCGCGAAATCCGTCTGGTGGCCGCCGAGGATGTAGACAGGAGAAGAGGTGCTCATGAGGTGCTTTCAGAAAGGGTTGTGCTGCGTTGCCGTGCCGCCAGCAGCGCCTGCTCGCGCAGCGGCGCCTTGACCAGCTTGCCGTTGAGGTTGCGCGGCAGCGGCGTCGGGCTGACGGTGATGAAGTCGGGCGTCTTGTAGTCGGCCAGTGCCGCGCGGCAGAAGGCCTTGACGGCCTGCGGCTCGATGGGTTCCGTCGCGTGCAGGAACACATGCACGCGCTCGCCGAGCACGGGGCAGGGGCTTGCCACGGCGGCCACCTCGATCACGCCCGGGTAGCGCTGGATCACGTTCTCGAGTTCGACGCAGTAGACCTTGAACCCGCCGCGATTGATCATGTCCTTGATGCGGTCGAACACGCGCACGAAGCCTTGCGCATCGACGCTGCCTATGTCGCCCGAGCGCCAGTAGCCGGCCACGAAGGCCGCGCGCGTTGCCGCTTCGTTGGCCCAGTAGCCGATGGCGTTGCCGGGGCTGCGGATCCACAGCTCGCCCGGCTCGCCCACGGGCACTTCATGCCCCTGCGCGTCGAGCACGCGAATGTCCACGCACGGGACCCGCGTGCCGACCGAATCCGGTACGCGGGCCGCATCGCCGAACTCGGTGAGCGCAACGGCCGATGTCGTTTCCGTCGAGCCGAAGCCGTTGTAGAGCGCAAGGCCGGGCAGTGCTTCGGCCAGCCGCTGGATGGTGATCTCCGGCATGGCCGCGCCGCCGAAATGCCCGACGCGCCAGCAGGAGAGGTCGCACGCCGCCAAGTCGGGGTGCAGCACGCAGAGGTTGTACATGGCCGGCACCATCACCGCCGCCGTGACACGTCGCGCCGCGATCGTGGCCAGTGCCTCGCCGGCCTGGAACTGGCGCATGCAGACCAGGCAGCCGCCGACCTGCAGCGTCACGAGGACCACGGCCAGCAGGCCCGAGATGTGCGAGGCGGGAATCACCAGCAGCATGCGGTCTTCGGCCGTGTAGCCGAAGCGGCGCTGGTAGTGGCGCGCCGTGTGGAAGAAGCCCAGGTGCGAGAGCACCGCGCCCTTCGGGTGGCCGGTGGTGCCCGAGGTGTACATGATGCAGGCGGGCTGCTGGTCGTCGAAGTCCTCGGCGCCCGCCACGCCCTCGATCCGTGGCGCGCGCGAACCGGCGTCTTGCAGCGCGAGGTAGCCCAGTGCGCCGCGACACACCGCGTCGGCGCTGCGTGCGTCTTCCTCGATGCAGACCAGGCAATGCACGCCCGCGATCTCGTCGCGCGCAGGCAGTCTGTCGGCCAGCGAGGCGTCGAAAACCAAAGCCGATGCGCCGCACTGGCCGAGCATGTAGCGCAGTTCCGCCGCGCTCTGCCGAATGCCGATGGGCACCGCGATCGCGCCGAGCCGCCAGATGCCGAACAGCAGCACGACGAACTCCGCGCGGTTGCCGACGAACAGCGCCACGCGATCACCGCGCCGCAGGCCCTGCAGCGCCAGCCCGCGCGCGGCGCAGTCGACTTCGTGGTCGAAGGCGTCGTAGCTCAGCGTGCGGGGGCCGTCCTCGATGGCGGGTGCGTCGCCGCGTTGCGCAACGACGGCGCGCAGCATCGCATCGAGGTTGCGCGGGCGCTGCGCGTAGCAGGGCACGAGGCGATCGCCGTAGAGCGCCTCGATGCGAACCGGGTCAACGCCGGTGGGGTGCGAGATGTCGTTCATGGCGTGGGGCTGCGGGCGGGCTCGCGCATGCGGACCGCGCCGTCGATACGCACGACCGAGCCGTTCATCATCGCGTTCTCGATCAGCGCCTGCACCATGTGCGCGAATTCATCGGGGTGCCCGGGGCGGGGCGGAAACGGCACGTCGTCGATCAGCGTGCGGCGCGTGTGCGAAGGCACGACCTCGTACATGCCGGTCTCGAAAGTGCCCGGCGCGATCGCCATCACGCGGATGCCGAAGCGTGCCAGCTCGCGCGCGAGCGGCAAGGTCATGCTGGCCACGGCCGCCTTCGACGATCCGTAGGCGGTCTGTGCCGAGAGTGCTTCGTAGGCTGCAACGGAAGCCGTGTTGACGATCACGCCGCAGTCCTGCCCATCGGCGGCAGTCTCGCCGCTCAGGCCTTCAGCGAAAAGGCGGATGGTGTTGAAGGTGCCGACGAGGTTGACCTCGATCACGCGCCGGAACGCATCGATGCCGCGCGGCGTGACCTTGCCGCTGGCCTTGTCCACGCGGAACACGCGCGCCGGCCCCAATATGCCGGCGCAGTTCACGAGGATGCGCGGCGTGCCGAGCGTGGCCGTGATTCGCGCGAACGCCGCCTCCATGTCGGCCGCCGAGCACACGTCGCCGCCGATGGCCAGCGCCTTCGCGTCGGCGGCCAGTTCGTCGAGCGCCGCACCCGGCAGGTCGATCGCCACCACGCGCGCGCCTTGTGCGGCCAGCCGCAGCAGCGTGGCCCGCCCCAGGCCCGAGGCCGCGCCGGTGACGACGGCGACCGTTCCTTCGATCTGCATCGCTTCTTCCTTTTTCTTTTCGTTCAGAGGCGCGCCGGCATGCGCAGCCCGCCGTCCAGGCGGATCACCTCGCCGTTGAGCATCGGGTTGGCGAGGACCGCCATCACCAGCGCCGCGAATTCCTCGGGCTTGCCCGGCCGCTGCGGAAAGGGCGGCACCGCGGCGAACACCACGTCGCGCGACTTGGGCGCAAGGTTCAGCGTCATCGGCGTTTCGAACACGCCGGGCGCGATGCCCATGATGCGAATGCCGTGCTCGCCCAGCTCGCGCGCCAGCGGCAGCACCATGCCCGCCACGCCGCCCTTGGACGCGGCGTAGGCCGCTTGCCCCATCTGCCCGTCGAAGGCCGCGATCGATGCGGTGTTGACGATCACGCCGGCTTCATCGCCGTCGCCGCTTCGGCCCTCGATCATCTGCGGCACCGCGCAGCGGATGCAGTTGATGGTGCCGAGCAGGTTGATTTCGATGACGCGCCGGAACTCGTCCAGCGGCATGGCCTTGCCCCGGCGCACCACGCTGCCCGGATCGGCGATGCCCGCGCAGTTCACCAGGATGGCGGTGCGCCCGATTTCGGATTCGATCCGCGCGAAGGTGGCTTCCACACTCGCCGCATCCGCGATATCGACCGCGAAACCGGCCACGCCCATTGCCGTCGCGGCCGCGTCGAGCGCCGCCGCATCGCGGTCGAGCAGCACGACCTTCGCGCCGGCCGCGTGCAGCGCTTGCGCGGTCGCCGCGCCCAGGCCCGACGCACCGCCGCTGACCACCGCGACCTTGCCTTCGACGGCACTTTCCACAGTCTTCATGGGCGAGGTCTCAGTCGGGCCGGCGCATCTTGCAGCTGACGGGCAATTCGGTCACGGGACCGGGCACCTTGGCCACCGTCTTCCAGCCCATGCCCAGGCCTTCGGCGTCGTACTTCACGCCCTTGACGAGCTGGTTGATGTACAGCGGGTGCGTGGCCTGGTGGTCGTCCTTGCGCATCTGGATCTTGCCGAACGGCGAGTCGTATTCCATGCCTTCGAGCGCCAGCGCGATCTTCACGAGGTCGGTGGTGTTGCCGACCTTCTGGATGGCGCGCGCCAGCATCTCGGTCTGCACCACGATGGAGGTGTAGTAGAGGTCTTCGCCGAACTTGGCCTTGAAGTCGCGCTGGTACTTCTCGAGCTCGGGCTGCTTGTCTTCGACCGGCACGTTGGGGTGCCACGACGAAATCTGGAACACCGTGTTCTCGCCGGCCGGGCCGATGGAGGTCGGCACGCCGAACAGGCCGCCGTAGTAGGTGATGTAGCGCGCGGGCAGGCCCGCTTCCTTGCTCGCGCGCACCAGCAGCGACAGGTCGTTGCCCCAGTTGCCGGTGAGCACCGTGTCGGCGCCCGACTGCTTGATCTTCAGGATGTAGGGCGAGAAGTCCTTGACCTTGCCGAAGGGGTGGAAGTCGTCGCCGACAAACTGCACGTCGGGCCGCGCCTTGCCGATGATCTCGCGCGCATCGGCGCTGACCTCGCGACCGAACGCGTAGTCCTGGTTGATCAGGTAGATCTTCTTGATCTGCGGGTTCTTCTTCACGTAGTCGGCAATCGCGTGCATCTTCATGAGCTGGTGCGCCTCGAAGCGGAACATCCAGAAGCTGCACTTCTCGCCCGTGAGCTCGGGCAGGGCCGAGCCGTAGTTCAGGTAGAGCACGCGCGAACTGGGGTTGCGCTCGTTGTGCTTGTCGACCGCGCCGAGCAGGGCGGCGGCAATGCCGGAGTTGCCCGCCTGCACCACGAAGTTGATCTTCTGGTCGATCGCGCCGTTGAGCATCGACACCGCCTTGGCCGGGTCGCCGGCGTTGTCCAGCTGCACGACCTCGAGCTTGCGGCCCAGCACGCCGCCGCGCTGGTTGATCAGGTCGGCCGCGTAGAGCAGCGTCTTGGAGACCGTCACGCCGGTGGAGGCCGTCGGGCCGGAGAAGGTGTCGATGTGCGCGATGCGGATCGGCGGCTGCGAGGGGGACTGCGATTGCGATTGCGCGGAAGTGGTGAACGCGCAGGCGGCCCACACCGCCGACACGCCCAGGGCGCGAAGAAATTTCATGCTTGTCTCCGTTGTGCGCCGACGCGCGCACAGGGTGCGCAAGGCGGCGGAATTTTTATATTCACTTGAAGTTACTGTAGAGTAACTGACGGTGAATATATTGGCGATGCCCGAACCCGTCAAGGGGCTGACCCGATCCGCCAGGTATTCGACAATCCGACTCCATCCATGGACACCAAGCTCAAATCTCCACCTCCTCCTTCGAAGCAGGCGCGCTGGAACAACGCGCTGGCGAGCACGCCCGATCCGCGCGAGTTGCGCAAGCGCGCACTCATCGCCGCGGCGGGCCGGACCTTCGGCGTCAAGGGCTTTCACAACACCACGCTTGACGACGTGGCCAGTGCGCTGGGCGTGACCAAGCCCGCGCTGTACCGCTACGTCAAGAACAAGCACGAGATCCTTTATGAGTGCCACAAGCTCGCCATCGGCATGGCCGAGGAGGCCTTGGCCGGCGCCGAGTCGGAGGCCGACAACGCGCTCGACGTGCTGCGGCTTTTTGTCGAGTCGTACATCCGCCAGATGACGAGCGAACTCGGCACGTGCGTGGTGCTGACCGAGTACTACTCGATGACAGAGCAGCACAGCGTGCTGATCCAGCAGCGCCGGCGCGTGGTCGACACGCAACTGCGCGCGCTCGTCGTGCGGTGCATCGACGAAGGCACCATCGAGTCCTGCGACCCGAAGCTCGCGGTGTTCTTCTTCATGGGCGCCATCAACAACATCAACCGCTGGTTCACGGAAGAGGGCGCGGTGCGCGGCGAAGCGATTGCAACGACCTTCGCGCAGCATGTGATCCACGGGTTGCGGCCGACGAAGTCGGCCAGGTCGCGCAAGCCGACCTGAGTTTTTCTGCGTCCCGCGCTGTTGGCGTGGGACGCCGTCTTGCTCTTACTTCTTCTTCCCGGCCTTTGCAGGCTTGGCGCCCTTGCCGTTCTCCTTCTCGAACACAGCAAAGTACTCCGAAGCCAGCTTCCGCAACGACCGCCCGATGTTCGCGTAGTCGTATTCATTGAGGTTCGCCAGCGACACGCGCCCCGACGCGTGCTTGCCGCCGAATCCGCGGCCCGGCAGCAGCACGATGCTGGTCTCCTCGGCGATGCGGAACAGTGCCTCGTTGGGCTGCAGCTTGGTCACGATCCACTTGCCGAAGCGCTCGCCGTGCATCTGCGTGGCAATGTCCTGCAGGTCGAGCAGGTGGTAGTAGCTCACCGAGTTCGGGTCGTCCTTCAGCGGCAGGCCGAGTTCGCGGTACAGCGCTTCCTTGCGGCGCTTGACGATGTGCTTCATCGACTTCTTGTACGCGTCGGGCTCGTCCATCAGGCAGAACAGCGAGAACATCACCATCTGCGCCTGCACCGGCGTCGACAGGCCCGCCGTGTGGTTCAGCGCCACGGTGCGGCTGTCGGCCACCAGGCGGTCGATGAACTTCAGCTTGCGCGGCTCGGTGGTGATGGAGCTGTAGCGCGCGTCGAGTTCCTTGCGCTTGGCCTCGGGCAGCGCGGCGATCTTGCGGTCGAGGATGTTGTCCTCGTGCGTGGCCACCACGCCCATGCGCCAGCCGGTGGCGCCGAAGTACTTCGAGAACGAGTACACCAGGATGGTGTTCTGCGGGCAGATCGCGAACAGCGACTGGAAGTTGTCCGCGAAGGTGCCGTACACGTCGTCCGTGAGGATGATGAGGTCGGGCCGCTGCTTCACGATATCGGCGATGTAACCCAGCACCTCGTCGCTGATCTTCACCGACGGTGGGTTGCTCGGGTTGCACAGGAAGAAGGCCTTGACCTTCGGGTCGAGCAGCTTCTGCAGCTCTTTCCTGGTGAACTGCCAGTCGTTCTCGGGCGGCGCATCGATCAGCGCCTCGATCAGCTGGTAGTCGTTCAGGTGCGGGATCTCGATGTACGGCGTGAAGATCGGCATGCCCAGCGCAATGGTGTCGCCGGGCTGCAGCAGGTGGTTCTCGCGCAGGCTGTTGAACAGGTAGGTCATGGCGGCCGTGCCGCCCTCGACCGCGTACATGTCGAACTTGCCCACGAAGGGGTGCGTGCCGATCATCTCCTTGTGGATGTACTGGCCCACGATGATCTCGCTCAGGCGCAGCATGCGGTCGGGCACCGGGTAGTTGCAGCCGAGAATCGCCTCGCACATTTCGTAGATGAAGTCGCCGGCCGACAGGCCGAGCTGGTCGCGCACATAGGACACGGCCGCCTCGATGAAGCGCACGCCCGGTTCGCCCGCATGCGACTTGGCAAAGATCTCGAAGCGCGCCTCGATGCCCTCGCGCTGCGGGAAGCCGCCCACGCCTTCCATGTAGATGTAGGAGCGCTCGCTCTCGGTCATGGCGAACAGGCCGAACTGGAAGAAGCCGTGGCGCGGCGTGGTCGCCAGGAAGTTCGGGTTGCCGCGGCCGGCGTTGAGCATCAGGCGGTCGCTCTGGCGGGCCACCTGGATGAGGGCATCCTTCAGTTCAAAGGGGCTCAAGCCGCCGAGTTTTTTGACGTCGCTGAAATCCATGAGGTGCTCCTGGTTGAGGTGAATCTGGGAAGAGAAGAAAAGAGAAAAATCGCCGCGCTCACACGAGCGCCACGATCAGCGGCCCGAGCAGCGTGAGGAACACGTTGGCCAGCGCGTAGGTGATGGCGAAGGGCACGGTGGGAATCGAGTTCTCGGCCTTGTCGAGCACTTCGCCGAACGCGGGGTTCGCACTGCGCGAGCCGCTCAGCGCACCGGCGAAGACGGCCGTGTTGTCGTAGCGCAGCACGTAGCGGCCGAACAGCATGGTGAGCAGCATCGGCACGATGGTCACGACCACGCCCACGCCGAAGATCGTCAGGCCCAGTTGCTTGATCGTCTCCACCGCCTGCAGGCCCGAAGACAGGCCCACCACCACCACGAAGCCGGCCAGGCCCAGGTCTTTCAGCAGCTGCACCGCGCTCGGCGGCAGCGCGCCGAAGGTCTGGCGCTTGGCGCGGTACCAGCCGAACAGCAGGCCCGACAACAGCGCGCCGCCGCCGGCACCCAGCGTGAGCGGGATGTTGCCGACCTTCACGCTCAGCAGGCCCACCAGCAGTCCCACCACGAGGCCCGCGCCCAGGTACACGAAGTCGGTCTTCGCGCTCGGCACGATCACGTCGCCGACGATGGCGGCCACGCGCTTGACGTCTTGCTCCGCGCCGAAGATCGACACCAGGTCGCCGGCCTGCACCACGGTGTCGGGCCGCATCGGCAGCACCTTGCCCATGCGGCTGAGCTGCACCACGAAGATGCCGTGGCGCACGCCGCCGGCGGTGCCCTTGCGGATCTCGTCGACGGTCTTGCCGTCGAATTGCTTGTTGGTCAGCACGATCTCGCGCTTTTGCATGGTGAGCTCCATGCCGTCGACCGCGTAGACCTCCTTGCCCAGCAGCGGCGCGCTGGCCACCACCGCGTCGCGCCGGCCGACGGCCAGCACGATGTCGCCCTGGCGCAGCACCAGCTCGGGGCTCACCTCGACGAACTTGCCGTCGCGCTTCACGCGCTCGATGGTGATGGTGGTCGCCGGGTTGGCGTTCTCGATGTCGGCCACCGTGCGCTTGGGGTCGCCCGTCAGCTCGTAGATGCGGCCGACCAGCGAGGGCGCCGCTTCTTGCTGGTCGGGGCCCAGCACCTTCACGCCGGCCTGCATGGCGGTCTCGGCCGCGATGGCGTCGTCGCGAATCGTGCGGCCCATGAGCTTGGGCAGGATGTTGACGCACACGATGATCGCGCCGAACGAACCGAACACATAAGTCACCGCATAGCCGATGGCCACGTTGCCTTGCAGCCGCGCCGTCTCGGCTGCGGCGAGCCCGAGCTTGCCGATGGCATCGCCCGCCGTGCCGATGATGGCCGACTGCGTGAGCCCGCCCGCCGCCACGCCCGCCGCCAGCCCCTTGTCGAGCCCGAACAGCTTGGCCATGACCACGACTGTCGCAAGGCCGGTGATGGCCATCACCGCGGCCAGGATGATCTCCTTGATCGACTGCTTGCCCAGCGAGCTGAAGAACTGCGGCCCGCTCTCGAAGCCCACCGCGTAGATGAAGAGCGCGAACAGCACCGCCTTCACGCCGCCGTCCACCTGCACGCCGACCTGGCTGACCAGCACGGCCACCAGCAGCGAGCCGGCCACGCCGCCCAGCTGGAACTTGCCGAACTTGATCTTGCCTATCCAGTAGCCGACCGCCAGCGACAGAAAGAGCGCCATCTCGGGCGATTTCTTGAAGAGTTCATGTAGCCATTCCATGGGTCAACGTCCTTTCAGTTTCTCGAAGCAATCCAGATTCATTTCGCGGCGTGCGCTACCAGCCCGGCCAGGGCCACGATGAGCGGGCCCATCAAGGGCAGCACCACGTTCGAAATCGCATAAGTGATCGTGTAGCCCAGCAGCGGCGTGGCATTGCCCGCCGCGTTCTGCACCGCGCTGAGCGCGGGCGTGCTGCACTGCTGCCCGGCAATGGCGCCGAGCAGCACGGGCGCCTCCAGCTTCAGCAGCCGGTGGCCCACGAACAGCGAGATGCTGGCCGGCACCACCGCGATGGCCACGCCCACCAGCGGCAGCGCAATGCCGAACTTCTGGATGAGCGCCAGCGCCTGCGGCCCCGAGGCCAGCCCGACGCACGCGATGAAGGTGGCCAGGCCCAGGTCCTTCATGAGCGCCAGGGCTTCGGGCGGCACGCTCAGGCGGTGCGGGTTCTTCGACTGGTACCAGCCGAAGGCCAGCCCCGTGAGCAGCGCGCCGCCGCCCGTGCCGAGCGAGAACGGAATGCCGCCGATCTTTGCGCTGAAGCCGCCGATGAACACGCCCAGCAGGATGCCCATGGCCGCGTAGCTGATGTTGCTGTGCGTCGATTCGACGACGCGGTCGCCGATCAGCGGCAGCGCGCGCGACACGTCGATCACCGGCCCGTAGAGCTTGAGCACGTCGCCGCGTTGCAGCTTCACGTCGTGCAGCAGCGGCATCGCATTGCCGTCGCGCGCCAGGCCGACGATCTGCACGCCGGCCGGCAGCGGTGCGCCCAGCTCGTGCAGTTCGCGGCCGAACCATTCGCGCCGGTTGACCACCACTTCGGTGGTCTCGACCACGGCGTCGAAGGCCGTGGTGTTGGCGAACTCGCGGCCCAGCAGCTCGGCCACGTTCACCAGCACGCTGCGCTTGCCGATGGCCAGCACCTGGTCGAAGGCCTGCAGCCGCAAGGCGGGCTCCACCTTCAAGCTCTGCCCGCGCCGCATCACGCGCTCGATGCTGGCGTGCCCGCCGAACATGGCCGTGAGCTCGCCGACGCTGCGGCCCCGGCCCACCGTGACGAGGAACACGCGGCCGACCATCTCGGGCACGGCGCTGGCCGACTCGGTGTCGTCACCGCCGCCGCCCATCGTCTTCCAGAGCTTGTCGGCTTCGGCGCGCAGGTCGACGCGCAGCAGCAGCGGAAAGATCTGGCTCGTGGCGACCACGATCGCGATCAGCCCGAACACGTAGGTGATGGAGTAGGCCGTGACCACGTTGGCCTGCAGCTGCTGGATGTCCGCCAGGGGCAGGGCGAGCTTGGAGATCGCGTCGGTGGCCGTGCCCACCACGGCCGACTCGGTGGCCGCGCCGGCCATCAGGCCCGCGGCGGTGCCCTGGTCGAGCGAGAGAAAAAGGGTGGCCGCCAGCACCAGCGCGAGCACCACGACCACCTCGACGAGGCACAGCAGCCCGAGCCGCAGGCCCTTGGCGTCGAGGTTGGCAAAGAACTGCGGCCCGCCCGCATAGCCGAGCGCGAAGATGAACAGCATGAAGAACACGTTCTTCACGCTGTCGTCGAGCTTGATGCCGAGCTGGCCGACGACCAGCGCGGCGATCAGCGTGCCGCAGATGCCGCCGAGCTGGATGGGGCCGAAGCGGATCTGCCCGACGGCATAACCGATGGAGAGCACGAGGAAGAGCGCGATTTCGGGTTGGGTTCTCAGGATTCCGATCAAGCCATCCATCGCCGGGGGTTCCTCTTGTTTGTTTGTTATTTACGCGTTCACGATAAATCAATAATGGCAAGCAATTGTGAAAAAAATACGGTTTCTGTTGTGGCTTGTGGAGGGGCTGAGCACCATTGGCCTACTTTTCAGGCCAATTGCTTTGCGCACCTGGAAAGCGCCGGCGCGGCCATTGAAAAATACGAAATCCATTTGACGGAAGAGTCCGGCAATTACCACTTTTTCATCACGGCGATCAATAAGCCGAAAGGATTGAGAGGTGCCTCGCCGGAGCTTCCTGAATTCACATTGGCAATTGAAAAGCCACCGGCCGGATCCTCGACAAGTTCTTCGCACGCTGATGCGCCCGCCGCTCCGGACCTCCGGGTTTTCGATAACTAAAGGTACTTGATTTAGTCGGCCCGCTGAAACATAGTTGCGTCGCGTCCGGAGCCCGGCCCGATCCCTCGGGTGTGCTTCCGGTTCAACAAAGACACAGGCGCCCCGCCTGCCTAGGAGACACATCCATGTTCCGTTCGTCGCGTTCCATCCTGGCCCTGGCCGCCATGTCGCTGGCTGCATCGGCTGCCTTCGCCGCCGACCCGCAGCCCGTCATCGGCCTGGTCACCAAGACCGAAACCAACCCCTTCTTCGTCAAGATGAAGGAAGGCGCGCAGGAAGAGGCCAAGAAGCTCGGCGCCAAGCTGCTGTCCGGCGCGGGCAAGGCCGACGGCGACAACGCGGGCCAGATCACGGCCATGGAAAACATGATCGCGGCCGGCGCCAAGACCATCCTCATCACGCCCAGCGATGCCAAGGCCATCGTGCCGGCCATCAAGAAGGCGCGCGACAAGGGCGTGATGGTGATCGCGCTCGACAGCCCGGCCGATCCGCCGGACGCGACCGACGCGCTCTTTGCCACCAACAACTACACGGCCGGCGTGCTGATCGGCGAATACGCCAAGGCCGCGATGGCCGGCAAGACGCCCAAGATCGTCGCGCTCGACCTGCTGCCGGGCCACCCCGTGGGCGCGCAGCGCCACAACGGCTTCATGAAGGGCTTCGGCCTTGCGGCCAACGACGCCAAGTCGAACGAGTTGTCGAAGGCGCCCGAAATCGTGTGCATGGCCGACAGCTTCGGCGACCAGGCCAAGGCGCAGACCGTGATGGAAAACTGCCTGCAGAAGGCGCCCGAAGTGAACCTGGTCTACACCATCAACGAGCCCGCCGCGGCCGGTGCCTACACCGCCCTCAAGCGCGCGGGCAAGGAGAAGGGCGTGATGATCGTGTCGGTCGACGGCGGCTGCCAGGGCATCAAGGACACCAATGCCGGCATCATCGCCGCGACCTCGCAGCAGTACCCGCTGAAGATGGCCGCCATGGGCGTGGCCGCGGGCGTGGAGTTCGCCAAGACCGGCAAGAAGGCCTCGGGCTATGTCGACACCGGCGTGACGCTGATTGCCGGCAAGAGCGTGGCGGGCGTCGACAGCAAGGACACCAAGACCGGCGCCGAGCTGTGCTGGGGCAAGAAGTAAACCAACCGCCCCGGACATACCTCGATAAACAGCAGGGAGTACTTCGATGGCGAAATCCGCAACGCACCACATCCCGTGGGGCGCCTTGGGGCCGTGGCTGGCCCTGCTCGGCGCGTGCATCTTCTTTGCGACCCAGTCCGACCGGTTCCTGACCGGCGGCAACCTCTCGCTGATTCTTCAGCAGGTGATGGTGGTCGGCGTGATCGCCATCGGCCAGACGCTGATCATTCTCACGGCGGGCATCGACCTGTCGTGCGGCATGGTGATGGCGCTGGGCGGCATCATCATGAGCAAGTTCGCCACCGAGCTGGGCATGCCGGCGCCGCTGGCCATCTTGTGCGGCATCGGCGTGACCACGCTGTTCGGGCTGCTCAACGGGCTGCTGGTCACGCGCATCAAGCTGCCGCCTTTCATCGTGACGCTGGGCACGCTGAACATCGCCTTCGCGATCACGCAGCTGTATTCGTCGTCGCAGACCATCACCGACCTGCCCGGCGGCCTCACGGGCCTGGGCACCACCTTCAACATCGGCAGCGCCGAGGTGGCGTGGGGCTCGGTGCTGATGGTGGCGCTCTACGGGCTGGCGTGGTTCGTGCTGCGCGAGACCGGGGCGGGGCGCCACATCTACGCGGTGGGCAACAACGCCGAGGCCACGCGGCTGGTCGGCATTCCGACGCAGCGCGTGCTGCTGGGCGTGTACGTGGCGGCGGGCGTGCTGTACGGCATTGCGTCGCTGCTGTCGGTGGCGCGCACCGGCGTGGGGGACCCGAATGCGGGGCAAACCGAAAACCTCGACGCCATCACGGCCGTGGTGCTCGGCGGCACCAGCCTGTTTGGCGGGCGCGGCATCGTGCTGGGTTCGCTGATCGGCGTGCTCATCGTGGGCGTGTTCCGCAACGGGCTCACGCTGATGGGCGTGTCGTCGATCTACCAGGTGCTGGTGACGGGCGTGCTCGTCATTCTTGCGGTGGCCGCCGACCAACTTTCGCGCCGGGGAGCCCGCTGATGACCACCGCTGCCAACCCCGGAAAAATCGTGATGCAAGCCAAGGGCCTGGTCAAGCGCTACGGCCAGGTGACGGCGCTCGACGGTGTCGACTTCGAGCTGCGCGAAGGAGAAATCCTCGCGGTGATCGGCGACAACGGCGCGGGCAAGTCGTCGCTCATCAAGGCGCTGTCGGGCGCTGTGGTGCCCGACCAGGGCGAGATCCTGCTCGACGGCAAGCCGGTGCATTTTCGTAACCCGCTGGACGCGCGCCGCGCGGGCATCGAGACGGTGTATCAAGACCTCGCGGTGGCCCCGGCCATGACCATCTACGAGAACCTTTTTCTCGGCCGCGAACTGCGCCGCCCCGGCTTCCTGGGCAACGTGCTGCGCATGCTCGACAAGAAGAAGATGCTGAGCGAGAGCGCCGCGCGCATGGCCGACCTGAAGGTCGGCATCCAGTCGATGACGCAGGCCGTTGAAACGCTCTCGGGCGGCCAGCGCCAGTGCGTGGCCGTGGCGCGCAGCGCGGCCTTCGCGCGGCACGTGGTCATCATGGACGAGCCCACCGCCGCGCTCGGCGTGAAGGAGGGCAACATGGTGCTGGAGCTGATCCGCCGCGTGCGCGACCGCGGCCTGCCCGTGGTGCTCATCAGCCACAACATGCCGCACGTGTTCGAGGTGGCCGACCGCATCCACGTGGCGCGTCTGGGCCGGCGCGCGGCCGTGCTCGACCCGAAGAAGATCAGCATGAGCGACACGGTTGCGGTGATGACCGGCGCCATGACCGCCGACCAGTTGCCCGCGGAGGCGCATGCCTGATGCGGACACCGCCGCGCGCACGCCAGACCTGCTGCGGCCTCGCGGCTCCAACCAGGTCGGCATGCGCCAGTTCAACGAGCGCACGGTGCTGCAGGCGCTGCGCGTTCACACCAGCCTGCCCAAGGCCGACCTCGCGCGGCTGACCGGGCTCAGCGCGCAGACCATCGGCCTGATCACCGCGCGGCTCGAGGAAGACGGGCTCATCGTCAAGCAGAGCCGCGTGCGCGGGCGCATCGGGCAGCCGTCGGTGCCGCTGGCGCTGAACCCCGACGGCGCCTTTGCCATCGGCATCAAGGTCGGGCGGCGCGGCGCCGAGTGGCTCTTGATCGACTTCACCGCGCAGGTGCGCGAGCGGCATGCGATCAGCTACGACTTTCCCGATGCCGACGCGCTGCTGCCCGCCATTGCCAAGCACATCCACAGGCTGCGCGACGGGCTGGGCCCGATCGCGGCGCGCAACGTGGGCGCCGGCCTGGCCGCGCCGTTCCAGCTCGGCGGCTGGCATCGCACGCTGGGACTGTCGAAGGCGCAGGCCGATCGCTGGAACCAGATGGACCTGCTGGCCGAGGTGCGCGCGCGCACCGACGTGCCCGTGAGCTTTGCGCGCGACACAGTGGCCGCCTGCGTGGCCGAGCTGGTCGGCGGGCGGGGGCACGACCTCAAGAGCTTTCTTTATATCTTCGTCGACACCTTCGTGGGCGGCGGGCTGGTCATCAATTCGCACCTGCACGCCGGCGCGCATGGCAACGCGGGCGCGCTGGCTTCGCTGCCGACGCAGCCGCTGAAGGCCGGGCAGCGCGGGCAGGGCGGCCAGGGCGACGGTGCGCCGCCGCAGGTGGTTGCCGAGGCCTCGCTGTGGGAGCTGGAGCAGCGCCTGCAGAGCCAGGGGCTGGACGCGACCGCCGCCTATGACGACCGCGCGCTGCAGCCGCCGTTTGCCGCCGCGACGCAGGCCTGGCTGCATGGCGCGTCGCTGGCGCTGGCGCACGCCATCGTGAGCAGCACGGCGGTGCTCGACCTGTCCGACGTGGTGATGGACGGCTCCATGTCACGCGCGCTGCTGCAGGCGTTGCTCGAGCAGACCCGCACCGCGATGGCACTGTGCAACTGGGAGGGCCTGTGGCCGCCGCAGTTGCACGGCGGCAGGGTCGGGGCACAGGCCTGCGCGCTGGGCGGCGCGATGCTGCCGCTGCACGCGAACTTCGCGCCCGACCACGACGTGTTCCTGAAGGCGGCCTGAGCCGCTCGCTCACAGGCTCGCGGTCGCGTGCTGGTCGCGCGGCAACCGCAACGTGCTCGCGCTGGCGCCGTCGGGACAGGGCCCGTCGGAATAGGCGGCGCCGCCCTCGGGCGTGACGCACTTGTGCACCTCGACGAAGCTGGGGTCGGACCTGGGCCTGGCCTTGGCGGGCGGCCGCGCGGAGGCCCGCGCCGGGCTTTTTTGGATGGCCGCACTCGCCAGCGGCGCCTGATGGGGCGTCGGCAGGGCCGGTTCCACGAACGAGCGCGTCGCCGCGTGCGTCAACGTCGACGCACGCGCCGCGCTCTCGTGCACGAGGTCTTTCAGGGTCACGTAGAACAGGGACATCGCCACCAGCGCCACTGCCAGGCAAGGCGCCCAGTACCGCTTCGAGCCGGCATCGGGCGGGGTGGCCCGCGCTGGCCGGAGTCGGTCGATCGTGTGTGCGTGGCCCATGGCTGAAGCTCCTTGTGCGTGTTGAGCCGATCTGAACGACGGGCGTCGCGCACCGCTGTAGGCCTGCGCCATGCGCCGCTACGGAATTCGTCCCGAAAACGTCGCGGACAAAGGCGTACCCAGGGCGCCGCGAGTCCCGATAATGCGATCCCCTTGTTCGGAGCCTGGAACCCATGAGTGCCGCCGATTTCCTTTTTGCGCCCGAGGTGCAAAAGATCCTGAAGGTCGCCTACGCGGCGCCCGACCAGCAGTTTTCTTCCAGCGAGCTGGCCCAGCGCTCAAAAATGGAGCCTGACGATGTGGCGCGCACGTTGGCGCATCTGGTCGGCAGCGGCATCCTGAAGCAGCACAAGCCGAAGGCGGACGAAGCCGAGACCGTGTCGGTCGACCGCGCGTTCGTCTTTCACGACGAACTGCGCAGCATCGCGCTGAAGTCGTTCGCCGCCGCCGAACCGGTGCGCTCGATGCTGCGCGGCAAGTTCAAGGACTCGGTGGTGCGCGCGTTCATCCTGCAAGAGGACAAGGACGGCACGCTGGAGCTGCTGGTGGTACACGGCCAGTTGATGCCCGATGAAGCGGCCATGACAGCGGCGTGCCAGAAGCTGTCGAAGACCATCCATCGGCATCTGAAGATGCACGTCATCTCGAACGCCAGGTTCAACAGCCTCGCGCCGCGCGATCCGCTCGCGCCGAAACTGGCGGAGGGCCGCGCCATCGAGATCATTTCGCTCGGGGATACGAAGGCTCGACTGCCCGCCGAGAGGGGCGGGTTCTTGCAAAGTGCGAAGAAGAAATTGGCGACGCTGGCGCGCTCGGCTGGGTGAGGGCGGTTGTGCTCGCGCGACACGCCTTAACCGAGAGGCTGCGGAGCGGGCTCGGTCATTTCACAGAAGCGGAAATTCCGCGAACGATGCGTCAGGACGTGGTGGAAGTCGCCGTGGTGGCTTGAGTCATGACGGTGGCCCATGCCCCGTCGATGCGCTTCCAGACTTCCATTACCCACAGCCCGCCACTGAAAAAACGAGTGACGACGAGGTCGCCTTGCTGCTCAAACTGCTCGCGCTCGCGTGGCACATAGGGCCGCGACTTCTGCGTCTGAAGATTGCCGATCCGTTCGGCCCGAGACATGAACTGGCCGTTCTGCTGGACAGTCGTGAAATCGCTCGCGGTGTACTTGCCCCACTGCGCCGAATCGACGGCATAGAAAGCTTCGTCCCGTGCACGCATGGCGACTTGAAGGTCGGGAGGGGGCATGTTCGTGTCAGTCATCAGAGCACTGTAGCGCTTGTGGCCGAGCTCCGGTATGGAAGCGCCTCAGCTGCAGTTGTCGGCCAACTGCGGTCCTTCGGTCGAAGCGGCTCAAGCGAAACTGGATGTCACTCAGTACGGAAGAATCCTGGTGGAAATGCGCCTCTCACCAAGTTTCGTTTCTCATGGAACCATTCACGTCGATCGACTACATCGCCAAGAGCGCCGGTGACTTGAACCAGGATGCCTCGACCACTGGGGCGCACAGATTCAGCGCGAGATGAAAGTTCAGCATGGTTGTATTGACCATCAAACTCCGGGCCAAGAAAGTTTGACCAAGACAGGTTGGGAAGGAACCGATACCGTCTGCGTTCTTCCAACTGCCAGCTGTCAGGTTTGCGCCATGTCCCGAGCGAAGTCTTCCATTTCGTAAAGTAATCCTCTCCCGCAAACGGACGATCAAACTCTTCGACCCGATCAAACTCTTCGACCCGATCAAGTTCGACTTGACGTCGATCCTCCTCGGAGAAGATATGCAGCATTGCGTACGCAGGCTGCATAGCTTCCACCAGCCGCGCGAACAACCCGGCCCAGTTGATGGCTGCATTGAACTTGTGCTCGATCACAACCTCGTTGGTTCGAGACGAGTCAAGCTTGGGCCGGAACCTGACCTCACCTTTTCCGGGGAGGCGCCCTGTTGTCCGCCATTGGGCTCCAACGCGAAATTGCCCTTTCTCAAGGACCGCCGACGATTTCGATCGATTTTCCATCACACGGTAGTCCAGCTCCGTCAGCCAATGTGCGCTGAAGGCATCACGGTCCACGATCGTGTGTTTCTTGGACCACACGTCAATGCGTACGGGAACAATTTTGGGAGACGTCGCTAGATAGGCGTCGTAGACGATCGCTGCGAAGCTAGGCGACGAGATGTCTTCGTACGTTGTGATCCCAATACCAATTTTCGGTCTCATCTGCGTCCCGGGATAGCGTGATCGACTTTGCGAGCCCGTGGTCGAGGGCAGGACTTGTCGGGTTGGGCGTTTCGCTGCCCGCCAGCCTGCTCCAAGAACTCTACAAACCCGTCGAAGGCATCCAGCAAGGGCTGGAACCGCGCCGCATCGCCTTCCAGTTGGCACAAGGCGTAGCAGGTCGCCTCCAGCGTGGACAGTTGGTCGGGCCCATGGGCCTTGCGGATACGGTAGTGCGAAGGCGGCAGGTTGCGCAGGGACAAGCGTGGCAACTGTTGAAGTGGAGGGCTTTGGTAGAGCATCTTTCGGCTTTTGCGCCAGGTGCCGTCCAGCACGACCAGGCGCAGGCGCGACGGGGCTTGCGGCCACTCGGGCGGTAGCGGGGGTGGAACCCGCAGGTCCGGGGCGGTATGTTGTTGCTGATCGTCCGGGTACAGCAGCAGCGTGTGCTTGCCGTCCACCGGCCAGACCGGCGCGGCAAATGCCTCACCCACCACCAAGCGGCTGTGCGCCAAGCTGAGGTGCAGCAGGCGGGCACTGCCCTTGGCCTGGTGTACCTCCAGCGGGTGCTGCAGAACCACTACCTCCACCTCGTGGGCGGTGGGCGCGACCCAGCGGCAAATGCAGGCGCTGAGCGGGCGCAGGCAAGCGGTGCACTGGGGGCGCGGGACTGAAGCGGCGGACATGGCTGGACAATGCGTGGAAGGGAGTCGTCGCGCCAAAGCTAATAGAACAGCGTCGGCACGCGGTTGTCCGCACAGCGCCAGATTGCGGTCCTCTGTCTGGATATCGACCGACTATTCTTTGCCATCATTAGACGGTCAAGTCCAAACCAAGCATCTTGCCAAGGCCGAAGGCGAGGAGCGCGAGGCCCAGGAGCGATAGCACGAAGACTGCGGCCACCTTGCCGCTCGCGCGTAGCACCGCGCTCTGCTTCTCCTGCCCCTTCCTCTTCTTCCCTTGCTCATAGTGCCACTTGATGGCGAAGAACATGCCCGTGCCGAACACGAGAACCTTGAACGCGACAAAGACTATAGGGACCCAATCGATCATTCCGAGTATTTCCTGGTTATTGGCGCGGTCGCGCCCTGGACAAACGCCCGCGCAGAGTTATCGGGCCTTGTCCCGCGAGACCATCAATTCACGCGCTTCCACAAGCAGCGGTTTCACCGCCTCGAAGGTCTTCGCGCTCGGGTTGATCACGCTCACCCAATACATCTTCCCGTATGCCGGATGCGGCATCAGCCGGTCGAGCGCAGCGAAGTCGATGCCGGCTTGTTCCTGCTCGCCGAACAGCGCATGAAAAGTCTCCTTGCCCACGCCCACGTTGAGACGAAAAACGCCCGGGCGGTTCAGGTTCGACGCGCTGTCGAAATCGCTGTCCTTCGTGACGATGGTGGCAAAGGGAAACTTGTTGTCCGCGCCATGAAAGAAGAAGGTGTTGTCGTCGGCAACTTCAAAGTGGCCGCCACCGAGCGAGTCGATGATGTGTTGGGTGATGTCGTCTTCAGTCATTCATTCGTTCATTCATTCACTCAGGGCTTCCAGCGGCGCAGCCCCAGTTCTTCGGCCAGTTGCCGGTAGGCCTTGATCTGCGCCTGCACGTAGTCGTCGAGCGCGGCGCCGGTGAGGGCGAAAGGATAAAGGTTGTGCTGCTCGCGCAAGGCGGCATAACCCGGCGCGGCGCTGGCTTCACGAAAGGCCGTGGCCCAGGCGCGCACGGCCGCCTCGGGCACGTCCGCGCTCAGGGACAGGCCGCGCACGGTCGGCCACACCAGGTCGACGCCTTGCTCGCGCGCGGTCGGCACGCCGGTGAGCGCACCGCCCAGCCGCTGCTCCGACAGCACCGCCAGCAGCCGCACGGCCGTGCCGCCGGCAATGGCCTGCAGCGCCTCGGCCGCATCGCCCGAAAAGGCGTCGACATGCTTGCCCTGCAGCGCGGTGAGCGCGTCGCCGCCGCCTTCGAACGCGACGAAACGCATCGCCTTGTGGTCGCGCCCGGCCGCGCGCACCAGCAGCGCGGCCTTCACCCAGTCCTGGCTGCCGACGGTGCCGCCCGCGCCGAAGGCGATGCGCGACGGGTCTTGCCGCAGCGCGGCGACCAGGTCTTGCAGGCGCTTGTAGGGCGAATCGCGGTGTACGGCGATCACGCCGTAGTCGGTGCCGAGCGTGGCGATCCAGCGCACGGCCGACGGCGCGTGCGGGCCGAAGCGGCCCTGCGCCAGGTTGAGCAGCGAGCCGCTGGAGAACGCGACCAGCGTGCCCGGTCCGCCGAGCTTGCCCGTGGCGATGCGGTCGAACGCGACGGCGCCGATGCCGCCCGGCAGGTAGCGCTGGCCCAGCGGCGGGCGCGCGGGGCGCACGGCCTGCAGCGCGTCGCGGGCCAGCGCGCAGGTCAGCGCGAAGCCACCGCCGGCCTTGGCGGGGATCACGCAGTCGGCGGCTTCTTCCGAAGGGTCGCCCGGCGCGGCCATCGCGTGCAGGCTCAGGGGCATCAGCGACGCAGACAGGGCGCGCAGTGCGCGGCGGCGGGTGGTGGAGAAGGGGGGCATGGGCAAGGGGGCATTGCCCGTCAGGCCGCGGCCGGTCGGGGCCACCAGATGATCGCATGCAGGCCGCGGCCCACCTCTTTCGCTTCGAGCCGCAGCTCGCCCTGATGCCGCTGCGCGATGGAGCGCGCAATGGCCAGCCCGAGCCCGAAGCCGCCCTTGCCGGCGCGCGCGCCGCGCCGAAAGCGCTGGCCCAATGCGGCACGTTCCTCGTCGCTGAGGCCGGGTCCGTCGTCCTCGACATTGAGGCTCCAGCCCGCCGCATCGCCCGCGGCGAACAGCGTGATCGTGCCTTCGGCCGGCGTGTAGGCGATGGCGTTGGCCACGAGGTTGCTCAGGGCCTCGCGCATCAGCCCCCGGTCCGCCACGGCCAGGAACTCCGGCGTGGGCGAGTGGATGCCCAGGTCGATGCGCTTGGCGCGCGCCAGCGGCAGCAGGTCGACCGCCACCTCGCGCAGCAGCGCCGCCATGTCGAACGGCGCGGGCTCGACCGACACCGTGTCGCTGCGTCCGAGCGCCAGCAGCTGCTGCGCGCTGCGGGTGGCGCGGCCGATCTCGGTACCCAGCGCGTCGAGCGCGAGCTGCACCTGCGCCGGGTCTTGCTCGCGCCGCGCGTAGTCGGCCTGCATCTGCAGCGTGGTGAGGTGCGTGCGCAGCTGGTGCGAGGCATCGTCCAGGAACTGGCGCTGCTGCGTCACCAGGTCTTGCGTGCGCGACATCTGCTGGTTGACCGCCGCCACCAGCGGGCGCACCTCGGCGGGCAGGTCGGCCTCGGCGATGCGCGTCAGGTCGTCGGGCGTGCGCGCCTGCACCTCGCGCGCCAGCCGCGACAGCGGGCGCAGCGCCGCCGCCAGCGCAATGGCGGTGCCGCACAGCAGCATCGCCAGCACCAGCCCGTCGCGCAGTGCCGCGCTGCGCACGAAGCGCGTGCTGAACTCCTGCCGCGAGCGCGTGCTTTCCCCCACCTGGATCAGCACGCTGCGCCCGGTGCTGCCGGCGGGCGCGCGGTCGAGGTCGCGGCGGTAGGCCGCGAGCCGCACGGCCTCGCCGAAGTAGGTCGCGTCGTAGAAGGCCGGCACGCCCATCGCGAGTTCGGCCGGCGGCGCGGGCAGGTCGGCGCTGCCCAGCTCGACCAGCCCGTCGGAGGTCGACACGCGGAAGAACACCTGCCCGCTCGCCGTGAGCTCGAAGAACTCGAACATCGTGTACGGCAGCTCGACCGACAGCCCGCCCGATGCCGTCGAGATGTTCGCGTCGATGGACTTGAGCGCGCCCAGCAGCGAGCGGTCGTAGGCCGCGTTGGCGGCGGCCAGCGCGTCGTGCCGCGTCATCCACAGCTCCAGGCCGGTCACGACCAGCAGCGCGGGGAACAGCAGCAGCGCCAGACGCTGCCACAGGCTCGCGCGCTTCAGCTGTTCGCCCAGGCGCGAAGTTGCGTTCACTCAGTCCGCTTCCAGCACGTAGCCCAGGCCGCGCAGCGTGACGATGCGCACGCCGCTGCCGTCGAGCCGCTTGCGCAGCCGGTAGACGAGCACCTCGACCGCCTCGGGGTGCACCTCTTCGTCGTCGGAGAACACGCGGTCGAGAATCTGCTGCTTCGACAGCGGCTCGCCGCTGCGCTGCACCAGCGCGCGCAGCACGGCCAGCTCGCGCGGCGACAGGGCCAGCGCCTCGCCGTTCAGCGTGAAGTGGCGGCGCGCGCTGTCGTACACCAGCGGGCCGCAGGCCAGGCGCGGATGCTCCACGCCGCGCGCGCGGCGCACCAGCGCGTGCAGCCGCGCTTCGAGCTCGGCCAGCGCAAAGGGCTTGGCCAGAAAATCATCGGCGCCCGCGTTGAGCGAGGCCACGCGTTCGTTCAGCGAGTCGCGCGCCGTGAGGATCAGCGCCGGCAGCCGCTGGTCGCGCTCGCGCAGGCGTTGCAGCACCGTGTGCCCGTCGAGCCCGGGCAGGCCCAGGTCGAGCACCAGCGCGTCGTGGTCGCGCTGCTGCAGGGCCCGGTCGGCCAGTCGCCCGTCGTCCACCCATTCGACCTGGATGCCGGCGTGCTCCAGCGCCTTGCAGAGCCAGGTGCCCAGGGTGTGTTCGTCTTCGGCCAACAGGATGCGCATGGCGCGATGCTAGGGCCTGCGCCGCTCAGTCCGGCTTGATGTTTGCCCTTGCGATCACCTTTTGCCAGCGGGTTTGTTCGGCCGCAATGAACTGCGTGAACTGCTCGGGCGTGCCGCCCACGGCTTCGGCCGCGTCGGCGGTCAGGCGTTGCATCGAGTCGGGCGACTTCACGGCCTTCATGGTCTCGGCCGAGAGCTTGGCCAGGTTCGCGGGCGTGATGTTGGCGGGCGCCAGCATGCCGTACCACTGCGTCATCTCGAAGCCGGGAAAGCCTTGCTCGGCCACGGTCGGCACGTCGGGCAACTGCGGCAGGCGCTTGGCCGAGCCGGTCGCGATGCAGCGCAGCTTGCCCGCCTTGATGAACGGAATGATCGCCGCCGCGCCGATGGCCGACGCGTCGAGCCGGCCCGAGAGCAGGTCGGTCACCATCGGGCCGGTGCCGCGGTAGGGCACGTGCAGCATGAACACGTCGGCCGTCATCTTCAGATATTCGAAGGCCAGGTGGCCCGCGCTGCCGTTGCCGGCCGAGCCGTAGCTGAGCTTGCCGGGCTTCGACTTGGCATACGCGATGAACTCCTTGAGGTTCTTGGCCGGCACGTCGGGGTGCACCACATACAGGCTGGGCACCTTGGCCAGCAGGCTCACGGGCTTGAAGTCCTTGTTCGCGTCGTAGGGCAGCTTGGCGAAGATGTACGGGTTCACGGCCAGCGTGCCGATGTGGCCCAGGATGATCGTGTGCTGGTCGGTGGCGCGCGCCACTTCGCTCATGGCGATGTTGCCGGCCGCGCCCGGCTTGTTGTCGACGAACACGCTCTGGCCCAGCGTGCGCGAAAGCTCGGCGGCGGTCGAGCGCGCAACGATTTCGGAGCTGCCGCCGGGCGCGAAGGGCACCACGAAGCGGATGGACTTGCTGGGCCACGTGTCCTGGGCCGAAGCCAGCGAGGGCAGCAGGCCGCCAAGGGCGAGGGCGCCGCCGGCTTGCAGCCAGTGGCGGCGGTTCAGTGCGGCATCGTTCGGGAACAGGTCGGACATGGGCTTGTGTCTCCAGCGCTTTTGGATTGAAAGCGCGCATGGTGCCCGGCGGATGCTGTCGGAATGCTGTCAGCGCGGCGCCTTGGGCCGGTCGGCCTATTTGTTAACTTACGTTACATTCGCGGAATAAAACCGAGGGAGAGGGAGCCCCATGAACGACACGGCCCGCGTTTTTCTGGATTGCTATGCGCAAGGCACCGAGCCCGAGGGCGGGTGGACCTTCGGCAAGGCCTTGAACCAGGCCCGGCTCGATCACTCGCCTGCCAGCCTCGAACGCGTGAACATGCTGCTCGACCAGATCAACGCCAAGGTCAAGCCCGAGCGCGAGGCCTTCCTGGCGACGCCGGGCGGACGCAACTTCTGCGCCTTGCTGGCGTACTACCTCGTGGCCTATGTGGCGAAGAAATCGGGTGCGCGCATCGACTGGCACGACCTGGCGTCGGCGCAGCAGGTGCTCGGGCCGGCGCAACCGCTTCCGCAAGGGTCGCTCTCGCGCCTGGTGGCCATTGCGGACGACGTCGGCGTGGCGCTGCTGCCGCTGGGCTGGGTCGAGGACAAGCTCTTCGGCCAGGGCGGTGCGCCCGCGTGCGCGGACTACGTGGCGGGCATCGGCGCGCAGCTCGACCATGCCGGGCCTGTGGCATGGGCGGCCGCTGTGCGCTCGCTCGGCTTTCTTGCCTCGTATGCGATGTTCATGGTGTCCGAAGGGGCCGACCTGGTGCCGACCGTGCTGCGGCCCGACCCCGACGGCGCGGGCTCGACCTTCACGGCCATCGTCGACGACACGGCCGACGGGGCGCTCCGGCGCGGCCGTGCCGCCTTGCGCGAAGACGAAGGCGGGGGCGGGGGCGGGGGCGGGCCCCGCCACGCCGCCTTCGCCTGCGAGGCCAGCGTGACGCTGCCGGGCGGGCGCACCGACGCCATCGTGATCGAGCTGTGCAGCCACGGCGACAAGCCGCTGGCCGTGACCGTGGTGTTCCCGTTCCGCGCCGCGACCGATCCGCGTGGCTTTGCCATCTTCGCGCCTCAACTGATCGAGGGCACGGTGCCGGCCGAGGCCGAGGGGCTGTTCAATCGCGCGCTGGAAGCCGGCATCCAGGGCTTCAACTGGCCCTCGGGTTCATGGGCGCGCTACCGCGACGCGGCGCAGGCCGTCACCACGTCCGTCACGTCCGTCACGCCCGCCGCACCCGACGTGAAGGACGTGAACGACGAGCCACCCGCCCGGCAAGACAGCCATGCCGCCCGCCAGGCGCGCGCTGCCGCGGCGGCCGGCGACATGCGCGCGCTCACCCAGCTGGCGCGGATGCACCTGAGCGGCGAGGGCGTGCCCCGCGACGACGCCAAGGCCGTGGCGCTGTTCACGCAGGCGGCCGAGGCCGGACTCGCGGACGCCCAGTACTTCCTGGCCATGTGCTACCAGGACGGCTGGGGCGTGGCGCAGGACTACGCCCACTGCGTGCATCTCTACACCCAGGCCGCCGCGCAGGAGCATGCCGCGTCGATCAACAACCTGGCCGACAAGTACGAGCACGGCCTGGGCGTGGCGCAAGACCTGGGCAAGGCGCTGGCGCTGTACCGCGAGGCGGCCGAGCAGAACGTCATCGCGGCCTGGTACAGCCTGGCCAACATGTACGCCGACGGGCGCGGCGTGGCATGCAACATGGAGCAGGCGGTGCGCTGGATGCGGCTGGCGGCGGAGCACGACTTTCTCGACGCCAAGGCGCGGCTGCGGGCCCTGCAGTCGGACTTGAACGCCGGCCTGCGCGCGCAAGGCGCGGCAGCGCTGCTGGACGCCGCGCGGCTCGACGCCGAGACCCTCTACGAGCTGGCCGGCCGCGTCTACGCGCCCGACATCGCGGAGTCTTTGCCGGTCGCGTTCCAGCTCTACCTGCACGCGGCGAACAAGGGGCATGCCGATGCGCAGTTGCAAGTCGGGTTTCGCTACCGGCGCGGCCTTGGCGTGGCGGCCGACGTGCCGCACGCCATCCGTTGGTACCAACGGGCCATGGCTTCGGGCAGCCCCTATGCGGCGGAAGACATGGGCGAGCTCTTCGAGGCCGGCGAACTGGTGCCGAAGGACCTGCGCCGCGCGGCCGAGCTGTATGCGAAGGCCATCGAGGCCGGCAGCTTCACGGCGGGCGACAGGCTCGAGGGCCTGCGCCGGGCGGGTGTGGCCGCGCCCGAGCCGGGCAAGACCGGCAAGCCGGGCTGGAAGTTCTGGTAGCCGTACCGCGGCTCAGATCAGGTTGCGCATCGCCTGCGCCGTCTCCCGCAGCACCGGCAGTACCCGCGCCACCGCGTCTTCCGAACTCTCGTGCCCCATCGGCATGGTAATGTTCAGCGCCCCCACCAGCGTGCCGTGCCGGTCGCGCAGCGGCGCCGCGATGCCGCGCGAGTTCAGGTCGAGCTGCTGCTCCGACAGCGCCCAGCCCTGCGCCCGGACGCGCGCCAGCTCCAGCTTCATGCGCTCCATGCTCGCGATGGTGTGCGACGTGAACACCGTCAGCTGCTTCGTCGCCAGCCACTCGTTCAGCTCGGCGTCGCTGCGCAGCGCCAGCATCAGCATGCCCGAGGCCGTCACCTGCGCCGGCACGCGCGCGCCCAGCACATAGCCCGTGCTCATGCTGCGGTTGGGGCCGTTGCGCGCGATGTAGACCACCTCGTCGCCGTCCATCACGCTGAGGTAGGCGATCTCGTTGGTGCCGGCCGCCACGCGCTGCAGAAAGGGCTGCACCACGCGCGGCAGGCGGGCCGACTCCAGGTACGAGCGGCCCAGCCGCAGCACGCGCGGCGTGAGCCAGAACAGCTTGCCGTCGCTCGCCACATAGCCCATGTGCTGCAGGGTGAGCAGGTAGCGCCGCGCGGCGGTGCGGGTCATGTTCGTGCGCTGGCCGGCCTGGCTGGCCGTCAGGCGCGGGTTGGCGTCGTCGAAGGCCTCGATGATGCTCACGCCGCGCTCCAGGCCGGCTATCCAGTCGCGTTTGTCCAGGCCCGCGGGGGGCGTCGAGTCGTCCTTGCTGCTCATGGGCGGAAGTGTGCCTCTGGCCGTGGTCTCGGCGGCGGCATTTGATGCGGGTGAAAACCCTTGGTTTGAACGATTAACGATTTTTGAAGATCGATTATCGAACGTTCGACTCGATGCGGCCCTGCACGGATCGGGTGAAGGGACTATAAAGCTCGGCATCCGGCCTCCAAAAGAGCGATTGACGAACGGAAGCAAGCACATGAGCCATTCCATCAGCGGCAGCACCCAGGCGTACCTGATTCCGGGTGACCCGGTTCGCAATGTGCGGTTGCCGCGCATGTTCAACGCCACCTTCGAGCGCTTCGGCATCGACGCCGTGCTGGTGCCCATGCAGGTGCCGGTGCGCGACTTCGCGGTGTTCTTCAAGTCGGCGTTCCTGGCGCGCAACGTGCGCGGCATGGTGATCGCGCCGCCGCACAAGCCGCTGGTGGTCGACCTGCTCGACGGCTGCGGCCTGTTCGGGCGCGTGGCTGGTTCGGTGAACGTGGTTCGCCGCACCGAAGGCGACCAGCTCGAGGGCGACCTGTTCGACGGCGAAGGCCTGATCGGCGCGCTCGACCACTGCAACATCCCCTTTCGCGGCAAGCGCGTGCTGATCCTCGGCGCGGGCGTGAGCGCCGCGGCCATCGGCGTGGCGCTGGCCGAAGGCGGCGTGGTGAACGGGGCGACCCACATCGCCTTCTACGACAAGGCCGCCGGCAAGGCGGCGGGCGTGGCCGCCAAGCTCGACGCGTTCTTCGACGCGATCGTGGTCGCGGTCGACAGCAACGCGCCCGAGGGCTACGACCTGGTCGTCAACGCCACGCCGCTCGGGCTGGTCGAGGGCGACGCGCTGCCGCTCGACGTGGCGCGCATGGACGGCCACGCCGCGCTGTTCGACATTCTTCTGCGCAACCAGCCCACGCCGCTGGTGCGCGCGGCCCGTGCGCGCGGGCTCAACGCGCAGGCCGGCTTCGAGATGCTGATCCAGCAGATGCCGCACTACCTGCGCTACTTCGGCCACATCGACGCGGCCGACGCGCTGCGCGCCGACGCCGACTTTCTGCGCGAAATCATCTACCCGCCGGCCATGCACGGCGAGATCGCGCAGCCGCTTCGCTATCACTCCCCGAGCGTGGCCTGAGCCGCGCCGCGCCAAGCCTTTCCCCATTCAAGAGACCGACATGATTTCCGGCAAGACAACGCTCATCGCCCACCTGGGTTTTCCGACCGAGGCCTTCAAGGCGCCGATGATCTACAACCCCTGGTTCGACAAGCAGGGCATCGACGCGGTGGTGGTGCCGATGGGCGTGAGGCCCGAGGACTACGCGGCCTCGCTGCCGCAGATCTTCAAGTTCAGCAACCTGCGCGGCGCGCTGGTGACGATGCCGCACAAGGTCACGACCATGGCGCTGGTGGACGAGGTCACGCCCACCGCGCGCGTCGCGGGCGCCTGCAACGCCATCCTCAAGCGGCCCGACGGCACGCTGCTGGGCGACCAGTTCGACGGCGCTGGCTTCGTGCGTGGCGTGGAGCGCAAGGGGCGCCTGTTCAAGGGCACGCGCGTGCTGGTGTCGGGCACGGGCGGCGTGGGCTCGGCCATTGCGGCGTCGATTGCCGCGGCGGGCGCGGCCGAGCTGATGCTGTTCGACATGAGCGACGCCTCGGCCGGCGCGCTGGCCGCGCGGCTGCGCGAGCACTATCCGCAGATGAAGGTGAGCACGGGCTCGAAAGACCCGGCGGGCTACGACGTGGTCGTCAACGCCACGCCGCTCGGCATGAAGGAGGGCGACCCGCTGCCTTTCGACGTGGACCGCATCGACCCATCGACCTTCGTCGGCGAGGTCGTGATGAAGACCGAGTTCACGCCGTTGCTGCTCGCCGCGAAGGCCAAGGGCTGCCAGGTGCAGGTCGGCACCGACATGCTCTTCGAGATGATTCCCGCGTACCTGGAATTCTTCGGATTTGGCACAGCGTCCCCGGAGGAATTGCGTGCCGTGGCCCAATTGAAATATTGAAAGGCCGAGTCACCGCATGAGCATCTTTGAAGGTTTTCTTTCCACATCCGAAACGCTGGGCGCCTTCAGCGACCGCGCGTTCGTCGACGCGATGCTTCGCTTCGAAGCCGCGTTGGCGCGGGCCCAGGTCGCCGAGGGGCTGATCCCCGAAAGCGCCGCGCATTCGATCGTCAGCAGCTGCAAGGTCGAGCTGTTCGACGTGGCCAAGATCGTGCGCGAAAGCGGCCGCGCGGGCAGCGTCGCCATTCCGCTGGTCAAGGCGCTGCGCGAGGCCGTGAGCCTTTTCAACGCCGACGCCGCGCCGTTTGTTCACTTCGGCAGCACCAGCCAGGACGTGATCGACAGCGCCATGGCGCTGGTCACGCGCGAGGCCGTGTCGCTCATCGAGACCGACCTGGCCAAGGCCGCCGACGCGCTGCTGCGCCTGGCCACGCAACACGCCGAAACCCCGATGCTCGCGCGCACGCTGATGCAGCCGGCCTCGGTCACCAGTTTCGGCTTCAAGTGCGCGGGCTGGGCCGCGCCGCTGGTGCGCAGTCGCATCCGCCTGCGCGAAGCCGCGAGGCACGCGCTGCAACTGCAACTGGGCGGCGCCGTCGGCACGCTCGCGCAAATGAAGGGGCAGGGCGCTGCCGTGCGCCAGCGCATGGCCAAGGAACTGGGACTGGGCGACCCCGGCGCCACGTGGCATACGCAGCGCGACGAATGGGTCGCGCTCGGCTGCGAACTGGGGCTCATCACCGGCAGCCTGGGCAAGATCGCGGTCGACATCGCATTGCTCGGCCAGTACGAAGTGGCCGAAGTGGCCGAGCCCAGCGAGCCCGGCCGTGGCGGCTCGTCGGCCATGCCGCACAAGCGCAACCCCGTGGCGTCGATGGTGGCCATTGCCGCCGCGCACCGCGCGCCGCAGCGCGTGGCCGCACTGCTCGGCGCCATGCCGCAACAACACGAACGCGCGCTCGGCGCATGGCAGGCCGAGCTGGCCGAGTGGCCGCAGCTGCTGATGTCGGCGCACGGCAGCGTGCGCGCCATGGCCGGCGCGCTGCCCGGCCTGCAGGTCGACGCCGCGCGCATGCGCGCCAACATCGACCGGCTGCGCGCCGAACTTCCACGCGACGCGGCCGATGAATGGTTCGACCCCGCGCTCGCCCGCAACGCCGGCCAGACCGCGCTCGCCGAGGTGAAGGCGCTGCAGGCCCGACTCACAGACAAGGAACTCCCGCAATGACCGCCCCGGAAACGCCCGACACGGCGCAGAACAACGACTATGAAGACGGCCTCGTCAACCGCCGCCGCGTGCTCGGCGACGCCTGGGTCGACAAGTCGCTGGCCAACCGCAACGGCTTCAACGCCGAGTTCCAGGAACTGATCACGCGCCACGCGTGGAACGACATCTGGGGCCGCCCCGCGCTGGGCGACAAGACGCGCCGCTACATGGTGCTGTCGATGATGCTGGGCATCCACGCGTACGAAGAGTTCGCCATGCACGTGCGCGCCGCGCTCGACGGCCCGCCCGAGTCGCGCCTCACGCCCGACGACATCAAGGAAGTGATCATGATGGCCGCCATCTACTGCGGCGTGCCGGTGGCCAACCACGCCTTCGGCATTGCGACCGGCATCCTGCGCGAGAAAGGCCTGCTGGCGCCCGCGACGCCTGTGACGCCGGCGAACGCCGCGCAGTGAGCGCGCCGGTCGCCCGCAAGGGCCGGTTCGACCTGAGTTTTGCGCTGTTGCTGCCGCTGCTGCTGGCGGCGCAGCCCGTGGCCACCGACAGCTACCTGCCGGCGTTGCCCGCCATTGCCAATGAACTGGGTTCGGCCAGCACCAGCCTCACGCTGTTCGTGCTGGCTTTCGGCTTTGCGCAGCTGCTGTGCGGGCCGCTGGCCGACCGCTTCGGGCGCCGGCCCGTGCTGCTTGCGGGGCTAGGTTGCTACGTGCTCGCGGCACTGGGCGGCGCGTTCGCGGGCAGCGTGGCGCTGCTGGCGGGCTGGCGCGCGCTGCAGGGCTTTTCGATGGCCGCGATCCTGGTGTGCTCGCGCGCCGCGGTGCGCGACCTGTACCCGGCGCACGAAGGGCCGCACGTCATGGCGCGCGGCCTCACGGGGCTGGGCGTGGTCGGGCTCGTTGCGCCGCTGCTCGGCGCGTGGCTGGTGCAGGGCGCGGGCTGGCGCTGGGTGATGGTGGCCATGGCCGTCTATGCCTCGGTGCTGTTCGCGATGTGCTGGTACTCGTTCGCCGAAACACGCAAGCCGATGGTCGGTGGCGGCGAAGGCGGTCTCTCCGCCCCGCGCGGAAGCACGCGCACCGTGTTCGCGAGCCGCTCGTTCCGCGCCTGGGCCTCGGTGGCCGCGTCGACCTACGGCGGGCTCTTCTGCTTCCTGCTGCTGTCGCCGATGGTCTACATCGGCTACCTCGGCTGGTCGCCCGCGTGGTACGGCTGGATCCCGGCGGGCGGCTCGCTGGTCTACATCTTCAGCACCACCATGTGCCGCACGCTGCTGCGGCGCCATGGGCCGGTGCGCACCGTGCGGCTGGGCGCGTCGCTCAGCATCACGGGCGCGATCATCCAGGCGCTGGGCTGCTGGCTCATGCCGCTCAGCGCGGTGCCGCTGCTGCTGGGCCACGCGGTGTACTGCCTGGGCCACGGCATCCACCAGCCCTGCGGGCAGGCGGGCGCCGTGGGCGACCTGCCGCACCTGGCGGGGCGGGCCGTGTCGTGGTCCGGCTTCGGCATGATGATGGTCGCGTTCTGCGTGGGGCAACTGGCCGCGCGCTTCGTCGACGCCGATTACTCTCACGGCGCCTGGCCGATGGTCGTGCCGATGCTGATGGCCGGCACCTCGCTGATGCTCATCGCTTTCTTCTGGCTGCCGCGTCTTCAACATCCGACAAAGGAAACCACACCATGACCCGTTTGAATGTCGTTCGCGAAGGCGACGGCCCGATCGTCGTGCTCAGCCATGCGCTCGGTTGCGACCTGAGCATGTGGAACGGCGTGGCCGCGCAGCTTGCGCGCGCCCACACCGTGATCCGCTACGACCACCGCAACCACGGCGCCTCCGAAGTGGTGCCCGGCCCGCTGCGCATCGAGACGCTGGCGCAGGACGCGGCCGAGCTCATCCAGCGCGAGGCGGGCGGCGAGCCCGTGCACTTCGTCGGCCTGTCGATGGGCGGCATGACCGCGCAGGCGCTGGCCGTGCGCCACCCCGAGCTGCTGAAGACGGTGGTCATCGCCAATTCGTCCGCCCACTACTCCGACCAGGCACCCTGGCGCGCGCGCGCCGAAACGGTCAACGCCAAGGGCGTGGCCGCCATCGCGCCGGGCGCCGTGTCGCGCTGGCTCACGCCGGCCTTCGCCGCCACGCCCCAGGGCGCGCTGGCCGCCGAGGCGCTGCACGACGTGCTGGTGCGCACCGACGCGCAGGCCTACATCGCCAGCTGCAACGCCGTGGCCGCCATCGATTTCCGCGAGAGCAACCACCGCGTGGCAGTGCCCACGCTGGTGATCGGCGGCCTGCAGGACGAGGCCACGCCGCTGGCCATGTCGCAGGCCATCGCCGGCGCCATTCCGCACGCGAAACTGGCCACCATCGACGCCGCGCACGTCAGCGCCGTGGAGCGCCCGGCGGAGTTCGCACAGCTGCTGATCGATTTCTGGCGCAGTCTTTGAGGCCCGCGGGCCACACCGCGGGCCTAGGTGTATCCCGTATTTCGTGCGAATAATGGACGGAAGTGATCGATGATCGATCAGAAGGCCGCTGAATAGATTGTGGCGCGGGCTGGGTGTTCCTAAAGTCACCCCATGCACCGCTCCATTGCCACCGTCTCGCTCAGCGGCACGCTCCGCCAGAAGCTCGAAGCCGTCGCGGCCGCGGGTTTCGACGGCATCGAGCTGTTCGAGGCCGACTTCATCAACTTCAAGGGCACGGCCGCCGAGCTGCGCCGCATCACGGCCGACCTGGGCCTGGCTATCGACCTGTACCAGCCGTTCCGCGACTTCGAGGGCATGCCCGAGCCGCAGTTTCGCCGCAGCCTGGAGCGCGCCGAGCGCAAGTTCGACCTGATGGAAGCCATGGGCGCGCCCATGGTGCTGTGCTGCTCCAACACCTCGCCGCTGGCCGTGAACGACCCCGCGCTGGCCGCCGCGCAACTGCACGCGTTGGCCGAGCGCGCGGCGCGCCGCAACCTGCGCGTGGGCTTCGAGGCGCTGGCCTGGGGCCGCCACACCTCGCTCTACAGGCAGGCGTGGGACATCGTGCAGCGCGCGAACCACCCGCACCTGGGGCTGATCCTCGACAGCTTCCACACGCTGTCGCTCAAGGACGACCCGGCGGGCATCGCCGACATTCCGGGCGACAAGATCTTCTTCCTGCAGATGGCCGACGCGCCGCTGCTGTCTATGGACGTGCTGCAGTGGGCGCGCCACCACCGCTCGTTCCCGGGGCAGGGCGATTTCGACGTGGTCGGCTTCTTCGCGCAGGTGCTGCGCGCGGGCTACACCGGGCCGCTGTCGCTGGAGATCTTCAACGACATCTTTCGCGAGACTCCCAACCGCCGCACCGCGGTCGATGCTATGCGCTCGCTGCTCTATCTCGAGAGCGAAGCGCGCCAGCGCATGGCGGCGGCCGAGCCCGTTCAGCCGCAGCGCGTGGAGCTGTTCAACCCGCCGCCGGCGCCGGCGCTGTCGGGGCTGTCGTTCATCGAGTTCGCGGCCGACGAAGCCTCGGCCGCCACGCTGGGTACGCTGGTGAAGCAGCTGGGTTTTCGGCGCATCGGCACGCACCGCTCCAAGGCCGTCACGCTGTACCGGCAGGGCGACATCCACCTGATCGTGAACGCCCAACCCGACTCGTTCGCGCGCAGCCGCTTCGAGGCGCACGGCACCTCGGTGTGCGCGCTGGGCGTGCGCTGTGCCGACCCGCTCGCGGCCGTGGGCCGCGCCACCGCCATGCGCTCGCAGCGGCACGACAGCCCGGTCGGCCCGAACGAGCTGCGCGTGCCGGCCGTCGTCGCGCCCGGCGGCAACCTGATTCACTTCGTGCCCGAGGCGCTGGGCGCCAACGGCCTGTACGAGGCCGACTTCGTCCTCGAAGACCAAGGCGCCGACGCGCAGGACGCGGGCCTGCAGCGCATCGACCATGTGGCGCTGGGCCTGGCCGTGGACCAGCTCGACACCTGGGTGCTGTTCACGCGCGCCGTGCTCGGCCTGGAGCCCGGCGAGAGCCTGGAGCTGGCCGACCCCTTCGGCCTGATTCGCAGCCGCGGCGTGGCCAACGCCGACCGCAGCCTGCGCCTGGTGCTCAACGTGTCGCTGAGCCAGCGCACCCGCACGGCGCGCACGCTGAGCGTGACCGGCGGCGGCGCGGTGCACCACATCGCGCTGACCTGCCAGGACATCTTCGAGACGGCCGCAAAACTTCGCGCCAACGGCACGCGCTTCGTGCCGATTTCGGACAACTACTACGACGACCTGGCCACGCGCGTCGACCTGGCGCCCGCGCTGCTGGCGCGCATGCGCGAAGCGGGCGTGCTGTTCGACCGCTCGGCGGCCGGCGACTACCTGCACATCTACACCGAGAGTTTCGAAGGGGGACTGTTCTTCGAGGTCGCACAGCGCGTGGGCAACTACGACGCCTACGGTGCCCTCAACGCACCGGCGCGCATGGCTTCCCAGGCGCAGGATTGATTGGTTGATTCGTTCGATTTTTTCGTCATCACTGGAGACAACACATGGCCACCAACACAGCCCGTGAGCCCAAGGGCAAGCACCAGTCGAGGAAGGCCGCCGCAAGCGGCTGGATCGGCTCGGCGCTGGAGTACTACGACTTCTTCATCTACGCCACCGCGGCGGCGCTGATCTTTCCGCAGATCTTCTTTCCCAAGGGCGACCCCAAGACCGCCATCATCGCGTCGCTCGCGACCTACGGCGTGGGTTATGTCGCGCGCCCCATCGGCGCCTTCGTGCTCGGCCACTGGGGCGACACGCACGGGCGCAAGCAGGTGCTGGTGCTGTGCATGTTCCTGATGGGCTTCTCGACCGTGGCCGTGGGCCTGCTGCCGACCTACGACCAGGTCGGCCTGCTGGCCCCCGCGCTGCTGGTGCTGCTGCGCCTGGTGCAGGGCTTTGCGGTGGCCGGCGAAATCTCGGGCGCGAGCTCGATGATTCTGGAGCACGCCCCGTTCGGGCGCCGCGGCTTCTTCGCGAGCTTCACGCTGCAGGGCGTGCAGGCCGGCCAAATTTTGGCGGCCGCCGTGTTCCTGCCGCTGGCGCACTACATGCCTGAAGAAGCGTTCAATTCGTGGGGCTGGCGCATTCCGTTCCTGCTGAGCTTCCTGGTCATCGTGGCCGGCTACATCATTCGCCGCGAGGTCGACGAGACGCCGGCTTTCGCCGAAGTCGACAAGAAGGGCGAAGTCGCCAAGTCGCCGATCATCCAGGCCTTCACCGACAGCTGGGCCGACATGCTGCGCGTGGTCTGCATGGCGCTGATGAACGTGATTCCGGTGGTGGCCACCGTGTTCGGCGCGGCCTACGCCGTGCAGGCCGCCTACGGCATCGGCTTCCAGAAGGACGTGTACCTGTGGATTCCCGTGCTCGGCAACATCCTCGCGGTGCTGGTGATTCCGTACGTGGGCAACCTGTCGGACCGCATCGGCCGCCGCCCGCCGATCATCGTCGGCGCGCTGGCGTCGGGCCTGCTGTCGTTCGTGTACCTGTATGCCATCAGCATCCGCAACGTGCCGCTGGCCATTGCCATGTCGCTGCTGATGTGGGGCATCGTGTACCAGGGCTACAACGCGACCTTCCCGAGCTTCTACCCGGAGCTGTTCCGCACCCGCAACCGCGTGTCGGCCATGGCCATCTCGCAGAACGTGGGCACCACCATCACCGCGCTGCTGCCCGCACTGTTTGCTGCCGTGGCGCCTCCGGGCTCGACCAACGTGTGGCTCACCGTGGGTGCCATCACCTTCGCGGTGACCGTGCTCGCGGCCCTGGCCGCCATGAGCGCCCGCGAGACCTACCGCATCCGCATGAACGACCTGGGCAAGCCTGATGCGGTGCCGGTCGACAAGCAGGAATACGACCGCCTGCGCGAGCAGACGCTGGCCACCGCGCGCCTGGCCAAGGCCACGGCCTGAAAACCTTTCGCGCACCAAGGGTTGTGGCGCCATGAAGAATGGCGCCATGACTTCCCACCTCAAGATCGATTTCGTTTCCGACGTGTCCTGCCCCTGGTGCGCCGTCGGCCTGAGTTCGCTGGAAGCGGCGATTCGCAAGGTGGCGCCCGACGTCACCGCGGAGCTGCACTTCCAGCCCTTCGAACTGAACCCGCAGATGCCGCCCGAAGGCCAGGACACCTTCGAGCACCTGAACCAGAAGTACGGCTCCACGCGCGAGCAGCAAGCCCAGTCGCGAGAAATGATCCGCCAGCGCGGCGCGGCCGTGGGCTTCGAGTTCAGCGCCGAAGGCCGTCCCCGCGTGTACAACACCTTCAACGCGCATCGCCTGCTGCATTGGGCCGAGCTGGAGAGCCCGGCCAAGCAGGCGGCGCTGAAGAAGCTGCTGCTCAAGGCCTACTTCACCGACAGCCAGAACCCCTCGGACCCCGACGTGCTGGTGCGCGCCGCCACCGAGGCGGGGCTCGACGCGGCACGCGCCCGCGAGATCCTGGCCAGCGACGAGTTCGCGCAAGAGACCCGCGAACGCGAGCGCATGTACACCGATGCCGGCATCCACTCGGTGCCCGCGATCATCATCAACGACCAGCACCTCATCTCGGGCGGCCAGCCCGTCGAAGTGTTTGAACGCGCGTTGCGCCAGATTGCCGGCGCTGCGCCGGCGAGCCTGTCCACGGCCTGACTTTCGCGGTGGCTTTGCGCGCCGTTACGAAGGTAAAGCGCGTCAACGCGGAGCAGTGCACGGTGGTTGAGGAGGTCACTCTCCATCACTGTCACCGTCAGGAGCTCCGAAGATGAATAAGAAAAGCCTCATTGCCGCACTGGCCCTTCTGGCCGCGGCTTCGTCGCCGGCTTTGGCCGACGAATACGGCAGGCATCCGTTCTACCTGCATGCCCTGTCAGACCTGCGCACGGCGGCGTGGCAGGTCGACCACCGCAGGCCCGAAGACGGCCGGGTCTCGAGCGACGAGATGCTCGTGCTCGACGAGATCCACGCCGCCATCGGTGACCTGCAGCATGCCGCGTGGCTCGACGGCAAGCCCGTCGAATGGCGCGAGCCCACCGACGCGTGGCTGCCGCGCGAAGGCCGCCTGCATGCGGCCATCGACCTGCTGCGCAAGGTGCGCTCCGACGTGGCGCGTGAAGAAGACGACCCGCGCGCGCGGCCGTTCCAGCAACGCGGCCTGGCGCATGTCGACGTGGCCCTCAACGCCGCGCAACACGCCATCGGCGACGTGCGCCATCACGACATGCGCAGGGAGTGAGGCCGGTGTCGGCCTCTGGCGGACCCTTGTCCTTGCGCCGCGCGTCGATGATGACGCTCGGCGCCTGCGCGCTGGCGCTGCTCGCGGCCTGCGCGACTGCGCCGGGCAACCAGCGGCCGCTGGTGTCGCTGTCGCTGCCGTCCTCGCAGGTCAATGACGCCACGCGCCTGCGCTGGCTCGACCGCGTGAGCTGGGGCGCCAATGCCAGCAGCGACGCGCACCTGGCGCAACGCGGCCTCGCGCTGTGGATGCGCGACCAGCTCAACCCCGGTTCGCACCCCGCGCCGCTGCCCCCTGCCGCGCAGGCGCAGATCGACGCCATGGCCATCTCGCACACGCCGCTCGACCAGCTCGTGCTGGGGCTCGACGCGCAGCGCAAGGCGGCCGACGCGATACCCGACGTCGACCAGAAGAAGGCCGCGCAGCAGGCCTACCAGCAGCAGCTCAACCAGTACGCACGCGAGGCGCAAACGCGCTTCCTGCTGCGCGCGCTTTATTCGCCCAACCAGCTGCAGGAGCAGATGACGTGGTTCTGGATGAACCACTTCAACGTCAATCTGCGCAAGGACAACATCCGTGCGATGGTCGGCGACTACGAAGAGAACGCCATCCGCCCGCATGCGCTCGGCAAGTTCCGCGAACTGCTCGGTGCCACGCTGCATCACCCCGCCATGCTGCGCTACCTGGACAACGCGCAGAACGCCGCCAACCGCATCAACGAGAACTACGCGCGCGAGCTGATGGAGCTGCACACGCTGGGCGTGGGCAGCGGCTATTCGCAGGGCGACGTGCAGGAGTTGGCGCGCGTGCTCACCGGCGTGGGCGTGACCACGGCCGCGCTCGATGCGCCGCCGCCGAACATTCGCCCCGCGGTGCGCGCCGACTATGTGCGCAAGGGCCTGTTCGAGTTCAATCCCAACCGGCACGACTACGGCCCCAAGACCTTGCTGGGCCAGCCCATCCAGAGGCACGGGCTGGGCGAGACCGACGAGGCGCTCGACCGCCTGGCGCGCGCGCCGGCCACCGCGCGATTCATCTCGCGCAAGCTGGCCGTGTACTTCGTGTCCGACGATCCGCCGCAGGCGCTGGTCGACCGCATGGCGGCGGCTTTCACGCGCAGCGACGGCGACATCGCCGTCACGCTGAAGGCGCTGTTCGAGTCGCCCGAGTTCACTGCGTCGCTGGGCCGCAAGTTTCGCGACCCCGTGCACTACGTGATGGCCGGCGTACGGCTTGCGTACGACGACCGCGTGGCGTTGAATGTGAACCCCATGCTCAACTGGATCAACCGCATGGGCGAGACCCTGTACGGCCACGAGACGCCCGACGGCTACCCGCTCAACGAGGCCGCGTGGGCCAGCGCGGGGCAGATGAACACGCGCTTCGAGATCGCGCGGGCCATCGGTGCGAACGGCGCGGTGCTGTTCCGCGCGGACGACAAGGCGCCGCTGGAGAAGCCCCCGTTCCCGCAACTGGCCGAGTCGCGCGCGGTGCGTGCCATGCAGGGCGGCTTGAGCGCGGACACGCGCGAGGCGCTGGCGCAGGCGAAGAACCCGCAGGAGTGGAACACCTTCCTGCTGGCATCGCCCGAACTGATGCGCCGCTGAGGTATCGGTATTGATTTCGTATTTCTCCCTCCCCCTCTGGGGGAGGGCAGGGGTGGGGGCAGGCGGCGCTCGACAAAGCAAGGCAGCAACAAACGAGCGCCCACAGCCCCCATCCCAACCTTCCCCCAAAAGGTGAAGGTGCAAGGCAAAAAAAGGACACACGTCATGCACCGCAGAGAACTCCTCAAGCTCATGGCCGCCGCCCCCTTCGCAGGCGCCGCAGGCCAACTCATGGCGGCCCCCGCAGCGGAAGGCGCCAAGCTGCTCGTCGTGTTCCTGCGCGGCGCCTACGACTGCAGCAACCTGCTCGTGCCCACCAGCAGCGACTTTTATTACGCCTCTCGCCCCAACATCGCCATTCCGCGCCCCGGCTCACCCAACGGTGCGTTGCCGCTCGACAGCAACTGGGGCCTGCACCCCGCGCTCGCGCAGAGCGTGATGCCGATGTTCCAGCAGAAGCAGGCCGCCTTCATCGCCTTCGCCGGCACCGACGACCTCACGCGCAGCCACTTCGAAACACAAGACTCCATCGAACTCGGCCAGGCCCTGGACAAGCGCCGCGACTACCGGTCGGGCTTTCTCAATCGCCTGGCCGGTGTGCTCGGCGCGGGGCCCGTTACCGACGTGTCGCCCATCGCGTTCACCGACCAGTTGCCGATCTCGATGCGCGGCAACGCCAAGGCCGCCAACATGGCGCTCGCGGGCAACGCGCGCTCGGCGCTCGACGCGCGGCAAAGCCAGGTCATCGCGGCCATGTACAGGAACACCACGCTCGCGCAACCGGTGGCCGAAGGCTTCCAGGTGCGCGACGAAGTCATGCGCGCCGTGCAGGCCGAGATGGATGCGGCCAGCCGCAACGCCATGACCGCCAAGGGCTTCGAGCTGGTCGCACGCCGCATGGCGCTGCTGATGCGCGACCGCTTCGACCTGGGCTTTGTCGATGTCGGCGGCTGGGACACGCACGTGGGGCAGGGCGCCGCCACCGGCTATCTGGCCAACCGTTTTGAAGAACTGGGCCGCGGCGTCGCCGGCTTCGCGCAGGAGATGGGCGACGACGCATGGCGCCAGACCGTGGTCGTCGTCATCAGTGAGTTCGGCCGCACCTTCCGCGAGAACGGCAACCGGGGAACGGACCATGGGCATGGGACCGTGTACTGGGTGCTGGGCGGCGGGCTGTCGGCGCAGGCCGGCGGACGCGTCGTCGGCGAACAGCAGGCGCTGACACAGGCGACGCTGTTCCAGAACCGGGACTATCCGGTGCTGAATGAATACCGGGCGGTGTTCGGGGGGCTGTTCAAGCGGATGTATGGGCTGTCGCAGGGGCAGCTGGGGAAGGTGTTTGAGGGGGTGGGGGCGAGGGATCTGCAGCTGGTCTGATGCGGGCGGCTGTTTCGACGCGCTTCGCGAGGACTGTGACGAGTGGTCGGTAGCGAGGGCCCGAGGTTCAAGGGCAGCCCGGCGCGGGCCAAAACCGAGAGTTTCGAGTGCGCCGAAGCGGACGTTCGACACTATCTCGCAAGGAGGTTATTTCAAGCACTGTTCCGGCTGCTCCGCCAAGTCCACCAAATGGGCGTCGATCCATGCGTCCAGCGCAGGACCGCTTCGCACGAGTCCAAACTCCGTACGCACGTGCAGGCCTGCGTCAAACCTCACCGGTTGGCCGCGGCCGCCGTTCTGCTGCAGCCATGCAGCCACGACACTAGGGTCGTCCGAACCGAAGTGGCACTTGTTTAGAAGCCAATGCTCCTGAATGACGCGAAACTTTGCCATAGGCTGCCGCGTGAATTTGAAGATCGACAACATCGACAGTCCTTGTGCTGCTGGCTGAACGTCGCATCCACATGGGCTGGAAGCGGCGAGCGTCCCGCTCAATCAAGAAATCTGAATCCGGCGCAAATGCCAAGAGCGCGCATCCCGGCAGCCCAGCGTTCCTATGTCTTCGCCAGAAACGCCGCAACCAAGGCATTCGCATGCCCGTGCCCCATCTGATGCTCGGTCTTGAGCTTGCTCACAAGCTCCATGTGCTTGCGAGAATCGGCGTTCTCGAGAATACCCATCCAGTGCGCAATCGGCTGCTCGTATGTCTTCTCGATGGAAGGAAAGTACGAGGCGGGTCCCTTCACCTTTGTCGGTTCCGTCATTGCTTCTCCATTGGCAAGTTGAGTGCGCCGATTGTGCCAACACCGCCCGCGGGCAGCACGTCTTCCTGTTCGACGACGCTAGTTGGCGCCGCCCGCATCAAGCGCAGGCGGTCTCGTCAGGTCTGCGTCGATGCCCATGACTTCGCTGGCGCGTTCCACGGCTTGCCAGAGTGGCGCTGGCATCTGCAAGATTTCTTCGGGCGAATTGGCGCGCGCGATCCAGGCGTTGATCTGATGGTGCTGGTCGGGCGTCAGCAAGTCGAGGTTCAGCATCTCGTCGATGGTCTTCATGTTTGTTCTGCGGGGTGGCTCTCTGGCGTGGATGTGCGGCCGCGAACGCCTGGTTCAAGGTGAATGAACGGCGGGCCGTGAGCCGGAGTGTTGCACGGACCGGCCGGCGGTTCGAGGTGAACATGGCATCGGCGCTGAAGGGCATCGGGTCTCCTACACGATCTTGCGCAAGCGACCGGCGCCCGGGTGCGAGCCGCAGGTTCACGTTGCAGCATGTCGGCGTTCAAACGTCGTCCCCACATGACGGAGGTACCCAGATGTCCAGACTCAACGACGAATGGAAGGTCGGCAAGCACGGCCCGCTCGAAATGCTGGGCGAGGGCTTGCACACCGTGGCGGGCGAAATCGACATGCCGCTCGGCCATTTTCCGCGTCGCATGACCGTGCTCTCACTGCCGGACCGCCGGCTCGCCGTGTGGAGCGCGATTCCGTTGCGCGAGCGGGAGATGGAGCAACTCGAGGCGATGGGGTCGGTGGCGTTCCTGATCGTTCCCGGCATTGCGCACCGCCTCGACGTCAAGGCCTGGAAGCGACGCTATCCGGCCGCGCAGGTCGTCTGCCCGCCGGGCGCGCGAGAGGCCGTGTCCGAGGCCGTGCCGGTGGATGCGACTGCCAACGTGTTCGGCGACCCGAGCGTGGAGTTCCTCTGCGTGCCGGGTGTGGAAGACAAGGAAGCCGCGCTGATCGTGCGGCGCTCCGACGGGACCTCGCTGGTTGTCAACGACATCATTGCCAATGTGCATCATCCCGACGGGCTGGGCGCCAAGGTGATGGCACGCCTCATGGGCTTCGGCGTGAAGGAGCCGCAGATGCCGTGGGTCGGCGAGAAGATGTTCGTGAAGGACCATGCGGCCACGGCGGCAGCCATGCGCGCGTGGGCGGCCGAGCCGGGCCTGGTGCGCATCGTCGTGAGTCATGGCGATGTGATCACGGACCGACCGCGCGAGGTGCTGGAAAGGATTGCTGGCGAAGTGGCCGATTGAGTGGCGAAGAATGAATCTGCAGTGGGTTCGAGGCTCGATGTGGCCCTGACTCAAGCGCGGTTCCGGCCCCGCGCGCCTTCAAGAGGACAATCCCCCCAGCCCCATTCGAAATCAAAGCCACGACCATGCCCCGCCTCGACGACCCCCTCCACGACGCCGAAATCGGCTCCCGCGACAGCACGCTCGACACCACCCGCATCGACGACGTGCGCATCGGCGCCGTTCGCCCCCTCATGACGCCCGCGCTGCTGCAAGAGCGCGTGCCCGTGCGCGACAACACGCTGGCGCTGGTCGAGCGCAGCCGCGCGGAAATCGCCGACGTGCTGCACGACCGCGACGACCGGCTGGTGGTGGTGGTCGGCCCATGCTCCATCCATGACCACGACCAGGCGATCGAATACGCGCACCGCCTGAAGACCGTCGCCGATTCGCTGCAGGACGACCTGATCATCGTCATGCGCGCCTATTTCGAGAAGCCGCGCACCACCGTGGGCTGGAAGGGCTACATCAACGACCCGCACCTGGACGGCAGCTTCGCCATCAACGAAGGGCTGGAGCGCGCGCGGCGCCTGCTGCTCGAGCTGACGACGCTGGGCCTGCCCACGGGCACCGAGTTTCTCGACCTGCTGAGCCCGCAGTTCATTGCCGACCTGATCGCCTGGGGTGCCATCGGCGCGCGCACCACCGAGAGCCAGAGCCACCGGCAGCTGGCGTCGGGCCTGAGCTGCCCGGTCGGCTTCAAGAACGGCACGGACGGCAGCGTCAAGGTCGCGGCCGACGCCATCCTCGCGGCCCGCGCGCCGCACGCCTTCATGGGCATGACCAAGATGGGCATGGCCGCGATCTTCGAGACGCGCGGCAACGACGACTGCCACGTGATCCTGCGCGGCGGCAAGGCGCCCAATTATTCGGCGGCGGATGTCGCGGCCAGCTGCGAGGCGCTGCTGGCGAACGGCCTGCGGCCGCAGGTGATGATCGACGTCTCGCACGGCAACAGCAGCAAGCAGCACCAGCGGCAGATCGTGGTCGCCGAAGACGTGGCGGCGCAGATCGCGGGCGGCGAGCGGCGCATCACGGGCCTCATGATCGAGAGCCATCTGGAAGAAGGGCGGCAAGACCTGAAGCCGGGCGTGCCGCTGAAGCACGGCGTGTCGATCACCGATGCGTGCATCAGCTTCGGGCAGACGGTGCCGGTGCTGGAAGGGCTGGCTTCGGCTGTGAAGGCGCGGCGGCGGCTGGTGAAGAGGTAAGGGGCCGCGAGCCTTCGAGGGGGCAGGCCTCAAGAGCCGAAGTTCTGTGGACAGCGTCTACTTTTGGGATAAAGTTGTGGACGGTGTGCACATTGGAAGGTCCGGCATCTTCCTTTCGCACCCGAATCACGCGGCGCCTGCGTCAGGCCACCACTCGAATTTGCGAAGGAGAAATCATGAGCAAGGTATTCGTCAACATCGGACTCAGCCTCGACGGCTACATGGCCCCGGAAGGCATGACCATGGGCAAGCCCGAGTACAAGAACTGGGGCGCGAAGTGGGGCGCCATGATGGCCTGGATCTTCAATCAACAGTACTTTCGCGAGAACCACCTCAAGCTCGGGCCGGGGGGCGAGACCGGCCCGATCAACGACCTGGTTCGCAGCACCGTGGAGCGCATCGGCGCCAACATCATGGGCAAGCGCATGTTCGACCAGGGCGAGGTCGCCTGGCCGGAAGAGGCGCCGTTTCACACGCCGGTCTACGTGCTGACCCATGAGAAGCGCGAGCCATGGGTGCGCCCCGGCGGGACGACCTTCTACTTCGTCAATGATGGGCCGGCGCGTGCGCTGGAACTGGCCCGGGAAGCCGCGGGCAGCCGTGACATTCGAATCGCGGGCGGGGCGGATGTGATCCAGCAGTACCTGGGCCTGGGTGTGGTCGACGAGCTGGAGATCGCATTGGCGCCCGTGCTGTTCGGCAGCGGCCGGCGTCTGTTCGAGAACATGAGCGAGCCGATGCCGCAGTTTCGGATTGACAGGGTTCTCGAGGGGCCGACCGCCACGCACTTGCGCTACGTGCGCCAGTAGCATCGCTCCTCGCAAAGCCTGTGGGCCGACGCGTGGCCGTGCGCGAATGAAAAGGTCGTTCATGAACAATGCGTCATGACCCACACCGAAAGACACGACCCCGATCTCGTCCCGACGCACACGACCGCCGCCACCACCTCTGTCGCGCGCTGGGTGGCGCAGCATCATGGCCTTGCGGTGCAGCAGTGCCACCTGATCCGGCGTGGCCTCAACGACAACTACGCGCTGCGCATGGCCGACGGCACCCGGTACGTGGCGCGCCTGTATTCGATCCGCCCGCGTGGCGGCTTCAACGTCGATTTCGAAGTGGCGCTGCTGACGCATCTGGCGGCCAGGGGCGCGGGGGTGACGGAGCCGGTGCCGGCGGCGGATGGGCGCTCGCACGTCCAACTGCAGTTCCCCGAAGGGCCGCGCGCGTTGGCCCTGTTTCGCCATGCAGAGGGCACGACGCCCGACACGCTGGACGAGTTCGAGCTGACCGGCCGCACGCTGGCCCACATCCACGAAGCGGCGCGCGACTACGCGGGCCCGCCGAGCCGCTACACGCTGGACGGCCACCACCTGGCCGGCAGGACCCTGGGTTACCTGAAGGCCTATCCGGAGCTGGACGCGCAGCTGCTGGAAACGTACGGCCAACTGATGCAGCGCCTCGTCGAAGAGCTGGCCGCGGCCGAAAACGGGCTCACACGGGTCGTGTGCCACGGCGACACGCACGGCTTCAACAACCATGTGGCCACCGACGCGGCCGGCGTCAAGCAAAGCGTGTTCTTCGACTTCGACGACGCGGGCCCAGGCTTCCTCGCATACGACCTGAGCGTGATGCCCTGGTCGTACCTGTTTCGCAAGGGCCTCAAGGAGCCCGACGACACACTGCGCGAGCGCTGGACGCACTACCTGCGCGGCTACCGCGCGGGCGGCGGCGAGGTGAGCGAGCGCGACGTGGCCGCGCTGCCGCTGTTCATCCAGCTTCGGCACCTGTGGAACCTCGGCGAGGCAGCCGGGCGACTGCATCACTGGGGGACGAGTTCAGTGCCCGTGGACTGGCTGCGAAAACAGGTGGATGTTCTCGAGGCGTGGAAGGGGCTGGACCTGCGCGCCTGACACCCCGCCACCGGGGTATGGCTCGTGGGCTTACAGGCCTTCGATGATCCGCAGATCCCGTTCGGCGCCGTCGCCGAGCGCAACCAGCGCGGCTTGGTAGTCGGGGCTGTCATGAACGGCTTTCGCATGATCGACGCTGTCGAATTCGACCAGCACGGTGCGCTCGTTCAGCCCGAACTCGTACACCTTGGCCGGCAGCCCGCGTGCCAGAAAGCGTCCGCCGCCGGAGGTGATGGCGGGGCCGGCCAGCTTGGCGTAGGCCGCAAGTTTGTCGGCGTCCTTGATGGCGCGGTACGCACTGACCCAGTAGGCTTTTGCCATGGTGATTTCTTTCAGGTTTTGGGGGAGCAAACAACGAGCGGCGCAATCGCGTGGCCGCTTCGGGCCGGATTCTGCCGGAGCGCGCAAAAAGCTGCTGGCGGCGCGTGCCCTGGCAACGCTCTAGGCGGACGGCGCGTCGCCCACCTGGCCCAGCGAAGACCTGAAGGCCTCCAGCAGGTCGTTGAAATCGGCGCGTTGACGCCCTTCGGCCATGGACAGCGCGGACACCGCAATCGGAATGCGCGGCGACACGGGCCTGCACGACAGCGATTCATTGCCGGCAAAACGGGCCGTGAAGGAGTCGATCACGCACGGGCCGAAGCCGTCGAGCGTCAGCAGCAGGGCGGACTGGTACGTTTGCGCGGACAGCCGCGTTCCGGTGAACACCGCGCTCTCCGACAGGAGCCCGAGCAGCGCTCTGCCAACGGGGTCGTCCTTGTCGATGCCGATGAATTCGCGGGTCGCCATTTCCGCGATGCCCATGTCCGACGTGTCCGCGCCTGAATCAGCGCAATCACGGCGCTCGACCCATACCAGGTGTCCGGTGCCCACGATTTGCGAATCCACCGAAGGCGCGTCGATTTCTCCATAAGCGATGCCAAGATCGCATTCACGCAAGGCCACGGATCTGGCGATTTCGTCGGAATGAAGGATCTTGATCGACACCACGCTTTTCGGATTGCCGGCCTTGAAGATATTCAAGGCGCGCGACAGGCAATTGGTGGAAAGCGACGGCACGATGGCAATGCGGAATTGCGCCAGATGGTCGGGCTTGAGCGATTGCGCCAGCCGCCTCAATTCATCGACCTGCTCGAATATCTTGTTGGACCGCAGATAGAGCTGCCGCGCCTCCGGCGTCGGTTTCAGCCCGCCCTTCTCGCGCACGAAGAGCGCATAGCCGAGCTGAAGCTCCGCATGCTTGAGCGTTTGCGTCACCGCGGGCTGCGTGACGTTGAGGATTCTGGCCGCCGCGCTGACGCTGCCCGACAGCATGATGGCGTTGAAAATCTCGATGTGCTTGAGTCTCATAGGGGGCCATAAGAGCAGCTTATCGTGCTCCGCAAAATTCTAATTTGATGCATCCACAGGTGCCCATGCAAAATTTGAACCACTGAAATCCATCAGCAAGAACCTGCATCGAGAACACATGGCACACGCATTGGCAACAGACGGCAAGGAGCGGCAAAAAGTCGATCCGCGCCTCTTTGAAAACCCCGAAGTCTGGCAGGCCTGCGTCGATCTTGCAGCCTGTTTCCGGATGGCGTCGGTGCTGGGAATGGAAGAGGGCATTTGCAACCACCTCTCCGCCGTCGTTCCCGGTTTCGACAATTACTTCATCGTCAATCCGTTCGGCCTGGCGTTCGATGAAATCCGCGCCTCCGACCTGATCATTTGCGACTTTGAAGGCAACGTGGTCAAGGGCGATCGACAGCCTGAAATTACCGCGTATTTCATTCATGCGCGGGTACACAAGAACCTGCCGCGCGCCCGTGTCGCGTTCCACACGCACATGCCGTATGCGACCTGCCTGTCGATGGTCGAGGGGCAGCCGCTGCAATGGGCCGGCCAGACCTCGCTGAAGTTCTACGGGCGCACCGCCGTCGACGAGTTCAACGGCCTGGCCCTCGACGAGAAAGAGGGCGACCGCATTGCCGGGGCCATCGGCGATGCCGACGTCGTCTTCATGCGAAACCACGGCGTGATGGTGATCGGCAAGACCATCGCCGAAGCCTGGAACGACCTGTACTACCTCGAGCGGGCCTGCCAGGTGCAGGTGCTGGCCGAGTCGACGGGCAGAAAGCTGGTGCCGGTGTCGCCCGAAATCGCCGCCGCCACTTACGCCCAGATGCGCGCCGGCGGCAATGAAAGCGCGATCCAGCACCTGGAAAGCGTCAAGCGACGACTCCTTGCCAGCCACCCCGATTACCTGCTCTGACTCCCCTTCAAAGATGAAACGCTCTCTCTTCCATTTCGCCATCGCTGCTTTCGCGTTCGCTGCCGCAGGTGCCCACTCGGCCGAATTGACCGGCCGGTTGAAGGCCATCAAGGAGCGGAACTTCATTACGGTGGCGTACCGCGAGTCGTCGGTTCCGTTCTCCTACCTCGGCGGCAACGGCCAGCCCATCGGCTATGCGCAGGACATCTGCCTGAAGATCGTGGACGACGTCAAGACCCTGATCGGCAGCCCGAACCTGGAGGTGAAGCGCCAGGCCGTGACATCGCAGAACCGCATTCCACTGATGCAGAACGGCACCATCGACCTCGAGTGCGGCTCCACGGTCAACAACCCGGAGCGGCAGGCGCTGGTGAGTTTCAGTACCACTTACTTCGTGGTCGGCTCGAAGTTCGTTTCGCGCAAGTCCGACAACCTGCAGACGCTGAAAGACCTGAAGGGCAGGTCCGTCGTCGCGACCACGGGCTCGAACACGGTGCAGCGAATTCGCGGCATCGATCGCAAGGAAGGCCTGAACCTCAACGTCATCCTGGCGAAGGATTTTTCGGACAGCATGCTGACCTTCACTTCGGGCCGCGCCCAGGCTTTCTTCGAGGACGACATCAACCTGATCGGGCAGATCGCGTTCTCGCGGCTCGACCCGAACGACTTCCGCCTGAGCACCGACACCCTGAGCCGCGACCCCTACGCGGTCATGCTGCCGCGCGGCGAGCCGGAGTTCAAGGCCGTGGCCGACAAGACGATTGCCACGCTGTATTCGAGCGGCGAGATCAAGGCGCTGTACGACAAGTGGTTCCAGTCGCCGATTCCGCCTCGCGGCGTCAACCTGCACTTTCCGCTGAGCGACGCACTGGCCAAGGTGATCGCAAAGCCGACGGATTCGCCGAACCCGGCGGACTACTGAAGAAGAAGCTGAGAAGCCGCATCGGCGGCGGGATGGGCGATCATCCCGCCCATGAATTCACCTCGAGGCCCCCGCTGGCGCTGGCTGCCCGCCGAAGGCAGCTGGCGCTACCACCTGCTTCTGGCGGCCCTGGGCATCTTCGTGCTGGGCCCGCTGGCCGGCGTGACGGCCGCCTACATGAACCTGTCGCTCGGCTTCTTCGTCGGCGGGCAGGTGCTGGCGGGGCTGCTGGGCTCGGCCGTCACCGCGGGCTATGGCGCCAGCGGGCGACATGGCGCCAACTACGTGCAGACGGCAGCGGCCTCGGTGGCCAGCATGAGCGGGCTGGGCGTGCTGCTGCAGGCCATGGCGTGGATGGGGCTGCCGCAGCCGCCGGCATGGCAGATGGCGCTGTACCTGGGCTGCGTCGGCATGTTCGGCGTGGGCGTGGGCATGCTCTACACGCCGGTGCTGGTGGACCGCATGCGCCTGGCTTTTCCGTCGGGGCTGGCGGTGGCCAACATCCTGCGGGCGCTGACCGACCCGGTGCTGCTGCGGCGCTCGGTGCGCCAGCTCGGCGGCGGCATGGCGCTCGGGCTGGCGAGCGGGCTGGCGTCCGTGCGCCTGCCTTTGCTGGGGGCCATCGGGCTGTCCGCATCGACCTTCGGCGCAGGCCTTGTCATCGGCGCGCGCATCGGCATTCCGGCGGCGACGGGCGGGCTGATCGGCGTGGCGCTGCAACCGTACTTCGTATCGATCGGGTGGCTGCAGGCCGGTGATCCGCCGCGCAAGATCATGTTCCTCATCGCGCTGGGCGCGATCATGGGCGCGGCCCTGGTCGACATGGCGCTGATCTTCGCGCGGGCCCTGCCTTGGAGCCCGTGGCGCACCGCGAGCGATGCGGCGCCGCCCGCCGCCGAAACAGGGCCGCGCCTTGGCAGCATGCGGCTCGTGCTGTGGGTGGCGTTCTGGGCAGGGGCCACGGTGGCCTGCGGCCACTGGTTGCTGGGGCAGCCGGTGTTCTACCTTGCCGTGGCCGTGGCGCTGGTCTTTCTGTTTGCGCTGGTCAACGGCATCTCGGTGGGCGTGAGCGATGCCAACCCGATTTCTTCGGCCTTCGTCGTGACCATCGTCATCCTTGCCGCGCTGGGCCTGCGCGACCCCGGCGTGGGCCTGATGGCCGGCGCGGTGCTGCTGGTGGCGACCGGCGTGGCCTGCGACATGCAGCAAGACCGCTCCACCGGCTGGCGGCTGGGCACGTCGCGTGCCATGCAGTTCCGCTACCAGGTGCTGGGCGTGGTCGTGGGTGCCGTGCTGGCGGTGGTGTTCGCGCGGCTGTTCATGGCCGCCTATCCGGTGCTGCTGCAGGACCAGACGGTGCTCAAGGCCGACCAGCAACCGGCCGAATGGAGCTCGGCCATGACGTACAAGTTCGTCGGCGTGCTGCGCAGCCTGACCACCGACCTGCCGTTCCAGCGCACCGCCATCGGCGTGGGCATTGCGGCGGGCGTGGCCATTGAGGGGCTGCGCAAGTGGCTGCGCCCGCGCGGCTTCGTGCTCGACGCGATCGTGCTGCCTTCGCCCTATGCGCTGGCCTTCGGCGGCTTCGTCAGCTTGCCGACGTCGCTGTGGCTGGGCGCGGGCGGCGTCGTGGGCAGCCTGTGGACCGCGCGCGCACCCGTGCGACGCGATGCGCCGCAGGACATGAGCAGCGCGTCGCTGTTCGGCGGCGGGCTGATTGCCGGCGACGCGCTGGCGGCGGTGGGGCTGGGTGTCGCAAGCCTGTTGGCGCTGGTGGCTTAACCAGGCAGACAGACCGTTCTACAATGAATTTCCGCCTCCCGCACCCGCCCCTATCCGCAAGACAACCACGCCCGAATCATGAAGCTGGTCATCGTCGTGTTGGAGGGTGTGCAGGCATTGGACGTCGCGGCGCCGATGGACGTCTTCACCGAGGCCAACAACTTTCTCCCGCCCGAGCACCACTACCAGATCGAACTCGTGGGCATGCGCGCGGGCAGCGTGCGTTGTGCCAACGGCATGCAGCTGCATGTGGGCACCGGCTACCTCGAGCATGAAGGCCAGCCCGATCTGCTGCTGGTCGCGGGCGGCCCCAAGCTGCCGGCGGTGAACGGCTACGAGCCCGCCTTCTTGCAGTGGCTGAGCGAGAAGGCCGCAGGCTCGCGGCGCTTCGGTTCGGTGTGCAACGGCGCCTTTCCGCTGGGCCACGCGGGCCTGCTCAACGGCAAGCAGGTGACCGCGCATTGGCACGACGTCGACCGGCTCATTGCGCAGTTCCCCCGGGCGCGCGTGCGGCCCGACAAGATCTTCGTGCGTGACGGCAGCCTGTTCACCTCGGCCGGCGTGGCGGCGGGTGTCGACCTGTGCCTGGCGCTGGTCACGGAAGACTGGGGCCACGAGCTGGCGTTGCGCATCGCCAAGCGGCTCATCGTGTACATCCGCCGCGAGGGCGGGCAGTCGCAGTACAGCCCGTTCCTGGCGGTCGGGCCGAAGGAAGAGACCATCGTGGCGAAGGTGCTGCGCCACGTCACGGACCACATCGACGAGCAGTTGTCCATCGAGCAACTGGCCGACGCGGTGGGCGTGAGCCGGCGCACCTTCTCGCGCGTGTTCGCCAAGGACGCGAAGATGACGCCGTCGGCCTTCGTCGAGCAGGTGCGCGTCGACTTCTGCCGCAAGCTGCTCGAAGAGACCGACCTGCCGCTGAAGACGGTGGCGTTCCGCTGCGGCTTCCACAGCGCCAACCAGATGCGCGTGATCTTCGCGAAGCGGCTCGACACCACGCCGCGCGAATACCGCTTGCGCTTCAGGTCCGAAGCGCCGGTGCAGCCGCGCGAAGAGCCGCGCGAAGGGGCGACCGGGCTGCCTTCGGGCACGGGCGCCGGCAGCGTCGCCGTCGCCGACCTGTAGCGGCAAGCTGCGGCCCCCAGCCGCGCGAATGGCCTGAAAACGGCCATCAATGGCGCAAACCGCACCACGCTCGCGGCCTGCGCAGAGGGTGCCGCCCATAGACTTTTTACGTCGCTTCCGCGAGCCGTGAACAAGGCCCGTGGGGGAGCCACACCTTCCACAGGAGCACGTATCAACACCACGCAAACGCTGAGCCCGGCGGACATTCCGCGGCAGGCATCCATCCGGTATCTGCCGGTCAATCTCTTTGCCTCGGTCATGGGCATCTCGGGCCTGGCCACGGCCTGGCGGCAGGCCGGCCACCAGTTCGGCGCGAGTCCGCTCGTCGACGCCGCGATCAGCAGCGTGGCCGTCGCGGTCTTCGTCGTGCTGTGCGTGGCCTACGCGGCCAAGGCGGTGCTGCATCCGGCCGTGGTGCGCAGCGAGTTCCAGCACCCCATTGCGGGCAACTTCTTCGGCACCATCACCATCGCGATCCTGTTGATCTCGGCGGTCGTGGCGCCGGTCAGCAGCCGCGCGTCGCAGGTGCTCTGGAGCGTGGGCGCGGCGAGCACCATCGCGCTGTCCTTCACCATCGTGAGCCGGTTGCTGCGCGGCAAGGTCGACGCGGGGCACTCGGTGCCGGCGTGGCTGATTCCCGGCGTGGCCACGCTCGACATCACGGTGGCCGGCGGCACCATGCCGATGAGCTGGGCGAGGGAGCTCAACCTGTTCTCGCTGGCGGTGGGAACCATGGTGGCGCTGGTCTTCTTCACCATGATCGTGTCGAGGCTCATCCACCACCACGAGAAGCTCGCGAACGAGATGGTGCCGTCGCTGATGATCCTGATCGCGCCTTTCGAAGTCGGCTTTCTCGCGTACACCCACTTCTTCCAGCGTGTGGACGCCTTCGCCGCCATGCTCTTCTACTTCGGCCTGTTCGTCTTCTTCTCGCTGGCCTTCAAGATCTTCAGGCGGAGCATTCCGTTCGCCACCGGCTGGTGGGCACTGAGCTTTCCCATCGCCGCGCTCAGCAACGCCGCGCTGCGCTATGCGGAGCACGTCGGTCATCCGGCGATGACGGCATTGGCGGTGGCGCTGCTCGCGTTCCTGAGCCTGCTCATTGCCGTGCTGCTGTTCCGCACGATCCGGCTCGTGGCGAGCGGCAAGCTGCTCGCGCCGAAGTGAGCCGCCTTCATTGAATTCATCCACTCACCGGTTCATTGCCATGTCGAACTCCGCACCCACTTCATCCGCCGATATCGCCCTCGAAGAGAAGCCCGCCGCAACCACCGCCAGCACCGCCGAATGGGAGCAGGTCGGCAATTGCAGTTGCCTCGATCAGGTCAAGGCCGCGCCGGGCAGCGCGTCGGATCAAAGCCAGAAGCCTTCCTGACGCGTTGCGGCGGTTTGCGGGGAGGGCGGGCGACACCGCCGAGAATCCCCCGCATGCCTCACGCCGTTTCCCTTCTCCGCGCCGCGCGCCTGGCGCAAAGCGCCAAACCCTTTCTCGCGCGCGGCGGTTTCAAGCGCGAGCGCTGCGCGGGCTGCCGGCTGGTGCCCAGCCATTGCATGTGCGCCGTGCGCCCGTCGGTGGCGACGCGTGCGGGGGTGTGCCTGCTCATGGCCGACATCGAGCCGCTCAAGCCGACCAATACCGGTTGGCTGGTCGCCGATGTGGTGGCCGACACTTTCGCGTTCGGCTGGGCGCGCACCGAAACCGATCCCGCGCTGCTGGCCTTGTTGAGCGACCCGCAGTGGCAGCCGTATGTGGTGTTTCCGGGGCAGTACGCGGCGCCCGAGCGCGTGGTCTCGCGCGTGCCGCCGCCGGACCCGGCCAGCGGCGAAGCCGGCAAGCGCCCGCTCTTCATCCTGTTCGATGGGACCTGGGGCGAAGCGCGCAAGATGTTCAGCAGGAGCCCGTGCCTCGACGCGTTTCCGGTGCTGAGCCTGCAGCCCGAGCAGATCACGCAGTACAAGCTGCGCAACTCGGGCCGGGGCGATCACTTCTGCACCAGCGAAGTGGCCGCCTTGTGCCTGAACCTGGCGGGCGAGCATGTGGCCGGGCACACGCTGGAGGCCTATCTGGCGGTGTTCACGCACCACTACCTGAGCGCGAAGAACCAGCAACCCATTGCGTGGGACGGCGCCGCGCACCAGCGGCTGCGCGAGGTGTGTGTTCTGCCGTCCGCGTGAGCAGTCACGCCTGGCGCTGGCGGGGCAGCGCCTGGCGCTCACATCGGCGGCATCTTGTCGAACTTGGTCAATTCCGGGGCGAGAAAATCCCACGCGTGCCCACGCCCGGCATACGTGACGGCCTGCGGCTTGTAGCGGCCGGGGTCGTCCAGGCTCGCGGCGTGCACGGTGAAGACGTCGGGCATCGCCGCAAAGGTCATGTACACGGGCGAGCCGCACGTCGGGCAGAACGCGCGGGTCTTGACGTTGCCGCTGTCGCCGACCAGGTCCCACAGCGTGGCGTTGCCGCTGTGCTTCACGCCGCCGCGCGCAAAGGTGAGATACGAGCCGTGGCCGGTGCCGCTCTTTCGCTGGCAGTCGCGGCACTGGCAGTCGTTCTGGAAGACCGGCTCGCCCGAGATTTCGTAGCGGATGGCGCCGCATGCGCAGCCGCCGGAGTAGGGCTGTTGGGTCATTTGTCTTGTCCTTTCGAGATTGTGTTTCCAGCGTGAGGCAGGCCGGATGCAACCAATCTAGCCGGACAGGGCGGCACAGGGGGAGTAACAAGTTCGTCGTGAGTCGGCCTGGCGAACCCGTCGGATGTAGTGCGAAAGAATTGTCAAACAGGCGGCTTTTGCTTTGAAGTTCTTACAACTTCAGCGCCGTACATGCCGCTTTCAGACGGTAAAGTGGCCGCCTCCGGTTTCGGATTGTCCGCGACCCTTTCCCACCGCCTCTCGCTCCCCGCTTCTTCATGTCCAACCTCATCGTGCACGGCGGTACGCCGCTGCGTGGCCGCATCACGCCCTCCGCCAACAAGAACGCCGTGCTCCCGGTGCTTTGCGCCACCCTCCTGACCTGGGAACCCCTGACGCTGCACGGCGTGCCCGACATCACCGACGTGCGCAAGATCCTCGAGATCTTCCGCACCCTGGGCAGCGACGTGCGCATGGACCACGAGAGCGGCACGCTCGAGTTGCACCACCGCGAGACCACCTTCGACGCCGCGCTGCACCGGCTGCCCGAAGAAATGCGCTCGTCGATCATGCTGGTGCCGCCGCTGCTCGCGCGCTTCGGCGTGGCGCGGCTGGAAGACAACGTCAAGGGCTGCACGCTGGGCGTGCGCGAGATCGATCCGCACGTGGAGGTGTTCCAGCGCTTCGGCGGCGAAGTGGAGCGCACCGAGGGCTCGCTGCTCGTGCACAGCAAGGGCCGCCTGACGCCCACCGACCACTGGCTGGACTACGCCTCGGTCACGACCACCGAGAACTTCGTGCTGTGCGCGGCCGCCGCGGGCGGCACCTCGACGCTGACCAACGCCGCGTCGGAGCCGCACGTGCAGGAGTTCTGCCGCTTCATGACGCTGATCGGCGTGCGCATCGAGGGCATGGGCACCTCGCGGCTCACGGTGCACGGCGGCGGCACGCTGAAGGGCGGGGAGTTCCGCTTCGACGAAGACTTCCACGAGATCACGACCTTCCTGGCGCTGGGCGCCATCACCGGCGGCGACGTGGTGGTGCGCAACAGCGCGCCCGAAAACTTTCCGCTGCTCGACCGCACCTTCGCCAAATTCGGCGTGCAGATCGTGCATGAAGACGGCTGGTCGCGCGCCATCCGCGGTGGCCCGCTGAAGGTGCAGACGCCGTTCACGAGCAACGTGCTGACCAAGGTCGAGGCCGCGCCGTGGCCTTACTTTCCGGTCGACCTGCTGCCGATCTTCATCGCCCTGGGCGTGCGCGCCCAAGGCAACGCGATGTTCTGGAACAAGGTGTACGACGGCGCGCTGGGCTGGACCGGCGAGCTGTCGAAGTTCGGCGCGCACGTGTTCTCGTCGGACCCGCACCGGCTCATCACCTTCGGTGGCAACCCGCTGACGCCGGCCGTGGTCGAGAGCCCCTACATCATTCGCGTGGCGATCGCGCTGTTCATGGTGGCGGCGAGCATCGAAGGGCGCTCCGAGATCCGCAACGCCACGCCGATCCGGCGCGCGCACCCGCGCTTCGTCGAAAACCTGCGCAGCCTGGGCGTGCAGGTGGAGTGGACCAGCGAGGAGTGACTTGGCGCGGGTGGTGCGGGCTCAGCGAGCCCGTCGCGCTTCCGTCCACACGACGACCACCAGCCCCGCGAGCACCAGTGCCAGACCGGCGAAGGCCGACGCCGCCGGGCGTTCGCCCACCACGAGAACGGCCAGCGCGAAGGCCGTGACCGGCTCCGCCAGCGCCAGCGTGACGCCCGAGGCCCCCGAGATGTGCCGCAGCGCGTGGCTGAACAGCAGATAGGCCACCCCGGTCGACACCAGCCCCAGATAGCCCATGAGGGCCCAGCCCGCCGGCGTGGTCGAGAACGGACCCGAGACCAGCAGCGCGGTGGGCACCGCCGCCGCTGAAGCCACCGCGAACACCCAGAGCGTGACCGTCGCGGGCGGCGACTGGCGCACGAGGCGCTGGCTGACCAGCGTGTAGACGGCGTAGCAGAGCCCGGCCGCCAGACACAGCGCGAGGCCGGCGGCATCGATGCCCGAAGCCTCGCCCTCGCGCGGCATCACCATCAGCCAGCCCCCACCGACGGCCAGCAACGTGCCCACCCACCACACCGGCGCGGGCGGTCTGCGCGACACCAGCGATTGCAGCAGCCCGGCCCAGGCCGGCCCGCTGCCGACGGTGAGCGCGGTGCCCACGGCCACGCTGGTTGCCTTGACGCCCGCGAAGAAGCACAGGTTGTAGCCCGCAATGCACAGTCCCGCGAGCAGCACCCATCGCCATGCGGCGCGAGGCACGGCCAGCGCCAGTCGCTCGCCGCCGAAGCGGCACCACCCGATGAAGCCCGCGAAGAACAGCACGGCCACGGCCATTCGCAGCGTGCCGACCCAGTAGGGCGAGGTGTGCGACGGCGCAAAGCTCTGGGCGGTGCCGGTGGTGCCCCACAGGGCAGCGGCGGCGATCACCATGGCGGCGCCGGCAAGGGGTGTGGTCTTCTTCGTCATGCGCGCATCGTCGAGCGGCGCGGCGCGTGCAAATGTCGAGAGACTCTCGACCTGGGGCGAGCAGGTGCTAGCTTGCGCGCAGCTTCCGGGCGCCGAGCTGGCGGTCGCGCCGCAGCGCAAAGCCCAGCGCGCTGGCCGAGCTGTAGCCCACGCGCAGCGCGGTTGCCTCGAGCGGCACGCCGCCCTGCAGCAGCCGCTGCGCCGCGTCGAGCCGGCGTGTGCGCAGGTAGGCTTGCGGCGCCAGGCCCGTCAGTTCGAGCAGCCGCGCATGAAAGCGCTGCGGGCTCAGGAAGAAGAGGGCGGCCATGCGCGCGGTGTCCCAGGGTTCGTGCAGCGCGCGGCCGATGGCGCCGTCGAGCCGTGCAAGGTCGATGCTGCGTCGCGTGAGGATCGAAGGCGCCTCGAGCACATGCGCCAGGTGCCGCTCGGCGCCTGAAGGATCGACATCGTTGCGGCAGGCGGCCGTGACCGCGAAGCGCCGCATGCGGTCGACGCCCGCGTCGTCGGGGGTGTCGATGACCACCATGCGCACGCCGCGTGGCGACATGAAGGCGTGCGCCACGCCGGCCGGAATGATCATGCCGCAGGAGGTGTCGGTGAAGGCCGCGCGGCCGCCGATCTCCAGTTCCATGCGGCCGTCCAGCGCAAACATGATCTGCGCGTGGTCATGGTCGTGGCCCGCGTATTCGCCGCTGTAGCAGCGCACGCTGTACGTCGGTCCGGCCTGCATGTCGCTCAGAACGACGGCACGGGGTTGCGCCCCTCGCGCAGCTCGTATGCGCCGTTGCGGTTGACGTACACCAGCGTGGTGTCGACCTTGCGCGCGCGCGGGTCGTCGGCGCCGTTCGTCTGGCTGCCGCTGAAGGCGATGTGCATCTCGTCCTTGTCCTTGCCGTCGCCTTCGGCGGCCACAGGAAAGGCCGGCTTGCCGCTGATGTCGAAGCAGTTGCCGCGCGGCGGCTGCGCGGGCCGTTCGGCCTTGAGCACCTTTTCGCAGGCCTCGTCCCCGCCCTGGTTGTCGGCCCCGAGCGCAATGCCTGTGACCATCGGCCGTACCTTGCCGGGCGCCAGCGAGAACACCGACAGCCATTCGCCGCAGGTGCCTTGCCAGCAACTGCCGTTGGTCAGCAGCGTGACGAACTGGCCGGTGCCCAGTCGTTCGACCTTGGTCTGGCCGAGGTTGCCCATGAAGCCCTGGTAGTCGACCGCGTCGTTGCGGCCCGAGAGCTTCCAGCCCTCGGCGCCCTGCTCGAAGAAGTAGGCGCCGAGCCACGCGCCGTCGGGGTGGCCGTTCATGGGGTGGCCGTCTTCGCTCAGCGGCACGGCGTCGGTCAGCATGACGGCGTGCGTGTCGTCCAGGCGCACCACTTCGCGCGGCGAGACCTCGGCCTTCTGCTCGGCCTCGCTGCCCGCGACGGCCTTGCCGTTGTCGCCGATGGTGGGCAGCAGCACGGTGTCGGACTGGTCGGGCGAGGCGCCCGGGCCCCGCGAATCGGGGAAGGCCAGCGCCATGAGCTCGGCGCGCTTGAGCGTGGCCGACGCGGAGGGGCGGGCGGCCGCCGCCGGGGTAGCGTCCGGGGCTGCGGCGGCGGGTGTGTCGGACGTGGCGACGGGGGCTTCCTTCCGCGGGCAGCCCGCGAGCATGACGAGGCCGGCGGCCGCGACGGCGACGGCCATGGCGCGTTGCAGGGGCAGGGGGAGCGAGGTCGTTGGCAGGGGCATGCCGGCGATTGTGCCGAAGCCGCATGCCGATGACCCCGCTGCCGCCGCGACCTCCGCGCTGGCGGGAGAATGGCCGCCATCCGTCACTCCAGGAAGCTATTCGAATGACCACGCTGCAGCAGATTCTCGGTACCGAACTCCCCCTCATCCAGGCGCCCATGGCCGGTGTGCAAGGCAGCGCGATGGCCATCGCGGTCAGCAACGCGGGCGGGCTGGGCTCGCTGCCGGGCGCGATGCTGAGCCCCGAGGTCATGCGCGCCGAGCTCACGGCCATTCGCGCGGGCACCGACAAGCCCTACAACGTCAACTTCTTCTGCCACACCTCGCCGCAGCCCAGCGCCGAACGCGAGGCCGTGTGGCGCTCCGCGCTGGCGCCGTACTACGCCGAATACGGCATCGACGCCGCAGGCATTCCCGCCGGGCCGGGCCGCAACCCCTTCAGCCCCGAGGTGGCCGAGCTGATCGCCGAGTTCCGCCCGCCGGTGGTGAGCTTTCATTTCGGGCTGCCGTCCGACGAGCTGCTGGCGCGGGTGCGCGGCTGGGGCGCGAAGGTGCTGGCCTCGGCCACCACGGTCGAAGAGGCGCTGTGGCTCGACGCGCGCGGGGTCGACGCGGTCATTGCCCAGGGGCTCGAAGCCGGCGGGCACCGTGGCCACTTCCTGTCGCACGACCTGACGAAGCAGCTCGGCACTTTCGCGCTGCTGCCGCAGCTGGTGCGCGCGATCAGGCGGCCGGTGATTGCCGCCGGCGGCATCGTCGATGCCGACGGCGTGGCCGCGGCCATGGCGCTGGGCGCGGCGGGCGTGCAGATCGGCACCGCCTATCTGCTGGCGAACGAGGCGACCACCAGCGCGATCCATCGCGGCGTGCTCAAGAGCGAGGCCGCGCGTCACACGGCGCTCACCAACCTCTTCACCGGCCGGCCCGCGCGCGGCATCGTGAACCGCGTGATCCGCGACCTGGGCCCCATCGGCGCGGTGGCGCCGGAGTTTCCGCTGGCCACCTCGGCCATTGCGCCGCTGCGCGCCAAGGCCGAGGCGAAGGGCAACGGCGATTTTTCTCCGCTGTGGTCGGGGCAGAACGCGACCGGCTGCAAGGAACTGCCGTCCGCCGAGATCACGCGCGAACTGGCGAAGGGCTTTCGCTGAGCCTCAGTGCTCGTAGGCACCGTTCTTCTTGAGCAGCACCGGCACGCCGTTCTTCAGCGCGTAGACGTCTTCGACCGAAAAGCGCGCGGTGCCGCCGAAGCAGTCGCGGCCCTGGCCTTGCAGCGCGAAGCGGGTGCCGGCCTTGTTCACGCCGATGGTCTTGATGGCGCACGCATCGCTCGGGTCGGCCAGCGACGACTTGCGCGGCGGCGGAAAGCTGCGCGCCACGGTCTTGCCGTTCACGCGGGTCAGCACGCGCAGCGTGGGGCAGGGCGCGTCGGATTCGCCGCCGCAGGTCAGCGTGCCGGCCTGCTCGTAGCTGTGCGGCGATCCGTAGGCGCCTGCGTCGAAGCCCACGCAGAGGCCACTTCGCAGTTGTACCGCTTTGGCATCGAAGCTGCAGGCGGCCCCTTTACGGAACTCGGCGGCATGGGCTTGCGACCCCGCTGCGCACAGCAGGACCAGGGCTGGAAGTAAGCTCGCGGCCAGGAGATGTCGCATGAGAAATTGCCTTCGTCTCGTTTTGCTCCAGTCTATCCAGCACGCCTGACCCATGACCCAACTTCACCTGCCCCTCAAATTCCTCGAACATTCGGCCAGCCCCGGCGTGGCCGAACCCTGGCTGCTGGTGCTGATGCACGGCGTGGGCAGCAACGAGCAAGACCTGTTCGGCCTGGCGCGCATGGTGCCGCCGCAGTTCCATGTGCTGAGCCTGCGCGCGCCCTATGTGCTGTCGCCCGATGCCTATGCGTGGTTCGAGTTTCAGTTCCTGCCCAACGGCGAGCGGCTCATCAACGAAGAGCAGGAGCGCGAGAGCCGCTTCCTGGTCGGCGAAATGATCGCCTCGGCCGCGCAACAGCTCGGCGTGCCGGCCGAGCGCGTGATCGTCGGCGGCTTCAGCCAGGGCGGGATCATGGCGCTGTCGCTGCTGCTGACCCAGCCCGGGAGCGTGCGCGCCGCGATGGTGTGGCACAGCCGGCTGCTGTCGCAGGTGGTGCCGCACGTGGCGCCGCCCGAGGCCTTCGAGGGCAAGGCGCTGTGGGTGAGCCACGGCAGTTCCGACAACGTGATTCCCCCGAGCGCCGCGCAGGCCACGCGCGAGCTGGCGCGCACCTTGCCGCTGGCGCTGTCGGGCGCCGACTTCCCGGGCGCGCACGAACTGCGCCCGGCCGAGCTGCAGGCCACGCTGGCATGGCTGCAGTCGCTCAGCGCGCCCGCAGGCGCGCCATGACCATCGCTTCCATTTTGCGCACCCGTTCAGCGCTGTCCGCTTCGGGCTGCACCAGCAGCCGGTAGCGGCGGGCGCCCGTCTTGCAGACTGACTGAACTTCCGTCGCGTCGGGGCGTCACAGGGCGTTACGACGATGAGGGCGTGGTGCGGCCTTTCTTGGTGCACCATAGCCTTCGTCTCTGTGCGCCCTCTACGCAAGCAAAGGAACCCGACCCATGTCCGAAAGCGACATCCGCGACACGCGCGACGCTCCCGAATTCCGCCCCCGCCGCGAAACGCCCGTGGGCACGATCATCGTCATCGTGCTGGTGCTGCTGGCGGCCGGCTTCTTCGGCTGGCGCTGGTACCAGCAACAACAAAAGCCCCCGGCGCCCGTGCCCGTGGCCGCCGCGCCCAACGACGCACCGCCACCCGCGCCCCCCGCCGCGGTCGAGCCCAAGGGCCCGCAGAACCCGGTCGACGCACTCGCGCCGCCCGATGCCGCGCTGCCCAAGCTCGCCGATTCCGATTCGCGCGTGATGAAGGCACTGGCCGAGCTGCTGGGCGCGAAGAACGCCGAGTCCTTCCTGCGTTCGGACGGCATCGTGCGGCGCTTCGTGGCCACGGTCGACAACCTCGCGCGCGAGCAGGCGCCCGCCAGCGCATGGCCGGTGCAGCCCACGGGCCAGCGCTTCATCACCGAAGGGCAGGGCGAGGCGCAGACCATCTCGGCCAACAACGCCGCGCGCTACAACGGCATCGTGCTGCTCGCGCAGTCCATCGACCCGGCCAAGGCCGCGGCGGTGTACGCCAGGCTTTACCCGCTGTTCCAGCAGGCGTATGAAGAGCTGGGCTACCCGGGCCGCTACTTCAACGACCGGCTCATCGCCGTGATCGACCACCTGCTGCAGGCGCCCGAGCCCAAGGGCCCGGTGCATGTGCGGCTGGTCGAGGTGAAGGGCGACGTGCCCTCGCAGCGGCCGTGGGTGCGCTACGAGTACGTCGATCCGCAACTGGAGTCGCTGTCCTCCGGCCAGAAGATCATGGTGCGCATGGGGCCGGAGAACGAGCGCAAGGTGAAGGCCAGCCTGCGCGGGCTGCGTCAGCAGATCGCGACGGGGGAGGTGGCGAAGAACAAGAAGCAGCCTTGACGCGGCCCTGATCGGCCACGTTTCAGCCGCCCTTCAGCGCCTTCACATCCACGCTCCACATCACGGTGTCGCTGGTCGACACCGCCACCGCGCCGGCGGCCAGCGCGCTGCGCACGTCGTTGTGCGTGCTCACGAAGCCCGAGGCCACGATGGGCGGCAGCGCGTTGCGCTCCTTGATGGCGATGTGCGAAAGCATCGGTGCGGGCATCAGCTGCACCAGGTTCGGGTCGCTCTGCTCCAGCGCCTTCACGCTGCGCGGCCAGGTCGAGCGGTCGGTCACGAACACCTTCTGCATGGTGAGCAGCCCTGCCCGGTTGGCGCGCTGGATGGTGGCCACGCGGGTGGACACCAGGCTGGTCGCGCCGATCTCGGCCAGGTACTCCACGCCGCCCTTGTCGGGTGAGATGCCCTCGCAGCTGTCGATGTTGACGATGGCGATCTTGTCCGCCCGCGTGATGGTCGCCACCACGCCGTGCAGCTTGCGCAACTCGACGTTGGCGACGATGGCGATCTCGCTCGCGCTGTCGATGAAGGCGTCGATCTGCTCCGCCCCGTAGAGCGTTGCAATGATCGGGTGCCGCGCAAGGCGCGCGCCAAGGGAGCGGTCCATTCGATGAAACTCAGTCTGCGTGTGGGGGCAGCTCGTCGGTGAGGCCGAGCTTGCCCGGGTTCAGTATGTTCTTCGGGTCCAGCGTGCGCTTGATGGCCTGCAGCACCGGGAACGCGCTGCCCAGCGAATCGGCCATGTAGGGCGCACGCAGCAGCCCGACGCCATGGTGGTGGCTCAGCGCGGCATTGTGGCGCACCAGCACGGCGTTGGCCGCGTCCCAGGCGGCGCGGTACCAGCGCGCGCGGTCAGCCACCTCCACCTCGCCGCGCAGCGAGAAGTACAGGCAGGCGCCGTCCACGTAGGCATGCGACTGGTGGGCCGAGCCGGCCAGCGTGCCGGGCACGGCGTTGATGGCGGCCACCACCTCGTCGTAGATGGCAGGCAGGTCGCTCCAGCGGCCGCTCATTTCCAGCGTGTCGGCCACGAAGCCGGGGCTGCGCTTGAAGCCTTCGGCGCTCTTGCCGGTGAGGTAGCGGGTGTCGAGCCAGCGCTCGAAGATGACCGGGCCGTCGAGCACGCGGCCCAGTTCCTTGCAGGCGCGTTCGCTGATGGCCATGACCGCGTCGACCATCTCCGGCGCGCCTTCGTCGGCGATCAGCAGCACGTGCGTGTCGGCCAATTCGAACTGCACCTTGCTTTCCAGCGCGTCGTACAGCCGCAGCGCGGCCGGGTTGGCGCCGCGCTGCATGATCTGGCGGCAGGCCTCCAGGCCGGTGGCGAAGCTGTCGAAGCCGTAGGCAATGGCGCGGCCGTAGTCGGGCAGGCGGTGCAGCTTGAGCCGCACGCGCACGATCACGCCCAGCGTGCCTTCGGAACCGATGAACAGTTGCTGCAGGTCGGAGCCCACCGCCGCGCGCGAGTAGCCGCCCACGGTCACGAGGCTGCCGTCGGCCAGCACAACGTCCATGCCGAAGACCATGTCCTCGATTTTTCCGTAGCGCGTGGACAGTTGTCCCGCGCCGCGGCACGCCACCCAGCCTCCCACCGTGCTGATGCCGAAGGACGAGGGCCAGTGGCCCATGGTCATCTGGTGGTCGCGCTGGATGGTTTCCTCGAACACGTCGCCGAACATGCCGGCTTCGACTTCGACGATCTGGCTCCCGGCATCGAAGCCGATCATCTTGTTGAGCTCGCAGACGTCCAGCACGATGCCGCCGCGCACCGGCAGCGCCGCGCCGGTCACGTTGCTGCGGCCGGCCGACACGGTGACCGGAATGGCCGCGGCGTGCGCGATGCGCATCACGGCCTGGATCTGTTCGACGGTGGAGGCACGCACGATCACGCCCTGCGGCGTGGCCGGCTTGCCGCCGGTTTCGCTGACCATGGAGCCGGCCCACCAGTCGCGCGTCCACGTCACCACGTCGGCGGTGGCGGTGAGCACTTCGTCGGCCACCTTGCGCAGCGCATCGATGTGCGCGGGCGCCACTGTCACGGGTGCGCGCTGCAGCCCGGCGGGGCCGTCGGTCGCGGTGATCGTCTTGGCGTAGGCCGGTGGCGTGTGCGCCCCGACGACGTAGTTGCGGCGGTTGTAGCCGCGCTGGATGGCGTCTTTGCTGATCATCTACTTCACTCCCATAAGGATGGATTTTTCATGCGCGATGGCGGCCTGGTAGCTGGCTACCTGCTGTGCCGTCTCGGCGGGGGACAGGCCGAGTTCGGCCTGGAGGATTTCGCCCACGCGGGCAGCGGCGCGGCCCGAGGCGTCGCGCGCCATGAGCCGCGCGCGGATGCGCCGCGAGAGCACGTCGTCGACGGTGCGTGCGAGTTCGTGGCGCACCGCGTACACAATTTCGGCCTCGCTGTGCGGCAGGCCTTCGACGATGGGGCGTTGCAGGGCGGGGTCTGCCTGCAGGATGTCGGTGACGAAGCGCGCCTCGGTGCCGTAGCGCTCGCCCAGGTGCGCGGCCATGCCGCCCGAGGCGGTGATGGCCTGCGCGTCATAGCCGGCCGCGCCCAGCAGAAAGGCCGACTTGGTCTTGCAGCCGTTGCGCCGGCCCAGCACCTTCTGTGCGGCGTCGATGGTCTGCTCGGCCATGTGGCGTGAGGTGGTGAGCTTGCCGCCCACGATGGTCAGCAGGCCGTCGGGCGCGGTGCGGATCTCGTGGTTGCGCTTGATTTCCAGCGTCTTGCCTCCGGGGGGCGCCACCAGCGGCCGGCAGCCGGCGATGCTGCCCACCACGTCTTCGGCGCGCAGGTCGGTCTTCAGCGCGGAGCGCGCGCCGTCCAGCAGGAAGTCGAGTTCCTCGCGCGTGCAGCACACGTCGTCGAGGTTGCCCTCATAGTCTTCGTCGGTGGTGCCCAGGTAGGAGACGTCGCCCCAGCGCGTGATGGTCGCGCGCCGGTTGCGCCCCGGCACCGGAATGGTCACGGTGCAGTCGTTGCGGATCTTCAGCCACGGAATGGCCACGTGCACGCCCTTGGCGGGGCGCACGTTCAGGGTTTTCTCTTCGTTCTTCCCGCGGCCGTCCCAGTCGCGCAGCCACACGCCGGTGGCCATCACCACGACGCGCGCGCGCGCGCGGATCTCGCGGCCGTCGGCCTGCACCACCGCGCCGTCGACCTTGCCGTGCGCGTTGCGCGTGATCTCCACCGCCTTGGCATGGTTGAGCACCGCCGCGCCATGGAAGGCGGCGGTGCGCGCGATGTTGAGCGTGAGGCGCGCATCGTCCACGCGCGCGTCGAAGTACATGAAGCCGCCGGTCAGGTGCTCGTCCTTGAAGGTGGGGCAGTGCGAGAGAACCTCGGCCTTGGTCAGCTTCTGGTGGAGGATGCCCTCGCGCCAGCCGCCCGCGATGTCGTAGGTCCACAGCAGGCTCTCGAAGGCCTTGGCCAGGCGCTTGTCGAACACGCCTTCGCGCTCCATCACCGGAAACAGGAAGGGCAGGCGCTGCACCAGGTGGCGCGCATTGCGGCGCAGGCGCTGGCGTTCCAGCAGCGAGTGGCGCACCAGGCCGAGGTTGCCCTGTTCGATGTAGCGCAGCCCGCCGTGCACCATCTTCGATGACTTGGAGGAGGTGCCGAAGGCGAAGTCGTCTTTCTCGACCAGCGCCACGCGGTAGCCGCGCAGGCTGGCGTCGAGCGCGGCATAGGCACCGGTGACGCCGCCGCCGACGATCAGCATGTCGAACTCTTCGTCGGCCAGCCGCGCGAGCTGGTCCTGCCGGTCGAGCCGCAACGGCTCGGTGGTCGTCATCTGGGCCCGGTCCTTGCCGGGTCGCAGGGATGGGAAACCCATCATGAGGGGAGTTCTCCTGTGGAAAGGTTCTTGAAATTGCGGGACTGCAGCCGTGCATGCCCGAGTTCAGATGCCACGCGTGCGTGCCACAAGGCACGGCGCGCGAGGCGCTCCGACGCATCGACGGTGGGTTCGAACACGGCATCGGTGGCCAGCGTTTCGCGCGCTTGCCGCAGCGAGTCCCACAGCAGGCCCGACGAGCCGGCCAGGAAGGCGATGCCGCGCAGGCTGGCACGGTCGGTTTCCTTCATGCGGCGCACCGGCATGCCGGTGAGGTCGGCCTGGATCTGCAGCAGCGCCGAGCTGCCCGAAAGCCCGCCGCCCACCACGAGCTCGGACACGCGCACGCCCGACACTTCTTCGTTCGACTGGATGCACGAGGCCACCGAGTGCGCAATGCCTTCGAGGATGGCGCGTGCCACCTCGGCGCGCGTGGTGGCCATGGAGATGCCGGTGAGCGAAGCGCGCGCGGCGGGCTCCATGGCGGGCACGCGCAGGCCGGTGAGCGCGGGGATGAAGGTGACGTCGCGGGAGCTGCTTGCGGTGGCGGTGGCTGCCAGCGCGCTGATCTGCTCTGCGTTGTCGAACCACTGCAGCTTTTCGCAGACCCAGTTGAGCGCGGAGCCGGTGGTGGCCACGAAGGTCTCGACCGCAAAGTGCGACACGCCCTGTGCGCGCCGCGCCGTCATGGTGAGGGTGCCCTCGTGCAGGCCGGCATTGGCAGGCTGCACCGGGCCGGTGATCACGTCGACGAAGCTGCCCGTGCCGTGCACGCACATCGCCTGTTCGCGATCGAGGCAGCCCAGGCCGATGGCGCCCGCATGCTGGTCGCCCGCACAGGCGAGGATGGGCACGTCGATGCCCAGCAGATCGATGCGGGTGCGGCCGAACTGGTCGGCGTCTTCGCGCAGCGCGGGCAGCAACTCGTGCGGAAAGCCGAGCGCGTCGATCCAGTTGTGCTGGTAGCGGTGCTCGGCCAGCACGTAGGCGCTGCCCGAGGTCACGTTGGTGGGCGTCGTCACGCAGGCGCGCTGGTCCGACAGGTGCCACAGCAGCCAGCTGTCGATGGTGCCGAACGCAAGGCGGCGCTGCGCGAAGGCCTGTGCCACGGCGGGCGTTTCGCGCAGGTGATGCGTGGCCCACAGATACGGCGAACGCACGCCGACCGGCCGGCCCATCTGCTTCACGAGCAGCGGGTCCCATTGCGGCGCGAGCTTGTTCAGTTCGTCGACATAGCGGGTGTCCTGCCACACCATCACGGGCACCAGCGCGCGGCCGGTGTGGGTGTCCCACAGCACGGCGGAGCAGCGCTGCGTGGCAATGGCGAGCGCCACGATGCGCTTGCGCTCGGCCTGTGCGCGCGCAATGGCCGTGCGGCACACGGCCATGGTCTTGTCCAGGATGGCGTTGGCGTCCTGCTCGACCACGCCGGGGCGCGGCGTGTCGACCTGCAGGGGCGCGTACTCGAGGCACGACACATGGCCGTCGCGGCCGACCACGGCGGCCCGTGTGCCCGAGGTGCCTTCGTCGATGGAGAGGATCACGTCCTCGGTGGTGGACTTCATCGGTTCATTTTTCCCACGGCGGGTTGCAGGGATTCGGAGAGCGGGCGCGCGTCGTCCTTGAACTGGGGCGCGCCGGCTTCGTTGTCCGGGTTGATGGTGGTGCGGGTGGGGTCCCAGCGAATCACGAAGCAGATCACGCTGGCAATGAGCGGCACCACCGAGAGGATGAGGAAGGTGTGCTCCAGGCCGTACTTCTCGCGGAACAGCGGGAACACCAGCAGGCCCAGCGCCGCGCCGATGGAGCCGAGCGCGCCGATGATGCCGTTGGCCCCCGCGCGCAACTCGCTGCGGAACGACAGCGACGACAGGCTCTTGCCGTTCGCGCCCGGCCCGCCCGAATGGAACAGGATGAACAGCGACGGCACCGTCACCGCCAGCCACAGCGGCATGCGGCCATGGAACAGGCCCAGCGTGAGCAGCATGACGAACACCATCGCAAAGCCGAAGGCGGAGGCGCGGCGCAGGCCGAGCTTGCGGCCGATCCACGGCGACAGAAAGCCGCCGAAGATGCCGAACACGTTGAAGGCCAACGCGCCGATGGTGGCCTGCGCAAAGTCCTTGCCGAACAGCGTGGCGCTGATCAGCGGCAGGTACCAGCCCACCGCGAAATACTGGATCGACTGGCCGATCTGCACCGTGGCCGCGAGGATGGTGCGCTGCAGGTACACGCCACGGAAAATCAACAGCACATTGGCTGCGCCGCGGCGTGCCTGGTTCACGACGGGCAGGCGCTCGTTTTTCGGCGCCGCCACGAACAGTTGGCCATAGATGCGGCTCATGGCCTTGGCGGCTTCGTCGAGCCGCTCCTTGCGCGCCAGCCACACCGGGCTTTCAACGAGCAGCGCGAACTGCAGCACGAGAATGGTCACGCCGAAGACCGCGGTAGCGGCCACCGAGTAGCGCCAGATCGAATCGCCCACCTCCCACGAATAGAACACCAGCGCCAGCAGCAGGTTGGTGCACACCGCCGCGTACCACATGCCTTGCCAGGTGTTGAGCCGGCTCTTGAGCTTGGCGGGCGTGAACTCCGCGAGCACCGCCATGGCAATGGCGAAGTCGATGCCGTAGGCCGCGCCCACGAAGAAGCGGCCGACCAGAATCATCTCGAAGCTGGGCGCGAACACCACCAGCACCGCGCCGATCACGGCGAGCAGCTTGGCAAGGATGAGCGGGCGAATGCGGCCCCAGCGGTCGGCCATCCAGCCGCCGATGGGGTTGAACGCGATGGCGACCCATGAGGCCATCGACGTCATCAGCGCGACCTGCGCGGCGGTGAGCGACAGGTTGCGCGTCATGGGGCCGAGGCCCGCGCTCAGTGCGGAGTTGGAAAAGGCGTCGAGGAACAGGCCGCCGAGTGCGAGCCACCAGATGACGGCGGCCCGGCCGACGATGCCCTGGCGTGAATCCAGGTAGGCGATGACATCGTCGATGCCGCGGATCTTGATCGCGTTGGGTTGCACAGTTGTCTCCATTGGAATAATCCGCAAGAAGACGATGCAAACCATGCAGGCGCGACAAAGCCATCTCACAGATGGTCTTTAAATCTGAACCTGTACGCAAATTCTAAGTGCGAACTTTTCGATGAGTCAACGAAGGCCGGGGCGGTGTTAACCACTAGCGCACGCGCTCGAGCGCGTGTCGAAGAAGGCGCGCTGAGGCCGCCACGCGCACTTTGTTCCCGCCGGGACAATCGGCCCGCGCCTTCGTTCCTAGAGTTGCGTGCTTCGACACATGCAACGAGGAACAAGAACAATGAAGACGATCATCAGCGCGCTGGCATTGAGCGCGGCGGCCGTGCTGGGCGGCGGAGTGCAGGCCGCCACCGTGCAGCAGCTGTCGGTGCAATCCGCCGTGCCCGATCCGCTCGCGGGCGCCGACGCGGCCAAGGGCACCCAGGTCGCGTTCACGCTCTTCCTGCCCGACAACAAGCCTGAAGGTGGCTACCCATTGGTGCTGCATGCGAGCGGCTTCGGCCTGGGCCGCCTGCAGGCCATGCCGCCGCGCGACACCGACCCGGCCGCCAGCTACTGGTCGCGCGTCGACCGACTCGTGCCTTCGCTGGTGGAGCGCGGCTTTGCGGTCATCAGCTTCGACCATCGGGGCCACGGCGACAGCGGCGGAGACAGCCGCATCATGGATCCGCAAGCCGAGATCGCCGACATCCGCGGCCTGATCGACTGGGCCGAGCGCGAACTGCCGCTGCGCAAGGGCGCCGACGGCAAGCCGCGCATCGGCAGCATCGGCGGCTCGTATGGCGGCGGCTACCAGATGCAGCTCGCGCAGCTGGAGCCGCGCATCACCACCGTGATTCCGTCGATGACCTGGTACGACTTGCAGCACTCGCTCGCGCCGCAGGGCGTGCTGAAGGAAGGCTTCGTGCAGTTCGAGTGCTTCATGGCGCAGCGCGGCAAGGTGCGCGACGGCGGGCTGCTGGCGCCCTTGTGCGACACCGCGCCCAAGCCGGGCGCCTGGGCATGGCGCGACCTGGGCGCCGACGCACCGCGCCTGCGCGACGCGTACCAGGCGCACGGGCCCTCGGGCGCGAGTTGGGCCGGCCAGCCGGTGCGGCGTGTCGACGCGCTGGTCGTGCAGGCCAGTGAAGACGTGCTGTTCGACATGGGCGACGGCCTGCGCAACTGGCGCCACCTGAAGTCGGGCGGCGGCGACGTGCGGCTGATGGTGCTGCGCTCGGGCCACGTGAACCCGCGCGCGGGCCAGCGCGACAAGCCCGCGCGCTGCGGCACGGTCGATGCGATGGACGCGATGCTCGCGTGGCTCGACGCCAAGCTGCGCGACGCGGGCGCGGGCCTGTCTTCGGTGCCGTCGCTGTGCATCGCGCTGGACGACGGCACGGCGTACCAGGGCACCGCGCCCATCGCCGCGCAGGTCGGTGCGGCATTGCCCTTGACCGACGTGGTTGCAGGTTCGAAGGGGCTGCAGTTCGTCGCGCTGCCGGCCGATGCGCTGGCACGGCAGGGCGCGGGCGCCGTGCTGGCCGGCGTGCCCGAGGCCGAGTTCGACGTGCAGGGCAAGGGCGGCCCGGGCGTGGCACTGGTGGGGCTGGCGCTGCGACGCAAGGGCGGCGAGGTGACGGTGCTGTCGGACCAGGTGGTGCCGGTGCCGGCGGGGCGGCATCGCGTATCGCTCGGCGGCGTGGCGGCGCGATTGCAGCCGGGCGACGAGTTGGGCGTGGCGCTGTTCTCGACGCATCCGCAGTACGTCTGGGCGCCGGCCGCGGGTGCGCCCGTGGCGGGCATCACGGGCAGCAACGCCTACGCGGTGTCGGGGCGGCTCTGGCTGCCGCTGTCGGCCGACGCGGCGCCGCGGTAAGTGCGCAATGCATCGAGCCGCCTGAGCGTCACGACCTGGTAGCCGAGTTCCAGCAGGCCCTCGGCCTCCAGTTGCCGCAGCGCCGCGTTCAAGCGCGGCCGCGACATGTTGCAGTAGATCGCCAGCTCCGCCTGCGACACCTGCAGTTCCAGCGAACGCGGCGGAAAGGCCGAAGGGCTGAACAGCGAGGCCAGGCTCTGCGCCACCTTGGCCACGGGGTCGAGCGTGCGGTCCGACAGCGTGAGCGCCATCGACTGCGTGAGCCGCTCGCTCATCAGCCGCATCACGAAGCGGTTGAAGGCAGCGTTGGTGTCCAGCAGGTGAAAGAACGCGGCCTTGGGCATCTTGATGACGACCGCATCGGACAGCGCGACCGCGTCGCAGAAGCGCGGCGAGTCTTGAATCAGCTCGACCTCGCCGACCCAGCTGAAGGCCTGGCCCATGAAGGTCACGGGCTTGCCCGAGGCCGAGGTGGTGCTCAGCTTCATGCTGCCGCGCCCCATGCCGACCCAGTGCTCGGCCGCGTCGCCGCGGTGCCAGATGGGCTGGCCCGCCGCCAGTTCGACAAAGCGCAGCTGCGGCAGCAGCGCGGCGGCCTCGTCGTCGCTCAGCGTGTAGGCCCACACGCAGCCGCGCCAGCGCGACTTGAGCGAGGCGATCTCGTCGGCGTCCATGCCGCGCGGGCCGTGGCTCAGGCCTTCTTCAGCTTCAAGCCTCTTCGGCTTCCTTGTAGTCGCCCACGGGCACGCAGCTGCAGAACAGGTTGCGGTCGCCATACACGTTGTCGACGCGGCCGATCGGCGGCCAGTACTTGGCGTTCTTGAGTTCGGCCAGCGGGAACGCGCCGAGTTCGCGCGAATACGGGTGGCCCCACTCGGTGCCCAGCAGGCTCGCGGCCGTGTGCGGCGCGTGCTTGAGCGGGTTGTCTTCCTTGGGCCAGACGCCTTCCTCGATGCGGCGGATTTCGCCGCGGATGGCGATCATCGCGTCGATGAAGCGGTCGAGCTCGGCCAGCGGCTCGCTCTCGGTCGGCTCGACCATCAGCGTGCCGGGCACGGGGAAGCTCAGCGTGGGCGCGTGGAAGCCGTAGTCGATCAGGCGCTTGGCCACGTCTTCGGCGGTGACGCCGCTGGTGTCCTTCAGCGGGCGCAGGTCGAGAATGCACTCGTGCGCCACGTGGCCGTTGGGGCTCGCGTACAGCGTGGGGTAGTGGTCCTTCAGGCGCGCGCTGATGTAGTTGGCGCTCAGGATGGCCGTTTCGGTCGCGGCCTGCAGGCCCTTGGCGCCCATCATGCGGCAGTACATCCAGCTGATCGGCAGCACGGCCGCGTTGCCCAGCGGCGCGGCCGACACGGCGCCCACGCCGTGCGACGGCACGCCGGCCGTCACGTGGCCCGGCAGGTAGGGCACGAGGTCTTCGACCACGCACACCGGGCCCACGCCGGGGCCGCCGCCGCCGTGCGGAATGCAGAAGGTCTTGTGCAGGTTCAGGTGGCTCACGTCGCCGCCGAACTCGCCCGGCGCGGCCACGCCCACCAGCGCGTTCATGTTGGCGCCGTCGACGTACACGCGGCCGCCGTGTTCGTGCACCAGCTCGCACAGTTCCTTCACGCGCGTTTCGAACACGCCGTGCGTGCTGGGGTAGGTGATCATCACCGCGGCCAGCTTGTCGCTGTGCTTCTCGCAGGCGCGCTTCAGGTCGTCCATGTCGACGTTGCCTTGCGTGTCGCAGGCCGTCACCACCACCTGCATGCCCACCATCTGCGCGCTGGCCGGGTTGGTGCCGTGCGCGGAAGACGGAATCAGGCAGATGTTGCGGTGGCCCTGGCCCTTGGCCTCATGGAAGGACTTGATGGCCAGCAGGCCCGCGTACTCGCCCTGCGAGCCCGCGTTGGGCTGCAGGCTGATGCCCGCGTAGCCGGTGGCCTCGCACAGCCAGGCGCGCAGCTGTGCGTCGAGCTGGGCATAGCCGAGCTGCTGGTCGGCGGGTGCGAAGGGGTGGATGTTCGCGAACTCGGGCCAGGTGATGGGGATCATCTCGCTGGTCGCGTTGAGCTTCATGGTGCAGCTGCCCAGCGGGATCATGCTGCGGTCGAGCGCCAGGTCCTTGTCCGACAGGCTGCGGATGTAGCGCAGCATGGCGGTTTCGCTCTTGTGGGTGTTGAACACCGGGTGCGTGAGGAAGGCGCTGGCACGGCGCAGGTCGTCGGGAATCAGCGGCGTGGTGTTCGCGGCCAAATCGTCGAAGCGCGGCATCGCGGTGCCTGCCGGCACGAACAGGGCCCACAGCGTTTCGATGTCGGCGCGCGTGGTGGTTTCGTCCAGCGAAATGCCCAGGTGCTGTTGCAGGCGCTGGCGCAGGTTGACGCCGGCGGCCTGCGCGCGCTCGAGGATGGCGGGCGTGTCTTCGCTGGTGCGAATGGTCAACGAGTCGAAGGCGGTGGTGTTGACCGGCTCGCGGCCCATCTGCGACAGGCCCTTCGACAGGATGGCGGTGAGCACGGCCACGCGCTGCGCGATGCGCGTGAGGCCGTCGGGCCCGTGGTACACGGCGTACATGCTGGCCACCACGGCCGGCAGCACCTGCGCGGTGCAGATGTTCGACGTGGCCTTTTCGCGGCGGATGTGCTGCTCGCGCGTTTGCAGCGCGAGGCGGTAGGCGGGCTGGCCGTGCGTGTCGACGCTCACGCCCACCAGGCGGCCCGGCAGCGAGCGCTTGAACTCGTCGCGGCAGGCCAGGTAGGCGGCGTGCGGGCCGCCGTTGCACAGCGGCATGCCCAGGCGCTGCGTGGTGCCGCAGACGATGTCGGCATCGAACTCGCCCGGCGCGACCAGCAGCGTGAGCGCCAGCAGGTCGGCCGCCACGATGAAGGCCGCGTCGCACTGGTGCGCGTGGCCCGCCAGCGGGCGCAGGTCGTGCACGTGGCCGGTGGTGGCGGGGTACTGCGCGAGCACGCCGAAGAAGGCGCCGCTTACCATCAGGTGCGGCAGCGTTTCCGACACGGTGCTGACCTTGACCTCGATGCCCAGCGGCGCGGCGCGCGTCTTGATGACTTCGATGGTCTGCGGGTGGCAGTCGCCCGAGACCAGGAACACGTTGCTCTTGCTCTTCACGCTGCGCTTGGCCAGCGTCATGGCCTCGGCCGCGGCCGTGGCTTCGTCGAGCATCGAGGCGTTGGCGATGGCCATGCCCGTGAGGTCGCACACCATCGTCTGGAAGTTGAGCAGGGCCTCCATGCGGCCCTGCGAGATCTCTGCCTGGTAGGGCGTGTAGGCCGTGTACCAGGCGGGGTTCTCCAGGATGTTGCGCAGGATCACGCCGGGCGTGTGCGTGCCGTAGTAGCCCTGGCCGATGAAGTTGCGAAACACCTTGTTCTTCGACGCCATGGCCTTCAGCTCGGCCAGCGCGTCGGCTTCGGTGACCGGAGCCGGCAGGCGCATCGGCCTGGAGCGGCGGATGGCCGCGGGCACGATGCCGTCGATGAGCTCCGCGCGCGTTTCCGAGCCGATCACCGGCAGCATGCGCGCCTCGTCCGCCGCATCGATGCCGATGTGGCGGGCAAGGAATTCTTCGGCGTTCTCTAGTTCTTGCAAAGAGGGAAGGGCGGGCGTCGGCATGGCGGTGAGGGCTCGGGGAGAAAGAACAAAGGTGCTTGCTTGCTGAAGAACTCAGCGGATCAGGATTCGGCGGCGAACTTGTCGTACGAAGCCGCGTCCAGCAGGGCGTCGAGCTGCGCGGGTTCGCTCAGCTTGACCTTGAAGAACCAGCCGCTGGCCAGCGGGTCGCTGTTGGCCAGCGAGGGGTCGGCGCGCAGCGCTTCGTTGACTTCGGTGATCTCGCCCGACACGGGCATGAACACGTCGGCGGCGGCCTTGACCGACTCGACGACACCGGCGACTTCGCCTTGCGCAAAAGACTTGCCGACTTCGGGCAGGTCGACGAACACCACGTCGCCCAGCGCGTCCTGCGCGTGCACGGTGATGCCGACGGTGGCCGAGCCGCCTTCGGCCGACACCCATTCGTGGTCCTTGGTGTACTTGATGCTCATGGTGAAAAACTCCTCGTGGAAAAAGTGGATCGGGGTGCTGAGCCTAACGGGGCCCGGTGTCTGTCGGCCGCGTCAGCCCCGGTAGTAGCGGGTGGGAACGAAAGGCATGGTCGAGACTTCCATCGGCACCGGCTTGCCGCGCACGATGGCCTGGATGCGCGTGCCGGGCTCGGCAAACGCCGTGGCCACGTAGCCCATGGCCACGCAGCGGTCGGCCGTGGGGCCGAGCAGGCCGCTGGTGACGATGCCGATGTCGTGGCCTTCGAAAGATTGCAGCAGCGTGCCGTCGCGCACCGGAATGCGCTCGAGCGCGACGAGGCCCACGCGCTTGCGCTTCAGCGTGTCGTGGTCGGTGTGGCCGGCGGCGCCTGCCGTCGCGGCGGCGAGTTGCGCGAGGATTCTTGCCGCGCCCGGAAAGCCGCCTTCGCGCGCGCCGCCGGCGCGGCGCACCTTCTGCATCGCCCAGTTGAGCGATGCCTCGACCGGCGTGGTGGTGGTGTCGATGTCGTTGCCGTACAGGCACAGGCCGGCTTCGAGCCGAAGCGAATTGCGCGCGCCCAGGCCGACGGGCTTGACCTCGGGCTGGGCCAGCAGCAGGCGGGCGAGGGCGTCGGCGTCGCTGGCGGCCACCGAGATTTCGAAGCCGTCTTCACCGGTGTAGCCGCTGCGCGTGACGAAGGCCGGAATGCCGCCGATCCGCACCGCGCCGCCGGTCATGAACACGAAGCGCTCGATGCCGGGCGACAGCCGCGCCAGCGTGGCGGCGGCCTGCGGCCCTTGCAATGCGAGCAGGGCGTGGTCGGGCAGGGGCTGCACGCTGCAGCGGGCGCCGATCTTCTGCTGGATGTGGGCGATGTCGGCCACCTTGCAGGCGCCGTTGACGATCACGAAGAGCGAGCCGTTGCCTTCGTTGAAGAACATCAGGTCGTCCAGGATGCCGCCCTCGTCGTTCAGCAGCAGGCCGTAGCGCTGCTTGCCGGCGGGCAGGTCGATCACGTCGACAGGCATCAGGGTCTCGAAGGCGGCGGCGGCGTCGGGGCCGACAAGGCGCAACTGGCCCATGTGGGAGATGTCGAACAGGCCGGCCGCATCGCGCGTGTGCTTGTGCTCGGCCATGAGGCCGGCGGGGTACTGCACCGGCATCGAGTAGCCGGCAAAGGGCACCATGCGGGCGCCGAGCGCCACATGGAGGTCGTACAGCGGCGTCTTGAGGAGGGGAGCGGAGGCTGCGGAATCGGCGGAAGAGGAAGCCATGGGGCGCTCCAGGGGGCAAAAGGGGCAGACGAATTCCATGACGCAAGCCATGGGCCACCCCTGCTGTCCGCTTTACCTGAGAGATTCGCCCCACGATCGGGGTTTGCTCCTTCGGTGGGCCGCTGCGCGTGGGCAACGGCCTCTCTCCAGCAAGGAAACGCCGGTGTTCACCGGCGCCTTGTCAGTCCTTTTGCCTGAGCGTTCGGGAAACCCCTGCGCCTTCGGCGGCCCCGGCTGGCGGGGCTCTCTCCTGACATCGGGGAGTGTAGTTGATGCGCGGGCGGATTCGGGTCAGTGAACGATCTCGGCCGGCGGCAAGAGCTTGTCGATCCGCTCGCGCAGCGACTCGGCGCGCTCGGGGCCGGCCGACTTCTCGATTTCCGTGAGCATCAGCGCCGCGATGGTCAGCATCGCCTCGCGGTCGCGCGCTTCGCGCAGGGCGTCGCGCATCTGCAGCGCGAACTTCGGGTCGCGGCGCACGAACATGCGCTCGCAGATGTCGAACAGGAACATGCGCGTGGTGGCCAGCGAGCGCTTGCCGTCGAAGGTGTCGGCCGAGGTGGCGATCTGGATCGGCTCGGCCGCGGCGATCGGCTCGGGTTGGGCCGGCGTCGGCGCAACAGGGGGCGCGACCGCGGCCTTCGGGGTCTGCAGATAGCCGCGCTGCACCAGCGCCTGGATCGCTTGCGCGGCTTCGTCCTTGGTGCTGAACAGCGGACTGAAGTCGGTCAGCGAGCGCCGGCCGTCGGCCATGAGCAGCAGCGCGCGCTCGCGCTGGCTGAGCGTGCGCTGTCCGCCCTGGAGTTCGTCGCGCGCCTTGTCGGTCTTGGTAGGGAACATGGCAGCCACAGCTTTCGGAGATCGAGGGCTGAAGCATCGTTGCAAGCAGTGACATCTTCATGAACCCTTTTCGCTTAAGGAAAAGGCGGCGGTCGCGGGCGATTTCCGATACCGCAACGGCCCTGCCCGGAGGTATGCTCCGGTTCCGCGGAGGGGTTCACCAGATGCTTCCCATCGTCTTTGCGCTCACGGCCACCGTCCTGCTGCTGGTGTGGATGGGCTTTTTCATGATGGGCTCGCTGCCGCTGCTCATCCTCAAGCACGACACGCCGCTGGACTCGCGCTTCATCCGGGGCCTGTTCAACGTCTACTACATGGCGGTGACGCTGACGGCCAGCGCGGCGGCGCTCTGCTATGCGTGGTCGGGCAAACCGGTCTTTGCCGTGGGCATGGCGTTCATTGCGGGCCTGGCGTTCTCGCTGCGCCGCTGGCTCGTCATTCCGCGCATGGACCTGCTGCGCGGCACGATCCCGGCGGTCGATCTGTCGGCCCGGCAGTTCCGCCAGCTTCACATCGCGGGGATGGCGCTCAACGTGGTGCAACTGGGCACCGTGGCCTGGGCCTTGACCAAGCTGGGGCTGTGAGCCAGCCCCCGCATGCGCATCGATCAGCCGCCCGCGATTTCCTTCCTGATCAGCCACTGGCTGCCCACGCGCTGCAGCTCCAGCGTCTTGCGGCCCGTCTCCTTCACCTTGTCGGCGCGGTAGACCTGCTTGAATTTCGCGCTCGCGGCCTGCCCGTTGACACTGATCACGAGGTCTTCGATGCCCACGCTGATGCTCGACTTTTCCGTGATGCGCGCGCGCCGGTCGGTCTCCCAGCGCTTGCGGTCCTGGTTGCGCGGTGGCGTGAAGTCGGGCGCGTAGGCAGCAAGGTAGCGGTCCGTGTCGCGGGCCGACCAGGCGGCGGCCCAGGCGCGCACGGCGGCCTCGACTTCGGCGATGCTGGCCGTGGGGGCCGGTGCCGGTACCGGTGCTTCCGTGGCGGCCGGCGTTGCCGCTGCGGCGGGGGCCGTCGGCGTGGCCGCGAATGCGGCCGTGGCCAGCAGGCCGCCAGCCACGAGGCAGGTCAAGGATCGGTTCATGGCGCGGTTCCCTCTTTGTCAGTGATCGGCGTCGAGCCCGACGCAGATTCTGGCAGCGAAAGAACGCGCGCCGCACCGGCTTTCAGCGTTCAGGCCGCCGCGCCTTCCGCCTCGGCCGGCACCGCCTGCATCGACCGGTTGCGCAGCCGCAGGGCCAGCACCGTCGCCACGCACAGCACGCACAGCACGGCCGTGAGCGTGACGCCGAGCCCGCGCGCATCGGACAGCATGCCGAACAGCGGCGACACCAGCCCGCCCACCGACAGCGCCAGCCCCAGCGTGATGCCGCTGGCCGTGGCCGGGTTGCGCGGCAGGTAGTCTTGCGCCAGCGTCACCTGCGCGGCAAAGGGCAGGAACATGCACATGCCGAGCAGCGCCGTGCAGGCCAGCGCCCAGCCGGCGCTCGGCGCAAGCACCAGGCCCGCGAGCGAGGGCAGCGCGAGCAGGTAGCCGGCGCGGATGGTGCCCATGCGGCCGATGCGGTCGCCCAGCCAGCCGCCGAGCAGCGTACCCACGGCGCCCGCGGCGGTGAACGAGGTCAGCGCCGCCGCGCCCTGGAAGGCCGTGCCGTGCAGGTCGCGCGTGATGCGCAGCGACAGCATCGACAGCACCGTGACGTACGGAATCGACCAGCCCACGATGGTCAGCACCAGCAGGCTGAAGGCGCGCCAGTCGTTGTGCGGCTTCAGCACCGCGCCGGCCGCCTTGCGCGCGGCGGCGGCGGCCGTGGCGGCGGCCGCTGCGTTGCGCCCGGTGTTCGCGACCACCCACACGACGCCCATCGCCAACGCCGGCACGGCCAGCAGGTAGCTGCGCGACAGGCTGCCGCCGCCGACCACGGTGGCCGCCAGCACCGGCGCGAACGACGCGCCGATGGTGCCGCCCACCGAGAACACGCTCATCGCCTTCTGCGATGCGCCGCCGGCCGCGCGCGCCGCCACGGTGGCGGGCGGGTGGTAGGCCGCGATGCCCAGCCCGCACAGCGCGGTAGCGATCCAGGTCAGCAGGTAGCTCTGGCTGATGCCCGCCAGCACCACGCCCAGCGCGGCCACCAGGAAGCCCGTGGGCACCAGCCAGCTGCGCGGATGCCGGTCGGCATACAGGCCGAACAGCGGCTGCACCACGCTCGACAGGCCCGTGGCCGCCAGCATCAGCCCGGCCACGGCGGTGTAGCTGTAGCCGCGCTCCAGCACCATGAAGGGCAGCAGGGCGGGCACGAGGCCCTGATAAAGGTCATTGACGGCATGGGTGCCCGTGAGCAGCCCGAGTCGGCGCTTGTTCATTCGATCGCTTCTTTCATTTCCTGGAGAAAAAAGCATCGTAGGAAGCCGTGCGAAGATGTTCTTGCTACGAATCAACAAGCATCGTCGAGAAATGGACAAAGCCATCAACCTGCGTCCCGAAGAGGGCGAGTCGACCCCGCGCGCCGTCGCGGTGCTGGCGACCGACCCTGCCGGCGACGCCTTCATTCCGTCGCACGCGCACCGGCGCGACCAGCTGATCCACGCGATCTCGGGCGTGATGCTGGTGAGCGCCGCGGCCGGCAGCTGGGTGGTTCCGACCGGGCGCGGCGTGTGGGTGCCGGGGGGCATGGCGCATCAGATCCGCATGGCGGGCGAGGTGCAGATGCGCACCGTGTTCGTCGAGCCGGGCACGCGCGCGCACCTGGGTGCCGAGTGCCGCGTGATCCATGTGGGCGCGCTGCTGCGCGAGCTGATCGTCACCGCCGTGGCGCTGCCGCTGGACTACGCGCCGGGTGGTCGCGACGAGCGCGTGATGGAGCTGATCCTCGACGAGATCGAGGCCGCGCCCGCGCTGTCGCTGCATGTGCCGATGCCGCGCCATGCGCGCCTGGCCGTGCTGTGCGAAGAACTGGTGCGCGACCCCTCGCTGCCCGCCACGCTGGACGACTGGGCGCTGCGCCTGCACATGAACACCCGCACGCTCGCGCGCCTGTTCCAGCGCGAGACGGGCATGAACTTCGGGGCGTGGTGCCGGCAGGCGCGGCTGCTGCTGAGCCTGCCCCGGCTGGCGGCGGGTGCGTCGATTCTGGAGGTGGCGCTGGCGCACGGCTACGAGAGCCCGAGCGCCTTCACCGCGATGTTCCGGCGCACGCTGGGCGTGCCGCCCAGCGTGTACCTGCGCCGTGTGCCGTAGAAACTACCTGGCGTAGACCAGGTCGCGCAGCGCCAGCGACACCCACGGCACGTAGGTGATCACCATCAGGCAGGCCAGGATCACGAGCACGAAAGGCACCAGGTGCCGCACGATGCGGTCCAGCGATATTCGCGCCACCGTGCAGGCCGCGAACAGGTTCACGCCGAAGGGCGGCGTGATCATGCCCAGCGCCAGGTTCACCACCATGATCAGCCCGAAGTGCACCGGGTCGATGCCGAAGTGCACCGCCACCGGCGCCAGGATCGGCGCCAGCACGATGATGGCCGCGCTCGTCTCGATGAACATGCCGATCACGAACAGCGCCGCGTTCACGCCCAGCAGGAACATCGCCGGCGACTTCAGCACTTCCTGCAGCCAGTGGCCGATGGCGTCGGGCACGCCCGCGCGGGTGATCAGGAACGCGAACAGCCCCGCGTTGGCGATGATGAACATGATCACCGCCGACGACAGCACCGACTTGCGCAAGATGACGTACAGGTCCTTCAGCTTGATCTCGCGGTAGATCCCCACGCCCACCACCAGCGCATAGAACACCGCCACCGCCGAGGCTTCGGTCGGCGTGAAGATCCCGCCGTAGATGCCCCCGAGGATGATCACCGGCATCAGCAACGCCCACCCCGCCTGCCACAGCGCGCGGCCGAAGGGCATGCGGCCTTCGCCGTCGGTCTTGCCCCAGCCCTTCCACTTGCAGTAGACCCACACGAACAGCATGAGCGCCAGGCTGATCAGGATGCCGGGGCCGAAGCCCGCGATGAACAGCTCGCCGATGGACACTTCGGCGCTCACGCCGTAGAGAATCATCGGAATCGACGGCGGAATGATCACGCCCAGCTCCGCGCTGGTGGCCTGCAGGGCCGCCGCGTACGAGGTCGGGTAGCCGTGCTTGATGAGCGCCGGGATCAGGATGGCGCCGATCGCGAAGGTGGTGGCCACCGACGAGCCCGACACCGCCGCGAAGATCATGCAGGTGAGCACGCAGGTCATCGGCAGGCCGCCCTGCACGCCGCCCACGATGCTCTTGGCGAACTCCACCAGCCGGCGCGAGATGCCGCCCGTTTCCATCAGGTTGCCCGCCAGGATGAAGAACGGAATGGCCGCCAGCGGAAACTTGTTGATCGCGTTGAACATCTCCTTCACGGAGATCAGCATGTTGGCGTTCGTCACCTGGATCCCCAGGATCGACGCCAGGCCGATGGACACGGCCACCGAGACCGACAGTGCAAAGCAAAGCACCATCGTTGCAACCATCACGACACTCATTGCGCGGTCTCCAGTTCGAGCCGCTTCGGGTCGAGAAAATTACCGACGATGCCAAACAGGCAGAACAGCGAGCCGACCGGCATTGCCAGGTACGACCACATCATCGAGAGGCTTTCGAGCCCGGCCATCGATTGCACGCGCCCGCGCATCGCATAGTCCCAGCCCCACCAGAGGATGACCAGCATCAACGCCAGCGCGGCGATGCTCACCACCGCGTCGAGCACGCGGCGGATGCGCGGCGGGCTCCAGCGGTAGAGCACGTCCACGCTCACCATCGCGCCCTGGCGAAACGCCATCGGGATGCCGAGGAACACCATCCAGATGAGGCTCACGCGGATCAGGATCTCGCTCCATTCGGCCGGTTGCTCCAGCACGAAACGGGTGACGATCTGGAACACGCCCAGGGCCGACGCCACGACCAGCATCACGCAGGCCAGTGCCATCGAGACGCCGGTGGTCCAGCGCTCGATGCCGAGGAATCGGTCTTTCACTTGTAGTCGCGGATCTTGTCGAGATTCGCCTTGCCGAATTCCTTCTCGAACTGGGCATTGACCGGCGCGAGCGCGGCGACGAACTTGGCCTTGTCGACGTTGTCGATCACGGTCATGCCCTTGGCGCGCAGGTCGGCCACGCCCTTGGCGTCGTCTTCGTCGACACGCGCGCGGTTGGCCTTGGTGCCTTCCTTGGCGGCTTCGAGGAACGCCGTCTTGTCGGCGGCGCTGAGCTTGTCGAAGCTCGCCTTGTTCATCAGGAAGATGCAGGGCGAGTAGACGTGGCCCGTGAGCGACAGGTGCTTTTGCACCTGGTCGAACTTGGCCGAGATGATGACTGGCAGCGGGTTCTCCTGGCCGTCGACCGTGCCTTGCTGCAGCGCGGTGAACACTTCGGGGAAGGCCATCGGCGTGGTGATGATGCCGAAGCCCTTGTAGGCCGCGATGTGCACCGGGTTTTCCATCGTGCGCATCTTCAGGCCCTTCAGGTCTTCGGGGGCCTTCACGTCACGCTTGCTGTTGGTCATGTGGCGAAAGCCGTTCTCGGCCCAGGCCAGCGCCTTGAAGCCCTTGGCGTCGAACTTGGTCAGCATTTCCTGGCCGATCGGGCCGTCGAGCACGGCGCGCGCGTGGGCCTTGTCGCGGAACAGGAAGGGCACGTCGAGGATCTTGGTCTCGGGCACGAAGTTCGGCACCGGGCCGGTCGAGGAGAACGCCAGCTCCTGCGTGCCCAGCTGCACCGCCTCGATCGACTCGCGCTCGCCGCCGAGCGAGCCGTTGTAGAAGGTCTGCACCTTGTAGCGGCCCCCCGTGCGCTTCTCGACTTCCTTGGCGAAGGTGTCGATGGCCACGCCCTGGTGGGAGTTCTGCGCGGTCGAGATGCTGATCTTCATCGTCGTCTGCGCGAAGGCGACCGAGCTGAGGGCGAGCGAAAGGCAAGCGGCGGCGATGGGGCCGAATTTCATGGTGTCTCCGGGGAGTTGTGGTCGGGAACGCGTCAGGCGCGCTTGCCTGACTATGCAACACCGGGGAGCGTCACCGCGTCGGGATTTTCACGGACGTACTCGCGAATCACCGCCTCGAAGCTCTCGTCGGCCGCAAGCCCCAGCGCCCGTGCGCGCGCCGTCTCGAAGTGGCCGGGCCAGGTCTTCACGATGCGCTGGATGGTTGCGTCGGGCGTGCGGTCGAGCAGGGCGGTGGCGGCCTTGCCCGCCACGCGCTCCAGCGCCGCGGCCATGTCGCCCACGGTGGTGGCCAGCGACGGCAGGTTGAGCGCAGTGCGCGGCCCCCATTGGGCGTCGGTCGCCTCGGCGGCGCGCACGATGCCTTCGATGGTGCGCGCGGGTGACGCAATGGCGACAGGCGTTGCGTCGGGCACGGGGCATGCGGCGCGCAGGCCGGCCAGCGGCTCGCGGATCATGCCGCTGAAGAAACCCGAGGCCGCGCCGTTGGGCTTGCCCGGCCGCACGCTCACCGTCATGAGCCGCACGCTGCGCCCGCGCACGAAGCCCTTGCGCGTGAAATCGGCCACCAGCTGTTCACCGATGAATTTCTGGATGCCGTAGCTGGTCTGCGGCGTGGGCAGCGTGTGGTCTTCGATCATCGGGGGCAGCGGCTGCTCGGGCGAGTCGCCGAAAACCGCGAGCGAGCTGGCGAAGACGAGCACCGGCTTCGTGTCGAGTGCCCGCAGCCGCTCGAGCAGCGCGTACGTGGCCGCGAAGTTGCTGCGCATGCCCAGGTCGAAGTCGGCCTCGCACTCGCCGCTGACGGCGGCGGCCAGGTGGAAGACGGCGTCGGCCTCGCGCCAGAAGGGGGCGTCTGCATCGGCCACGAGCTGGGCGTTGAGGTCGCCGGTGACGGCGGTGATGCGTGCGTCGGCCGCGAGGTCGGCGGGGGGCGCGGCGCGGTCGACGAGCGTGATGCGTTCGATGGCTCGCGCCGGCGCGCCGGCCAGCGAGAGCCGGCCTTGCTTGAGCAGGGTGCGGGCAAGGCGCGCGCCCAGGAAGCCGGCGCCGCCGGTGATGACGATGTGCATGGTCTTTTGTCTCCTGGCTTTGGTGAGCCCGAAGAATACGCAAAGCGAGCAAAGTGCGTGTGGACCGCCGATATAGTGTGGCCCGTTCGAGAGTCACCCGCCGCACGGCGGGGCATACAAAGAAAAAGAGGGAACACCATGAAGCTGCGAGCGACGGTGCGGAGATGAGCGAGCTGCACCGCAATCCCTATGCTGCACCCGCCGCTGCGCTCGAGAGGCCACGCGCAGCGTTGCTGCCCGCGAGGAAGCCGATCACGGCCTGGCTCGTGCAACTGCTGTCCGTCGTCGTGTGCGGGTTGTCGGTGACGGGTTTGTGGGGCCTAACTGTTCACCTGGTGCAGAACCCGCAGTTCGAGTGGGCCGTTGCACCGGCGTTCTTCGAATACGCATTCCGGCTTGGTTTCGTCGCGTGTGCAGTGGGCGCTTTGGTTGGTACGCAGCGGCGAGCGGCCTATGGACGATGGTCGGGATTGCTGCTGCTCGCCGGTTTGGTCGTGCTGATTGGCTATCTCAAGTTCGGGGGGCATGTCTCGTCCTCGAGCACCTCGTATTGGCGCCTTGCGCCAACGACCGACGACTCCGCGGAAGCCGTGGGCATCGTGCTGCTGTTCTGCATCCTGGCCTGCTGGGCATACGCCTTCGGCTTCTCGGCCAAGGCCCGCAAGTTTTTCTGTGTCGCACCTGTGGCCGAGTCCACCGACGCTCGCTAAAGTCTGGGGCAAGAGGAGGACACATGGACAAACGATTCGAAGTGACGGAGGCGGTGAAGGGCATCGACCCCGACCTTGTCGAGGGCGACGGCTTCAGCTGGCAGGCGACCCTGCTGGCGGCCATGGTGGGCGTGGGTGGCGAGGCCTACCTGAATACCCTGTTCTCCAACGCGACGATGTGGCTCATGAAGGCGCAGGGCCATTCGCAGAAGGACATCTACGCCGCCATCTACAGCTATGCGTTCACACCGCGTTTCGCGCTGCTCTTCTTCATCGACCTTGCCGTGCTCATGACGGCCGGCCGCGTCGCCGCATCGTTCGCGCCGAGCAAGCCGTATCTGCATGCCACCGTGACGGGGTTGCTGGTCACGTCCTTCATGGTGATCATGATGTTCGGCCAGCCGCAGGGCTCGGTGCCGACCTGGTATGCGGTCATGGCGCTTTGCATGCCGCTGGTTGGCGGCCTGCTGGGCGCGCTTTCGTGGGGGAGCCGGGGGCCGTTGAGGTTCCGTCCATGACGACGACGGCATTTCCCCCCGACTTTCTGGCGACGCTGCGCCAGCCGGTGCTGCGCGACGCCGACCTCGATACGCAGCCTTCGTTCTTCACGCGCGAGGACGTCAGGGATTTCTATCTCTCGGTGGTGAACGACCCGGCGAAGGACGACGTGCTGCGCATTGCCGCAACGCTGCTGCCCGACCTGCACCCGCATCGCGCCGCGTTGCTGGCGTTGTTCTGCGGCGCCCTCGTGGAAAACGGGGCCGACCCGCACCTGTTGTTCGACGCGGCGCAGCGGCTCATGGGGCAGTTGCTCGCGTCGCTCGAACCCTTTTGCGCGACGGAGCCGCAGGAGGAAGACGAGGATGAACAGGACGAAGAAGACCCCGACCTGACCGCCTGGGAAGCCGCCAACGCCGCGCTCGACGCATTGAAGCCCCAGGAGCGCTTCGAGGTCGGAGCCCGCCAGGCCTCGGTCGACCTGCTGGTGCTGCCGTTGATGGCCATGGTCATGCGTGACGTGCGCAATCACCGCGCGCTGTTGGCTGACGGCGAGCTGGTGACGCGCATCGACGCGATGAGCACGAGCGACACGCTGCCTTTCGAGCAACTGCATTTCCTGCGGGGCGCAGCGCAACTGGCCTACGAAGACGAACTCGTCGTGTTGCTGCCCACGTCGCGCGCCGGCATGGTCGTGAAGGCCCATGGCCTCAACAACAACTTCCACGCGTTCTCGCTCCTGCAGGACCTGATGCGGGAACACGCCAAGGCGCTCGGCATCCGGCAGCCCGTGGCCGAGGCCCGAGAGGATGAAGACGACGAGCCTCGCCCCAGCGACTGCGCCGAATACCTCTGGCTGCAGGCCACCGCCTTCGCCAAGGGCGAACTGGTCGATCGCATGGCGTGGTCCTGGGGCGAAGGCACGCTGCGCGAAAACGCCCGTCGGCAGGGCCGGCTGGTGCTCGTCGCATTAGAGACGGAAGACAAGCCCGGTCGCAGCTGGACCGGGTTCAACCACGTGCTTCACTCCGAGCAGAAAGCGCACGTGTCGCTCGTTCGCTTCCTGACGCCCGAAGAGGTGGCTGCGTACCTGACCTGAGGCGTTGCCGGTTTCGTCCCGAAGAATGCCCCCCGTCAGCGCTCATCGTGCGCAGGGCATCGGGTGACTCCCGCAGCGAAATAAAGGAGGAGGCCGCAGGCCGGGGGACATTCGCGGAGGGAGTCACCCGGTGTCCTGTGCACTCGCCCTGAACGCCCCCGCCGCGGCAGAAACAAAAAAGCCCTCCGAAGAGGGCTTTTCAAATTCGCACGGCGGGCGCCTTACATGCCCACGTAGTTCGGCCCGCCACCACCTTCAGGCGTCACCCACACGATGTTCTGCGTCGGATCCTTGATGTCGCAGGTCTTGCAGTGCACGCAGTTCTGCGCGTTGATCTGCAGGCGCTGCTTGCCGTCGTCGGTGCCCACGAACTCGTACACGCCGGCCGGGCAGTAGCGGCTCTCGGGCCCCGCGAACTTCTCGAGGTTGATGTTCACCGGCACCGTCGCATCCTTCAGCGTCAGGTGGGCCGGTTGCTGCTCTTCATGGTTCGTGTTGCTGATGAACACGCTGGAGAGCCGGTCGAAGGTGAGCTTGCCGTCGGGCTTCGGATAGACGATGGGCTTGCACTCGGCCGCCGGCTTCAGGTAGAGGTGGTCGGCCTTGGTGCGGCGCAGCGTCCACGGAATGTTGCCCTTCAAGAGCCATTGCTCGATGCCGTTCATCAGCGTGGCGATGCCCAGGCCCTTCTTGAACCAGGCCTTGAAGTTGCGCGCCTTGTTCAGCTCGGCGTGCAGCCAGCTCTTCTCGAATGCGGCCGGATAGGCCGTGAGCTCGTCGTGCTGGCGGCCGGCCTGCACCGCGTCGAACGCGGCCTCGGCGCACAGCATGCCTGTCTTGATGGCGGCGTGGCTGCCCTTGATGCGGCTCACGTTCAGGTAGCCGGCCTCGCAGCCGACCAGCGCGCCGCCCGGGAACACCGTCTTGGGCAGCGACATCAGGCCGCCGGCCGTGATGGCGCGCGCGCCGTAGCCGATGCGCTTGGCCGGCTTGATGCCCTTGGCCTCGTCGCCTTCGAGGTACCAGCGGATGTTGGGGTGCAGCTTCCAGCGCTGCATCTCCTCGAACGGGCTCAGGTACGGGTTGCTGTAGTCCAGGCCGGTGATGAAGCCCATGGTGACCTTGTTGTCCTCCATGTGGTACAGGAACGCACCGCCGTAGGTGTCGCTCTTCATCGGCCAGCCGGCGGTGTGCAGCACGAAGCCGGGCTGGTGGCGCTTGGGGTCGATTTCCCAGACTTCCTTCACGCCCAGGCCGTAGGTCTGCGGGTCCTTGCCGGCGTCGAGCTTGTACCTGGCGATGAGCTGGCGGCCCAGGTGGCCGCGCGCGCCTTCGGCAAACACCGTGTACTTGCCCAGCAGTTCCATGCCGAGCTGGAAGTTCTCGGTCGGCTCGCCGTCCTTGCCCACGCCCATGTTGCCCGTGGCCACGCCGCGCACCGAGCCGTCTTCGTTGTAGAGCACCTCGGCGGCGGGGAAGCCGGGGAAGATTTCCACGCCCAGGTTCTCGGCCTGCTGCGCCAGCCACTTGGTGAACGCGCCCAGGCTGATGATGTAGTTGCCGTGGTTCTGGAAGCACGCCGGCAGGAACGCGTTGGGCGTGCGCAGGCTGCCCTTTTCGCCCAGGAACACCATGGCGTCGTCGGTGACGGGCTGGTTCAGCGGGGCGCCCAGTTCCTTCCAGTCGGGCAGCAGCTCGTTGAGCGCGCGCGGGTCCATGATGGCGCCCGACAGGATGTGCGCGCCGGGCTCGGAACCCTTTTCGAGCACCACGACCGAGATCTCTTTTTCATGCTGCGCGGCAAGCTGCTTGAGCCGGATCGCGGTCGAGAGGCCGGCCGGGCCGCCGCCGACCACGACCACGTCGTATTCCATGGCTTCGCGAGGGCCGAACTGGGCGAGGATTTCGTCGTGGGTCATGTGGGTTGGATCGATAATGATTTTTCGAGGCGCGGGGCATCCCGGGTTGCGGGGCATTTTATGCGGCGTCCGCGGGCGATCCGTGTCGCTCTTGGACAGGGCTCCCCGCGTCACCTGCGCGACTCCACAGGATTCAAGTTCATGGCTTACAGCATCGATCTCTCGGGCCGCGTGGCCCTCGTCACCGGCGCCTCCAGCGGGCTGGGCGCCCAGTTCGCCAAAACGCTGGCCCGCGCGGGGGCCGCGGTGGTGCTGGCGAGCCGCCGTGTCGAGAAGCTCAAGGAACTGCGCGCGCGCATCGAAGGCGAGGGCGGCGACGCCCATGTGGTCGAACTCGACGTGACCGACATCGGCAGCATCAAGGCCGCCGTGGCGCGCGCCGAGACCGAGGTCGGCCCCATCGACGTGCTGGTCAACAACTCGGGCGTGAGCACCACGCAGCGCCTGCAGGACGTGACGCCCGACGACTACGACTACATCTTCGACACCAACGTCAAGGGCTCGTTCTTCGTCGCGCAAGAGGTGGGCAAGCGCATGCTGGCGCGCGCCACCGGCACGGCGCCGGGCACCTACATCGGCGGGCGCATCATCAACATCGCCTCGGCGGCCGCGCTCAAGGTCATGCCGCAGATCGGCACGTACTGCATGAGCAAGATCGCGGTGGTGCAGATGACCAAGGCCATGGCGCTGGAGTGGGGCCGCTTCGGCATCAACGTGAACGCGCTGTGCCCGGGCTACATCACGACCGAGCTCAACGAAGAACACTGGACCACCGAGGGCGGCGCCAAGCTGGTCAACATGCTGCCGCGCAAGCGCGTGGGCAAGCCCGAAGACCTGGACGGGCTGATCGTGCTGCTGGCCAGCGGGCAGAGCCACTTCGTGAACGGCGCCGTCATCGCGGCCGACGACGGGTTCGCGCTCTGAGCCCGCGGGCCTGGATCGGCATTGCCGCCGGCCTGGGCGCGGGCGCGCTCTGGGGGCTGGTGTTCGTGGCGCCGCGCATGGTGGGGCACTTCGGCATGGTCGACATCACGGCCGCGCGCTTCCTGGTGTTCGGCGCCGTCTCGGGGCTCGCGGTGTTCGCGCGGCCGGCCGCCGTGCGCTGGCCCAGCGGCCGGCAGGCGCTGGCGGCCCTGGGGCTCAGCGTGCTGGGCTTCAGCGGCTACTACCTGCTGCTGGCCTTCGGCATCCAGGCGGCGGGCACCGAGGTGCCCAGCCTCATCATCGGCACGATCCCGGTCTGGATGATGCTTCTGGGCAGGCCCGCGGGCCTGCGCCTGAGCGCGCTGCTGCCGGGGCTGGCGCTCACGGGCGCGGGCATTGCGCTGATGATCTACGGCGCGTGGTCGGCGCAGCATGGCGGCGCGGGTGCGGACGAGGGCGGCGCGCGCTTCGGCTGGGGCATTGCGCTGGCGGTGGCCTCGATGGTGAGCTGGACGGTGTACGGCCTGCTCAACGCGGCCTGGCTGCAGCGCCACACCGAACTCAACGCGACCGACTGGGCCAACTGGCTCGGCGTGGCCACGGGGCTGGGCGCGCTGGTGCTGTGGCTGGCGGCGGGCAGCGACGTCGCCACGCTGCGGGCGCGGCCCGAGGGCACGCTCTTCGTGTGGATCGCACTGGCCAGCGGTTTCGGCTCGTCGTGGCTTGCCACCATCCTCTGGAACATCGCGAGCCAGCGGCTGTCGGCCAGCCTGTGCGGCCAACTGATCGTCAGCGAGACGCTGTTCGCGCTGTTCTATTCCTTCGTCTGGGACGGCCGCTGGCCGCAGGCCACCGAGTGGGCCGCGGCGCTGCTGTTCGTGCTGGGCATCCTCGCATCCATCAAGGCGCACCGATGAGAATCGAAATTCCCGAAAAGAAGAAGCTCGTGTTCGAAACCCTGATCCCCATCCGCTGGGGAGACATGGACGCCATGGGCCACCTGAACAACGGCACGTATTTCCGCTACCTGGAAACCGCGCGCATCGACTGGATCCGCTCCATCGGCATCGAGCCCACGCCGGGCGGCGAGGGCATGGTGATCGTCAATGCCTTCTGCAATTTCTACCGCCAGCTCGAGTACCCCGGCAACGTGCTGCTGAAGATGTACGTGAGCGACCCGGGCCGCACCACCTTCGAGAGCTGGGGCACCATGGCCCGCGAAGAGGCGCCCGACGTGATCTGCGCGGCGGGCGGCGCGACCACCATTTGGGTCGACTTTCCGAAGCAGAAGGCGCTGCCTCTGCCCGACTGGCTGCGCACGCTGGTGAGCGAGTAGCCGATGCTTGCGAAGGCGAAGCTGCTCGCGCTGGCATCGCTCGCGCTGCTGGCCACCTGGAGCCATGCGCAGCAGGCGCCGGCCGCGAAGAACGAATGCCCCGCCGACGCGCCGTTCCTGAGCGCCGAGGCACTGAAGAAGGCCGGCGGCCTCGAGCTTCCCGTGTTCAAGCGCTATTGCTACACCGACAAGTCGGGCAGCTATGCGCTGCTGCTCGGCGAGAAGCAAGACTTGCCGTTTTCCCGGGAAAAGCTGTCCTCCGTCATCCAGGCGTCGCTCTACAAGGTGGAAGGCGGCAACGCGCTCGCGCGGCAATGGTCGATCCGCGACTTCGCCGGCAAGGACGAGGGCGGCGTCAACTTCCGCTCCCAGCTGATCGAGCTGACGGACATCGACGGCGACGGGCTCGTCGACCCCGTGCTCGTGTATCGCTTCTTCGTTCTCGAGGGCGCCGACAGCATCAGCACCGGCGATTTCACGGGCCGCATCAAGATCGTCACCTTCCACCAGGGCCGCAAGGCCACGATCCACGCGATCACCGGCGACCTCGACGGCGACCGCAAGACCACGGCCAACGGCAACTACTTCGCGCTGCCGAAGTCGGTGCGCCAGCACCTGGTCAAGAAGATGTCGGCGATGTACAGCGCGCGGCAGTTCGGGTTCGACAACTCGTACGACTTTGCGCCGAGGAAGGAAGCCGCCGCGCGCTGAAGCTCAAGCCGGCTGCAGCACGATCCGCGCCTCGAAGCCATGCGCCGCGCCGGGCGGCGGCGACTCCAGCTCGAGCCGCGCGTTGTGCTTCTCGACGATGGTGCCCACGATCGACAGCCCCAGCCCGTAGCCCGTGCGGTCCGGGCCGTGGCGCACGTGGCGCTGTTGCAGCGTGTGCAGCAGGTCGGCGCTCACGCCGGCGCCGAAATCGCGCACCACCAGCGTGCAGGGCGCCGTCACTTCGATCACCACGCGTCCGCCGCCGTAGCGCAGCGCGTTTTCCACCAGGTTGCGCAAGGCGATGGCCAGCGCGTCGACATCGCCGAGCGCCACCGGCGCCACGGTGTCGGGCACCTTGAGCGCCAGGCGCTCGTTGGTGAGCGGGTCTTGCCAGAAGTCCTGCGCGACGGTGCCCACCAGCTGGACCAGGTCGACCCGCGCGCGCGCCAGCGAGGCACCCGACTCGGCGCGCGACAGCTGCAGCAGCTTTTCGGCGCGGTGGCTCAACATCTGCAGCGCGTCGAGCGCGGCCTGCACGTCGTTGCGCCGCAGGTCGTGCTCCAGCGCGGTCTGCAGGCGCAGCCGCGCGGCGGCCAGCGGGGTGCGCAGCTCGTGCGCGGCGTTGGCCGCCAGGGCGCGCTCCACGTCCAGCGATTGCGACAGCCGCTCCAGCAGCCGGTTCACGTGGTCGCCGACCGAGCGCAGCTCCTGCGGCAGGCCCGGCAGGGTGATCGGGCGCAGGTCGGCACCGTTGCGCTTGGCGATCTCGCCGGCCAGCTGCTGCAGCGCGCGCAGCTCGGTGCGCGCCACGTTGCGCAGCACCAGCGCCAGCAGCGGCAGCACCGCGCCCAGCGGAATGATCAGGCCGAACAGGGTGCGGTTCAGCGCGTGGCGGCGCTCGTCGAGCGGGTCGGCCACCCGGAAGTACAGCCCCAGCGTCGGGTGCCGCACGGTGTAGATGCGCCAGGTCTGGTTGTTGGCGAAGCCGCCGGCCAGCGGCACGTCGAAGGCGTCGACGGGGGCTTCGGCCGAGCGCAGCAGCACATGCTCGTGGATGTCGACCACCTGGTACATCACCGCGTCTTCGGAGAACAGCTGCTTGGGCGCGACCAGCGGCTCCTTCGGGGCGGTGCCGTCGCCGCTGCCGTGCTGCAGCTTGTCGAGCTCCTGCACGGCCATGTCGAACATGCGGTGCGACACCTCGACCAGCTCGTTGTCGAAGTTGTGGTTGATCTCGCGGTCGACGTACCAGACCACCGCGAACACGCACATCAGCCACACGCCGCCGACCCAGAGGATCAGCGTGCGGGTCAACCGGCCGGCCAGCGAGTCGCGGCCTCCTGCGAAGGGGCCGCCGAATCTCATTCGTCGTCGGCCGTCGAGAACGACAGGCGGTAGCCCAGGCCGCGCAGCGTCTGGATGTGGTTGCGCCCGAGCTTGCGCCGCAGGCGGCTGATGAAGACTTCGAGCGTGTTGCTGTCGGCCTCGTCGCCGAAGCCGTAGAGTGCGTCGGCCAGGTTCTCGCGCGTGTGGATGCGCTCGGGCCGGGTGGCCATCACGCGCAGCAGCGCCCATTCCTTCTGGGTCAGCGTGATGGGCGTGCCGTCCTTGCGCACCATGTCGTGGGCCAGGTCGATCTCCAGCGTGCCCAGCTGCAGCACGGGCGAGCTGCTGGCGCTGCGCCGCCGCTCGACCGCGCGCAGGCGGGCCAGCAGCTCGGCCGGGTCGTAGGGCTTGATGAGGTAGTCGTCGGCGCCGGCGTCGAGCCCGCGGATGCGGTCGGTGACCTGGTCGCGCGCGGTCAGCACGATGACGATGGGGCGCTCGGGCAGGGCGCGCACCTGGGGGAGCAGCGACAGCCCGTCGCCGTCGCCCAGATGCAGGTCGAGCAGCACCGCCGCGTATTGCACCGAAAGCAGGGCGGCGCGCGCGTCGGCCAGGCTGGGGGCCACGTCGACCACGAAAGCCTTGGCCAGCAGGTAGCTGCAGACCGCATCTGCCAGCGCAGTGTCATCTTCGACCAGCAATATGCGCACGCCATGTTCCTTCAACAAAAAAAGAAGTCTAGCGCCGCCGAATCGCGACCCGGCGGTCAGTCAGCTTCCGTTCATGTCGCTTCAGGCTGGGTTCATGCCGAAAACGTAGGCTCGCGGCTGTTTTGCCGTCCTGCCTTCGTTCATGACTCGTTCGCCGAATTTTCGCCTGGGGGTGCTGACCCTCTTTGCGCTGGCCGCGTTGCTGGCTTGGGACGCAACCGGCTGGGACCTGGCGCTGGCGCGCCTGTCGGGCTCGCCGTTCGGCTTCGTCTGGCGCGAAAACCCCTTCATGGTCCATGTCATGCATGAGGGCGCCCGCGACCTGAGCTGGGCGCTGGTCACGGCCCTGTTCGTGGCGATCCGCTGGCCGGTCGGCGTCCTGCGGCGCTTGAATACCGGCGACCGGGCGCAACTGGCGCTGACGGTGCTGGCCGCGGTGATTGCGGTCAGCGTGCTCAAGCACGCCAGCGACACCAGCTGCCCCTGGGACCTGAAGGAGTTCGGCGGCGTGGCGCGCTACGTGTCGCACTGGTCGTGGGGCGTGGCCGACGGCGGACCGGGCGGGTGCTTCCCGGCCGGCCATGCGTCCGCCGCCTTCGCCTATGTGGGCGGGTATTTCGTGCTGCGCCGGGCTTCGGCCCGGGCGGCGGCCATCTGGCTCGGCGTGGCGGTGGTCGCGGGGCTGGTGCTGGGCGTGTCGCAGCAGATGCGCGGCGCCCACTACATGAGCCACACCCTCTGGACCGGCTGGATCTGCTGGACGGTGGGCTTTGCCATCGACGTGGTGGTCACGCGCCTGCGACCGCATGTGCTGAAGCCGGCAGTGCCCGCCCATGCAGGGTCTTGACGCCGCCCTGTTCGGGCTGGTCAATGCGGGCCCCTCGGTGCCCGCATGGAGCCTGCGTTTCGCGAGCTTCGCCTCCGACTTCCTGCCCGCGCTGCTGGCGCTGGCCATGGGCGCCGGCGCGCTGGTCGACCGGCGCTGGCGCCACGCTTTCTTCACCGCGATGATCAGCCTGCTGGCCATCTGGCTGATCGTGAACGCGGTTCGCGGACTGTTCCCGATGCCCCGGCCCGCCTTCTACGGCCTGGGCATCCAGTGGGTGCCGCAGGGCGCCCGGCCGGGTTTCCCGAGCCTGCACGCGGCCGGCACCTTTACCGCCGCCTTCTCGCTGTGGTGCCTGCCCTGGCGCGCACCCATGCTGGCGGCGCTGGCGGTGGCCGCCACGGTGGCGTGGAGCCGCCTGTACCTGGGGCTGCACTTTCCTTCCGACGTGGTCGCGGCGGCCATGCTCGGCGCGCTGGTGTCGCTCCTGGTGGAGCGCGGCCTCAGCCGCTCGCTGGGGTTGCGCAGTGTCCCGGCGTGGATGGCGCGGACAAAGTCGTGGGTGCGACGAGCCTGAACCCGACATGAACAGGCGATTCAGGCTATCTTCAGACACTCTTCCTACATTAGTTGGATGTCTGTTTTGCGCATTGATCCGGTACCTGCTTCACAAGGGAATTTCTCCGAGTCCGACTCGCTGCTGAACGCACCACCGGCGCCGCCGTGGACGCGTTTCAACCAGTGGCTCGGGCGACCCCGCTCCGCGGGGACAGTCGTCGCGTGGCTGAGCCTGTACCTCGTGCTCACCACGAACTGGCCGCTGTGGAACGAACTGGCCCGCATCGGCGGCGGTCCCAGCACCTACCTGTCCACCATCGCGGCCATGAGCCTGCTCACGCTGTGCGGCTCGGTGGCCATTCTGTCGTTCACCGCCTGGTCGCGCTGGATGAAGCCCGTGTGGCTGGCCGTGGTCGTGCTGGCGGCGGTGGTCCAGCACTACATGCTCGCGTACCGCGTGGTGATGGACCCGACCATGATCGCCAACGCGCTGCAGACCGACCCCAACGAGGCGCGCGACCTGATGAGCTGGCGCATGGCCTTCAACGTGCTGGTGGTGGCGCTGCCCGCGGCCCTGGTGCTGTGGCGCGTGCGCATTCTGCCGATGGGCTTTCTCTCCAAGCTCTGGCGCAACGCCTTGCTGCTGGTGCTGTCGGTGGTGGTGGCCCTGGGCACGGTCGTGGCCATGAACCGCGAGCTGGCGCCGCTGATGCGCAACAACGTGCATCTGCGCTACATGATGAACCCCATCGCGAGCCTCTACTCGGCCGGCTCGCTGTTCATCAAGCCGATGTTCAAGCGCAGCGGCAAGCTGATTCCGATCACCGCCGGCACGGCGCTGGGCACGAGCTACGCCGCGCAGACCCGGCCGCCGCTGTTCGTGGTGGTGGTGGGCGAGACGGCCCGCGCCGACCACTTCGCGCTCAACGGCTATGCCCGCGACACCACGCCCGAACTGGCCAGGCGCGGCGTGCTGAGCTACCGCGAGGTGCGCTCGTGCGGTACCAACACGCTGGCCTCGGTGCCGTGCATGTTCTCGCCGCTGGGCAAGGAAGGCTACGAGTCGCGCAAGGACGATTACGAAACTCTGGTCGACGTGCTGCAGGCCGCCGGGCTGGCCGTGTTCTGGCTCGACAACCAGGCCGGCTGCAAGGGCGTGTGCGAGCGCATTCCGAATGCGTCGGCCTTCGTCGGGCTCGACGCCGCCACCAAGAAGGCGCTGTGCGACGGCGACGAGTGCCTCGATGACGTGATGCTCAAGGGCCTCGACGAGCGCATCGCCGCGCTGCCGGCCGAGCGGCGCGCCAAGGGCATCGTGCTGGTCATGCACCAGATGGGCAGCCACGGCCCGGCCTACTACAAGCGCTCGGCGCCCGACGTGAAGCGCTTCCTGCCCGAGTGCAAGACCAACGCGCTGGCCGAGTGCGGCCATGCCGAGCTGATGAACGTCTACGACAACTCGATCGTGCAGACCGACCGCTTCCTTGCCCAGACCATCGACTGGCTCAAGACCCAGTCTAAGCAGTACGACCCGGCGCTGCTGTACGTCAGCGACCACGGCGAATCGCTGGGCGAGTACGGCCTGTTCCTGCACGGCGTGCCGTACAGCTTCGCGCCCGAGGCGCAGAAGCACGTGCCCATGGTCACGTGGTTCAGCGACGGCATGAGCCAGCGGCGCAAGCTCTCGCGTTCGTGCATGGAGGCGGGGCTCGACGCGCCGCTCACGCACGACAACCTGTACCACACGGTGCTGGGCGTGATGGACGTGACCACGCCGACCTACAAGCCCGCGCTGGACGCGCTCGCGTCCTGCCGCGCGAAGGGCTGAGTTCGGTCGCTGCCGGCGCGGTGACGGGGCGTGCCCACGCCCCGCGCTCACGCTCCGTGCCCGGGGCCTACTTCTTCTCGCGAGGCAGGCGCCCCATCAGGAAGAACTCGTTGTTCGGCTGCATGCCGCTGAAGCTGGCCAGGCGGTTGCTCAGGCCGAAGAAGGCGGTGATGGCCGCGATGTCCCAGATGTCCTCGTCGTCGAAGCCGTGGGCGTGCAGCGGTGGAAAGTCGCTGTCGTCGATCTCGTGCGAGCGGTCGCAGACCTTCATCGCAAAGTCGAGCATCGCGCGCTGGCGCGGCGTGATGTCGGCCTTGCGGTAGTTCACCGCCACCTGGTCGGCCACCAGCGGCTTCTTCTCGTAGATGCGTAGCAGCGCGCCGTGCGCCACCACGCAGTACAGGCACTGGTTGGCCGCGCTGGTGGTGGTGACGATCATCTCGCGGTCGCCCTTGGTGAGCGAGCCTTCTTCCTTGAGCATCAGCGCGTCGTGGTACGCGAAGAAGGCGCGCCACTCGGCCGGGCGGCGCGCCAGGCCGAGGAACACGTTGGGCACGAAGCCGGCCTTTTCCTGCACCGCAAGAATCTGGGTGCGGATGTCCTCCGGCAGGTCCTTGAGCTCGGCGAGCGGGTAGCGAGGGGTTGTCATGTCGTCTCCTGTGTGGTCGTTGGGTTGCCGGGTGCTTTCGAAAGCATTCTGAAAGCCGCCGCGCCGCATCCATCATAGGCAAGCCGCTTTCCTACATGGACCGGCGCGCGTCGCCGCCATGATGAACGCTCGCACAACAACAGGCGGCGCCCACGTCGCACACAACGCGATGAAAGACGAGTCGTACCCCGACCGGCGGGGCTTCCTGCGCCGCTCCATTGCCATCGTGCCGGCCGCCACGGCCTTCGGCGCCGGCGGCATCACCGGCGTGACGCTGGCGCAGCCCGCCACACCACCGGCTCCTGCACCCAACCCCGCCGCGGCGGCGCCGCCCGGCACCCCCTACACACCCGTGTACTTCAACGCCGCCGAGTGGGTCTTCGTGCAGGCCGCGGTGGCCCGGCTCATTCCTTCCGACGACACCGGCCCCGGCGCCATCGAGGCCGGCGTGCCCGAGTTCATCGACCGGCAGATGGAAGGCGCCTTCGGCCATGCTGCCACCTGGTACATGCAGGGGCCGTTCGTCGAGGTGTCGCCGCTGTTCGGCTACCAGAAGAAGATGCCGCCGCGCGAGGTGTACCGCGCGGGCATCGCGGCGGTCGATGCCTACAGCCGCAAGCAGTTTGCCGGCAAGGTCTTTGCACAGCTCGAGGCCGCGCAGCAGGACGAGGTGCTCAAGGGCCTGGAGGGCGGCGGGATCGTGCTCGACGGCGTGGGCGCGACCGACTTCTTCGGCTTCCTGCTGCAGAACACCAAGGAGGGCTACTTCAGCGACCCCATCCACGGCGGCAACAAGAACGCCGCCGCCTGGAAGATGATCGGCTTCCCGGGCGCGCGTGCCGACTACGCCGACTGGGTCGACCGCCCCGGCGTCAAGTACAACCTGCCGCCGGTGAGCATCGCCGGCCCGCAGGGCTGAGGAGGGCGACGACATGGCAAACATCAAGAAGCCCGGCGTCGACGCGGTGCTGGTCGGCTTCGGCTGGACCGGCGCCATCATGGGCATGGAGCTCACCGCCGCCGGCCTGAAGGTGCTGGCGCTGGAGCGCGGCGAGAACCGCGACACCCAACCCGACTTCGCCTACCCGCGCATCACCGACGAGCTGAGCTACGGCATTCGCGGCAAGCTGTTCCAGAACCTCTCGCGCGAGACCGTGACCATCCGCCACACGCCGGCTGAAATTGCAGTGCCGTACCGGCAGCTCGCGTCCTTCTTGCCCGGCGACGGCGTGGGCGGCGCGGGCGTGCACTGGAACGGCCACCACTGGCGCGCGCTGCCCAGCGACCTGCGTATTCGCAGCAGCTACGAAGAGCGCTACGGCAAGAAGTTCATTCCCGAGGGCATGACCATCCAGGACTTCGGCGTGAGCTACGAAGAGCTGGAACCGCACTTCGACCAGTTCGAGAAGATCTGCGGCACCTCGGGCAAGGCCGGCAACATCGGCGGCAAGATCCAGCCCGGCGGCAACCCCTTCGAGGGCGCGCGCGCCAACGAATTCCCGCTGCCGCCGCTGGCCTCGGTCAACAGCGCCAGGCTGTTCGAGAAGGCCGCGCGCGACCTCGGCTACCACCCGTTTCCGCAGGCCGCCGCCAACGCCTCGCGCGCCTACACCAACCCGCATGGCGCGCAGCTCGGGCCGTGCAACTTCTGCGGCTTCTGCGAGCGCTACGGCTGCTACATGTACTCCAAGGCCTCGCCGCAGACCACGCTGCTGCCGGTGCTGATGAAGCGGCCCAACTTCGAGCTGCGCACCCGCTCGCACGTGCTGCGCGTGAACATGTCGCCCGACGGCAAGCGCGCCACCGGCGTGACCTACATCGACGCCCAGGGCAACGAAGTGGAGCAGCCGGCCGACCTGGTGGTGCTGTGCGCCTATCAATTCCACAACGTGCGATTGTTGCTGTTGTCGAACATCGGCAAGAAGTACGACCCGGCCACGGGCGAGGGCGTGGTCGGCCGCAACTACGCCTACCAGCTCAACGGCGGCGCCAGCCTGTTCTTCGACAAGGACCAGCCGATGAACCCCTTCGTCGGCGCGGGCGCCAGCGGTTCGGTGATCGACGACTTCGACGGCGACAACTTCGACCACGGCCCGCTCGGCTTCGTGGGCGGCGCCAGCATCAACTGCATCAACACCGGCGGCCGGCCGATCCAGCAACTGAGCCTGCCGCCCGGCACGCCGAGCTGGGGCGCGGGCTGGAAGAAGGCCGCGAAGGAAAACTACCTCTACCAGGCCGGCGTGGGCAGCCAGGGCTCGGTGATGGCCTACCGCGACAACTACCTCGATCTCGACCCGACCTACAAGGACGTGCACGGCCAGCCGCTGTTGCGCATGACCTTCGACTGGAAGGCCAACGACCTGGCCATGACGCAGTTCATCGGCTCCAAGGTCGAGCAGATCGCTAGGGCCATGGGGCCGAAGCAGCTGAAGATGAACTTCCAGAAGGCCGGCGCGCACTACGACGTGCGCTACTACCAGTCGACCCACAACACCGGCGGCGCGCCCATGGGCACCGACCCGACCACCAGCGCCGTCAACCGCTTCCTGCAGGTGTGGGACGTGCCCAATGTGTTCGTGATGGGCGCGAGCGCCTTCCCGCAGAACTTCGGCTACAACCCGACGGGCATGGTGGGCGCGCTGGCGTACTGGTCGGCCAAGGCGATCCGCGAGCGCTACCTGGCGAACCCGGGAGCGCTGGCATGAGCGCGCGTCGTGCATCTCGTGTCTATGGCGGCGCGGCGGCGGCCGTCGTGCTGCTGTGCGCCGGGGCCTGGGCCGTGGCGCAGAAGGCGGATGCGCCCTCGGCCGTTTCAGCGCCCGCAGCGGTGAATGCGACGCCGCCCGCCGCATCCACCGACCCCGTGCTGGAACACGGCCGCTACCTGGCTCGCGCGGGCGACTGCGTCAGCTGCCACACCGCGCCCGGCAAGCCGGCCTTCGGCGGCGGGCTGCCGATGAAGACGCCGTTCGGCACCATCGTCTCCACCAATATCACGCCCGACCCCGAGGCCGGCATCGGCGGCTACACCGAAGCCGAGTTCGCGCGCGCGCTGCGCGAAGGCATCGCCAAGGACGGCCACCACCTGTACCCGGCCATGCCGTACCCGTCGTTCGCCCGCGTGAACGACGAGGACATGCACGCGCTCTTCATCTTCTTTCGCAACGGCGTGCAGCCCGTCGCGCAGAAGCCGCCGCCCACCGACTTGCCGTGGCCCTTCAGCATGCGCGGGCTGATGGTCGGCTGGAACTGGCTCTACCTGGACAAGGGCGTCTACCAGGGCGAGACCGCGCGCAGCGCCGAGTGGAACCGCGGCGCCTACCTCGTGCAGGGGCTGGGCCATTGCGGCGACTGCCACACGCCGCGCAGCATGCTCGGCGGCGTCAAGGCGGCCAGCGACCGCAAGGGCGAGGTGTTCCTGTCGGGCGCGGTCATCGACGGCTGGTATGCGCAGCCCTTGCGCCACACCGACCGCCCGACCATGGCGCAGTGGTCGTCCGAAGACATCGTGCAGTACCTGCAGACCGGACGCACCGGCCACACGGCCGCCTTCGGGGCGATGGTCGACGTGGTGCAGAACAGCACGCAGCACCTGTCGACGCAAGACCTGCAGGCGGTGGCGAGCTATCTGCAATCGCTGGGCGCCAAGGCCGGCGAGCCGGCCGGGCCGTCGCAGGCGTCGCTGGTCGCCGCCGCGCCGCAGCATCCAACGGCGCTCGCGCTGCGCAACGGCACGGTCGAGGGCAACAGCGGAGCGATGGTCTACCTGAACAACTGCAACGCCTGCCACCGCTCCGACGGCACGGGGGCGAACAAGACCTTCCCGGCGCTCGCCGGCAACAGCGTGGTGAACGCCAAGGACCCGACCTCGCTGATCCGCCTGGTGCTCGCCGGCTCCACCATGCCGAGCACCGCGAAGGCGCCGTCGCCCATCGCCATGCCCGACTTCGGCTGGCGCCTGACCGATGCCGACGTGGCCAGCGTGCTGAGCTTTGCGCGCTCGAGCTGGGGCAACCAGGGCGGGGCCGTGACGGCGGCGGAGGTGGCCAAGGTGCGCGATTCGCTCAAGCCGGTGGCGACGGCGAAGGCGCCCTGAACGCGCCCCGCGCGCCTACTTCAGCGCCTTGCCCTGCGTCGCGCCCAGCGGCGTGTGCAACTGCGACGTCACCCACGAACCGGTGTTGTCGTCGCGGCCCTGCAGCAGGTAGCGCGTGTCGGCCTTGCCGTGGTTCTGCACGGCCATGGCCGAGAACTTGCCGATGTCGGTCTTCGGGTCGCGCAGGCGGTTGACGATCAGCACCTTCTTCGTGTCGGGGAAGTCGGCCATCATGTTCTGGTCGCCTTCGCTGTCGCCGGCCACGAAGCTCGGGCCGTAGCCGTACTTGCTCACCAGGAAGCGGCGGATGTTCTTGGTCTTGCCGGGGCCCTGCGTCTGGTCGTAGCCGCGGCGGAACTCGGGCTGGATCACGCCGTTGGCGTCGCGCTCCAGCTCCATGGCCAGCACGCGATCGGCCGGGTTGTTGTAGCCGAAGGCGGGGTTCGACGAGATCTCCTTGATCACGTCGACGAACGACGCCGAGCACACCCACACGTCGAAGCCCGCGTTGCGAAAGGCCGCGTACAGCTCCTGCATTTCGGGCTGCAGGCGCAGGCCGTTCTTCCAGCTCACCGACACCACGCCCGCGCGGCCCGGCAGCGTGGCCGGCGAGGTCCACTTGACCTTGGCCACCGGCTCCTTCAGCTGCCACGCCACCGTGTCGGCCGTGAGCTTGCGCACCTGCGCCTCGGTCATGCCGGCGAACAGGTACGTCACCCATGGGTAGGCGGTGTCGTGGTCGAAGGTGTCGCCGATGGCTTCGTAGAGGTAGCGCACCTTGGTGATGAAGGCGCCGTAGTTCGGGCTCATGGCCACCACCGCCAGCGGCTGGTCGCCCTTCAGGCCCTTGTAGTTCTGGTAGAGCCAGGTGTAGCTGGCAACGATGTCGGGCACCACGAGGTCGATGTTGACCGGCTGGCCCGCCGCGTTGTTGTACGCGGGCAGGAAGTCTTTCTTCGGGATGTTCTTGCGCAGCGCCGTCTCGAGCTGCGCGGGCGTGGCGCCGAACACGAGGTTCTCGAGCTGGTAGATCAGCGAGGCCTCTTCGATGTCGAGGAAGACACTGGTGTTGTCCCAGTCGAACACCACGTACGGCGGCTTGGCGGCGTTGTAGCCGGGGCTGCCCTTGCCCTGGCTGGCGATCAGTCCCTCGATCTGCGCGCGGTTGAAGGCGTCCCAGTGGCCGGGCGTCAGGCCCTGGGCGGGCGAGAGGCTGGCGCAGCCGGCGGTGACAAGGGCGGCTGCGATCGGCGTGAGAAGGACGAGGCGACGTTGCATTGTTGTTTCCTGTGTTTGCTGCAAGCGATGAACGAAAGATGACGAGCGTACGAAACGCGCGTGACAGTTCGGGGTCAACCCGGCGCTCAGCGCAGCTGCGGTGAAGGTGGTGTCCGCTGCTGCGCGATGGCCGCGAGGTCGCTCTCGTCCTTGAGCGCCACGCCCGTCAGCCCCCGTTGCAGGGACTCTTGCATCAGCCATGCCAGCTTGAAGGCGGCGGCTTCGTAAGGCAGGCCCTCGGGCCGCACGTTCGAGATGCAGTTGCGCTCGGCGTCGTGCCGCCCGCGCCGGGGCGTGTGGGTCAGGTAGATGCCCAGGCTGTCGGGTGAACTCAGGCCCGGCCGCTCGCCGATCAGCATGACCGACAGCGCCGCGCCGAACAGTTCGCCCACTTCGTCGGCCAGCGCGACGCGGGCCTGCGTGGCAATGACGACGGGCGAGAAGCGCGTGTCCGGCGGCAGCCGCGAGCGCAGCGCCGCCAGCAGGGGCACGGCATGGCGCGCGACCGCGAGCGAAGACAGCCCGTCGCCGATCACGATGCACACGTCGCAGCCGTAGCGCCGGTCGCCGCGCAGGCGCGTGGCGTCGTCTTCGTCGAGTTGCCGCCCGAGGTCGGGGCGGCGCAGGTAAGCGGTGCGGTCCGTGGCGCGGCTGCGTGCATGCGCCACCTCCCAGCGCTGGGCGCGCAGCAGGCCGTCGAGCGCATCGACATCGAGCGCGGCGTGGATCGCGTCGCGCGCCATCGCGTGGGCCCAGCCGAAGCGCAGCGTCTCGTCGGTCGGCATGCCGGCGCCGGCGCGGCCCAGCGCCAGCCGCGCGGGTGTGGCCGAGCGCCATTGCGCCCACGGGTTGGGGGTGACCGGTGGCGGCGAGTCGTTCATCGGGCCAGCGCGGCGAGCCCGCTCATGTCGGCCAGCAGCCGGTTGGATGAGGGCGGTGCGAGCTGCCCCGCCGCATCGGTGATCTGCATGCGCTGCAGCCATGCCTCGAACTCGGGCGCGCGCTTCAGGCCCAGCGTCTGGCGCAGGAACAGCGCGTCGTGGAACGACGTGCTCTGGTAGTTGAGCATCACGTCGTCGGCGCCCGGAATGCCCATGATGAAGTTGATGCCCGCCGTGCCCAGCAGCACGAGCAGCGTGTCCATGTCGTCCTGGTCGGCCTCGGCGTGGTTGGTGTAGCAGATGTCGCAGCCGATCGGCAGGCCCAGCAGCTTGCCGCTGAAGTGGTCCTCCAGGCCCGCGCGGATGATCTGCTTGCCGTCGTACAGGTATTCAGGCCCGATGAAGCCGACCACCGTGTTGATGAGCAGCGGCCTGTAGCGCCGCGCCAGCGCATAGGCGCGCACCTCGCAGGTCTGCTGGTCGACGCCGAAGTTGGCATTGGCCGACAGCGCGCTGCCCTGGCCGGTCTCGAAGTACATGACGTTGTCGCCCACGGTGCCGCGCTGGAGCGACTGTGCCGCCGCGTGGGCTTCGTCGAGCAGTTCGGGTGTGACGCCGAACGAGAGGTTGGCCTTCTCGGTGCCCGCGATCGACTGGAACACCAGGTCGACCGGCGCGCCGGCTTCGGCGAGCTTCAACGTGTTGGTCACGTGCGTGAGCACGCAGCTTTGCGTGGGAATTTCGAAGCGCTGGATCACCTCGTCGAGCATGCGCAGCAGGTCGCCCAGCACGGGCATGCTGTCCGACGCCGGGTTGAGCCCGATCACCGCGTCGCCCGCGCCGTAGAGCAGGCCGTCGAGCGTGGAGGCGGCCACGCCGCGCAGGTCGTCGGTCGGGTGGTTGGGTTGCAGCCGCACCGCGAGGTGGCCGGGCAGGCCGATGGTGTCGCGAAAGCGCGTGACCACGCAGCACTTCCTGGCGACCGACACCAGGTCCTGGTTGCGCATGAGCTTGGACACGGCCGCCACCATTTCGGGCGTGAGGCCGGGCGCCAGCGCGGTGAGCACGTCGGTGGTGGCCGCGTCGGACAGCAGCCAGTTGCGAAAGTCGCCGACCGTGAGGTGCGACACCGGCGCGAAGGCCTGCGCGTCGTGGCTGTCGATGATCAGGCGCGTGATGTTGTCGCTCTCGTACGGAATCAGCGCCTCGGTCAGGAACTGCTTGAGCGGCGTGTCGGCCAGCACGTGGCGCGCGGCCATGCGCTGCTGCGCGGTGGCCGCGCCGATGCCCGCCAGGTAGTCGCCCGAGCGCGCGGGGCTCGCGAAGGCCATGACCTGTTTGAGGTCGTCGAAGCTGAAGACCTGGCCGGCGATGGTGGTGCTGTAGCGCATCGGTCTTTGCGGTTCCTGTTTCTTGTCAGGCGGTGGTGCTCGAAGAAAGCATCTCGTCGGGCGCCGCCGCCTTGCGCTGCGCCGAGGTCAGCAGAAAGTAGCCGTACGCCGCAGCCATCAGCACGATGAACAGCAGCGTGAGCATGCCGTTGAACCACACCATCGCACCCAGGCACACCGCGCCCAGGCCGAGCGCAATGGCCGGGAACACGGGGTAGAAGGGCGCGCGGTAGGTGCGCAGCAAGCCGGGTTCGCTGCGGCGCAGCTTGAACAGCGCGGCCATCGAGATCATGTACATCACGATGGCGCCGAGCACCGCCATGGTCACGATGTTGGCGGTGAGCGTCTGCCCGCCGAACTGCACCAGCTCGTCGCTGAAGATCGCGGCCACGCCGATGACGCCGCCGGCCAGCAGCGCGCGGTGCGGCGTGTCGAAGCGCGGGCTCAGGCCGGCGAAGTAGCGCGGCAGGTAGCCCGCGCGCGCCAGCGCGAAGATCTGGCGCGAGTAGCCCATGATGATTCCGTGGAACGACGCGATCAGCCCGAACAGGCCGATCCACACCAGCATGTGCAGCCAGCCGCTGTTGTCGCCCACCACCGTCTTCATGGCCTGCGGCAGCGGGTCGTTGATGTTGGCGAGCTTGCGCCAGTCGCCCACGCCGCCCGCGAAGATCATCACGCCGAAGGCCAGCACCACCAGCGTGACGATGCCCGTGGTGTACGCGATGGGAATGGTGCGGTGCGGGTCGCGCGCTTCTTCGGCCGCCATGGCCGCGCCCTCGATGGCCAGGAAGAACCAGATGGCGAACGGAATCGACGCGAAGATGCCCGAGACGGCCGCGCCGTTCAGCACGCTGCCGCCGGCCCAGCCGTTGGCCACGAAGTTGGCCATGGTCCAGCCCGGCGTGACCACGCCCATGAACACCAGAAGCTCGACGATGGCCAGAATGGTGACGAACAGTTCGAACGCCGCCGCGATGCCCACGCCCACCCAGTTGAGCCCGATGAAGATCACATAGGCACCGAGCGCGAACCACTTCGGGTTGATGCCCGGGAACTGCACGTTGAGGTACGCGCCGATGGCCAGCGCAATGGCCGGCGGCGCGAAGACGAATTCGATCAGCGTCGCAAAGCCCGCGACGAAACCGCCGGTCGGCCCGAAGGCGCGCCGCGCATAGGCGAAGGGCCCGCCCGCATGCGGAATGGCGGTCGAGAGTTCGGTGAAGCTGAAGATGAAGGTGGTGTACATCGTCGCCACCAGCACGGTGGCGACGAGGAAGCCGAGCGTGCCGGCGGTGTTCCAGCCGTAGCTCCAACCAAAGTATTCACCCGAGATGACGAGGCCCACGGCAATGCCCCAGAGCTGGAGGGGGCCGAGCACCTTCTTGAGGTGGCCGGTGCCGGTTGCGGACGATGCCGCCAGCGTGGCGTCGGTGGAATGCATGGGGCTTCCTCTCTGCGTGAATGTTGACAGTGCGCATTCAGCAAAGCAAGGGCTGTTCCAACGAACAGGCCGCGCCGGAATATCGGCTTACAGGCACGACATGGGCGCTGGCCATAATCGGGGCCTCTCCAACTTCGAGGTGTTTCGTGAAGTCTCTTTTCTGTGCCGCTCTCGTGTCCGTCTTCGCCATGCCCGCCGCGTTCGCGCAATCCGCCGCGGTGACCACGCCCAGCGGCCTGATCTACCAGTCGCTGAAGGACGGCACCGGCGCATCGCCCGCCGCCACCGACACGGTCAAGGTCCATTACCGCGGCACCTTCCCCGACACCGGCAAGGAGTTCGACAGCTCCTACAAGCGCGGCGAGCCCACCGAGTTCCCGCTCAACGGCGTGATCCCGTGCTGGACCGAAGGCGTGCAGAAGATGAAGGTCGGCGGCAAGGCCAAGCTGACCTGCCCGCCGTCGATCGCCTATGGCGCGCGTGGTGCCGGCGGTGTGATTCCGCCGAACGCGACGCTGAATTTCGAAGTCGAACTGGTGTCGGTCACCAAGCGCTGATCGGCTCAGACGCCCGGCTGATACTGGTACAGCCAGGTCTCCGTCAGCGTCTGGTCCCCGTTCTTCAGGTAGAGCCGCATGTCGATCGGCTCGTTGCCTTCGGGCGTGAAGTCGAACTGCGCGCGCCAGTGGCCCGCCACGCCGTTCGGCACGGCCTCCGCGAAGACGTACGAGAACTTGCCGCGCGCCGCCGTCAGCACCACCTCGGGCTTCACGCCGAAGGGCACCGTGGTCAGCGGCTGGCCGATGAACTCCACCATGAACTTGCGCACGCCCTGCGGCCGCGGCTGGCCCGGCTGGCCGCCGCGTCCGATGCGCGTGGCCACGCAGTGCGCGAGCGGCGACGGAAAGGGTTCCTGGTCGGTCCAGTGCAGGCGGTACTGCAGGCTGTAGCTCGAACCGGCCTTGGCATCGGCCTTGGGCACCCAGAAGGCCACGATGTTGTCGTGGATCTCGTCGTCGGTCGGGATCTCGATGAGCTGCACCGAGCCTTCGCCCCAGTCGCCCAGCGGCTCGATCCACAGGCTCGGTCGCTTCTCGTAGTTCACGCCGTCCTGGTAGTGGTCGAACGCGCGGTCGCGCTGCAGCAGGCCGAAGCCGCGCGGGCGGGTGTCGGCGAAGGCCGAGGCGCGCGTCTGCGTCGGGTTGTTCAGCGGGCGCCAGATGCGCTCGCCCGCGCCGTTCCAGATGGCCAGGCCGTCGGAGTCGTGCACTTCGGGGCGCCAGTCGATGGCGGTGGGCTTGATGGTCTCGGAGTACCAGTACATCGACGTGAGCGGCACCAGGCCCAGGCGTGACACATCGCGGCGCATGAACAGGCGCGCGTCGATGTCCATGATCACGGCCTTCGTGCGCTGCATGACGAACTTGAAGACCCCCGTCACGCTCGGCCCTTCGAGCAGCGCGTAGACCGTCATCGAGGTGGTGTTGCCGGCCGCCGGGGTCTCGAAATAAAAGCGCGTGAAGGTCGGGAATTCTTCCGGCTTGCCGGGCACCGCCACGTCGAGCGCGAGGCCGCGCGCCGACAGGCCGTACTGGTAGAGCTCGCCGATGGCGCGGAAGTACGAGGCGCCCAGAAAGGCCACCCAGTCGTTCTTCTGCCAGTCGAGCTTGCTCTGGTCGCCCAGGCGGCTTTCCTGCAGGCGAAAGCCCGCGAAGCCGGCCCCGGGCGGCAGCTCGCGCGCGGGGCTGTCGGGCGGCATCGAGAAATAGGACGGGCTGTAGAGCACTTCGCGCGCGAAGGCGTCGCCGTCGGCGTTCTCCAGCACGTGCATGCGCACCGGCGTCTGGAAGAAGCGGCCCAGGTGAAAGAAGGTGACGGGAAAGGCGCCGGGCCCGTCGCGGAAGAGGGCGTTGTCGGGGTCGAACTTGATCTTGCCGTGCGCGTCGTAGTCGATGCGCTCGAGCACCTCGGGCGCCAGCGGCGTGGCCGCGACGTAGGGCTGCGCGGCGAGCGCCTTGGCCTGCGCGACCAGCGCGTCGAACGAGAAGGGCGTGGGCTGGCTCAGTTGCAGGCCGTTGGCGGCCAGCGCCTCGGTGGGCAGGCCCAGGGCGGCGAGCGCGGCGGCGGCGCCACCGGCGGCAAGGAAGGATCGGCGATCAAGCATGTGGTTCTTGAGGGTTGCGAATCTTTGGGGAAACTCTGGGAAAAGAGGACAGGCGGCTGCGCAAACGATAGGGCATTTTCCGCGACCGGGAACAACCGCGAGATTGACCCCGCGCGCGGCCGGGCGGCGTCAGCCATTCCGCGCAAACCGGGCCGGACAAAGCCGGGAATCCGGAAAATTGTGCGTTTATGTTTCGGCGTCCGGACCGGGGTCGACCGTCTTCAGCGCGTACACCGCGTACAGCGGCACGCCGAGCAGCAGCATCACCATCGGCGCGAACAGCGCATAGGGCCAGCCGATGCCTTGCATCACCCGGTAGGTGGCGTCCAGCCGCAGCCGGGGGTGCGGCTGCGTCAGCTCGGCCTCGCGCCGGATGCCCCAGTGAAACTCGGCGCCGGTGGTGCGCACCGACGGATGCTGCTTCGCGCGGCCCACCGCCAGCCAGCACATGGCGTCGAAGGCCAGCACCGAGCCCGCAGGCGCGCGCTCGCCGAAGGTGGCGAGCACCGCCCGCACCTGCTCGGGCTGCAGGTACATCAGCACGCCTTCGGTGAACAGGAAGACCGGCTTCGCATTGCGCTTGCGCGGCAGGCCCAGCTGCTCCCACCAGTCGGACGCGGTCAGGTCGAGCGAGCGCAGGTCATGGCGCTCGTGGGTCTCGGGGATCAGCTCGCGGCGCAGCTCGAGCACTTCGGGCAGGTCGGCGTCGGTCATGCGCGACTTGTCGTCGTCCAGCCACTGGAAGTAGTGGCTGAGTCCGCAACCCATGTTGACCACGCGGGCGCCGGGATGCGCCTTCAGGAAGTCCTGCGCCAGGCTGCGAAAGCGCCGCGTGCGCGAGAGGATGCCGTAGATGGTGGCGCGGTCTTCGGGCAGCGCGCTGCCGTCGTCGCGGATCTGCTCGAGGATGCCGGCGGCATAGGCGTCGCGCACGGCCACTTGCGGGAACATCGCGTCGCCGGAGGCCCGCGCGGCCAGGGGGATCCGCAAGGTGGAGGGAACGGCCGACAGGCTTCGTGCGGATTTGGGACGTGTCATGAATGCTGGAGCGAGACCATGCGCAAAGTCTGGCCGTTCCAGCGACAGGGGGCAAGTCAGTCTTTCGTTCAGCGGCCCGGATGGGAGCGCGCGTCCACGTAGGCCCAGGCCTGCAGCCCCGACGCCAGCGTGACGCGTTCGCGCCGGTAGTCGTCGACCTCGTAGGCGTCCGCATGGGCCAGCTCGGCCGGGGTGAGCGCGAAGACGGCGCCGTCGACCCGGTCGGCGGTGTTGCCGCTCGGGGCGACGATCGGGTGGTGCGTCTTGCCGCTGGTCGCGACGACCGCCGGGTCTTTGATCTCGAGCTGTTCCAGACGGTAGCCGGGCAGGCTGTCGAGCTGGCCGTCCAGCCGGCGGCCGAAGGTGGCGACCTGCACCGACTGCAGTTGCAGCGTGCCGTAGGAGAAGAGTTGCTCGGTGGCGGCTTGGGTGGCTTGGGTGGCCGGTGTGTGTGCTTCATCGTCGGCCATCAGCAGGTCTTCGTAGAAGGCGCCGAAGGGGCGCGTGGGGTGCGCGATCTGGATCTCCAGGATCCAGATGCCCGTGCCCGGGCACAGGCCGAAGTCGCCGAGGCGGCCGGCCTGGTAGATCGCATGCGGAAAGTCGCACACGCGGTGACCCTTGATGTCGAGGTTGAGCCGCCAGCCCATGGCCTCGGCGCGTTCGGCGGCGTAGGCGTAGAGCGCTTCGCCGCTCAGGCGGTCGGCGCGCCAGCGCGCGGCCACGTCGTGCCACAGCGTGCGCGCGGCTTCGGCGCAGGCGTGCATCTGCGGGTCGTCGCCGGTCACGAAGGTGTCGCCGGCATCGCCTTCGTGGCCCTCCCAGACGGGGCCGATGTCGATGAAGTAGATGTCCTGCGCGCCCAGCACGCTCGCGGGGTCCGACTGCTCCCTGAAGGTCTTGAGCGTGTCCTGGCCGAAGCGGATCACGATGGGGTGCCAGTTGCGCTCCATCTCCAGCTTGTGCAGCGTGGCCATGGCGAGGTCGTGCGCCTGCGCGTGGGTGATGCCGGGGCGCATGCCCGAGGCGATCTGGCGCACGGCGCGCTGCGAGAGCGTGCGTGCGTGCTGCATCGACTGCAGCGAAAACTTCGCGCCGGTGGCTTCGGTGCGTCCGGCTTGGGGTGTTGTCATCGGCAAGGTCCAGTGTCGTGGGGCAAGGGGCGAGGGCGTAGGCACCGCTCTCGCAAGTGCCTCGCTGTATTCTAGAAAATACAACGAAGCCGGCGGCCGCTAGGGGTTGCCCGTCGTGCCGCGCTGGCGCGCGAGGTGGCGGTAGACCGTGCTGCGGTGAACCCCCAGGCGCCGCGCCGCCTTTGCCACGTCGTGCTCGCTGGCCTTGAGCGCCTCGTCGATCGCGTGGCGCGTGATGGCCGTCAGCGGCTCGGCATGCGGCGTGGGTGCATGGGCGGGCGCATCGTCTTGCCGTTGAGGGACCGTGTGCGCGTCGCGCAGGTGCGCGGGCAGCACGGCGGCCGTGACCGAATCGCCCGTGTCGGCCAGCGCCACCACCGCGCGCAGCGTGCTGCGCAGCTCGCGCAGATTGCCGGGCCAGCGGTAGGCGGCCAGTGCGTCGAGCGCATCGTCTTCCAGCCGCAGGTGCCTGGCCGCGCCGCCCGACTCCAGGAACAGCCGCGCGATCAGCGCGCGCCGGTCGGCGCGCCGGCTCAGCGGCGGCAGCGTGACGGTGAAGCCCGCCACGCGGTACATCAGGTCGGCGCGAAAACGACCCGCTTGCACCAGCGCCGGCAGGTCGCCGTGCGTGGCGCACACCAGGTCGAAATCCACCGCCACGCCCTGGCCGCCGCCCAGCGGCGTGACCACGCGCTCTTCCAGCACGCGCAGCAGGCGCGTCTGCAGCGCCAGCGGAATCTCGGCGATCTCGTCGAGGAACAGCACGCCGCCGTGCGCCTCGCGGATGCGGCCCGCCATGCCCTTGCGCCTGGCGCCGGTGAAGGCGCCTTCGTCGTAGCCGAACAGCTCCGACTCGATCAGCGTCTCGGGCAGCGAGGCGCAGTCGACCGCCACGAAAGGGCCGGCGGCGCGGCGGCTCGCGGCATGCAGGCGGCGCGAGAACACCTCCTTGCCGCTGCCGGTCTCGCCGTTCACCAGCACCGGCACGCCTTCGTTCAACACGCGCACGGCCTTGTCGAGCAGCGGTGCCAGGTCATCGGCCTCGGGCTGCGCCGAGGGCGTGTCCGTGCGCCGCGCCGTGGGGCGAGAGGCGCCGGGCGTGCCCGAGCGTTCCATCACCGTGGCGATCTGCCGGCCGCCCGGCAAGGTCAGCAGGCTGCGCCGGTGTTCCATGCGCGGCCAGTTCGCGCCCAGAAAAGCCTTGGCCTCCAGGTCGAGCAGGCTGTCCCACGAGCGGCCGAACAGCTCCAGCGCCACGCGGTTGGCCGCGACGATGCGTCCGCCCTCGATCACCATCAGCCCCTCGCGCGCGGTGCCGATCAGCGCCGGCCGCGCATGAAAGCGCAGCACGTGGCCACCGGCCTCGGCCAGCATCATGCGGTGCTCGACCTGCTGCGCCGCCATGCGCACCAGGCCCAGCGCGTGCGTGTTCACGCGCACCGTTTCGCCCGAGATGTCGAGCGCGCCGGCCAGCTCGCCGCGCCCCGTGAAGATGGGCGCCGCCGCGCAGCCGAGTGCGCCGTTCTGCGCGAGGTAGTGCTCGCCGCCCAGCACCATCAGCGCCTCGCGCTCGGCCAGCGCGGTGCCGATGGCGTTGGTGCCCCGGTGGTTCTCCGACCATTGCACGCCGGGCTGCAGCGCGATGCGCTGGGCCTTGGGCAGGAAGTCGGGGCTGCCGATTTCCTCGAGGATCAGCCCGCTTGCGTCCGACAGGATCACCACGCAGCCGTCGCCGATGGCGTGCTCGGCCAGCCCGTCGAGTTCGGGCTGCGCGCAGTTGAGCAGCCGCACGGCCTGCTCGCGCCGTTCGCGCAGCAGGGCCAGCGCCATGGGCTCGGGGTCGATGTACTGGTGGTCGACCGGGCGGCAGCGCTGCCACGAACGCGAGATGTGCGGTGCGATCCAAGGGGCCGGGTCGCGACCCTGCCCGAAGAACAGCTCGCGTGCCTGTTCCACCCTGACCGATGGCCACTGCGCTTCACTCATGCGTGTCTCCGGTTGTCTGCCGCTCACGGTGTTTTCGCCTTGTGCGACATCGTAGTCGCTATGTTCGCGCGGACATGTCGCAGATTGCGAATGAAAACCCGCTGCGACACCGGCTTGCCCGGCGGAAGTACTCAGGGAATGTCCCGATCCGGGCGGGTACGTGCCTTGCGGTTGTCCGTGCGGGTCGCCGCATGTCGCGGCGCTACCGCCACCAGCAAACAGGAGACAAGTCATGGACATGCTCGAACCGGGCAAATTCGGCACCGCGGTGCCGTTCAAAAAGCGCTACGGCAACTACATCGGCGGCGAGTGGGTCGCGCCGGTGGACAACCAGTACTTCGAGAACATCACGCCCGTCACCGGCCAGGTCTTCTGCGAGGTGCCGCGCTCCACGGCCGCCGACATCGACCGCGCGCTGGACGCCGCCCACAAGGCCAAGGCGGCCTGGGGCCGCACCTCGCCGACCGAGCGCGCGAACGTCCTCAACAAGATGGCCGACCGCATGCAGGAGAACATCGCCGTGCTGGCCGCCGCCGAGACCTGGGACAACGGCAAGCCGCTGCGCGAAACCATGGCCGCCGACCTGCCGCTGGCCATCGACCATTTCCGTTACTTCGCCTCGTGCATTCGCTCGCAAGAGGGCGGCATCAGCGAGATCGACCACGAGACCTTCGCGTACCACTTCCATGAACCCCTGGGCGTGGTCGGCCAGATCATTCCGTGGAACTTCCCGATCCTGATGGCGGTGTGGAAGCTGGCGCCCGCGCTGGCGGCCGGCAACTGCGTGGTGCTGAAGCCGGCCGAGCAGACGCCGGTGTCGATCCTGGTGCTGCTGGAGATCGTCGGCGACCTGCTGCCGCCGGGCGTGCTGAACGTGGTGAACGGCTTCGGCGTGGAGGCGGGCAAGCCGCTGGCGTCGAGCAACCGCATCGGCAAGATCGCCTTCACGGGCGAGACCACCACCGGCCGGCTGATCTCGCAGTACGCCAGCCAGAACCTGATTCCGGTCACGCTGGAGTTGGGCGGCAAGTCGCCCAACATCTTCTTCGCGGACGTGATGGACAAGGACGACGGCTTCTTCGACAAGGCGCTCGAAGGCTTTGCCATGTTCGCGCTGAACCAGGGCGAGGTGTGCACCTGCCCGTCGCGCGCGCTGATCCAGGAATCGATCTACGACCGCTTCATGGAGCGTGCGCTCAAGCGCGTGGCCGCCATCAAGCAGGGCAGCCCGCTGGAGATGGACACCATGATCGGCGCGCAGGCCTCGAGCGAGCAGCTCGAAAAGATCCTGTCGTACCTGGACATCGGCAAGCAGGAGGGCGCGCAGGTGCTGATCGGCGGCGAGCGCAACCTGCTTTCGGGCGACCTGAAGGACGGCTACTACGTGAAGCCCACCGTGTTCAAGGGCCACAACAAGATGCGCATCTTCCAGGAAGAGATCTTCGGCCCCGTGGTGTCGGTCGCCACCTTCAAGGACGAGGAAGAGGCGCTCTCCATCGCCAACGACACGCTCTACGGCCTGGGCGCCGGCGTGTGGAGCCGCGACATGAACCGCGCCTTCCGCATGGGCAAGGGCATCCAGGCGGGCCGCGTGTGGACCAACTGCTACCACCACTACCCGGCGCACGCGGCCTTCGGTGGCTACAAGCAGTCGGGCATCGGGCGCGAGAACCACAAGATGATGCTCGATCACTACCAGCAGACCAAGAACCTCCTGGTGAGCTACAGCGAGAACAAGCTGGGCTTCTTCTGATGACAGGCGAAGTCCTGCGCGTCACCGCGACCGATGCCGCGCTCGCGTTGATCGACAGGCTCGCCGCCAGGCACGGCCCGCTGATGTTCCATCAGTCGGGCGGTTGCTGCGACGGCAGCGCGCCCATGTGCTACGGGCAGGGCGAGTTCATCGTGGGCGACTACGACCGGCTGCTGGGGCACATCGGCGGCATGCCGTTCTACATCAGCGGACCGCAGTTCGCGTATTGGCAGCACACGCAGCTGATCATCGACGTGGTGCCGGGGCGGGGCGGCATGTTCTCGCTGGAGGGGCCGGAAGGCCTGCGCTTCCTGACACGCTCGCGGCTGTTCACGGACGAGGAGTGGGCCGTGCTGGAGGCCGAGGAAGCGAAGTAGAACGAACGGCCCTTGCCCGATAGTCTGGATAGACTGGCGTGCTCGATTCAACCCAAGGAGTACTCCATGAAGATCAGCGCACGCAACGTCCTGTCGGGCAAGGTCATTTCCATCGTTCGCGGCCCGGTCACGACCGAAGTCACCCTCGAAATCGCGGCGGGGGTGCAGATCGTCTCGACGATCACGAGCAGCTCGGCCGAGTCGCTGAAGCTCACCGAAGGGGCGAATGCCTATGCGGTGATCAAGGCTTCGAGCGTGATGGTGGGGACGGACTGAGCCTGGAGCCCGTCTTGCCGGTGAAGTGACATACGCAGTTCAGGGCGCGCTCACGCCGATGGTGTGCTCTGCGCACGCGCCCCGGACGCAGTCCCTGCGAAAAACCTAACAACGCGCGAACAAGGGCGCATCTGCCCCGCCGAACTCACTGGCGCAGAAGATGCTCGGCCAGCAGCAGCGCAGCAGGCGAGAGGGCCGCCCCCGTCTTCGTCGCCATCAGCAACCGCCGCGTGGCCCACGTTTCCTTGAGCCGCACGACCTTCAGGTCGAGCGCCGCCACCTGCGCCTTGCAGGCCGCGAGCGGCACCACGCCGATGCCGAGGTTGGCCGCGATCATGTGGCACATCGCGTCGAAGCTGCGCACCTGCACGCGCAGCCGCATCGGAATGCCGGCCTGCTCGGCGGCACGCGAGGTCAGCTCCAGCAGCGAGCTGCTGCGGTTCAGGCCCACGAACTCGTGCGCCAGGCAGGTCTTGAAGTCGACCTGCTTGGCACGCGTGCGCGCCAGCGGATGCTGCCTGGCGCACAGCACCACCAGCTCGTCGGTCTGGAAGGGCGCGACGTCCAGGCCGTAGGCGGGCGTGTTCTCCGCGAACACGCCGACGTCGGCGAGGCCGTCGACCAGCGCGCGCACGGTGTCGCCGCTCAGTTGTTCTTCCACCTCGACGCGGATGTCCGGGTGTTGGGCCAGGAAGGTGGCGAGCGTGGTCGGCAGGAACTCCGTCAGCGCCGACATGTTGGCCCACAGCCGTACGTGGCCGCGCACGCCGCTGGAGTAGTCGTTGAGCTCGTTGCTGAACTGCTCGAAGCCCTGGAACAGGCGCATCGCATGCTGCATCGCGACATGGCCCGCGGGCGTGAGCGCGATGCCCTGCGCGCTGCGCTCGAGCAGCTTCGAGCCGGTGGCCGCTTCGAAGTCCGACAGCCGCCGGCTCGCGGCCGACAGCGCGAGGTGGCACGCCTCCGCGCCCTTGGTGATGCTGCCCGACTGCGCCACGGCGCAGAACAGGCGCAGCGTGACGAAGTCGACGCGGGCGGGGTTGATCGGGTGGGGCATCGCCGAATTCTAGAGAGCAGGCAAGTGCCGAAAGTCACCGTCCATTCGCGCTGAGAACCAAAGGGCTCGTTTGACATGTTATGTCGGCGCACCTATAGTGAATCCATCGAAGCACCGCTCGCTTCCAACGGTATCAACCACAAGGAGAGGTATGCAATCACTGCTCGATCAACTCAAGGGGCTCGACGCGCTGGCCGGTGCCGCGATGGGCGGGCGGCCCGTGCAGTTGCAGCCCATTCCGGGGCGCACGCCGGTGGTCCAGGTGAGCATCGAGGGGCGCGACGAGCTGCCGATCTTCGTGACCAGTTCGGACATGCAGATCATCTGCATCTGCTATCTCTGGACCGAGGAAGAAGTGAAGCCCGAGCGCCGCACCGAGCTGCTCGAATCGCTGCTCGACCTGAATCCTTCGGTGCCGCTGTCGTCGTTCGGGCGCGTCGACGGGCGCTACGTGCTCACCGGCGCGCTGGGGCGCGATGCGAGCGTGGACGACATCGCACGTGAAGTGGCCGTGCTCAGCGACAACGCGCTCGATGCGCTGGACGCCCTGTCCGAATTCCTGAACTAAGCGGAGGTCTCCATGACAGTCATCAAGAAGCTCGTCACCCTGCTGCGCGGCAGCGCGCGCGAAATCGGCGAGAGCGTGGTCGACAGCAACGCCACGCGCATCTACGAGCAGGAAATCATCGACGCCAAGCACAGCATCGAAAAGGCCAAGGGCGACCTCACGGGCGTGATGGCCAAGGAGATGCAGTCGGCCCGCGAGATCGTGCGGCTGAAGAACGAGGCGTCGCGCTACGAAGGCCTGGCGCTCGAAGCCCTCAACAAGACGCAGGAAGGCCTGGCGCTCGACGTGGCGGCCAAGGTCGGCCTGCTCGAGCAGGAGCTCGAGGAACAGGCCAAGGCGCATGCCTCGTATGCGCTGCAGGTGTCCAAGCTCAAGGAGCTCATCAAGTCGGCCGAGGCGCGCATCCGCGAGCACGAGCGCGAGATCGGCATCGCCAAGACCACCGAGAGCGTCTACCGCGCCACGCAGTCGATCTCCGAGAACATCGGCAGCGGCGGTTCGCGGCTGGCCAATGCGCGCGAGTCGCTGGAGCGCATCCGCGCGCGCCACGAAGACCTGTCCGACCGCATGACGGCCAACCAGCAACTCGAGAACGAGTTCGGCCACGGCGCGCTCGAGAAGAAGCTGGCGGCCGCGGGCATCGGCAACGAGGCCGACCGCACCGGCAAGGTGATGGAACGCATCCGCGCCCGCCAGGCCAACCCCTCGGGGACCGGGGCGCAATAAGCATGCGCGCCAAGCCGGTTCGCTGGCAGGGCTCCGACGAGGCGATACGCGCCGTGCAGGTGGCGTTCGACGTGGAAGAGGCCGTGCTCGAAGCCGTGCGCACCGCGGCTTTCGAGCAGCATGTGTCCACGTCGGACCAGATCCGGCAGGTGCTGGGCCTTGCCACCACGTCCAAGCCCAAGCGGCCCCGGCTGACCGTGTCGCTGAATGCGGCAGACTACGAGTTCCTCGCGAAGCGTTACGGCCTCGCGGTGGACGACCGCCTGGCCATCAAGGAGAAGGCCACGCGGGACCTGATCGAATTTGCCAGTGGAGCCACGGGGACGGCTTCCGGCAGGAAGAGCACCGGCACGGGAAGGCCGGGCCGCAAATAGAACAACGAACAACAACCCGCATGCGGGAGGATCAATGGGCGATTTCATGGGAGCGGTGACGGGGTACCCCACCGCGATCTACACGGTGCTGCTGGGCGTCGTGGTGATCTACTGGGTACTCGCCGTGCTGGGCATGGTCGACATCGAACACGCTGGCATCGACCTTCATCTGCACGCCGACGCGCCGCACGTCCACACGCACGCCGACGGCGACTCCAGCGACATCGGCCACATCGCCAGCTACGTGGTGGCCTTCGGGCTGAACGGCGTGCCGTTCTCGGTGGCCGTGAGCCTGCTGGTGCTGGTCTCGTGGACGGTGTGCTGCCTGGGCGGCGAGTGGCTGCTGCCGCTGGTGCCGACGATGCCGCTGAAATTGCTGGCCGGCACGGTGCTGCTGGTGGCCAGCGCGGTCATCGCCATTCCCATCACCGCCGTGGCCATCCGGCCGCTGCGCGGGCTGTTCGTGAGCCACACGGCCGTGAGCAACGCCGCGCTGGTCGGCCAGGTCTGCCGCGTCGTCACCGGCGTGGTGAACGAGAAAGACGGCCGCGCCGAGGTGGCGCGCCGCGGCGCCAGCCTGAACATCCGCGTATGGGCTGCCGTGCCCAACACGCTCAAGCGCGGATCGCAGGCGCTGATCCTCGAATACGACGAGGTGGCCGGCCGCTACCTCGTTGCCGCGCACGACGACCACAACGCCGCCTGATCGCCTTTGCGGCGCAACACCGCGCCACATCGCGCCGCGCCGCGTCTTTCACCTGTTTCTTTCGCTCTCAAAGCAATTCTGGAGAAAAAATGGAGCCCATCCTCATCGCCATCGTCATACTGGCCGTCGTCATCCTCGGCCTGTTCGCGATGTTCGCCAAGTTCTATCGCAAGATCGAACAGGGCCACGCCCTCATCGTGAACACGCTGCGCGCCGAGCCCGAAGTGACCTTCACCGGGCGCATGGTCTATCCGATCATCCACAAGGCCGAGCTGATGGACATCTCGGTCAAGACCATCGAGATCGACCGCTCGGGCAACGAGGGCCTGATCTGCCGCGACAACATCCGCGCGGACATCAAGGTGAAGTTCTTCGTGCGCGTCAACAAGACGGCCGACGACGTGCTGAAGGTGGCGCAGGGCATCGGCTGCGCGCGCGCCTCCAACCACGAGACGCTCGAGGAGCTGTTCTCGGCCAAGTTCTCGGAGGCGCTGAAGACCGTGGGCAAGTCGATGGAGTTCGTCGACCTCTACCAGGCGCGCGACGGCTTTCGCGACCAGATCATCAGCCAGATCGGCAACGACCTCTCGGGCTACGTGCTCGAGGACGCGGCCATCGACTTCCTCGAGCAGACGCCGCTGTCGGAGCTGGACGCCAACAACATCCTCGATGCGCAGGGCATCAAGAAGATCACCGAGCTGACGGCGGTCGAGCACGTGCGCACCAACGAGCTGCGCCGCAACGAGGAAATGCAGATCAAGAAGAAGAACGTCGAGACGCAAGAGGCGCTGCTCGAGCTCGAGCGCCAGCAGGCCGACGCCACCTCGCGCCAGCACCGCGAGATCGCCAGCGTGCGCGCCCGTGAAGAGGCCGAGACCGCCAAGATCCAATCCGAGGAGCGCACCAAGTCCGAAACCGCGCGCCTGCTCTCGGAGCAGACCGTGTCGGTGCAGCAGGAAAACGTACAACGCGAAAAGGAAGTGGCCGAGAACAACCGCAAGCGCGCGGTGGCCATCGAGGAAGAAAAGGTCACGCGTGCCCGCGACCTGGAAATCGTCGATCGCGAGAAGGAAGTGACGCTGCAGCGCATCGAGAAAGACAAGGCCGTCGAAGTGCAGAAGAAGGCCATTGCCGACGTGATCCGCGAGCGCATCGTGGTCGAGCGCACGGTGGCCGAGCAGGAAGAAGCCATCAAGGAACTGCGCGTGGTGGCCGAGGCTGAGCGCACCAAGAAGTCGGTCGTGATCATGGCCGAGGGCCAGGCCGACGAGAAGATGGTGCTCGACGTCAAGGCCGCCGAGACGCAGGAAAAGCGCGCCCGCCACAAGGCCGCCGAAGAGCTGACGCTGGCCGACGCCAAGCTCAAGGTCGCCGAGCGCGACGCCGAGTCGAAGAAGCGCGAAGCCGAGGGCGTCGAGGCCATCTCGGCCGCCCCGGGCCTGGCCGCCGCCAAGGTGCAGATCGCCACGGCGCAGGCCAAGCTCGTGAGCTTCGAGGCCGAAGCCACGGGCAAGGAAAAGCTGGGCCTGGCCGAAGTGCACATCCGCTCCGCCGATGCCGACGCCATCCTCAAGGCCGGCCAGGCCGATGCGCAGGTCATCGAGGCCCGTTCGCAGGCCGAAGCCGCAGGCATGCGCGCCAAGTTCGACGCCGAAGCCTCGGGCAAGGAAAAGCTCGGCCTTGCCGAAGTGAACGTGCGCACGGCCGATGCCGAAGCCACGCTCAAGTCGGGTCAGGCCGATGCGCAGGTCATCGAAGCGCGCTTCGGCGCCGAGGCCAAGGGCCTGCACGAGAAGTTCGAGGCCATGAAGTCGATGAGCCCCGAAACCCGCGACCACGAAGAGTTCCGCATGCGCCTGGAGAAGTCGCACATCGAGACGCTCAAGGGCATCGATGCGCAGACGTCCATCGCCAAGGAACAGGCCGAGGTGCTGGGCACCGCGCTGGCCAACGCCAAGATCGACATCGTGGGCGGGCAGGGCGACTACTTCGACAGCTTCGTGCGTTCACTGTCGGTGGGCAAGGGCATCGACGGCGTCATTTCCAAGAGCAATGCGCTGCAGGTCGCGTTCAAGGACCAGCTCTCGGGCGAGCGCGACGTGGTGAAAGACCTGCGCGACATCGTCGGCGCGCTGGGCAGCTCGTCGGGCGAGATCCAGAACCTCAGCGTGGCCTCGCTCATGAGCAAGATCGCCAGCGACGGCAGCGAAAGCCAGAAGAACGCCCTGCAGAACCTGATCTCCACCTTCCGCCCGCTGAATGGAGACGCGCGATGAGGCCTGACCTGAAGTGCAGTTGCTCGGCGCATGCGTCGATGCAACCCGTGGCGTTGGCCGAGGCACTTCTTGCGGTGCAGTGCGCCGACTGCGGCGGCATGGTCATGGCCATGGACGACTGGCGGGCCTGGAAGGGCGGCGACGAAGACCGCGTGCCGCACGCGGTCGACGACGAGGTCATCGAGGTGTTCGACGCCGCGTCGGTGCGGCACTGCCCCGCGTGCGACCGGCTCATGCAGCGCCTGCGCGTGAGCGCGGGCCCCGACTTTCGCATCGACCGTTGCGTGGCCTGCCAGAACCTGTGGTTCGACAAGGGCGAGTGGCGCGCCATCGTGAGCCGGGGCCTGGCGGGCCGGCTCGACGAGCTGCTGTCCGACGGCTGGCAGCGCCGCCTGCAGAGCGAAGAGGTGCGCGAAGTGCGCCTGGCCGCGCTGCGCCGGCGCTACGGCAACGATTGCATCGACGAGCTGGACCGCATCCGCGCCTGGCTCGACACCCAGCCTCACCGCGACGAATTGCTCGCACTGCTGCGCGCGGACTGACCGCGCCGACCTATGCAACCAACGCAAGAACCGGGAGCGCCGGCCGGCGCCGACGCGCAGACTGCCCAGACCGAGGCCCTGGTGTCCGGCAGCGGCAGCTACGACCTGCTGAAGAAACGGCTCGAAACCCAGGGCGAGGGCCTGCTGAAGAAGACGCAGGCGCTCAACGAGCAGCGGCTGGCCGAATTCGGCCGCTCCGACCAGACGCTGATCCTGCGCACCCGCGCGCGCACCGAGAACAACGCCGTGGCGCGCGACCTCGTGCGCATCGGCGACCTGCTGCTGTTCGGCTACAACGTGTTCATCGGGCTGCGCAAGGAGACCGCGGTCGGCGACGTGTTCGGCCTGTACCGGCTGGTGTCGCCGGGCGAGTCCGCCCCGGGCGTGGAGAGCGACGAGCTGCAGCCGGTGCCGCTGGCCGGCACCTTCCTCGAAGACACGCGCTTTGCCTCCGACTTCCGCGAGCTGTACGCCTACTACAAGCAGGCCACGCTGCTGCAGCTGCGGGTGACGCAGGACAAGCTGCTCGCGTCCTTCCAGATCGGCCAGCAGATCACCGACGTGCGCGTGTTCCGCTGGGCCATCGAGCGCGATGGCCGCATTGCCTACATCGACAACCGCGGCGAGCGCGACATCGCCTTGCCCGCGAGCCACGATTTCGAGTGGACCGTGGCCACCCGCGAAGACCACGTGGGCGGCAAGCACCCGCACGTGAACGTGCTCGACACGGTGTTCGTCGAGACGCTGGGCGGCGACCTCACGATCAAGATCGAGAACAACACCGAGACCGGCCTGGGCATCTACAGCGAGCCGGTCGAAGACAAGAGCCAGTCGCTGACCGACGCCGAGATTGCGTGGGCCAAGCTCGGCATGCTCATATTGCTGCGCGTGAAGCCCTACCGCGAGCAGGTCACGCGCTACCTGGTGTTCAACATCCGCACGCAGCAGGTGGAGCGCATCGACGCCATCGGCGGCTCGTGCGTGCAGCTGCCCGAAGACCATGGCATCATTTTTCCGGGTGGCTACTACCTGCAGTCGGGCGAGCACAAGCGCTTCGACCTGCCTGCCGAGATGGTCGAGAACCTGCGCTTCAAGCGCATGCTGCGCTCGCCCAACGGCGAGGACGTGGCCTACATTTTTTACGACCCGAAGCCGGGCCGCTACGCGCTCTTCAACTACAACCTGATCGACAAGAAGCTCGCGACGCCGATCATCGCCAACGGCTACGGGCGCTTTGCCGACGGCCGCATCCTGGTGTTCCACGACAACGAGGGCGAGCCGACGCGCGTGCATCCGATGCAGCTGTGGCAGACCCCGTTCGCCAGCGAAGAGCACGTGAGCGCGCAGCCGCCCGCCACCGGCTTCTTCGGCAAGATCGGCAATGCCGAGCTGGTGCGCGGCGTGAGCGACCTCATGGGCATTGCCCGCGCGGTGCGCGAACAGGCGCCGACCAAGGCCGCCTACGAAGACCTGATCCGCCAGTGCACCCGCGTGAGCGACGCCTACTTCTGGCTCGACGCGCCGGAGGCCACGGGCCTGATGGCCGAGCTGCGCAGCATTGCCGAGGTGGCGCGCAGCACGCTGGCCGAGTTCGAGAAGGTCGACACCATCCGCCGCGAAACCGCGCGCGCATTGGCCCGCGCGGAAGACGAGCAGCATGCGCTGCTGGTCGACATCGCCAGCACCATCTGGCGTGCGCCCGACGATTTCGTGAAGGCGCTGGCGCGGCTGCGCGAGCGCCGCGGCGCGCTGCAGATGCTCAAGGAGCTGCGCTACGCCGACCTGCCGCGCATCGCCGCGATGGACGCCGCGCTGGAGACCGAGCAGCAGCGCATCGGCGAACGCGCGATGCAGTTCCTGGCCGCCGACACCGCGTTCGTGGGCCAGCGCCAGTCGCTCGACAAGCTGGCGCTCGAGCTGCCGAACCTGGCCACGTCGCCGGCGCTGGGCCAACTGCTGGCCACGCTCGACGAGCAGGCCGCCGGGCTCGACCTGCTGACCGAGCAGCTGGGCAGCCTGCCGGGCGGCGACGCGGTGATCCGCACGTCGATTCTCGACCGCATCTCGCTGATCTACGCCGACATCAACCGCATGCGCGCCGACGCGCGCGCGCGGCGCAAGTCGCTGGGCGCGACCGAGGCGCGGGCCGAGTTCGGCGCGCAGTTCAAGCTGTTCAGCCAGGCGGTGGAAAACGCGCTGGAGTTCGCCGACACGCCAGAGAAGTGCGACGACGCACTCACGCGGCTGCTGGCCCAACTGGAAGAAATCGAAGGCCGCTTCGCCGAGCAGGAAGACTTTCTGGCCGACATCGCGGAAAAGCGAGAGAACGTGTACGAGGCGCTCTCGGCGCGGCGCCAGAGCCTGGTCGAAGCCCGCCAGCGCCGCGCGCAGGGCGTGGTGAATGCGGCCGGCCGCATCCTCGACGGCATTCCGCGCCGCATCGCGCAACTGGCCGACCTGACGCAGGTACACAGCTACTTCGCGGCCGACCCGATGATCGGCAAGCTGCACACGCTGATCGCCGATTTGCGCACGCTGGGCGCGGCCGTGCCCGCCGACGAACTCGACACCCGCCTGAAGACCGCGCGCGACCAGGCCCTGCGTGCCGTGCGCGACAAGCGCGAGCTGGTGAGCGAGGGCGGCGATACGCTGCGCCTGGGCCGCCACGCCTTCACCGTGCACCGCCAGCCGGTCGACCTGACGCTGGTCGCGCGCGAAGAGGGCATGGCCTACCAGGTGACGGGCACCGACTACCAAAGCCCCGTGGACGACGAGCGGCTGCAGCCGCTGCAGCGCTACTGGAACCAGTCGCTGGTCTCTGAAACGCCCGCGCTGTCGCGCGCCGAGTACCTGGCCGGCCGCCTGCTCGAAGCCTTGCTCGAAGGCAAGGCCGAGCGCAGTTGGGCCGACGTGCGCACCCTGCTGGCCGAAGACCCGCAACATCCGCAACTGCTGGAAATGGTTCGCCGCTTCGCCGCCGCGCGCTACCAGGAGGGTTACCAGAAGGGCATTCACGACGACGACGCGCTGCGCCTGCTGGGCGCGCTGGTCGCCATGCAAGACCAGGCCGGCCTGCTGGCCTGGGGCCCGACCGAGCGTGCGCTGGCCTTGCTCTACTGGCAGCACGGCCACCTGATCGCGCACCGCGAATCGCTGCTGCGGCGCGCGCGTGCCGCGATGCAGATGCACGACCTGTTCGGCCGGCGCGACGCGCTCGACCAGCTCGAAGCCGACACCGCGCGATCGCTGAACCATTTCGCGCGCGACGTGCTGCCCGACCTGCTGCCGCTGGCCGACACCGCCGACGAAGAAGCGCGCGACGCCCACAAGGGCCGCATTGCCACGCTGTGCGACCAGGCGGCCGCGTACCTGGTGCGCGAACTCGCGGCGCACAACGGCGAGACCTGGGCCGTGTCCGGCGCGGGCGAAGACCTGGCCGCCGCGCTGCTGCGCGAGCTGGAGCGCGGCGGCCGGCGCGAAGCCTGGCAGGCCGACCTCGACGCCGCGCCGCCCGCCGAGCGCTGGCGCCTGGCACGCGATTGGGTGGGCGCCTACGCCGTCCACCAGGCGCCGCAGTCGGTCGACTGGGTGGACGACGCGGCCAGCGTGCTGGCCATGCCGTTGCAGCGCACGCGCGTCAACGTGGCGCTCGACCGCACGGTCGACGGCCTGCGCGGCGAGCACCCGCGCATGGCCGAGGGCCGCATGACGCTGAACCTCAACGACTTCTGGCGCCGCTTCCTGTTCCACACCACGCACGCGGTGCCCGGCTACGAAGCGCTGCAGAGCCTGCGCCACGAGCTGCTCGAACGCGAGAAGGCGCGCCTGAAGCTCAGCCAGTTCCAGGCCAAGCCGCTGTCGACCTTCGTTCGCAACCGGCTGATCGACGAGCTGTACCTGCCGCTGATCGGCGACAACCTCGCCAAGCAGATCGGTTCGGCGGGCGAGGGCAGCCGCACCGACCGCATGGGCCTGCTGCTGCTGATCTCGCCGCCCGGCTACGGCAAGACCACGCTGATGGAGTACGTGGCCGACCGGCTGGGCCTGATCTTCGTGCGCATCAACTGCCCGGCGCTGGGCCACGGCGTGACCGCCATCGACCCGGCCAACGCGCCCAACAGCGCGGCGCGGCAGGAGCTGGAAAAGCTCAACCTCGGCCTGGCCATGGGCAGCAACGTGATGCTGTACCTGGACGACATCCAGCACACGAGCCCGGAGTTCCTGCAGAAGTTCATTGCGCTGGCCGACGGCACGCGGCGCATCGAGGGCGTGTGGAACGGCGAGCCGCGCAGTTACGACATGCGCGGCAAGCGCTTCGCGATCGTGATGGCGGGCAACCCGTACACCGAGTCGGGCGACGTGTTCAAGATCCCGGACATGCTGGCCAATCGCGCCGACATCTACAACCTGGGCGATGTGCTGTCGGGCCGCGAGGCGGCGTTTGCGCTGTCGTACATCGAGAACAGCCTGACCTCGAACCCCACGCTGATGCCGCTGGCCTCGCGCGACCCGAAGGACGTGCAGTTGCTGGTGCAGATGGCGCAAGGCCACGAGGTGCCGAGCAGCGCGCTGTCGCATGCGTACAGCGCGGTCGAGCTGGAAGAGATCAAGGCCTTGCTGCAGCGCCTGTTCCGTGCCCGCGACCTGCTGCTGAAGGTGAACCTGGCGTACATCGAGTCGGCCGCGCAGCAGGAAAACTACCGCATGGCGCCGCCGTTCAAGCTGCAGGGCAGCTACCGCAACATGACCAAGCTGGCGGGCAAGATCACGGCGCTGATGCGCGACGACGAGCTCGATGCGCTGCTGCGCGACCACTACCGCGGCGAGGCCCAGACGCTGACCACCGGTGCGGAAGAAAACCTGCTGCGGCTGGCCCAGTTGCTGGGCAGCCCGACGCCGGAAGAAGACGCGCGCTGGAAGAGCATCTGCGAAGAGTTCGTGCGCCAGCGCAAGCTCGGCGGCGCCGACGTGGACGGCAGCCAGCGCATAGCGAGCAGCATGCTCGACGTGGCGCGCGCGGTCGATGCGCTCAAACCCGAGCCCGTGCTTGCCGCCGAAGGCCCCAGTGAAAGCCAACGCCTGGCCGACGCCATGTTGCAGATCGCCGTGACCTACCGCGAGTTGATCCTGCCGCTGGTGACCGCTACGGAACGCAGGCTGGAGCTCGATCGTTCGATCAAGCAGGACATGGAGCGACTGGCTGCCGATGTGCACGCGACGCGTGTTGTGCCGAAGCGTGGGCCGAAACCTGACAAGGAGCAGTAGGGATGAATTTTTATTTCTCGGTTCGACGAGGCGACGGACCTTCGGGGGGCGCTCACGCCGACGGTGTGCTCTGCTCCGCGAATGTCCCCCGGCCTGCGGCCTCCTCCTTTACTTCGCTGCGCAGAGCACACCGCCGACGTGAGCGTTGTGAGAGGCGGTCGTTGATCGGCGAGCACCAGCAGCGTGCCCAAGTGCACAGGGCATCGGGTGCTCCCCGCAGCGAAATAAAGGAGGAGGGGCGCAGCCCCGGGGGACATTCGCGGAGGGGAGTACCCGGTGTCCTGTGCACACGCCCCGAACCACCCAGCAACCGAGCGCGCAACCAGACCAGGAGCAACTGAAATGTCCGCCCTGCCCGTGACAAACGAACCGCAGCCGGCACTGCCCGAGCTTCTGGCCCAACTCGACGCCACCCTGGTCGACACCCGACTGAGCGACGACGAGCGCCGTGTCCTGGTTCACACGCTGCGCGAAGCCTCCCCGCCCGAAGACGGCTTGCGTCAACTGCGCAACCGGGCCTTCGACCTTGTGCGTGCGCGTACCGCCGACCCCGAGCAGTTGGCCTTGCTGAAGTGGCTCGAAGGCGTGGTGCGCTCCATCGACACCGGTCGCTCGCCCGACAGCGTGGCCGTGCGCTCGCAGGCTTTCTTCAGCCCCGGTACCGCTTGCTTGCAGGCCATCAACCAGCAACTGCGGGCCGCCAGGCGTTCGGTCGACCTGTGCGTGTTCACGCTGTCCGACGACCGCATCACCGCGGAAATTCTGGCCGCGCACCGGCGCGGCGTGTCGCTGCGCTTCATCTCCGACAACGACAAGGAGTTCGACCGCGGCAGCGACATCGGCCAACTGCGCGCGGCCGGCATTCCGGTCGCGGTGGACCGGACCGATGCGCACATGCACCACAAGTTCGCGATCTTCGACGGCGCGCGGCTGCTCAACGGCAGCTACAACTGGACGCGCAGCGCCTGCGATTTCAACGAAGAGAACGTGGTGCTGAGCAACGACCCTACGCTGGTGCGGCGCTTCGCCGACGAGTTCGATACCTTGTGGAAAGAATTGCAGGCCTCGCGATGAGCAGACGGATCGACTACGACTGGGAGCTGCCGCCCGCGCTGCAGCAACGGCTGGGCAGCTCCAGCTACGGCGCGCAGCGCATCATTCACGAGCAGGACCACCTGATGGTGATCCTGCACGAGCCGCCCGCCGGCACGGGGGCGGAGCGCAAGGCGGCCGTGTTCCTGCGCAAGCCCGACGGGGCCTGGCTGCACAAGGGCAACAACCCGGGCGAGAAGGCGCTGTCGAAGCTCGTCGAAAGCTATCGGGCGGCGCTGAGCACTTTCGAGATCCGGCACGAGGCGGCCGACACGTCCGAGGCGCTGTTCCAGATCCTCGGGCCGCTGATCCCGTTGTCGCGTGCCGCGTCGAACGTGCAGGTCACGCTGCAGGCCGCGCGCGATGCGGTGCCGGAGGACGTGCTGATCACCGACATGCGCGACCGCGCGGTCGAGGTCTCGCGCGGCATCGAGCTGCTGCTGGCCGACACCCGCATGTCGCTCGACTACCGGCTCGCGCACGCGGCCGAGCAGCAGGCGCGCGCGGCGATGGAAGTCAGCCGCGCGCAGCACAAGCTCAACACCATCGCGGCGCTGACCTTTCCGCTGATGGCCATCGGCGCGGCCTTCGGCATGAACATGCACAGCGGGGTGGAGAACCTGCCGGGCTGGGTGTACTGGGTGATCTTCGGCGCCGGGCTCTTCATGGGCGTGCTGCTGCGCGGCTGGGTCAGGGCGCCCGAAGCGCCCGCGACCTTGCCGCCGCCGGGGCTGTCGAACAAGAAGAAGTAGCAGCAGCACCAACAACAACATCATCGAAGGCCCGCAAGGGCCTTCGCGTTTTGCGAAGGGCTGCTGCCGTACCGGCAATTCCGCCCGGCGCGATCTGTTCCTAGAGTCGGGGCAACCCCTCACATGGAGACAGACGCGGACATGAATGCACTCGAAGGCCTGAAGGTGCTGGAGCTCGGCCAGCTCATTGCCGGCCCCTTCGCCGGCAAGACGCTGGCGGAGTTCGGCGCCGACGTGATCAAGGTCGAGCCCGAAGGCGTCGGCGACCCGCTGCGCAAGTGGCGGCTGCTGCGGGACAGCGGTAGCTCGGCGTGGTGGGAGGTGCAGTCGCGCAACAAGCGCTCGGTGTGCCTCGACCTGCGCAGCGCCGAGGGGCAGGACGCGGTGCGCGCACTGGCGCGCGAGGCCGATGTGCTGATCGAGAACTTCAAGCCCGGCACGCTCGAGGGCTGGGGCCTCGGTTGGGAGCAACTGCACGCGCTGAACCCGCGGCTGATCATGCTGCGCATTTCGGGCTACGGGCAGACCGGGCCCTACCGCGACAAGCCCGGCTTCGGCGTGCTCGGCGAATCGATGGGCGGGCTGCGCTACCTGAGCGGCGAGCCGGGGCGGGTGCCGGTGCGCGTGGGCGTGTCGCTGGGCGACACGCTGGCCGCGCTGCACGGCGTGATCGGCGTGCTCACCGCGCTGCACCACCGCACGGCGCATGGTGGGGAAGGGCAGTTCATCGACGTGGCGCTGTACGAGTCGGTGTTCAACGTGATGGAAAGCCTGCTGCCGGAGTACGACGCCTTCGGCGCGGTGCGCGAGCGCGCCGGCAGTGCGCTGCCGGGCATCGCGCCGACCAATGCGTACCGCTGCAGCGACGGGCACTACGTGCTGGTGGCGGGCAACGGCGACAGCATCTTCCGCCGGCTGATGCGCACCATCGGCCGCGCCGACCTGGAGAGCGACGCGCAACTCGCGCACAACGACGGCCGCGTGCGGCGCGTGGAAGAAATCGACGCCGCCATCGAGGCGTGGACGCTGCTGCGCAGCCGCGACGAGGTGCTGGCCATGCTCGACGCGGCGGGCGTGCCGGTCGGGCGCATCTACGACGTGGCCGACATCGCGAGCGACCCGCAGTACCAGGCGCGCCAGATGATCGTCGATGCGACCACGTCGGACGGCACCACGCTGAAGGTGCCGGGCGTGGTGCCCAAGCTCAGTGCCACGCCGGGGCGCATTGCGCATCCCGCGCCACGGCTGGGCGAGCACACCGCCGATCTGCAAGGAGCCGGCTGGCCTTCGCGCCGTACCGAAAGCGAGGCCGCATGAAAACCGGCAATGCCGCACGGCTGCACATCAACGAGGTGGCCACGCGCGACGGCTTCCAGATGGAAAGCCGCTTCATTCCCACCGACGACAAGGTCGCGCTGATCGACCGGCTCAGCGGGCTGGGCTACGCGAAGATCGAGGTCACTTCGTTCACGTCGGCGAAGGCGATTCCGGCGCTGCGCGACGGCGAGGAGGTGATGCACCGCATCGCGCGCCGGCCGGGCGTGGTCTACACCGCGCTGGTGCCGAATGTGCGCGGCGCGCAGCGCGCGCTGGAAAGCCGCATCGACGAATTCAACATCGTCATGTCTGTGAGCGAGATGCACAACCTGGCCAACCTGCGCATGACGCGGGACCAATCGTTCGCGCAACTGGCCGAGGTGATCGCGCTGGCGAAGCAGGCGGGCGTGCCGGTGAACGTGTCGCTCTCGTGCGTGTTCGGCTGCCCGATGGAGGGCGAGGTGCAATTGGCGGCGGTGCTGGGGTGGATCGAGCGCTTCGCGGCGCTCGGCGTGCAGGGCGTGACGCTGTGCGACACCACGGGCATGGCGTATCCGACGCAGGTGCAGGCGGTCTGCGAGGAGGTCGTGGCCCGCTATCCCCTGATGGACTGGACGGCCCACTTCCACAACACGCGCGGCATGGGCCTCGCGAACACGGTGGCCGCTGTCGAGGCCGGCATCCGCCGGCTCGACATGTCGCTCGGCGGCATCGGCGGCTGCCCCTATGCGCCGGGCGCGACCGGCAACGTCGCGACCGAAGACGTGGTCCACATGCTGCAGTGCATGGGCTACGACACCGGCATGGACCTGGACGGACTGATCGCGGCCGCCGCCGAGCTGGAGTCGCTGGTGCAGCACGCGCTGCCGGGCCAGGTGTCGCGTGCCGGCCACCGCCGTGCGCGGCATGCACCGCCATCGGATTTCAACGACATCGTCGCCCGTGCCCAGGCGCGCGGCCAGAAGGAGCTTCACCCATGATCGACCACCTGGACCACTTGGTGCTGACCACCGCGCACGAAGAGGCCTGCATCCGCTTCTACATCGACGTGATGGGGATGACGCTGGAGAGTTTCGGCGCCGGCCGCAAGGCCTTTCGCTTCGGCAACCAGAAGATCAACCTGCATGTGAAGGGCCACGAGTTCGAGCCCAAGGCGCAGCTGCCGACGCCGGGTTCGCTGGACCTGTGCTTCATCGCCGGCGTGCCGCTGGACGCGGTGATCGCGCGGCTGGCCGAGAAGGGCGTGCCGATCCTTGAAGGCCCGGTGATGCGCACCGGTGCCACTGCGCGCATTCGCTCGGTCTATGTGCGCGACCCCGACCTGAACCTGATCGAGATCTCGCAGCTTGCGCCCTGAGGGTGCGGCGCTACCAGGACAACCCATAAAGAACCACCGGAGACAAACCATGAAACCCATTCACCGCCTTCTCGCGGCCGGCCTTGCGCTGGCTGCCTCTGCCGCATCCGCGGACACCTGGCCTTCGAAACCGATCACCTTCGTCGTGCCCACGGCCCCGGCCGGATCGACCGACATCATGGCGCGGCTTGTGAGCGAGCCGCTGCAGCGCGCACTGGGCCAGCCCGTGGTGGTCGACAACAAGCCCGGCGCCAGCGGGAACATCGGCGCGGAGTTCGTGGCGCGCGCCGCGCCCGACGGCTACACGCTGCTGATGCAGTATTCGGGCTACCACGTGGGCAACCCGTCGCTCTATCCGAACCTCAAGTGGAGCCCGACCAGGGACTTCGTGCCCGTCGCGATGGTCATGCGCGCGCCGCACGTGGTCGCGGTCAGCGGCAAGCTGCCGGTGAACTCGATGAAGGAGCTCATCGAGTACGGCAAGAAGAAGGAGGGCGGGCTGTTCTACGCCTCGTCGGGCAACGGCTCGATCCAGCACATCGCGGGCGAGCTGCTGTCGCGCCAGGCGAAGCAGGCGATGACGCACGTGCCGTACAAGGGCTCGGGGCCGGCGATCAATGACCTGATCTCGGGCAACGTCGACATGTTCATCACCACGCCGCCTTCGGTCATCGGGCACTTCGGCACCGGGCGTATCAAGGCGCTGGCGTACACGGGCAGCAAGCGGCACCCGTCGATGCCGAATGTTCCGACCTCGGCCGAAGCGGGGTTGCCGGGCTACGAGGTGGAGTCGTGGTTCGCGGTGTTCGCGCCGGCGAAGACGCCGCCCGAGGTGGTCGCCAAGCTGAGCGCGGAGATCCGCAAGATCGTCGAGAGCGAGTCGTTCCGCAAGAAGGTCGACGACCAGGGCGCTTTCGCGACCTACATGGATTCGCCGACGCTCGCCAAATTTGTCGACCAGGAACTGGCGGCGTGGTCGAAGGTCATCAAGTCGGCGGACATCAAGCCCGACTGACCGGTGGGCCCTACAGCTTGACGTTGATGATCGAAAGAATGATCGCCGAGAGCGTGAGCGCGACCGGCAGCTTCTGCACGGCGAGCGCGTGGGCCCGGGCGACCGAGACCTGCGTTTGCAGCAAGAGGCTTCGTTCGGAATGGATGCGTGTGGACATTTCAGACTCCTGGGTGATTGCGGGCGCTGTGCCTGCATGGGCTCAACGATAGACCTCGGGGCCCGCGCCGGCGCGGGCGTTTCGACGACACGGCGTTTCCGTTTTCGCAACGATCCGGCGGAGTTCAGTTGGAACTTCTCGCGGCCTCCAGGATCGGGCCGGCCGGTGTGCTGTGCCCACACCCCCGAAGAGCGTCACCCCGCAATCAGCTTCTGCACCAGCTCGGCCGTCGTCGACGCCGCGTACTTGCGCATCAACCGCGCCCGATGCAGCTCGACCGTGCGGTGGCTGATGCCGAGCGCCTTGCCGATCTCCTTGGAGGTCAGCCCGCGCATCACCTGCGCCGCCACCTCGCGCTCGCGCGGCGTGAGCTCTGCCTTCACCGCGCGCCGCGAACCCAGGTCTTCGAAGGTCCAGATCCCGGCCTCGTGCGGTGCCGCGCGGTTCAGGGCGTGCCCCGTCACGTGGCACCAGAACGTTTCCCCCGCAATCGAGCCGTGCAGCCCGCCCAGCCGCTTCATCATGCGGTTGTCGGCGTAGTGCCCGCTGGCGTTCAGGAAGGGTTCCATGCGCTTGCCGATGCGCTCGAACTCCTCCATGCTCGGGTAGAGGATGCTGAACGAATGCCCCACCAGCGCGGAGGGCGTTGCGCCGAAAATCTCGCACACCCGCTCGTTGCAGGCCACGATGGTGCGGTTGCGCGACACCACCATGCCGACGGGCGCATGTTCAAAAGCCAGCCGGTAATCGATCTCCTGCATCGGGTGTCACCATTACGAAATACTACGTATACGAGTAGGTAGTATCGTTCAAGGCTTTCCCACCCACTCTCCATTCATCCATCAAGGAGCCCGAGTGAACAAGATTTATCCCTCCGCAGACGCGGCACTCAAGGGGGTCGTGGCCGACGGGCAGATGCTCGCGGTCGGCGGCTTCGGCCTGTGCGGCATTCCCGAAGCGCTGATCGACGCGCTCAAGGACTCCGGCGTGCAGAACCTCACCGTCGTTTCCAACAACGCGGGCGTCGACGGTTTCGGCCTCGGCAAGCTGCTCGAGACGCGCCAGATCAAGAAAATGATTGCGTCCTACGTCGGCGAGAACAAGGAGTTCGAGCGCCAGTACCTGGCGGGCGAACTGGCCCTCGAATTCACGCCCCAGGGCACGCTGGCCGAGAAGCTGCGCGCCGGCGGCGCCGGTATTCCGGCCTTCTTCACCAAGACCGGCGTGGGCACGCAAGTGGCTGAAGGCAAGGAACTGCGCGAGTTCGGCGGCGAAACCTACGTCATGGAACATTCGCTGGTGCCCGACGTGGCGCTGGTGAAGGCCGACGTGGCCGACAAGTCGGGCAACCTGCGCTTTCGCCTGACCGCGCGCAACTTCAACCCGGCCGCCGCGATGGCCGGCAAGATCTGCATCGTCGAGGTCGAGAAGATCGTCGAAGTGGGCGAACTGGCCCCTGACGACATCCACCTGCCGGGCATCTACGTGCACCGCATCGTGCTCAACGCCAACCCCGAAAAGCGCATCGAGAAGCGCACCGTGAGCGCCGCCGCGCCGGCCGATGCGGCCGCCGCCAAGGTCGAGGCCCAGGCCGTCATCGCCCAGGCCGCCGCCGGCAGCGAAGTGCCCGTGCCCACCGTGCCCGCCAACAAGAAAGAAGGAGCCTGAGATGCCCTGGACCCAAGACCAGATGGCGGCCCGCGCCGCGCAAGAACTCGAAGACGGCTTCTACGTCAACCTCGGCATCGGCATTCCCACGCTCGTGGCCAACCACACCGGCACCAAGGAAGTGTGGCTGCAGAGCGAGAACGGCATGCTCGGCATCGGCCCGTTCCCGACCGAGGAGAACGTCGACGCCGACCTGATCAACGCCGGCAAGCAGACCGTCACCACGCTGCCCGGCTCGGCCATCTTCGGCAGCCATGACAGCTTCGCGATGATCCGCGGCGGCAAGATCAACCTGTCGATCCTGGGCGCCATGCAGGTGAGCGTCAAGGGCGACCTCGCCAACTGGATGATCCCCGGCAAGATGGTCAAGGGCATGGGCGGCGCGATGGACCTGGTGGCCGGCGTGAAGCGCGTGATCGTGCTGATGGAACACGTGGCCAAGAAGAAGGATGGCACCGAGGACCTGAAGATCCTCGAGGCCTGCACCCTTCCGCTGACCGGCGTGGGCGTGGTCGACCGCATCATCACCGACCTGGCCGTGATGGACGTGGTGCCCGAGGGCCTGAAGGTCGTCGAACTGGCGCCGGGCGTGAGCTTCGATGCACTGCAGGCCAAGACGGGCGCCAGGCTGATCCCGTAACGGCACCGGACGGCAAGCGGGGCGCACGGCGCAACGACAACGAAGGGCAGGGCCGCGAAAGCGGGCCCTGCCTTTTTGCTTTGGAGAACGGAAATGAATGCGAGCGAAGTTCTGGGCGACATCTGGCGGCGCGCGGGCCTGCCGGAAGAAGCCCTGTCATTGGCGCGGCTCACGGGCGCGGACCCGGTGCTGCCGTCTTCCTTCGCGGTCGGCAGCGCGGCGCAGAGCACCGTGGCGGCGGCCGCGCTGGCGGCCTGCGAGCTCGGGCATCTGCGTGGTGCGGCCCGTCAGCAGGTCGGTGTCGACATGCTGCACGCGGCGCTCGAATGCACGGGCTGGTTCAGCCTCGACGGACAAGTGCCCGACCCATGGGATGCGTTCTCGGGGCTCTATCGCTGCGCCGACGGCTGGGTGCGCGTGCATGCGAATTTCGCGCATCACCGCGACGGCGCGCTGCGCTTGATGAAGCTCGACCCCGCCGTGGCAACGCGAGCGGACGCCGAGGCCGCCATGGCCACCTGGCATGCGCGCGATTTCGAAGACGCGGCGGCGGCCGCCGGACTGGTCGCGACCGCGCTGCGACGTTTCGATGAGTGGGACGCCACGCCGCAGGGGCAGGCCATGGCCGCGCAGCCGCTCTTCACCATCGAGCGCATCGGCGACGCGCCGCCGCTGGCGTTGCCACCGCTGCGCGAAGACCAGCGGCCGCTGTCGGGTGTGCGCGTGCTGGACCTGACACGTGTCCTGGCCGGACCGGTGGGCGGGCGTTCTCTCGCGGCCTACGGCGCCAACGTGATGCTCGTGAATTCGCCGAAGCTGCCGAACATCAGCGCCATCGCGGACACCAGCCGGGGCAAGCTGTCGGCGCATGTGGATCTGCAGACCGAGGAAGGGCGCGCGGCACTGCAACGGCTCGTCGCCGACGCGCATGTGTTCGTGCAGGGCTACCGGCCGGGCGGGCTCGCGGCGCGCGGCTTCGGACCGGAAGAACTGGCGCGGCAACGGCCGGGCATCGTGTGCGTGTCGCTCAGCGCGTACGGCACGCAGGGGCCTTGGGCGAATCGGCGCGGATTCGATTCGCTGGTGCAGACGGCCATGGGTTTCAACCACGCCGAGGGCGAGGCGGCCGGCGACGGCAAGCCGAAGCCGCTGCCCATGCAGATCCTCGACGAGGCGACCGGCTACCTGATCGCTTTCGGCGCCGCCGCCGCGATGTGGCGCCAGCAGCAGGAGGGCGGAAGCTGGCATGTGCGGGTGTCGCTGGCGCAAACGGGGCAGTGGCTGCGCGGGCTGGGGCGCGTGCCGGGCGGGCTGTCGATTCCGAAGCCAAGCTTCGACGCATACGTCGAAACATCGGACTCCGGATTCGGCCGGCTGGCGGCGTTGCGCCACAGCGCGCAACTGTTGCGAACGCCCGCCGCATGGACGCGGCCGTCGATGCCGCCGGGCAGCCATCCGGCAGTGTGGCCGCCCCTTGCGATGGCGTGAAATATCGGACATCTCCCCGGGTTTGCAAATGCAATCTTGTTGCATCTATTGGAAATGAGAGGCAATATCGAGCGCAATAAAGGGGAGTGAGAAAAATGACAAAGAGATCTTTGGCGTTGCGGCGTTCGCAACTGCCTGGCATGGCCGTGTTCGCTGTCGTCGTGAGCACGCTGGCCCATTCGGAAACACTGCCGTCGGTCACGATCGACGCGCGCACCAACCAGGGCTCAATGCGGCCGGGTGCCTTGCACGACGAGCTGGTGCGCACCGAATCCATCAGCGCCCGCAGCATCGAACGCTCGGGCGCCACCAACGTCAACGAAGCGGTCGACAAGCAGCCGGGCATCGCGGTGCAGGTGGAGTGCTCGATCTGCAACGTGCGAAACGTGTTGCTGAACAACCTCCCGGGGCGCTACACCACCTTGCTGATCGACGGCATTCCGATCTATTCGTCGGTGTCTTCGGCGTATGGGCTGGACAGCGTGAGCGTCGATGGCCTCGAGCGCATCGACATTGCGCGCGGGGCGGGTGCGAGCCTCATCGCGCCCGAGGCGTTGGCCGGCACCGTCAACCTGGTGACCAAGCGTCCGACCGAGCCGGTGGCCAAGCTGCGAACGCAGGCCGGCAGTTTCGGCTCGCGGCTGGCCGAGACCTATCTCGCCAAGCCGCTGGACGGCGGCGCGTTCACGGTCAGCGGCAGCTACAACCGGCACGACTCGGTCGACGCGAATGGCGACGGCATTTCCGAATACACCGGCTACGACCGCCGCATGCTCGGAATCGGCGGCTTCGTGGACGACCTGGGCGGCTTCAAGGTTCGCAGCCGCATCGACCTGGTCGACGAGAAGCGCGGCGGTGGCGCGCTCGGCCGCGACTACGGAGCCATCAAGGCCAGCAACAGCGGCAACCCTTTCAACTTCACGCGCGGGCCGAACGGCTCGCCCTTCGTCGATGGCTGGGTGGTTCCTGAAAACGGCGAGTTCAAGCCGTACGACAGCGGACGCGGCGGCTTCTCTGAAATCATCTTCACCAAGCGCAGCCAGCTCGTCGCGTCGGGCGAGCGCCGGCTCGGCGACGGCAAGCTCCGACTGGCCTTTGGCGCGGCGCACCACCAGCAGGACAGCTTCTACGAACTCGCGACCTACGTCGGCGACCAGAAGCAGTATTACGCCGAGGCCAGCTACCAGTTGCCCGTCGGCACGTGGCTCTTGACCTCGGGCGCGAGCTACCGCTACGAGAACCTGCGCAGCCACGGCAGCACCAACGCCGGCGTGCCGGTCAACGGCATCGACAACTACACCTTCAAGGTGCCCGGCGCATTCTTCCAGGCGTACCGGAGCTTTCTGGACGACGCACTCGAGGTCAACGCGTCGATGCGCTACGACAAGCACAGCGCCTACGGCGGCATCGCTTCGCCGCGATTCAACGCGCTGTACCACCACACGCCGATGCTCGCGAGCCGCTTCAGCGTGGGCAAGGGGTTCCGCGCGCCCACGAGCTTCTTCGAGCAGGACCACGGCATTCTCGATACGCTGCGCATCGACCGCCGCATCACGAAGCCCGAGATCTCGCACAACCTCGGCTACGCGCTGAACTACGCCGACGACCGGCTCGCCGTGACCGCGTCGTACAACTTCAACCGCATCAAGAACTTCGCGCTGCTCGACCCTGGTCAGTTCGACGCGAACGGCGAGCCCATCACGGTGTTCACGAGTGCCACCCGACCGGTGACGGTGCAAGGGGTGGACCTGAACCTGTCTTACCAGCTCACGCCCGCGCTCACCGTCTCGGGCGGCGGCGAGCTCTACACATACCGCTTCCCGGCCGGCACCCTGATCTTCGCCCGGCCGAAGGCCAAGGCCTTCTTCGGTCTGGACTATGAAGGCGGCGCATGGGACCTGAGCGCAAAGCTGGTCGCGACCGGGCCGATGGACTTGAACAGGTTCCATGACGACGGCAGCGGCAGCCAGAACCGCTTCAACTTCGATGGCACGCCCAAGCGCACGAAGAGCCCGACCTTTGCCACGCTCGACGTGCGGGCCGAATACGCCGTCAACTCCCGCCTGTCGCTGTATGCGGGCGCGGACAACCTCTTCAATTACCGGCAATCGAAGAAGGAAAGTTTCCTCTGGGTATCGAGCAACGGCGCCCAGGACGTGACGCACCTGTGGGGGCCGAACCGGGGGCGGTTCCTGTATGCGGGCGCCAAGTTCACGCTCTGACCGTGTCGCGGGGCGTGCCATGCGACGCGGCATGGCGGCCGCGTTGGCGCTGTGCCTGGCATTCGGCGCCGAAGCGCGCGGCGTGGAGGGCGAGAAGTGGGACTTCACCCTGCCCACGCTCGACGGCGACCGTTTTCTCTCGCTCGGGCGCGTCGACGGCCCGGTGCTGGTCAACTTCTGGGGCCGCGACTGCCCGCCCTGCATCGCCGAGTTGCCGCGCTTGCAGGCCTTTGCGCTTCAGCATCCCGAATGGACCGTGCTGCTCGTGTCGACCGATGCGCCGGGCGTGGCCCGGGATGCGTTGAAGCGTCGGGGCATTGTGCTGCCGGCCGTGCGTGCCGGTGCCAATGTGACGGGGCTGATGCGGGCGGCAGGCAATGTCGGCGGCGGGCTGCCGTATTCCGTGGCCGTGAATGCGGCGGTGATCTGTCGAACCATGGCGGGCGAGCTGTCGCCGGAGGATCTGGTGCGGTGGGCGCGGGCCTGCGGTCCGGCAGCCACGCGCGGCGGGAGTTGATGGCCAGCGTCACGCATGAGTGAGACACTGCGCCCATGGCCTACCTAGACATCGACAACCTCCACGCCGTGTTCCTCGACGACGAGGCGCTGCGCGCGCGGCACCTGCAACGCCAACCCTGCGGCTCGCTCCAGATCACGAGCGGTCGCATCGTGGCCTGCGACCCGCTGGTGCAACCCGAGCGCGCGGCCTTCGTGCGAACCGTCGGCAGCCGGGGCGCGTTCCCGGTCGATGTGCTGCACGACAAGGGCCGGCACGCGCTGGCCGTGCTGTGGCTGCGCGAACGCGGCGATTTGCGCGCAGCCGATCTGCGCTGGGAAATGGCGCTGCTCGACGGCGAGTCGACGCAGACGCTCGGCGACGACGAGTTCTTCGGCTACCCGGTCGACGCGGGCGTGGGCTGCTTCATGGACGCCGACGCCGCGGCCGCCATGGCCGAGCGCGACAAGCGCGAAGCCGGCAACCCGGACTTCATCAGCTACTACGACGACGTGCTCGAACCCGAGCTCGGCTCGGCCAACATGGCCGATCACTACCCGCTCGGTGCAGGTTCCGCGAACAACATGCTGATCTTCAGTTCGGGCTGGGGCGACGGCAACTACCCGAGCTTCTGGGCACTCGACGCAGCGGGCGAGCCCGTGGCGCTGGTGACGGACTTCATGACCATGGAAGGCGGCGACGCCCGCGACGAGGACGACAAGCGCAGCGACGCCTACAAGGCGAGCCTTTCACCCGAGAAGATGGCGGCGCTGGACGCGTTGGGCGCCGCGGCGGTGAATGGCGATGTGGCGGCCATCCAGCCGCTGCTCGACACGGGGCTCGCGGGAGCCAACGAGATCATCCCGTCGCTGGGCGAGACGGCGCTGACCAGTGCCATTCGCATGAACCAGATCGACGCGCTGCGCGTGTTGCTGGGTGCGGTGTCGGGTCTGCCGATGCCGCCGCAGTTCTACACGGTGGATGAGGAAGAGTCGTACCTGGTCTATGCGCGCCGGCTCAAGCAGCCGCGCGTGGAAGGGTTGATCGAACTGCTGGAAAAAGCGCAGGCACCGGTTGCCAAGCCGGGGTTCCTGAAACGACTGTTCTCGTGAGTCGGGTCAGAGCCCGTAGACCGCGACCGTGAGCCAGAAGGTCGCCCACAGCGCGCCTGCTCCGGCCAGCAGCATGACGGCGATGAAGGCCGCGAAGTAGATCGCCCGTTCCATGAGGGACGCGGCACTCGGAACGCAGCGCCAGTAGATCAGCCCCGCCCACAGCAGCAATGCCACGGCGGCACCGGCCACGATAGCGCCCGACAAAGGCCGCGTCTGATGGCGATCCAGCGCCGTCAGGCAGATGCTGACGACCGGGATCGAGAGCGTCCAGGCCAGCACGTTCAGCCCGATGCGAGCGCGGGTACTCATCGAATCGCTTCTCCTTTGAAGAAGTGTCCCGGCATCGGCGTTTCCCAACCCGGTGTCTGAAAGCCCGGCGCAGATATCGACGGTACGTAGCCCATGACGCTTTCGAGCAGTCCTGCAACGTACGAACTGCTGTTGTATTCGCCCGCTCGCATCCGTGAACCGCGGATGTGTTTCGGTGCGGAATACGGGGCAACGTAGCTTACGAACCTTTGCGAGCGAACGACGATCTGCCGTGCGAACTCGCCGCGGGTCATGCCCGGCGGCGGCTGAAGAGGGATGCGTACCCGCGCGCCGCCAAGTATCGAGCTTTCTTGCCGGTTGGCTTTCACGAGCGCCATATTGCGCAGGCCTGCTTCCCACATGGAAGGCTGACCGTCGAGAACGGTAACGCCGCTGTAGGCGTCGTCGATGACGATGGAGAAATGAAGATCGGGCGGGTCCGGCCAGCTGACGTAGCCCACAGGGCTTGCCGCGATGCGCCCGTACAGCGTGACCGATGGCTCGGAGTGCTGCGCGTTCGCGACCGTGGTCGGCGCAATGCTCATCGGCAACGCACCCGTTGGCTGGGCGGCACTCGGAGTGCCGGTGTTCCTGGTAGTCATGTTCTCTCCCTGATGGACCGTGATGGCCTCTGGCGGGAGATGCTGCCGCAGGTAGGCTGCCGATTTTCGTAGACAGCTTCACGCTGGCGAGGAACGCATGCACAAAGCCACAGTCGATATGAAAACGTTCGCTCTTCTCACGCCCCGAGCGCAGCCCGAACCTTCTCCCCCAGCCCCCGCAACCGTTCGACCGACTCATTGGAAAAAACAAAGCGCAAATACTGCGCCCCATGCGTTTCCCCCCAACCCTGCATCGCCGTCGCGCAGACCCTGGCCTTCAGCAGCCGCTGCGACAAGGTCTGCCCATCGATGCCGAAGTCGCTCGTGCGCAGCAGCAGCGACCAGCCGCCGGCCGGCACGCCGACTGGCAAGCCCTCGAGTTCGTCGAGCACTGCGTCACGCCGCCGCTCCAGCTCGCCCACGTACGGCGCGAGCGTGTGCGCCGATTGCGCCAGCGCCGTCGCCACGGCATCCTGCGCAATACCCACCGGCACCACCACGTTCGCGAGCGACACGGCCACGAGGTCGGGCATGTACGACTCCGGCGCGACGGTCCAGCCCACGCGCCAGCCGATCATGCGCAGTTCCTTGGCCGATGAGCCGACGGTGATCGTGCGTTCGGCCATGCCGGGCAGACCCGCGGGGTGGATCACCTTTCGGCCGTCGTACAGCAGGCGCTCCATGGCCGTGTCGAGGATCAGCGTCAGGTCGCTTTGCACGCACAGCGCGGCGATGGCGCGCCAGTCGTCCGCATCGAGGAAGCCGCCCGTGGGCATCGACGGCGACATCAGCAGCATCACGCGCACGCGGGGTCCGACGGCGGCCCGCAGCGCGTCGCGGTCGAGCTTCCATTCGCCGCCGGGGTTGAACTTGAACGGCACGTATTTCGGCGTGCCGCCCGCAAGCCGGATGCGGTTGAGCAGCCCGGCGTAGGTCGGGTCGGTTACCAGCACCTCGTCGCCCACTTCGACGGTGGCGAGCAGCGCGTTGAGGATGCCCGAGAGCCCGCCCGCCGAGATCACGCAGTTGCGCGCGCCGCTGTACGCCACGCCCGACAGCGCCGACACGTGCCGCGCCGCCACGTCGCGCAGCCGCGACTGGCCGACGAAGGGGAGGTAGCTGTTGTCCGCGTCTTCCGATGCCGCGCGCACGGTGCGCGCGATGGCCTCGGGGTCGGGCGGGATGTCGACGTCGAGGTTTTCCAGGCGCAGGAAAGGCGGGCCGTCGGCGTCATCGGCGATGGCGCCCATGCGGTCGACGCCGATGCCAGCGATGTGTTCCAGCCGGGCGGGACGATGACGTGGCATTCGAGTCTCCTTGCTGAAGGCGGTGCCTCGTTGGCACCGGCCGCCAGCATCGCACAACCGGCCGCCGCGGATCAACGCCCGTCGGTGTCGTCTTTCTTCAGGAGCGTCTCGGCTTCGTTGCGCAGCTTTTCCACCGCGCGCTGCTCGGCTTCCGAGTAGTCGCGTGCTTCGTTGTGCAGCACGCAGACCGTGCCGTACACGCTGCCGTCCGCGTTGTGCAGCGGAAAGCCGAGGTAGTTGCGCAGGCCGAATTCGACCTCGTCCTCGTTTCCGGCCCAGTCCGCCTCCTGCGTGGAATCGCGCACGAACAGCGGCTTGTCGTTGTCGACGACGCGTTCGCAATAGAGCTCGTGGACCTCTTTGAAGGCTGCGCCCTTGCGGCCTTCGGCGCCGATGGCATAGGTCGACTCCTGGGGGCCGCCCGAGGCTTCGACGCGCATGTGCGTGGGCGTCGACTGCATGATGAGCACCGACTCGACGCCGAGTTCCTTGGCGACTTCGTCGAGCCGTTGTTGCAGTGGAGTGAAAGGAGCGGAAGACTTGGCCATGAGAGATTCCCTGTTTGCTGTTATGAGTGATGAATACAGCGCCACATGCTAGGAGCGCGAAGGGAAAACGCCAACGAACTTCTGGCTCTGAGCAAATGCCTTCAGCTCGCAGCGCTGGCTGTGCCGTCGAGCAGCAACTGCCCGCGATGCGCTTCGGCTGTTTTTCGCAGGAACTCCCAGGTCGCCTGCATCCGCACCAGATGCTTGGTCTCCGCCGGCATCGACATCCAGAAGGTCCGCGTGAAGTTCGCCTGTCCGGGCAGCACGGGCCGCAGCGCGTTGTCTTTCTCGGCGATGAAGGCCGGCAGCACCGCGATGCCGGCGCCCGCCGACACGGCGCTGTGCTGCGCGAGCACGCTGGTGCTGCGCAGCGCGAAGCTGTCGGGGCGGTGCAGCTCGTCGAGGTATTGCAGCTCCTTGCTGAAGAGCAGGTCGTCCACGTAGCTGATGAAGGTGTGGCCGCGCAGGTCTTCGCGGGTCTTGATGGGCTTGTGCGCGGCCAGGTATTTCTTCGAGGCGTAGAGCCGCAGCGTGTAGTCGGTGAGCTTGGTGACGACCACCGGCCCGCGTGCCGGGCGTTCGAGCGAAATCACGATGTCGGCCTCGCGCCGCGACAGGTGCACGAGGCGCGGCATCGCGAGCAGGTCGATGGTGAGCCGGGGGTGCTGCACCGCGAACAGCGCGAGTTGCGGCGCGAGCACCACGGTGCCGAAGCCCTCGGTCGCGCCGATGCGCACCAGCCCCGACAGGCCTTCCTGCGACGCGGGCGACGTGCTCTCCACTGCCTGGAACGCGCTCTCCATCGCCTCGACCTGCGGCTGCAGCCGGCGGCCCGCCTCGGTGAGCCGGTGGCCGCCGGCTTCACGCGAGAAGAGCGGGGCGCCGACTTCCTTCTCGAGCGCCTGGATACGGCGCGCCACGGTGGTGTGGTCGACCTCGAGCCGGCGCGCGGCGCTCATGAGCGTGCCCGAGCGGGCCAGCTCCAGGAAATACCGCAGGTTGTCCCAGTCCATGTGCTTGCTTGCCCCTTCGGTTGAGGCTCTGCAAACTTGCAAAGCCGTGGCGCATATTTGTCTATTGTCATGGCAAATCTGCAAAGCTAGGATGTCGCTCTGCACCGGCCAGGCCGGCACCAAATTCACAGGAGACAAAGCCCTCATGGACGCCACCACCACCCCCTCGACCCAGGTCGCCACCGTCAAGCTGCTGATCGGCGGCAAGCTGGTCGAATCCAAGACCACCGAATGGCGCGACGTCGTCAACCCGGCCACGCAGCAGGTGCTGGCCCGCGTGCCCTTCGCGACCCCGGCCGAGCTCGACGCCGCCGTGGCCTCCGCCAAGGAAGCCTTCAAGACCTGGCGCAAGACCCCCATCGGCACGCGCGCCCGCATCTTCCTGAAGCTGCAGCAACTGATTCGCGAGAACATGGGCGAGCTGGCCGCGATCCTCACGGCCGAGCAGGGCAAGACGCTGCCGGACGCCGAGGGCGACGTGTTCCGTGGCCTCGAGGTGGTCGAGCACGCATCGAACATCGGCAACCTGCAGCTCGGCGAGCTGGCCAACAATGTGGCCAATGGCGTCGACACGTACACGCTGCTGCAGCCGCTGGGCGTGTGCGCCGGCATCACGCCGTTCAACTTCCCGGCCATGATCCCGCTGTGGATGTTCCCGATGGCCATCGTCACCGGCAACACCTTCGTGCTGAAGCCCTCCGAGCAAGACCCGATGGTCACGATGCGCCTGTGCGAACTGGCGATCGAAGCGGGCATTCCGCCCGGCGTGCTGAACGTGGTGCACGGCGGCGAAGCCATCGTCAACGGCATCTGCGACCACAAGGACATCAAGGCGATCAGCTTCGTGGGCTCGACCAAGGTTGGCACGCACGTCTACAACCGCGCCACGCTGAACGGCAAGCGCGCGCAATGCATGATGGGCGCGAAGAACCACGCCATCGTGATGCCCGACGCGAACAAGGAGCAGACGCTCAATGCGCTGGCTGGCGCGAGCTTCGGCGCGGCCGGTCAACGCTGCATGGCGGTGTCGGTGGCGGTGCTGGTCGGCGAGGCGCGCAACTGGGTGCCGGAGCTGATCGCCAAGGCCAAGACGCTGAAGATCGGCGCGGGCACCGAGAAGGGCGTGGACGTGGGGCCGCTGGTGTCGTGCGCTGCCTTCGACCGCGTGAACAGCCTGATCGAGCGCGGCGAAGCCGACGGTGCCAAGCTGGTGCTCGACGGCCGCAAGCCCACCGTGCCCGGCTACGAGAAGGGCAACTTCGTCGGCCCGACGATCTTCACCGGCGTGAAGCCCGGCATGACGATCTACGAACAGGAAGTGTTCGGCCCGGTGCTGTGCATTGCCGACGCCGAAACCATCGACGAAGCCATCGACCTGATCAACAGCAATCCGAACGGCAACGGCACGGCGATCTTCACGCAGTCGGGCGCCGCGGCGCGCCGCTTCCAGGAAGACATCGACGTGGGCCAGGTCGGCATCAACGTGCCGATCCCGGTGCCGGTCCCGATGTTCTCGTTCACCGGTTCGCGCGCCTCGAAGCTGGGCGACCTGGGCCCGTACGGCAAGCAGGTCATCATGTTCTACACGCAGACCAAGACCGTGACGGCACGCTGGTTCGACGACAGCACCGTCTCGCACGGCGTCAACACGACCATCAGCCTCAAATGAGGCGGGGGTTTCGCGTCGCGGCATGGGGCGCGGTGGCGACGGTCGCTTTGCTCGCCGGCAGCGCGCAGGCTGCTGCCGATGCCGGTGCGACCGACTGCAATCCCAATGGGAACCAGCAGGAAATGAACGAGTGCGCGGCGCGCGATTTTCGTGCGGCCGATGCCACGCTCAACATCCGGTACGGCGAGGTGATGAACACGCTCTCTCCGCAGATGCGCGCCGCGCTGCGCACCGAGCAGCGGGCCTGGCTCAAGGGCCGCGACCCCGCCTGCAAGCGCGCGGCGAAGGCGAACGAAGGCGGCTCCATCTGGCCGCTGGTGTTCAGTTCGTGCCTGGAAAAATCAACCCGCAAACGCACTGCTGAACTGGATCGCTGGAAGGGGCGCGAGCAATGAATTTCGAACTTTCCGAAGAACAGAACGCCTTCGCGCAGAGCGCGCGCAGCTTTGCGCAGGCCGAGTTCGCGCCGCATGCGGCGCAGTGGGATGCGGAAGCCGTCTTTCCGAAAGAGGCGATCGCCAAGGCCGGCGAGTTGGGCTTCTGCGGGCTCTACGCGCCCGAGCGCATCGGCGGGCTGGGCCTGCCGCGGCTCGACGCGGCGCTGGTGTTCGAGGAGATGGCCGCGGTCGACCCCTCGACCACGGCCTTCATCACGATCCACAACATGGCCACGTGGATGCTCGGCACCTGGGCGACCGATGCGGTGGCGCAGCAGTGGGGCGAAGACCTGACGAGCGGGCGCAAGCTGGCGTCGTACTGCCTGACCGAGCCGGGCGCGGGCTCCGACGCCGGTTCACTCAAGACGCGGGCTGAATTGCAAGGGGCGGAGTACGTCATCAACGGCGGCAAGGCCTTCATCTCGGGCGCGGGCTCGACCGACGTGCTGGTGCTGATGGCGCGCACGGGCGGCGCGGGGGCGAGCGGCATTTCGGCCTTCGCAGTGCCGGCCGACGCGCCGGGCGTCAGCTACGGCAAGAAGGAACACAAGATGGGTTGGAACAGCCAGCCCACGCGCACCATCAACTTCGACAGCGTGCGCATTCCCGCGCAGAACCTGCTGGGCAAGGAAGGCGAGGGCTTTCGCATTGCCATGAAGGGGCTCGACGGCGGGCGCATCAACATCGCGACCTGCTCGGTGGGCGCGGCGCAGGGCGCGCTCGACGCGGCGCGCCGCTACCTGCACGAGCGCCAGCAGTTCGGCAAGCCGCTCGCGAGCTTCCAGGCGCTGCAGTTCAAGCTGGCCGACATGGCGACCGAACTGGTTGCGGCGCGTCAGATGGTGCGGCTCGCGGCATCGAAGCTCGATGCCGGCCATGCCGATGCCAGCACCTACTGCGCAATGGCCAAGCGCTTTGCGACCGATGCGGGCTTCAATGTCTGCAACGACGCGCTGCAGTTGCACGGCGGTTATGGCTACCTGAGCGAGTTCCCGCTGGAGCGCCTGGTGCGCGACGCGCGGGTGCACCAGATTCTCGAGGGCACGAACGAGATCATGCGTGTGATCGTTGCGCGAAAATTGCTCGAAGGCGACAGCGATATCCGCTGACCCGCCCGCATCCAGGATTCTTCAGACAATGACCGACAACGTAGTTCTCTTCGACGAAATCAAGACCGCCGGCGGCAAGCGCTTTGCCGTGGCCACGCTCAACGCGCCCGCATCGCTCAACGCGCTGTCCGTGGACATGGTGCGGCTGCTCACGCCCAAGCTGCGCGAGTGGGCGCAGGACGCCGGCGTGGTGGGCGTGCTGCTGCAGGCGGCGGGCGAAAAGGCGTTTTGCGCGGGAGGCGACCTGCGCCAGCTCTACCAGACCCTGCTCGACTGCGGCCCCGAGCGCAACACCTACGCCGAAGACTTCTTCCGCGAAGAGTACGAGCTGGACCACCTGATCCACACTTTTCCCAAGCCGTTCCTGTGCTGGGGCCACGGCATCGTGATGGGCGGCGGCGTGGGCCTGCTGGCTGGCGCGTCGCACCGCGTGATGACGCTGCAAAGCCGCATCGCCATGCCCGAGATCAACATCGGCCTGTACCCCGACGTGGGCGGCAGCTGGTTCCTGCGCCGCACGCCTGGCCGCACGGGGCTGTTCCTGGCGCTGACGGCCGCGAACGTCAACGCGGCCGACACCATCTTCTGCGGGCTGGCCGATGTGCTGGTGCCGCAAGAGCGCAAGGGTGACGTGATCGAGGCCATCGCTTCAACGCAGTGGGCCGGCGAAGGCAAGGCCGACCGTGCCACGCTGTCGCGCATTCTTGCCAAGGCAGGCGAGGGCGTGGAAATGCCGGCGTCGAAGGTGCGGGAGCACTACGACACGATCAATGCGCTGATGGCGGGGGAAGACCTGCTCGACATCGCCAAGCGCCTGCGCGAACTGCGAAGCGACGACGCGTGGCTGCAGACCGCTGCCAAGACCTTCGCCAAGGGCGCGCCGAGTTCGGCCGCGCTGAGCTTCGAGCTGTGGCAGCGCGTGTACCGCATGTCGCTGGCGGAGGTGTTCCGCCTCGAATACTGGGCGTCGCTCGGTTTCTGTGCCCACAAGGACTTTGCCGAGGGCATTCGCGCGGTGCTGGTCGACAAGGACCGCAATCCGCGCTGGAACCCGGCCACGCTGGAAGAGATCACGCCCGCATTCATCGAAGACCACTTGCGTCCGCGCGGCGAGATGCCGGCGGAGCTGGCGTCGCTGGTCTGAGCAGATTCACCTCTCTATATATAGAACGACGGAGACAAGACACATGAAGATCGCATTCATCGGCCTCGGCAACATGGGCGGCCCGATGGCCATGAACCTGCTCAAGGCCGGCCATACGCTCAGCGCCTTCGACCTCTCGGCGCAGGCGTGCAAGAAGTTCGGCGCGGACGGCCTGCCGATCGCTACGTCGGCGGCCGAGACGGTGGTGGGGGCCGATGTCGTCATCAGCATGCTGCCGGCCAGCGCGCACGTTGAAGGCCTGTTCCTCGGCGGCGCTGGCAAGCCTGGCCTGCTCGAGAGCATCCGGGCCGGCACGCTGGTGATCGACAGCAGCACGATCGCGGCTGCCACGTCTCGCAAGGTGGCCGAAGCGGCTGCGGCCAAGGGCATCGCGATGATCGACGCGCCTGTGTCGGGCGGCACGGGGGGCGCGATTGCCGGCACGCTGACCTTCATGGTCGGCGGCGAGACTCAGGATCTGGAGCGCGCGCGTCCGGTGCTGGAGAAGATGGGCGCGAACATTTTTCACGCGGGCGCGGCCGGGGCGGGGCAGACCGCCAAGATCTGCAACAACATGCTGCTCGGCATCTTGATGATCGGCACGTCGGAAGCGCTGGCACTGGGCGTGGCCAACGGGCTCGACCCGAAGGTGCTGTCTGAAATCATGCGCCGCAGCTCGGGCGGCAACTGGGCGCTGGAGAAGTACAACCCGATGCCCGGTGTGATGGAAGCTTCGCCCGCTTCCAAGAACTATGCGGGTGGCTTCGGTACGGACCTGATGCTCAAGGACTTGGGGCTGGCCCAGGAGAACGCCACGGCCGTGCGCGCCGCCACGCCGCTGGGCGGTTTGGCGCGCAGCCTGTATGCGGCGCACAGCCTGGCGGGCCACGGCGCACTAGATTTCTCCAGCGTGTTGAAGTTGGTGCAGAAAAGCTGAAAAACCGTTGTATGATCGAAGGCTCGGCTGACAACGCATTCATGTGTTTCAAGCGATCAGGCTCTTCGGGGTTTGGCTCTTGGGAGTTGATTGCGAGTTGGCTGAAAAAACTTCCTTCGAAGTTG